>JAESGV010000013.1_pt1 | contig 741952 bp, 679 predicted proteins | sample 9269781 | NCBI WGS metagenome assembly JAESGV01 (sample SAMN15741586, study PRJNA653496) | algae metagenome | isolation source: Tildeniella torsiva UHER 1998/13D and co-occurring heterotrophs from... | place: Slovakia: Slovak Paradise National Park, Hrabusice, Kosice Region | collected 2000-01-01
CCGACACCTCCCGCCAAGGCATGGACCGACCTCCTCAGAGCCCAATCCATCCAGCATGATGTGTCAGCTATCTCCCCGAACACCCGTCAGCGATGTCTCCGGGCTGAACAACAAGGCCTGGGATGACTCCAGTGAGGGATGTGTTTCTCCCCCACCGCCCTTCTCCTCGATACTCAGCGGACCGCCAGTGGTCATTGACCCCTCAGTAGTCATTCCAGGCCTTGTGCCTGGAACCCATTCCTTTTCGGCGCGCACCGCCCTCGCCGTCGTAGAGGGCGGAACGAGCGTTGCATGGGTTCCAGGCACAAGACCTGGAATGACCCCGGAGAGGGGAGCGGTCTCCATTTCGTCTCCGACGACACTCCGGCCCCTCCCTCCTTCGCTTGCCCCGGGCGGCCGTGGCGGTTATGGACCGGACGAGCCGCGGGGGACCGGCGGCGTCCCGCCCCTTGCGACGGAGCCGAACCGGATGGAGCCAGCCGCGACCGCCTCGACGCTCGCGATCGCGCTCCTGCCGTTCCTGGCCGCCGCGCTGGCGCCGCTCCTGACCAAGGTCCTGCGCCACAACGCCGGCTGGGTGCTGGCGCTGGTGCCGGCGGCGATGTTCGTCCACTTCCTCGGCTATCTCGGGCCCGTGGCGGCGGGCGAGCGCTTCGTCTTCGGCGTCGACTGGGTGCCGGCGCTTGGCGTGCGCTACCAGATGCTGATCGACGGGCTGTCGCTCGTCTTCGCGCTCCTCATCACCGGCATCGGCGCGCTGATCGTCGTCTATGCCGGCGGCTACCTGAAGGGCCATCCGCAGCAGGGCCGCTTCTTCTCGTTCATCCTGATGTTCATGGGCGCGATGCTCGGCCTCGTGCTCGCCGACGACCTTTTGTCGCTGTTCGTCTTCTGGGAGCTGACGTCGATCACGTCGTTCCTGCTGATCGGCTTCGACCACGCCCGCGAGGCCGCGCGCCGCGCCGCCCTGCAGGCCCTCGTCGTCACCGGCGGCGGCGGCCTCGCCCTCCTCGCCGGCCTGCTGCTCGCCGGCTGGGTCGTCGGCACTACGTCGATCTCCGGACTGCTGGCGCTTGGCGGCGGGCTGAAGGAGAGCCCGTTCTACACGGCGATCTTCCTGCTGGTGATTGCCGGCGCCTTCACCAAGTCGGCGCAGGTGCCATTCCATTTCTGGCTGCCGAACGCCATGGAGGCGCCGACGCCGGTGTCGGCCTACCTGCATTCGGCGACGATGGTGAAGGCCGGCGTCTACCTCTTGATGCGCATGCAGCCAGCGCTCGGCGACACCGCGCTGTGGACGACGGTGCTACCGCTGTTCGGCGGCCTGACGCTCCTCACCGGCGCGCTGCTGGCCGTCCGCCAGACCGACCTCAAGCTGATGCTGGCGCAGACCACCGTCGCCTCGCTCGGCCTGCTCGTGATGCTCGTCGGCACCAGCGACACCCGCGTCATCGAGGGGGCGGTGCTCTATCTCGTCGCCCATTCCCTCTTCAAGGGCGCCCTGTTCATGGTCGCCGGCGGCATCGACCACGAGGCCGGCACGCGCGACGTGACGAAGCTCGGCGGATTGCGCAAGGCGATGCCGGTGACGTTCGCCGCGGCGCTGCTGGCGGCGCTGTCGATGGGCGGCGTACCGCCGTTCTTCGGCTTCATCGGCAAGGAGGTGCTCTATGACGGCCTCGCCGGCCTGTCGGGCGGCACGGTTCTCGTCATCGCCGCGGTCGTCGGCAACGTCTTGATGTTCGCCATCGCCTTCGCGGTCGGCCTGAAGCCCTTTGTCGGTGCCGCCGTCCACACGCCGAAGCACGCCCACGAGGCGCCGCTGTCGCTGTGGCTCGGGCCGATGGTGCTGGCGCTGACCGCCCCGGCGCTGGCGCTCGCCACCCACTGGACCGGCGTCACCCTCGTCCAGCCGATGGCCTCCGCCGTGCTCGGCCGTCCGTTCGAGATGGACCTGCACCTCGTCCCGACCCACGTCGGCGCCGCGCTGATCCTGTCGGTGGTGACGATCGTGCTCGGCATCCTCGCGTTCCGCGCGCTGCCGCGCCTGCGCGCCGCCGTCGCGGCGTCGCTCGCCGCCGTCGGCTGGGGGCCGGACCGTGGCTTCGACCAGGCGGTCGCCGGCCTCGTCCGCCTCGCCGGGGCGGTGAAGCGCGTCGTCCAGCCGGGCGGCCTCGACGTCTATGTGACGGTGACGATGCTGTTCGTCGTCGCCGCACTCCTCGCCCCGCCGCTCTTCCTCGGCGTCGCCGTGCGGGCTCCCGCCTGGCCGGACGCGGCGGTGCACGAGTGGGCGATCTTCGCCATCGCCGCGCTCGGCCTCTACGCCGTGGTGACGGCCGAGAGCCGGCTCGTGGCGATCGTCGCGCTCGGCATCCAGGGCTTCGCCGTGGCGGTGATCTTCATGCTGTTCGGCGCGCCGGACCTCTCCTTCACGCAATTCATGGTGGAGACGCTTTCGGTCGTCATCCTGGCGCTGGTCATGGTCCGCCTCGACCTGACGCCGAGCGACCACCGGCCGCGCCTGGTGGCGCTGCGCGACCTCGCCATCGCCGTCGCCGCCGGCACCGGCTTCACGCTGCTCTTGCTCGCCGTCGTCGGTCAGCCGTTCGACAGCGCGCTCTCCGACTTCTTCGCCGAGAACAGCCGGGCGATCGCGCACGGGCGCAACATCGTCAACGTCATCATCGTCGACTTCCGCGGCCTCGACACGCTCGGCGAGATCACCGTCGTCATGGTCACCGGCCTCTCGGTGCTCGCCCTCATCGGGCTCCGCGCCCGCCGCGCCGCCAGGGCCGGGGAGGCGCGGCCGTGAACACGCTGATCTTCCGCACCGTCGCCCCCTTCCTCACCGCGCTGATGGTGGTGTTCTCCGTCTTCGTGCTGCTGCGCGGCCACAACGAGCCGGGCGGCGGCTTCATCGGCGGGCTGATCGCAGCCTCGGCGCTCGCCATCTACGGCATTGCCTGCGGCGTCGCGCCGGTGCGGCGCGCGCTGGTGCTGCATCCGATGGCGATCTCGGCGATCGGGCTCTTGTGCTCGGCGCTGTCGGGCCTGCCCTCGATGGCCGCAGGCGTGCCCTACCTCACCGCGCTCTGGGTGACGCCGACCGTGCTCGGCAGCGAACTGCCGCTGTCGACGGTGCTGCTCTTCGACGTCGGCGTCTATCTCGTCGTGCTCGGCGCGCTCGGCTCGATCCTGCTCGGCCTCGAGGAGCGCGAGATCGACCGCGACGCGGACCGCGGGGAGGGCGGCTGATGGAGGATCTCGTCGCCGTCCTGATCGGGCTGTTCTTCACCGCCGCGATCTACCTGATGCTGTCGCAGGGCATCGTGCGCGTGCTGCTCGGCGTCGCCATCCTCGGCAACGCCGTGAACCTCCTCATCTTCACTGCCGGGCGGCTGGTGCGCGAGGTGCCGCCGGTGATCCCCGAGGAGGCGGTGACGCCGCTTGCCACCACGGCGAACCCGCTGCCGCAGGCGCTGATCCTCACCGCCATCGTCATCTCGTTCTCGTTCTTCACCTTCCTGCTGGTGCTCGCCTTCCGCGCCTACCAGGAGCTCGGCACCGACGAGATCAACGAGATGCGGCTCGCCGAGCCGGTCGCCGAGCCGCCGCCGCCGGGGGGCTACTGATGGCCGCCGATCCCGCCGCGATCGACCTCGCCCGCGCCCTCGTCACCACGCCGACGCGGCTGTCCGACTGGCTGATCGTCGCCCCCGTCGTGCTGCCGCTGGTCGGCGGCGCCGTCGCGCTGCTGTTGCGCAACCAGCCGCGGCTGCAGCCGATGCTGGCGATCGTCGTGCTCGCTCTGCTCGTCGTCGCCGACGCGGCGCTGCTCTCCCGCGTCGTCGCCGAGGGCCCGCTGACGATGATGATGGGGCGCTGGCTGCCGCCGTTCGGCATCGCCTTCACGGTCGACGCCTTCGGCGCGCTGCTCGCGCTGTCGGCCGGCGTCGCGGCGCTGGCGGTGGCGGTGTACGCCACCGTCGACGTGACGCCCGGCGAGCGCCGCTTCGGCTTCTACCCGCTCTTGATGATCCTCGTCGCCGGCGTCTCCGGCGCCTTCTGCACCGGCGACCTGTTCAACCTCTACGTCTGGTTCGAGGTTCTGCTGATCTCGTCCTACGGGCTGATCGTGCTCGGCGGCGCGCCGCGCCAGCTCGACGGCGCGGTGAAGTACGGCATCCTCAACCTGATCGCCACGACGCTGTTCCTGATCGCCACCGGCTACCTCTACGGCCTCGTTGGCACCCTCAACATGGCCGACATCCGCGAGAAGGTGGCGCTGCTGCCGGAAGGCTCGGCGATCACCACCATCGCCACCCTCTACCTGCTCGCCTTCGGCATGAAGGCCGCCGCCTTCCCGCTCGGCTTCTGGCTGCCGGCCTCCTACCACACGCCGAAGATCGTCGTCGGCGCGATCTTCGCCGGCCTCCTCACCAAGGTCGGCGTCTACGCGCTGATCCGCACCCTCGCCATGCTGATGCCGGCCGAGCGGCTGGTGCTCGGCGACGTCACCGCCTGGGTGGCGGCGTTCACGCTCGTCGTGCCGGCGCTCGCCGCGCTCGCCGAGAGCGACGTCCGCCGCACACTCGGCTGGGTCGTCGTCGCCGGCATCGGCAACATGCTCGCCGGCCTCGCGCTCGGCTCCGAGGCGGGCCTCGCCGGCGCGATCGTCTACGCCGTCCACTCGATGCTGGCGATGACGGCGCTCTACCTGACGCTCGGCCTCGTCGAGCGCATCTGCGGCACCTCCTCGCTCCACGAGGCCGGCGGCGTCTGGCGGGCGAGCCCGCTCGTCGCGGCGCTGTTCCTGGTGATGGTGCTGACCGCCTCCGGCCTGCCGCCGTTCTCCGGCTTCTGGCCGAAGGCGATGCTGGTGCGCGCCGCGTTGTCAGCCGACGCCGGGGTGCTCGCCGCGGCGATCCTCGTCTCCGGCTTCCTGGTGACGCTGGCGCTCGGCCGCGTCTTCCTGCTCGCGGTGTGGCGCGACGCGCCGGCCGGGCGGCCGGCCCTCGTGCCCGCCGGTGCCGTGACGACGCTGGTCGTCGCCTTCCTCGCCGCCGTCGTCACCTTCCTCGGGCTCGCGCCGCAGCCGCTCGTCGCCATCGCCGGCGAGGGCGCCCGCGGCCTCGTCGACCCCGCCGCCTATGCCGCGTCGGTGTTCCCGGAGGCGCTGCGATGATGCTGTTCCTCATCAACCTTCTCTTGGCGATCGCCTGGGGCGCGATGACCGGCACGTTCGACGCGCTCAACCTCGCCTTCGGCTTCGTGCTCGGCGCCTTCGCGCTGTCGCTGATCCGCGAGCCGCTCGGCACCGACGGCTACTTCGGCCGCGTCTACCGGGTGCTCGGGCTGTCCTGGCTGTTCCTCAAGGAGCTCGTGAAGTCGGCCGTCAAGGTCGCGGTCACCGTTTTGACGCCGCGCCTCGACCTCCACCCCGGCATCATCGCCTATCCGCTGTCGCTCGAGAGCGACGTCGAGATCACCCTGCTCGCGAACCTCATCACCCTCACCCCCGGCACGCTGTCGGTCGACGTCTCGGCCGACCGCCGCACGCTCTACGTGCACTGCATCGACGTGCCCGACGTCGAGGCGGCGATCGCCGACATCCGCGACGGCTTCGAGAAGCGCATCCGGGAGGCGTTCCGATGAGCAGGCTCCGTCGATGAGCTGGAGTGCGAGCTTCCTGTCCGGGGCGGTGACCGTCTCGCTGGTGGTGCTGTCGGTCGCCTTCGTGCTGATCGTCGTGCGCATCGTGCGGGGGCCGACGCTGCCCGACCGCATCCTCGCCCTCGACATGCTGGTGGCGGCGGTGATCGGCTTCATCGCCACCATCGGCGTGAAGACCGGCTACACCCTCTATGTCGACATCGCCATCGCGCTCGGCCTCGTCGGCTTCCTGTCGACGGTCGCCTTCGCCCGCTTCGTGCTGACGCGCGGCCGCACCGGCGAGGAGGGCGGCGAGGGGGCGAGCGGCGATCCGTCCGGCGGCTCTCCGGCCGGTGCCGCCCGAAGCGAGGGAGGGGCGCCGTGACGGACCTCGTCAACGTCGCGGTGGGGGTGCTGCTGGTGGTCGGCGCGCTGTTCACGCTGGTGGCGGCAATCGGCATCCTGCGCCTCGACGACGTCTACATGCGCATGCACGCGGCGAGCAAGGCGGGCACGCTCGGCTCCGGCGTCGCGCTTTTGGCGCTCGCCCTCTACTCGCACGAGCTCGACGTCGTCACGCGGGCGATCGCCGGCGTGATCTTCTTCCTGCTGACGGCGCCGATCTCCGCCCATCTGCTCGCCCGCGCCGCCTATCTCGCCGGCTACCGGCCGTGCGCGGCGACGCGCGTCGACGCCTATGCCGGCGAGGCCGCCGCCGATGAGGCAGGCCGCGCCGCGCCGCCGTCGTGAAGCATCCGGCTCAGGGTGCCGCCGGGGGGCGAATCGCCGCGCTGCGCGCTTCAGGTTAACCTTAGGCAATAGTGATGCATGCCGATCGACGACGCCGCGGCCTCGCGAAATCAGCCGATCGGCGGCGGTTCCACCATCCGAGATGGGGATTTGCCGGCGACAAGACTTGTATTTCTCGGGAATGCAATTATACGATGGCCACACCTGCCGGACCACGGCGGCCACTTATCGGGCAAGTCGCGACGAGCCGGCGCTTCATCCCACGTATGGACGGTGTGCCCTTGCTTGCGATGCGAATCCCTCGGGCCCGAACAGAAACAGCGAACGTAGCGAACCTGCGATGAGCGAACTGAACGACAACACCGACCTGATCGACCTCGCGGCCGACATCGTCTCGGCTTATGTGAGCAACAACACGGTCCCTTCGAGCGATCTGCCCACTCTCATCGCGGAGGTCTACGCCGCGTTGCAGAAGACCAGCGGCGGCGAGGCCGAAGCGGCGCCGGAGCCGCTGAAGCCGGCGGTGCCGGTGAAGAAGTCGGTCAACCCCGACTTCATCGTCTGCCTGGAAGACGGCAAGAAGTTCAAGTCGCTGAAGCGCCACCTGCGCACCCACTACGACCTGACGCCGGAAGATTATCGCGAGAAGTGGGGCCTGCCGGCCGACTATCCGATGGTCGCGCCGAACTACGCCGCCGCCCGCTCCGAGCTCGCCAAGAAGATGGGCCTCGGCCAGCAGCGCCGCCGCGGCAAGTAAGGCCGGCCGGGCGCTTCACGGCGTCCCGTCCCATCACGGACCGAATGGATGAAAGGGGACGGCCGCGGGGCCGTCCCCTTTTCCATTGTGGGGGCCGCCTCTGACCCTCCCCCCTCGTGGGGGAGGTGGCCGGCGGCGCGGGCGGGTGGGGGCCGCCGCGCACGAGCGCGGCGGTACGACGTTCGAGATTGCGGGACCCTCGCACCGCCGTCGGCTGACGCCGCCGGCGGCCCTCCCCGGTCCGCTGCGCGGCCCGACCCTCACGGGGGGAGGGTTGGTGCCCCGCGTCGAAGTTCTCGTACGGCGGCCTTCGGAGGCGTTACTTGCCTCAATCCTCCTCGAACCCCGCCGGCAGCCGCCCCACCGCCCGCAGTGCTGCCAGGATGCGCAGGAAGCACGCGTCCGGCGACTCCCGTACCTCTTCGTTCGCCACCCTCACCACCCGGAAGCCGTTCGCGATGAACCACGCGTCGCGCCGCGCATCGGCGGCGCGGTCTTCCGGCGCCCCATGCTGGCCGCCGTCGACCTCGACGACGATGCCGCCGCCGAGCCACGCGAAGTCGGCGATGAACGGCCCGACCGCGGCCTGCCGTCGGAACCGGCACCCGGCCTCCCTGAGTGGCGCGAGCATCGCCCAGACGCGCCGTTCCTCCACCGTCGCCCCGTGCCGCAATGCCGTCGCCCGTCGGCGAAGCCGCGGATCGATCGCGCGCTGCGGCACCGACGGCCCTCCCAGAATGCAGCTTATGCGTGCAGAACGGGTGTGTCACGTCGCATTTGTCCGACCATGACGGATGGGCTGCGATGGTGGGTCCACCCCCTCCCCACCTGTGGGGGAGGGGGCCGGCGCAGCCGGCCGGAGGCGGCGCCGCGCGCGCGGCGTGCGACGTCAGAGATCGTCGGTCCCTCGCCCGCCATCGGCTGACGCCGCCGGCAGGCCTCCCCGGTCCGCGACGCGGCCCGAGCCTCCCACGGGGGAGGGCGGGTGCCCAATGCCGACGTACTCGCAGGGCCTCACCGCATCCGCGCAGCCTCCGCCACCATCGCCTGCCTGAGGCCGATGTGGCGGTTGAGGTCGTAGCTCCAGTGGCCGGCGCGACCGCGGCGGCGCTCGGATCGCAACGCCCGCGCGAGCATCGCCAGGATGCGGCGCCGACCCTCTCGGCTGTCGTCCGCCAGCTCGCCCGGGCCGATCGGGATCAGCCGCGGCAGCACCGTCGCGCGGTGGTAGTCGACCGCGCCGGCGCGCATTGCCGTCGCGACTCCGCGGCGGGCCACGCGCCCGATCTCGGCCACGGCCCGGCGCGTCGCCCGGCCGGCGACCGCGCGGCCTTCGCGCCCGGTCTCGACTGGTCCGCGGCGAGCAGAAATTCCTAGACTGTGTGGCCCCAGTTTCCCCGCCGCCGCTTCCTCCGCCATCCTCGCCTGTCCACCCGGCTCCGCCGCCATTGCCCCCTCCAGCTTTGAATGATCGCCAAAAAGACTTCATCGACAGGGGCAGCGGGCCGCTGGGTGATCAGCATGCCGACGGCCCGCCACGACCAACGATTGAAGGAAAATTATCATAGGATTCGACTCGACAGCAAGATCGAGGCGAGGCAAAATTTCCTATATCGGGACGTGACGGAGACGGGAGGCGGGGATGCAGACGCGGATGAGCGGTGGTTGCGAGTGCCGTCGGGAGCGACGGGAGAGGCCGTTCGGTGGCACCGACGGTGCGCCGGAGCGACGATTCGGGCGGGTCGCCGCGACACTCGTCGCCGCGATACTCATGGAGCGTCCGCGATGAGCGCCGGCGCGCCGACAGGCGCTGCCGAGGCGGCGGAGGTGCGCGGAGCGACGCGGCGGCTCATGAAGGCGCTCGCCGCCGGGCCGGTGCGGCTCGCCGGCGGCGGCGCGGCGGTGGTCGTCGCCGGGCCGGCGGGAGAGCGCAGGCTGGCGCTGCCGGCCGGCCTCGCCGCGGCGCTCGCGCGGGCAGACCTGATCCGCATCGACGAAGCGGGCGGCGTTGCTGCAACCTCCGCAGGTGTCGCCTGGCTGCGTCGCTCGCTCGCCGGCGGACTCGACCCGTTCCGCGCTCAGCAGGGTGCGGTCGCGCCGGCGGCCGTCGAGATGCCCGGCGGCGGTGCGGGAACCGTGCTGCGCGACGCCGACGAGAGCCCGCTCGCCTGGCTCGCCCGTCGCCGCGGCCGCGACGGCCGGCCGCTGCTCGATGCCGCCCAGGTGGCGGCGGGCGAGCGGCTGAGGGCCGACTTCACCTTCGCCGGGCTCGGACCCCGCGTCACCATGGACTGGTCGGCGTTCGGCGCCGGGGGCGGTGGCCGCAGCGGCGGCTGCGGCAGTGCGGCGGAGCTGTCGGAGCAGGCGTTGGCGGCGCGCGAACGGGTCCGCCGGGCGCTCGCGGCGCTCGGCCCGGAGCTCGCCGGCGTCGCACTTGATGTCTGCTGCTTTCTCGTCGGGCTCGAGGAGGTCGAGCGGGCGCGCGGCTGGCCGGTGCGGTCGGGCAAGGTGGTGCTCGCCATCGCCCTCGACCGGCTGGCGGACCACTACGGGCTGTCACCGGCCGCGAGCGGTCCGGCCGAAGCGCGCGGCATCCGCCACTGGGGCGGCGAGGGCTATCGGCCGCGGGCGTGAGGGCGACGCATTTCGGTGGGCGCGGTGGGTGGAAGGGAGGGCGGAGAAGGAGGTAGGCCGAGGGGCTCCGCCCCCGAGCCGCGCCGCTCAGGCGGCGGCGAGCGCCAGTTCGGCGTCGGCGCGGATGCGGCGGACCATCGCGGTGAGGCCGTTCGAGCGCTGCGGCGTCAGGTGGTCGCGCAGGCCGAGGCGGGCGAGCATCGCCTCGGCGTCGGTGGCGAGGATGTCGCGGGCCGGCTTGTCGGAGTAAAGGGCGAGCAGGATCGCGACCAAGCCCCGAACGATGTGGGCGTCGCTGTCGCCGTCATAGTGCAGCACCGGCCCGTCCGGGCCGTCGGCGACCGGGCGCGCCACCAGCCAGACCTGTGAGGTGCAGCCCTGCACGAAGTTCTTCGCCGAGCGCGCCTCGTCGGGGAGCGGCGGCAACTGGCGGCCGAGCTCGATGACATAGCGGTAGCGCTCCTCCCAGTCGTCGAGCAGCGCGAACGTCTCTTCGATCTCGGCGATGTCCATCGGCACTCCTCGCCGCGGGCGCCGCTCCCGACGACGGGGCTCGGCGGTGCGCGATCCTGATGCCCCGCATATAGGCCGCCGAGCGGTGGGAGGAAACCGCCGCCGTGCGGCGTGCCGGGAGGGGCCGATCTAGGGGACGATCTCCGCGGCGCAAGCCGCAGGTGATCCGTACGGCGCATTCGGCCCTGGAGTGGGACGACGCGTTCGGCTCAGCCAGCGGGCCGGCGGCGCGGGTCCGGCAGCGGCAGGCGCGGCGCGGGCAGCGTGAGCGAGGCGGGAACGGCGGTCGCCGCCGCCTCGGCGATCCACGGCTCGGCGCGGTCGGCGGCGGTGAGCGTGCCGACGGCGGCCGGCGGCAGCGGCGTGACGCGCACGGCGGTGGTGGCGACGGCGAGCGGCGGCGGGTCGTAGGGGGCGGCGGCCGGCGGCTCGCCGGGCGGCGGCGGTGCGCCGTTCTGCAGCGTTGCGGCGAATTCCAGGCCCTGGCCGACGGCGTCGCCGAGGGCGGCGACGACCGAGAAGCCGGCCTCGCAGACCGTGCCGTTGTCGAGGCAGAAGCGCACGACGTCGACCGCCGCGGGCAGCGACGGACCCGTCACCGCAGCGGCCGGCGGCGCCGGGGCGGCGACGGAAGGGGCTCCAACGGTGGCGGAAATCGCCGCCGGAAGCGAGGCGGCGAGATTTGTCGGCGAGGGTGCGCCACCGCCGCCGCCCTGCATCGACGGCAGCATGGGCACCAGCAGGATGACGGCGCCGATCCACAGGCACGCACGCAACAGGAAGAACACGGCACCCTCCCTGGGAACTCGCGGCCGTCGACCCCGCGATGGACGCGGGCGTGGACGGTCGCCGGGACCGAGGACGAGCGGCCACCGTAGCGGCGGGAGCTTTCCTCCGGGTTGTCCGGATCGCGACAATTCGATCGATCGGCAAAGTCGTCCCCGGACGCGACGCCGCAGCCGAAGCGGGTGGCGGAAACGGGCGCGCTTCAGGCTTCCTTAAGGGCGGCCGGGCACCCTTGCGGGGAACTCCATCCCTCGAAGGGGCGGCGCATCCTCGCCGCGGCTGACGTGAACCTTGCCGCCCTCATCGCCCGCCTCGGCGTTCGCCGCGGACCGGCGGCGCCGCCGCGCCGAACGGTCGCCGCCGACTACGCGGCGCCGCCGGCCGCGGAGGCGCTCGCCCGCCGCATCGCGCTCGCGGAAGCGGTGGAGAGCGAGGGCGTCGCGCTCTACGCCCACGACGGCAGCCTGCTGGCGGCGACGCCGGCGCTGGAACGGCTGGTCGGCGCACGGGCGGTGTCGCTCGCCGGCGACGGGCTGCTGCAGCGCCTCGCGGTGGGCGACCGGCCGGCCTTCCTGCGGGCACTGGCGAGCGCCGTCGCGAGCGGCGACGACATCGCCGTCGAGGCCCGCTGCCGGCGCGGCGGCGATGGCCTCGAGGCGCTCGACGACGCTGGCTGGCTCGACCTCGACGTCCGCTTCCGCCGCACCGCGCCGGGCGACCCGGTCGGCCCGGCGGTGATCGCCCGGCTCGCCGACGCCTCGGTGCGGCGCAGCGATGCCGACGAGATCCGCCGGCTGCGCGAGGCGCTGTCGGCGACGATCGCCGGCCGCAGCCGCGAGCTCGGCCTCGTCGGCCACGAGCTGAGGACACCGCTGTCGGCGATCCTCGGCTTCGCCGACGCGCTCGGCGACAGCACCCGCCGCGACATCGACGCTGCCCGCGTGCGCGAATACGCCGGCCTGATCGGCGAGGCGGGGCGGCACCTGATGGACGTCGTCGGCGGGCTCGTCGAGCAGGCGGGCACGGAGACCATCGGGGAGGGCACGCCCGAGGCGGTGGAGCTCGAGCCGCTGCTCGAGCGCTGCCGGCGGATGATGGCGCCGGTCGCCACGGGTGCCGGCATCGAGCTCGCGCTGACCGTCGCCGAGCCGCTGCCGCCGGTGCTGGTCGAACCGCGCGCCTGCCGGCAGATCGTCATCAACCTCGTCTCCAACGCGATCAAGTTCACCGACCGCGCCGGGCGGGTGGAGCTTTCGGCCGAGCGGGCGGGCGAGCGCGTGCGCGTCGTCGTGCGCGACACCGGCATCGGCATCGCGCCGGCCGACATCGGCCGCCTCGGCACGCCGTTCATGCGGCTCTCCGGCGCGGGGCGACGGCGCGAGGGCGCCGGGCTCGGGCTGTCGGTGGTGAAGGCGCTCGCCGCCGTGCACGGCGGCACGCTCGATATCCGCTCGATGCCCGGCAGCGGCACCACCGTCACCGTCGACCTGCCGGCCGTCGCGGCACCTGCCATCGGCGAGATGGAGCGGGCGCTCGCATGACGCGCGCTGCGCCGAGCCGCCGCGCCGCGCCGCGCCGTCCGCCGCCGAAGCCGGGCCTCGTCGCGAAGATCGGCGGCGCGATGGCGAAGCGGCCGCTGCCGGTGCTCGGCACGCTCTTCGCGCTCGGAGCGACGGGCGCGATCGTCGCCAACATGATGCTCTTGCAACCCCGACCCCATCCGGCGCCGCTGTTCTCCGGCGCGACGGCGGAATCGGCGATGTCGCAGCCGAGCGACGACGGCGGCGGTGGCGCGCCGGCCTCGCTGCTCGTCAAGGACGTGCAGACGGCGCTCGCCGCGCGCGGCCTCTACGCGGGGCCGATCGACGGCTACGCCGGTCCGTCGACGGCGGCGGCGATCCGCGACTTCGAGACGGCGGAGGGGCTGGAGCCGACCGGCGTGGCGTCGGAGAAGGTGCTGGTGCGGGCGCTGCTCGGGCCGTCGGCGACGGCTGCGGTGTCGACGACCACGACGACGACGCGGGTGCCGCCGCCGTCACCGGCGCACGTCGCCGCCGGCGTCGACGTGAAGCGCATCCAGCAGGCGCTCGCCGATCTCGGCTACGGGCCGCTGACGGTCGACGGCAAGGCCGGCGGGCAGACGGCCTCCGCCATCCGCCGCTTCCGCCTCGACCACGGCCTGCCGGTGAACGGCGACATCGACGACCGCCTCGTCGCGACGCTCGCCGGCATCGGCGGGCTCAGCAGCAACTGAGGGCGAGCGCGTGCGCGTCACCTCGTCGTTCTGGGTCGGCGCCTACGTGCGCCGCTGCCACGCCGAGGGCGCCTTTGCGACGGTGGCGCGCAAGGGCGCGGCGGAGGCGGGCACGATCTTCGTCAAGGTCGACCGGCTCGACGGCACCGCCGACCTCTACGCGCCGGCGCCGCAGGCGCTGGTCGAGGCCGGCGCACCGCTCGACCGGCGCTTCGAGAAGGTGCTCGCGGCAGTGCCCGGCGCGGAGGTGGAGGCGCGGATTTCGCGCGAGCTGAAGTTCGACAGCGACCTCTGGGTGATCGAGATCGAGGACCGCAAGGGCCGCTCCTTCCTCGACCTCACTGAGGGAAGCTGATAGCCGTCGCAACATCGGGGCCGGCGGAGAGGCGCGATGGACGACGCGGCGCCGTTCTGGCGGACGAAGACGCTGGAAGAGATGACCGAGGCCGAGTGGGAATCGCTCTGCGACGGCTGCGGCCGCTGCTGCCTCAACAAGCTCGAGGACTGGGACACCGGCGCGATCGCCTGGACGAACGTCGCCTGCCGGCTGCTCGATGGCGAGAGCTGCCGCTGCGGCGACTATCCGAACCGCTTCGCCACCGTGCCAGACTGCGAGCAGCTGACGCCGGCGAAGGTTCGCGAGATCAACTGGCTGCCGCCGACCTGCGGCTACCGGCTGGTCGAGGAGGGCCGCGACCTCGCCTGGTGGCATCCCCTCGTCAGCGGCGATCCCGACACGGTGCACGCCGCCGGCGTGTCGGTGCGCGGGCGAACGGTGTCGGAGGAGGGCATCCCGGTCGAGGCGCTGGAGGACCACGTCGTGCGCTGGCCCGGCCGGCCGCCGCGCAAGGCGGGGATTTCCGGCGGGCAGCGGCGCGGCGGGGACGTGCCGGTGCGGCGGATCGGTGAAAAATCCTAACGTAGGAATTTTATCGTTGACAGCGTGACGCTGGTTCGCTATCGTCTGGGCATGATCGACGAGTTGCGGGCGGGGAAAGACGGGCTGGGACGGTCAGGCTTTGCTCGCCGGAGCTCGCTTTGCACGCAGCAGGCGCTGCATTGCAAGGTGGTCCGTGAGGGAATAGTCGGAAACCTTCTTCCATCCTCCGACGCGATAGACGTCCTGTCGCACCGAACTTTCGACCACGGCTTCAGCCGCCTCGTCCAGCTGCGGCAGGAGGGCCAAGTCTTGCGCCGTCTTGCGCCGGCTCTCCCTGTTCTCGCGAGCCTTGCGAAACGGTATCGCCTTACGTGAAGACTTGTCGTTCTCGCCATAGCGATTGCGACGGTCTCTCACGAAGCTGAGGGCCTTCTTCTCTTGCGGTGAACGGGTGCGCGGCGGGCGGCTGTTCATGGCACGACGATAAGCGACAGCGGCACGGCAGGAAAGAGGACGCGCCAGGGAGGGATAGCGAACGGCATCCTTCCGCCGTCATCCCGGACGCGAAGCAACGCGGAGCGGGCCGGGACCCAGCGGAAGAATGATCGCGCGGCACGCGCGACGCTTGAGCCGCGCCTTCGGCGCGGAGTCTTGCGCTGGGTCCCGGATCCGCGCTCGGCTTCGCCTCGCTGGTCCGCGATGACGCCGTGGACTGTCTTCAGGTAACGTGATCCGAGCCCGCTTCCCACCTTCGCGGGGTCATCCTCGGCCTTGTGCCGAGGATCCATGCGGCAGTTGCGGCGTCGAAGGGCCGGGCGGTGGCGTTCCGGGAGAGGGATGGATCCCAGGCACAAGGCCTGGGATGACTCCAGTTCTTTGATTTCTCGGCGAAAAAGCACGAGGGGCGGAAAATAGAACGGCGTCTCAATACCCGCCGACGATCGGCAGCACTTCGCCGGTGATGTAGCTCGCGCAGGCGGGGGAGGCGAGGAAGACGTAGGCGGGGGCGATCTCCTCCGGCTGGGCGGGGCGGCCGATCGGGGTCTTTTCGCCGAAGTGGACGATCTCCTCGGCCGACTGGTCGGCCGGGTTGAGCGGCGTCCAAACCGGGCCCGGAGCGACGCAGTTGACGCGGATGCCGCGGGAGATGAGCTGGCCGGCGAGCGAGCGCGTGAAGGCGTGGATGCCGCCCTTGGTGGTCGAGTAGTCGATCAGGCCCTTCGAGCCGTCGAGGCCGGTGACCGAGCCGGTGTTGATGATCGAGGCTTTGGCGCCCAAGTGCGGCAGCGCCGCCTTCACCATGTGGAAATAGCCGTAGAGATTGGTCTTCATCGTCCGGTCGAACTGCTCGGGTGTCAGATCCTCGATGGTCGACAGATGCTGCTGGAAGGCGGCGTTGTTGACGAGGATGTCGAGGCGGCCGAAGGCTTTCGCCACCGTGTCGACGGCGTGCTTGCAGAAGGCGAAGTCGGTGACGTCGCCGGCGATGGCGATGGCGCGGCGGCCTTCCGCCTCGATGGCGCGGACCGTCGTGTCCGCGTCTTCCTGCTCGTCGAGGTGGAGGATGGCGACGTCGGCGCCCTCGCGGGCGAACAGCACGGCGACGGCGCGGCCGATGCCGCTGTCGCCGCCGGTGATGATCGCCGCCATGCCGTCGAGCTTGGCCGAGCCCTTGTAGTGCGGCGCCTCCCACATCGGGGCGAGGGTCTGCTCCGCCTCGAGGCCGGGCTTTTCAAGGTGCTGGGCGGGCATCGGCGGGAAGGGATAATCGCGCGCGCCGGTCTGCGGCTTCTTCTGGGGCTCGGGCGCCTTCGCCTCGGCGCGCTCGGCGCGGTCCTGCAGGGTTCGGTGGGCGTCGGCGGTGGCCTCGGCCCGGCGCTCGAAGACGTCGGGGCCTGTGGCGAAGATGTCGTCGGTCATGGCGGTGCTCCGGGAAACGGGGTTTGGCGGAGAACCGGAGACGGGGGCGGAGGGTTCCGTGCGGGCGGCCAGCGCTGGCGCGCGGGGTGAGGGATGGATCCCAGGCACAAGGCCTGGGATGACTCCAGATTGTTGATGCGGAAGAGAAATTTTTCGGCGCTGACGTGAGTTGAGTCGGGTTCCACCAAGGCTCCATTCTCCGTAGTCATCCTCCGCCTTGTGCCGAGGATCCATGCGACGCTGGTCGCGGGCGCATGGCCGGCGTCGGCGCGCGGGAAGAGGGATGGATCCCAGGCACAAGGCCTGGGATGACTCCAGTTTGTTGATTTCGTTGGTGAATCCTACGGAGGCCAACATGGTGGCGGTGGCGCGGGCGGGCGGGCGGCGTCCGCCGGTGCCCGATCCGGACGTGTGCGCGCCGAGCGGCGAGCCGTGGGCGTCAGTGCGGACGCTCTACGAGGCGGGCGGGCTGCAGAAGGTGTCCGTGGCGCGGCTCGCGGGGATGAGCGCCGCGGCGCTGCGGGAGCGGGCGAAGAAGGAAGCGTGGATCGGGGCGCCGCGGGGCGGTGGGGTCTCGCGATCGATCGCGGGCGTCGCACCGCCACCGGCTTCGCCGTCGGCGGCCCTCCCCGGATCGCCGAGCGGCGATCCGACCCCCGGAACAAGTCCGGGGCAGGCTCTCCCACAGGGGGAGGGTGGGTGCCCCAGCCCCGTGGCGGAGAACGAGACCGCGAAATCGGCACCGGCTGCTTCCGACGCCCTTCTGCCGCCCGACCCCCGTACGGCCTCCGGGCGGGCGGCGCTGGTGGACCAGCTCTACGGATTGTTCGCGGCGCAGCTCGCGGCGGCGGGCGGCGAGGACGGGCTCGGGGGCGGGCTCGAGCAGCGGATGCGCTCGCTCGCCACCTTCGCCAAGACGCTCGACGCGCTGGTCGACCTCGACAAGCGGCTCGGCGCGCGGCCGGAGACGGAGGGATCGGACTTCGATGCCTATCGCGCCGAGCTCGAACGCTGCCTCGCCGGACTGGTCGGAGGCGGGAGCTGAGGGCGGGGGCGGGCCCCCCCTTCTCCCGGCACAGCCGGGAGAAGGGGATGACGGTCGCTCCCTTCGCGCCGCGGTGCGGGACTGCGTGGAGCGGGGACACGGGCCGGCGCTGCTCGCCAGGATGGCGCCGCGGCACGGGGCGGAGTTTCTCGCCGACTGGTCTCTCTGGGCGCGCGACGACCAGTGGCGGTTTTCCGAGGACTGGCGGACCTGGCTGGTGCTCGGCGGGCGCGGCGCCGGCAAGACGCGGCTGGGCGCCGAATGGGTGCGCGGCATCGCGCTCGGCCGGCCGCCGTTTGCGACACGGCCGAGCGGGCGCATCGCGCTCGTCGGCGAGACCTTCCAGGCGGTGCGCGACGTGATGATCGAGGGCCAGTCGGGGCTGCTCGCGGTGCACCCGCGGGCCGAGCGGCCGACGTGGCAGCCGTCGCGGCAGCGGCTCGAATGGGCGAGCGGCGCGGTGGCGCAGGCGTTCTCGGCGGAGGATCCCGAGGCGCTGCGCGGGCCGCAGTTCACCGACGCGTGGCTCGACGAACTCGCCAAATGGCGGCAGGCGGAGGCGACCTACGACATGCTGCAGTTCGCATTGAGGCTCGGCGAGCGGCCGCGCCAGCTGGTGACGACGACGCCGCGGGCGATCCCGCTTTTGAAGCGGCTGATGGCCGAGGCGGGGACGCTGGTGACGACGGCGCCGACGGCGCTCAACCGGGATTTCCTCAGCACCGGCTTCCTCGCCTCGCTCAAGGAGCGCTACGGCGGCACGCGGCTCGGGCGGCAGGAACTCGAGGCGGAGCTGATCGCCGACCGGCCGGACGCCTTGTGGCGGCGCGAGGCGATCGAGGCGGGGCGGGTGGCGCGCGCGCCGGAAATCACGCGGACGGTGGTGGCGGTCGACCCGCCGGCGTCGAGCCAGGCGGGGGCGGACGCGTGCGGCATCGTGGCGGTCGGCAAGGGGGTGGACGGGCTCGCCTACGTGATCGCCGACGCCTCGGCCGCCGGCCTCAGGCCGGCCGAATGGGCGGGGCGCGCGGCGGCGCTCTACCGGCGGCTCGACGCCGACCGGCTGGTCGCCGAGGTGAACCAGGGCGGCGAGATGGTGGCGGCCGTGATCGCCGAGGTGGCGCCCGACGTGCCGGTGGCGCCGGTGCGGGCGAAGCGGGGCAAGTGGCTCCGCGCCGAGCCGGTGGCGGCGCTCTACGAGCAGGGGCGGGTGCGCCATGTGGGGACATTTCCCGAGCTCGAGGACGAGCTCTGCGACTTCGGGCCGGACGGGCTGTCGTCGGGGCGCTCGCCGGACCGGCTGGATGCGCTCGTTTGGGCGGTGACGGCGCTGATGCTGGAGCGGCGCGGCGAGCCGCGGGTGCGGGTGGGGTGAGGGCGGCAGGGGGTGGCGGGGAGTGGGCAGTGGGGGTGGTGGAAACCCTCCCCCCTCGCGGGGGAGGTCGGCGCGCCGTAAGGCGCGACGGGAGGGGGGCCGCGCGGGAGCGCGGCGGAAACAATCTCTCGTCGAACCCGTGGCGGCCCCCCCTCCCTACCCTCCCCCGCGAGGGGGGAGGGTTTTTGTGGACGCGCCTTTGGCGCGACGTTTTGCGCTGGCTCCCGGCTCGGCGCTCGGCTGCGCCTCGCTGGGCCGGGATGACGACGGATGAGTTTGCACGGCCAGGAGGGGTGCGGGGATGCTGAAGCGTTGGCTCGGACGGCGGGGCATCCAGGCTGCAGGAGCGCTGGCGTCGAACGGCGATGCCCCCGCCGTGGCGTCGGCCCCCGAGGCGAAGGCGTCGCGGACCGGGGGGCTCGTCGCGCTGTCGTCGCCGGGGCGGCCGGTGTGGACGCCGCGCGACTATGCGGCGCTGGCCCGGGAAGGGTTCGGGCGCAATCCGGTGGTGCACCGCTGCGTGCGGATGATCGCCGAGGCCGCCGCGTCGGTGCCGTGGCTCGCCTATGAGGGCGAGCGGGAGGTGGCGGAGCATCCGCTGCTCGCGATCCTGTCGCAGCCGAACCCGCGCGTCGCCGGGCGGTCGCTGATGGAGGCGGTGTACGGGCACCTGCTCGTCGCCGGCAACGCCTACCTGGAAGCGGTGGCGGTGGACGGGAGGGTGCGCGAGCTGCATGCGCTGAGGCCCGACCGGATGCGCGTGGTGCCGGGGGCGGACGGCTGGCCGGAGGCCTACGAGTATACGGTCGGCGGGCGGACGGTGCGCTTTCCCGGCGAGGCGGCGGCCGGCGGGGTCAGCGGCGGGGCGGGCGATGCCGGGGATGGGGCGGCGGGAGGCGGGCGGGCGATCCGGCCGATCCTGCATCTTGCGCTGTTCCACCCGCTCGACGACCACTACGGCTTCGCGCCGATCGAGGCGGCGCAGACGAGTCTCGACGTGCACAACGCCGCCGGCGCCTGGACGAAGGCGTTGCTGGACAATTCCGCACGGCCCTCCGGCGCGCTCGTCTACGGGGCGGGCGAGGGGGGCACGCTGTCGGACGAGCAGTTCGAGCGGCTGAAGCGCGAGCTCGAGGACGGCTTTGCCGGCGCGCGCAACGCGGGCCGGCCGCTGGTGCTCGACGGCGGGCTCGACTGGAAGGCGATGGGGCTCAGCCCAAAGGAGATGGACTTCGCGGAGGCCAAGAACACCGCGGCGCGCGAGATCGCGCTCGCCTTCGGCGTGCCGCCGATGCTCATCGGCATCCCCGGCGACAACACCTTCGCCAACTACCAGGAGGCGCACCGGGCGCTGTGGCGGCTCGCGGTGCTGCCGCTGGTCGGCCGCACGGCCGAGGCGCTCGGCGGCTGGCTGGCGCCGGCATTCGGCGAGGGGCTCCGCCTCGGCTTCGACGTCGACGCGATCGAGGCGCTGTCGGCCGAGCGCGAGGCGCTGTGGGCGCGCGTCGGGGCGGCGGCGTTCCTGTCGGACGACGAGAAGCGGGTGGCGGTGGGCTACGGGGCGCGGGAAGCCGGGGGTCGGCAGTAGGCCGTCGGCAGTCGGCAGTCGGGAGGCGGCGATGGATCCGATCACGGAGAGCATCGTCGCGCGCGGCGATCTTGCGCATCTGGCGCTGTTCCTGTGGGCGAGCGGGGCGAGCGGCATGCTCGCCTGGGCGCTGAAGGAACTCGCCGCGTCGAACCGGCGCTTCAACGACTTCGTCGCCGAGATCGCGCGGCTCACCGCGCTGTTCCGCGACCGCGACTGAGCGGCGGGCGGCGTCAGGCTGCGCCAGTGGTGCCTACCAGGCTTGCACCGGGCGCCGGGCCGGGGCCTGCCGCGTCGCCGTGATCATCGAGGGGGATTTCCATGCAGCGGCTGTTCGCGGGGCTCGGCATGCGCCGGGCGGACGACCATCGGCGCGTGTTCGCCGCCTTCGCCGGCGTGCTGGCCCGGCTGCTGCCTTCGCCGGCGCGGCGCACGGCGGGGGAGCGGCAGTGAGCGCGGCGATTGCCAGTGCCGGGATGCGCGCGGACGGCTTCGCGAGCGTTGCCGGAGCAAGGACGGGCACGGCCGCCGGCGTCGCCGCCGGCGGGCTCGTCGAGGGATACGCCAGCCTGTTCGGGCGGATCGACATGGGGCGCGACCGGGTGCTGGCCGGCGCCTTCCGCCGCTCGCTCGCCCGGCGCGGCGCCGGCGGCGTGAAGATGCTGTGGCAGCACGATCCGGGACGGCCGATCGGAAGCTGGAGCGAGATCGCCGAGGACGGCACCGGCCTGCGCGTCAAGGGCCGGCTGCTGGCGGAGGTCGAGCAGGGGCGCGAGGCGCTGGCGCTGATCCGCGCCGGCGTGCTCGACGGGCTGTCGATTGGCTTCCGCACGGTGCGGGCGCGCCGCGAGCCGGCGACGGGGGTGCGCGAGCTCGTCGAGATCGACCTCTGGGAGATCTCGCTGGTGACATTCCCGCAGATGCCGGGGGCGCGGCTGGCGCTCGCCGGGGCCGCCGGCCGCCACGGCCGGCTTTCGCCCGCCAACCGACTTTCGCTTTCCAACCGACTTTCGCTTTCCACGAGGTGAGGAGCATGACCGTGACCGTGAGCGCGCCGGAGACCAAGGCGGGGGTGCCCGAGGCGGGCGCTGCCGAGGCGTTCGAAACGATGATGGGCGCCTTCGAGGCGTTCCGCGAGGTGAACGACCGCCGGCTCGACGAGATCGAGCGGCGCTCGGGCGCCGACGTGGTGACGGTCGAGACGCTCGGTCGCATCGAGGCGGCGCTCGATGAGCAGAAGCGCCGGCTCGACGGGTTCGCGCTGAAGGCGGCGCGGCCGGGGCTCGGCGCGCCGCGCGAGACGGCCGACGGGGCGGCGCGCGAGCGCAAGGCGGCGTTCGAGACCTACGTGCGCACCGGCCGCGAGGACGCCGTGCAGCGCCTCGAGGCGAAGGCGCTGTCGGTCGGCTCGCCGGCCGACGGCGGCTACCTGGTGCCGGACGAGACGGAGCGCGAGATCATGCGCCGGCTGTCCGACATCTCGCCGATCCGCCGCATCGCCGGCAGCCGGCAGGTGTCGGCGTCGGTCTACAGGAAGCCGTTCTCGGTGGCCGGGCCGGCGGTCGGCTGGGTGGCCGAGACGGCGTCGCGGCCGCAGACCGCGTCGCCGACGCTCGCCGAGCTCAGCTATCCGACGATGGAGCTCTACGCCATGCCGGCGGCGACGGGGCAGCTCCTCGACGACGCGGCCGTCGACGTCGACCGCTGGATCGCCGAGGAGGTGGAGGCGGCGTTCGCCGAGCAGGAGGGGGCGGCGTTCGTCTCGGGCGACGGGACGAACAAGCCGAAGGGGTTCCTCGCCGAGGACACGGTGGCCGACGCCTCGTGGGCGTGGGGCGAGCTCGGCTACGTGCTGACCGGGGCGAGCGGGGCGCTGCCGGCCTCCAACCCGTCGGACGTGCTGATCGACCTCGTCTACGCGCTGAAGGCGGGCTACCGGCAGAACGCGCATTTCGTCATGAACCGCAAGACGCAAGCCGCGGTGCGCAAGCTGAAGGACGCCGACGGCAACTATCTCTGGCAGCCGCCGGCGACCGCCGGGGCCGAGGCGAGCCTGATGAACTTCCCCGTCGCCGAGGCGGAGGACATGCCGAACATCGCGGCGAATTCGCTGTCGATCGCCTTCGGCGACTTCAAGCGCGGCTACCTGGTGGTCGACCGGCTCGGCGTGCGTGTGCTGCGCGACCCCTACTCGGCGAAGCCCTACGTGCTGTTCTACACGACCAAGCGGGTCGGCGGCGGCGTGCAGGACTACGCCGCGATCAAGCTCCTGAAGTTCGGCACGAGCTGACGGCGCGCGCGCCTCCACACCCTCCCCGGGAGGGCGTCGCGGCCGTCCGCCGCGGCCGCGCGCGGGCGAAAACCCCACGCGCCGGCCGCGGCGACCCTTTTCTTCTCATGCATGAGGTGCCGCGATGACGGCCTTCCTCGTCCGCCCTCCGGCGGTCGAGCCGGTGAGCCTTGCGCAGGCGAAGGCGCAGCTGCGGCTCGACCACGACGCCGAGGACGACCTCGTCGCGGCGCTGATCCCGGCGGCGCGCGGGCTCGTGGAACTGAAGACGCGGCGGGCGCTCATCGACCAGGGCTGGCGGATCGCGCTCGACCGCTGGCCGCGGCGCGCGGCGGTGAGGCTTTCGCCGCTGCCGGTGATCGCGGTGGACGCGGTGACGGTGTTCGACGGTGACGGCACGCCGCACGTGCTGGCGGTGGACGAGGTCGAGGTCGACCTCGCCGGCGGGCGTCTCGTGCCGGGTGCCGCGGCACGACGGCCGGGGCGGGCCGTGAACGGCATCGAGATCGACCTCAGCTGCGGCTACGGCGAGACGGCGGACGCCGTGCCGGAGCCGCTGCGGCAGGCGATCCTCATGCTCGTCGGCCACTGGTTCGAGGTGCGCGAGGCGGCGAGCCTCGGCGTCGTCGCGAGCCCGGTGGCGCTCGGACTGGAGGCGCTGGTGGCGCCATACCGGGCGATGCGGCTGTGAGCGCCGGAACGCTGCGGCGGCGGGTGATCGTCGAGCGGGCGGAGGGAGCGGCGGACGGCGGCGGCGGACGGGCGCTCGCCTGGTCGGCGGTCGGCACGGTGTTCGCCGCGGTGCGGCCGCTCAGGGCGGATGAGCGCGAGGAACTCGGTCGCCTCGACGGTGTGGCGACGCACCGGGTCGAGGTGCGCTTCGGTCTCGACCTGCGCGCCGGCGACCGGCTGGTGTTTGACGGGCGAACGCTGCGGGTGCTCGCCGTGCACGACGCCGACGAGCGGCGCCGGCGGGTAGTGGCGCTCGTCGAGGAGGCGGGGCGATGAGCGATCCGGCGTTCGCGCTGCAGGCGGCAATCTTTTCGCGGCTGTCGGAAGACGCGGCGCTGACGGCGCTGGTCGGCGGCGGCCGCATCCACGATGCCCCGCCGCGGGCGGCGGCGCTGCCGTTCGTGGCGCTCGGGCGCTGGCGGGTCAGGCCGCTCGATGCGGCCGGCGGGGCGGCGCACGAGCACCGGATCGAGCTGGTGGCGCGGTCGGCGGCCGGCGGACGGAAGCAGGCTTCCGAGATCGCCGACCGGGTGGTGGCGGCGCTGACGGAGGCGCCGCTTTCGCCCGACGGGCACCGGGTGGCGACGCTCATCCTCGTCGAGCGGACGAGCGGCGAGGCGCGCGACCGGCGCTCGTTCGAGGCGTTGGCGGTGCTGCGGGTCGTGACGGAGCCGGCGGGCTGAGGATCGGATCTTCCAGGGAGGCTTCGGGATGGGTGCGCAGGCGGGCAAGGACCTGTTGCTCAAGGTGGATTCGACCGGCAGCGGGCCGTTCACGACGGTCGCGGGCCTGCGGGCGCGCAAGCTCGCCTTCGACGCGGCGACGGTGGACGCGACGGATTCCGAATCCGCCGGCCGCTGGCGCGAGCTGCTCGCCGGCGCCGGCGTGAAGCGGGCGAGCCTCTCCGGCTCGGGGTTGTTCAAGGACGCGGAGTCCGACGCGCTGGTGCGCTCGCTCTGCTTCGCCGGGACGATCCGCGACTGGCGGGTGATCGTGCCGGACTTCGGCACCGTCGAGGGGCCGTTCCAGATCACTGGCCTCTCCTATGCGGGCGACCACGACGGCGAGGTGACGTTCGAGCTGTCGCTGGAATCGGCGGGGGCGCTGAGCTTCGAGGCCGACTGACGGCGGGCGGAACGGCGAGGGGAGGGGCCGATGGCGAACCGGTATCGCGGCGAGATCGAGGCCGAGCTCGACGGGCGGCGGCTGACGCTCTGCCTGACGCTCGGCGCGCTCGCCGAGCTCGAGACGGTGTTCGGGGCGGACGACCTCGCGGAGCTGGCGGAGCGGCTGGCGGCGGGGCGGCTGTCGGCGCGCGACGCGATCGCGCTGATCGGCGCCGGTTTGCGCGGCGGGGGGATGGCGGTGAGCGACGACGAGGTGGCGGCGATGGCGTCGGCCGGCGGCGTTCCGGCCTATGCCGGGATCGTGGCGCGGCTGCTCGGCGCGGCGTTCGGGGCGGGGGAGGGCGACGCAAACCCTCCGCTGCCGCGGGCGTGAGGCGACAGCCGGCGTCCGCGGCGAGTGAAACCCTCCCCCCTCGCGGGGGAGGTCGGCGCGCCGGAGGCGCGACGGGAGGGGGGGCCGCGCCGATGCGCGGCGAAAAGAATCTGCTCGAAGAACGCTGCGCCGTCGCAGGGCTCACTGACGCCGAGTTTGCGGCGGCCCCCCCTCCCTACCCTCCACCGCGAGGGGGGAGGGTTCGCACCAATCAACGTTCAGAGAGTTGGCGAACTTTCGAAGAGCCCTGTGCCGCCGGCCTCGCCGCTCCCCCCTGGGGCACCATCCCCTGGCACGCCGTGATGAAGGTCGGGCTCGGGCGGCTGGGGCTTTCGCCGCGCGAATTTTGGGCGGCGACGCCGCGGGAAATTTCGGCGGCGGCCACGGGGCTTCTGGGCGATGTCGCAGGACACGGGATGCGGCGAGCCGAGCTCGCCGCGCTTGCGGCGCGGTTTCCGGACGACGGCGAGGGACATGCGTGAGGGGAGTGTGGGAGGCCGGCAGTCTCGGGCACCGCATCGCCGAGCTGGCGCTCGGCGGCCCGCTCCCGACGTCCCACGAGGGGGGCATAGGCGCTGCTTTTGCCTCTCCAGCGAGGTCAGTGAAGTCGTTGCGATCGAATGTGGAGTGGAGCGATGGCGGACGAACCGATGAACTACCTCGCGGATGGCGAGGCGGTGGGGGCGGCGGCGGAGCTGGCGCGGACGCTCGACGGGGTGCGGCGGACGGCGCGCGGCATCGCCGGCGACCTCGGCACGGGGCTCGCGAGCGCCGTTGTCTACGGCGAGCGGCTCGACCAGGTGCTGACGCGGGCGGCGGAACGGCTGACGGCGCGGCTGCTCGACCGGGCGCTGATGCCGCTCGAGGCGATCCTCGCGGGCGGGCTTTCGGGGCTCGCCGGTGCGACGGCGGCGACGGTGGCGCCGATCGCCGCGGCGGGGGCCGGCGGGGGAGGCCGGGGGACCGGCGGTGCAGGGGCGGGGGGCTTCGACGGTGGCTTCGGTGCCGGAACGGCCGGTGGAGCCGGGTCGGGCCCGCAGCGGGGCGTGCAGGTGACGCTCAACGTCTCGACGCCGGACGTCGAGGGATTCCGGCGCTCGGAGGCGCAGGTGTCGGCGATGCTGGCACGCGCGGTCGGGCGTGGGCGGCGGGGGATGTGAGAGGGGCGGCAGTCGGCAGTCGGCAGTCGGCAGTCGGGTGTTGGGTGGCGGCGGGGCCGTAGGCAGTGGGCAGTAGGCAGTGGGCAGTGGGCAGTGGGGCAACTGTCCTTCCCTTCTCCCGCGTGAGCGGGAGAAAGTGCCCGAAGGGCGGATGAGGGCGCGCCGCGCAAGCGGCGCGGGCCACCCACTCGACGCCCGCAGTTGCCGCCCGCGCGCTGCGCGCGCGCCCTCATCCCCCTGCCGGGACCTTCTCCCAGCAAAGCTGGGAGAAGGAGGGTTGCGGGCTCTGTCGCAGACTTCACTCGACCGTCGCGAGCCCGATGCGCCGGCATCCACCGCCATGCCTTCAGGGAGGATGACATGCCCGCTTCATTCCACGAGGTGCGGTTTCCGCTGGACGTTGCCTTCGGCGCGGTCGGGGGGCCGGAGCGGCGGACGGAGATCGTCGTGCTCGGGTCGGGCCGCGAAGAGCGCAACAGCCGGTGGGCGCACGCGCGGCGGCGGTTCAATGCCGGATACGGCATCCGCAGCCTCGACGACGTCGCCGCCGTCATCGCGTTCTTCGAGGAGAGGCGCGGACGGCTCTACGGCTTCCGCTTCCGCGACCCGACCGACTTCAAGTCGTGCGCGCCGAGCGTCGAGCGCAGCGCGGAGGACCAGAACATCGGCACGGGCGACGGCGAGCGGCGGACCTTCCAGTTGCGCAAGCGCTACGGCTCGGACCACGCGCCGTACTGGCGGCCGATCGCGAAGCCGGTGGCGAGCTCCGTCATGGTGTCGGTGGACGGCGAGGCGATCGGCGACGGCCATATCGACGTCGACGCGACGACCGGTCTGGTGACGCTGTCGGCGGCGAAGACGCCGGCGGAGGGGGCGGTCGTCAAGGCGGGGTTCACCTTCGACTGCCCGGTGCGCTTCGACACCGACCACCTCGAGATCGACCTTGCGGCCTTCGAGGCGGGCGCCATCCCGTCGGTGCCGATCATGGAGATCCGGCCGTGAGGACGCTGCCCGAGGCACTCGCAGAGCGGCTCGCGGGGGGTGTCACGACGCTCTGCCGGTGCTGGAAGATCACCCGGCGTGACGGCGTCGTGCTCGCCTTCACCGACCACGACGAGACGGTCTCCTTCGGCGGCGACGACTTCGTGCCGGCCGGCGGCTTCGCGACGAGTGCCGACGCGGCGGCCTCCGGGCTCGCGGCGGGCGGGGCGGAGATCGAGGGGGCGCTGTCGGCCGACGGCGTCGACGCGGGCGACCTCGCGAGCGGGCGCTTCGATGGCGCGACGGTGGAGGTGTGGCTTATCGATTGGAGCGAGCCGGACCTGCGCGAACGGCTCAGGACGGGGACGGTCGGCGAGGTGACTCGCGCCGGCGCGGCGTTCCGAGCCGAACTGCGCGGCCTCGCCCAGGCGCTCGACGAGCCGCGCGGCCGGCGCTTCGCCTGCGCCTGCGACGCCGACCTCGGCGACGGGCGCTGCGGCGTCGACCTCGACGACGGGGACTACCGGGCGGTGGCGACGGTCGACCAGGCGGACGGGGCGGTGCTGGTGGTGGCCGGGCTCGGCGGCTTCGACGACGGCTGGTTCGCCGGTGGGCGGGCGCGGGTGACGAGCGGGGCGGCGGACGGCTTCGTCAGCGAGGTGAAGCGGCATTCGGTCGACGGACCGGGGGTGAGCGTCGAGCTCTGGCGGTCGCCGCCGGCCCCGCTGTCGCCGGGCGACACGCTGGTGGTGACGGCCGGCTGCGACAAGCGCTTCGCGACGTGCCGGGCGAAGTTCGACAACGCCGCGAACTTCCGCGGCTTCCCGCACATGCCCGGCGATGACTTCGCCCTCTCGACGATGCCCGACGGCAGCGGCGCGCACGACGGCGGGACGATCGTGTGACGGACGGGCGACGGTTGGCGGCGGCGTTTCGGGAAAGGGATGGATCCCAGGCACAAGGCCTGGGATGACTCGGCGTGGGGTTTGATAATCGTGGTTAATCAAGTGTTTCGTATCGTCCGCTGAAGAATCGTCGGCAGTCGGTCGAATACGGTTCGCGTCCCTTCTCGTTTGGCTCTCTAAACATCTGAAAATAAATGATTTTTCCAATCGCGAAAATGGCTGAGGAAAGGCGCTGAAGGACGCTGGCGCCGCTTTGGGCCTGCCTCCCACCGGCTGCGCCTGAAAACGTAGGTGAATCCGCAAGTTAGATGCCCAAGGCCAAGGCGAATCATGACGCATCAGGTGAGGAGAAGGACACCACTCCTCACGTAAGGTGACAGGCAGAAAACAAAATCAGAACAACTGCTTGATGGCTGATCCTCGCAATTCACCTGATCTCGTTCATCCTTCTTCAACCATGTTTGGAGGTCGTCGATGATGGCGCGGGGGGCGATCGTCGCGGAGGCGGCGTCGTGGATCGGCACGCCGTACCGGCACCAGGCGTCGTTGAAGGGGGCCGGTTGCGACTGCCTCGGGCTGGTGCGCGGGGTCTGGCGGGCGCGGCTCGGCGACGAGCCGGAGCGGGTGCCGGGCTACACGCGCGACTGGGCCGAGGCGGGCGGCGTCGAGGCGCTGGCGGAGGCGGGGCGAAGGCACCTCGTCGAAATCGCGCCCGAGGCGGCGCGGCCGGGCGACGTGCTCGTCTTCCGCATGCGGCCGGGCGGACCGGCGAAGCACGCCGGCATCCTGGTGGAGGGTGCCTTGGACATGGCGGATCGGCGAGACGTCCGGTCGGGGACCGGCGGCGGCCGGGTCCGCTTGCCCCGCTTCGTGCACGCCTACGAGGGGGCGGGGGTGGTGCCGACGCGGCTGACGCGGTGGTGGGCCGGGCGGCTCGCTTTCGCCTTCGCCTTTCCGGGAGTGCACGACTGATGGCGACCCTGGTGCTGCAGACGGCGGGCGCGGCGGCCGGCGCGCTGCTCGGACCGGTGGGGGCGGCGGTCGGCCGGGCGCTGGGCGGGCTCGCCGGCGCGGTGGTCGACCGGGCGCTGATCCCGGGAGCGAGGACGGACGGGCCGCGGCTCGCCAGCCTCGACGTGCAGACCTCGACCGAGGGGGCCGCGGTGCCGCGCGTCTACGGGCGGGCGCGGATCTCCGGCCAGGTGATCTGGGCGACGCGCTTCGAGGAAGAGACGCGCGAGGAGGGCGGCGGCGGCAAGGGGCGCGGCGGCACGCAGCGCAGCTACCGCTACTTCGCGAACTTCGCGGTCGGGCTGTGCGAGGGGCCGGTCCACCGCATCGGGCGGGTGTGGGCGGACGGCAAGCCGCTCGACCTCTCCGGCATCACGATGCGGCGCCACCTCGGCAAGGGGGACCAGGAGCCCGATCCGCTGATCGAGGCGAAGCAGGGCGACGCGCCGGCCTATCGCGGGCTTGCCTACGTGGTGTTCGAGCGCCTGCCGCTCGACCCCTACGGCAACCGGCTGCCGCAGCTCTCCTTCGAGGTGGTCCGCGTCGTCGACACGCTCGAGGGGATGGTGCGGGCGGTGACGCTGATCCCCGGCGCGACCGAGTTCGGCTATGCGACCGAACTCGTGACGCGCGACGGGGCGCCGGGGGTGACGGTGTCGGACAACCGCCACGTCGGCACCGCGGCGACCGACTTCGAGGCGGCGGTGGACGAGCTCTGCGAGCTCTGCCCGGCGCTCGAGCGGGTGGCGCTGGTGGTCTCCTGGTTCGCCGACGACCTGCGCGCCGGCCACTGCCGGCCGCGGCCGAAGATCGAGGACGCCGACCGCCGCACGAAGGGCGCGACCTGGGAGGTCGACGGCGTGCAGCGGGGCGAGGCGGCCGAGACGAGCCGCGTCGGCGGGCGCCCGGCGTTCGGCGGCACGCCGTCGGACGACAGCGTCGCAGCGGCGATCCGCTCGCTGTCGGCGCGCGGGCTGAAGGTGACGTTCTACCCGTTCCTGCTGATGGACGTGCCGCCCGACAACGGCCTGCCGGACCCGTGGGGCGGCAGCGAGCAGGCGACGTTTCCGTGGCGGGGCCGCATCACCGTGCACCCGGCGCCGGGGCGGCCGGGCTCGCCGGACGGCAGCGGGGCGGCGGCGGGCGAGATCGAAGGCTTCGTCGGCACGGCGACGGCGGCGGACTTCGACGTCGACGGCGATCGGGTGCGCTACACCGGACCGGCGGAGTGGTCGTTCCGGCGGATGATCCTGCACTACGCGCACCTGTGCGCCGCGGCGGGCGGGGTCGACGCCTTCCTGATCGGCTCGGAGCTGGTCGGGCTCACCACGGTGCGCTCAAGCCGGCGGGCGTTCCCGTTCGTCGACGCGCTGAAGCAACTCGCGGCGGACGTTTCCGACGTGCTGCCGGGGTCGACGCTCGTCTCCTACGCGGCGGACTGGTCGGAGTTCTTCGGCTATCGGCCGGGCGACGGCAGCGGCGACCACCTGTTCCATCTCGACAAGCTGTGGGCGAGCCCCGACGTCGACTTCGTCGGCATCGACCTCTACTGGCCGCTCGCTGACTGGCGCGACGGCGACCACCTGGACGCCGCGACGGCGCGCTCGGTCTACGATCCGGCCTATCTCGCCGGCAACGTCGCCGGCGGCGAGGGGTTCGACTGGTACTATCCCGACACCGCGGCACGGCGGGCGCAGGAGCGGGCGGCGATCACCGATGGCATGCACGGCAAGCCGTGGGTGTTCCGCTTCAAGGACCTGCATGGCTGGTGGTCGCACCAGCATGTCGACCGGCTCGACGGCGTCGAGGTGGCGGAGCCGACGGACTGGGTGGCGGAGGGCAAGCCGTTCTGGTTCACCGAGGTCGGCTGCCCGGCGGTCGACCGCGGGGCGAACCAGCCGAACGTCTTCGTCGACCCCAAGTCGTCGGAATCGAACCTGCCGCATTTCTCGAACGGCGCCCGCGACGACGCGATGCAGCGCCGTTATCTGGAGGCGGTGATCCGGCACTTCGACCCCGGCGTGCCGGGGTACGTGAGCGGCAGCAATCCTTTGTCGTCGGTCGACGGGGCGCGGATGGTGCGGCCGGACGGCATGCACCTGTGGACCTGGGACGCGCGGCCCTGGCCGGCCTTCCCGGCGCTGACGGACGTCTGGGCGGACGGGCTCAACTGGTCGCTCGGCCACTGGCTGAACGGCCGGCTCGGGGGAACGACGCTCGGCGGCCTGATCGCGGCGATCCTCGATGACCACGGTTTCGCGGCGTTCGAGATCGACGGGCTCGACAAGGTGGTGGCGGGGGCGGTGGTCGACCGGCCGATGTCGGCGCGAGCGGCGATCGAGCCGTTGATCGCGGCGTTCGGCGTGGTCGCGGCCGACCGCGGCACGCGGGTTCATTTCTGTGACGCCGACCGGGCGCCGGTCGCGACCGTTGCCGCGGACGATTGCGTCGACACCGAGCGGGGCCGCGAGGCGACGGTGCGGTGGACGCGGCTGATGGACAGCGAGCTGCCGATCGAAGTCAGGCTCGGCTACGGCGATGCGGAGCGGGAGTTCGCACCGGCGGTGGCGGCGTCGCGCAGGCTCGCCGGGGCGACGCGGCGCACGCTGGAGGTCGACGTCGCCGTTCTCGCCGACGCGGAGACGATGCGGCGGGCGGCGGACGTGGCGCTGTTCGACCGCTGGGCGGGGCGAGAGCGGGTGGCGTTCGCGCTGCCGCCGTCGCGGCTGGCGCTCGAGCCGGGCGACGTCGTGACGGTCGCCGATGGAGACCGTGACGTCGCCGTGCTGATCGAGGAGATCGAGGATGCCGGGACGCGGCGGGTGTCCGGGCGGGCGATCGACCGTGGCGCGTTCCGGGCGGCCGGCCCGGCGCGCGGCAGCGGCGGGAGCGCGGCGGCCGCGGCTGGTGCGGGGGGACGCACGGTGGCGCCGGCGGTGTTCGGGGCGCCGGCCGCGGCGATCCTCGACCTGCCGGCGATCGACGCAGGCGTGCCGGCCGAGCGGCCGTGGGCGGCGGCGTTCGCGCGGCCGTGGCCGGGGAGCCTCGCGGTCGAGCGCAGCCGCGACGGCGACGGCTTCGAGGCGATGGCGACGCTGACGCGGCCGGCCCGCATCGGTGCGCTGGTGCAGCCGCTCGGGCCCGGTCCGGAGGGGTGTTGGGACCGCGGCGGGCGGCTCGTCGTGCAGATCGCGGGCGAGCTGGAGGGCCGCACGGAGGCCGACGTGCTCGCCGGCGCGAACCTAGCGGCGGTGCGGGCCGAGAGCGGAGCCTGGGAGCTGCTGCAGTTCGCCTCGGCAGACCTGGTCGCCGCCGACACCTACGAGCTGTCGGGCCTGCTCAGGGCGCAGTTCGGCAGCGAGGACGCGATGGCGGCGGGCCACGCGGCGGGGGCGCCGTTCGTGCTCATCGACCGGGCGCTGGTGCCGCTGCCGGTCGGGCGCGACGAGATCGGCACGCCGTTCATTTGGCGAACGACGCCGGCGGGCGCCGATCCGACCGGCCCGGCGGCAGTGACGGAGACGCTCTCGCCGACGGGCCGGGGCCTCAGGCCGCTGAGCCCGGTGCATCTGCGCGCCGTGCGCGATCCGGGCAGCGGCGATGTGACGATCGCGTGGATCCGCCGCACGCGCATCGGCGGCGACGGCTGGGGCGAGGAGGAGGTGCCGCTCGGCGAGGAGCGCGAGCGATACCGCCTCGACATCCTCGACGGCGACACGCTGCGCCGGCGGATCGTCACGGGGGAGCCGTCCGCCGTCTACGCGGCGGCGGACCAGGTCGCCGACTTCGGATCGCCGCCGGCGAGCCTCGCCGTGCGCGTCGCGCAGATCGCCGCCGGCTTCGGCGCCGGCACGCCCAGGGAGACCGTCCTTCATGTCTGAGACCCCGAACCTTGCGCTGCCGCTCGTCGCGGCGGCGCAGGCGCAGAAGCACGTCACGGTGAACGAGGCGCTGCTGCTGATCGATGCGCTGGCTTCGCTCAGGCTCGAGAGCGCGACCGCGACGGCGCCACCGACGACGCCCGACGACGGCGCGTGCTGGTTCGTGCCGGCCGGCGCGACCGGCGCCTGGAGCGGCCACAGCGGCGAGATCGCGGTCAGGATCGGCGGCGGCTGGGTGTTCCACACGCCGCGGGCCGGTGAGGTCGGCTACGTCGCCGACGAGGGACGCCTGGCGGTCTGGCGTCCCGGCCTCGGCTGGGCGAGCGCGCTCGCGGCGAGCCCGAGCGGTGCGAGCTTCGGCCCGGCGGTGATCGAGGAAGAGGTCGAGCTCGCCGGCCCGTCGGTCGACACGATGGCGACGATTCCGGCGCGGGCGCTGGTGCTCGCCGTCAGCACCCGCACCACCGAGGCGGTGACGGGGGCAGCGTCCTACGACTGCGGCCTCGCGGCGGAGCCGTCGAAGTTCGGTGGCTCGCTCGGGGCCGCGGCGGGTTCGACCAATGTCGGTGTCGTCGGGCCGTTCGCCGTCTACGCCGACACGCCGGTGCGCCTCACCGCCGTCGGCGGCGACTTCACCGGCGGCACGGTGCGGGTGGCGATGCAGATCATCCGCTTCACCGCGCCGGCCACCTGATCCCGAGCGCAACGCTGACGCTGAAGAAAGGGGTGTTCCATGCCGATCCTCGACCGTTTCGCCTCGCAGGGCCCCGGGCCGGACGGCCCGGCGGTGCGCTGCTTCGCCGTCACGCCGCACGACAGCGACGACCTGCCCGAGCTGGTGCGCGGGCTCTATGTCGGCGGCGGCGGGGCGGTCGCGATCGTCGATCCGGAAGGCGGCACGACGGTGTTCTCTGGCGTGCCGTCGGGCACCGTGCTGCCGATCCGGGCGCGACGGGTGCGGGTCACCGACACCACCGCAACGCTGATCGTCGGGCTGGTGTGATGCTGGGCATCGGACTGCCGGTGGGCGCGGCCGGGCCGTACCGGTCCGTCGACCCCGACGCCGCCGCCTATGCGGCGGCGATGACCGTGGCACCCTCGGCGGCACGGGTGGCGCTGTTCGATGCCCTGGTGCGGGCTCTGAAGGCCGGCGGGCTGTGGTCGCGGCTCGATCTCTTCTACCTGCTCGCCGCGCACCACGAGCAGGCGGGGCGGGTGAACCTCGTCGCTCTGGGCATCAACACCTGCGCGGCGGTGAATTCGCCGAACTTCCTCGACGATCGCGGCTTTGCCGGCGACGGGGCGACGTCGTACCTGTCGACCGGCCTCAACCCGAGCCTCGGGAGCACGGGCTTCGCGCTCAACGACGCGACGCTGTTCGCGTGGTCGCTCACCGACCTCAACACCAGCGCCGGCGACATCGGCTCCGGCGCGGCGACGCGGCTGCTCGGCCGCTCGGGTGGATCGCTGGCCGCCCGCGCCAACGCCGGCACGACGACCTCGGTGACGGTGGCGGACTCGCTCGGACTGTACGGCTGGACGCGCAACGCCGCCGGCGGCCACGACTTCTTCCGCGGGGGGGGTAGTGCTGGCGAGCCCCGTGCAGGCGAGTGGGTCGATCAGCAACGACGCGATCCGGATCGGCGCGGCGGGCTCCACCTATTCGTCCCGCCGCATCGCCGTCGCCGGGGTCGGCCGGGGGCTCGATGCCGGCCACATCGCGGCGCTGGCGGCCGCCTGCGAGAGCTACCTCGAAGCGGTGGGAGCGGTGGCATGAGCGAGGCGACGTACATCGAGATGACGGCGCCGCAGGCCGAGGCGGTGCGCGGCGAGACGTGCGCCGGGCATCGGTTGGAGCCGGTGGCGCTCGCCGGCGGGACATTCGTGCTGCCGGTGGCGGTGCTGGACGACCCGGCGCACGCGGTGCGGCGCGCGGCACTCGCGGCGTTGCCGGCGCGCGCGGTGGCGGCGGAGGAGTGGGTGGGGGAGTGAGTGGGTATCCTTCTCCCGGCGTGGCCGGGAGAAGGTGGCGCGAAGCGCCGGATGAGGGCCGGCGCACGCGAGTGCGCCGGTGTCGCGAGGGAACGCCCGCAGTTCCGCGCGGCTTCGCCGCGCAGCCCTCATCCGCCCGTCGGTCCCCTTCGCCCACCTGGCGGCGGGAGAAGGGGACCGCCGCCTACTTCTTCTTCAGGAGCGCCTCGGCCTGGTGGAGGTATTCGAGGCAGCCTTCCTCGTCGCCGGCTTCCGCCAGCGCGTTCGCCTCGGAGAGCTTGTTCATCGCGGCGACCGGGCCGGCGAGCGGCGGGTTGCCGATCGCCGCATCGGCGCCCGAGGCGTCGGCGGCAGCGAGCGGGTCCGGCCCCGCCGCCGGGGCCGGGGCGGCGCCGGTGGGCGGCGTCAGCGCCGAGGCGGCCGACGGATCGCCCGGCATGCCGCCGAGTCCTGGATTCTCGGCGGTAATCTTCTTCTCGAGGGCCGCGATGGTGGCGGCGCAATCGGCGGCCGCGCTTCCCGCCGACCCCACCACCAGCACTGCGGCGAACGCCGCCGCCAACACCGACGCGGCGCCCCTGGCGCGCTGCGATCGAAGCCGCATGACCAAACCTCCCCTGTCGCTCGCCCCCGATGGGTAGAGCCTCGGCACGGCGGCGGCAAGACGGCCTTTCATCATCCGAACGCGAGGAGACGCCGACATGCGAACGAGCCCCGCCGGCCGCACCTTCATCGGCCGTCACGAAGGATTGCGGCTCACCGCCTACCGCGACGCGGCGGGGGTGTGGACGATCGGCTACGGCCACACGGCGGCGGCCGGTCCGCCGGCCCCGTCCGCCGGCATGACGATCACCGCGGCGGAGGCGGATGCCATCCTCGGCCGCGACCTCGCCCGCTTCGAGGCGGCGGTGACGCGGCTCGTCACGGTGCCGCTGTCGCAGCCGCGGTTCGACGCGCTGGTGTCGTTCGCCTTCAACGTCGGCGAGGGTGCGCTGGCGCGCTCGACGCTGCTGAAGAAGCTGAACGCGGGTGACGTCCGCGGTGCCGCCGCCGAGTTCGGGCGCTGGAACAAGGCGGGCGGGCGGGTACTCGCCGGGCTGACGCGGCGGCGGGCCGAGGAGCGGGCGATGTTCGAGCACGGCGCCTACGCCGGCGATGCGGGGCCGAAGCCTGCCGAAGGCGCAGCGGCCCCGACGGTGGACGGATCGGCGGCCGCGCCACCGTCTCCCGGGAGCATCCTTACCGTCCCGCGTGTTCCGACTGCCTCGGGTCAACAGAGCGTTCCGTCTGCCGAGACAGATTCGGCGGTGCCGAGCGCTGCCGGCGTGGCTCTCGCTTCCGCGCCCGGCGAGGGTGGTGGCGGTCGCGACGCGCCGGCAGACGAAACGGGGGCCGCCGGCGTCGCCATCTCGGACGGCAAGCCGGCGCTCGCCTCGAAGGCGGTGTGGGGCGGGCTGATCGCGGTGGCGGCGGCGTTGCTGCCGGTGGTCGGCCCGGCGCTCGGCCTCGACGCCGCCGGCCAGGGCCACGTGCTCGAGACGCTCGCCGCGCTCGGCGGCGTGGTCGGCGGGCTGGTGGCGATCTGGGGCCGTTTCGCCGCGCGCGTGCCGATCCGCTGAGCGTGCACGGCGGCGTGCTCGACGGGGCGCCGCGTTCATGGAAGGTTCAGCGCGTTGGGATTATCGAGAGCACATGCGCTCCGGCACCGCCATCGTCGCGATCCTGGCCGTCGTCCTCGGGCTCGCCGGCAGCGTCGGCGGGGCCGGGCCGGCGGCTGCAGCCGAATGCCTGAATGGGGCGGAACGGCGCCAGGCGGTGCAGAGCGGCCAGGCGATGCGGCCCGGCCAGCTCCGGCGAGCGGTGCAGGGAGAGCTGATCGACCTGAAGCTCTGCTGGCGCGGCGGCCGGCTCGTGTACGTGGCGACGGTGCTGGCGAACGGTGGCGCGGTGCGCCGGCTGACGGTCGACGCCTTCAGCGGTGCGCTCGTCGGGCGCTAGGAGCGGGACGGGAGGAGAGGCGTTGAGGGTACTCGTCGTCGAGGACGATCGCGATCTGAGCCGCCAGCTCGGCACGGCGCTGCGCGAGGCGGGCTACGCCGTCGACACCGCCTTCGACGGCGAGGAGGGTCACTTCCTCGGCGATACCGAGCCCTACGACGCTGTCGTGCTCGACATCGGCCTGCCCCGGCAGGACGGCATCAGCGTGCTCGAACGCTGGCGGCGCGACGGGCGCATGATGCCGGTGCTGCTGCTCACCGCGCGCGTCCGCTGGAGCGACAAGGTGGCCGGCATCGATGCCGGCGCCGACGACTACGTGGCGAAGCCCTTCCACATGGAAGAGGTGCTGGCGCGGCTCAGGGCCCTCGTCCGCCGCGCCGCCGGGCACGCCTCGAACGAGATCGCCTGCGGGCCGGTGCGGGTCGACACCCGCGCCTCGCGCGTCACCGTCGACGGCAACCCGGTGAAGCTCACCTCGCACGAGTACCGGCTGCTCTTGTACCTCCTGATGCACCAGGGGCGGGTGGTGTCGCGCGCGGAACTGATCGAGCACCTCTACGACCAGGACTTCGACCGCGATTCCAATACGATCGAGGTGTTCGTCGGGCGGCTGCGGAAGAAGCTCGCAGCCGACGTGATCGAGACGGTGCGCGGCCTCGGCTACCGGCTGGCGGCGCCCCCGGAGGACGCCCGCTGATCCGGCGGTTCAACCCGTCGGCCTGGGCGCCGCGCTCGCTGGCGGCGCGGCTCTTGCTGTCGGCGGTGCTGTGGAGTGCGGTGTCGCTGGTGGCAGCCGGGATCATCCTGGTCGCCCTCTACCGGCAATCGGTGGAGCGCGGCTTCGACGAGCGGCTCGACGTTCTCCTGAAGACGCTGATCGCCCAGATGGTCAGCGACGAGGAGGATACGGTCGCGCTGCGCGAGCCGGGCAACCTCGGCGAGCCGCGCTTCAACCTGCCGCTGTCGGGCTGGTACTGGATGGTGAGGAGCTATCCGGCGGGCGTCGTCGAGATGAGCTCGGCCTCGCTCGCCGGCGACGTGCTGGCGCTGCCCGACGCGGTGCCGAGCGGCGACGGCGAGCCGTCGCGCGGTGCCATCGCGGGGCCGGACGGCGAGGACCTGCGCTATCTCGAGCGCGTCATTTCGCTCGCCGACGACAGCCGCTACCTCGTCGCGGTCGCCGGCAACGCGACCGAGATCGGCCAGGAGGTCGCGACCTTCGGCACGCGCGTCACGGCGACGCTCGCCGTGTTCGGGCTCGGGCTGGTGCTGGCGACGCTTCTGCAGGTGCGGGTGGGCCTGAAGCCGCTCGAACGGATGCGGGCGGCGCTGCACGCCATCCGCGTCGGCGACACGCAGCGGCTGGAAGGCGAATTCCCGAGCGAGATCGCACCGCTCGCGAGCGAGCTCAATGCGCTGATCGATTCCAACCGCGAGGTGGTGGACCGGGCGCGCACGCACGTCGGCAACCTCGCCCACGCGCTGAAGACGCCGCTCTCCGTCGTGCTCAACGAGGCGCGCGCCGCCGACGGGCCGCTCGCCCGCAAGGTGGAGGAGCAGGCGCAGCTGATGCAGGGGCAGGTGAACCACCACCTCGACCGGGCGCGGCTCGCGGCGCAGCGCCGGATGATCGGCGTCGTCACCGAGATCGCCCCGGCGGCGGAGGGGCTGGTGCGGGCGATGCGGCGCATCCACGAGGCGCGCGACCTGTCGATCGACGCGACGGTGGCGCCGGGCCTCCGCTTCCGCGGCGAGCGGCAGGATCTCGAGGAGATGCTCGGCAACCTGCTCGACAACGCCTGCAAATGGGCGGGCGGCGCGGTCGCGCTGCGGGTCGAGGCGATCGCCGGCGGCGGGGCGGGCCGGCGGATGGCGCGGGTGACGGTCGACGACGACGGGCCGGGGCTCGACCCGGCGGCGCGCCAGGCGGCGCTGGAGCGCGGCCGGCGGCTCGACGAGAGCGTGCCGGGCTCCGGGCTCGGCCTCGCCATCGTCTCCGACCTCTCCGGCCTGTACGGCGGGCGGTTGGACCTCGACGAGTCGCCGGCGGGCGGGCTGCGCGCCGTGCTGACGCTCCCGATCCTGTGATCGCCCTTCATGCCGCACTGCGAAAGTGGACTGGAAACGGAGCGCGAACGGACCTAGGTATGGGAAGCGGGTGGTGCGCGACGGCAGCGCCCGCGCACGGGTGTGAAGATGCGTAGCACGGAGTTCGAGGCGGGCGCGGCCGGGACCGGCAGGGCGCTGCGGCGGATCGCCGCCGCGGGGCTGCTGGCGGTGCTCGCGGGCTGCGCCGCCACTGACGGCGCCGGCCTCGGCGCGCCGCTCTCGGCGACGGGCCTGGCGGCGCCGCCGGACGGCGGCGAATCGATCGCGTCGGAGAAGATCGAGGCGCTGCTCGGCGCCGGCTTCGGTGGCGCGCTCGGCCCCGGCGACCTCGCGGCCGCCTACCGCGCGCAGACGCGGGCGCTCGACCAGTCGCGCGCCGGCACCTCGGTGACGTGGTCGAACCCGGCGACCGGCAACAAGGGTGAGATCGTCCCCGGCCCGGTCTACATCGTCAACAATCTCGAATGCCGCGATTTCATGCACGCCGTCGAGACCTCGGCGGGGCGCGAGGTCAGGCGCGGCGCCGCCTGCAAGCGGGCCGACGGCTCCTGGCAGGCGATCGCCTGAGCCGGAGCGCAACTTTCGAGCGCCGTGAGACGGCCGCTCGGGACATCCCCGAGCGATCACGCGCAACGAGTGCGTGACAACCTGTCATCGTTCCAGCCAAGCTGACGACGGCCACATAGGCCGTATCGGAAATGCCGGGAAGGTTGGTTCCGGGGACCATGGTCTGGGCTGTCTTCGCCGTGCTCACTGCGTTCGCCGCGCTCTGCGTCCTCGTGCCGATGGCGCGGGCGGGGCGCGTCGGCAGTGCCGTTCCGCCGGGCGCACCGGACGCGGCGATCTATGCCGACCAGCTCGCCGAACTCGACCGCGACGTCGCGCGCGGCCTCGTGCCGGTGCGTGAGGCGGAGGCGGCGCGGGCGGAGATCGGCCGCCGGCTGATCCGCGCCGCGCATCGCGCCGGGCCGGACGCCGCGCCGCGCCGGTGGCCGGCTCTCGTCGCCGCCGCCCTCGCAATCGTCGGTCTGCCGGTGCTGGCGCTTGCGCTCTACGGCGGCTTCGGCGCGCCGGCACTGCCCGACCTACCGCTCACGGCCCGCCAAGCGGAGCCGGCGAACGGGCAGAACATCGAGGCCCTGGTGGCGCGGGTCGAGAGCCATCTCGCGCAAAATCCCGACGACGGCGAGGGCTGGGCGGTGCTCGCGCCGGTCTACCTGCGCGCCGGCCGCTACGGCGACGCCGCCGACGCCTTCGCCAACGCCATTCGCGCAAGCGGAGCGACGGCCGACCTCGAGGCCGGCCTCGGGGAGGCGCTGACCGGCGACGCCGGCGGCGTCGTCACGGCGGACGCGCGCGCCGCCTTCGAGCGCGCGAGCGCGCTCGATCCCGCTGCGATTCGGCCACGCTTCTTCCTGGCGGTGGCGCTCGGCCAGGATGGCAAGACCGATGCGGCGCGCGCCGCGTGGACCGCCATGATCGATGGTGCGGCCGGCAGCGAAGCGTGGCTGCCGGTGGCGCGGGCGCAGCTCGCCGCGCTCGGCGGTGGTTCCCCGGCACCGGCGGACGCGGCCGCCCCAGACGGTGCCCCCGCAAGGCCCGCACCCGCGGAGCCGGCGCCCGGCGGCGACCCGTCCGCCGCCGACGTGGAGGCGGCGGGCGAGATGAGCGCGGCCGACCGGGCGGCGATGATCGGCGGTATGGTCGAGCGGCTGTCGGCGCGACTGGCGAGCGAGGGCGGTTCGGTCGACGATTGGCTTCGGCTGGTACGGTCCTATGTTGTGCTCGGGCGCAACGACGAGGCACGCACGGCGGTGGCGAGCGCCAAGGCGGCGCATCCCGACGCGGCGGACGTGCGGCGGATCGACGAGGCGGCCAGCGGGCTCGGCCTCGCGCAATGAAGCGGCCGGAACGAACCGGCGGCGGGAGGATGGACGTGCAGTGCCACGGCGTTTCGACTGGACGTGAACCACGGGCGACGGCCATGCGGTTCGGCGCGGAGGGGGCACGATGACGCGCAAGCAGCGGCGGCTGGTGCTGATCGGCGTCGCGGGCCTCGTGCTGGTGGCGGCCACCGGGCTGGTGCTGTCGGCGCTCAACGACAAGATCGTCTTCTTCCGCACGCCGACCGACCTCGCCGAGCAGCGCGTCGGCGATGGCGAGCGTGTGCGCATGGGCGGCCTCGTCGCCGAGGGCAGTGTTGTGCGCGCCGGCGACACGGACGTGCGGTTCGCCGTCACCGACACGGCGAACACCATCACCGTCACCTATACCGGCATCCTCCCGGACCTGTTCCGCGAGGGGCAGGGCGTCGTCACCGAGGGGCGGCTCGGGCCGGACGGCGTATTCGTCGCCGACACCGTGCTCGCCAAGCACGACGAGACCTACATGCCGAAGGAAGTCGCCGATGCGCTGAAGGCGCAGGGCCACTGGCAGGGCGAGACCAAGGTGGGCGGGACGGCGGTGGGCGAGACCGGCGCGGCCGGCCAGTGACGGGGCGCCGGCAATGATGATCACCGAGATTGGCCACTATGCGCTGGTGCTGGCCTTCGGGCTGGCGCTGATCCAGTCGGTGCTGCCGGTGTGGGGCGCGCGGACCGGCGACCGGAGGCTGATGGCGGTGGCCGAGCCGGTGGCGCTTGCGACGTTCGCGTTCGTGGCGCTCGCCTTCCTGGCGCTGACGGTTGCCTACGTGCGGTCGGACTTCTCGCTCGTCAACGTCTGGGAGAACTCGCACTCGGCGAAGCCGATGCTGTTCAAGGTGAGCGGCGTGTGGGGCAACCACGAGGGCTCGATGCTCCTCTGGGTGCTGATCCTCGTGCTGTTCTCCGCCCTCGTCGCCGGCTTCGGCGGCCGGCTGCCGCAGACGCTCAGGGCGACCGTCTTGTCGGTGCAGGCGTGGGTGACGGCGGCGTTCCTCCTGTTCATCCTGATCACCTCGAACCCGTTCGCGCGGCTCATCCCGGCGCCGTTCGAGGGGCGCGACCTCAATCCGATCCTGCAGGACGTCGGTCTCGCGATCCATCCGCCGCTGCTCTATGTCGGCTATGTCGGCGTCTCGATCTCCTTCTCGTTTGCCGTCGCGGCGCTGATCGAGGGGCGCATCGACGCCGCCTGGGCGCGCTGGGTCCGGCCGTGGACGCTGGCGGCGTGGATCTTCCTGACGCTCGGCATCGCGATGGGCTCCTACTGGGCCTACTACGAGCTCGGCTGGGGCGGCTGGTGGTTCTGGGACCCGGTGGAGAACGCCTCGTTCATGCCGTGGCTGGCCGCCACCGCGCTGCTGCATTCCGCCATCGTCATGGAGAAGCGGGACGCGCTGAAGATCTGGACGGTGCTGCTCGCCATCCTCGCCTTCTCGCTGTCGCTGCTTGGCACCTTCCTGGTGCGCTCCGGCGTGCTCACCTCGGTGCACGCCTTCGCCACCGACCCGACGCGCGGCGTCTTCATCCTCGCCATCCTCTGCGTCTTCATCGGCGGCTCGCTGGCGCTCTACGCCTGGCGGGCGCCGATGTTGAAGCCCGGCGGCATCTTCGCGCCGGTGAGCCGGGAGGGCGCGCTCGTCCTCAACAACCTGTTCCTGACGGCGGCCTGCGCCACGGTGCTCGTCGGCACGCTCTACCCGCTCGCGCTGGAGGCGGCGACCGGGCAGAAGATCTCGGTCGGCGCGCCGTTCTTCAACCTCACCTTCGTGCCGCTGATGATCCCGGCGCTGCTGGCGGTGCCGTTCGGGCCGCTGCTCGCCTGGAAGCGCGCCGACCTCGCCGGCGTCGCCGAGCGGCTGACGGCGGCGGCGCTCGCCGCGGTGGCGGCGGTGGCGGTGACGCTGTGGCTCGCCGGCGGCACCGGCATCCTGGCGGCGCTCGCCGTCGGGTTGGGGCTGTGGCTGGTGGTCGGCGCGTTGACGGAGCCGCTGACGCGGGCCCTCAGGGGGGGCGGCGGGCCGGCGGTAGCGGCAAGGCGGCTCTTCGGACTGCCGCGCTCGGCGTTTGGCACCACGTTCGGGCACCTGGGGCTGGGGCTGACGGTGCTCGGCATCGCCGGCGCGAGCGGCTTCGACCACGAGCGCATCACCACCATGGCGCCGGGCGACCGGCTGGAGATCGCCGGCTATGCGCTCACCTTCGATGGCGCGTCGCCCCGCCAGGGGCCGAACTACCGGGAGGAGGTGGCGCGTTTCTCGGTCACCCGCGACGGGACGGCGATCGCCACGCTCGAGCCGGCGAAGCGGTTCTATCCGGCGCGGCAGATGCCGACGACGGAGGCGGCGATCCTGACGCGCGGCGTCTCGCAGCTCTATCTCAGCCTCGGCGATCCCGGGCCGGACGGGCGCATGGTGGTGCGGGTGCACTTCAAGCCGATGGTGACGCTGATCTGGCTCGGCTGCGTGGTGATGGCGTTCGGCGGCTGCCTGTCGCTGGCCGACCGGCGGCTGAGGGTCGGCGCGCCGCGACCGGCGCGGCGGGCGGAGGCAGTGGCGTGAGTTTCGGAGCGAGCGGGAAACCCTCCCCCCTTGCGGGGGAGGGCAGGGAGGGGGGGAGCGGCAGACGCGGCGGTGGCGGATTGGGTAGGGGTACGGCAGCCGGCTTTCCACATCGCGAAAATGGAGTTCGTGGCGCCCCCCCTCCCTACCCTCCCCCGCGAGGGGGGAGGGTTCGCGTTGCATTCTTGGCTGGCGTTGTGCTCGCTCTCACTCTGGTGGTGCCCCCCGCCCGCGCCGTCCAGCCGGACGAGATCCTGCCCGATGCGGCACTCGAGCAGCGGGCGCGCGCGTTGTCGGCGGAACTGCGCTGCATGGTCTGCCAGAACCAATCGATCGACGATTCCGACGCACCGCTCGCCCGTGACCTGCGCCTACTCGTTCGCGAGCGGCTCGTCGCCGGCGACAGCGACGCGCAGGTGTTGTCGTTCCTGGTCGACCGCTACGGCGAGTTCGTGCTGCTGAAACCGAGCTTTTCCGGCCATACGCTGCTCTTGTGGCTCGCCGCGCCGGCGGTGCTCGTCGCTGGCGGCCTGATCGCCTGGGGAGTCGTGGGGCGGAACCGGCGGCGCATCGAGGCGGCGCCGCTGTCGGCAGAGGAAGAGGCGGAGCTGGCGCGGCTGCGGAGCGGGGCGGCGACCTCGCCGGAGGCGCTGCGCTGAGAGGTGACGCTTCCCTCTCCCGCCCGCAGGGTGGGAGAGAGTGACCGGAGGGCGGGTGAGGGCCGGCGCGGGACGCGCGCCGGGTGCCGAGCGTGAAGACCGCGCCGCTACGCGGCGCAGCCCTCATCCCCCTGCCGGGACCTTCTCCCAGCGGAGCTGGGCGAAGGGAAAGTTCGACGGCCGCTCGCTCCCATCGCGAGCAAGGGCAAAGTAAAGCTGCATCAGCAGCCAACCTTACCAACAATTCACGCGGCGGACAGGGAGCCGTAAGGCGGCGGGGATCAGAACTGTGTCCGAAGGCGGCGGCGAGTCGCCTGACGGAAACAGACCCCCTTCGAGGATCCCCGCATGAGTGAGTCTCCGCACTTCGCTAGCCTCCGCACCGGGCTGCTGCGCCGCCGGCGCACCGCGCTGCTGGCGGGCGCGCTGTCGCTCGGCGTCGCCGGGCTCGTGGCCGGCGAGGCGTTCATCGTGCCGGCGACACCGGCGATGGCCGAGGCCGTCAAGGTGCCCGGCGCGACCGCGCAGATGCCGAGCTTCGCCGACGTCGTCACGGCGGTCGAGCCGGCGGTCGTCTCCATCCGCGTGAAGTCCGAGGCGCGTGCCGAGACCTCCGGCTTCGACGGCATGCCACAGGGCGGGCCGTTCGAGTGGTTCCGCGGCCCGCGCTCGGATCGCGGCCCGGGCCAGGGTACGCCGGGCATGCCGAACCGCGGCCAGCGCGGCTTCGTCACCGGCCAGGGCTCCGGCTTCTTCATCTCCGGCGACGGCTACGTGGTGACCAACAACCACGTCGTCGACGGCGCCTCCGAGGTGAAGGTGACGATGGACGACGGCAGCGAGTATGACGCCAAGGTGATCGGCGTCGACGAGAAGACCGACGTGGCGCTGCTCAAGGTCGATGCCGAGCGCGACTTCCCCTACGTGACGTTCGACGACGGCGACATCCGCGTCGGCGACTGGGTGGTGGCGGTCGGCAATCCGTTCGGCCTCGGCGGCTCGGTGACGGCCGGCATCGTCTCGGCCCGCGGCCGCGACATCGGCGCCGGCCCCTACGACGACTTCCTCCAGATCGACGCGCCGATCAACAAGGGCAACTCGGGCGGCCCGACCTTCAACCTCCAGGGCGAGGTGGTCGGCGTCAACACGGCGATCTACTCGCCGTCGGGCGGCTCGGTCGGCATCGGCTTCGCCATTCCGGCAGCCACCGTCCACCAGGTCGTCGAAGACCTGAAGGACGACGGCAACATCACCCGCGGCTGGCTCGGCGTGCAGATCCAGCCGGTGAACGCCGAGATCGCCGACAGCCTCGGCCTGAAGGAGGCGAAGGGCGCGCTCGTCGCCGAGCCGCAGGCCGACGGACCGGCGGTGGCCGCCGGCATCAAATCGGGCGACGCCATCACGGCGATCGACGGCAAGGCGGTGAACGACCCGCGCGACCTCGCCCGCCGCATTGCCGGCTACGCGCCGAACACCGACGTGAAGGTCACGCTGTGGCGTGACGGCAAGCAGCAGGAGATCACCGTCAAGCTCGGCACGCTGCCGACGGACGGCAAGCGGGCGAGCGCGGACGGTGGCGCCAGTGAGAACTCCGCGCTGGCACAGCTCGGCCTGTCGGTGGCTCCGGCCGCCTCGGTCGGGCTCGAGGACAAGGGTCTCGCAGTGGTCGAAGTGGACCCGCAGGGACCGGCGGCGGAGCGCGGCATGCAGGTCGGCGACGTCATCGTCTCCGTCGGCGGCCAGCCGGTGGCGAAGTCGGCCGACGTGACGGCGGGCATCGCGACGGCGAAGGAAGAGGGCCGCAAGTCCGTACTCTTCCAGGTGAGGTCGGGCGAGCGCATGCGCTACGTGGCGCTGCCGATCGAGAAGGCCTGACGAGATCAGGGCGTCCTGCGGGACGCCGGTCATGAAGAGGTTGGGGCGTCCTAAGGGACGCCGGTCATGAAGAGGTTGGGGCGTCCTAAGGGACGCCCTTGCGGAACGGTGTCGGTGAGGCTCCCGTCGCCCCCGCCGATCCGACGCCGAGGGACGGCAGGCGGGCAACCGCCTGCCGTCCTGTCTTTTCGGGGGCCCCATTCTCCGACACGAGGCATGGCAAATGCCCGCCTTCCCGTTCGCCCAGCACGACCTACCCGACGGCGTTCCGCTGCCGTCCGACGCACTCACCGATTTCGCGCCGCTCGGCGCAGGAAGCTCCGGCATGACAGAGCTTGGCGCGGCGGGTGATGTCGAGCATGGTTCGGACATGCGGATTCTGCTGATCGAGGACGACCGCGAAGCGGCCGCCTACATGGTGCGGGGATTGAAGGAGGCGGGTCACGTCGCCGAGCACGCCGCCGACGGCGACGACGGGGCGGCGGCGGTGGAGGCCGGCGGCTACGACGTCGTCGTCATCGACCGCATGCTGCCGCGCCGCGACGGACTTTCCATCGTCGAGGCGATGCGCCGGCGCGACGACCAGACGCCGGTGCTGATCCTCTCGGCGCTCGGCCAGGTCGACGACCGCGTCACCGGCCTGCGCGCCGGCGGCGACGACTATCTCGCCAAGCCCTATGCCTTCGCCGAGCTGCTCGCCCGCGTCGAGGCGCTGGCGCGGCGGCGGCGGCCGAGCGACGTCGAGATGGTCTACCGGGTCGGCGATCTCGAGCTCGATCGGCTGTCGCACACGGTGACGCGGGCGGGCAAGGACGTGCCGCTGCAGCCGCGCGAGTTCCGCCTGCTCGAGTACCTGATGAAGAACGCGGGCCAAGTGGTGACGCGGACGATGCTGCTCGAGAACGTCTGGGACTACCACTTCGACCCGCAGACGAACGTCATCGACGTGCACATCTCCAGGCTCCGCTCGAAGGTCGACAAGGGCTTCGATCCGCCGCTGCTGCACACCGTGCGCGGTGCCGGCTACATGATCCGCGCCGGCCAGCCGCGGTCGGGATAGCGGCGCGGTGCGGGGGCTCGGGCGCTTCGTCCGCACGACGGCGTTCAAGCTGTCGCTGATCTATCTTTCGGTGTTCGCGGCGCTGTCGGTGTTCCTGATCGTGTCGATCGCGGACACGACGAACGACCTCTTGACCCGGCAGTTGCAGGACACCATCGACGCGGAGATCCAGGGGCTCGCCGAGCAGTACCGCACCGGCGGCGCAAGCCGGCTCCTGAAGGTGGTCGAGGCGCGCAGCCACATGCCCGGCGCGAGCCTCTACCTGCTCACCGACTTCTCCGGCAACCGCATCGCCGGCAACGTCTCCGACCTGCCGTCGGCGGTGCTCGACGCGGCCGACGGCGTCGCGCGACCGGTGCCCTATCGGCGCCTCTCCGCCGACATCGGCGACGATCCGCCGGCGGCGACCAACCACAAGGCGCTGGTGCGCGTGTTCGTGCTGCCGGGCGGCTTCCGGCTGCTCGTCGGCCGCGACCTCACCGAGCGCGAACAGTTCCGCGACGTGGTGTGGCGGGCGGTGCAGCTGTCGATCGGGGCGGTGCTGCTGCTCGGGCTCGTCACCTGGCTGTTCGTCAGCCGGCGCGTGCTGAAGCGCATCGACGCGGTGAGCGCGACCACCAAGCAGATCATGGGCGGCGACCTCGGCGGGCGGCTGAAGGTCGACGGCTCGGGCGACGAGTTCGACCGGCTGGCGGAAAGCCTCAACGCCATGCTCGACCGCATCGAGCAGCTGATGCGCGGCCTCAAGGAGGTCTCCGACAATATCGCCCACGACCTGAAGACGCCGCTGACGCGCATGCGCATGCGCGTCGAGCAGGCGCTGGGCGACCCCGAGGTCGGCGACGGTGCGCGCGAGGCGCTCACCGCCACGCTGGAGGACTGCGACGGCCTCATCCGCACCTTCGAGGCGCTGCTCAGGATCGCCCGCGTCGAGGCGGGGTCGGCCGGCGTGTCGGCGCAGCCGATCGACGTGGCGGAAATTGTTCGCGAGGTGGCGGAGCTCTACGAGCCGCTGGCCGAGGAGCAGGGCGCGACGCTGACCGTGACGGCGCCGGACCGCCTGCCGTTCGCCGGCGACCGCGACCTCGTCGCCCAGGCGACGGCGAACCTCGTCGACAACGCGCTGAAATACGGGCGCCCGCCGGATGGTGCGCAGCAGCGCGTGTCGCTGACGGTGGCGCAGCAGGGCGACGAGACGGTGGTCAGCGTCGCCGACAACGGGCCGGGCGTGCCGCCGGCCGACCGCGGCCGCATCACCCAGCGCTTCGTGCGCCTGGAGGGGAGCCGCAGCGCGCCGGGCTCCGGGCTCGGCCTCAGCCTTGTGCAGGCGGTCGCGACCCTGCACAAGGGGAGCCTGGTCCTCGGCGACGCGGGGCCGGGGCTCGTGGCCGAGCTCCGCCTTCCCCGTATCGCCTCTGGGCCGAGAGCCAGTTAGTCGCGGGCGCGACTCGCAACGACCGGAAACCGGCGCGCGAGGGCGGGATGCAGGACCTGGAGACGACGACGGCCGAAAGCGGCGCCGTGGCATCGCATGGCGCCCTCGCTGCCCGCATCGCGGTGGTGCCGGTTGCGCCCGCCGAGGCGGCGGCGATGGCGCTCGCGGACCTCGCCGAGGCGGCGGGGAGTGCCGGCGCCGAGGGGTTCGCCACGACGATCGCGGAGGGCGGCACGGTCGCCGCCTTCCTCGCCGGCGTGCTGTCGCAGGCGCCGTTCTTGCGCGACCTCGCGCTGCTCGACCCGGTGCGGCTGGAGGCGATCCTCGCCGACGATCCAGACCGGCGCGTCACCGCCCTCGTCACGGCTGCGCGCGAGCGGCAGGAGGACGAGCCGGCGCTGATGCGGCACCTGCGCCGGCTCAAGCAGGACCTCGCGCTGACGGTGGCCCTCGCCGATCTCGGCGGCGTCTGGGACGTCGAGCGGGTGACGGCGGCGTTGAGCGATTTTTCCGACGCGGCGATCGCGGCAGCGGCCGATCACCTGCTGCGCGAGGCGGACCGGACCGGCAAGCTGCGCCTCGCGAACCCCGAAGCGCCGTCCGAGCGCTCGGGTTGGATCCTCCTCTCGATGGGCAAGGGCGGGGCGCGCGAGCTCAACTATTCGAGTGACGTCGACCTCATCGTGCTGTTCGATCCGGAGCGGCCGTCGCTCGCCGATCCGGACGAGGCGGCGCGGCTGTTCGTGCGGATGACGCAGCGGCTCGTCAAGATCCTGCAGGAGCGCACGCCGGACGGCTACGTCTTCCGTCTCGACCTGCGGCTCAGGCCGGACCCCGGCGCGACGGCGGTGGCGCTCTCGGTGTCGGCGGCGCTCGTCTACTACGAGAGTATGGGGCAGAACTGGGAGCGGGCGGCGCTGATCAAGGCGCGCGCCTGCGCCGGCGACATCGCGGCGGGCGAGGCGTTCCTCGCCGAGATCGCCCCGTTCATCTGGCGCAAATCATTCGACTATGCGGCGATCGCCGACGTGCATTCGATCAAGCGGCAGATCCACGCGGTGAAGGGGCACGGCACGATCGCGGTCGCCGGCCACAACATCAAGCTCGGACGCGGCGGCATCCGCGAGATCGAGTTCTTCGTGCAGACGCAGCAGCTGATCGCCGGTGGCCGCGAGCCGCGGCTGCGCGGGCGCTCGACGCGCGAGATGCTGAACGCGTTGCTGGCGCTCGGCTGGATCGAGGAGCGGGTGCGCGACCAGCTCGATTCCGCCTACCGCTTCCTGCGCGCCGTCGAGCACCGGCTGCAGATGCGGCGGGACGAGCAGACGCACGTGCTGCCGACCGACCGCGAGGGCCTCGCGACGATCGCCCGGCTGATGGGTTTCCCCGACCTTGCGGCCTTCGAGGAGGTGCTGAGACTGCACCTCGAGCGGGTGCAGAAGCACTACGCCCGGCTGTTCGAGGACGCGCCGGCGCTCGGCGCCGACAGCGGCAGCCTCGTCTTCACCGGCGGCGACGACGACCCGGACACGCTGGAGACGCTGGCGAACCTCGGCTTCAAGGCGCCGCAGGAGGTGACGCGGGCGATCCGCGCCTGGCACTTCGGCCGCTATGCGGCGACGCGCTCGACGAAGGCGCGCGAGCGGCTGACGGAGATCACACCGGCGATGCTCGCCACCCTCGGCCGGCTCGACAACGCCGACGCGGCGTTTGCGGCGTTCGACAGCTTCGTCGCGCAACTGCCGGCGGGCGTACAGATCTTCTCGCTGTTGCGCTCCAATCCCGGCCTGCTCGACCTGATCGCGCTCGTCATGGGGGCGGCGCCGCGGCTGACCGCCATCATGACGCGGCGCCCGAGGGTGCTCGACGCGCTGCTCGACCCGCTGTTCTTCGGGGCGCTGCCGAAGCGCAAGGAGCTTGCGGCCAGGCTCGAGTCCTTCCTCGCCGAGGCGCGCTCCTACGAGGAGGCGCTCGACCGGGCGCGCATCTTCGGCCAGGAGCAGATGTTCCTGATCGGCGTGCGCGTGTTGACCGGCACCGTCGAGTGCGGCCAGGCCGGGGCGGGCTTCGCGACGCTCGCCGACGCGGTGGTGCAGCGGCTGTTCCGCATCGTCGAGGCCGAGTTCGCGGCCCGGCACGGGCGCGTGCCGGGCGGTGCGGCGGCGCTGCTGGCGCTCGGCAAGCTCGGCGGCCGCGAGATGACGGCCGCCTCCGACCTCGACCTCATCCTGCTCTACGACCATCCCGCCGACGTCGAGGCGTCCGACGGCGGCAAGCCGCTGGCGCCGAGCCAGTACTATGCGCGGTTGACGCAGCGCCTGGTGGCGGCGCTGTCGGCGCCGACCGGGGAGGGCAAGCTCTTCGACGTCGACTTCCGCCTGCGCCCCTCCGGCAACGCCGGGCCGCTCGCCACCCGCCTCGACGCCTTCGAAAGCTACCAGGCGAAGGACGCCTGGACCTGGGAGCACATGGCGCTGACACGGGCGCGCGCCGTCGCCGGCGACCCGGGCCTCGGCGAGCGCGCCGAGGCGATGGTCCGCGGCGTGCTGACGAAGCCGCGCGACCGCGAGGCTCTCCTCGCCGACGTGGCGTCGATGCGCGGTCGCATCGAGCGCGAGAAGGGGACGAAGGACGTCTTCGACATCAAGCACGTGCCGGGCGGGTTGATCGACGTCGAGTTCGTCGCGCAGGCGCTGATGCTGGCGCACGCCGCCGAGCGGCCGGAGGTGCTGTCGACGACGACGGAGGAGGCGCTCGCCCGCCTCGACCAGGCCGGTCTGCTGCCGGCGGCGGATGCGGCCGTGCTGCGGCCGGCGATCCGGCTCTATCAGGGGCTGACGCAGGTGCTGCGGCTCGCGGTCGACGGCCGTTTTGTGCCCGCAGAGGCGCCCGGGGGCGTGCTGGCGGCGCTGGCGCGGGCGGCGGAGATGCCGGATTTCTCCGGGCTCGAGGCGCATCTCGCCGAGACGCAGCGGGCGGTCAGGGCGAGTTTCGAGAGGGTCGTCGGAAAGGTCGGGAAGAGCGAGCCGGCGGCCGGCACCCACCCGCCGCTCGAGGGGTCGGGTCGACGCGCAGAGCGCGGCGGGGCGGGGTGACCGCGGGCGGGAGCCCGCGCACGACTGCCTTCACCGCCAATGTCGCAGCTTTTCCGCCGCCTCCCGGCGGCGCCACCCCGCCCCGGCGACCTACGGTCGCCGACCCGCCCCCTCAAGGGGCGGGTGGGTACCGACAGACTTCAACCTGACGACGGACGACGGAGGTCTCCGCCGACGACGTCGCCCCCCGCTTGCGGCGGTCGCGGCTTCCCGACAGGATGCGGCGGGGCAATGCCAACGAGACGAGCGATCGGGGGATCGAGGATGACGGAGTTTTCGCGCCGGGGCGTGATTGGCGGCAGCGCGGCGATCGCCGGCGGGCTCGCCATGCTGGCGAGCAAGGCGGCGGCGGCGCAGTCGTCCGCCGGCGATGCGGCCACGGTGCCGCCGGAGGAGATGCTCGGCAAGTCGGCGCCGTTCCCGTCCTTCCGTTTCCCGCTCGGCTCGATCACCGCGCAGAAGCAGTATCCCGGCGGCTGGGGCAAGGAGGTCAACGCGCAGAACTTCCCGCCCTCGGTGAGCTTCGCCGGCGTGCTGATGGAGCTGAAGCCGGGGGGACTGCGCGAACTGCACTGGCACGCCAACGCGGCCGAGTGGGCCTACGTCATCGACGGCAACTGCCGCATCACCGTCATCGATCCCGGCGGCGGATCGGAGACGCTCGACCTTTCCGCCGGCGACGTGTGGTTCTTCCCGCGCGGGCACGGCCACTCGATCGAGGGGCTCGGGCCGAACGGCACCACCTTCGTGCTCGTCTTCGACAACGGCGCGTTCTCGGAGTTCGCCACCTTCTCGATCACCGACTGGTTCGCCCACACGCCGCTCGACGTGCTGGCGAAGAACCTCGGCGTGCCGGTCGCGACCTTCGCCGACTTCCCGAAGCAGGAAGCCTACATCTCGCTCGGTGCGGTGCCGGGGCCGATCCCGTGGCCGCCGGCGCCGGGGTCGCTGGACACCTCGCCGCTGACGCACGGCTACCACCTGCTCGCCCAGGAGCCGCGCACCTACGGCGGCGGCACCATCCGCCTCGTCTCGGAGAAGGAGTTCCCGATCTCCGATTCGATGACGGGTGCGCTGATCACCCTGAAGCCCGGGGCGCTGCGCGAGATGCACTGGCACCCGAACGCCGACGAATGGCAGCTCTATCTCGCCGGCACGGGGCAGATGACGGTGTTCGGCTCGGCCGGGCGGGCGAGCACCGACCGCTTCGGCAAGCTCGACGTCGGCTACGTGCCGCGCGGCTGCGGCCACTACATCGAGAACGTCGGCGACGACGAGCTGCAGCTCCTCATCGTGCTGAACAGCGGCCTCTACGAGGAGATCTCGCTGACGCAGTGGCTGGCATCGAACCCGAAGTCGCTGCTCGCCAACAACTTCTCGGTGCCGGAGACGGCGTTCCAGAACATCCCGAAGGGCGAGGTGTTCATCACCGGGTGAGGGCGGGGGGTTTGGCGGCGAACTCGGGCGGTATCGCCGGCACCGAGTTCGCGGCGCCCCCCCTCCCTGCCCTCCCCCGCGAGGGGGGAGGGTTTCCGATGTGCTTTTGGCAGTCGCGTTGCCCCGATCTCGACGCGAACCCTCCCCCCTCGCGGGGGAGGGCAGGGAGGGGGGGCCGCGCGCGCCGCCTCTCACTTCCGCTCGTACACCAGCTTGCCGTCGATCCACGTCGCCAGCACCTCGGTGTCGTCGATCGTCGCGGGGTCGATCGCGGTGATGTCGCGGTCGACGATGACGAGGTCGGCGCGCTTGCCGACCTCGAGGCTGCCCGTCGTGGCCTCCTGGCGGGACGCGAAGGCGGCGTTGATCGTGTAGGCGTCGATGACGTCGCCGATCGTCAGGCCCTCGCCCTCGCCGAGCGGCGGCAGGCCGGAGCCGCGCTCGACGCGGGTGATGCCGTGCTCCATCGCGTGGAAGGGGTCGTAGGAGGAGACGTCCCAGTCGCTGCCGCCGGCGATCGTCGCGCCGGCCCTCTTGAGGCTGCCGGCCGGATAGAGCCAGCGGTAGCGCTCGGGCCCGAGATAGGGCTCGATCGGGCCGACGTTGGAGGCGTCGCGCTTCGCCCAGTCGAGCTGGAAGTTGGCGATCACGCCGAGTTCGGCGAAGCGCGGAAAGTCCGCCGGGTCGACGAGCTGCAGGTGGGCGATCTGGTGGCGGTTGTCGGTCGCGCCGTTCGCCTTGCGCGCCGCCTCGAAGGCATCGAGGCTCGCGCGCACCGCCCGGTCGCCGATCGCGTGGACGTGGACAGTGAGGCCCGCCTTGTCGAGCTTGGTGACGATCGCGTCGATGGCGTCCTGCTCGAAATAGAGCTCGCCGGTGTCGTCGGTCGGCTTGCCGTTCTCGTCGAGATAGGGGGAGAGCAGCGCGGCGGTCTGCGTCGGCGCCTCGATGACACCGTCGGCGAAGATCTTCACGCTGTCCATGCGCAGCCAGTCGGGGTCGACCGTGCCTGCCTCGGACGCCGCGACGATGTCGGCGATCGCGCCGTCGCTCGAGTCCTCGAGGTTTTCCATCAGGATGGCGCCGCGCACCCGGAGCGGGAGACGGCCCGAGCGGTAGAGTTCGCCCCACACGGCCGCCTCGACGGGGGTGATGTAGGCGTCGGCGACGCCGGTGAGGCCGTTCGCCGCCATGTCGGCGAGCGCCTTCTCGGTGAACGCGGCGGCCTCCGCGGCGCTCGGCTGCGGAACGTGCTTGAGGACGAGCAGCGTGGCGGTGTCGGCGAAGGCGCCGGTGGGGTTTCCGCTCGCGTCGCGGGTGATCGCGCCGCCGGGCGGATCCTCCGTGGCGGCGGTGACGCCGGACAGCTCGAGCGCGCGCGTGTTGGTCCACAGCGTATGGCCGTCGTTGCCGCCGACGGCGAGCGGCCGGTCGGCCTCGATGGTGTCGAAGTCCTTCGCGGTCGCCTCGAAGCCGTAGTTGTAGAGCTGCACCACCTCAAGCCAGCCGTCACCCTTCGCCGGCCGATCCTCCAGACACTTGCGGATCACCGGCCGGATCGCCTCGATCGTCGGCTGCACGTCGGCAAGCGAGCACTTGGAGGCGTTGACGGCGCCGATGATCGGGTGGGAGTGCGCATCGATCATGCCCGGCAGGACGAACTTGCCGCCGAGGTCGATCACCTTCGTCGCCGGGCCGATCAGCGGCGCCACGTCGGCATCGCTGCCGACGGCGGAGATCGCGTTGCCGGTGACGGCAAGCGCCTGCTGCACGGAGCGGGCGGCATCGACCGTGTAGATTTTGCCGTTCTTGAAGACGACGTCGGCCTTGCCGTCGTCGGCGGCGTGGGCCGGCAGGACAGTCGAACTGGCGAGCAGCGCGACGAACGCGGCGGTCGCGGTAATGCGGATGATCGACGTCTCAATCGCCATCGAAATGTCCCCCCGGGAACGGCGACCTCGTTGCCCGGCCTGCCGCCGCGGCCTGGCGGCGCAGACGAGCCTAGACCGCCACGGACGGGCGGCCGACGAACGGAAGACTAGACGGGGGACGGCGAGGGCGCCAGCGGCGGCGATTGTGGGGCGGCGGCGCGGCGACCGCGTGCGGGGCCGCTACCGGAGCGGCGCCGTCATGCCGCCTGCTTGTCCTTCTCGCGGGCCGGCGGCTCGTTCAGCATGTGGACGGTGACGACCGTGCCGACGCCGACCTCGGACTGGATCTCCATGCGGCCGCCGTGCAGGTGGATGAGCGAGCGGGCGATGGCGAGGCCGAGGCCGGAGCCCTTGTGGCTCTTGGTGAACTGGTTCTCCACCTGCACGAAGGGCTGGCCGAGGCGGGAGATCTCCTTCTTCGGGATGCCGATGCCGGTGTCTTCCACGGCGAGCACGATGCCGCCGTGCTCGGCGCGCGCCCTGACCGTGACGCGGCCACCCTGCGGCGTGAACTTCACGGCGTTCGACAGGAGGTTCAAGAGGATCTGCTTCATCGCCCGGCGGTCGACGTTGAGCTTCAGGTTCGGCGTGATGCCGGCGGCGACCAGGATGCCCTTCTCGGAGGCCGAGGCACCCATGATGCGGGTCGCCTCGCCGACCACCTCCTCGACGTCGACCGCTTCCACCGACAGGTCGAGCTGGCCGGCCTCGATCCTCGACATGTCGAGGATGTCGTTGATGACGCCGAGCAGGTAGTTGCCGGAGTGGTGGATGTCGCTGCAGTACTCGACGTATTTCTCCGAGCCGAGCGAGCCGAACATGCCCTGCTGCATGATCTCGGAGAAGCCGATGATGGCGTTGAGCGGCGTCCTGAGCTCGTGGGAGATGTTGGCGAGGAACTCGGACTTGGCACGGTTCGCCTCTTCGGCGCGGGTCTTCTCCTCGGCGTACTTCTCGGCGAGCTCGACGAGCTGGCGGGCCTGGCTCTCGAGCTTCTGGCGGGACTGGCGGAGGTCGGCGACGGTGGCGCGCATGCGCCGCTCGCTCTCCATCAGCCGCTCCTCGTGGCGCTTCAGCGCCGTGATGTCGGTGCCGACGGAGACGAAGCCGCCGTCCTTGGTGCGGCGCTCGTTGATCTGCAGCCAGCGGCCGTCGGACAGCTGCGCCTCGTAGGAGCGGGCGCCTTCCTCGGGGCGGCCGTCGGTCGGGATCTGCGTGGTGACGACCGGCTGGCTCGCGTGCTTCATCACTGCCGCGTAGGGCGTGCCCTCGACGATCGCCTCGTCCGGCAGCTCGTGCAGCTGCTGGTACTTCGAGTTGCAGATGACGAGGCGGTTGTCGGCATCCCACAGCACGAAGGCTTCCGAGATCGTCTCGATGCCGTCGCGCAGGCGAAGGTCGGCGGTGGCGGAGCGCTCGGCGAGGATTTTCTGCTCGGTGATGTCGACGGCGATGCCGATGAGGTGCGGCGAGCCGCCGCCGGCCTCGGCGACGAGCTCGGCGCGGATGCGCAGCCACACCCAGCGGCCGTCGGCGTGGGCGAGGCGGAGCGTGCGGTCGACGGTGCCGCCGCCGGAGGCGAGGATGCCGTCGGCCAGCGCGAACAGGTCGCCGTCCTCGGGATGCACGAGGGTCGAGACCTCGTGGAAGCCGAGCAGCTCGTCGCGCGGCTCGCGGCCGAGGATGTCGTACATCGAGGCCGACCAGAACATCCGGCCGCGGGCGAGGTCCCAGTCGATCAGGCCGCAGCGACCGCGCAGCAGCGCGGTGTCGATGCGGGCGCGGGTGGCGCCGTAGATGGCGTCGGCCTCGCGGGCCCGGGTGGACTGGGCGAAGAAGGCGTAGACGAGCACCAGGATGACGCCGCTGGTGCAGGCGAACAGCGTCGCGTTGGCCGACAGCGAGCGGCGCCAGTCGGCGAACACCGCCTCGGTCGGCTGCACCAGCGCGACCATGCCGCGTGCGTCGGGGAGGTGGCGGACGGTGGCGATGGCGTCGCTGCCGTCGGTCAGCGTCAGCTCGAGCACGCCGGCGCGGGCGCCGAAGATCGTCAAGGGCTGGGACTCGCCGAGCAACGCGTTGAGCGTGCGGCCCTCGAGGTCGGCGCGCACGGGAGCGGTGGCGATGATCAGGCCGTCGGCGTCGGCGAGCAGGATCTGGCGGCCGTCGGCGACGGCGCGCGGCGGCAGCGTCTGGTCGAGGGCGGTCTGCAGGCTCTCGGCGCCGGAGGTGGCGAGGTCCGGGGCGCCGGCCAACTCGGCGGCGACGGTGGTGGCGATCAGCGAAAGGGTGTCGCGGGCGCCGACCTCGGTCTCCTCGTAGGCGCCGACGAGGGCGGCTGAGCGGTAGGCGGCGATCACCAGGATGAAGATGACGGTGAGGATCGGGATCGCGCGGCGGAACACCGCCTCGTTCTCCACCAGTCGGGCGTAGGCGGGGGCGGCGAGCAGGCGGGCATGGCCGGAGAGGGCGATCGGACGGGTGCCGCTGCGGCGACCCGCGAGCACCATCAGGCGCTCCAGCGGTGCCAACAAGGCAACAATATTCGGCATGCGTCGACGCGCAGGCGCGTCGGCCGTTTGCACCCGTGCCATGACGGGACCCTCGATTTACTTTTGGATTGACACTGAAATCCGGACAATACGGTCTGCCCGAATCACCTCCATTTGAATCCAGGCGAATCGCCTTGTCCAGAGTCTGCAGCGGGATTTTTCCGCCCGACCCCGACCGCGAAAATGCGCCGACATGGTTGACAAATCGTTACTCGAGGCACCGCGCCACGATATCCGCGACGTCCCGGGAGAGCGGCTCGGTGGCGGCGACGCGGCGGAGCGCCGCTTCCGCCTGGGCGCGGCGACCCGCCTCGAGCGCCCGCCACGAGCGGAAGGCGCCGAGCAGGCGGGCAGCGACCTGCGGATTCTTCGGGTCGAGCGTCAGCACGACGTCGACGACGAGGCGGAAGCCGGCACCGTCGGCGCGGTTGAACTGGCGCTGGTTGGCGCCGGCGAAGGCGCCGACGAGCGAGCGGACGCGGTTGGGGTTTGCCATCGAGAACGCCGGATGATGCATCAGCGCCTTGACGCGACCGAGCGTGCCGTCGCCGGGGGCGGTCGCCTGCACGGTGAACCACTTGTCGAGCACGAGCTGGTCGCCGCGGAAGCGGTCGTAGAAGTCGGCCAGCGCCGCCTCCGCGCCGGGGGCGTCGGTGGCGACCAGCACGGTGAGGGCCGCGAGCCGGTCGGTCATGTTGTCGGCGGCGCGGTAGTGTGCCTCGGCGCGGGCGCCGGGAGCGTCCGTCTCGGCCAGGGTGAGGTAGTCGAGGAGCGTGTTGCGCAGGCTGCGACGGCCGGCGCCGGCGGCGTCGGGCACGTAGGCCTGCGTGGTCGACAGCGCCTCGTAGAGCGTCGCGAAGCGGCCGGCGAGGCGAGACGCCACGGCGGCGCGCAGTGCCGTGCGCGAGGCGGCGATCGCCTCGGGGTCGACGTCGGTGGAAAGCTCGCGGGCGACGTCGGCCTCGGTCGGCAGTTGCAGGACCAGGGCGCGGAAGGCGTGGTCGAGGCTCTCGTCGCCGGCGACCCGTCCGAGCGCATCGGCGAAAGCGGTGTCGGTGGCGATCGGTTTGGCCGTGCGAGCGGCGGCGACGCCGGCCTTCAGGTCGGCGACGGCGAGGGTCTGCGCCGCTTCCCAGCGGTTGAACGGATCGCTGTCGTGCGACAGCAGGAACAGCCGGTCGTCGCGGGTGAGGTCGGTCTCGAGCACCACCGGAGCGGAGAAGCCGCGCAGCAGCGACGGCACCGGGCGGGTGCCGATCTCCGAGAAGACGATGCGCTGCGTCGGCTCGGTGACGACAAGCACGTCTCCATCGAGAATCGCGCCGCTGACGGGTCCGAGCGCCATGTCCTCGCCGTTCGGCCCGACGAGACCGAAGCGGACGGGGATCGGCACCGGCAGCTTGTCCGGCTGGCCGGGCGTCGCCGGCACCGTCTGGGCGATTTCCAGCACATAGGTGTGGGCGGCAGCGTCGAAGCTGCCGCGGGCCTTCAGGCGCGGCGTGCCGGCCTGGGCGTACCAGCGCTTGAACTGGGAAAGGTCCTGACCGGTGGCGTCGGCGAAGCAGGCGAGGAAATCCTCGACGGTGGCGGCGTCGCCGTCGTGGCGGTCGAAGTAAAGATCCATGCCCTTGCGGAAGCCGTCGTCGCCGATCAGCGCCTTCAGCATGCGCACCAGCTCGGAGCCCTTCTCGTACACCGTCGCCGTGTAGAAATTATTGATCTCGCGGTAGGTTTCCGGGCGGACGGGATGCGCGAGCGGGCCGGCGTCCTCGGGGAACTGGTGCGAGCGCAGAAGCCGGACGTCGGCGATCCGCTTCACCGGGCGCGACCTCTGGTCGGAGGTGAACTCCTGGTCGCGGAAGACGGTGAGGCCTTCTTTCAGGCAGAGCTGGAACCAGTCGCGGCAGGTGATGCGATTGCCCGTCCAGTTGTGGAAGTATTCATGAGCGATGACGCCCTCGACGCCGGAATAGTCCTGGTCGGTCGCCGTTTCCGGGATGGCCAGCACGTACTTGTCGTTGAAGACGTTGAGGCCCTTGTTCTCCATCGCGCCCATGTTGAAGTCGGAGACGGCGACGATGATGAAGATGTCGAGGTCGTACTCGCGGCCGAAGGCCTCCTCGTCCCAGCCCATCGAGCGCTTCAGGGCGTCCATGGCGTAGGCGCAGCGGCCCTCCTTGCCGTGCTCGACGTAGATGCGCAGGTCGACGTCGCGCCCCGAGGCGGTGAGGAAGCGGTCCCGCACGCAGGCGAGGTCGCCGGCCACCGTGGCGAACAGGTAGGAGGGCTTCGGGAACGGGTCGTGCCAGACCGCGAAGTGGCGGCCGGTGCCGGCGATCTCACCGGCCTCCACGAGGTTGCCGTTCGCGAGCAGCACCGGGGCGAGCGCGCGGTCGGCCTCGAGCCGCGTGGTGTAGACCGCGAGCACATCGGGACGGTCGAGGAAGTAGGTGATGCGACGGAAACCCTCGGCCTCGCACTGCGTGCACCAGGTGCCGCTGGAGCGAAACAGCCCCATCAGCTTGGTGTTCGCTTCCGCGTCGACGACCGTCTCGATCTCAAGCGTGAAGGGGTCGGCCGGCGGATCGCGCAGCAGCAGCTGCTCCGGCGTGGCGACGTAGGCGTGAGGCGGCAACGTCGTTCCATTGACGGCGATCCGCTCGAGCCGCAGCTCGTCGCCCTGCAACGTCAGCGGGGTGCCGGCCGGCGTGTCGTCGCGCCGCCGCATGGTGAGCCGGCTCGTCACCCGCGTCGCATGCGGGGAGAAGGAGACGTCGAGATGCACGACATCGATGGCGTAGGCCGTCGGTTGATAGTCTGCGAGGCGGACTGGATTGCCCTCGTGGCGCGTCATCGTCGATCCTGTCGCGGTTGCCGGGGCGTCGGACGCCGCCATTCGGGGCAGATGTAGTCCGGCGGCCGGCGGTTCGCCAGCGCCGCCGACCGTCGAAAGCCTCGGCCGTCGCCTTGGTGCCGCCCGGATGCGCGTTCAGCAGGGGGGCGGCGGAGCAGGCCGTGAGGAGAGTGCGGGTGAGCGGAACGGCGAAGGCGGTGGCGGAGCGGAAGCGGCGGTTCCGCATGCCGATGGCGACGCTGCTCGGCCTCGCCTACGGCGCGCTGACGTTCGTCTCCCTCGCTTTCGTCCTGGGGCTGACGGCCTTTTCGAACTACTCCAACACCTTCGCGCTGCTGAACGAAAATTCGATCCTGACGATGCAGACGCTGAGCGAGCAGGTCGAGGCGCACATGCGCCCCGGCGAGGACGCGGTTCGCGGGATCGCGACACTCTATCGCGATGAGGAGATCCGCCTCGAGACGATGGACGATCGCGCGTCGGTCGCCGCCGGGGTGCTTGCGACGTCGGACGTGTTCGACGCCCTCGTCTTCTACGATCGCGACTTCCGCTACGACGGCATGTTTCGCGACGCCGAGGGCGCGCTTCACCGCATCGAGACGAATGACGTGAAGCAGCCGGAGGTGCGGGAAGCGCTGTCGCGGCTCAATCCGGAAACGCAGAGTTTCTGGGGCACGCCGGTGTTCGTCGAGAACGACAGCTTCATCAACGTCGGCGCGCCGCTCGTGCGCAACGGCGTGATCAGCGGCTACATCGTCGCCGCGGTGAGCACCGCGGTGCTGTCCGACGCCGTCCGCAACGTCGAGGCGGCGGGGGGAACGAACTTCATCCTCTACGGGCCGAACGCCGTGTTCGCGCACTCCAAGGGGCGCGAACTCGGCCTCCAGCAGAAGCTCGGCGTCGACGAGACGGTGATCCCGCTGCAGGAAGCGGGCGATCCGGTGCTTGCCAAGCTGCACGAGCGGGATCTGTTCGACAACTTCCAGAAAGCCGCCGATGCCGGTGTCGAGGTCGGCGACGTGGAACTCGACGACGGCGAGGCCTTCGTGGTGATGACGAAGGAGATGCCGCAGTTCGGACCGGTGCCGTGGATCGTCGGCCGCTATCAGCCGCAGGAGGAGGTGATCGCCGAGATCCGGCGTCTCTATGGCTCGATCACGATCGCGCTCCTCTCGATCGCCGTCTCGGTGGTGGTCGCCGTACTGATCGGCCGGCGCGTCGCCCGTTCGCTCGACCGGCTGCACGAGGTCGCCGGCCATATCGAGCGCTTCGAGATCGACGAGGCACCCGAGTTGCCGCGCAGCCGCATCGCCGAGCTCGACGACGTGTCGACTGCCGTCAATGGCATGCTGTCGGCGCTCAAGGCGTTCGCCGTCTACGTGCCGCGCAGCCTGGTACGTCGGCTGGTGCGGCTCGGCTTCCAGGAGGCGACGCGGCTGCACGAGCGGCAGGGCACGATTCTCTTCACCGACATCATCGGCTTCACGGCGCTCTCCGAGACGATGTCGGCGGAGGAGGTGGCGCGGCTGCTCAATGAACACTTCTCGTTGATGGTGCGCTGCGTCGAGGAGCACCAGGGCACCGTCGACAAGTTCATGGGCGACGGCGTGATGGCGGTGTGGGTCGGCGACGACCCGGAGACCGGCGCGGCCTGCGCCGCGCGCACCGCGGTGGCGATGGCGAAGTGCGTCAAGGCCGAGGCGGCGAAGGCGCGCGCCGCCGGCCGCACGCCGCTACGCGTCCGCATCGGGCTGCACTTCGGCCCGGTCATCGTCGGCAACCTCGGCGCAGCGGACCGCGTCAACTATACGATCATCGGCGACACGGTGAACGTCGCGTCGCGCCTGGAGGCGTTGGGGAAGACAGTCGCACCGGACGACGACGTGGTCATCCTGGCGAGTGCCGAGACAATCGACGCGATGACGCACCTCGACCCGACGATCCGCTGGGCGGACGTCGGCACGACCGTGCTGCGCGGGCGCTCCGGGGCGGTCGACGTCCGGCGGATCCTGCCGGACGGCGACACCGCGCCGCCGGCGACGCTGGCCGCTGAGTAAGCGCCCACGTCACCCCGCGCGCCACCCGTACTGTCGCGGAGCTTGCACCGCGCGGCTGTCACGATAGGAATAGGCCGGCTAGAGTAGCTTCGCGTTCGGCGTCTGCCGGGCGAGGGAGGGGCCTGTTCCGTGAACGTGCTGTCGATCGAGGGACTGACGGTCGAGTTCGGCGGCGACGACGGTATCGTGCGGGCGGTGGACGACGTCTCGTTCGCGATCCCCGCCTCGCGCACGGTGGCGCTGGTGGGTGAGTCCGGCTCCGGCAAGTCGGTGATCTCCCAGGCGATCATGGGGCTCTTGCCCTCCAAGGCGCGCATTGCCGGCGGGCGCATCCTGTTTCGCGACCCGGCAGGCGGCGAGCCGGTCGACATCGCCGCGCTCGACCGCACCGGCGACGCCATGCGGGCGATCCGTGGCAATCGCATCGCCATCATCTTCCAGGAACCGATGACGTCGCTGTCGCCGCTCCACACGATCGGCAACCAGATCGGCGAATCGGCGCGCCTGCACCGCAACGTCGGCCGCACCGACGCGCGGCACCTGACGCTCGACATGCTGCGGCTGGTGCAGTTTCCCAATCCGGAGCGGGCGATCGACGCCTACCCGTTCGAGCTGTCCGGCGGGCTCCGGCAGCGCGCGATGATCGCGATGGCGCTCCTGTGCCGGCCGGCGCTGCTCATCGCCGACGAGCCGACGACGGCCCTCGACGTCACAATCCAGGCCGAGATCCTCAAGCTCATCAAGGATCTGCAGTCCGAACTGGCGATGTCGGTGCTGATGGTGACGCACGATTTCGGCGTCGTCGCCAACGTCGCCGACGAGGTCGTGGTGATCTATCACGGCCGCATCAAGGAATCGGGTCCCGTCGAGGAGATCTTCCGCAACCCGCAGCACGACTACCTGAAGGCGCTGTTGCGCGCGGTGCCGCGGTTCCACATGGAGGCCGGCGAGCAGCTGGTGCCGATCCGGCCGATCAAGGCGCAGGCCGGCGGCTACCTGCACGCGGCGCGCGACGCCGTGCAGGCGGGTCCCGGTCCGATCCTGCGCGTCGAAGCAGTCACCAAGGCCTTCGGGCAGCGGCGGGGCATCAAGCCGGCCGAGCTGCCGCGCGCCATGGACTGCGTCAGCTTCGACGTGGAACGGGGCGAGTGCCTCGGGCTCGTCGGTGAATCCGGCTCCGGCAAGACGACCACCGCACTCGCCATCCTGCGCGCCGTGCAGATCGATACGGGGCGCATCCTGTACGACGACGGCCGGGGCCCGGTCGACATCAGCACGCTGAGGGGCGCGGACCTGCTCGCCTACCGCAAGAAGGTGCAGCTGATCTTCCAGGACCCGTTCTCGTCGCTCAACCCGCGGATGTCGGTGAACGAGATCATCTCCGAGCCGTTCATCATCCACGGGATCGGCGACGAGGCGGAGCGGGCGGAACGGGTGCGCGAGCTGATGCGGCTCGTCGGCCTCGACCCGCGCATGCTGCGGCGCTATCCGCACTCCTTCTCCGGCGGCCAGCGCCAGCGCATCGGCATCGCGCGCTCGCTGGCGCTGCGCCCGGAACTGATCCTCTGCGACGAGCCGGTGTCCGCCCTCGACGTCTCGGTGCAGGCGCAGATCCTCAACCTTCTGAAGGATCTGCAGCGCGAACTGAAGCTGACCTACCTGTTCGTCAGCCACAACCTGGCGGTCGTCGACTACATGGCCGATCGCGTGGCGGTGATGTGCCGCGGTCGGCTCGTCGAGCTCGCCGGCACACGGGAACTCGTCTCCGATCCGATCCATCCCTACACACGCGCGCTCTTGACCGCCGTGCCGGAGGCGAGCCTCGACAACCGGCTCGACTTCGCGGCGCTGTCGGCGGCGCGCGCCTCCGAGCCGTCGGAATGGCCCGAGCCGTTCCGCGTCCTTCCCGGCGTCCGTCCCGACCTCGTCGAGATGCGGCCGGGCCATTTCGTCTGCGCGCCCGGGCTCGCCGTCGGCGCACCGGTCAGGGAGGCCGTGTGATGTTGCTTCGTGTCTTGGCTGCGACAGCGCTGGCGCTGTTGCTGGCGGCGCCGGCCGCCGCGCTCGACCTCGTCGAGACGACGACGCTCGAAGGCAAGGGGCTGCCGCCCGTCGCCGAGCGGCTGCCGCAGACGCCGCTGGTCGTCGACCTCGAGGCCGAAGGCCGCAAGGTCGGCCACCACGGCGGCGCGATCCAGACCCTGATCGGCCGCGCCAAGGACGCCCGGCTGATCAACGTGTGGGGCTACGCGCGGCTCGTCGGCTACAATTCGAAGTTCGAGCTGAAGCCGGACATCCTGGAGGCGGTCGACGTCGAGGGCGACAGCACGTTCACGCTCCACCTGCGCAAGGGACACCGCTGGTCCGACGGCGAGCCGTTCACCGCCGAGGACATCCGCTACTGGTGGGAGGACGTCGCCAACGATCCCGATCTCTCGCCCTCCGGCCCCGAGCCGTTCATGCTGGTGAACGGGGAGAAGCCGCAGTTCGAGGTGCTCGACGCTGAGACCGTGCGCTTCACCTGGAAGTCGCCCAACCCGCTGTTCCTGCCGTCGCTCGCCGCGGCTGCCGATCCCTTCATCTACCGGCCGGCGCACTATCTGCGGCAGTTCCATCAGAAGTTCGGCGACCAAGCGAAGATCGAAGAGCTCGTCAAGGAGAAGCAGGTGCGCAACTGGGCGCAGCTGCACAACCAGATGGACGAGATGTACAACGCCACCAATTCCGACCTGCCGTCGCTGCAGCCGTGGGTGCCGTCGAAGGGGGCGAGCGACCGGCGGCTGGTGATGCGGCGCAATCCCTACTTCCATCGCGTCGACACTGCCGGCCACCAGCTGCCGTATGCCGACGAGGTCGTCATGACGGTCGCCGACGGCAAGTTGATCGCCGCCAAGGCGCAGGCGGGCGAGGTGGACCTGCAGGCCCGCGGCCTCGGCTTTTCCGACATCACCGTGCTGAAGCAGGGCCAGGAGAACGCCAAGTACCACACGCTCCTGTGGCCGAGCGCGAAGGCGAACCAGATCGCGCTCTACCCGAACCTGACGGTGGCGGACCCGACCTGGCGCCAGGTGCTGCGCGACGCGCGCTTCCGCCGCGCGCTGTCGCTCGGCATCGACCGCGACATGGTCAACCGCATCCTGTTCTTCGGCTTCGGGGTGCCGAGCAACAATGCCGTGCTGAAGCAGAGCGCGCTGTTCAAGGACGAATACCAGACGAAATGGGCGACCTACGATCCCGACCAGGCGAACGCGCTGCTCGACGAGATGGGCCTCACCCAGCGCCGCAGCGACGGCGTCCGCCTGCTGCCGGACGGTCGCCCGCTCGAGATCATCGTCGAGACCTCCGGCGAGAGCCAGGAGGAGACGGATGCGCTGCAGCTGATCGCCGAGACCTGGAAGGGCATCGGCGTGACGATGTTCGAGAAGGCGTCCGACCGTGACAACATCCGCAACCGGGCGCTCGGCGGCGATCTCGTGATGACGGTGTTCACCGGCTACGACAACGGCGTCGCCACCGCCGACATGTCGCCGGCCGAGCGGGTGCCGTCGGACTCGGCCTTCCTGACCGGCATGGCGTGGGGGGCCTACAACGACAGCAAGGGCAAGAATGGCGAGAAGATCGACTTCGAGCCGGCGCAGCGCCTGATGGACGCCTACGCCAAGTGGCTGGGCGCGTCCGCGGAGGCGGACCGCATGGCGGCATGGCAGGAGATCCTCGACACCCACGTCGACGAGGTGTTGACGATCGGCCTGCTGGCGGAGGTCCGCCAGCCGATCGTCGTCAAGGACAAGCTGCAGAACGTTCCGAAGGACGGCGTGTGGGGCTGGGACCCCGGCGCCAACTTCGGCATCTACGGCATGGACACCTTCTTCTTCGACGACACCGGCGCCGGCCGGAGCTGAGGATGCTGTTCTTCGTCGTCCGGCGCGTGCTCGGGATGATCCCGACCCTGTTCGTCATCGCCTTCCTGACGTTCCTCATCATTGAGCTGCCGCCGGGCGACTACCTGACCAACCAGATCGCGCAGCTGAAGGCCTCCGGCGAGGCCTCGGCGGCGGCGAAGATCGAGTTCCTGCGCTCGCAGTTCGCGCTCGACCGGCCGTTCCTGGAGCGCTTCGGCATCTGGGTCGGCATCTGGCCGGGCCCCGACGGCTTCAACGGCCTCATCCAGGGCTACTGGGGCTGGTCGTTCGAATACGAGAAGCCGGTGGCGCAGGTGGTCGGGCCGACGCTGCCGCTGACCATCATCCTGAACTTCGCGACGGTGATCTTCGTCTACGTGATCTCGTTCCCGATCGGCATCTATTCGGCGACGCGGCAGTACAGCTGGGGAGACTACGGCTTCACCATCCTCGGCTATCTCGGCCTCGCGATCCCGAACTTCCTGCTCGGGCTGATCCTGCTCTACCTCTCCAACCGCTGGTTCGGCCTGTCGATCGGCGGACTGATGGATCCGCAGTACATCGACGCGCCGTGGTCGGTGGACAAAGTGCTGTCGGTGCTGGCCCATCTGATCGTGCCGACGGTCGTCATCGGCACCGCCGGTACCGCCGGCATGATCCGCCGCCTGCGCGCGAACCTGCTCGACGAACTGCACAAGCAGTACGTCGTCACCGGTCGCGCCAAGGGGCTGTCGGAGCGGCGGCTGCTGCTCAAGTATCCGCTCAGGATGGCGCTCAACCCGTTCATCTCCGACATCGGCAACCTCATCCCGTCGCTGGTGTCGGGATCGGTGATCGTCTCGGTGGTGCTGAACCTGCCGACCGTCGGGCCGGTGCTGCTCGACGCGCTGCGGTCGCAGGACCAGTTCCTCTCCGGCTTCATCCTCCTCTTCGTCGCCGTGCTCACGCTGTTTGGCATGCTGGTCTCCGACATCCTGCTCGCCATGATCGACCCGCGAATCCGCTTCGGCCGGAGGGCGTCAGCGTGAGTTCCGGCGGAGCCCGGCCGGGCCACTATGTCGATCCGGAGCCGTTCGACGCCTACGAGGCGGAGGCGCTGACGGCGGAGCAGGAGCGCTACTTCCAGGCGTCGCAGTGGCGCATCATCTGGATGCGGTTCCGGCGCCACAAGCTCGCCGTCATCTCGCTCGTCATCCTCGCGCTGTTCTATCTCGCCGTGCCGTTCGCCGAGGTGATCGCGCCCTACGAGCCGAACTCGCGCTCCAATCAGCACCTGCATGCTCCGCCGCAGCGCATCCACCTTTTCCACGAGGGGTCGTTCATCGGGCCGTTCGTCTACGGCACGAAGGCGACGGTGAACCTCGAGGACATGCGGTGGGAGTACGAGGACGACCTCTCCAAGGTCGAGGCGCTGCGCTTCTTCTGCCTCGGCGACAAGTACGAGTTCTGGGGGCTCGTGCCCGGCAGCTTCCACCTCGTCTGCCCGGCGAAGGGCGGCACTTTCTTCCTGTTCGGCACCGACCGGCTCGGCCGCGACGTGCTCTCCGGCATCGTCTACGGCACGCGCATCTCGCTCACCGTCGGCCTGATCGGCGTGACGATCTCGATCGTCCTCGGCATGGTGCTCGGCGGCCTCGCCGGCTACTTCGGCGGCTTCATCGACACCATCGTGCAGCGGGCGATCGAGATTCTGCGCTCGCTGCCTGAACTGCCGCTGTGGATGGCGCTGTCGGCGGCGCTGCCGGTGACGTGGAGCCCGGTGCTGATCTACCTCGGCATCACCGTCATCCTCGGCCTGCTCGACTGGCCGGGGCTGGCGCGCGCGGTTCGCTCGAAACTGCTCGCACTGCGCGAGGAGGACTACGCCCGGGCCGCGATGCTGATGGGGGCTTCGCCGGGGCGCATCATCCGCAAGCACCTGCTGCCGGGCTTCACCAGCCACATCATCGCCAGCGCCACCCTGTCGATCCCCGGCATGATTCTCGGTGAGACGGCGCTCTCCTTCCTCGGCCTCGGCATGCGGCGGCCGGCGGTGAGCTGGGGCGTGCTCCTCAACGAGGCGCAGAACATCACCGTTGTGACAGTCTACCCGTGGCTAATGGCGCCGGTGATCCCGGTGATCATCGTCATCCTCGCCTTCAACTTCCTCGGCGACGGACTGCGCGACGCAGCGGACCCCTACAAATAGCCCGGGGCGCTCGCCGGTCGGCGAGCGTCAGAGGCCGAACGCCGTGTCGATCGCCGGCCAGCGCGCCGCCGGGTGGCGGCCGACGACCGACAGAAACGTCTCGACGAACGCCCACACCGCCTCGTCGTGGGCCTGGTGGTGGGTGAGCAGGCCGATCGGCACGTCGGTGTTTTCGCCTGTTCGCGCCGCGATCTCCTCGTCGAGCAACGACAACATGCGGGCGTCGCCCATGTAGCTTCGGGTCGACCGCCAGACGATCGGATCGAGGTGCGCATCGAGTCGGTGGCCGGCACGCTCGACCGTGCCGAACGTCGACAGCCCGACGAGCCCCGCTTCCTGCCGGCGCTCCGCGACCTCCGGCGACACGCGGTTCCACGGCGGTGTCAGCACCGGCAGGAAGCGCGGACCGAACAGCGTCTCCAGCCTCTCGCGGCCCGCGGTGAGCTCCTCGATCACCGCATCGGCGGAACGTGCCGGCCCGAGTTCGCAGGCGCGCTCGCCGGCCGGCTCGTGGTTGAAGTGTCGGAAGCCGTGCTGCAGCACCCGCACCCCCTGAAGCCGGTTGCGGTTGAGCCAACGCGCCAGCGAGGGTCGCGCCGGCTCGGGGATGACCGCGAGCGCGAGCGGCAGGTCCAGGCTGCCGGCGAGGGCCACGAGGCGGGCCAGCGCCGGCTTGGCGACGGCGGCATCGTCGTCGCGCCACCAGAACGTGACGGTGCGGCCGGCCGCAGCCACGGCGTCCAGCCGCTCGGTCAGGCCACCCTTCAGATCCGTCGTCGGGTGCTCGCTCACGCCCGTCACTCCCTTGCCGCGCTGATCAGAATGTCAGCGCTCCGTGCCGCCCCGTCGAGGTCGACGTCGGTCCCGCGTTGCGGTCCGGCGAGCGCGGCGTCGCACGCGTCGGCGAGACGCTGCGGGTCCAGCCGCTCCGGATCGACGACGACGGCGACACCTCGGCTTGCGAGGCTCGCGGCGCGCTGGCGCTGTTCGGTCTCGCCGCCGTCGGCGAATGGGACGAGCACCGCCGGCACGCCGGCCGCCATCACGTCGAGCACGGTGTTGTAGCCGGCCTGGCTGACGGACAGGCGTGCGCGCTGCAAGAGGCCGGGGAAGTCGGGGCGTGCCGGCTCGACGACGACGCCCGGGTCGGCGGCCGCGGCGAGGCCGGCGAGTGTGCCGGCGTCGTGGGCGCGGCCGACGAGCAGACGCCAGCGGGCGTCGCCGGCCCGCTTCGACAGCCGGCGGGCGGCGAGTGCGGCGGCGAGCAGATCGGCACCCACCGGCCCGCCGCCGCACGACACCACCACCTCGTCGGCGCCGTCGCCCGGCGGCGGCGCGAGCGGGTTCGGATCATGCACGAAGCCGGTGTAGCGGACGAGATCGGCGATCTCGCTCTCGAACGGGAAGCTGTCGGACAGGCGGACGAAGGCGGGATCGGCGTGCACCAGCACGAGGTCGCAGAGGCGGCGGGCCGTGTCCGCCATAGCGCGTTCCTTCGCTGGGTCTTCCTTGCGCACGAGGATGTCGCGCACGGATGCCGCCGTGAGCGCGGCTGGACGGCCAGAACGGGCGGCTTCGAGCAGCGGCTCGAGCTCGAAGGCGAGCATGCGCCGGCCGAACGGGAAGGTCTCGGTGACGACGATGTCCGGACGAACGGCGTCGAGCAGTTCCGACAGCCGCCGCCGCCGCTCGGCGCGCCAGGCGTCGTCGATCGGGCGGCCGTCGTCCTGCAGCAGAATGCGGAAGCTCGCGTCGGCGGCGCGGGCGGGTGGCAGTTCGGCCAACGCCAGGCCGGTGGTGTCGAGCGTCGGCGGCAGCCGGTTGCCGGCGGCGAGGGTGACGGCGACGCCGCGGGCGGCGAGCGCCCGGCCGACCGCTGCGGCGCGCACCGCGTGCCCGGTGCCGAGCAGGTGGTGTACGTGGATCAGCGCGCGCATCGGCGCCGATCCGCGTGGGTGGCGGCCGCAGCGGCGAACAGGGCGTCGAGGGCGCGCGCGCCAGCGGCGAGGTCGTGGCGGGCGGCGATGTGGGCGGTCGCGGCCGCGCCCATGCGGTCGCGGGCGCTCGTGTCCGCGACGAGTGTGGCGACCGCCTGAGCAAACGCGGCAGCGTCGCCCTCGGGCGCGAGCAGGCCGGTCTCACCGTCGCGGACGATCTCCGGCACGCCGCCGCGGCGGGCACCGACCACCGCAACCCCCGCCGCCTGCGCCTCCAGGAAGACGAAGCCGTAGGCCTCGTTGATCGCCGGCCAGACGACCAAGTCCGCCTCGGCATAGGCCGCCGGCATCGCCTCGCTCACCCGGGCGCCGAGGAATGTCAGCCGCCCAGGATCGATGCCGGCCGCCGTGAAGCCGGCTTCGACCGCGTCGCGCGCGGGTCCGTCGCCGACGACGGCGAGCCGCCACGGCAGCGCACCGAGGCGGCCGAGCGCGTCGGCGAGCACGGCGTAGGAGCGCGCCTTGTCGCCGGGGCGCATCATGCCGACGGCGAGCAGGCGCACGATGCCATCCGGCGAGGCGTGGCGCGCCGCGGCGGCGGCCCGGAACGGGGCCGCGTCGAGGAACGGCGCGAGGCGATGCAGCCGCTCCGCCGGCAGCACGGCAGCGAGACCCTCGGCGTCCTCGGCGTGCACGGCGGCGACGGCGTCGGCTGCGGCGAAGGCGGCGTCGACCTCGGCGAAGCGGGCCGCCCACGGTCCGGACTTCCGCTTCGCTGCCCGGCTCGCCTCGACAGCGACATAGGGAATGCCGAGGGCGGCAGCAACGGCCGGGCCGAGCCGGTCCGGGGCACGGTGGTAGAGGTGGTAGGTGAGGAAGACGTCGGGCCGCTCATCGACCGCGCCCGACCAGCGGCGCACCAGCGCGTCCACCTCGGCGGCCGCGCAGGCGCGCAGGTGCGCGTCGGCCGCGTCGTCAGGCACCGGCAGCCAAGTCACCAGCCGCGAGGCGAGCGTCACCCGGTGGCCGGCGCGCTGCAACGCCGCGACGATCATGCGAACCGACTGGCGATCCCCCGAGGGGCGCGGGTCGTCCGGCGGCTTCATCGGGGCGTAGAGCGCGACGTGCATCGCCCGGCTGCCCGCGGGCGCCCTCATGCGGCGGCCGCGTCAGGACCGATCGTCAGCATCGCGGCGATGCGGTCGAGGCCGGGGTTGGCAGAGAAGCGCTCGCGCACCGCCGCGGCGGCGGCCGTGCCGATGCGGGTCCGCAGTGCGGGTTCACCGATCAGGCGCTCGAGCGCGGCGGCGAGCGCCGCCGGGTCGCGCTGCGGCACCAGCAGGCCGGTTTTGCCGTCCTCGATCACCTCCGGAATGGCCGAGACGTTCGTCGAGACGCAGGCGAGACCGAGCGCCTGCGCCTCCATCAGCACGTTCGGCAGGCCGTCGCGGTCGCCGTTCTTCGTGACGCGGCTCGCCAGCACGAAGACGTCGGCCCCGGCGCACGCCTCGATGACGGCGGACTGCGGCCTGGCGCCGCGCCACTCGATCCGGTCGGCGATGCCGAGCCGCTCGGCGAGCGCCGCGAGGCCGGCGACGAGGCTGCCGCCGCCGATGTGGACGAAGCGCCAGTCGAGCTCGCGCGGCAGCCGCGCGAGCGCCCTGAGCACGTCGTCGATGCCCTTCTTCTCCACCGCCCGCGCGACGCAGAGGATGGTCACCGGTGCACGCCGTCCGTCCCGCTCGGAGGGCCGCACCGGGGGTGCCGGGAAGCGGGCGAAGTCAAGCCCGTGGTGGACGAGGGCGACCTTCGCGGGTCGATCGGCGAGGGCGCGCAGTTTGAGCGCGTTGGCGGCGGTGCAGGTGGTGCCCCAGGCGGCGTCGGCGATCTTTTCGGCGAGCTCCCAGTCGGGCGTTGTCCAGATGTCCTTGGCGTGAGCCGAGAACGACCACGGCAGGCCGCGCATCGTCGCCGCGTAGCGGGCGACCGAGGCGGGCGTGTGCAGGAAGTGGACGTAGAGGTGGGCGATGTCGGCGGGAAGCTCGGCGGCGAGCACGCAGGCCTGCCCGAAGCGGCGTCGGCGGCTCGCCGAGTGGTCGCGTGCGAGGTCGCGCTCGTAGGCGGCGAGCGCGCCGGCGTAGCCCGGCAGGCGCCCCGCGGCGGCCCGGCCGGCGGCGACGCGCGGCGGGTCGTCCTTCAGGTACTCCGGCAGGTAGAGCACCGGCGCGCGGATCTCGCGGTGCACGTCGTGCACGGCGCCGTCGGTCGGGCGGCGCAGCGAGACGATCAAGACTTCGATGCCGCGCCGCTCGAGGCCGAGGATTTCCTGGGCGATGAAGGTTTCCGAAAGGCGCGGGTAGCCCTTCACGATCACCGCGACGCGCGTCATCGACGGGCGCTCAGAGGCGGGCGGCGGCGCGCCGCATCCGGTTGCGGTCGTCGAGGAACTCGGCGACGCGCGCCTTGATGATCTCGAGGCCGCCGAGCAGGTTGGCAGGGCCGCTGACCGAGGGTGCCGACTGCCGCGGCAGCCCGGCGAGCGCCGTCGTCATCAGGTCGACGTTCGGATACTGCTCGATCGGCAGCACCTTGAGGAGGCCCACCTCTTCCGCCCGTGCGGCGCGGATCGCCTGCTCGCGGCGCGGCACGACGCGCGGCACCAGCAGCGTCGGCTTATCGAAGGAGAGGATCTCGCAAAAGATGTTGTAGCCGCCCATGCCGACGATGGCGGTGGCGCCGTCGAGCAGCGGCTCGATCTGCGGCGTGAAGTCGATGACGTGCACGTCGCGAAGCCGCTTGGCGCGCTCCATGAAGCTCGCCTGGTGCTCGGAGTCCATGAACGGTCCGAGCACGATGATCGCCGGGAACAGCGGCTGCTCGTGCGCCTCGTAGGCGCGCATCACCCAGTCGACGAGCTCGACGCCGTCGCCACCGCCGCCGGGGCTGACGAGGATGTAGGGATCGTCGCCGAACGGCGAGCGGAAGCTCGTGGCGGCCGACTGCTGGGGCAGCTCGCGCCTGAGGTAGCCGGTGAACAGCGCCTTGCGGCGCACCGCGTCGCTGACGCCGACGCCGACCAGCGGGTCGTGGATCTCCGGCAGGCCGTAGACCCAGATCTCGTCGTACAGGCTGCGCAGCGCCGCCGGAACGCCCTTGCGCGACCACTCCTCCTGCAGGAGGTCGGCGTCGTCCATGACGTCGCGCAGGCCGAGCACGCAGCGCGTGCCGATCGTCGACAGGCGCTCGAGCGTCCGGCGAACCTCGCCGCGCAGGCCGAGCGGCTCCTTGTCGACGAGGAACACGTCCGGCCGGAACACCATCGCCGTGTGCTCGATGATCGAGGCGCGGATCGCCAGCGTCTCCTCGATGTCGAGGCGCAGGCTGAGCGACGTGTAGTCGCCGTCGCGCAGCTTGATGACGCCGGGAATGCGCACGAAGTCGACGCGGGTGCGGAAATCGAAGCTGCCGATGATCGGCGACCCCGACAGGATCAGCACCGACATGTCGGGGAACTCGTCGACAAGCGCATGCGCGATCGTGCGGCAGCGGCGGAGATGGCCGAGGCCGAACGAATCGTGGCTGTAGATGAGGACCTTCGGCGCTTTCGGCAGCATACTCTGCAGGGGTTCGGCGCGTGGCCTGGACCTGGCCTCGTCGCGTCAGGGGTCGATGCAAAGGGGAATGGCCGGTCCGCCGCCCCCCCGGTCGGATCTTCCTCCGGCTGCGCCCGTCGGCCTGCTGGCAGGTGAGACGGGACACGACGTTCGATCGCGACGCCAACCGATACGCGTCTGAAATGAGCCTAGTCCCGAACCGGCGCTCTCGTAAAGCGCCGCGACCCTCCGGTCATTCCCGGACGCGACCGCGCACCGCCGCCGCCGGCGCCGCGGTCGAGTTGCATCCGGCAGTGCGGCAGTGCCAAGCTCGCGTTGCGGGAGCGCGCACGGCGGCGGGGATGTCGCTATAGTCCGACTCGGCCCGCCAACACGCCGGGCCATCCGGCAACGGACGGCCGAAACGGACGGCGGGTATGAAGAAGACGCTTTTCGGGTTCATCTGGCATTTCAGCTGGAAGCAGCAGGTCGTGATCCTCGTGATCACGGTCTTTTCGTTTCCGCTCGTCTATATGTCACTCGAGGTCCCCAAGTGGATCGTCAACAATGCGATCCAGGGGGAGAGTTTTCCTCAGACCATGTTTGGCATGCAATTCGAGCAGATACCGTATCTGGTGCTGCTGTGCATGATTTTCCTGGCGTTGGTGGTGGCGAACAATGTCATCAAGTATGTTCTGAATCTCTATAAGGGTATCGTCGGCGAACGGATGCTGCGCCGCCTGCGGCATCAGCTGTATTTTCAGATTCTCCGCTTTCGCCCCGGTCATTTCCGCAAGGTCTCATCGGGCGAACTGATCCCGATGATCACCGCCGAAGTGGAGGATCTCGGCGGTTTCATCGGCGACGCGGTGGCGGTGCCGGCCTTCCAGGGCGGTACACTGCTCGTCTACCTGTTCTTCATCTTCGTGCAGGACCCGATGCTCGGGTTTGCGGCGATCTCGCTCTACCCGGTTCAGGCCTACATCATTCCACGCCTGCAGCGCCGCGTGATCATCCTGTCGCGCGACCGTATCAAGAACGTCCGCCGGATATCCGACCGCATCGGCGAGAGCGTCGGCGGCACCATCGACGTCCACGCCAACGATACGTCGGCGTGGCATCTGGCCAATATTTCCGACCGGCTTTTCGAGAACTACAACATCCGCTTCGAGATTTACAAGCGGAAGTACATGATCAAGTTCGTCAACAATTTCATGAACCAGCTGCCGCCGTTCTTGTTCTATCTGATCGGCGGCATTCTCGTCATCCAGGGATCGATCACGTTCGGTGCGCTTGTGGCGGTGCTGGCAGCTTACAAGGATCTCGCCAGCCCGTGGAAGGAGCTGCTAGATTATTACCAGAACATGTCGAACGTGCAGGTGAAGTACGAGACGATCGTCGAGAACTTCGACCCGGCCGAGATCTATCCGCCGGAGCGGCTGCTCGCCGAGCCGGAGGCCGACACCGCGCTCGCCGGTGCGCTCGTGCTGTCGCACGTCGTCGGCGGGTCGAACCCGGCCAAGCCCGAGGTACAGGACATCTCCATCACCGTGCCGGAGGGCGGTCACATCGGCCTGATCGGCGGCGACGGCAGCGGTCGCGGCGAACTGCTGCAGATCACCGCAGGTCTGGTGTCGCCGATCTCGGGCAAGGTCGAAGTCGGGGGGCGGTCTGTCGACGGATTGCCGGAATCGGTGATCGGTCGTCAGGTCGCCTATGTCGGTCCGACCCCGCACGTCTTCAACGAGACGATCCGCACCAACGTCATCTATGCCCTCCGGCACAGGCCGATGGGGCCGCCCGAGGTGCCCGAGGCGGTCGCCAAGGTGCGCAACTTCGAGGCGGCGGCGACCGACAGCACGCCCTTCGACTTCCTGTCTCCATGGGACGACCTGGCGGCTGCCGGCGTGGCGACGGTCGAAGAGCTCGACACCCTGGTGATGGAGGTGCTTGCCGATGTGGGACTGGCCGACGACGTCTATCACATGGGCCTGCAGGCGCGGATCGACCCGGCGGTCGACGGCGACCTGGTCGAACGTGTGCTGTCCGCCCGGCGCGCCATCGTCGAGCGCGTCAGCGGCCATCCGGATGTCGCCGACCTCGTGGAGCTGTGGAGCGCCGAGAAGCTGAACCCCAGTGCGACGATCGCCGAGAACGTGCTGTTCGCGCTGCCGACCGACCCTTCGACGCCGCTCGCCGCGATCCCGTCCGACCCGATGGTGATGGAATTCCTGACGGAAGCGGGGCTCACGGACGATCTCGTGTCGCTCGGCACGTCGGTGGCCGAGACGATGATCGAGCTGTTCTCGACGATGCGCGGCGACGATTCGCTGGTCGGCAGCTACTCCTTCGTCGCGATGGACGAACTGCCGGCCTACGAGGCGCGCCTGAAGCGGATGAAGGCAGGCGGTGCCGCCGCGCTGCCGGCCGCTGACAAGGCGGCCTTCATCGGCCTCGCCTTCCGCATCGTGCCGGCCCGCCACCGCATCGCCGAGATCGGACCGGACCTCGCGCGGAAGATCGTCGACGGCCGGCCGCTGTTCCGCCGGAAGCTCGACGACGGCGCCGGCCGCTACGTCCCCTTCGATCCGGAAGTCTACATCGGTTCGCTGACGCTCGAGGACAATCTGCTGTTCGGCAAGGTGCGCGTCGATCGCCGCGGCGCCCGCGACCGCATCGATGCGTTCGTGCGCGATACCGTCGCAGAGCTCGGGCTGCGACAGCCGGTGGCGCGGGCGGGTCTGGAGTTCCAGGTCGGCGTCGCCGGCTCGCGGCTGACCACCGGCCAGCGCCGGCGCATCGGCGTGGCGCGTGCCCTCGTCAAGCGGCCGTCGCTCGCCGTCTTCGACGACTGCATCGACGATCCGACGATGCTCGCGGCCGTGCGCCGCCGGCTGGAGGGGCGGACTGCCGTGTTCGGAGCCAGTCAACCATTCGCATTGAGAGGCCTCGACAGCTACTACGTGCTGCGCTTTGGTCGCTTGGTGGCCGAAGGCGCTTACGATACCGTGGTCGCTGCGTTCGAGGATGAGCCTGCGCCGCCGCCCGATCGGGCTGACGCGCGCCAGGAGGGGGAGGTCGAGGCGTGAGCCTGGACGGCGAGGTCGAGGCCCTCCGTCGCGTGCCGCTGTTCAGGGGCATCGACCCGACGAAGCTGCGGCTGCTCGCGTTCATGAGCGAGCGCATCAGCTTCCGGCCGGGCGAACGCATCTGCGAGCAGGGCGAGCGCGGCGAGGCGGCTTTCATCATCCTCTCCGGGGAGGCCGACATCCTGGTGCGCACGCCCCAGGGCGAGCAGGCGGTGGCGAAGGTCAAGGAGAACGACATCGTCGGCGAAATCTCCATCCTCATCGACGTGCCGCGCACCGCCTCTGTGGTCGCCGCCACCGACTTGAACGCGCTGGCGGTTTCGAAGGACAGCTTCCTGAAGCTGCTCGCCCACTTCCCGGAGATGTCGCTCGAGATCATGCGCGTTTTGGCGCAGCGCCTCGAGCGCACGACGCGGGACCTCGCCCAGGTCCGCGCCGCCAGTGCCGGGCGGTGAAGGTCGACACGGTGGGCGAAGACACTCGTCTGTCCATCCGCTTCTGGGGTGTGCGGGGATCGCTGCCGGCACCCGGTCCGCTGACCGTCCGCTACGGCGGCGAGACCACGTGCCTAGAGGTGCGCGTCGGCGATGAGCGGGTGATCGTCGACTGCGGCTCCGGCGCCCGCTGGCTCGGCGCCGCCCTGGCGCGCGAGGGGGCGGTCGGCGCCGACCTGCTGTTCACGCATTCGCACATGGATCACATCTGCGGGCTGCCGTTCTTCATGCCCGCCTATGACGCGACCTGCGACATCCGCCTGTGGGCCGGGCACGTTGCGAGCGCCGGCGCCCACCAGGAGATCCTCGAGCGGCTGATGTCGCCGCCGATCTTTCCGGTTCCGACGGCGGCGCTGAAGGCTTGCCGGTTCCGCTCCTTCCACGCCGGCGAGAGCATGGAACTGCCGAGCGGTGTGCGCGTCGACACGGTGCGGCTCAACCATCCGGGCGGCGCCACCGGCTACCGCTTCGACCACGCGGGGCGGCGGCTCTGCATCATCACCGACCACGAGCACGGCGACCCGGACATCGATGCCGCCGTGGCCGCGTTCGTCGAAGGCGCCGACGTGATGGTCTACGACGCCATGTACAGCGACGCCGAGTATCCCAAGCGTGTCGGCTGGGGGCATTCGACGTGGCAGGAAGGGCTGGCGCTCGCGAAACGGGCGCACGTCCGCCGCACGGTAATCTTTCACCACGACCCGTCCCGCACGGACGACGATCTCGACCGGCTCGCAGACGCAATCCGGGCGGTCGACGGCAGTGCGGTGGTGGCGCGCGAAGGGCTCGTGCTCGACACCGCCGACTGACCCCGTTCGTCATCGATCCATCCCCGCAGCAGAAGGACGTCGACATGCAACTCGGCACCGCAGTGAGCGCCGTGGTGACCGGCGGAGCATCGGGTCTCGGCGCGGCGACGGCGCGAGCGCTCGCGGCGGCAGGATGCCGCGTCGCCCTGTTCGACCTCGACCGGGCCCGCGGCGAGGCGGTGGCAGCGGAGATCGGTGGGGTTTTCGCGGAAGTCGACGTGACGCGAGACGACAGCGTCGCGGCTGGATTTGCGGCGGCGCGCGCGGCGCACGGGCAGGAGCGGGTGCTCGTCAACTGCGCGGGCATCGCACCGGCGGCGCGCACCGTGTCGAAGTCGGGTCCGCACCCGACGGCGCTGTTCGAGAAGGTGTTGCTGGTCAACCTCGGCGGCACCTTCCGCTGCATCACGCTCTCGGCGGCCGGCATGGCGTCGCTCGAGCCGGTGACGGCCTCCGGCGAGCGTGGCGTCATCGTCTCGACCGCCTCGGTCGCCGCCTTCGACGGCCAGATCGGGCAGGCGGCCTATGCGGCCTCGAAAGGTGGCATCGCCGCGCTGACGCTGCCGGTGGCGCGCGATCTGGCGCAGACCGGCATCCGCGTCATGACGATCGCCCCCGGCATCTTCGAGACCCCGATGCTCGCCGGCCTGCCTGTCGAGGTGCAGGAGTCGCTCGGACGGCAGGTGCCGTTTCCGTCGCGGCTCGGCCGGCCGGCGGAGTATGCCGCGCTGGTGCGTCACATCTGCGAGAACGAGATGCTGAACGGCGAGACGATCCGCCTCGACGGTGCCATCCGCATGGCACCGCGGTAGATCGAACCGGCAGCGGACGCGATCAGGAGCCGGGCCGGATCGCGCCTTCCGCGACGCCGAAGTCGTAGGGACCGGGGAAGCGCTCGATATACTGGAGATGGCTGACGAAGCCTGTGTCCGCCGTCCAGGTGTGCGCGAGAAAACCGGCCGGCTCCATGACGAACAGCGCGGTGGGCGAATCTACGAGGTCGAGCGCCACCTGGTGCGCGGTACCCGGCGCGATCATCGCGAGCGTGCCGCCGAAGGACGCCGTGATCGACCGGTGCAGGTGACCGCTGACGACGCGGCCCACCTGCGGGTGGCGGCTGATCACTTCCTCCAGCGCGGCGCCGTCGCCGAGCAGGATCGCGTCGATATGGCTAAGACCGGTACGGAACGGTGGATGGTGGACGGCGACCAGCGTCGGGCGGTCGGCGGCGGCGGCGAGCGTCGCGTCGAGCCAGGCGAGCGTCGCCGCGCCGAGTTCGCCGTGCGGACGGCCCGGCACGAGGCTGTCGAGACAGACGAGCCGCACGGCGCCGATGTCGGCGACGGAGTTGATCGGACCGCTGCCCGCCGGGCCGAGCCAGCCGGTGTCGCCGAGCGATGCCCGCATCGCGTCGCGATCGTCGTGGTTGCCGGGGATGAGAAACACCGGCATCGGCAGCGCCGAGAGGATTTCGCGGGCCATCGCGTACTCGCGCGGATCGCCGGTGTCGGCGATGTCGCCGGTGACGATGACGGCATCCGGTGCCGGCCGCAGGGCGAGCAGCGTCGCGACGGCGCGGCGGGCAAAGGAGTTGGTGTCGACGAAGCCGAGCGCCGGCAGACCCCGGGGTCGCAGGTGGAAGTCGGAGATCTGGGCGATCAGGATCATGTCGCTCTCGGGCGCTCGAACAGGGAGCGCGGCCCGCCGCGTTGACGCCGCCGCAAGGCGACGGCTATCACGCGCGGGCGCCGGCGGCGAGCCGAAGCAGAGGGTGCCGGTCGCCCGGCCGGGGAACGGAAATCGGACCGGGGACGCGGATGATCGCGCAGGACGTTGCTGGGCCGGCAATGCCGGGCGGTTCTGCCGGAGTGGAGCGCGCCGAGCGTCGCGCCGCCGATCGCGCCGTGCTGGCGATCATCCTGATCGCGACCGCCGGGCGGCTCGCGTTTTCGGCCGCCCTGGGGCTTGGAATCGACGAGAGCTACATGGTGGCGGCCGGGCGGACGCTCGCCTGGAGCTATTTCGACCATCCGCCAATCTCGTGGTGGCTCGCCCGCGGGGCCGCGCTGGCGGCCTTTTCGGAGCATCCGTTCGTCGTCCGCCTGCCGTTCGTGCTCTTGTACGCCGGCACGACCTGGATGGTCTACCGGTTGACGGCGCTGCTGTTCCGGCCGCGGGCGGGCGTCTGGGCGGCGGGGGCGCTGTCGCTCGCGCCGATGCTCGGCGTGACCAGCGCGACTTGGGTGCTGCCGGACGGGCCGCTCGACTTTGCGCTCGCCGGGTTCGCCCTCGCGGCGGCGCATGCGCTCCGCCCGGCCTCCGCGCGGCCGCTGGCATGGTGGCTGGTGGCTGGGGCGTTCGCCGGCCTCGCGGTGATGTCGAAATACACCGCCGTGCTGGTGCTCGCCGGTCTGCCGATCTTTCTCGCGACCTCGCCGGCGCATCGCCGCTGGCTGCTGCGCCCGCATCCCTGGCTCGCGCTCGCCGTGGCGGTGGCCGTGACGGCGCCGCTGCTCGTCTGGACGTGGCAGCACGGGCTCGCCTCGCTCGGCTTCCAGGGCGGCCGCGCGGCGGTCGAGACGCTCAGGCCGTGGGGACCGCTCGCGGTGCTCGGCGGCGCGGCGCTGTTCCTGCTGCCGTGGATCTGGGTCGGTCTCGCTCTTGCGCTCTGGGGCGCGTTGCGGCGCGGCCCGGCCGAACCGGCGGGCTGGTATCTGGCGTGCCTGGCGCTGCCGCCCATCGCGGTGTTCGCCTTGGTGGCGCTGTGGTCGGACAAGCTGCCGCTGTTCCACTGGGCGGCGCCGGGCTACCTGCTGCTGTTCCCGTTGCTCGGGGTGTCTCTCGATGGCTGGCGCAGAGCCGCATGGCTGCGGCCGGTGACGATCGCCACCGTCGCGATGGTGCTTGCAGCTCTGGTGGTGGTTTCGCTCGAAGTCCGGACGGGCGCACTGTCGCGGCTCGTGCCGTCACTGGCGCGCACCCAACCGGCGCTGCAGGCGGTCGACTGGAGCCAACTGCGCGACGAACTGCGCCGGCGCGGGCTGCTCGGGCGCCCCGATCTCGCGGTGGCGGCGCTGCAGTGGCACGTCACAGGCAAGGTGGATTACGCTTTGGGCGGCGCACTGCCGGTGTTCTGCCTGTGCGCCGACGCGCGTCAGTACGGCATCGTCCACCCCGCCTCCGACTTCGTCGGTGAGGACGTCGTCATCGTGCTGCCGCCGAACAGCCGCCGCGACCCGGTGGTGCAGTTCGCCGATGTGTTTTCCGCGATCGAGCCGCTGTCCGACGTCGAGATCGGGCCGGTCGGCGGTGAAGGTGCGCGGCTCAGGCTGTACCTCGGCCGTGACTTTCGCGGACTGCGCGGCTCGCCGGCAGAGGAGCGTTGACGGCCGGCGCCGGGCTCAGGCGTTGACGGCCGGCTCGGGCACCGCCACCGCGACCGCACTTGGAGCCTCGGCGGGCTGCGGCTCGGCGACCCGCAGGCTGTGCCGCTCCAGCAGCGCCATTCCGACGGTCGCGAGGAATGGCAGCGCCTGCACGACCAGAACGATCGAGAAGACGTAGATCTCGCGCACCTGATCGCCGTTCGTGGACCACAGCAGCACCGCACCGGCGACGAGCAGCGTGCCGATGACCGCCTCCCACTTGGCGGGGAAGGCGCCTGCGACCCGCTTCTTCGCGCCCTTTGCTGTGCGCAGGAACGGCAGCGAGTCCTTGAACAGGCCGAGCGCCACGGCGCGCGCGATCGTGAACTGCAGGCTCATCGCCGCGACGGCCGCGCCGGCGGCGTACCGCATCGGCATCCGCACGCGCAGCTTGTAGAGCAGCGAGAAGTGCACGACGTTGACGAGGAAGACGACGAGCACCGGCAGCGTCAGCACCGAGTCGGGCAGTGCGATACCGGCGAACGCCACCACCGGAACCCACATCAGGTTCAGGATCGCCGCCGCGACGCCGAGCGTTTCGGCCGCGAGCCAGTTCATCCAGCCGATCATGTAGTCGGCGCGCTGCGCCGGCATCAGGCGCGAGCCGCCGGGCAGCATCCGCCGCCAATGCTTGCGGCAAATCTGCTGGCCGCCATAGGCCCACCGGTGACGCTGCGTCTTGAACGACTGATAGTCATCGGGCAGCAGGCCGTGGCCGTAGCGCCGACGCGAGTAGTGCGCGGTCCATCCGAGCTCGAGGATCGAAAGGCCGAGGTCGGTGTCTTCGGTGATGGTGTCGCTCGACCAGCCGCCGGCCTCTTCGAGCGCCAGGCGCCGGATCAGGCACATCGTGCCGTGCACGATGATCGAGTTCGCCTCGTTGCGCTGCACCATGCCGATGTCGAAGAAGCCCGCGTACTCGGCGTTCATCACCTTGTGGAACAGGCTGCGATCGTCGTCGCGGTGGTCCTGCGGCGCCTGGATCAGGCCGACGCGCGGGTCAGAGAAGTGCGGCACCAGATCCTTCAGCCAGTCGGGCTGCACGACGTAGTCGGCATCGAGTAGCGCGATCACCTCGGCGTCGTCGGCCGTGTGCGCCAGCGCGATGCGCAGGGCGCCTGCCTTGAAACCCTCGAGCTTTTCGACGTTGAGGAACTTGAAGCGAGGCCCGAGGGTGCGGCAATGCTCCTCGACCGGCAGCACCAGCGCCGGATCGGGCGTGTTGTTGACGATCACCACGCACTCGAAGTTCGGATAGTCGAGCGCGGCGACGGAATCGAGCGTCTGCTTCAGCATCTCCGCCGGTTCGCGATAGGCGGGGATGTGGATCGACACTTTCGGCGGCTGCGGGGCGGCGGCGCCGGTGACCTCGGGCACGTTCGGGACGGTGCGCAGATGCGGCTCCGACAGCGGCGCGAGCGGCGTCGCCTCAGCCAAGAGCCGACAAGGGCGGCGGCCGAGCGCGACCGCTGCGATCTCCTCGATGCGCGCGAGCGACAGCAGCGCAAGCGGCACAAGCAAGATCAGGCCGGCGATCCACATCACGGCACTGCCGACGACGAGATAGTGGGACAAAGGATGGGCGATGGTAATGGCGAGCCAGGCACCGACGGCCTGCGCGGCGGCCGCCATCACCACGGCTTGCAGGAACGTCGGCCGCTGCAGCAGGAAGACAAACAGCGACAACAGCGTTCCGATGAGGAGCGCCGCTCCGGCGATGCGCTCCTGGTTCGGTTCGGTGATCGCCCCGGCGAGGTCGAACTTCAGGTTCCGCTCGGCGTCGAACAGCCCCCAATACGCTCCGACCGACCCTTCGTTGACCTTCCAGCGCTGATCGAAGGCTTCGACGATGTTGTAGTCGATGCCGAGGTCACGAGCGCGGTTGACGAAGGCGCGAAGAATTTCGGCCTGGGCAAGGGGGCCTGGATCAGCCGCCTTCATGTTGTAGCCGCCCGACGGCCAGCCAAACTCGGCGACGACGATGTGTTTTCCGGGGAAGGCTTCGCGCAAGCGGTTGTACGCCTCGACGGCGTGCTGAACGACGCTTTCGCGCGGCACGCCCTCCCAGTATCCGAGCATGTGGGCGGCGACGAAATCGACCGCCCCCGCCATCTCCGGATGCTCCAACCAGGTCGACCAGATATCACCGGTGGTTACCGGTACGGGGCTCTCGCTGCGTACCTTGCGGAGAATCTCGGCCATCTGCTCGCCGGTCTTCTCGCCGCGCAGAACCGTCTCGTTGCCGACGACGATCGCCTCGACGGTGTTCGGATACTTACGGGCGAGTTCGAGGGCGGACTTGATCTCGCGGGCGTTGCGCTCCTCGTCGAGGTCGATCCAGGCGCCCATCGTCACCTTGATGCCGAACTCGGCGGCGATCGCCGGCACGTGCTCGAGGCCGCCAGTGGCGGCATAGGTGCGCACCCGCTTCACATAGGGAGCGACCACCTCCATGTCGGCGCGGATTTGCTCCGGCGTGACGACGTCGCCGTCCTCGGGGTTCTGCGAGGCGTCGTAGGGAGCGAACGAGACGCTTTCCAGCCGTCCGTTGACGTCCGGTGGGGAGACCTCTTCGCCGTTGACCAGCCAGATCGCGCCATGCGCCACCACCGCCAGCACAACCGCGACGAATGCAACCGGCATCGCCCGCCGGATCTTCTCGACGAAGGCCATTGACCCACCGCTCCTCGACATCCCGAGGCTGAGAGAACGTGTCCGCACGGGTTCGGTTCCGGCCGAGCCGCCCAGTCTCCGGGAGAGAGAACTGATCACAGCGAAGGCAGAAACGATCCGAATGATGATGGAAGTTTAGTCATGCCCGGCCAGCGCTTACCGGTATCCGTCCCTCCTGGACGGGCCGGTGCACGCCGCGTGCCGGTGCCTAAATTGGTAGCACGGATGGTGCGGTGCGAGAGCGGTTGCTGTGCCGCGTCACTGCGCCGCGGGTTGCTGAGCAGGGGGCGGCTGATCGCCTTCCGGCGGTTTTGCCGGCTGCTCGCCCCCGCCCTGGGCACCCGGTTGGCCGGGCTGCTCGGCCGGCTTCAGCGACGCAGGGTCGAGCCCCGGGTTGCCCCAACACGCGCGGGCGCGGGTCGGCAGGCCCGGATCGCCCTGTTCGGGGCTGACACCGACCTGCACCAGGCAACGGAAGGCGACCGAGACATGCTCGGACGGGCAGTCGAAGCGGTCGTAGAGGTCGAGGAAGTCCGATGCCGTTCGGATGTCGTCGCGCCACAGGAGGCTCAGGATGCGCTCGCCCGCCCATGTGCACTCCGGGCTGTCCGGACCGGGAAACTCAGCATCCTGAGCAGAGGATGGTCCCACCATCGAACACGAGAGGGACAGCGCCGCAGCGGTGGCCAGCGCGATGCGCCGAGCGGTCCGGCGCGCAGCGCCGGCATGGCGGCTGGGGACAGGCGAAGGTCGCGGCATGGAGGAGGCTTTCGATGCAGGAGGTCTTCTTCGGGGCGCGTCCCACGGCCGCCGGAGAATGGAGCAAGCCTCGCAGCCTGTCCATCGCCGGAGGCGGGATGGGTTAGAGTTCGTCCAGGAAGGCTTTGGCAGTCTCGCGGAACTCCGCACCAAGTTCCGAGTGGTTCGCCGCGTAGGCGACGTTCGCCATCAGGAACCCGATCTTCGAGCCGCAGTCGAAGGTGCGACCGTCGAACTTCAGTCCGGAGAAGGACTGATGCTGCATCAGTTGCAGCATCGCGTCCGTGAGCTGGATTTCACCGCCTGCGCCGGGCGTCTGGGTCTCAAGGTGGTCGAATATCTCCGGCTGTAGAAGATATCGTCCCGTGATGATGAGGTTTGAGGGGGCGATATCGGCGGGCGGCTTCTCGACCATGCCCGTCACCTCGAAGACGCGCTCGTCGCCCGCACCGACCCGCACGACGCCGTACTGGTGGGTCATGTGATGTGGGACTGGTTCGACGGCGATGACGTTGCCGCCGCGTTCGGCGTAAACGTCCATCATCTGCGACAGGCAGCCCCGATCCGCCTGGATCAGCACGTCCGGCAGCAACAGCGCGAACGGCTCGCGGCCAATGATCTCGCGGGCGCACCAGACCGCGTGTCCGAGGCCGAGAGGCCCCTGCTGGCGCGTGAAACTCGTCTGCCCCGCCAGCGGCCGCGCAGCCTCGAGGATCGCCAGCGCCTCCCGCTTGTTGCGGTCGCGCAAGGTGTCCTCGAGCTCGTAGGCGATGTCGAAATGGTCCTCGATGACGGCTTTGTTCCGCCCGGTGACGAACACGATGTGCTCGATGCCGGCGGCGCGCGCCTCGTCGAACACGTATTGAATGACCGGCCGATCGACCACCGTCAGCATTTCCTTCGGCATCGACTTGGTCGCCGGCAGGAAGCGTGTTCCCAGCCCAGCGACCGGGACGACCGCCTTGCGGATTCTCGACTTGCTCACTCGAAGCCTCCCCACCCTCCCGAAACGGCGCGCAACAGCCAACCGCTCCGGCAGCACTATCGACTGCAGCGGGCGGGCCGCAAGCCTGCTTTGCTTTACAACGGCCTGAACACGCGAACGGTTTCCGACGTGGTGGAAAGATCGTTGCCGTGGGCCGGCGCGGCGATCACGTTGTCTCCAGGATGCGCCGACGCGCAAACCGCTCCGCCACCAAACCAATGAACAATGTCGTCACAGAGAATCCAATGAAGTAGAATGGGTCATAGAACGGGTACTCATAAATATCAAAATACCCGTTGCGCGATGCAACGACAGCATGCGCCAATGGATTCCAATACAGAATATCCTGAACATAACTTGGAAAAGTGTGGAGAGGGTGAAGGACTCCGGAAACCAGGAAAAGTGGCATCATCAGGATGGCGAAAAACTTATCCCACGGGGGGAAATAGGCGCAGATCGCGGTGTTGATCAGTCCGCTGCCGAGCCCGAGCATGGCGCAGACTACCAACGGGAAGAACGTCGCGCCCCAATCGTGCGGCAGCCCTGTTCCATTCACCAGGAAATAGCCGACGAAGAACGTCAGGTAGATCGTAATGTAGAGCAGCAACTGGATGATCGCGACGGCCACGAACGGATCGATCGGCCGCACGATCGGAATGTAGAGGCACTTCTTGTATCGCTTGATCGAAGATCGAACTTCTTTCGAGACGCGGCGGAAGGAGTTGAATGGGATCACGCCTGTCGCGAAAAACAGGATGAAGCTGGTACCGATCTTTGCCTGCTTGTCGATGAACGATACCGCGAAGGAAACCGAAAGCACGAAAAAGAATGGCTCGGCGAGAGCCATGAAGGCGCCGAGCTTGTGGCCGAGGATTTTCGTGCGGAAATCGCGCAGCGTCAGCGCCCAGATGACGCGGAACTGTGTCGCCAGCGCGGAGCCGATGCCTTGATTGCTTCCGTACCCCGGGAAGCGGACAGTCTCGGGACCGGACGACGCGGCGACGGAGGGCGCTGTGGTGACGAGGCTCATCGGACCTCCGGGGGCGGGGTCGCCGGACCGGCTTGATGATTTTCGGGACGTTGGGCGAGGGACGCTGACGGCCGCGACGGGTCGAACCAGCGGGCGGCTGCGTAGAGAGCGATGTCGGCGGTGTTGTGCGCGATGATCGCGTCGAGCGCATCGCCGTCGAGCGGCGGGCGGCCACTGCGCCGGGATGCCGAGACATTCGCCCGACGACGGAGCCGGTCGACGAGAGTGCCGCGGCGTCCGGCGAGGGCGTCGAGCGCCGGCAGGAACTCGGCATCGAGCGTGTCGGTGGTACCAACGGCGGCGAAGCGCGACAGGTTCGCGATCGCGGTCGACAGCGCCTTCTCGCCGAGTTGCGCCCGTCGGCGGCGGGTGACGCCGGCGAGCTTCCGCGTCATGTAGTTGCGCGTGTAGACCGTCAACCGCGGGTCCTCGCTGGTCACGAACGCCAGCAGATCGTTCTGCGCACAAAAGCGGGCGCGGAAGTCGTGATCCCGCTCCGCCTCGCCGTCCGAAGCCGCCAGGGTACCAACTTCCCCACGAAAGTGGTGATACTGCGACAGCATGCGGTCGACGGGATCGCGCACCACCGTGACCCACGCGCAATCGGCGAAGTGCGCCTCGAGCAGCGGCAGGCTCAGGTGGCCGACGACGGCGGAGAAGCGGTCGACCGCGCGAGGATCGCGGTTAAGTTCCTCGTCGAAAGCGCGCACGTCGCGAACCTGCAGCACGGCGCCGGCCCCGAGGCGCGCCTTCAGCCGCTCGATCACGGTCGTGCCGCCGCACTTGAAGAGGTGCAGGAAGACGATGCGATTGTCGGGGCGATCGGCCATGGCGAGCACTGTCGTCAGGTCGCCGGCATGAAGTCGGGGCGGTTGAGGTCGAAGTTCGGCGAATAGAACGGGTCGATCATAAGGGCGCTTCCCCAGGCGGAGCGCATGTAGGCCACCTCGAGTTCGTATCGAGTGCGCTTCTCCGGTGCCATGTCGAGCCCGCGCGACGCCGATTCGTAGTGCACCAGCCGTGCGAACGGCGTCCACAGCACCCGGTAGCCGGCACGGCGGATCTTCAGGCAGAGATCGATGTCGTTGTAGGCGACGGTGAGGTTGGTCTCGTCGAGGCCTCCCACCGCCTCGTAGACCGACTTGCGCATCACCATCACCGCGCCGGTGACGGCCGAGAAGTCGTGCACCATCGACAGGCGCCCGAAGTATCCGGTCGAGTCGCGCGGGAACAGGTGGTGCACGTGGCCGGCGACGCCGCTGATGCCGAGGCCGACACCGGCGTGCTGAATGCGGCCGTCCGGATAGTACAGCTTGGCGCCGACGCAGCCGACGTCCGGCCGCAACGCATGGCTGATCATCTCCGTCAACCAGTCCGCGTGGACGATCTTGATGTCGTTGTTGAGCAACCCGATCAGCGGCCCCTCGGCGAGCGCGACGGCGCGGTTGTTGAGGCGCGAGTAGTTGAACGGCGCCTCGTCGCGCACCACCGTGACGTTGTCGCGCGCCGCCGCCGCCTCCAGGATCCCCAGTGCCTCGGTATCGACGGTGCCGTTGTCGATCAGCACGACACGGAAGTTCGGGTAGTCGGTGAGCTCGAACAGCGAGGTGAGGAACGGCCGCAGCAGGTCGGGCCGGTCGCGGGTCGGCACGATCAGCGTGATCAGCGGCGCCGGCGCGGCGACGGAGCGGCGGACCCGGTAGGAGGGAAACTCCGGCACCGCCAGCACCGAACCGTCGATGCGCGTGCGCTGCAGGTGCTCCTCGAGCGCCATCCGGCCGGCACTGAACGCCTCGCTCGCCGTCGATCCCGGCGTCTCCGGGCGCTGGCCGGCGAAACGGTGGCAGAGTACCTTCGGCAGGTGGACGATGCCGCTCGCCGGTATGCGCTCGACGACGCGCAGCAGCAGGTCGAACTCCTGCGCCGCCTCGACGGCGCGGCGGAACCCGCCGACGGCGCGCACCGTCGCGGTCCTCAGCACCGTCGGACGGCCGAGATAGTTCCAGGAGCGAAACAGGTCCTCGCTCCAGTCGGGCTTGAAGTGGGGGTCGCTGCGCCCGCCGTCCTCGTTCAGCGTGTCCTCGTCGGCGTAGACGATCTCGGCGTCAGGCGTGGCATCGAGCGCCAGCGCGAACTCGGCCAATGCGTGCGGCCGCAACTGCTCCGTCTCGCCGATGACCGCGACGTGCGTGCCGGTCGCGGCGGCGAGCGCCGCGTTGGCGGCCGTCGACGCCCCGGAGCCGGCGGCAACCCGGCGCACCGTGATGCGCGGCTCGCGGGCGCTCCAGGTGTCGCACACCTCCGCAACCTCGGGGTCGATGTCGCGATCGAGCGCGATCGACAGCTCCCAGTCCGGCCAGATCTGCTCGGCCACGGCGGCAATCGCCGCCTCGACCAGGGGCTTGCGTGCGGCGGTGAGCGGCATCAGCAGCGTGAAGCGCGGCCTTATCCTCAACGCCGCCGAGCGCTGCTCGACCGCGGATCGGTGGCGATGTTCGTCGAAATCGAAGCTCGCCTGCCAGAGATTGTAGCGGATGTCGCGGTTGCTCGACGCCCAGTAGAGGCTCGAGGCGCTCGAGAAGTTCTCCACCCGCTTGGGCTGCACCATCGACAGCGCCGCGTCGCGCACGAAACGGCGAAAGCGGACCGGATCGGCATGCAGGTGCTTGATTGCCGAGGCGACGGCGCGGCGGGCGACTTTCCAGAACGGAATCTTCCGGACGGCGAACGTGTCGATGACGAAGCCCGTCGGGTGATCGCACGGCTCGAACCGCAGCGCCACGAGTGGCTGCGGCACGCGGCAGAATGCCGAGAACATCGGCGGATGGTCGCGGGCGAGCCGAACCGGCAAACCCTCCGGACCGTCGCCGAAGTCGAAGCGTACGCGAGGCCGCACCATCGGGTCGGTCTGGATGCGCGCCTCGATGCGGTACCAGCCGGGCACCAGCGGCTCTCGAAACCGTAGCAGGAACCAGGCGCGATGCGACAGCGCCCGAAAGCCGGAGCCGACAGGCTCGATGTCGTGGCTCTCCTCAAGGGTCGCCGGCACCGCCCATGGCGGCCGCCGTGCCGCCTCCTGGGCGCGTTGGTCGACGATCAGGATGCCGGAGCGTGTCCTGCGTCGATGCACGGCGCCCCAGGGCTTGCCGGCCGGCGTCGTCTCGACGCGGTTGATCGTCATGCCCTCCGTCTCGCCGCTCGCCCAGATCCGCAGGCGGACGACACGTGTCGGAAGATACACCCAGGTGGTGTGCAGGCCTTCGGGACTGCGGTCGAGCTTCACCCGCGTCCAGTTGTAGACTCCCCCGACGAATCCGAACGACAGCGCGATCTCCGCCCGCTCGTCGTTGTCGGCGCGCACCACGATGCCGTGCCAGCCGCGGCGCATCGGCCGCGCCAGCCGCACCGTGACGACCGGTTCGCCGCCGGTGATGCGCAGCACCGAGCCTTCCCATTCGCAGTCCTGGCTGGCGACGATCTCGCCCGGCACCGGTCGCGTCTGCCGCGCCACGCGCCGCGAGATGGCGCGGGCGATGACCGGGCGGGTCGGGTCGGCGAGAATTTCGACGCCGGAATCGAGCTTCAGCCGCTGGCCGACGGCGCTCGCCGCCTCGATCGCCTCGAAGCGGACGTCGACGATGCGGAAGTCGACGGCGGCTTCGCACGGGTCGATGCGGATGCGGCGGAAGCGCTTCGGCGACCGGAACACGGCGCGGCGCGTACCGTCACCCGAGGTTCGCAACACCGTGCCGCTGTGCTCGCCGAAGCCCTTGCCGAGGTCGATGAACACGCGGGCGAGGCTGTCGCCGTCAGACTCGACGTCGAGTTCCACCAGATACCAGCCCGGTGGCTGCGGCGCCGACAGGTCGAAGATGATGCGCGGATCGTGTCCGGTGGCACGGAAGCCGTCGGTCGTCTGCTCGATCTCTCGCATGGTCACGAGCCGAGCCGAAATCGACCACTGCGGGGCGCCGTCCATTTCGCCTCGAGAACCTAGCTCACCACCCGCCCGCCGCCACCCAAGTACGGGTCGTTCTGGCGGGCGTTGCCGGCTGGTCGGAGATCCAGCCTCGTCATCTGCGATCGGCTGCCGACACCGATCGACTGCCATGAACACCGGCGGATAGTTCAAACACCGTTGCCGCGCAACCGCACTCTCACTGCGGCGGAGCCGCTTCGAAGTAGGCCGGCAGGTCCTTCAGGCGCGGATGCCGCCGGTCCTTCTCGGATACGGTCGCGGACTCCGGCGCCACTGGCCACGGAATGGCGAGGTCGGGATCGTCGAAGGCGAGGCCCCGGTCGGCGGCCGCGTCGTAGTAGCCGGTCACCTTGTATATCACCTCGGTGTCCGGCTCGAGCGTGCAGAAGCCGTGCGCGAAGCCGACCGGCACCCACATTTGCCGGCCGTTCTCGCCGGAAAGTTCCTGGGTGACGTGGTGGCCAAAGGTGGGCGAGCCTTTCCGAAGGTCGACGGCGACGTCGAGGATGCGCCCGTGCACCACCCGCACGAGCTTGCCCTGCGGCGACGGGGCGATCTGGAAGTGCAACCCGCGGATGACGCCGACTGGCCGCGATAGGGAATGGTTGTCCTGCACGAAGTCGAGATCGATGCCCGCTTCGCCGTAGGCGCGCCGGCTCCAGGTCTCGGTAAAGAACCCGCGCTCGTCGCCGAAGCGCTTCGGTGTCAGAACGATCACGTCGGGAATCGCCAGCCGGTCGACCTGCATCTTTGAGACCCCAATGCCTGTGCTGGGGCTTTGTCGGGCAGTGATCCAGCCGGGTCAACCCCGGCTCGCTTGACGGCCCTCCGACGATGCGCGACACGAGCCCCACGGGGCGAGGCGTGGCAGGACGACGTGGATACCGGCGACGTGGACGCAGGAACGGCCGGACCGCTGGTGTTGTTCGATGTCTCCCGGCTCGTGGCGCGCATCGCCCGATCCGCCCCGACGGGTATCGACCGGGTCGAGCTCGCCTATGCGCACTGGCTGCTCTCGGAGCCGGCGATCGAATTGCGGTTCGTCGCGGTGTCCGGGGCGGAACTCCGCCTGCTGCCCGACTCGCTCGCCCGGGCGCTCGTCGATTGGATCGGACTGCGCTGGGAGGGCAGGGCGGACCGGCGGGAGACCGAGGCGGGCCTCGGGCGGGTGTCGGCGTTTCTCGGTATCGCCGCTCCGCCGTCGCGCGCGTCCGCTCCAGCGGGGGTCGGAAGCGGCCCGTTCAACACAGCGCCTGCGTGGACGCGCTTCGCCATCGATCCGGTCGGCAAGCTGCTGCAGAACCCCGTGCGGCTGTTTGCACACCAGCGGCTCGCGCCGGTAATCGCCGCTGCGGCTGCAGCCGGGCGGCCGGTGACTTACGTTCACGTCTCACATCACAACCTGCACCGCCCGGAGCCGTTCCGGAGGCTCAAGGCGACGGGACCGGTCCGGCCGGTCGTGTTCGTGCACGACCTCATCCCGCTCGATTTCCCCGAGTTCGCGCGGCCGGGCGACGACGCCAAGCACGCGCGCCGCATCGCCACGGTCGGCGAGATCGCCGATGTCGTCGTGGTCAATTCGGAAGACACCGCGCGGCGTCTCGCGCCGCATCTCGAGCAAGCCGGGCGGCGCCCGGCGGACGACGAGCCGCCGGTCGTCGTCGCCCATCTCGGCGTTCCCGAGCCGGCCTCCGCCCCGGGTGCTCGCTTGCCGGACGACGCTCCGCCCTATTTCGCCGTCGTCTCGACCATCGAGGCACGCAAGAACCACCTCCTGCTCCTCAACCTCTGGCGCGGGCTCGCCGCCCGCCACGGCGCAGCGACGCCGAAGCTCGTCATCGTCGGCCGCCGCGGCTGGGAGATCGAGAGCGTCATCGACCTGCTCGAGCGGCTGCCGGCGGCTCGGGAACACGTCCTCGAGGCCGGTGCGCTGTCCGATGAGGCGCTCGCCGCGGTGATGGCCGGCGCGCGGGCGGTGCTGATGCCGTCGCTGGTGGAGGGCTTCGGCATGCCGGTGGCGGAGGCGCTGTCGGTGGGCGTTCCCGTCATCGCCTCGAGCATCGCGGCGCATGAGGAGATCGCCCAGGGCGTTGCGGAACTGCTCGATCCCCTCGACGGCCCCGCGTGGCTGGCGGCGATCGAGGACTATGCGGTGGAACCGTCGGTGCGGCGTGCCGCGCAACTCGAGCGCATCGCCGGCTACCGGCCGCCGACGTGGGCCGCGCACTTCGACCTCGTGCGGCCGTACGTGCTCGGCCGCGACGCCTCGGCGGATCAGTCGGCGTCCGGATCGAGCAGCCGCGCTTCCTCCGGGTCGTAGCGCCACGGCGCCGGCCCGACGATGCGCGTTCCGCCGAGCCAGCGGTCGATGCCGATCAGACCGATGCGATCGGTGCGTCCCGCGAGCACGTCGCGGCCGGCCTCGGTGAGGCTGACGCGGGCCGTCACGAATGCCTTCCGACGGGCGTCATCCGCAATCACGCCGGGCCCGAAGGGCTCCGGCAGGCCGACGAGGAGCGGCGGTCGGGCGAACGCGAGTTCGGACAATTGCCGAAAGAACGACCAGTCGCCGAGGAAGGCGGCCTCCTCCATCGCCAGCACGCGCGCAAACAGCATGCCGACGCGATCGACGCCGCGGTTGATCGAATAGAGGATCTGCCGGTCCGTTCGCGACAGTCCGTCGACCGGCCGCGGCAGTTCCTCCAGCACGCGCCGCAGGGCGTCCCCGACGAACGGCAGCCGCTCGGTCTCCACGGCCGCATAGGCGGCGAGGTCGACGGGGGTGGGCTCGCGGAAGGCCGCCCAGCGCCGGGCCGCGTCGGCGAAGGTCTCGTCGTCGACCGGCCGCAGGCGCGCCGCCAGCGCCGCCAGCCGCTCTGCCGGCAACGGCCCGAGGTGGGCACGGGCGACGAGGGCGAGCACCGGCGGGCGGGCCGAGATTTCCGATAGGGCGTCGAGCGCCTGGAGAAGCTGGAGTTGGTCGGCGAGGTCGTGCTCGAACCACAGCTCCACGCGCTCGAATGCACCGGCACCTGCCAATGTCGCGTCGCGCCGCTCCAACTCGCCGAGCACGTCGCGGTCCGGACCAGCGAACGCTACGGTGAGGTGGGCGGCACGTAGCCGTCGCAGAGCTGCGGGATCCTCGGTTTCCGGCACCGGTCCGTCATGCAGGACGTCCCGCCACGCCAGCACTTGGGCATCGGGGCGAAGCGCCGCGAGGGTCGCGCCGGCGACGTCGCCGTTGGTCACGATGAGGACAGTCACGGCTCGTCAGGTTGTTGCGGCGACGAGAGACTCAGCGCCGATGCCCCGGGAAGGTAGCTGAACAATGGTAGGCGCGGGGTGCCCCAACAAGTAGCCCTGGGCCTCGTCGCATCCTTCCATCAGCAGGAAGTCGAGCTGCTCGCGCGTTTCCACCCCTTCGGCAAGAACGGCGATCGACAGGCTGTGCGCGAGCGCCACCACGGCGCTGACGATGGCGCGCGACTGCGGTCCAGCATCGAACTCCGACATGAACGAGCAGTCGATCTTGATCTTGTTGAACGGAAAGGCCCGCAGTGTCGCGAGCGACGAGTAGCCGACGCCGAAGTCGTCCATTGCCACCGACACGCCGAGCGCCTGCATTTCGCGCAGGATCGCCGCCGTGCGGTCGAGATCGGCGATCAGCGTCGACTCGGTGATCTCGATCTCCAGCCGGTGCGGCGCCAGCCCCGTCTCCGCCAGGGTTTTGCGGATCATCGCGACGATGTCCGGCTGCATCAACTGCACCGGCGACAGGTTGACCGCCACCTTGTGCGGGTGTGGCCAGCGCACGGCCGCCTCGCATGCAGTTCTCAGCACCCACTCGCCGATCGTCCGGATCAGCCCGGTCTCCTCGGCGATGGGGATGAACTCGGCCGGCGGCACCCGACCGCGCACCGGGTGGTTCCAGCGCAGCAGCGCCTCGTAGCCGCACACCTCGTGGTTCGCGATCGCCGCCTGAACCTGGTAGTGCAACTGCAACTCGTCGTTCGCCAGGGCCTGCCTGAGGTCGCTGGCGAGCCCGCGCCTCAGCCGGACGCCGTCGTCCATGTCGCGATGGTAGTGGCAGACCACGGCACTCGAGCTCGCCTTCGCCCGATACATGGCGAGATCGGCGTTGCCCAGCAGATCCGACCGCGACGAGCCGTCGTCGGGCGCGACGGAGATGCCGATGCTGGCGCCAACGTTCATTTCTCCGTCCGCCGAGGGGATCGGCTGGAACACCGCCGCCTCGAGGCGATAGGTGAAGTCGACGATCTCGGTCGGCGCATGGAAGCGCTTGACGGCGATGAACTCGTCGCCGCCGACGCGTGCGACGAACTCTCCGCGCTCCAGGCTGTCGCTGATCCGGCGGGCGATCGCCCGCAGGGCGTCGTCGCCGGCGGCGTGGCCGCGGGTGTCGTTGATCGACTTGAAGTGGTCGAGGTCCATGCACAGCACCGCGAGCTTGGCGTCGCGGCGATCCGCGAGCCGCTGCAACTCGCGATCGAGGTACTCGTCCAGGCTCGCCCGGTTCGGCAGATCGGTGAGGGCATCGTGCAACGCCAGGTGGCGGATGCGGCGCTCGTGCGTCCGCCGCTCGCGGATGTCGCGCAGCACATAGGTGCACTGTCCGGAGGCCGGGACGTTCTCGCGCACGATCAGCTCGACGTCGACTTGCGATCCGGCTGCCGTGCGCAGCGTCGTCTCGCGATGCGAAGCGGCCGGGCGGTCGCCGGGGGTGCCGGGCAGGAACTCGTCGGCGAAGCGACGGCCGAGCAGCGCCTCTCGGGACAGGCCGACGAGCGCCTGCATGGCGCCGTTCACCTCGACGACGCGCCCGCCGCGCGTCACCACCAGGCCCTCGAGCGTCGAGTCGGCGAGCCGGCGCAGCCGGTCGTAGGCTTCGGAACGGCTGCGATCCTCGATGAGGTAGCTCGCGATACCGGTACCGAGCACGAGCAGGCCGACGGCCGCGACCGCCAGCGCCATCGCCTGCTGCACGCCACCGTCGCCGACCACCCCCGGCTCGGCGAACGGCGTCACCGTCACTGCCGCCATGGCGACGAAGTGCAGCGTCACGATCGCCGCCATCAGCCAGGCGGCAGCACGCAACTGGCTGCGGCGAACGTCGTCGGACTCGGCACGCTGTAGCGCCAGCGCCCCGAAGACGAGCGCGCCGGCGACCGCGACGGTGACGTAGACCGGATCCCAGGCGACGGTGCCGGCGAGGTGGTAGGCGCGCATGCCCGTGAAGTGCATGGCGACGATCGAGAGCCCGACCGCCAGCCCGCCGATCTCACCCGCGAGCGGGAAGCGGCGCGTCGCGACTGCGAGTCCGGCGCCACCGCCGCCGATGGCGATCAGCAGCGAGGCGAGCGTCAGCACGGGATCGTAGGTGAACGGCACGCCCGGCCGGTAGGCCAGCATGGCGATGAAATGCGTGCACCAGACCGCCGATCCGGTGGCGATGGCGGCCAGGAAGAGCCAGCCCGCCTGCGACAGCGAAGCGCTGCGTCGTGCCCTCAGGTAGAGCCGTACCGCAGACCACGATCCGAGCCCACAGAACGCCACCGCGAGCAGGACGAGCCAAGGATTGTGCTCGGTCGTCACACAGGTGAGGAGTCGCATCATTCCTTCGGGCTCGTCGGTCGACTACGGGGCCAGGCCGCCGGCACGCAGCTGCCGAATGTCGCTTCGAGATTGCCTCGTGCTGGCGCAATTGCAAGCGACGATGACGTCAGGAGGGCCGCGTCGCTCGGATGCGGATCAATGCCGCGAGCGCATAGGTGCCGAGAATGCCGGCGATCACCACCGCGAGCCCGTGCGGGCGCCACAGGTCGATCCCGACCCCCATCGCCGCTGGCCCGACGACCACACCGGCGGAGTACATCATGATGAAGGCGGCGTTCGCCGAGACGAGGCTGAGGCCGGAATACCGATTGCCGAGATGGGTCAGGCCGACGGTGTAGAGGCCGGAGACGACGCCGCCCCAGACGAACAGCAACGCCGCGAGCCACAGCGCATCGTCGGCGGCGAACGGCAGGAGCACCGCGCCGACGGCGCCGACGAGCGCACAGGCAAACAGCAGCCAGCGCCGGTCCACACGGTCGGCGAGCAGCCCGATCGGGATCTGCGACAGCACGTTGCCGAGCGCCAGCGCCGTCACCATCAGTGCCGCCGTGGCGGTGCCGTAGCCGATCGCCACGCCGTAGACGGGAATGAGCGAGATCGCGCCCGACTCGACCGCGCCGAAGGAGAAGGACGCGAACATCGCGAGCGGTGCCGCCGTGACGAAGTCGAGGATGCGGCTTTGCCCGTGCGCTTCGATCACCGGCTGCCACCGTCGTGCCGCCAGGATCGGCACCGCCGTGGCAGTGACCACCGCGGCGCCGAGCGCGAACGGCAGCCAGCCCTCGGTGCCGATGACGCCGAGCATTGTCGGACCGACGCCGAAGCCGACCGACAGCGCCGTTCCGTAGAGCCCCATCGCCAGCCCGCGCCGGCCCTGCGGCGCGGCGGCGCTGATCCAGTACTCCGACAGCACGAAGATCACCGTCAACGCGCCGTGGAAGACGATGCGGATCAGGAACCACGCCCACAGCGCATCGATGGCGCGGAAGGCGAGCAGCGAGACCGCTGCGACGCCGATCGACACCGCCATGCCGTTCGCCGTGCCGAGACGGCGGGCGAGCGGCACCGAGATCGGCGTCGCGGCGATCGAGGCGGCGCCGGCCATCGCCGAGTTGAGGCCGATCACGGTCGAGGGGACGCCGCGCGCCTCGAGGATCAGCGACAGCAGCGGCAGTGCCAGGCTGAGACCCACGCCGAAGGTGAACGAAGCGGCGATCGGCGCCATCAACCCGGCCGACCACAGCGACGCCGGCGCGGCCGGGCCGGACGGATGGGCGGTCGACATGGCGGCGGGGCTTCTCCGGCAGGAGCGGGGCCTTGGCTGCGTAAGCAACATCGCCTGCGTTTGCTAGTGGTCGGATATAGCGTTCTGCAGGCGCAACACTCCGTTCCATGAGCGCCGCTACCGCGAGGTCGGGGGCCACGCTAGCGTCGCACGACCGGAGCGGCGCCCGCCTTGACGGCGCCGAGGCGGAGTGCGGGTTGGGGAACTCTGTCAGGGCGGTGCCCGCCATTCGATCCGTCCTGCCGCCGCCACGCGCTGCTCCCGACGGCCGGACGGTTTGGAGGCCGTAGCCTGCGAGGCGATGCCAACGGCGTCGGCTCGGCCCCGCGGTGGCGCTTGACGGCCTAATCGATTCTGGACTTTCGGTGCGTCGCCGAAAATGCCGGACAACCTCCAGAGCATCTCCACCACCGATGCGAACGCTACCAGCCCAACCGCCCTTCTCCGACGGAGCATCCGGATGACCGACTTCGCTTACAAGCACCTGTTCCGGGAAGGCCTTCCCGCGATCCCGCCGTCGCCTCCGGTGAAGCCGCGCATCCTGATGAATTCCGGGCACAATGCGCCCGAGCTCATCCCATGCGAGAAGCTGGCCGCGGCAGCGCAGCGGGTGATCCTGCGCGAAGGGACGGCGCTCGCCCGCTACTTCAGCGGCCCGCGGGCCCTGGGGTACGAGGGCCTGCGTCGCGTCCTGTCCGACATGATGCGGGTGAGCCGGGGCATCAACGTCGGCATCGAGCGCATCCTCGTGACCTCGGGGTCCGGCCAAGCCATCGATCTGGTGGATTGGCTGTTCGTCAAGCCGGGCGACGTCGTGCTCGTCGAGGAGTTCACCTACCACGGCGCGATCACCCGGATGCGCCGCGAGGGAGCGGAGCTTCTGCCCGTCGCCATGGACGAGGGGGGCATGCGTATCGATGCGCTCGAGAACCAACTCGAAAGCCTTGCGTCGCAGGGTGTGAAGCCGAAGTTTCTGTACACCATCCCGACCGTCCAGAACCCCACCGGCACCGTTCTCCCGATGGACCGTCGCCGGGCGCTGCTCGATCTGGCGCGGCGGCACGACCTGCCGATCGTCGAGGACGATTGCTATTCGGACGTCTTCTGGGGTGGCGAGACCCCGCCGGCGCTCTATTCGCTGGCGCCGTCACAGGTCGTCTACATCTCGACGCTGTCGAAGACGTTCGCACCCGCCGTTCGGCTCGGCTATATCGTCGCAGACCCTGCCGTACTGCAGCAGATCGTGCAGATGAAGCGGGACGGCGGCACCGGCCTGCTCGATCAGATGATCGTGGCGGAGTACTTTGCCGAACATTACCAATCGCACATGGAAGACGTTCGCGCGCGCCTGCGGCACAAAATGAAGCTTACGGCCGATTGCGTGCGCAAGGAGTTTGGCGTCAGCGCCGAATTCACCGAGCCGGGCGGCGGCATTTATCTCTGGCTGAAGCTTCCGGATGCGGTGGATGGACGCTCCTTCGCCGCGGCGAGCGCTCAGGAGGGAATTCTCTATAATATTGGCCAGGAATGGGCGGTGCAATCCGAGCAGGGCCGAAGCTATATTCGGATCTGCTTCGCACTCACGACGGAAGACGAGATCCGCGAGGGTGTGGCGCGCCTAGCGCAGCTCTGCTTCGAGCAGAACGGAGTTCCCGCCCACTGCGACAACGTCGCGCGAGAGAGGCGGCCGGCCAAATGATTGAACGGGGCAGGGGTCGACGCTGATCCCGCCTCGGTGCATTCGAGTGCGTGGCCTCGCGAAACCGCCGGCGGCTGTCGGCGGTGCACCGGCGTGCTGTCCGACGGTGAAACGGCTCCACCTCACCGCATGGCGCGGGCCGAGCGCGCACAAATCGCGGGGCTCGTGCACAATCTCGCGCAGATCGGCGGTCTGAGCGGGTAGATTGCCCGACTGGCGTGAATCCGGTACACGAACGGGGAGCTGCGCCTCCCCGCCCGTGCGCCGTGAATGCGCTGCGGCGTCGCGCACCGCAGAGCAAGCGAGCCGCAATGCCCACCATCGCCGCCCAGATCTTCCAGACGCTCGCCGACCGCATTGCGCAAGGCGATGTCGCGCCCGGCCAGAAGCTCGAGGAGAAGACGCTCGCCGACGAGTTCGGCGTGTCGCGCACGCCCGTGCGGGAAGCGCTTCGGGAGCTCGGCGCCCGCGGCCTGATCGAGATCAATCCGCGTCGGGGCGGCGTCGTCGCCCGCATCAGCGTGCCGCAACTCGCCGACATGCTCGAGGCGGAATGCGAGCTCGAGGCGACCTGCGCGCGCCTCGCCGCGCAGCGGCTGACCTCGGTCGAGCGCGAACAGCTCTACGACCTGCATCGCCGCTGCGCCGAGGCGGTGAAGGCCAAGCATCTCGAGGGCTATCTCGCGGCGAACCGCGACTTCCACGACCACATCTGCCGGGGCGCCCACAACACGACGATCGCCGCCATGGCTGTTGATCTCAGGGCGCGGCTCGCGCCGTTCCGCCAGCGCCAGGCCGGCACGATCGAAGCCCGCATGCAGCAGTCTCTCGACGAGCACCAGACGATCGTCGACGCCATTCGCGCCAACGACGCGCGGGCCGCCTTCGATGCGATGTGCGCCCACAACGCCCGCCTCAGCGCCGGCGTGATGCGACTGTTTTCGGAGAGCATGCTGCCGAGCTGAGCGGGCTGCCGCCGGCGGGGCGGGTCGAGCCACGCGAACAGCCGGCGATAGGTGCGCGTGTCGATCATCTGCATGTCGGGGGGCAGGTCGCGAGTGGCTGCCGCTTGAGAAGTCTCGAGGTCTGCATGGAAAGTCTCGTTGAACTCGCCGACGTGATGACCGGCTGCCTGCTCGGCGGCACGATCATCGGCCAGATGCTGGCCGTGGTGGTGGTCATCGCCGTGGTGTTGGTGGCACTCTTCATCGCCGCGCGGTTGCTCGACAGCCGGCTGACAGCGCCAGTGCTGATCGTCGGCCTCGTCGTCGGGACGGGGCTCGCCGTCTACGCGGTCGGCACGTCCTTCGCCGTCTTCGAGAACGATCGCGGCGAACTCCACCCGCAGGCGAGCCGCCACGCCCGCTGCAAGCAGACGCCCGAGCCGGGCAACGAGGTGCGGCTCGGTGCGCAGCGCCTCGCCGTTCTGCTACCCTGAAGCGGAGCCGTCGCGAGGCGGGAAAGTGCGGATGGCAAGGGGTCTGCGAGATGCGGGGCGCGCGTCGACACCTGTTGCCCGTCCTGCTGTCCGCGCCGCTGCTCGCCGCGGGCGGTGGCGTTGCTGGGGCAGCCTGCCCGCCGGGGGCAGAACAGCTCGGGCCTGGTGACGACCTCGCCGCGCGCACCCGTGCGGCGCCGGCCGGGGCGGCCTTCTGCCTCGCCGCTGGCGAGTATCGGATGCAAGCGATCCTCCCGAAGCGCGGCCAGCAGTTCTTCGGAAAGCCGGGCGCCATTCTGAACGGCTCGCGCCGGCTGACGCGCTTCCGTCGCGAGGCGGGCTTCTGGATCGCCGGCGGCCAGACGCAGCAGGGCTTCCGCCATGCCGGCGAGGAATGCCTGCCCGACCGGCCGCGCTGCTCGCACCCGGAAGCCGTATTCGTCGACGACCGGCCGCTGACCGCGGTGGCGAAGCGCTCGGACCTCCGCCGCGGCACGTTCTACTTCGACTATGCCGCCGACGAGATCATGCTGTTCGACGATCCGCGCGGCCACGAGGTGGAGGCGAGCGTCAGCCCCTATGCCTTTCTCGGCGGCGTCGCCGACGTGGTCATCGACGGGCTGACCATCGAGAAATACTCCTCACCCATTCAAGCCGGCGCCGTCGGCGGCAACATCGCCTCGCGCGGCTGGCTGGTTCGCGACAACGACATCCGCCTCAACTACGGCCTCGGCGTCACCGTTGGGACCGAGAGCCGCGTCGTCGGCAACCGCATCCGCGACAACGGCGAGATGGGCATCGGCTGCGTCGGCGACGACGTCCTGATCGAGGGCAACGAGATCGCCGGCAACGGCTTCTTCGCCGGCCTCGACCCGTTCTGGGAGGGCGGCGGCGGCAAGTGCGCGCTGACGCGCCGCCTCGTCGTGCGCGGCAACCACACCCACCACAACAACGCCTACGGCTTCTGGACCGACATCGACAACATCGACACCCTCTACGAAGGCAACCGCGTCGAGTGGAACGAAAACGGCGGCCTCTCCCACGAGATCAGCTACGCCGCCGTCATCCGCGACAACACCTTCAAGGGCAACGGCCGCGCCTTCGACGTCTGGCTGTGGGGCGGCGCCATCCAGATCCAGAACTCGCAAGGCGTCGAGGTCACCGGCAATACGGTCGAGGTGATCGGCGGCGGCAACGCCATCACGCTGATCCAGCAGGACCGCGGCGACGGCGCCTTCGGGCCCTACGATACCGTCGACAACCACGTGCACGGCAACCGCATCGTCGTGCGCGGCGCGGCCGGCGGCGCCTCCGGCGCCATCGCCGATCATTCGCCGGGCGTCCTGCGCAAGGGCCGAAACCGCTTCGACGACAACGTCTACGTCGTCACCGACGCCAGGGAAGACCGCTTCGCCTGGGTCGATGGCTTCTACGATTTCAAGGCTTACCAGAAGAAGAGCGGGCAGGACGGCGACAGCCGGATGGTCGTTCGCCCCTAGAGCGCTAGCCGATCATAATGCACCATATCCGGCGTTGGCGCGGTAGTTCTGGCATTCGGCGAGGGCGAAGAAGTCGACGATGCGAGCGATGGCAGCCCAGAGGCGGTCGACGGTGCCCTCTGTGCTGATGCACCCGGGCAATCTTGGAGTCGATCATGTCATGCAATACAACGTAACCCTGAGAGCAGAGCATAATGACTGCGACCCGGAAGTGATTTTGTCGGCGGTCGGACTTCCGCCCCTCATTGTGCAGAAGAAGGGGGTGCATTGGCTCACGCCAAATGGCAGCCTATCTCGGTATCCTGGCCGAAAAACCAGGATTCATTTTGAAATTGCTAAATCCGATGACGGCGATCTTTCAGAGGAAATTGAGTCATTTTGTGAATATCTTTCGAACAGGACGACAGAAATTCTAAATATTATTTCGCTTGGCGTTGATATCGACGTGTCAATCGGGATCTTTGTCGTCCGAATGGACGGATTTATCTTATCGATCAAAAGTATGAAGGCGCTTTCTGGTTTGAAAATACCGATTGGACTGAGTTTGTATGAGGGCGATCGGACGTTAGTTATTGAATAGGCGCTATGGGGGCTGTTTAGCCGTCGAGAAACGATCTATCCAGTCATGAGGAGTACCTTAGTCTAGCGCAGCAGCGCCCCTACATCACCGCGCCGATCTGCCAGGGCACGAACTCGGCGTCGCCGTAGCCGAGCTCCTCAGACTTCGTCCGCTCGCCGGACGCCACCCGCAGCATCGCCGCGAAGATCTCCTCGCCCTTCGCCGCGATCGTCACGCCGTCGAGGATGTCGCCGCAGTCGATGTCCATGTCGTCGATCATCCGCCGGTAGATATCGGAGTTGGTGGCGAGCTTGATCGACGGCGTCGGCTTGCAGCCATAGGCGGAGCCGCGGCCGGTGGTGAAGCAGAGCAGGTTGGCGCCGCCGGCGACCTGGCCGGTCGCCGCCACCGGGTCGTAGCCCGGCGTGTCCATGAACACGAAGCCCTTCGCCGTCACTTGCTCGGCGTAGTGGTAGACGGCCTGCAATGTCGTCGAGCCGCCCTTGGCCGCGGCGCCGAGCGACTTTTCGAGGATGGTGGTGAGGCCGCCGGCCTTGTTGCCGGGGGAGGGGTTGTTGTCCATCGAGCCGCGATTGCGGGCCGTGTACTCCTCCCACCAGCCGATGATCGAGACCAGCTTCTCGCCGACCTCTCGGGTGGCGGCGCGGCGGGTGAGCAGGTGCTCGGCGCCGTAGATCTCCGGCGTCTCCGACAGGATCGCCGTGCCGCCGTGGCGGACGAGCCGGTCGACGGCCGCGCCGAGCGCCGGGTTGGCGGTGATGCCGGAATAGCCGTCCGAGCCGCCGCACTGCAGGGCGACGAGCAACTCCGACGCCGGCACCGTCTCGCGGCGGGCGCGGTCGACCACCGGCAGCATCTCGGCGATCGCGGCGACGCCGGCGGCCACCGTCTTCTTCGTGCCGCCGACCTCCTGGATGGTGAAGGTGCGGAAGGTGTCGCTGTGCTTCAGCCCGTAGGCCTCCATGAAGCGGTCGATCTGGAAGGCCTCGCAGCCGAGACCGACCATGACGACGCCGCCCATGTTGGGGTTCGCCGCATAGCCCCACTGGGTGCGCTTCAGAACCTCGTAGCCCTCGCCCTTGAGATCCATCGCGCAGCCTGTGCCGTGCACCAGCGGAATGACGCCGTCGATGTGCGGGTAGGCGTCGAGCATCCCCGAGCGCTCCACCTCGGCCGCGATGAAGCGGGCGACGGTGGCCGAGCAGTTCACCGAGGTGAGCACGCCGATGTAGTTGCGCGTGCCGACCTTGCCGCTGGCGCGCCGGAAGCCCTCGAACGTCGCCTGCTCGGCGACCGGCAGCACCGGCTCCGCCTTCGCCTCGCTCGCATAGGCATAGTCGCGGGCGAAGGCGGCGAAGGCGCAGTTGTGCGTGTGGACGTGGTCGCCCGGCGCGATCGCCTCGGTGGCGAAGCCGATCACCTGGCCGTACTTGCGCACCGGCTCGCCGGCGGCGATCGGCGCCACCGCCATCTTGTGGCCGCGCATGACGCGCCCGTGCGCCGCGACGCCCGCTGCTGCATCGCCGGTCATGATGGCGTCGACGGCGACGACGACGTTGTCGGTGTCGGAGAGCCGCAGCGTGCGGGGCGTCGGGCGGGCGGGGGCGTTCATCGGGGCATCACCGGGGGCGGGCGCCGCGCGGGTCTGCGCGACGGCCCGCCATTCATCCTCCTCCGCCCGCCGCGAGGCAAGCGTGCCCATTCTCGGGCCGGTCAGGCGGCCCAGTCGGGCGCACGGCCGGCGGGGCTGACCAGGCGGCCGTCCGGCTTGGCGAGGGCGGCGATGCGGCCCATCTCGTCGGCCGAGAGGGCGAAGTCGTAGACGGCGATGTTCTCGGCGATCCGCCCGGGGTTTCCCGAGCCGGGAATCGCCACGACGCCCTCGTGCTGGATGAGGAAGCGCAGCACCACCTGCGAGACGGTGCGGCCCTGCGCGGCGGCGATCTCGGCGAGCACCGGCGCCTCGAAGATGCGGCCGCGCGCCAGCGGGCAGTAGGAGACGAAGGCGAGGCCGAGGCGATTGCAGGCGGCGATCATGCGCGACTGGTCGAGGAACGGGTGGAACTCCACCTGCAGCGCCGACAGCGGCTCCGGGCAGAGCCGGATCGCCTCTTCCAGCAGCGTGAGGTTGAAGTTCGCGACGCCGATATGGCGGGCGAGGCCGCGTTGCTTCATGTCGGCGAGCGCACCCATCGTCGCCGCGAGGTCCATGTCCGGCAGCGGCCAGTGCACCATCAGCATGTCGACATAGTCGGTGCCGAGCGTCTCGAGCGAGGCGAGCGTGGAGCGCTCGAACTCGTCCGGCGCCAGGTGCTCGTGCGACACCTTGGTGGTGAGGAAGACGTCCTGCCGCCGCACGCCGGCGGTTCGCAGGCCTTCGCCGACGGCCGGCTCCGAGCCGTACTTGCGGGCGGTGTCGATGTGGCGGTAGCCGGCGACGAGCGCGGTGCGCACGCTTTCGGAAGTGATCCGCCCGCCGCCGCCGGTGCCGTAGCCGATGTTCGGAATGCGGGCGCCTGTCGCGGTGTTGACGAAGGCGGTGTCGATGGTCGTCGATGCGGTCACGGCAGTCGCTCTCCCTTGGCAGTTCTCGGCTCTCGGCGGTTCTTGGCCCTCGGCGAACGCCGGTGGTGTCTCGGAATCGGGTTCGTCCTGCGCACTAGGAAAGGCCGGCGAGGACGTCGATGCGGTAGCTCGCCGTGCGCTCGTGGTGGGTGACGCGAGCGAAGCCGGCCGCGGCGGCGGCGAAGAGATCGACCGCCACGTCGCCGGCGCTGTCGCCGCCCGCCGCTCCGGTCCAGTGCACGAGCAGGAGCGTGCCACCCGGCAGCAGCGAGCCGCCGATGCGCTCCGCCAGAGCCGCGAGGTCGCCGTCCGGCAGGTAGTAGAGGATCTCCGACAGCACGACGAGATCGAATGTCCCGGCCGGCCACTCGCGCGGCACCTGCATGCGCTCGATCGCGACGTTCGGTGCGTCCGCGCAGCGAGCTCGCGCCGCCGCCACCGCCGTCTCGCTGACGTCGAGGCCGAGCACCCAGTCGCAGCACGCCGCGAGGCGCCGCGTGAACACGCCGACCGTGCAGCCGACGTCGAGCGCGCAGGCGTAGCGTGGACGGGGGAGGGCGGCGAGGCTGGCGTCGTACTTGCCGGCCTCGTAGCCGCTGGTCTCGACACGCCAGGGATCGGCGCTCCTCTGGTAGAGGGCGTCGAAATAGTCGGCGCCGCGCAAAACGCCCCGGCGGTCGTGCATGCAACTCTCCGAGCCATCGTGGCACCGGCCGGCGCCCCCGCTTTCGCGCGGCAGCGCACCGGCACGAGTGTATACGACAGCCGATCCGCCGTGAGCGCAAGCGCAGGAATGTCGACACGGGAGAGAGAGGCCAGTTGGCCGATCACGGCCCGACGGCCGGCGAAACGCGATTCGCCCCTTGCCCTTCCACTCGATCAGTGATAGGAACAAACAAGGAACATGTGATGCGGGGAATGGCGGGGCCTGGGACCGTGTGACATTGGCGGGGACAAGTCGGGGCCGGGGCACCCCTACTGTGGACTTCGCGGCCGGGCGACGCCTAGGGTGCCGAGGTGCGAGGCGCGATCGTCGGGATGCGCCTGTGTCGCCGGCGCGGCGGCGCCGTTTCGTGACGGTCTGCTCCGCCGTGGGGCGCCATCGGCGATCCGGGCCGTGCCGGGCGCAGGCTGAACTGATCGCAAGCGCAAACTGATCGAACGTGGACAGGAGACGGCGATGGCCGGCAGCGTCAACAAGGTGATCCTGATCGGCAACCTCGGGGCCGATCCCGAGATTCGTCGCACTCAGGACGGTCGGCCGATCGCCAACCTGCGCATCGCCACATCGGAGTCCTGGCGCGACAAGAACTCCGGCGAGCGCCGCGAGAAGACGGAATGGCACACTGTCGTCGTCTTCAACGAGGGCCTCTGCAAGATCGCCGAGCAATATCTGCGCAAGGGCTCGAAGGTCTATCTCGAGGGCGCCCTGCAGACGCGCAAGTGGCAGGACAAGGAAGGCAACGATCGCTATTCGACCGAGGTCGTGCTGCAGGGCTTCAACTCGCAGCTGACGATGCTCGACGGGCGCGGCGAGGGCGGTGGCCAGGGCGAGCGCAGCGGCGGCAGCGACTTCGGTCGCGCCTCGCCGATGGAGCGGACGAGCAGCGGCGGAGATCGCGGTGGCGCGGACCGCGGCGAACGGAGCGGCGGTAAGGCCCGCGAGACGTCGTTCGCGAACGAACTGGACGACGATATTCCGTTCTGACGACTGCGTCGCAGGGCGGCCTGATGACCATCGAGCCGCTGCTCGCTGCTGCGCCAGTCATACAGGCACACGCCCTCGCGGCGATCGCCGCCCTGGTGCTCGGCATTTGGCAGCTCGCGGCCGGCAAGGGAACCGGTGTGCATCGGTTTGCCGGCTGGATCTGGGCGGGGCTGATGCTCGTCGTCGCCGTCACGTCACTGTGGATTCACGAGCTTCACGTCTGGGGACCGTGGAGCCCGATCCACCTGTTGTCGCTGCTCGTCATCGTCGCCGTGCCGGCCGCCGTCTTCGCCGCCCGGCGCCACCAGGTCGCCCGTCACCGCCGCGCGATGATCCAGCTGTTCTTCTTCGCCCTGGTGGTCGCCGGCGCCTTCACGCTTCTGCCCGGCCGCATCATGCACGCCGTGGTGTTCGGCGGCTGAGGCACGCGTAGCCCGCTCGGCCGTGGGGGGCTGATCAGAACAGGAAGTCCCCGGCCCCGAGGTCCTCCCAGACGAGGCCGACGAAGGTGATGGTGTCGCCGCCGCCGAGGTCGGCCACCGCGTTGCCGTCGCCGTCGGTGCGCTGGGTGATGTCCTCGAAGCTGTCGGCCCCCGACAGGCCGCGCAGGTCGACCACGTCGGCGCCGGCGAAGTCGAGGATGCGGTCGCGGCCGAAGTCGTCGAGGAAGCGGAACGTATCAGCGCCTTTGCCGCCGGTGAGCTGGTCTGCCCGCTCGCCGCCGTCGACGAGGTCGGCCCCCTTGCCGCCGTTCAGGATGTCGAGCCCGGATCCGCCGAGCAGGTGATCGGCACCGTCGAGGCCGGTGAGCCGATCGTTCTTGCCGCCGCCGTCCAGGCGATTGCTTTCGCTGTCGCCGCGGATTCGGTCGGCCAGCGCACTGCCCTGAATGTCCTCGATGCCCGCGAGACTGTCCGTATCACCGAAGCCGTCGGTCGCCGTTCCGGCCGTCAGGTCGACGATGATGCCCTGCACGGCGCCGCCCTCGCGGTCGTAGCGGACGAGGTCGACGCCGCCGCGGCCATCGATGACGTCGTCGCCGGCAAGGCCCTCGAAGACGTCGTCGACATCGCGCCCGAGCAGTTCGTCGGCAAAGCTCGTGCCGCGCACCGCCTCGATCGACTTCAGCTTGTCGGTATCGCCGTTGGAATCGGTGGCGCGTCGCGCGAGCAGGTCGACGCTGACACCGCTCCCGCCGTCCTCCGGCGAGTAATCGACCGTATCGAAACCGCCGCGCCCGTCGAGGACGTCGTTGCCGCCGAGACCGGTGAACCTCTCCTGGCCGTCCGAGCCGAGAATGCGGTCGGCTGCGAAGGAGCCGCGAATCTCCTCGACCCCGCTGATCGTGTCGGTGTCGCCATGGGTGTCGATCGCCTGGCCGGCTGCGAGGTCGACCACGACGCCGTCGACGCCGCCGTCGCCCGAGTAGTCGATGAGGTCGATGCCGGCGCGCCCGATGAAGACGTCGTCGCCACCGCCGCCGACGAGATAGTCGCTGCCGAGGCCACCTTCGATGACGTCGTCGCCGTCGCCGCCCTGGACGCCGTAGGTATTGGTGTCGAGCAGCGCCTGGAACGCACCGTCGTCACCATCTGCGGCCGCCTGCGCCGCCGCCCACAGCGTCGCTGCGTCGAGGGAGAAGAACTCCCCGGTCGCCAGCACGGTGTCGCCGAGGTTCCAGGTAATCTCCCCGACGTTGCCGGCGATGAACGCACCGTCCTCGTCCCGCTCGAAGCCCGTGCCGCCGAGCGTGATGCGGATGCCGGTCACCTCGTCGAAGAAGACGATCTCGTCCTCCGCGAAGCTCTCGACGACGCCGTTCGCCAGCGTCTCTATGAGCACGCCGCGCGGGTCGAAGCCATCATCCGTCTGGAACAGGATCGTCGCCATTGCACTTCTCCCGGAGGTTGCCGCGAGCGGGCTGCCGCTCACTCCCCTTCTTCACTCTGCTCCTGCCGCGGCTCAGCCGCTGTGACGGGCGTCACCGCCGGTCGAGCAGGTGGCGCCTCACACCACGGGCGCTGCCATCAGCGTCTTCGTGCCATCGGCGACGATCTGCACCGACAGCGCCGCGAGCACCAGACCGAACAGCCGCGTGATCACCGCCCGCCCGGTCGCGCCCAGCCGGCGGTCGATCGGGTCGGCAGCGAGAAAGATGCCAAGCGTCATCGCCATGATGACGAGGATCATGGCGATGACCGCCAGATAGTGGACGGTGGTCGGCGCCTGCGAGGCGATCACCACCGTCGCCGAGATCGCTCCCGGTCCCGAGATCAACGGGATCGCCACCGGGAACACCGCGAGCCCGTGCAGTTCGTCGACGTGCAGCACCCGTCCGACCGACTCCGCCTTGCGGTCCTCCCGGCGCTCGAACACCATTTCGAAGGCGATCCAGAACATCAGCAGCCCGCCCGCGACGCGGAAGGCGGCGAGCGAGATGCCGAGGAAGGCGAGGATGCTCGTCCCGAGCACCGCAAAGCCGATCAGCACGAGCGTCGCGACGATGCAGCTGCGGATTGCCACCAGCCGGCGCTCGGCGGCGTTGAGGCCGGCCGTGACGGCGATGAAGATCGGCGCGAGGCCGGGCGGATCGATGATGACGAACAGCGTCGTGAAGGCGCTGATGAGGTAGTCGGTGTCCATCGCCAGCCGCCATTCCCCCGACCCGGGCCGACGATAGGGCTGCCGCGGGCCCGCGTCGAGCCGCCGCCGACCCGCGAGCCGGACGCTGGCGCCTTCCCTCTGCCACAAAAGGGTTTCGCGCGATCCGTCGCGTCAAGACTAAGCCATTGAACTGAAATAAAAAACCGAGACCCTCCAGATTGCTCCCGCGCATGGCGGCGGCAGCCTGAATCGGCTATAAGGCGCCTCAACGTTCCCCATCCCGGAAGTCAAGACTTTGGCCGAACAAGACAAGCCCGGCGCCGGCGGAGACCCCTCCGACGTCCGTCCGGTTTCCATCACCGACGAGATGCGGCGCTCCTATCTCGACTACGCGATGAGCGTCATCGTTTCGCGCGCCTTGCCGGACGCCCGCGACGGCCTGAAGCCCGTGCATCGCCGCATCCTGTTCTCGATGTCGGAGAACGGCTTCGAGTGGAACAAGCCGTACCGCAAGTCGGCCCGCGTCGTCGGCGACGTCATCGGTAAGTATCACCCGCATGGCGATCAGTCGGTCTACGACGCGCTCGTCCGTATGGCGCAGGAATTCTCCATGCGCCTGAGGCTGATCGACGGCCAGGGCAACTTCGGCTCGGTGGACGGCGATCCACCGGCGGCGATGCGCTACACCGAGGTCCGTCTCGAGAAGGTGACGAACGGTCTCCTCGACGATCTCGACAAGGCGACCGTCGACTACCAGGAAAACTACGACGGCTCCGAGCGGGAGCCGGTGGTGCTGCCGGCAAAGTTCCCGAACCTGCTCGCCAACGGCGCCGGCGGCATCGCCGTCGGCATGGCGACGAACATCCCGCCCCACAATCTCGGCGAAGTCATCGACGCCTGCATCGCCCTCATCGACGACCCCGACCTGTCGTTCGAGCGGCTGATGGAGATCGTGCCGGGCCCCGACTTTCCGACCGGCGCCATCATCCTCGGCCGGTCCGGCATCCGGCAGGCCTTCCTCACCGGGCGCGGCTCGATCGTCATGCGCGGGCGCGTCGAGGTGGAAACGATCCGCAAGGAGCGCGAGGCGCTCGTCATCAGCGAGATCCCGTTCCAGGTGAACAAGGCGTCGATGGTCGAGAAGATCGCCGAGCTCGTGCGCGACAAGCGCATCGAGGGCATCTCCGACATGCGCGACGAGTCCGACCGCGACGGCATGCGCGTCGTCATCGAACTGCGCCGCGACGCCGCCGCCGATGTGGTGCTGAACCAGCTCTACCGCTTCTCGCCGCTGCAGACGACGTTCGGCGTCAACATGGTGGCGCTGAACGGCGGCCGCCCGGAGCTGATGACGCTCGCCGACCTGCTCGGCGCCTTCATCGCTTTCCGCGAAGAGGTCGTCGGCCGGCGCACCAAATTCCTGCTCGGCCGCTCCCGTGACCGCGCCCACATCCTCGTCGGCCTCGCCATTGCCGTCGCCAACATCGACGAGGTGATCCGGCTGATCCGCCAGGCGCCGGACCCCGCGACCGCCAAGGCGCAGTTGATGGACCGCGACTGGCCGGCGAAGGACATGGCGCCGCTTCTGCTGCTCATCGACGACCCGCGCCACCGCTTGGCCGAGGGCGACACCTACCGGCTGTCCGACGAGCAGGCGAAGGCGATCCTCGACCTGCGCCTGCAGCGCCTCACCGCACTTGGCCGCGACGAGATCGCCAACGAGCTCGAGAAGCTCGCCGCCGAGATCAAAGACTACCTCGACATCCTGGGTTCCCGGGCGCGCGTGCTCGGCATCGTCAAGGGCGAGCTTGCCGCGATTCGCGACGAGTTCGCGACGCCGCGCAAGACCGAGATCACCGAGGGCGGCGCCGACCTCGAGGACGAGGACCTGATCCAGCGCGAGGACATGGTCGTCACCGTCAGCCACGCCGGCTACGTCAAGCGCGTGCCGCTCGCCGCCTACCGGGCGCAGCGGCGCGGCGGCAAGGGCCGCTCCGGCATGGCGACGCGCGAGGAGGACTTCGTCACCCGCCTGTTCGTGGCGAACACCCACACGCCGGTGCTGTTCTTCTCCTCGCACGGCCAGGCCTACAAGATGAAGGTGTGGCGCCTGCCGATCGCCGCCCCGCAAGGCCGCGGCAAGGCACTCGTCAACCTTCTGCCGCTCGATCCCGGCGAGCGCATCTCCTCGATCCTGCCGCTGCCGGAGGACGAGGCGACGTGGGGCGAGCTCGACGTGATGTTCGCCACCACGCGCGGCACCGTCCGGCGCAACAAGCTCTCCGACTTCGCGCAGGTGAACCGCAACGGCAAGATCGCCATGAAGCTCGACGAGGGCGACGGCATCGTCGACGTGCAGGTGTGCACCGAGCGCGACGACGTGCTTCTAACGACGGCGCTCGGCCAGTGCATCCGCTTCCCGGTCGACGACGTGCGCGTCTTCGCCGGTCGCACCTCGACCGGCGTGCGCGGCATCGCGCTCGCGAGCGACGACACCGTCATCTCGATGTCGATCCTGCACCACTTCGATGCCGTGCCCGCCGAGCGGCAGGTCTATCTCAAGATGCGCCGTGCCGTCGCCGGCGAGCCCGACGACGGGACGCCGGAGGCCGACGCGGAAGAGGGCGTCACTGCAAACGGTGGCGTCGAGCTCGGTGCCGACCGCTACGCCGAGATGAGCGCCGCCGAGCAGGTGGTGCTCACCGTCTCGGAGAACGGCTACGGCAAGCGGACCTCTTCGTTCGAGTACCGGATCACCGGACGTGGCGGCAAGGGCATCGTCGCGATGGCGGTGAACGACCGCAACGGCCGCCTCGTGGCCTCCTTCCCGGTGGAGGAGAGCGACCAGATCATGCTCGTCACCGACGGCGGCCAGCTCATCCGTTGCCCGGTCGACGGCATTCGGCAGGCCGGCCGCGCCACCCAGGGCGTCATCGTCTTCAACACGGCGGACGGCGAGCGCGTCGTCTCCGTGCAGCGCATCAGCGAAGAGGAAGGCGACGAGGAGGCCGGCGCCGTGGTGTAGGCTTTCGGCGGCGTCGGCGCACGAAAGTCGGCCGGCGCGGACGAGCCGCCACCGGCCGAGGTCTGGGGCTCGGCCTTCCGCCGCGTCGGAGCGGCGGCGACCGGGCGGTCAACGCGTTGCTCTTCTTGAAAACTCTCGGCGCAGGAGCGCCGTACGCGAAACTCACGGCGGTGGGCCGGGCTGGACCCACCGGGCCGCCGAGGCGGGACTCAGAGCAGGCGGGGCTCGGCCGGCGTGCGCGTCAGCGTCGTCGTGCCGGTCATCGGATCGGTTTCGCCCTCGGTCACAGTGTCGCCGACGGTCGATGGCGTCATCGGCGCCGCGATCGGGGCACGGTCGGCCTTCACTGCGACGGACTGCGTGTCCGAGTGGGCGATGCCGACCGCAATCAGCAGGGCCGCGATCACCAACGCACCGAACACGGCGAGGTCGGCGGGGCGGAAGGCCCGGCGGTTCTCCGTCAGCACGCGGGCGACACTCTGATGCTTGTTCGGCATGGAACCCTCCCTGGGGTCCGTTCCGGCGCCGGTTTCCGGCTGCCGGTGCGTGGAACCCGACACCACGTCGGGCTCGTCTGTCATCATCGATAGGCCCATCCCCGCCCCCTTCCTGTGACAGCGATCACAAGAGTCCCGATTGGTTAACGGCCTCGAAGCGACCGGTGGCGCGTGCGCCGTTCTTTGGTGATTTGCCTGACGAACGGTGAACCGGGCGTGAGGGATACGTTCAGGGTGCATTCATCCTTCGCCGTCGCCTCGACAAGCCGGGACGGCTGTCCTATCGAAGCGCCCATGGAAGCGCCCACCACCGACCTTCGCCCCCGCTCGGCGCTCTATCCCGGCTCGTTCGACCCGCCGACGAACGGCCATCTCGACGTGCTTCGCCAGGCACTGGCGCTCGCCGACCGCGTCGTCGTGGCGATCGGCGTGCATCCGGGCAAGGCACCGGCGTTCGGCTTCGAGGAGCGCGTCGCGATGATCGGGGAGGCTGTCACCGACGCGTTCGGAGCGGCCGATGCCGCGCGGGTTCGCGTCGTCGCGTTCGACGGGCTGGTCGTGGAGGCGGCGCGCGCGAACGGCGCGACGCTGTTGATCCGCGGACTGCGCGACGGCACCGACCTCGACTACGAGATGCAGATGGCCGGCATGAACGGCGTCATGGCGCCCGACGTGCAGACCGTCTTCCTGCCCGCCTCTCCGCCCGTGCGCCACATCACCGCCACGCTCGTCCGCCAGATCGCGGCGATGGGGGGCGACGCATCGGCGTTCGTGCCCCCCACCGTCGCGCCCAGGCTCGGGCGCCTCGCCCGCCGCTGATCCCGCCGCCCGCGCCGCGTGCGCCGCCCTCCAGGAGTGATGTCGATGTTGAGACTCGCCGCGATCCTCGTCTTCACCGCCGCGATGGCGACCGGCGCTTCGCTCGCCGCCCGCGCCGAGACGATGGTGCTCGAGCTGAAGGACGGGCCGGTGACGATCGAGCTCCGCCCCGACCTCGCGCCCAAGCACGTCGAGCGCCTGAAGACGTTGGCGAACGAGGGCTTCTACGACGGCGTCGTCTTCCACCGCGTCATCGACGGCTTCATGGCCCAGACGGGCGACCCGACCGGCACCGGCATGGGCGGCTCGAAGCTGCCCGACCTGCCGGCCGAGTTCACCAAGACCGCGAGCTTCAAGCGCGGCACCATCGGCATGGCGCGCTCGGCCGACCCCAACTCGGCGAACTCGCAGTTCTTCATCACCTTCGCCGACGCCCCGTGGCTCGACGGCCAGTACACGATCGTCGGCGAGGTCACCGCGGGCATGGATGCCGTCGACAAGATCAAGCGCGGCGAGCCGCCGACCAATCCCGACAAGATCATCAGCGCCAAGGTCCAGTGACCGGCTGAGGCAAGGAGAACCCGAATGGCCGCCGACCCCGAGAACACCCTCGTCATGGAGACGACGCACGGCCGTGTCGTCATCAAGCTGCGCCCCGATCTCGCCCCGAACCACGTCGCCCGCATCAAGGAGCTGGCGCGCGCCGGGTTCTACGACGGCATCGTCTTCCACCGCGTCATCGACGGCTTCATGGCGCAGACCGGCGATCCGACCGGCACCGGCATGGGCGGCTCCGGCAAGAAGCTGAAGGCGGAGTTCTCGCGCGAGGCGCACGTGCGCGGCGTCTGCTCGATGGCGCGCGCCCAGAGCCCGGACTCGGCCGACAGCCAGTTCTTCATCTGCTTCGCGCCGGCCCGCTTCCTCGACGGCCAGTACACCGTCTGGGGCGAAGTCACCGAGGGCATGGAGTTCGTCGACAAGATCAAGCGCGGCGAGCCCGTGCGCGATCCCGACAGCATCGTGTCGATGAAGGTGGCGGCCGACGCCGCCTGATTTCCGAGGCCGCGTTCGCGCGCGGCGGGGACGCGCCGTGCGCACCGACGACTTCGACTTCGAGCTTCCCGACGACCGCATCGCGCTCCGCCCCGTGCGGCCGCGCGATGCGGCGCGCTTGCTCGTCGTCCGTCCCGACGAGACGCCACCGCTCGCCGACCACGTCGTCCGCGACCTGCCCGAGTTGCTGCGGCCGGGTGACCTGCTCGTCCTCAACGACACCCGCGTCATCGCCGCCCGGCTCGATGGCCTCCGCCGCCGCGACGGCGCTGGCATCGTGCAGGTCGAGGCGACCCTCATCGAACGCCTCGCCGCCGACCGCTGGCTGGCGCTCGCCAAGCCCGGCAAGCGTCTGAAGGTCGGTGATCGGGTGACGTTCGCGGCCACCGACGAGGCACCTTCGGGCGTCTCAGCCGCGGCGCCCCCCCTCCGACCGGCTGCGCCGGCCACCTCCCGCGCGAGGGGGGAGGGTTCGCGTGGCGTTCTGGGGCAATCCCCTCACCAAGAGCACGACGAAAACCCTCCCCCCTCCTCGCGGGGGAGGGTAGGGAGGGGGGGCGCCACGGACGCTTCCCTCGCGGAAGGCGGGGCGCCAGCGGCACACCCTTCCTCCCCCGTCTGTGCCCTCTCCACACTCCACGCCACCATCGCCGAGAAGCGCGACGACGGCGCGATCGTCCTCGCCTTCGAGCTCGCCGGGCCCGATCTCGACCTCGCCGTCGCCGGCATCGGCCACATGCCGCTGCCACCCTACATCGCCGCCCGCCGGCCCGAGGATGCCGCCGACCGCCAGGACTACCAGACCGTCTATGCCCGCGAGCCCGGCGCCGTCGCGGCGCCCACCGCCGGCCTGCACCTGACGCCCGAGCTTTTAGCCGCGCTGGAAGCGCGCGGCATCGGCCACGCCTTCGTGACGCTGCACGTCGGCGCGGGCACCTTCCTGCCAGTGAAGACCGACACCCTCGAGGGCCACCGCATGCACGTCGAGCACGGCACGATCGCCCCGGACGTGGCGGCGCGCATCAATGCCGCCCGCGCGAACGGCGGCCGCGTCATCGCCGTCGGCACGACGGCGCTGCGCATCCTGGAAAGCGCCGCCGACGAGGCCGGAACGCTGCACCCCTTCGCTGGTGGCACCGACATCTTCATCGCGCCCGGCTACCGCTTCCGCATCGTCGACGTACTGATGACCAATTTCCACCTGCCGCGCTCGACGCTGTTCATGCTGGTCTCCGCCTTCAGCGGCCTCGCCACCATGCAGGCCGCCTATGCCCATGCCATCGCAATCGGCTACCGCTTCTATTCCTACGGCGACGCCTCGCTGTTGTTCCCGGCGAGAACGCCATGACGCCCTTCGGCTTCGAACTCCTCGCCACCGACGGCAGCGCCCGCCGCGGTCGCCTGCACACCGCCCACGGCACCGTCGAGACGCCGGCGTTCATGCCGGTCGGCACGCAGGCGACGGTGAAGGCGATGTTCCCGGAGGACGTCGCGGCCACCGGCGCCGAGGTGGTGCTCGGCAACACCTATCACCTGATGCTGCGCCCGACCGCCGAGCGGGTGGCGCGGCTCGGCGGCCTGCACACCTTCATGCGCTGGCCGAAGACGATCCTCACCGATTCCGGCGGCTTCCAGGTGATGTCGCTCGCCGGCCTCAGGAAGCTCACCGAGGAGGGCGTCGCCTTCCAGAGCCACATCGACGGCTCGCGCCACATGATGTCGCCGGAGCGCTCGGTGGAGATCCAGGGCCTGCTCGGCTCCGATATCCAGATGCAGCTCGACGAGTGCGTGCGCCTGCCGGCCGCGCGGGCCGAGATCGAGCGCGGCATGGAGCTGTCGCTGCGCTGGGCCGAGCGGTCGCGCGCTGCCTTCGAGGCGATGGGCGGGCCGGCTAAGGGCCAAGCGCTCTACGGCATCGTCCAGGGCGGCGACGACGCGGCCCTGCGGGTCCGCTCGGCCGAGGCGCTATCGGCCATGCCGTTCGAAGGCTACTCGATCGGCGGGCTCGCCGTCGGCGAGCCGCAAGCGGTGATGCTGGCGATGCTGGAGACGGCCTGCGGCGTCCTGCCGGCCGAGAAGCCGCGCTACCTGATGGGCGTCGGCACGCCGCACGACATCGTCGAGGCGGTGGCCCGCGGCGTCGACCAGTTCGACTGCGTGATGCCGACGCGCGCCGGCCGCCACGGCCTCGCCTACACTCGCGCGGGCACGATCAACCTGAAGAACGCCCGCTTCGCCGACGATCCGGAACCGCTCGACCCGGAGAGCGACTGCCCGGCGGCGCGCGACTATTCGAAAGCCTACCTGCACCACCTCGTAAAGGCGGGCGAGGCGCTCGGCGCCATGCTGGTCACCTGGAACAATGTCGCCACCTACCAGGCATTGATGCGGACGCTCAGGGAGGCGATCGCCGACGGCCGTTTCGAAGCCGTGCGCGCCGGACTCGGAGCCGTTTGGGCGAAGCCGCCGCGCGGCTGAGTCGCGCCGCGCACGTTCGGGGCAGGGCGGCCGCCTATTTGTCGCGCAGGCCGAGCCGCTGGAACCCCTCGCGCCGCACCGCCCGCTTCGCTGACAGCGTGCGCGAGTTGACACCGGCCCACGAGATTTCCCCGGAGAGCCGTCCATACTCGATCTTCGGGCAGCGGTTCATGACGACGCGGATGCCGGCCGCCTCGGCCCGTTCCGCCGCCGCGTCGTTGCGAACGCCGAGCTGCATCCACACCACCTTCGGCCGCGGCGAGAGGGCGATCGCGTCGTCGACTACCTGTGCTGCCGCCTCGGAGTTGCGGAACACGTCGATCATGTCGATCGGCTCCGGCACCGCGGCAAGCGAGGCGTAGACCGGCTGGCCGAGCAATTCCTTGCCGGCGAGCCCGGGATTGATCGGCAGCACCCGGTAGCCCTTTGCCAGAAGGTACTTCAGCACGAAGTAGGACGGCCGCACCTCGTTGGCGCTGGCGCCCACCATCGCGATGGTGCGCACCTCGTCCAGGATCGTGCGGATGTAGTCGTCGTTGTAGCTGTCGTGGTTCATGCGAGCGGACTCACCGGCCTTCCCAGGTCGGCTCGCGCTTCTCGATGAAGGCGTCGATGCCTTCCTCCGCGTCGCGCGCGAGCATGTTCTCGACCATCACCTCCGCCGTGTAGGCGTAGGCCTCGTCGAGATCGTACTCGAGCTGCCGGTAGAAGGCCTCCTTGCCGATTTTCAGCGTGAGCGGCGAGCGCGCGCCGATGCGGGTGGCGAGCGCGTGCGCGGCGTGGCGCGCCTCCCCGGCCGCCACCACCTCGTTGATCAGCCCGATCTCGCGCGCCCGCGCCGCATCCACCATGTCGCCGGTCAGGAGCATGTGCATGGCGTGCTTGCGTGAGACGTTGCGCGACAGCGCCACCATCGGCGTCGAACAGAACAGCCCGATCGCCACGCCCGGCGTGGCGAAGCGCGCGTCAGCGCCGGCCACCGCGAGATCGCAGCTCGCGACGAGCTGGCACCCGGCGGCGGTGGCGATGCCCTCCACCTCGGCGATCACCGGCTTCGGCAGCCGCACGATCTGCGTCATCAGGTCGGCGCACGTGCGCATCACGTAACCGAAGAAGCTGCGACCGCGATCGGCATCGCCGCGATGGGCGGTGAGCTCCTTGAGGTCGTGGCCGGCGGAGAAGGCCGGGCCGTCGGCGGCGAGCACCACGGCGCGGACGGTGTCGTCGGCCGCGGCAGCCTTGAGGGCGTCGGAGAGGGCGAGCAGCATCGCCTCCGACAGGGGGTTGCGGCGCCGGCCGTCGTTGAGCACCAAGCGCCGCACGCCGTCGTTCGTCTCCTCGAGGACGAGCGGGCGGGCGGCCACATCGGCCTCCCCGCCTTCGCGTGGGGCAGTGGAGTCTTCACTCCCGGTGCGATCGTGCTGCACGGCTCAGTCCTGTGTCTCTCCGGCACCACCGGCCGGCTGGTCGGGCGGCGGCGCGGCGCCATCGTCGGGCGCCGGGCCTCCGGCGATCGCGGCGAGGTCGTCGAGATACGGCTCGATCGTCTGGAGATTGCCGGGCAACGGGGTGAGAACCTTTGCCGCGGTGAAGTACTCGCGCACCTGCGCGGTCGCCTCGGCCTTCTGGGCGGCCGGAATCTGCGGGTTCGCCTCGATGTCGGCCAGCACTTCCGCCAACCGTGCGTCGCTCAGTTCCGCGGCGTCGTAGGAATAGGCGAGCATGACGCTGTCAGCGACGCGGGTCCAATCCTCGAGCGATGCGAAGCCGTGCTTGGCGATCACCGCGTCGATCTTGGCCTTCGCGTCCGGCGCCTTGGCCCACGCAGCAAAGGCAGTGGTGGGGCTGTTGGCGTCCTGGTCGACACCGTGAGACTCGGCCAACTCGTCGCCCAAGGCCTTGAAGTCCGGCCAGCTCGCGATGAAGCGCTCCACCTGGCCCGGCTCGAGCGTCACCTGGAACTGCGTGGTCGTCGCGCTGGCGGGCGGGGATTGCGCCGGTGCCGGAGCGACCCCTGCGCCGAGAAGCAGCAGCGAGGCGAACACCGCGCGGCTGAGGGACGCGAGCCGCACGCGTGCGAGGCGGTGGAGGGACGTGATCATCGGGGGAGCCTACTCATACTGACGGCAATGGTCGAAATGGGTGCTCGACCTTACACGATGTGCGGGTCTGTCGAGACGGCGGCCGCGCCGCTGATGCGATCGTTCGCCCGTTCGTGCTACTCGCCTTGTGCTGCCCCGTCCATCCGGGCGGCGAGGCCCGACGTGCAGGAGAAGGGCGATGACGCACCCGACGCCGCTGATGGACGTCGCCGAACTCACCGACTTCCTCGACCGCGCGTTTCCGCAACTTCTCGACGGCGGCCGGAGCTTCTTCGTCGAAGCCGTCTATCCCGGCGGCGCGGCGATGCGGCTCGCCGCGACGGAGCGACACCTGCGTCCCGGCGGCACCGTCGCCGGACCGAGCCTGATGGCGCTCGCCGATCTCGTCGCCTACGCGGCGATCCTCGCCCACATCGGGCCAGTGGCGCTCGCGGTGACGACGAACCTTTCCATCAATTTTCTGCGCAAGCCGCTGCCGGGCGACCTCGTCGGCGAAGGCCGGCTTCTGAAGCTCGGCCAGCGCCTCGCCGTGGTCGATTGCGCGATCCGTTCGGTCGGCTCCGACGACATCGTCGCCCACGCCGTCGTCACCTATTCGATCCCGCCGAACCGACTGGCACGGTAATATATTACCACATGTACAATGCCTTGAAGATGATACGGTTTTTCTCGCTCCTTCGCTCATCCTGCGCTTGACCCGGCGCAGCGGCCGGTCTATCAACCGCCCGAACCCGGGGGCCGCGAGGCCGCCGTTCGTCGTTCCGCGCGACATCCTCCTGTTCCTTTCGATGTCGCGCTGGTCCTGACATCCACCGGGCCTCTGGCCCGTACCCGAGTGACGGATCCCGATGAAGACCTATTCGGCAAAGACTGCTGAGGTCGAGAAGCGCTGGGTCGTGATTGACGCAGAGAACCTCGTCGTCGGCCGCCTCGCCTCGCTGATCGCCATGCGGCTGCGCGGCAAGCACAAGACCACCTACACCCCCCACATCGACTGCGGCGACAACATCGTCGTTGTCAACGCCGACAAGGTGGCGCTCACCGGACACAAGTATTCCGACAAGCGCTACTACTGGCACACCGGCTACGTTGGCGGCATCAAGGAGCGCACGGCTCGCGCGATCCTCGAGGGCCGCTTCCCGGAGCGCGTGCTCGAGGCGGCGGTCCGCCGCATGGTGCCCCGCGGCCCGCTCGGCCGGCAGCAGATGAAGAACCTCCGGCTCTACAAGGGCGCCGAGCATCCGCACGAGGCCCAGCAGCCGGAGACGCTCGACGTCGCCGCCCTCAACCGCAAGAACCTGAGGAAGGGTTGACCATGGTCGGCGACCTCCAGTCCCTCGAGCAGCTCGGCACCGCCATGGGCACCGCCCCGTCGGCGGCCCCCGCGGCTCCCGTCCACGTGCAGAAGCTCGACAAGCTCGGCCGCGCCTACTCGACCGGCAAGCGCAAGAACGCCATCGCCCGCGTCTGGGTGACGCGCGGCACCGGCCGCGTCATCGTCAATGGCAAGGACTACACCGAGTACTTCGCTCGGCCCGTGCTGCAGATGATGATCCGCCAGCCGATCCAGATCGCCAACCGCGACGGCCAGTACGACGTGCGCGCCACCGTTTCCGGCGGCGGCCTGTCCGGCCAGGCGGGCGCGCTGCGCCACGGCCTGTCGCAGGCGCTCACCTACTACGAGCCCGAGCTGCGCGGCGTCCTCAAGAAGGGCGGCTTCCTGACGCGCGACTCGCGCGTCGTCGAGCGCAAGAAGTACGGCAAGGCGAAGGCCCGCCGCAGCTTCCAGTTCTCGAAGCGCTGACCGGCGCACCGCGGCATCTTCCAAATCTGGAAGCGGGGCGGACCGGTCGGTCCGCCCCGCTTTAGTTTGTCCGGGCATCCGTGGACGGCAACCGGATTGATCGGGCGCCGGCCCGTCGTTGGCGCGTCGCAGCCGGACCGCTAGATTGATCTGCCGCTGCCTCACCTGTTCCCCCTGCACGGATCCGCGCCGATGACCGCCCCGACCGACGATCGCCCGCTGGAGAACGCCTTCCTCGGCAGCAGCCTCTACGGCGGTTCGCTGGAGCCGACCTATGCCGGCATCCTGTCGTTCATGCGCCGGCGGCTGTCGCGCGACCTCGCGGGCGTCGATGCCGTCGTCTGGGGCATCCCGTTCGATTCGGCCGTCACCAACCGCCCCGGCGCCCGCTTCGGGCCGCAGGCGATCCGGCGCGCCTCGGCGATCCTCTGCGGCGATCCGCAGTACCCGTTCAACGCCGACCCGTTCGAGCACCTCGCCGTCATCGACTGGGGCGACTGTTCGTTCGACCAGGGCCGACCGATGGAGGCGGCGGCGCAGATGCGGTCGCAGGCCGACGCCATCCTCGCCTCCGGCGCTTTCCTGCTGACGCTCGGCGGCGACCACTTCGTCACCTGGCCGCTGCTCGAGGCGCATGCCGCTCGGCACGGGCCGCTGGCGCTCGTGCAGTTCGACGCCCACCAGGACACCTGGGACGACGACGGCGGCCGCATCGATCACGGCAGCTTCGTCGCCCGCGCCGTGAAGGACGGCGCCGTCGATGCTTCGCGCTCGATCCAGGTCGGCATCCGCACGCACGCCCCCGACGACTGCGGCATCGAGATCCTCTACGGCGAGGACGTCGAGACGCTCGGCATCGCCGGCGTCGTCGAGCGCATCAAGGCGCGCGTCGGCGACGCGAAGGCCTATGTCACCTTCGACATCGACTGCCTCGACCCGGCCTTCGCCCCCGGGACTGGAACGCCGGTCTCCGGTGGCCTGTCGTCGCGAGAGGCGATGATGATCCTCCGACGGCTCGGCTCGCTCGACATCGTCGGCGCCGACATCGTCGAGGTAGCGCCCGCCTACGACCACGCCGACATCACCGCGATCGCTGGCTCGACGGTGGCGCAGCACTATCTGGGGCTGCTCGCGGAGCGACGGGCGCGACGAGGCTGATCGCGCCCCGCAGCCCTCCCGTCCTCCGTTCGAAGGTCCGCTCCCATGACGCCCATCCGCATCGCCGTGCTCGGCGCCTCCGGCTACACCGGTTCTGAACTCGTCCGCCTGCTCGTCCGCCATCCGGCCGCCGAGATCGCCGCGCTCACCGCCGACTCGAAAGCCGGCAAGCCGATGGCGGAGGTTTACCCGCAGTTCGCCCACCTGACGCTGCCGACGCTGACGCGGATCGAGGACCTCGATCCGTCGACGGTGGACGTCGTCTTCTGCGCGCTGCCGCACGCGACGACGCAGGTCGTGCTGAAGGACCTGATCGGCCGGCGCGGCGACCTCAAGGTGGTCGATCTCTCCGCCGACTTCCGCCTCGCCGAACCGGCGGCCTACGCCAAGTGGTACGGCCACGGCCACCAGGCGCTCGAGCTGCAAAGCGAGGCGGTCTACGGCCTGACCGAGATCCACCGGGCGCGCATCGCGGGCGCGCGTCTCGTCGCCAATCCGGGTTGCTTCACGACGACCTCGCTGCTGCCGACGATCCCGCTGTTGAAGGCCAGCGCCATCGATCCCGACGAGATCGTCGTCGACGCCAAGACCGGCATGTCCGGCGCCGGCCGGGCGGCGAAGGAGGGGATGCTGTTCTCCGAAGTGGCGGAAGGCATGCACGCCTATGGTGTCGCCAACCACCGCCACACCGCCGAGCTCGACCAGGAGATGTCGCTCGCCGCCGGCCGGCCGGTCGTGCCGACCTTCACGCCGCACCTCGCCCCGATGATCCGCGGCATCTACGCGACGATCTACGTGCGCGGCGCCGGCGGGGCAGGGGGCGCCGACTTCCACCGCATCCTCACGGAGGCCTACGCAGCCGAGCCGTTCGTCACCGTGCTGCCGCTCGGCCAGGTGCCGCAGTCGCGCCACGTCAAGGGCTCGAACCACGTGCAGATCGGCGTCGTCCCCGACCGCGTCACCGGCCGCGCCATCGTGCTCTCCACCCTCGACAATCTCGTCAAGGGCGCCTCCGGCCAGGCGATCCAGAACATGAACCTCGTCTGCGGCCTGCCGGAGACGACGGGGCTCGAGCAGGTCGCGCTGTTCCCGTGAGGGCTGTCAGGCGGCGTCGCTGATCAGGGCATCCGCTGGGATGTTTCAGTCTCGATCGGCCATGCCATCGCCTCGTACGTCTCGATCAACGCGGCGAGAACGTCGAACCGATCGGCCTCTGGAGTTCCTAGGCGAGGCGGAGCGTCGAAGTAGGCTGTGATCTCGGCGAGCGCCCAGTCATAGTCGCTTTCGCTGCGGATCGGGCGGACGTCCATCGTGTGCGCCTTGAGGTGTAGGCGGTCTCTTGACCGCCTTCGCGACTTTTCCGCGGCGATTCTTGTCGGCGGAGTGTGAGCCGGCATTCGCCATGCGGGCGGCGATAGCCTCGCCGACCGCCAGGCGGCCATACACCATCGCCTCGTCCCGCGTCGCCCCGAAGGACGTCACTTCTGGCAACGCCGGACAGGTCACCAGGAAAGTGCCGCTGTCGTCCGGCATCAGCTTCAGCCGGTAGCGTTTGGTCATTTCAGCCCCGATGTGCTCCGAACTTTCAAACCATCCAGTCGTCATGGCCCGGCTTGACCGGGCCATCCATCCCACGCAATGCCGGCGCTTTGATTGCGGCATGGATCGCCCGGTCAAGCCGGGCGATGACGGATCGAGAGGTTAAGCACGCGGACTGCACAACCGGGGGGCGGCCGTTGAACAAGTGTTCGGAGAGCTTTGACCGGTCAGCAGGCAACCCCTCGCCCCCTCAAGCGCGCATCTTCACGTACCGCCCCGGCGCGTCCTCGATCGGCTTGTGCTTGCGGTTGCCGACGCGGCGCGCCTTCACCTGCGTGTCGTCGTGGCTGCGCAGCCAGCGGTCCCAGTCCGGCCACCACGAGCCCGGCGTTACTTCGGCGTTGTCCAGCCACGCCTCGAACGTGCCTTCCGGCTTGCCGTCGCTCCAGTACTGGTACTTGCCTGAGGACGGCGGATTGCAGACGCCGGCGATGTGGCCGGAGCCGGACACGACATAGCGCACAGGGCCACCGAAGAAGCCCGAGCCGACGAACACCGACTTCGCCGGCGCGATGTGGTCCTCGCGGGTGGCGAGGTTGTAGACGGGGATCTTCACATCGCCGAGCGACAGCCGCGTACCGTCGATCTCGATCTCGCCCTTCGTGAAGGCGTTCTCGTGATAGAAGCGCCGCAAATAGAACGAGTGGTTCGCCGCCGGCATCCGCGTGCAGTCGGAGTTCCAGTAGAGCAGATCGAAGGGGAACGGCTCCTTGCCCATCATGTAGTTCGAAACGACGTAGGGCCAGATCAGGTCGTTCGAGCGCAGCATGTTGAAGGCGCTCGCCATCTTCGAGCCCTCCAGGAACCCTTTCTCCCGCATTCGCCGCTCGAGCACGTCGAGCTGTTCCTCGTCGACGAACACCTTGAGATCGCCTGCGTGGGTGAAGTCGACCTGCGTCGTCAGGAACGTCGCGGTGGCGATGCGCGCGTCTCCGCGCTTGGCCAGATGGGCGAGCGTCAGCGCCAGCAGCGTGCCGCCGACGCAGTAGCCGACCGCGTCGACCTCGTCCGTCTTCGCCACGTCGCAGACGACGTCGAGCGTCTCGAGGACGCCCTCGCGCATGTAGTCGACGAACGATTTCTCCGCGAGCGTCTCGTCCGGGTTGACCCATGAGATCAGGAACACCGTGTGTCCCTGTCCGACCAGCCAGCGGACGAGGGACTTATCCGGGTTGAGATCGAGAATGTAGAACTTGTTGATCCACGGCGGCACGAACAGGATCGGCCGTTTGCGCACCGTCTCCGTCGCGGGCGCATACTGGATGACCTGCCGGATGGCGTTCTCGGCGATCACCTTGCCCGGCGACAGCGCGAGGTTGCGACCGACCTCGAACTTCGTCGCGTCGGTCTGCCGCATCCTGAGCTCGCCTTTGCCCTCGCGGATGTCCTCGGCCAGCATGCGCATGCCGCGCACGAGGTTCTCGCCGTTCGAGGTCAGGGTGGCGCGCAAGAGCTCCGGGTTGGTAACGACGAAGTTCGACGGCGACAGCGCGTTGGAGATCTGGCGCACGTAGAAGTCCGCCTTCTGGCGGGTGTGGGGGTCGAGGCTGTCCGCGCCCCCCACCATGTCCTCCGCCCAGCGGCTGGTGATCAGGTAGGCCTGCTTGAGGAAGTCGAAGAAGTGGTTCGCCGACCACTCGGGATCGCGGAACCGCTTGTCGCGCGCGTCCGGCTCGGCGGCGGGCGTCGCCGCCTCGCCCATCATGCGGCGCATCGACTGATCCCACAGGCTCATGTAGCCCGACCAGAGCTTCGTCTGCGCCTCCACGGTGCGCTGCGGATCGGCGAGCCAGAACTCGCTCACCTGGGCGATCGTCTTGACGACGTCGGAGAGCTCGTCGGAGAGCTCGGTCTTCTTCTGTCCCGCCTCGCGGGGCCCGAGATAGGCGGCGAGCGCCTTGCCGCCCTCCTCGACGACCCGGGCGAGATTCTGCGCGAACAACTCCGGGTTCTGCACCATGTAGCGCAGCACCGGGTGCTCGAGCGTCGAATCGCCCCCTGCGCCCGCCGGGGCGCCCGACGGCTCCGAGGCCTTGCCTGCCCCGGCCGCGCCGGCTTTCGGCGGTCCCTCCTTTCCGACGGTCATGACGTTCTTTCCTACCTCCCGTCCCTAATAAAGGCGCGCGATGGCGCCGTGACAACAGCGCGGCATCGACGCAAGCCCAACCGGACCGTTTGTGCTGCAATCCGCCCGTCTGCTATGTCTCGGGACGCCGCGGGAACGGCAGGGAGGTCGTCGGGTGGCACGAGCGGGAGGAAGCGCAACGGTGATACGCCGGCTCGGTCGGCTCGCGCTCGTTGTGACGACGGCGGCACTCGCCGCCGCCTGCGCCAACGATCCGGGTGCGACGCTCATTCCGATGCCCGAGCCGGAGCCGGTCACCGTCTCCGCCGCCGACGTCCCCCCGACCACCCCCGACGGCTTCCCGAACGTCTCCGCCATGCCGGTCATCGTCGGCGGCACGCCGCTCTCCGCCCCCGAACAGGCGGCACAGGAAAAGTCGCTCGCCGGCGACCTCGCGGCGCAGGGCGGCGCGCGCCCGGCGGCGACGACGGCAACGGCCGCCGAACTGCAGGCCGCCGGCGCCACCCACGAGGCGAGGGCCCGCCAGATCATCGGCGGCAGCTGAGGCCTCCCGGCCGGCGCTGCAGCGTGCGCATCGGGGCGAACGGTGATATGAGGCGCCCGGCTGCGGAGACGTCCGCAGGCCGCCTTTCACGGGACCCGCGACGATGGAAGACTTTCACAAGACCCGCCGGCTGCCGCCCTATGTCTTCGAGCAGGTCAACCGCCTGAAGGCCAAGGCCCGCGCCGGTGGCGCCGACATCGTCGACCTCGGCATGGGCAACCCCGATCTGCCGACGCCGAAGTTCATCGTCGACAAGCTGTGCGACGCCGTGCAGCGCCCGCGCACGCACCGCTATTCCGCCTCCAAGGGCATCGCCGGGCTGCGCCGCGCCCAGGCCGGCTACTACGCCCGCCGCTTCGGCGTGAAGCTCGACCCCGACACGCAGGTGGTCGCCACCCTCGGCTCGAAGGAGGGCTTCGCCAACATGGCGCAGGCGATCACCGCGCCGGGCGACGTCGTGCTGGTGCCGAACCCGAGCTACCCGATCCATGCCTTCGGCTTCCTGATGGCGGGCGGCGCCATCCGCTCGGTGCCGGCCGAGCCCGGGCCGGAGTTCTTCCACGCGCTCGAGCGCGCCGTCGTCCACTCGATCCCGTCGCCGCTCGCGGTGGTGCTCTGCTATCCGGCGAACCCGACGGCGATTGTGGCGGACCTCGACTTCTACCGCGACGTCGTCGCCTTCGCGAAGAAGCACGGCATCTTCGTGCTCTCCGACCTCGCCTACTCCGAGATCTATTTCGACGGCGTGCCGCCGCCCTCGCTGCTGCAGGTGCCCGGCGCGATGGACGTCGCGGTCGAGTTCACCTCGATGTCGAAGACCTTCTCGATGCCCGGCTGGCGCATCGGCTTCGCCGTCGGCAACGAGCGTCTCATCGCCGCGCTGGCGCGGGTGAAGTCCTATCTCGACTACGGCGCCTTCACGCCGATCCAGGTGGCGGCGACGGCGGCGCTCAATGCCGGCGACGAGCCGATCCAGGAGGTGCGCGAGATCTACCGCCGCCGCCGCGACGTGCTCGTCGACAGCTTCGAGAAAGCGGGCTGGGCCGTTCCGGCGCCCGCCGCCTCGATGTTCGCCTGGGTGCCGATCCCCGAGCGCTTCCGCGATCTCGGCAGCCTCGAGTTCTCCAAGCTCGTGCTGGAGAAGGCCGACGTCGCCGTCTCCCCCGGCATCGGCTTCGGCGAGCACGGCGACGGCCACGTGCGCATCGCGCTCGTCGAGAACGAGCAGCGCATCCGCCAGGCCGCCCGCGGTGTCCGCCGGTTCCTTGAAACCGCGGGGGAAACATTGCACAACGTCATCCCGATCGGGGCGCGGCGCTGACCGTCTAGGCGGGCGCCACGTTCCGTCGCCCGCCGTCAACCGCTCCCGCGTTCGCGCCCAGTCCCCCACGGGCGCGATTGGGCGCGGGAGATTTGGCCGAGACCAGCCGATCCGCGGACCCGAGACCCTCATGGAAAAACCACTGAAAGTGGGCCTCGCCGGGCTCGGAACCGTCGGCGCGGCGACGGTGAAACTGTTGCAGCGCCACGCCGATGCGCTCGCCGACCGCTGCGGCCGGCCGATCGTCGTGACGGCGGTCTCGGCGCGCGACCGCACGAAGGATCGCGGCGTCGATCTCGGCGACGCCGCCTGGTTCGACGATCCGGTCGAACTCGCGGCCGGCGCCCACATCGACGTCTTCGTCGAGCTGATGGGCGGGGAGGGCGATCCCGCCGCCGCCGCCGTGCGGGCGGCGCTCGCCCGCCGCCTTCCCGTCGTCACCGCCAACAAGGCGCTGCTCGCCGCGCACGGCAACGAACTCGCCCGCATCGCCGACGGCGCCGGCGTCAGCCTCGGCTTCGAGGCGGCGGTGGCCGGCGGCATCCCGATCGTCCGCACCTTGCGCGAGGCGCTCGCCGGCAACGCCGTCAGCCGCGTCTACGGGATCCTCAACGGCACCTGCAACTACATCCTGACGCGAATGGAGAAGGAGGGGCTCGACTTCGCCCACTGCCTCGCCGAGGCGCAGCGGCTGGGCTACGCCGAAGCCGATCCGACCTTCGACGTCGAGGGCTTCGACACCGCCCACAAGCTGTCGATCCTCACCGCGCTCGCCTTCGGCACCGAGGTCGACGCCAGCGCGATCCATATCGAGGGCATTTCCTCGATCACCCCGGCGGACATCGAGGCCGCGGACGAACTCGGCTACCGCATCAAGCTCTTGGGCGTCGCGAGCCGCACCGACACCGGCATCGAGCAGCGCGTGCACCCGACGATGGTGCCGAAGTCGTCGGCGATCGCCCGCATCGACGGCGTGCTGAACGCCGTCGCCGTCGATACCGACGCGGTCGGCGAGATCGTCCTCGTCGGCCCCGGCGCCGGCGGCGACGCCACCGCGTCGTCGGTGGTGGGCGACATCGCCGACGTCGCCGCCGGGCGCACGCTGCCGGCGTTCGGACGTCCTGCATCGCGCCTCGTCCCGTACAAGCCTGCGCGCATGCGGGCGCACGCCGGCGGCTACTATGTGCGCCTGCTGGTGCGCGACCGCCCTGGCGCCTTCGCGACGGTGGCGTCGCACATGGGCGAGCACGGCATCTCGCTCGAATCGATCGTGCAGCGGCGCCGCGCACCGAAGGCCGACGCGCCCGGATCGGCGGTTCCGGCCGACGTGCAGCCGATCATGCTGATCACCTACGAGACGACGGAGGCGGCGATGCGGGACGCGCTCGAGGCGATCGCGGCGGCGAAGGTCGTCGAGGGTACCCCCCGCATGATCCGCATCGAAAAACTGGCCTGATCCGAGGCCCGAAGACGAAGAACACACCAGAGGTGAAAGCGATGGCGAAGGGCGACAAGGGGCGGACGTCGGCGGTGCTGGATCGCATGCTCACCCTCGAGGTGGTCCGCGTGACCGAGCGCGCCGCGGTGGCGGCGGCGCGGCTGCGCGGGCGCGGCGACGAGAAGGCCGCCGACCAGGCGGCCGTCGACGCCATGCGCCGGGAGCTCAATCGCCTGCCCATCAAGGGCACCGTCGTCATCGGCGAGGGTGAGCGCGACGAGGCGCCGATGCTCTACATCGGCGAGGCCGTCGGCACAGGCGACGGCCCGAAGGTCGACATCGCCCTCGACCCGCTCGAGGGCACGACGATCTGCGCGAAGAACCTGCCGAACTCGCTCGCCGTGCTGGCACTGTCGGAGGCGGGCGGCCTGCTCAACGCTCCCGACGTCTACATGGACAAGATCGCTATCGGCCCCGGCTACCCGGCCGGCCTCGTCGACCTCGACGCCTCGCCGGCGGACAACATCGCCGCGCTCGCCAGGGCGAAGGGCGTGCCGGTCGGCGAGATCACCGCCTGCATCATGGACCGCACCCGCCACGACGCCCTGATCGAGGCCGTGCGCGCCACGGGTGCGGCGATCCGCCTGATCGGCGACGGCGATGTCGCCGGCGTCATCCACACCACCGATCCGGACGAGACCGGCATCGACATCTACATCGGCATCGGCGGGGCGCCCGAAGGCGTGCTCGCCGCTGCGGCGCTGCGCTGCATCGGCGGCCAGATGCAGGGCCGGCTGATCCTCGACACCGAGGAGAAGCGCACCCGCGCCAAGCGCATGGGCGTCACCGAGCCGAACAAGAAGTACGACCTGACGGAAATGGCCTCCGGCGACGTCTTCTTCGCCGCCACCGGCGTCACCGACGGCAACTTCCTCGACGGCGTCGCCTTCAAGCGCGACCGCATCGAGACGCACACGGTGGTGATGCGCTCGTCGACCGGCACCGTCCGCTTCGTCAAGTCCATGCATCTCGACTTCAAGAAGTTCGAGAACGATTGACGAATCGCGCCGCCGCCGGCTCCCGTCGGGCATGGACGCGAAGCTGGCGACGCGAGCGCAGATGTTGACGGGCCCGTCGCCGCTCGCTCCCGGGGCGCAGGGGATTTTCGATGTCTCGGCGTCGGTGACCGGCCGCGCCTGGCGGCCGCGCCTCGACGCCGCCGGCGAGGCGACGGCGATGGCGATCGCCCAGCGCCACGGGTTGCCCGACGTCGTCGCCCGTGTCGTCGCCGGCCGCGGCATCGGCGTCGACGCCGTCGAGGCCTTTCTTGCCCCGAGCCTCCGCGCGGCGCTGCCGGACCCGTCTACGCTGACCGACATGGACCGCGCCGCCGTCCGCCTCGCCGACGCCGTCGAGGCCGGCGAGCCGATCGGCATCGTCGCCGACTACGACGTCGACGGCGCCTCGTCCGCGGCGATCCTAGACCGCTACCTCGCCGCCGTCGGCCGGCCGCCGCGCGTGCACGTGCCGGACCGCATCGCCGAGGGCTACGGCGTCAGCATCGCAGCGGTCGAGAGCCTCGCCGACGCCGGCGCGACGCTGCTGGTGGCGGTCGACTGCGGCACGTCGAGCCACGCAGCACTCGCCCGCGCGGCGGCGCTCGGCCTCGACGTCGTCGTGCTCGACCACCATCCGGCGCCGACCGCACTGCCACCTGCCGTCGCGCTGGTGAACCCCAACCGCCAGGACGACCTCTCCGGCCTCGGCACGCTGTGTGCCGCCGGCGTCACCTTCCTCGCCGTCGTCGCCCTCAACCGGGACCTCCGCCGCCGGGGCCGCTTTGCCGGCCGCCGCGAGCCGGATCTCCTGGCGCTGCTCGACCTCGTGGCGCTCGGCACCGTCTGCGACGTCGTCCCCCTCGTCGGCCTCAACCGCGCCTTCGTCGCCCGTGGCCTCGCTGTGATGCGCATGCGCGCCAACATCGGCCTCGCGGCGCTCGCCGACGCCGCGCGCCTCAACGGCCCGCCCGCCGCCTGGCACCTCGGCTTTCTGCTCGGCCCGCGCATCAACGCCGGCGGCCGCATCGGCGATTCCGGCCTCGGCGCACGGCTGCTCGCCACCGACGACCCCGCCGAGGCCGCCCGCATCGCCGCCGATCTCGACACCCTCAACCGCGTCCGCCAGGACGTCGAGGCCGACGCCCTCGTGCAGGCGGACGCGATGACGATCGACATCGGCGACGACCCGGTCGTCGTCGTCGCCGGCGCGGACTGGCACCCCGGCGTCGTCGGCCTCGTCGCCGCCCGCCTGAAGGAGCGCACCGGCCGCCCGGCGATCGCCATCGCGAGCGGCAACGGCGCCGGCTCCGGCCGCTCGATTGCCGGCGTCGACCTCGGCGCGGCGATCGCTGCGGCAGTCGAGGCCGGCATCCTCGTCAAGGGCGGCGGCCACGCCATGGCGGCGGGCGTGACGATCGAGCCCGCGCGCGTCGACGACCTCCGCCGCTTCCTGTGCGCCCGGCTGGCCGGGGCCGTGGCGGCGTCGCGAGCGGCTGCCGGCCTCGATGTCGACGCGGCCCTGTCGGCCGCCGCCGCGACGCCCGAGCTCGTCGAGATGATCGAGAAGGCCGGACCCTTCGGCGCCGGCTGCCCGGAACCGGTGTTCGCCTTCGCTGGCCACCGCATCGTCGACGCCCTCGTCGTCGGCGGCAGCCACGTCAAGGTGGTGCTCGCCGGCGGCGACGGTGCGCGGCTTGAGGCGATCTCATTCCGCTCGGCCGAGGCGCCGCTCGGCCGCGCCCTCATCGCTGCCCGCGGCAGCGTCCGCCACGTCGCCGGCACGCTCGGCATCGACAGCTGGGGCGGCGGCCGCAAGGTCGTGCTTCGCCTCATGGACCTCGCCGACCCGGCAGCCGCGCCCAGACGATGACGGCACGCCGGCGACCTTAACCTCGCCTTTACGATGATCGGGCACTCTCCGCCCTGCGCGTCGTTTGAAAGTTCAGCGTCGCGATGCGCACCAGCTTCCGCGGGGCGCCGGCAACGGCGCCCCGCTTGCCGTTTCGGCCGGCGAGCGGAGCCTCTCCATGAATGACAGCGATCATCCCACCCCGGGCCCGAGCTTCGAGATCGCTTTCGATATGGTAAATAACCAGTTGATTCATATTCTATAATTGTTTCGTTAAGCTTGCCGCTTAACGCCGGCTTCATGCCGTTTGGCGAGGCTGCCTTTCCGACTGCTGGAGGGGAGCCGCTCGCCGATGAGCCCGATTGCCGCAACCGTTCGTGTGCTCGATCGCGGGGTCGGCGAGGTCGTCGGCCGCAGGCCGCGCCGGACCAGTTCCGCCCGCGTCGCGATCGGCGGCGACACCCAGCGGCTGCCGCTCGACGAGGTGCTCGTCGGCGACTCGATCGAGATCATGGAGCGCCTGCCGGCCGGCTCCGTCGACGTTGTCTTCGCCGACCCGCCCTACAACCTGCAGCTCGAAGGGGCGCTGCACCGCCCCGACCAGTCCCGCGTCGACGCCGTCGACGACGACTGGGACCGCTTCGATTCGTTCGCCACCTACGACGCCTTCACCCGCCGTTGGCTCGCCGCCGCCCGCCGCCTGCTGAAGCCCTCGGGCACGCTCTGGGTGATCGGCTCCTACCACAACATCTTCCGCGTTGGCACGAACCTGCAGGACCTCGGCTTCTGGGTGCTGAACGACGTCGTCTGGGTGAAGTCGAACCCGATGCCGAACTTCCGCGGCCGCCGCTTCGCCAATGCCCACGAGACGATGATCTGGGCCGCCCGCGACCGCGACGAGAAGGGTTACACCTTCAACTATCACGCGCTGAAAGCCTTCAACGACGATCTGCAGATGCGCTCCGACTGGACCCTGCCGATCTGCTCGGGCGGCGAGCGGCTTCGCGACGGGGAGGGCGCCAAGCTGCATCCGACGCAGAAGCCGGAGGCGCTGCTCTACCGCGTGCTGCTCGCCTCGACGAAGCCGGGCGACGTCGTCCTCGACCCGTTCTTCGGCTCCGGCACCACCGGCGCCGCCGCCCGCAAACTCGGTCGTCGCTTCGTCGGCATCGAGCGCGACGAGGGCTACGCGAGCGCCGCCCGCGCCCGCATCGCCGCCGTCGAGCCGGCCCCCGACGGGGCGCTGGAGACGCTCGCCGGCAAGCGCGGCGTGCCGCGCGTCCCCTTCGGCGCCCTGCTCGAGGCGGGCCTCGTCGCACCGGGCACCGAGGTCACCGACGCCCGCCGCCGCCACCGCGCCACCGTCCGGGCCGACGGCTGCCTCGAATCGGGCGGCCACGTCGGCTCGATCCACCGGGTCGGCGCGCTGGTGCAGGGGCTGGAAGCCTGCAACGGCTGGACCTTCTGGCATTTCGACCAGGGAGCCGGCCCGCAGCCGATCGACGCCTTGCGCGAACGCATCCGCGCCGCCTTCGCCAGCGGCGCCTGAGGCCGCCGCCCGGCGCCGGGACTACGGCGTCGCCGGCAGCGTCCGCGACAGCGTCGTTGCTTCGAGCGGCGCGGTGCCCGCTGCAAAGCCGTTCTGCTGCAGGATGAACGCCGTAATCGGCATGAGCGTCGTGTCCGGCAGCGAGCCGGGGTTCACCGCCGGCATCGTCGTGTGCTCGACACCGTAGAGGTCCGCCAGCGGCTGCCCGCCGAAGACTTTCAGGAACGCCGCGCCCTTCAGCGCCGGGCCGTCGGCGCCGGTGAGGTCCGGCCGATGGCACTCGGCGCAGTAGTTGTTGAAGAGTTGCTGGCCACTCGTCGCCTGCGCGGCCGTATACCAGCCGGCCGCCGGTGCCGCGTCCTGGGCCGGCGCGGCGCGGATGCCGGCGAGGCCGCCCGCGAGCACGATCGCGGCGACACCCGCCGCGCGACGCCGACCACGGCGGCTGCCGAATAGGGCGATGACGGCCTCCCTCGTTTGCGGGCGCTGGGCGCCTCTCGTGCATCGCGGACACCGGCGGATCGTTCCGCCGTACCTCCGCCGCCGCGATTCCGGCGCAGTGACGGTCATGCTATGCCGCCGGTAGGAACCGACAAAGGGGCGGCGTGCGGATGACCAGCGTTGTGGAAGGGCATATGGCGGCGGAGCGGAGAGGCATCGATCGCCCGGCCCGCACGGTGGGCGCGCGCGCGTGGACGGCGCTGGCGAGCCTCGTCCTGGCGCTGCTCGCCGTCGCGGCGCCCGCCCACGCGCTGGAACACCGCTTTCCCGGCCTGAAGTTCTCGTTCGACGCGCCGGCCGGCTGGGTCGTCTACGCCGTCGCCGGCGGGCCGCCGCGTGCTCAGAACGAGGTTTTCCACACGGAGCTGACCCTCGGTGACCTGCGCGACGGCGAGTACATCCCGGTGATCGAGTTCACCCGCCCCGGCGTGAACGCCACGATGTCGCCGAGCATCAGCATCTACGCGACGAAGCGCGGCAGCGACGAAACGCTCGACCGCGCCCGATGGGTGATCAACAACATCGTCAGCCTGAAGAAGTCCTCCAGCAGCCAGTTCGAGCTCATGATGGCGCCGCGCCAGTTCACCACCGGCACGCTGGAGTTCGAGTTCGCCGAGATGCAATACGGCACCGTGCTCGCCGACGGCCAGGAATACGGCGTTCTCGACCAGACCTTCGTCGTCGACGGCAAGGCGCTGCTGCTCGTCATCGACGTGAAGACGGCCGCCGACGACAGCGAATCCCGCAGCCTCGCGACGGACCTGATGAAGTGGATCAAGTTCGACTGAAGCGGTCGACGGTCGGGCCGGCAGTTGATCTGAGGCTGTACGAAAAGCGCTGGATGAGTGTTGCTGACGGACGAAGTTCAGCAAATGAGGTCATCCCAGGCCTTGTGCCACGGCTGTCCAGTTCAGCTCAGCCTCACCCGCGGCAAACCGTTGAAATCACAGCAGGAAGGCTCCCTCTTCGCGGCAGGGGGTTTCGGTTCGCCGCCCTCCACCCACAAACCTCTCCTCCGTCATGCCCCGGCTTGACCGGGGCATCCAAGCCACGGAAACGACAATCGTTTTTGCAAGTGGATGGATCGCCCGGTCAAGCCGGGCGATGACGGATCGAGGGGTTGAGCACAAGAACCGGACGGCCGTGGCACACGACCTAGAATGACCCACCACTATGCTCGCCACAGCGGCATACAAGTTGCTCCGTCGGACCTTCCCTCATCGTCTCAGCGGTAGGTCATTTCCCACCGCCCCCGCCACCACCTTGCGAAACACCGACGGCAGCGCTTCGCCGTCGATCTCTGTAACCGTCGACCACCACATCCCCGTCGGCGCGGCCGTCGTCGCCGCCACGTCCGCCCGCCACAGGTCGAGCTCCAGGTGGAAATGCGTGAAGGTGTGCGCCACCGGCGCGGGCAGCCGGCGCCAGTCGGCGGGAAACGGCGCCGCGGCGAGCGGGTCGGTGATCGCGCCCTCACGCCACTCGCTCCCCGGCACTTCCGTCATGCCGCCGAGCAGGCCGCGCGGCGGCCGGCGGCGCATCAGCACCGCGCCGTCGGCCCGCACCGCGACGAAGGCCGCGCCACGGCGCACCGGCCGCGCCGCCTTGGCCGCCTTCTGCGGATAGATCTCCTGCGTCCCCGCCGCCCGCGCCCGGCACGCCTCCGTCCACGGGCAGAGGCTGCAGGCGGGTCGCTTCGGCGTGCAGATCGTCGCGCCGAGGTCCATCGTCGCCTCGGCAAACTCGCCCGGCCGGTCGGACGGGACCAGCGCCGCGACCCGCTCGCGCACCATGGACTTTGCCGCCGGCAGCGGCGTCTCGATGGCGTAGAGCCGCGTGAACACCCGCTCGACGTTGCCGTCGACGACGGTGGCCGGCTGGTCGAAGGCGATCGCCGCAATCGCCGCCGAAGTATAGGCGCCGACGCCCGGCAGCGCGGCGAGCCCGGCCTCGTCGCCGGGAAAGCGCGCGTCGTGCTCGGCCGCCACGACCTCGGCGCAGCGCTTCAGGTTGCGGGCGCGGGCATAGTAGCCGAGCCCGGCCCACGCCTTCATCACGTCCTGCTCGTCGGCGGCGGCCAGATCGCCCACCGTCGGCCAGCGCGCCGTGAAGGCCTCGAAGTAGCCCTTCACGGCTGTGACCGTCGTCTGCTGCAGCATCACCTCCGACAGCCACACCCGATAGGGATCCGGCCGCACGCCGCGCCGCCGCTCCGCCGGCCCGGCCCGCCACGGCAGCCGCCGCGCGTGCCAGTCGTACCAGGTGAGCAGGTTGGCGGCGGACGGGGCGGGGAGGGCGGGTATGGGGGCCTGCATGAGCATTGCGCCAAGATAGAGGACCTTCGTGCGGCTTCGATAGCGCGCCGGCGACCCGTCCACATTTGCATCGGAACCAGCGATGTTACTGTTCATACCGCCTGATAGCCTTGAAAGGCAGGAGGAGCAGGATGACGACCTCGAGCGCCAAACTCGACGTTATGAGGAGCTCCACATAACGCCGATTATGTGGAGAGCGGGGTTATGCGGAGCGTTGGTCTGTGAGGCTTGGTTTTCCGCCGGTTTCGGCGGGTTCTGCTCCGCATGATCTCACGACGAGTGCCCGCGGACTGTTGTCATGGGTTTGACAGCAAAAATCTGCTAATTCGGAACGTATCTGTCGGTATGGGAATGGCTATGCGCGCACTCCGTTTATCTATCGCTCTCCTGAGCATCTGCTTTTGTTCGATAGCATCGGCGCAATCGTCCACGTCCAATGCGGGGATCGCGCGTATTACGGTGGGCACTCAAGAATCCTTCGATACGCTTGTCTGGTATCCGACGCAGGCGGAAGAAGCGTCATGGCAAATTGGCCCCTTCACCATTCCGGCGAATCAAAATGCCACAGTTGCTCCAGGCCGGTTCCCCGTCGTGCTATTGTCGCACGGGGGCGGCCAGACTGGCGGTAGCCCCCTTCTGCTGAGTGGCCTTTCGGCGCGACTGGCCCGAGAGGGATTCATCGTGATCGCGCCCTTCCACGGCAAGACGCGCTTCTTGCAGCGGCCGCGTCAAGTCGAGGCGGCCCTTGAGGCCGTTAGGACCGATCCGCGCTTCAAGTCGCATATCGCCTCGGACAAGGTTGGGATGCTCGGATTTTCACTTGGCGGTGCTGTCACGTTGGCGCTTGCGGGTGGAAGACCGAATTTCCAACAACTCGCCGCCTATTGCGCGACGCATTCGGACGATGTGCAGTCGTGCACCGCCGGACCGGGCGGCGACAGGAATGCGAGTTCGTCCACCCAAAAAACCCAGCCGCCGCCCAGCGGACTCACGATTCCTCATCTTCCCCTAAAGGGGCTTGCCCTGCTCGACCCGTTTGCCGTCCTGTTCCAGCGTGATGATCTCGCGGCAGTGAGCGTGCCGGTTTTGTTGTTCCGTCCGAAACAAAGCAGAATGGGAGAAGAAAATACGCGCTCGCTCGCAGCGAGCCTCCCGCAACCGCCGCAGCTTCAGTATGTGCCTGGCGGGCATTTTATCTTCACAGATATCTGCTCGCCAGCTTTGCGAGCAGAGGCTCCAGGAGTGTGTGTGGACGCCGAAGGCGTTGATCGCGCGGCCACTCATGCAGATGTCGAAGCCGAGATCGTCAAGTTTTTCCGAAGCATCCTCTAGGGATCGCTATCGCATCGAGCGATCCCGCGGGGTTGAAGTCGCGCGCCCCGCCGGAAGCGGAGCGCCCGACTTCAACCCTCGGAATTATGCGAAGCAGAAGCCGCCGAAATCCGCGGAAAACCAGCCTCACAGACCAACGCTCCGCGGGTGTTTGCCGCCGCCCGTATCGCGACTACGCGATCTTCTCTCGGATAGAGGGCGACTCCGTGCAGGTGCTGCATGTGCTGCATGGGGCACGCGACCATGATTGGCTGCTGTTCCCTGAGTGATCGCTGCATCCGGTGGCCGTGGGTCTCCGTTTGCGCCTCTCCGCTTGCGTCGCCCGCCGCACCTGCGCGACAATTGCCATCATGCCGGACCGCGGGGGGCTCGGCGCTCTCATGCGTCGCCGTGGAAGGCGCCATGATGCGAAAGGACACCGGCGGATGCGGCGCGAGCCTCGCCCGATCGCCGATCTCGTCGGCGGCGCGATCGACCAGGCCTGCCGTCGCCGCGGCTTCGCCTCGTCGGAACTCGTGACGCTGTGGCCGGAACTCGTCGGCGCCGGCATCGCCGCCGGTTGCCGGCCGGAGAAGCTCGTCTGGCCGCGCCGCCGCGGCGAGGCCGGGGAGGGCGAGCCGGCCACCCTCATCGTCTCCTCCGACGGCCCGACGGCGCTCGTCCTCACCCACGCCGGCCCGCAACTGGTCGAGCGCCTCAACGCCTTCCTCGGCTGGAAGGCGATCGGCCGCATCCGCATCGAGCAGACGTTCCGCCCCCCGCCGCCGCCGCGGCCGGCGCCCCGCACCGCGCTCGACCCGGCGGAAACGGCGGCGGTCAAGCGTTCCGCCGCCGGCATTGCCGATGGCGGCCTGCGCGACGCCGTCGAACGGCTCGGCCGCGCCGTTCTGTCCGCTTGCCATCCGACCGCGAGCGATCCATTGCCGCCTCCCCAAGTTCGCCCCAATCCTGCGTCTCCGTCCTCCCGCCCGGAAACGGCGGCGGCGGGTCGTGCCGTCCCTGCACATCGAGGAGTTCCTTCGTGAGACCGACCCGCAGACAGTTCATCGGCGGCGCCGTCGCCCTGTCGGCCGCCGCCGGCCTCGTCTGGCCGCCGCTTCCGGCCTTCGCGCAGACCGTCGACACCGCCAAGCTCCTGGAAGCCGGCCCGCTCGGCGAGGAGGCGCTGGGCGCGGCCGACGCGCCGGTGACGATCGTCGAGTACGCATCGCTCACCTGCGGCCACTGCGCCGCCTTCGCCACGCAGACCTTCCCCGCGCTCAAGACGAAATACATCGACACCGGCAAGGTGCGCTTCATCATGCGGGAGTTCCCGCTCGATCCGCTCGCCGCCGCCGCCTTCATGCTGTCGCGCTGTGCTGGCGAGGGCAAATATTTCCAGATGGTGGACCTGTTCTTCGAGAAGCAGGCCGACTGGACGCGCACCGACGATCCGGTCGCGGCACTGCTCGGCCTGTCGAAACAGGCCGGTTTCACACAGGAGAGCTTCGAGTCCTGCTTGACGAATCAGGAGCTGCTCGACGGAGTGAATGCCGTCAAGGACCGTGGCGCGCAAGAGTTCGGAGTCGATTCGACGCCGACCTTCTTCGTCAACGGCCAGGTGATCCGCGGAGCGAAGACGATTGCCGAGTTCGACGCGATCCTGGAGCCGCTGCTCAAGTGATCCGCGCCTGCCGCTGACCGGCGGCGCGCCGCTCGTCCTGCGCGCCGCCGATGCCGTTCCGCCGCCCTGGGGGAGAGGGCGGCGATGAAGTTCGTCAAGCTCCGCCTCGCCGGCTTCAAGACCTTCGTCGAGCCGACCGACGTGCCGATCGAGGCCGGCATGACCGGTGTCGTCGGCCCGAACGGCTGCGGCAAGTCGAACCTCGTCGAGGCGCTGCGCTGGGTGATGGGCGAGAGCTCGTCGAAGAGCCTGCGCGCCTCCGGCATGGACGACGTCATCTTCTCAGGCTCCGGCCGCCGCCCGTCGCGCGACCGCGCCGAGGTGACCCTCGTCCTCGACAACGCCGACCGCAGCGCGCCGGCCGGCTTCAACGACGCCGACACCCTCGAGGTGACGCGCCGCATCGAGCGCGAGGCGGGCTCCGTCTACCGGGTCAACGGCCGCGACGTGCGCGCCCGCGACGTGCAACTCCTCTTCGCCGACGCCTCGACCGGCGCCCGCTCGCCGGCACTGGTGCGGCAGGGGCAGATCGGCGAGCTGATCGCCGCCCGACCGGCGCAGCGCCGCGGCATCCTGGAAGAGGCGGCCGGCATCACCGGCCTGCACTCGCGCCGCCACGAGGCGGAACTCAGGCTGCGCGCCGCCGAGCAGAACCTCGAGCGCGTCGAGGACGTCATCAAGGAGATCGAGGGCCGCCTCGACGGCCTGCGCCGTCAGGCCCGCCAGGCGTCGCGCTACCGCAACCTCTCCGGTGAGATTCGCAAGGTCGAAGCGGCGCTCTTCTATCTCAAGTGGATCGCCGCCTGCGCGGCCGTGACCGACGCCGAGGAGGCGCTCGCCGCCTCGGTGCGAGAGGTCGAGGCGCGCGCCGTCGTCCAGGCGTCCGCCGCCCGTGACCAGGCGGTCGCTGCCGCTGCGATGCCGCCGGTGCGCGATCGCGAGGCGGCCGCCTCCGCTGCGCTTCAGCGGCTGCGCATCGCCGCCGAGGCGCTGGCGGCGGAGGAGCGGCGCACCGCCCAGCGCATCGCCGAGCTCGACCGGCGCGCCGCCGAGGCGGAAGCGGACGCGGTTCGCGCAGCGGCGGTCGGCGAGGAGGCCGAGGCGCGCCTCGCCGCCCTCGACGCGGAGGATGCCGCGCTGGCCGGCGAGGAGGCGTCCGCGGCGACGCGGGTCGACGAGCTGGCGGCGGCCGTGGCCGCCGCCGAGGCGACCCTCGCCGAGGCCGAATCGGCCCTCTCCGACGCGACCCGCCGCGCTGCCGACGCGGCGGCGCGCCGCTCTGCCCTGGAACGATCGGAGCGCGAAGCCGCCACCCGCCTCGCCACGCTCGACCGCGAGCTTGGAACCCTCGCCCGCGAGCGCGGCGATCTCGACGCCGCCCTCGCCGGTTCAAGCAGCGACGCGCCGCGTACTGCCTTTGCCGCGGCCGAGGCGGCGCTGGCCGAGGCGGAGGCGTCCCTCGCCGCCGCCGAATCGGCCGCGTCGGCGGCGCGCGAGCGCGAGGCGGCGACGCGTGGCCCGGCACAGGCCGCCGAGACCGTGCTGACGCGTCTCGAGGCCGAGGCGAAGGCGCTCGCCCGGGTGCTGGCCGCCGCATCGTCCGGTGGCGCGCATCCGCCGGTGCTCGACCACGTTTCCGCCGACAAGGGCTTCGAGCGGGCGCTCGCCGCCGCGCTCGGCGACGACCTCGAGGCTTCACTCGCTGCCGGCGCCCCGTCCCGCTGGGAGGGCGCGCCGTCCGACGGCGATCCGCCCCTGCCGGACGGGGCGACGCCGCTGTCGGCGCACGTGCGCGTGCCGCCGCAGCTCGCCCGCCGGCTCGCGCAGATCGGCCTCGTCGAGCCGACCGACGCCCCGGCGCTGCGGCCATGGCTGAAACCCGGCCAGCGGCTCGTCAGCCGGGCCGGCGATCTCTGGCGCTGGGACGGCTTCGTCGCCGACGCCGATGCGCCGACCGCCGCCGCCCAGCGCCTCGCCGAGCGCAATCGTCTCGCAGAGGTGGAGGCCGCTGCCGCAGGGGCCCGCACCGCCGCGGCGGAGGTCCGTGCCGCGCATGCCGCCGCGCAGGCCGGCGTTGCTCCGGCCGCGACGGCGGAGCGCACCGCCCGCGAAACCGTCCGCGCTCGCCAGGCGGCCGTCGGTCAGACCCGCGAGGCGCTCGCGAAGGCCGAGCGCCGTCAGGCCGAGATCGCCGCGCGGGCGCGCTCGCTCGCCGAGCTGGCCGAGCGCCGCAGCGCCGACCGGACGACGGCTGCCGACGCGCATGCGGCGTCGGCGACGGCCCTCGCCGAATCGCCACCGCCGGGCGCCGAGGACGCGGCGATCGCCGAGCGGCGTGCCGCCGTCGCCGAACGCCGCGCCGCCGCCGGCGAAGTGCGCGCCGTCGCCGCGACGCTCGCCCGAGAGGGCGAACTGCGTGGCCGTCGCCGCCGCCAGATCGTCGAGGAGCGCAAGACCGCCGCCGAGCGGGCCGCTTCTGCGACGGCTCATCGCACCCAGCTCCTGCAGCGTCGGGCGGAGATCGAGGCGGAGCGGGTAGCGCTCGCCGATGCGCCGGCCGAGTTCGGCCGCCGGCGCCGCTCGCTCGCCGAGGAGATCGCTTCTGCCGAATCGACCGCCGCGGCGGCCACCGACGCCCGGACCGCCGGCGAGGCGGCGCTCGCCGTCGCAGACCGGGCGTCGCGCGACGCGCTCGAGGCGCTGTCGGCGGCGCGCGAGCTGCGCGGCCGCGGCGAGGAGCGCCTCGCTGCCGCCCGGGAGCGGCGGGGCGAAATCGAGGCGGCGATCGCCGAGGCGCTCGACGGACCGCCGGAGGAGGCGGCGAAGGTCGCCGGCATCGTTGCCGCCGCCCCGCTGCCGGACGCTATCGCCCTCGAGCAGCGGCTCGAGCGGCTGAAGCTCGAGCGCGAGCGGCTCGGCGGCGTCAATCTGCGCGCCGAGGAAGAGGTGGCCGAAGCGGAGGAGCGCCGCGACACGCTGGTCGCCGAGCGCGACGAGCTCGTCGAGGCGATCCGCCGGCTGCGGCAGGCGATCCAGACGCTGAACGGCGAGGCGCGCCAGCGCCTGCTCGCCGCGTTCCAAGTGGTCGACAGCCACTTCCGCTCGCTGTTCCGCCACCTGTTCGACGGTGGCGAGGGCGAACTGACGCTGGTCGATTCGGACGACCCGCTGGAGGCGGGCCTGGAGATCGTCGCCCGCCCGCCCGGCAAGAAGCCGCAGACGCTGACGCTGCTCTCCGGCGGCGAGCAGGCGCTGACGACGATGGCGCTGATCTTCGCCGTCTTCCTCACCAACCCGGCGCCGATCTGCGTGCTCGACGAGGTCGATGCACCGCTCGACGACGCCAATGTCGAGCGCTTCTGCGACCTCGTCGCCGAGATGACGCGGCGCACCGACACCCGCTTCCTGATCGTCACCCACAACCCGATCACGATGGCGCGCATGCACCGGCTGTTCGGGGTGACGATGGCCGAGCGCGGCGTCTCGCAGGTGGTGTCCGTCAGCCTGGAGACGGCGGAAGCCTTCCGCGAGGCCGGCTGAGCCCGCCGATGGCTCGCGCGGGCCGATTGTCGCAACCGCTGATCCCTACCGAAATCTATTCAATTTCAAATACTTGATGGCCGCGCCGGCATCCTTGACAGTGGCTCCGGCGGCTGACTATTGTGCGCCCGGCTTCAGGGGTGGTCGGCCCCGTGGGGCCCGTTCCTGCGCGACACGCGAAGACGTGGTGCGAATGCTTCCGGACCCTACCGGGGCGGCCGCTGTTTGGAGGCTGGACGCGATGTCCGATCGCGGCTCTGGCAGACCGCCCCCGGTCGGGGGTGGCGGCGAGCGGGGGAATGGGCGACCCGGGGACGACCATGCCTTGGCGGACCGTCTGAAGCGGCTCGGGCGTTCCCTCGAACGTCATGGTCCGAAGGACGAGCCGGCGGCATCCTCCTCGACGGCAACGTCGGGATGGGGGCAGGCGGTGCGGGTCAGTTCCGAGTTCATCGCCGGCGTCATCGTCGGCGGCGGGATCGGGTGGATCGTGGACTGGGTGTTCGGCATCTCGCCCATCGGGCTGGTGGTGTTCGTGCTCCTCGGCTTCGCGGCCGGCGTCCTGAACGTGCTGCGGGTCACCGGCCGGGCGACGACGCCTGGACGCGGCCCGGACAAGCGCTGACGGCGGACAGGGTCCGGCGACGGCGTGTGTGGCCCGGTGACGACGCCGGGAGAATGAGACCAGGCGGGCCTGTGGCCCGCGGCTGAGAGGGGCACGACGGTGGCGAACGACCCGATCCATCAGTTCGTTATCTCGCCGATCGTCGACATCGACGTCGCCGGCGTCGATCTCTCGTTCACCAATGCCTCGCTGTTCATGGCGCTGACGGTCGGCTCCGTCGTGCTGTTCCTCGTCCTGTCGACCACCGGCCGCGGCCTCGTGCCCAATCGCTGGCAGTCGATGGCCGAGATGTCCTTCGAGTTCGTCGCCAACACACTGCGAAGTTCGTCCGGCACGGAAGGCATGCGCTTCTTCCCGCTCGTCTTCTCGCTGTTCATGTTCATCCTGTTCGCCAATCTGTGGGGCATGTTCCCCTACTTCTTCACGGTGACGAGCCACATCATCGTCACCTTTGCGCTGGCGATGCTGGTGATCATGACGGTGATCATCGTCGGCCTGATGCGGCACGGCACGCACTTCTTCGGCATCTTCGTGCCCAGCGGCGTGCCGATGGCGCTGATCCCGCTGGTGTCGTTGATCGAAGTCATCTCGTTCCTGTCGCGGCCGATCAGCCTCTCCGTCCGTCTGTTCGCCAACATGCTCGCCGGCCACATCACGCTGAAGGTGTTCGCTGCCTTCATCGTGACGCTCGGCACGCTCGGCATCGGCGGCTGGCTCGGCGCCATCCTGCCGCTCGGCATGACGGTGGCGCTGACGGCGCTCGAGTTCCTCGTCGCCTTCCTGCAGGCCTACGTGTTCACCGTGCTGACCTGCATGTACCTCAACGACGCGATCCACCCCGGCCACTGAGGCCGGCGGATCCCGCCCTCAACCCTCCACCATCCAGCGTTTCACCAAGGAGCACTCACATGGAAGCGGATGCGGCAAAGGCCATCGGCGCCGGTATCGCCTGTCTCGGCATGGGCGGCGCGGCCGTCGGCCTCGGAAACATCTTCGGCAACTATCTCGCCGGCGCGCTGCGCAATCCGTCGGCCGCCGACGGCCAGTTCGGCCGCCTGATCTTCGGCTTCGCCGTGACCGAGGCGCTCGGCATCTTCTCGCTGCTCGTCGCGCTGATCCTGCTGTTCACCTGATCGGCCGCGCGGGCGGTGGAGCCACCTCCCGCGGGGGACCACGGCTGAACGGTGTCTGGGGTCGCGGTCCGCCGCGGTCCCGTGTCGGTCGAGAAGGCGCGTGCCGCCCATCCTCCTGTCCCGGTCCGGGAGCGAGGGAGGGTCGTGGCCCGCGCCTTGCGTTGAAGCGATGCGCGTCGGGACGGCTGTCCCGGACGGGAGAGGTCGATGGCGACCGAGACCGAAGTGATGCAGGAACTGGCCACTGACGTGGGAGGTGCCGCCGTGGAACACGCAGGCGACCATGCCGTGGTGTTCCCGCCGTTCGACACCACCACGTTCGCATCGCAGCTGTTCTGGCTCGCGATCACCTTCGGGCTGCTCTACTACCTGATGGCCCGGGTGGTCGTGCCGCGCATCGGCGGCATCCTCGAGGACCGCAGCGACCGCATCGTCGGCGATCTCGCCGAGGCGGCGCGGCTGAAGGAGGAGAGCGAGCGGGTCATCGAGACCTACGAGGCCGAGCTCGCCGAGGCGCGCCGCAAGGCGCAGGCGATCGCCGAGGAGCGTCGCACCGCCGTCAACGCCGACCTCGCCACCAAGCGCGCCAGCGCCGAGCAGGGCCTCGCGGCGAAGCTCGCCGAGGCCGAGGCGAGCATCCGCGGCATCCGCGACAAGGCGCTGTCGGAGGTCGACGGCATCGCCACGGAGGCCGCCGAGGCGGTCGTCGCCCGGCTCGCGCCGATCACCGTCGACGCCGGCGAGGCGGCCGCCGCCGTCGCCCGCGTCAAGCACCGCGAGGGCTGATCATGGACGCCACCTTCTGGGCCCTCGTCGGCCTCGTCCTGTTCCTGGTGCTGATGGTCTACCTGAAGGTGCCCGGCAAGATCACCGCGGCGCTCGACGCCCGCGCCGCCCGCATCCGCCACGAGCTCGACGAGGCCCGCCGGCTGCGCGAGGAGGCGCAGGCCGTGCTCGCCGAGTATCAGCGCAAGCGCAAGGAGGCCGAAGCCGAGGCGGAATCGATCCTGTCGATCGCCAAGGTCGAGGCGGAGCGCATGACCACGGAGGCGCGCGCCGCGCTCGACGAGATGATCGCCCGCCGCACCGCCACCGCCGAGAGCAAGATCGCCCAGGCGGAAGCCCAGGCGGTCGCCGAGGTGCGCGCTCGCGCCGCCGAGGTGGCGGTCGCCGCCGCCCGCGTCATCCTCGAGGACAAGGTGAAGGGCGCCGTCGCCGGCCAGCTGCTGGACGAGGGCATCGCCACCGTGAAGTCCCGCCTCAACTGATCGCCGCGTCGCTCCGGCGGCGCGCCGCACGAGACGAGAGGGCCGCACCGGCGACGGTGCGGCCCTTCGCGTTTGCGCGCCCGAGGCGCCACGACGAGACGGCCGCGTGTGCTCCGCCCGGCGCCCGCGAAAGAAAATCTCCGCCCGCGGGAATAGACACGCCGCACCACCGTTCCTTCCCCGTGCCGCAGGACGGCGCGGGTCCGGCTCCTTCGTTTCCCGCCTCGCTCCGACGGCCATGGCCGATGTCGTGGGGTGACCGGTGCGTCGAGGACGCCTCCGGGTTCGGGAAACAGGAGACGCGAGATGTCGAAGTTCGTTCCGGCGGCGGTGATCGCCGCGACCGTGGTGCCGATGCTGCTGTTCGCCGCCGTGCCGGCGAGCGCCGAGGAGCGGATCTGCCGCTCGTCGCTCGGCAAGGTGACGGTCGACAACCTGAAGGTGCCGCAGAACGCCACCTGCAAGCTGGATGGCACCCGCGTCAAGGGCACCATCCTGGTCGAGCGCGCCGCCACGCTGGTCGCGAGCAAGGTGGTGGTGATCGGCAACGTGCAGGGCGAGGGCGCCAAGGCGGTGACGGTGCAGCGCGGCTCGCGGGTCGGCGGCTCGGTGCAGGTGAAGCAGGGTGGCGCCGCCACGGTGACGGGCAGCTTCGTCGACGGCTCGATCCAGCTCGAACAGAACGCCCGTGCGATGAAGGTGACCGGCAACACCGTCGGCGCCGACGTGCAGGCCTTCCAGAACAAGGGCGGCGTTGAGATTTCCGACAACGTCGTCGACGGCAACCTGCAGTGCAAGGAAAACGTTCCTGCGCCGAGCGGCGGCGGCAACACGGTTCAGGGCAACAAGGAAGACCAGTGCCGCAAGCTGTGAGGCGGGCTGAATTCCAGCGCGAAACAAGGGGCGGCCGTACCCTCGGGGCACGGCCGCCTCAGTATTCACCGATGAACCAAATCCTCTCTCGACGCGTTCTAAAGACGGAGCGCCGAGATTGTTTCGCCGCTTCGGCCAGCCACGATGCACCGGACATGTTTTCTCCGGATGAACTCCGGGACTGACCGCCTGCCTCGCCCGCAAAATCAAGGAAAAAGCCACATGTTCGCAGCGCCCTCACTGACCGCCTTGTCCGCGGCAGCCATTCTTCTTGCCGTCGCCACCATTCCGGCGGCAGCCGACGAGACGACCTGCCGCGGCAAGATGGGCAAGGTGACCGTCGACGACCTGCGCGTGCCGCAGAACTCCACCTGCGAGCTCGACCGCACCAAGGTGAAGGGCTCCATCAATGTGGAGCGCGGGGCGACGCTGCTCGCCTCCCGTGTCGTGGTGGTCGGCAACGTGCAGGCGGAGAGTGCGAAGCTGGTCTCGGTGGTGCGCAAGTCGCGCATCGGCGGCTCCGTGCAGGTCGTGCAGGGTCAGCGCGCCAAGGTTTCGAACAGCGAGATCGACGGTAGCATTCAACTGGAGTCGAACAGCGGCCAGCTGAAGGTGTCCGGCAATGTCGTCGGCTCCGACGTGCAGGCCTTCCAGAACAAGGGCGGCGTCGAGATCGAGGACAACGTCATCGACGGCAACCTGCAATGCAAGGGCAACAAGCCGTCCCCGGACGGCGGCGACAACACCGTGCTCGGCAGCAAGGAAGACCAGTGCAGCAAGCTCTGATGTCCGGGGGGGAGTGAGGAATCCCCTGGGCAAAGGACGGAGCGGGCCGCGGGCGACCGCGGCCCGTTCACGTCAGCCGAGTGCCAGCCGCGCCCGCACGGGCTCAAAGGAGCGGCGGTGGTGGGCGCAGACGCCGAGCCGGGTCAGAGCGTCGGCATGTTCCGGCGTACCGTAGCCCTTGTGCCGCTCAAAGCCGTAGCCGGGCGTGCTCTGCGCCAGCACCGTCATCAGCCGGTCGCGCGTCACCTTGGCGACGATCGAGGCGGCGGCGATCGACGGCGAGCGGGCGTCGCCGCGGATCAGCGCGCGCGCCTGGCAGCCGAGCCCCGGCGGCACGTCGCGGCCATCCACCAGCGCGCCGGCCGGCCGGTCCGAGAGCCCAGCGACGGCCCGCGCCATCGCCCACAGCGTGGCGCCGCGGATGTTCAGCGCGTCGATGCGGCCGGGCGAGGCGAGCACCACCGAGACGTCGGCTACCGCCATGATGACCGCATAGAGCTTTTCGCGCGCCTCGGCCGTCAGCACCTTGGAATCGCCCAAGCCCTCCGGCGGCCGACGGCCGTGGAACACCACCGCGGCGACCACCACCGGTCCCGCCCACGGCCCGCGGCCGGCCTCGTCAACGCCGGCGACCGGACCGCCGAACGCCTTCCGCGCCGCCCTGTCGAGGGCGGGATCGGGCACCTCCGGCACGAGGTCGGGAAAGAGTGGCAGCGCGGTCATGGCGAGACCGTGCGGCGCAGCCGCGCGATTCGCAACGGCGGCGCCGGCAGCGTCCCCGCTGTTGAGGTTTCGCGTGCGCTCACCGCCGCTGATAGCGGATGAACGGCGAGAGCTTGCCGACGTGATCGTAGAGACGGCGTCCGGCGGCGTTGTAATGTTCTGTCAGCCAGTAGGTCGTCGCGGCGCCCGCGGCGTCCGCGGCGGCGTAGGTCGCCTCGACCAGCGCCTTGCCCACCCCGCCGCCGCGCACGTCCGGCGCCACGAACAGGTCCTCCAGGTAGCAATACGGTCCGATCGCCCAGGTGGAGCGGTGGAACAGGTAGTGGGAGAAGCCGATCAGCCGCCCGTCCGCGTCGACCGCCACGATTCCGTGCGGGTCGACCGCCGGATCATTGAGCCGCCGCCACGTCTCCTCCGTGACGTGGGCGGGCAGGTTCTCCTTGTAGTAGGCGAGGTAGCCCGCCCACAGCGGGTCCCAGCCGGCACGATCGGAAACGGCGAGAGGTCGGATGGTGGGCGTGGGCATGGGGTGATCTCGTAGTTCGCGGTGCACCGACCGCGACAGATCGGCGGTCGATGGTGGCAGGCGACGGCGTTCTCGGACAAGCCCCGACGGTGACGCGGCCCGATAAGCCCGGCTTGGGATTTCCCGCGGCCTCACCCCTTCGCGAACGCCTTGAACGCCTCCGCATAATCCGGGTGCCAGCGCGACAGGGGCGGGCGGTTCTCGACGATGTCGCCGGCCGCCCACAGGATGCGGCGCTCGTCGAGGGCGCGCGGCACGTCGTTGTCGGGGCAGAGGATGTAGAAGTCGCCGGCGGAAAGCCGCTCGAGCAGGAAGTCGGCGGTTTCGTCGGCCGTCCAGGCGGCGGCCGGCTTCTCGGTGCGGCCGCCGGCCGTCAGCCCCGTCCACACGAAACCCGGAATCAGCAGGTGCGCCGACAGCCGCGCGCCTTCCGTGTTGCGCAGCGTGTGCTGCAGCGCCTCGGTGAAGGCCTTCACCCCGGCCTTCGAGACATTGTAGGCCGGGTCGCCCGGCGGCGTCGTGATGCCCTGCTTCGAGCCGGTGTTGACGACGAGCCCCGGCCGGCCGCGGGCGATCATGCCCGGCACGAAGACCTGCGCGCCGTGGACGACGCCCCACAGATTGACGGCGAGAATGCGCTCCCAGTTGCCGAGCGGCCCGAGCACGTCGCTGCCGGGCTGGATGCCGGCGTTGTTCATCAAGACGTCGGTGCCACCGAAGCGGCGGCGCACCGCCGCCTCCAGCCGCTCGAGGTCGGTCCGCCGGGAAACGTCGGTCTCCACCGTCATCACGGCGTCCGCCTCGCCGCCGGCCGCCTCCGCCACCACGGCGGCCGCCTGCGCCAGCCGCTCGGCTCCGAGGTCGGCAATGCAGACCTTCAGGCCGAGGCGGGCGAAGCGCACCGCCGCCGCGAGGCCGATGCCGGCCGCGCCGCCGGTGATGACGGCGACGGCTCCCGGGACGAGGGCGGGATGTGGCATGGCGGTCTCCTTCGGCGGGTCGCGGCGCAAGGTTCAGCCAGCCGCCCAACCCGCCGATTGTGTGGAGCGCGCCCGCCGCCGGCAAGCGGGCAGTCAGTCGTTGAACTCGGCGATCGCCACGTGCCCCCTCGGCCAACTGCGGAGGAAGATGGTCTGGCTGCGGAAGCGGGCGAGGTGCTTGGTTTGCCTGTACGCCGCCCGCACGGTGATCGCCACGACGTTCGGCACCTCGTCGTCGGAGAAGGCCGGCCGCTCGCCGTCGAACTCCACGATGTCCTTGACGCCGAGATAGCCCGACGGGCGGCTCAGGATGACGACGTCGCCGTCCCCCGGCCGCCGCACCACCGCCTCGGCCGGGCGGAGATAGACGTAGTCCGAGCCGCGCAGGAACGGCGTGCGGTAGATGTGCGTCACCGGCTGGCCTTCGACGGTCACCTCGAACTCGTAAAATGCATTCGGGGAGGCGTTGAACGGCCCCCAGCGGCCGTCGGCGCCGGTGATCGCCGTGTGCGACGTGGAGCCGTACCGCTCGCCGGTGCTCGGCCTGACGAGGAACACTCGGACCTTGGCCCCCTTCACCGGCAGGTTGTCGTAGAGGCCCGCCGTCAGCCCGGTGACGAGGCCGTCGAGCCGCAGCTTCGACTGCTGGTCGATGCCGGTGTCCTTCGGCGCCTCGCCGGTGATGAACTCGAACGACGCGGCGAACGCCCTGGCGCTCATCGCCGACTCGCGATGGTCGATGCCGGAGAAGACGATGTTCTTCGCGCCCTTCAGCGCCGGCGCGTCGAAGCTGATGAAGGTCGGCACGCTCTTGTCGCCGACCAGGAAGCGGCCGTTCTCCTGCGCATACTTGTCGAAGCGGTCGGAGCGGATGGTGAGGAACTTGACGCCGTCGACCACCTCGTCCGGGCCGGCGTTCAGCTGCGACATGAAACGGCCGCCGCCGTTGAACTCGGCCGAATCGAGCAGCGCGCCCCAGTTGAAGGCGCCGTGGTTGACGCCGCCGCCGAGCACGACGTGCGAGACGTGTCTGTCGCCGCCGCCGTTCTTCACATAGTTGCGGATGGTGTTGGCGCCGCGCGAGTTGCCGACGAGCGCGATCTTCTCGGCGCCGGTCTTCTTCAGCACGTCGTCGACGAAGTCGGAGAGCGCGCGCTCCTGGTCCACCGTGGTGGAGGTTCCCGGCTGCGGCAGGTCCTCCATGAACGGCGCGGAGGGGTAGGGGAGGTTCGCGGCGAACAGCCGCCCGCGCGGCCAGCCGTTCGATTCCCATCGCCAGATCGTCACCATCCAGGCGGCCGGTGTGTCGCCGTTGCCGTGCACGAAGACGATCGGGATCTTCTCGTCGGCGAGGGCTGATCCGGCGCCTGAAATGCCCGCCATGAGCGCGACGCCTGCGGCGGCGAAGGCCGCGAGCGCACCGCGCCGCGTCAAAGTTGCCCGAATGCCCATGTCCATCCCCCATGCCACCGCCAATGCCGGCTGAGGACAAGACGCCCGGCGGCGGCACGACGCAAGCGGAAGAACCGGATTCACATCTCCTGGCGCGGGGCCGCGCTTACAGCGGGATGTTGTCGTGTTTCTTCCAGGGGTTCTCGAGGTGCTTGTTGCGCAGCATGCGCAAGCCTCGGCAGACACGGCGGCGCGTCGAGTGCGGAATGATCACCTCGTCGATGTAGCCGCGCTCAGCCGCCACGAAGGGGTTGGCGAAGCGCGCTTCGTATTCCTTGGTGCGTGCCGCGATCTTCTCAGCGTCGCCGAGTTCGGAGCGGTAGAGGATCTCCACCGCCCCCTTCGCCCCCATCACGGCGATCTCGGCCGTCGGCCAGGCGTAGTTGAGGTCGCCGCGCAGGTGCTTCGACGCCATCACGTCGTAGGCGCCGCCATAGGCCTTCCGCGTGATGATCGTCACCTTCGGCACCGTCGCCTCGGCATAGGCGAACAACAGCTTGGCGCCGTGCTTGATCAGGCCGCCATACTCCTGCGCCGTCCCCGGCAGGAAGCCCGGCACGTCGACGAAGGTGACGAGCGGGATGCCGAAGCAGTCGCAGAAGCGCACGAACCGCGCCGCCTTGCGCGAGGCGTCGCTGTCGAGCACGCCGGCGAGCACCATCGGCTGGTTGGCGACGATACCGACGGTGCGCCCCTCCATGCGGCCGAAGCCGACGACGATGTTCCTGGCGTAGGCCTCCTGGATCTCGAAGAAATCGGCCTCGTCGACCGTCTTCAGGATCAGCTCCTTGATGTCGTAGGGCTTGTTCGGGTTGTCGGGGATCAGCGTATCGAGCGACAGGTCGACCCGGTCCGGCTCGTCGTAGACGGACAGTTCCGGCACGTCGGCCTTGTTGTTGGCCGGCAGGAAGTCGATCAGCCGGCGCATCTCCAGGAGCGCCGTCACGTCGTCGTCGTAGCCGCCGTCGGCGATCGAGGACTTCGTCGTGTGGATGGAGGCGCCGCCGAGTTCTTCCGCCGTCACCGTCTCGTTTGTGACGGTCTTCACCACGTCCGGGCCGGTGACGAACATGTAGCTCGTGTCGCGCACCATGAAGATGAAGTCGGTCATCGCCGGCGAGTAGACGTCGCCGCCGGCGCACGGGCCCATGATCACGGAGATCTGCGGGATCACGCCGGAGGCGAGCACGTTCCTTTGGAACACCTCGCCATAGCCGCCGAGCGCCGCCACGCCCTCCTGGATGCGGGCGCCACCGGCGTCGAACAGCCCGATGATCGGCGCCCGGTTGCGGAGCGCCATGTCCTGCACCTTCAGGATCTTCTGGGCGTGCGTCTCCGACAGCGAGCCGCCGAACACCGTGAAGTCCTTGGCGAACAGGTAGATGGTGCGGCCGTTCACCGTGCCCCAGCCGGTGACGACGCCGTCGCCGGGCACCTTCGTCTCGGCCATGCCGAACTCGGTGGCGCGGTGCTCGACGAACATGTCGAACTCCTCGAACGAGCCCTCGTCGAGCAGCACCTCGATGCGCTCGCGCGCCGTCAGCTTGCCGCGCGCGTGCTGTGCGTCGATGCGCTTCTGCCCGCCGCCGAGCCGGGCGACCGCCCGCCGGCCTTCGAGCTCCTCGAGGATATCCCGCATGCCCCCTCCGTCCCGCCCTGCCGTTCGTGTTGCCGGCTCATAGCATGGCCGCGGGGGCGTGGCACCTGACCGAAAGGCGAGGGAGAGCGAAGGAGGTGCGAAGGGGTAGGCGGCGGAGCGGCGGCGAGGAGCGATCGCAACGACGACCTTTGCGTCGGGTCGCCTCAAACCTCCTCACGGAGTCATCCCAGGCCTTGTGCCTGGGATCCATCCCTCTCCGAGAGCACATCGACCCCAATTCGCCACCTCACCGGCAGCAGCCGAATGGATTCCAGGCACAAGGCTTGGAATGACTACGGAGGGATTGAGCGAGAGCTTATCCACTCCCTCAGAAATCGTACCCGAACGCCTCGATCTCCTTTGCGTACCGCTTCTCGATCACCGCCCGCGTCTCTGCGTCGTAGAGCTCGCGGTAGGGACGGTGGTCGCGACGGTAGTTGGACTTCGCGGACGGAAGCGCCGGCAGCTGCACGCCGAGCCGGCTGGAGAGCTTCTCGTAGTCCTCCGCCAGCGTCTCGGTGTGCAGCATCACGTCGGCGGCGACGCGATCGTCGATCGTGTAGATCGACCAGTTGTTGATCTTCTTGCGGTCGTCGTTCAGCACGTAGTCGCGGAAGCTCGGTCGCGTCTCCGGGTGGCGGTTGCGCCAGAAATAGTGCGACACCTCGCGGTCCCACGGGTTGCGCTCGATGGAGATCTTGACGTAGTCGCGCCACACCGCCGCCGGCACCATGCGCTTCACCTGTTCGCCGCGCATGTGGTTGAAGAACTTCACCCCAGCCTCGGCGCGGCTGCGGCCGATCGCCATCAGCGCGAAGGCCGGGAGCGGCCAGCGCCTGAGCGGCAAGTCCTGGTTCTGCGGCGGCGGGCCGACGCGCAGCTTCTCGTCGTGGCCAACCGGGGTGATGACGTCCTCCGGCCCGCAGACGCCGCCGAGCCCGAGCTCGATGCTGGTCGAGCCGGTCTTCCAGGTCTTCAGGAAGATGAAGCGGTGGCGGTGGCAGAGGATCATCGGGAAGGGCGCGTCCAGAGGCGGGAATCGGGCGGCGGAAGCTTCAGAAGGTGTAGCCGAAATGGGCGATCTCGCGCGCGTAGTAGCGCGCCACCGCCTCCCGCGTCGCTTCGTCGTAAAAGTGGCGGTAGGCGGGCTCGTCGCCGCGCGACGCCGCGGGCCGGTGCGAACTCTTGGCGTGCGGCAGCGCCGGCGGCGGCTCGACACCGAGGTCGGCCATGAAGGCGGCGAAGTCGTCTGCGAGCCGCTCGTAGCGCAGGAAGCGGTCGACGACGATCTTGCCGTCGATCGAATAGAGCTGCACGTTCTTCACCCGCTCCAGTGCCGGCCGCTTCAGCACGAAGTCGGAGAACAGCGGCCGGTTCTCCTCGGGCAGCTGGCGCGTTTCCCAGAAGTACAGCGACACCTCGCGGTCCCACGGGTTCCGCTCCACCGCCACCTTGGCGTAGCCCTCCCAGACGTCGCGCGGCAGCGCGGCGCGGACCTTGGTGGCCGGCATGTGGTTGTAGAACTCGAGGCCGGCACGGGCAGGCGTCGCGCCCATCATGCGCCGGAGCGGCGCCACCAGCGCACGCTGGCGGACAGGGATTGCGTAGTTCTGCGGCCCGCGGCCGTGCCGCAGCTTCTCGTCGGCCGGGATCAGCGGTGTGATGATGTCGTCCGGCCCGCAGATCTCCGACAGCGCCAGCTCGACGCTGGAGCTCGCCGTCTTCTTCGTCTTCAGGAAGATGAAGCGGTGGCGGTGCGAGACGATCATGCCGCGGCCGGCTCGCCCCCGCCGGTGAGTTCCGCCACCACCAGCGCGGCGGCGCGAGCGTCCGCCTCGCGCGCGGCGCGGCGGGCGATCGCCTCCGCATCGGCGCCCCACAGCGACCAGTTCCAGTCCTCGTCGGCGTTGGCCGACGTCCAGGCCGTCTCGAAGTCGAGCGCGCCGTGCACGACGGCGAGTGCGAGCAGCGCCGAGCCGCTCAGCGTCGTCAGCACATGGGTCGCGGCGACCAGTAGGGGCGGGCCGGCCGGCACCGCCGCGGCGATCGCCGCCATCGCCGCCTCGTCCTGCGTCACCGGCATCAGCCCTTCGGCGAGCACCATGCGGGCGCCGAGGTCGCGTTCCGCCCAGTCGACCACCGGGTTCCACAGCGCATTGGTGCGGGCCACCAGCCCCTCCGGCCCGTCCGGCCGGTAGCAGAGGAGGTCGCTGCCGGCGAAGGCGACGACGTCGGCGCGCACCGCCTCGATCTCGCCGGCGACGCCATCGATGGCGGCGTTGGCAAGCCGCGTCAGCGGCATCGTCGCCGGGTCGATGTGGCTGCCCTGTGCCGCCCATTCGGCGGCGAGCACCGCCGCCAGCCCAGCCGTCGGCACCGCCAGCAGATGGCGCGCCGGCGTCCGCACCGCTTTGCCGTCGAGCCGCAGCTCGTGGCCCTCGGGCCCCTCTGCGGTGGCGACTTCGGTGTAGAAGCGCTTCGGCAGCTCGAGCCTGGCGGCCGGTGTGCGCGTCGGGTCGGAGGGACGCTCGGCCGGCGCCGGGGCGCCGAGGACGAACGGGGTGTCCGGCAGATCGCTCATGTGGTCACCAGCCGCCGCGCCGCGTCGTCGGCGAACACATCCGACACCGCGGCAGGCAGGGCTGCGAAGTCGTCGACAAGGCGGTGGGCGCCCGCCGCCAGCAGCCGCTCGACCGGGTGGTAGCCCCACGAGACGCCGATCGCCAGCGCTCCGGCAGCCCGCGCCATCTCGATGTCGAAGGTGGTGTCGCCGACGACGACGGCCCGCTCCGCCGGCACGCCGGCTTCCGCGAGCGCCAGCCGCACCATCGTCGGATCGGGCTTGGAGGGCGCGTCGTCGGCGGTCTTCAGCGTCACGAAGCGGTCGGCGATGGCGTGGCGGGCGAGGATGCCGTCGAGCCCGCGCCGCGACTTGCCGGTGACGACGCCGAGCAGCACATCGTCGCGGGCCGCAAGGGCTTCGACGGCGGCCAGCGCGCCCGGATAGGGCGGCTCGCGGTCGACCGGTTCGGTCCGCAGGCGGTGGAACGCCGTCCGATAGGCGTCGACCAGCGCCGCCACTGGTGCGCCGGGCGTGCCGGCGGTCAGCGCCGTCATCGCCACCGGCAGCGACAGGCCGACGATCGACAGCGTCGCCGCCCGCGCGGGCGGGACGAGCCCGGTGTCGCGGAAGGCGTGCTCCATGGCGGCGACGATCATCGCCTGGCTGTCGACCAGGGTGCCGTCGCAATCGAACAGGACGAGATACATCGCTGTGTTCCGCGGGGACCGGAGGGCCCCCGAATGCTGCGGCGTGATGGACCATCCGCAGGTCGGCCGTCAACTTGGGCCGTCTACGAGGCCCGTCGCCGTCACTGGTCTAGCGGGCGGACCAGTCGGGCCGTCAGCGCCGCCGCGACAGCACCGCCACCGCCTCGACCTCGGTCGACCAGACGAACTGGTCGACCGGCACGACGCGGTCGACCGCATAGCCGCCGGCGACGAGGATCGCGAGGTCGCGGGCGAGCGTCGTGGGGTTGCACGACACATAGGCGATGCGCGGCACGGCGGACTTGGCGAGCAGCTCCACCTGCGGCTTCGCGCCGGCGTGGGGCGGGTCGAGCACGACGGCGTCGAAGCGGGAAAACTCCTTCGCCGACAGCGGCCGGCGGACGAGGTCGCGCCGCTCCGTCGTCACGGGTTTGAGGCCCTTGGCGAAGCGGCGGGCTGCCTCCAGCGCGGCGATCGCTGCTGCGTCCCCCTCGATCGCGTGGACGGTGGCGGTGCGGGCGAGGCGCAGCGAGAACGTCCCGATGCCGGCATAGAGGTCGCAGACGCGCCGCGCCTTGCCGACCGCCTCGAGCACGATCTCCGCCAGTGCCGCCTCGGCGCCGGCGACGGCCTGCACGAATCCGCCCGGCGGCGCCACCACGGCGGTGCCGCCGACGTCGAGCGACGGCGGGCGGATCATCGCGATCAACTCGTCGTTGACCGACAGCCGGGCGAGGCCGAGCTCGGCGGCGACCGCCGGCAGCCGCATCCGCTCCGCCTCGTCGATGCGCCGGGCGCCGACGAGGGCCACGTCGAGGCCGTTGTCGGTCGCCGTCACGATCACCCGCGTCGCGTCCTTCGGGTGGACGAGCCGGGCCGCCAGACGGTTGAGCCGCGGCAGGGCGGCGACCAGCGCCGGCTCGATCACCGGGCATTCCTCAATCGCCACCAGCCGGTGGCTGCCGCGGCCGTTGTAGCCGAGCGCCGTGCCGCTCTCGGTGCGCCGGGCCGTGAAGGTGGCGCGCCGGCGCGTGCCGGGCGGCAGCCGCACGATCGGGTCGACGGTCGCATCGAGCCGCTCGGCGGCGACGGCGTCCTCGACGAGGCGGTGCTTGAAGGCGGCATAGGGGGCTGGCGCCAGGTGCTGCAGCGCGCAGCCGCCGCAGACGCCGAAGTGCCGGCACGGCGGCGTGACGCGCTCCGGCGAGGCGCTTTCGATGGAGACGAGCGTTGCTCGGGCGCCGTGGCGCTCGACGGTGACGCGCTCGCCCGGCAGCGCGAAGGCGACGTAAAGCGGCCCCTCGGGCGTATCCGTGATGCCGTCGCCGAGGTGGCCGAGGCGGTCGATGACGACCGTCTCGCGCACGACGGCGGCGTCCTCGCGGGCGGCGACATCCTCGACGGGAGCGAAATCGCCGCTCACGGCCGGCCGCCGATCGGCTGCCGCGTCGCGCCGATCAGGAACTCGCGGTTGCCGTCGCCGCCGGCGAGCGGCGAGGCGATGACGCCCGCGACCCGCCAGCCGTCGCGGCCCTCGATCCAGTCGGCGATGGCCCGCGCCGCACCCTCGGCGGCGGCGATGTCGCGGACGATGCCGCCCTTGCCGATGCCGTCGCGGCCGACCTCGAACTGCGGCTTCGCCAGGAACACGCCCCACGCCCCGGGGGCGGCGAGCGCCAGCGCCGGCGGCAGCACGAGTCTCAGCGAGATGAAGGAGACGTCGGCGACCACCGCCTCCGGCGGCCCCGGCAGGTGCTCGTCGGACAGTTCGCGGGCGTTCAGCCCCTCGATGACGGTGACGCGCGGGTCGTCGAAAATGCGCGGGTGCATCTGGCCGCGGCCGACGTCGACCGCCACCACGGCGCGGGCGCCGCGCGACAGCAGCACGTCGGTGAAGCCGCCGGTGGAGGCTCCGATGTCGAGCGCCAGCCGGCCGGCCGGGTCGAAGCCGAAATGGTCGAGGCCGGCGATGAGCTTCTCGGCCGCGCGGGAAACGAACCGTCCAGCCTCCTCGGCGAGGCCGAGCACAGCATCTGGCGTCACCGTCGCCGAGGGCTTGGTCGCCACCCGGCCGTCGACGGTGACGCGGCCGCGGAGCACCAAGTCACGCGCTCGCGACCGGCTGTCGACGAGGCCGCGCGCCACGAGTGCGATATCGAGCCGCCGCGCACTGCTGGCAGATGCCAGGGCAACGTCGTCCTCGTGCTCGTCGACGCTGCTGCCTTCGTTCACCCGAAGCACCCGGCGAGGCCGGTGATCAGCGCCTCGAGATAGACGCCCTGCCCATAGGCCGCCCAAAGCCCCGCTGCCGCCGCGACGAGCGCAGCGCCTGCGAAGGCGACGGAAAGGGTGGCTGGACGGGTCATCGGGGCTGCTTCGGTGTTGTCGTTCCAATGTAGGCGCTATGGTCCCACCACGGAAGGGGCCGGCAGCGAGGGGTTGCGGAAGCGTTTCCGCTTTTCCCGTCTTCCACCGCGAGGTGAGAAGAGACCGCCAGGACTAGCTCCGGGGTGCCCGAAGGGCTGACGAGGACCAGCGGCGCGAAGCGATACGGGTCGCGCTACTCACTATATCCCCATCGCCGGCGCGCCTGCGTGCCGCCCCATCCGCCCTGCGGGCACCTTCTTGCGGCGCAGTCGTGAGAATGGAGGAGCGCGGCGGTCGGGCCGTTCAGGCCCCGGTGTCGGCCACCAGGCCGGCGGCCGTGATGCCGGCGACGGCGCAGATCTCGTCGTTGTCGGAGGTATCGCCGGAGATGCCGACGGCGCCGAGCACGATGCCGTCGGCCGTCTTCACCAGCACGCCGCCCGGCACGGGCACGATCTTGCCACCCGAAAGGTCGCTGAGCGCGCCGACGAAGTGGGGCCGCTCGAGCGCAGCGGCTGCGAGCCAGCGCGAGCCCTGCCCGACGGCGAGCGCGCCGTAGGCCTTGCCGATGGCGATGTCGGAGCGAAGGATCGCGTAGGTGTCCTGGCGCAGGCAGCCGACCAGGTGGCCGCCGCTGTCGAGGCAGGCGACGGCGAGCGGCTTCAATCCGAGCTCGGCGGCCCGGTCGAAGGCGGCGTCGATGATCGTGCGGGCAATGGCGAGGGTCAGCATGGCGGCGAAGTCGTCTCCTGTTCGATCAGGCCCGGTCGGGGCGATCCTGCAATGATCGGTCGGCCGTCGAACGGCGCGCAGTGCGGTGCCGCCCTCAGCTCTTGTCGCCGGCGATCGTATCCAGCCGGCGCTGCATGTCGGTGAGCTGGCGCTTCAGGTCGTCGAGGTCGGTGCCGGTGGCCGGCTTGCTCTCGCTCGCCGCCCGCTCCTGCTCGCCGGCGCCGAACGGCAGGAACATCTTCATGGCGCGCTCGAAGATTTCCGTGTTGCGGCGCACCTGCTCTTCCATCAAGCCGAAGGCGGACGCACCGAAGGGATTGGTGCCGAACGCCTTGCCGAGTTGCGACCGGTATTGGTCCTGGTCGCGTGTCAGCGACGACATCATGTACTCGAGGTAACTCGGCACCATGTTCTGCAGCGAGTCGCCGTAGAAGCGGATCAATTGCCGCAAGAATTTCGTCGGCAGCAGGTTGTGACCCTTGCCTTCCTGCTCGAAGATGATCTGGGTCAGCACCGAGCGGGTGATGTCTTCGCTGGACTTGGCGTCGTAGACGACGAAGTCCTCCTCCGTCTTCACCATCGCCGCCAAGTCTTCCAGCGTGACGTAGGTGCTCGTGCCGGTGTTGTAGAGCCGGCGGTTCGCGTATTTCTTGATGACGGTCGGCTGGTCGGATTTGGCGGCAGGACGAGCCACGGCGCACACTCCAAGTCTCGGTTTCTCTCCTGATTTTTCAGTCACGATAGGGTGTCCGGGGGCGGGTGGCTACCGGTTTTCTCTGCGGTGCACACAAGCCGCGCCGCGGTTGACACGGCCCGGAGCCTCCGTCTCTATCGGCCGCAAAGGCCGGGACCAATCCGCGGTTCCGGGCGCCGTGCCAGCGGCGCTGCACAACGTCGAAAACGGAGAGCGTCATGGCTCAGGATGGGATCGTCATTGCGAGTGCGGCGCGCACCGCCGTCGGCAGCTTCAACGGCTCGTTCGCAACCGTGCCCGCGCACGTGCTCGGCGCCGCTGCGATCAAGGAGGCGGTCGCCCGCGCCGGCGTCGCGCCGGCCGAGGTCGACGAAGTGGTGTTCGGCCAGGTGCTGACCGCCGCGCAGGGCCAGAACCCGGCCCGCCAGGCGTCGATCGGCGCCGGCCTGCCGGTCTCCACCACCGCCTGGGTGCTGAACCAGGTGTGCGGCTCCGGCCTGCGCACCGTGGCGATCGGCATGCAGCAGATCCTCGCGGGCGACGCCAAGATCATCGTCGCCGGCGGCCAGGAGAACATGACGCTGTCGCCGCACGCCCAGTACCTGCGCGCCGGCCACAAGATGGGCGACGTCTCCTTCATCGACACGATGATCAAGGACGGCCTGTGGGACGCCTTCCACGGCTACCACATGGGCACGACGGCCGAGAACGTCGCCAAGCACTTCCAGATCACCCGCGAGCACCAGGACGCCTTCGCCGTCGCCTCGCAGAACAAGGCGGAAGCCGCCCACAAGGACGGGCGCTTCAAGGAGGAGATCGTCCCCGTCACGATCAAGGACCGCAAGGGCGACAAGATCGTCGACGCCGACGAGTACATCCGCGCCGGCACGACGATGGACGCCGTCGCCAAGCTGCGCCCGGCCTTCGACAAGGAAGGCACCGTCACCGCCGCCAACGCCTCCGGCATCAACGACGGCGCCGCCGCCGTGGTGGTGATGAGCGCCGCCGAGGCGGAGCGGCGCGGCATCGAGCCGCTCGCCCGTATCGTCTCGTGGGCGACGGCGGGTGTCGAGCCGGCGCTGATGGGCACCGGCCCGATCCCCGCTTCGCGCAAGGCGCTCGAGAAGGCCGGCTGGTCGATCGGCGACCTCGACCTCGTCGAGGCGAACGAGGCGTTTGCGGCGCAGGCCTGCGCCGTCAACAAGGACCTCGGCTGGAACCCCGACATCGTCAACGTCAACGGCGGGGCGATCGCCATCGGCCATCCGATCGGCGCCTCCGGCGCCCGCATCCTGATCACGCTGCTGCACGAGATGAAGCGGCGCGGCGCCAAGAAGGGCCTCGCGACGCTCTGCATCGGCGGCGGCATGGGCGTCGCCATGTGCGTCGCGCGCGACTGAGCGGACGCGGGCCGGCCCGCGCAGGATGGCGCGCCGGCCCCTTCGCGGGTGCGTTTGATCTATCCCAAGGCGCCGCCGGCGACGGCGGCCTAGAGGCGCTGAGCGCCGGAGGGAGCGTCCGGAACGGACCGGCGGGTCTACCGCCGTCCGCGTGTCACAAGGCGGAAACCGCCAGAGAGGGGAATGAACGATGGCCAGGGTTGCACTCGTCACCGGCGGCACGCGCGGCATCGGCGCGGCGATCTCGACCGGTCTGAAGGCCGCGGGCTTCAGCGTCGCCGCCAATTTCGGCGGCAACGTCGAGAAGGCGGAGGCGTTCAAGGCGGAGACCGGCATCCCGGTGTTCCAGTTTGACGTCTCTGACCACGAGGCGTGTGCGGCCGGCGTGGCGGCCGTCGAGGCGGCGCTCGGCCCGGTCGACGTGCTGGTCAACAACGCCGGCATCACGCGCGACGGCACGCTGCACAGGATGACGTACGAGCAGTGGTCGGCGGTGATCCGCACCAACCTCGATTCGATGTTCTGCATGACGCGGCCGCTGATCGAGGGCATGCGCGACCGCAACTACGGGCGCATCATCAACATCTCGTCGATCAACGGGCAGAAGGGACAGGCCGGACAGGCCAACTATTCGGCGGCGAAGGCCGGCGTCATCGGCTTCACCAAGGCGCTCGCGCAGGAGAACGCGCGCAAGGGCATCACGGTGAACTGCATCTGCCCGGGCTACATCGACACCGAGATGGTGCAGGCGGTGCCGCCGAAGGTGCTGGAGTCCATCGTCGCCTCCATTCCGGTTGGCCGCCTTGGCAAGGCCGAGGAGATCGCCTCGATGGTCGTCTACCTCGCTTCCGAGCAGGCGGCCTTCGTCAGCGGCGCGGTGATGACGGTGAACGGCGCCCAGTACATCGCCAACGGCTGACGGCGGACCGCGCCGTCGGCAGCTTTCCGTCCGGCGCTCAGCGGCGGCGGAAGGCGCCCGGCGTCACGCCGATGCGCGCCTTGAAGGCGCGGTTGAGGTGGCTTTGATCGCAGAAGCCGCACGCCGCCGCGACCTCGGCCGGCCCGAGGCCGCCGGCGAGCATCGTGCGCGCCGCGCGGACGCGGCGGTCGGTCAGCCAGGCGTGCGGCGTCAGGCCGGTCTCCCGCTTCATTGCCCGGATCAGCCGGGTGCGCGGCACGTCCGCGACGGCGGCGAGCGTCGCGAGGTCGACGTCCTCGGCGAAGCGCGCGTCGAGGTAGGCTACCGCGCGGGCGACTGGGCCGGCCTCGCCCGCACCTCCGGCTTTCGGCACACCGGCGCCGGTTGCATGGCGGGCGATCAGCGCGGCGAACACCCGGTGCAGCCGCTCATCGGTTTCGAGTGCGCTGCCTGACGCTTCCGCCGTCTTGTGAGCGGTCGCGAAGGCCGCGGCGAGGATCGGGTCCCGCACGCGCCCGACCGGAAAGTGTAGCGCTCCGGCCGGCCGCCGCTCCGCGACATCGCCGGCGAGGTCCTCCAGCAGCTCCAGCCTTGGGTAGGTCATCCGGTAGGCGTAGCCGGCGCCGAACGGCTCGCCGTCGTGCACGTCGCCGGGGTTGACGAAGCAGAGGTCGCCGGGGCCGGCATAGTGCCGTTCGCCGCGCAGCCGGTAGGTCTCGCAGCCCGCCTCGATGATGCCGACGACGAAGGTGTCGTGGCTGTGCGGCGCGTAGACGTGGCTGCGGAAGCGGGCGGTCAGGCACTCGAGGTCGTGCTGGCGCGGCGCGCGGAAGAAGCGTGCCCGCTCGCCATCGCCGAGCGGCGTCGCCGCCAGCGCCTGCGGCTGGGAGAGCAGCTCTTGCATGGGCGGCCTAGTCCGGCCGAAGCCGCATCACCGCGCGGCCGAGCGCTGCCGGCGGGCCGAGCACGGCGGTGCGGGCGTACTCGGCCGTGAGCCGCGCGAGGACATCGTCGGGGATCGGCACCACCTTGCGCTCGTCGAGGTGGACGTGCAGCAAAAGCTGCTCCGACGTTGCCGAGAGGTATCCCTCGCCGGCGTGGTAGAGCTCGCCGAACATCACGACGCGCTTGGCGTCGAGGCCGGCGAGGCGGATGCGGCTGTCGATCGGTGCGCGCGGCGGCAGCTCGCGCCGGTAGACGACGTGCACTTCGGCTGTGAAGAACGACAGCCGGCGGTCCCGGCCGTAGGCCTCGCCGATGCCGAGGTGCTGGAAGAAGGCGTCGAGGTTGCGATCGAACGCCACGTTGTAGAAGGCCATGTTCATGTGGCCGTTGAAGTCGAGCCACTGATCCTCCACCGTCTGCGGCGGCGGGCGGAACAGGCTCGCGGATTCGGCGACTGGCATCGGCGTCTTCGCTCGCGACACGGGGAAGCGGCGGGCGGCCCGCCTTTGGCCGCAGGGATGCATTTTGCTAGGGTGCCGTCAACGACGGCGGGAACGGCTCAGAGGACGAGGGACATGGTCGGTGCGACGGCTCAGGCGGTGCGCGCGGCGGACGCGGGCGGGCTCGCGCGCGCCCTGCCGCTTCTTGCACAGCGGCTCGGCGACCGCCTGTCGGTGAACGCCACGGTGCGCGAGCAGCACGCCAACATCCTGACCTGGCTGGAAAACCAACCGCCGGACGCGGTCGCCTTCGTGGAATCGACCGAGGAGGTCGCGGAGATCGTCAGGATCTGCGGCGAGCATGGCGTGCCGGTGATCCCGTTCGGCACCGGCACCTCGCTCGAGGGGCACATCAACGCGCCGTTCGGCGGCGTGACCATCGACCTGTCGCGGATGGACCGCATCCTCGCCGTCCACGCCGAGGACCTCGACTGCACGGTAGAGGCGGGTGTCACCCGCAAGCGGCTGAACGAGCACCTGCGCGACAGCGGGCTGTTCTTCCCGATCGACCCCGGCGCCGACGCGAGCCTCGGCGGCATGGCGGCGACGCGCGCCTCCGGCACCAATGCGGTCCGCTACGGCACGATGCGCGACAACGTCGTCTCGCTCACCGCCGTGATGGCGGACGGTTCGATCGTGCGGACGACGCGGCGGGCCCGCAAGACTTCCGCCGGCTACGACCTGACGCGTCTGCTGGTCGGCTCCGAAGGGACGCTCGGCATCATCACCGAGCTGACGCTGCGCCTGCAGGGCATTCCCGAGGCGATAGCGGCCGGCATCTGCCCATTCGGGTCGGTGGACGACGCCTGCGCGGCGGTGATCGCGACCATCCAGAGCGGCATCCCGGTCGCCCGCATCGAGCTCCTCGACGAGGACGCCATCCGCGCCACCAACCTCTATTCCAAACTCGACCTGCCGGTCAGGCCGACGCTGTTCGTCGAGTTCCACGGCACGGAGGCCGGCGTCGCCGAGCAGGCGGAGCGTTTCGGCGACATCACTGCTGAGTATGGCGGCGGGCCGTTCGCCTCGGCGACGCGGGCGGAGGAGCGCACGCGGCTCTGGCAGGCGCGCCACGACGCCTACTGGGCGGGGCGGGCGCTCCGACCGGGCACGCACCCGCTGTCGACCGACGTCTGCGTGCCGATCTCGCGCCTCGCCGACTGCGTCGCCGAAACGCGCGCCGACATCGCTGAACTCGGGCTGATCACGACGATCGTCGGCCACGTCGGCGACGGAAATTTCCACGTGCTCGTGCTGGTCGATACGGACAACCCCGCGGAAGTGTCGGCGACGGAACTGTTCCTCGCACGCCTCGCCGAGCGGGCGATCGACATGGACGGCACCTGCACCGGCGAGCACGGCGTCGGCCAGGGCAAGATGAAGTATCTCGAGCGCGAGCTCGGCGCCGGCCTCGACGTCATGCGGGCGATCAAGCGGGCGCTCGACCCGGCCGGCATCCTCAACCCGGGCAAGCTCCTCGCGGGCGTGTGATGACCGTGCCCGATCTTCCTGGCAGCGACGGAGAGACAGGCTGAACGCGTTCCTCATGTCGATCGCGGTCGCGGCGATCCTGGCGCTCGCGGCGGCGCTGGTCGGCCCGTACTTCGTCGACTGGACGGCCTACCGGACGGAGATCGAGGGGCAGGCGTCGCGGCTGCTCGGCGCGCGCGTGCGCGTGCTCGGCGACGCCGACCTTCGCCTGTTGCCGACGCCGACGATCGTGCTCGACGACGTCCGCCTCGGCTCGGACGCCGACCCGGCGGCCTCCGCCGCACGCGTCTATGCCGAGATCGAGCTCGCGCCGCTCTTGCGCGGCGAGGTCGACGTGACGGCGCTCGAGATCGGCGCGCCGGTGCTGCGGATCACGCTCGACGCCGATGGCCGGGTCGGCGACCTCGGCGTCTCGGCGAACCCGGCCGCGCTCGATCCGAGCGACGTCCGCCTCGCCCGGGTGTCGATCACCGATGGCACGATCGAGATCGACGACGGCCGTGCCGGCGGGCCGCGCCGCGTCACCGACATCGACATGACGCTCGACGCCCGCAGCCTCGTCGGGCCGTTCAAGGCCGAGGGTACGGCATCCGTCGAAGGCTTGCAGACGAAGTTTCACGTCGCCACCGGCGCCGCCGACGGCAGCGGCGGCCTGAAGGTGACGACCGAGCTGTGGCCGGCCTCGTGGCCGGTCGCCGTGACGGCCGACGGCGTCATGGCCACAATCGACGGCGCGCCGTCCTACGAGGGCACGCTTTCGGCGGTTCGCATCCTGCCGGAGCCGGTCGAGGGGCAGGAGCCGCCGACCGAATCGCCCGCCCGCGGCGAGGGCCGCTTCCGGCTCGACGCGCGCGCCTTCGCGATGCAGGACCTCGTCGTCTCCTATGGTCCGCCGGACCGCGTGGTCGCGCTCGCCGGCGTGCTGGAGATCCCGTTCGCGCCGGGCGCCGGCTTCGCAGCGGCGCTGTCGGCCCGCCAGATCGAGCTGGACCGCATGACCGGCGCCTCGCCGGATGCCCCGCCGCCACCGGAAGAGGTGCTGTCGCGTCTCGCCCGGGCCCTGGCGGCGTCGCCGTCGCCACCGCTGCCGGGGCGGCTCACCCTCGATGCTCCGGCGGTGATCGTCGGGGGCGGCGTCGTGCAGGACGTGCGGCTTTCGGCTGCGACGCGTCCGGACGGCTGGCGGATCGAGTCCCTCGACGCGGTGCTGCCGGGACGGACGGTGCTTTCGCTCGCCGGCGACCTCGCCACCACGGACGCGCCGAGCTTCGACGGCCGCGTGCGGATGTCGTCCGAGCAGCCGGGCGTGCTCGCCGGCTGGTGGCGTCACACCGCCGCCCGATCGGCCGCGCCGGGGCGGCTCGACCTCACCGCCGACGTGCGCGCCTCCGCCGGCGGCATCGACCTGTCTGATCTCACGGTGGCGAACGACGGGCGGTCGCTCTCCGGCGCCTTCGCCTGGCGGCCGTCCGATGGCGGCCGCGGCGGCATCGACCTCGAGCTCGCCGGCGAGCGGCTCGACGTCGACGCGCTGTCGACGCTGACGGCGATGGTCGCCGGCGCCTCGCCGGCGGCGCTCGTCGCCTCCGTCGACGGCGACCTGTCGCTGCGCTTGCGCGCCTCCGAGGTGGTGGTGCGCGGCTTCACCGGCCGCGGCCTCGACCTCGTCGCCGCCCACGCGGACGGCGCACTGTCGATCGAGCGGCTGCGCTTCGACGACCTCGCCGGCGCCGCCGTCGACGCGTCCGGCCGCATCGCCGACCTCGCCGGCGCGCCCTCCGGCACGCTCACCGCGAAGATCGCCGCCGCGCGGCTCGACGGCGTCGCGGCGCTCGTCGCCGAACTCGCGCCCGGCACCGCCTTCGCCGACGGCCTCGCGCGGGCGGCACCGTCGCTCGCACCCGCCGACCTCACCGCCGACGTGGCGGTCTCGCCGGATGGCGACGGTGTGTCGGCGACGCTGAACCTCAAGGGCAGCGCCGGCGGTGCGCAGGTCGGCATCTCCGGCAGCTTCGAGGGCGATGTCGCGGCGTGGCGGGCGGGGTCCTTCGAACTGGCAGCGACCGCCTCCGGCGTCGACGGCGTGCGGCTGCTCGGCCAGCTCGGCGTGCCGGTGCTGCCGATCTCCGCCGGCGGCGACGGCCGCCTGTCGATGACCGTCGCCGGCCGGCCGGACGAAGGCCTCGACGTCGCCTTCGATCTCGAGGCCGGGCCGTCGCGTCTCGACGTGGAGGGACGCGTCCGCCTGCCCGAGACGGGTCCGGTGGAGAGCACGCTCGAGGCGGCGATTTCGACGCCGGACGCCACCGACGTGGCGCTGGCGCTCGGCCGCATCGTGCCGCTGTTCGACGGCGGCCTGCCGATCGAGCTCTACGCCCGCGTCGACGGGCTCGGCACCGGGCTGTCGATCAAGGGCGTCACCGGCGCCGTCGCCGGCGTGACGGTCGCCGGCAACGGCGCGTTGGACCTGTCGGGCCGACGTCCGCGGCTGACGGGTGAATTCACGCTGGCGGAGGCCGATCTCGCCAAGCTGACCGAGTTCGCGCTCGGCGCCGACGCCTGGACGCCGGTCGGCGGCGAGGGGGGCGCGTGGTCGCAGCGGGCGTTCTCACCCGGCATCGCCGACGGCCTGGACGCCAACCTGGCGCTCGCCATCGACCGCCTGCACATCGGCCCGCTCGCCGTCGACGGCGTGCGCGGCCGGCTGCGCATGGACGGCGACGGCTTCCGTCTGTCCGAACTCTCCGGCGGCGTCGCCGGCGGCCGGCTCGACGCGGCGGTGACGATCTCGCAGGACGCCGGCGCCGCCGTCGTCGGCGGCCGCATCGGCCTCACCAACGCCGATCTCTCCTCGCTCGTCTGGCAGAGCGAGGGTGTGCCGGTGGCGACCGGCACGCTCAACGCCGTGCTGGAACTCGAGGGCCGCGGGCGGTCGGTCGCTGCGACGGTGGCGACGCTCGGCGGCAACGGCTCGTTCTCGATCCGCGGCGGCACCATCGCGGCGCTCGACCCGGCGGCGTTCGCCGCGACGCTGGCGGCCGCCGACGTCGGGATGAAGCTCGACGAGGCGTCGGTGAAGCGGGTGTTCGAGGACAATCTCGGCGGCGGCCGGCTGGTGTTCGGCGACCTCTCCGGCTCGATCACGGTGGCGGGCGGCGTGCTCAGGCTGCCCAGCCTCGTCGTCGAGACGGCAACCGCAGACCTGCGCGGCACGGCGTCAGCCGATCTCGCCGCGGCCACGCTCGCGGCCGACTGGACCGTCTCCGTCGACCCCGGCGAGCGGGACCTGAAAGGCGTGTTCCCGGCGGCCTCGCTCCGCTTCGCCGGCGCGATCGAGGCGCCCGTGCGCACGCTCGACGTGACGCCGCTCGTCGCCTACCTGACGCTGCGCGAATCCGAGCGGGAGGCCCGCCGCGTCGAGGCGCTGCAGGCGGAGGTGCTCGAGCACCAGCGCCACGGGCGCGAGCTGCGCCGCCTGCGCGAGGAGTTCCAGCGCCGCCAGCGGGAGGCCGAAGAGGCACAGCGCCGGGCAGAGGCCGAGGCAGTCCGCCAGGCGCAGGAAGCGGAGCTGCGCCGCGCCGAGGAGGAACGGCGGGAGCTCGACCGGCTGGTGCGCGAGGCGCAGGAACGGCAGCGGGCGATCGACGCCGGCGTGCCGATCGTGCCGCCCCGCGACGGCGCCGCCGCGCCGCTGCAGCTGGTACCGCAGGTGCAGTAGCGGCGGGGCCGCTCGGCGGAGACGTCGGTGCGGGGGGCAGCGGGCTGCCGCCCCGCAGGCGCGCCACGCCAATTCGCCGCCTCAATCGGTGGGATCGTCGTCGCGGCCGTTGGCGAGCACCGCGAGGCGCACGGCAGACGCGAGCCCGCGCGCGCCGCGGCCGCGATCGATCTCGGCGACGAGGCGGGGGATCGTCGTCGCGCGGGCGGCGGCCAGCACCGAAAGCCGCAGCCAGAACTCCGGTTCTAGCGCCAGGCTGGTGCGGTGGCCCTCCAGCGTCATAGAGCGCTTCTCGAGCGGCATCTTCAGTCGTCCGACGGTGGCGTGCGGCGGTGCGCCTCGACGTCGCGCGCCGCCTTGTCCGCGCGCGCCGCGTCGAGTTCCCGTTCGGCCTTCGTGCGGCCGTGGCGAGCGCGCGCCTCGGCGGTGGCGTCTTCCTTTTCGGCCCGCGCCTTGCGCTTGCGGGCGAGGCGGAGGTTGACGATCTCGGCCACGGCGCAGGGGTCCTCGTCAGAAGCCGGTGAACAGGAGGTCGAGGGCGCGGATGATGGCGTCGCGGTGATCCTTGGCGTTCCCGACCACAGCCCCCAATCGGTGCCTGTTGATGGCGAACAGTTCGGGGATGGAGAGCAGGAATGCATTACCGTCGACCACGATGATCGGCATCAGGGTCTCTGACGCGGCAACTTCTCCGCGGCGAAGAAGTGGAGCGACGATTCTGATGCCGAACTGGTCGACATTGTCGTGCTGGATGTCGAGGAGATAGGGAGCTTGGACCGAGCCACGTCCGAGATTTCGGTGGACGTCGAATTGCATCAGCCGTAGCGGCGCTCATCCTCGCCGACCGTCCCGTGCAACTCGATATAGCGGTTGAACGAGGCGATGGAATCCCGATTGCGTTCCTCCCAGGCGGCCTTCTCAGCGGCCTGGACCTGCACCGAGATGCCGTCCGAGGCGGCCTGCGACAGGTCGAGATCGAGCTTCTCGGCGCGCTTCACGAGATCGGCGTCCAAAGACAGTTCGATGGAAAGTTTGGAGGTCATGCGATCAACCTCAGCAATCGGTCACCGATGCCATTAGCATCGGACCGCCAACCGCTTGTCAATGCGGCGGCGATCTACCGTTCACGTCTTCTTCCGGAACGCGTCGAGCGAGACGACGGCGGCGCCGGGTGCCGGTTCCACTGCAGCGACCTCGGGCTTCGGCGCCGCTCCCTCGGGCTTGTCCGCCGACGGTTTCGCGGGCGAAGGCTTGCTCGTGGCGGACTTTTCCCCGTCCGCCTTCGCCGCCACCGGCACCGCCTTCGGCCCGGCGGTGGCCGGAACGGACGCGCGTGAAGTCACCTTCTCGCCGACTACCTTGCGCCCCTCGCTGCTGGCGAGCGACGGCTTCGGGCCCTCGGTGGCCGGGGTCCCTCCGCTCGACGAAGCCTCGGCCGCGTCGCGGTTGCGGGCCGGATCGAACTGCAGGCCGAACTGCACCGACGGGTCGAAGAAGCCCTTCACCGCCGTGAACGGGATGACCAACCGCTCGGAAATGCCGCCGAACGACAGGCTCACCTCGAAGTGGGTTTCGGACACGACGAAGTCCCAGAACTGGTGCTGCAGGACGATCGTCATCTCCTCGGGATACTTCTGGCGGATGCGCGAGGAGATGCGCACACCCGGCGCGGCGGTGTCGAAGGCGATGTAGAAATGGTGTTCGCCCGGCAGGCCGGCCTGGGCGGCCTCGGTGAGCACCTTGCGCACGACGCCACGCAGCGCCTCCTGCACCAACACGTCGTAGCGGATCTGGTCTTCGGCCATCGAATCTCGCCCGGCTCGTCCGTCGTTGCCCCGAACGCGCGATAGCACACGGAACCGTGCACCGGAACACCGTGCATCCGATCGGCGGGAACGCAAAGAGGGAAAGGGAGAAGTGAGGGCTTCTGTTGCCAGGTGCCCTCGGACCCCGCCTTTCCGGTGCGACCCGGGAGGACTTAGATGAGGTTATCGGACCGCATTACGCGGCCAGACGGGCCTCGGCATAGTTGTCATTGGCAACTATAGAAAGGTCCGATAACGGCGGTACCATGCCGGGCGAACGAACGACCTTTACACCCTCGTCGATCCTATTTCGCCCCCACCGAAAACCATGCGGAAACATGGGCTTGGGTGGAGGCGCCGGGTACCGCCCCCGGGTCCGATAGGCTTATTACGACGCCGCTGTATCGCCATAGCCGGCCGAAGCCGGCAACGGGAATATAGGGGGCGTTCACGCGGATCGGAAGGGGGTAGCGCGATCTCCACACAGAAAGACGAACGCGCCGATCGGGCAGGGCCGAGGCGACGACGTCAGGCCGGTGCGCCGGGGAGAATCGGAGCGGCCCCGCCTCCGCCCGGCGCAAGCTCCGGTGGCCGCGTTTCCGGCATCGCGACGAGGTAGAGCGCGAAGCCGGCGCCGGCGACGGCCGCGAGCGCCAGGAACGCCGCCGAGTAACCGCCGAAGACGATGATGACGCCGGCAAAGGTGGCGCTGAACGCGGCGCCGATGCCCTGCGCCGTAGCGACGGCCCCCTGCGAGACGTTGAAGCGGCCGGTGCCGCGCGTCAGATCCGCGACGACGACAGGAAACAGCGCCCCGAAGATCCCCGCTCCGACGCCGTCCAGCAATTGCACCGCGACGAGCCAGAACGGATCGTCCGAGACTGTGTAGAGCACGCCGCGCGCCGCCAGGATGCCGAACGCTACCAGGAAGAACGGCTTGCGGCCCCAGCGGTCGGCCCGCACCCCCACCAGCACCGCCACCGGCACCATCACGAGCTGGGCGGCGACGATGCAGGCGGCAATCAGTGAGGTGGCGTAGTCGGTGCCGACGACGCGGGTGAGCAGTTGTCCGACCGACGGCAGCATCGCCGCGTTGGCGAAATGGAACATCGCCATGAGGGCAGCGAACAGCAGCAGCGGCTTGCTCGAAAGCAGGGTCGCGAAGCCGGATACGGCGTGGGGGCGGCTCGACCCGTGGGCGGCTAGGCCGCGCGCCTGCTCGTCGTCGATGGCGCGCGCCGGCACGATCAGCATGGCGGCGATCGACAGCACCGCCAGCCCGGCCATCAGCCAGAACACCACGACCGGGCCGAAGGAATAGGCGAGGATGCCGGCAAGCGTCGCCGAGGCGGCGTTGCCGGCGTGGTTGAAGGCTTCGTTGCGGCCGATCCGCTTGGCGAACAGGCGCGGACCGACAATGCCGAGCGTGATCGCCGCCAGCGCCGGCGGGAAGATTGCGCCGGCGATCCCGGCGATCGACTGGGTGGCGGCGACGACGAGGAAGCCGTCGACGAACGGCAGCGCGAGGCAGCTCAGCGTCACGGCCAGCGCGGCCGCGATGATCACCGCGCGCTTGTTGCGGCTCGCGTCGATGAAGGCACCGGCCGGGGTCTGGGCGATCAGGCCGGCGATGCCGGCGATCGTCATGACGACGCCGATCGTCGCCTCGTTCCAGCCGTGCTCCGGGCCGCGGACGGCGAGCAGGTAGATCGCCAGATAGGGGCCGAGCCCGTCGCGCACGTCGGCGAGGAAGAAGTTGAGCGCATCGAGCCCGAGCGTCGTGCGCCGCGAAATCACGGCGTCACGCACGGCCGAGGGCGGCTCGGCGACGGGCGCCGATGAAAGGTTCTCTGCCACTCATACCCCCCGGGCCTGCGGGCTTGCGTGACGACGGCGCCCATCCGCGTCGAACGTCGATGTCGCGCGCCAACGCCTCGCGGGCGAGTGGGTTCCGCGGGCAGGGTTGTGGCGCAGTGCCACGGATGGCGGCGCGGATGTCGCATTCGTTCAAGGCCGTCGCCGAAACAGTGCTCGCGCGACGGGGCGGCCGGCCGCATGATCAGGCTTCCGTCCGGGATGGGGTCAGCACGCCGATGCAGAAGTTCTCCGCCCTCTCGCTCCTGGCGAAGGCGTTCGGTGGCCATCAGGGCTGGCAGCCGCAGTGGCGCTCGCCGGAGCCCAAGCCCGCCTACGATGTCGTCATCATCGGCGCCGGCGGCCATGGGCTCGCGACCGCCTTCTACCTCGCGAGCGAGCACGGCGTGCGCAACATCGCCGTCCTCGAGAAGGGCTGGCTCGGCGGTGGCAACACCGGCCGCAACACGACGATCATCCGCTCGAACTATCTCTTCGACGAATCGGCCGCCCTCTACAATCACGCGCTGAAGCTGTGGGAGGGCCTGTCGCAGGCGCTCAACTACAACGTCATGTACTCGCCGCGCGGCGTCTTGATGCTCGCCCACAACATCCACGACATCCAGTCGTTCAAGCGCCACGTCCACGCCAACCGGCTGAACGGCGTCGACAACGAGTGGCTGACCCCCGACGAGATCCAGGCGTTCGTGCCGGCGCTGAACGTGTTCGGCAAGGTGCGCTACCCGATCCTCGGCGGTGCCCTGCAGCGGCGCGGCGGCACCGCCCGCCATGACGCCGTCGCCTGGGGCTATGCGCGGGCCGCCGACGCGCTCGGCGTCGACATCATCCAGAACTGCGAGGTCACCGCCATCCGCCGCGGCGCCGACGGCGCGGTTGAGGCGGTGGAGACGACGCGCGGCACCATCAAGGCGAAGAAGGTCGGCGTGGTCGCGGCCGGCAACACTTCGGTGGTGATGGGCATGGCCGACGTGCGCATGCCGCTCGAGAGCTACCCGCTGCAGGCGCTGGTGTCAGAACCGATCAAGCCGATGTTCCCGTGCGTGGTGATGTCGAACACCATCCACGCCTACATCAGCCAGTCCGACAAGGGCGAACTCGTCATCGGCGCCGGCACCGATGCCTACACCTCCTATTCGCAGACCGGCGGTCTGCACATCACCACCCACACGCTCGACGCCATCTGCGAGCTGGTGCCCACCGTCCGGCGGATGCGGATGCTCCGGAACTGGGGCGGCATCGTCGACGTGACGCCGGACCGCTCGCCGATCATCGGGCTAACGCCGGTGCCGGGACTGTTCGTCAACTGCGGCTGGGGCACCGGCGGCTTCAAGGCGACGCCGGGCTCCGGCCACGTCTTCGCCCACACCATCGCCCGCGGCACGCCGCACGAGATCGCCGCGCCGTTCGCCCTCGACCGCTTCAAGGCGGGCCGGCTGATCGACGAGGCGGCCGCCGCCGCCGTCGCACACTGAGGGGCGCCCCATGCTGTTGATCGCCTGCCCCACTTGCGGAGAGAGCCGGCCGGAGGCGGAGTTCCGCTATGCCGGCGAGGCCCACCTGGCGCGCACCCCCGACAGCCTCGACGACGACGGCTGGACCGGCTTCCTCTATGCCCGCGGCAATCCGAAGGGCCTGCACTTCGAGCGCTGGCGCCACATCCACGGCTGCGGCCGCTTCTTCAACGCGGTGCGCCACACGGTGACGGACAAGTTCGTGACGACCTACCCGGCGGGGGAGGGCAAGCCGGACCTCTCGTCGCCGGAGCTCGCCGCCAAGGTTGCGGAGGCGTCGCGGTGACCGTGCTCCCTCCCTCGCAGCCGTTCCGGGCCGTCGCCGGCGGGCGCGTCGATCGCGACCGCACCGTGCGCTTCACCTTCGACGGCGCGCTCTATCGCGGGCTCAAGGGCGACACGCTCGCCTCGGCGCTGATCGCCAACGGCGTCCATCTCGTCGGCCGCTCGTTCAAGTACCATCGGCCGCGCGGCATCCTGGCCGCCGGCTCGGACGAGCCGAACGCGCTCGTCGGCGTCGGCGCCGACGAGGCGCACTACACGCCGAACCTGCGCGCCACCCAGGTGGAGCTGAAGGACGGCCTCGTCGCCGTCAGCCAGAACCGCGCGCCGTCGCTGAAGTTTGATGTCGGGGCGGTCAACGACCTCGTCGCGCCGCTGCTGCCGGCGGGCTTCTACTACAAGACCTTCATGTGGCCGCAGGCGTTCTGGAAGTCGGTCTACGAGCCGGTGATCCGCGCCGCCGCCGGCCTCGGCCGGGCGCCGCGGGCGCCGGACGCCGACCGTTACACCCAGCGCTACGCCCACTGCGACGTGCTCGTCGTCGGCTCCGGCCCGGCCGGGCTCGCGGCCGCGCGGGCGGCGGCGGCTTCAGGTGCCACCGTCATCCTCTGCGACGAGCAGGCGGAGATGGGCGGCTCGCTGCTCGCCGAGACGCAGGCCACGATCGATTGCCAGCCCGCCGCGGCGTGGGCGGAAGACGTGCTCGCCGAGCTCGCGGCGAACGAGCGCGTCACGCTGCTCTCCCGCACCACCGCCTTCGGCTGGTACCCGCACAACCTCATCGGCCTCAGCGAACGCATCACCGACCACCTCGCCGCCCCGCACCGCGACCTGCCGCGCGAGCGGATGTGGCAGGTCAGGGCGAAGGAGGTGGTGATCGCCGCGGGCGCGATCGAGCGGCCGATGGTGTTTCCGGAAAACGACCGGCCGGGCGTCATGCTGGCCGATGCCGCCCGCACCTTCCTCAACCGCTACGGCGCGGTGGTCGGCCGGCGCGTCGTCGTCTTCACCGCCCACGACGCCGCCTATCAGGCGGCCCTCGACCTCAACGCTGCCGGCGTCCAGATCGCCGCGATCGCCGACCTCCGGCCCGTCGCCGACGGCGAGCTGCCGGAGAAGGCGCGCGCGGCCGGCCTGCCGGTGCAGACGTCGACCACCGTCGTCGGCACGCGCGGGCGGCTGCGCGTCCGCGAGGCGCACCTCGCCACCGTCGCCGCCAACGGCAGCGTCGCCCGGCCGGTGATCGTGCCGTGCGACGCGGTTTTGATGTCGGGCGGCTTCACGCCCTCGGTGCACCTGTTCTCGCAATCGCGCGGCAAGCTCGCCTTCGACGCGGCGACGAAGACCTTCCTGCCGGGGCAGAGTTTTGCCCACGAGCGGTCGGCCGGGGCGTGCAAGGGGACATTCGGGCTCGCGGACGTGCTGGCCGAGGGCTATGCGGCGGGTGAGCAGGCGGCGAAGGCTTCCGCGTCTGGCCGGGCGTTCGCCGTCACCGCCGCCCCCGACGTCTCCGGCGGCTTCTCCGGTGCCACCCCGCACGGGCGCAATCCGGCGCTCGCCAAGGCCTTCGTCGACTTCCAGAACGACGTCACGGCGAAGGACGTCAAGCTCGCCACCCGCGAGGGCTTCGTCTCGATCGAGCACGTCAAGCGCTACACCACCACGGGCATGGCGACCGACCAGGGCAAGACGTCGAACCTCAACGCGCTCGCCATCGTCTCGGATGCTATCGCCAAACCCATCCCGCAGATCGGCCTGACGACCTTCCGCCCGCCCTATACGCCCGTCACCTTCGGCAGCTTCGCCGGCGCCGCGCGCGGCGACCTGTTCGACCCCGTCCGCACCACGCCGATCCACGCCTGGGCAGAGGCGCACGGCGCCGCCTTCGAGGATGTCGGCCTGTGGAAGCGCGCCTGGTACTTCCCGAAGGCGGGCGAGGACCTGCACGCCGCCGTGGCGCGCGAGTGCAAGGCGGTGCGCGAGGGCGTCGGCATCTTCGACGCCTCGACGCTCGGCAAGATCGAGGTGGTCGGGCCGGACGCGGCCGAGTTCATGAACCGCATGTACACCAACGCCTGGACGAAGCTCGAGCCCGGGCGCCTGCGCTACGGTGTGATGCTGCGCGAGGACGGCTTCGTGATGGACGACGGCGTCGTCGGCCGCATGGCGCCGGACCGCTTCCACGTCACCACCACCACCGGCGGCGCCCCGCGCGTCCTCCACCTGATGGAGGACTACCTGCAGACCGAGTGGCCGGACCTCGACGTCTGGCTGACGTCCACCACCGAGCAGTGGGCCGTCATCGCCGTGCAGGGGCCGCGGGCGCGCGACGTCCTCGCGCCGCTGGTCGAGGGCATCGATCTGTCGAAGGAGGCGATGCCGCACATGAGCGTGCGCGAGGGCCGCATCGCCGGCGTGCCGACCCGGCTGTTCCGCGTCTCCTTCACCGGCGAGCTCGGCTTCGAGGTGAACGTGCCGGCGGACTATGGCCGCCACGTCTGGGAGGCGATCATGGCCGCCGGCGAGGCCCACGGCATCACGCCCTACGGCACCGAGACGATGCACGTGCTCCGGGCCGAGAAGGGCTACATCATCGTCGGCCAGGAGACCGACGGCACGGCGACGCCGGACGACGTGAACCTCGGCTGGGCCGTCGGCAAGGCGAAGAAGGACTTCGTCGGCAAGCGCTCGGTGCTCAGGCCGGAGATGACCGGAGCCGGCCGCAAGCAGCTCGTCGGGTTGCTCACCGTCGACCCGAGCGTGGTGCTGGAGGAGGGGGCGCAGATCGTCGCCGACCCCAACGAGCCGGTGCCGATGACGATGCTCGGCCACGTCACCTCGTCCTACTGGAGCTCGGTGCTCGGCCGCTCGATCGCGCTCGCGATGGTGCGCGACGGCCGCGGCCGGATGGGCGAGACCCTGCACGTGCCGATGCCTGGTGGTGCCGTCGCCGTGACGGTGGCAGCCCCCGTGTTCCACGATCCCGAAGGAGCGCGGCTCAATGACTGAGGCCTCTCCCGTGCTGGCGCGCGCCGACGCGCTGGCGATGATCGCCGCCGCGACACCGTCGCTGCCCGCCGCGGAGCTGAAGACGCTCGACAACGACTGCGCCCGCTTCGTCTTCCGCGGCCGCGAGGCGGCGATCGGCCCGGCCGGCGAGGCGTTCGGCGTCGCCCTGCCGCGGGCGCGCGGCGCCTACGGCGAGGCGCGCAGTCGCGTGGCGATCTGGCTCGGCCCTGACGAGTGGCTGCTGATCGCCCCCGGCGAGACGCCGGAGGGGATCGCTGCTGCGATCGAGGCGGCCACGGCGGGCGTGCCGCATTCGCTGGTGGACGTCTCGCACCGCCAGCTCTGCATCGAGGTGTCCGGCCCGCAGGCGGCGACGGTGCTCGCCGCCGGCTGTCCGCTCGACCTGTCGGTGACGGCCTTCCCCGTCGGCACCGCGACGCGCACGGTGCTGGCGAAGGCCGAGATCGTGCTGGCGCGGACGGGGGCGGACGTGTTCCACATCGAGGTCTGGCGGTCGTTCTCGGCCTATGTCTGGCACTATCTCGACGAGGCGCGGCGGGAGTTCCGGGCGGGGTAGGGAGGTCTTGCTGGAGGGGTCCTCCCCCTGCCAGGGGGGAGGACAGCCGGCGCAGCCGGCAGGTGGGGGCCTGTCAATCCGGTGCTCGACAGCCGCCGCATCACTCCGGATTGTAAGGCCCCGCCCTGACCGCTTCGCGGTCTGTCCCTCCCCCTGGCAGGGGAGGGACGCGTCGTGCCCCTGGCAGGTGGAGGACACATCCCCATCGGGGGAAGACAATCGTTCGTCCGGCGGGGAGGCCGGCATCGATGATCAGCGTCTTCGAGCTCTTCAAGATCGGCATCGGACCATCGTCGTCCCACACGGTCGGGCCAATGAAGGCGGCGCACGCCTTCGTCGACGGCATCGTGGCGGCGGGCCGGCTCGACGACGTCGACCGCGTCGAGGTGGCGCTCTACGGCTCGCTCGCCTGGACCGGCAAGGGCCACGGCACCGACCGGGCGGCGATCCTCGGCCTCTCAGGCATGCAGCCCGCCACCGTCGACCCCGACGAAGCCGACGCGGCCTTCGCCGCCGCCGGCGCCGGCGGGTCCGTGAACCTCGGCGGCCGCCGCCGCATCGCCTTCGACTACGGCCGCGACATCCTGTTCGACGGTCACGCCGAGACGCCGAAGCACCCGAACACGATGGCGCTCGCCGCCTTCGACGCCGACGGCACCGTCGTCGCCCATGAGCGCTGGTGCTCGGTCGGCGGCGGCTTCGTCGTGCCGGAGGCGGAGGTGGGCGTCGCGGTGGAGAACCCGGTGTCGGTGCCGCATCCCTACCGCAGCGGCCGCGACCTCCTCCACATTGGCTCGGCCACCGGGCTGACAATCGCCGGGATCGTGCTCGAGAACGAGCAGGCGCTGCGCCCGGACGCCGAGATCGACGCCCACCTCGCGGCGATCGGCAAAGTGATGATGGCCTGCATCGACCGCGGCGTCGCCACGACCGGCGAGCTTCCCGGCGGCCTCAAGGTCAAGCGGCGGGCGAAGTCGATCCGCGACCGGCTGATTGCCCGCACCCACGCCAACGACCGCGCTGCCCACGAGGTGATGGACTGGGTCAGCGTCTACGCCATCGCGGTGAACGAGGAGAACGCCGCCGGCGGGCGCGTCGTCACCGCACCCACCAACGGCGCCGCCGGCGTCGTGCCGGCGACGCTGCGCTACTACCTCGACCACTGCTCCGGCGCCGGCGCGGAGGGCGTGCGCACCTTCCTCCTGACGGCGACCGCCATCGGCGGGCTGTTCAAGATGAATGCGTCGATCTCCGGCGCCGAGGTCGGCTGCCAGGGCGAGGTTGGAGTCGCCTGCTCGATGGCGGCCGCCGGCCTCTGCGCGGCGCTTGGCGGCACCAACGAGCAGATCGAGAACGCCGCCGAAATCGGCATGGAGCACCACCTTGGCATGACCTGCGACCCGATCGCCGGCCTCGTGCAGGTGCCCTGCATCGAGCGCAACGCCTTCGGCGCGATCTCAGCCGTCAACGCCGCCTCGCTCGCGCTGCACGGCGACGGCACCCACGTCGTCTCGCTCGACAAGGTGATCGTGACGATGCGCGAGACCGGCCGCGACATGGCGTCGAAGTACAAGGAAACGTCGCTCGGCGGTCTCGCCGTCAATCTGCCGGAGTGCTGAGCGGGGCGTGGAACGGGGCCGGCAGCAACGCCGCCCTGCAGCCCCTAACCGCGCTCGGGTCAGTCGGCTCGCGGCTTGCCGAACACCACGTACGCCGACCCGCGATCACCCCGACGCGGATTCTTCGACGGTGCGGACAGCACGAGGTCGTCCCTGCCATCCCCGTTGATGTCGCCGCCTCCGGCGAGGGCCAGACCGACCATGTAGTTGTCCTCGGGGCCGACGATCGTGAAGCCCTGCGACCGATCGATGAACTCGAGGTTCATCTTTCCCGAGAGGCCTTTCTCCGCTCCGTAGAACACAAAGGTCTTCCCGCTCTCGACAGTGAAGGCGCGAGGCAGCGAGACGGCGAAATCGGCGATGCCGTCACCGTCGAAATCGCCGGCCTTGGAGACCGCCATCCGGTCGGCGTCGGTGCCGTGATCCAGAAATCTCAGCGCGCTCCCCTTGCGGAGTTCGTTGAGCGGATTGGCGGGCGACGGCCATCGTTCCCGGCCGAACACGAGGAAGGCCGCCTCCCCTGACGACGAGCCCGTGGTCAGGATGTCGCCATAACCATCGCCATTGACGTCGCCGACGCCGGAGACGGATTCGGCTGCACTGAACCATTCTTCGTCGGCGGTAAACCGAAGCCCCGGCCAACTCTTCGGGTTGAACGGCAGCACCGACGGAAACCCGCTACTACGGCCGAACAGCACATAGGCACCTCCCCGGCCCTCCCATCCGTAGCCGAGCGCTCCGATCAGCAGGTCCTCGATGCCGTCCGCGTTGACGTCGCCCGCGGTATCGAGCGCCGCGCCGAAATTCTGGACGCTCCGGCCGGAAATGCGGAACCCGTTGGTGCCGTCGAGGTCCTGGACGTTGACCGCCGAACGCGGTTGCGCCGACCCGAAGACCACGAACACGGAATTGCTCTCTTCCGGCGCTCCGATGACGAGATCGCCCAGCCCGTCCCCGTTGAGGTCGCTGGACGCGAGTGAAAGGACCTTCTCGTATCTCACGCCACCGAGATCTGCGATCACCTGCAGTCCGCGCTCGCCGTCCGTCTCCGCTTCGGTGTCGACGACCGCCGGAAACGCCTCCGGTCTGCCGAAGATGACCGCGACACGCCACTGCGCCGGCCGATCCTCGCGATGCAACTGGGCGAAGGCGATGTCGGCGCAGCCGTCGCCGTTGAAATCCTCGATGCCGGTGACGGGGAGGGCGAAGTGGAAGTCGGGGAGGGCGGCCAGGCGGAAGCCGTTCTTGCCGTCCAGCTCGCGCACGTCGACCGACTTTCCGGTGTCGCCCTTGCGGCCGAAGACGACGAATGCCGATCCCTGATAGCTGCGCGGTCCGATGTTCGTGTACGGCGCGCCGATCAACACGTCGTCGACGCCGTCGCAATTGACGTCGCCGGCGATCGCGAGCGAATGCGGCTTGTACCAGCTGCCTCCTCTCAGGCCGTCGATGGCGAAGCCGTCCTTTTCGTCGAGTTCGTCGAGGGCGACGACCCGCGGATTCACGATCGTGACCTTGATGGTGCGGGAACTGAGGTCGTTGCCCTCGGCGTCCTTGCCGGCCGCGGCATATCGATGGACGCCGAACGGCTGACCGCGCAGCTTTGCCTGCCAGCGGCCGTTGTGGTTGGCGGTGACGGTCGAGATCGTCTTCGCATCACGCAGGATGTCGACGGTCGACAAGGGCGGCGCGGAGCCGCTGAAGTCGAGGCGGCGCTGCTCGGTGACGCGATCCGTGTCGCTGACGCCGGAATCCCAGGCCAAGCCGATCGTGACTTTCGGCTCCCGCTTTCCGTCGCCGTTGGACGAGGCGGAGAGCGGAGCGGGTGAGGTCGCCTCGCTGCCGGCATGGGCAACGGTTGCGACGGGCGCCGGGAGGAGGAGAGCGCAGAGTGCGAGGAGCGGCCAGCGCCGCCGCGACACTTCGAAGCCGACTTTGGAGTGCATGTGCGCCGTTTCGTCAGTTGCCAGAGGTCGTAGGCTCAGGCCGAGCGGCGGGGTCGCGGCGACGGGAGAAGCATACCTTCGCACCCCCTCGTCGCGCGCCGATGCGCCTTTCGGCCGCCTGCCGGAATCGAAGCTTGCGGGAGGCGCAGCTTAACTAGGCGCATCTTTAGGGCAGTGCAATCTTCGCGCGAGGGTCGCGATATGTGCGCTGCCGTGCCTTCCGAGCCCTCTCGTCTGCTAGAGTGCGGCCCGGAAGATTTGGGAGTGACGATGGGCGCCGTCGGTGGCTCGCTGGGCATGCGGAAGCGCGAGACGCCGGAGAGCGACCGCCCCCGCCTCTCCGTCGCGTTCGTCCTCGCCGACGACTTCACGCTGTCGGCGTTCTCGCTGTTCGTCGACCACCTGCGGCTCGCCGCCGACGAGGGAGACCGGTCGCGGCAGATCCTCTGCAGATGGGAGGTGATGGGCAGCTCCGGCGAGCCGGTCCGGGCGAGCTGCGGCGTCGCCATCGCCCGCACCGCGCCGCTCTCCGACCCGCGGAGCTTCGACTACGTCGTCGTCGTTGGCGGGCTGCTGTCCGCCGGTGAGCAGGTCGACGCGGCGACGGTCGCCTGGCTGAAGCAGGCGGCGGCGGCCGGCGTGACGCTCGTCGGCGTCTGCACCGGCTCGTTCGTGCTCGCCCGCGCCGGGCTGATGAGCGGGCGGCGCTGCTGCGTCTCCTGGTATCACCACCGCGACTTCCTCGCCGAGTTCCCGCACCACGTGCCGATCGCCGACCGCCTGTTCGTCGACGAGGGCGACCGCATCACCTGCGCCGGCGGCGGTGGCGTCGCCGACCTCGCGACGCTCATCGTCGAGCGCCATCTCGGCCGCTCGGTGGCGCAGAAGAGCCGGCACGTGCTGCTGCTCGACCGGCCGCGCGGCGGCGGCGAGGCGCAGCCGCATCCGCCGCTCGCCGACACGGTGACCGACGACCGCGTGCGCCGGGCGATGCTGATGATGGAGCAGAACCTCGCCGACCCGCTGCCGATCGCCGACATCGCCCGCCGGCTGCGGCTTTCCACCCGCCAACTCGAACGGCTGTTCCAGGCGGTGATGGAGGTGCGGCCGGCCGCCTTCTACCGGCAGCTCCGCCTGCGCTACGCCCGCTTCCTGCTCGATACCACCGACCGCTCGGTGACGGACATCGCGCTCGAGGCGGGCTTCGCCGACTGCGCCCACTTCTCGCGCCAGTTCAAGGCGATGCACGGCTTCTCGCCGAGCGGCTCGCGCGGCGAGCGGCGGGCGCCGGGGGAGGGCGGCGCACCGACGAGCGTCGCCGGTCCGCGCCTGTTCGACGGCGCGCCGGCGCCGGAGTTCGCTGCAATGTCGCAGACGGATAAAAACTTGTCGCATGTGAACAAGTAGCCAAGCGACAACTGCGGAACTATTCCAATCCGCATGAGGCGCGTGGCGGCGCCCGTGCAGGGGCGGCGCGACGGCGCCGCGGCGGAGGGTTCGGCGATGCTGCAGGTTCCCCATTCGAGCATCGGCGCGCTGGTGGCGCGCCGGCGTCCCGGCTACGGGCTGGAGCAGCCCTTCTTCCTGTCGCAGGAGATCTTCGACCTCGACATGGAGGTGATCTTCGGGCGGCACTGGATCTTCGTCGGCGTCGAGGCGGACGTGCCGGAACCGGGCGACACCATGGTGGTCGACATCGGCCGCACCACCGTCCTCATCCTGCGCGACGACAAGGGCGCGGTGCGCGCGGTGCACAATGTCTGCCGCCATCGCGGCGCGCGGCTGGTGCACGACTACAAGGCGAGCGTCGGCAATCTCGTCTGCCGCTACCACCAGTGGACCTACGGCCTCGACGGGTCGCTGCAATATGCCGAGCACATGGGCGCGGAGTTCGACAAGAGCTGCCTCGGCCTGAAGCCGGTGCACCTGAAGTCGCTCGAGGGGCTCTTGTTCGTCTGCCTCAGCGAGGATCCGCCGGCCGACTTCGACACGATGGCCGAGTCGATGCGGCCCTACATCGCCCCGCACGCCATCCGCGACACAAAGGTCGCCTTCGAGATGGACATCATCGAGCCGGGCAACTGGAAGATCACGATGGAGAACAACCGCGAGTGCTATCACTGCGGGGTGAACCATCCGGAGCTGACGATCCCGCTGTTCGCCTACGGCTTCGGCTACGCGCCCGAGCAGCTCGACGAGGCCGGCAAGCAGCAGGCCGAGCGCTACGACTGCCTGCTCAACGACGATCACGCCGAGTGGGAGGCGAAGGGCTTCCCGTCGCGGACGATCGAGCACCTCGACGACAGGATCACCGGTTTCCGCACGCAGCGCCTGCCGCTCGACGGGGCGGGCGAGTCGCACACGATGTCGACCGAGGTCGCCTGCAAGAAGCTGCTCGGCAACCTGACCGAACGGCGGATGGGCGGCCTGCACTTCTGGACGCAGCCGAACTCCTGGCACCACTTCATGAGCGACCACGCGATCTGCTTCTCGGTGCTGCCGCTCGACCCGGAGCACTCGCTGCTGCGCACCAAGTGGCTCGTCCACAAGGACGCGGTGGAGGGCGTCGACTACGACATCCAGAAGCTCACCGAAGTGTGGGTCGCCACCAACGCGCAGGATTCCGAGCTCGTCGGCTACCAGCACTCGGGCGTCAGCAGCCCGGGCTACGAGCCGGGACCGTATTCGCCCTACACCGAGGGCCTCGTCGACCAGTGCACCAACTGGTACCTCGGCCGGATCGCCGAGCACCTGGAGCGGTGACGTCTCGTCCTCGGCACGATGCCGAGGCGGCCTTCGTCCCTCCCCTGCCAGGGGGAGGGACAGACCGCCGAAGGCGGTCAGGGTGGGGCCCGTCGCGGCGGGCCCCAGTTCGGATTGACGGGCCCCCTCCTGCCGCGCCTTCCGCGCGGCTGTCCTCCCCCCTGGCAGGGGGAGGACGGGCGCCGAGCTTGGAACGACCGTCGCGATGGCAGGCAAGGGCAAGACGAAGGGCAAGAGGACCGTCGCCGACGCGCACGTCGGCAGCGCCGGCGTCACCGTGCTGCCGACCAACTCGACGACGCGCATGGCGGTGCCGAACCTCGACGACGCCAAGCGCGCACTGTCGCGGCGCTTCGTCGGCCCGGCGCTGATCGTCGGCACGATCGACGAACTGACGGTCGTCGGCCCCGGCTTCACGCTGCCGCACGAACGCGACACCATCGAAACGGTGCGCGTGCGGCACGCTGCGGCGGCCACGTCCGCCACCAGCGCTCCGGCACTCGCCGACCTGCTTCAGCCCGCCGCAAACCCCGCCGTCGCCGAGGCGGTGGCGCCTGCCCCGCCCACCGACCGCCTCGCCGCCCTCGCCGGCATCCCCGCCGCTTTCGACGCCGACGAGGACGACCTCCTCGTCTGCCGCCAGGTCCGCGCGGAGACGCACGACGTCAAGACCTTTGTGTTCGCGCCGCGCAATCCGCGGCTGTTCCGCTTCAAGCCCGGCCAGTTCATGACGTTCGACTGGCCGGTGGCCGATGAGCCGGTGCAGCGCTGCTACACCATCGCCTCCTCGCCGACGCGGCCGGACACCTTCTCGATCACCGTCAAGCGCGTGCCCGGCGGGCCGGTGTCGAACTGGCTGCACGACACTATGGTGCCCGGCAAGGAAGTGCGCGCCGTCGGCCCGATGGGCGAGTTCACCTGCGCCGACTTCCCGGCCGGGAAGTACCTCTTCCTCTCCGGCGGCAGCGGCGTCACGCCGCTGATGTCGATGAGCCGGGCGATGCACGACCTCGGCGAGGCGCGCGACGTCGTGTTCGTCCACGCCGCCCGCTCGCCCGCCGACATCGTGTTCCGCTCGGAGCTCGAGCTGATCGCCCGCGCCAATCCGCGCTTCCGCGTCGCCCACGTCGTCGAGAGCGACCAAAGCGAGCCCGGCTGGCCGGGCTTCCGCGGCCGGCTGTCGCTGCCGATGCTGTCCTTGATCGCCCCCGACTTCCGCGAGCGCGAGGTGTTCACCTGCGGGCCCGCGCCCTTCATGAAGGCGGTGCGCGGCATGCTCGCCGAGGGCGGCGCCGAGATGGCGCGCTACCACGAGGAGAGCTTCAACTTCGAGGAGCTGACCGCGCCGGAGCAGGATGCGGTGGCCGCCGCCGACGCGAAGCTCTCGTCTGAGCCCGGCGTCGCCACCTTCCGCGTCACCTTCGCGAAGTCGAAGACGGCGATCGACTGCCCGGCCGACGGCTTCGTGCTGCAGGCGGCGCGGCTCGCCGGCATGCGGCTGCCGTCCTCGTGCACCAAGGGCCTGTGCGGCACCTGCAAGTCGACGCTGGTTTCGGGCAAGGTCGACATGAAGCACGCCGGCGGCATCCGCCAGCGCGAGATCGACAAGGGACTGGTGCTCCTGTGCTGCTCGAAGCCGCTGACCGACCTCGTCGTCGACCGCTGAGCGCGGCGCCGGTCGCCGTCGCGGCGCCGCCGGCGGCGCTGGCGCGGCTGGCGCGCGTCGGCTTCCTGACGCTGCCGAACTACTCGGCGATCGCCCTCGTCAACGCGCTCGAGGCCTGCCGCATGGCGAACTACGTGGCGCCGGGCGAAGACTACCACTGGAGCGTCGTGACGCTCGACGGCGCGCCGGCGGTTGCCAGCAACGGGCTGTCGCTCGCCCCCACCGTCAAGCTCACCGACGCCGGTCCGCTCGACGTGCTGTTCGTCTGCGGCGGCGTCTCGGTCCGCCACGCCGTCGACCGGCGGCTGTCGGACGCGCTGCGCCGGCTTGCCCGCCGCGGCGTCGCGCTCGGCGGTCTCTGCACCGGCACCTTCGCGCTCGCCGAAGCCGGCTTGCTCGACGGCTACCGCGCCGCCATCCACTGGGAGAACCTCACGGCGATCCGCGAGGAATTCGCCGGGGTCGCCTTCACCGAGGACCTGTTCGTCGTCGACCGCGACCGGCTCACCTGCACCGGCGGCATCGCGCCGCTCGACCTGATGCTGACGCTCATCGAGGCACGCCACGGCAAGGGCGTCGCCGCCAAGGTGTCCGACCAGTTCATGGTGGAGCGGCCGCGCGCCGGCGGAGACCGCCAGCCGCTGCCGCTGCCCGCCCGCGTCGAGCAGCAGCACCCGACGCTCGCCCGCGCCGCCCGGTTGATGGACGCAGCGATCGAGCGGCCGATGCACGTGGCCGACGTCGCCGCCGCCGTCGGCGTCTCGCCGCGCCAACTCGAGCGGCTGTTCCAGCGCCACCTCGCCACCTCGCCGGCGGAGTTCGCACTGTCGCGCCGGCTCGTGCACGCCCGCGAACTCCTGCGCCAGACGCCGATGAGCGTCACCGCCGTCGGCCTCGCCTGCGGCTTCCAGACCGCCGCGCATTTTTCCACCGCCTACCGCCGCCGCTTCGGCCGGTCGCCGCGACAGGAGCGGACAACACGATGATCGCCAACGCCGACGCGCTCTTGAAGCCCCTGACGATCAAGGGCCTGACGATCCGCAACCGCGTGATGTCGACGAGCCACGCCCCCGGCTACGGCAAGGACGGCAAGCCGCAGGAGCGCTACCAGCTCTACCACGAGGAAAAAGCCAAGGGCGGCATCGGCTTGACGATGTTCGGCGGCTCCTCGTCGGTGGCGATCGACAGCCCGGCGACGCCGTGGGCGCAGATCTCGGTGGCCGACGACGGCGTCATCCCGTTCTTCCAGAGCTTCTCGCAGCGAATCCACCGCCACGGCGCCAAGCTGATGATCCAGCTCACCCACATGGGCCGGCGCACCAAGTGGGACACCGACAACTGGTTCCCGACGATCTCCTCCTCGCCGCGCCGCGAGCCGGCGAGCCGGGCGATCCCGCGCGAGATGGACGAGGGCGACATCGCCCGCGTCGTCGCCGACTTCGCGTCCGCCGCCCGCCGCTGCCGCGACGGCGGGCTCGACGGCCTCGAGGTGTCGGCGGCGCACGGCCACCTGATCGACCAGTTCTGGAGCCCGTCGATCAACCACCGCACCGACCAGTACGGCGGATCGCTCGAGAACCGCATGCGCTTCGGCGCCGAAGTGCTTTCGGCGATCCGCCAGGCGACCGGCGACGACTACGTGATCGGCATCCGCATGTCCGGCGACGAACTGCTCGCCGAGGGGCTGACCCACGAGGACTGCGTGACGATCGCGTCGGACTACGCCCGTCGCGGCCTCGTCGACTTCGTCAACATCGTCGGCGGCCAGGCGCGCGACCACATTGCGCACGCGATCTCGCTGCCGAACATGAGCTTCCCGGTAGCGCCGTTCCTCTATCTCGCGAGCGCCATCAAGCGCGAGGTGGAGGTGCCGGTGTTCCACGCCCAGCGGATCACCGATCTCGCCACCGGCGCCCGCGCCGTCGCCGAGGGCCACCTCGACATGGTGGCGATGACGCGCGCCCACATCGCCGACCCGCACCTCGTCAAGAAGCTGATCGAGGGCCGCGCCGACGATATCCGGCAATGTGTGGGCGCCGGCTACTGCATCGACCGCATCTATGTCGGCGGCGACGCGCTCTGCCTGCAGAACGCCGCTACCGGCCGGGAGGCGACGATGCCGCACGTCATCCCGAAGGCGGCGCGGCTGCTCAAGGTGGTGGTGGTCGGCGGCGGCCCGGCGGGGCTCGAGGCAGCGCGCGTCTGCGCCGAGCGCGGCCATGCGGTGGTGCTGTTCGAGAAGGAGCGCGAGCTCGGCGGCCAGATCAACATCGCCGCGAAGGCCACCTGGCGCGAGGCGCTGTCGGGCATCTCGCGCTGGCTCGGGGCGCAGGTGAGGAAGCTCGGCGTCGACGTGCGGCTCGGCACGGAGGCGACCGACGCTGTGGTGAAGGCGGAGAAGCCCGACGTCGTCATCGTGGCGAGTGGCGGCCGGCCGAACCTCGACGAGGTCGAGGGCGCCGCACACGTCGTGACCACTTGGGACATTTTGACGGGCAAGGTGGAGGCGGCGGGCTCGGTGCTGCTCTACGACGCCACCGGCCAGCACCACGGCCCGTCGACGGCTGAGTTCCTGGCCAAGAAGGGCTGCCTCGTCGAGATCGCCACCCAGGACCGCATGGTCGGAGAGGAGATCGGCACCACCAACCAGCCTGTCCACCTGCGCGAGCTCTACAAGCTCGGCGTGGTGATGACGCCGAACTCCGAGCTCGCCGAGGTCTACCCGGAGGGCAACCGGCTCGTCGCGGTGCTGCGCAACACCATGACGCTCGCCGAGGAGGAGCGCCTTGTCGACCGCGTCGTCACCGAGTTCGGCACGCTGCCGGTCGATGGGGTCTTCCGGGCGCTGCGGGCCGGATCGGTGAACGACGGCGTGACGGACCAGCACGCTCTCGTCGAAGGCCGCCCGCAGCCGTGGGCGGAGCGGGTGGGGGTGAACGGCGCAGGTGCCGCGGCGAATGGCGCTGGGGCGCCGGGGGCGGGTGCAAACGGAGCCTCCGCCAACGGCGCCTCGGCGGACGCCGACCATGCCAACGGCTACGCCCTCTACCGCGTCGGCGACTGTGTCGCCGGCCGCAACATCCACGCCGCGCTCTACGACTCGCTGAGACTATGCAAGGACATTTGAGCGCTCCGGAGCCTCGCGGGCCCGTCTCCGCCGACGGCATTCGGCCGCATCTGCCGGCCGTCGAAGTGCCCGCGTGTGCCGTTGCAACCGGCTCGCCGTCGGGTAGCATGCCCCCGCATTGGTTGAGGGGCTCGTGTGATGCGTGCAGATGCGCTGGTGAAGATCGGTTCGGTGGCGGTGGCATTCACGGGGATGGCGCTGCCGGCCACAGCCCAGGAAATCGTGGACTCGTCCGTCTTGCTGGTGCGCGGCAAGTGCAGCGATGCCCTGCACGCCGGCCGGATGCCGCGCTATCACGGCTGCGCGAACGGCGTGCTCTACGCGGACTACAGCGACGGGACGAAGGCGCTCATCTTCGGCAACGGGACGAGCATGTTCTATTTCATCGGCAAGGGTTCAAGCTGGAGCCAGAAGGCCGGCGGCCGGATCGACCTGTCGATGGTGGCGACCGGCTGGGGCGGCAAGTTCGACGAGTTCCCCGCGAAGGGCTACTGCCGCTTCGGAAACCTGCACTCCGGACAGAAGGTGTCGATCTCCTGCTCGGCCGTGATGGCCAAGGGACACTGGTCCGCCGCGCTGCTGACGGATGGCAAGCCGCCGGTCAAGCCCAAGCCGAAGAGCTGAGCGGCCGCCGCCTCTGTTCCGCGGATGACGTTGCGGCGAGGCCGAGGGGAGAATGCCTCGTTCTTAACCGCACATGCGACGCGAACCCTCCCCCCTCGCGGGGGAGGGTAGGGAGGGGGGGCGCCGCGGTCTCGACGCGGGACGACGTCGCGACCCCCGTCAAGCCGTCGCGGAGACAAGATCTCCATAGCCACCGCTTCGTCGTGTGGCCCCCCCTCCGATCGGCTTCGCCGGCCACCTCCCCCGCGAGGGGGGAGGGTTCGCGTTGTGCCGGACCGCATCCGGCCGCGCGAGCGGCGGTCTCGCCATGACCCCCGCCACCGCGCTCGCCCTCGTCACCATCGCGGCCGCCATCCTCGCCGCCGTCGAGGCCGGCCGCCGTATCGCGCTGTGGCGCGTCGGCAGGCCCGCCGCGATCCCGCTCTCCGGCATCCTCGCGCTGCCGAGGCGCTACCTTGTCGACGTCCACCACGTCGTGGCGCGCGACCCGTTCGCGGCGCGCATGCACGCCCTCGTCGCCGGCGGCTTCCTCGCCGGCGGCTTGCTGACGGCTTTGGCGATCCTGCCGCCGCTCGGGACGTCGCGGCTCTACTGGCTGCTGCCGGCGGCCGCCTTCGCGGCGATGCTCGGCGGCGCGGCGATGGTGCGCCGCCGCCGCACGCCGGTCCGGCCGGCGCGGCTTTCCGGCGGGCGCTTCACCGCGCTGCCGCTGCTCTTCACGCTGTTCGGGGCGGGCGGCTTCATCGTCGCGGTGGCGACGCTTCTCGCGGCGCCGGAGTGGGTCGGCGCGCTGGGCGTGGCGCTCGCCGCCGCTGGCGCCTTCGGCCTCGCCGCGCAGGCGGGAAGCGGACCGCTCCGCCACGCCGTCGCCGGCGCCGTCCACCTGATCGCCCACCCGCGCCCGGCGCGCTTTACCGGCGTCCGCGACACCGCCCTCGCGCCCCTCGACCTCTCCGCCGACCGCCTCGGCATCGCGACGCCGGCGGACTTCGCCTGGAACCGCCTCGCCGGCTTCGATGCCTGCATCCAGTGCGGGCGCTGCGAGGCGGCCTGCCCGGCGTTCGCCGCCGGCCAGCCGCTCAACCCGAAGAAGCTCATCCAGGACCTCTCGGTCGCCATCGCGCCGGGCGCCACCGACGCCGCCTATGCCGGCAGCCCCTATCCGGGCCGGCCGATCGGCACCGAGCACGGTGGTCCGAATGTTCCATTGGTCGGACCAATGGTCCCGGCCGAGACGATCTGGTCGTGCACCACCTGCCGCGCCTGCGTCGAGGAGTGCCCGATGATGATCGAGCACGTCGACGCGATCGTCGGGATGCGCCGCTTCGAGACGCTGGAGAAGGGCGCCGTGCCGGGCAAGGGCGCCGACGTGCTCGCCGACCTGCGCTACGCCGACGAGCCGCAGGGCCGCCCGCTCGCGGCGCGAATCGACTTTGCCGCCGGCTTGACGCTGCCGGTGCTCGCCGAGGGCGGAACGACGGACGTGCTGTTGTGGCTCGGGGAGGGCGCCTATGAGCTGCGCTACGGCCGCACGCTGCGCGCCCTCGTCCGACTGCTGCAGGCGGCCGGCGTCGAGTTCGCCGTGCTCGGTCCCGACGAGCGCGACTGTGGCGACCTCGCCCGCCGGCTCGGCGACGAGGTGACCTTCCAGCGGCTCGCGAGCGACAACATCGCCACGCTGTCGGCGCGCCGCTTCGCCCGCATCCTCACCGCCGACCCGCACGCCTTCCACGTGCTGAAGAACGAGTATCCCGCCCTCGGCGGTCGTTTCGAGGTCGTCCACCACACGACGTTCCTGGCCGGGCTCGTCGCGGACGGGCGGCTGCGGCCGGCGGCGCTGGCGGGGCCGGCCATCACCTATCACGACCCCTGCTATCTCGGCCGCTACAACGGCGAGACGGCTGCGCCGCGCGCCCTGCTCGACGCCCTCGGGCTGGAGCGCCGCGAGATGGCGCGCTCGGGCCTCAAGTCGATGTGCTGCGGCGGCGGCGGCGGCGCGCCGGTGACCGACATCCCCGGCGAGCGCCGCATCGCCGACATCCGCATGGAACAGGTGCGCGAGACAGGCGCACGGACGGTTGCCGTCGCCTGCCCCGGCTGCACGGCGATGCTGGAGGGCGTGGTCGAGCCGCGGCCGGAGGTGAAGGACGTCGCCGAGCTGCTGTGGGAGGCGGTCGAGGCAGCGGCGAACGCCGCCGGCACCCGACCCGCGACGACCGCCGCCGCGCGCCGGCCGGAGCCGGTCGCGTGAGCCGGCCGCGCCGCGACCCGCGGGCGGAGGCGGCGCGCCGCGCCGTGCCGGGCGGCGCCCGCCCGCGCTCGACGATCGAAGCGGCCGTGGTTGTAGCCGCGAGCGGCCGGCCGCGCCGCGACCCGCGCGCCGAGATCGCCGCGCTGCTGGTGCCGGCGCCGCGGCGCCGGATCGACCGCTTGCTGGCGGCGGCGGGCGGCGCGGCGGCCGCCTCGTTCGCCGGTCGCGGAGCATCGGCGACCGACGCCGTTGCGGCTGCCACTGCCGCCGCTCCTTCGGTCCGCATCGTCGACGTGCCGGCGTTCCACGTTCTCGTCGTGCCGGACGCCGCGGCCGGCCGCGCCGGTGCCCACGATCGCCAGCTCCTCGGCGCCGCCCGTCTGCTCGCCGATGCCGGCGGCGGGGCGGTGGTGCTGGTCGCGGACGGGGGAGAGTGGGGCACGCTCGGGGCGGACCGGGTTGTTTCGCTGAGCCAGAATGAGGCAGACGCGCTAGCTGCACACACGACGCAACCCTCCCCCCCTGCGGGGGAGGGTAGGGAGGGGGGGAGCGGCAGACGCGACACCGAAATCGGGGCGCCCCCCCTCCCTGCCCTCCCCCTCAAGGGGGGAGGGGCACCCCAAGCGGCCGATGGCACACGGAGGGGCAACGACACTCCTTCGATCACCGACTCCTCCGCGCCCGCCGTGCCGAGCGCGTACGACCCCGCGCCGCGCGCCGACGCGATCGTCGCCATCGTCCGGGCCCTCGCCCCCCGTCACGTCCTCTTCGCCGAAACGGCCGACGGCGGCGACCTCGCGCGGCGGGTCGCCGCCCTGCTCGGCGAGCCGCTGTTCGCCGGCGCGGAGAGCATCACGGCACGGGCGGTGACGCGCCAGGCGAAGGCCGGCCGGGTCGAGCAGCGCGCCGCGCCGCCGCGGCTCGTCTCGGTGCTCGCCGACGTCGTCGCCGCGCACGCCGGCACACCGCACGAAGGCCGGCGGGCGACGCTCGCCGATCTCACCGCCGAACTGCCGTCGCCGCCTGTCGCCGGCGCGCCGCCGGCGGCCGGCTCGGCGAGCGGCATCGTGTCCGCCGAGACAATTGCGGCCGATCCCGCCGTCGTCCCGCTTTCGGAGGCGAGCTTCGTCGTTTCCGCCGGCAACGGCGTCACCGATTTCGCCGCCTATCGGTCGCTCGTGGCAGAGCTCGGGGCGACGCCGGGGGCGAGCCGGGTCGTCTGCGACGCCGGGCTGATGCCGCGCGACCGGCAGGTGGGGGCGTCCGGCACGGTGCTCGACGCCACCTGCTACTTCGCCCTCGGCATCGCCGGCGCGCCGCAGCATTTGCAGGGCGTCGCGAAGTGCGAGCACGTCGTCGCGGTCAACACCGACCTGCACGCCGCGATGATCGAGCGGGCCGGCCTGGCGGTGGTCGCCGATGCGCAGACGGTGATGCCGGCGCTGGCGGCGCTGCTCGCCACGGAGCGCGGCGGCGTTTCCGCGACCACTGGTGCGGTGGCCATACCACCGGGAGCCGATCCCGACGGGGGTGAAACACGGAGGCGCGCGGACCAGGCGGCGGCGTGGCCCGGCGCCGACACGCTCGACGTCACCGACCCCAATCCGCTGCGAGCCCGCGTGCTGCTTTCCGCCGGCCGCCACCAGGTCTCCGGCCGGCTGGCGCCGGTGCGGGCCGAGGCACAGGCGACGGCGCTGGCCCTGGCGCTCGGCGCCGACGTCCGCGGCCTGCACGCCGGTGGCGATGGTGCGGCGGTCACCGACCATCTCGGCCACGGGCTCGACGCGATCGAGGTGGCGGCAGGCCCGGGGGAGGGTGATCCGCTGCCGGCACTGGTGGCGGCGCTGTCGCGGGGGGCTACCGATCTCGTGCTGACGGGACGGCGCGGCATCGGCGGCGACGACACCGGGCTCCTGCCCTACCGCCTGGCCGCCGCCCTCGGCCTGCCGCTGATTGCTGACGCTGTGGCGCTTGCGCGCGATCCTGGCGCGCCCGGTGTGCTCGTCGTCGACCAGGCCCTGCCGCGTGGCGCCCGCCGGCGAGTGCGGGTGCGGCTGCCGGCGGTCGTCACGGTGCATCCGGCGGCACCGCCGCCGCGCCCGTTCGCCTTTGCCGCCGTGCGCCGCGGCCACCTCGTGCCGCTGGTGATGGAAGCCGGAGCCGGTGGGCCGCCGCTCGCCATCGAGGAGCGCCCGTGGCGGCGGCGGCCACGCTTGATCGCCGGCACCGCAACGAGCGGGTCGGCTGCCGACCGCCTGAAGGCGGCGACCGAAGTGGCGGGGGGAGGAGGGCGCCTCCTCGTCAATCCCGATCCCGACGAGGCGGCGCGGGAGATTCTTGCCTACCTGCGGGGCATCGGCGTCGTGGCGCCCGGAGCGGGCTGACACGAAGCCGACGGCCAGACGCATGTGAAGCGGGTCACGGGACGTGATGACCGGCTCTGCTCCGCCGTCACCGCTGCACCGGTTCTTGCCGGGCCGCCCGTGTGGTTGAGGCGCACATTCATGACATTCATCAGGTCATCGGCCATCGCAAGGCTACCGACGGCCAGTACTCTGGCGGCGGCACAACCAAGTGAGCGACCGCACCGCTGAAGCGGACGAAGAGGCCCGCGTCGCACTGGTCGACGCGGGCAACAGCCTCGCTGCGAAAGCACCACAGCTGCCTCAGGCGACCTTGCGCGGCGCGTGGCGGCCTTCCTCCACCTCCTCGATGATCTTGGCGACGAAGGCCGGCAGATCGCCCGGCTGGCGGCTGGTGATCAACCCGCCGTCGACCACCACCGCCTCGTCGACCCAGCGGCCGCCGGCGTTCTCCATGTCGGTGCGGATCGACTTGTAGGAGGTGACGCGCTTGCCGCGCACCGCGCCGGCCTCCACCAAGAGCCACGGGCCGTGGCAGATGGCGGCCACCGTCTTGCCGCTCGCCACCATTGCCTTGACGACGCGCATGGCGTCGGCGTCGACGCGCAGCACGTCCGGATTGATCTGGCCGCCCGGCAGCACCAGTGCGTCGTAGGCGGCGGGGTCGACGTCGGCGATGCGGCGGTCGGCATCGACGCGCTCGCCCCAGTCCTTGTCCTTCCAGCCGCGGATCGGCCGGCCGTCGGGCGAGGCGATCTCGACGGTGGCCCCGGCCTCGCGAAGCTTCTCGAGCGGCACCATCAGCTCCGACTGCTCGAAGCCGTCGGTGGCGAGGATGAGGATCCTGGCGGATGTGATGTCGGTCATGCGCGATACTCCAGTTGCCCTCCCTGCAGGGGAACGCGGCGCGGCCGGCCGGGTTCCGGCATCCGTCAGCCGCGCCGGCGGCCGCGGGCGATGCCGACCGCCGGCGTCACGGTCGTCGTCGCGTCGCAACCCTTGCGGTGCTCCCGCGCCATGTCCGATGCGATGGTGACGGTGCGGCGGCGAGATTCGGGCGGCGGACCGGATGGAGTTTTCGATTGGAACAACTGTCGTTCGTTCCGATGTCGCATCGGCCGAACCGTGTGACACCCGGGTTGCGCGCGAAACGGTTACTTCGGAAGGATCTCAAGACCCGCGGCGACGATAGGAGGAGCGAGGATGGCCACAAGGCGCACCACTCGCATGACATTCTCGCTTGTGAGCCACATTGAATCGTTGCTGGCGCCGGCGGTAGCAGCCAGGCGACTGTAAAGAAAGAGAGCCGGTGGGCCATAGATGAAGGCGAGGCCGATCGACAGAACGGCAGCCCAGTAGTTCATCACAGCATTGGCGACTGTCTGAAAGGCGATCGCCGCAGGGCCATTCGCAGCACCGAACATGAGGGCGCCCGTATCGAGCCTCAGTTTCGACGACACGAGCGCGCCCACCAGAACGACGCTCGTCGCCAGGAGGGTGGAGCGCACGATAGCCATCCGCCGGTCGACCTCCGCCTTTGATGGCTTGGCCTCCGGGCTTCCTGCTGCTGCCAAGGCTGTTGTCGCTGCGGCAAACAGAAAGGCAGTAAAGATAGCAGCTCCAAGAATTCTGGAATCAATATTGAATAAGAGTGGTGGATTTAACTCGTTGAGTTCAAGCAAAGAAAATAAGCCAGCGACTGCTTCGTCGTCAACAATATTCTGGTCGTAGTAAGCTATAATTATCGGAGTGAGGGAAAGTAGTGGCAGGAGACCGTAGAGTGATAGCTTGAGGCCCTGGGCGGTGAGTTTGTAAAGCTCACGTTGCCACACGAGGCACTGCCAAATGAGAGCCACTGAGAGGATGAAAGTGGTGCTCGCAGCAATTGCGTAATGATAAATCTGCGCTACGACCGCTGGGGAGATTTCAATAGGCGCTGCGACAAATCGTTCAGATGAAGCATCGGAAGTTATGGATGCGTCCGGTTTCGCCTCTGATTTCGGCGGCTCAATAACAAGGTACGCTGAAAGTAGATCCTTTACACGTTCGCGTGGAACCAATTTCTCGTTGACCTGGATCATCAGCAGCGCTGCCGCCACTGGGACAAGGAAAAACACCAAGCAGAGAAGGTCTCGGAGCGTGATCGTCCCGATCACAGTCGCGTTGAACGGCACGCTCGACCCCCCGGCAAAGCAATACCCATCTCATACTAGATTTCTTCGCTCGCGTCAATTAGAGCGTGTGAGAGTAAATCGCTGCTATCTTAAGCGGCTGCGCCGTGGCTTGTTGCTGACCTACATTCCGCTCTTCGACGAGCCTTCCCCGGGCGACGGTGACCCGGCCCGAGGCTCCCCGCCGACCTTAGATCCGGACAGGGCGGCCAGTCGAAGTCGCGGCGCCTCCGTCTCCGCTGGCTGGTCCCGCATGGCGCTCGGCGCCGTGCCGGTCACCCGCAGGAATTCGCGGTTGAAGTTCGACTTGGTGTTGAAGCCGCTCGCGAGCATCGCGGCGGTGACGCTCTCGCCGCGCCGAAGCAGCCTCGCCGCATGGCGGATGCGATGGCCGTTGACGAGGCGCGAGACGTTCTCGCCGGTCACCCGGTTGACGGCGGCCGAGACCTGCTTGGCGGGGACGTGGAGCCGCCGCGCGATCCGCGCGAGCGTCAGGTTGGGGTCGAGATAGAGGCCGTCCTCGGCCATCAGGGCCTCGAGCCGTTGCATCAGCGCGACGTCGGCCGCCGCCGCCTCCGGCGCGAGGGGAGGCGCCTCCTCGGTCTCGGGCATATCCGCTTCGCCGGTGGTGAGCGCCCCGGAGAGGCTGAGGAGGCCGATCGCGGCGAGATTGCCGGCGGTGAGCACCACGACGATCCAGGGTTTCAGCCAGGCCTCGCCCGCCGACAGGGCGATGGCGATGACGACGTCGCCGAGGGCGGAGAGGATGAGCGCGCCGGCGATCAGCCGCCAGACCAGGCCGGGCCGTTCGCCCGTGCCGAGCGACAGGCGCGGCAGGCTGTCGACGCCGCGGTGCAGGCGCAGCAGCAGGGCGGCGGCGTAGATCGCGAAGATCGCCGGGATCAGCGCGTCGAGCAGGCTCGGCGCGACGAGGACGACGAAGGCGGTGAAGGCCGGCACGGCGAGATGCCAGAGGTCGCGGCCGGGATCGAAGGCGCGGATGGCCGTCACCTGGAAGACGATCCAGGCGAGCGGCGGGATCATCGCCGCGGTCACCGGCTGGACCGGCAGCAGGACGGCATAGGAGAGGATGACGCCCTGGAGCGCGACCGCACCGATGAGGAGGGCGAGCGCCGGCGGCCGGTCCTTCACGACGAGAATGCGGACGGCGAGGTAGCCGAAGACGAGGGCGACGATCATCGGAACGGGCAGGACGGGCACGGGCGGCGCAACTCCCTCTCGAGGCGACGCGAGACTGGACCGAAGACGGGTTCCGATCGACCTCTTTCCGGATCAAGGACGCGCGAGGCCCTGAAAATCGCCGAGTTCTGCCGCCGGGCGATCCCCGCCCCGGAGATCTTCGACGATGCTCGACAGACAGATGGCCCGCCTCGGCAGTGCGGCGGCGCTTGCTCTTTCCATCCTCGCCACGGCGCCCGCGCAAGCCGCGGACGACCTTCCCGGCTATGACCGCCTCGACGTCAAGGCGGCCCATCGCGCCGGCATGATCGCCGCCTCGGTGTGGTACCCGGCCTCGACGGGCATCTATTCGGTGCCGATCGGCGAGAATGCCGTCTTCCAGGGCAACCGCGCCCTCGTCGGCGCCGGCATCGCCGAGGGACGCTTCCCGCTCGTCCTGTTGTCGCACGGCTCGGGCGGCAACATGGACGGCCTCGGCTGGCTTTCCGCGCAGCTCGCGCGGGGGGGCGTGATGGTGCTGGCGGTCAATCATCCGGGCAGCACGTCAGGCGACAGCTCGCCGCGCCGCAGCACCGACCTCGTCGCCCGCGAGGCGGATCTTTCGGCGGCGCTCGACGCCGTCCTCGCCGATCCCGCATTCGCTGAGCACGTCGACCCGGCACGGATCACCGCCGCCGGCTTCTCGCTCGGCGGGGCGACCGCCCTGACGCTCGGCGGACTTCGGGCCGACCGCGCCGCCTTCGCCGCCTACTGCACGACGTTCGGCGAGGCGGCGCAGGACTGCGCCTTCCTCGCGAAGGGTGGCGTCGATCCCGGCGACCTGACGCCCGCCTTCTCGGAGACGCGTGGCGATCCGCGCGTGTCGGCCGTCGTCGCGGTCGATCCGGCTTTCGGCGACAGCTACACCGCCGCGAGCGTCGCGGCCTTCGGCAAGCGCGCCCTGTTCGTCAATCTGGGCACGACGGATCGCTGGCGGGCGGCCGACGTCGGACCGTCCGGCTCGAACCTCGCCGCGCGCCTTCCCGGCGCTCGCTACGAGGTGATCGCGCCGGCCTGGCACTTCAGCTTCCTCGGCTTCTGCAAGCCGGAAGCTGCGGCGCTCCTCTTGGCGGAACGGGACGATCCGATCTGCGACGACCCGGCGGGATCGGACCGCGGCGACGTCCACCGGCGGGCGGTGGCAGCGATCCTCGCCTTTCTCAAGGAGCGGTGAGGTTTTCTGAGGCAGGGGCGAGCGCGCGTGGGTTCGCGCGCCTCCCTGGGCGGGCAGGGGGTGGGGGCGGTGTCAGCGAAGCCAGTTCTCGATCCGCAGGCCGCCAATGCGCGAGAACTCCGCCACGTTGTCGCTGACGAGCGTGCTGTTGGTCGTGATGGAATGGCTCGCGATCAGCAGATCGTTCGGACCGATGGGCAGACCACGCCGTTCCAGGTCGGCGCGGATCTCGCCATAGATCGCGTCGGCGGGAAGCTCCAGCGGCAGCACGGGGAGGCGGCCGAGGAGTTCCTCGACACGCTGCGACAGGCGCGGCGAGCCCTTCTTGGCAGCCCCATAGCGCAGCTCCGCCGCGACCACGATGCTCGTCGCCACCGACCCCTGCCCGACGCGGCCGATGTGGACGGCGACGCGCCCCTGCGGTTCGAGCATCAGCGCCGAGAGGATGTTGGTGTCGAGCAAATAGCGCTCGCTCACAGGTCGACGGGCTCGACGGGGAGCTCTTCGATCGGCGGAAACTCCTCGTCCAACGGCTCCAGCGTCGCGAGCCAGGCGAGCAGCGAGGTCCGCGGCGCGGGCTCGATCACCAGCCGCTCACCCTCCTTGTGGATCGTCGCTTCGGAACCCGGCAGCTCGAACTCGCGCGGAATTCTGACCGCCTGGTTGCGGCCGTTGCGAAAGAGACTGACGCGACGCGGCTCCATGGACGCCTCCGTTGGCATATGCCGAAACATAGGCTCCCACTGACCGCGTCGCAAGCACCCCTACCGCTGCCGCTCCTCCCAGCCGTCCGCCACGAAGTAGGGCGCGTTCGAGGGGGCCAGTGCCGGCTTGCCGCGGAGGATGTCTGACGCCTTCTCGCCGATCATGATGGTGGGGGCGTTGAGGTTACCGGTGGTCACCGACGGCATGATCGATGAGTCGACCACGTGCAGCGACTCGAGGCCGTGCACCTTCATCGTGGCGGGGTCGACGACGGCCATCGGGTCCGATGCGCTGCCCATCTTGCAGGAGCAGGAGGGGTGGTAGGCGCTCTCCACCTTGGCGCGCACGAAGGCGTCGATCGCCTCGTCGGTGACGACGTCGGCGCCCGGCTGGATCTCGCGGCCGCGGTAGGGGTCGAACGCTCTTTGCGCGAAGATCTCGCGGGTGAGGCGGACGCAGGCGCGCATCTCGACGAGGTCGTCGGGGTGGCTCAGGTAATTGAACATCACCCGCGGCTTATCCATCGGGTCCGCCGAGCGCAGGCGGACGAAGCCGCGGCTCTTTGAGCGCATCGGGCCGACGTGCGCCTGGAAGCCGTGTTCGGAGGCGAGGCCCTGGCCGTCATAGGTCACGGCGAGCGGCAGGAAGTGGTACTGGATGTCGGGATAGCGGATGCCGGCGCGGGAGCGGATGAAGCCGCACGTCTCGAAATGGTTGGTGGCGCCGAGGCCGTCCTTGAAGGCGAGCCAGCGCATGCCGATCAGCGCCTTTGCCAAGGGGTTCATCGACGAATAGAGGCTGATCGGCTGCGTGCAGGCGACCTGGAAATAGAATTCCAGGTGGTCCTGCAGGTTCTCACCGACGCCGGGCAGTTCGTGCACGACGCCGATGCCGTGCGATTGCAACTCGCCGGCCGGGCCGACGCCGGAGAGCTTCAGGAGCTGCGGCGAGTTGATCGGCCCGCCGGCGAGGACGACGCCGCGCCGCGCCGTGGCGAGGTGTTCGGCACTGCCACGGCGATAGGCGACGCCGGTGGCCCGGCGGCCGTCGAAGGTGACGCGCGTGGCGAGGGCGCCGGTCAGCACGCGCAGGCCCGGCCGCTTCATCGCGGGCTTCAGGTAGGCATTGGCGGCAGAGGAGCGGACGCCGTCCTTCACCGTCATGTCCATCCGCCCGAAGCCTTCCTGGCGGTAGCCGTTGACGTCGCTGGTCTCGGCGTAGCCTGCCTCTTTCGCCGCCTCGACGAAGACGCGGTAGAGCGGGTTCTCGAGCCGCCCATAGCGGGTGCCGAGCGGGCCGTCGGAGCCGCGATATTGGTCGCCGCCTTCCTCGCGCGTCTCGGCGCGCTTGAAGTAGGGCAGCACGTGGCGGTAGCCCCAGCCGGCCGCGCCCTCCTCCTCCCAGCGGTCGAAGTCGAGCGGGTTGCCGCGGATGTAGACGAGGCCGTTGATCGAGGACGAGCCGCCGAGCACTTTTCCGCGCGGCGTGTGCAGGCGCCGCCCGCCGAGGCCGGCCTCGGGCTCGCTCTCGTAGAACCAGTTGTATTTCGGCATGTTCATCGGGATCGACAGCGCGCTCGGCATCTGGATGAACACCGAGCCGTCGCCACCGCCGGCCTCGAGCACCAGCACGCTGACGCCGGCGTCCTCGGTGAGCCGGGCGGCCAGCACGGACCCGGCGGAGCCGGAGCCGACGATGACGTAGTCGTAGGCGTCGGCCGGGGTCATGCGGGGGCCCCGTCGTCGACCGCCACGCCCTCGGGCGTCATCCCGGACAAGCGAGGCGCAGCCGAGCGCCGATCCGGGACCCAGCGGAAGACTCCGCGCCGGAGGCGCGGCTCAAGCGTCGCGCGTTCCGCGCGACCATTCTTCCGCTGGGTCCCGGCTCGCTCCGCGTTGCTGCGCGTCCGGGATGACGCTGAGGATTGATCACCGCGTGACAAGGGGGAAACGAGCTCGAGCACGAGATGCATTCCCCCTCAATACGGCGCGTCGATGGGGGCGAGGGCCACGTAGACGCTCTTCAGCTGGGTGTAGTGCTCGATCGCCGCCTTGCCGTTCTCGCGGCCGAGGCCGGAGCGCTTGACGCCGCCGAAGGGGAGCTCGATCGGCGTGACGTTGTAGTGGTTGATCCAGCAGGTGCCGGCCTCGAGCGCCGCCACCGCCCGGTGGCCGCGGGTGAGGTCGCGGGTGAAGACACCGGCGGCGAGCCCGAACTCGGTGGCGTTCGCCCGCTCGATCACCTCGTCCTCGCTGTCGAAGGACAGCACCGTCATCACCGGTCCGAAGATCTCTTCCCGCACGATCGCCATGCCGTCCTCGCAGCCATCGAAGACCGTCGGCTCGACGAAGGCACCGCGCGCCAGCGCCCCCGCGGTGACGCGCTTGCCGCCGACGGCGAGCTTCGCCCCCTCGGCGATGCCCTTCTCGATGTAGCCGAGCACCTTCTCCATATGGCCGGCCGAAATCAGCGCGCCGACCTGGGTGCGGGGATCGAGCGGGTCGCCGACGACCATCTTGCTTGCCCGCGCCACGAGCTTCTCGACGAACGCCGCCTTCACTGAGCGGTGGAGGAAGACGCGCGTGCCGTTCGAGCAGACCTCGCCGGCGGAGTAGAAGTTCGCGAGCAGGGCCCCGGAGACGGCGTTGTCGAGGTCGGCGTCCTCGAAGACGATCAGCGGCGACTTGCCGCCGAGCTCGAGCGTCACCTGTTTCAGCGTCGTGGCAGCGTCGGCCATCACCTTCATGCCGGTGCCGACCTCACCGGTCAGCGACACCTTGGCGATGCCGGGGTGGCGGGTGAGCAGGCGGCCGGTCTCGGCGAAGCCCTGCACGACGTTGAAGACGCCGGCCGGCACGCCGGCCTCCGCCATGATCTCGGCGAGCTTGACGGCGGTGAGCGGGGTGAGCTCGGCCGGCTTGAAGATCATCGCGTTGCCGCAGGCGAGCGCCGGGGCCGACTTCCAGCAGGCGATCTGCAGCGGATAGTTCCAGGCGCCGATGCCGGCGACGATGCCGAGCGGCTCGCGGCGGGTGTAGCCGAAGGCGGACGGGCCGAGGTCGATGTGCTCGCCGGAAAGCGAGGCGGCGAGGCCGGCGTAGTACTCGATGCAATCGGCGCCGGAGATGACGTCGACGACCGAGGTCTCCTGGATCGGCTTGCCGGTGTCCTGCGTCTCCAGCCGCGCGAGCTCGTCGTTCTTGGCGCGCAGCAAGTCGGCGACGCGCTTCAGGACGCGGCCGCGCTCAGTGCCGGTCATGCGGGCCCAGAGCTTCTGGCCGGCGCGGGCGGCGGCCACCGCAGCGTCCACCTCGGCGGCGCCGGCGATCTCGACCTCGGCCAGCACCTCGCCGGTGGCGGGGTTGATCGTCTCGAAGGTCTTGCGCTCGGCGGCGTCGATCGGGCGGCCGCCGATGTGGTTCTTGATCGTATTCTTCATGGAAGTCGGCCTCGGGGCGGGGAGGGAGCCCGCCTTCTCGGCGGCCTCGACGGCGGATTCGACGAAGGCGACGGCGATCGCACGGGCGGCGGTGCTGTCGGTCTCGTGGGTGTCGGAGAGCGTGGCGCGCAGCCATAGCCCGTCGATGACGGCGGCGGTCGCCACCGCGATGCGCTCGGCGTCGGCGGCGGAGACGAGCCGGCGCAGCGCGTGGCGGAGGTTCGACAACATGCGCCGCTGGTAGACGACCTGCACCCGGCGCAAGCGCTGCGAGTGGATCACCTGGCCCCAGAAGGCGAGCCAGACCGAGCCGGTGCGGCGGTCGAACTCCTCCGGCGCGAGGTTCGCCTCGATGACGGCGCGGATGCGCTCGCGCGGGCCGCGGGCGGCAGCGAGACGTTCGGACGCGGCGCGGCCGACGCGGGTCGCCATGTGCCGCAGCGTCGCTTCCAGCAGCGAATCCTTGTCGCCAAAGTAGTGGGAGACGAGACCGGGCGAGACGCCGGCGCGGCGGCCGATCTGGGCGAGCGTGGTGGCCGAGAAGCCGACCTCGGCCAGCGTCTCGATGGTCGCCTCGATGAGCTGGCGGCGCCGGTCGTCCTCGGTGGCGATGCGCAGCACTGGGTTCTCCTCTGTGCCGTTGATTGAACAATCAAGCAAACTGTTCGACCTTGGCACGCCAACGACGGTGCGGTCCGCGCGACGGCTCGGCCCATCGGAGGTGGATTCCGCCGGCAAGTCGCGTTCCTTGGCCAAATTATGGGCGTTTGGCGCCTGGAACAAGTCGAAAAAAGAGCGTGACAACGGCGCGCAGTTGGCATTGAATGGTTGTTCAATGGAGGTCGGCGCCGGGGAGGGTGCGGCCTTCGGGGTGGAGGTGGCCGCCGAGGGGCGGCTGGGGATGGGCCGGCGACGAGCGCGACGCGCGCCGGCCGGCGGAGAGGGAGACCACAAGCATGTCGATCGGCTTTACCCGCAGGTTCTCGCGCGTGGCGCTCGCCACGGTGGCCGCCGTCGCCCTGGCGGCCGTCTTGACGGCACCGCAGGCGGAGGCCGCCGATCCGGCGGCCTGCAAGGCGGTGCGTTTCGCCGACGTCGGCTGGACCGACATCACCGCCACGACGGCGCTCGCCTCGACGGTGCTCGAGGGCCTCGGCTACGCGCCGAAGACCACCATCCTGGCCGTGCCGGTCACCTACGCCTCGCTGAAGAACAAGGACATCGACGTCTTCCTCGGCAACTGGATGCCGACGATGGAGGCCGACCTGAAGCCCTATCTCGACGACAAGTCGGTGGAATCGGTCGGCGCCAACCTCGAGGGCGCCAAGTACACGCTGGCGGTCCCGGCCCACACCTACGACGCCGGCCTCAAGTCCTTCGCCGACATCGCCAAGTTCAAGGACAAGCTCGGCGGCAAGATCTACGGCATCGAGCCCGGCAACGACGGCAATCGCCTGATCCTCGACATGATCAAGGCCGACCAGTTCGGCCTCACCGGCTTCGAGGTGGTGGAATCGAGCGAGCAGGGCATGCTCGCCGAGGTCGACCGGGCGAATCGGCGCAAGGAGGACATCGTCTTCCTCGGCTGGGAGCCGCATCCGATGAACGCCAAGTTCGAGATGAAGTACCTCGAGGGCGGCGACGACGTGTTCGGCCCGAACTACGGCGGCGCCACCGTGTTCACCAACGTTCGCGCCGGCTATCTCGGCGAGTGCCCGAACGTCGGCGCGCTGATCAAGAACCTGAAGTTCTCGCTCGCCATGGAAAACCAGGTGATGGACAAGATCCTCACCGACGGTGAGGACCCCGGCAAGGCGGCGAAGGACTGGCTGAAGGCGAACCCCGGCGTGCTCGACGGCTGGCTCGCCGGTGTCACCACGCTGGACGGCCAGCCCGGCCTGCCGGCGGTGAAGGCGAGCCTCGGCCTCTGAGACTTCGCCGACTGCTTCGTCCTCCCCCTGCCAGGGGGGAGGACAGCCGGCGCAGCCGGCAGGTGGGGGCCCGTGCCCCAAGTGCGGCGCAAGGCGCTTTCCTGCGCGCGCCCTCGTGAGGCGCCCCACCGGCGGACCACTGGCCCCACCCTGACCGCCTGCGGCGGTCTGTCCCTCCCCCTGGCAGGGGAGGAACGGCAACGGGGGACGCACAGCCCATGTTCGATTGGATCGTCGACCACAAGATCCCCGTCGGGCGGGTGATCGCCGCCTTCATCACCTTCCTCACCGACAATTTCGAGTGGCTGTTCGACGCGATCTCGCTCGTCCTCAGCCTGCTCATCAACGGTGTGACCGCGGCCCTCATCTGGATGCCGCCGCTCCTCCTGATGGCGATCATCACGGCCGCCGCCTGGCTGCTGCACCGCTCGATCTGGCTCGCGGTGTTCATCTTCGTCGGGCTCCTGTTCATCGCCAATCTCGGCTACTGGGAGCGGACGCTCGAGACGCTGTCGCTGGTGATCTGGGCGACGGTCGTCAGCGTTCTCATCGGCGTGCCGATCGGCATCGCCGCCGCGCACCGGCCGTGGCTTTATTCGGCGATGCGACCCGTCCTCGACCTGATGCAGACGCTGCCGACCTTCGTCTATCTCATCCCGACGCTGGTGCTGTTCGGCCTCGGTGTCGTGCCCGGCCTGATCTCGACGGTCGTCTTCGCCGTGCCGGCGCCGATCCGCCTCACCCACCTCGGCATCTCGTCGGTGCCGACGCCCCTTCTCGAGGCGGGCAAGGCGTTCGGCGCCACCAGGCCGCAGCTCCTCTACAAGGTGGAACTCCCCTACGCGCTGCCGATGATCATGGCCGGCATCACCCAGTGCATCATGCTGAGCCTGTCGATGGTGGTGATCGCCTCGCTGGTCGGCGCCGACGGGCTCGGCGTGCCGGTGCTGCGCGCCCTCAACACCGTCAACGTCGCCATGGGCTTCGAGGCGGGCATCGCCATCGTCATCCTGGCGATCGTGCTCGACCGCGTGTTCAAGCGGCCCGAGCCGCGCCGCAAGGGGAACTGAGCCATGCCGGTCGTCGAGTTCAAGAACGTCGACATCGTCTTCGGCAAGGAGCAGGCGAAGGCGCTGAAGATGGTCGACGCGGGTGCGACGCGCGACCAGATCCTCGCCGAGACCGGGGCGGTGCTCGGCGCCGCCGGCGTCAACCTCGGCGTCGAGCGCGGCGAGATCTGCGTGCTGATGGGGCTGTCGGGTTCCGGCAAGTCGACGATCATGCGCGCCGTCAACCGGCTGAACGAGGTCGCCCGCGGCGCCGTGCTCGTCGAGCACAAGGGCAGCACCGTCGACGTGGTGACGTGCGACGACGCCACGCTGCGCGACCTCCGAATGCGCACGGTGTCGATGGTGTTCCAGCAGTTCGCGCTGCTGCCCTGGCGCACCGTGCGCGAGAACGTCGGCTTCGGCCTCGAACTGCGCGGCATCGGCACCGCCGAGCGCACCCGCATCGTCGACGAGAAGCTCGCCCTGGTCGGCCTGTCGAAGTGGGCCGACAAGCACGCCCACGAGCTCTCCGGCGGCATGCAGCAGCGCGTCGGCCTCGCCCGCGCCTTCGCCACCGACGCCGAGATCCTGCTGATGGACGAGCCGTTCTCGGCGCTCGACCCGCTCATCCGCGACAAGCTGCAGGACGAGCTGCTCGACCTGCAGGCGAAGCTGCACAAGACCATCCTGTTCGTCAGCCACGATCTCGACGAGGCGCTGAAGCTCGGCACCAAGATCGCCATCCTGGAGGGCGGCCGCATCGTGCAGTGCGGCACCGGCGAGGACATCCTTCTCCGCCCGGCGAACGACTACGTCGCCGAGTTCGTCAAGCACATGAACCCGCTCAACGTGTTGCGCGGCACCTCGGTGATGACGCCGGCGGCCTCGCTGGTGCGCGAGGGTGGTGCCGTGCTGGTCGACCGCGGCGGCCGCATCCGCGTCGCCGTCGACGCCGACGACCGGCCGATCGCCGTGTCGCTCGACGGCCGCGACGGCACCATCGCGCACTGCGCGCAGGACGGCAGCATCACCGACGCCATCCGCGCCGCCGAGGTGCTGATCGCGCCCGTCGACCTGTCGCTGAAGACGGCGATCGTGCTGAAGCAGGAGACGGCGCACCCGATCCTGCTCGTCGACCAGCTCGGCCGCCTCGCCGGCCTGTGCGGCGACGAGGAGATTTATCGCGGCCTGCTCAGGCGCGGGCAGGGGTGAGGGTCAGCGCGCGCTCGGGCGGCGGCCGGCCCCGGCGAGCCCTAGCAAAACGATCGCGGCTTGGTTCAGGCGTGTGAGATCGTCGTCGTCGAGCCGGCCGATCCGCTGACCGAGCCGTGTGCGCGGGACGGTGGTGATCTTGTCGACCATAAGGCGGCTGGGCTGTCGAAGGCCGTTGTGATCGTCGGGTTCGACCAGCAATCGAAACATCGGCACGTCGAGAGTATCGGACGTGAACGCGCAGATCGTCACCGACGCCGTCGCCTCGAATGCGTCGTCCTGCAAGATCACAGCCGGTCGAGGTTTTCCCGTATAGTCCCCACCGCCGGCAACGGTCCAGATTTCGCCTCGCCTCATACCTCGAAGTCGTCCGACACCGCGTCGATGAACGCTTGGTCCTCGCGTTCGGTTGGGCTCTTCGCGACGGCTTCGGACTGTCGTCTGGCCTCCGCGCGAAAGGCATCGGTGCGCGTGTCGGGCAGCCATATCTGGACCGGGCGAAGTCCCTCGGCGCGGCGCTTCCGACGATGTGCTTCGACTCTCGGCTTCGATGGCGCCGTCATGTCGCCGCTCCGAATGCTGTTACATGTAACGTAGCGTGGTACTCGGCTTCGGCCAAGGGCTCAACGTCCCGGACCCGTCCCGCTACGTCTCCTCGACCGTCACCGCCGGCTGCACCAGCAGCTTGTCGATGCGGCGACCGTCCATGTCGACCACCTCGAAGCGGTAGCCGGCGTGGGTGAAGTGCTCGCCGGAGACCGGGATGTGTCCGAGCCGGTCGAGTGCCAGGCCCGCCACCGTGTGATAGCCGGCCGTCTCCTCGAGCCCGCGCACGGCGAGCCGGTCACGGAACTCGTCGAGCGGTGTCAGCCCGTCGACCAGCCACGAGCCGTCGGCGCGTGCCACCATGTCGGGTTCTTCCGCCTCGCCGTGGCCGGGCAGGTCACCGGCGATCGTCTCCAGCACGTCGGTGGGCGTGACGATCCCCTCGGTGGTGCCATACTCGTCGACGATCACCACCATGTGCGTGCCGCCGCGGCGGAAGTGCTCGATGAGCGTCAGCACCGGCGTGCGGTCGGGCACGGCGACGAGCGGCATCATCAGCGTCTCGAGGTCGAGCGGCGCGCCGCTGAGCGCCGCGCCGAGCAGGTTCTTGGTGTGGACGACGCCGACCGCCTCGTCGACGGTGCCCTCGCAGACGAGGAGGCGCGAAAAGCGGCTCTCCGTCACGGTGCGGGCGATCTCGTCGCGGGTGGCCTTGCGGTCGAGCCAGACGATGTCGCTGCGCGGCGTCATCAGGGCGCGCACCGAGCGGTCGGCGAGGCGCAGCACCCCCTCGATCATCTCGCGCTCCTGCGCCTCGAACACACCGGTCGCCGTGCCCTCGGCGATCATCGCGCGGATCTCTTCTTCCGACACCGTCTCGTCGCGCTCCGAGCGCCGGCCGAGCAGCGCGAGCGCCGCCTCCGTCGACGACTTCAGAAGCCAAACCACGGGTGCCGCGACGCGTGACAGCAGAGCCATCGCCGGCGCCACCGCCACGGCGATCGCCTCGGGATTGGCGAGCGCCAGGCGCTTCGGCACGAGCTCGCCGGCGACCAGCGACAGATAGGTGATCGACATGACGACGATCACGAAGGCGATGGTGTGGCCGTTCTCGCCGACCGCCGGAAGGCCGGTGAGCACGTGCCCGAGCCGATCGGCGAGCGTCGCACCCGAGAACGCGCCGGCGAAGATGCCGACCAGCGTGATGCCGATCTGCACGGTCGACAGGAAGCGGCTGGGGTCCTCCTTCAGCCTGAGCGCCGCCCGCGCGCCGCGGCTGCCGTCGGCCGCCATTCCCTCGAGCCGCGCCTTGCGTGCCGACACCACCGACAGTTCCGACATGGCGAGCACGCCGTTGACCAGGGTCAGGGCGAAGACGACGGCAATCTCGAAGAACAACATCGGATGGTGGGGGTCCCGTGGACGGTCAGTAGAGTATCGAAGATGGGGAGGGATTGTGCAAACGCGCGCGTGCAGCGGTTCCAGGCGATGCCGTCCGGCGTGACCTTCAGGGCACGTCGTCGCGCAACGAGGACCAGTCCGTTGAAATGGTTCGCACCACTTTGCTCCCCACCCGGTAGGCGGCCCCGATCGCCGCATCGAAGGCCGCGTAGCCGGTTTCCTCGGCGTTGCTTTTCAGATGGTCGGCGGCGGTCTTGCCCTCTCGCGGCACCGTGTGGTTGCTCGCCGAGCGCAGCACGAGCACGCGGTCGCGATCGACCTTGCCGGCCTTCGCCAGCATGGTGAGCGCCGTCAGCGTTCCGCTGTCTTCCATCGCCGAGGTGGTGAACGTGCCGCGCCCGTTCGTCCAGTAGCGCGTCCAGCGGGTCGCCCAGCGGTTGAGGCGCGTGCCGGTCCAGAACGTCGAGCCCGACAGCGTGTCGCCGCGCAGTACCCGCGGTGGATGCTGCGCGGCCGGGTACTGTTCGTAACCGCGGCGGGCCTGGCGCAGCGAGCGGTCGTCCTGCAGGCGGACATTGCGGGTGAGCCGGAACGCCCAGTCGACGAGGCTCCCCTTCAGGCGGAACACCGAGCGCGTGGTCCGGCCGGTCGGGCGCGGCTCCTGGTAGGGCTCGAAATGGGTGAGGGGGACGTAGCCCGTCGTCCAGTCGGACGGAATCTCGCGGGCATCGATCTCGTAGGCGAGGTCCGCGTCGACGACGAAGTCCGCCCACGCTGCGGAACCCAGCGACATCCGCTCCGGGTTGGCCCCCGAGATGCCCGCGACGATCCAGTACGCGTTGGTGAGATCGAAGCGGGGGTCCATGCCGAGGCCGGCGATCGAGGCGCTCGCCTGCGCCGTGCCTTCGCCGGTGACGATGGCGAGCACGCCGAGGTCGGCGTTGTAGCGCAGATGCCGGTTGCCCTGCGGGAAGGGCAGCACCGTCGGCAGCGGCAGCCGCTCGACCCAGAGCTGCAACTCGCCGGCCGTGTCGCCAGTGTCCTTGCCGACCTCGAAGGCGGCCACCACGACGGCGCGGATCGGGATCGGCTCGGCGGTGGCGGTCTGCGCACCCGCGGCGAGGGCCACGGCGAGAAGGAGGAACCGGACAGGGCGCATCATGCCGCCTCTATAGTGTTTCCCGTGCCCGCTGTCGCCCGCGACGGCTGCCGCCTGCAGGCAGATTGGAAGACCTCTCATCCGTTGACAGCTGCGGGATGGTTTGATCAGATGGTCAAAATTTCAGCCTGATGCCGCGTCGGGCAAGGCGCGAGCGGGCAGGCTCGGATCCAATCCAGAGGGCGTCGCTGAATCCGAAGGCGGACGGGGCGCGGTGGAGACGATGGCATGACGGCGACGCCCGATATCCGGGGCGGACGGCTCTCGTCCGTCGAGTACAGGGTCAATTTCGCCGACCTGCACCCGGCGCTCAGCCCGCACGAGGCGCGCGTCGCCGCCGAGCGGTGCCTGTTCTGCTACGACGCGCCCTGCCAGACGGCGTGCCCGACCTCGATCGACATTCCGCTGTTCATCCGCCAGATCGCCACCGGCAACCGGCTCGGCTCGGCGAAGACGATCCTCTCCGCCAATCCGCTCGGTGCGATGTGCGCGCGCGTCTGCCCGACCGAGACGCTGTGCGAGGAGGCGTGCGTGCGCAACGCCGCCGAGGCCGAGCCGGTGGAGATCGGGCGCCTGCAGCGCTACGCCACCGACCTCGTGATCGACGAGATGCGGCCGCTGTTTCGCCGTGCCGCGCCGACCGGGCGCAGTGTCGCCGTCGTCGGCGCCGGCCCGGCCGGGCTCGCCTGCGCGCACGGGCTGGCGCTCGCCGGCCACGACGTGACGATCTACGAGGCGCGCGAGAAGCCGGGCGGCCTCGACGAATACGGCATCGCTTCCTACAAGGCGGTCGGCGATATCGCCCAGCGCGAGGTCGACTGGCTGTTGTCGGTCGGGGGCATCACGGTGGAGACCGGCCAGGCGCTCGGCCGCGACATCACGCTCGGTGAGCTGCGGGGCGACCACGACGCCGTCTTCCTCGGCCTCGGCCTGCAGGGCGTCAACCACCTCGGCTTCCACGACGGTGGCATCGCCGGCATCGAGGACGCCGTCGAGTTCATCGCGCGTCTGCGCCAGGCGCAAGCCGCGGGGGCGCTCGACACCGTTCCCGTCGGCCGCCGCGTGGTGGTCGTCGGCGGCGGCATGACGGCGATCGACGCCGCCGTGCAGGCGAGGAAGCTCGGCGCCGAGGAGGTGACGATCCTCTACCGCCGCGGGCCGTCGGAGATGGGCGCGAGCCGCTTCGAGCAGGAGTTGGCGCTGACGCACGGCATCGCCATCCGCCACTACGCACGTGTCGTGGAGCTCGCCGATCGCGACGGGGTGCTGCACGCGGTGCACGTCGCCGTCACCGGCGTCGACGGGGGCCACGTCTTCGACACCAACGAACGCTTCGAGCTGCCCGCCGACATGCTCCTGAAGGCGATCGGCCAGACGTTCCTCGCCGAGGTGCTCGGGCACGACGTCGAGCTCTCGCACGGTCGCATCGTCGTCGACGACGAGCGGCGCACCTCGCTTCCCGACGTCTTCGCCGGGGGCGACTGCGTGGCCGCCGGCTCCGACCTCACCGTCGTCGCCGTCGAGGACGGCAAGCAGGCGGCAAAGGCGATCGATCGGCAGCTGCGCGGCCTCGCCGCTGCCGCGGCCGAGTAGGCCCGCCTTCCGCACGTTCGCAAGTTCCGGGGCTCGACCGCCCCGCACCCGAGGAGGGTCGCATGGCCGATCTGTCCGTCCGCTTCGCCGGCATCAAGGCGCCGAACCCGTTCTGGCTCGCCTCGGCGCCGCCGACTGACAAGGCCTACAACGTCGAGCGCGCCTACGAGGCCGGCTGGGGCGGCGTCGTCTGGAAGACGCTCGGCGAGGAGGGGCCGCCGATCGTCAACGTCTCCGGTCCGCGCTATGGCGCCATTCACGGGCCGGACCGCCGCGTCATCGGCTTCAACAACATCGAGCTGATCACCGACCGGCCGCTCGTCGTAAACCTCGAGGAGATCGCCGCGGTGAAGCGGCGCTGGCCCGACCGGGCGCTCGTCGTCTCGCTGATGGTGCCGTGCGAGGAGGTCGCCTGGAAGCGCATCCTGCCGCGCGTCGAGGACACCGGCGCCGATGGCATCGAGCTCAACTTCGGCTGCCCGCACGGCATGTCCGAACGCGGCATGGGCGCCGCCGTCGGCCAGGTGCCCGAGTACGTGCAGATGGTGACGGAGTGGTGCAAGCTGCACTCGCGGATGCCCGTCATCGTCAAGCTCACGCCGAACGTCACCGACGTGCGTCGGCCGGCGGAGGCGGCGGTGCGCGGCGGCGCCGACGCGGTGTCGCTGATCAACACCATCAACTCGATCATGGGCGTCGACCTCGACGCGATGGCGCCGAACCCGCACACTGACGGCAAGGCGACGCACGGCGGCTACTGCGGCCCGGCGGTGAAGCCGATCGCGCTGCACATGGTGGCCGACATCGCGCGCGGCCGCTCGACGCGCGACGTGCCGCTCTCCGGCATCGGCGGCATCGAGACGTGGCGCGATGCGGCGGAGTTCATCGCGCTCGGCTGCGGCACCGTTCAGGTGTGCACGGCGGCGATGGTCTACGGCTTCAAGATCGTCAGCGAGATGATCTCCGGCCTCGAGACCTGGATGGACGAGAAGGGTTACGCCTCGATCGACGAGTTCCGCGGGCTGGCGATCCCCAACGTCACCGACTGGCAGCACCTCAATCTGCACTATGCCGTGAAGGCGAAGATCGATCAGGACCTCTGCATCAAGTGCGGCCGCTGCCACATCGCCTGCGAGGACACCTCGCACCAGGCGATCACAGCGATGAAGCACGGCGAGCGGCACTTCGAGGTGATCGAGGAGGAGTGCGTCGGCTGCAACCTGTGCGCCACCGTCTGCCCGATCGAGGACTGCATCTCGATGCTGCCGCTCAAGAACGAGGTCGACCGCCGCACCGGCCGCTTCGTCGACGGCTCGCACCTCGACTGGACGAAGCACCCGAACAATCCGGCCGCGGAACTGGCAGCGGAGTGAGGGAGCGCGCTATCACGCGCACTCCCGGAGTGGCGGGCGGCGTGGCGTTGCGGCTTCCGAGGCTTGCGGTTCCCAAGCGTCTCGGTTCGGCTGCGCATCCCTTCGGGCTGACCGGCGCCCGCGCCGCGCGCGGGCTCACATCAGCCGGCTGGGAATGATTGCCGTGCCGGCTCGTCACACGGGCTGGTCAACTCAGTTCACCCGGGTCCCCCGACCCGGGCCTCCTTCACACCGGCCGGCAGTTCATCGCGATGAACTTCATGTGGCGGCCGCCCTTGCCGTCGCAGCCGAGCCGGCCGGTCGTGGCGAACGGTGGGTCGAGATAGTATTCGAAGTCGTCCGGATCGTTGTGCTCGAGGATGCGGTAGAGCTTGAACGGCCCGACGGGGCAGATCAGCTCCTCGCTGTCGACGAACATTGCCGTCGGCAGCACGAAGACGTGCTCGATCGTGGGATCGGCGGCGCAGAACTTCTCCTTCAGTTCCGCCTGGGAAGAGACCTCGACGATCGAGGCCTTGCCGGCATCGGCGTCGTCGGCGACGGCAGCGGCGGCGAAGAGCGCGCACGCGCTGAGAGCGGTGATGAATGTGATTAATCTGCGCATGCTACCGGAGCCCCCCGGAGGTTATGCGACGCAGTGTAGACCCGAAGTCGCCCTGCTGGCGATGGGCCCATCGCCGTCGGGGGCTGCTCTCGCGCGCGCCTTCAGAAGCCCACCAGGCGGCTGAGGGCCGTTGCATGGTGCAACAGCGACTCGACGATCCAGTAGATCCAGATGATCGGCCACATCAGCGCGATGATGACGTCGAGTGTGAAGATCGCCAGCAGCCGCTGGTGCATCGTCTCATGCTGGGTGAGGTCGTCGTAGACGAGGATCGCGTAGGTGAGCGGCCACATCAGGTAGACGCCATACCACATCCACGAACTGAGCCTGCCGTGCTGCCGCGTCATCGCCTGCTCGCCTCGTCGTTTCTGAGCGCCCGCGACGCTGCTCGCATGCCGCCGCCGCCGCGTCCAGCGGACACGGCGACGCGGCCGGACCGCGCCGGATGCCGGATGTCGTCTTCAGAGAAGCCCGCGGTCGGCGAGGTTGCGCATCAACGCCGCCGCCCCGAAGGTCCATGGCGGGCATTCGGTGGAGAGGTTCACGCGGTTGACGAGCGCGCCGAGCGCTGGCGTCGAAATGCGCACGACGTCGCCACGCTTGTGGGTGAACCCGCTGCCGGCCTCGCCGCGGTCCTTCACCGGCGCGAACATCGTGCCGAGATAGAGGCAGAGCCCGTCCGGATACTGGTGGTGGCGACCGGTGGCGGCGGCGACCAGGCTCTCCGGCGAGCGGCTGATCTTGCGCATCGACGAGCGGCCGTCCAGCCGGAAGCCGTCCTCGCCCTCCACCACCATCTCGAGTTCGGCGCCGCGCACGTCCTCGATGGAGAAACTCGCGTCGAACAGGCGCAGGAACGGACCGATCGCGGCGGAAGCGTTGTTGTCCTTCGCCTTGCCGAGCAGGAGCGCGGAGCGGCCCTCGACGTCGCGCAGGTTGACGTCGTTGCCGAGGCTCGCCCCGACGATGCGGCCGGCGCTCGCGACGACGAGCACGATTTCCGGCTCGGGATTGTTCCAGGAGGAGACCGGCAGCACGCCGACATCGGCGCCGAGGCCGACCGCCGACAGCGGCTGCGCCTTGGTGAACACCTCGGCGTCCGGTCCGATGCCGACCTCGAGATATTGCGACCACGCCTTGCGCTCGATCAGCGCCGCCTTGAGGCGCATCGCCTCCTCGGAGCCCGGCACGAGCTTCGAAAGGTCCGTACCGATCAGCGCCGTGAGCTCAGTCCGCACCGCGCCGGCGCGCTCGGGGGCGCCGCGCGCCTGTTCCTCGATGACGCGCTCGAGCAGGCTCTCGACGAAGGTGACGCCGCACGCCTTCACCGCCTGCAGGTCGACGGGCGCGAGCAGCCACGGCGCGCCCTCGTCGCGCCGGTGCTCGTCGCTGTTGCCGACGATCTCGGCGAGGCTGCCGACCGGCTCTCCCGTGGCGGCGCGGGCGAGGGCGGCCGGGTCGGGCGCCTCGCAGAGGTCGCGGACGGTCGGGTGCGCCTTCGCGGTGATGTCGACGACGGTGTCGCCGCGCAGCACGCAGACGCTCGGGCCGATGCCGGGGCGGAAGACGCGGGCGATGAGCGTGCCGGCGGTGCCGTCGTCGGGCAGCACGTCGGCGGCGGTGAAGGCGGGGACGGTCATCGCGCGGGCGCTCCTCGCCGGCGAGGCGGGCGCCTGCCGATCTTGTCAATGCGCAATCGCAGTCCGGGACAGCGGCGTCAAGGCGCTTGCCGGGCTGGTGCATTCACTCGTCGACAGCGGCCGCGACGTTCGGCGTCAGCAGTCAGAGGCTCACCCCCCGCTCGGAGCGGATCCCATCGGGATGAACTGCGCAAGGCCGACATTGCGTCGTTCGGGATTGTCGCCGCCCCGCTGCGGCTGACGTGCTGGCGACCGCAGACGACGCGGCGATCGCTGTGCGCGTGATGAACGACTCCGGCATCACGCGTGGGCCGACGCCATCGCAGCGAGTTGGTCGAGAACGAGGCGGCCATAAGCGGCATTCGCGTGGGTCGCGTCGTTTGCGTGATACTGAGGAAAGAGAAATCCGTCGTTGCTTTGAGTGCCCGGCGGGGGTTCGATCAACTCGATACCCATCTCTCTGCAAATTTTTCCGAGTACATCGACCTGCAGTCTCCCTAATTTTGCGCGCAATTGAGGCGGGCTGATGCCCTTTTCAACTATCCCCAATGCCCAGAAAACTGTTTGATACTTCTTTAGTATGTCGGCCTCCTCTTCTTTTGGCGGAGGAGGTGCAGCGTGCACCATTCGGCAACGCGCTGCGCCTCTCAGGGAGCGCATGTGTTTCCCGTCACGACCTTCAGAAATGTGCTCGTAGAATGTATCGAACATTGCGCCGTAGGGGATCAGCAGCCTCTCGGTCGCATGGACAGTGCCGCCGGGCTCAATAATGTCGAACGGAATTTCATGTTGTATCAGTCCGATCATCTGATGTTGATTGCCACCAACCATGGAACACAAGAGGTCTCGTTCTTCCAAGCTTCGCACAGCATCTTCTATTTCGTCCATGGGCGTGCCGGCGTGCTCGCCACGTTTTGAAGGGATACGGAGCACCGCGACGGACGAAAACTCAGCCGCCCCCCAGTCCGAAGCCGCCTCCGCCACGGCGGTAGAGTGGCTATCGCCCACAATCATCAGTTTGATCGGCACCGCCATCCAGGTCCTCCGAAATTGGCGGACCAGCGGTCGCCTCCGCCGTCATGATAGCTGCTCGGGCCCCTTCGGCGCCATCGTTCCGCTTGCCCCGCCGAGCGGTCGCGGCGACGCAGGCGCTTGCCCGACCGCGACCTGGAATCGGCGCCGGCACCCAACGCCCGCGCGGCAGTCGCCTTCGGTGAGGCCTTCCGTTGGCGTATACGCGCCTCGGCCCCGCTGTCCCTCCGGATGGTGGGGTCTTTCTTGCGTTCGCGGTCCGTGCCTAGAAGCCGTCCGGTACGCCGCGCAGGCATCGGTTCAAGCGATCAGAAAACCAGGCGGAAAAATCGGCTGCGTTCACCCAGTGCTGACGGCGCAGCTCGCTTGAAACTTAGTCAATTAGGCCGTCCCTTCCAGCAAGAACGGAGCTCTGTACTCGAACGACGCTAGTGGGGCCGGCAATAGCCGCCCGATCGCCACGAGCACTACGCCGAGGCTAAAGGCGAGCGCGGCAAGCGCTCGACAAAGTCAGCCGCACCCTCGAACACGGCCCGGTCCGTCGAATGCGTCTCTGGGGCTTCTGTCCAGAATTCTGTCCCGGTAGCCGTATCGGGGTGGGCCAAATTCTTGAAAATATGGTCGGAGTGGCAGGATTTGAACCTGCGACCCCCTCGTCCCGAACGAGGTGCGCTACCAGGCTGCGCTACACTCCGATGTGCGGCGTGCTTATAACGGGGTGCCCGAGGCGCCGCAAGGCGTCTTTGCGGGACAGTTGAGTGCGGCCTGCGAGGCGTCCGAGACCCGCCGAGCGGGAGCGGTCGACCCTGTCGCGACCGGGAGGGGGATGCCGTGATTGTCCACGATCGCGCCTTCGAGCCCCACTGGGGCGCCGCGGTGCCGGTTGCCCCGCGCGTGCGCCGCGTCACCGCCCGCAACCCGGGTCCGTTCACCTTCCAAGGCACCAACAGCTATCTCGTCGGCGATGGGCGCAGCGTCGCCGTGATCGATCCGGGCCCTGACGATTCGCAGCACCTCGCGGCCCTCCTCGCCGCGATCGGTGAGGCCAAGGTCTCCCACATCCTCGTCACCCACACCCACCGCGACCATTCGCCCGGCGCGGCGGCGCTCGCCGCCGTGACCGGCGCGCCGACGCTCGCCGCCGGGCCGCACCGGCCCGCGCGGCCGCCCCGCCCGGACGAGACGGCGCGCCTCGATGCCGGCGGCGACACCGAGTTCGTGCCCGATCGCGTGCTGGGCGACGGCGAAACCATCGCCGGCGATGGATTCGCGCTGACCGCGGTCGCCACACCCGGCCACACCGGCAACCACCTCGCCTTCGCGCTCGACGGCAGCGAGGTGCTGTTCTCCGGCGACCACGTGATGGCGTGGTCGACGTCGATCGTGGCGCCGCCCGACGGCGCCATGGCCGACTACATGGCCTCGATGGAGACGCTCCTGGCGCGGCCGGAGCGCCGCTACCTGCCGGGTCACGGTGGTCCCGTCGAGGACGCGCACGCCTACGGGACGGCGCTCGTCACGCACCGGCGCGGCCGCGAGCAGGCGATCCTGGCGCGCCTGGCAGCCGGCGACGAGCGCATCCCGGCGATCGTCGCGGCGGTCTATGCGGGCCTCGATCCGGCGCTCGCCGGCGCCGCGGCGCTGTCGGTGCTGGCCCACCTCGAGGATCTCGCCGCACGCGGCGTGGTCGCCGCCGATCCGCTGCCGTCGCTCGCCGCGCGGTACCGGCCGTTGCAGCCGGTGCGTTCGGACGCTCAGGAATAGACTTTCGTCTGTGTCGCTCGTCACGTCTCACCAAAAGTTATCACTTCGTAAAGAAGCGTGAACGGCGCTTTGGTGACGAAATCGTGTCTTTCCTCTTCTTGCCGCAATCAGGTGTCAGGCGTTAAGTGGTCGTGCCGGTCGGTGCACAAATGCCGGATTCGAGCCCCTTCGACAGAGAAGGGGGTGCGGAGAGGGCGGGCAGTGCCGGCGTATTCGAGCGGCCACAGCACGGAAGCAATCCGTCATCGCCCGAATGAGCCAAGTGAGCGAGAAATGTACAGTCAGCAACGGGGCTCGAAAGCGCCTCAGATGAGCCAGACCAACCAGATGAGCCAGACTTCGACGGGAGCGGCCGGCCGTGAGGCCGGCGAGCGGCGGCCCGACCTGAAGCAGCACTACAAGCCGGTCGGCATCCAGGCGATCACCGCTGCGGCGCTCTGCAAGTCGCCCGAAGCCGGCGATAAGCCGCCGAAGCCGCTCGCGCCGCCCCGCGGCTGAGCGGCCGCCACCGCGGGCCAGTCTGCCGCCGCAACGCCCCGCCGCGCGCATCGGTCGTGCGTGATCGGCCGCGCGTGCCGGCGCGCGCGGGTCGCTTGGCCGGAACGGGCGCGCCCTACGGCGATGTGTGGTCGCGCCGTGGGATCGGTCGATGCCGGGCTGCCGCGCCGCCCGCTCCCGGCGAATGCGCCACGCCTGCCTGAAGCCGGGCGGACCGCCGTTGCCGGCCCGTGCGCGGGTGGGCCCTACCGTCATCATCCCGCCACTACCCGTCCCGCACTGCGATGGGACGGCGCCGTCGCCGCCGCTTCCGGCTTGACCACCGGGGTGCGCTTGCCTTCAGTGGCGCCCGGCGAAGGGTCGGCTCGGACTCGCGGCTCGGGAGAGGCGATGATCATTTACTACACGCCGGTCGACGGCCGTCTCGAGCGGCACGAGCCGGGCCCGGCGCTCGGGCCGATTCCGCGCGAGGCGGTGTGGATCGACCTCGTCGCACCGACCGGCGAGGACGACGCGCGCGCCGAGGCGCTCGTCGGCATCGAGGTGCCGGCGCGCGAGGACATGCAGGAGATCGAGCCGTCGAGCCGGCTCTATGTCGAGAACGGCGCCATCTACATGACGGCGACCCTGCTCTGCGGCCTGCTCGAAGGACGGCCGGGGACGACGCCGGTCACCTTCATTCTCGCCAGCGGCCGCCTCGTCACCGTGCGCTACGACGAGCCGAAGTCATTTCCGATCGCCGCGAGCCGGATGCAGAAGGCCGGCAGCCACTGCATGAGCGGCCAGTCGGCGTTCCTCGCGCTGTTCGACGCGGTGATCGACCGCACCGCCGACATCCTCGAGCACATCGCCGCCGACGTCGACGCGATCTCCCGCACGGTGTTCGACCAGAGCCTCTCGGACCGTCGCGGCGGTCCGGATTTTCACGCCGTGATCCGGCGCATCGGCGGCCAGGGGATCTTGACCAACCGGGCGACGGAAAGCCTCACGTCGCAGTCGCGGCTGCTGCTGTTCCTCACCCAGCACGCCGAGACGGCAGGCTTCTCCTCCACCGATCACGAAACGTTCAAGACGATGACGCGCGACGTCAAGGCGCTCACCGACCACGCCTCCGCCCTCGACAACAAGATCAACTTCCTGCTCGACGCGGTGCTCGGCCTCGTCAATCTCGACCAGAGCGCGATCGTCAAGATCTTCTCGGTGCTGGCGGTGGTGTTCATGCCGCCGACGCTGATCGCCTCGATCTACGGCATGAACTTTGATGTGATGCCGGAACTGAAGTGGGTGCTCGGCTATCCGTTCGCGCTGGCCCTGATGGCGAGTTCGGCGGCGCTGAGCTACGGCCTGTTTCGGTGGAAGCGCTGGCTGTGAGCGGCGCCCTCAAGGATAGAGACGCGTCTTCGCCCACGGCGCCGTTGGCCCCGTCCGCGTGAATTGCACGCGGTCGTGCAGGCGGAACGGCCGGTCGTGCCAGAACTCGATCGACACCGGCGTCAGCCGGAAGCCGGACCAGTGGGCGGGGCGGGGAATCTCGCCGATGCCGAAACGGGCGGTGAAGCGCGCGACCTCGGCCTCCAGCGCGAAACGCCCTTCGAGCGGCCGCGACTGCTTCGAGGCCCAGGCGCCGATGCGGCTGCCGCGTGCCCGCGAGGCGTAGTAGGCGTCGGCCTCGGCGCCGTCGACGACGGCGACCGGTCCGCGCACCCGCACCTGCCGTCTCAGGCTCTTCCAGTGAAAGCACAGCGCCGCCTTGCCGGAGGCGAGGAGTTCGCGGCCCTTGGCGCTCTCGAGGTTCGTGTAGAAGACGAAGCCTCTGTCCACCCCCTTCAGCAGCACCATGCGCACGTTCGGCAGCCCGTCGGCGTCGACGGTGGCGAGCGCCACGGCGTTCGGGTCGTTCGGCTCGCTGCGCCCCGCATCGGCGAGCCACGCCTCGAACAGCCGGAACGGCTCGTCGGCTTGCGTAAAGTCACCACTCGTTAACACCTGCGTGGAAGGGTCGTGGTCGGGGGCCATGTCGGGTCCGGGATGCTGATCGTGCGGGATCGCAGTTATAGCGTCGGCAGGGAGTGGCGCCAGCGGGGGACGGCGGCCGTCGTCGTCGCGCTGGCGGCGATGCTGTCGGCCTGCGCCGGAATGATCGCGCCGCCGGTCACCGAGGATGTGACCGCCGCGACCATCGCCGGGTCCGCCCGCGGCCTCGGCGGGCTCAGTGCCGAGGACCTCGTGGCGATCGGCAGTGCGCTGTCGCAACCTCATCCCCGCTCGGGGGAGCTCGTCTGGGCGAACGCCGACTCCGGCAGCCAGGGTCGGATCTCGGCGGTCAAGCCGGTGTCGGGCCCGGCGGGCATCGATTGCCGCGCCTTCGCCACCACCGTCAATGCGGTCGACGGGCTGCGGGCGATGCGCGGCATCGCCTGCCGCGGCGACGGCGGCGTCTACGCCGTCGAGGGCATCGCACCCGCCGTTGCCGGCGGCTGACGACTTCGCCCGGACGGGGCTTCACGGCAGGCCCCGACATCCCATATGGAACGCGCTATGCTGCCGTGCCCGCACGGGGCGCGGGCGGGAATCATCGATGCGCGATCCCTATGAAATTCTCGGCGTGCAGCGCTCGGCGAGCGAGGCGGAGATCAAGTCCGCCTACCGGAGGCTCGCCAAGCACTACCACCCCGATCGCAACAAGGACGACCCGAAGGCGAAGGAGCGCTTCGCCGAGGCGAGCTCGGCCTACGAGATCGTCGGCGACAAGATGCGGCGCGAGCAGTACGACCGCGGCGCCATCGACGCCGAGGGCAAGCCGCGCAGCTACGGCGGATATGGCCGCTCCGACGGATTCGGCACGACTTCCGATGGGGGCAGTTTCGGCTTCCGCGGCGGGCGCGGTGACATCGACGACATCCTGTCGGAGATCCTCGGCGCCCGCGCCGGCCGGGCAGGCCGGCCCGCGCCGGAACGCGGCGCCGACGTGGTCGGCACCGTGACGGTGACGCTCGAGGAGGTCGTCGCCGGTACGAAGCCGCGCGTCGGCCTGCCTGGTGGCCGTGTCGTCGAGGTGACGCTGCCGCGCGGCGTCGAGCCGGGCGAGCGGGTGCGGCTGAAGGGGCAGGGCGAGCCAGGTCTCCACGGCGGGCCAGCCGGCGACGCGATCGTCGGCATCGAATTCGCGTCGCACGGCCGCTTCGTCGTCGATGGCAGCGACGTGAAGCTCGATCTGCCGGTGACCCTCGACGAGGCGGTGCTCGGGGCGCGGGTGCGCGTACCGACGCTCGAAACGCCCGTGGAGCTGCGCATCCCCGCCAACACCAGCGGCGGCCGCACCTTCCGCCTGCGCGGCAAGGGCCTGCCGACCAAGGACGGCGGTCGCGGCGACCTGCTCGCGGCCGTCCGCATCGTGCTGCCGGCGGACGGCGATCCGAAACTCGCCGAGCTGATGGAAGCCTGGCGGGTCGCCGGCCGCTACGTCGCCCGCGATCGCGACTTCGCCTGACGCGGTCGCGGCGGCCGCTGTCGCCAGACGAGCTCAGCCACCACCGCCTCGACCGCGGCGACCAGATCCTCCAGGCGCCGGCCGCGCATCGGCGCCGGTTGCGGTACGTGCACGAACACCGCGAGATGCGGGCGCGTCGCTCCCTCGGCGAGCGCGAGCGAGCGATAGAGCAAAGCGTTGCAGAGGTAGCGGCCGGCGTCGCCGGAGACGCCGGCAGGCGCCCCGGTCCGGCGTGCAGCCGCCGCGAGCGGTGCCGCGGCGGTCCGGACGCGGCGACGCCGCGGCGGCGTCGCGGACTCCCCGGCGGAGGGTGGCAGACGGCCGGCAGCGTCGACGGACGGGTCGCAGGCGGCGACCGCCACCGCCTCGATGCGCACCCGCCGCGCGCGCGCCGCCACGCCGACGTGCACGGCGATGCGCGGCCGCACGCGGGTGAACAGCGCGGCGAGGCCATCGAGGGCGGCCCACTCCGTCGCGAGCCGATGGCGGACGAGCTGGGCGCCGGCGACCTCGCCGAGCCGCTCCACGATCGCGGCCGAGGGATTGTCCGGCACGCCCGGAAACGGCCCGAAGCCGGTGACGAGCACGCAGACCCCCGCCCGCCCGCCCGCCCCGTCCGGCCGGCGCTTGCGGTCGTCTGGCGTCGGCCTCGGCACCTTCACGCCACCGGTGTCACGGCCGGGGCGGGCAGGCCGCGCAGCAGCTTCGTCACGCCAGCCGCCGCAGCCCTTCGGCCGCTGCGCGCATAGGCCTCGTGGTTGGTCTCGATCTCGTTGCGCTCGTAGAGGTAGTTGACCATCAGGCCGTGCGCCTGCTCGAGCCCTTTCGGCGACGGGTCGCCGAGCCAATCGAGGCGCTCCAGCCGCGCGCCGTTGCCGAGGTGGAAGCGGGCAACGCTGTCGGGGGGCCGGCCGCCGCGGCCGGACTCGCGCAGGAAGTACCAGGCGGCGAGTGGAAGCACCGCCTTGCCGAGGGCCGCGGCCTGCGGCGACTGCGGCCAGTCGGGATCCGACAGGCCGGCGACCGCCGCGCGGGTGGCCGCGGTGGCGAGCGGATGGTCGCCATTCGTCGCAACCTCGGCGAGCCAGGCGGCGAAGCCCGGTGCCGGCGACAGCGTCACGAACGTCTTGAGGCCCGGCAGGTCGCGGGCGAGGTCTTCGACCACCTGCTTCAGCAGGAAGCTGCCGAAGGTGACGCCGCGCAGCCCGACCTGGCAGTTGGAGATCGAGTAGAACACCGCCGTCGTCGCCTCCCCCGGCGGCACGATATCGCGTTCGGCGGACAGGATCGGCGCGATCGCGTCGGTCATCGCCCGCGTCAGCGCCACCTCGACGAAGATCAGCGGCTCGTCGACCAGCGCCGGGTGGAAAAAGGCGTAGCAGCGCCGGTCGGGCGGGTCGATGCGGCGGCGCAGGTCGTCCCAGTCGTGGATCTCGTGCACCGCCTCGTAGGCGATGATCTGGCTCAGCACCGAGGCGGGGCTCGACCAGTCGATGCGCCGCATCACGAGGAAGCCGCGGTTGAACCACGAGGCGAACAGCCGTTCGAAGTCGCGGTCGACGGTCGCGAGCGTGGGATCGCTTGCGAGCTCGCCGAGCAGGTCGGCGCGCATGCCGACGAGCGCCCGCGTGCCGCCGGGCGCCAGGTTGAGGCGGCGCAACAACTCCAGGCGCCGCGGCGCCGCGGCGTCGTAGAGGCGGGCGGCGGCGGCGTCGGAAGGGTCGGCGACATAGGCGTCGGCGGCGGAGCGCAGCGCGTCCGTGCCGGCGCCGAGCTCGTCCCGCATCAACCGGAACAGCGTGGCGCGCCCCGCGGCATCGAGGCTGCGGTAGGTCGCCAGGATTTCGGAGGCGAGCGCCGCCCCGGAAGCTTCGCCGCGCTCCGACAACAATGCGGCGATCTGTGGCGGCAGCGCGCGGCCGGCACCGCGCCGGTCGCGTCGCGGCTCTATCAGGGCGCGCCCTCGCTCCGCCACCGCCGTCAGCAGTTCGTTCAGGAATGACGTGTTCACGACGGAGCGACCATCCAAAGATTCCAGTGCGATAGCTCAAGCGGGCGAGCCGGCTCGGGATCGCCTTCGTCGCTTCGCGGACTCTACCGCTCCACGGTGACAAAGCAAAAAGGGAGTGCCGTCCGGCGGGATGGGCCGTCCTGCCCGGCCACGCCATCGTGATGCAGGTCGGGCCGATCCGGCCGGCGGCGTTCCGCCTCAGGGATTCGCGGCCTCCGGCAGCGCCGCCCTCGCGCCCGATGCGAACAGTACGACCTCGGTTCCGTCGCGCCATTGCGAGATCGTCCAGTCCGAGAAGTACAGACCGGCATCTCCCGCCGTCACGCCCTCCGTCGCGATGCCGTCGGACGGGTCGAGGTAGATCCGGGTCGTGCCGTTGTCGTAGAATATCGAGAGCATCCCCGAGAGGCCGATGAAAATGCCCAGACCCTTCGGCGGCACCGCCGCATGGGACAGCGGGTCCGGCGAAATCATCAAAGGCCCGACGAACTCGACGACGAGCAGCGGCAGCCGGGCGGAATCGAGTGCAACGACTTTGGGCCCGGCGAGAAACAGGACCTTCTTCCTGCCGTCCCGGTCGAAGTACAGGCACAGGTGCTTCTGTCCGTCGATCGTGGCGGAGAAGACTGCACCGAACTCCAGATCGCCCAGCGATCGCACCTCAAAGTACGACGCGTCATAGGTCAGTGACCGCATCTGCTTCCTTGTCACGCCGAGCGAGGGATAGCTGCCGTGCTGCGCCGCGCCATTCGACACGCCGACAATTCCACTGTGGGCTCCCGAACGAAAATGCGCTATGCTGACGACTGGCGGCGCGGGCTCGATGCGCGCTTCTCAACAGGTGGTCATGAGTCGCATCGGAACGATGACGGGTATGGCGTCGGCCGTCGCCGCACAGCCGCGTCGCATCGATCTCGGGCCGGGGCCTCACCGGCCGAACTTCACGTTGAAGGGGGTCACGCTCCGAATCAAGGAACGTGGCAAGACCGTCAAGGTGTTCGACGACATGTCGGCGGTGCTCCCCCGCGGCCGCAACCTGCTGGTGCTGGGCAACCGCGACGCTGGCGTCAAACCATTGATCCGGTTGCTGACCGGCATGGAAAATCCGCGCATCGGGCAGGTGTCGCGCAACGTGCGGATGTCATGGCCGGTGAACTTCTCCGGCCACATCTCCACCGACTTCAGCATGCGCGAGAACGCCATGTTCATGGCGCGTCTCTATGGTGAGAACACCCGCAGCGTATCCGAGTTCATCCGTGGGATGCTCGGGGTCACCAAGGAATTCGATGGGCCGTTGACCAATGTTAGCCCCGACAATCGGAAATATTTTCCGCTGGCGTTGGTGCTCGCGATCGAGTTCGACTGCTACATTCTTGACAAATCGGTGCTGATCTCGAACAAGGAGTTCAAGGCCCGGTGGGAGGCGGCGCTGGCGGAGCGCCTGCGGACGGCCGATTTGATCCAGGTCACCAACAAGGTGAAATTCGCCCATTCCTGCCACGAGATGGGCGCGATTCTGGAGGATGGGAAGCTGCGAATGATGAACACCGCGGCGGCTGCGATCGCGGCGTTCAACGAGAAGCCGTCCGAGCCCGACATGGACGACCTTGACGACGACAACGAGGACGATGGCGACGATGAGCGAAGCGCGCTCCTCTAAGTCGAACGGCCGCAGCAAGGGACGGCGGTCGCGCTCGCTCGTCGCGCTCGACGGCGAGGACGATCGCGTCATCCCGCTCGATCTCGACATGCGGTCGGAGCGCTCGCGCGGCGACCTCGAGCCGCGCGCCGAGCGCCACGGCGACCTCGACCTGCGGACGGATGCCGAGCCGGCGGAACGCGCCGACGCGGACGGGGAACGGCGCCGGCCTTTCGGTGCGGCACTGCCGCGGCTCGCCGACAGCGCCTTCGGAGCCACGTCCTTCGTGCTCGCCGTGGTGGTGCCGACGGTGCTCACGGCGCTCTTCTACATGTTCCTGGCGACCAGCCAGTACTCCACGGTCAGTCAGTTCGCGGTGCGTGGCCCGGCCGGTGCGGCCGGCCCGGCCGACATGCTCGGCCTGTTCGCCACCACCGCGTCCAGCGAGACGGCCGACACCTACATCATCCTGAGCTACATCCACTCTCGCGACATGATCGAGGAGGTGGACAAGAAGATCAATCTCCGCGAGATTTATGATCGCCCAGAAGCGGACTTCTATTATCGTTTCGACCCGACGAAGCCGATCGAGGACTTCGTCGGCTACATGAAGACGATGGTGACGACGGAATTCGACACTTTCAGCGGCGTGGTGACCCTGACGGTGCGGGCGTTTCGGCCGGAGGACGCGCAACTCGTCGCCGAGAACGTGCTCGCATCGAGCGAGCGGCTGGTCAACGAGCTGACCCGGCGGGCGCGCGACGACACCCTGCGTGAGGCGCGCGACGAGGTGGCGAAGTCGGAACAGCGGTTGCGGCTGTCGCGCGCGATGATCGGCTCCTTCCGTGGCTCGCAGTCGGAGATTGACCCGGCGGCGGCCGCGGCGGCGCAGCAGGGTGTCATCACCCAGCTGGAAGGGCAGGCGACGGCGCTCGAAGCGCAGCTGAACGCCCTGCAGCAGACGATGTCGTCGACGGCGCCGCCGGTGTTGCAGCTGCAGAGTCAACTGGCGGCCGTGCGGAAGCAGACCGACGTGGAGCGCCAGAAGGTGGCGCTGGAGCGGGCCGGTGCCACCGGCTCCGCGCTCACCGAGCGGCTCACTAAGTACGAGGAGCTGCTCACCGAGCGCGAGTTTGCCGAGCGTGCCTACGTCTCCTCGCTCGCCTCGCTCGAAGGCGCCCGCGTCGAGGCGGACCGCAAGCAGCGCTATCTCGCCGTCTTCGTGTCGCCGCGGCCGGCCGAGGAGGCGCTCTATCCGCAGGGGCTTCGCTGGATCGCCGTCGTGTTCGGCGTCTGTCTGATCGTCTGGGGCATCTTCTCGATCGTCATCGCCGGCGTGCGCGATCACTTCGTCTAGCCGCTGGCTCCGGCGCGGGCCGGCGGTGTCCGTCGGTGCGTGCCCGCTTCCCACCTGCGGCCGCCTGACGCGGCCGCGATCATTGCCGCCCGATCCCTCCTGATCGAAACGCGGCGTTTACCTTGTGTGGTAGAAACGACACTGGCGGCGCGGCGGTGGAGGATACTCCAGTGGTGCGGCCGGAACGGCAATGGCGGAGGACACGGGCCGGTGCTAATCAACGCTTCCGTTTGGTCGACTCGCGCGACGGCATGACTGCGTTCAGAATCTCCGTCCTCGTCCTCGTTGCCGCGCTGGTGGCCGGATGCTCCGAACTGCCGGGGCGCGGGCCGTCGGCGATCACGATCGAGTCGAAGGCGGTCGCGGAGCCGGCCGACGAGAGCTATCTCGTCGTCGACATCGACCCGAACGTCGCCGAGATCGCCGGCAAGGTGCGCTCCCGCGAGTTCCAGGAGCGGTTCTCGATCCCGTCCGCCTCGACGACGCAGCGCATCGGTATCGGCGACACCATTGCCGTCAACATCTGGGAGGCCGGTCCCAACGGCCTGTTCTCCAGTTCCGCCGGCAAGAACATCACGCTGCAGTCGGTGGTCGACGAGAGCGGCACCATCTTCGTGCCCTATGTCGGCCGCGTCCGCGCCGCCGGATCGACGGTCGAATCCGTCCGCATCGCCATCCAGCAGTCGCTCGCCGACAAGGCGATCCAGCCGCAGGTGCAGGTCGTCGTCTCGTCCAACCTGACGAACAGCGTCGTGGTGTTCGGCGACGTCGGCTCACCCGGCCGGTTCCCGATCACGCCGAACGGCACGCGCGTGCTCGATCTCGTCGCGCAGGCAGGCGGCTCGAAGTTCGCCACCTACGACACATTGGTCCTGCTGAAGCGCGGCAACCAGACCGGCGGCGTGCTGCTCGACGACCTGTTCGAGATTCCGCAGAACAACGTCTTCCTGAAGGCCGACGACACCATCATGGTGGCGCACTTCCCGCGCACCTTCACGGTGTTCGGTGCGTCGCGCGCGACCGAGCTGTTCAAGTTCGACGCCCGGGCTGTGACGCTGGCGGAGGCGCTCGCCCGCGCCGGTGGCCTCGACGACAACACCGCCGATCCCGGTGGCGTCTTCCTGTTCCGCTACGAGACGTCGGAGGTCGCGGCCCGTCTGCGGCCCGACAGCAAGCTGATCCGTCCAGGATTCCGCGTGCCCGTCGTCTATCGCCTCGACCTGAACAATCCGTCGTCCTTCTTCCTGGCGCGCTTCATCGAGATCCAGGACAAGGACCTCGTCTACATCGCCAACAGCCCGACCGTCGACCTCTTGAAGTTCCTCAAGGTCGTGCAGGGCGTCACCGGCGCCACCAAGAACCTCGCCGACACCTGGTACCGCTTCGACCGCGTCGCCAACGGAAACTGACGCTAGCGACCGGCGAGATGGGCGGCGAGGCGGTCGAACACCGCCTCGAACATCGCCGTCGTCAGCACCCGGGTGTTGGTGTTGTAGCGGCTGCAGTGGTAGCTGTCGAAAAGCCTGAGGCCGGGCCGCACGGCGTGCTCGGCGCCGTGGCCGAACGGGGCGGCGCTGCGCCGCACCGCGAGCGCCGAGACGACGCTGTCGTGGGCGACACGCCCGAGCGCCACGATCGCTGCAAGCCGCGGCATCGCCGCGATCGTCGCCGCCAGGAACGGCCGGCAGAGCCGGATCTCTTCCCCGGTCGGCTTGTTCTGCGGCGGAACGCAGCGCACCGCGTTGGTGATCGCCGTATCGACCAGCACCAGCCCGTCGTCGGGCCTCGCCGCATAGCGGCCGCGGGCGAAGCCGCGCGACGTCATCGTGGCGTAGAGAAGGTCGCCGGCGTAGTCGCCCGTGAACGGGCGTCCGGTGCGGTTGGCGCCGCGCAGCCCCGGCGCGAGGCCGACGACGAGGAGCCGCGCGGCGCGGTTGCCGAACGTCGGCACCGGCGCGTTGAACCACGACGGCTCGCGCTCCCGCGCCTCGTGCCGGAAGGCGACGAGCCGCGGGCAGCGCGGGCAGTCCGGGCCGGGCTCGCAGGCCTCGGTCACGGCCAAAGCAAAGCCGTCCCGGCGACGGGCCGTTGCGTCGACGACATCGCCGCCCCGCGCCTCAGTCGGCCGTCGGCACCGTCTCGCGCGCCGCCTGGCGCTCGAAGCGTTCCGCCTGGCGCGCGGCGCGCTCGGCCGGATCGCGGCCGATGCGCGAAGCGAGCGAGGCGAGCTCGACGAAGTGGTCGGCCTGCCGGCGCAGTTCGTCGGCGATCATCGGCGGCTGCGTCGCGAGCGTCGAGACGACGCTCACCTTGCGGCCGCGCCGCTGGATGGCTTCGACCAGCGGCCGAAAGTCGCCATCGCCGGAGAACAGCACGATGTGATCGACGTGCTCGGCGATCTGCATCGCGTCGACGACGAGCTCGATATCCATGTTGCCCTTGATCTTCCGGCGGCCGGCATGGTCGACGAATTCTCGAACGGGCTTCGTAACGACCTTGTATCCGTTGTAGTCCAGCCAATCTATCAGCGGTCTTATTGAAGAATACTCCTGATCCTCTACCAAAGCAGTGTAGTAGTATGCGCGGAGAAGGTAGCCTCTGGACTTGAATTCTTCCAAAAGGCGCTTGTAGTCGATATCGAAATTCAGCGAGCGGGCAGTGGCGTGAAGGTTGGCTCCGTCAATGAATAGTGCGATTTTCTCTCTCGGATCAAACATGTGAGCGACTTCCAGGGGTCAGGGGGCGAACAGGCAGCATAGGGGTCGGACGGTGGAAACGCACCGTTCTGGCGATCTCGGTCGGCGGCTCGCCCCCGATGGTGCTCCCCACGCCCGCACCACCGGACCGCCGATCGGGAATTAGCGCACGTCGTGGAACTTGCCATTCGCACGCGCGCCACCTAATGAGGATTACTCATCCCCCCGAAACGGAGTCAACCGATGGCCCGCGTGACCGTCGAGGATTGCATCGACAAGGTTGAGAACAGGTTCGAGCTCGTCATGCTCGCGAGCCACCGCTCGCGCATGATTGCGAGCGGGGCCTCGATCACCATCGATCGCGACAACGACAAGAACCCGGTCGTGGCGCTGCGCGAAATCGCGGACGCGACGATCATTCCGGACGATCTCAAGGAAGACCTGATCCACTCGCTGCAGAAGTACGTCGAGGTCGACGAACCGGAGCCCGAGGCGATCGCCGCGATCACCGCCGGCGACGGTGTCGACGATGGCGACATCGCCTTCGACCGAATGTCGGAGGAAGAGCTGCTGAAGGGCCTCGAGGGGCTGGTGCCGCCGGAGAAGACGGACGATATCTGACGCGTCGGGGCGCGTCGCCGTCGCGGCCGTCCGCCTCCCGCGCCGCCGCGTCGGCGTCTCGGCCGGCCTGATGGCGCCGCCGCCGTCTGACGGCATGCCCCGCGCCACTGGCGGCCGCTCCCGCCCGGTCGGGGTCGAGCGAAGGCGGTTGCGGGGATGATGCGCCAGTACGAACTCGTCGAGCGGGTGACACGCTACAACCCGAACACCGACGAGGCGCTGCTCAACAAGGCGTACGTCTACGCCATGCAGAAGCACGGCACGCAGAAGCGTGCCTCCGGCGATCCCTATATTTCACACCCGCTCGAAGTCGCCGCGATCCTCACCGATCTGCGCCTCGATGACGCCTCGATCGCCGTCGGCCTGTTGCATGACACCATCGAAGATACCGACGCCACGCGCACCGAGATCGACACCATGTTCGGCGTCGAGATCGGCAAGCTCGTCGACGGCCTCACCAAGATCCGCCGCCTCGACCTCGTCACCCGCCGTGCCAAGCAGGCGGAGAACTTCCGCAAGCTCCTGCTCGCCGTCGCCGACGACGTGCGCGTGCTGCTCGTCAAGCTCGCCGACCGCCTGCACAACATGCGCACGCTGCAGTACGTGCCGGCCGACAAGCGCGCCGCCGTCGCCGAGGAGACGATGGAGATCTATGCGCCGCTCGCCGGCCGCATGGGCATGCAGGATCTGCGCGACGAGCTGGAAGACCTCGCCTTCCGCACCCTCAACCCCGACGCCTATGCGACCATCTCCGAGCGGCTCGCCCGCCTCGGCGAGCGCAGCCTCGGGCTCACCGGCGAGATCGAGAGCGACCTGAAGCGCCGCCTGGTCGAGCGCGGCATCGCCGCCGAGGTGCTCGGCCGGCGCAAGCGCCCCTACTCGATCTTCGCGAAGATGCAGCGCAAGTCGGTCGCCTTCGAGCAGCTCTCCGACCTCTACGGCTTCCGCGTCATCGTGCCGACGGTCGAGGACTGCTACCGCGCGCTCGGCATCGTCCACACGAGCTGGCCGAGCGTGCCGGGCCGCTTCAAGGACTACATCTCGACGCCGAAGCAGAACGACTACCGCTCGCTGCACACCACCGTGGTCGGGCCGAGCCGGCAGCGCGTCGAGCTGCAGATCCGCACCGCCGACATGAACCGCGTCGCCGAGTATGGCATCGCCGCCCATGCCCTCTACAAGGACGGCAAGTCCGGTGGGCGCAACATCGCCAAGCTCACCCAGGAGAGCCGGGCCTACGCGTGGCTGCGCCGCACCATCGACATGTTGAGTGAGGGCGACACCCCGGAGGAGTTCCTCGAGCACACCAAGCTCGAGCTGTTCCACGACCAGGTGTTCTGCTTCACGCCGAAGGGCATGCTGATCGCTTTGCCGCGCGGCGCCACCGCCATCGATTTCGCCTACGCCGTGCACACCGATGTCGGCAACACCTGCGTCGGCGCGAAGATCAACGGACGCATCATGCCGCTCGTCACCGAGCTCGCGAACGGCGACGAGGTCGAGATCATTCGCTCGAAGGCGCAGACGCCGCCGGCCGCCTGGGAATCGATCGCCGTCACCGGCAAGGCGAAATCCGCCATCCGCCGCGCCACCCGCGAGGCGGTGCGTCGCCAGTACGGCGGTCTCGGCCGTCATATCCTAGAGCGCGCCTTCGAGCGGGCCGGCAAGCCGTTCTCGCTCGAGCTGCTGGAGCCGGCGCTGCAGCGCATCGGCCAGCCGAGCATCGTCGACCTCCTGACCGCCGTCGGCCGCGGCGAGGCGCGCTCGGAGGACGTCCTGCGGGCCGTGCACCCGGAGGCCAACGGCGGCAACGGTGCCACGCCGCGTCGCGCCGCGCCGCCGCGTCGGCGTGGCACCGCTGACCGCCCGTCGATCCCGATTCGCGGCCTCAAGGGCGACCTGCCGGTGCGCTTCGCGCCGAACGGCGGCGCGCTGCCCGGCGACCGCATCGTCGGCATCCTGACGCCGGGGGAGGGGGTGACGATCTATCCGATCCAGTCGCCGGCCCTCAAGGCGTTCGACGACGAGCCGGACCGCTGGGTCGACGTGCGCTGGGAAGTCGATCCGGAAGCCGACGAGCGCTTCCCGGCGCAGATCGTCGTCGAATCGATCAACGAGCCCGGCTCGCTCGCCGGCATCGCCCAGGTGATCGGCGAGAACGACGGCAACATCGACAACATCAAGATGATCCGCAAGGGCGAGGACGCGCACGACATGGCGATCGACCTCGAAGTGTTCGACCTGAAGCACCTCAACCGGATCATCGCGCAATTGCGCGTCCGCCCGAACGTGTCGAGCGTGTCGCGCGTCAACGGCTGAGAGCGGCGCAGGAGGCGAAGGAGGACAGATGACGCGAGACGAGGTGATCGACGTGTTTCGCGAGTGCGGCGCCGTGCTCGAGGGCCACTTCATCCTGAGCTCCGGGCTGCGCAGCCCGGTGTTCCTGCAGAAGGCGCGCGTCTTCATGTTCCCGGCGCAGACCGAGAAGCTCTGCCGGGCGCTCGCCGACAAGATTCGCCGCGCCGTGCCCGGCCGCATCGACTACGTCGTTTCGCCGGCGCTCGGCGGGCTCATTCCCGGCTACGAGACCGCCCGCCACCTCGGCGTGCCCGCCGTCTGGGTGGAGCGGGAGGGGGGCGAATTCCGCCTGCGCCGCTTCGAGCTCGCGCCGGGAGCCCGCGTCGTCATCGTCGAGGACATCGTCACCACCGGCCTGTCGAGCCGCGAGACGGTCGCCGCGATCACCGCACTCGGCGCCGAGGTGGTCGCCTGCGCCTGCCTGATCGACCGCTCCGCCGGCAAGGCCGACGTCGGCGTGCCGCTGGTGGCCCTCGCCGAGTACGAAGTGCCAGCCTACCACCCCGACGCGCTGCCGCCGGAGCTCGCCGCCCTGCCGGCGGTGAAGCCCGGCAGCCGCGGCCTGGCCTGAGGACGGCGGGATGATCCTCGGCATCGGCTCCGACCTCATCGACATCCGCCGCGTCGAGAAGACGCTCGCGCGCTTCGGCGACCGCTTCACGCAGCGCGTCTTCACCGAGCTCGAGCGGGCGAAGGCCGACGCACGCGCCACCCGCGCCGCCACCTATGCGAAGCGCTTCGCCGCCAAGGAGGCCTGCTCGAAGGCGCTCGGCTCCGGCATCCGCATGGGCGTCGCCTGGCGGGAGATGGGCGTCGTCAACGAGAAGAGCGGCAAGCCGACGCTGGTGCTCGTCGGCGGTGCCGCGGCGCGGCTTGCCGCGATGACGCCGGAGGGCTTCGTCGCCCGCATCGACCTGACGATGACCGACGACTGGCCAATGGCGCAGGCGTTCGTGGTGATCTCCGCGGTGCCGGCCGACTGGATCCGGTCGTGACGCCGGCCGCCACCGTCGCCCTCCACCGAGAGGACGGCGGACCGTTTCGTTGCGTCCCGGCCGTCGAGCCTCTATCTACACCCTGACCCGGCGGCACCCGACAGGTTCGGGGCCGCGGACCTTTCAGCGCGAGTGAGACGATAGTGGCGAGCGACAAGGCGGCGGCTGTCAAGGCCGGCAAGCAGGGCGGTTTCTCCGAGATCGTCAAGGTGATCGTGCAGGCGCTGCTGCTTGCGCTGGTGATCCGGACGTTCCTCTTCCAGCCGTTCAACATCCCCTCCGGGTCGATGATGAATACGCTGCTGATCGGTGACTATCTCTTCGTCTCGAAGTATTCCTACGGCTACAGCCGATACTCGTTCCCGCTCGGCATCGTGCCAATCTCCGGGCGCGTCTGGAGCGCCGAGCCGGAGCGCGGCGACGTCGTCGTCTTCAAGCTGCCGACCGACAACGAGACCGACTACATCAAGCGCGTCATCGGCCTGCCGGGCGATTCGATCCAGATGATCGACGGTGTGCTGCACATCAACGGCACCGCCGTGAAGCGCGAGAAAATTGCCGATTTCGTCGATACCGGCCGCAACGGCGTGGAGAGCGCCACGACGCGCTACCGCGAGACATTGCCGAACGGCGTCTCCTACGACACCCTCGATCTCGGCCCGAACGGCTATTGGGACGACACCCAGGTCTACAAGGTGCCGCCCGGCCACTTCTTCATGATGGGCGACAACCGCGACAACTCGCAGGACAGCCGCGTGCTCGACCACGTCGGCTACGTGCCGTTCGAGAACCTCGTCGGCAAGGCGCAGGTGATCTTCTTCTCGGTCGGCGAGGGCGAGCCGATCTGGAAGGTTTGGCTGTGGCCGTGGACGGTGCGCTGGAACCGCATCTTCGACGCCTTGTGAGCGGGTTGCGGCGAGCGTCCGCCCCGGAAGGGCGTTGCGCCCAGGTCGAGACAGTGGAGTTCGTCGAGACGGTGGAGTTCGCCGGGACGGCGGAGGCGATGGCACAGCGCGGCGAGAATGCGGCGGACGCGAACGGCGCCGGCGATCGTCCGGACGGCGGCGGGCGTGCGGCGCGCGAGCTCGCGGCGCTCGAGGCGCGTCTCGACCACAGCTTCACCGACCGCCGGCTGATCGAGCGCGCGCTCACCCACGCGAGCGCGCCCGGCGTCGGCGAGGTCGGCCGCGACAGCTACCAAAGGCTCGAATTCCTCGGCGACCGCGTGCTCGGCATCGCCGTCGCCGGGATGCTGCACGACGCCTACCCGAACGCCGACGAGGGCGAACTCGCCCGGCGGCTCAATCACCTGGTGCGGCGCGAGACCTGCGCCGAGGTGGCCGTCGAGCTCGGCCTCGATCGGGCGCTGCGCATCGGCGCGAGCGAGGCGCAGGGCGGCGGCCGCCGTAAGGTCGCGATCCTCGGCGACGTCTGCGAGGCGGTGCTGGCGGCGGTCTATCTCGACGCCGGCTTCGAGGCCTCCCGCGGGCTGGTGGAGCGCTACTGGCGGCCGCGCATGCTCGCCTTCGCCACCGCGACGCGCGACGCCAAGACGACGCTGCAGGAATGGGTGCAGGGCCGCGGGCTCGCCACGCCGCTCTACGAGGCGGTCGAGCGCACCGGGCCGGACCATGCGCCGCAGTTCACCATCCTCGTGCGGGTGGAGGGCCTGGACGCCGCGGAGGGCCGCGGGCGGTCCAAGCGAGAGGCCGAACAGGGGGCGGCGACCGCGCTCCTCGTCCGTGAAGGCATCTGGTCGCCGACGGAGGCCACGACGTGAGCGACACCGAGACTGCCGGAGCCGACACCCGCTGCGGCTTCGTCGCGCTGATCGGCGCGCCGAACGCCGGCAAGTCGACGCTGATCAACAAGCTCGTCGGCACCAAGGTGTCGATCGTCACCCACAAGGTGCAGACGACGCGGGCGCTGGTGCGCGGCATCGCGCTCGAGGGTCCCTCGCAGATCATCTTCGTCGATACGCCGGGCATCTTCCGGCCGCGTCGCCGGCTCGACCGGGCGATGGTGACGACCGCCTGGGGTGGCGCCAAGGACGCCGACCTCGTCGCCGTGCTGGTCGACGCCCGCAAGGGCGTCGACGACGAGGCGGCGGGGATGTTCGACATCCTCACCGACGTGCGGCTGCCGAAGCTCCTGGTGCTGAACAAGATCGACCTGGTGCGCCGGGATTCGCTGCTGGCGCTCGCCGCCGACGCCAACGCCCGCGTGCCGTTCGATCGCACCTTCATGGTGTCGGCGCTGACCGGCGACGGCCTGAAGGACTTCCTCGGCTATCTCGCCGGCGCCGTGCCGGCCGGCCCCTGGCTCTATCCCGAGGACCAGGTGTCCGACGTGCCACTGCGCCAGCTCGCCGCCGAGGTGACGCGCGAGAAGCTGATGATCCGGCTACACGACGAGCTGCCCTACGAGGCGCACGTCGAGACCGAGCAGTGGAAGGAGCTGAAGGGCGGCTCCGTCCGCATCGAGCAGACGATCTACGTCGAGCGCGACAGCCAGAAGAAGATCGTCATCGGCGAGGGCGGCGAGACCATCAAGGCGATCTCCTCGGCGGCCCGCCAGGAGATCACCGCGATGGTGGAGCGGCCGGTGCACCTGTTCCTGTTCGTCAAGGTGCGCGGCGCGTGGGCCGACGATCCCGAGCGCTACCGCGAGATGGGCCTCGACTTCCACGATTGACGGGACGGGAGGCGGGGTCCGCGCGCAGGATTCGGCCGGCGCTCACTCCGCGGCGTCGAAGGCGGGCGGGTACTCGACGGTGCCGAAGCTTCCCGACAGCGCCCCGGGCACCAGCTCGATCGCCTGGAAGGCGTCGCCGGCATAGCGGCAGGTCAGCACGGCGGCACGCCCGGCCGAGAAGCCGAATCGGCCATAGAAGGCCGGATCGCCCACCACGATCACCGTCTCGGCGTCCTTGGACCGGGCCGTGTCGATCGCCGCCTCGACGAGGCGGCTGCCGATGCCGCGGCGCTGGTGCGTGGGGCGCACGCTGACCGGAGCCAGCGCCAGCGCCAGCACGGGTCGGCCGTCGATTTCGGTGTGGAGCCTGCTCAACATCGCGTGACCGACGACGGCACCGCCGACGTCCGCCACCAGTGAGCCGACGGCGTCTCCGTCATCCGTGAGGCGCGCCAGCAGGTCGGCCTCGTCATCGCGGCCGAATGCGCGGCGGACGACGTCGATCACCGCCTCCTGGTCCCGTGCGGTGGCGTCGCGGATGACGACGGTGGCGGGCGCCATGGGGTTGACCCCTTCGTTTGACCTTGTCCCGATATTCTTACAGAATTGATTCAAATAGACGACCGGGAATTGAACTCGGCACTCGGGGAAGGCGAACCGGAGATCACAGTGAAGAGGAATGCCGGCATCCGAGTGATGCGAGCGGCCGATGCCGCGACCGCGGGGTCGCGTTGCTCGGTGGGTCGCGTGGTGGCCACGTCATGGCGATAACGGCCGTGCGCGGAGCCGTGGCGTCTAGCCTGAGGACGCGCGTCTTCGTGCTGATTGTCGCGGTGTTCGTCGCCGTCTCGATTCCGGCCTATGTCGCCTTCGACTGGATCATCGGCAACACCACCATGACGCTCGGCACGCTGTTCGCCGAGAAGCAGATTCTGTTCGACCGCTACCGCGGCCTCGAGACGCTGTTTCGCGAGGCTTCGCTCGCCGAGACGCTCGCCCGCGCGCCGGCCATCGTCGCCTGGGCGCAGGAGGAGGACGATCCCGACATCCGCGCCCGCGGCCTCGCCGAGCTCGAGCACTATCGGAAGGCGTTCGCCGACGGCAGCGTGTTCTTCGTCATCGACAAGTCGGGCAACTACTATTTCAACGACCGCGACGGCACCTACACCGGCAACGAGCTGCGCTACCGTGTCGACCGCGCCAACCCGCGCGACGGCTGGTACTTCATGACGATCGCGCGCGAGCCGACCTGCCAGCTCAACGTCGACCATGACGACAACATCAACGTCACCAAGGTGTGGGTGAACTGCGTCGTGCGCGTCGAGGGCAAGGTGCTCGGCGTCGTCGGCACCGGCATCGACCTCACCGCCTTCATCCGGGACGTCGTCGCCATCCCCCAGAAGGGCGTGCAGAGCCTGTTCGTCGACGACAGCGGGGCGATCCAGGCACACCGCGATCCCGAGATGGTGGAGTTCCACAGCCTCACCAACGACACCAAGGCGAAGAAGACCGCTTTCCTGCTGCTCGACGACGAGGCCGACCGGCAGGTACTGGCCGCCATGATGGCGGACGTGAAGAGCGGCCGCGTGCCGGTGCGCTCCGCCTTCGTGCGAATCGGCGGCCACGAGATGCTGGTGGGCGTCGGCTACCTGAACGAGATCGGCTGGTTCAACGTCACGTTGATGGATATCGACGAGATCATCGACCGGCGGCTGTTCCTGCCGATCGGGGCGCTGCTCGCCGCCATGCTGGCCGTCGCCGCCGTGCTCGTCACGCTGCTCTTCAAGCGGCAGGTGCTCGACCGGCTGGCCCGCCTCGAGGCGGCCGTGCAGCGGCTGCGCAACGGCGAGCCGCCGGCTGTCGCCGCCGACCCCGGGCGCGACGAGATCGGTCGGCTGTCGGAGTCCTTCGTGGCGATGGCGACGGCGGTCATCGACCAGAAGAAGACGCTCGAGCGCATGGTCGAGGAGCGTACCGAACAGCTCGAGCGCCTCGCCAATCTCGATCCCTTGACCGACGTGCTCAACCGGCGCGGCTTCATCCAGGCGGTCGAGGCCGAGCGCAGTTGGGCGGGTCGCAACGGCACCGATCTCGGGCTCCTGATGATCGACCTCGATTCGCTGAAGGTGGTGAACGACAGCAAGGGTCACAGCGCCGGCGACCGCGTGCTCACCGAGGTCGCCCGCCGCATCACCCGCTCGATGCGCCGCCAGGACATCTGTGGGCGGTGGGGCGGCGATGAATTCGTCGTGCTCGTCTCCGAGTGCGACGAGTTCGCGGTGTCGCGGTTCGCCGACCGCGTGCTCGCCACCATCCGCCGCACGCCGATCGAGCTCGACGACGGCTCGAAGGTCGAGATGACGGCGAGCGTCGGCGCCTGCATGGTCGACGTCGGCAATCGAGTCGAGGCATCCGCCGCCAAGGCCGACGCGGCGCTCTACGATGCGAAGGCGGGTGGGCGGGACCGCCTCGTCATGTACGATCCGGCGCGTCATGCACCGCGGCCGAGGATCGTCGGGACGACCTGAACGCCGCTGCGTCGCCCGGTGCCATCGGCCGCCGGTCGGCGCGCGGCGCGACGCCGTAGCGCCCGCGGTAGGCGCGCGACAGGCACGAGGCCGACGAGAAGCCCGTCGCCACCGCGATCTCCACCACCGTCATCTCGGTCTGCTGCAGCAACTGGCGCGCCCTCGCCAGCCGCAGGCCGAGGAAATGGTGGCCGGGCGTGGTGCCGAGATGGCTGCGGAACAACCGCTCGAGCTGCCGGCCGGTGATGCCGAGCCGCGCCGCCATCGTGCTCGCCGCCAGCGGCCGCTCGATCGCCGCCTCCATCATCGCCACCGCCTTCACCACCTTGCCGTTGCCGGTTCCGAGGCGGCTTTCGAGCGCCATGCGCTGCGCCGAGGAGCGATCGCGGATGCGGTCGTGGATGAACTGCTCCGACACCGCCACGGCGAGCGCCTCGCCGTGCTTGCGGCGAATCATCTCGAGCATCATGTCGAGCGCCGCGGTGCCGCCGGCGCAGGTCACCACCCGCCCGGCGATCTCAAAGAGCTCCTCCGACACCTCGATGCCGGGGAACTCCTCGCGGAAGCCGGGCACGGCCTCCCAGTGCATGGTGACGCGGACGCCGTCGAGGAGGCCGGCGCGAGCGAGAAAATGCGCTCCCGTGTCGACGGCCACCATCGTCACGCCGCTGCGCGCGATCCGCCGGAGGCTCGCCAGCAGCGCTTTCGTCTCGAACAGCTGCGGGTCGAAGCTCGGGCAGACGACCAGCGTCGGCCCGCCCGAAAAGGCCTCGATCGCGGCCTCGACGACGATCGGCAGGCCGTTGGAGGCCGGCACCGGTGCCCCGTCCGGCGAATAGAGGTGCCAGGAGAATAGCTGCCGGCCCGACAGCCGGTTGGCGACGCGCAGCGGCTCGATCGCCGACGTCACCGCCATCATCGAGAAGCGCGGCACCAGCAGGAAGCCGATCGGCTCCGGACCGACGCCATCGTAAGGCTCGAACATCCCACCGCCGCGGCGCGCCGCCGCCTCCCGTGCCGACGGCACAGAATGCGACGGCGGCGTCGCTTTCCGCAACACCGACGCTGCTCGCTCAGGCGGCGCCGACCTCGCGCTCCAGCACGCGGATGCGCGACGTGAGCTCGTCGCGGTCGAGGTAGCAGCCCTGGAAATGGCGGTTGCCGGAGGTCGGGTCGAAGGAGGCGCGGGCGTGCAGCACCCGGCGGTTGTCGAAGGTCCACATCTCGCCGGCGTCGAGGCGCGTCTCCACCAAGAATCGCCGGTCGGTGGTGAGCTGCGAGAAGCGCCGGTACGCCCGGTAGAACGGCCGCATCGCGGCCGCCGGCAGCTCGAACGGCGCGCGCAGGAAATTTGCCACCCTTACCTCCGACACCGCACCGAAGGTGTCGAGCCCGATCACCGGGGCGCGGCAGCGGTAGTCGGAGCGGCGCGCCTTGTTGCGGAACTCGACCGGCGTCGTCGCCAGGATGTCGAACAGGGCGGGGTCCTCTGCGCGCAGCGCCTCCGCCACCGCGAAGCCGTCGACGAACTGGCTCTCGCCGCCGGTGGCACCGTTGACCAGGCAATGCAGGAACTGCACCCCCGGCTGCAGCTCGCGCGTCGGCAGGTCGGTGTGGAAGGGGAGTTGCAGCGACGTGTAGGCGTTGCTATCGGCCTCCGGCTTGGTCATCACGTCGAAGATGATGCCGAAATTGGTCTCGCGCATAAACGAGATCAGGTTGGCGATGCGGCCGACCGTGCCCGGTTCGGTGGGCACGCCGACCATCTTCGTCAGCCCCTCCGCCTCCAGCGCCGTCAGCCAGGCGAGCAGGCCGCGGTCGCTGCCGGTCACGTCGGAATAGGTGAAGGTCGGGATCGCCGCGAGCCGCTCCGCCCGCCACGGCCGCTTGGTGCGCCGCCGCTCGGCACGCGAGGCGTCGTCATAGGCGTGCACGCGCAGGAAGCCGGCCTCATAGGGCGACACATGCCCGTCCGCCCAGTGCACGGTCAGCCGCGTCGGCGCGGCGTCGAGGCGGGCAGGTGCGAGGTCCTCGGCGACCGCGGTGATCTCGAACACCTGCTCGCGGGTCACCGGGTTGACGCAGGCCGTGCACGGGCAGTTGTCGCGCAGCCACAAGGTATCGTAGGGGCTGTCGCGGCCGTCGCTCCAGCGCACCGTCACGTCGTCGCCGCGCCGGTTCGCGGTGGCGATGCGGTGGCTGGTGACGAACGGCCGCCAGTCGGCGACGGTGGCGACCTCTTCGGGCGGCGCGGCAAAGGCGGTGGCGGCAGTGGCGGACATGGCGATCCCTCCCCAGGGCGTCGGTCTGCCGCAGGGTGAGGCCGCCGCAGCATCGCCGCGTGGCTTATGGCGACATCGGCATGACGAAAAGCGACGTCCGCCTCAGCGCTCGGCGCTGGCGACGTCGGCGTCGACGTCGCGCGTCTGCTCCATCGTCAGGAAGTCGAGGGTGAGCGGCAGCCCGAGTTCCACCTTCGGCGCGTGCTGCAGCCGCACCACCACGTCGCGGCTGGCGATGGCGAGCACGTGGCCGCCGCGCGTGCGGTCGGCGGAGATGAAGTGCAGGTGGAAGCCCGGCACATGCACCGACTGCAGGAAGGATGGCGTCCAGAAGCCGACCATCGAGCCCTCGATGTCGGAGAACTCGAACACCGTCTGGATCTTCGCGACTTCGACGAGCGGCCGGTAGTTCGCCTGCTTCGGCACCGAGCGGGCGCGCACGTGGTCGAAGCGGCCGTCGATCCTCACCGCGTAGACGAGGTTCTTCGACGGCAGCATCGAGGCGAGGTGGTGCTCGAAATCCTCTCCGGCGATCGGCTCGGCCAGCCGCTCCTCGGTGTCGCCGTGGAAGAAGGTCGAGCAGGCGAACGGCGTCTGCACGTCGTCGCCGATCACGTCGGCGCCGCCCTCGGGCCGCAGCCGGTAGACGACGTTGTCGATCAGCACCATCTCGCCGTCGAGGTCGTTGAAGGTGCCGATGCCGTGGTCGCCGTGGGCCCGCACGGTGCCGATGGTGGTGTCCTCGCGCAAGATTCCCTCCACCAGCGCTGCGATCGGGGCGGACAGATAGAGCGGCGGGCGAGGGGGCATCGGTGGGCTCCGGCAGATTCGAACGTTCGGCTCGCCATCGGGCGTGTCGCGTTCCGTACCCGACGCGCGCCTCCGGTGCCAGCCGCCGCCCTCAGGAGACAGTGACGCGCTGTTGTGCCGTGGCGATCGACGACAGGTCGGTCGCCGCCGCATCGGCCTTCGCGAGCGCCGCGCGCCGCTCGGAGTAGCGCTCGGTGAGTTGCTCCGTGTACGGCCGCAACAGCACGGTGAAGCGGACGAGTTCCTCCATCACGTCGACGATCCGGTCGTAGTAGCTCGACGGCTTCATCCGCCCGGCCGGGTCGAACTCCTGGAAGGCCTTGGCGACCGACGACTGGTTGGGGATCGTCACCATGCGCATCCAGCGGCCGAGCAGCCGCAGCGTGTTGACGGCGTTGAACGACTGCGAGCCGCCCGACACCTGCATCACCGCGAGCGTCCGCCCCTGGGTCGGCCGCATGCCGCCGCTGTTGAGCGGCAGGTGGTCGATCTGCGCCTTCATCACCGCCGAGATGGCGCCGTGCCGCTCCGGGCTGCACCAGACGTGCCCCTCCGACCACATCGACAGCGCCCGGAGCTCGCGGACCGCTGGGTGGTCGTCGCCCTTCACCTGGTCGGGCAGCGGCAGTTCCGAGGGGTCGAAGATGCGCGGCTCGGCGCCGAACAGCGTCAGCAGCCGGGCGCACTCCTCGACGACGAGGCGGGAATAGGAGCGGTCGCGCAGCGAGCCGTAAAGCAGCAGGAAGCGGGGCGGGTGGCCGAGCGGCTCGGGCAGTCCCGCGGCTGGCCGTGCGTCGAGCACGCGCTGGTCGAGCGCCGGGAACACATCGAGGTCGGTCATATGTCTCAGGCCCATCGGCGGCCTCCGTGAGTAGCGCGGTCAAGGAGGGCTTGGATGGCCGACGGTGGAGGGCGCCTGCTCACCGGCAGCCGCTCCACATCGCCATACGACGGACGTCGCGCTCGCCGTCGGCCAGGCCGGCGCAGCACTCGTCCACGAGCGCGGCCATGACGGACGACAGCATCGGATAGTCGGCACGGCAGAGCAGCGTCGTCGAGCGGCGCTCCTGGGTGACGAGGCCGACCAGCACCAGCCTGTGCAGGTGGTGCGAAAGCGTCGAAGCGGCGACGCCGACCTCCGCCTGCAGCCGGCCGACGGTGAGACCGTCGTCGCCGGCCCGCACCAGCGCCCGGTAGATCCTGAGCCGGGTCGGATTGCCGAGTGCCTCCAGGCGGCCGGCGACGTCGTCGATGTTCATGCCGCCAGCATCGGCGCGGGGCGCCACGGTGTCAACGATATTTCTAGGGATATGGAATTAGGTAGTGCACTGCCGCGCCGCCCCCCGAACGACACGGCCCGGAGCGCGCATGCGCCCCGGGCCGCTCGAAGTCCCAGCCTGCGGCGTCAGATCAACTCTGCTTCGGCTGGCCGCCGATCGGGCCGCCGTTGTCCTTCGTCACCGCCAGCACCGACGGGCGGGGCGGGATGCCGTCCTTGAAGTCCGGCCAGCGGGTGGTCGGCGCCTCGAAGGTCGAGCCGCCGCCGGAGCCCGGGTGCTGCACCGCGAGGAACAAGGTGCGGTCATCCGGCGTGAAGTACGGCCCGCACATCTCGGCGCCCACCGGCACGCGGAAGAAGTGCCGCGAGGTGCCGCGCAGCTCGCCCTCGGTCTCGATCGCCCACACGCCGTCGGCGCGGCCCGTCGCCGTCTGGCTGTTGCCGTCGGTGGTGATCCACAGCCGGCCCATGTGATCGACGGCGCAGTTGTCGGGCATGCCGAACCAGCCGTTCTCGCTGGTGGCGGCATTGAAGGTGGCGCCGACCGCGGCGATCGACGGATCGCCGCAGCGCAGCAGGATGTCCCAGGTGAAGTCCGGGCGGGCGTGGTTGTCGCCGTCGGCCGGGGTGATCTCGATGACGTGGCCGAAGGCGTTCTGGGCGCGCGGGTTGGCCGGGTCGGTCTGATCGGCCGTGCGCGAGGTGTTGTTGGTCAGCATCAGGTAGACCTTGTTGGTCACCGGATTGGCTTCCATGTCCTCCGGGCGGTCCATCTTGGTGGCACCGAGCAGATCGGAGGCACGGCGCGCCTCGATCAGCACGTCGGCCTGCGAGTTGAAGCCGTTCTCCGCAGTCAGCGGCCCCTTGCCGAACGTCAGCGGCATCCAGCGGCCGGTGCCGTCCGCGCGGAACTTCGCGACGAACAGCGTGCCCTCGTCGAGGATGTCGAGGTTCGCTGCGCGGTTCTCCAGGTCGACCTTGGCGTCGGTGACGAAGCGGTAGGCGTAGTCGAACGCCTGGTCGTCACCCTGGTAGACGACGAAGCGGCCATCCTTGTTGATGATGTTGGCGGCACCCTCGTGCTTGAAGCGGCCGAGCGCGGTGCGCTTCTTCGGCGTCGAGGTCGGGTCGAAGGGGTCGATCTCGACCACCCAGCCGAAGCGGTTCGGCTCGTTCGGCTCCTGGCCGAGGTCGAAGCGCTCGTAGAAGCGGCTCCAGGCGTAGAAGGTGGTGCCGGAGACGCCGTAGCGGCGATGGTTGGCGGTCTCCGGGTGGTCCGTCGGCAGCGTGCCGCCGAAATAGCTGTTGAAGTTCTCCTCGCAGGTCAGCCACGTGCCCCACGGCGTCATCGCGCCGGCGCAGTTGTTGAGCATGCCGAGCACGTCGAGGCCGGTCGCGTCGTCCGAGGTCTTCAGCCGGTCGCTGCCCGCGGCCGGGCCGGTGAACTGTATCGGCGTCGAGGCGGTGATGCGGCGGTTGAGCGACGAGGCGCGCACCACCTTCCACTTGCCGTTGCTCGCCCGCTTGATCTCGACGACCGAGCCGCCGTGGGCGTTCATCTCGATGTCGGTCTGCTCCTTGGTCTGCGTCGCGAGCCCGAGGTATCCGGGGAACATGATGTTCGGCTCGGTGTACTCGTGGTTGACGCAGAGGAGGCCGCGGTCTTCGCCGATCGGCGTGAAGCCGACGAAGTCGCAGTTGTAGCCGAACTGCTCGGCCTGCTTCGCCGCGCTCTGCGCCTGCGGGTCGAACTTCGGCGCGCCGGCCACCACCGGGTCGCCCCAGCGGATCAGCACGTCGGCCGAATAGCCCTTGGCGACGTGGTGCGTCTCGTCGACGCCCGCCACGATCTCCGCGAAGTTGAAGGTGGAGCCGGCCGGCATCGGAGCCGCCTCGGCGCGGCCGGCGGCGAGCGCCAGCGGCGACACGGTGGCGGCGATGGCCGAGACGGCGAGCGAGCCGCGCAGGATGTCGCGGCGCGACATGCGCACGGCGATGATGTCGCCCATCGTCGGATTGGACGAGGCGTTCGACGCCACGTCGTCATTCGCCTCCAGCGCCTCGGCCGACCACGCGTTCGCGTTCTCTGTCATCGCTCGACTCCACCAGATCAGGGAAGAACTTTCACGGCTGAACATTCGTGGCCGTTAGGTTCGAACTGATATGGTTCCAGTCTGACGGTTCGATGACATGACGGGATTGCGACAATTATTCAGGAGTGCACAGAATTTTTATGCGAGAATTGACGAAAATATCCTTCCAAAGAACCATCTTGATGCACGATATCTGTGGGTCGCGCTCTAAGGGCGTCCGTAGCAAAGAAGGTCCGCAGCATAGACACGCCAAGCGTTGATCGCCGACCGTCGTGCCGCCTCCGGTCCTCCACTCAAGATATTATCGAACACAGGCCCTTCGACCTGATTTAGAATATTTGCGAGGGCATCGACGACAACCTCTGGTTTGTAGTGTCGGATGCCTTCGAACGCTCCCGGATAGTTGCTCTCGAGCTGTATCTCCTGCACAGCGAGTGGTCGACGATCGTCCATTTGCATGACGATGGCGGGTACAGCCGCTTGGCCAAGAGCCTCCAGCTTGCGGAAGATCGCATACTGCCGATCCGAGGGGCCGTCGTCTCCGTAGCCTTCTGGTTTTGGGATTCGGGCGAGCTCCGAAATCAGCGCCTCGACGTCCTCGAAGTGCGGCAGCGTGCGATCGACCTTCCAGTGTTTGAGAATCGTCCATTGTCGCCGGAGCTCGGCTTCGACCGCGGCCACGGACTCTTCTGTTGCGGGTTGCAGGGCATCGGCCGTGTGACCCGCGAAGTAGTATTTGCTGTCGTCTCCTTGCGTCAGGAACGCGATCGATCTGCTGCCCGAAAGCGAAATCAGCTTCTCGCTCGGGACCTGATACCAAGCATCCTCCGTGTAGTATCGAATAGAAATTTCATTGGGAACTCTTCCGCCAAGAGTCTTTAGGACATTGAACTGGAAACTGACATAGCCGATGGCATCATCACGCATGTCCGACCGAAGTTTGTCCTTGTTCACCCGCAGCACGCCGATGGCGACGGCGCGCGTATCCAGCAGCAACAATGTGAGAGGTTGATCGGCCGATCTGCCGACGCAGAAGGGGTAAGTCGAGGCCCAGGCAGGTCGTACGAAAAACACGCCGAGACAGGCAGCAAGACAGAGCGCGAGGCCGCCCGGGGCGAGCCGACGAATGAAAGGCACGGCAGCGTCCCGCCAGCGGAAGTTGAAGTGAGAGCTTCGCCGATCAGCAAGCGTTCGTCCAGAGACCGCCTCCGGTTGGTCGCGCTACAACTGACGACGTGTTGCCATGCTGTGCACCGACTTCCGGACCGGCCTCATCCGCCCGCCGCGCCCCCGAAGCACGCTCCCGCCGGGCAGGCGAGCATCGCCGCGCCGCCGACCGCGAGCCCGATCGTGGTGGCGACGGCGAGCGTCAGGGCGAGCCGGGGGGTGCCGGCGGTGCCGGCGAGCGCCACCTTGACGAAGGAGTTCACCGCGGCGGCGAGCGCGATCGCGAGCGTCGCCGTCCAGGTGTCGATGCTGCCGCCGGCGAGCCGCGCCATCGACAGCGTGATCGCGTCGACGTCGGCAAGGCCCGACGCCGCGGCGACAACGAAGGTGCCGGCCGCCCCCACCCAGTCGTTGACGATCGTCGCGCCCGCCATCACCACCGCCACGAAGGCGGAGAACTTCAGCACGGTGGCGAGCTCGAAGGGGTTTTCCAGTTTCAGCCCGGCTTGCGCCGCACCGTCGCCGCCGCGGCGCACCAGCGCGAAGCCGAGCACCAGAAAGGCGAGTGCGGCGCCGATCACCGGCGGCGCGAGCGCCGGCAGCAGCGCCGGCTGCACGGCACTGGCGATCGCCGCGACGCGCACGAACATCACCGCGCCGGCGAGCAGGATACCGCCGGCGAGCAGCGTCTCGCCGCCGCCCGCCGCCTTCGACATCCGCGCCAGCGTCAGCGTCGTCGCAGTCGACGAGGCGAGGCCGCCGGCGAGGCCCGCCACCGCGATGCCGGCCCGATCGCCGACGAGCTTCACCGCCCAGTAGCCGGCGAACGACACCGCCGCCATCAGGATGGCGAACAGCCAGATCTCACGCGGGTTGACGGCGCCCCACGGGTCGACCGGCCGGTCCGGCAGGATCGGCAAGAGCAGGAAGGTCATGGCGAGCAGGATCAGCCCGGCGCGGATCTCCACCCAGCTGAGCGCCCTGACCCAGCGGTGCAGCGGCTGCTTCAGCGCGAGCAGCGCCGTCATCGCCACGGCGCCGGCGACGGCCACTGTCAGGTCGCCCAGCACGGCATAGGCACCGAGCGCGAAGGTGAGGATGCCGGCGACGACGCCGGTGACGCTGAAGTCGTTGTCGCGCGAGGCTTCCAGGAAGTGGAAGGCGGCGAAGGCGGCGGTGTAGGCGAGCGCAAAGAGCCCGAGCGTCACCGGCGCCGTCACCGCCGAGAGCGCCGCGGCGATGCCGCCGAGCAGGCCGGACAGCGCGAAGGTGCGCAGGCCCGCCGTGCGCTCGCCCTCCGCCTCTGCACGCAGCTGCCAGCCGCGCTCGATCCCCACCAAGAGGCCGATCGCCAGCGCGACGCCGAGCCTCTGGAAGAGATCGAACACGTCCAACGATCAGGCCTCCTGCGGCTCGTAGAGCGTCGCGTAGGTGTCGCGCAGCGCCTTCTTCTGCACCTTGCCCATGGCGTTGCGTGGCAGGGCGTCGACGAAGAGCACCCGCTTCGGCTGCTTGAAGCGGGCGAGCCGGCCTTCGAGCGCGGCGATGATCCCGGCCTCGTCGATGGTCGAACCCATCTCGCGGACGACGACCGCCGTGACGCCCTCGCCGAAGTCCGGGTGCGGCAGGCCGATGACGGCGCTCTCGGCGACGCCGGGGATCTGGTCGATCTCGTCCTCGACTTCCTTCGGATAGACGTTGTAGCCGCCGGAGATCACGAGATCCTTGCCGCGCCCGACGATCGAGACGTAGCCGCGCGCGTCGATCACCCCGAGGTCACCGGTGATGAAGAAGCCATCGGTGCGGAAGTCCTCCTTCGTCTTGTCGGGCATCCGCCAGTAGCCCTTGAAGACGTTCGGCCCCTTCACCTCGATCATACCGATCGTGCCGGCGGCGACGGGCGTGCCGTTCTCCTGGTCGACGACGCGCAGCTCCACCCCTGGCAAGGGAAAGCCGACGGTGCCGGGAATGCGGTCGCCGTCATAGGGGTTGGAGGTGTTCATGTTGGTCTCGGTCATGCCGTAGCGCTCGAGGATGGCGTGGCCCGTCAGCGCTTCGAACTTGCGGTGCGTCTCGGCGAGCAGCGGCGCCGAGCCGGAGACGAACAGGCGCATGTGGGCGGTCGCGTCGCGCGTCAGCCCGGGGTGCTCGACGAGGCGGACATAGAAGGTCGGCACGCCCATCATCGATGTCGCCCGCGGCATCAGGCGGAGGATCTCGTCGGCGTCGAACTTCGGCAGGAACAGCATCGTGCCGGCCGTCAGCAGGCTGACGTTGGTGGCGACGAACAGGCCGTGGGTGTGGAAGATCGGCAGGGCGTGGATGAGCACGTCGTCCGGCCCGAACCGCCACAGGCCTGCGAGCGCCAGCGCGTTCGAGGTCAGGTTGCCGTGGGAGAGCATCGCCCCCTTCGAGCGGCCGGTGGTGCCGGAGGTGTAGAGGATCGCCGCGAGGTCGTCGGGACCGCGCTCGACATCGGCGAACAGCGCAGGCTGCGCGGCCACGAGGTCGGCGAGGCTGCCGCCGCCGTGCTCGTCGAGCGTCTCGATCTCGACGCCATAGCGGGACGCGAGCAGGCCGACGGGCTCCGCGCGAGCGGGGTCGCAGACGATGAGCTTCGGCTCGGCGTCGCCGACGAAGTACTCGACCTCGGCGAGCGTGTAGGCGGTGTTGAGCGGCAGGAAGATCGCGCCGGCGCGCACCGTGCCGAGATAGAGCGCGATCGCCTCCGCACTCTTCTCCACCTGCACCAGCACGCGGTCGCCCGGCACGACGCCGCGGGCGACGAGCGCGCCGGCGAAGCGGGCCGCCATCGCATCGAGCTCGCGATAGGAGATGACGCGGCCGGCGGAGGTCTCGATCGCCGGCTTGCCGAGATCGGGCATGCGGCCGCGGACGAGGTGGTAGAGGTGGTTCATCGGCGCTCCTCGGGCGTTTCTCATTGTCCGGCGAGAACGGGTGCGAGCTCGCCCTTGTAGTCGTCGAGATAGCGTACCGGGATTTCCCAGACGACGAGTTTCGGTGGCTCTTCCCCGGCCGTCGCTGCCAGATAGTCGGCCATCGGCTGGAACGGCCCGCCGGCCTCCTTGGCGAAGTTCTGCACGTCCGCCTGCAGCGCGATCTTCAGCGCCGCCTCGAAGGAAAAGCGCGGGTCGGCGCTGTAGCTCGTGCCGACGAGCGCCACCGGCGCCGTCGCGGGGCCGCCGAACAGGGTGTCGGCGTCAACGTCGCCGACCGCGAAGATCGGCGCGAGCGTGTCCGGCTGGGGCAGCGACGACGGCCGGGCGAAGGGGGCGCGGACATAGCGCATCAGGTCGCCGACGTGTTCGGTGGCCGCTTGCGATTCGGCGGTGAACGGCGTCTTCGGCAGCGCCACGAGGCCCGCCGAAGCGCCGGCGACGGCATTGGCGGCAAGGAGCGCGCCCGCCGACGTCCAATGCGTGTCGTTGGTCAGGAACGACGTGTTGCGCGCGAGCGCCGCGGCGAGGTCCGGCACGGCGATGCCGGCGGCAATCAGCGCCGATCGCGCCCGCTCGGTCCGGCCGCGCGGCTCGTCGGGCAGGGGAAACCGCACCGTCTCGCCGCCCAGCAGCGCCTTCGGCGGCACCAGCGCGACGACGAGCGCGACGCCGCGGGCGGACAGGAGCCGCGCGACGCCCTCGATCGCCTCGATCGCCGCCGCGGTGCGCGCTGGCGAGCCGGCGTCGTTCTCGTACTCCTCGCGGCTGAACAGCCAGCCGCCCTGGCCCGCGACGACGCCCGGCCTGCCCTCGCCGAACAGCGCCCACGACAGCGAGCCGAACACCTCGATGCCGGTGTCGCGGAATGGCAGCGCCTCGTCATAGGCACGGTCGATCGCGGCGGTGGCGGCACCGTCGAGCCAGTCGGTGGACGAGAACGCCGACGGCCGCGGTGCCGCGCCCGAGGCGAGGAACGCCACGTTCACCCATGCGCCGACCGCGAGTGAGGCGGCGAAGCCGAGAAGGGCGATGGTGTGGCGCGGCTTCATCTCCCCCTCCTCAGAACTGGAAATACAGGAACGGTGAATAGGCATCCGCAGACAGCTTCAGCACCGCCGCCGCCGCCAGCACCACCAGCGCCAGCGAGGCGAGCGCCGCTCGCCCGAAGCCGCCGGCGCCGCCCGCCCAGAAGCGCTTTGTCAGCTTTGGCTCGATAAAGACGATGGCCACTCCTAGCGCCAGCACCATCAGGTCGAAGCGGGCGAGCCGCCAGTCGGCGTCGGCCGACAGCCACAGGCCGTTCAGCCCGATCATGCCGCCATAGAGCCCGAAGGCGGAGGCGACGTCCGGCGCGCGGAACATCACCCAGCCGATGACGACGAAGAGCAGCGTCAGCGGCAGCGCGATCGCCCGCGGCCACGGGCTGCGGTCGCCGGCGCCGCGATGCCGGTCGGCCGTCTCGCCGGCCACCGCGACGCGCCGGCCGGCCCGCGCGCCGAGCAGGCGTTCGATCGCGAGCAGCGCCCCGTGCCAGGCGCCCCAGATCAGGAACGTCCAGTTGGCGCCGTGCCAGAAGCCGCCGAGCAGCATCGTCGCGAACAGGTTGAAATAGGTGCGCAACGGCCCTTTCCGGCTGCCGCCGAGCGGGATGTAGAGATAGTCGCGCAGCCACAGCGACAGGCTGATGTGCCAGCGCCGCCAGAACTCGGTGATCGAGCGGCTGACATAGGGAAAATGGAAGTTCCGCACCAAGCGGAAGCCGATCATCAGCCCGAGCCCGACGGCCATGTCGCTGTAGCCGGAGAAGTCGAAATAGAGCTGCACGGTGTAGGCGATCGCCGCGAGCCAGGCGTCCATCAGGCTCGGCACCGCGAGCGGGAACAGCCCGTCGGCGATCGGCGCGACGCTGTCGGCGATCAGCACCTTCTTGGCGAGGCCGATCATGAACAGCGTGCAGCCGGCGGAGAACTTCGCCACCGTGTGGCTGCGATGGGTGATCTGCGCGGCGAGATCCTTGTAGCGCATCACCGGGCCGGCGATGAGATGCGGGAACAAGGCGAGGAAGGCGGCGAAGTCGACGAAGCTCCGTGCCGGTTCGGCGTCCTTGCGGTAGATGTCGACCATGTAGCTGATCGACTCGAAGACGAAGAACGACACGCCGATCGGCAGGATGACGTTCAGCACGAAGAACGACGTCGCCGGGTCGAGGTCGAACGCCGTGGCGAAGCTGGCGGAGAAGAAGTTGTAGTACTTGAAGTAGGCGAGCACGGCGAGGCTGCCGGCGACGCCGACGCCGGTGCGCCGCAGGGCCGTGCGCGGATCGGGGGCTGACGCGATGGCGGCACCGAAGCCATAGGTCCACACCGTCACCGCCGCATAGAGGAGGAGGAAGTCGACCCGCCACCACGCGTAGAACGCCCACGAGCCGAGGGTGATGACGAGCGAGCGGGCGCGCGCCGGCACGGCGTAGTAGAGGCAAAGGAACAGCGGCAGGAAGACGAACAGGAAGAACGCGGAGGAGAAGACCACGGATGCGTCCGCCCGTCGCCGCGCGGCGCGTCAGTTCGCGCCGGCGTCGGCGCCGCTCGTCGCCGTCGCCGCGGCCGCAGCGGGGTTGGCCGCCGGCGCGCTCGCGGGGATGACCGTCGCCGCCTCGGCCGGCGCCTTGGAGACCTTCTCATCGGGCAACGCCACACCGCGCTGGCGGGCGCGGACGCGCCAGCGCTCGGCGGTCGCCGGATCGATCGACGGGTCGGATCGGGCCACCTCGAGCAGCCGCGTCAGCGCGTCGTCGTTGGTCTCCGCGGCGCGTTCCAGCCACGCGATCGCCTTCGCTGCGTCGACGGGCACGTCGAAGCCGTTGGCATGCAGCTCGTAGAGCTTGATCATTGCCTCGGCGACGCCGCCCTCGGCGGCCTTCTCCAAGAGCCGCACGCCCTCGGCGGTATTGCGCGTGATGCCGTAGCCGGAGAGGTAGGCGCGGGCGAGCTCGAGGTCGCCGTCGAGATTGCCGGCCGCGGCGGCGCGCGAGAACGACACGACGGCCCGCTCTGGATCGATCTCGCCGCCGAAACCGGAGAGATAGAAGCGACCGAGGTCGACATAGGCTCCGTCGATGCCGCGATCCACCGCCAGCAGCAGCAGCCGTCGTGCTTCCGCCGGATCGCGCGCCACGCCGGAGCCCTCGGTGTAGGCGGTGGCGAGCGCCGTCAGTGCCGACGCGCTGCCGGCGTCCGCCGCCTTGCGGAAGTACTCGACCGACAGCGGCAGGTCCTGCTCGGTGCCGCGGCCGTAGCGGTAGGCGCGGGCGAGCGCGCCGAGCGCGCGGGCCGAGCCGGGCTCGTACTCCGCGGCCTTGCCGTAGAGCTCGAAGGCGCGCCGCTGGGCGGCCTTGTCGCCGCTCTGCTTCTCGTAGGCCGACGCCATCTCGATCAGCGCATCGGTGACGCCGAGGCGCGCCGCCTCGATCGCCAGCTCCTCGGCTCGCGCAGTGTCGCGGGCGACGCCACGACCGTCGCGGTAGGCCTGCGAGAGCGCCGCCGCGGCGGATCCGGAGCCGCCTTCGAGGAGCCCCACCAGGGCGTCGGTGCCCTTCTGCGTCGCCTCCGCCCGGCCGACGTCGAGCAGCGCCACGGCGACCTTGATGCGGGCCTGCGGCGAGGCGCCACCGAGTTCGTCAGCGCGCGCGAGATAGGCCTCGGCGGCGTCCGGGTCACGCCGCCCGGCGGTGCCGGAGAGGCTGAGCAGGGCGAGCTCGACCAGCGCGTCGGGCTGGCCGGCCGTCGCCGCGAGCTCCAGCGCCGCCACCGCCTCCTGCGGCCGGCCATCGTCCACCAGCACCTTGGCGAGCCGCGCGGGGGCCTCGGGATTGCCCTGGTCGACGGCGCTGCGCAGGATGCGCTCGGCCTCCGCCGGCGCCGGCGTGTCGCCGAACACGCCGCTGTAGAAATCGGCGAGCAGCATCGGGGCCTTCTGGTCGCCGGCGCGGACGGCCTCCTCGAGCAGCGCGCGCGCCGCGTCGGGATCGCGCTGCACCGGCCCGCCGCGCATCAGCAGCCGTCCGAGCTTCAGCTTCGCCGAGGCGCTGCCGCGGTTCGCCGCCTCGCGGTAGAGCTCGAGCGCCTGCTTGACGTCGACGCCGCCGCCCTCGCCGGACACCAGCACGTCGCCGTTGCGCAGCAGCGCGCCGGTGGAGCGCTCGATGGCGAGCGCGTCGCGGTAGAGCTCCACCGCCTCGGTGGCGGAGGGTGGCACGTACTTGCCCTCGCGCAGGAAGTCGCCGAGCGTCAGCATCGCCTGCGGATTGCCGGCATCCGCCGCCTGCCGCAGCCACAGCACCGCCTGCGCCCCGTCGGCCGCGACGCCGCCGATGCCGGCCTTTTCAGCCATGAACGCGCCGTAGCCCGCCATGCCATCGATGTTGCCGCGCTCGGCGGCACGTTTCAGAAGCTCGGCGATCTCGCCGGCCAGCGCGTCGGCGACCAGCATCGACTGCGCCGCCTTCGCCACCGACAGCGAACTGGTGAGCGACGGGCGGGCGATCTCGATCGCGCGAGCGACCATCTCGCGCGCCTTGACGAGGTCGAGCGCCTCGCCGCGGCCGGTCTCGAACATCCGGGCGGCGACCAGGTAGGCGCGGTAGTCCTCGACCTCCTGGGCGAAGCCGAGCCAGGTCTTCGCGGCGTCTTCCTCGATGCCCATCGGCCCCTGGTCGATGAAGTCCTCGGCGAGGCGGATTGCCGACAGCGTCGAGCCGGACCAGGCGGCCTCCTCCAGCACGCGGCGCGCCTCGCCCGGGTCCGGCGGCCCGAGCGCATTCGACAACAGCAGGTCGGAGAGCCGCAGCGCGCCTTTGCCGCTGCCGAGGGCGAAGGCACGGCGGTAGTTCTCCGCCGCCATCTGCGGGTCGGCGGGAATGCCGGCCCCGTCCCGCTGGATATCGCCATAGGCGACCAGCAGGTCGCGGGAGCGCGGCGCGTAGAGATCGAAGAGCACCAGCCCGGCCGCCACCAGGTCGCGTCCGGCGGCGGTCTCGAAGCCGAGCATGCGGGCGAGCGCGAAGGCCGCCGGCGCATATTGCAACCGTGCGGCCAGCCGATAGTGCTCCGGCGCCTCGACCGTGCGCGCGGCGCCGCCGAGTCCCATCTGCAGGTCGAGGCCGAGCAGGTAGGCGCCCTTGCCGTAGCCGAGCCGGGCGGCGCGCTCCAGGAGGTCGAGCCCCTTGGCGATGTCCTCGACGCCACCGTCGTAGCCGCCCTCGCCGGCGAGGATGATGCTGGCGAGATTGGAGGCTGCCGACGGCCAGATCTCGGAGGGGACCTTCAGCCCTTCCTCGAAGGCGGCGCGGGCGCCGGCCGGATCCGGCTTGCGCAGCGGGTTCTCCGGCGAGACGAGGGCGCCGTCGACGAGCAGTTCGCCGAGCTCCAGCAGCGCTTCGGGCGTCTTGTCGTTGATCAGCGTCTCGAGGTGCGCCTTCTCCGACTGGTAGCGCTCGCGCACCCAGCCGAGGCGCGCCTCGCGGTCGGCGGTCTGGGCGAGCGCCGAGCCGGCGAGCACGGGTGCAACGGCGAGCGCCAGCAGCGCCGCCAGCGCGATGCGGCGCACGGCGGCGCTCATTCCTGCGCCCAGAAGCACGTGGCGTTCCCCCCGACATACTCGTCGATCAGCGGTCGCTCGGCCGCCGTCCGCGTGTCGAAGCGCAGGGCGATCAGACGGCGCGGTGCCGTTCGTGGTGGCAGGAGCCGTATCGCTTCGACGAAGGCCATGTAGTTGCGGCCGTGCGCGCGCTCGGCGAGGAAGCCGAGGTCCTGGGTGCGGAAGTCGTCGCTCGGCCCGGGAATGACATTGGCGGCGGCATAGAGTTCGGCCAGCGCCGGAGCGGCCAGTCCGTTGGTGAGGAAGGACAGCACCAGGTCGAAGCCGCGGCCCTCGACGCTGGCGCCATAGAGGTCGTCGCCGTGCGCCTTGGCGATCTCAGCGATCACCACGAGGCTCGTCAGCGCGTGGCGCGTGTACCAGAGCGCGCGGGCGCCGCGCCGCGCCTCCAGCGGCAGGCTGCCGTCGTCGCGCGCGTCGGCGAGGGCTGCGCGGTAGCGCGCGAGGCCCTTGTCGTACAGCGCCTCGTCGCCGACGAGCGCACCCCACGCCATCAGCACGCTGTCGGCGAGATAGCGGTGGTTGTTGCGGTCGACGTCGCCGTCGAAGGTCTGGTCGACGCGCGGCACGAGATCGCCGAGCCAGTCGTCGATGCGGGCGCGCTCGCCGGCGGAGAGGCCGGGGCGCACGATCGCGTAGGCGGCGATCGTCGGCAGCAGCGTCCGCTTCAGGGCGTAGTACGGGTCGTGGCTCACCGGCGTCGCCGCCAGTGCGTCCGCTTCCGCCCAGCGGGTCAGGAGGCGGGTGAGGTCGGCGGCGGCGTCCTTGTCGCCGGCGAGGGCGCGGCCGCCGAGCACCATCACCGCCCAGGAGAACGGCGCCGTGCGGCCGTCGGAGCCGTAGCCGTCGGTCGGCTCGAGCGCCGGCAGCGGCGGCAGGTCGGCCCAGGCCGGGTCACGGGCGACCGCCAGGCAGGCGTCGCGGGCGACCGCGCGGTCCGGACGGGCGAGTTCGGCGGCCCGCGCCGCCGGGTCGAAGAACACGATCCCCTCCGGCGAGAGCGCCCGCACCGGCGATACCGCCGCGAGCAGCGCGACGAGCCCGGCCACGAGAGTGGCGACGCGTCGGCGGGGCGGCGGCAGGCGCGCTGTCCGAAGGTGCAGGGATCGGTCCGGCGTCACGAACGCGCGCATCCTCAGTTCGACGGCTGGTCGGCGGCGGGCGAGGCGTCCTCGTCCTCCACCGTCGTGCCGGCGGCGGGCGGCGGCTGCCTCGAGGCGACGAACGCGTCGCGTTGCATCGAGCCCTCGACGTCGGTGCAGTCGCCGGGGGCGTCGAGGTCGAAGACGATGTCGGCGTCGTCGGCCGGCAGGAAGCCACGCTCCCGCAGCGCGCAGGTGCCCACCGGCTTGCGCGCTCGGCACGCCGAGGTGACGCGGACGCCGTCGCGTCCGTTGTGCTGCAGGATCGGTGTCGTCACCTTGGCGATGTCGCCACGGAAGATGCGATTCCTGTGGTTGGTGAAGACGTTGTCGACGAAGCTCGCCGAGGTGACGCCGCGCAACGTCACGCCGGTCGTGTTGGCGTTCAGCAAGTTCGCCTCGGCGACGAACGACGTCACCGGGAAATAGGGATCGAGGGTGAAGTCGCGCGTCTCGCCGGCGATCGAGCCGCCGAGGTCGGCGACGTAGGCATCGATGCCGGAGCCGCCGTTGTCGGCGATGCGGTTGCCGAAGAGCGCGACGTCCCAGCTGTTGCGCAAGCGGATGCCGGAACGCTTGTTGTCGAAGAAGTCGTTCGCCATCACGACGTTGCAGGAGCTTTCGAAGAACGTGAGCCCGTCCTGCTGATTGCCGAACGACGTGTTCGCATAGATGAAATTCGACACCGAGTCCCGGTCGAGCATTATTCCCGACCCGGCATTGTCGAAGGTGAGATTGCCGACCAGGAAGGAGAAGTCGACCTCGCGCGAAATGATCAAGCCATGCTTCTTGATGGTATCATAGATGGTATTGTAGGCGATGCGCAGGTCCTTTGACCGGTCGTGCGGATCGATACCGTAAATGACGTTGCCGCGGTACTCGTTGCCGATGACGGCGACGTGCTCGGCCTCGTAGGAGTAGAAGCCGTAGTAGGCGTTCTCGAAGGTGTTCTCGACGATCGCGCCGGTCGGCGCCTTCGGCGACGACTGCGTCGCGACGAGGTCGGACGGGCCGGCGGTGAACGAAAGCCCGTAGCCCTTGCCGGCGGGATAGCCGAGCGACACGAGGGTCGAGGCCCCGACGTACATTTCTGCGTCGCTCCACCCGACCACGAATGGCCGGAACACGCGCCCGAGGTCCTTGTCCCAATGGTCCGGGCCGCCGACCTTCTCCGAATAGGCGACGAGGCGGGTGTCGAGCACGTACAGGGTGCCGGCAACGACGAGGTAGGCGCCGGTGTCGCTGCCGAGGCGGAACTCGTCGAACTCCTCGCCACTGATGATCAGCGTGGCGTCGCGGCCGACCAGGATCGGCTGGCGAAACAGGATGGTCGACCCGTCCTCTGCGACCGCGTCCCAGCGGCCGTCGGCGACGAGCTGGTCGCGGACCTGCGACAGCGTGAAGACACCGCCGTCGACGTTGATGAAGTTGGGGCTGAGGTCGCCCTGAACGTCGACCTGGATCGACTGGCCGTCGCGCGTCGCCTCCTGCAGGAACTTGAAGTTGTACTTGCTGTAGCGCAGCAGCGTGACCTCGACGTCGCCGCTGCGCCGCGAACCGGGCGTCGCCTTGCCCAGCTCCTCGGCGGAGATGAGGGGATTGTCGCTGACCTGTCCGACTTCGACGCCGCGCGACGTCGCGTTGTCCGGCGCCGGCGCCTGCGCGCGTAGGTCGCCGGCATCGACGGTGGAGAAATCCGGGATCGGGAACGCGGTGACGCTCGGCAGGCGGCGTCCCTCGACCGCGGCGATGCGCAGGCGGTGGGTCTCCTCGATGGCGTTGCCGGTGGAAAGCGGTGGCGGTGGCGGCGGATCGGCGGCGTTGGCGGGCCGGCCGAGCGTACCGACCTTGTCGAGCGACTGCGCCTGCCGCTCGGCGATGCGCCGGAAGGCGGCGACGCGCACCCGGTCGCTCGGCAGCGCCTTCACCGCGGCGATCCCGCCGACGAGGTCGCCGTCGGCCGCCTGGCGCACGGCGACGTTGGCGAGCGCGCGTTCGCGCAGCAGCGGATCGGCGATCTTGGCTGCCTCGGCGAGGGCGGCGTCGCGATCACCGTCCGCCAGCCGGCGCGCCGTGATCGCCGCCTGCACCCGGTCGAGATCGTCGGCTTCGGTGATCTGCGACGCGAGCTCGATCGCCCGGTCGACGGTGCCGCCATCGGCGAGCGCGGTCGCGAGGCGGCCGAGCACGGCGTTGCGCACCGCGCCGTCCTCAGCCTGCATCGCGATGGTGCGGGCGCGCTCGAAAGCCTCCGCGGCGCCCGCCCGTCCCTCGCCGACGCCGGCTTCGTGGATTGCCAGGAGCGCCTCGGCACGGACTTCCGGATCGGCGATCGCGGCGGCGGCGGCAAGCGCGCCGGCGTCGTCGCCGGCCTTGGCGCGCGCCGCGGTGATCGCCGCCAGCGCGCGATCGCGGTCGGCCGGCACGCCGACCTCGTTGAGCAGCCCGGTGGCTCCGTCGGCGTCGCCGGCGCGCGCCCGCTGGCGGGCGATCGCTGCGATCGGCGCGGAGCGATCCTCCGGCTCCTTCAGCGATCGCACGATGGCGAGCGCCGCGTCCGGGTCACCCTTGTCGGCGGTCGCCTTGGCGACGGCGGAGCGGACGCGGTCGCGGTCGCGACCGGCCGGAAGCCGCTCGCCGAGCGCCTCGGCCTTGCCTGCGTCGTAGCTCGCGAGCTTGCGGCCGAGCGTCACCAATACCGACGTCCGGCGCGCCGCGTCGTCGACGCTCTCGCCGGCCACGATCGCCTGGTCGAGCACGCCGGCGGCGGCGGCGTCGTAGCCGGCGGCTCGCATCCGGTCGGCGACATCGATCAGCGCCCGCGCCCGATCGGCGCCGTCGATGACCAGCCGGGCGGCATCGAGAGCCTTGAAGCCCCGACCGGCGCGGACGAACGCGTCGACCATCGCGACCATGAGATCGTCCTGGTCGGACCGGTCCTCGGCCGAGGCGGCGACCGCCACGGCGGCATCCATGTTGTCCGCGGCGAGCGCCGCCTCGAGGAGGCGCCGGCGAAGCTCCTGCAGGTCTGGTGCATCCGGAAGCGGGGCGAGCGCGACGAAGCGCTCCACCGCTGGCCAGAGCGATCCCGCCTCGAGCAGCGCCACCGTATCGGCCGCGGTCGGCGGCGCGTCGCCGGCGTCCAGCGGACGCACGATCGCCCGCACGATGGCGGCACGCGCCCGTGCGTCGCCAACCGCGCCGACCAGGCCGCGCACGTAGCGGCGCGACTGGGCCGGTGGAAAGCCGGCGACCCGGTCGGCGATGCTGCGGAATGCGGCGACGCGGTCGTCGCCGTCGATGCCGAGCGCGGTCTCGATGGCGCGTCCGACGAGCGCCGCGGCGCGGTCGACATGCCCGCCGTCTGCCGCGGCGTCGGCCAGCAGCAGCCAGCCGGCGGTCTGCCGCGCCGGATCGGCGATGCCGAGCACGAGATCGATCGTCGCGATCTCCTGCATCGGCTCGCCGGCGTTCATCCGCTCGAGGTGCGAACTGAGTGCCATCAGGGAGACGACGTCGCTGAGGATGCCCTCTTCGGCGAGTTCGGTGCGGACGGCCTTTGCGGTCAGCGAGTCGGTGACGGCAAGCCGCCGCAGCGTCTCGGCGAGCGCGTCGATCGCGCCGGCGCGGGTCGCCGGATCGGGCTCGGAGAGTGCGCTCACATAGTCGGTGCGGATCGCCTCGGCTGGCGGCACGGCGGCGGTGAACGGCAGCGGTCCCTCGGCCCGTGCCGCAGCGGCGGCGAGTGAGAGGACGGCCGCGGCGACGATCGTCGCGCTCATTCGCCGTCCGTGCCTCGCCAGCATGCTGTCGTCTCCCTGCCGCTTCCCCCTCGGCATAGGCCTCTCTGCCAAGTCCCGGGAGCGATCGACGTGTAGGCCCGGACTCAGTCGAAGATGCGGCCGATCAGCGACGCGCCGAAGCTGTCGAAGCGGACCCGCACCGGCGCGCCGTACCAGTTGAGCGGGATCTCGCGGCCCGGCTCGAAGGCGACGATCGAGGCGGTCGAGGCGGAACCGGGCATCGCCGCGACGCCGAGCGCGCGCGGCGGGTTGTCGGTGAGATTGACCTCCGCCGTGGTGCCGTCGGCGAACTCGAGGGTCGCCACGGAGCCTTCCCGGATGCGTAGCAGCGTATCCTCGTCGACGACGGCGCGCACATACGGCTTGGCGCCGACGAGGGCGGCGCGCAGCACCGGGGCGCCTTCGATGACCGTCGAGCCGACCGGCAGGATGCGCTCGACCACCGGGCACGCGCACTTCGCCTCGACGAGAACCTCACGCTGGCCCCAGTCGCGCACCGCGATCGCCGGCGCGCCGGGGATCAGGTCGGCGCCTTCGGTCACCACCTCGAGCTGGCCGGAGACGGGCGCTGCAATGGTGATGGTGTCGATGCTGATCGAGGCGGAGAGGGCACGGGTGACGAACAGGCGCTCGTAGACCGCGGTGAACACGAAGGCGAGCAGAGCGAGGGTGGCGAGCGCGATGGCGCCGTAGCTCAGCACCGGCCGGATGTTTTCCATGAAGCGGCCGGCGGCGGTCTTCGGCTCCGGCCGCTTCGGCACCGTCCGCGGCACCGCGGCGTTGGTGCGGGCCGTGACGTCGAGAATGTCGCCGAGCGAGACGATCTCGCCCGAGAGGAACGCGTCGATGATGTAGCGCAGCACTGCGATCTGGCGCTGCGAGGCGTTGACGAACTTGAAGCCAATGCGCCCCTTGCCGGCATCGACGTTGCGCACCTCGCCCTGGATCGGCAGGACGATGTCGTATTCCTCGAGCGGGAAGACGAGGCGGAACGACAGCACCCGCCTGAGACTGATGTCCATGCCCGGCGCGTGGATCGCGAAGCCGCCGACCGACCAGTCGATGACGTCGAAGCTCTGATCCCCGAACTGGCATTGCACGGGCAGGCGGTAGCGCGTGTGCTGCCGCTGCACCTCGGATTCGTGAACGATCGTCGCCGCCATCACTTCCCCCATGCTTCGGCGCGGGTCCGTCCGGTCGCCCGGGCCGTCCCGCCGCGCCGGCGGTGGCCTGTTCCAAGCCCGGCACTCGTCATCCTGCCGGGGTCGCCGTCGCCGGACCGTCGCCGGCCATTGTGGTGAGCCGTCGCGGTGGGCTTCACGACCACGCCTCCGGCCACTTCAGCAGTCCGAGAAGCACCGCGATGGCCACTGCGAAGACCGAGAAGGTGAGCACGTGCATATAGGCCGACGTCCATTCCGGAAGCCGTCCCGCGACGCGGGTGCGTGCCAGCGTCGTACGTTGCCGGGTCCACCCCTGCTTGTCCAGGCGGAAGAAGATGAAGGTCTTGATGGCCGATCCGTACACCTGGTTGAAGAACATCAGGAACGGGTACAGCACCGAGATGCGTGGGCGGGCCGACAGCAGCAGCACCGTCAGCGCATAGCGCGACATCAGCACCCACACGAGGTAGAGCAGCAGCATCTGGGACGAGACGAAGATCGCCCCGACGATGGCGAACATCGGCCCGGTGAGCGACGTCCACATGGTGACGCGCTGGTCGAGCACGGTCCACCAGGTGAAGTAGCCGATGCGGTTCGGCCCGAGCGCCAGTGCGCGGTGATTGTTGCGCAGCATGTTGCCGAACCACCGGATCATCAGCATCGCGGCGGCCTTGAAGAAGTCGCCCGATGGTGGCGTCTCGATGGTGGCGACGGTGACGTCCGGAAGGTAGAGCATCTTGTAGCCGGACTTCAGCATCCAGAACCACGTCGACTTGTCGTCGCCGGTGAGGAAGCGGAAGCGGCCGAGGCGCCAGTGATCGAGATAGTCGACCTCGATCATTTCGATGAAGGACGGGTCGACGGCGAGGCTCGCGCGGAACGCCGACATGCGGCCCGTCAGCGTCAGCACCCGCTCGGAGAGCCCCATCGAGCTCATCAGGATGTGCCGCTGGGCGAAGCGCAGCGAGTACCAGACGTCGAAGATCTTGGCGCCCTCGACACGCGACGTCTCGTCGGTGGTGAGCGCGCCGACGTCGTCGCGGAAGCGCAGGAACGGCGCGATCTTCTCGACGAGGTCGGGCGGCACGATGCTGTCGCCGTCGATCACCGCGACGATGTCGTCCGGGTTCGGCATGTATTTCTGGATGGCGCGCAGCCCGTAGGCGAGGCCGTCGCGCTTGCCGGTGCCGGGAATGCGCACCAGCACGAGGCGGACCTTGTCGTTCTCGTCGCCGATGATGCGATGGTAGAGAGTCTTCGCCAGCCGCTCGTCCGCCATCTCGACGATCGAGGCGACCACGGTGGCGCCGCCGGCCGCCAGCTTGGCCGCCTCGAACGTCGCCGCGAACACCTGAACGGTCGTCTCGGTCGGGATGCGGAAGCTCGTGATCAAAAGGTAGGCGTGCGGCGGCGGCATCGCCGCGGTCGCCTCCTCGGCGCGACGCCGCATGCGCGGAAAGGCGATCTTCTGGTAGATTTGCGACCGCACGAAGTGCAGCAGCGCCCAGCTGTAGCGCCAGATGCCGATGACGCCGATGACGGCGACCGCCGTCGCCCCGACGCCGGCGAGCGGGTTCGGGTTGATGATGACCGCGATCGAACCCACGAGCAGCACGTAGAGGGCGTGCGCCCAGTAGGTCTCCGACCAATGGACCGGCTCGGGCGCCGCGTCGGCGCCCGGCGGCAGGTCACCAGCAGATGCCGTCGTAGGATCCATTGCTGCGCTGTACCGCGTTCACTCGGACGAGGTCGATGATCGGCGTCTTGCCGCCCAGGCGGTCGACCAGACTGGCCGCCGCGGCATCCTTCTTGCCGATGATGATCGCCTGCGCTCCCTGACACATCTCGTCGACCGAGTCGACGAGAAGTCGGCTGAGATGCGGCAAATGCGACATCACGTACTGGAGATTGGCGCCGGTCAGCTCGCCGTAACTGACGTTCGGATCGTAGATCTTCAGCATGAAGCCTTTTCCGAGCAGGCGCTCGGCGAGTTCGACGAGCGGGCTCTCGCGCAGGTCGTCGGTGTTCGGCTTGAAGCTCAAGCCGAGCAGGCCGAGGCGGCGGGCGCCGGTGCCGGCGATCATGCGATAGGCACGGTCGAGCTGGATCTCGTTCGCCGTCATCGCCGCGTCGAGGATCGGCGTGTCGACGTCGATGGTGCGCGCCTTGTAGCGCAGCGCCCGGAGATCCTTCGGCAGGCAGGAGCCGCCGAACGCGAAGCCCGGCATCAGGTAGGCGGGCGAAATGTTGAGGCGCTTGTCGCTGCACAGGATGCGCATCACCTCGTGCCCGTCGATGCTGGTGCCCTTGCAGATGTTGCCGATCTCGTTGGCAAAGCTCACCTTCAGCGCGTGCCAGGCGTTGTTGGTGTACTTCACCGCCTCGGCCGTCGTCATGTCGACGACGATCGGCTCGACGCCGATCCTGGCGACGACCTCGCGCAGCTTGGTGATGGTATCGTCGTTCAGCTTGCCGAAGACGATCGTGCCCGGGTCGTAGTAGTCGGCGATCGCGGTGCTCTCGCGCAGGAACTCGGGATAGTAGGCGATGCCGAAGTCGCGGCCGGCGACACCGCCGACGGCGCGCTCCAGCGCCGGGATGACCGACTCCCGCATGGTGCCGGGCAGGATGGTCGAGCGCATGACGACGTGGTGGCGCTCGGGCTTGCGCTTGATGGCGGCGCCGATCTCCTCGGCGACCTTCAGGACGTAGCGCGTGTCGAGCGAGCCGTTCAGGCGGCTCGGCGTGCCGACGCAGATGATCGACAGCTCGGTCGAGAAGATGCCGTCCTCGGAGCTCTCCGTGGCGCGCAGCTTGCCGCTCGCGACGGCGTCGGAAATCAGCGCCGCCAGCCCCGGCTCTCCGATCGGAGCAAGGCCGTCGTTGATTTCGTTCACCTTCACGTCGTTCACGTCGATGGCGACGACGTCGTGCCCGTCCTTGCACAGGCAGGCGGCCGTCACCGCGCCGACGTAACCGATCCCGAAGACACTAATTCGCATACAGGTCCCCCGGAGAGGACTCGGCGTCCGCGTGGACGCCGCATCCCTCCTTGCCCGGCGCGTCGGGACCTCTTCCCGCTTCTGCGCCGCGACGCCACCGCTCGCCGACGTCTCGTTCCCTGGAACGCGAAGAGCGCCCAGGGGACGAATTCCGATTGGCAACGCTCGGCAACCGTCTGCCAGCCCCCACCTTCTCTTTAGACTCGCCATCGCCGGGCGCAAGCCGGGAGTGGAAAGAAGATTACCGACTGATGACGGAAGCCCTTGTTGCAACCTCAGATTTTCGCCCGGCTGCACGTACGGGAGGTGCAGCGGAGAGTGCTCATTGCGTCACCGGCTCCGCGGGCGCTGCGGCGGGTTGGTCGGCGGCGGGGCCGAGCTGCTCGAGGGTGGTCTTCGCCATCGGATGGCCGGCGCCGGCGGCCTTGCGCAGCCAGTCGCGCGCCGCCTGCGGATCGGCCGGCACGCCGACGCCGCCCGAGTAGGCCATGCCGGTGCGGAACTGCGCGTCGGCGTTGCCTGCCTCGGCGGCCCGCCGGTACCAGTCGGTGGAGGCCGCCAGGTCCGGGTCGACCGGACCGCCGGAGGCGTAGAGGCGTCCGAGCGCCGCCATGGCGTCCGGGCTGCCCTTGTCGGCCGCGCTCTTCAGCGTCGTGACGGCCTGCGCAGCCGTCGGATCGTCCGGCGTCACGGTGCCGACCGCCCGCACCAGGCCATCGCTCGCCTCGGTGCGGCCGCCGCCGACCGCCTTGATGCGCAGCACGACGATCTCGGCCGGCGAGCCAGGCGCGAGGCCCGCCTCGATGGCATCGGCGAGCACCGCCGCGGCGTTGGCGTTGCCTGCTGCGGCGGCGCTCTGTAGGCGCGCGAGCTCGGCGGGGCTCTTGGCGATGTCGCCGAGGCCCGGCGGGCTGCGCTTCGATGCCGTCTGCGTGCGCTTTCCCGAAGCCTGCTGCACCCGCTTCTTGCCACCACCGCCACCGTCGGCCCGTGCGACGCGCGTGACGCCGCCGCGCGCCGCCCACGCGGCGGCGGCGCGCGCATTGCGCGGCACGCCGGCGCCGGTGGAGAACGCCGTCGCGATCTCGCGGTAGGCGGAAGCGCGGTCGGCCACCGGCAGCGTGGCGATCGTCGCCAGCGCGGCCTGCTCCTGGCCACGGGCGGCCTGCACGAGTGCGAGCCGCTTGGTGCCGGTGACGCTGCCGCCGGCGGCGGCCTTGGCGTACCAGCGCTCGGCGGCGGCGAGGTCGGGCGGGCCGAGCGCGCCGGTCCGCTCCATGTCGCCGAGCAGCACGGCGATCGACAGGGAGCCGCTGTTGGCGGCGAGCTCGTAGGCGCGGACGAGGCGCTGCGGGTCGCGCGGCCGGTAGCGGCCGTCCTGCTGTGCGGTGGCCAAGTCGCGGATCGCCGGCCGCCAGCCGGTGTAGGCGGCCTCCTCGAGGTCCGCCCAGCCCTTGGCGGCGCCCCCTGGGTAGCGCCCCGACAGCTCGCCCTGGGCGAGGGCGTAGAGCGCCTCGCCCTTGTCGCGGCGATCGCCGGCATTGCGCGCCGCCGCTACTAGCGCCTCGTAGGCGCCGGCGAGGTCGCCGCGCTTCTGCAGCACATAGGCCCGCACGATGTAGTCGCGGGCCGATAGGCCCTCGGGCTGCGCCGCGAGGGTGGGGGCGGCCGGCAGCAGGGCGGCGACCACCGCCGCCGCCACGATCCGCATTCGCATCGACGTCAGCGACTGCTTGGGACTGGGAGCGATCATGGGTGGTACCCCGCCCGCTGCGCCGCCTCGAGGAGCTCCTCCGCCCGGGCCGGGTCGGTCTTGCCGCCAAAGCCGGACTGGTAATTGAGCGCGAGTTCGTACATCGCGCGCGGCTCGCCGAGGGCCGCGGCCCGCTCCAGCCACGCGAGGCTGTCGGCCGGCGAGAGCGGCACGCCGAAGCCGGCGGCATAGGAGCGGGCGATCTCGCGCATCGCCTGGCCGTCGCCGGCCTCCGCCGCGCGCTTCAGCCAGGCGGCGCCCTGCGTCGGGTCGGCGGTGGTGCCGGAGCCGAGCTGCAGGCGCACGCCGGCCTCGCGCATGGCGATCGGCGACCCCGCCTCCGCCGCCTTCATCAGCCGCGCCCATGCCGACGCGCGGTCCGCGTCCGTGACGGTCGGATCGATGACCACGAGGCGGAACAGGTCGGCCGCGGCCGAGCCGTCGCCGGCGTCGGCGGCGCGCTCGTACCAGCCGATGGCCGCCCGCACGTCGGCGGGCACGCCGGCGCCGGCGACCAGCACTTCAGCCAGCCCCTTCATGGCGGGGATGTAGCCGGCCTCGGCGGCGATGCGCAGCAGCGTCGCCGCCTGGTCGGGCCGCTCGGCCGGCAGGATGCCCTCGCGGATCGCCAGCGCCACCGCGGTGACCACCTCGGGCTCCTCCGGTGACGCCAGCAGCGCCCGGGCGTAGAGCACGGAGGCCTTCTCCCGCGCGATCGGCACTTCGTCGGCCAGCTTGGCGTAGGCGTCCGCCACCTCGATCAGTTCGTCGCCTTCGCACGCCGCCGCGACTTCGCGGCGGGCGAGGTCGGCCAGCAGCTCTTCCTCGCTGCGCTGCTCGCGCGCGCCGGTGACCGCCTCGACGGCGTTGCCCTTCTGCATCGCCTCGGCGATCAGTTCGGCCGCCGTCAGGTCGCCGCCGGCGACCCCCTTGTCGAGAATGTCGCGGTAGCTCTCGGCCGCCTCCGCAAGTCCCGCCGCGGCGGCATCGCGGATCAGCCGCAGCCCGCGCGCCGGGTCGGGCGGCGGGCCGAAGCGGTTCGACACCAGGAATTCGCCGAGCTCCAGCAGGGACTTCGGATCGCCGGTCTTGGCGCCCTCCTCGAGCAGCCCGAGCGCCTTGTCGGGATCGGCGCGGCCGGCGAGCCCGTCGACATAGGCGCGGGCGAGCGCCGTATAGCCCTTGGCGACATCCTCGCCGGGCTCGATGGCGCGGTCGAGCCAGAGCTGGCCGCGGGCGGCGTCGGTCTCGGTGCCGCGGCCCTGCGCGTAGGCGAAGCCGAGCAGCACCATGGCCCGCCGGCTGCCGCGGGCGGCGGCGCGCTTCAGGTAGCGGAAGCGTGCCTCGTCGCCCTCGGGGGTGGCGAGTGTGGCGGCGCGGTCGGCGAAGTCCATCAGGAAGCGCTCGCTGCCGCCGACGGCGGCGCGCTCGCGCCAGAGGCCGGCGACGCGGGCGTCCGGCACGACGCCGAGGCCGCAACGGAAGATGTCGGCCAGCCGCTCGCGGGCCTCCTCGGGCCCGGAGTAGGCGGCCTGCCTGAGCAGCCTGACGGCGATGCGCGGATCGGTGGGCACGCCGTCGCCGGCGAGGTAGGCGTCGGCGAGCGTCAGCATGGCGAGCCCGTCGCCGAGGTCGACGGCCTGCGCCAGCAGGCCGGCGGCGCGGCTCGCATCCTGCGGCACGCCGAGGCCTTCGGAGTACATGCGCGACAGCTCGATGAACGATTCCGGCAGCGGCTGCGGCAGTTCGGTGGCGCGCCGGAACAGGTCGACCGCCATCGCATAGTCCGGCGTCCCCTCGAAGTCGCCGCGAGCGATGCGGCCGCGCTGCAGCATCGAGTAGCCGTCGAAGATCTTGATGCCGCGGTCGTAGACCTCCGCCGCCTTGGCGACGTCGCGCGGGATTGGATCGCCGTTCAGGTAGAGCTCGGCGAGCTCGTGCGTCGACTGCAGGTTGCCGCGCAGCGAGGAGAAGTCGATCAGCGCCACGGCGCGCGGCACGTCGAGCGGCACCTCGTCGCCGGTGATCAGCCGGCGCGCCATCTGCGCGGCCGAGACCATCGCCTGGTAGACGCGGGCGTCGACGCTCTTCTGCTGCCAGTCCATGCCGAGCGGCACGTCGCGGTAGACGGCGAAGTCGTCGAGATAGGCGGTACCGATCGAGTAGAGCTCGTTGCAGCGGCCGGCGGCGACGTCGCTCATCAGCATCGTCATGCCGAGCTTCCAGTAGCGCTCGGCGGAATCGGGCGTGGGCGCCGCGACGGCGCCCTGCTTGTAGAGCCGCGCCAGGCTGATGGCGGCGCGCCCGCTGCCGCCCTGCAGCGCCCGCTTGAGCAGCCCTTCGGCGCGGCTGAGGTCCGCCTCGACCGCCCCGCCGCGCTCGTAGAGCCCGGCGAGCGGCAGCGCGGCGCGCACCTGTCCCTGGTCGAGCGAGCGCTCGAGCAGGCCGACGCCGCGCAGCACCTGGTCGGGGTCGAGCTTGTCGTCGATGAGGATCTCGCCGAGCATGCGGCGCGCCTTGGCCGCCTCCGGTCCGTCCTGCGCGATGACGTACTCGAGCAGCTTCTTGGCGCTCGGGATGTCGACCGGCCGCTCCGGATTGATCGTCTGCAGGCGGTCGGCGTCCTCGATCATCACCAGCGTCGAGGCGCCCGGCGGCCCCTCCTTCCACGTCTTCCAGTCGCGCGACGGCGGCAGGTAGACCCACGGCTTGCACAGCGCCACGACGTCGAGGCCGCGCGGCTCGAAGCGCAGTTCGCCCGGCACCACGTCCGCCCGCGCCGCGCCGCCGAGGGCGAGCAGCAGCGTGCCGGCAAGGAGCGTCCGCCGTGCCGCCCGCGGCAGGCGAGGGCGCGTGGCCCGCATCACCGCCGCACCACCGTGTTGTCGACGAGCACCGCGCGTGGCGCGTCGGCACTGCCGAAGACGATCACCGACACCGCCTGGCGGCGGCCGATCGCCCGCTTCGGGAAGACGGCGACACTGCGGTCGCCGGCCCGCACCTCGAGCACCAGCGATCCCTCGCCGAAGGCGCGCCCCTTGGTCTCGCCCGGGGCGACGGCGTCGACGACGACGCGCTCGAACTCCGGTGCGAACAGCGTCACGGAGGGCAGGGCGGAGAGGTTGTAGACGTGGATGCCCGACGCCTTCGGGCTCGCCAGCGGCGCGTCGGCCAGCGCCGCGAGCGCCCCGGTGGCCGGGTCGACGACGACCGTCGTGAAGGTTCCCGCCGCCACGTCGACGGCACCGCTGCCGGCCGGATAGCGTCCCTGCTTGAAGATCGCATAGGGCGACACGCCGTCGGCCCCGGTTGTCAGCGTCCGGTCGCCGACCGGCAGGGTCGCGCCGGCCGCGCCGTCGCGGGCGATCATGCGGACGAAGCCGGCGTCGGCGGGGATCGGCGCATCATAGAGGCCGGCGTCCTGGGCGAGGGCCGCGGGCGCGGCGAAGCCGGCGAACGCCAGCGACACTGCCGCCAGGATGGCGAGACTCAGGCGCATTCAGGACCCTCCCTGTCTCGTCCGGCAGACCGACGCGCTGATCGCCAGCGTCCGGTCTTCCGGCAGGCCGCGGATGCGCACGGCGCGCAGCGGGGCGCCGAAGTCGCCGGAAAGCTCGAGGAAGAACCGCGACGACGACTCGTAGGGCGGCGCCTGGTCGATGGTAACGATGTCGGCGTCACGGTCCGCGTACTCGAGCTCGAGGGTGAAGCGGCGCACCGTCCGGTCGGGGATCTCGAGGGCGAGGTAGCCGCCCGAGCCCGTGACTGGAGGGACGCCGTCCGGCACCGTGAGCAAGTCGCCGGCGCCGGTGACCTCCGCACGTGCTTCCGTCACCAGCCGCTCCGTGCCGGTGCAGGTGCCGGCGGCGGCGGCGATCATCTGGCGGAAGGCGACGCCGTCCTCCTCGAACGGGTGGTAGCCGAGGAACTCCCACAACAGCACGTCCGGCGGATCGCGATCGAAGTCGCTGGTTTCGAGATAGGACAGCATCGAGGTGGATAGCCCGCCGGCGCTGATCGAGTAGTCGAGCACGCTGCGCCCGAGCGCCTGCGATAGGAAGCCGGGGAAGTTGAAGGTCGGCGTGGCGCTGAAGCTCGTACCGACGAGCACCACCTGCGGGCCGCCGCCGGCGTCGTCGCCGAACAGCGCCTGCTCGCTGGCCGCGCCGGTGCCGCCCGCAGCACCTTCCCGCTCGGTGCTGAACACCGTCACCTCCTGGGCGGGGACCGCATCGTCGCAGAACTGGTTGATCATCGTCTGCAGACGGCCGGTCATCGGCTCGACGCGGGTCTGCCGCGTGACGTAGCTGGCGCGCCCCTCGGAAGCCTTCGCACCGAGCAGCCTGTCGATCTCGGCGGCGGCGATTTGTGCAGCGAGTTTCGCGCCCTGCGGCGTCCAGTGCAGGTCGCGCTTCAGGTAGAAGGCCGGGCCCATGCGGGTGCGGAGCATCTCCGGGTCGAGGTCGACGACGTCGAGCCCCGCCTTGCGGAAGGCGGCGATGTAGGCGCGGTACTCGGCCAGCGCGTCGCGCCGGGCATAGCGACCTTGCAGGGGCACCGCCGCGTCGAGTTGGTCGTAGGCGACGAGCGCGCGCGTCGGCACCGCCATCAGCACGAGCCGCGTGCCGCGTTCGCGCAGCACGGCACCGAGGCGGGCGACGTAGGCGAGGCTCTCGCTGTCGAGCACGAAGAACTCGTCGAGATCCGTGTTCTCGGCGCGGAAGAACCAGCCGTCGCGGCCCTGGGAGAGAATGTCGTCCTGGTCGCTGCTGTGCTCGGACTGGGCGGTGAGCCGGTCGCAGCGGTAGTGCGGCTCGGCGGCTGCCGTTGGCGACGCGAACGAGAGCGTGGCGCCGGCGATGGCGGCGAGGCCCCAGGCGGCCTGCCGCCCTCTCGTCCAAGTCGCCCGCGGAGCGCGTGCCCTGTGCATGGCCGTTTCCATCGTTCCGCCCGGCGGCGGGTGCGCCCCCGCGTCCGCCAGGACGCCCGTTGGGGCACGAACACCGCAACGTCGTCTTCCGTCAAGCACGCAACAGGTTGCCGAGCCGTAGCGTCGCCCGTCAGAACCGATCGGCATGCTTAACGCGGAATTAAGCAGTCGATCCTTAACCATAAGACGCCCGCATCGGGACGGGCGTGTGGCGGACGGGTCGAAATGTTCCGACGGTTCCTGGGAGCACTTGTGTTGCTGACCGCCTCGACCGCGGTCGTGCAGGGTGCCGACCCGCAGCCCTTGGTGCCGCAGGCGCCGCTGCCGATCGAGCCGGGGCGGTTCGTGCGCACCTGCGACCTCTACGGCAACCGCTTCATGAACATCGGCGGCGGCGACTCGTGCGTGCGCATCGGCGGCTACGTGCGCGCCGACTACATGGTCGCCAAGCCGGAGATGCGCGGCTCGGTCTATGATTTCCAGACGCGCGCCGTCTTCCTCTACGACTCCCGCACGGCGACCGACCACGGCACGCTGCAGACCTACGCCTCGGTGCGCTTCGACACCTCGACGCTGCGCGGCACCGACAACGGCGGCGGGCCGGGCACGCAGACCCGCCTCGACCGCGCCTACATCAACTATGCCGGGTGGACCTTCGGCCTCGCCAAGTCGCTGTTCGATCTCGACGTCAACTGGAACTTCTTCGGATCGCGGGCGGCCGACCAGAACACGCTGCTCGTCACCTACACCTACTTCCTGCCGAACGGCTTCTTCATCGCCGGCTCGCTGGAGGACGGCACGTTCCGGCGCGGCGACATCCGCGGCCGGCGCCGCACGCACGAGTACGGCGGCTCGAAGATGCCCGACATCGTCGCCGCCGTCGGCCAGGACGGCCCGGGCTACTTCGCCAAGCTCTCGGGCGCGGTCCGCGAGGTGCGGCCGCGCAACCCGAACAAGTTCGACACCGAGTACGGATTCGCCGCGCGCGCCTCGCTGACGGCCGAGTTGCCGTCGGGCGGCGGCCGCGACCGGCTGGGGCTTGCCGCCGTCATCGGCACGGGTGCTGCCTCCTACATCGGCTTCGACGACGACATCGACGGCTTCGCCGCGGCGAACCGCTTCGACGGCAGCGACGGCTACTCGGGCATCGTCTCGCTGCAGCACTGGTGGGACGAGACCTGGTGGTCCGCCGCCACCGTCGCCGCCGGGCAACTCAACCGCTCGAACCGCTCCGGCCAGGGCGACCGCACCTACGTCGAGTCCGCTGCGAACCTCGTCTGGCAGCCCTACGAGGGCTTCTACATCGGCGCCGAGGGCAAGTACGTGTGGGACAAGAACCGCCCCCCCGGACAGCCCGACTTCGGCGACGAGGGCTGGTCCGGGCTGCTGCGCGCCTACCGCTCCTTCTGAGCCGGCACGCTCGCGCCGGACGACGAAAGGCCGCGTTGCCGGCCTTCACCCTGTTGCAGCCGCGCCAGACTCGGGCGCCCCTGGACGTGCTATAGGCCAGCGATCGTCGGTGGGGGCCGGCAGTCGCGGGTCGAGCATGCGTGTTTCATCGGTTGTGGCGTTGGTGGCGGTGGCGCTGCTGGCGGTCGGTTGCGGCGGGCGGCCCCGCGGCGTGCTCGAGCCGGTCGCGGCGACGGCGGTCGGGACGAGCCGCGTCGACATGGTGGTGGCGACCACGCGGTCGGCCGACGGCGTCAGCCGCGCCGAGATGTTTTCGGGCGAGCGCGGTGCGCTGGCGTTCGCCGACATCACCGTGTCGATCCCGCCGGATGCCTCACGCAAGGCCGGCGAGGTGCAGTGGCCGACGTCCTTGCCGGGCGACCCGGCAAAGGACTTCGTCACCATCCGCGCCGACCTGATCAACCGCGAGCAGGCCGTCGCCATCGTCGACGCCGTGGCGGCGAAATCGAAGCCGCGGCGCGTGCTCGTCTTCGTGCACGGCTTCAACAACCGCTTCGAGGACGCGGTCTACCGCTTCGCGCAGATCGTCCACGATTCCGGCATCGAGGCGGCCCCGCTGCTGTTCACCTGGCCGTCGCGCGGGCAGGTGTTCGCCTACGGCTACGACCGCGAGAGCTCGAACTTCTCCCGCGACGCGCTGGAGGCGGTGCTGGCGGCGCTGGTGCGTAACCCACGGGTCGACGAGATCGCCGTGCTCGCCCACTCGATGGGCAACTGGGTGACGCTCGAGGCGCTGCGCCAGATGGCGATCCGCCAGGGCCACATCCCGGCGAAGATCAACACCGTCATGCTCGCCGCGCCGGACGTCGACGTCGACGTCTTCGCCACCCAGATCGCGGCGATCGGCACGCCGCGGCCGGAGTTCACGGTGTTCGTGTCGCGTGACGACAAGGCGCTCGCAGTGTCGCGCCGGGTGTGGGGCTCGACCGCCCGGCTCGGCGAGATCGATCCGACGGCGGAGCCCTACCGCACGCAGCTCGAGGGGCAGGGCATCACCGTCATCGACCTGACCGAGGTTCAGTCGGGCGACGCGCTCAACCACGGCAAGTTCGCCGAGAGCCCCGAGGTCGTGAAGCTGATCGGCAGCCGCATCGCCGGCCAGGACCTCGTCGAGACGCGCATGGGGATCGGCGATCACATCGGCCAGATCACCACCGGGGCGGCGACCGCCGTCGGTAGCGCAGCGGGGCTGGTGCTAACGGCGCCGATCGCGATCTTCGACGGCAACACGCGCGAGAACTACGGCAATCGCGTCAACGAACTCGGTCACGCGGTGTCGGGAACCGCCGGTGCCACCGGCAATCTCGTCACCGCGCCGCTCGGCGGCACGACGTCAGGCGGCCGCGCTGCCGCTCCGGGCGCCGCGGCGGCGCGGCCCGGCGAGACAGGCGACGCCAAGTAGCAGGCCGGAGACGGTGGCGATCATGCCGGCGGCGCTGACCGAGGCGTCGAAGCCGAGCCACAACGGCCCGTATCCGGCGAGCACGTAGCCGCCGACGCCAGAGACGACGGCGAAGCCGATCGACCAGGCGATCTGTGGCAGCAGCCGGTCGGTCATCAGCCGGGCGGCGGCGGGCGGGCAGATGAACATCGCGATGACGATGATCGAGCCGACCGCGTCGAAGGCGGCCACGGCGGCGACGGCCACCGCGATCACCAGCGCGAAGCCGGCGAGCCCCGGCCGCGCGCCGACGCTCTCGGCGAAGCCGGGGTCGAAGGTCGACAGCACCAGCTCCTTCCAGGCGACGATGGTGAACAGCACGATCGCCAGCGTGACGACGACGAGGCGCGCGAGCTGCGGCGGCAGGTCGGCGAGCGCCACCGGATCAAGAACCGAGTGCCAGCCCTCGGCCGCGAACCAGACGAGGCTCTCGAGGTTGCCGTAGAGGGCGTGCTCGACGTCGAGGTGGACGCCGCTGGTGTCGGACTGCTCGAGCAGCAGCACGCCGGCGGCGAACATCGTCGTGAAGATCACCCCCATCGCCGCGCCAGGCTCGATGCGGCCGACGCGGCGGACGAACTCGATCAGCACCACGGCGACGACGGCGGCCGCGGCGGCACCGAACAGCATGGCGCCGGCGGCGACCGTGCCGGTGACGAGGAAGGCGGCGACGATGCCGGGCAGCACGACGTGGCTGACGGCGTCGCCGATCAGGCTCTGGCGGCGCAGCACGAGGAAATTGCCCGGCAGTGCGCAGGCGATGCAGGCCAGCGTGCCGACGAGCAGCGGCACGAGGCTCAGCTGCAGGAACTCGACGCTCAGGATCTCGTCGATCATCACGCCGCTCCCGCCGTACCGGTGACGCGCCCAAGCGTGAGGTCGAGGCCGGCGATGATCTCCGGCGGCAGCACCTCGGCGATCGGGTTGAGTTCGAGCGCCGGCGACACGGCCGCCGCCTCCGGATGATCGCGCCGGTAGAGCGACCACAGCGCCTCCTCGCGCTGCGCCGCCGCGGCCGCCGCACGGCCGGCGAGCGTCGCGACACCATCGGCGCGGATGTGGCCGGCCCGCCGCAGCACCTTCAGCGTCAGCCCGTCATAGATCGGCTCGCCGCGGGCGAGCGCCAGCAGCCCCTGGCGCTCGTGCACGCGCTTCGACAGCCGGAGGCGCTCGAGCCCGCCGGCGACGACGCCACGCACCGGCGAGAACAGCAGCGAGACGAGGAACAGCGCGAAGGCGGAAAGCACGATGACGGCGCCGGTCGGCATGTTCTCGGCGCTCGCCGAGATCGACGTGCCGACATAGCCGGAGATGGCGCCGAGGCCGGCGGCGATCATCACCATGTGCGACGCCCGCTCGGTCCAGAAGCGCGCCGCCACCGGCGGGATGATGGTGAGTGCGACGATCAGCACGAGACCCGCCACCTTCAGCCCGATGACGGTGACGGCGAGCAGGATGCCCATCAGCAGCAGGTCGGTACGGCGGACGTCGACGCCGCGCACCGCCGCGTACTCCGGATCGAACGCCACCAGCGTGAACGGCCGGCGCAGCAGGAACACCGCTGCCGCGACGGCGAAGGCGGCGACCGCGATCGTCTCCGCCTCGCTCCTCAGCATGCCGGCGGTGGAGCCGAGCAGGTAGGTGGAGATGCCCGCCTGCCGGCCGGTGTCGAGCGACTGGATGACGGTCAAGAGCACGATGCCGAGGCCGAAGAACACCGACAGCACGGCACCGATGGCGGCATCCTCGCGCAACCGGGTGCGGTGGGTGATCCAGTCGACGGCGAACAGCCCGAGCGCGGCGCTCGCCGCAGCACCCGCGAGCAGCCCGATCAGGATGCGGCCGTCGCCGAACAGATACGCCATCGCGATGAAGGCGGCCGCGAGGCCCGGCAGCGTCGCGTGGCCGACCGCGTCGGAGACGAGCGAGCGCTTGCGCAACAGCACGAAGGCGCCGACGGCGCCGGCGGCCGCGCCGAGAAAGGCGGCGCCGATCGCCACCACGGCAGTGTTGTAGCCGGCGGAAAGGGCGAGGGCGGCGAGGAAGGCGTCCATCTCGGGCGCCGTCAGGAGGCGGCGGCGCGGCGGCCGTCGATCGCGGCGGCGATGTCGTCGAGCTGCGCCGGCGCGAGGCGGCCGCCGTAGGTCGCCTGCAGGTTCTCGGCCGTGAACGTCGTGGCGATCGGCCCGGCGGCGATCTCGCGGACGTTCATCAGGAGCACGTGGTCGAAATAGACCGGCACGGTCGCGAGGTCGTGGTGGACGCAGACGATCGTCTTGCCCTCCGCCTGCAGCGTCCGCAGCACCTCGATGATCGCCCGTTCCGTCGCCGCGTCGACGCCGGCGAACGGCTCGTCCATGACGTAGAGGTCGGCATCCTGGGCGAGCGCCCGGGCGAGGAAGACGCGCTGCTGCTGGCCGCCGGAGAGCTGGCCGATCTGCCGGCCCGCATAGGCCGCCATGCCGACCCGCTCCAGGCAGGCGAGCGCCGTGGCGCGGTGACGGCGGCCGGCGAAGCGCAGGAGACCGAGGCGGCGGTAGAGCCCCATCACCACGACGTCGAGCACCGTCGCCGGGAAGTCCCAGTCGACGCTGGCGCGTTGCGGTACATAGGCGATGCGGTCGCGCACCGTCTTCACCGGCTTGCCAAAGGCGGTGACGTCGCCGGAGAGCCGCGGCACGATGCCGAGCGCTGCGCGGATCAGCGTCGACTTGCCGGCGCCGTTCGGGCCGACGATCGCCATCATCGCGCCGGCCGGTACGGTGACGTCGACGGAGAACACCACCGGCTTGCCGCTGTAGGTGACGGTGAGGCCGGAGATCGACAGCGGGCTGTCGGTGTCGTCGCGCGTCAGCGTGCGGCCGTCGATGGCGACGAGTTCGGCGGGGTGCAAGGGCGGCGCCTCAGTTGGTGGTGGCGAGACGGCCGTCGAGGCCGCCCTGCGGCACCGGGGCGCCGAGCGCGCCGGCGATGGTGGTGACGTTGTGGTCGATCATGCCGAGGTAGGTGCCCTCGTAGGTGCCGGGCGGGCCCATCGCGTCGGAGAAGAGCTGGCCGCCGATCTTCACCGGCCAGCCGCGCGCCGCCGCACCCTCGACGAGCGCCTTGACGTTGCGGTCGGACACCGAGGACTCGACGAAGATCGCACCGATCTTCCGGTCGACCAGCGTCGCCACCATCGCCTCGATGTGCTTCAGGCCGGCCTCGCTCTCGGTCGACATGCCCTGGATGCCGATCACCTCGAAGCCGTAGGTGCGGCCGAAGTAGCGGAAGGCGTCGTGGGCGGTGACGACGACGCGGGCGTTCGGCGGCACCTCGCCGAGCACCTTGCGCGAGTAGGTGTCGAGGCGGTCGAGGTCGGCGATCACCTTTTCGGCGTTCGCCCGGTAGGTCTCCGCGCCGTCGGCGTCGAGCTCGATCAGTGCGTCGCGCACCGACCCCACGACGAAGCGCCACAGGGTCGGGTCCATCCAGACGTGCGGGTCGTAGCGGTCCTTGTAGCTGTCGTGGGCGAGGCGGCGGTCGAGCGGCACGCCCTCGCCGACGGCGAACACCGGCTTGCGTTTGGCGAGGCTCTCGAAGAACTCCTCGAGCTGTGCCTCGAGATAGAGGCCGTTCCAGAACACCGCGTCGGCGGCCGCCATCTTGGCGATGTCGGAGCGGGTCTGGCGGTAGGTGTGCGGGTCGACGCCGGGGCCCATCAGCGCCGTCACCTCGGCGCGGTCGCCAGCGACGCGGGCGACGGTGTCGCCGATCATGCCGGTGGTGGCGACGATCTTCAGCGGCTCGGCCGCGAGCGCGGCGACGGGGGAGCCCATCAGGGCGACCGCACCGAAGGCGGCGAGCAGGACGCGACGGCTGAAACTGACCACGGGTGCAAACCTCGAACGCGGCGCGCACCACCTGTCTGGATTGCAAGTAGTTCGCATCTGCATCAAACTCTTCCTGCGAACGGCTGTCAACACCTTTCTCGAATAAGTCGAATGTGCAGTCGCAGGTGAGACGCCGGTGATGACCGCCGACCCGCATTCCCCCGCACGCGCGGTCACGGCACCGTCGCGCAGCGATGGCAGCGTCAGAGCGGTACGGGGTAGGGGGCATACTTGGAATTCATCCGCAGTTTCGAAGCGGCGAGTTTTCTCGACACCTTCGCGAGCCTCGCCTTCGCCTTCGTGCTCGGCACGCTGATCGGCGCCGAGCGCCAGTACCGGCAGCGCACCGCCGGGCTGCGCACCAACGTGCTGGTGGCGCTCAGCGCCGCCGCCTTCGTCGACGTGGCGATGCGCATCGATGGCGCGGAGGGTGCGGTTCGCGTCATCTCCTACGTCGTCTCCGGCATCGGCTTCCTCGGCGCCGGCGTGATCATGAAGGAGGGGCTCAACGTCCGCGGCCTCAACACCGCCGCGACGCTGTGGGCTTCGGCCGCCGTGGGGGCCTGCGCCGGCGTCGACATGGCGGCCGAGGCGGTGCTGATCACCGCCTTCGTCATCGTCGGCAACACGCTGCTGCGGCCGCTCGCCGGCGCCATCGACCGCATCCCGCTCAACACCAGCTCGACCGAGGCCGAATACGAGATCCGCGTCGCCACCACGCCGGCGGCCGCGGCCGCGGTGCGCAAGGCAGCGCTCGCGCGGCTCGCGGCGGCGCACTTCCCGGTGGCGGACGCGGATGTCGAGACGATCGGCGACGGACGCGTCGAGATCGTCGCGACCCTCGTCAACACCGCCGTCGACCGGGCGAAGCTCGAGACGGTGGTGGCCGAGATCGCCGCCGTCGCCGGCGTCGACGGGGCCAGCTGGGAAACCAGCTCGAGCTCCTGAGCCCGTGGTGCCGGCACGCAGGCGGGTCGCACCCGCCCGGCTTGGCACGATCGCCCGCCGCCGGTGTATGGATGGGCGATGCAGTGGCAGGACACCGGCATCGTGCTGTCGACGCGGCCGCACGGCGAGACCAGCCTCGTCGTCGAGCTGATGACGCGCGCCCACGGCCGTCATCTCGGGCTGGTGCGCGGCGGCCGCTCGCGCCGTCACGCCGCCGTGCTGCAGCCGGGCAACGGCGTCGCGGCGGTGTGGCGGGCCCGGCTCGACGACCAGCTCGGCTCCTTCACGCTGGAGCCGGCGGCGATGCGCGCCGCGCGGCTGATCGAGACGCCGGCCGGCACCTTCGGCGTGCGCACGCTCGCCGCCCACCTGAAGCTTCTCGCCGAGCGCGAGCCGCACCCGCTGCTGCACGACCTCCTCGCCGTCGTCCTCGACCACGTCGACGACCCGCTGGAGGCGGGCGCCCTGATGGTGCGCTTCGAGCTCGTCCTTCTCGACGAACTCGGCTTCGGCCTCGACCTGACGGCCTGCGCTGTGACGGGCGAGACCCACGACCTCGCCTTCGTCTCGCCGCGCTCCGGCCGGGCCGTTGGGCGGCTCGCCGGCGCGGAGTGGGCCGACCGGCTCTTGCCGCTGCCGCGTTTCCTCGTCGACCGCACGATGAACGCCCGCCCCGACGCCGGCGAAATCGCTGCCGGCCTGTCGCTCGCCGCCTTCTTCCTCGACCGCAGCGTGCTGACGCCGCGCGGCCTATCGCTGCCGCCGGAGCGCGAGCGGCTGGCCGCGGCGCTCGCCCGCGGTCACGCCGCCGCCGCGGCACCCTGACGGCTCGACCGTGATCACGGATCGCAGATCATGGACGGGCACGGTGGAGGCGAATCGCGCTTCGCCGAACTGGCATCGTGATCACGGATCGCGGATCACGGTCTGCACCCCTGAGGTCGCGGACCACGACAGAAGGACGACGACCGGCTCATGAGTTCCCACCCGCCCGTGACGTCCCACCCGCACGTCATCGTCGTCGGCGCCGGCATCATCGGCGCCTCGATCGCCTGGCACCTCGCCCGCCGCGGCGCGCCGGTAACGCTCGTCGACGCCGGCGCGCCTGGCGGCGTCGCGACCGCCGCCTCCTTCGCTTGGATCAACGCCAGCTGGGGCAACCCCGAGCCCTATGTCCGCCTGCGCATGGCGGCGATGGCGGGCTGGCGGCAAGTCGACACCGAGGTTCCGGCGCTGAACGTCGCCTGGACTGGCGGCCTGCTGTGGGACCTCCCGGAGGACGAACTGCGCACCTTCGCCGCCACCCGATCAGGGAACGGCTATGCGGTCCGCCTCGTCGACGCCGCCGAGGCCCACCGGCTGGAGCCCGCCATCGCCGTGCCGCCGACGGTGGCCGTGCACGCCCGTGGCGAGGCGGCGGTGGAACCGGCCGCCGCCGCGCAAGCGCTCGCCGCAGCCGCCGTGGACCGGGGCGCGACGGTGCGAGCCGGCACCGCCGTCGTGCGGCTGATGCTGACGGATGGCTGCGTCACCGGCGTCACGCTCGCCGACGGCACGCGCCTCGTCGCCGACCACGTCATCGTCGCCGCCGGCGTCGCCACACCCGGCCTCATCGCTCCGGCCGGCGTGACGCTGCCGCTCAATGATCCGCCCGGTCTGCTGATCCGCACCGCACCGCTGCCGAAGCTGTTGAACGGCCTCGTCATGGCGCCGGCGCTGCACGTCCGGCAGGCGGCAGACGGCCGCCTCGTCGCCGGGGCGGATTTCGGCGGCGCCGATCCCGGCACCGACGCGGCCGCCACGGCGGACCGCGTCTTCGCCGACCTGCGATCGCTGCTCTCGACCGACACCCCACTGACCCTCGACGGCTTCACCGTCGGCCGCCGCCCGACGCCGGCGGACGGCTTCCCGGCCGTCGGCCGCATCGCGGGCGTCGAGGGCCTGTCGGTGGCGGTGATGCACTCCGGCGTGACGCTCGCCCCGGCCATCGGCGCGTTCCTCGCCGACGAGGTCCTCGACGGCCGCCGCGAGCCGCTACTCGCGTCCTACCGGCCGGAGCGGTTCGCCGATGCGTAAGAAAAGACGCACCATTGAGAGAAGGCGGGGAAGGGCGATGCTCTACGGGAACGCCAAATCAACCGTTCGCACGACGCCCACTTTGGTGCTCATAGCCGCGATGCTGGGGCCTCTTCTCGCAACGGCATTCGGAGGCGCTGCCCGTGCTGAGGATCGATGCGCCCCCGTGAGCCTTGCAGCAGGCAAGACAACGGTCACTGCAACGTCGGACATTTTTCCCGCGGCTGGCGTCACTACCATAATTTCCTGTTCGAGCTCAGTTTGCGGTATTGAAATCGAATTCGGTACTGAAACGATCAAGAAAATTACCACCGAATCGAAGGGAGAAATGAAAATATGCTATGATGACTACTCGATGGTGACGCAGTCGAGCGAAATTTGTCGCGGTGATTTTGGTCACCTTCGAGTATCTCTGTCGCAGGAGGTCGAGGAAAAGACGGCCGGCTACCTCGATATCGAGGTCGAGTGGTTTGACAATGGCAGTGATAGAGGCCGTCAGTGCCTAACGAAGGCGACGCGAGCCGACGAGGTCCATGGTGGTTTGCCGAGGAATCTGGTGTCTTCGGAGTTTTTCGGCAACTTTCTGGTGACGCTCTATGAAGTCGACGGCTTTGCATTCTGATGTGGAGCGGCGCCGTCTAGTGGATGCCCCGTCTCTCGCGGTCAGGGCCCGAAGTTCGCGGCGGGCTACCTTCTCCGGTCGTCCGCGCAGCCATGTGACGACGGCCGCCGCGAGCCGCTGCTCGCGTCCTACCGGCCGGATCGGTTCGCGCCGGCTTGAGAAGCCAGGCGGCCTCGCCGCTCAGGACTGATTGCGCTTGCGGGCCTGGCGGGCGGCCTTGTTCCGGGCCCGCTGCGCCTCCTTGGCGGCGTCGACCTTGCTGGCGGGCGCGGCGGCTTCCGTGCGGCCGCCGGTGGCTTTCCCGGCGGTCTTGCCGGCGACCTTGGTTTCAGCTTTGCCAGCGACCTTGGGCTCGGCTTTGGCGGGGCCTTTGCCGCCGGCGCTCTTTGCGGCCGGCTTGGCCTCTGCCTTCGCCGTGTCCTTCTTCCCGAAAAAGCCCAGCACCTTCGACAGGACCGACATCGCGCTCTCCCACGTCCCGCCGGCCTTCTGACGGCAGTTCGACGCTCTCATAGCACGACGCTCGGCAGGACGTTCGTGCGTCCGGGGATCGCACTCTGGGAGGGTGAGGCGCGTGTTTTCCGGGGACGCCGCCGCCCTGCCGCTTGCCCCCCGCGCTGACGCCCGCTATCCCGGAACCTATGGGGAACAAGTCGAATCCGCCCGACGACGCCGTCATCGAGCCCGTCGACCTCAAGTCGGCGCTCGAGGAGCGCTATCTCGCCTACGCGCTGTCGACGATCATGCACCGCGCCCTGCCGGACGTGCGCGACGGCATGAAGCCGGTGCACCGGCGCATCCTCTACGCCATGCGCCAGCTGCGCCTCGATCCCGACGCCGCCTTCAAGAAGTGCGCCCGCGTCGTCGGCGACGTCATCGGCAAGTATCACCCGCACGGCGACCAGTCGGTCTACGACGCCCTCGTCCGCCTCGCCCAGGACTTCGCGGTGCGCTATCCGCTGGTCGACGGCCAGGGCAACTTCGGCACGCTCGATGGCGATGGCGCGGCGGCGATGCGCTACACCGAGGCGCGGCTGACCGACGTCGGCGCGCGGCTGCTGGAAGGCATCGACGACGACGCAGTGGACTTCCGCGCCACCTATGACGGCTCCGAGGACGAGCCGATCGTGCTGCCGGGCGCCTTCCCGAACCTGCTCGCCAACGGCTCCAGCGGCATCGCCGTCGGCATGGCGACGTCGATCCCGCCGCACAACGTCGCCGAGCTCGCCGCCGCCGCGCTGCATCTGATCCGCACGCCGCAGGCCGAGCCCGCCTCGCTGATGGCCTTCGTGCAGGGGCCGGACTTTCCGACCGGCGGCATCGTCATCGACCCGCCGAACGAGATCGCGCTCGCCTACCAGACCGGCCGCGGCGGCTTCCGCGTGCGGGCGCGCTGGCACACCGAAGACCTCGGCCGCGGCACCTATCTCGTGGTGGTCACCGAGATCCCCTACCAGGTGCAGAAGGGCAAGCTCGTCGAGCGCATCGCCGAGCTGATCGAGGCCAAGAAGGTGCCCCTGCTCGCCGACGTGCGCGACGAGTCGGCCGACGACGTGCGCCTGATCCTCGAGCCCCGCGCGCGCACCGTCGATCCGGCGGTGATGATGGAACAGCTGTTCCGCGCCACCGATCTGGAAGTGCGCATCCCGCTCAACATGAACGTGCTGGTCGGCGGCCAGGTGCCGATGGTGATCGGCCTGAAGGCCGCGTTGCAGGCCTGGCTCGACCACCGCAAGGACGTACTGGTCCGGCGCTCGCGCCACCGGCTCGCCAAGGTCGATGCGCGGCTCGAGATCCTCGACGGCTTCCTGATCGTCTATCTCGACCTCGACCGCGTCATCCGCATCGTCCGCGAGGAGGACGAGCCGAAGGCGGAACTGATCGCCGCCTTCACGCTGACCGAGACGCAGGCGGAAGCCATCCTCAACATGCGCTTGAGGAGCCTGCGCAAGCTCGAGGAGATGGAGATCCGCAAGGAGCACACCGCCCTCACCACCGAGAAGGCGGGGCTCGAGGCACTGCTCGGCTCCAAGGCGCTGCTGTGGAAGCGCGTCGCCGAGGAGGTGAAGGGCATCGCCAAGGCCTACGGGCCGGAGACGCCGCTCGGCAAGCGCCGCACCACCTTCGCCGAGGCCCCGGTGGCCGCCGCCGCCGAGGCGCTGGAGGCGGCGGTGGAGCGCGAGCCGATCACCGTCGTCGTCTCCAAGCTCGGCTGGATCCGCGCGCTCAAGGGCCACGGCGCCGACACGTCGGCGCTCACCTTCAAGCAGGGCGACGAGCTGAAGGCGGTGTTCCCGGCCAGCACCGCCGACCGTCTCCTGGTGCTCGCCACCGGCGGCAAGGTCTACACGCTCACCTGCGACAAGCTTCCGGGCGGCCGCGGCCACGGCGAGCCGATCAAGCTGATGGTGGATTTCGAAGCGGGCAGCGACGTCGCCGGCGTCGCGGTCTACCGGCCGGGGGCGAAGGCGCTCGCCGCCTCCAGCGACGGCCGCGGCTTCGTGGTCGAGGAGGACGACCTCGTCGCCTCCAAGCGCACCGGCAAGCTTTTGATCACGGTCGCCGGCAGCGAGACGGCACAGGCGCTGGTGCCGGCCGATGGCGATATGGTCGCGATCATCGGCGAGAACCGCAAGCTGCTCGTCTTCCCGCTGTCGCAGGTGCCGGTGATGGCGCGCGGCCGCGGCGTCCGCCTGCAGCGCTACAAGGACGGCGGCCTGTCCGACGTGAAGGTGTTCAGGGCCGAGGCCGGCCTCACCTGGACCGACGGCTCCGGCCGCCAGTTCACCCGCACGATGGACGAACTGAAGGACTGGACCAGCGACCGCGCCACCGCGGGAAGGCTGCCGCCCTCGGGGTTCCCACGGACGAACCGGTTCGGGGGGTAGGGGGCAGGGTGCTCTTGCCTTGGGCGGACCGCGTAGGGTGCGAATGCCCTGTTTCCCATCCATCGATTGTAGTCATTCCAGGCCTTGTGCCTGGGATCCATACCTTTGCGGCGAAGTATAGGCGCCTTTAGATGCTCGAATTCCGGGAGGGGAATGGATCACAGGCACAAGGCCTGGGATGACTACTGACAGATTTATGAGGATACCGGAAAGCGAAGATTATCCACGGTGATTTTAATCCAACCAGACTTTATAGGATTTGTCAGTCTCTTACCACCGCCCACTCGAAAACCCGGTCATCCTTACCGAAACGAATGACGAGCCACTCCGAGTCGATCCCGAGAAAACCCCGCTCCGGGCCGAGCCAGTAGACCAGATCCCAACTGCTGAAGTAGTCGGTGTCGGTCGGGGGCCCCAGCAGTGCATCGACCTCGCCGCGCGAAAGCCCGCGCAACTCGTGGGTGAGGAGCATCGCGTCGATCATCGAAAGGCGGACCCCTTCGTCCTCCCCGCCTTTCCAGAGCGCGGAATCGAACATCCGCACGGGGAGATAGCCGTATGCCCATGCGACGAGCGCGGAGCCGGCGACGATGATGACGACAAAGACGGCACACCAGCGTAGGAACCGTTTCATGGGGCTGCTCGTCGCGCTTCTCGATCCAAAAGGTGAGACATGCAATGACGTCGATACTGGCATTGGGCTGCAACTTTATGGCGATCCTGCAGCGTTGGTGAGAACGGGAGGCTTTGCAATGCACTTTCCAGCCATTGACGAGCCCCTGATCCTCAACGGCTTCGTGGTCGACCCGCGCTTGGCGGCGCTGATGCGGCGGCCGGACTGGGAAGGGAAGCGGACGAGCGAGGCGTGGCACGAGAGGTTTCCGGCCCATCCCGAATGTCCGGGAGGCCAGTTGCCGTTCGTTGACTTGATCGGGCTCGAATCGGCTGCCCTTAACAACGCGGGCCTGCGCAATCCAGATCTTCGTGTACTTTACGGATCGCCATCGCTTGATTTTTCTCCGGGCGACTTTGACCCTCTATGTGGTTATCTTATTGGATTCACGGACATCGTTGACTTCGGCGTATATGTCGACTTGCGGACATCGCCAGAGCCGAGAGTTATTTACGACTGTGGCTATCCTCGCGATGCGCTACACGCAACGGCGTTCGAATCTTTGGCTGAGTTCATCGAGTTCTACGTTCAGCAGCACGACAGCGGGCAAAAGGAGCCACTTTAGGCAACGCCCCATCCAGGGGCGCGCCGTCAATCCGACGTTTTGGGGTCTGCGACACGACGGCCGTTTCCCCTACACCTCCGCCTCGCTCTTCTCCAAGACCGCGCCCGGCTGAAACAGGCGGATCGGTCTGATCTCGTAGACCGCCGTCGGGTTCGCGCGGTGCAGTTCGCGGGCGGCGGCGATGGCGGTGGCCTGGTCGGGGCAGTCGTAGAGGTAGAGGCCGAGGAGCTGTTCCTTCGTCTCGGCGAACGGGCCGTCGAGGACGACGCCCTCGCCGGGGCCGCGCAGTGTCACGGCAGTCTTCGTCGCGCCGAGGCGGGCGGCGGGGCCGAGGGTGCCCTTCTCGCGGACGCGGCCATGGGCCTTCTGCAGGTCGGCCATCAGCGCCGCATCCTCCTCCTCGGACCATGACGTGACGATGTGTTCCTCGTGATAGGCCAGGATCGCGTAGAGCATTGGGACCTCGCGGGGTTGTGGGGCGACCATCAAGGACGGGCGAGCCGAGCCGATCCCGACACGGGGCGCAACCCCCCATCCCCCCTCTCTCCCCACTGGAGTGTGGTCCTCTCAAGGCCACCATACCCCTCGCCGTCATGCCCCGGCTCGACCGGGGCATCCACGCCAAGGACACGACAAGTGTTGGCGTGTGGGATGGATCGCCCGGTCAAGCCGGGCGATGACGGAACGAAGGTTGGCCAAGTAACGTGTCTGGTCCGGCGCGCGCCGCCGGTCTTCCCCAGCGGCGTTCGCCGGCTGTCGTGCCTCCCGTTCACCGCACCGTCACGGCGTGGCAATATTCCTTCGACGAATGGGGGACGGGCGATGCGGCTGAGCGGGGCGGAGGTGATCGACGGCGGTGCGGCGGCGCGGCTGACGTGGGAGGTCGGCGGCACGGCGCGCTTCCATGCGCTCTGGCTGCGCGACAATGCGCTGGATGCCGAGACGCGCAGCCCGCGCAACGGACAGCGGCTCGTCACCCTCCTCGACATTCCGGCAGCACCCGTGATCGCCGATCTATCCGTCACCGCCGACGGCGCCCTCCGCGTGCGCTTCGCGCCGGATGGTGCAGAGGCGGATGGCGAGGCTGCCGGAGGAAAGACCGTCGAGTTTCCCGCCGCCTGGCTCCACGCCCGCCGCTACGACCGCCCCGCCGAGCGCCGGCCGGGGCGGGTCGACGAGGGCGTCGAGACCTTCGACGCCTCGCTCTCCGGCGCCGTCACCCGCGCGGACTTCGCTGAGATCTCGGCCGACCGCGGCGCGCTGGCGGCGTGGCTTTCCGGCGTGCGCCGGCATGGCGTCGCGATCCTCGCCGGCGTGCCGCGGGAGCCCGGCAGCGTCTGCCGCGTCGCCGAGCTGTTCGGCTACGTGCGCGAGACCAACTACGGCCGGCTGTTCGACGTGCGGGCGGAGGTGAACCCGACCAACCTCGCCTATACGAACCTCGGCCTGCAGGCCCACACCGACAATCCCTACCGCGACCCGGTGCCGACGCTGCAGTTGCTGATGTGCCTCGACAACACGGTGGAGGGTGGGGAATCGACGGTGGTCGACGGCTTCCGCATCGCCGAGCGGCTCCGTGACGAGAGCCCGGCGTTGTTCGAGGCGCTGACGGTCTTTCCGGCGCGCTTCGAGTACGCCGGCGAGGCGGGGGTGCGGCTCTCGTCCCGCCGGCCGGTGATCGAGCTTGCGCCTGACGGCTGCCTGCAGGCGATCCGCTTCAACAACCGCTCGGCCGCCGCCGTCACCGACGTGCCGTTCGACGACATGCCGCGCTATTACGCGGCGCTGCGCCGCTTCGCCGAGATACTGGAAGACCCGGCGATGGCGGTGTCGTTCCGGCTGGCACCCGGCGAGCTCTTCATCGTCGACAACACCCGCGTGCTGCACGCCCGCACCGCCTTCTCCGGCAGCGGCGAGCGCTGGCTGCAGGGCTGCTACGCCGACAAGGACGGGCTGTTGTCGACGCTCGCCGCCATCGAGGAGGACGCCGCGTGACCACCGAAGCTGCTGCGCCGACGCGCGAGACGATCGTCGGCGTGCTGGCGGAGATCTTCGCCCGCCGCGGTGCCGAGGAGTACCTCGGTGAGCCGGTTACGGTGGCCGAGCACATGCTGCAGGGCGCCCACTTCGCGACGCTGGAGGGCGCCGACGAGGAGCTCGTCGCCGCCGCGCTGCTGCACGACATCGGCCACTTCACCAGCGAGTTCGGCACCTACACGCCGGACGACACCGAGGACCGTCATCACGACGAGGCCGGCGCCGCGGTGCTGGCGCCGTTCTTCCCGCCGCGCGTCGTCGCCTGCGTGAAGCTGCACGTGGCGGCGAAGCGCTATCTCTGCGCCACCGACCCCGCCTATTTCGGCAAGCTCTCCGCCGCCTCCGTCCACACGCTGTCGCTGCAGGGCGGGCCGATGAACGCCGACGAGGTGGCGGCCTTCCGCACCGATCCGTTCCACGACGACGCCGTGCGCGTGCGGCTGTGGGACGAGGCGGGCAAGGAGCCCGATCTGCCGACCGCGCCGTTCGACCACTACCGGCCACTGCTGCAGCGCGTCGTCGATCGCCACGCCGCGGCGGGCTGAGTGGCGCTCAGGCCGGAGGCGGCGGCGCGAGGCGCACGAAACGGACGGAGAGCACCAGCGTCAGCACGCTGACGACGGCGCCGGCGACGAACACCAGCGCCAGCGCCGGGACGCTCGCCGCCGTGCCGTCGAAGCCGGCCGCGGCCGCGGCGAGCCCGGCGGCGGCGGCGCCGAAGGCCGAGCCGATGCCCTCGAGCGTCGGGATGGCGCCGGACGTCACCGCCGTCTCGCCGGGTTCCGCGGCGGCCATGATGCGCTGGCTGAGGAAGCCGTGGCTGACGCCGAAGCCGGCGCCGGCGGCGGCGAGCCCGACGATGAATGGCACGAGCTGCATCGCCGCGACGCCGACCGCCGTCAGCGCCAGTCCGGCGATCAGCAGCATCGGTCCGCCGAGCACGCAGACGTTCGAGGCACGCCCCGTCAGCCGCGCCACCGCGAACGCCGCCGCCGACCAGGCGAGCGCTGGGATCGAGGCGACCTGGCCGGCGATCAGCGCGCCGGTGCCGAAGCCGACCTGCACCACGAAGGCGGCGAACACCGGGATCGCCGTCTCGGCGAACATCATCAGCCCGATCACCCACAGGCCGACGGGTGCCGCCGCTCGGAGGTGCAGCAGCCGGGCGGGGAACAGCTTGCGGACGGACGCTGCGTCGAGCCTGAGGCCGGCGACGAACAGCACGACCGAGGCGGCGCCGAGCAGCGTGGCCGGCAGCGCCGCCTCGACCGCCCCGGCAGTGCAGATCGCCATCGCTCCGAGCCAGAGCAGCGCGAGGCGGATCAGCGGCGGCCGCCACGGGCCGACAGCGCTGCCGATGCGGCCGGGCAGGGCGCGCACGGCGAGCACCAAGAGCGCCGCCGCCGGCACCACCGTCGCCCACAGCGCCACCCGCCACGAGGCGAACTCGATCAGCACGCCGGCGAGCGCCGGCCCGGCGAGGGTGGCCACCGCCCACACGGCGGCGAGGAAGCTGAACACCTGCGGCTGCGCGCGGGCGGGGAACACGTCGGCGATCAGGATGAAGCAGAGCGCCAGGATGACGCCCTCGACGAGGCCCTGCGCCGAGCGGCCGACGAGGAAGATCGGATAGTCGGGCGCCTGCGCGGCGAGCGCGGTGGCGACGATCAGCACCGCCGCCGAGACCGCCATCACCGCCCGCCCGCCGAAGCGGGTCTTGAGGTCGCCGGCGAGCGCCGCGCCGACGATGCCGAACACCAGATAGACGGCGGTTGCCCAGCTGACGTGCGCGGCGCCGCCGATCTCCAGCACCGCCGTCGGCACGGCGGTGGCGACGAGGAACCAGTTCACCGCGTGCGTGCCGACGCCGAGGCACAGGATCGCCGAGGCGACGGCATAGCGCCCGAGCACCAGCTCGCCCCACGACGGCGGCCCGCCGCCTTCGATGGCAGTGGCCGCATCGGAGGCGGCTGTCGGGTGGGGGTCGTGCATGAGGCGCTCGGGGCCGAGCGCGCGGCTTCGGCGGTGATCGGGGCGATGCGAGGAGCGGTGCGGGGGAGGGACGTGCGGCGCCGCCGGGGCGGCTCAGGTCCGTTCCCAGCCGCGCGGACCGAGGTGCTCCTGCGGGCGGAAGCGCGCCTTGTAGCCCATCTTGCGCGAATCTTCGACCCAGTAGCCGAGGTAGACGTAAGGAAGGCCGGCGGCACGGGCGCGGCTGATGTGGTCGAGGATCATGAAGGTGCCGAGGCCGCGATCGGCCGGCTGCGGGTCGTAGAACGAGTAGACCATCGACAGCCCGTCGGCGAGGCGGTCGGTGAGGCTGACGGCGACCAGCGGCCCGCGCCCGCGGCCGTTGATGGCGGTGTCCGGCCCCCGCCGCCGGTACTCGACGACGAGCGTGTCGACGTGCGTGTCCTCGACCATCATGGCGTAGTCGAGCACCGACATGTCGGCCATGCCGCCATGGGCGTGACGGGCGTCGAGATAGCGGCGGAACAGCGAGTACTGCTCGGACGACGGCGCCGTCGGCAACTCGACGCCGATGAGGTCGTCGTTGGCGCGGGCGGAGCGCTTGAAGGACGGCGTCCAGACGAACTCGTCGACGACGACGCGCACCGAGACGCAGGCGCGGCAGCCCTCGCAGGCGGGCCGGTAGGCGATGTTCTGGCTGCGGCGGAAGCCGCCCTGCGTCAGCACGTCGTTGAGGGCGGCGGCGCGGTCACCGACCAAGTGGGTGAAAACTTTGCGCTCCATCCGGCCCGGCAAGTAGGGGCACGGCGACGGGGCGGTCAGATAGAACTGCGGATTGTCGGAATACTGCCGCGTCATGCCCGCCTCGCCGGCCCGCCCAGGGGGCCGTCGCCTGCCGGTCGACGATCCCCCGCGTCCCTCGACGATACAAGTTCCGTACCTTGTCGCACCGCGACTCCATCGGCCGACTCGCCAGACCATAAACCCAAGCGGCGTCGGCGGTGAAGGTGGTGCGCGGCTGGCGGAAGGGGGCCGCCCGCTACGAATCTGGGCACCGATGTCGGGAAACGGGCGGTCAGGCGCCGCGATTGGCAGCGGCGCGGTCGACGACGACGGTGCCGAGCAGGATGTCGTGCAACAGCCGCTTGCGCTCGTTGATCAGGGACACGACGAGCACGAACGGCGTCAGCAACGAGACCGACAGCCAGAACGCGATGACGTGCACGGCGGCAAGCAGCGGGTAGACCTTGGCCCCGTACCAGAGCCGCATTTCGAGACCCATCATCCGCATGCCCGGCGTCGCCGAGGACCGGCCGCCGAGCGTGACGGCGGTGTAGAGCAGCGCCACCGCCTGCCACAGCACAAGGTAGATCATCCAGCCGAGCCCGAGCGTGAACAGCCCGAGGAAGAACACCACGATTGCGGCGATCATGAAAAGCATGCCGACCATCGCCACGTCGACGACGAACGCCATCGAGCGCCGCCAGCGCACGCCGGCGAACAGCTCCGGTCGGGCGATCGGGTCGAACGCGTCGGCGCGCACGATCTCGCCTGCGGAATTGATGACGTCGCTCATCTCGTTGTCTCCCGGCGCTTGGTCGCCCACGCGGCGTTGAGATGGGAACGCCGGAGACGCATGTCAAAGCCCGCGCCGGCGCCGCCGTCGAAAGCGAAGGCTTCGACACCTACGGTAGTGCTACGGCAGCACCTCGTCAGCCGGCAGCCGGGCCACCTTCAGTCCGCGCGCCTCCAGCGCCGCGACGATCTCGGCGGCGTGCGCCCCATCGCGCGTCTCGAATGAGATGTCGACGGACGTGCCCTTCGCCGGCACGCTGAGGAAGGTGCGGTGGTGCGACACCTGCAGGATGTTGCCGCCGAGGGCACCGATGATGGTGGTGATCTCGCCGAGCACGCCGGGGCGGTCGGGCGTCGTCACCCGCACGGCGACGATCTGCTCGGCGCGGGCGAGCTCGCGGATCATAATGCTGGCCAGGATCCGCGGATCGATGTTGCCGCCGCACAGCACCAGGCCGACGCGACGACCGGCGAAGCGCCCCGGGCTCGCTAGCAGGGCCGCCAGTCCGGCCGCACCGGCGCCTTCCGCCATCGTCTTCTGCAGCGTCAGGAAGGCGTTGACGGCCCGCTCGAGATGCACCTCGTCGACCAGCACGACGTCGTCGACGAGGGTGCGCGCCACAGCGAGCGGCAACCGTCCGATCGTCTTCACGGCGATGCCCTCGGCCAACGTGTTGCCGCCGCACACCGCCACCTCGCCGCGCCGCGCCGCCCACAGTGACGGATAGAGCGCCGCCTCGACGCCGACGATGCGGATGTCCGGCTTCAGTGCCTTCGCCACTGTGGCCATCCCGGCGATCAGGCCGCCGCCGCCGACCGGCACCACCAGCGTGTCGATGGCGGGATCGTCGGCGAGCATCTCCAGCGCGATCGTGCCCTGGCCGCGGATGACGTCGAAGTCGTCGTAGGGATGCACCCAGACGAGACCCTCCTCGGCGGCGATGCGCTGCGCCTCGACCTGCGCCTCCGCCACCGTCTCGCCGGCGAGCACGACGCGGGCGCCGTAGCCGCGCGTCGCCGCCACCTTCACGAACGGCGTCGTCACCGGCATGACGATGGTCGCCGGCACGCCGAGGCCGCGGGCGTGGTAGGCGACGGCCTGGGCGTGGTTGCCGGCCGACATCGCGATGACGCCGCTCGCGCGCTCCTCCGCCGACAGCGCCGTCAGCTTCACGTAGGCGCCGCGCTCCTTGAAGGCGTTGGTGACCTGCAGGTTCTCGTACTTCACCGAGACGTCGCAGCCGGTCAGCGCCGAAAGCTTCGGGGCGGGCAGGAAGGGCGTGCGGATGACCCGGCCTTCGAGCAGGCGGGCGGCGTCGCGCACGTCGTCGAGCGTCGGCAGGCGGAGCAGAGCGGCGTTCACAGCAGGGCAACCTCGTAGCGGCGGATGACAGCGTCGTCGGTCACGAGCGTCAGCCCCTCACAGCGCGCCTGTGCGATCAGCATGCGGTCGAAGGGGTCGCCGTGCAGGCGGGGGAGGGCAAGGAGCTCGACGGCGTGCTTCGGCGCAACCACGACCACACCAAATCCCATCTCTGCCAGCATGCTGTCGATGTCGGCCAATGGAAAGGAGAGGCGGCCGGACGCGACCTTGATCGCGATTTCCCACATGCTCGCGGCACTGACGAGGATCTCGTTCTGCCTGTCGGCCAACGCCACGCGAGCGTTGGGGCTGAGCCGGTCCGGCTGCTGCATTGCCCAGATGAGCACATGGGTGTCGAGCAGGAGCCTCAATCGCCCTCGCCCCGGAAGTAGCGCATGATGTCTTCCGGCAAGGGATCATCGAAGTCGGGGCCGACGCGGATCACGTCGCGATACTTGCCCAGCGGGCGAGGGGGGAGCGGAGACGGCGTATCGTTCCTTTCGCCTGCTTCCGCCGCGACCAGCCGTGCCCGCGGCTTTCCTGCTCGCTCGATGACGATTTCCTCGCCGGCGGCGGCACGCTCGACGAGTGCCGGCAGCCGCGCCTCCGCGTCCTCCAGGGACACGGTGACGGTGGCGGAGCGTGCGTTTTCGATCATTGGGTAAATCTCGCCGGAGCTCGGCATGTCGGGCAGCGAGCTTGCGGGTCCACATGCCCGTCCTCGGGTTAAGACGATACACCCGCACGGGGCGGCCGCCAAATCGGCACGGCCGCCGGTCGCGCCTCAGATTGAAACTTCGACGTCACGGTCAGTACGGCCGACCATCCTTGTGGGTATAAATCCACTTTTCATCTGTATCGAGCGATGCTCTGAGGTCATCGCGCGGATAGCTGCCTTCATCACCAGCGGTGCGGTCGCCGATTTCCAGATAAACGACATCACGGTCGGTTCTGTTCGTCAGCTGGTGGGCGATGCCCTGCGCGGGGAATCCAGCGCACATGCCGGGAGAAAGATCTATTTCTTCAGAATCTGTTATGAGCGTGGGTTCACCCTCGAGAATGTAGACGAACTCATCCTGCTTGCTGTGCCGATGCAAGAGCGCGGATTCACCGCCGGGTGCAAGCCGTGTCAGGTTTACCCCGAAATTCTTGAGACCAAAGAGGTCGCCCAACGGTCGCTTTTCCCGCTTTCCCATGCGGGTGAAGAAGGGCTCGGGGTAGGTTGAAGGTTTCGTGCGGGGCGGTGCTGACGACGCCAGTATCGCAATCATGTTCGATGCCCCGCCGCCACTCATTTGATCGCCCACCCGAGTTGTGCCGGCCCGCCCTCACATCCCCCGCGTCAGCTTCTCCGCCACGAACGGTGCGAAGTAGGTGAGCACGCCGTCGGCGCCGGCGCGCTTGAAGGCCTGCAGGCTTTCGATCATCGCCCGCTCGCCGTCGAGCCAGCCGTTCTGCTCGGCGGCGCGGATCATCGCGTACTCGCCCGACACCTGGTAGGCGAAGGTCGGCACGCCGAAGGTGTCCTTCACCCGCCGAACGACGTCCAGGTAGGGGAGACCCGGCTTCACCATGATCATGTCGGCGCCCTCGGCGAGGTCGAGCTCGACCTCGCGCATCGCCTCGTCGCTGTTGCCGGGGTCCATCTGGTAGGTGCGCTTGTCGCCGACGAGCGTCTTCGACGAGCCGACCGCGTCGCGGAACGGGCCATAGAAGGCCGAGGCGTACTTGGCGGCGTAGGACATGATGTGGACGTGCTCGAAGCCGGTCGCGTCGAGCGCGTGGCGGATCGCGCCGACCCTCCCGTCCATCATGTCGGATGGCGCGATCACGTCGCAGCCCGCCTCCGCCTGCACCAGCGCCTGCTCGACGAGGCAGGCGACGGTGGCGTCGTTGACGATCTCCTCGCCGACCAGCAACCCGTCGTGGCCGTGGCTCGTATAGGGGTCGAGCGCCACGTCGGTGATCACGCCGAGTTCCGGCACCGCCGCCTTGATGGCGCGGATGGCGCGGCAGACGAGGTTGTCGGGATTGAACGCCTCGCTGCCGTGCGGGTCGCGCAGCGCCGGATCGGTATAGGGAAACAGCGCGATCGCCGGAATGCCGAGCCGCACGGCGCGCTCCGCCTCCACTACGACCTGGTCGACCGACAGCCGCTCGACGCCCGGCATTGATGGCACCGCCGCCCGCACACCGCTGCCGGAGACGACGAACAGCGGCCAGATCAGGTCGTCGACGGTGAGCGTCGTCTCGCGCACGAGCCGGCGAACCCAGCCGCAGCGGCGGTTGCGCCGCATCCGGCGTCCGCCCAGAATTTCTCCGACGGGCGGTGGCTCGACCCGCCGCGGGGGGCGTGTGGTCGCGGCCGATAGCGCCGCGGTGGCGCGGCGGCTCGCGCTGTCGGTTTCGGCGGTCGACACGGTCGCCTTGGTCGGCGGGTTCTTCGGATGATCGTCCATGGGGTCGGACGCTAGACTGAAAGGTAGAACCGCTTCAAGTCGGCCACCGTTGACGGGCGGCGCCCGCTGCCGATAGGACCGCTGACGCCGCGCGTCACGCCGCGGCCTCATCCGCACCGGGCTGGCGCAGGCGATGACGAGCGACGAGGGCGACATCCGCTGCGAGCGGCGCGGCTGCATCGGCCTCGTCACGCTCGACCGCCAGTCCGCGATGAACGCGTTGACGCATGATATGGTGCGGGCGATGCGCGACGCGCTTGACGCCTGGTCGGCCGATCCGCGCATCGCGGCGGTGGCAGTGACGGCGGCGCCGGGGCGCGCCTTCTGTGCCGGTGGCGACATCCGCCAGGTCTATGAGAGGGGTCGCGCGGGCGGTCCCGTCCCGACCGAGTTCTTCCGCGACGAGTACCGGCTCAACGCCCTGCTCGCGCGCTATCCGAAGCCCTGCGTCGCCGTCGTCGACGGCCTCTGCATGGGCGGCGGCGTCGGCATCTCGGCGCACGGCAGCCATCGCGTCGCGACGGAACGGCTGCTTTTCGCCATGCCCGAGGTCGGCATCGGCTTCTTCCCCGACGTCGGTGGCACCTTCCTGCTCTCGCGCATGCCGTCCGGGATCGGCCTCTACCTGGCGCTAACCGGTGGCGCGATCCGTCTCGCCGACGCCTGCCTCGCCGGCTTCGTCACGCACGCCGTGGCGCCGACCGCGATCGCCGGCGTGCTCGACCGGCTGGCAGACACGGGCGATCCGGACGTGGCGCTGGCGGGGACGACGATCGACCCCGGCCCGGCGCCGCTCGCCGACCGGAGGGAGATGATCGCGCGGACGTTCGACGGCGACGACGTCGGCGACATCCTGGCGCGCCTCGATGCAGAGACCGGAGAACACGCGGCCTTCGCGGCCGAGACGGCAGCGATGATCCGCACGCGCTCGCCGTCAAGCCTCGAGGTCACCTTCCACGCGCTGCGCCGGGCGCGTCGCATGAGTTTCGCGGATTGCATGGTGATGGAGTACCGTGTGCTCTGCCGCATCCTCGAGGGCCACGACTTCTACGAAGGCGTGCGGGCGGCGATCGTCGACAAGGACCGGCGGCCGCGGTGGCGCCCGGCCGTGCTCGCCGAGGTGGACGCCGCCGCGGTCGAGGCGCACTTCCGGCCGCCGGCCGGCGGCGACATCGTGCTCGACTGACCCGGGCTCGAGCGAGGAGAACGACCGTGTCCGCTCCGTCGACCCCGACCGACGTTTCGCCCGAGCCCGCACCGGCCCGAGGTCTCTCTCGTTTCGACGACTGGCCGTGGCCGTCGCTCTATGTCGCCTTCCTGCGGCTGAATGCCGTCGTCTGGCTCGGCACGGGCCTCGCCCACTGGGGACGCATCATCGGATGGCTGCCGGTCGTCGGCGGCGGCGGTTTCGCCGAACAGACGATCGAGTGGCAGAGCACCATCGTCTTCTACGGCGTGATCGACCTGGTCGTCGCGGTCGGGCTGTGGCTCGCCACGCCCTGGGGCGTGACGGTGTGGCTGATCGCCATCGCCTGCCAGGTGCTGACGCACGGCGCGCTCGCCGAGATCTTCGGCGAGCGGCCGGTCCGCCTGCCGTTCTACGCCGTGAGCGTCCTCGTCTACGGCGTGTTGCTGTTCATGGCACGCCGGCAGGCGAAGCGGCGTGCTGACGAGGAAGTGTGAGCGGGCATATCGCCACCCCCGGAGTATCGTGTCTATCGTATCGCGCTGTGATACATCGCTCTTGATCCACTGAATGTATCATACGATGATGCGAGCGAGAGGTTGCTGCGGTGATCAGATCCTATCGGGGCTCGATCACGAAATCGGTCGCGCTCGGAGTCTGTCCCAAGGGCTTCCCCGCCGACCTCGTTCGGGCGGCGGTCCGAAAGTTGACGATGATCGAGTATGCAGTCGATTTGCGGGATTTGAGGGCGCCGCCGGGAAACCGCCTTGAGGCTCTCAAGGGCGATCGGGCTGGTTAGCATTCGATCAGAATCAACGATCAGTTTCGAATTTGTTTCGTCTGGACGGATGCCGGGGCGGAAGACGTCGAGATTGTCGACTACCATGATTGATGGAGAGTTCGATGACGAGTATCTTGCCGCCGGTTCATCCTGGGGAAATTCTTCGCGAAGAGTTCTTGAAGCCGCGCGGTCTTTCGGCCGGCGCACTCGCGCGGCGCGTCGGGGTGCCGCGCACACGGATCGAGCGGCTGGCGGCGGAGGAGACTGCGGTGACGCCGGACACCGCCCTTCGGCTTGCCCGCGCCTTCGGGACAACTCCCGAGTTCTGGATGGCGATGCAGGCGGGGTTCGATCTCAAGATCCAAGCGGCGGCAATGGCTGCCGAACTCGAAGCGATCGAGGTGATGGAAGCCGCCTAGTCGCCGCTAAGATCCGGCATGGCGCCCGGACATGTCGTCCGGCGACGGTGCCGGCCGGCAGAACGAGGAGAAATTGCCGGGCGACGAGTCAAATTGGCGACTTGCCCAGGACAACTGCGATCGAGAGAGCACAGTAAAAAATCTCTAAATTCAAGATCGATTCACCAACCACGTGTTCACGTTGGATTCATCCTGCCGCTTAAGCCGGCTTTAGACTCACCCTGCGCATCGTTTCCTCAAGGACGACCGGACAAATCCGGCATCTCACAGGAAGGCGACAGAAATGTACGCAGGACCGTCGTATGAGACGGCGTCCGGCGGCAGCCCCAGGCTTGCCCGCGACGCCGACGTGAAGCCCCTGATCCTCGACGCCGTGATGCTCGTCGAGCGCGTGCACCGCCGCTTCCTGGAGGTGGTGAAGGACGAACTCGACCGCATCGGCTGCAAGACCGTCAATGCCGTGCAGGCGGTACTGCTCTTCAACATCGGCGACGCCGACCTGACCGCCGGCGACTTGAAGGCGCGCGGCTTCTATCTCGGCTCGAATGTCTCCTACAACATCAAGCAGCTGGTCGCCGCCGGCCATCTCGTGCAGGAGCGCTGCCGTGACGACCGCCGCGCCGTGCGGATCCGTCTGACGGAGAGCGGGCGCCGCGTCGCCGCCATCGTCGAACGGCTGCACGAGAAGAGCGCCGGCACGATCGTCGAGGCGGGCGGGCTGCCGCCGGACGACTTGCGCCAGCTGTCCGTCTTCCTGCAGCGACTCGACCGCTACTGGGACGACCGCATCCGCTTCCGCCTCTGAGCGGCGGCCGGCACCTTGGCCTCTCGCCGTGGCGCGCCGCGGCCACTACCATGAAGCCGCCATTTTGTGGTGGGAGAGACCCGGTCATAGCCTTCGGACGCCCACGCCGCGCTGCCAATCTGCGACGACGTGTCGGTCCGGTCGCTCGAGCGGGGGCGGAACCCGCAGGTGTCTGTTAACCACGCGCATGGTATCCCGCCGGGGTTCGGGTGGGTTCGGCGGCGAGATCGACGACGGGAGTAGAGCATGAAGGTCAGCACCGAGCAGGTGAGCGCCGGCGCACCGCGGGTCGAGCGGACGTCGACGGCACTCGCCGGTCACGGCGGGGCGTTCACCCGCCGGGGTGTCGCGATGGCGCTGTTCGGCGCGGCCGCCGGCATCGTCTGCGGGCCTTCCCTGGCGCGCGCGGAAAGCCCGCTGCAGGCGCTGCAGAACTACCAGCTCCGAGCCGAGTGGGCCGACCGTTACGACTCCGCCATCGCCGACCTCAACAAGGTGAAGGGCACGCAGCCGACGCTCTCGCCGATGACCGCGGTGCAGATCGAGCGATCGATTCCCGTCTACCAGCAGATCGTGGCGCGCGGCGGCTGGCCGACGCTGCCCGAGAAGGTCCGCCTGAAGCTCGGCTCGCGCGACCGCGCCGTTGCAACGCTGCGGGAGCGGCTGGTGATTTCCGGCGACCTGGTCGAGGCCGGCGGCCGCTCCGACACCTTCGATTCCTATGTCGACGCCGCGGTGCGCCGCTTCCAGGTGCGTCACGGCCTGCAGCCGGACGGCGTCGTCGGCGGGGCGACCGTCGCCGCGATGAACGTGCCTGCCGACCTGCGGCTGCGCCAGCTCGAGCTCAACCTCGTGCGCGTGCGCTCGATGTCGGGCTTCCTCGGCGAGCGCTACGTGATGGTGAACATCCCGTCGGCGGAGATCGAGGCGGTGCAGGGCGACATCGTGCGTTCGCGCCACACCGGCGTCGTCGGCAAGATCGACCGGCAGTCGCCGATCCTCGAGGCGAAGATCCAGGAGATCAACTTCAACCCCTACTGGCACGTGCCGGAGTCGATCATCCGCAAGGACCTCATTCCCAAGATGCTGGCGGATCCGCAGTATCTCGTGAAGAACCGCATCCGCATCTACGACGGCAAGAACAACGAGCTGCAAGCGACCGACATCGACTGGAACACCGACCAGGCGACGCAGTACCTGTTCCGCCAGGAGCCGGGGCTCGAGAACTCGATGGGCTCGGTGAAGATCAACTTCCCGAACCCGCACGCCGTCTACATGCACGACACGCCGCAGAAGAGCCTGTTCGGCCAGAACGCGCGCTTCCATTCGTCCGGCTGCGTGCGCGTGCAGAACGTCCGCGAGCTCGTGTCCTGGCTGCTGGAGACCAATCCGGAGTGGCCGAAGAGCCGCATCGACGAGGCGATCCGCACCGGCGAGCGCATCGACGCGAAGCTGCAGGCGCCGGTGCCGGTCTACTTCAACTACATCACCGCCTGGGCGACCCAGGACGGCGTCGTGCACTTCCGCGACGACATCTACCAGCGCGACCTCGGCGACGCGGTGGCGATGAACACCGCGGTGATCGGTGGCGGCGAGGAAGCCTTCTACCAGCTGCCGCAGTAGGCGGATCGCCACGTTTTCTTTGCGATGGCCGCGGATCGACGATCCGCGGCCATCGTCGTTACAGCGGCTGCGACAGGGCGGCCGTGTCGCCTTCGTCGGGCGCCGGTGTCGCGTCCATGCTTGGTTCACCCGGGCGCCCATGCTAAGTGCGCGTCGTCCCGGCGGACCGCATCCGCTGACCGCGCCGACGATCCCGGGGAAGGGAGCGGACGGTGCGAACCTTGCGACTTCCGCTGGAGCGATCTGCCATGGCCACGGTCACCGCCGCCGTCCGCGCCGCCGAGAGCGGCTTCTTCGAACGGTCCCTGCAGGAGGCCGATCCGGAGCTGTTCGGCGCCATCCGCTCGGAACTCGGACGCCAGCGTGACGAGATCGAGCTGATCGCCTCGGAGAACATCGTCTCGAAGGCGGTGCTCGAGGCGCAGGGCTCGGTGCTCACCAACAAGTACGCCGAGGGCTATCCGGGCCGGCGCTACTACGGCGGCTGCCAGTATGTCGACGTCGCCGAGAGCCTCGCCATCGAGCGGGCGAAGCAGCTGTTCAACGCCGGCTTCGCCAACGTGCAGCCGCACTCGGGCGCGCAGGCGAACCAGGCGGTGTTCCTGGCGTTGCTGCAGCCGGGCGACGCCTTCATGGGCCTCGACCTCGCCGCGGGCGGCCACCTGACGCACGGCGCGCCCGTCAACTTGTCCGGCAAGTGGTTCAAGCCGGTGCCCTACCACGTCAACCGCGACGACGAACTCATTGATTTTGCAATGGTCGAGCGGCTCGCCCGCGAGCACAAGCCGAAGCTCATCATCGCCGGTGGCTCGGCCTATCCGCGCGTCATCGACTTCGCCCGCTTCCGCGCGATCGCCAACGAGATCGGCGCGATCTTCATGGTCGACATGGCCCACTTCGCCGGCCTCGTCGCCGGCGGCGTCCACCCGAACCCGCTCGACCACGCCCACGTCGTCACCACCACCACCCACAAGACGCTCCGCGGCCCACGCGGCGGCATGGTGCTGACGAACGACGAGGCGATCGCCAAGAAGATCAACTCGGCCGTCTTCCCGGGCCTGCAGGGCGGCCCGCTGATGCACGTCATCGCGGCGAAAGCCGTGGCGTTCGGCGAGGCTTTGCAGCCGTCCTTCAAGCTCTACTCGAAGTCCGTGGTGGAGAATGCCCGGGCGCTCGCGGAGACGCTGAAGGGCCACGGCTTCCGCATCGTCTCGGGCGGCACCGACACCCACCTGATGCTCGTCGACCTGCGCCCGAAGCGCCTCACCGGCAAGGTGTCGGAACTGGCGCTCGGCCGCGCCCACCTCACCTGCAACAAGAACGGCATCCCCTACGACCCGGAGAAGCCGATGGTGACGTCCGGCGTCCGGCTCGGCACGCCGGCCGGCACCACCCGCGGCTTCGGCGTCGCCGAGTTCCAGGAGATCGGCGAGATGATCGCCGAGGTGCTGGGCGTGCTGTCGCAGAAGGGCGTCGAGGCCGACAGCCTGGTCGAGGAGACCGTGCGCGGCCGCGTCAAGGCGCTCGTCGACCGCTTCCCGATCTACGGCTGAGCAGGAGCCCGGTCCTCCCCGATGCGGTGCCCCTATTGCGGCGGCGAAGATACGCAGGTGAAGGACTCGCGGCCGAGCGAGGACAACACCGCAATCCGCCGTCGCCGCGTCTGCGTCACCTGCGGGGGCCGCTTTACCACCTTCGAGCGGGTGCAGCTGCGCGAGCTGATGGTCGTCAAGCGCTCCGGCCGGCGCGTGCCCCTCGACCGCGACAAGCTCGCCCGCTCGGTGGCGATCGCGCTGCGCAAGCGGCCGGTGGAGCCCGAGCGCGTCGAGCAGATGGTCTCCGGCATCGTCCGACAGCTGGAGAACCTCGGCGAGAGCGAAGTGACCGCCGAGCAGATCGGCCAGCTTGTCATGGAGGGGCTGAAAGCGATCGACGACGTCGCCTACGTTCGCTTCGCCTCGGTCTACCGCAACTTCCGCGAGGCCAAGGATTTCGGCGTCTTCCTCGACGAGCTCGCCTCGCGCGGCGAGGGCGAGACCGGCGGCCGGGACTGACCGGATGAACGAACCGGATAGACCGGGCGGCGGCGTGTCGCCCGACGAGGATCGTCGCTGGATGAACGCGGCGCTGGCGTTCGGCCGCCGCAACGCCGGCCGCGCCTGGCCCAATCCGGCGGTCGGCGCGATCATCGTGCGCGACGACGGCGGCGGACCGCGCGTCGTCGGCCGGGGCTTCACTGCGCCGGGTGGCCGACCGCACGCCGAGACGCTGGCGCTGGCTGAGGCCGGCGAGGCGGCCCGCGGCGCCACCGTTTACGTCACGCTGGAGCCGTGCTCGCACGTCGGCCGCACCGGGCCGTGCAGCGTCGCGCTGGTGGAAGCCGGCGTCGCCCGCGTCGTCACCACGCTCGAGGATCCCGATCGTCGCGTCGCTGGCGACGGCCACCGCATGCTGCGCGACGCCGGCATCGCCGTCACGATCGGCGTCTGCGCGAATGAGGCGGCGCGCGACCACGCCGGCCACATCCGCCGCGTCCGCGACGGCCGCCCGCACGTCCGCCTGAAGCTCGCCGTCTCTGCCGACGGCTGCGTCGGCCGTTTCGGCGAGCGCCAGGTGCCGATCTCCGGCGACGCCGCGCGCCAGGCCGGCCATGCGCTGCGCGCCACGACGGACGGCATTCTCGTCGGCGTCGGCACGGCGCTCGTCGACGATCCGCTGCTGACCTGCCGGCTGCCGGGCCTCGAGGGCCGCTCGCCGGTGCGCATCGTGCTCGACACGCACGGCCGGCTGCCGCTCGATTCGGCGCTGGTGCGCTCTGCGGCGGAGGTTCCGCTGTGGGTGGTCGCCGGCGGTGTCGCCGACCCGCGCCGCCTCGCCGAACTCGAAGCCACCGGCACCACGGTGATCGCGGCGCCGCTCACCACCGACGGCCGCATCGACCTCGGCACCGCGCTGGTGGCGCTCGCCGAGCGCGGACTGACGACGCTGATGGTCGAGGGTGGCCCGCGCGTCGCTACCGCCTTCCTCGAGGCCGGCTTGGTCGACGAGATGCTGATCGTCCGCTCGCCGGTGGAGATCGGCCGCGACAGCGTGCCCGCCTTCATCGGCCATACGGTCGAGGAGGTGCTGGCGAGCTCGGCGTTCGAGCCGATCGGCGATCGTGCCGTCGGCGACGACCGCATCGTGCACCTGTGGCGGAAGGAGTGAGGGCGATGTTCACCGGGATCATCACCGATGTCGGGACCGTGGCCGAGGTCACGCCGCGCAACGACGTGCGCCGGCTCGCGATCGACAGCCGCTACGATCCCGCCGGCATCGCGCTCGGCGCCTCGATCGCCTGCAGTGGCGTCTGCCTCACAGTCGTCGCCGTCGAACCGCGCGACGGCGGCGCGCGCTTCGCCGTCGAGGCGGCGCCGGAGACGCTGTCGCTGACCACGGCGGCCGACTGGCGGGTCGGCACCCGCCTCAACCTCGAGCGGGCGCTGCGCATCGGCGACGAGCTCGGGGGCCACATCGTCGCCGGCCACGCCGACGGCGTCGCCGAGATCATCGCCCGCGAGGTGATCGGCGAGACCACCCGCTTCGCCTTTCGCGTGCCGGCGCCGCTCGCCCGCTTCGTCGCCGAGAAGGGCTCGGTCTGCCTCGACGGGACCTCGCTCACCGTCAACACGGTGGAGCGCAACGTTTTCTCGGTGCTGCTGATCCCGCACACGCTCGCCGTCACCACGTGGGGCGACCGCGACGTCGGCGACCGCGTCAACCTCGAGATCGACCTGATGGCCCGCTACGTGGCGCGGCTGGCGGAGGCGGGCGGCACGTCCGCGTGGGGCAGGGGTGGAATCTCCGGCGGCGGCTGACGCGGAGCAGACACCGCCCGTAGGGGGCGGACCGGCCGGGTGCTAGGGTGGCCTCCTCCTTCGGGAGCAACGGGAGGAACCCATGCGCCTTTCTGCCTTCGCCATCACCGCCGCCATCCTCGTCACCGTGCCCGCCGTCGCCCAGGACCTGCCGGACCTGAAGGGCAAATGGGTCGGCAAGGAGCAGGGCATCTCGATCGTCCGAGGCTACCAGTCGTCCGACGCGACGATCGAGATCACCGAGCAGCAGGGCAACTCGTTCCGCGGCTTCATCACCTACCGCGGCAGCAAGCGGTCGGACTTCATCGGCACGATCGCGCCGGACGGCAAGATGGTCGTGACGGCCGGCGACGACGGCTACCAGATCGCCACGCTGCAGTCCCCGACCACCCTCGACACCTGCTACATCGACGACGGTGCCGAGGACATGGTCACCTCGTGCGGGCGGTTCGAGAAGCAGCCGTAAGGCGGCCGAGCGTCCGGCGGCACGGGGCGCCGAGCCGGGTTTCGGCACCGCCGCGCTGCGACCCTCCGGTGCTGGACAATCCGGCGGCGCCATGGTTCGAGTGCGCCCCGCGGCGACGGCCTCCGTCGCCGCACCGACATTCCGAAAGGCCGTCCCATGGACGACGAACAGCCGAATCTTCTCGTCATTGACGCGCGCTTCTATGAGGACATCGCCGACGCGCTGGTGTCCGGTGCGACGCGCGCGCTCGCCGCTGCCGGCGCCCGCTACGACCGCCTCTCGGTGCCGGGCGTGCTGGAGATCCCGGCGGCGCTGTCGATGGCGCTGATCGCGGCGGAGGAGGGCGGCACCGAGTACGACGGCTACGTTGTGCTCGGCTGCGTCATCCGGGGCGAGACCAGCCACTACGACATCGTCGCCAACGAGTCGGCGCGTGCCGTGATGATGCTGACGATCGACGAGGGCCTGGCGCTCGGCAACGGCATCCTGACCGTCGAGACCGGTGCCCAGGCGTGGGCGCGCGCCAGCGTCGACGGCAAGGACAAGGGCGGCGCGGCGGCGCAGGCGGCGCTCGCGATGATCGCCGTCCGGTCGAAGCTCGGGCTCTGAACCCATCATGGCGGACCCGGCGAAACCCGCCCGTGAGGTGAAGCCTGCCAACCAGCGCGGCGTCGCCCGGCTCGCGGCGGTGCAGGCGCTCTACCAGATGGAGATCGCCGGCACCGAGATCGCCGACGTGGTCGCCGAGTTCGAGCTGTTCCGGCTCGGCAAGGAGATCGACGGCGACCAGTACCGCGCCGCCGACGCCGGCTGGTTCCGCGACCTTGTCTCCGGCGTCGTCGCCGAGCAGCGGCTGATCGACCCGCGCATCCACGCGGCGCTGGCGAAGGACTGGCCGCTCGGCCGCGTTGATGCGACGCTGCGGGCGATCCTGCGGGCCGGCGTCTACGAGTTGATGCACCGCCCGGACGTACCCGGCCGCGTCGTCATCACCGAGTATGTCGACGTCGCCAAGGCGTTCTTCGCCGGCGACGAGCCGCGCATCGTCAACGGCGTGCTCGACCGGCTGGCGCGCGAACTCAGGCCGGAGGAGTTCGAGGGCGCGGCGCCGTCGCCGTGAGCCCGCCGCGCTCCAGCGAGGACGAGCTGATTGCGCGCCACTTCGCGCCACTGGCGACCGCGCCCGGGGCGCTGGCGCTCACCGACGACACCGCCTTCTACGCCCCGCCGCCGGGCTTCGACCTCGTGCTGACGAAGGACGCGGTGGCGAGCGGCGTGCATTTCCTGCCGGACGACCCCGGCGGCACGGTGGCGCGCAAGGCGCTGCGCGTGAACCTCTCCGACCTCGCCGCGAAGGGCGCCGCCCCGTTCGGCTATCTGCTGGCCCTCGGCCTACCCGACGGCTGGACCGAGGACTGGCTCGCCGACTTCGCCTTGGGCCTCGCCGCCGACCAGGCGACCTACGGCGTCTCGCTCTACGGCGGCGACACCATCCGCACCGTCGAGCGCGCCGTGGTGTCGGTGACCGCACTCGGTCTCGTGCCGACGGGAGCGATGGTACGCCGTGGCGCCGCCCGTGCCGGCGACCGCATCGTCGTCACCGGCAGCATCGGCGACGCTGCGCTCGGGCTGAAGCTTCGCCTCGACGACGGTCTGGCGGACCGCCTCGGCCTCATGGACGAGCATCGCCGCTTCCTGCTCGACCGTTACGCCCACCCGCAGCCGCGCGTCGCCGCGGCCGACGCCGTGCGGGCCCATGCCGACGCCGCGATGGACGTCTCCGACGGCCTCGTCGGTGACCTGCGCAAGATGGCGCGTGGCTCGGGCGTCGCGATCCACATCGACGTCGGCCGCGTGCCGCTCTCGGCGGCCGCACGAGCCGCGGTGGCCGCGGACGGCGCGCTGCTGCTCGCGGCGATCACCGGCGGCGACGACTTCGAGATCGCCGCGGCGGTGCCGCCGGATCACCTGAACGCTTTTCTCGCGGACTGCGCTGCCGCCGGCGTCGCGGCGACGGAGATCGGCGAGGCCGTCGCAGGGGAGGGGGGCGTCGTCGTCGCCGGCGCCGACGGCGCGGTGGTGCCGATCCAACAGGGGTCGTATACGCACTTCTGAGGGCGGATTCGCCGGGCGAGGCGTCAGCCGCCGCCGCGGGCGAACGGGCCAGCGGTACGGCCGAGGCGAGGGGCGATGAGCGTGACGGCCCCGACATTGCCCGACGGCGATCGGCTGGCGAAGCACAACGCCGTCGTGCTCGCCGGTGCGCAGGCGATCGGCGGCGCCACCGCCTCGATCACCATCGCCACCGGCGGCCTCGCCGGCCACTACCTGCTCGGGGCCGACAAGTCGCTGGCGACGCTGCCGATCACCTTCTTCGTCGTCGGCACCGCCTGCACGACGATCCCGGCGGCGATGCTGATGCGCCGGGTCGGCCGGCGCGCCGGCTTCATGGCCGGCACGCTCGTCTCGGTCGCCGGCGGCGCCGCGGCGACCGGCGCGATCCTGATGGGCTCGTTCCTCGGCTTCTGCCTCGCGACCTTCCTCGGCGGCGCCTCGCAGGCGTTCGTGCAGCAGTACCGCTTCGCTGCCGCCGACACGGCGAGCGACGCCTTCAAGCCGAGGGCGGTCTCCTGGGTGCTGGGCGGCGGCCTCGCTGCCGGCATCGTCGGCCCGCAGACGGTAATCCTCACCCAGGACCTGTTCTCGCCGGTGCTGTTCGCCGGGCCGTTCGCGGCGCAGGCGGTGCTGGCGCTCGTCGCCTGCCTGGTGCTCGCGCGATTGCGCATCCCGACGCCGGTCGCCGTGGTCGGCGCGGCCCGCGGCCGGCGGCTGCGGGACATTCTGCTCGAGCGCCGCTTCGTCGTCGCCGCCACCTGCGGCATCTCGAGCTACGCCCTGATGAACCTCGTGATGACGGCGGCGCCGCTCGCCATGGTCGCCTGCGGGCTCAGCCGCACCGACGCGGCGCTCGGCATCCAGTGGCACGTTTTGGCGATGTTCGCGCCGAGCTTCGTCACCGGAAGCCTGATCGCCCGCTTCGGACCGCACCGCATCGTCGCCGCCGGGCTCGCCCTGCTCGCCGCGGCAGGCCTCGTCGGCATGACCGGCATCGAACTCTTCCACTTCTGGGGCGGGCTGATCCTGCTCGGTCTCGGCTGGAACTTCGGCTTCATCGGCGCGACCTCGATGATCGTCGCGCTGGCGCGCCCCGAGGAGCGGGCGCGCGTGCAGGCGGCCAACGACTTCCTGGTGTTTGGCTTCGTGGCGGTCGCCTCTCTCGCCTCCGGCCGCATCCTCGACCAGGCCGGCTGGGCAATGGTCAATGGTGTGACCATTGGCATCGTCGCGGCCTGTACCGCGATGCTCCTCTACGACGCCGTGCGCCGGGCGCCGCGCACCGCCTGACGGCCGGGGTGCCGATGCCGTGGAAAAATGAGACGAAAGCGTGGCGAACGCCCCCTTGACGGGTAATCGACCGGCGGGCACGGTGCCCAACCACCGCGGAGGGGGACGCACCCCGCCATCCGCGGTCCCACCTCATTCTCGAAGCGCTCCGCGGGCTTCCGACCCGGCCAACAACGAGAGCGCCGCTCCACGGAGGAATTATGCTCGCTCTCGGCTTGGTCATACTGTGCGGTCTGCTGTCGATCGCCTACGGCATCTGGGCGGTCCGCTCGGTGATGGCGGCGGACGCCGGCTCGCCGCGCATGCGCGAGATCGCCGCCGCGATTCAGGAGGGCGCGCAGGCCTATCTGGCGCGCCAGTACACGACGATCGGCATCGTCGGCGTCGTCATCTTCATCATCGTCGCCTTCCTGCTGTCGATCCCGGTGGCGATCGGCTTCGCGTTCGGCGCCATCCTCTCGGCGGCGGCCGGCTACATCGGCATGCTCGTGTCGGTGCGCGCCAACGTCCGCACCGCGCAGGCGGCGACGAAGAGCCTCGCCGCCGGCCTCGACATCGCCTTCAAGTCGGGCGCCGTCACCGGCCTCCTGGTCGCCGGCCTCGCGCTGCTCGGCGTGACGATCTACTACGCCGTGCTGACCGGCGGCCTCGGCTATGCCTCCAACGACCGCGTCGTCATCGACGCGCTGGTGGCGCTCGGCTTCGGCGCCTCGCTGATTTCGATCTTTGCCCGCCTCGGCGGCGGCATCTTCACCAAGGGCGCCGACGTCGGCGGTGATCTCGTCGGCAAGGTCGAGGCCGGCATCCCCGAGGACGATCCGCGCAACCCGGCGACGATCGCCGACAACGTTGGCGACAACGTCGGCGACTGTGCCGGCATGGCGGCCGACCTGTTCGAGACCTATGCCGTGACGCTCGTCGCGACGATGGTGCTCGGCTCGATCTTCTTCGCCGGCACGGCGTTCGCCGAGGCCTCGATGCTCTACCCGCTGGCGATCGGCGGCGTCTGCGTGATCACCTCGATCATCGGCACGTTCTTCGTGAAGCTCGGCTCCAGCCAGTCGATCATGGGCGCCCTCTACAAGGGCTTCATCGCCACCGCCGTGCTGTCGCTGATCGCCATCTTCCCGATCACCTACTTGGTGTTCGGGGGCATGTCGACGGTGCTCACCACCTCCGGCGGCGTGTCGTTCACGTCGATGGACCTCTTCCTCTGCGGCCTCGTCGGCCTGATCGTCACCGGCCTGATCATCTGGATCACCGAGTACTACACCGGCACGGGCTTCCGGCCGGTGCGCTCGATCGCTCAGGCCTCGGTCACCGGCCACGGCACCAACGTCATCCAGGGCCTCGCGGTCTCGCTGGAGGCGACGGCGATCCCGGCGATCATCATCATCGCCGGCATCCTGTTCGCCAATAGCCTCGCCGGCCTCTTCGGCATCGCCATCGCGGTGACGACGATGCTGGCGCTCGCCGGCATGGTGGTGGCGCTCGACGCCTTCGGTCCGGTCACCGACAACGCCGGCGGCATCGCCGAGATGGCGGGCCTGCCGAAGGAGGTGCGCGTCACCACCGATGCGCTCGACGCCGTCGGCAACACCACGAAGGCGATCACCAAGGGCTACGCCATCGGCTCGGCCGGACTCGGCGCGCTGGTGCTGTTCGCCGCCTACACGGAGGACCTCAAGTTCTTCGCCGCGAACTCCGCGAAGCACCCCTACTTCGCGGACATCGGGACGATCGACTTCTCGCTGTCGAACCCCTACGTCGTCGTCGGGCTGTTCTTCGGCGGCCTGCTGCCGAACCTGTTCGCCGGCATCGCCATGACGGCGGTCGGGCGGGCGGCCGGCGCGGTGGTCGAGGAGGTGCGCCGGCAGTTCCGCGAGAAGCCGGGCATCATGACCGGCAAGGACCGGCCGGACTACGGCCGCGCGGTCGACATGCTGACCAAGGCGGCGATCCGGGAGATGATCATCCCGTCGCTGCTGCCGGTGCTGTCGCCGATCGTCTGCTTCTTCGTCATCGACGCCATCGCCGGCAAGGCGAACGCCTTCGCGGCGCTCGGCGCGATGCTGCTCGGCGTCATCGTCACGGGCCTGTTCGTGGCGATCTCGATGACGGCGGGCGGCGGCGCCTGGGACAACGCCAAGAAGTCCTTCGAGGACGGCTTCGTCGACAAGGACGGGGTGCGCCACATGAAGGGCTCCGAGGCGCACAAGGCGTCGGTGACCGGCGACACCGTCGGCGATCCCTACAAGGACACCGCCGGCCCGGCGGTGAACCCGATGATCAAGATCACCAACATCGTGGCGCTCCTGCTGCTCGCGGTGCTCGCCCACTGAGACGCCTGTTGTTTCGCCACCGGTTCGCGCCGGCGGCGGTGACATTGGCAACAGCCTTGTCTAGGTTCGCGGCGGTCCGCCCCGGAAGGGTCGGGCCGCCGCTGCCGTTTCGGCAACACCGCGAGCGAAAGGAGGGACCCGCCGCGTGCTCCACGTCCACATCGGCCTGCACAAGACCGGCACCTCGACCATCCAGCGGTTCTTCCGCCTGAACGCCGCCGTCACCGAGCGACACGGCCTCGTCTTTCCGGATCTCGGCTTCGGCAGCCGCACGCACGGCGGCGTCATCGCGGCGCTTCGCCAGATCGAGCAGGGCGACGCGTCGGGCGAGGCGGTCTTCGAGGCGATCGACCGGCTCGCCGACCAGGGCGGCCGGTCATTCCTGCTGTCCACCGAGAACTTCGAACTGATGCCGGCGCGCCGGATCGAGATGTTTGCCGAGCGCATCCGCCGCCGTCACGACGTGCGCGTCATCGCCTACGTGCGCGACCTCACGCGGCTGATGCCGTCGGTCTACGCCCAGCGCACCAAGAAGGGCCGCAACCTGCGCGACATCGATGCCTTCTTCGCGCTGACGCAGGACTGGCGCCGTTTCCGCTTTTCCGAGGTGATCGGCCGCTGGGGCGACGTGTTCGGCTGGGAGACCGTGCGCGTGCGCGCCCTCGACCGCGCCGCACTGGTCGGCGGCGACCTGGTCGCGGACATGGTCGACGCCGTCGGACTGCCGGCCTCGGTGCTCGACGAGGCGCTGCCCGGCACGCGCGAGACCTTCAACGCTTCGCCGCCTTGGGAGGCTGTGGAGGCGCTGCGGGCGATCTACGCCCGCATCGATGCCACCGAACTCGACTGGGACCGCCTCGCCCGCAGCACCCGCGTCGAGCGCAAGACCTACAGCGAGCCCGGTGGCGACCAGTCGACCGTCTACAAGATCAACCGGCTCGAGGACGCTTGCGCAAAGGCAGCGGAGGCGGCTGGCGGGGGTGGGCCGGTGCAGTACCTGACGCCGCAGCAGTGGGCGTCGCTGCGCGCGCTCTACGCGGCGGAGGTCGACCGCCTCAACGTGCACCTCGACCAGCCGATTCGCGTCGCCGAGGAACCGCCGCCCCCGGAGCGACCGTTCTTGCCGTCCTTCGAGACGATCCCGGCCGGGGTCCGGCGCGGCCTCGCCGAGCGCCTGGCCGAGGGGCCGCCGGTCAACGCGCTGCCCAAGGCTGTCGCGGACGTCGTCCATTCGCTCCTCGACGAGGCCTAGCCGTCATTCGGCAGTTCAGGCGATTGTTGGAAATCCCGATCACAAGGCCGTGATCCGATCGCTTCGTGTTGCCTTTGCAACGGGTTTTCCACCAGCAAGGACTAGCCGGGGGAAAGCGGCAAACGGAACGGTCGGTTCGGCGTGTTTCATATCCACATCGGCGCCCACAAGGTCGGCAGCACCAGCCTGCAGCGCTTCTTCGCGCTGAACGCCGACCTCCTCGCCGATCTCGGCATCACTTACCCGAAGGTCGGTCTCGGCTCATACGCGCACCATCCCCTCGCCAAGGCGTTCACCGAATCGAAGCAGGTGAGCGACCGCGCGGCGATGATCGTCGACCTCGCACGGCTGGCGAAGACGTCGCCGGAGGCGACGTTCCTGCTCAGCTCGGAGGTGTTCGAGTTCGCTCAGTCGCCCGGCCTTCACGACCTCGCCCAGGCGATCGCGCCGCACGACGTGCAGATCCTCATCTACCTGCGCGACTTCACCAAGCTGATCCCCTCGAAGTACGCACAGCGCACCAAGATGGGCGGCAACCACAAGAACTTCGACGAGTTCCTGAATATCGCGCACGAGATGCGCTGGCTGAGCTTCTCCAAGCTCGCGGCGCTGTGGGCCGGCCAGTTCGGCTGGGAGGCCCTGCGGATTCGCGTGCTTGAACGGGAATCGCTCGTCGGCGGCGACCTGCTACGCGACGCGTGGTCGGGGCTCGGGCTTCCCGCCGAGGCGTTCGAGCGCTGCGACCCGGCCTCGCTCGAACCGGTCAACACCTCGCCGGGCTGGGTGGCGCTGGAGGCGGTGCGCGAGATCAACCGCCGTCTCGGTGCGGCCGACCTCGGCCTGCCGAGCGAGGGGAAGACGCGCGGCATGAAGCGGACGCGGGCGAAGAGCGGGGCGAGGGCTGCGATCGACGCCTTCCGCGTCAACAAGCTCGTCGACGTCTGCTCCGCTGCGGCAAAGGACATCGGGCTCGACGACAAGCCCGGCGGCTATCTCACGCGCGACCAGTGGATCACGCTGAACGGCCTCTATCGACTCGAGATCGAGCGCTTGAACAAGCGGATCGTCGGCCCGCCGCTGCCGCTGCCGGACTCCCGTCCGCCGGACGAGCGCCCGTTCCTGCCGCGGCTCAGCGAACTCTCGCGACAGGAGCAGGCGCGGCTCGGCCGCCGCGTCGTCGGCTCGCGTGCCGTCAGGCGGCTGCCGCGGCCGGTGATCGAGGTGATCGCCGCGGTTTTCGGCGTGCGCGAGCGGGCCCGGCGAGGATCGCGCCTGGCCTCGCTCGGTGCGCGAGCGGTCGACTGGATGAAGGCGATCGTCTCGCCGCCCGCCCGCCCGGCGTGGACGAGCCGGAAGCACGAGGTCGCCGCCGCCCGTGCCGTCGCGGCGCGCCGGTCGGCGAAGCCGCGGGGTGGCGCGCCGAAACAGGACGACGCGGCGAACCAGCCGACGCTCCTGCGGCAGGTGCAGCGGCGCCTGATGCGCTGGTCGCGCCGCCTGCGCGGCTCGCAGAAGCCGCCGCCGGCCGGTTCCTGAGCAGCCGCCGCGGCGCCTCCCGGCCGATCAGAGGCTCGGGCCGACCGTCGTGGCGCCGCGCAGGATCTGCCCGATGAAGCCGTAGTCCGCGCCGCCGGTCGGCGTCTTGCGCGACAGGAAGTCGAACACTTTGCCGTCCTTCATGCCGTACTCGGCGACCTCGGTGACGCGCCCGTCGGTGTCGAAGTAGATCGCCAGCACGCGCTGGTCGGTGATTTCCGGGTTCATGAAGGCGACCGGGCGGCTCGCCTTCTGGCTGATGTAGTAGAACACCTCGCCGCCGAGCGTGCCGGTGGTCGACGGCGAGCCGAGCGACAAGAGCACCTGCTCGCGGCTCGCGCCGACGGCGAGCTGTTCGAGCGTCTCGGGCGTCAGCACGTAGCCTCGGTTGATGGTCTCGCCGATGCACCCGCCGAGCGCCAGGCACAGCACGGCGGCTAGGGCGGCGTGCGAGCGTGTCCGCGCCGGCCGGCGTCCCGCGGCTGTCGGCCCGTCGACCGGGAACACGGCTTCTGTCAGTCCCGCCACCTTGGCATCCTCCGGCAAAAGCGTTAGTCGTCCCGATCCACCGAGCGGCCCCGCCCCGTCGACGCCGCGGCGGCGAATCGCCCATTGGGGCGCCCGCCGGAACAGACGGCCCACGACGGAAGGCGTCAACGGTTCCGAGATGGTCCTGAGCATATTCAGACGCGACGATCGTCGACCGCTCGCCCTCTATGGTGCGATCGTGGCACAGGCGCGGCAGCCCGCCCTCTATACGGACCTGCACGTGCCCGACACCGTCGATGGCCGCTTCGACATGGTCGTGCTGCACCTCGTGCTCGCGGTGCGACGGCTGCGCGCCACCGCCGCGACGGAACAGCAGGCGCTGTTCGACCTGTTCGTCGCCGATATGGACCGGTCGCTGCGCGAGATGGGCGTCGGGGATCTGACGGTTCCGAAGCGCATCAAGAAGATGGCGGAAGCCTTCTACGGGCGGCTCGAGGCCTACGGCAACGCGCTGACGGCTGGCGACCGCGCCGGACTGGCCGAGGCGATCGACCGCAACGTCTTCCCCGACGCGGGCGACCCGGCCGCTGCCGGCGCGCTCGCAGCCTACGCGCTGGCGGCCGAGCAGGCACTCGCCGCCGAGCGCATCGAGGACATCGTCGCCGGCCGGATCGGGTTTCCCGCCCCGGCGGACTTCGCCGAGGAGGACGCGCGATGACCGATCTTCCCCTGTCACGCCCCGTCGAGGTGCGCCGGCTGCCGTCCGACGGCCTCGTCGTGGACGTCGTGGCGAACGCAGAGGAGCGGTCGGCGCTCGCCCGCGATCTCGACATCCCGGCGGTCGACCGTCTCGAGGCGCGACTGACGGTGACGCCGGCGCGCGGCGGCGCCCGCGTCCGCGGGCACGTCTCTGCGACCGTCGTGCAGACCTGCGTGGTGAGCCTGGAGCCGTTCGAGGCACCGGTCGAGGAGGACGTCGACATCCGCTTTTCGCGCAGCCTGCGGGCGGCGCCCGCTGCCGAGATCGATCTGACGGCGCAGGGCGACGACGCCCCGGAGCCGCTCGAAGGCGACGTCATCGACGTCGGGGCGGTGGTGGCCGAGCACCTCGCGCTCGGCCTCGATCCCTATCCGCGCAAGCCCGACGCGCGCTTCGAGGACATCGTCGAGCCGCTCGAGGAGGCACCCGCGCGCTCGCCGTTCGCCGACCTTTCCGGCTTGCTGCGCAAGCCCTGACGCCCCCCATGCAGCGTCCGACAAAGCGGTTGTGCAGGCATCGGAAACGGGTATGTTCCTGCCGCCGTGGGCAGGGCCGCTCGACGGTTGCGCAGGTGCCGACCGGCGCCGAGGTTGTTGAGCGATGACGAAGCCCGTCACCCTGTCTCTGGACGTCATGGGGGGCGACCGGGGGCCGGATGTGGTGCTGCCAGGCGCCGAGATCGCCCTCGTCCGCTGTCCGAGCATCCGCTACATCCTGTTCGGCGACGAGGCGCGCATCGCCCCGCTGCTCGCCACCCGCCCGAAGCTCGCGGCGGTGAGCGAGGTGCGCCACTGCGACATCGCCGTGCGCATGGATGACAAGCCGAGCCAGGCTTTGCGCAACGGCCGCTGGCGGTCGAGCATGTGGCGGTCGATCGAGGCGGTGAAGAGCGGCGAGGCCGCCGCAGCGATCTCGGCCGGCAACACCGGTGCGCTGATGGCGATGGCGAAGTTCTGCCTGCGCACCATGGAGGGCATCGAGCGGCCGGCGATCGCGGCGATCTGGCCGACGGTGAGGGGCGAATCGATCGTGCTCGACGTCGGCGCGACGATCGGCGCCGACGCTGGCCAGCTCGCCGACTTCGCCATTCTCGGCGGCGCCATGGCGCGCGCGGTGCTCGGCGTCGAACGGCCGACCATCGGGCTCCTCAATGTCGGCGTCGAGGAGGTGAAGGGGCTCGAGGAGATCAAGGCCGCCGCGCGCATCCTGCGCGAGTCCGCCCCGGCGACGATCGCCTACCACGGCTTCGTCGAGGGCGACGATGTCGGCTCGGGCACCGTCGACGTGGTGGTGACCGAAGGGTTCGCCGGCAACATCGCGCTGAAGACGGCGGAGGGAACCGCCCGCCAGATCGGCGCTTATCTCAAGGCCGCGATGAACAGGTCGCTGTTGTCGCGCCTCGGCTACCTGCTCGCCAAGCGGGCCTTCGACCAGCTCAGGGAAAAGATGGATCCGAGAACTGCGAACGGCGGTGTCTTCCTCGGCCTCAACGGCCTCGTCATCAAGAGTCACGGCGGCACCGACGCGGAGGGGTTCGCGAGCGCCGTCGAACTCGCCTTCGACATGGCCCGCAACGACCTGCAGGCGAAGATCGCTGACGACATCCGCGGCTTCCGAAAGGGGCGGGTGCTCGCCCCGGAAGCCGCCGCGGCGGGTGCGCCGTGAGCACCACGCGTTCGGTCATCCTCGGCAGCGGCAGTGCCTTGCCGGTGGGCGTCGTCACCAACGACGACCTCGCCAAGCGTGTCGACACCTCGGACGAGTGGATCGTCCAGCGCACCGGCATCCGCGAGCGGCGGATCGCCGGCCCCGGCGAGTACACCTCGACGCTCGGCCTCGCCGCGGCGCGGGGCGCGATCGCCGCCGCCGGCCTGAAGCCGACGGACATCGATCTCGTGCTGCTCGCGACCTCGACGCCCGACAACACGTTTCCCGCCACCGCGGTGACCATCCAGGCGGAGCTCGGCATCACCGGCGGCGCCGCCTTCGACCTGCAGGCGGTCTGCTCGGGCTTCGTCTTCGGCCTCGCGACGGCGGATGCGTTCCTGCGCACCGGCCAGGCGCGCCGCGCCGTGCTGATCGGTGCCGAGACGTTCTCGCGCATCATCGACTGGGAGGACCGCACCACGTGCGTGCTGTTCGCCGATGGTGCGGGGGCCGTGGTGTTGGAGGCGCAGTCCGGCGCTGGCGACCGCGGCGTGCTCGCCTCGAAGCTGCGCTCCGACGGGCGTCACCGCGACAAGCTCTACGTCGACGGCGGCCCGTCCTCGACCGGCACCGTCGGCCATCTGCGCATGCACGGCCGCGAGGTGTTCAAGCACGCCGTCGCCATGATCACGGACGTGATCGAGGACGTGTTCGCGCAGACCGGGTTCGGGCCGGACGACGTCGACTGGTTCGTGCCGCACCAGGCAAACCGGCGCATCATCGACGCGAGTGCCCGCAAGCTCGGCATCGCCGAGGAGAAGGTGGTGGTCACCGTCGACCGCCACGGCAACACCTCGGCCGCCTCCATTCCGCTCGCCATCGACGTCGCCGTGCGCGACGGCCGCATCAAGCGCGGCGACCTGGTTTTGGTCGAGGCGATGGGCGGCGGCTTCACCTGGGGCGCGAGCCTCATCAGATGGTGACCCGGTGCCGCGGTTGACCCCGCGCCGCCGAGACAATACCGTTCTGCGTCAAGGCGATCGGCAGGACAGCTCGGTGTTGCCCCCGCTGCCGTCGCGCGTTCGTCAAGCCTTCGGAAACGGAACCAAGCGCGCGAGCGAGGACGGGCCATGTCGGGCAGGACCGTGACACGAGCCGATCTGTGTGAGGCGGTGTACCAGAAGGTCGGTCTCTCGCGGGCGGAGTCGTCCGAACTCGTCGAGATGGTTCTCCAGGAGATCGCCGACTGCCTGTCGCGCGGCGAGGCGGTGAAGCTGTCGTCGTTCGGCTCGTTCCTGGTTCGGTCGAAGGGGCAGCGGATGGGGCGCAATCCGAAGACCGGCGAGGAAGTGCCGATCGAGCCGCGCCGGGTGATGGTCTTCAAGCCGTCCAACGTGCTGAAGGACCGCATCAACGAGGGCCTGCTCGGCGGATGACAGGTCGCCGCGCCGATGCCGGCGGCGAACCCGGCGACGCGCCGCGCACGCACGTTGCTGCGGCGGCGCGACTCTGACAGATACAAAGGTGGCATTTCGGATCGATGATCGAGGAGGCGGGCGGCCGGCGGTGGACAAGGGACCCGACGCGTTCCGTACGATCAGCGAAGTCGCGGCGGAGCTCGACCTGCCGCAGCACGTGCTGCGCTTCTGGGAAACCAAGTTCACCCAGGTCAAGCCGATCAAGCGGGCCGGCGGCCGGCGCTACTATCGGCCCGGCGATGTCGAACTGCTGCGCGGCATCCGCGGCCTCCTCTACGGCGAGGGCTACACCATCCGCGGTGTGCAGCGCATCCTGCGCGAGCAGGGTGCCCGCAAGGTGATCGGGCTCTCCCGCGGCGAGGTCGACGACGCGCCGCTGCCGGACGAGCCTGAACGGGACGGCCCTCTGTTCGACTTCGACGATGACGACGCGCCGCCACCCGGTCGTGCTGTGCTCGCCGCCCGTGCCGTCGACGCGGCCGACGAGGCGGAGGAGGAAGCGTCGATGCGCGAGCCGGTGCTGCGCGCCCGGCGCGAGCCGCCGGCGGTCGGCGAGGGTCCGGACGCCGAGGTCGGCGGGCGCCGCAGTCTCTCGGTCGGCGACGCCGACGACCACGGCCCGGTGCCGCGCGGCATTCGCACCGACGACGACGACGCTGGCCACCGCAGTTCGGCGCTGCGCTTCTTCGACCGCTTGCGCGGCGACGTCGGGCGCGGCGAGGGCGCGCTGACGCGCGAGGAGATCCGCAGCCTGCAGGCAACGCTGTTCGAGCTGCTCGAGTGCAAGCGACTGCTTGACCAGGCGCGCTGACCGCCGGCCTCCGTTGCAGACCATCGACGAGACGAGGCGAGCCATGACGGCCGTGACCGGTGGCGGGGACGACGGCGGCGTGCGATCCGACGGGCTCGAGCCGCTCACCGGCATCGTCACCACCGACCTCGCCGCCGTGACGCGCGGCCGCTTCGTGCCGGCCCGACGGCTGCAGCGCACCGCCGCGACCGGCGTCGGCTGGCTGCAGGCCGACCTGTCGCTCACGCCGTTCAACTCGATCGTCCACCCGAACCCGTGGGGCTCCATCGGCGACCTCCGGCTGATCCCGGATCTCGCGGCGCGCTTCCGAACCTCGCTGACCGGCGCGCCGACGCCCTTCGACCTCGTCTGCGGCGATCTCGTCGAGCTCGACGGAATACCATGGAGCTGCTGCCCGCGCACGCTGCTGCGCGGGGCGCTGTCCGATCTGCAGGCCGAGGCCGGGCTCTCCGTCGTCGCTGCCTTCGAGCACGAGTTCGCGATTTCCGGCGGTGGCTTTCCTCCGGCGCACGCCTTCGCCTTCGAGGCGCTCCGGCGCACCGATCCGTTCGCCCCGCGGCTGATGGCGGCGCTCACCGAGGCCGGCGTCGATCCGGACGTCGTCATCGCCGAGTACGGCGCCGACCAGTTCGAGATCACGCACGCGCCGTGCGACGGCCTCACTGCTGCCGATCGCGCCGTCGCCGTGCGCGAGATCACGCGCGAGATCGCGCGATGCCTCGGCTGGCGGGCGACCTTCTCGCCGAAGACGGCGCCGGATGCCGTCGGCAACGGCGTGCACATCCACTTCAGCCTGGCTGACAGGGAAGGGCGTCCGGTGACCTACGATCCCGCCGCGCCGGGCGGGCTGTCGCCGGCGGCCGGCGCCTTCTGCGCCGGCGTGATCGCCCACCTGCCGGCGATCACCGCCTTCACGGCATCGAGTGTGCCGTCCTACCTGCGGCTGAAGCCGCATTCCTGGAGCGCTTCCTACACCTCGCTCGCCGTGCGCGACCGCGAGGCGAGCCTGCGCATCTGCCCGGTGACGACGATTGGCGGCCGCGACCCCGCCGGCCAGTACAACATCGAGTTCCGCGCCGCCGACGCCACCGCCAACCCCTATCTGGCGCTGGCCGTGATCGTGCGGGCAGGCCTCGAAGGGCTGCGCCGTCGCCTGCCGGCACCGCCGCTGGTAGTCGGCGATCCGGAGGAGATGACGGAGCCGGAGCGTCTCGCGCTCGGGCTCGTGCGGCTGCCGCAAAGCCTCTCGGCGGCCCTCGACGCGCTCGCGGCCGATCCCGTCGTCCGCGGCTGGTTCGCTCCGGTGTTCCTCGAGTGTTTCGAGGGCGTGAAGCGCGGCGAGATCGCGCACCTGGAAGACCGCGATCCCGCCGACGTCTGCGGGCTCTACCGCACGCTGTTCTGAGACGCGCGGCGCTGCGTCATTCCCGCGGTGGGAAAACGCCCTGCAGGGCGATGCACGGCAACAGCGTGCGGGTCGACATGCCACCGCTCTCGGTGCGTTCCTGCGCCACCACCTGCTTGCGGAGATGCGGCAGCTTGAACGTCGTCTGCCCGTTGCCGCCGTAGGTCGTGCCGAGCAGCGAGAACAGCGCGATGTTCTGGTTGATCGGCAACACGCTGCCGTCCGCCTTCGCCCAGCCGCGCGGGCAGAACTTGAAGGCGACGAACATTATCTCGCCGAGGAACGGCTCGGCCGCCGCGGCGGCCGGCGGAACCGGCGAGGCCGTAGCGAGAGCCGCGGCGGCGAGGAGCGTGGCTGCAATGGTCTTCGTCATGGCGAGGCTCCATCTCTCGGGCTGCGGGCCGGCGATCAGTCGAACACCTTCGCCTTCGCGCAGGTGAGCGCGCTGTCCGGCGCCGCCGCCGCCTTCGTCAGGCCGCCGTCCTTGGTGATGCCGAGCACCACGCAGACGCTGTACTTGAGCATTTCCTTGTCGGGCCAGCCGACGAAGTCGTAGGCCGTCGTGCCGTCGAAGACCTGCTCAAGGCTGTCACCCGTGCCGTAGTAGGCGGTCGAGCCCCAGGCGATCTTCTTACCGGTCGTCGGCTGGTTGTTGTTGTCGTAGGGCAGGCTGTACTGCAGCGACTGGTACGGCCACTCCCAGTCGCAAGGCAGCGCCCAGTCGGCGTCTTCGCAGCGGTAGTTGTCCGACGTCGTGCTACGGCCGTTGGCGTAGCTGTGCACGATCATCGACTTGGTGAACTTGCGCGGCTCGTAGAGGCCCATCTCGTACTTGCCGGCGATCAGCGCGGTGTAGCGGTTGCCGGTGTTCTCGACGTTCCACGTCCACGGGGAGTTGCGCACCACCGGCGACTGCGTCGTCTCGAAGTGGTAGTTGTCGCCCCACATCACCTTGTCGACCGGCAGGCCCTTGCCGTGGTCGAAGTCGAGCACGCCGTAGGGGCCGCGCAGGTCGAAGTTGACCCGATCCGGCTCGCCCACCTCGCTGAGGTCGACCGCGATGTCGATGCGTGGGAAGTCCTGGCCGGCCTGGAAGGTCCAGGTGATCGTCACCGGCGTCTCGTATTTCTTGTTGCCCGCCTTCTCGATCGGCGTCTTCTCGGCGAACTCGCCGTTCTCGTCCTTCGGAATGGGCATGCGCGTACCGTATCGCGGATAGCTCATCACGAAGCGGTGCGCCGCCGACGCCTTGTTCTTGGCGACCTTGCTCTCGCCTGTCACGGGGAACTTGCGGCCGAGCGGCGAATCGTCGGCGCCGAACACCTTGTTGGCGATGGTCCCCTCGTCGTTGTTGGTGAAGATGCGGTAGCCTTCGTGGCCGACGAAGTAGCCGAACCCGCCGTCGCTGCCGCCGGGATCGTCGGCCCGCACGGTCGTGTTCTTGTTCGGGCGGTAGGTCATCTGCACGGCGTAGCCGCCGTTGCCCTCGTTGCCGCCCCCCTGGCGCTTCAGCGCCACGGTGCGCATCAGGCCGCGGGAATCGTACCAAGTGTAGACGTCGGACACGACGCCGTTCACCGTCTTCGTCTTGACCGTCACCTCGTCCTGCGAGGCGGCCGCCGCCGGCAGCGCCAGCACGGCACTCGCCAGCAGGGCACCGGCCAGCATGCCGACGGTGGACCGGGTGGACACTTCCAGAATTCTGGGCTTCGTCGGCATCGCATCCCTCACGCGTCACAGTGCGAACAACGGCGCCGCCTGCGACGCCACGGACGGGTGCTGCCCGAACCGCACCTCAAGATGGCGGCGAAAGCAGCGTGCGTGCTGTGACGTGCGTCATCCCCCGAGCGAATGCCGCAAGGGGAGTGTACGAGAGTTGTCAGACCGCGGCGACCACCGATCGGCCGACCCCGCGACTTTGTGATCAGGCCTTCGAGCCGGAGATCGGCGCCTGGAGCGTGGGGTCGAGTGCCCGCAAACGGCGAATCTTCAAGTTACTCAACCTGTACGCGAAGTCGAGCTTCCGTTTTGCACGATTAGGCCAATTGATCTCCAATATTTCATCATTTCAACGTGTAAGTAAAACTCATCGTCCGGCAATCGGAACTCAAATTCACTCGCATCGCCAAGTCGCGGGGAGATCGTCGACGGAAAGACAGGGGCACATCGAAAGGGGTTTCTCATTGTTTCCGTAAGGTATCGTATAATTTTCCCATCGAACGTGAGAAAGTAGTCAATAAAATTGACATGCCCAAGATATATATTGTATATATCTCGATAATGTTTAGGAGGAGACATTTTAAGTAGAGTGAATAGCGACTCTACGCCGCTCGTATCTTTGTCACTATGCGCACGAGTTATGCGATCTATTCCATCTCTTATAGAAAACTCTATCGCTTGATCAAAATTCCACGCGGGCTGGCTCTCGAGTGGGCCTAGTGAAACGACGCGGAATGGATCATTTATCCATTCTTCATCGCAGAAATGAAAGAAATTCGTGGGGAACGCCCTCTGATTTCCATACAGTAGTGTTGGAAATGCTTCGTTGAGTAAAACAAAAGTTGTGTAGAATTTCACTCCGCCGCTAAGCGAGTGTCTTGCGAGTTTCGCGAGATGCGGCCACTCCCTCAATATGAAAGATGCGCGCCCCGGATCAATTTTTCTTGGTATAGCGCCAATTAGTCGATTTGGAGAATCTGGGCCTTGCTCGGGATCATAAGCACCCGAGAATACATAGCTCTTTGAATAGACGCTCTGATCTACGAGTATCTTCATCTACGCCTTCGAGCCGGAGATCGGCGCCTGGAAGGTGAGGCCGAGGTCCCAGGGGAAGTAGATCCAGGTGTCCTGCGACACCTCGGTGATGAAGGTGTCGACCAGCGGCCGCCCCTGGGGCTTGGCGTAGACGGTGGCGATGTGCGCCTTCGGCAGGATGTCGCGCACGACGCGCAGCGTCTGGCCGGTGTCGACGAGGTCGTCGATGACGAGGATCGCCGAGCCCTCGCCGCCGGCGAGCTCGATCAGCTGCGGCGCGACGTCCTTCAGGACGACGAGGCCGCCCTGTTCCTTGTACTCGTGGTAGCTGGCGATGCAGATCGTCTCGATCAGGCGGATGCCGAGCTCGCGCGCCACGATCGCCGCCGGTACGAGGCCGCCCCGCGTCACGCAGACGATCGCCTGCCAGTTGCCGACGCTGCCGACCCGCCAGGCGAGCGCCCGCGCGTCGCGGTGAAACTGGTCCCACGAGACCGGGAACGCCTTCTCGGCTCCGGGCAGCATCGGCGTCATCGGCGGGTCTCTCCGGCGGGCTCGGGTGGCAGACCGTGGGCGGTGCGTACGGCGGCGACCATCGCCGCCACCTCGGCGGCCACCTTGATCAGCCGGCCGGGATCGCGGGTACGAACGACAAGGCGCGTCGCGTAGCGGGCGCCGTCGAAATAGGGGTAGGAGCCGAGGATCGCATCCGGGTTCGCCTGAGCGATGGCACCGAGCGGCTCGGCGATGACGCCCTCCGGCAGGCCGGCGTCGATCGTCTCCGACAGCATCCGCCGGCCGGTGGCGAGTGTCGGCGCGACGGCGTCGAGCATCGCCTGCATGATCGCCGGCACGCCGGCCATGACGACGACGTTGCCGATGCGGAAGCCCGGCGCCTTCGACACCGCGTTCGGCACGAGGTCGGCGCCGGCGGGAATGCGGGCCATGCGCAGCCGCGCCGGCGTCAGTTCGGCGTCGCTGAAGCGCTCCTTCAGCATCGCCACGGCGCGCGGATCGACGTCGATCGGCACGCCGAACGCCTTCGCCACCGCGTCGGCGGTGATGTCGTCGTGGGTCGGCCCGATGCCGCCGGTGGTGAACACGTAGTCGTATTCGGCGCGCAACGCGTTCAGCGCGGAGACGATGCGGTGCTGGACGTCCGGGACGACACGCACTTCCGACAGGTCGATGCCGATCGCCGTCAGGTACTCGGCGATGTAGCCGATGTTCTTGTCCTTGGTGCGTCCCGACAGGATCTCGTCGCCGATCACCAGGATCGCCGCGGTGACCGTGTGCTCCGCGCTGTCGGGGGTCGTCATGTCGGGCGCCATCGGGAACCTCGCGGCGGGGGGATTGCTGCTTACCCCGCTCCCACCCGGCGCTCAAGCCGATTCGCCCGCGGGGTCCGGCGCGGCGGCGCGGGTGAGCCGGTCGGCGAGCGCCTCGCCGAGGCCGCCGCCCCCGGCCCCATCCGGCCGCTCACGTCAACAGCGCCTCGAAGAACATGTGCGTATTGACGACGTTGAGCGCGTAGATGCCGATGATGGCGTGCGAGATACTCGCCCCGACAAGCGAGCGCTGGCGGGAATACATCCAACCCCAGAAAATTCCGGGCACCAGCACCATCAGCGCAAAGAACATGTCGATGTGCTGGTGGAAGACGGAGAACATCAGATTGACGGTAATATTCGCCTTCCACGAAGCGAACTTGCCGCCGAAGACCTGCTCCAGGGGGCCCTGCAGTGTGCCACGGGCGACGAATTCCTGCACAGGAGCCAGCGCGATGTAGACGAGGGCACCGGCTGCGACGATCGGTGTCAGGGCCGCGACCTCGCCGCCAAACTTGAACAGCGGCAGGGCGCCGAGTTCCGGCGAGGCGAACTGTCCGGCGACCATCGCCAGCGTCAGGATCGCGCAGCCCAGGATCGACAGCATCACCGCCTCGCCGGTGTGGATGCGCCACCTGTGCCATGTAACGCCGAGGAGTTCGATGGGCAGACCGCTGCGCGCCAGAATGAACACTGAGCCGAAGAATGGCACCAGCATTAACGAGATCAGTGTCAGGCTGTGACTCTGCGCGCGCATCTCGTGAAAGAAGCTTATAAGCGAGATATAGCCAAAGATAACAGCAGACATCGAGGCAAAGATCGAGCCAAAGGCCAGCCGCATCTGTTGATGGCTGATGTCGTTGATGACGACCACGAGGCCGTCGAGATGGCCGTCGGCGCGGCGGAACTTGCTGATCTTGAGGTTGAGGAAGAGCAGCGTGCTGTCGCGCCAGAAGCGGAGGTTCTCGCTCTGCGTCTCGTCTGGCGTCGACAGGCTGCGCAACACGGGATCTACGATGCGATCGTAGGTGCTGTCGGTGGCGAAACAGGAGTAGAGCGGCTCGCCGGTGCGTGACTGGAACCCGTCACCGAGCAGGGTCCGTACGGCGGGATTGACGTGCAGCAACGCGCCGGACTGGCTGACGATCAGCACGCCGGCGGCCGAATTCTCGACGGCGCTGAAATAGAAGTCGTGAATCGGCTCGGACCGAGGCGCGTCGTGCAAGACAGCGGGGCCTTGGCGCATCGGAAGCCTGACCGATCAGGGTGGGTAACGGTGAGCCCGCGCACAATTGCACCCCCTCGTGAAAGGCGCGTGACCGTTCGGGAGGCGTTGCACGGGCGTCCCCGTCGGATCGCTGGACAACGAGCCGTGTCCGCCGTCCTCAGGCGGGCTTCGGAGCCTCGCCCGGCCGCGGCGCGGCGGCGCGGCCGAGCCGGTCGGCGAGCGCCTCGCCGAGGCCGCCGGCCGGCAGCGGCATCACGGCGATCGTCTCGGCGCCGCTGGCGTCGAGCGCCCGCAGGCCGGCGAACAGGTTGCGCGCGGCGTCGGCGAGATCGCCGCGCTCGCTCAGCTGGAACACCGCCACCGCCGCCTCCGTGCCCGGCGGCAGCTGCGGGCCGAAGGCGAGCAGCGCCTCGCCCGGCCGCACCTCGGCGGCGTCGAGGCGCAGCGCCGCGCGCGGCGCGTAGTGCGAGGCGAGCTGGCCGGGGGCGATTGGCCGCTCCGCATCCGCTTCGGGTCGGGCGAGCGGCGCGCCGAGCACCGCCTCGATCGCCGCCGCGTCGAGGCCACCGGCCCTGAGCAGGCGGCCGCCGTCGCCGTCGACCGCGACGATCGTCGACTCGACGCCGATCGGACAGGGGCCGCCGTCGATCACCAGCGCCACTGTCGGGCCGAGCTCGGCGACTACCGCGTCGGCCGTGGTGGCGCTGACGCGGCCGGAGCGGTTGGCGCTGGGGGCGGCGAGCGGGCGGCCGAGCGCACGGGCGAGCGCCGCCACCACCGGCGCGTCGGGCACCCGCAGCGCCACCGTCTCGAGCCCTGCCGTCACCGCGGCCGCCACCGGCGAGCCAGGCCGGCGCGGCACCACCAGCGTCAGCGGCCCTGGCCAGAAGGCTTCCGCCAGGCGGCGCGCGCGCCCCTCGACGATGCCGTGGCGGTCGGCCTCGGCGAGGTCGGCGCAATGGACGATCAGCGGATTCTTCGCCGGCCGGCCCTTGGCGGCGTAGATTGCCGCCACCGCCGCCGGGTTGGTCGCGTCGGCGGCGAGGCCATAGACGGTCTCGGTGGGCACACCGACGAGCCCGCCGCCGGCGAGCACGGCGACGGCGCCGGCGAGGGCCGCCGGGTCGGCGAGCAGCGTCGCAGCGTCGACCCGCGCGGTGTCGACCTTCGTCGGGGATGCGGGCGCCGGCGTCGGCGCCGCATTGGATGGGGGCATGGGGTCGCCTAGAGTTGCCGCGAAGCGCCGCGACGGGGACGTGATCGCCGCACCTGTCGGGGATCGCGACCGGAGCGTCAAGCCGGCGCACACGAGTGGGGAGACACGCCGATGGCCTACCGGGCACCGGTCGAGGAGATCGCCTTCACGCTGCGCCATGTCGCGGGCCTCGCCGGCGCGATGGCGGCCGGCGCTGTCGGCGACCTGTCGGACGACCTCGTCGACGCGGTGCTGTCGGAGGCCGGCCGCTTCGCCACCGACCGCGTGGCGCCGCTCGACGCCGTCGGCGACCGCGTCGGCGCCCGCTTCGAGGCCGGCACCGTCACCATGCCGCCCGGCTGGAAGGAGGTCTACCGCGCCTGGAGCGAGGCCGGCTGGAACGGCCTCGTCGCCGATCCGGCGCACGGCGGGCAGGGCCTGCCGGTGGCGCTGGGGGCCGCGACCGCCGAGATGTGGAACGCCGGCGCGCTCGCCTTCGGGCTCGGCCCGACGCTCACCATCGCCGCCGCCGAGGCGGTCGCCACGCACGCTACGCCGGAGCTGAAGCGCCTCTATCTCGACAAGCTCGTCTCTGGCGAATGGATGGGCACGATGAACCTCACCGAGCCGCAGGCCGGCTCCGACCTCGCGGCGCTCGCCACCCGCGCCGAGCCGGCGGCGGACGGCAGCTTCCGGCTGTTCGGCCAGAAGATCTTCATCACCTTCGGCGAGCACGACCTCACCGACAACATCGTCCACCTGGTGCTCGCCCGCCTGCCGGACGGCCCGGCCGGCACCAGGGGCCTGTCGCTGTTCCTCGCGCCGAAGTTCCTGGTCGGGGCCGACGGCAGCCTCGGGCGGCGCAACGACGTCGTCTGCCGCTCGATCGAGCACAAGCTCGGCATCCACGCTTCGCCGACCTGCGTGATGGGCTATGGCGACGGCGGCGAGGGGGCGGTGGCCTTCCTCGTCGGCGAGCCGCATCAGGGCCTGAAGTGCATGTTCACGATGATGAACAATGCCCGCCTGCAGGTCGGCATCGAGGGCGTGGCGATCGCCGAGCGGGCGACGCAGCAGGCGCTCGCCTTCGCGCAGGAGCGCCGCCAGGGCCGCTCGCCGCGCTGGAGCGGCAGCGGCATGAGCCCGATCGTCGAGCACCCGGACGTGATGCGCATGCTGCTCACCATGCGCGGCCTCACCCGCGCCGCCCGTTCGATCGCCTATTCCTGTGCCGTCGCCATCGACCGCGCCCGCTCGGCGACGGGGGACGGGCAGCGTCACTGGCAAGAGCGCGCCAACCTGCTCACCCCGGTCGCCAAGGCGTTCTCCACCGACGTCGGCGTCGACGTCGCCTCGCTCGGCATCCAGGTGCACGGCGGCATGGGCTACATCGAGGAGACCGGCGCCGCCCGCCACCTGCGCGACGCGCGCATCGCGCCGATCTACGAGGGCACCAACGGCATCCAGGCGATCGATCTCGTCACCCGCAAGCTGCCGCAGTCGGGCGGCGCGGCGGTGCGCGGCTACATCGCCGAACTGCGGACGATCGCCGACCGCGCCCGCGGCGAGAACCGGCCCGAGCTCGGCGATGCCGCCCGCCGTCTTTCGCTCGCCCTCGACGATCTCGCCGCCGCCACCGAATGGCTGATCGCCGCTCAGGCCGACGGCCGCGGCGAGGCGGCACTCGCCGGCGCGACGCCCTATCTCAAGCTGTTCGGCCTCGCCGCCGGCGGCGCCTACCTGGTCGACGCCGCGCTGGCGGTGGAGGATGCCGCCGGGCGGCCGGGCCGGACGCTGGTCGCCCGCCACTTCGCCGAGGCGCACCTGCCGGAGACGGCGAGCCTGCGGGTGATCGTGGGAGAGGGAGGCGGCGCCGTGCTGGCGGCGACGGCGGAGCTGCTGGCTGGCTAGTTGCCCGGCAGCAGCGCGCCCAGCGCCAGTTGCTTGTAGGCGTCGACGAGGCGGCGGGCCTCGTCGGGCGGTAGCCGGGCAGCGAGGCGCATGGTGCATTCGCCGAGGTGCCAGACCAGATAGGCTGCGTCGTCGAGGGCGCGCGCGTCGCGGGCCGGGTCGATGCGGGCGAGCACGTCGGCGAGCCGGCGGCCGTTGGCGCGGCTCTCCGCCTCCTCCATCGCCTGCAGCGTGCGGTCCGTCTGCGTCGCGGCAAGGATGTCGCGCAGCACCGGCTCGGCCTGGAACATCGCGAAATAGAGATCGTAGAGCGCCGAGAACGCCGCGCGCAGGGCCTCTGCGCTGTCGACGCCGTCGAGCGCCTCGGCGATGCACTGCCGGCAGTCGGCGAAGTAGCGGGCGGCCAGCGCCGCGATGAGGGCGCTGCGGTCGGGGAAGTACTGGTAGAGCGAGCCGATCGAGACGCCGGCGGCCGACGCGACCTCGCTCATCTTCAGCTGGTCGCCACCATGGCGGGCGATGAGCTCCGAGGCGGCGGCGAGAATCCGCTCGACCCGCTCGCGCGCCCGACGCTGCGACGGCACACGGCCCGTCGCGGCGGGACCTGCCGCGGCGCCTTCAACCATTCCTACCGATGGGGCCGTCTCCGCCACGCTGTCTCCGTCACGAGCATTGCTTGACACACAAAATATGAGCATCTATCACTTTCTGCAAATGTGAGACTTACTCATATTATGGAGGAGGCACCCATGACGACGACCAGAAACCACTCGGACGAGAGCACCGCGCCGGTGCTCGTCCTCGGGGCGAACGGCAAGACGGGGCGGCGCGTCCGCCAGCGGCTGGAGGCGGCCGGGGTGCCGGTGCGGGCGGGCTCGCGCAGCGGCTCGCCGCCTTTCGATTGGGACGATGCGGCGACCTGGGGGCCGGTGCTCGCCGGCGCGCGGTCGGCCTACGTCACCTTCCAGCCGGACGTGGCGATCCCGGGCGCGCTCGCCACCGTGACGGCGTTCTTCGCCGCCGCCCGCGACCACGGCGTGCGGCGGCTCGTGCTGTTGTCGGGGCGCGGGGAGGCGGAAGCCTTGGCGGCCGAGGAGGCGCTGAAGGCGTCGGGGGCCGACTGGACGGTGCTGAGTGCCGCGTGGTTCTTCCAGAACTTCAGCGAGGACTTCTATCTCGAGCCGATCCGCGCCGGCCACGTGGCGCTGCCGGTGGCGGCCGCCGCGCCGGAGCCGTTCGTCGACGCCGAGGACATCGCCGACGTGGCGGTCGCGGCGCTCACTAACCCCGGGCATTCCGGCAGGACCTACGAACTCACCGGCCCGCGCCCGATGACCTTCGCCGACGCCTTCGCCGAAATCGCCGCAGCGACCGGCCAGCCGTTGCGGCTGGAGGCGGTCTCTCCGCAGGACTACGCGGCCGAACTGCAGGCCGCGGGCCTGCCACAGGCGATGGTCGACCTCATCGTCTACCTGTTCACCAATCTGCTCGACGGCCGCAACAGCCGCCCGGCAGACGGCGTGCGTCGAGCGCTGGGACGGGAGCCGTGCGATTTCGCCGACTACGTGAAGCGCACGGCGGCGAGCGGCATCTGGAAGCCGCAAAGCTGAGCGTCGGGCGCCGCGTCTGCGATCAGGCGCTTGCGGCCGCCGCGGCTCTCGCGCGGCCGAGGCTGAGCGAGAGCACTGGGCTGGCGGAAAACACCGGCGAGGGCGATGCCGCGTCGACGACCCCCGTTGCGGAAAAGCGTCGACCGGACGGCGCTCCCGCCGGGGCGACCGGCGTGAGGCCCTTCAGCACGCAGTGCGGGTTCGGCGCGATCAGGAAGATCTCGTCCTCGCACGCCCCGCACATGGCCTTCACTCCCTGCCGCCGACCGGCGCGAGCGCGGCTTGTAGCCGCCCGCGCCGGCTTCGCCAACCCGGCCTGGCGGCCGGCCCGATCGTCAGGGCTGGAACGTCGCCGTCACCAGGGCGAAGTTGGTCTTGTTGTTGTTCGGCTGGGCGAGGCCGGTCATCAGCATGTTGCCGGAGGTCATCGTCATCTTGAACGTGACTTTGTACTTGTTTCCGTTGATCTTCTGCGTCAGCTCGCTGTTGATCGAACAGTCGCTGTTCACGTCGAGCGTGCCGGTGAAGGTGAAGGCCGTGTTGCTGCGCAGCGCCTCGTAGCAGTCACCCTTGGTCAGCTCACCGCTATTGTTGAAGGTGAGCTTGCAGTACTCGGGACCATCGGGCGTCGTCAGCGCCATGATCCAGTTTCCCTTCAGAGCGGAGGTCGAGCACTGGGCCGCGGCGGCGGGGCCGACGGCGGCGAGCGCGATCGCGCCGGCGACGAGCAGGCCGAACAGGGTGGACGAGGCGGTCTTCATCGAGGCTTCTCCCGTTGCTGCGGCCGCGCCAGGAGATGTCGGACGCGGACGGAGGGCGGGAGAATCACCGGAGTCGCGGCGGCGGGCAAGCCGTCGGCGTCACGGGCGCGGGCGGCCACAGCCCGCAACGGAAACGGCCCGCGGAAGGGCTCCGCGGGCCGCCATCTTCTGTCGCCTGGGACGTCGCTCGTCAGCCTGCGCCGACCGCGTCCTTCGCCTCGTCGACGGCCTCCAGGCACTCGTCGTATTCCTGCTCGCCCTGTTCGCGCTTGGCGTCGGCGAGCGCCTCGTTGAGGTTCTCCAGCACCTTGCCGGTCGGGTTCTTGGCGAGTTCCGCCTCGATGAACTGGATGCCGGCGGTGCAGTCGGCCGCCTCGTCGGCGAAAGCAGGGGTCGCGGCGAAGGCGAGCGCGGCGACCGCCGCGGCGAGCGTGATCCGAGTCATGTTTATGCAGCCTCCCTGGGTTTGTTGAAGGTTGGTGGTGAAAGATGGTTGGTCGAGATCCGCGCGACCGCCGGCCGTCACTCGACGATCAGCGTGCCCGTCATGCCCTGCTCCTGCAGGCCGGCGATGTACCACTCGTAGGTGCCGGTGCGGATCGGCACGAAGTCGAACTCGACCGTGCCGGCCACGTCGAACTCCAGCGCCTGCGGTGCACCATACGGGTGGATCTCGATGTTGTTGATGACGATCTGGTTCACCCACACGTTGCGGAAGAACTCCGGCGCCATGAACTTGTATTCCTTGCCGCCGTTCGAGGTGATGAGCAGGCGGTAGGACTTGCCACCCTCCATCTTGATCTCTTTGCCCTCGACGGCGAAGTCGCTTCCGCCCTGGGCACCCAGGACGATCTCTCCGAGCTTTTTGCGTCCCTTGGCGATGTCGGCGGCCTCAGTGGCGAGCGAGCCGGCGATCAGCACCGCGGCGGCGGCGGTGGCGAGATGGAGCAGCTTCATCAGTGTACCTCCCGGGTAGTTTTGCCTGTTGCGATCTTGGCGGTCTCACGCGATCCGTCGAACTGCCCCGGTGGAGGCGCCCGTCCCGGACGATCCAGCGTCGCGGCGGCCGCGCCGCCGGAGCGGCTGGGCTCGACGGTCGAATGTGTCGTGGGACAGGTAAACGGATTTTCTTCTGAGACGCTACCCCGAATTGCCGATCGCTTCCGGAGCATTGCGAAGAATGGCAACCGGGGCGCAAGTAGTATTCAGCTGCGCTACTTATGAAAGACTTATTCGGGAAGTTTTCCGTAAGCAGCTTGGCAAATTTCCTCGCGTGCCGGGTATCGCAGTCCCGGGACGGGGTGGGCTGAAGCCCGCATTCGCCGACCGCGCGGCGCCGGCCCGACGGCCATCCGCCGGCGTGCACCCTTCATTGCGCGTGCTAAGAGTGACCCGTTCAGTCGGCGAGGCGGTGGCGAGGGGAAGCGATGAGCGACGGGCGCAAAGGGGACGTCAGGCCGGGAGACGGCGGGCCGGGCGACGGCGGTCATGACGAGCGCACGAGCGACGCCAGCCTCGACCAGGCGGCGCTCTACTTCCATCGCTATCCGCGGCCCGGCAAGCTCGAGATCCGCGCCACCAAGCCGCTCGGCAACCAGCGCGACCTGGCGCTCGCCTACTCGCCCGGCGTCGCCGCCCCGTGCCGCGCCATCGCCGCCGATCCCGCCACCGCCGCGCTCTACACGGCCCGCCAGAACCTCGTCGGCGTCGTCTCCAACGGCACCGCCGTGCTCGGCCTCGGCGCCATCGGCGCGCTCGCCTCCAAGCCCGTGATGGAGGGCAAGGCGGTGCTGTTCAAGAAATTCGCCGGCATCGACGTCTTCGACATCGAGGTGGGGGAGACCGACGTCGCCCGCTTCGTCGACGTGGTGGCGGCGCTGGAGCCGACCTTCGGCGGCATCAATCTCGAAGACATCCGCGGGCCCGACTGCTTCGCCATCGAGGCGGCGCTGCGCGAGCGCATGAAGATCCCGGTCTTCCACGACGATCAGCACGGCACGGCGATCATCGTCGGCGCTGCCGTGCTCAACGCGTTGGAGCTTTCGGGCAAGAAGATCGCGGACATCAAGATCGTCGCGTCGGGCGCCGGCGCCGCCGGGCTCGCCTGCCTCAACCTGCTCGTCCGCATGGGCGCGCGGCGCGAGAACGTCTGGGTGACCGACCTCGGTGGCGTTGTCTACGCTGGCCGCACCGAGCTGATGGATCCGTGGAAGGCCGTCTACGCGCAGCAGACCGACGCCCGCACGCTCGCCGACGTGATCGGCGGCGCCGACGTCTTCCTGGGCGTCTCGGCGCCCGGTGTGCTGAAGCCCGAGATGGTCGCCGCGATGGCGCCGCAACCGCTGGTGCTGGCGCTCGCCAACCCGGTGCCGGAGATCATGCCGGAGGCGGCGCTCGCCGTGCGCCCGGACGCGATGATCTGCACCGGCCGCTCCGACTACCACAACCAGGTCAACAACGTGCTGTGCTTCCCCTACGTCTTCCGGGGTGCGCTCGACGTCGGCGCGACGGCGATCAACGAGGAAATGAAGATCGCCGCCGTCGAGGCGATCGCGGCGCTTGCCAAGGAGCCGCCGTCCGATGTCGCGGCGCGCGCCTACGGCGGCGAGCAGGCGGGCTTCGGCCCGACCAGCCTGATCCCTTCGCCGTTCGACCCGCGGCTGATCCTGCGCATCGCCCCGGCGGTGGCGAAAGCGGCGGTGGCGACGGGCGTCGCCGCCCGCCCGCCGGCCGACTGGAAGGCCTACGAGGACAGCCTCGAGCGCTTCGTCTTCCGCTCCGGCCTCGCCATGAAGCCGATCGTCTCGGCGGCGCGCGCCGCGCGCAAGCGCATCGTCATGGCCGACGGCGAAGACGAGCGCGTGCTGCGCGCCGCCCAGGTGGCGATCGAGGACGGCATCGCCCAGCCGATCCTGGTCGGCCGGCCCGCCGTCGTCGAGACGCGGCTGAAGCGCTACGGCCTGTCGGTCAGGCCGGGACGCGATTTCGAGCTGATCAATCCCGAGGACGACCCGCGCTACCGCGACTATGTCGACCTCTATTTTGAGCGCGTCGGCCGCCAGGGCGTCAACCCGGAGGCGGCCCGCGCCATCGTGCGCACCAACACCACGGTCATCGCGGCGCTCGCCGTGCAGCGCGGCGAGGCCGACGGGCTGCTCTGCGGCCTCGACGGCCGCTTCGACCGCCACCTGCGCGACATCCGCCAGATCATCGGCCTGAAGCCCGGCGCGAGCGGGCTGTCGACGCTGTCGCTCTTGATCTTCAACGAGGGCGCCTATTTCCTCGCCGACACCGCCGTGCGGGAGAACCCGACCGCCGAGGAGATCGCCGAGACGACTCGGTTCGCCGCGATCCACCAGCGCCGCTTCGGGTTCGAGCCGAAGGTGGCTCTGCTGTCGCATTCGAACTTCGGCTCGCAGAAGACCGCGTCCGCCGAGAAGATGCGGCGCGCCACGGCGCTGCTCTGGGGCGAGTGCCCGGACATCGAGGTGGACGGCGAGATGCATGGCGACGCCGCCGTGTCGGCGCTGGTGCGCGAGCGGGCGATGCCGAACGGACGGCTGTCCGGCCCGGCGAACCTGCTCGTCTTCCCGACCCTCGACGCCGCCTCGATCGCCATGACGTTGCTCAAGGAGGTGGCCGACGGCCTGCACGTCGGCCCGATCCTGATGGGCACGGCGAAGCCCGCCCACATCCTCTTGTCGTCCGCGACGAGCCGCGGCGTCGCCAACATGCTCGCGGTGACAAGCGTCGAGGCGCAGGCCGGCTGAGCCGACCCGTCAGGCCGGGCCGTAGGGCGGCGGCGGGATCGCCACGTGCGCCTCGCGCAGCGCCGCCGACCAGCGCTGGCGGAGATCCTGAAAATAACCGTCCTGCGCCTCGATGCGGTGGCGCAGTTCCGAGGCGAAGACGTCGCGCCGGATCGTCAGCACGTCGATCGGCAATCCGACCGACAGGTTCGAGCGGATGGTCGAATCCATCGAGATCAGCCCAAGCTTCAAGGCCTCGCGCAGGCTGGTGCGGAAGTTCACCGCCCGGTCGAGGATCGGTTTGCCGTACTTGTGCTCGCCGATCTGCAGGTAAGGGGTGTCCTCGGTCGCCTCGATGAAGTTGCCGGCGCGGTACACCATGAACAGCCTAAGCCGCCGTCCGGCGATCTGGCCGCCCACCAGCATGGTCACCTCGAAGCCGGAGGCGTTCTGCTCGAGCGCCTTGCCGTCGATGCGGTAGACCTCGCGGATAGCCTGGCCGACGAGCTGCGCGACGCGGAACATCGACGGCGCGTCGTAGATCGTCTCCGTCTCGCCGGTCTCGGGATCGGGCACTCCCTCCGACAGCAGGCTCAGCACTGACTGCGTCACGGCCAGGTTGCCCGAGGTGGCGATCGCCAACACCCGCTCGCCCGGCTTCTCGAAGATGTGCAGCTTGCGATAGGTGGCGATGTTGTCGAGGCCGGCGTTGGTTCGCGTGTCGGCGATCATCACCAGCCCTTCCTGGACGAAGATGCCGACGCAATAGGTCATCAGGGCGAACCGTTCGGTAAGCAGGGGCGGGGAGTCGCGAGCGGCGGGAGTGTCCCTCGCGGGATGCCGCCACCGCAAGCGTGCGCTGCGGCTTTTCCCAAGCGTTCCGTCCGGCTGCGGCGATGTGGCAACAGGCGACCGAGCCCGTCGTGGCGCCTCCGGCGCAGCGTGGCGCGCCCGGAAGCCCGGAGATTGCGAACACGTGACTGCGATTGGAACGGTGGAAAGTCGCTCCATAGACTGCGCCCGCATTGATCTTGTCGATTTCGGAGGGTGTCACCCGTGTTCAGAAAGCCATTCTACCGCCTCGCGCTCGCCGGCGCCGTCGCCGGCTGCTGCCTCGCATCGATCACCGGCACTCCGGCGCAGTCCGAGACCGCCGCCGCCGAGCCGACGGCGCCGCTGGAGCTCTCGTCGAAGGGCGCCTGGTCGCCCACCACGAGCTACGTGAAGGACGATCTCGTCACCGCGCGCGGCTCCACCTGGCGCGCCAGAAAGACCAGCGTGAACAAGGTTCCTGGCCAGACCAAGCCCTCGACCGACGAATTCTGGGAGCGCTTCACGGCCGGCTTCAACCCGCTCGGGGCTTGGTCGGAGATCGCCAAGTACCAGCCGGACGACCTCGTCGCCTACCAGGGTTCGACCTGGCGCGCGAAACGCACCAGCCTCAACAAGAAGCCCAAGCCGTCGTCGAAGGACTGGGAACTGTTCGCCGCCGCCGGCAGCGACGGCGAGACTGGAGCGGAAGGGCCGGAAGGGGCCGTTGGACCGCAGGGTCCCGAGGGACCACAAGGACCGCAAGGCGCGGAGGGTCCTCAGGGTCCGACGGGCCCGCAGGGTGCGGAGGGTCCGCAGGGGGCCGAGGGCCCGCAAGGCCTGCCGGGAACCGCCCGGGCCGGCGGCATCGTCTACGGCAACAACGGTGCTCCGACACTCGGCACCCACCGCCCTGCCGGTCTGACGGTGCGCCGCCTGAGCGTCGGCGACTACTGCGTGGAACTGCCGGATACCAACCTCGGCAACGTGGCCGTCGCCTCCGGCGACATCGGCTCGAGCGGCATCTCGATCGTCACGGCCCGCCAGGCCAACGGCGGCTGCGCCGGTCCGGAATTCATGACGTACGGGTGGGAACCGAACGCGAAGACCTGGGTCCAGGTGGACACGGTGAACTTCCACTTCGTCGTCCCTTGATGTCCGGCTGCGGGCTCGCTACCGACATGTCGGTCGGGAGGGGCATCGCACATGATCGGACTTTGCAGAGGCGCCTTGGCGGTCGTCGTCGCCATTGCCATCGTCGCCTCGCCCGCCGCCGCCGACGTCCTCGCCCGCTGGACGCAGTACGAGGCGGGTGGCGGCGCGTCGGTGCGCGCCGTCGTCACCGACCCGGCCTGCCCGGAGGCGACGGTCGACGGCGTCGCGATCGCCATGAGCCTACGCGCGGGGCCGGCCGGCGCCTTCCCGGAGCGCGTCTGCGTGCTGGCGCTCGCCCCGGGGGCGGCCGCGATCGAGGTCGCCGGCGTCACCGTGCCCGCGCCGGCGAAGCGGCTCGAGCGCATCGTCGTCGTCGGCGACACCGGCTGCCGCATCAAGTCGAACTGGGCGCAGGCCTGCGACGACCCGCAGACCTGGGTGTGGGCGACCGTCGCCGCCGCGGCCGCCGCCGCGCGGCCCGACCTCGTCATCCACGTCGGCGACTATCTCTATCGCGAGGCGCCGTGCCCGACGCTGCGGCAGCCCGGGTGCGCCGGCAGCCCGTACGGTGACACCTTCGCCACCTGGAATGCCGACTTCTTCGCCCCCGCCGCGACGCTGCTCGCCGCAGCACCCTGGATCGTCGTGCGCGGCAACCACGAGATCTGCAGCCGCGCCGGCGTCGGCTGGAGCCGCATGCTGTCGCCGGATGCGTTCGAGGCGGCGATGCCGTGCCCACAGAAGGACGCGCTCTACGACGTCACGGTCGACGGGTTGACCTTCGCCGTGCTCGACACCTCCTATCCGCCCGACAGCCGCGTCGACCCGGCGATGGCGGCGATCCTGCGCCAGGAGCTCGGGCTGGTCGCCGGGGTGGCGAAGCAGTCGCCGACCTGGCTCCTCACCCACAAGCCGGCCTGGTCGCTGGCGCCGGGGTCGCACCACCGTCTCTTCGGCTCCAGCCAGACCTATGCCGCCGCCGCCGGCGACCGCCTGCCCGACGACCTCGGCATCGCGCTCTCCGGTCACGTCCACCTGTTCGAGAGCCTGACCTTCACCAACGGCGGCGCCGGGCAACTCGTCGTCGGCAACAGCGGCACGCTGCTCGAGCGGCCGCTGCCGAAGCGGCTCGACGGCCTCGAGGCCGCGGGGCGCACCGTCGCGGACGGCCTCGAGTTGCACGAGTTCGGCTTCATGCTGCTGGAGCGGACCGCCGACGGCTGGAGCGGCCGGATGATCGACGAGACCGGTCGCACCGCCGCCACCTGCGACGTGGTGCCGGGCCCGCTCGCCTGCCGGCTGGTCCCCTGATGGAGTTCCCGACGCCGCTTCTCGAAGGCCGCCTTGTCCGCCGCTACAAGCGCTTCCTCGCCGACGTCGCCTTTCCGGACGGCCGCGTCGAGGTGGTGCACTGCCCGAACCCCGGCGCCATGCTCGGCCTCGACACCGCCGGCGCGCGCGCCTTCGTGTCGGTTTCGCCGAACCTCTCGCGCAAGCTCGCCATGACGTTAGAGATCGTCGAGGCCGACGGCACGCTCGTCGGCATCAACACCAATCGGCCGAACGCGATGTTCGCCGCGGCGATCGCCGCAGGCGCCATCCCCGAGCTCGCCGGCTACGCGCGCCTGCGTCGCGAGGTGCGCTACGGCAAGGCGAGCCGCGTCGACCTCGTGCTGGAGGATGACCTCCGCCCGTCGGCCTATGTGGAGATCAAGAACGTCCACCTGATGCGTCGGCCGGGCCTCGCCGAGTTTCCCGACAGCGTCACCACCCGGGGCGCGCGGCATCTGGCCGAGCTCGCAAACGTCGTCGCGGCCGGCGGCCGGGCGGTGATGGCGTTCGTCGTGCAGCGCGGCGACTGCCCCCGCATGGCGATCGCCGCCGACCTCGACCCCGCCTACGCGCGCGCCTTCGCCGCGGCGCGCGCTGCCGGCGTCGAGGTGATCGCCTACGCCTGCCGCGTGACGCCGGCGACGATCGTCGTCGAGCGGCCCGTGCTCGTCGACGGCTGAATCGCGCAATCGCCGCTGCACGGCGCGCCGTTCGAGTCTATATGACGGAAAGGCCATGCTGCCCTGACGTGACGGGCTCGGCGCAAGGGACGGACGAATGGTCACCTACGTGGACGCGGCGACGGCGCCGCTGAAGAACACCGGGCACGTGCGGCTCTACGGGCGCGATGCCTTCGTCGGCATGCACCGCGCTGGCCGGCTCGCCGCCGAGTGCCTCGATGCGCTGACGCCGCTCGTGCAGCCGGGCGTGACGACCGACGAGATCGACGCCTTCGTCTACGACTTCGGCGTCTCGCACGGCGCCCTGCCGGCGACGCTCTATTATCGCGGTTACCGCAAGTCGACCTGCACCTCGATCAACCACGTCGTTTGCCACGGCATCCCCAACGACAAGCCGCTGCGCGACGGCGACATCGTCAACATCGACGTCACCTTCATCCTCGACGGCTGGCACGGCGATTCGAGCCGCATGTACGGCGTAGGACAGCTGCGCCGCGCCGCCGAGCGGCTGCTCGAGGTCACCTACGAATCGATGATGCGCGGCATCGCGGTGATCCGCCCGGGCGCCACCACCGGCGACATCGGCGCGGCGATCCAGACCTATGTCGAGGCCGAGCGCTGCTCGGTGGTGCGCGATTTCTGCGGCCACGGCGTCGGCCGGCTGTTCCACGACACCCCGAACATCCTGCACTACGGCCGCCCCGGCGAGGGCATCGAGCTCCGCCCGGGCATGATCTTCACGGTCGAGCCGATGGTGAACCTCGGCCGCCCGCACGTGAAGATTCTCTCCGACGGCTGGACGGCGGTAACGCGCGACCGCTCGCTGTCGGCGCAGTACGAGCACACGGTCGGGGTGACGGAGAGCGGCCACGAGATCTTCACGCTCTCGCCGGCCGGCCTCGACCGGCCGCGCCCGGCGGGCTGATCCGGCGACGGAGGGGGGATGGCGGACGACGGCGACGGATTCCAGGACGACTCGAGCGTCGGCCGCCGCCGCGTCGCCGTCGACCGTGCCGAGCCGGAGGAGGATCCGCGCAAGGCGCTGGAGGGCCACCGCGGGCGCCTGCGCGAACGCTTCCGCGCCGCCGGCGCCGACGCGCTCGCCGACTACGAATTGCTGGAGCTCTTGCTCTTCCGCTCGCTGCCGCGGCGCGACACCAAGCCGATCGCCAAGCGGCTGATCGCCCGCTTCGGCTCGTTCGGCGAGGTGATCGGCGCGCCCGAGGCACAGCTCGCCGAGGTCGAGGGCGTCGGCCCGGCGGTGGCGCTCGACCTCAAGACCGTGCTCGCGAGCGCCCAGCGCCTCACCCGCGGCCGCGTGCGCGGCAAGCAGGTGCTCGCCTCGTGGAGCCAGGTGATCGAGTACTGCCGCGCCGCGATGGCGTTCGGCGAGCGCGAGCAGTTCCGCATCCTCTTCCTCGACAAGAAGAACGCGCTGATTGCCGACGAACTGCAGCAGACCGGCACCGTCGACCACACGCCGGTCTATCCGCGCGAGGTGGTGAAGCGGGCGCTGGAGCTCTCCTCCACCGCCCTCATCCTCGTCCACAACCACCCTTCGGGCGACCCGACGCCATCCCGCGCGGACATCGACATGACGCGCCACATCGCCGAGGTGGCGAAGCCTTTGGGCATCGTCGTGCACGACCACATCATCGTCGGCCGCGACGGCCACGCCTCCCTGAAGGGCCTGCAGCTGATCTGAAGCAGCCCTTCTCGCCGATGTGGTGACGGCCCTGTCAATCGGTCGTCCCCACCCGGGGCCATCCCCGGCCGTGTGCCGAGGATTCCCTGCGACGCCGGCCACGGGCGTTGGCGCTCGGACAGAGCGATGGATTCCGGGCGCAAGGCGGCGGTGATCGGTTCGTCTTCGCCGAGGCGGAGCACGCCGGTGTCCGCGGGGTGCAGGACGTTATCAAGGATTTCGTCTCCGGCGCCGACCGCATCGAGCTCACGGCCATCGACGCCGACCTCGGCACCGGTGGCAACCTAGAGGCTCGACGTCAACGGGTCTTCCCGCTTGCCTGTAGACCCAGCCGACGTCGTTTTCCTCCGCCGCCGGCCCGGTCCGCATCCGAAACAGGCGGCAGTGGGCCGACTGCCCAAAATCGCGGCATCGTCGCCCGCGACCGCTTGTCTGCACACGTCGAAGGCAAGGACGCTTGCGGCGCGCTGCGGTTTCCCGGTTAAATCCCTTTGCGCGCCGCCGGCGCGGGCAGGGGACGGGACGCACGATGACGGTGAGCGCCTTCGACGAGATGACCGGGTCCGGTGCCGACATCCGGATGGGCTACGAGCGCGTGAAGTCCTGGATCGGCGAAACCGACGTCGAGCAGCTGCGCGCCCGCCAGCACGAGGCGGAACTCCTGTTCCGTCGCATCGGCATCACCTTCTCGGTCTACGGCGACGCCGAGGCCGAGGAGCGCATCATCCCGTTCGACATCGTGCCGCGCGTCATCACGCGAGCCGAATGGGACCGTCTGTCGGCCGGCCTCGTGCAGCGGGTGAAGGCGCTCAACGCCTTCCTCGGCGACATCTACTCGAAGGGCGAGATCGTCCGCGCTGGCGTCATTCCCGAGGACCTCGTCTACGGCAACCCCTACTACCGCCCCGAGATGGCCGGCGTCGCCGTGCCGCACGGCGTCTACGTGCCGATCGCCGGCATCGACATCGTGCGCGTCGACGCCGACACCTTCTACGTGCTCGAGGACAACGCCCGCACCCCCTCCGGCGTCTCCTACATGCTGGAGAACCGCGAGGTGATGATGCGGCTCCTGCCGGATCTCTGCCAGACCCACCGCATCGCCCCGGTCGAGAACTATCCCGACGAGCTGCTCGCGACGCTGCGCTCGCTCGCGCCGAGCTCCGCCTCCGGCTTCCCGACCGTCGCGCTCCTGACGCCGGGCCCGTTCAACAGCGCCTACTACGAGCACTCCTTCCTCGCCGACAAGCTTGGCGTCGAGCTGGTCGAGGGCAGCGACCTGTTCGTCAGCGAGGCCGTCGTCTACATGCGCACCACCGAGGGGCCGCGCCGGGTCGACGTGCTTTACCGCCGCCTCGACGACGACTTCCTCGACCCGCTGGTGTTCCGACCCGATTCGGTGCTCGGCGTGCCGGGGCTGCTCGCCGCCTACCGGGCTGGCAACATCGCGCTCGCCAACGCCGTCGGCACCGGCGTCGCCGACGACAAGGCCGTCTACACCTACATGCCGGAGATCGTCCGCTTCTATCTCGGCGAGGAGCCGATCCTGCAGAACGTGCCGACCTGGCGCTGCCGCGAGCCCGATGCGCTCGCCTACGTGCTCGAGCACATGGCGGAGCTGGTCGTGAAGGAGGTCTCCGGCTCCGGCGGCTACGGCATGCTGGTCGGGCCGAAGGCGGACGCCGCCACCGTCGCCGCCTTCCGCGACAAGGTGAAGGCGCATCCGGCGAACTACATCGCGCAGCCGACCTTGGCGCTCTCCACCTGCCCGACCTTCGTCGGCGAGGGCGTCGCGCCGCGCCACGTCGACCTGCGCCCGTTCGTGCTGACCGGCTCCGACCGCGTCCGCATCGTGCCGGGCGGCCTCACCCGCGTCGCCCTGAAGGAGGGCTCGCTCGTCGTCAATTCCAGCCAGGGAGGCGGCACCAAGGACACCTGGATCGTCGACTGACACCGGATCGTCGACTGAAACCGGGTCGTCGACCGACACAGGCCGCCGTCCCGCCGCGCTCCCGATCCTCCCTCGAAGGCCGTCACCGATGCTCTCCCGCACCGCCGACACCCTCTACTGGCTCGCCCGCTACGTCGAGCGGGCCGAGAACACCGCCCGCATCCTCGACGCGGCGCTCAGGCTGGCGACGCTGCCGGCCGGCTACGGCGGCACGTCCAACGAATGGGAATCGGCCGTCGCCGCCACCGGCAACGCCGAGCTGTTCGCAAGCCTCTACAGCGAGGCGACGCAGGCGACCGTCGTCGACTTCCTGGCGTTCTCGCCGAACAATCCGTCGAGCATCCGCAACTGCCTCGAGATCGCCCGTCACAACGCCCGCGCGGTGCGCACCGCGCTCACCATCGAGATGTGGGAGGCGATCAACGGCGCCTGGCTCGAGATGAAGCGCTTCGACGGGGCGACGCTGTCGCGGCCGCGGCTCGGCGAGTTCCTCTCCTTCGTCAAGGAGGCGTCGCTACGCTTCGACGGTTCCGCCTACCGGACGATGCTGAGGAACGACGCCTTCGACTTCTTCCGGCTCGGCATCTATCTCGAGCGGGCCGACTCGACGGCGCGCATCCTCGACGTCAAGTCGCACATCCTGCTGCCGGAAGGGCAGTCGGTCGGTGGCGGCCTCGACTACTTCCAGTGGTCGGCGATCTTGCGCTCCGTGTCGGCGCTCACCGCCTACCACTGGGTCTATCGCGAGAGCTTGCGCCCGCGCCTCGTCGCCGACCTCCTGATCCTGAAGCGCGAGATGCCGCGCTCGCTGACGAGCTGCTACGAGAACATCACCCGCCATCTCGACGCCCTCGCCCGCCGCTATGGCCGCCAGGGCGCGAGCCAGCGGCTCGCCAGGGCGAGCTATGCCCGGCTCGAGAGCATGGAGATCTCCGCCGTCTTCGCCACCGGCATGCACGACTTCCTGGTCGAGTTCATCCAGGAGAGCAACCGCCTCGGCCAGGCGGTGAGCGAACAGTACCTCGTGTGACGCCTCGGCGCATTTGGGAAGGGCAGGCGAGGCGATGCGGCTCAGGATCACCCACGAGACCACATACCGCTACGAGCAGCCGCCGGCGCGCGTCATCCAGATGCTCCGGCTGACACCGCAGAACCACAATGGCCAGTTCGTGGCCGCTTGGCGGCTGGAGGTGTCGGCCGACGGCCGCCTCACCCAGATCGACGATCCGTTCGGCAACATCGCCCACGCGTTTTCCGCCGACGGTCCTCTCGACAGCCTGTCGGTGACGGCGGTCGGCGAGGTCGGCACCGACGACACCGCCGGCATCGTGCGCGGCGCGATCGAGCGGCTGCCGATGGCCGTCTATCTGCGCGAGACGCCACTCACCACCGCCGACGCGGCGATCCGGGAATTCGCCGCCGAACTCGGCGCGAACTCCGACGACCCGCTCGACCTGCTGCACGCACTCTGCCGCGGGCTGCACGACCGCATGCACCGCGACCCGCCTTCGCCGACGCCCGTGCGCGCCGCGACGGAGACGTTCGCCGCCGGCGGCGGCACGGCGCAGGAGCTCGCCCACCTCTTCCTCGCCGCCGCCCGCGCCGCCCGTGTGCCGAGCCGCTACGTCGCCGGCTACCTCTACCGCGACGCCGCCGAGCGGGAGGCCGATGCCGGCCACGGCTGGGCGGAGGCGCACATCGACGGCATCGGCTGGATCGGCTTCGACCCCTCGCTCGGCCTCTGCCCGGCGGACGCGCACGTGCGCGTCGCCACTGCGCTCGACTGGCTCGGCGCCGCCCCGCTGCGCGGCGCCCGCACCGGCGGCGAGGGCGAGACGATCGCCGTGCGCGTCACCGTCGACGCCGCCGGCCGCGGCTGACGGAGCGGCGGCGGGCCCGTACCGGAGTCGGGGGCGCGATTGGTTGGTGCCCCCGCGATCCGCAGTGCCGCCGGCTTCCGAGCGTTGCCAGCGGCATGGCGGTCGGGAACAAATGCCCGGTTGGTGCGTTGAGGGGGCGCCAATGCGGTTTCCTCATTCTCGACTTCGGCCCCGGAACCCGTTTCCGGGGCCGCTTCTTTTGTCGGCTCATGACGGCGCAGCCGCCCTTAAGCCTGATCGCACGGGGACCAATCGCCACGCGCGCAGCCATTCACGCTTTGTGCTAGGGAGATTCGGTTCGGAGGCGGGACCCAGAGAAGTTCCCGTCTACCACAGGGGGAAAGATGGCGCCCGCGGGCACGAGGAACGCGGTTCTGCCCGTTGTCGTACCTGTCGCCGTGACGGTCTGCGTCGCGGCGCTGCTGGTCGTGCTCGCCATCGTGTGGGCCGCGCAACTCTCTGACGACTATGCGATTTCCCGGCAGGCGGCGCTGTTCTCCGCCGCCGTCGAGGACCGTCTCGACGACATGCTGCGCGAACAGCAGGTGGCCGTCGGCGACGATCCCGCCGTGGCGACGTCGGTCGTCGACCGCGACGCGCGCGACGGCGTGCACGCGCGGCTCGGCCACTGGCTGAACGAACGCCACGGTCACGATCTCGTGTTCCTGCTCAATGGTGGCGGACGCGCTCTCTATGCCGCCGAGGCCGGCGCGATGGCCGAGCCGGGGCTGTTCGAGACCGTGCGCTCGGCCGTTTCGGGCCTCGTCGCCGGCGCCCGGGCGACGCCGCGTACGCCGCCGGCGGACGCCGGCGCCGCGGTGCCGCCTGGTGCCGCCGACGTGCTCGTCTGGAACGGCAAGCCGGCGCTCGCCGCCGCCTCGGCGATCGCCGGCGACGCGCAGGCGCTCGGCGCCGGCGATCTGCCGGTGGTGGTGAGCCTCGCCTTCCTCGACGCCGACCTGCTCGCCGGCATCGGGCGCGACCTGCAACTCGACGGCGCCCACATGCGCGCGACGCCGCCCGACGAGAACGGCTGGGCGGTGGAACCGCTCACCGCCCGGGCCGGCGGGCCGGCGCTCGGCTTCCTCACCTGGCGGCCGGATCATCCCGGCGACTGGATTCGCACGCACGTGCTGCCGACCGCCGTCGTCGCGATGGGCGTCGTCGTCGCCATCACGGCGCTGCTCCTCTTCCGGCTCGGCAGCGCCTCCACCGCCGACGCGCGCCAGCGCGAGGAGTTCGACCGCCTCGCCGGCCGCGACCCGCTCACCGACCTCGCCAATCGCCGGCTGCTGGAGGCACGGCTCGACGCGGCGCTGGAGGCGCGCGACGGCCGGCGCGGCGTCGCCGTCCACTATGTCGACCTCGACGACTTCAAGGCCTTCAACGACACGCACGGCCACGGCGCCGGTGACGAGCTATTGATCGAGGTCGGCCGGCGGCTGGAACGCATCGCGGGGGAGGACGACCTGGTCGCCCGCCTCGGCGGCGACGAGTTCGTCGTGCTGCAGGTCGGCGTCGTCGCCGTGGCGGAGGCGCAGGCGCTCGGCAACCGCATCAGCGAGGCGCTCTGCCAGCCGATGTTCGTCGGCATCCGCCGGCTGGCGGTCGCCGGCTCAGTCGGCACAGCTGTCAGCTTCGACCGCTCGGTCGACGCCGACGACCTGTTCCGCCGCGCCGATCTCGCCCTCTACAAGTCGAAGTCCGACACCATCAATCGCCATTCGATGTTCGAGCAGGCGATGGAGGATTCGATGCGCCTGCAGACGCGCCTGCAGGCCGACCTCGTGCACGCCCTCGATTCCGGCCTGCTCGAGGTCTGGTACCAGCCGATCGTCGCCGCCGACACCGGCAAGGTGCAGGCGATGGAGGCGCTCGCCCGCTGGCGCCATCCCGAGCGCGGCTACGTGCCGGCGCCGTTCTTCGTGCGGCTCGCCGAGGAGCACGGCCAGATCGTCCGCCTCGGCACCTACGTGCTGCGCCGCGCCTGCGCGGACGCCGTCGCCTGGGGCGACGCCTGGCTGTTCGTCAACGCCTCGCCGACCGAGCTCGCGGACGGTGCCTATGTCGACGGCGTGCGCCAGGCGCTGGCGCTGTCGGGCCTGCCCGCCGAGCGGCTTTGCATCGAGGTCACCGAGCATGCCTTCCAGCACGATGGCGACGCCACGCTGGCGGTGCTGAAGTCGCTCCGGGCGATGGGCGTGCGCGTCATGCTCGACGATTTCGGCACCGGCTATTCGAGCCTGTCGAGGCTGCGCGCGCTGCCCGTCGACGGCATCAAGATCGACCGTGCCTTCGTCACCGACGTCTCCGGCGACCCGAACGGTTCGGCGATTCTTTCGGCGATCGCCGAGCTCGGTCACGCGCTCGGCCTGTTCGTCATCATCGAGGGGATCGAGACCGAGGCCGAGCGCAGCGTCGCGCTGGCGACGGGTGCTGCCGCCCTGCAGGGCTTCCTGTTCGCCCGGCCGCGGCCGGCCGCCGAGTTCGACTTCGTGCACGGCACGCCGATCTTCGGCCGCGACGTTCCCGCCTTCGCCATCCCCGGCACGCCCGTCGAGCCGCCGAGCCGGCTGCTGCACTGACGTCCGCCGCGCTCGCCTTCCGCCCGTTCCCCGTGCCATCCTCGCGCCGCAGCCCGAGAGGGGAGTGATCCGGCTCCGCGCCGGGCGACAGGCTGGTTGGGAGACGCCGTGTTCCGTTCGATCCTCATCGCCAACCGCGGCGAGATCGCCGTCCGCGTCATCCGCACGGCACGCCGCCTCGGCCTCAAGACGATCGCCGTCTACTCCGACGCCGATGCCGACGCTCCACACGTCCGCCTCGCCGACGTCGCGGTGCCGATCGGCCCGGCGCCCGCCGCGCAATCCTACCTCTCGCCCGAGCGCATCCTCGCCGCCGCCCGCTCGACCGGCGCCGAGTGCATCCATCCCGGCTATGGCTTCCTTTCGGAAAACGCCGGCTTCGCCGAGGCGTGCGCCGCCGCCGGTGTCGTCTTCGTCGGCCCGCCGCCGTCGGCGATCCGCGCGATGGGGCTGAAGGACGGCGCCAAGGCGCTGATGGAGAGCCACAAGGTTCCCGTCGTTCCCGGCTATCACGGCGAGCGGCAGGACCCGGAATTCCTGAAACAGAAGGCCTATGAGATCGGCTACCCCGTGCTGATCAAGGCGGTCGCCGGCGGCGGCGGCAAGGGGATGCGCCGCGTCGACCGCGCCATCGAGTTCGAAGAGGCGCTCGCTGCCGCCCGCCGCGAGGCGCAGTCGTCGTTCGGCGACCCGCGGGTGCTCGTCGAGCGCTATGTGCGCGACCCCCGCCACATCGAGTTCCAGGTGTTCGCCGACACCCATGGCAACGTCATCCACCTGAACGAGCGCGACTGCTCGATCCAGCGCCGCCACCAGAAGGTGCTGGAGGAGGCGCCGGCGCCCGGCATGACGGCGGCGGTGCGCCTCGCCATGGGCGCCGCCGCCGTCGCCGCGGCCCGGGCCGTCGGCTATGTCGGCGCCGGCACCGTCGAGTTCATCGTCGACGGCGCCAAGGGGCTCCGGCCGGACGGCTTCTGGTTCATGGAGATGAACACCCGCCTGCAGGTGGAGCACCCGGTCACCGAGGCGATCACCGGCTTCGACCTCGTCGAGTGGCAGCTGCGCGTCGCCGCCGGCGAGCCGCTGCCGTCGCTGGCGGCGCCGATCGACGGCCACGCCGTCGAGGTGCGCCTCTATGCGGAAGACCCGGATGCCGGCTTCCTGCCGTCGTCGGGCCGCCTCGACGTGCTCAGGCTGCCGGACGGGGAGGGCATCCGCGTCGATTCCGGTGTCGTCGAGGGCGGCACGGTGGCGCCGTTCTACGACCCGATGATCGCCAAGATCATCGCCCACGGCGCCAACCGCGCCGAGGCGCTCGAGCGGCTCGGCGGGGCGCTGTCCCGGACGATTGTCGCCGGGCCGAAGTCGAACCTTGCCTTCCTGCGCGCCGTCGTCGGCCACGCCGACGTGCGCGCCGGCGGCGTCGACACCGGCTTCGTCGAGCGCGCCGGCACGGCGATCGCCGGCGGCCGCGTCGGCGATGGTGTCGTCGCCGCCGCCGTCGTCCGCCTCGTCGTGGCGGCGGCCGCCGCCGTCCGTCCGGCGACCGGCGCGGCCGGCGGCTGGGACGATCCCTGGGCCGCCGGCGACGGCTTCGCCCTCGGCCCCGCCCGCGAGGTCGGCTACCGTTTCACGGTCGACGGGGGGCCGGCGCAGACGGCGCGGCTGCGCTGGCAGGGCGGCGGCGTCGAGGCGTTCGTCGGCCGCGCCTCCAGCGCCGGCGTGCCGGACGAGGCGTTCGTACCGGCCGGCGACGCTGCCTACGCGCTCGACGGCGGCCGCGCCGCCGCGGTGCGCCTCGTCGACGAACTCGCCCGCACCGCCGACGACCTCGAGGGCTCCGGCGTCGTGCGGGCGCCGATGCACGGCCGCCTGATCGCCGTGCGCGTCGCGGCAGGCGACAAGGTGTCCCGCGGGGCGCCGTTGTTCTCCGTCGAGGCGATGAAGATGGAGCACACCGTGCTCGCCCCGCGCGACGGCGTCGTCGCCGAGGTGCGCGCCGCCGTTGGCGCCCAGGTGGCCCAGGGTGCGGCGATCGTCGTGCTGGCGGAGGCGGAGGCTCGATAGCCTGGTCGACGCGGAAACCTCTCGGTCCGTCATCCCGGACGCGAAGCAACGCGAAGCGATCCGGGACCCAGCGGACTCTCGTCGCGCGAAGCGCGACACGACAGCCGCGCCTCCGGCGCGGATTCTTCCGCTAGGTCCCGGATCGGCGCTCGGCTGCGCCTCGCTTGTCCGGGATGACGCCGACATCCTAAGCCGACGGACGACGCCACGGCCCCCGGCGCAGTGTGCCCCCCAGTTGTCCCCAGCCGCGCCGATCGGCGCGATTGATTCCGCGCTGCCGCCGGCCCACCCTCGCGCCATGCCGCTCCACATCATCAAGCTCTGCGTCGGCGCCGATTCGATTGAGGATCTGCAGCAGTGGATCGACGAGACGCAGGCCGAGCGCCGGCGGCTCGGGCGGCCGGCCGAGCAGATCCACACCACCCGCATGGCACCGCGCCGCCGCGACGAGGTGCTCGACGGCGGCTCGCTCTACTGGGTGATCCGCGGCGTGCTGCAGGTCCGCCAGCCGATCCGCGACCTGCGCCCGGTGAAGGGCGACGACGGTATCGAGCGCTGCGAAATCGTGCTGGAGCCGCTGCTGGTGCCGACCGAGCGGCGGCAGAAGCGGCCGTTCCAGGGCTGGCGCTACCTCAACGCCGTCGAGGCGCCACGCGATGTCGGCCGCGCCGGCGGCGGCAGCGATACGCTGCCACAGGAGATGCGCCGCGACCTCGCCGAGCTCGGGCTGTTGTGACGGCGGCCCCCACCGTGCCGTCGATCGCGATCCTCCCATTGCGAAAACGCCCGCGCGCTTCATCTTAGGGCGCGTGACCAGCCGCAACCGCCCACCGTCCGTCCGCCCGACCGGCCCCCCGGCCGATGTCGCCGCGTCCGATCGCTCCAGCGCGTCCGAGATCGACGCCTTCGTCGAGCGGGTGCGCACGATGGCGTCGCCCCGGCAGGGGCCGGACCAGGCGCGCGGCCGGCTCGTCTTCGCCCTCGACGCCACCATGAGCCGGCAGCCGACCTGGGACCGCGCCTGCGTCATCCAGGCGGAGATGTTCGAGGCCACCGCGGCGCTCGGCGGGCTCGACGTCAAGCTCGTCTACTTCCGCGGTCTGGACGAGTGCCGCGCCAGCCGCTGGGTCGGCGACCCCCATGACCTGCAGGCGATGATGGCCAAGATCGACTGCCGCGGCGGCTTCACGCAACTGCGCAAGGTGCTGTCGCACGTCGCCGCCGAAGCCCGCGAGCGCCGCGTCGGCGCGCTCGTCTATGTCGGCGATGCCTGCGAGGAGCCGGTCGACGAGCTCTGCTCGCGCGCCGGCGAGCTGGCGCTGCGCGGCGTGCCGGCCTTCCTGTTCCAGGAGGGCAGGGACGCCCGCGCCGGCGCCGCCTTCGCCGAGATCGCCCGCCTCACCGGCGGCGCCCACGTGCGCTTCGACGCCTCGGCCGGCAGCGAGCTGGTGCGCCTGCTGCGCGCCGTCGCGGCGTATGCGGCCGGCGGGCGGGCGGCACTCGCCGCGCTGGAACGGCAGGGTGACGCCGGCGCGCGGCTGCTGCTCGGAAAGCTCGCGCCGTGATCTGGCTCGTCGCCGGTGCTCTCGTGCTGCTCGGGCTGATGGTGCTCGGCAAGGGCTTCGTGCGCACCGACCCGCGCAAGCTCGCCGGCACGCTCACCCGCGTCGGCGGGATGACGCTGATCGGCGTCGCCATCGTGCTCGCCGGGCTCGGGCGCTGGAGCGCCGCCATCCCGGTCGGCATGTTCGGCCTGTCGCTGCTCGGTTACGCCGGCTTCGGAGGCTTCCGCGGCCTGGGCGGCCTCGGCCGACTGGGCGGGCTCGGCCGGGCTCCGCCGCGGGGCGGTGGCGCCGCCGGTGCCGCGCCGCGCGTTTCGCGCGCCTCGAGCGGGCTGGTCGAGCTCGAGCTCGACCACGCGAAGGGCGCGGTGCGCGGAACGGTGCGGGCCGGCCGCCATGCCGGCCGGGAGCTCGCCTCGCTGTCGCTCGCCGAGGTGCTCGCCCTATGGACGTCGGCCGCCGGTGACCGGGAGAGCCGGGCGCTCCTGGAAGTGTATCTCGACCGCCGGGAGCCCGGCTGGCGTGAACACCTGGACCGCGGTCCGGCAGGGGGGAAGGCTCGCGCGCCGCGCGCGGGCGGCATGAGCCAGCAGGAGGCCTACGAGACCCTTGGGCTTGCGCAGGGCGCGAGCGGCGACGAGGTCCGCGCCGCGCATCGCAACCTGATGAAGCGCGTGCATCCCGACATGGGCGGCTCTGCGGCGCTCGCGGCGCGTATCAACGAAGCCAAGGAACGTCTGTTGGGCGGCCATGGTCGGGGTCCGTGATACGCGTTACTGGAGGACCGGCAGGCATTCGTAGGCACGCTTCTTGATCTGCGCGCAGGCGGCCTGCGCGGCGGCCTGGGTCTCGAAGCCGGCGAAGCGGGCGCGGTAGAGCGTCGTCGAGCCCTTCGCCACCGCTTCCGTGTACGGCTCGGCCTGCGCCAGCAGGCGGGCGAACTGGTCGCGCGCCGCTGCCAGCCGCTCCGAGGCGGCGGTCTGGCTCGGCAGCGCGCCGATCTGGATCTTCCAGCCGTCGCGCGCCATCGACCGGGCGGGCGCCTCGGTGGCCGGAGCCGCTGCGACGGGCCGCGGTGCGACGGGTGCGGGCGCGATCGGGGCGGTCGAGGCGACGACGATCGCCTCTTCCGGGGCATCGGCCGCGTCGGCGTCGCCCTCGGCCTCCTCGTAGCGCTGCAGCATCGCGGTGAGCTGCGCCTTCGCCGCCGCCACGTCGGCGGAGGAGGGGCCTGCGGGGGCGATCGGCTCGATGGCGGCCGGGGAAGCGTCGGCATAGGCGAGCGGCTCGACCGAAACAGGCTCGGCAGCGGCGACGGCCACCGGCTGCGGCCGGGCGACGGGCATGCGGCTCAGCTCCACCGCGAGGATGACGGTCTGCGGTGCCGTGGACTGCGGCGGCGCGACGGGCGCCTTCGGGGCTGCGGCCAGCACCTTCGGTGTCGCAGCCTGTGCCTTCGGAGCGGTGACCAGCGCCATCGGCTCGCCGGCGGGCTGCGCCGCGACCTCGGCTGCCGCCACCTCCGCTTCCGGGGCCGGCAGCTTCCAGCCGCCGCGCACCGAGGCGACCAGCGGCTGCGTCGCGCGGGTGCGGGCGGCCTTCGGCAGATAGGTGCGCACCAGCTCGGCCATGTGCGCGTCGCGCGACCGGCCAGTGGCGCCGCCCATCACCACCGCCACGAGCTGGCGGCCGTCGCGCTTCACCGAGGTGACGAGGTTGAAGCCGGAGGCGCGGATGTAGCCGGTCTTGATGCCGTCGACACCGTCGACGGCGCCGAGCAGCCGGTTGTGGTTGCCGTAGGTGGCGCCGCGGAACACGAAGCGGCGGGTCGAGAAGTGCTTGTACTCCTCGGGAAAGCGCGTCTGGATCGCGAGGCCGAGGGTGGCGAGGTCGCGCGCCGTCGAGACCTGGCCCGGGTTGGGCAGGCCGTTCGGGTTGCGGAACGTCGTCGACAGCATGCCGATGCGCTTGGCGGTCGAATTCATGCGGGCGACGAACGCCGCCTCGCTGCCGGAGACGTTCTCCGCCACCACCATCGCCGCATCGTTCGCCGACTTCGTCACCAGCGCCCGGATCGCCTCCAGCGCGGTGATCGTCTGACCGGGCCGGAGGCCGAGCTTCGACGGCGCCTGCGCCGACGCCTTGGCGGAGACCTCGAAGCGCGTCTCGTTGGTAATGCGCCCCTTCTGCATCTCCTCGAACAGCACGTAGAGCGTCATGATCTTGGTCAGCGAGGCCGGGTAGCGCCGCGCGTCGGCGTTCTTCGCGAACAGCACCTCGCCCGTCGCCGAGTCGACGACGATCGCCGCATAGCGGCCGTCCGCCGCGGGGCTCGCCTTCGCGGTCGTCGCCTTCGCCGCGGTCTTCTTCTTCGCCGCATGCGCCGGTTCGGCGCCGGGACCCGCCGCCAGCACCGTCAGTGCTGCCCCCGCGATCGCGAGCGCCCCGGCTCGGGCGAACGTGGCGAGGAGGCGGCGGACGGTGGGGCGAAACGGCATGGGCGGTCGACCTCGGTCTCGGCGGCGGCGGACGGGCGGAAGGGCCTGGCCTCGGCGGAGCCCTGCCCTGGGGGCGAGGAAACTCGCAAGTGAGGCTATGGAGTGGCGGTTAGCGGACGGTTAAGCCGTCGCCACGTCATCACTTTGTTGCAATGCGGAACGAACTTGACATTTATTGTGCAGTGCATATAATTTTGGTCAGGTTCTGGCGACAGGGTATGGAGTCGTCGCTCGGTCCGCCCCCTGCCAATGAAGGATCAAGAGAAATGGTTACCGGCGTGGATGAGCTGCAGAAGTTCAACAAGGATGGTCTGGACACCGCCATGAAGTCGTTTGGCACGCTCTCCAAGGGCATGCAGGCGATCGCGGTCGAAGTGGCCGACTATTCCAAGAAGAGCTACGAAGACGGCAGCGCCGCTCTGGAGAAGCTGATGGGCGTCAAGTCGCTGGACAAGGCGTTCGAGGTCCAGACCGAGTACATGAAGTCCGCCTACGAGGGCATGGTGTCCGAGATGTCGAAGCTCGGCGAGATGTATGTCGATCTCGCGAAGGACGCCTACAAGCCGATCGAGGGCATCATCGCCAAGGCGACCTCCAAGTAAGCTGCGGCCAGGACGGCCCCGTCCCCGCAGGCTGCGACGCTTCGGCGCGACGCGCCGCGGTGCCGGTCCGGAGTGCGGTCAACAGAGAGCCCGGCTGGCTTGGCCGGGCTCTCTTCGTTTGGGGCCGCCGGTGGGGGCCGAAGAGCCGAACCGCCCCGTCGGCAGGGCCGGCGGCAGGCGACTTGCGACGGTGCCGGACGCAACTGCGTTGCGAACGCGGTGGATCGCCTTACAATATCCATCACGGCACCTACATGAGCCGACGTCGGTCAGCGATCGCTGGGGTTCGACGGATGGGGCGGCGGCGAGCCGGCCCGAGACGGCAGGCGACGAGACGTCGTCGCGTGGAAAGCGATGCGGCACGAACCGAGCATGACGGCCGGCGACGATCGTCGGGACGACAACGAGAACGGCACGGTGGTCGTCACGCGCACCCGCGCGAAGACGAAACGGCCGAACATGTATCGCGTGCTCATCCTGAACGACGACTACACGCCCATGGAGTTCGTCGTGCTCGTCCTGGAGCGGTTTTTCCAGAAGACGCGGGAGGAGGCGACGCGCATCATGCTGCACGTCCACCACCACGGAGTCGGCGAATGCGGCGTCTACACATACGAGGTGGCCGAGACGAAAGTGACTCAGGTGATGGACTTCGCCCGCAAGCACCAGCACCCGCTGCAGTGCGTCATGGAGAAGAAGTGAGGGATTCCCGTGCCGTCATTCTCCCGTAGCCTCGAGAAGGCGCTGCATCAGGCCCTCGCGTTCGCCAACGAGCGTCACCAGGAGTATGCGACGCTCGAGCACCTGCTGCTGGCCTTGATCGAGGACCAGGACGCGGCTGCCGTGATGCGCGCCTGCAACGTCGACCTCGACAAGCTGAAGCGCGACCTGGTCGAGTACATCGACACCGAGCTCGACAACCTCGTCACCGACACCGGCGACGATTCGAAGCCGACCGCCGGATTCCAGCGCGTCATTCAGCGCGCAGTGATCCACGTGCAGTCGTCGGGGCGGGAGGAGGTGACGGGCGCCAACGTGCTCGTCGCGATTTTCGCCGAGCGGGAGAGTCACGCGGCGTATTTCCTGCAGGAGCAGGACATGACGCGCTACGATGCGGTGAACTACATCAGCCACGGCATCGCCAAGCGGGTCGGAATGGCCGAGCCGCGCGCGGCGCGCGGGGCAGACGATGAGCAGGCGACAGTGGACGGTACCGAGCGGACGAAGCGCAAGACCGACGCGCTCGAGGCTTATTGCGTCAATCTCAACGAGAAGGCGAAGAAGGGGAAGATCGACCCCGTCATCGGCCGCGACGAGGAGATCCGACGCACCATCCAGGTGCTCTGCCGCCGGCAGAAGAACAACCCGCTGTTCGTCGGCGACCCCGGTGTCGGCAAGACCGCCATCGCCGAGGGGCTCGCCCGTCGCATCGTCAACGACGAGGTGCCGGAAGTGCTCGCCGATGCGACCATTTTCGCGCTCGACATGGGCGCGCTGCTCGCCGGCACGCGTTACCGCGGCGACTTCGAGGAGCGGCTGAAGCAGGTCGTCAAGGAGGTCGAGGAGTACCCCGGTGCCGTCCTGTTCATCGACGAGATCCACACCGTGATCGGTGCCGGCGCCACCTCAGGCGGTGCCATGGACGCCTCGAACCTGCTCAAGCCGGCGCTCGCCTCCGGGCAGATTCGTTGCATCGGATCAACAACTTACAAGGAATATCGGCAGTTCTTCGAGAAGGATCGGGCGCTCGTCCGGCGCTTCCAGAAGATCGACGTCAACGAGCCCTCGATCCCCGACGCGATCGCCATCCTGAAAGGGCTGAAGCCCTATTTCGAGGAGTACCATGGCGTCCGCTACACAGCCGACGCGATCAAGACCGCCGTCGAGCTGTCGGCCCGCTACATCAACGACCGCAAGCTGCCGGACAAGGCGATCGACGTCATCGACGAGTCGGGCGCCTCGCAGATGCTGCTGCCGGAGTCGCGCCGCAAGAAGACCATCGGCGTCAAGGAGATCGAGGTCACCATCGCGACGATGGCGCGCATTCCGCCGAAGTCGGTGTCGAAGGACGACGCCGAGGTGCTGCGCAACCTCAGCGAGAACCTGAAGCGCGTCGTCTACGGCCAGGACGACGCCATCGAGATGCTGTCGTCGGCGATCAAGTTGTCGCGGGCCGGCCTGCGCGAACCGGAGAAGCCGATCGGCAGCTACCTGTTCTCGGGGCCGACCGGCGTCGGCAAGACCGAGGTCGCCCGCCAGCTCGCTGAGATCCTCGGCGTCAAGATGCTGCGCTTCGACATGTCGGAGTACATGGAGCGCCACACCGTCAGCCGGCTGATCGGCGCGCCTCCGGGCTATGTCGGCTTCGACCAGGGCGGGCTCCTCACCGACGGCATCGACCAGCACCCGCACTGCGTGCTCTTGCTCGACGAGATCGAGAAGGCCCACCCGGATCTGTTCAACATCCTCTTGCAGGTGATGGACCACGGCAAGCTGACCGACCACAACGGCAAGCAGGTCGACTTCCGCAACGTCGTCCTCATCATGACGACCAACGCCGGTGCGTCCGACCTCGCCAAGGCGCCGATCGGCTTCAACCGCTCGAAGCGCGAGGGCGAGGACACCGAGGCGATCAACCGGCTGTTCACGCCGGAGTTCCGCAACCGACTCGACGCCATCGTCGGCTTCCGCAACCTGCCGCCCGAGGTCGTCCACCTCGTCGTGCAGAAGTTCGTGCTGCAGCTCGAGGCCCAGCTCTCGGACCGCAACATCACCTTCGAGCTCGACGACGCGGCGGTGAAGTGGCTGTCGGAGAAGGGCTACGACGACCGCATGGGCGCGCGCCCGCTCGCCCGCGTCATCCAGGAGCACATCAAGCGGCCGCTGGCCGAAGAGGTGCTGTTCGGCTCGCTGATGAAGGGCGGCACCGTCAAGGTGACGGTCGAGACGAAGGCGGACGGCAAGGACGGACTGAAGCTCGACCTCCTTGCCGACACCGGCGAGCGGCCGCGCCCGAAGCCGCCGAAGGAGGCGCGCAAGCCGCCGCGCCGGCGCGCTTCGGTGAAGCCGAAGGCGAAGGTGAAGCCGGTGCCCGAGAAGCCGGTGAAGCGCAGCCTCGTCCCCAAGGTCCCGCTCGCCCACTGAGGCGGGCGGGCATGCCGGTGCCGACGGCACCGCGGCACCGCGACGGCGGCGTCGATCCTCGCCGCCGCATCGCACGCTGCCCGACCAGCGGCCATCGTCGCGGAGCGCTCTGTCGGGCGTCGCGGATCCTCCCTTCTGCCGCCCCGGTTCCCCGTGTCCGCTGAGCCGCCCGCCGGTGCCGCCGCGCCCGAAGCCGCCGACGAGCGCCCGCGTGGCGGCTGGTTCCTCGCCGGCGCGCGCACGGCGATGGGCATCCCAGCGCTGGTGCTGTTCGCCTCCCTCGTCGGCTTTGGCGGCTTCGCCCGCGAGGCGGGGCTCTCGCTCGGGGTGACGCTGTTCATGACCGGCGGCATCTGGGCGCTGCCGAGCCAGGTGGTGCTCACCGGCTCGATCGTCGCCGGCTCGTCGCTGTTCGCCGCCTTCGCGGCGGTGTCGCTGTCGGCCGTCCGGCTCCTGCCGATGACGGCGGCGATCATGCCGGGCCTGCGCGGCCCGCGCACCTCGCGGCTGACGCTCCTGGTGCTCAGCCATTTCGTCGCGGTCACCGCCTGGGTGATCGCCATGACCAACATGCAGCCGATCCCGCGCGACGGCCGCGCCGCCTGGTTCGCCGGCATCGGCATGACGCTCGCCGCCGCCAGCGTCGGGGCGAGCGCCCTCGGCTACTGGGGCGCCGGAGCTCTGCCACCGGTGCTCTCCGGCGCGCTCGTCTTCCTCACGCCCGTTTATTTCCTGTTCTCGATGACGGGTGCTGCCCGCAGCCTCACCGAGCGGCTGGCGCTCGCCGTCGGCCTCGTCGCCACGCCGCTCGCCGGCCTCCTCGACCCAAGCACCGACTTGCTGTGGGGCGGCGTCGTCGGCGGCAGCCTGGCGTTTGCGGTCGGCCGCTTCGCCGGGAGGCGCCGGTGAACCCGACCTTCGACGCCGACCTCGGGCCGCTCTGGCCCTACGTCTTCGTCGTCATCGCCGGATTCCTGGCGACCGAGGTGTGGCGCTGGGTGGGGGTGCTGGTCGGCACCCGCCTCGACGAAGCCTCGCCGGTGATCGGCTGGGTGCGGGCGGTGGCCACCGCGCTGGTCGCCGGCGTCATCGCCAAGCTGCTGTTGTCGCCCGGCGGCGCGCTCGGCGAGACGCCGATGCTCCTGCGCATCGGCGCCGCCGCAGTGGGGTTTGGAGCCTACATGGTCGGCGGCCAGCGGCTGTTCGTCGGCATCGCCGCCGCCGAGGCGGCGCTGATCGCCGGCTGGCTGGCGCTCATGCACGACTGACCGGCTGGCGGCCGGCCGCGGCGCCTCAGCGCGTCCCCAGCGCCCGCCGGTAGGCTTCCGCGTGCGAGGCGATCACGTCCTTCGCCGCCATCTCGCCGGTGTGCGGGCGCAGCGCCACGCCCTCTTTCCGCGGCATCACGTGCACGTGGGTGTGGAACACCACCTGGCCGCCGGCGCTCTCGTTGAACTGCTGCACGGTCACGCCGTCGGCGGCGAACGCCGTCACGGCGGCGCGGGCGATCTTCTGCGCGGTCGCCATCACCGCCGCGAGGTCGGCGGGTGCGATGTCGAGCAGGTTGCGCGACGGCGCCTTCGGCAGCACCAGCGCGTGGCCGTCGCAGCGCGGCATGATGTCCATGATGGCGATGGTGGCCTCGTCCTCGTAGATCTTCGCCGACGGCAGCTCGCCGCGGAGGATCTTGGCGAACACGTTCTGGTCGTCGTAGGCCGCCATCAGGCTCTCCCTGCCGTGTCCCGAAGCCGGGCTCTCAGCTCGTCCGCTCCGGGGCGGGCGTGGTGCGCCAGCGGTCGAGCGTGCGGGCAACGAAGCCCATCGTCTGCGGCGCCCGGACCGAGCCCGGCCGGCGCTCGCGGTCGAGGAAGACGCGCAGCCCCTCCGAATAGACCGCCACGTCGGTGATATTCTCGGCCGCGATCGCCGCCCGCGTCTGCCGGTCGAACTCCGGCTTGTCGTGGTTGACGTTGGCGGCCGGCGGCCGGCCGATCGGCGCCGGCAGGCCGAGCTGGCGCAGCCCCGCCGCCATGTGCTCGGTCAGCCCGACGAAGCCGAAGTCCGACACCGCGAACGGCCCGACGTGACGGGCCTGCAGGTTGCGGATCGCCGGGTGGCCCGCGAAGGCTGTGAGCGGCAGCGTGCCGGCCGTCACCTGCGTGCCGAGCGCGCCGCGGCCGGCGTGCTTGTCCTTGAAGAAGTGGAAGTGCGAGATCGTCCGCTCGACCGGTTCGCGCAGCCAGATCCAGTAGTGCGCCGGATCGGGCACGGCATCGAAGAACACCGAGGCCGAGAAGTGGCCGTGCACGACGCGGATGCCCTCGTCGACGAGCTGCGCCACGACCGCGTGGTCGGCCTTCTTGCCGAGCTCGCGCAACAGCGGGTGGGTGCGCGCGTGGTGTGGCCCGTAGGCGAAGGCGACGCGCCGGCCGTAGGCGTGGCGCAGCACCTCGGCGAACGAGGTGCCGCCGGTCTTCGGGATGTGCACGGAGAGGATGAGGTCGGGCGAAGCGCGTGTCATGGCGGCGCCCGATATAGCACCGATGGCGGGCGCGTCCCATGCGTCCGAAGCGGCGCGCCGCCATGAGCACGACGCAACTTCCGAAGCTCGGCGTCGTTTGTGTTCGCCCGTCCGCGCGCGCTGACGCCCCCTCGCCAGCAGGACGCCGTCCGTGCGAGGGTTTCGCCGGCGGGGGGAACGCGGGGACTGGCGGAGGGATCATGCGCTGCTCGGTTGAACTCTGCGCGCGCGCGCCGCCTCCCGCCGCCGACTGACCCCTCCGGGCCGCCGCCCGATGTCCGGTCTTCGCCGCCCCGGCTGGCGGCGCCGCTGACGAGTTTCGATCGCCTGCCGCGTGAGGCCGCCTTGACGCAGACCACTCCCGACGACCATTTCGGCCTTTTCGAGTTCATGCCCGGCTTCGTCGCCATCCTGGACGGTTCCGATCACGTCTTCGCCTACGTGAACGAGGCGTACCGCACGATCGCCGGCCCCCGCGACTTCATCGGCCGTTCCGTGCGAGAGGTCTTCCCGGAGCTCGAGGGGCAGGGTCTCTACGAGCGGCTGGACCGCGTCTACGCCACGGGCAAGCCCTTTGCGGCGCGGGCCCTGCCCGTCCGGCTCGACCGGGCCGACGGCGACCGCTTCGTCGACCTCCAGTACACCCCGATCCGCGACGCGTCCGGCGGGGTGACCGGTGTCTTCGTCGGCGGCTACGACGTCACGGATGCTCATCGTGCCCAGCAGCGCTGGCGTGCGCTGGCGGAACTGAGCGAGCGGCTGCGGGTCGCCGGCGACGACGTCGACCTGCCGCTCGTCGTCGCCGAGATCCTCGGCCGCACGCTCGGCGTGAGCCGGGTCGGTTACGGAACGATCGACGAGGACACCGCGACATTGCACGTCGAGCGCGACTGGACGGCGACCGGCGTCGAGTCGCTCGCCGGCGCGACGCGGCTGCGCGACTACGGCTCGTTCGTCGAGGACCTCCAGCGCGGCGAATTCGTCACCATCGTCGACGCCCGCACCGACCCCCGCACGGCGAGCGCCGCCGCCGCGCTGGAAGCCAAGAGCGCCCGATCGTTCGTCAACGTGCCCGTGGTCGAGCGTGGCCGCCTCGTCGCCGTGCTGTTCGTCAACTTCGCCGCCGTGCGCAACTGGCGCCCCGACGAGCTCGACCTCGTCCGCGAGGTCGCCGACCGCCTGCGCACGGCGGTGGAGCGCCGCGCCGCCGAGGCGGCGCTGCGCGAAAGCGACGAGCGCTACCGGCGCCTGTTCGACACCATCGACGAGGGCTTCTGCATCATCGAGTTCCTCGACGGGCCGCACGGGCCCTTCAGCGACTACATCCACGTCGAGGCGAACGCCGCCTATGCTCGTCACGCCGGCATCCCCGACGTGGTCGGCCAGAAGGTGCGCGAGATGGTCCCGGATGAGGCCGCGAGCTGGGTGGCGCGCTATGGCGAGGTGCTGCGCACCGGCGTGCCGATCCGCTTCGAGCAGGAGCTGATCGCCACCGGCCGCTTCCTCGAGCTCGCCGCCTTCCGCGTCGAGCCGGCGAGCCGGCGCCAGGTGGCGGTGCTGTTCCAGGACATCACGGCCCGCAAGCGCGCCGAGGCGGCGATGCGGCAGAGCGAGGAGCAGTTTCGCGTCTTCGCCCAGGCGGTGCCGAACCACGTCTGGGCGGCCCGGCCGGACGGCGGCCTCTACTGGTTCAACAACCGCGTCTACGCCTACACCGGGATGCAGCAAGGCAGCCTCGACGGCACGGCCTGGACCGGCATCGTGCATCCCGACGACCTCCCGGCGGCGGCCGCGGACTGGGCCGCGGCGCTCGCGGGCGGCGACGTCTATCAGACGGAGTTCCGCATCCGGCGTGCCGACGGCGCCTACCGCTGGTTCCTCGTGCGCGCCGAACCGGTGCGCGCCGCCGACGGCGCGGTCTCGCACTGGATCGGCACCAACACCGACATCGAGCACGCGCGCGCCCAGGCGGCCCAGCTCGCCACCCTCAACGCCACGCTCGAGCAGCAGGTGCAGAAACGCACCGGCGAGCTGATGGCGGCGGAAGAGGCGCTCCGGCAGTCGCAGAAGATGGAGGCGGTCGGCCACCTGACGGGCGGCCTCGCGCACGACTTCAACAACATCCTCGCCGGCATCGGCGGCAGCCTGGAGATGCTGTCGGTGCGGCTCGCCCAGGGTCGCGTCACCGAACTCGACCGCTACATCGCCGGCGCGTCCGGCGCCGTGCGGCGCGCCGCCGGGCTGACGCAGCGCCTGCTGGCGTTCTCGCGCCGGCAGACCCTCGACCCGCGACCGACGCGGCTCAATGGCCTCGTCGACGGCATGCTCGACCTGATCAACCGCAGCGTCGGCCCGGAGATCGAGGTCGAGACCGTCAATGCGGCCGGGCTGTGGACCACCTTCGTCGACGCCGGGCAGCTCGAGAACGCGCTGCTCAATCTCTGCATCAACGCCCGCGACGCCATGCCGAACGGCGGCAAGCTGACGATCGAGACCGCCAACCGCTGGATGGACGAGCGCACGGCGCGCGAGCGAGGCCTGGCGCCCGGCCAGTACGTCTCGCTCTGCGTCAGCGACACCGGCACCGGCATGACGCCGGACATCATCGCCCGCGCCTTCGACCCGTTCTTCACGACGAAGCCGATCGGGCAGGGCACCGGGCTCGGCCTGTCGATGGTCTACGGCTTCGCCGGCCAGTCGGGCGGCGCGGCGAAGATCTATTCCGAGGTCGGCCAGGGCACGATGATCTGCATCTACCTGCCGCGCCATCTCGGCGAGGAGGAGCGCGACGAGCCGGCGGTCGCGGCCGAGGCGGCGCCCCGCGCGCAAGGCGGCGAGACGATCCTGGTCGTCGACGACGAGCCGCTGATCCGCATGGTCGCCGTCGAGGCGCTGGAGGAGCTCGGCTACACGGTCGTCGACGTCGGCGACGGCCCGGCGGCGCTGAAGATCCTGAACACCAGCCGCCCGATCGACCTGCTGATCACCGACGTCGGGCTGCCCGGCGGCATGAACGGCCGCCAGCTCGCCGACGCCGCCCGCGTCGGCCGGCCGGGCCTTGAGGTGTTGTTCATCACCGGCTACGCCGAGAACGCCGTGCTCAACCACGGCCATCTCGAGGCCGGCATGCACGTCATCACCAAGCCGTTCCAGATGGACACCTTCGCCCGCCGCGTCCGCGAGCTGATCGCCGAGGGGTGACGAACGGGCGGCGGGAGAAAAGCGAGCCGGAGCGCCCGATGTGGGTCTCGGGAGCCGCGCACGGCGCTGACGCCGTCGTGAGCACAACGGCCCGACGCGCCGCCCGCCACGGTCTCGCCAACGCGCGCCGGCCGTGCCACCTTCCCGCCCGCCGGGGCCCCTAGGGGCGCACCGGGAAAGCGTTGGGTTGTCGGAACGGCCGGACTTCGCCGGATCGCAGCCGATCGCGGACACTCAGGCCGTCCAGGGGGAATTTATGCGCCGTTTGCTCATCGCCGCCGCCGCGCTCATCGGCACCGCCACCGTGGCGCTCGCTCAGGAGGCGCCGAACCTCGTCGGCACCTGGAAGGGCGAGGCGGAGGCCGTCATCATCGGCCCGACGCCCTATCGCGTGCCGGACGGCCCCGGCCCGAACTTCCCGGCGGCGAAGATCACCTACACCTACGTGATCGACGCGCAGCACGGGAACCGCTTCGCCGGCACGCTGACCGCCGGCAAGTTCAGCGAGACCTTCATCGGCGCGCTGAAGCCGCCGGCGTTCGAGTCCGGGACCATCATCGACACCGACGGTCGCTACGACTTCACGCTGCGCCCGGGCGGCAGCGTCATGGACCTCTGCTACGCCCACAACTACCCGACCACCCGCGCCGTCGCGTGCTTCACGCTGACGAAGGGGTGAGGGGCGGCGGGCGCGGCGCCGGCGGCCGAGTTCAACCGCCGGCGCTCTCGTCCCGGCGGAACGGCGCGTGCTCGGCGAGGTACGCGGTCTCCGCCGCCACCATCTCGCGCTCGCGCACGAGATAGTTCGCCACCGCGTCGCGCAGGCCCTTGTGGGCGATGTGGTGGGCAGAAAAGGTCGGCACCGCGCGGTAGCCGCGGGCGAGCTTGTGCTCGCCCTGCGCGCCCGCCTCGACGCGGGCGAGGCCGTGCGCGATGGCGAACTCCACCGCCTGATGGTAGCAGACCTCGAAGTGCAGGAACGGGTGCTCCTCGAGCGCCCCCCAGTAGCGCCCGTAGAGCGTGTCGGAGCCGATGATGTTGAGCGCGCCGGCGATCGTCCGCCCGTCGCGCTTCGCCAGCACCAGCAGCACGCGGTCGGCCAGCCGCTCGCCGAGCAGCGAGAAGAATCGCCGGTTGAGGTAGGGGCGGCCCCATTTGCGGGCGCCGGTGTCGGTGTAGAAGGCGAAGAAAGCGTCCCAGTGCGCCTCGCTCAGCGCCGTGCCGGTAACCGTCTCGATGGCGATGCCGTTCGCCACCGCCTCCCGGCGCTCCCGCTTCACCTGCTTGCGCTTGCGCGAGGCGAAGCTGGCGAGGAAGTCGTCGAACGTCGAGAACCCCTCGTTGAACCAGTGGAACTGCCGGTCGGTGCGGGCGAGGAAGCCCTTCGCCGTGAGCAGCCGCCACTCGTCCTCGGTCGGAAACGTCACGTGGGCGGACGAGGCGCCGGTTTCGCGGGCAAGCGCCACGATGCCGTCGGCGAGCGCGCCGCGCAAGCGCTCGCGGCCCGGCCCCGGTGCTGCCAGCAACCGCGGCCCGGTCGCGGGCGTGAACGGCACCGACACCTGCAGCTTCGGATAGTAGCGCCCGCCGGCCCGCTCGAAGGCGTCCGCCCAGCCGTGGTCGAACACGAACTCGCCCTGGGAATGGCTCTTCAGGTACGCCGGCACCGCCCCGGCGATCCCACCGTCCGCCCCCGCCAGCACGAGGTGCCGCGGCAGCCAGCCGGTGCGCGCCGCGACCGTGCCGGCCTCCTCGAGGATCGCCAGGAAGTCGTGGCAGACGAACGGATTGAACGGCTCCGCTGAAGTGTGGTCACAGCGGATCGCGCCGCGCGGGCCGACCGTCCAGCCGGGATTGGCGACGGCGTCCCACGCCGCCTTGTCGATCTCCGCCATCGACGCGGCGATGCTCAGGCGGACGGTGTCGCAGGAAGCAGGGTCGGTCATTGCAACTCGGGCACGCGCGGCCGTCGCGGAAAGGGAGGCGCGTCCGCCGGGAAGGGGCGGCGGCCGCGGCAGGGCAAGTGTGCGGCCAGGGCAAGTGTAGGGCCGGCTTTGCGGCTGTCGAGTGGCAGGGACTGCGGCCTTGCGGCGGGGTGTGGCGCGGTCACCCTTCCGGCACGAAGCCCTCGAAGATGATCTGGTCGGCGTAGGCACGGGCGCGGCGCAGGTCATCGGGGGTGCGCACCGTCCAGGTCAGCAGCGGCTTGCCGAAGGCGCGGCGCAGCAGGCTCGGCCCCGGCATCGGCAGCGCGTGCACGTCGTAGGCGACGAAGTCGGGCCGCGAGCGCGGCGCGTGCAGGAGGTGGCGGAGGCCGAAGCGCTCCATCGTCGTCAGCCGGCCGTAGTCGTGCGGGTCGGTGGCGCGGTCGGCGACGATGCCGCGGGGGAGCGCGGGCATCGCGTGGCGCAGGCCCTCGACGAGGTCGGGATCGAACGACATCGCCGCCACCGGCCCGTCGTAGCCCTGAAGCGCCGTGACGACGCCGGCGACGAGCCGTGTGCCGGGGTCGCGCACCCACTGCGACTTCAGCTCGAGCACCAGCGGCACGCGGCCGGCAACCGCGTCGAGCAGCTGCTGCAGCGTCGGGATACGGGCGGTGCCGATCCTGAATGGGATGTCGGCGAGATCCGCCGCCGTGCGCGCCGCCACCGGCCCCGCGCCGGTGGTCAGCCGCTCCAGCGTGTCGTCGTGGAAGACGACCACCGCGCCGTCGCGCGACAGCTGCAGGTCGACCTCGATAGAGAACCCTCGCTCGGCGGCGGCCAGCGCCGCCGGCAGGGTGTTCTCGACGACGCCGCGGGCGGCGTCGTGCAGGCCGCGGTGGGCGACCGGCCGCGCCGTCAGCCAGGAAGGTGCCGCCATTGCCCGCTCCCCGCGTCCCTTGCGCGCCGCCTGCCGCGCCGAGCCCGAAGGCCCCGCCTCAGCCGATCTCGAAGATCGCCTCGACCTCGACCGCCGCGCCGAACGGCAGCGCCGCCACGCCGACGGCGGAGCGGGCGTGCCGGCCGCGTTCGCCCAGCGCCGCGACGAACAGGTCGGAGGCGCCGTTCACCACCTTCGGCTGGTCGCCGAAGGAGGGCGCCGAGGCGACGAAGCCGACCACCTTGACCACCCGCTTCACCTTCGCAAGGTCGCCGATCGCCGCCTTCACCTGCGCCAGCACGTGCAGCGCGCAGAGCCGCGCGCCCGCGTTGGCGTCCTCCACCGTGACGCCGGCGCCGAGCGTGCCGACCACCGTCGGCTTGCCGGCCTGCATCGGCAACTGGCCGGAGACGTGCAGGAGCGTGCCGGCGAGCACCGTCGGCACGTAGTTCGCCACCGGCGCCACCGCCTGCGGCAGCGTCAGGCCCAGCGCGGCCAGGTTTGCCTCGACGGTGCCTGCTTCGACGTTTTCGGCCATCTTCTCGTCCCCGTCCGTTGCGAGTGTGCTTGTCCGCCGGGTCGGCGGCGTGCCACCCTCATGGCCGAAATCGCCCGGCGCCGCAACGCCGCCCCGCCCCGTTCCCCGAGGGCGGGCGCTTCGCCTTCTGGAGGACCGTTCATGGTGCTGTCGCGCTCGCTCGCGATTCGTCTCGCCGGGGCCGCCTGCCTCGCCGCGCTGCCGGCGTTCGCCACGGCCGCGCCGGCTGCCAAGGTCGCCGCCGGCCTGCAACCGCACCGCGCCGTCTACGACATGGCGCTCGGCGAGAGCGACGACACCGGCACCGTCTCGGGCGTCTCCGGGCGCATCGTCACCGAGTTCACCGGCTCGGCCTGCGAGGGCTTCACGACGAACTTCCGCTTCGTCTCGCGCATCGACGACCAGGAGGGGGGCTCGCGCCTCACCGACCTGCGCACGACGAGCTACGAGGACGCCGTCGGCGATACCTTCCAGTTCGTCACCCAGAGCTTCGTCGACCGCAAGATGTCGGAGGAGGCGAAGGGCGTCGCCACCCGCGACGGCGCGAGCGTCGTCGTCGACCTGACGAAGCCCGGCAACAAGCAGGCGACGTTTTCCGGTGGCCCGCTGTTTCCGACCCAGCACCTCGTCAAGGTGATCGAGACGGCCGAATCGGGCGGCACCATCCTGCAGGCCGACCTCTACGACGGCTCGGAGTCCGGCGAGAAGGTGTTCGCCACCACCGCGGTGATCGGCAAGGCGGACGAGGGCGCCGACGAGGCGGGCATGGACGACGCGACGGCGGTTGAGAAGCTCGGCGCCGGCGCCCGCTGGCCGGTGCGGCTCTCCTATTTCGAGACCGGCGGCGGCCGCGCCGAGCAGACGCCGATGTACGAGCTCTCCTTCCTCGTCTACGGCAACGGCGTCACCCGCAAGCTGGTGCTCGACTACGGCGACTTCACCATCCTCGGCAAGCTGACGTCGGTCGAGTACCTCGACGCGAAGCCCTGCGAGTGAGGGCGCCCTGCGAGTGACGTTGAGTCTCTTGCGATAACTGATTGTTCCCAAAGACTGAGTCATCCCAGGCCTTGTGCCTGGGATCCATTCCTCCCCCCGCCCTGGACGCTGGTCGGCGGCAACGCCGCGTCCGGAAGTGGATTCCAGGCACAAGGCCTGGAATGACTCCGGAGGGGGTAGCGCAAGGGGCGTCGCGTCGCGTGTGGCACCCTTGGCCCCCGCTCACCCCTTCCGCCGCTCGCCCTCGAAGGTCAGCCCGAGCCCCACTGCGTCGTTGCCGAACTTCGCGCGGATCTTGTCCATCGCCTGCTCGGCCTTCGCCCGCTTGGCGCCGCCGACGTCGACGAGGTCGGCCGGGTCGGCGGCCGTCGGCGCCTCGAGCTCCGACACGCCGACGCCGATCAGCCGGTAGGGCCGGCCCGCCGGTTCCCGCGACAACAGCTCGACGGCGGTGCGGTGGATGCGGTCGGCGAGCATCGTCGGGTCCGACAATTGCCGGGAGCGGGTGACGAGCCGGAAGTCGGGCGTCTTCAGCTTCAGCGTCACCGTGCGGCCGGAGACCTCCGCCGCCTTCATCCGCCGCGCCACCTTCTCAGCGAGGCGCCGAAGCCATGCCGAAAGCGCGTGGGCGTCGGCGATGTCGGTGTCGAACGTCGTCTCGGCGGAGACCGACTTGCGCACGCCTTCCGGGTTCACCGCCCGGTCGTCCTCGCCACGGGCGAGCTTGCGCAGCCGAACCCCGTAGGCGCCGACGAGGCGCATCAGGTCGGCGACGTCCCGGACGGCAATGTCGCCGCAGGTGTCGAGCCCCGCCGACGACAGCCGCGCCGCCGCCGCCCGGCCGATGCCGGGCAGGATCGAGGCCGGCTTGCCGGCGAGGAAGGCCACCGCCTCGGCCCGGCCGATCACCGAGAAGCCGCGCGGCTTGTCGAGGTCGGAGGCGATCTTGGCGAGCAGCTTGTTCGGCGCGAGCCCGACCGAGATCGTCACCCCGATCTCCCGCTCCACGCGCCGGGCGAAGGCGGCGAGCGTGCCGGCCGGGCTCATGCCGTGGATGCGCTCGGTGCCGGAGAGGTCGAGGAACGCCTCGTCGATCGAGATCGGCTCGACCAGCGGCGTCAGCGCCTGCATCAGCGCCCGGACCTCGCGCCCCACCGCGACATATTTCGCCATGTCCGGCTTGATGATCACCGCGTCTGGGCAGAGGGCGCGGGCCTTGAACATCGGCATCGCCGAGCGCACGCCGTAGACGCGGGCGAGGTAGCAGCAGGTCGCCACCACGCCGCGCCGACCGCCGCCGACGATCACCGGTTTGTCGGTGAGGCTCGGGTCGTCGCGCTTCTCGATCGTCGCATAGAACGCGTCGCAGTCGACGTGGCCGATCGCCAGCTGGTCGAGTTCGGCGTGGGCGACGATCCGCGGCGATCCGCACGTCGCGCAGCGCAGGAACCGCCCCGCAGCCGCACGCCGCCCGCCGCAGTCGCGGCAGAGGACGGGGAGGGGGGCGGGTTCGCTCGGGCCGGGCACGGCGGGATTCCGGATGGACAGTTCGAGTTTAGCGCCGCCCGAACCGCTTCGCACGCGGCCTTGCGCCGCCCGCGCCGCCGCGAATGCTCGCTCTATGACAGTTTCGTGAATGATCTGCCGCAAAGCAGGCTTCGCCGCTGCGAGCAATGATTGGACATGAGTACGTCCCTGCTCGGAAACCTCGTCGTCGCGGAAGGTCGTCACGAAGACGACAGGCCGGTCAAGGTTTCGGTGCGTGCGGTCGATGCCTGGTTCGGCGAGAAGCAGGTGCTGCGGGACGTGTCGCTCGACCTGTTCGACCGGGAGGTGACGGCGATCATCGGTCCGTCGGGCTGCGGGAAGTCGACGCTGCTGAAGTGCCTCAACCGCATCAACGAGACGGTGTCGGGCTTCCGCATGACCGGTGACGTGCTGCTCGCTGGGCGCAGCGTGTTCGCGCCCGACATCGAGATCAATCAACTGCGGCGTCGCTTCGGCTGGGTGGCCCAGCAGCCGAACCCGTTTCCCTGGTCGATCTACGAGAACGTCGCCTACGGGGCGCACCTCCACGGTCTCGTCGCCGGTCGGCACGAGACGGAGGCCTATGTGGAGGCGTGCCTGCGGCGGGCCAATCTCTGGGGCGAGGTGAAGGACATCCTGCGCAGCCCCGGCAACAGCCTGTCCGGCGGTCAGCAGCAGCGGCTCTGCATCGCTCGCGCGCTGTCGACGGAGCCCGAGGTGCTGTTGATGGACGAGCCGTGCTCGGCGCTCGACCCGACGGCCACGGCGCACGTCGAGGAGTTGATCGACGAGTTGCGCGCCCGCCTCGCCGTCGTCATCGTCACCCACAACATGCAGCAGGCGGCCCGCATCTCGCAGCGCACCGCCTTTCTCCACCTGGGAGACCTCGTCGAGGTCGGCGACACCGCCGACGTGTTCATCCGCCCGCGCTCCGATCTCTGCGGCCGCTTCGTCACCGGCCGCTTCGGCTGAGGGGAAACACCGGCTGCATACACTTTCCGGTCGGCGTACACTCGCAACGAGATCGACGGCTATGCTGCCGTCGACGCCGGAGGGACCCCCATGGACCAGCGCACCCTGCCGCAGCCGCGTCTCGCGCCGCTGCCGCCCGAGCACACGCCCGAGCTCGCCGAGCACTTCGCCGCGTCGAAGAAGTCGATGGGCTTCGTGCCGAACAGCCACCTGATCATGCAGCGCAAGCCCGCGATGCTGAAGGCGTTCGGGCAGTTCAGCAAGGCGATCTGGGACCCCGCCGGCAAGGTCGGCGTGCCGTTCAAGCGGCTGATCGCCCACGTCGCCAGCCGCTCCGCCGGTTGCCAGTACTGCATGGCCCACACCGCCGAGCGGGCGCACGACCTCGGCGTCACGCAAGAGAAGCTCGATGCGCTGTGGGACTACCAGTCGAGCCCGCTCTATACGCCAGCCGAGCGCGCCGCCCTCGATGTCGCGGTCGCCGCCGGCTGCGTGCCGAACGCCGTCACCGACGCGATGTTCGACGAACTGAAGCGCCACTATGGCGAGGAGGAGATCGTCGAGATCGTCGCCATCATCGCGCTCTTCGGCTTCCTCAACCGCTGGAACGACACCCTCGCCACGCCACTGGAAGAGGCGCCGACCGCCTATGGCGAGGCGCACCTCGCCGGCCGCGGCTGGGACGCCGGCAAGCACAAGCGCTGAGGCCGGTCTTCCCCTCTCCCGCCGTTGGTGGGAGAGGCCTGGCCCAGACTTGATCCGGGCGTGCCCGAAGCGCGGGTGAGGGCCGGCGCGCAGCTCCGGAGCGGCGCCCCCTCAAAGCGAAGACGCCCGCGTCGGCCGACGCGGGCGTCTCTGTCTTCAGGTCGCTCAGGCCGTCACAGCAGCCCGTTCAGGCGGCGACGGAGGCCTTCTCGCCGGTCGGCACTTCCGACACCGTCTTCAGCACCTGCGAGGCGATCTGGTAGGGGTCGCCCTGGGAGTTCGGGCGGCGATCCTCGAGATAGCCCTTGTAGCCGTTCTTGATGAACGAGTGCGGCACGCGGATCGAGGCGCCGCGGTCGGCGACGCCGTAGCTGAACTTGTTCCACGGCGCCGTCTCGTGCTTGCCGGTCAGGCGCAGGTGGTTGTCCGGGCCGTAGACGTCGATGTGCGCCATCAGGTTCTTGTCGAACTGCGCCATCAGCGCCTCGAAATACTCCTTGCCGCCCACCTCGCGCAGGTAGGTCGTCGAGAAGTTGCAGTGCATGCCGGAGCCGTTCCAGTCGGTGTCGCCGAGCGGCTTGCAGTGGAACTCGATGTCGACGCCGTACTTCTCCGTCAGGCGGAGCAGCAGGTAGCGCGCCATCCAGACCTCGTCGGCGGCCTTCTTGGACCCCTTGCCGAACACCTGGAACTCCCACTGGCCCTTCGCCACTTCGGCGTTGATGCCCTCGTGGTTGATGCCGGCGGCGAGGCAGAGGTCGAGGTGCTCCTCGACGATGGTGCGGGCGACATCGCCGACGTTCTTGTAGCCGACGCCGGTGTAGTAGGGGCCCTGCGGGGCGGGGTAGCCGTTCTCCGGGAAGCCGAGCGGGCGGCCGTCCTTGTAGAAGAAGTATTCCTGCTCGAAGCCGAACCAGGCGCCCTCGTCGTCGAGGATGGTGGCGCGGGCGTTCGTCGCGTGCGGGGTGACGCCGTCCGGCATCATCACTTCGCACATCACCAGAATGCCGTTGGTGCGGGCGGGATCGGGATAGAGCGCGACGGGCTTCAGCACGCAGTCGGAGCTGCGGCCCTCGGCCTGCATCGTCGACGAGCCGTCGAAGCCCCACAGCGGCAGCTGCTCGAGCGTCGGGAAGACGTCGAATTCCTTGATCTGCGTCTTGCCGCGCAGGTTCGGCGTCGGCGTGTAGCCGTCCAGCCAGATGTACTCGAGCTTGAATTTCGTCATGTTGGCTCCTTCACAAATCGGACGTCGCGGTTGACCGGACGTGCCCAGGCCGGAGCCCGTCACCCCGGCCGGCGCGGCCTCCGCCGTTCCGCTCGCCCGCGGAAGGAAGCATCGGCCGTGCCAGCGGGCGCCCTGCTGCTTGCCGGGCGAGCCCGCCGGACCCTGCGTTGCGCCCGCACACGGCAGCGGGCCGGGGAGCGCACGACCGCTCCGGCCGGCGCCGCGCTGACGCCGGTCTGCCCATCGATCAGGCAGAAAATGGGAGAGTGTGCCCAATTCGTGAGCTGTCGGAGAAGCGGCCGCAGCCAGCATCTCCACGCGAATGCTGGAGAAACATGCAGTGACACGCCTGCACATAGTGTGAGCAGTCACTGCTTTTCCTCTAGGCAAAACGGACGGAGGGAACACATAAGGAAGAACGGAGTTGCCCTAGGCGGCGGTGAATCGCCGGCGGGCGCCGGGCCAAGATGTCGCGGCCGCGCCGGTGCGAGCGGATGCGGCGTCGAGCCCTCCGGACAGGATAGCGAGACGACGAGATGAGCACGAACCTCGGCCGCGGGTCGGCCACCATCCACCAGTTTCCCGTCGGCGGCCGCGCCGCAGCCGGCCGTTTCGGCGCGGTGCGCGAGACCGGAGAGGCGAGCGTCGCCCGGCTGTACCCGGCGGTTGCCGTCGTCGAGTTCGGCAGCGGCTGGTACCATCAGTCCGCCATCGAGACCGCCGACCCGACGCGCAAGCACTGAGCGGGCGCCGGCGGCAGCGGCCACATGACCGCGAACTAGGCACGCGCCTGCCGAAATGGCAGGCAATGTGAACGCCGGGGTGACCGCACCAGGCAAAACTCCGGCGGTTCGTTCCGGAGTTGGCCTCTCTCTCCCACCCGGCGGGAGGAAGAGTGGGAGCGGCCGCCGCCCCACGCTCCCACTGATCCGACGCCGTGCCCCTCCAGCATCGTTCCATCCCCGCTCCCGCAGCGTTGCATCGTTGGCGGGATGCCCTCGCCATCACTCTCGGCGATGATGCGGACCGATCCTCCCCCGCTGGCGTCCGCCTCCGGGAGAACGTGCCGTCGCGAGGCGCGAGGACGTCATGAAGGCCGAAAGGAAACGCCGATGACCGCCGCCAGTCCCGCTCCCGCCGCCGCACCCGTCGGCACCCGCTCCGGCCTCGCCGTCCGCCCCTCCACTCCGGCGATCGGCGCCGAACTCTCCGGCATCGACCTGGCGAAGCCGCTGTCCGAGGCGCAGCGCCAGGACATCCTCGACGCGCTGCACGAGCACCAGGTGATCTTCTTCCACGGCCAGACGCTGTCGAGCGCCGAGCTCTCCGCCTTTGCCCGCATCTTCGGCGAGCCGCAGCCGGCAAACGAATCCTCCTTCGACAAGGACGAGGCCTTCCCGGAGATCGACGTGCTCGCCTTCGGCGGCGGCCGGCGGCCCTACAACACCCAGGAGCTTTGGCACTCCGACTTCTCCGGCCGCGCCACGCCGACGCTGGGCTCGGTGCTCTACTGCCTGGAGGCACCATCGGCCGGCGGCGACACCATCTGGGCGAGCGGCTTTGCCGCCTATGACGCGCTGTCGGACAAAATGAAGGCCTATCTCGACGGCATGCAGGCCGAGCACCGCACCATCAAGTCGTTCGGCGACGAGATCCGCTCGAACCTCTGGAAGGACGAGAAGGGCCGTAAGCGTCTGCAGGAGCTGCAGGCGCTGCCGCCGGCCGAGCACCCGGTGGTGCGCACCCATCCGGTCACCGGCCGCAAGGCGCTGTTCATCAACGAGGGCTTCACCGAGCGGCTGATCGGCGTGTCGCGCAAGGAGAGCGACGCGGTGCTCGGCTATCTGTTCGCCCACACCCGCGTGCCGGAGTTCCAGGTGCGCTTCCGCTGGCAGAAGGGCGACCTCGCCGTGTGGGACAACCGCGTCACCCAGCACTATGCGGTGTCCGACTACACCGAGCGACGCGTCATGCACCGCATCACCATCCGCGGCGACCGGCCGTTCTGATCGACGCTGCCGTCCTGGCCGCCGTGGACGAGCCACGGTGCGGCCAGGCCGACGGGTCTATCCCGATGCGACCTGCCGTGCTCCGTTCCGGAGCGGCGTCCTCGGCGTTCGCGTGAGCGGACACTTGTCTGACGCAGAGTTGATCCGACCTTGCCGGTCGCGCCGCCCGTGGAGGGTCTCGCGGCTGGACAAGGCCGGCACGTGTGCGATCCATTCTGCGAGCAGGCGGATTGCGTCGACCTCGCTCGCCGATGGAAGCATCGGACGACATCGACGAGAGAACGTCGGGTGTGTCGGTGTCCGGTGTGGTCGGGAAGGGGTGCCCGTATGGGCGACTGGAAGAAGGGGGGCGTTGATCTCGGCGGACCGCCGTTCGATCTCGAGCGCGCGCGCGGCCCGGCCTGGCTGATCGACCTCGCCCGTCGCCGGATCGTCGACGCGAATGCGGCGGCGCTGACCTTGTGGAGCGCCGCGACGGTCGGTGAACTGTCGGCGGTTCCCGTCGAAAGCGCCTTCTTCGACGATCTCTTGTCGCAGTTCGCGCTGGGGCTCGGCACCGGCGCGCTGGTTCCGACGCGTTTCAGGTCGCCGACGCGCGACGATATCCCATCGGTCGACTGCCTTGCCGTCCCGGCCCGTCTGCACGACGGCGGCGCCGGCCTGATCCTCGAGGCGATCGCCCTCAACGGCGAACTCGTGACCGTCTATGACGGGGCGACCGGGGTGGCGCTCTTGCGCAATCAGCGGGCGGCGAACGCCGGCAGGCCGGACGAACATTTCTTCGCCGACCGCTTCGTCGACAAGTGGGCCGCCGACCGCCTGTGGCGGGCGGTGGCGGAGCGGGTACTCGTGTCCGCCGGTGGCCCGCGCCAGCCTGTCGCCGAGACCGCGGAACTCGCCGTTCGATCGACCGACGGCGTCGTCCTGCACGAAGTTCGCCTCGGTGTCCTGGCCGGGGAGGGGGCGCCGCGGATCGTCGCCGAGGAGCGGCCGCTCACGCGGGGGGTGTCGCTCGATGGGCTCGGGCAGGCGGCCGAACCCGCCGACGGCAGCGCCCCCTCCGCCCGGACACCGATCCTCCGGCGCCGCGTCAGCGGCGTCGTGGCGGGGCGCGAAGAGCTGAAGCAGGCCATCGAGGGCGGCGAGATCGAGGCGTTCTTCCAGCCGGTGATCGGTCTCGATGGCGGGCGGGTGATCGGATGCGAGGCGCTCGCCCGGTGGCGGCGGCCGCGCGCCCGTCCAATGACCGCGGGCAAGTTCATCGCCGCTGTGGAAACTGCCGGACTGATCTGGCCGCTCGGAGACGTCATTCTCCGCCACGCCCTGCGGCAGTTCGGGATTTGGGCCGCGCTAGGGCTCGGTGCCGGTGGGCGGATCGCCGTCAACATCGGCGCGCAGCAACTGACGAACATCGCGATCGTCGATCACGTCCAGGCCTGTCTCGCCGACGCGGGGCTCAAGGCGCAGCATCTGGCGGTGGAGGTCACCGAATCCATCGCGCTCGGCCCCGACGGCGCGCTGGTGCTCGAGCGGCTGAATGCGCTGCACGATCTCGGCATCGAGGTCGTGCTCGACGACTTCGGCACCGGCCACGCCTCGCTGGCGCTCTTGGAGCGGCTTCCGGTCAACCGCGTCAAGATCGATCGGACGGTCGTCGCCGGAATCGACGTCGTGCCGTCGTGCAAGCCGATCATCCGCACCGTCACCGATCTTGCCCACAGCCTCTCCCTGCAGGTCGTCGCCGAGGGGGTGGAGACGCGGGAGCAGATGCACTTCCTGCAGTTGTGCGGCTGCGACGGCGGTCAGGGAAATCTCTTCGCGCCGCCGATGTCGGGCGACGACGCGACGACCTGGCTCGCCGAGCGCACCTCGGTGGCGACGGGGCTCGCGGCATCGGTGCCGTTTTCCGAGATCGATGCCGACGTCGCCACGGGCGGCGGCCTCGGCGGGCGCCGCCAGCTGCATTGACGGTCGCGCCGGCGAACAATCCCCGTAGTCGCATGCGCCGTCGCGTGTCCGGTGACCCTGGGCGGTCGGCGCCGAGCGAAGCGGCCGTCGCTGGCGAAGACCGCTTCAGCCGACGAAGCGGTATCCGATGTAGCGCTTGGCGTCGATGATGTCGTAGCCGAGGCGGTTGCGCAGCTTCTTGCGCAGCTTGCTCATGTGACCTTCGATCACGCTCTCGTCGACGCTTTCATTGAAAATTCCGTAGATCGCATTGAAGATCTGCGTCTTCGTCAGCCGTCGACCCGAATTCTTCACCAGATACTCGAGAATATGTCGTTCGCGACGCGGAAGCATGAGCATCTGATCGTCGATTTCCGGGTCGCGCCCGTCAAAGAACACCTTGAGGCGCCCGCTGACGACCTTGCCGGCCGGATCGTTCAGGCGGCGCCAGATGGCGCCGGAGCGCGCGATGATCTCGCGAACGTGCACCGGCTTGCGAATGACGTCGTCGATGCCGGCCGTGAACAGCGCGAGCGTCTGCTCGAGCGACCGGATTTCACTGAGCGCAATGATCGGTGCCCGGCAGTGATTGCGAATGATCTCGGCATAGCTGGTCCGCGAGTCGAAGTCCCCGAGCAGGAAACTCTGGACGGCGCCCAGATCCTGGTCCGAAGCGGAGTGCAGCCAGTCACGAAAATCCTCGGAGGCGAAGCCGAGCGAAGCAACGCCCTCGCGATTGAAGCTCGAGACGTATCCGGACGTCACGCTCGAACGCTGATCGACTACGATGTACACGGCAGCCATCCCCCCGGGTTCGAGACCGTCCGCAATCGGAAAATCCTGAACTCAGCTACATCCCCCAGTTGGCCTGCAATGCCAGCCAATCACTGATGGTAAGAGACTACGATAGTCGTGTGGCGTCAGGAAAAAGGTAGTTCCCGTCTTTCTATCTCTGCCCGTGCAGCATGTCGTCGCAGGCTGGCCAGGGCGGCTCGCATCCCCTGATGGTTGACCTCCACGGCGCGTCCCGCCGGCCATTCGGGGCTCGTGCGAACCGGTGTACTTCCTCCGGCTGCGCGGCCGATGCCGGGCGAAGCTGCCTTCCGTTCACGTCGTTTGAAAGACGGTTTCGATCTTTCCCTTCAGGGTTTGTGCATTGAAGGGTTTCACGATGTAATTGTTCACGCCGGCCTTCTTGGCAGCGATGACGTTCTCCGATTTCGCCTCGGCGGTGACCATGATGAAGGGCACGCCGGTCAGCGCGTCGTCGGCGCGCACCCGCTGCAGCAACTCGTAGCCGGTCATCGGCTCCATGTTCCAATCAGAGATGACGAGACCGTAGTTGCGTTCCTTCAGCTTCGACAGGGCCTCTGTCCCGTCCGATGCATCGTCGACATCGTTGAAGCCGAGTTGCTTCAACAAGTTCCGAATGATCCGGATCATGGTCTTGTAGTCGTCGACGACGAGGATCGGCATCGAGAAGTCGATCGCCATCTCACACTCCAAATCGCCGGTGGTGCGCGTCCCGCCGCCCGCAGGCCGGGCACCGGCCTCTGCGTCTACCTTTTTCCGAGTGCCTTGCGTGAGGCTTGCAGCGCCGCCGGCGGGCCCTTGGCCACGGCCTCTTCGGCGAACTATAGGAGGTGGTGCGAAGATTTCCTGAGCGACGTTGCGGGAGGCGCTGATGGCGGAGAGCCGGCGGCCATTTCGTGTGGAGACTTTGGAACGGGGTGGGCCGAAGGTGGAGACGACCGGCAAGGGCTCCGTCGCCAACCATCTCGATCGGATCTCGGCAGAGCTCTCCGACCTGCGCACCATCATCCACGAGCTCGCCGTGCGCGAGAGCGATCGCGACCGGCAGCACGGCGGGATGGCGATGTGGACGGGCGTCGGCGCCATCCACGAGGCGATCGTCCGGACACGGTCGGAAATCAGCGCGCTGACCTCGAGCAGCCCGCGCGGGCAGTCGCTCTATCGCGCCACCGACGAACTCGATGCCGTCGTCTCCGACACCGAGAGCGCCACCGAGACGATCCTCGCCGCCGCGGAGACGATCGACGCCTCCGCCGGACAGCTCGTCACCCAGCTCACCGGCGAGCAGCGTGACGTCGTGATGGGCATCCACAAGGAGGCCATCCGGATCTTCGAGGCCTGCAATTTCCAGGACATTTCCGGCCAGCGGATCAGCAAGGTCGTCTCGCTGCTGCGCTTCATCGAACTGCGTGTCTCCAGCATGGTCGACATCTGGGGTGCACCGGTGAACAACGAGACGGACAAGACGTCCGAACCTCGCCTCGATGCGGCCCTTCTCAACGGCCCGGCATTGGCGGGCGACGTCGACGTCGTCTCGCAGGACGATATCGATTCCCTGTTCGCCTGAGCGGGCAGGCCGGCGGCTCGCCTGCCGCCGCTACCGGCAAAATTCCTTCGAATTGGCCGTCCAGGACCCGAATCCGGTCGCCACCATGTTGCGGATCACCGCGCAGACGTAGCGCTTCTGGGCGGGATTGTTGTTCGGGCCGGCGTGATAGCGCGCCACCGCCATCGTCCAGGTTCCCTCTCGGGCCTTCAGTTCATTGAGGAAGCGAGCGGCGTACTCGACGTTGGTGCGCGGCTCCAGCATCGCCTGCAGGGAGGGGAAGCGCGCGCCGTGGTAGTGGTGGTTGATCTGCATGCAGCCGAGATCGATCAGCCGCGCTCCCCTCTTGCGTGCTTTCTGAAACTCGCGGACCGCTTCCTCGACGCTGGCGGCGAAGTAGGAGCGGCCTTCGATGTTCATCGCATTCGGCTGCAGGGATCCTTTCACGCCGGTCTCGGTGAGGCCGACGGCATAGAGGATGCCGAGCGGGATATCGAACTTCTTCGAAGCGAGCGCCATCTCGCGCTCGCAGGCATTGAGGCTTGCGGTCGCGTGAGTGGACGCGAGGCTAGAGATAAAGGCCGCCAGCACGGTCGCCTTGGCCAAGCGTCTCATCGTTCGGTTCCCTCGTGCGGATGCTCAGGTCCGGGCGCCTCGGTCGATCGTCTGCCTCGCCGCCGCGGCCCTGCGGCTGCTCGCCGCCGCCCTGCCGGAAGCCACTGTCGGCGGCAGGGTCCTGCCTGCCCGAGTTCGACTGGGTGCCGGTCTGATCGGCCTGCGGCCGCGCGGCGTCCCGTGCGACCGTCTGGATGGTTGTGAGATCGGTTTCGTAGCCGCTCGCCTTCAGGCAGTCTTCCAGGACGGCGCGGTCGCGCTGCAGCAGCTCGGCCGTTTCGCTGCTGGCGGCCTGGAGCTGCAGCTCGAGCGCGTTGCCGACGAGCCTCAGACGCACGGTGACGGTGCCGAGGGTCTCGGGCTGCAGCCTCAGGACCAGGATCTTCACCGGCCCGCCTGCCGCCGCTCGAGGACCGGCGGGCGGCTGGTCGAAGGACGGCGGCGCCGTCGTGAAGGCGCGGGCCTCCGCGGCGATCGCGCCGGCGAGGCGCGGCAGCGTCGACGCCGGCAGGGTAAGCCCCGTAGGATCGACTGTCGCCGCACCGGGCGGCGAGGGGGCGCGACGCTCACCGGCCGTCGCGCTCCTCCCGTCGAGGACGCTGTGGCCGGACGCGTCCGCCGCCGACGAAGCCCGCCGTTCGCCCCTGCCGACGGGATCGGTTTCGGGACCGCGGGCACTCCGTCCGTCGACTTCGTCGCCGTGCGCGCCGGTGTCGGCGACGACGAGGGTCGGGTGTGGTTCCGCCGGGACGCTCCTGAGGGCGCCCCCGGTGCGCACGGCCGCGGTGGGCGGCAGGGTGTCGGAGAAGACCGGCGGCCTGGCCGCCGTGTCGTCCCGAGGGGCAGCGGCGACCGCGTCCGGTGGCGACGGGTCGGACGCGGACGAGCCGCCCGTCGCGCGCAACGGGGTGCCGAGGGTCTCGGGCGGTAGCCTCGTCACGAAGTCGTCCACCGGACCGCCTGCCACCGGTCGAGAAGCGGCGGGCGGCTGGCCGAAGGGCGACGGCGCTGTCGCGAGGGCGGGTGTTTCCGCGGCGACGAGGCTCGAGCGCAAGCCCGTCGGGATGTCTCTGGGGGCGGCCCCGGAGCTCACCGCCGCGGGTGGCCGCGGGGCGTCGGCGACCGGCGGCTTGGCCGCCGTGTCGTCCCGAGGTGCGGCGTCGACCGCGTCTGGTGGCCACAGGTCGGACGCAAGCGCGCCGCCCGTCGCGCGCAATGGAGTGCCGAGGGTCTCGGGCTGCAGGCTCGGGACGAGGTCATCCACCGGCCCGCCTGCCACCGGTCGAGAAGCGGTGAGCGGCTCGCCGAAGGATGACGGCGCTGTCGCGAGGGCGCGGGTTTCCGCGGGGATCGCTCCGGCGCGGCGCGGCGGGGTCGACGCCGGCCGGGCAAACTCTGCAGGATGCGATGTGGCCGCACTCGGCGGCGAGGGCGCACGACGTTCACCGGCCGCCGCGCTGCCCCCGTCGAGGTCCCTGTCGCCGGACGCGTCCGTCGCTCCCGCAGGCCGTCGCTCGCCCAGGCGGGCGGGATCGGCTTCGGGACCGGAGGCGCTCCGGCCGTCGACTTCGTCGCCATGCGCGCCGCGGCCCGCAGCGACGAAGCTCTCGTGTGGCTCCGTGGCGGCACTTCCGTTTGCGCCCGCGGTGCGCACGGCCGCGGCTGGCGGCGGGGCGTCGGAGAAGACCGGCGGCTTGGCCGCCGTGTCGTTCCGAGGTGCGGCGGCGACCGCGTCCGGCCGCGATGGATCGGGCGCGGAGGGGTCGCCCGTCGCCCGCGCCACGTTGATAGAGGTCGAGCTTCGGCCGGTGTCGGAGGCGGGACGGGTTACCTCCGCCGCCGCGCGGTCTGCGCCGACAACGCGTTTCTGCCCCGCCGGCACCATCGGCGGCAGGGTCGCCGTGTCGTTTCGAGGGTCAGCAGCGACCGCGTCTGGTAGCGAGAGATTGGAAGCGAGCGAGCCGCCCGGGGCGCGTGACACGGTGCCGGAGAGCGAGCCTCGGCCGCCGTCGGACGCGGCAAGCGGTGCCTGCGTCGCCGCGCGGTCCGCGCCGACGACGCGACCCGGCTTCGTCGTCACCGGTCGCTCCGGCGCCGGCGCGGCCGCCCGCCCGGCCTCGTCGTTCGGCTCGCGGTCGGCGAGACCGTGAAGGCCGCGCGCCGTTGAAGGCGGATTCAGCGCCGCCGGCCGATCAACGGGCGCGAAATGCGTCTCGCGGGCCAGCACCTGCGCCTTCGGCAGGCGCGCCGGCTCGACGGCGATCTCGCGCCGAGGGTCGGTGTCGCCTGCTTCTCTTCGCGCGGCGCCGCGCTCTTGCTCGCCGCCGCTGCCGTCCACCGGTAGCGGCTCCGGCCCGGACGCGGAACCGGCGAAGAGCAGCCGTGCGACGTCGGCCACGAGCGTGTCCGCCCCCGTGTCCGTCGGTCGGTCGTCGCGCCCATGCGGCGCGCCGTCCTCGATCCCGCGCTCTGCCGCGCCGTCGTCGGCCGCCTCTGCGCCACGGCGATCCTTGCCGGGGGCCGGCCGTGCGAGGTCCTGCAGCAGAGCGAGAAAGGACTGGCCGTCGGTGCCCCCCTGCGCGGCTGCGGGAAGGCCGACGGTCGTGCTCCCGCGTGCCGCGTCGAGGCGCGCCAGGCCCTCAGCAAGATGCTCCAGCCGGGTCATGGCGCGCCTTTCGACAAGAGGTCGTCGACCGCCGTGAGGGCTTGCCGGGCCCGGCTCGCCACCTCCGAGACAGCGACGCCGTCCATCGAGGCCGCCGGTTCGACGGCGGCCGGCACCCCGGCCGCGTGGGTCGTGGGGCGCGCGGGCGCCAGCGGCTCCGGCAGATCGGGGGCGGTCAGGATCAGCCTCGCCGTCGAGCTCGCGGCCTGGTGCAGCGCGCCGTCGTCCGGCGGCAGCCGGGCGGGGTCGATCGACTGCAGATCCGCGAGGCCCGCGCCCAGGCCGGACGGGGTCACGACCAGCACCGCGGCACGGTAGAGGCGGCCGCGGGCGGCATCGACGCTGCTCGGATCGGAGATCGCCAGGGCGCGCTCCGCCGCGAACGTCGAGGCGAAGGTGAGCCCGCGGTTGACGGCCGCGCGGGCGACGAGGAGGTAGATGTCGCGTCGGCTCTCGACGTCGAGGTCGGCCAGCATGTCGTCGAGGCGGCCGGATTGGGTCGGGTCGTTGATGAAATCCATGCGGGTCAGGGCGGCGGCGAAGCGTTGCCGGAAGTTGCCGGCATAGACGGAGTAGCGGAATCGGGCGAGGTACTGCGTCGACAAGAGCTCGAACTTCTCGAGATCGTCGGTCTGACTGACGACGAAGATCTCGCGGCGAAGGGCTGCTTCCTCCGCGAGCGTGCCGGGCGCGAGCAGCCGCGCGGTGTCCAGCATGCCGATCGCGAGCGGCAGGTCGGTCGACACGGCGAGCGCCGCCTTGGCGAGCGCGAGCTGCGCCCCCATGCTCGGCGGCACGGCGAGAACGTCGACGTCGGCGAGCAGGGCGGCCGCCTGTTCCTCGCGACCTTCCACATAGGCGAGCACGCCGCGCATCAGCCGCTCGTCGATCGGCGGCGGCGGCGTGCGGCCGAGCACGTCCCGGAGCGGCGCCGGATTGCCGCCGCTCAGCACGAAGGTGACGAGCGCGTGGGCGTTGGCGGGATCCGCCCAGGTCTCCGGCTTCGCGGAGCCGAATGCGACCTCGATGCGGTCGAGCAGCACCCGCTGGCGTCGCACGGCGCCGGTCGAACCGGCCGCCATCTGGTCCTGCAACTGCTGCAACCGCCTGACGAGGCGCACCGGCGAGCTGCTTTCCGTCGCTTCTGCGTCGTCGGGCGGATCGGCGGCGACACGCTCGCCCGCCGGCGCTTCGGTCGGCGGGACGGGCTCCGGGACCAGGCGAGCGCGCGCCGCATCGACGATGCGGTCGCCGACCGCCGGTGCACCGCCGGCGGCGGAGCGGACCGGGTCATCGAGCAGCTCCAGGAGGACGCGAATGCCGTCGTCGACGATCGTGGCGGCGCCTCCGTCCGACGGAGCGGACGGCCCGACGGCGGCCATCCCTTCGGCCACGGGTCCGGCGGGTTCGGACGGAGCGGCCGCCGTCGCGGGGGCGTCCGGCGCCGGCAACAGCGTCCCGCTCGGCTCGACCGGCGCCGGCAGCGTGGCAGGACTTTCCGGCGGCGCTGGCGGGGGGGCGGGGAGATCGTCGCCAGGAGCGCTTGCCGCTGCTTCCGGCGCGGGAACGAACACCGTCACCGGCAGATCCGCGGGCGCGGGCGGGAAGACCGGCGGCAGGCCAGCGGCGACGTCGTCCGGGATCGGTGCTTCCGCGGGGACGTCCGCGTCGCCGGGCGGCGGCGCGACGCGGGTGTCGCCGACCTGTTCGAAGTACACCGGCGGCGGCAGATCGGCCGGCGGGGGGATCCTGACCGGCGGCATGCCGGCGGCGACGTCTCGTGGGGCCCCCATCGCCACGTCGGAACCCTCGACCGTCGCCGCCGCCTCGCCGTCCTCCGCGGCTTCCGCGACCGGTGCGGTGGGACGGGATTCCTCGGCGGGCGCGGGGACGAGGGGCGGGTCGGCGGAGACGTCGGGCCCGTCCCACCGCCACAGCGGGGCGGTGCGCACGACACTGTCCGCGGTCGCAGACGGCGGTGCGGAGGTCGCCGCTTCCGGGGGTTCGGGAGCGGTCGGTGCGGCGGGCGAGGACAGCACCGGCCGCGGCGGCGGGCTCTGGGGCAGAGCCGTCGGCCGCCGCACGATGGGCTGGACAGGATTGCTGGACGGCTGCGAGTCCGGGGCGACCAGCAGCATCGGAGCCGCGGGCACCGCGGCCGGCGGGGACGCGGTGATCGGGGGGATGAGCTGCAGCGGCTCGCCCGGTGCAGGCCCGGCCGGCTGGGCGTGCGCGCCGGCGCAACTCGTGGCGAGAAGGGCGGCGAGCGCCGGGGGAAGCACCCGGTTCACGGCGCCGGCTCGCGAATGAGGATGTCGATGCGCCGGTTGATCGCCGCCTGCGGGTCCGAGGGGTCGCGGGGGTCGCGATCGGCGAAGCCCTCGATCTTGCGGAACCGCCGCTCGTCGATGCCGCCGCGCATCAGCATGTAGTAGGCCATATGGGCGCGCGCAGTGGACAGCCGCCAGTTGTCGTAGGTCTCCGAGCGGAAGGGCCGCGCGTCGGTGTGGCCGCGCACGACGAGGTCGCCCGCCCGCCCCGCGAGCACGCGGCCGATCTTCTGCAGGGCCACCACCGCGCGCGGATCGGGGACCGCCGAGCCGATCGGAAACATGCTGAAGTCGACGTCGTCGGTGAGGCTGACGAGCACGCCCTCGGTGGTGCCGACGACCTCCACATGCGGTGTCTGACCGGTGGCGCGCAGCGCCTCGGCGAACGCGCGGGCGAGTGTTTCCGCCGCCGCGGCGGCGGCCTCCGGATCTCGGGCTTCGTCCGGCCCCTGCCTCGCGGCAGCCGTGGCCGCGGCGGCCGCCGCCGGCTCGGCGGGCGCCTTGGTGGCGTCCACGCCCCCATCGGCCGGCGGGGGCAGCGACCCGACGGCACCGGCAGCCCCCGCCGCCGTCCGCTCGGACGTCGCCGGCTCGGTCGACACCGACGTCTGCCAGTAGATCGGGTCGAAGGGATCGCGGACGACCTCGTTGCTGCCGCCGCCGACGGGACCGCTGGCGCCGATCACGACATCGGTGCTGGCGGCAGCGGCGCCCGGCGATCCCTCGGCCTCGGCGGCGAGCTCGGCCAACGCGGCGTAGGGATCGCGGAAGACCAGCTGCTCGCGATTGCCGGCGACCGCCCACTCCTTCGGCGGGGCGCTGGCATCGCCGGGCATCGGACCGAGCGTCATCGGGTAGGGCCCGTCGTAGCGCAGCCCCGCCGTCACCTTCTGCTCGGGCTCCTTCCCGCCCCGTTCGGACCCTTCCTCCACGGTCGGGTCCACGGGGTCCATCAGGCCCTTCCGGTTCGGCTGGTTGTCGGCGAGCTTGATCGGGTTGAAGTAGTTGGCGATCTGCTGCCGCGACTTCTCGTCGGTGGCATTCAGCAGCCACATGATCAGGAAGAAGGCCATCATCGCCGTCATGAAGTCGGCGTGCGCGACCTTCCACGTCGAGTTGCTGTGATGTTGCTCCTCGTCCTCGTAGCGGCGGACGATGATGATGTCGTGCCTTGCTTCGCCTTCGGCCATCCGGGCCTCACTCGACGGCGGCGGCGAGGCGGTCGAGCCACGCCGCGATCTGCGTTTCGACGATCGTCTCGCCGGTCGTGACGAGAATGTCGGCCGACGCCGCCACCTTGAACTCGAGGGAGGCGGCATAGACGGAGAGCTTCGGCCGCAGCCGATCGAGGAGATCTTGCGGCCCCTGCACGACCATCGTCCTCGCGCTGCCGTCGGTGAGCAGCCCGGTCAGGGCTTCCGAAAGCTCGGCGATGGCGGATCGGCGGACCGCTTCGGCGACGAAGGGCGCGAGGATGCGGGCGACGTCCGTGGCGATCTCCGCCGCGAGGCGCTGAAGGCCGGCGGCGATTTCGGCGGCGAGCCGGTCGCTCTCCTCCTCGCTCCAGCGTCGCCGCGCCTCGACGATCCGTTCCTCGTGGCGGGCGGCATCGGCGGCGCGCTGCTGCTCGAAGCCGGCGCGCGCGGCGGCGGTCCCCTCCCGAAGGCCGCGGTCGTAGGCGTCGGCGAGCAACGTCGCCGGGTCCTCGGCGGGCGGCGCCGGCGCGACGATCGTCCGCTCGAAGCTCGGCTCAGGCCGACCGGCGTTGCGCGCGAAATCCGGAAGACTGCGGGCGAACGCGCCGGCGCTCACGCCCGCTCCTCCTGGCGCATCCAATGGCGAAGCACGGCGGCTGCCTGCTCCTCGTTGAGCTCGACGATCTGCTCGAGCCGGCGCTGCGGCGACCGGTTCATCTTGCTGGTCAGGTCTTCGATCAGGCTGACGTCGGCGCGTGCCGACAGCGAAACGGCGGCTGCCTCGCTCGAAAGCGCGATGACATCGGCATCGCTCGCCGATAGCGACGCGATCGCGGTGGGGCTGTCCGGCCGGGTGAGGATCGAGCGGACGGCGGGCTTGAGGCCGAACCAGATCAACAGGGCGGCGACGACGAGGATCGTCAGGGCGTTGATGAGGGTGCCGGACTGGCGCAGTAGAAGTTCAGCGAAAGGCAGGGGCGGGGTCGCCTCGAGCGGCTGCCCGCCGTCGAGGAAGGCGACCGCGGCGACCTTCACCTGGTCGCCGCGCGGCTGGTCGATGCCGGCGGCGGAGGACACGAGCTGCTCGATCTCGGCGAGCTGCGCGTCGACCGCCGGGCCGCCGCTCGCCGCGACCGCGTCCAGGCGCTCGCGGTTGACGAGGACGGCCACCGACAGGTGCTCGATCGCGTAGCCGTCGCGCACCGTCTGCGTGACCGTCGACGAAATCTCGTAGTTCGTGAGGTCCTCGCGGCGGGTGCTCTCCTCGGTGGAGTCGCTGCCGTTGTCGGCGGTGACCTGCTCTTCCGGAATGTTCTGCTGAACGGTGGTGGGAGCCTCGGTCGAGCGGTTCTGCGACAGCTCGTTCTCGCGCACCGTGCGCACTGAGCGCTCGACGCGCGAGTCCGGGTCGAAGGAGGTCGCGCTGACCGTGGTCTTGTCGGTGTTGAGACGCGGCGCGACGCTGACCTCGAAGTTGCCGAGCCCGAGATAGGGCGACAGCGTCCGGCGCACGTTCTCCTCGATCTCCTCGCTGACGCCCTGCTCGAGCAGCGAGAGCTTGCCCGCCGACCCGTTGCCGACGTCGTCGCCGGAGGCGAGCACGGAGCCGTCGGTGCTGAGCACGGTGACGGAATCGGCCTTCATGCCCGGCACGGCGGCGGCGACGAGGTGGCGGATCGCCTGCGCCGCCCCGGCGTCGTTGGCGTTCTCGGTGCGGATCACCACCGAGGCCGAGGCCGGCTGCTGCTCGCGGCGAAAGGAGGCGCGGTCGGGCAGCACGATATGCACCCGCGCCGCCTTGACGCCCTTCAGCGTCTGAATGGTGCGGGCGAGCTCGCCCTCGAGCGCGCGGACGCGCGTCACCTCCTGCATGAAGGAGGTGAGGCCGAAGGAGCCGAGCTCGTTGAACAGCTCGTAGCCGGAGCTGGAGCTCTGCGGCAGGCCCTTCTCGGCCAGCAGCATGCGCGCTTCGGCGGTGTCGGAGTGACCGACGAGGACCGTGGTGCCGTCGGAGCTGACGTCGAAGCCGATGCCGGACTCGCGCAGGGCCGATCCGATGCGGTTGACGTCGTCGTGGGAGAGGTCGGTGTAGAGCACCGCCTTTTCCGGTGTCGACAGGTAGTACGCGCCGAGGCCGACGAGCAGCATCACCGCAAGCCCGATGACGCCGAGCGCGACGAGACGGCGCGTCCCGAGCTCGCGCATGTTCGCCACCAGCCGTCCGGCATGCTCCCGCGCCGTCATGTCCGGCTCCCCCTTGCCTCAGCCCGGCCGCGGGCCGTTCGTTCATCGAGCGACCGCGCGACGGACCATCTTGTCGGAAGGCCTCCGCGGTCGACCGGGACCGCCGCGGGTCGTCGCGTGCGAGGCCGTCGCCCGAGGCCGACGGCAGTGTGGGTGGTGAACCTTGCCCGGGGATTGCGAAACGAAGAGGCCACGCCCCCGGGGGAGGGGCGTGGCCAGGGCGCCACCCCGAAGGGTGGCACCGGGGGGCTCGGTCGTCAGTTGCCGAACAGCGAGAGGATGCTCTGGCTGCCGGAGTTGGCGATCGACAGCGACTGCACCGCGAGCTGCTGCTGCGTCTGCAGAGCCTTCAGCTTGGTCGACTCGGCCTCCATGTCCGCGTCGATCAGCGTGCCGATGGCGCGGTCGTTGGCGTCGATCAGCGCGCCGACGAAGGTCGTCTGCGACTCGATCCGGCTGGTGGTCGAGCCGAGTGTCGTCGCGGCGTCGGTGAGGTCGAGCAGGGCGGCATCGAGGATCGACATGTAGTTGGCGATCGTCGCGAGGTCGCCCTCGCTGGCGCTGAGCGCCGAGACGTCGATCTCGGACACGGAGGAGGCGGTGGTGAAGCCGGCCTCCGTCGAGGCGACGCGGGTGCGGTCGAAGATGCCGAGGCCGACGTTGCCCGTGCCCTCGAGGTCGGCCAGGAACGTATTGGCCGTCTCGAACGCGGTCTTGCGGGTATCGTAGGCGGTCTCGTAGGCGGTCTGCTTCGTCGTGGTCGCCGTCGCCTTGGCGGCGTTGAACGTGTCCAGCGCCGTCTGGTCCTGGGTGCTGGCGGCCCAGGCCGCCTGCGCCGCGTTGTAGGCGGTCTCGTAGGCGTCGTCGGCGGCGGTGATGTCGGTGTCGTACGCCGTCGAGGCGGTGGCGGCAGCCGTGTCGTAGGCCGTCTGGCTGGTGCCGAGGGCGGTGTCGACGGCGGTGTGGACCGTGTCGTTGGCGTCGTAGAGCTTCATCGAGCTCGTATCGATGCTGATCGTCTGCACCGCGACGTTCTCGCCGGTGCGGCTGAACGAGCCGACGACGTTCTTCACCGCGTTGTAGCCGCCCTTCGACGAGTCGACCGACAGCCAGTTGGTGCCGGAGATGACGGTCGAGTCGGCGTTGCCCTTCAGGGTCGACAGAAGGTCGGCGATTTCCGTCTGGATCTTGCCGCGGTCGGCGTCCGGGACCTGCGCGGTGACGAGCAGGTTCTTGACCTTGGTCAGCGTGTCCTTGGCGGCGGTGAGGCCGGTGGTGGCGGTGTCGACCGACGCCTTGCCGAGGCCGAGCGCGTCCTTCACCGCGCCGAGGGCGCCGTTGTCCGACTTCGTCGTGGTGGCGATCGACCAGTACGCGGCGCCGTCCTTCGCATCGTTGACGCGATAGCCGGTGGAGACGCGATTGTTGGTGGAGTCGAGGTCGCGGTTGATCGTCTTCAGGGTCTGAAGCGCGACCATCGCAGACGTGTTGGTCTTCAGCGACATGGGAATGTCCCTTCAAGTTCGATTGACGATGTGAAGATGGGACATGCCGGGCTTTCACCGGCATGGTGGGGCGGTGTCATACCTTTGGGCATCAGTGCCAGCGCGGAGCGGCTACCCAACCCACCATGGCGCCGAGGATGGAACACGAAGCTTGCGCGAAGCTTGCGTCGCGGCCGATCGCATCCGCCCACCAGCGCCGCGCGACGGCGGGGCGCTGCCGCGCATCCGGAGAGACGATTCCGTGCAGGAAGAGCGTGCAGGAAGAGGGGGCGCCGCCGACGTCAGAAGTAGGATCGCACCAGTCCGCCGATCAGCATGTTCCACCCGTCGATCAGGATGAAGAACAGGATCTTGAACGGCAGCGAGATCACGGTCGGCGGCAGCATCATCATGCCCATCGACATCACCAGCGTCGCGACGATGATGTCGATGACGAGGAACGGCAGCACGATCAGAAAGCCGATCTCGAAGCCGCGGCGCAGCTCCGAGATCATGAAGGCCGGGATGAGGATGCGAAGGTCGGTCGCCTCCGCCTCCGCGTCGTTCGCCGCCGGCGGAACCGCTCCGTCCGTGGCGGGCGGTGCGCTCGGCGGCCGGCGGGTGGGGAAGTTCTCCTCGGCGAGATCGCGAAAGAGCGCGAGATCCTTCGGGCGCACCTGGGCGAGCATGAACTCGCGGAACGGCTGGGTGATGCGCTCGTAGGCCTCCTCTTCGGTGATGGTGTTCTCGGTGAGCGGCTTGACGCCGTCCTGCCAGGCCCGATCGAAGACGGGCGCCATCACGTAGAAGGTCATGAACAGGGCGAGGCTGGTTAGCACCAGCGTCGCCGGCGTGCTCTGCAGTCCGAGCCCGGAGCGCAGGAAGGAGAGCGCGATCACGAAGCGGGTGAAGCTCGTGACCATGATCATCAGGCCCGGCGCGACCGACAGCACCGTCAAGAGCGCCACCAGCTGGACGATGCGGCCGCTGGCGCTGCCGCCGCCGGCCGGCAGCAGGTCGTCGAGCGAAGGCACTTGCGCATGCGCCGCGGTGGCACCGAAAGCGACGACGGCGAGGGCGGCGACGGCGACCGGCACGATCGCCGACAGGGGACGCCCCTGGCGATGCGCGATGCCGCGGCAGCGGTCCTCGCTCACTGCAGCACCAGCGTCTCGATGATGACTTCGTCGACCTTGCCGTTGGTGCGCACGACGGCACGCTCGTTGAGGTCCTCGCGCAGATGCTGGAGGGCGCTCGGGCCCTGCAACTGTTCGAGCGAGAGGGTGCGCACGTAGGCGAGAATGTCCTCGCGGATCTCGCTCGCCGTCACGTCCGGCCGCTGCAGCGAACCGTTGGCATAGACGATCGCGGTCTCGAGACGGATCCAGACCTCGGTCGGCGCGGCGAGGTTGGCGATCACCGGTCCGAGCCGCGTCAGGCTGAAGTCGCCGTTGTAGCGCGGCAGCTTCGCCGAGGCGCTCTCCTGCGCCTCGATGCGCTCGCTGACGGTCCTCTCGACCATCTCGCTCAAGTGCACGCCGAGGCCGGCGCCAGTGCCGCCGGCGAGCATCGTCAGCAGCAGCAGGGCGGTGAGCCACAGGCCGATCTGTTGGGCGCGGCCGGGCGAGCGACGCGCCGCCGGGGCGGGGAGGGCGGCCTTGGCCATCGAGCGCCTCCAATTCCCAAACCGGCTCTCAGTAAGGCGCGTTCGCGTCGAAGACGCGGTGGGCATAGCCCGGCTGCTGCACGTCGCTGATGCGACCGCGGCCGGCGTAGGAGATGCGCGCCTCGGCAATCTTGTCGTAGGAGACCGTGTTGCTCCGCGAGATGTCGAGCGGCCGCACGACGCCGGCGACCGCGAGCACGCGGATCTCGTAGTTGACGCGGATCTCCTGCGAGCCGTTGATCACCAGGTTGCCGTTCGGCAGCACCTCGGTGACGACTGCGGCGATCTGCAGGCGCAGCTTTTCGGATCGGTCGATCGTGCCGCGGCCGGTGGCGGCACTGCCGCCTTGCGCCGACAGGTCGCCGCCGACGCGGCCGACGGTGTTGTCGACGCCGAGGCCGAACAGGCTGAAGCCGGCGCCGAGGCCGAAGTCGACCTCGGAATCCCGGGAGCGGCCGGTCTCGTTGTCGAACTCCGCCTTGTCGTCCATCTCGATCGTCACCGTGATGACGTCGCCGACGCGGGCGGCGCGGGCATCACGGAACATGCTGTAGCCGAACCCGCCGGCGGTCGATCCCGCCGAGTGCGGGCCCGGGCTGGCCGACGCGGTCGGCAGCGGATCGCGCGGCGTCATCAGGCCGTAGCCGACCGGCGTCAGCGCCGGGTCCTTGGTGATGTCGCTGCTCGAGGTCTGGCAGCCGGCAACCGTGAGAAGCCCGGCGATCGCGAGGATGCGCTTCATCCCGACACTTCCTTCGGTTGCGCCCGGCGCGCCGAGCCGGCGATCGTATTGCTGATCTGGGCGGCCTGTGCCGGGTCCATTTCGTCGAGGATGGCGCTCGCACCGCGCGGATTGAGCTTCATCAGGATGGCGGCAGCCGTCTCGTCGTCCATCATTGCGAGCTGGGCGGCGGCCGCGTCGGGCCGCATGCGCGCATAGATCGCGATGAGGCTCGCGTCGGCCTTCGCGAGGAAGGCGTCGCGGCGGGCGAGCCAGGTCTCGTACTCGGCGCGCTTGCGCTCCAGTTCGACGATCCGCACCTCGATGCCGGCCTCGATCGCCCTGAGGGTCTCGGCCTGCCGCGCGAAGCGGGCGTCGGCTGCGGCGTCGACGATGTTGCTGCAGTACTGCTCGGCGTTCCGCCGCAGCGCCGGGTTCGCTGCCGCGGTGGCCGCTGCCGCGGCGACCGGAGCCTGCGGTCCGTCGTCGGCGGGCGCGCCGCCGTTCGCGAGCGGTGTCGTCGAAGCCGCACGAGCGGAAGCATCGCCGCCGGCGGTGGCCGGCGGGGGCGCCGTGCGGTCCACCGCCGCGGCGGTCGGCAGCGGTGCTTGCGGAACGACTCCCACCTGCCGCACCGGCGGCGTCGGGGCGGGGGGCTCGGCGACGGGGGCTGGCGTGGGCGCTGCCGCCCGAGGTGCCGAAGCCGCCGTCGACGCCGGGGCCAGCAGATCCAGCGGCGCCCCGGCGTCCTGGGCGAGGGCAGGTGCCGTGGTGGCCAGAAGCGCGCCGGTGAGGAGCGAGCCGCTGACGAGCGCGCCACCAGCGAGGAATGCGGAGCTCCGCAGCCGGAATGGTCGCCTGGTCATTGCACCACGAGCTCCGCCTGCAAGGCGCCGGCGGTCTTCACCGCCTGCAGGATCGAGATGATGTCGCTCGGCTTCAGGCCGATGCGGTTGAGACCGTGCACGAGCGTCTGCAGGTCGGTGCCGCCGACGACGGCGAGGTGGCCGCCGTCCTCGACGGCGTCGACCTGCGTGCGCGGCACGACCACCGTCTCGCCATCGGAGAACGGCGCCGGCTGCGAGACCTGCGGGGTCTCGGTGACGCGGACGGTGAGGTTGCCGTGCGTCATCGCCACGGTGGAGATCTGCACGTTGCGGCCGATCACCACCGTGCCGGTGCGCTGGTCGATGACGACGCGCGCCGGGATGTCGGTCTCGATCTTCAGTTCGCCGAGCTCGGCGAGATAGCGGGCGGCCGACAGGTTCGGCGGCTTGCGCAGCACGACGGAGCGGAAGTCGCGCTCCGCCGCGCCGCGGATGCCGTAGCGCGCCCGGGTGTAGGCGTTGATGGCGTCGGCGATGCGCGTCGCCGTCTTGAAGTCGGGATTGCGCAGCTCCAGCACCAGCGGGCCGAGGGCCTCGAACGCCCCGTCCACGGGCCGCTCGACGATCGCGCCGTTCGGGATGCGGCCGGCGGTCGGCACGCCCTGGGTCAGCGATTCCGCCTCGCCGGCGACCTCGAAGCCGGACACCGCGATCGGGCCCTGGGCGACGGCGTAAATCAGGCCGTCGCCGCCGAGCAGCGGCGTGATCATCAAGGTGCCGCCCTTGATCGAGGTGGCGTCGCCCATCGACGAGATGGTGACGTCGAGCCGCGAGCCGAGGCCGGCGAAGGGCGGCATGTCGGCGGTCACCGTCACCGCCGCGACGTTGCGGGCGCGCAGCGGCTTCTCCATCACGTTGACGCCCATGCGGTCGAGCATCGACTGCAGCGACTGCTCGGTGAACGGCGCGTTGCGCAGCGTGTCGCCGGTGCCCTGCAGTCCCATCACCAGCCCGTAGCCGATCAGCTGGTTCTCGCGCACGCCCTGGATCGAGGTGACGTCCTTGATGCGGGTGGTGCCGGTCTGCGGCTCATCGAGGGACGCCGGTGGCGGATACCGGTCGACGAAGCCGGCACCGGCACCGCCGGTGGTTCCGGTCGGGCGGCCGAGCCGGCTCGGGTCGATGTCGGCGGCCGCCGCCGGCGCGGCGGCGAGCGCCAGCGCCAGACAGGCGGCCGCCGGGCGTCGCGCGCGCGTCACGGCCCGCCTCCGACGAGCACGGTGCCGTCCGCCTGGACGACCCCGGCGATCATCTGGCCGCTGTCCATGTTGCGCATCTGCACGTAGTCGCCGAGCGATCCGGAGCGGACGGGCAGGGCGACGGTGGTGATGAAGATGCCGCCGGAGCGGAACACCGCCTGCGCCGGCACGCCGCGCGTCACCAGCATCGGCTCGACGACGGCGTTGATCGGGATCGGCTTGCCGGCGATGAGCGTCCGGCGCGCGATCTTGCCGATCAGCGGCGCCCGGCCTTCGACGACGGCCTGGCGGACGCGCACGGCGGTCGGGAACTGCCGCTCCTCGATCAGCGCGTCGGTGATCGTGTCGCCGGTGTAGATGGTGACGACCGGCACCGGCAGATAGCCGTCCTCGACCGACGGCACCTCGACTTGTGCCGTCGCCGGGGCGGTGGACGCGAGGCCCGCCGCGAGGACGATCAACAGGCGCAGAAGCGATGTGGCGTGCATGGGGCGTCCGCCCGCGCCGTCAGCGGATGCCGGTGGCGACGGTGCCGAACATGTCGTCGGCCGCCTTGATCACCTTGGAGTTCATCTCGTAGGCGCGCTGCGCCGAGATCAGCTCGGTGATCTCCTTCACCGGGTCGACGTTGGAGCCCTCCAGGTAGCCCTGGTGGAGCTTGCCGAAGCCAACGTCGGCGGCGACGCCGACCACCGGCGCGCCGGAAGCGGCAGTCTCGCGGTAGAGATTGTCGCCGAGCGGCTCGAGGCCGGCGTCGTTGGCGAACGAGGCGATCGCCAGCTGGCCGAGGTTCTGCGGCTCCTCCTCGCCCTGCACGATGGCGAACACTTCGCCGGATTCGTTGATGACGATGTCCTTGGTCTCCGCCGGGAACAGGATCGGCGGGTCGACCGCGTAGCCGTCCGCGGTGACGAGCTGGCCTTCGTCGCTCTTGTTGAAGGCGCCGGCGCGCGTATAGAGCGTCTCGCCGTCCGGGCCGACGATCTGGAACCAGCCGTGGCCGTTGAGGGCGAGATCGAGCGAGTTGCCGGTGTCCTCGAGCGGCCCCTGGACGTGCAGGTTGCGCACGCCGACGGTATGCACGCCGAGGCCGATGCGGGCCCCCTCCGGGATCGCCGCCTCGCCGACCCGGTTGGGAACGCCCTGGATGCGCTCGGCCTGGTAGAGCAGGTCGGAGAATTCTGCGCGCGCCCGCTTGAAGCCGGTGGTGTTGATGTTCGCGATGTTGTTCGCGATCACCTCAATGTTCGTCTGCTGAGCGCTCATGCCCGTCGCTGCAATAGCCAAGGCTCGCATGACAATCTCCTAAATCGACATCCGGCTGACTTCTTGATACGCCGAGACAACCTTGTCGCGGATGGCGAGCGCCGTCTGCAGCGTCTGCTCGGCCGACATGATCGCTTCGACGACCTGCTGGATCGACGCCTTTCCCTCGATGCCGCTGATGGCCACGGACTCACCGCGTTCCAGCTTGGTGATCGCATCGTTCGAGACCTCGGCGAGAACGTCGGCAAAGCCGACGCCCGGCGTCGGGCCGACCGCGACGGTCGCGGAGGCGGAACCCGCCGTCGCGGGCGACTGCGTCTTCAGGGCGGAGATGGCGTCGATCATCCCTGGCTCCTCAACAGATCGATCGTCATGGCGACCATCGAGCGGGTCTGCTTCATCATCTGCAGATTGGCCTCGTAGGTCCGGCTCGCCTCGCGCATGTCGGCGAGTTCGATCAGCATGTTGACGTTGGGCAGCTTGACGTTGCCGTTGGTGTCGGCGGCCGGATTGCCGGGGTCGTGCTCGACCAGGAAGGGAGCGTCGTCGACGCCGACCCGCTTGATGTGGACGGCCGAAGCGCCGAGCTCGCGGTCGAAGACCGTCTCGAACGTCACCGTCTTGCGGGCGTAGGGATCGGCGCCCTCGGTGCTGCCGGTCGAGCGGACATTGGCGACGTTCTCGGAGACGACACGCAGGCGCATCGCCTGGGCTTCCAGTCCGCCCGCCGCGAGACGCGACGCCGCCTGCAGGGGGTCGATCATGTCCCGGACCTCACGGAGGAGAGCAGCATCTTGTGGAAGGAGCGGACGATGTTGGTGTTGAGCGTATAGGCCCGGCTCACTTCGCCGGCCTTGAGCAGCTCCTGGTCGAGGCTCACGGTGTTGCCGGAATGGGTGATGTCCCAGCTATCGGCGTTGGCGATCTTGTTCGCCTCCACCCCCGAGCCGCTGACGTCCAGGTGGCCGGGCTCGGTGCGGGCGAGCGTCAGCGCCGTCTTCTGCAGGACGGCGGTGAACGGCACGATGTCCCGGGCGTGGTAGCCCGGCGTGTCGGCGTTGGCGATGTTGCCGGAGATCGTCGCCTGACGGACCGAGGCCCAGCGGGCCTGGCGCGAAGCGAGATCGAAGAGATGGATCGGTTCCACGGGCACCCCGCCAGCCGCACCCCTCGGACGCTAGGGATTGAACCTTGCCCGAGGCTGGTGCGGCGATCGCCTCAGTCCCGCGTCACCAGCGCCTCGGCGAGAGCCCTCACGAAGCGCTGCATGTTCTCGACCACCGTGCCGACCTCGTCGCGAAACAACGCACCGCGTATGTCGACGCCGACGAAGCGATCGTCGAAGACGATGCGGAAGAACGTCGTCAGCGTCGGATGGCAGAGGTTCATGTCGATCGTCACCAGGGGCGCGTGTCCCCACTCGAAATCGATCTCGGCGTGTTGCGCGTATCGCAGGGTTCCCGGCTTCATGTAGAGCTCGGCCGAGGACGCGATGATATCGTCGATGTTGTCGTGCTGGTTCGCGCAGATATAAGTAATCATCGTTCCGGCGTTGGTCAGGCACAATTCCGAAATGAAACGCTTGATTCCGTGCGCGAGCAATCGTTCGTACACGGCAAATTCCCGCGCCGTGACGCTATTCTTGACGAGAAAGCGATCAGTTTGTGGTGCGATCATGCGTATCACGCGTGTAGATAAAATAAAGTAGCTTTGCCACGGGACGGTAGAATTCAGCCGGTATCCATTGATCGACCTGTACCGCGTCGTAGAGGGCCCGGGCGAGCAGCCTGTCCTCGATGACCGGGACCCGATGCTCGGCGGCGATCTCCCGGATGCGCAGCGCAAGATGGTCGGCGCCCTTGGCGACGACGACCGGTGCGCCGCCCTCGTTGCGGTCGTAGCGCAGCGCGATCGCGTAGTGCGTCGGATTGGCGATGACGAGCGAAGCGCGCGGCACGGCGCTCATCATGCGGTTGCGTGCGCGATGCCGCGCGATGGATCGCTGGCGCGACTTGACGAGGGGATCGCCCTCGGATTGCTTCAGTTCGTCCTTCACCTCCTGCCGTGTCATCCGGAGATCGCTACGCCAGCGCAGCCTCGACCAGACGAGATCGAGGGCGACGAGAACGATGGTCGCCACGCAGACTGCCGAGACGAGCCGCGTTGCCATCGCCAGCACCATCGCCGGGAACTGGGCGGGATCGCTGAACATGGCGTTCACGACACCGGCCTGCTCCGAGCGCAGCAGGATCGCGCAGACCACGGACACCGCCGCGAACTTGAAGAGCGTCTTGAGGAATTCGACGAAGCCCTGCGCGCCGAAGGTGCGGCTCCAGCCCTTCGAGAGGGAAATGCGAGACCATTGCGGACGGATCCGCTCGCCGGCGAACTGGGGCGCGTTCTGCAGGATCGACGCGGCGATGCCGGCGAGCGCCAGCACGAGCAGGATCGGGACGAGGAAGACCCCGACCGTTTCCGTGACGCTTGAAAGCAGCATCGTCGCGTCCGTGCCCGTCTCAAGTCGGAATCCTCCCGGGTCGTCGAAAAAGAGGGCCATCTGATCCATCAACGGTCCGACCCTGCCGCTCGTCAGAAAGCTGAGAGCGATCAGGATTCCCAAGAGCGAGGCGAAGATCGCCGCTTCACGCGAAGCCGGAACATTGCCCTTCTCGACCGCGTCTGCGATTTTTTTCTCGGTCGGCTCTTCGGTCTTACTGTCCTTGTCGTCGCCGCCGGACATTCGTACGACCCTGCACTAGCGGAAGTAGGTATCCTCTTCCGAGTCGGAGTTGAGCTCGATCTCGCCGCGACCGGCCATCTCGAGCGCGAGGTCGGTGACCATCCGTCTCGCCTCGACGACGTCGCGCTGCGCCGCCGGCTCGCCGCCGGCGAGTTCCTGTTCGACCATCCGCCGGGCCCGCGAGGCGAGTGATTGCAGGATCGTCTCCCGGAAGCCGAGATCGGTTCCCTTGAGCGCCAGGACGATCCGGTCGTTGGGGATCTGATCGAGGATCATCGTGCGTGCCTTCGGCGTCAGCTTGACCACGTCATCGAAGGTGAAGAGCAGGCCCCGCAGGATTTCGGCAGACTTGGGGCGCACGGCCGTCAGGCTCTGCAGCACGTCCTCCATGTGAGCGCGCTCCATCTTGTTGATGATGTCGGCCATGCGGGCGTGCGAGTCGGCCCCGATGTTGCGCGAGAAGTTCATCATGAAGTCTTCGTGGATCGTGCGCTCGATGACGCGCATGGTCTCGTCGACGATCGGCTTGAACGTCAGCATGCGCCGCATCAGATCGTTGCGCAGGTCGTGCGGCAGGTGGCTCATCACCTTCGCCGCGCAGGACGGCTTGACCTTCGAGACGATGAGCGCCGCCGTCTGCGGATGTTCCTTCAGGATGTAGCTCGCCAGCATGCTCTCCGAGACGTTGGAGATGCGGTCCCAGATCGAGCGGTTCGAGTTGCCGAGCACGTCCTGCATGATCTCGGCGACCTGCTCGGGCGACAGCACGCCGCTCAACAGCTTCTCGACCTCCTGCGCCGTGCCGTAGAGCTGGGCGCCGGTGCCGAACTCGGTGGCGAAGTCCTCGATGATCTGCTCGACCTGCGACGGCGAGATCGGGCGCAGCTCCGCCACCGAGCGGGTGATCATCTTGATCTCGTCGGCGTCGAAGTGGCGCATCAGCCGCGTGGCGAGCGGCTTGCCCATGGTGAGCAGCAAGACGGCGACGCGGTCGACGCCGGGCAAGGCGACGCTGGTCTGCATGGACTTGGCGGCGTTGAGGCTCATTCCGGCAGCTCGCGTTCGGGATCGTTCGCCTCAGACGCAGTCGGGGGGGGGGATCGCTCAGGCGTTGAACTCGGACCCCGGTGGGCCGACGATCTCGGTCAGCGAGACGCCGAAGCGCGAGTTGTCGTCTTCCACCACGACCACCTCGCCGCGGGCGATGACGCGCCCGTTGACGACGACGTCGACCGGCTCGCCGACGCGGTGATCGAGCGGTACGATCGCCCCGCGGCCGAGCTTCATCAGGTTGGCGACCGGCATCGTCGCCGAGCCGAGCACGACCTGCACGACAACCGGAATGCGCAGGATGGAATCGAGGTTGCGGGGGCTGCCGAAGCGATCGCCCGGGGTGCCCGCCGCGCCGGCGTTCGCCTCCGCGCCGCCGCGCGAGAACAGCGCGTTGTCGTGGTTCACGCCGCGTTCGCCGGCGTCGTCGGATGGTTTCGCCACTGCGCACTCCTTCGTGGTCGGGCCGCCGGCAACGGCGCCGGGGTGTGGGACGGTGCCGTGCCGGCGCCGCCCGCCGGGGCGTCACTCCGGCACTGGGCGTTGGCGGCCGGTTTCCTGGCCGAGCGTCCGCGATCTCGTCGAGGCCGTGGCCAGCAGGACTTCGAGCTCGGTGATGACGTGCCTCGCCTCGTCGATCTCGCGGCCGAGCCGCGTGACGGTGTCCCGGCCCTCCGCCTGGATGCCGGTCATCGCTTCACGCGCCGCCGTCAACGCCGTCGAGGCGTCCTTCAGCGCCCGCTGGTAGTCGCTCTGCAGGCCGTCGAGCTGCTTCAGCTTGCGGTACATCAGCACGACGGACGCCGTCGTCAGCAGCAGGGCGACGAACAGGACGGCATCAACTATTGACGACATCATCGATGAATTCCTGTTCCTGATCGATGAAGTCGTCGACGCGCAGCACGTAGCTACCTTCCGCTTGGCCGAGATAGCACCAGAACAGCGGCTGGTCGTTGCCCTCGAGCTTGACGCGGCTGCGCGGCGTCGCCTGCAGGCGCAGCACCTGGCCGACCTGCAGGCCGGCGACCTCCTCGAGCGTCGAGGGGCGCTCCTCCAGCACGGCGCGCAGCTTGACCTCCGTCTTCTTGACCTCCGTGTGGATCTGCCGGGTCCAGCCGGGATCGCGGGCGGAGGATTCCGTCGTGACACGCGCCAGCGTCTGCCGCATCGGCGTCAGCGCCGCCTGCGGGATGATGACGAACATCTCGCCGCCCCGGTTGAGCGCCTGCAACAGGAACTTCGCCGCCACCGCCATGTTGTTGCGGCGACCGATGACGGCGAAGTCCATGCGGGTCTCGAGCCGCTCGAACTTGAACTGGGTCTCGGCGACCAGCGCGAAGGAGGCCTGCAGCGCCTTGCCGACCTGATCGAACAGCGCCTGCGAGATGCGGATCTCGATGTTCGAGAAGCTGCGCTCCTCGTCGATCGGCGGCTCGCTGCCGTCGGCGCCGAGCAGCACCTCGACCATCGTGAAGACGAAGTCGCGGTCGAAGCCGACGATGACGTGGCTGTCCCACGACGGCACGTGGAAGATTCCGGCGACGGCGTTCGCCTCGTACATCTCCAGGAGATCGCCGATGCGTCCGCTCTCGACGTTGCTGAGCGAGTAGTAGGACGGCGAAGCGGCGAGGTGGCGCAGCCCGTCGGCGCAGTAGGTCGCCATGCGGTCGAAGATGACGTGCAGCATCGGCAGCCGGTCGAGCGACAGACCGGCCGCATCGAGCAGCATGTCGCGGATGTCGTTGTGCTGCGCCTGCGTCTGCGGGGCGTTCATCGGGTCAGGCCGCCTGCTGCTGCTGCGCGGCATCCTTGCTGCCGCGGCCGGGGGTATTGGAGATCGCCTCGTTCTCGACCTCGTCGATCGTCGGCCGCTCGGAGGAGGAGATGGTCTTGCGGCCGTGCTCGAGCGCGATCTGCGGCAGCGCGCCGTTCATGAAGGCGAGCAGCGTCTGCTTGGCGATGATGAAGATTTCGCACTGCTTCTCGCGCGTCGTCTTCATTTTCTGGGCCAGCGGCGACAGCACCGCGTAGGACAGGAAGATGCCGGCGAAGGTGCCGATCAGGGCTGCGCCGATGAGGCTGCCGAGCAGCTGCGGCGACTGGTCGAGCGCCCCCATCGCCTTGACGATGCCGAGCACCGCCGCGACGATGCCGAGTGCCGGCAGCGACTCCGCCACGATGGTGATGGAATGGATCGGCCGCAGGCGCTGCTTGCGGATCGTGATGATCTCCTGCTCCATCAGGGATTCGATCTCGTGCGGCCGGGCATTGCCGATGATGATGAGCCGGATGTAGTCGCAGACGAACTGCAACAGCTCCTTGTTCTTCATCACTTCCGGGAAATGCTTGAAGAGCTCGGAGTTCTCCGGATTGTCGACCTGCGCTTCGACCTCGTTGCGCGGCCGCGTCCGGAGGTCGCGCATCAGCGCGTAGAGCAGCCCGAGCAGGGCGATGTAGTCGCCCCGCCGCGGCACGGTGTTGGTGACCGCCTCACTGATGCTCCTGCCGGTGTCGGCGATCGTCTTCAAGGGATTGCCGATGATGAAGATGCCGAGGGCGATCCCTCCGATGATGAGGAACTCCCAAGGCTGCCAGATCACCGCGACATGGCCGCCCATGGCGACGAAGCCACCGAGCAGCGATCCGATCGCGATGACCATTCCCAACAGGATGCCCAACGATCCAATTCCTTTGCGAGGACGGACGATATGGCGAGACGCTAGGGGGCAAGGCTTGCGCGAGGCTGTAACGCGTGGGCCGGCGGCGTCGGCGCAGCTCGCGGCAGTCTCGCGCAAGCTTGCCGTCCTAGCTTCGCGCCGACTTGCGAGGCCGGCGGATGATCTCGACCTTCACCAGTTTCAGCCTGATCACCCGGGACATCGATCGCGCCCTGGAGCGGAAGGCCTCGGAGGCGGCGAACGCCCGCGAGTCCCAGTATTTCCGGGAAAACATCAAGTCGATCGAGACGATCGACGAGTTCCTCGACGACAGCCGCCTCTACAGCTACGCGATGCGCGCCTTCGGCCTCGACGACATGATCTTCGCCAAGGGTTATATGCGCAAGGTGCTGGAGGAGGGCGTATCGAACGCCGATTCCTTCGCCAACAAGCTGCTCGACGAGCGCTTCAAGGCGTTCGCCACCGCCTTCGACTTCGAGGGCTACGGCAAGGTGACGACGCAGCGGGCGGCCGCGACGACGGAGGTCGTCGCGAAGTACACGCGGCTGCAGCTGGAGACCGACGCCGGCGAGGAGAACGAGGGCGTCCGGCTCGCGCTTTATTTCGACCGCAAGGCGCCGGAGATCGATTCCTACTACGACATCCTGGCGGACAAGGCCTTGACCGAGTTCTTCCGCACAGCCTTCGGCCTGCCGGAAACGATGAGCAGCATCGACATCGACCAGCAGGTGAAGTTGCTCGAGAAGACGTTCGACCTCAGCGCGCTCAAGGATCCGGAGGAGCTGAAGCACCTCACCCAGCGCTTCACCGTCATGCACGACATGAACAACGCGGAGGCGGACCCGATCATGGCGCTGTTCGGCGACGGCACGACGCAGGCGACGATCGATGACGGCCTGATCCTGGCGCTGCACAACCTCAAGTTCGGAGGCTGAGAGGATGGCGTCGAGCCTCTATGTCGCGCTGTCGGGGCAGGTCGCGATGGAGCGGCGGCTGACCACGGTCGCCAACAACGTCGCCAACATGAGCACCGCCGGCTTCCGCAGCGAGGAGGTCAAGTTCGAGACGCTCTTGTCGCGCAGCGGCTCGCGCGACGTCGCCTTCTCGTCGCAGGGCGACAGCTTCATCTCGCGGCGGGCCGGCTCGCTCTCCTACACCGGCGGTTCCCTCGACATCGCGACGCGGGGGGATGCGTGGTTCGCGATGCAGACGCCGGAAGGCATCGTCTACACGCGCGACGGGCGCCTGCAGATGACGGAGTTCGGCGATCTCCTGAGCGTCGACGGCCATCCGGTCCTGGATGCCGGCGGCGCACCGCTGCAGATCGACCCGGCGGGCGGGCCCCTGCAGATCGGCATCGATGGCGGGATCAGCCAGGGCGACGTGCAGGTCGGCGCCGTCGGGCTGTTCGAGATCCCCGATACCGCCCGCCTGGTGCGGTATGGCGACACCGGGGTGATCTCGACGGAGCCCGCCATCGCCGTGGAGGACGTCGCGCGCATCCAGGTGCGGCAGGGCTACGTCGAAGGCGCCAACATCAATCCGATCGTCGAGATCACCAAGCTCGTGATGATCACCCGCGCCTTCGACAGCGCCGCGGCGGCGATCGAGGAGGCCGAGCAGACGACCGAAAAGGCGATCCAGACCCTCGGGCCGCAATCCTGAGCGCGGGCCGAGGCGCGGCGGCGATGTGGCATCCGGGCGGAACATTTCGATCGCGCTTGGCCCGCCTCGCGGCGGCGATCGAGACGGCTGCGGCGGACGTGCCGAGGGTGCGCGTCGGCGGGCCCATCCGTGAGGTCGCCCCGACGCACTACCGGGTGGCGGGACTGTCCTCGGTGCTCCGCCTCGGCGAGCGGCTCGGCTTCGAGGCGGGCGGGCGGCTCGTCACCGGCGAGGTCGTCCGCGTCGACGAGGCCTTCGCGACCGTGAAGCCGTTCGAGGGGCGCGTCGCCGTCGGGCTCGGCACCATCGCCTATCGCATGGGCGCGATCTCGCTGGCGCCGCACGAAAGCTGGAAGGGGCGCGTCGTCAACGCACTCGGCGAGCCGATCGACGGCGGCACTGCGCTGTTGCGCGGGCCGCGGATGATGCCGGCCGACGCCGAGCCGCCGCCGGCGATGACGCGGGCGCGGGTGAACGCGCCGCTGAAGACCGGCGTGCGCGTCATCGATCTGTTCACGCCGTTCTGCAGGGGCCAGCGCATCGGCATCTTCGCCGGCTCTGGCGTCGGCAAGTCGACGATGCTGTCGATGATCGCCCGTGCCCAGGGCTACGACACCGTTGTCGTGGCGCTGGTCGGCGAACGCGGGCGCGAGGTCCGGGAGTTCCTCGAGGGGCCGCTCGCGGCCAATCTCCACCGCGCCGTCGTCGTCGTCTCGACGGGCGACGAGAGCCCGATGATGCGGCGGCTGGCGCCGCAGTCGGCGATGGCGATCGCGGAGTATTTTCGCGACGCTGGCGAGTCGGTGCTGCTGATCGTCGATTCGGTGACGCGCTTCGCCCACGCCGCCCGCGACGTCGCGCTCGCGGCCGGTGAGCCGGCGGTGGCGCGGGGCTATGCACCGAGCGTCTTCTCCGACCTGCCGAAGCTGCTCGAGCGCGCCGGGCCGGGCACCGAGGGAGGCGGGTCGATCTCCGGGGTGTTCGCCGTGCTCGTCGACGGCGACGACCACAACGATCCCGTCGCCGATGCGATCCGCGGCACGCTCGATGGCCACATCGTGCTCGATCGAGCGATCGCCGACCAGGGGCGCTACCCGGCCGTCAACGTGCTCGGCTCGCTGTCGCGGCTCGCCGATCTCGTCTGGACGAAGGACCAGCGCGACGTCGTGCGCCGCCTGCGCGGCATGATCGCCCGCTTCGAGGATACCCGCGATCTCAGGCTGATGGGCGGCTACCAGGCGGGTGGTGACGCCGAGCTCGACCAGGCGGTCGCGATGGTGCCGCGCCTCTACGACGCGCTGCGGCAGGGGCCGGACGCACCGGCGAGCCGCGACGCCTTCGGCGAACTGGCACAGGCCCTCAAGTCGTGAGGCACCGCCCGACGGTCGCTTGGGAAGCCCCTCGGCAGTCCCCTCGGCAGTCCCCTTGGCAATCCACTTGGCGAGCCGTCTGGGCAGCCTCGCACAAGCCAGTCGCTGTCTACTCGGCCAAGCCATCCCGACCGGGGCATCCTCGGCAGAAAATGGAGATCGCGCGATGAGCCTCTACGGTCTTTTGCGCACCGGCGCGTCTGGCATGACCGCGCAGTCGAACAAGCTCGGCACCATCGGTGACAATATCGCCAACTCCGACACCACCGGATACAAGCGGGCATCCGCACAGTTCTCGGCACTGCTGCTCGAGAACAGCGGCACCCAGTACAACTCCGGTGCCGTCAGCACGACGGTCCGCACGGCGGTCTCCGAGCAGGGGCCGACGATGTTCACGACGTCGCCCAGCGACCTGATGATCAACGGCAACGGCTTCTTCGTCGTCTCGGACGCGAGCGGCAACAACTACCTGACGCGGGCCGGCAATTTCGTCAAGGACGGCGCCTCTGGCGACTACGTCAACGCTGCCGGCTACACGCTGATGGGCTACGACCTGTCGAGCAGCGACGCCGCGGTGGTCAACGGCTATTCCGGCCTGAAGCCGGTGAACCTCGACGGCTTCGACATGTCGGCGAACCCGACCACGGAGGGAACCTTCGCAGCCAACCTGCCGCAGGATGCCGAGGTCGGCGGCACCTACGAATCCTCCGTCCAGGTCTACGACAATCTCGGCGGCCAGCAGATCCTGACCTTCTCGTTCGAGAAGACCGGCGACGGCACCTGGGACATGACCGTCGATCCGGCCGGCAGCACGACGATGCCGGTCGAGCTCACCTTCGACCTGACGACGGGTGCACTCACCAGCGGCGGCCCGACGCTGTCCTTGACCGGCCTCGGCACGGCCGACGGATTTCCGAGCGACCAGTCGATCGACTTCGACATCTCCGGGATGACGCAGCTCGACGCCGCCTACACTGCGGCCGCGACGGCCGACGGCAACATGGCGAGCGCCGTGTCCGGCATCGAGTTCGGTGCCGACGGCACCGCCTACGCCGTCTACGACGACGGCTCGAAGCTCGCCGCCTTCCGCGTCCCGGTGGCGACGGTCCCCAGTCCCGACAATCTCGACCAGCTCTCCGGCTCCGCCTTCGCCACCACCTTGGGCTCCGGCGATGTGCAGCTCGGCACGGCGGGCCTGGACGGCCGCGGCTACATCGAGGCCAACGCGCTCGAGCAGTCGAACGTCGACCTCGGCTCCGAGCTCACCGAGATGATCATCTCGCAGCGCAGCTACACCGCCAACTCCAAGGTCTTCCAGACCGGGTCCGAACTTCTCGAGGTGCTGATGAACTTGAAGCGATGATCGCTCGCGGCGGCTGAGAGCCCGTCTTCGTCTTCGAAGCGGGCGCGACAGCGGCAATCGGTATTGAATCACCTGCAGAGTGGCCCATGAGTCTCTCGGTCGCCTTCAATACTGCACGATCGTCGTTGATGAACACGACGGGCCAGATCGCCGTATCCGGCATGAATGTCGCCGGCGCGAGCGATCCGAGCTATTCGCGCAAGCTCTCGCTGACGACGACGACCTCGGACGGATCGGCGCGGCTCCTCTCCGTCACCCGCGCCACCGACCTCGCCGTCTACGACCGGATGCTCGGGGCGACGTCCTCGGCGGCGCATCAGGATGCGCTGCTCTCCGGCATCGAGCGGCTGCAGCTGACGATCGGCGACGCCGAGACCGGCTGGTCGCCGGCCGCCCTTTTGGGCGAGCTCGACAGCGCCCTGCAGCAGTATGCGAGCAGCCCCGACAACGACGCCTACGCGCAGAACGTCGTCACCCAGGCCGGCGCCCTGGCGAAAGGGCTGAACGACGCCACCACCGAGGTCCAGGCGGTGCGGGCGCAGGCGGATGCCGACATGGCCGCCTCCGTCGCGAAGATCAACGAGCTGCTGGAGACGTTCCAGACCCTGAATACTGCGGTCGTCAAAGGGAGCGCGCTGGGCGGCGACGTCACAGACGAGATGGACGCGCGCGATTCGATCGTCGCCCAACTCTCCGAAGAGCTCGGCGTCGACGTCGTCCGGCGCGCCGGCAACGACATGGCGCTCTACACCGAAGGCGGTGTGACGCTGTTCGACAAGACCGCGCGTACCGTCAGCTTCGAGCCGACCCTTGCCTACGGCGCGGCGACCACGGGAAAGTCCGTGCGGGTCGACGGCGTGCCGGTCGTCGGTCCCGAGGTGACGACGCAGGGCCTGCGCTCCGGCCGGCTGCTCGGCTTCGCCGAGCTCAGGGACGACGTCGCCGTCACCTATCAGGCGCAGCTCGACGAGATCGCGCGCGGCCTGATCGCGACGTTCGCGGAGGTCGACCAGTCCGGGGTGGACGTCGACCGGGTCGGCCTGTTCGCCTGGAGCAGTGCCGCGCCGCCGGCCGACCTCGCGGCGGGCGAGACCGTGGTGCCCGGCACGACGGCGGGGCTCGCCGGCCAGATCAAGGTCAACCGTGCCGTCGATCCGGCGCAGGGCGGCGAACTGACACGGATCCGCGACGGCGGCGTCAACGGCACCGACTACGTCTACAACGCCGACGGGATGGCGAGCTACGCGCAGCGCCTCGCCGACATGACGAGCGCGCTCGCCGCGCCGCGCACGGACTTCAGCCCGACCACGGAGCTGTCGTCGACGCAGTCGCTCGCCGGCTTCGCGTCGTCGTCCATCGGCTGGCTCGAGGGCCTGCGCGCGAAGGTTTCCGCCGAGGTCGACTACCAGTCGACCCTGCTGGCGACGGCCTCGACCGCGCTGTCGAACGCCACCGGCGTCAACGTCGACGACGAGTATGCGCGGCAGCTGCAGCTCGAGCAGGCCTACCATGCCTCGGCGAAGCTCATCGGCATCGTCGACGAGCTGTTCCAGACCCTCTTTGCGGCCGTCGGGTGAGCGCCATGAAGGCGACCTTCGTCTCCTCCTACGTCATCGCCAGCAACCAGCGCTCGATCCTCTCGCAGCTGCAGAAGGACCTGTCCAAGAACTCCACGGAGCTGACGACGGGCCGATACGCCGACGTCGGGCTGGAGCTCGGCAGCAGCGCCGGTGTGCCGGTCAGCCTGCGCGCCGAAAGCACGAAACTCGCCGCGATGATCGACTCCAACGAGGTGCTGCTGAGCAGCCTGTCGCTGGCGCAGCTCAACATGCAGGGGCTGCGGGACGGCGCCGACGTCTTCAAGGACTCGCTTCTGTCGGTGCCGGGCCAGAACCGCGACGCCGACGTGCTCGCCGACGAGGCCGAGACGGCGCTCGCGAGCTTCTACGCCGCCCTCAACGGCACGGACGGCATGCGCTACCTGTTCGCCGGCGCCAACAGCGACGTGCCACCGGTCGTCGCGTACGACGCGACGGTCGGCGCCGACGGCGTGTCGCCCGGCCCCGCGCAACTCGTCGACGACGCCTTCGCCGCCTTCATGGCCGCGCAGGCGCCCCCGGTCACCGACGTGGCCGATCTGACGGCCGCGCAGATGACCGCCTTCCTCGACGGCGACTTCGCGGACCTGTTCGACGATGCGAACTGGCAGCAGACCTGGTCGACCGCGACGGACCAGGGCCGTTCGACCCGGATCTCGCCCACCGAAACGGCGACCACGTCGATCTCGGCGAACGAGGAGCCGTTCCGGCGGATCCTGATGGCCTACGTGATGGTCGCCAAGTTGCAGACGGCCAGTCTCAACAAGGATGCGCTCGAAGTCGTCATGAAGAAGTCGGAAGAAGTGATTGTCGCCGCCTACAGCGGCATCGGCGATCTCGAGTCGCGGCTCGGCAATGTCGAGAATCGGATTTCGGCGGCCAATGAGCAGATGGACCTCAAGATCGACCTCATCGAGAAGCACGTCGATACCTACGAGGGCGTCGATCCGGCTGAAGCGAAGACGCGCGTCGATCTTCTGACGACGCAGATCGAGATGTCCTATTCGCTGACGAACCAACTGCTGTCGCTCAGCATCCTCGACTACGCGTAGCAGCAGAAACGGGGGAAACCAGGATGTATCGCTTCTCCTATGCGGAAGTGCAGGAGGATGCCGCCGGCGAGGCGCGGGCCCGCGAGCGGCAGGGGCTCGATCATGCGATCGCGCTGCTGCAGCGGGCGGCGTCATGCGGGCCGCGCTCGCCGGAAGCGATCGAGGCCGTGCGTTTCCTGCAGGATCTCTGGGGGTTCTTCATCCAGGACCTCACCGATCCCAACAATGATCTCGCCGCGCAGCTGCGGGCCGATCTCATCTCCATCGGGCTCTGGGTGATCAAGGAATCGGACCGTGTCATCAACGAACGGTCGCAGAGCTTCGCCGACTTGATCGATGTCAACAAGACCATCCGCGACGGCCTGAAATGACCCGCGCCATGCAGCTCAGTCTCCGCGCCGGCGAGAAGATCTTCGTCAACGGCGCCGTCCTGCAGGCGGATCGGCGCGTCAACATCAAGCTCTTGAACGACGCGACATTCCTCCTGGAGAGCCACGTGATGCAGGCGTCGGAGACGACGACCCCGCTGCGCCAGCTCTACTTCGTCGTGCAGTCGATCATCATCGAGCCGCGCGACGCCGACCAGGCGACGACGCTGTTCTGGGACATGCACGTCGTGCTGACGAAGCTGTTCCAGAACGAAGGGGTGCTGGCGGCGCTGGACCGGATCGGGGCGTGCGTCGCCGCCGGGCGTGCCTTCGAAGCCCTGCGCGCCATCCGCGCCCTGTTTCCCATCGAGGACGGATTGCTCGGCGCGCGCGAACGCGCCGTCCCACCGGCGGCGTGAGCCGCCCGTCCGAGCGCGCCCACGGGGCGCGCGGCTCCGCGGACCAGTCGAGGAGAGCATCGTGACCGACCTTTCGCCGATCAACGCCATCACGGCGCCGCCCGCCGCGACCGTGTCGACCGCCGCCACCGCGTCGTCCGCGGCCGAGGGCGCCGCGCTCGACTACGACACCTTCCTGCAGCTGATGATCGCGCAGATGAAGTACCAGGATCCGACCGATCCGATGGATTCTGCCGAATACATGGCGCAGCTCGCCACCTTCTCGCAGGTCGAGCAGTCGATCATGACGAACGCCAAGCTGGACGCGCTGCTCACCGCCTCCTCGCTGGAGCAGGCGAACACCCTGATCGGCCGCACCGTCACCTCCGCCGACGGCAAGATCTCCGGCAAGGTCGTCTCCGTCCAGATCACCTCCGAGGGACCCTATGCGACCTTGAAGAACGGCGACCAGCTGCTTGTCGACGAAGGCGTGACGATCAGCGAATGAACGAGGCGGACGCCATCGGCATCGTCCAGTCGGCGATCTGGACCGCCCTCATCGCCTGCGGCCCGGCGGTCGGCGCGGCGATGCTCGTGGGCATCGCCATCGCGCTCCTGCAGGCCCTCACGCAGGTGCAGGAGATGACGCTGACCTTCATCCCGAAGATCGTTGTCATCCTGGGCGTCACCGCGCTCACCGGCTCCTTCATCGGCCAGCAGATCCTCGCCTTCACCGAGGAGGTCTACGGCCGGATCTCGACAGGGTTCTGAGCGATGGCCGACGTCGCAGCGGGTGAGACGCGTCGGGGCGGATGGAAGGGCGGCCGTGACATCGCCTTCGCCGCCGGCGTCATCGCCGTGCTGGCGATCCTCTTCCTGCCGGTCCCGACCTTCCTCATCGACGTCGGGCTCGCCTTCTCGATCGCCGTCTCCGTGCTCATCCTGATGGTCGCGCTGTGGATCGAGCGGCCGCTCGACTTCACCTCGTTCCCGACCGTGCTGCTCTTGGTGACGATCCTGCGGCTTGCCCTGTCGGTGGCGACGACGCGGCTGATCCTCGCCGACGGCGACGAGGGCGTGCTCGCCGCCGGCCACATCATCTACGGCTTCTCGCAGTTCGTGATGAGCGGCGACTTCGTCATCGGCATCGTCGTCTTCGTCATCCTGCTCACCGTCAATTTCCTCGTCATCACCAAGGGCGCGACGCGCATCGCCGAGGTCGGCGCCCGCTTCACCCTCGACGCCATCCCCGGCAAGCAGATGGCGATCGACGCCGACCTCGCCGCCGGCATCATCAACGAGAAGCAGGCGCAGAACCGCCGCCGGGAGCTTGAAGAGGAGAGCTCCTTCTTCGGCGCAATGGACGGCGCCTCGAAGTTCGTGCGCGGCGAGGCGGTGGCGAGCCTGATCATCACCGCCGTCAACATCTTCGGCGGCATCATCATCGGCACGGCGCGCCACGGCATGCCGCTCGCCGAGGCCGCCGACGTGTTCACCCGCCTCTCGGTGGGCGACGGCCTCGTCTCGCAGATCCCGGCGCTCATCGTCTCGCTCGCCGCGGGTCTCCTGGTGTCGAAGGGCGGCAATCGCGGCTCGGCCGAGAAGATGGTGTTCGCCCAGCTCGGCGGCTATCCGAAGGCCTTGTTCGTCGCCGCCGGCATGATGTTCGTCATGGGCCTGGTGCCCGGCCTACCGCTGATCCCGTTCGCGGCGCTCGGCGGCTTCATGGCGTTCATGGGCTACACGATCCCCCGGCAGATCGCGCAGCGCGCGCAGGAGGAAGAGGCGAAGGCGAAGGTCGCCGCGGCGAAGACGCAGCGCGAGGCGCAGGATTCGGTCAAGGAGGCGCTGAAGTCTCCCGAGATCGAGCTCGTCATCGGCAAGCAACTCGCCGGCCAGGTGCTGCGCTCGCGCGACGAGCTCGCCAACCGCGTCGGCAAGATGCGGCGGCGGTTCGCCCAGCAGTACGGGTTCGTCGTGCCGGAGATCAAGCTGTCGGAGAGCCTCGGCGTCCCGACCAAGTGCTACCAGATCAAGATCCACGGCACGGTGATCGCCGCGCAGGAGATGCGCATCGGCGAGCTTCTGGTGGTGGTCGGGGAATCGCCGCGGCCGGACGTGCCGGGCGACGACGTGCGCGAGCCCGCCTTCGGCATGAAGGCGATGTGGATCCCGGAGGCCTACAGCGCGGAGGTGCGGCGCGAGGGCTTCGCGCCGATCGACAACCTGTCGGTGATCCTCACCCACCTGAGCGAGGTGATCCGCAACAACCTGCCGCAGCTGCTCTCCTACAAGGACATGCGCTCGCTGCTCGACCGGCTGGATCCGGAATACAAGCGGCTGATCGAGGACATCTGCCCGTCCCACATCTCCTTCTCCGGCCTGCAGGCGGTGCTCAAGCTCTTGCTCGCCGAGCGGGTGTCGATCCGCAACCTGCACCTCATTCTCGAGGCGGTCGCCGAGATCGTGCCGCACGCCCGCCGCTCCGAGCAGATTGCCGAGCACGTGCGCCTCAGGATGGCGCAGCAGATCTGCGGCGACTTCGCCGACGACGGCGTGCTGCCGGTGCTGCGTCTCGGCAACCGCTGGGACCTCGCCTTCCACCAGAGCCTGAAGCGGGACGCCAAGGGCGATGTCATCGAGTTCGACGTCGATCCCCGCCTCGTCGAGCAGTTCGGCACCGAGGCCTCGGAGGCGATCCGCAAGCGGCTCGCCGAGCATCCGAACTTCGCGCTCGTCGCCGCACCGGACGCGCGTCCGTTCGTCCGGCTGATCATCGAGCGCATGTTCCCCTCGCTGCCGGTGCTGTCACACGCCGAGATCGCCCGTGGCGTCGAGATCAAGGCGCTCGGGACGATCTCGTGACCGCGCTCACCGCCGACGTGGTGCTGGCGGTCTTCCTGATCTTCTGCCGCATCGGCGGCTGCCTGATGGTGGCGCCGGGGCTCTCCTCGCCGCGCGTACCGACCAACGTGCGGCTGTTCCTGGCGTTGGCGCTGTCGCTCGCTTTGGCGCCGACGCTGCTCGCCACGATGGTGCCCGTCGTCGCCGGCGCCGGACCGGCGACGATCCTCGAGCGGATCGTCTTCGAGACGCTGACCGGCGTGCTGATCGGCATGCTCGGGCGACTGTTCCTGCTCGCCTTGCAGACGTTCGGCATCGTCATCGCCCAGTCGATCGGCCTCGGCGCGATGCCGGGCGTCCCCTACGACGGCGAGGACGCCGCGCCGACGCTGGCTTCCCTGCTGACCGTCACGGCCACCGCGATGATCTTCATCACCGACCTGCATTGGGAGCTCGTTCGGGGCCTCGTCGAGTCCTACGAGGCGATGCCGGCCTCGCAGTCGATCTCGACCCGCTTCTCGCTGATGGCCTACGGCGACCAGATCGCCTCCGTCTTCGTCACGGCGCTGCGGATCTCCAGCCCGTTCATCATCTACTCGGTGATGGTCAATCTCGCGATGGGTCTGGTCAACAAGCTGACACCGACGCTGCCGGTCTACTTCGTCATGACGCCGGTCGTGCTGGTCGGCGGCATCCTGCTGCTGCTCCTGACCTTCCAGGAATTCATGACGGGCTTCATCAGCGCCTTCGGCGACTGGTTGGCGACGGGGTAGGGGCACCAACGCAATGGGCGACCGGCTCGACAAGCTGCGGCGGATCAAGCGGCTGCAGGGCGATCTGCACAGGCTCGCGGAGTGGCGGCTCGCCCAGCTCGCGCAACGGGAGCGCGGGCTCGCCGAGCAGCAGCAGGCGCTCATCACCACCTTGAACGACGAAGACCACCTGCACGGGATGTTCGTCGCCTCGATGGCACGGCGGCTGAAGTCGCTCGCCGGCGAGACGGAGCGGGTGCGGGCGATGCTCGAGGCGCAGTCCGGCCGCGTCCTGGACGAGGCGAAGCGGCTGAAGCGGGCGGAGCTGATGGCGGGCCGCGTCGAAAGCGACGACCGCCGCGAGGCCGAAAAGCGCGACCTCCTCCACCTGATCGAAGCGCTGGTCGCGCGCCACCGCGACGCAAGCCTCCCGTAAGCTAGAGCGGCCATGCTGTCGGTCGGGACCCTGCTTCGGGGAAGACGCGTCAGCATGGCGATCCGACCTCCATCCGACATCGTGCTCGACGTCGCCAGAGCGGCGGACCCGATGCGTTACGAAGCGGCGAAGACCAAGCTGCAAAGTCTCGCCGGGCCGGCGGGCGCCTCGGGTTTCGACGACGTCTTCGGCGAGATCGTCCGCAAGCCGCGCCGGACGCTGCCGCAGGCGACGCTCGGCGGCATGACGGCGCTGCGCAACGCCGCGGCGCTCTCCCGGCCGGCCAGCTGCAGCGCCGGCGGTGGCGAAGACCCGCGCACGTCCGCCGCCTACCGGTCGTTCGAGGCGATGACGCTGAAGACGGTGGTGGAGGCGATGCTGCCGAGCGATTCCGACGCCGTCTACGGCAAGGGCCTGTCCGGCGACGTCTGGCGGTCGATGCTCGCCGAGCAGGTCGCCGTGCAGATCTCCGAATCGGGCGGCGTCGGCATCGCCGAGCGCCTCGCCGATGCCGACACCCGCCGCCAGGAGCGGACGATGCCGCGGTCGGTGGCCGCACTCGCCGACGCCCTCGCGCCCGGCGCGGTGAGCGGTGTCGTCGCGGCCGAGCCGTCGCACACCCCACACCCGCCTGGTCGCTCGGCATCCTCCGCCGACGCTGGGACGTTCCCGAGAGGCTTCGATGACGAGCGGACCCATCATGGTTGACGATCGGGCCGATGCCGGGGCGGTGCCGTCCGGGGCTGCCACGGCACATGCATCAGTTCCAGCGCCGTCAAGGCGTGTCGATCCGCAGTTCGAGTTCGCCCTTGCCGACTCGATCCGCCGTCTCGAACTGGTGGTCGACGAGGAGGCGGCGGCGCTGACGATGCGCCAGCCGATCGATCTCGACGGCATCAACCGGCGCAAGAGCCACGGGCTGCTTGAGCTGACGCGGCTGTCGCGATCGCTCGCCGGCCGGGCCGCCTCAAGCGACCTCGGACCGGACCTGGCGCGTCTCGCCGCCAAGCTGCAGCGCAGTCGCGCCTTGCTGCGCCTCCGGCTCGTCGCAGCGCAGGAGATCGCCGGCCTGATCACCGACGCGATGCGCGCCGCCGACTCCGACGGGACGTACTCCACGGCCTCCGTCGCCGGCCATGCGGGCCGCCGGCGGTGAGCCGGGCCTTTCTCGTCGGGCTCTGGGTGTGCGTCGTCACGCTGCTGTCGAGCTACGGCGCCGTCGTCTGGATGACCGGCGCCCGTGCCGAGGCGGACGAGCAGGCCTATCTCGAAGGCATCGAATACAAGAAGGTGCAGCCGCTCACCGTCCCGATGATCAAGGGCGGCCAGATCCAGGGCTATGTCGTCGCCCGCTTCGTCTTCACCGCCGATGCGCGCACGCTGCGCAACATCTCCGTCACGCCCGGCATCTTCGTTGCCGACGAGGCCTTTCGCTATATTTATTCAACGGATCGGATAGATTTCGAGAAAATCAAGAAATACGACATCGAAACGATGACCGGTGACATAAGAATGAACGTCAACAAGCGCCTGAACGCGGAGATCATTCAAGACATCTTGATCGAGGATCTGAACTACGTCCACCGCGGAGACATCCGCAGTTGACGGGGCATCCTCCATCGAGGCTCCGGCGTCGGCCGCGGCCTGCTCGCCCGGCGTGGGGTCGGAGCGCGCGTTCGATCCAGGTGCGGAGACGGTGCGATGGATGACCTGCTGCACGAGTTCCTGACGGAGACGAACGAGAGCATCGACGTGGTCGACGCCGAGCTCGTCCGTTTCGAGCAGGATCCGAACAACGCGCAGATCCTGAACAACGTCTTTCGGCTGGTGCACACGATCAAGGGAACGTGCGGCTTCATCGGCCTCTCCCGGCTGGAAGTGCTCGCCCACGCCGCCGAGACGCTGATGGACACCTACCGGGACGGCCGGCCGGTGACGACCGACGGCGTCGATCTGGTCCTGCGGACGATCGACCGCATCAAGGCGATCCTGGCGGGTCTGGAGGCGAGCGGCGGCACCGAGCCGGCGGGGTCGGACGCCGACCTGATCAGACGCCTCGAGCTGCTGGCGGCCGGCACCGCCGTCGACACTCCCTCGCCGCCGAAGCGCGCCGCCGCGGCGGTCGTCGTGCAGGAGCTCGAGCGCGAGCTGCGGCCCGGCGAGGTCTCGCTCGACGAGCTCGAGCGCGCCTTCCGGGCGACCGAAGCGGACGTGCCGGTGAAGCCGGCACGAGGCGCTTCGAAGGGTGCGCCCAGGAAGGCGAAGGCGAACGGCAAGGCGGTGGAGCGGGACGCGCGATCCCGGGAATCGCAATTCGACATGCCGACCGATCCGGCGCCGTCGCTCGCGGAGCCCGAGACCGGCGGCGTCGCAGTGTCTGCGCAGTCGATCCGGGTCGGCATCGACACGCTCGACCAGCTGATGACGATGGTCTCGGAGCTGGTGCTGACCCGCAACCAGCTTCTCGAGATCGCCCGCCGCGAGGACCGGCCCGAGTACAAGGTGCCGCTGCAGCGGCTGTCCAACGTCACCGCCGAGCTGCAGGACGCGGTGATGCGCACGCGCATGCAGCCGATCGGCAACGCCTGGCAAAAGCTGCCGCGCATCGTCCGCGACCTGGCGCGCGAGCTCGACAAGCAGATCGAGCTCGTCATGGTCGGCGCCGATACCGAGCTCGACCGGCAGGTGCTGGAGCTCGTCAAGGACCCGCTGACCCACATGGTCCGCAACGCCGCCGACCACGGGCTCGAGTCGCCCGCCGCGCGGCGCCAGGCCGGCAAGCCGGAGCGCGGCGCGATCCGCCTGTCGGCCTACCATCAGGGCGGCCACATCATCGTCGAGGTCGGCGACGACGGCCGCGGCCTGGACGCGGCCCGCATCCGCGCCAAGGCGGTGTCGAACGGCATGGCCTCGGAAGCCGACGTCGCCAAGATGACGGACGCCCAGGTGCATCGCTTCATCTTCGCGGCGGGCTTCTCGACCGCCGCCGCCGTCACCAGCATCTCCGGCCGCGGCGTCGGCATGGACGTGGTGCGCAACAACATCGAGTTCATCGGCGGCACCATCGATCTCAGAACCAGGGTCGGGGAGGGGACGACCTTCGTCATCAAGATCCCGCTGACGCTCGCCATCGTTCCCGCCCTCATCGTCGAGGCGGCCGGGCAGCGCTACGCCATCCCGCAGAGCGCGGTGGTGGAGCTCGTGCGTCTGCGCCGGGGTGCCGGGCTCGCGGTCGAGCGGATCAACGAGACCCCGGTGCTGCGGCTGCGCGACAAGCTGCTGCCGCTCGGCCACCTCGGCGGCCTGCTGAAGGTGCTCGCGCCGGACGCGGCGGCGACCGCCGTCGACGACGGTTTCGTCGCCGTCATGCAGGTCGGCGGCCAGACCTTCGGCATCGTCGTCGACGCGGTCTTCCACACCGAGGAGATCGTGGTGAAGCCGATGGCGTCGATGCTGCGGCACATCGCGATGTTCTCCGGCAGCACCATCCTGGGGGACGGCCGCGTCATCCTGATCGTCGACCCGAGCGGCGCGGCGCAGGCGATGGCGAACTCCGTCGACATCGCCGCCGGTGCGGTCGGCGCGGTCGCCGATCGCGAGGCCGAGGAGGAGCAGCGCACCTCGCTGCTGCTGTTCCGCGCCGGCACCGCCGACATCAAGGCTGTGCCGGTGTCGCTCGTCACCCGCATCGAGGAACTGCCGGTCGACCAGTTCGAGCACGCCAACGGCCAGGACGTCGTGCAGTACCGCGGTTCGCTGATGCCGCTCGTGCGCGTCGATGAGAGCTTCGCGAGGCGGCAGGAGGGCGTCCAGCCGGTGCTGGTGTTCACCGAGGCGGGCCGCATCATGGGCCTCATCGTCGATGAGATCATCGACATCGTCGAGGCGAAGCTCGACATCGAGCTCGCCTCTAGCATCCCGGGCATGCTCGGCACCGCGATCGTGCGCGAGCGGGCGACCGAGATCATCGACGTCGGCCACTATCTGCCGATCGCCTTCGGGGATTGGTTCGACCCCTCCCGCTCCGACGGCCGTGTGGCGTCGGGAAGCCTCTTGTTCGTCGACGACAGCGCGTTCTTCCGCTCGCTGATGGTGCCGGTGCTGCAGGGCGCCGGCTACGAGGTCACCGTCTGCGCCTCCGGCAGCGAGGCGCTCGAACGCCTCGGCGACGGACGACCGTTCGACGTCATCCTCAGCGACATCGACATGCCCGACATCGACGGCTTCTCGCTCGCCGAGGCGGTGCGCGGCAACCAGCACATGCGGGACGTGCCGATCATCGCGCTCTCCGGCGTCTGCACGCCCGAGGCCATCGAGCGGGGCAGGGCGGTCGGCTTCAGCGACTACATCGCGAAGTTCGACCGGGCCGGCCTGATGGCGGCGCTGCGCGAGTTCACCGCGAGCCTGGGAGAGGCCGCATGAATGCCCGTGCCGCGGCGGCGGAGCCGTTCGCGTCGGAACGGCAGTACGTCACCGCCCGCGTCGGAGGCCAGCTGTTCGGGCTGCCGATCCTCGCCGTCAACGAGGTGTTCGAGCCCGAGGGGATCGCCCGGGTGCCGCTCGCACCGCCGGTCATCGAAGGCGTGCTCAACCTGCGCGGCCGCATCGTCACGATGATCGGCCTGCGCAGCCTGCTCGGCTTCCCGCCGAACGGCGCAGACGAGCGGTCGATGGCGATCGGCGTCGAGCTCAAGGGCGAGGCGTACGGCCTGCTCATCGACGAGGTCGGCGACGTGATGAGGCTCGATGCCGCCCGCCACGAGCCGGTGCCGTCCAATCTCGACCGGCGCTGGGCCGAGATCGTCTCCGGCGTGCACCGTCTGGAACACGAGCTGATGCTGATCATCGACGTCGAGCGGGTCCTCGGCGGTGTCTTAGAGCCGCACCTGAACTGACCGCGAACGGAAGCCGGCGGCTTTGCCGTCGAGGGGCTGGTGGACCGGACGATGAAGACTTTCCTGGTGGTCGACGACTCGAGTGTCGTGCGCAAGATCGCCCGACAGTTCCTCGAAGGCCTGTCGTTCAGCGTCTCGGAGGCGGAGAACGGCCAGACGGCGCTCGCCGCGTGCGGCCGCCTCATGCCGGATGCGATCCTGCTCGACTGGAACATGCCGGTGACGGACGGGCCGGCGTTCCTGGTGCAGCTGCGCCGCTTGGACGGCGGCGGCGCCCCGAAGGTGATCTTCTGCACCACCGAGAACGATCTCGACCACATCACCCAGGCGATACGCGCCGGCGCCGACGAATACATCATGAAGCCGTTCGACCAGGACATCCTGCGGGCGAAGCTCGAGGAAGTCGGTCTGCTCGCGCCGCAGTAGCCACCCCCAGCAGAACTGGTCCTGCCATGACGGTCGCGAGCGCGGCTCCCAGCGAGGCCACCACGGCGGACGAGCGCGTCCGCGTGATGGTCGTCGACGATTCGCTGGTGATCCGTGGCGTGATCGCGAGCTGGATCACCGCGGAGCCGGAATTCGTCGTCGTCGCACGCCACCGCAACGGCCGCAACGCCGCCGACGACGTCACGCGGTCGCTGCCCGACGTCATCATCCTCGACATCGAGATGCCGGAGATGGACGGCCTGACCGCCCTGCCGCTGCTGCTCGAGCGCAAGCCCGGCACCGCGGTGATCGTCGCCTCGACGCTGACGCGCCGCGGCGCCGAGATCAGCCTCAGGGCGTTGACGCTCGGGGCCGCCGACTGCGTGCCGAAGCCCGGCACCGGCGGCGGTCTGGTCAGTGCCGCCGACTTCCGCACAGACCTCGTCGCCAAGGTGCGGGCGCTCGGCCGCCGCGCCCGCGGCCGCCGCGGCGGTGCCGTCCCGATTGGCCGCCTCGAACGGCCGCTGCCGGCCCGCCGTGCCGCCGCCGGCACGGCGAGCCCGTCGATCGGCCGCGCCGGCGGCGCGATGAGCGAACATCGCCGCACGCTCTCGGGCGTGCCGCCGCGGGTGCTGGTGATCGGCGCCTCGACCGGTGGGCCGCAGGCGCTCGCGCGGCTGTTCACCGACCTCGGCCCGCTAATGGCGCGCCTGCCGGTGCTCGTCGCCCAGCACATGCCGCCGACCTTCACGGCGATCCTCGCCGAGCACATCGGCCGCGCCGCCGAGCGGCCGGCGGCGGAGGGCCGCGACGGCGAGCCGGTCGAACCCGGTCGCATCTACGTCGCGCCCGGCGGCCGGCACATGCTCGTCGAGCGGGCAGGCCATGGCCCGATCGTCCGCCTGTCGGATGCGCCGCCGGTGAACTTCTGCCGGCCGGCGGTCGATCCGCTGTTCGAGGCGGCCGCCGCCAGCTACGGCGCGGCGACGCTCGCCGCCATCCTCACCGGCATGGGCAGCGACGGCGCCCGCGGCGCGACGGCTGTCGCGGATGCCGGCGGCAGCGTCATCGCCCAGGACGAGGGCTCGAGCGTCGTCTGGGGCATGCCGGGGGCGGCGGTCGGTGCCGGCGCATGCGCGATGGTGCTGCCGATCGACGAGATCGGCCGCAGGATCGGCGGCCTGTTGGGTGGGGCACGGGCATGATCCCTGCGGCCGACTACGAGTTCTTTCGCGAGCTGCTGCAGAAGCGGTCCGGTCTCGCTTTGTCCGGCGAGAAGCAGTACCTGCTCGAGAGCCGGCTGCTGCCGGTCGCCCGCCGTGCCGGCCTTGCCGGCATCCCCGAGATCGCGGCGCGGCTGCGCCAGGGCGGCGCGCAGGCCCTCGAGGACGCCGTCGTCGAGGCGATGACGACGAACGAATCCTTCTTCTTCCGGGACAAGACCCCATTCGAGGCCTTCGTCCAGGTGATGCTGCCGACGATCGCCGCGGCGAGGCCGGCCGGCCAGCCGATCCGCGTCTGGTGCGCCGCCGCCTCGACGGGGCAGGAGCCGTTCTCGCTGGCGATGGCACTGCGCGAGAACCCTCGCGCCGCCGCGGGCCGCCGCGTCGAGATCATCGCGACGGACCTGTCGAGCGACGTGCTCGCGCGGGCGCGCAGCGGTCTTTATTCCCAGTTCGAGGTGCAGCGCGGCCTGCCGATCCAGCTGCTCGTCAAGTACTTCTCCAAGCAGGACGACCACTGGCTGATCTCGAGCGACATCCGCTCGATGGTGGAGTTCCGCAAGCTCAACCTGCTCTCCTCGTTCGCTGGGCTCGGCCGTCTCGACATCGTCTTCTGCCGCAACGTCCTCATCTATTTCGGCCCGAAGACGAAGGTGGACGTGCTCGGGCGGATCGCCGGCGTGCTCGCCCCCGACGGCTACCTCGTGCTCGGGGCGGCGGAGACGGTGATGGGCGTCAGCGACGTCTTCCGCCCGGTGGCCGAGCGGCGCGGCCTCTATGCCGTCAACCTTCCCGCCCTCGCCTGAGTCCGGGATGACGTCCGCCGGCGAAACCCGCCCCCGTTCGCGGCTGCTGTTCGCCGTGGCCGCCTCCGGCCTCGTCGGCCTCTCGGGCTGTGTGTCGAGCGCCGGCGACACCGGGCCGGTGCCGGTCGGCAGCATCACGCCAACCGCCGAGATGGTCCCCTGGCGCGGCGCCGCCTTCGACGCGCCGCCGTCACCCGGGCAACCGCGACGCCCGTCGCTTTCGGTCGCCTCGCCGTTCGCGACGGACGACGGCCGCGCGTCTGACGCGCCGGCCGCCGACGACCACCGGCGGATCTACGCGGCGATCGACGGCGAGGCCTTCCCCGTTCCCGCGGTGCCGCTGGAGGCGATCGACCCGGCCTTCCTGCGCACCACCGTCGCCTATCCGACGAGCGAACCGCCCGGGACCATCGTCGTCGATCCGGCAGCCCACTACCTCTATCTGGTCGAGGGCGGCGGACGGGCGATCCGCTACGGCGTCGGCGTCGGCCGGGAGGGCTTCGGCTGGTCGGGCGACGCCGTCGTGCAGGTCAAGCGGGCGTGGCCGGCGTGGTATCCGCCGAAGGAGATGATCGCGCGGCAGCCGTCGCTGCGGACGCTCTTGACGCCGCTCGCGGGCGGCACCGGCATGGCCGGCGGGCCGGGCAATCCGCTGGGCGCGCGGGCGCTTTATCTCTGGCAGAACGGCCGCGACACGCTCTATCGCATCCACGGCACCGTCGAGCCGGCGAGCATCGGCAAGTCGGTGTCGTCCGGCTGCATCCGCATGATCGACCAGGACGTCATCGACCTCTACCAGCGCGTCCCCGAGGGGGCCCGCGTGGTGGTGCTCGGCGCGGACTGAGGCCGCCGGGCGCTCCCCGCGGCACCGGCCGGTCGTGCCGCTCAGGCGGCGGCGCGCACCGTCTGCAGGAAGCGCTGCACCTCGCTGCGCAGCGTCTCGGACTGCTTGGCGAGCTCGGCGGCGGACGACAGCACCTGCACGGCGGCGGCGGAGGAGGTCTCGGCCGCCTGGGTGACGCCGGCGATGTTGGACGACACCTCGTTGGTGCCGAGCGCCGCCTGCTGGACGTTGCGCGCCACCTCCGCCGTCGTCGCGCCCTGCTCCTCGACCGCCGCGACGATCGCCGCCGCGACGGCGTTGATGTCGCCAATGGTGCGGCCGATGCCGGTGATGGCGGTCACCGCGTCGCCCGTCGAGGTCTGCATGCCGCCGATCTGCTTGGAGATGTCGGCGGTCGCCTTGGCGGTCTGCTCGGCGAGGCTCTTCACCTCCTGCGCCACCACCGCGAAGCCGCGCCCCGCTTCGCCGGCGCGCGCCGATTCGATCGTCGCGTTGAGGGCGAGCAGGTTGGTCTGCGCCGCGATGTCGTCGATCAGCCCGACGACGGTGCCGATCTGCTCGGCGGCGGACTTCAGCTGCAGCATCCGCGCGTTGGTCTGGTCGGCCTCGCCGACGGCGCGGCCGGCGACGTTGGTCGACTGCACGACCTGCTGGCCGATCTCGCTCGCCGAGGCGGAGAGCTCCTCGATCGCCGCCGCCACCGTCTGCACGTTGGCAGACGCCTGTTCGGCGGCGGCCGCGACGGCGGAGGCCTGCACGGTCGTCTCCTCTGCCGAGGCGGTCAGCGTCTCGGCCGCCGCCTGCAGCTCCGTCGCGGCCTGCGACACCATCTCGACGACACCGCCGACCGCCTTCTCGAAGCCGTCGGCGAGTTCGCGGATCTCCTGCTTGCGGCGCTCGTCCGCCTCGCGCTCGGCCGCCGCGGTCTCCTCGCGCAGCCGATCCGCGGCGGCGAGGCCGTCGCGGAAGACCGCCAGCACCCGTGCCTGGTCGCCGATCTCGTCGCCGCGCGTGCCGTAGGGGATCGCCGCCGTCAGATCGCCGCGGGAGATCGTTTCCATCGCCCGCGTGACGAAGCGGATCGGCCGCCCCACCTTGAACACCGCATAGGCGGCGCAGCCGATCAGGATGACGATCAGCGCAGCGGTCATCGCCAGCGTCCGGGTCGTGCTCTCGTCGACCGCCCCGGCGGCGAGCGCCGTCGCCCCGGCGGATCGGTCGCGCGCCACGTCCGTCGCCTTGCCCAAAAGCTCGATCGCCGCCCGGGCCGTGGGCACGATATCCCCCTTGGCGATGTCTGCCTTGAGATTGACCTGCGAGACCGCACTTCGCGTGGCGGCGTCGTAGTCGTTGAGTGCCGTCTTCATCGCTTCGATCGCTTCGGCCAGCGGCTTGTCGTTGCGGGCGACCTGGCCGATCCCGTCGAGCGTCGTGCCGGTCGACTTGAAGCCTTCGTCGACCACGGCGAGTTGCCGCTGGTCCTGGGTGGCGATGAAGTTCCACGAGGCGGCCTGGATGGTGCGGAACGCCAGGTCGGCATTCTGCAGGCTGCTCATCAGGTAGCTGTTCTCGCTGACGCTCGCGTGCTGCACCGTATTGGCGTAGGCGGCCTGCCATTTCGCCTCGATCGTCGTGCGCATCTGCAGGGCGGCGATCTCCGCCTTCTGCGCGACCGCGATCGCCTTGATCGCCGTGATGTATTTCGAGACGTTCGTCCCGATTTCGTCAAGGCGCTGCACGTCTTCCGCCGATCCTGCGGCGGTCTTGGCCTCGTCAAGCCCGGCTTTGATCGCATTCGAATCCGAAACGATGTTCGGGATCATCGAACCGACGGCGTACGTATCGAAATTGACCTGCAGCTCGTGTGCCTTCAGCTGCATCTGGCGCACGTGCACGTTGATGTCCTGCATGACGGCGCGGGCCGTCGCGAGGCGCTGGCTGACGTCGTTGGCCTGTTCGATCTTGGCGGCCGACAGCGCCTGCACGCCGATGATGGCCGCCGCGAGCAGCAGTCCGATGCCGCCGCTGAGAGCGAGCTTGCCGCCGATGCCGAGCTTGATGCGAGCCATTGCGCCCCCCAGTGAACGTTTGCCGCCGTTGCCCGCGCGCGCCGCATCGCACCTCGCCACGGCGGGACGCCGTGTCGGCGGCGGTGCTCGACCAGAGGTCGATTTCTTCGGACGCGCGGAGGGCGGATGCGGCCTTGGTCGATCGCCTTGCGCGGAGCCCTGCGATGGAAATCGACCTTCCGAAACGGGGAAAGACGAGCCCTCAGCCATCGCTCCGCGGCAAACATGCGGAGACTGGCTTGCCCGGAGCTTGCGCGGCGATCAACGCCTCGCCGAAAGGCGCTGGGGGGCGCCCGCCGCCGCTCACTCCGCGGCGGCGCGCACCTCTGCTGGCGAGGCCACCGGATGGCGGCCGACGAAGAACTGCCGGTCGTGGTCCTCGGTGACCGGCAGGCCGGAGCGGACGAGGCCGGCCCGAAGCTGCGCCGCGGTGACGTCGATGAGGCGGGCGGAGGGCTGGCGCAGCGGCCCGCCGTTCATGCCGGCGAGCCACCCCTGGTACTTCCACTGCAGGCGGTTGATCACGCCGGTCTGCGCGTTCGAGGCGCTCGCCGCCGCGTTCGCCTTGCGGGCCGGGTTGATCTTCCAGTAGAGCTCCGTCGCCTGGTCGTAGTCGCCGGCCTGCAGCAGCTTGTGGATCGTCGGGATCGCCGCGCCGAAGTATTCGGTGTTGCTGGTGCCGGAGTACTGGATCGGCACGAGCTGCGCGAGCGGGATCATGTCCTTCTCGAGCGGGTTGGAGATCACCACCTCCTTGCCGAACAGCCGGTGGCATTCGACGAAGCCCATGATCGACGGCATGCCGCCTTCCGCCTTGATGGCGGAAAGGTTCGGACAGTCGTCGATCAGCCGGCGCAGCAGGCTCGCGCGGATGTCGGAGCCGTGCACGCGCTGGAAACCCCAGTGCGGCACCTGGAACAGCATCACCGCGAGGTTCGTGTTGTCGCAGAACGCCTTGGTGTAGCGGTAGATGTCTTCGTCGGTCTCGGCGTAGAAGTTGACCGGATAGCAGAGCAGCACCAGTTCCGCGCCGTTCGCTTCGGCGATCTTCGCCGCTTCGATGTTTTCCTGGAGCGTATTGAACATCGCGTGGTGGATGAGGTGGATGCGGCCGGCCGCCTCGTCGTTCGCCCACTGGAAGAACTGGCGGTATTCCTCGAGCGTGATCGCCACCTCGGAGACGAGCAGCGTGCCGGAGAAGCCGAACTCGATCACCTTGCGCACGTCATGGCGGATGCCGGCCTCGTTCAGCGCCGTGAGGTCGGCGGTGTAGGAGGGGATGACGACGTTCGAGCAGCCGACGAGGTTCGCCTTCGCCCACTCGCGCGCTTCGGACTTGCGGTAGCTCGGCATCGGTCGCTCCTCAGGCTTTCTGGGCGGGCGGCGCCTTCGGCCGCTTCACGTGGATGGGTGCGGGGAACGGCAGCGCGAGCCCGCGCTCGATCGCCTTCTCGAAGGCGAGCTCGGCGATGACGATGTCCTGGATCGCCGAGCCGACCGACTTGAACATCGGCAGCCGCGCCTTCGCCAGCCGCGCGTCGAGCTCGCCGCGCACGAGCGCGTCGAGCGAGCCGAGCTTGTGATGGAAGTCGATGCCGGCGGCGGTGGCGGCCAGCATGTCGCCGGTCTCCTCGACCACCTCCTCGACGGTGTCGCAGACGATCAGGTCGCACACGTCGACGACGCTCACGTCGATCTCGCGCTGCTCGGGCAAGGTCGAGCCGATCGACACGACGACGGTGCCGGGCCGCAGCCACGCGCCGTGCAGGATCGGGATCTCGCCCTTCGCCCGCGCGCAAGCGGCGACGATGTCGGCACCGGCGACCGCCTCCTCCGGCGAGGCGGCACCTTGCGCGGGCACGCCGAGCTCGGCCGCCATCTTCGCGGCGAGCGCCTCGCGGTTCGCCGCCGTCGGCGAGAAGATCGCGAGGCCTGAAAGCGGCCGCACGGCGGCGATGGCGCGGATGTGCGAGGTCGCCTCGGTGCCGCTGCCGAGCACGGCGAGCCGCTTCGGCCCCGGCGTCGCGAGCTTGTCGACGGCCACCGCCGAGGTGGCGCCGGTGCGGCAGGCGGTGACGTGATGGGCGTCGACGAAGCCGGCGAAGCCGCCGTTCTCCTGGTCCATCAGCGCCACGACGTAGCTGACGGCGCGGCTCCTCGACATGCCGAACACCTTGGCGCCCATGTAGCGCGAGGTGGCGGGAGCGGAGGCGAGGGCGCGGAACCAGGTCCGCTCGCCGCGCGCCACGACGCGCGGCGGATTGGCCGCCGCGGCGATGCCCGCCGCATAGGCGGCGCGCAGCCGTGCCACCATCTCCGGCCAGGCGAGCACCTGCTCGACCACGTCGGAGGGCACGAACAAGGGCACGGCCTGCGCGCCGTCGCGCCGGGCGGGGCCAGTCGTCGGGGTCTGCGCAATCGACACGGTCGGCATCCGATCCTCGGTGGTCTCGATCCCCGGTCGTCTCGCGTTCCGGCCGCGACGCGTGCCTATAACCTCGCCCCCGCCGGGGAGGCGGGCGCGCCGGGTCGATGCTACCATGCCGCCTGTCTAGCATCTGCAAAGTTGTAAGACAAGTTGACGAAGGCCAGCCGGGGGGACGATCCGATGCAGCTCGAGCCGCCGAAACCGCGCGAGAACCTCACCGACGCGGTGGTCGTCTCGCTGCAGACCTGGCTGCGCGGCGGCGGGCTGGCGCCCGGCTCGCGGCTGCCGTCGGAGCACGATCTCGCCGGCCGGCTCGGCGTCAGCCGCCCGGTGCTGCGCGAGGCGCTGGCGCAGCTGAAGGCGAGCGGCCTCGTCGAATCCAGGCGCGGCAGCGGCCTCTACACCAGCCTGGACCCGCACCCGAACATGCTGCGCATCTCGCGCTGGGAGGCGGGCTCCCTCGACAACGTGCGGCAGATCTTCGAGCTGCGCGGTCACCTCGAGGCGGGCGCTGCCGAGCTCGCCGCGACGCGCCGCACGGAGGAGGATATCGCCGACCTCGAGAACGCCATGGCGCTGCAGCGGGCGGCGACGCGCGACGGCGTCGCCGAGGATCTCGCCTTCCACTTCGCCGTCGCCCGCGCCGCCCGCAACGACTACTTCCTGCGAGTATTGGAGCTGCTGTCGGGCTTCCTCGCGGCGGCGATGAAGCCGGCGCCGGAGGAGGAGGGCGGCTTCCTCGCCCGCAAGCAGGCGGTGGAGGCGGAGCACCGGCCGATCGTCGAGGCGATCCGCGCCGGCGACGCCGAGGCGGCGCGGATCGCGATGCGCACCCACCTCGAGAGCGCGTGGCGCCGTATCGCGCGGCAAGTCGCGGGGCAAGAGGCGCGGCAAGGGGCGGGGCAAGCGGCGGGGCAAGCGGCGAACGGCTCCGTCGAGGACGGCCCCCCGCGGTCGTAACCGCTCGCCAATCCGACCGTCAGCCTTCGCCGCCCCGCGCCCCGGACAGCTCGGCATGGGCGCGGGCGATCTCGGACGGGTCGACGGCGCGGGCGTCGGCGTAGGCGACGAGCAGCGGCTCGTCGGCCATCAGGTGGTCGAGCACGCCGGCGAGGAAGCCGGGGCTGTCCGCGGCGAGCCGCAGGTCGGACGGCGACAGGCCGGTCAGCGACAGGAAGCGGTCGAGGCGGTCGGCATCGGCGGCGAGGAAGGCGAGCACGTCGACGGCGATCGTCTCCGCCACCTCGCGGTCGATCCGGCGCGGCCGGCGCGGCGTCGCTTGCATGCGGTCCTCCGTTCGGTCAACTGTGCCGGTCCGTCGGCGGCCCGGCGACTCGGCGAAAGCGCCGGGCTCGCTCCCGGCCGCGACCGGCGCGACGCGGCGCTCGGCCGCCCGCGATGCTTCAGTGTGATCCGGTTCGCGCGGCGAGGGTAGGGCGTGCGCGCATTTGCGGGACGAGCGATGGCCGACAGCGCAGCCGATTCGGGCGCGACGCCCCAGAAGACCGTGATGATCGTCGAGGACAACGAGCTCAACATGAAGCTCTTCCACGACCTTCTGGAGGCGCACGGCTACCGCACGGTGCAGTGCCGGCTCGGCCGCGAGGCCTATGATCTGGCGCGCGCCGAGCGGCCGAACCTCATCGTCATGGACATCCAGCTGCCGGAGGTCTCCGGCCTCGAGGTGACGCAGCGCATCAAGGGGGACCCGGCGCTGCGCCACATTCCGGTGATCGCCGTCACCGCCTTCGCCATGAAGGGCGACGAGGAGCGCATCCGCGCCGGCGGCTGCGAGGCCTACATGTCGAAGCCGATCTCGGTGGCGAAGTTCCTCGAGACGATCCGCAGCTTCCTCGAGGGCAGCCGCTGACGCCGGACGCGCGCCCGTCGCGGCGGGGTCCGATTGCGCGTGCCGCAGTGCCGTCAGCCGTTCCGAATCGAAACGCCCCGCACGGGGCGGGGCGTCGGGTCTCGTCGTCGCCGGGCGGTTCCGCCGGGCGTGAGGTGCCGGGTCAGCGAATCTTCGATTCCTTGAACTCGACGTGCTTCTTGGCGACCGGGTCGTACTTCCGCTTGGTCATCTTGTCGGTCATGGTGCGGGAGTTCTTCTTGGTCACGTAGAAGTAGCCGGTGTCGGCGGTCGACACGAGCTTGATCTTGATGGTCGTGGCCTTGGCCATGGTCTCAGTCCTTGCGACGACGGCATCGCCCGCCGAGGCGAGACGTCGTGGATGCCGATCCCTGAATGGGCGGCATCACTGGCCGAGCGGGGCGGGAAAGTCAAGCAGCCCCCGGCCCGCGCGATCCCCTCGGCGGCCGACGCGATCGTCGCGGGCGTTCGACGCGCGCCTCTAGGCGATCCGGGCGTCTTCGGCTATTCCACCGCGCGAGCCGGCCCGCCGTGCGGCCGAACCGTCCTCCCGACGAGCGCAGGGACCGCCATGACCGCCATCATCGACATCATCGGCCGCGAGATCCTCGACAGCCGCGGCAACCCGACCGTGGAGGTCGACGTGGTGCTGGAGGACGGCTCGCGCGGCCGCGCGGCGGTGCCGTCGGGCGCCTCGACCGGCGCGCACGAAGCCGTCGAGCTGCGCGACGGCGGCGCGCGCTATCTCGGCAAGGGCGTCCTGAAGGCGGTGGACGCCGTCAACGGCGAGATCTTCGACGCCATCGGCGGCCGCGACGCCGAGGAGCAGATCGCCATCGACCAGGCGATGATCGAGCTCGACGGCACGGCCAACAAGAGCCGCCTCGGCGCCAACGCCATCCTCGGCGTGTCGCTCGCCGTCGCCAAGGCGGCGGCCGACGCCGCCGGGCTGCCGCTCTACCGTTACGTCGGCGGCACGGCGGCGCGCACGCTGCCGGTGCCGATGATGAACATCATCAACGGCGGCGTGCACGCCGACAACCCGATCGACTTCCAGGAATTCATGATCATGCCGGTGGGCGCGGAGAGCTTCTCCGAGGCGCTGCGCACCGGCGTGGAGATCTTCCACACCCTGAAGAAGGCGCTGAAGCAGGCCGGCCACAACACCAACGTCGGCGACGAGGGTGGCTTCGCCCCGAACCTGCCGTCGGCCAAGGCGGCGCTCGACTTCGTCATGACGGCGATCGAGGCGGCCGGCTTCAAGCCCGGCGAGGACGTCATGCTGGCGCTCGACTGCGCCGCCACCGAGTTCTTCAAGGACGGCGCCTACGTCTACGGCGGCGAGCGCAAGACGCGGGACATCAAGAAGCAGGTGCAGTACCTCGCCTCGCTGGCCGCCGACTACCCGATCGCCTCGATCGAGGACGGCATGTCGGAGGACGACTGGGACGGCTGGAAGCTGTTGACCGACAAGATCGGCGCGACGTGCCAGCTCGTCGGCGACGACCTGTTCGTCACCAACACGGCGCGGCTGTCCGACGGCATCGCCAAGGGCGTCGGCAACGCCATCCTCGTCAAGGTCAACCAGATCGGCTCGCTCACCGAGACTCTGGAGGCCGTCGAGATGGCGCACAAAGCGGGCTACCGGGCGGTGATGTCGCACCGCTCCGGCGAGACCGAGGACGCCACCATCGCCGACCTCGCGGTCGCCACCAACTGCGGTCAGATCAAGACCGGCTCGCTCGCCCGCTCCGACCGGCTCGCCAAGTACAACCAGCTGCTGCGCATCGAGCAGGAGCTCGGTCCGTCGGGCCGCTATGCCGGCCGGGCGGCGCTGAAGGCGCTGGCGGGCTGAGGCGGCCAGGGAGGCCGGATCGGTGTCGACGGTCTACGTCATCGTCCTGTTGGCGGAACTGGCGATGACGACGGCGACCAAAGCGTGGCACGGTGTGCCGCCGCCGCCAGGCTCCGACGTCACCGTGACATGGCGCGGAAAGCCGGTGTTCGTGCCGCACGCGCCGAAGCCCGCGGGCGACTAGGGAGCGACCGCGGCTCTTCACCACGTTTTTCTGCCGCCGGTTGGCTTCGCCCCTTCGGCGGCGCATTGTCATGGCAAATCCGGCACTTGCCCGGACCTCCTGCCATGAAAGGACGAGCCCGCCGTGGAGCAGCTCGTCGCCCCCAACGCCTTCATCCTGCTCGTCGCCGGGCTGATGCTCGTCGGCGTGCTGTCGAGCCTCGTGGCGCAGCGCTTCGGCGCGCCGCTGCTGCTCGTCTTCCTCGTCGTCGGCATGCTGGTCGGCGAGGACGGGCCGGGCGGCGTGCCGTTCTCCAACTACCAGCTGACCTACGTCGTCGGATCGATCTCGCTCGCCATCATCCTGTTCGACGGCGGCCTGCGCGCCCGTCACACCGGCGTGCGGCGGGCGCTGGCGCCGGCGGTGCTGCTCGCCACCGCCGGCGTGGTGATCACCGGCTCGGTGGTCGGGCTCGCCGCCTGGGCGGTGCTCGGGCTCGAGCCGCTGACGGCGCTCTTGGTCGGCGCGGTGGTGTCGTCGACCGACGCTGCGGCGGTGTTCTTCCTGGTGCGCGCCGGCGGCCTGAAGCTGCGCGCCCGCGTCAACGCCATCCTGGAGATCGAATCGGGCACCAACGACCCGGTCGCCGTTTTCCTGACGCTGTTGCTGGTGGAGCTCATCCTGGCGCACGGCGAGCCGGGCTGGTCGACGGTCTGGCTGCTCGCCAGCCAGGCGGTGCTCGGCACCGCCATCGGCCTCGTCGGCGGCGCCGGCATCCGCATGTTGCTGAACCGGGTCGACCTGCCGGGCGGGCTGCACCCGATCTTCGTCATCGCCGCGGCGCTCGCCGTCTACGCGTTGGCGGCCGTGCTGGAGGGCTCTGGCTTCCTCGCCGTCTATCTCGCCGGCCTCGCTGTCGGCAACCGGCCGATGCGCGCCTCGGCGAGCGTGGCGAACTTCCACGATGCGGCGACGTGGCTCTGCCAGATCGCCATGTTCATGCTGCTCGGCCTGCTCGTGACGCCGTCGAAGCTGCTGCCGCTGCTCGGCCCGGCGCTGCTCGTCGCAGCGGTGCTGACGCTGGTGGCGAGGCCGCTCGCGGTGCTCGTCTGCCTGACGCCGTTCCGCATCCCCTGGCGCGAACAGGTGTTCGTCGGCTGGGTCGGCCTGCGCGGGGCGGTGTCGATCTTCCTCGCGACGATCCCGATGCTGGTCGGCGTGCCGGGCGCGGAGGTGCTGTTCAACGTCGCCTTCGTCGTCGTGCTCGCCTCGCTGCTCGTGCAGGGCTGGACGCTGACGCCGCTCGCCAGGCGCCTCGGGCTGTCGCTGCCCGGCGTGGCGCGGCCGGTGCACCGCGTCGAGATCGACCTTCCCGGCCAGCTCGCCCACGAGGTGATCGGCTATCCGGTGACGGCCGCCAGCGCCGTCATCGACCCGTCGATGGTGCCGCGCTGGGCGCGGCCGGTGTTTGTCATCCGCGCCGGCCAGGTGTTCGATCCCGCCGCCTCGGGGCCGCCGATCGCCGGCGACTACGCCTATTTCCTGGCACCGCCCGACCGCGCCGCCGACCTCGACCGGCTGTTCTCCACCGACGAGGGGTCGCGCGCGGTTCGCGAGATGCCGTTCCTGCCGATCGACGCCGCCGCCAAGGTGGCGATCGTCGCCGAGCTCTACGGCTGCGCCGTCGCCCCGGAGGAAGCCGGGCTGACGGTCGCCGAGCTGTTCGACCGGCGCTTCGAGGGGGCGGCGGCGGAAGGCGACGTGGTCGACCTCGACGGCGCCCGGCTACTGGCGCGGGCGATGCGCGACGGGCGCGTCGCCGAGGTCGGCGTGATGCTGGTCGATCCCGACGCGCAGCCGCCGCCGCGCGCGCTGAACCCGTCGAGGATTGCGCGGCTCGGCCGGCTCGTCGGCCTGGGGCGGACGGCGAAAACGCTTCCTTAAGCATGCGGGGGCGAAGGTAGCGGACCGCCGTCGCCATGCCGACGGGCGGCGCGTGCCACCCGAACGGGACCCCTCCGACACCATGGCGACCCGGCAGCGCAGAACCTCCTTCCTCGGCAAGCTCGTCTTGCCGGCGGTGCTCGTCGCCGTGCTCGGCTACTTCGGCTACCACCTCGTGAACGGCGACCTCGGCATGCGGGCGCGCGAGGTGATGGCGACGGAGAAGACGACGCTGCAGGCCCGGCACGCCGCCCTCGTCGCGGAGCGCAAGCGGCTCGAGGCGCGCGTGAAGCTCCTGAGGCCGGAGGCCATCGACGCCGACCTCGCCGACGAGCGGGCCCGCACCCAGCTCGGATACGCCCATCCGGACGAAATCGTCGTGTTCCGGGGTGCCGAGACATCCGCCTTGCCGGTCGCCGCCATCGGCAACAGTCAGGACGCATCCTTTCTCTCCCGTTGAAAGTGAATTGCTCCGCTTAGGGGCCTGCCCGGCTCCTCAGCGGCTTTCCATTCGCCGTTCCGGTCGGCTAAGGTTCCCGCGGCCCCAAAAAGCACGCTCGCGGGAGGACACATGGCCGCAGACGACAAGGCCGCGGCGCGGAAGCGCAACGCGGCGGGCAACGCGGGCGTTCGCAGCGTTGCCGCGAAGACGGCAACCGCCACCCGCGCCTCGAAACCGACGCCCGCCAAGGCAGCGACGGCGGCGAACGAGGACAAGCCCCCCGCCAAGGCCTCCGCCAAGCCGGCCCCGGCTCCCAAGGCAGCGGCGAAATCCGCCGCCAAGGCGAAGCCCGTCGCCGCCGGCAACGGCCCCGCGCCGATGACGAAGGCGGAGGAGATCGCCGCCTATCGCGAGATGCTGCTCATCCGCCGCTTCGAGGAAAAGGCCGGCCAGCTCTACGGCATGGGCCTGATCGGCGGCTTCTGCCACCTCTACATCGGCCAGGAAGCCGTCGTCACCGGCGTGCAGATGGCGCTGAAGCCGGGCGACGAGGTGATCACCGGCTACCGCGACCACGGCCACATGCTCGCCTGCGAGATGGACCCGAAGGGCGTCATGGCCGAGCTCACCGGCCGGCGCGGCGGCTACTCGAAGGGCAAGGGCGGCTCGATGCACATGTTCAGCGTCGAGAAGGGCTTCTTTGGTGGCCACGGCATCGTCGGTGCGCAGGTGTCGCTCGGCACCGGCCTCTCCTTCGCCAACAAGTACCGCGGCAACGACAACGTCTCCGTCACCTATTTCGGCGACGGCGCGGCCAACCAGGGCCAGGTCTACGAGAGCTTCAACATGGCGAAGCTCTGGAAGCTGCCGGTGATCTACGTCATCGAGAACAACAAGTACGGCATGGGGACGAGCGTCAACCGCGCCTCCTCGACCACCGACCTCTGCCACCGCGGCCGCTCGTTCGAGATCCCCGGCGAGGCGGTCGACGGCATGGACGTGCGCGCCGTGCGCGAGGCGGCGATGCGGGCCGTCGGCCACGCCCGCGCCGGCGATGGCCCCTACATCCTCGAGATGCTGACCTATCGCTACCGCGGCCACTCGATGTCGGACCCGGCGAAGTACCGGACGCGCGAGGAGGTCGACAAGATGCGCGCCGAGCACGACCCGATCGAGCAGGTCCGCCAGCGCATCCTCTCCAACGCGTGGGCGAACGAGGACGACCTCAAGGCGATCGACAAGCAGGTCCGCGACATCGTCAACGAGGCGGCGGAGTTCGCCCAGCACGATCCGGAGCCGGACCCGTCCGAGCTCTGGACCGACATCGTACGCTGAGGGGGAGGCCGCGATGCCGATCGAGATCCTGATGCCGGCGCTCTCCCCGACGATGGAGGAGGGCAAGCTCGCCAAGTGGATGAAGGCCGAGGGAGACAGCGTCGCGCCGGGCGAGGTGATCGCCGAGATCGAGACCGACAAGGCGACGATGGAGGTCGAGGCCGTCGACGAGGGCCGGATGGGCAAGATCCTCGTCCCCGCCGGCACCGAGGGCGTCAAGGTCAACACGCCGATCGCCATGCTGCTCGGCGAGGGCGAGAAGCCCGGCGACGTCGCCGCCAAGCCTTCTGAGACAAAGCCCGCCCCCGAGGCGAAGCCGGAACCCGCGGCGAAGGCCGAAGCGCCGGCACCGGCGGCGAAGGACGTCGCTCCCGCCGCCGGCGGCACCGTTCCCGCCCAGCCGAAGTCGGCCGAGCCTGCCGCCGATCCGGACATCCCCGCCGGCACCGAGATGGTGACGATGACGGTGCGCGAGGCGCTCCGTGACGCCATGGCCGAGGAGATGCGCCGCGACGGCGACGTCTTCGTGATGGGCGAGGAGGTGGCCGAGTACCAGGGCGCCTACAAGATCACGCAGGGCCTCCTGCAGGAGTTCGGCGAGCGCCGCGTCATCGACACGCCGATCACCGAGCACGGCTTCGCCGGCCTTGCCGCCGGTGCGGCGATGGCAGGCCTGAAGCCGATCGTCGAGTTCATGACGTTCAACTTCGCCATGCAGGCGATCGACCACATCATCAATTCGGCGGCGAAGACGCACTACATGTCGGGCGGGCAGATCACCTGTCCGATCGTCTTCCGTGGGCCGAACGGCGCCGCCGCCCGCGTCGCCGCCCAGCACAGCCAGGACTATGCCGCCTGGTATGCCGCGATCCCCGGCCTGACGGTGATCCAACCCTTTTCGGCCGCCGACGCCAAGGGCCTCCTGAAGGCGGCGATCCGCGATCCCAACCCGGTGGTCTTCCTGGAGAACGAGATCCTCTACGGCCACTCGTTCCAGGTGCCGAAGCTCGACGACTTCGTGCTGCCGATCGGCAAGGCGCGCATCGCGCGGGCCGGCAAGGACGTGACGCTCGTGTCCTTCGGCATCGGCATGACCTACTCGCTGAAGGCCGCCGAGGCGCTCGCCGAGATGGGCATCGACGCCGAGGTGATCGACCTCAGGACCATCCGCCCGATGGACGTCGAGACGGTGGTCGCCTCGGTGAAGAAGACCGGCCGCTGCGTCACCGTCGAGGAGGGCTTCCCGGTCTGCTCGATCGGCTCGGAGATTGCCTCCAAGCTGATGGAGAAGGCCTTCGACTGGCTCGACGCGCCGGTCCTGAAGGTCACCGGTAAGGACGTGCCGATGCCCTACGCCGCCAACCTCGAGAAGCTCGCGCTGCCGAACGTCGGCGAAGTGATCGAGGCGGTGCGGGCGGTGACGTACCGGTGAGAGCGGAGACGCGGCGATGCGCGGCGCGATCAATCACCTCGCCTTGACGGTGCGCGATCTCGCCGCGTCGGAGGCTGCGTTCTACGCGCCCGTGCTCGGCTTTCTCGGCTACGAGAAGGTGGAAGACACCGGCGCGATGACCCTGTGGTGGAACCCGGGTGCGGGCACCGCACTCAACCTCTGGCAGGCGAGCGGGGAGGGGGCGGGCCGATCCCATACGCGGACGGCGCCCGGCTTTCATCACCTCGCCTTCTCTGTGGAGGCGCGGGAGGACGTCGCGGCGTGCCACGAATTGCTTGTCGCGCACGGCATCACCATCCTCGACCCGCCGGCGGACTATCCGCACTATGCGCCCGGCTACCACGCCGTCTATTTCGCGGACACCGACGGCATGAAGTTCGAGGTCGTGCACATGCCGGCCTTTCCGGCGTGACGGGGGTGGCGGCGCAATGCCGGCATGGGTTCTGTTCGCAGTCGGGCCGGTGGCGGGGCTGGTCTGCCTCGTCTGGGCGTCCGCGACGCTCAGGGCACGGGTAGCGGCGGGGCGGCTTCCCGAGGCCGAGGTGCTGCTGGCGCGCTTCGACCTCGTCTCGTTCCTGCTGACGAGCCTCAGCATTTTGACCATCTACTTCGATATCGCCAGGGTGACGGAGAACGAACGGGTCGAGCAGATCATCGAGGAGTGGGCGCGCTACCTGTTCTTCGTGTTCATATCGACCGGACTGGGACTGGGGCTCGCCCGCCGCTGGTGGAGCCTTCAGATCAAGAAGGGGAGCGCCTGACGGTGCCGATCGAGATCCTGATGCCCGCGCTCTCTCCGACGATGGAGAAGGGCACCCTCGCCAAGTGGCACGTCAAGCCGGGCGACAAGGTGTCGTCGGGCGACGTCGTCGCCGAGATCGAGACCGACAAGGCGACGATGGAGGTGGAAGCCGTCGACGAGGGCACCGTTGGCGAGATTCTCGTCGCCGAGGGAACGCTCGACGTGGCGGTCAACCAGCCGATCGCGACGCTGCTCGCCGAGGGCGAGAAGGCGGGGAGTGCGAAGGCGCCTGCTGCCGGTGGCGGCGCGAAGACCGCGGCGCCGGCGCCCGCGAGCCCCCCCTCCCAGCCCTCCCCCGCGAGGGGGGAGGGTTCGTCCGCTGCTGGGGTTCAGCAAGGTGCGCCGTTAGCTGGAGCTTCAACGGGCGCCACAGCGCAACCCTCCCCCCTCGCGGGGGAGGTGGCCGCGCGGAGCGCGGTCGGAGGGGGGGCCGCCGCGAGTTCGGCCGCCAAGAACGGACACGACGGAGACCGCGTCTTCGCCTCGCCGCTCGCGCGCCGGCTCGCCAAGGAGGCGGGGATCGCGCTCGACGCCGTTGCCGGGTCCGGCCCGCACGGCCGCGTGGTGAAGAGCGACATCGAGGCGGCGGTCGCCACGGGCGGCGCCAAGGCGGCGCCGGCGTCCAAGCCCGCCGCGGCACCGTCCGCCGCCGCGGCACCGTCCGCCGCCGCCGCGCCGATGGCGCTGCCGGCCGGGCCGTCCGACGAGGCGGTGATGAAGCTGTTCAAGCCGGGCAGCTTCGACGTCGTGCCGCACGATTCCATACGCAAGGTGATCGCCCGCCGGCTGACGGAATCGAAGCTGACGATCCCGCACTTCTACCTGACGATGGACGTCTCGCTGGACGCGCTGCTGTCGCTGCGCGAACAGGTGAACGCGGCCGCCCCCGAGGTGGACGGCAAGCCGGCCTACAAGGTCTCGGTCAACGACTTCGTCATCAAGGCCCTGGCGCTCGCCCTGAAGCGCGTGCCGGATGCCAACGTGTCGTGGACCGACGGCGGCATGCTGAAGCACAAGGTCTGCGACGTCGGCGTCGCCGTCTCGATCCCCGGCGGGCTGATCACGCCGGTGGTGCGCGACGCGGACGCGAAGACGCTGTCCGTCATCGCCAACGAGATGAAGGACTTCGCCGCGCGGGCCCGCGCCCGCAAGCTGAAGCCGGAGGAATACCAGGGCGGCTCCACGGCGGTGTCCAACCTCGGCATGTACGGCGTCAAGGACTTCGCCGCCGTCATCAACCCGCCGCACGCGACCATCCTCGCCGTCGGCGCCGGCGAGAAGCGCCCGGTGGTGAAGGGCGACCAGGTCGTCGTCTGCACCGTGATGTCGGCGACGCTGTCGACCGACCACCGCGCTGTCGACGGGGCGCTCGGCGCGGAACTGCTGGCGGCCTTCAAGGCGCTGATCGAGAAGCCGATGGCGATGCTGGTGTGACGGGGGCGTGGACTGCTGCTCAATGGCTACGAGTGACCTACTGGCGAACGTCTTGCCGAGGCTGAAGGAACTGGTTTCGGAGCCGGAGCCCGACCGCCAGTTCGAAATCAAACTCCTTTCCCAGCAATTCATCGACGGGGTTGCTGTTTTCTTCATGCTCGATCGTGGCGATCACTACGAGTATGTGTCCACGGCCGATGCCGTCGATCTCGATGATCGCCAGGTCCTTGCCGCCGCGGTCGCGAACTTCGAGCGTCTAGCGGTCTCTAGCGATGGCTCCGTCCTCCAGTTGGAAACGGACGCATGGATGTTGACTGGTCTCCGCGGGCTGGAGTCGAGTGCTCTCTTGGCGCCGGATTACATGAGGGCGATCGGATTCGACCCTGACCGCCATGGTTGCGCCGTGCCGGTCCGCGACACTTTCCTGTGGTTCTCTCTGGAAAACAAGGATGCGGTCGCACTCGTTGCGAACGCGGCGCAGACTGCCTACGAGGAAGCACAGCCTTCCGAACGGGTAACTGCCAAACTCCTCGTTCATAGCAACGAGGCTTCCGGTCGCTACGTCTTCTGGAAACCTGCCGATCAGCCACGGCGCGGCTGGATGGGGCGGCTGTTCGGGGCGGGTCGGGCCTGATCCTGTCACTGGACCGACAATCCGCAGGAACCCGTGGAGGGGTGCATGTGCCTCAGTAGGGTATCTGTCGTTGTCGCCGTCCTGTTCGGCATGACGCTTTCGCCCGCCCACGCCGTCCTATCCCCCTACTGGCAGCGCGTCACCGAACTCCAGGCGATCGCCGGTGACCAGGGGGTGGCGGACAAGCTCGAGGCGAAGGGGCCGATCGAGGCGATCGAGGCCGTCGGTCCGAACGCCTACGCCGTGAAGGCCGGCGGCTGCACGCTCGCGGTGGCGATCGTCGATGCCCCGGCGAAGGGCGAGCCGATGCCGGGGCCGCGGCATTTCAAGGTCGAGGTTGGCGCGCTAAGCTGCCCGTGAGGGCAGTCGAGCCTTGACCATTGACCGCCGACGCGGCAGTCATGACGACGTGCGAACGATTGCACGCCAGGTGCGGCCGGTGAGGGGCAACGCTCCGGCCCGCCCTTCTGCAGACGACGCGGAGCCGCCCTGCGCCGTTCGCCACTGGTGATTTCCCCGTCCGTGTATAGCTTTGTGACGCGCTGCCGCTAAGGGCGCGAGCCAAGAGGAAACGATCCGAGCCATGGCCGACACTTCCTACGACGTCATCGTCATCGGCGCCGGTCCCGGCGGCTACGTCACCGCGATCCGCTCCGCCCAGCTCGGCTTCAAGACGGCGATCGTCGAGAACAAGCACTTGGGCGGCATCTGCCTCAACTGGGGCTGCATCCCGACCAAGGCACTGCTGCGCTCGGCCGAGATCTTCCACTACATGCAGCACGCCAAGGACTACGGGCTGTCGGCCGGCACCGTCGGCTTCGACATCGCCGCGGTGGTGAAGCGCTCGCGCGGCGTCTCCGCGCAGCTCAACACCGGCGTCGGCTTCCTGATGAAGAAGAACAAGATCGACGTGATCTGGGGCTCCGCCACGCTCGCCGCCGGCGGCAAGGTGACGGTGGCGGCCGCCGAGGGCGCGCCGAAGGGGGCGCTCGGGGCCGGCACCTACACGGGCAAGCACGTCATCGTTTCCACCGGCGCGCGGCCGCGCGTGCTGCCGGGCCTCGAGCCCGACAAGAAGCTCGTCTGGACCTATTTCGAGGCGATGGTGCCGGACGCGATGCCGAAGTCGCTGCTGGTCGTCGGCTCCGGGGCGATCGGCATCGAGTTCGCCTCGTTCTACCGCACGATGGGGGCGGAGGTGACGGTGGTCGAGGTGCTGCCGCAGATCCTGCCCGTCGAGGACGCCGAGATCGCCGCCCACGCCCGCAAGCGCTTCGAGAAGCAGGGCATCAAGATCCTCACCGAGGCGAAGGTGACGGGCCTGAAGAAGGGCGCCAACGACGTCACCGCGACGATCGAGACGAAGGACGGCAAGACGCAGACGATGACGGTCGACCGGGTGATCTCGGCCGTCGGCGTCGTCGGCAACATCGAAGGCCTCGGCCTCGAGGCGCTCGGCGTCAAGACCGAGCGCGGCTGCATCGTCACCGACGGCCTTGGCCGCACCAGCGTGCCGGGCGTCTACGCCATCGGCGACGTCGCCGGGCCGCCGATGCTCGCCCACAAGGCCGAGCACGAGGGCGTCGTCTGCATCGAGGCGATCAAGGGCCTACACCCGCACCCGCTCGACAAGGCGAAGATCCCCGGCTGCACCTACTGCACGCCGCAGATTGCCTCGGTCGGCCTGACGGAGGCGAAGGCGAAGGAGACCGGCCGCAAGCTGAAGGTCGGCCGCTTCCCGTTCGTCGGCAACGGCAAAGCGATCGCCCTCGGCGAGCCTGAGGGTCTGGTGAAGACGATCTTCGATGCCGACACCGGCGAGCTGATCGGCGCCCACATGGTCGGCGCCGAGGTGACCGAGCTCATCCAGGGCTTCGTCGTGGCGATGAACTGCGAGACGACGGAAGCCGAGCTGATGCACGCCGTCTTCCCGCACCCGACCCTGTCGGAGACGATGCACGAGAGCGTGCTGGACGCTTATGGCAAGGTCATCCACACCTGACGGCAACGGACTCCAACAACGAGAACGCCGACCGGCGAGCGCCGGTCGGCCGCTGGGACGATGTTTTCGACCGTCCGGGCATCGATATCGTCCGCGGCGTTCAACCTGAACCGCAGCAGCGGGAGGGGCTCACGGCGCAGCGCCGCCAGCCCGTCCGCGGATGCGCCGGCGAAGGTGAATTGTCGGCCGCGCCGTGCCATTGTTCGATCCTGCGCGGGAGTCGCACGGGAGGGCAGCATGGGGTCGATCCAGGTCAAGGATATCGTCGTCTGGGTGATCATCGGTTTGATCGCCGGGTGGCTCGCGAGCTTCATCGTGGGCGGCGGCAGCATCTTCAGCTACATCATCTGGGGTCTGCTCGGCTCGATCGTCGGCGGCATCCTGGTGCGGGTGACCGGCATCAGGCTGAACCTCGGAAACGCGATCATCGACCAGATCGTCGTGGCGGCGGTCGGCGCGATCATCGTCGTCGTCCTCGCGCGCCTCATCGGCTGAGGGCATCCGACGGGAACGACGGGGCGAGACGGCGCGTTGCGACGGGCGGCCCCGTCGCGGCGCTGCGAAGCAATCACCATATACCGGGTCGTCGGGCGAGCGCCCGAGCGGCAAAGGCACAACGGGAGCAGGGCATGGTTGGAGTGGGCTGGATCGCGACCATCATCATCGGCATCCTCGCCGGGTGGATCGCCGAGAAGATCATGAACCGCAGCCACGGGCTGATCCTCAACCTGATCGTCGGCCTGATCGGCTCGGTGATCGGCAAGTATCTTGCCGAGAACGTCTTCCAGATGGCGATCGCGCCCGGCTGGATCGGCAGCCTCATCGTCTCCGTCATCGGCGCGGTGATCCTGCTCTTCATCGTCGGTCTGGTGCGCCGCTCCTGAGCGACGGCGAGGCAGCGCCTGTGGGGGACGTGCATCAGCTGTGGCGCCGCTGCGCGACAGCTATGCCGCCCGCCACCCTCGACGGACCGCCCCACCGACGCTAAGACACCGGTGACAGGAGGCTTTCCCCGCATGGTCACCGTCCTCGACACCGTCAGCGGCGCGAGCGAGCGCCCGCGCCACCCGGAGAAGGCGCACCGGCCGGACGCGCCGCTGTTGCGCAAGCCGGATTGGATCCGCGTGCGCGCGCCCGGCTCGGCCGAGTTCCGCGAGACCCACTCGATCGTCAAGGAGCACGGCCTCGTCACCGTCTGCGAGGAGGCGGGCTGCCCGAACATCGGCGAATGCTGGTCGAAGCGGCACGCCACCTTCATGATCATGGGCGACACCTGCACGCGGGCGTGCGCCTTCTGCAACGTCCGCACCGGGCTGCCAGGCCGGCTCGACCCGAACGAGCCGGCGAAGGTCGGCGATGCGGTGGCGAAGCTCGGTCTCGCCCACGTCGTCATCACCTCGGTCGACCGCGACGACCTCGCCGACGGCGGCGCCGCCCACTTCGCGCACGTGATCCGCGAGATCCGCGCCGCCGCGCCGGGCACGACCATCGAGATCCTGACACCGGACTTCCTGCGCAAGGCCGGCGCGCTCGAGGTGGTCGTCGCGGCGAAGCCCGACGTCTTCAACCACAACCTCGAGACGGTCGCCTCGAATTACCTGACCGTCCGCCCCGGCGCCCGCTACTTCCATTCGATCCGCCTGCTGCAGCGGGTGAAGGAGCTCGACCCGACGATCTTCACCAAGTCCGGCATCATGGTCGGCCTCGGCGAGGAGCGGAACGAGGTGCTGCAGTTGATGGACGACTTGAGGACGGCCGACGTCGATTTCCTCACCATCGGCCAGTACTTGCAGCCGACGCGCAAGCACCACGCCGTGATCAAGTTCGTCACGCCCGACGAGTTCAAGGGCTACGAGACGGTCGCCTACACCAAGGGCTTCCTGATGGTGTCTTCGAGCCCGCTGACGCGCTCCTCCCATCACGCCGGCGAGGACTTCGAGCGGCTGAAGGCGGCGCGGCTCGCCCGCATCGGCCTCGCCCGGAGCGACGCGCACGCGGTCGCGGCGCACGGCTGACGGAGCCGCCGTGCCGCGCTTCGAGACGAGCCGCAAAGTCACCCATTCCGCCAACGAGATGTTCGCCCTCGTCGCCGACGTGGAGGCGTACCCGCGCTTCGTGCCGCTCTGCCAGGCGCTGGCCGTGCGCGGCCGCAAGCGCCAGGACGACGGTTCGGAGATCGTCGTCGCCGACATGACGGTCGCCTACAAGGTGTTCCGCGAGACGTTCACCTCGCGCGTCGTGCTGAACCCGATGACGCTGCAGATTGACGTCAGCTATCTCGACGGTCCGTTCCGCCACCTCGAGAACCGCTGGCGCTTCAAGCCGATCGACGAGACGCACAGCGAGGTGTCGTTCTACATCGCCTACGAGTTCCAGAGCCGCGCGCTCGGGGCGATCATGGGCGCGGTGTTCGAGCAGGCGTTCCGCCGCTTCGCCGACGCCTTCGAGGCGCGGGCCGACGAGGTCTACGGCGCCGCCTGATGCGATCAGCGGCCCGGCCGCACGCGCGACGGGGCCTGCGCGCGAAAGCCCCGGGCGATGAGCCCGGGGCTTTGCCGATGTCCTGGAAGCATCAACGCTGACGGTCGCGGTGCGGGTCTGTGTTCAGGTGGCGGTCCTGCTCGGTACCGGGCTGGCCACCCTGCTGGTGGTCGCGACCCGCCTGGCCGGGCTGCTGGCCGGGCTGCTGGTTCTGCTGGCCGCCGCGCTGGTCCTGGCCGCCGCGCTGATCCTGCCCGCCCTGCTGGTTGTCGCGGCCGGGCTGGTTCGGCTGCTGCTGGTTCGGCTGGTCACGCCGCTGGTCGGGCTGGCCACCCTGCTGGTCGCGACGCGGATCCTGGTTCTGCGGATTGGACATCGTCGTTCTCCTGTGAAACCCCGCACGGAAAAAACGGACCGGCGCCGCTCCGGTTCCCGACAAAACGGCACCCAAGGCCTTGAAGCACAAAGAAGATGCAGGCGTCGCCGGCGCCGTCGAAATAGGCAGGCCGGCGGCGGCGTCAGACCAGGGCTTCGAGCACGCGGCCGATGCCGAAGGCGATCGCCGCGGCGCCGAGGCCGATCACCAGCGTCTCCAGCCCGGAAGAGAGCCAGCCGCGCGGGCTCCAGGCGCTCTTCAGAGAGCCGATGCCGAAGAACACCGCGGCGGTAAGCCCCGCGGCCCAGAGCGCCGCGTTCGGCAGGCCGACGACGAACGGCAAGAGCGGCACCGAGCCGGCGACGACGAAGGCGCCGAAGGTGGCGGCGGCGGCGCGGGCCGGCGAGCGGGGCGCGACCGACAGGCCGTATTCTTCGGCGAGCATAGTATCGATCCACAGGCGGCGGCGGGACGTGACGAGCCGCACCATCTGGTCGAGGGCGCTGCCCGTCAGCCCCTTCGCCGCGTAGATCTGGCGGATCTCCTCCCGCTCGCCGGCCGGCTCGGTGTCGATGTGGCGCTCCTCGGTCGCCCGCATGCGCGCGACCTCCTCGACTTCGGCGCGGGTGCCGACGAAGTTCGCCGCCGCCATCGAGACGCCGTCGGCGAACAGGTTGGCGGCGCCGAGGATCAGGACGATCCGCGTCTCGAGATCGGCGCCGACGACGCCGGCGACGATCGCGAAGGTGGTGATGGCACCGTCGATCGCCCCGTAGACCCAGTCGCGCAGCGAGCTTGCGCGATGGCCGCCGGCCAGCCGCGCGGCGATCGCCGCGCGCGAATGTTCGTGCTCGGCAGCCATCGCGATTCCCCTGCGCGGCCGCCGGTGTGGCGCCCACGGACCGTCCTGTGTATAACGCCGCCCACCGCGGCCGGCGAGGCCACCGCGGACTCGCGTTCGAGGACGGGACAATGACGAAGAAGCCGAGCCCGGTGAAGCCGGTGGCGGGGCAGGGGGCAAAGACGCGCCCACAGGCTGCGTGGAGCCCGTCGACGTGGCGTGCGCTGCCGATCCAGCAGGTGCCCGAATATCGCGATCCCGCCGCCCTCGCGGCGGTCGAGTCGCGGCTGTCGAGCTATCCGCCGCTCGTCTTCGCCGGCGAGGCGCGCAAGCTGAAGTCGGCGCTCGCCGGTGTCGCGGCGGGCGAGGGCTTCCTGCTGCAGGGCGGCGACTGCGCGGAATCCTTCGCCGAGCACCACGCCGATAACATCCGCGACTTCTTCCGCGTCTTCCTGCAGATGGCGGTGGTGCTGACCTACGCGGCGGCGCAGCCGGTGGTGAAGGTCGGCCGCATCGCCGGCCAGTTCGCCAAGCCCCGCTCGGCGCCGAACGAGAAGCAGGGCGACGTCGAGTTGCCGGCCTATCGTGGCGATATCGTCAACGACATCGCCTTCACGCCGGAGGGGCGCTATCCCGATCCGCAGCGCATGGAGATGGCCTACCGGCAGTCGGCGGCGACGCTGAACCTTTTGCGCGCCTTCGCCCAGGGCGGCTACGCCAACCTCGACTACGTGCACCAGTGGATGCTCGGCTTCGTCAAGGACAGCCCGCAGAGCCACCGCTATCAGACGATCGCCGACCGCATCACCGAGTCGCTCGCCTTCATGCGCGCCTGCGGCGTGAGCTCGGATTCGGTCGCGCAGTTGCGCTCGACCGACCTCTACACCAGCCACGAGGCGCTGCTGCTCGGCTACGAGCAGGCGCTGACGCGCGTCGATTCGACGAGCGGCGACTGGTACGCCACCTCCGGCCACATGCTGTGGGTCGGCGACCGCACCCGCCAGGCGGACCATGCGCACGTCGAGTTTTGCCGCGGCGTGAAGAACCCGCTCGGGCTGAAGTGCGGCCCGAGCCTCGAGCCGGACGGGCTGATCCGCCTGATCGACCTCCTCAACCCGGAGAACGAGCCGGGCCGGCTGACGCTGATCGCCCGCTTCGGCGCCGACAAGGTGCTCGAACACCTGCCGCGGCTGATCCGTGCGGTGGAGCGCGAGGGTCGCACGGTGGTGTGGTCGTGCGATCCGATGCACGGCAACACGGTGTCGATGAACGGCTACAAGACGCGCCCCTTCGACCGCATCCTGCGCGAGGTCGAGGGCTTCTTCGCCGTCCACCGCGCCGAGGGAACGCACGCCGGCGGCGTGCACATCGAGATGACGGGCAAGAACGTCACCGAGTGCACCGGCGGGGCGCGGGCGATCACGGCGGAAGACCTGCACGACCGCTACCATTCGCACTGTGACCCGCGCCTCAACGCGGAGCAGGCGATCGAGCTCGCCTTCCTGATCGCGGAAAACCTCAAGAAGGAACGCGAGAACCGCCGCCGCGACGAGCCGGTCGTGAAGGTCGGCTGAGGCGCTCTCGCAGGTGGCGACGCTCGGCTGGTTCGTCGTCGCCGCCGTCGCCGAGATCGCCGGCTGCTTCGCCGCCTGGGCGGTGCTGCGGCTCGACCGATCGCCGTGGTGGCTACTGCCGGGGGCGCTGGCGCTGGCGCTGTTTGCCTTCGCGCTGACGCGGGTCGAATCGGACTTCGCCGGCCGCGCCTACGCCGCCTATGGCGGCATCTACATCGCCGCGGCGCTCGCCTGGCTCTGGCTCGCCGAGGGCCGGATGCCGGACCGCTGGGATGTCTCCGGCGCGGCGCTGGCGGTGGCCGGGACGTTTCTCATCCTGTGGGGTCCGCGCGGCTGAACGGCGTTGTGGCGACGTTCGGCGCTGGCGGACGGATTGTTCAACCGGAGACGCCTCGCAGCGCCAAGCGCGCGAGATTATCTCTGTACCGGTATCCAATCCGGAGTCTGGCCATGCTGCCGACGCTCTTCCTCTCCCACGGCTCGCCGATGATCGCGCTACAGGACTCGCCGGCGCGGCGCTTTCTGCTCGGCTATGGGCGCGCGCTGCCGCGGCCGAAGGCGATCGTCGTCGCGTCCGCGCACTTCGAGACGCCGGTGCCGGTCGTCTCCACCGACCCGGCCCCGGAGATGATCTACGACTTCGGCAACTTCGACCCGCGGCTGTTCGAGATCGTCTACCCGGCTCCCGGCGACCCGGTCCTCGCGATGGCGGTGGCGCAGCGGCTGCAAGCTGCTGGGCTGTCGCAGAGAATCGCGCCGAAGCGCGGCTACGACCACGGCACCTGGATCCCGCTGGCGCTGATGTACCCGGACGCCGACATCCCGGTCGTGCAGGTGTCGATCCAGCCGAATGCCGACCCTGCGCATCATCTTGCCGTCGGCCGGGCACTGGCCGGGCTTGCGGCCGAGGACGTCCTGGTGATCGGCTCCGGCTCGCTGACGCACAACCTCAACGAGGTCTTCGATCGTCGCCGCGGCGGCTTCCGTCCGCTCGAGGGACCGATCGACGCCTGGGCCGTCTCGTTCGCCGACTGGTTCGCCGAGAAGATCGCCGCGAACGACGTGGCGGCGCTCGTCGACTACCGGGCACGGGCGCCCGAGGCGGTGCGCAACCACCCCCACGACGACCACCTGCTGCCGCTCTACGTGGCTCTGGGTGCGGCGGGAGCGGGGGCGAGGCCGGAGCGCGTCCACACCTCCGGCCAGCACGGCTCGCTGATGATGGACGCCTATGCGTGGTGGCCGAAGGCGGAGACGCGCGCGGCGGCGGCGTGAGGGGCGCTGTCCTCACCGGGAAATGCGATGGCCCCGGCCGCGCCGCCACACGGCGGCGATGCCGGAGACGACGTCCGCAAAGAGCCGCGGCGGCAGAAAGCCGAAAGCGACACGCCGTGCGTCGCCAGGGACCGGTCGCAGGTCGAAACCCGGCCACGCAAACTCGTTCAGCTCGTCGACGATGACCCAGGAGGGCTCAGAGTCGAGCCCGAGGTGGTGCTTCACGCGCGGTGGAATCGCGATTCCTGTTTCAGGGTCTGCCGGGCGGACATGCGTGATCGGAGCGACCAGAACCGTCGGGGGCCCTTCGGAAACCCGGCTCACCGACAAGACGACGACACAGGGTCGGTGCTTCAGCCCCTCTTCACGGCCTTTGGCGTGCTCGTGATGCCAGAGATAGGCATAGGAGATGACCAGGCCGGGCTCCGGATCGGGGAGCGTCATCGCTCAAGCGGTGGCAGCTCGGTGAGCAGCGCGTCGAGATCGTCGTGGCGTTTGGACATCCGCGTCTTCGCGATCTCCTGGATCTCCGTCTCTGCGAGTTCTTCGACGGCCCGAGAGCGCGGCATCAAGGCCTTTATCCGCTGCAGGTCGTCGTACTCCACTACGGAAACGAAGTAACCGGTGGTGCGCCCGTGGCTGGTAACGGCGACCGGCTCGCGCTGGGCGATCTCGCGGTAAAGACCGAAGTTGCGGGCAAATTCGGAGGCTGTGACTTCACGCATGGGGTCTCCTCATGGCCGCGAGTTTTACGCGTTTCGCGTAAGTTGCGCAATTCTCATCCGGTGCTCTCCATCATTGCTCGGCGCGCCGGCCTTGCTCGCGTTGCGGCGCCCGCGCCGCCGCGCTAGACGGAACGCATGCCTGCTCCAGACACCCTCCGCATCGCGCTCGCGCAACTGAACCCGACCGTCGGCGACGTCGCCGGCAACCTCGCGCTGGCGCGACGGGGGCGGGCGGAGGCAGCCGGGCAGGGGGCCGACATCGTCGTCTTCACCGAGCTGTTCCTCGCCGGTTATCCGCCGGAGGACCTGGTGCTGCGCCCGGCCTTCCAGCGGGCGTGCCGGGAGGCCTGCGAGGCGCTCGCCGCCGACACCGCCGACGGCGGCCCGGCCGTCATTGTCGGCACGCCCTGGGTCGACGGTGGCAAGCTCTACAACGCTGTCGTGGGGCTCGACGGCGGGCGTGTCGAAGCGGTGCGCTTCAAGGTCGACCTGCCGAACTACGGCGTGTTCGACGAGAAGCGGGTGTTCGCCGCCGGGCCGATGCCGGGCCCGGTGGTGCTGCGCGGCGTCAGGCTCGGCGTGCCGGTGTGCGAGGACATCTGGGGCGCGGACGTCGTCGAGTGCCTGAGCGAGACGGGGGCGGAGATCCTCGTCGTGCCGAACGGCTCGCCCTACCGGCGCACCGTCTACGACGAGCGCGCGAACGTCGCCGCGGCACGCATCGCCGAGAGCGGCCTGCCGCTCGTCTACGTCAACCAGGTCGGCGGCCAGGACGAGCTCGTCTTCGACGGCGCCTCCTACGTGCTGAACGCGGACCATGCGCTGGCCGTCGCGCTGCCGGCCTTCGAGACGGCGGTGGTGCTGACCGAGTGGCGGCGGACCGCCGACGGCTGGCGCTGCGCCGACGGGCCGAAGGCGGTGCGCGACGACGGCGAGCGCGCCGACTACCGCGCCTGCATGCTAGGCCTGCGCGACTACGTGAACAAGAACGGCTTTCCAGGCGTCGTCCTCGGCCTGTCGGGCGGCATCGACTCGGCGATCTGCGCGGCGCTCGCCGTCGACGCTCTCGGGCCGGAGCGGGTGCACTGCGTGATGCTGCCCTACCGCTTCACCTCCGGCGACAGCCTGGCGGACGCCGCCGCGTGCGCGCAGGCGCTCGGCGTGCGCTACGACAGCGTCGCGATCGGCGCCGTCGTCGAGGCGTTCGAGGCGGCGCTCGCGCCCGTCTTCGCCGGCATGGACCGCGGCGTCGCCGAGGAGAACCTGCAGTCGCGCGCCCGCGGCACCATCCTCATGGCGATCTCCAACAAGCTCGGCCCAATGGTCGTCACCACCGGCAACAAGTCGGAGATGTCGGTCGGCTACGCGACGCTCTACGGCGACATGAACGGCGGCTTCAATCCGATCAAGGATCTCTACAAGACCGAGGTCTACCGCCTGTCGGCGCTGCGCAACGCCTGGAAACCGGCCGACGCGATGGGGCCGGGCGGCATCGTCATTCCGGAGCGCATCCTCACCAAGGCGCCGACGGCGGAACTGCGCGAGAACCAGACCGACCAGGACTCGCTGCCGCCCTACGACATTCTCGACGCCGTGCTGGAGCGGCTGGTGGAGCGCGAGCGCAGCGTCGGCGAGATCGTCGCGGAAGGCTTCGAGGCGGCGACGGTGCGGCGGGTCGAGCGGCTGTTGACGCTCGCCGAGTACAAGCGCCGCCAGGCGGCGCCGGGCGTCAAGGTGACGAAGCGCAACTTCGGCCGCGACCGCCGCTACCCGATCACCAACCGCTTCCGCGATCCGGACTGACGCGCGCCCGGCGCGCCCGCGGTTGAAACGGGCGCGGTCAGGGCGACTCTTCCTGGAGGAACTCGGGCCCGATCGTGCGCACCCGCAGCGGCTCGGGCGTGTCCTGCGGCACGGGCGCGCCGCGCGGCGCGGTCGCGGCCGGAGCAGTCGGCACGAGGGTGGCCGCCTCCGGCTCGGGAGAGACCGTCGCGGCCGTGGTGGCGGACAGCGAGGAATCGCGCTCTGCTTCCGGCTGACCGGACGCGGTGACCGTCGTCGCCGAACCCGGATCCGCCGGTCCGGGCGAGGCTGCCGGCAAGGTTGCCGGCAAGGCTGCCGGCATTGCTGCCGGCATGGCTTCGATCTCCGAGGATGCCACCGCGCCGCCGGCGTCGGTCTGCACGGCGCCGCCCGTCGCGGAGGCGTCGATCGCCGCCGGCATGACGCCGGCGCTGACGCCGGCCTCCACGACCGCCGGCTCGACCGCGCCGTCCAGCGGGGAGATGACGCCGTCGATCGCCGTGGCGGCGTCCGTCGTCACCGCCGGCGAGTAGGCGGCACGCGAGCCCTCCACGTCGATCACCTCCTTGCCGTCCGCGGACAAGATCATCTTGGCGGCGAAGGTGCACGTGCAGGCGGGGTCGTAGGTCTTGCGATACTGGAAGGCGGTCGGCAGCTCGCGATAGGACCGGCCGTCGATGACGCGGTACATGTTCTCCGACTCGGAGCCCGCGGAGTGGGCGTAGAGCGCCGCCTCGCTGTTCGGGCAGAGCGACTGGCAGACCGCCTCGTCACGGCCAAAGTTGCCGCGGCTGGTCACCGTGCTGATCGGAAAATAGTAGCCGTCGCACGAGCGCACGCACAGCGTCCGGTAGGAGCCGCCGCCGAAGAAGTGGCGGGCATAGGTGACCTTCCCGTCGGCGTCGACCTCCGGCCTGTCCGAGGTGCCCTTGGCGATCCCCTTCGGACCGGGCTGCAGGCTGGTGAGCGTCGCCGGGCCGGTCGGCGCATTCGGATTCTGCCCCGCGCGCTGGCCGCCGAACAGCAGCGAGAACAGGCCGCCCTCGGTGCGCTGCGTCGGCACCATGCGATTGTTCTGGACGACGTAGCGCGGACTGCCGTTGCCGCGCTCGCCGCCGCCGGCTGCCGGTGCGGCGGCGGTCGGCTCGGCCGGGGCGGGTTGGCGGGCCTGCTGCTGCTTCGCCGGCGCCTGACCGCACTTCAGGCGGGTCATCTGGGACTGGATGCGCCGCCGGCGGTTTTCGTTGCCGGCACCACCACCGCCGCCCTTCGCCTCGAGGGCGGCGACCTGGCCGGAGACGGTGCTGATCTTCGACTGGATGCCGGCGCAGGCGCGCGGCTTGCCGACGCTGCTCGAACCATTGCAACCGTTGGCGCTCGCCTGCCGCTGCAGCGAGCCGAGGCGCTGGCGAGCCGCCGCCAGGCCGCTGCCGCCTCCACCACCGCCCGCGAGCGAGCCGAGCTCGGCCTGCAGATCGGCACAGCTCTGCGCCCGCGCCGGCTCGCTGGCCAGCATGGCGGAGGCGACGATCGCCGCGATCAGTACGCTACCCGTCTTCCACATCGTCGAGGTCCTCGAGTCCCCGCCCGCCGGTTCCCGCCCAGAGGGCGAGCCGGCACGGCATGGACGTCAACGTGCCGCTGAACGCGGCGTCTCCCTGGTCCGTCGACAGCCATGACGCCTAGTACGACGCAAAGGCATGATCAAGCCGGATCGATGGCGGTTTCACCGGACCGTGACGGAGGGCGGGCGATTTGGTTAAAGGCGTGTCTCGAAAGCCCGGCGACGGCCGCGACGGGGATGCGACGGCGCAGCGCTGGCCGGTGCGCCGCAGGCGTCGTAAGTCCACGGGGGGACGGCGCTCGAAGCACCATGAGGAGGCGGCGGCCGACGATGGATTTCAACATGACGCTCGGCGGCGTGCTGCTCGCCGGCATCCTGTCGTTCGCCTCGCCCTGCGTGCTGCCGCTGGTGCCGCCGTACCTGTGCTACGTCGCCGGCACCTCGCTCGATGCGCTGACCGCCGGCGAGGGCGACCGCGCCGCGACGCGCCGCACCGTCATCGCCGCGGTGGCGTTCGTGCTCGGCTTCTCGACCGTGTTCGTGACGCTCGGGCTCACCGCCTCGCTGATCGGTCGCCTGCTCGCGCAGTATCAGGCAACGCTGTCGATCGTCGCCGGCGCCGTCATCATCGTCATGGGCCTGCATTTCCTTGGCGTGTTCCGCATCGCCCTGATCAACCGCGAGGTGCGCGTGCAGGTGCAGCACAAGCCGCCCGGCCTGGTCGGCGCCTACGTGCTCGGCCTCGCCTTCGCCTTCGGCTGGACGCCGTGCATCGGCCCGGTGCTCGGCGCGGTGCTGGCGGTCGCGGCGAGCGCCGACGGCGTCGCGACGGGCGGGCTGCTGCTCGCCGTCTACGCGCTCGGCCTCGGCGTGCCGTTCCTCATCGCGGCGGCGGCCTCCGGCCCGTTCATCCGCTTCATGCACCGCTTCAAGCGCCACCTCGCCACCGTCGAGAGGACGATGGGCGCGCTGCTCGTGGTGACGGGGGTGCTCTTCCTCACCGGGCAGATGGCGACGATGTCGTTCTGGCTGCTGGAAACCTTTCCGGCGCTCGGGCGTATCGGCTGAGGGGTGTGGTCCGCGGCGTCTCGTCGCTTGCACGACGTCGGGATTGCCGACACCGTGGCCTCCCCTAGAACTGCTCCAGGCCGGAAAGGCCGAGAGGCGAGAGCCAACGGGCCAAGAGGAGACGATCGATGCGGGTCAGGATTGCTACGGCGTTGGGTGCCGTCACCGCTGCTGCGATGACGCTGGGTGTGGCGGCTCCGGCTTGGGCGGACGGCGATCCGGCCAAGGGCGAGGTCGTCTTCAAGAAGTGCGCGGTCTGCCACATGGTCGGGCCGGACGCCAAGACGAAGGTCGGCCCGCCGCTGAACGGCGTCGTCGGCGGCCCGTGGGGCCACTTCGACGGCTTCGCCTATTCGAAGACGCTGCTCGACGGCAAGGCGGCCGGCAAGATGTGGGACGTCGCGACGCTCGACGCCTACCTCGAGGCGCCGAAGAAGATCATCCCCGCCGGCAAGATGGCCTTCGCCGGCCTGCGCAAGCCGGACGAGCGCGCCGACGTCATCGCCTACCTCTCCCAGTTCAACCTCGACGGTTCCAAGAAGTAGTCGCGGGGACCCGCTGGCGCTTCCTCGCGCTGTGGCGGGCCTGCCGTGGAGCGCTTCTTCCGCCTGCTGCCGAGGCTGGCGATCTGGATCCGGCGGCCGCCGTCGCGGCGCCGGCTCCTCATCATCGCCGTGACGGTGGCGGCGGCGCTGACGATTGCCGGCATCGAGCGCTTCGTCGGCTGGCCGGACGCCCTGCGCGTCGAGCGGATGCCGCGCGTGCCGTCGCCGCCGTAGCGGCCCGGTCCCGAAACGAAATGGGCCGCCCGAAGGCGGCCCATCAACGCATCGTCTCCAGACGAAAAACTAGTTGGAGACGATCTCGGTCGGCACGACGACGATGCGGTCGCCGTCGCGGACGATGTCGATTGCCTGCGACCCGGCACCGGCCGTGCCGGGGACGGAGATGTTGAGGCGCTGGGCGGGGGCGAGCGTCGCGGTGAAGCGCACCGGCGCGGCGTCGGCGCCGGAGCCGAGCGTGGCGACGACGCGGTAGCCTTCGTCGGCGACGGTGTAGTAGGCGACGCCGCCGACCGATCCGAGGTCGATGCGGTAGGCCGCCGCCGGCGCGATTTCCTGGGCCGCGGCGACGTCGACGGACGCGAGCGTGACGGCCGAAACGGCGAGTGCGCTGAGAATGGCGCGCATGATCTGATGCTCCGAGGGTGCTGTCCGGCCGCAAAACGGGGCCGGCAAGCCGGGTCGTCCCGGGAGACTCCAAGCTAGGGTCGAGTCTGCTGCATTGCAACAAATCAACTTGTGCGATGCGGTATGGCAGCCATGCGCTTTGCGCGGGGCGGACCGTGGCGCCGCGTCCGACGTCGGCGCTGCGGGAGGGGGGGACGGGAGGCGGCAGGGCGTGATCGCCGCGCGCGAACCATTCCCCGCGATTCAACCTCTCTCGGGGTCATTCCCGGCCTTGTGCCGGGAACCCATGCGGCGCAGCCGCGAGCGGTCGATCGCGTTGGGCGCGGTTCCAGCCGAGAGCAATGGGTTCCCGGGACAAGCCCGGGAATGACTTCGGAGGGATGAGCGCGAGTAGGATAGCGCGACGGCGAGTGCGTGCGGGAGGCGCGATGCCGCCGCGCATCTCCCGCGGCAGCTTCCTTTCTCCGGCATCGCCATCACGACAACGCGTTCACGCCCGCCCCGGCCCGCGATGGTGCCGCCCCGGCGACCCGCCTAGCATCGGCCGACCCTGGCGTGACGAGACTCGGGAGCGAGCGACATGGAACCGAAGCACGGAGCGCGAACCCTTCGGCGCCGCCTCGCGGTCGGCTGCCTCGCGGTCGGGATGTCGGCGGCCGGTGCCGCTCCGGCGCTCGCCGACTTCTGCATCCAGCTGAACGGCGGCTCGTTCAGCGGCGACATCGGCTTCTTCCGCTTCAAGGGCAGCCTGCCGACCGAGGCAAAGGCGATCGAGCCGCTCGCCGGCCGCGCCGCGGGCCTCAGCCCGGCGTTCGGCTCGGCCATCGTCGCCAAGGACGGAACCTACGTGGAGCTCGGCGCGACGTTCTTCATCGACGGCGTGCAGGGCCAGTTCGACATCGCCTTCTCGCCGCCGACGTCGAAGAAGGGCGCGGGCGGCGCGTCCTTCGGCGAGTACGGCCTCGCCGACAGCGTCAAGGCGAAGATCGTCTCCTGCTCCGACGAGCCCTGACTGGGGGAGCGGGCCTTCGAGGCGCGCCCGGCGGCGCGCCTCGTGATCGCAAGTCGCACACGCTTCAGCGCGACAGCTTGTCGGTCAGCCACTTGAACGAGGCCGGCGCCCATTCCTTGTAGTACTTGAAGGCGCAGTGGCCGCCGTCCGGGTAGACGCGCGCCTCGCGGCCCGTCACCGGCCCGTGTTCCAGCATGAAATAGATGTTGCCGATCGGCGCCAGAATGTCGTGGTGGCCGTTGATCAAGAGCGTCGGCATGGTGATGCGGTCGACCAGGCCGAGTGACTTCAGCGACCACTTGTCGAAGATCTCGTTCTCCTTCTCCGCCGACCACTTCGGGAAGGCGGGGCCGCTGCCGGGCGGGCCGTAGACGAACAGCGAGCGGCGGCTGCGCCCCTCGACCACCCACTCCATCTCCTCCGGCGTCAGCGTGTAGCCGAACGGATGGCCGGCGGAGGCGACGACGGCCTTCATCTTCTCCGGATAGGCGCCGGCGAGCTGCATGACGGAATAGCCGCCGCGGCTGATGCCGAAGGCGCCGATGCGGTCGCCGTCGACCTCGGGCCGCGCCGCCATCCAGTCGACCGCCGCCATCCACGCCTTCACCGATTCCGGCGCCCACGGGAACGGGTTCTCGCCGGTGCCCGGCGCGTCCATGACGAGCGCCGCCAGCCCCTCGGCGATACACATGTCGGAGGCCCAGCCGCGGTCCTCCTTGAAGACGTCCGAGCCGCACATGATCAAGACGGCGCCGACCGGCTTCGTCGCCTTCGGGGCGCGGAAGTGGGCGCGGATCGACTTGCCATCGCAGGGGATGTCGACCACCTGCACCGGCGGGTCGAGGTGGGCGTTCGCCTTGCGGAAGGCGCGGGCGCAGTCGCCGCTCACCTCGCGCTTCAGGGGCGACAGCTCCCAGGGGAAGCGGGCGATCGCATAGTAGGTCTTGGCGGTCAGGTGCTCGCGGCGCGCCGCCTCGTAGTTCTTGTCGGCCTCGAACTGGTCGCCGAGGTCCTCGTGGCGACGGCCGGCGGCGCGGAACACCGGCACCCACTTGTCCTCGGTGGAGGCCTCCAGGCTGTCGACCAGCGTCTGCAGCTCGGCGTGGTCGTCGAGCATCGAGGCCCAGCGGCGATAGAAGCCCTTCGGCGTGACGAAGAACGGGTTCTCGTCGGACTGGATGGCGCGGCCTTCGGCGGCGGTGGTCATGGCGTCTCCTCCTGCGGTCGCGCGCTGGGGCAGCGACCGTCGTTCGATCGGTCGGGCCGGCGACGGCGGCCCGCAAACGATTGCAGGGAAACTAGCCGGGCGCTCCGGCGAGAGCAATACGCGCCGACGGCAGATGTGTACGAACGGGCGCGATTGTCGACTTAGAACACCACGGTCCGGTGGCCGTTGAGGAAGACCCGGCGCTCGATCAGCTTCCTCAGCGCTCGCGCCAGCACCTGGGATTCGACGTCGCGGCCTTGTTCCACCATCGCCTCGGCGTCGAACGTGTGGTCGACCGGCGCGACCGCCTGCGCGATGATCGGCCCCTCGTCGAGGTCGGGCGTGACGAAGTGGGCGGTGGCGCCGACGAGCTTCACGCCGCGCTCGAACGCCTGGTGATAGGGCTTGGCCCCTTTGAAGCTCGGCAGGAACGAGTGGTGGATGTTGACGACCCGGGCGGGCAGCCGCCGGCAGGCGTCGTTCGACAGCACCTGCATGTAGCGGGCGAGCACGACGAACTCCGAGCGCGTGTCCTCGATGATCTCGAAGAGCCGCGCCTCGGCGTTCGTCTTCGTCTCGGCCGTCACCGGCAGGTGCACGAAGGGGATGCGCGCCTGCTCGGCGAGCGGGGCGAGCGTCACGTGGTTGGAGACGATCGCCGGCACTTCCATCATCAGGCTGCCGGTGCGCTTGCGGTAGAGCAGGTCCTGCAGGCAGTGGTCGAACTTCGAAACGAGGATCAGCACGCGCGGCGGGATGCGGGCGTCGTGCAGCGACCAGTCCATCGCGAACTTCTGGGCGATCGGCGCGAACCTCTCGGCGAAGGCTGCGCGGGTGAAGCCCGGCGAGCGCGGCTCCAGCACGGTGCGCATGAAGAAGACGTTCGTCTCCGGATCGCCGAAGTGGTTCGATTCGGTGATGAAGCAGTTCGCCTCCGTCAGCATCGTCGAGACGGCGGAGACGACGCCGACCACGTCTGGGCACGAGATCGTCAGGTAGAAGCGCGGCGCGTCGGCCATCGGCGGTGGCTCCGGTCGGGTGGTCGCGAGGAAAGGCGTCTGAAAGCCGGCGAGGCAGCGGGGTCAGGCGGCGGGCGTCAGGCGGACGAGGCCACCCTCCTGCGCCAGGATCGCGAGCACGGCACCGGCGACGTGGTCGGCGAGCGCCGCGTCGCCGACGAGGTGGTAGACGACCGCGCCGCCATCGTCGACGCGCGCCACCGTCGCGGAGACGCGAGCGATCTGCGTCTGGGCGATCGAGCCGTCGGTGAAACGGGACGTGCGCAGGTCGACGGCCGCGAGGCGCGAGAATGCCGACTCGAGGTTGGCCGCAGGCCCGGAGACGGTCAGCCAATAAAGGCCGGGTCCGCGCGGCACCGGGTAGACGCCCGGCGCGAGGGGGCGGCCGAGCGGGCCGCTGTCGGGCAGCCGGGCCGATCCGGTCGGGTCGAGCAGGATGGCCTCGTTGGAGGCGAGCACCAGCACGATCGCGCCGTCGGCGAGCCGCGTCGCCCGGTTCGGCGTCGGGTCGATACTGAAGCCTTGCGCCGCCAGCCACTCTAGGCAGGCGCGGCCCTTCACGCCCGCCTTGGGCTTCAGCGACAGGTCGGCGACGGTGAAGACGCCGGCGGGCGCCGCGGCGGCCGCAGCGAAGGCGTCGGTGGCGGGGGAGCGGCGGATGGCGCTCTGGGCGCTGGGAGCGCTCATGCCTGCGGCTCCAGCGGCTTCGGCTCGGGAGGCTGGGGAACTACCGGACTCGCCTGAGGAGCGGCGGACTCGGGTGGTTCGGGTTCCAGCCTCGCCCCCTCGGGGTCGTAGGCGGGCATGGCGATCGTCTCGGCGGGGCTGAGCGTGCCGTCCGGCAGGCGGATCGAGAACGCCCGTCCCGCCTTCGGCCAGTTGACCGGCAGCGTCGCCAACCCGACAACGCCGCCGCAGGCGACCGACATGGCGGCGGAGGTGACGCGGCCGACGTCGCGGCCGTCCTCGACGACGAGGCAGCTCTCCGGCGGTGGCACGGCGTTTCGATCGACGAGGCGGAAGCCGAACAGGGTATGGCGCAGACCCTCGGCGCGGCGGAAGTCGACGGCAGCCTTGCCCCAGTAGAACGGCTTCTTCTTCGCCACCGCCCACGACAGCCCGGCCTCGTCGGGATGGGTCAGCCCGTCGGTATCCTGGCCGACGATGACGTGGCCCTTCTCGAGCCGGAGGATGCGCTGCGCCTCGACGCCGGCGGGACGGATGCCTTCCGCGTGGCCGGCGGCGATGAGCGCATCCCACAGCACGGTCCCCTGGTCGGCCGGCACGTGGATCTCCCAGCCGAGCTCGCCGACGAAGCCCACGCGCAGCAGCCGCGCCGGAATGCCGGCGACATGGCCCTCGCGCACGCCGAGATGGGGAAAGTTCGCCGGCGAAAGATCGAGGTCAGTCCCCGCGGCCCGCAGCACCCGCCGCGCCTTCGGGCCGGCGAGGCTGACGGCGGCATAGGCGCCGGTCACCGCCGTGATGTCCACGTCGAGGCCCCAGTTGGCGTTCAGCCAGACGAGCAGGCGGTAGGTGGCGTCCGCCTGGCCGGTCGTGCCGGTGACGTAGAAGTGGTCGTCGGCGAGCCGCGCCACCACACCGTCGTCGCCGACATTGCCGCCGACATCGAGCAGCAGCGCGTAGCGACAGCGGCCGATCGGCTGGGCGGTGTGGGCGCCGGCATAGGCGCGGTCGAGGAAGCGGGCGGCGTCCGGGCCGCGCACTTCCAGCTTGCCGAGGGTGGAGACGTCGATCAGGCCGCATGCGCCGCGCACTGCGGCCACTTCCTCGGCGATGGCGCGGTCGCGATCGGGGCCGTACCAGGCGGGACGGTGCCAGAGGCCGGCGACCATCTGCGCGGCGCCAAGCGCTTCATGGCGATGATGCATCGGCGAGCTTCGATGCGGATGGAAGCCCTCGCCCGCAAGCGCCTGGAAACGCTCGCCGGTGAACGGCGGGCGGACGGTCGTCGGACCGAGCTCGGCGGGGGCGATGCCGCGTTTCCTCGCCAGGATACGCAGGCCTGCGAGCGTCGTCTGGCGGCCCTGGCCGGGGCCCATGCCGAGCGTCGACCAGCGCTTCAGCAGTTCGGGATGCGAGAAGCCGTCCTCCACCGCGTTCTCGATGTCCTCAATGACGAGGTCCTCATCGAGATCGACGAACGCCTTGCCTTTCGGATGGCGGACGACGGGGAAGGGGTGGGCGGTCATCGCCGTTACCGGCGGTCGGTCGCTTGCCGCCGGCGGAGGACGGTCGGCATGTGCCGCCGGCGCGTGCACGGCGAAAGGCCGCCCCTCCAGCGCCGATTTCGCTGCGATTTCACCGACATGGGCGCCGTCGGTGGCCGCCGATCGCGGCCTGCGGCGCCCGTCGACGCTTCCTGCAAGAAAAATTTGTGATCTGAGATCACTGATCACGAATCCGCGGTCCGGATCGGGGGTCAGGCGGGCGCCGGCGTGCGCGGCGAGCTGCGCCATCGGCGCCGCCCCGCCGGAGACGACGAGGAGGTCGCAGGCGATCGGTTCGGTGACGGTGCCGACGTTGGCGCTCGCGTCGAAGCCGCAGAGACGCACGGCGGCGAGGGGCGCGCCGAACAGGCCGCCGCCCTGCGACAGCGCCTCGTAGGGCGCGGTGGAGAAGCGGAACGGCACGCCGGACAAGGCGGCACGGGCCGTGGCGGCCTCCTCGCCGGCGCTCGCGCGGAGGTCCGCCACCATCTCGACGGTGACGCCGGCGGCGACGAGATCGGCGGCGGCGCGCCAGCCGGCGTCGTCGGCGGTGCAGACGACGGCGCGGCTGCCGGGACGGATGCCGTGGACGTGGATCAGCCGGCGGACGGTTCCGGCGGTCATCACGCCGGGCAGGTCGTTGTTGCGGAAGACGATCGGCTGCTCGGCGACGCCGGTGGCGAGCACCACGGCGGATGAGCGGATCTTGAAAAGGGCGGTGCGCGATTCCGCCGTCAGGAAGCCGTCGGCGAACAGCCCCTGCGCGACGGCACCGGTGATGACGCGGATGTTGGCGGCGTCAAGATGAGCGATGTCGGCCTCGAGCGTAGGGAAGACGTCCGGTGCCATCACGCGGGCGAAGCCGCCGAGCACCGGCTCCGCCTCGACGAGGATCACGTCGGCGCCGGTGCTCGCCGCCGACCGCGCCGCCGCGATGCCGGCGACACCACCGCCGACCACGACGACGTCGCAGAACAGGTGCCGCGTCCGAACCTTGGGCGGTGGTGCAGACGTTGGATCGATGCGGCCCAGGCCGGCGCGGGCGCGGATGATCTTCTCGAAGCGCTTCCAGGCGCCGAGCGGGCGGAAGAAGGTGCGGTAGTAGAAGCCGACCGGCAGGAAGCGGCCGAAAAATCCGATGACGGACCCCCGATCCCGCGCCACTGGCCCATCGGTGTTCTGCGGGACGATCGGCGGCAGGCCCTCGACGAGGGCGAGGCGATCCGCCGGCACGTTCGGCTCGGGACCGACCTGGACGAGCGTGTTGGCGTCGAAGCCGCCGAGCGAGAACAGGCCTCTCGGGCGGCGGTACTTGAACGAGCGCGAGAGTACGCGGACGCCGTTCGCGAACAGGGCGGTGGCGACGGTGTCGCCCGGATGGCCCTGGTAGGTCTTGCCCTCGAAGCTGAAGTCGATCGTCCGCGAACGGTCGATACCGCGGCCGAACGGGGCGGGGAGGCGAGCGTTGCTCACGGCCGGCCTCCGGCGGCGCGCCAGTCGGCCGGCCACAGCGTGCGGATCATCGTGTCGGTGACGGTGTCGCGCTCGGCAACGAACATCGTGCCCGATGGCACGTGCAGCCACCATTCGAGGATCGGGCCGGCGGGATTGTCCTCGGCGTAGGCGTAGTCCGCCCACGCCTCCGGCGCCGCATCGTCCGCCGGCATCGGCTTCGCCGGCCCGAGGCAGGCGAACTCGCCGACGGGTCGGAGGCCGTTGAGGGGGCAGGGGATGAGCTTCATGGGTGAGCCACGCGGGACGGAGCGGCGCTGTGCGCAGGTGACGGCGCGTGTCGAATTTGCGGCGCCCCCCCCTCCCAGCCCTCCCCCGCGAGGGGGGAGGGTTCGCGTTGAGTTTTGGGTGAAGGGAATGCCCCAAGCACCACGGCAACCCTCCCCCCTCGCGGGGGAGGGTAGGGAGGGGGGGCCGCGCGGCAGGAGGGTCGAGAGAGCCGACCGAGGGTTGAGAGGCATTCCGACGCACTGCGTGCGTCGGCCCTCATCCGGCGCTTCGCGCCACCTTCTCCCAGCTCAGCTGGGAGAAGGGCGGGTGCGCGCTCCCTGGCCCCGTGCATCGCGTCCACCATCGCCTAGTGCCCCACCGAGGCCGCGCCGCGTTCGCCGAGTTGGGCGAAGCGGGAGAAGCGGTCGAGGCGGAAGCCTTCGATCAACGGGTGGGGGGAGCCGGTTGCGATGGTGTGGGCCATCGTCAGGCCGCAGACGGGCGTCGCCTTGAAGCCCCAGGTGCCCCAGCCGGAATCGATGAAGTAGTTCTGCACCGGCGTCAGCCCCATCACCGGCGAGAAGTCCGGCGTCATGTCGGCGAGGCCGGCCCACTGGCGCAGCACGCGGGCGTGGCCGAGGAAGGGGAAGAGCTCCAGCATGTCGGCCATCAGCACCTCCTTGAACTCGAAGGTCGAGCGGGAGGAATAGAGCGCGTAGGGGTCGGTGGCGCCGCCCATGACGAACTCGCCGCGCGCCGACTGGCTGATGTAGACGTGCAGCGAGCCGGAGACGATGATCGGGTCGAGCACCGGCTTCACCGGCTCCGACACGCAGGCCTGCAAAGGCACAGTGCGGATCGGCAGCTTGAGGCCCGCCATGCGGGCGACCTCGGACGACCGCCCGGCGACCGCCTGGACGACGCGCCCGCAGGCGATGCGGCCGCGGTTGGTGACGACGCCGGTGATGCGGCCGTTCTCGATCTCGAGGCCCTGCACCTCGGTGCCCTGGTGGATCTCGACGCCGCGCTGGGAGGCGCCCATGGCGTAGCCCCAGGCGACGGCGTCGTGGCGGGCGATCGAGCCGGGGGCGTGATAGAGCGCGCCGAGGATCGGGTAGCGATTGTCGCGCGACAGGTCGAGCTCGGGGCAGAGCCGGGCGATCTCATCCGGACCAACGACTTCGGAATCGACCTTGAGGGATTTGTTGACCTCGGCGCGCCAGCGCATGGTGCGCATGGCGGCGTCGGTGTGAGCGAGCGTCAGGTGACCGCGCTCCGACACCATGGTGTTGATGCCGAGGTCGTTCGACAGGCGCCGATAGAGCCGCACGCTCTCGTCATAGAAGGCGACGCCCTCGGGGGTCAGGTAGTTCGAGCGGATGATCGCGGTGTTGCGCGCCGTGTTGCCGCCGGCGAGCCAGCCGCGCTCCAGCACCGCGACGTTGGTGATGCCGTGGTCCTTGGCGAGGTAGTAGGCGGTCGCCAGCCCATGCCCGCCGCCGCCGATGACGACGACGTCGTAGGAGGGCTTCAGCGTTGCGGGTGTCGGCGGCAGCACGCGGAAGGGCGTGTGCCGCTTGCCGAGACCGTAGCGGAGGAGGGCGAACACCATGGGCGGTTCTCAGGCGGCGCTCAGCAGTCGAGCGTCGTCTCGCGCTCCCATTGCGTGAGGTGGCGCATGTAGGCATTCCAGTCGGCGTGGCGGAGCTTCAGATAGGCCGAGACGAACGGCTCGCCGAGTTGCCCGCGCAGCGACTTCGCGGCCTCCAGCGCGCGCAGCGCGTCGAGCAGATTGAGCGGCAGCGTGCGGACGCGGCGCGCGGGGCGCTGGGTGTACATGTCGATCATCAGCGGCGGGCCCGGATCGCGCTTGGCGGCGACGCCATCGAGGCCGGCGGCGAGGAGGACGGCCGGCAGCAGATAGGGGTTCACGGCGCCGTCGGCGAGGCGGAACTCGAAGCGGCCGCCGTCGGGAATGCGGATCATGTGGGTGCGATTGTTGCCCGTCCACGAGATGGTGTTCGGCGACCAGGTGGCGCCGGAGGTGGTGCGCGGGGCGTTGAGGCGCTTGTAGGAATTCACCGTCGGTGCTGCGATGGCGCAGATCGCCTCGGCCGAGTGCAGCACGCCGCCGACGAAGTTGCGCGCCATGTCGGAGATGCCGAGCTCGCCCTTCGGGTCGGCGAAGACGTTCTTCTTGCCCTTCCACAGCGAGACGTGGGCGTGGCAGCCGTTGCCGGTGAGGTCGACGAACGGCTTCGGCATGAAGGTGGCGCGGAAGCCGTGCTTCTCGGCGATCGATTTTGCCATGTACTTGAAGAAGACGTGGCGGTCGGCGGTGACGAGGGCGTCGGCGTAGCCCCAGTTCATCTCGAACTGGCCGTTGGCGTCCTCGTGGTCGTTCTGGTAGGCGCCCCAGCCGAGCGACAGCATGGCGTCGCAGATCTCGGCGATGACGGCATAGCGGCGCATCAGCGCCGACTGGTCGTAGCAGGGCTTCGGCTGCGCATCGGCCGGGTCGGAAATGCCGGTGCCGGCGGCGTCGGTGAGGAAGAACTCGCACTCGACGCCGTGCTTCATCGTCAGGCCGAGCTTGTCCGCGGCCTCGATCTGGCGTTTCAGCACCCAGCGCGGCGCCTGCTCGACCGGCTTGCCGTCCATGTATAGGTCGCCGGCGAGCCAGCCGACCTCGGGCTTCCAGGGCAGCTGGATGAGGCTGTCGGGATCGGGGACGGCGAACAGGTCGGGGTCGGCCGGGCTCATGTCGAGCCAGGTGGCAAAGCCCGCGAAGCCCGCGCCGTCCCGCGCCATCCCGCCGATCGCCGGGGCGGGGACGAGTTTGGCGCGCAAGCCGCCGAACAGGTCGACGTAGGAGATCAGGAAATACTTGATGCCGCGTTCGGCCGCGGCGGCCTCGAGATCGATGCTCATGCTGCCCCTCTGCCGCGTTTCGCGGTCGTCTCGTCTGGAAGGTAACGGTCTAGCGGCCGGGCACCCAATTGGTGCCGGCGAGCGGAACGCCGGCCATGGCGGCGGCCTCGACGGTGAGCGCCACCAGGTCTTCCGGCTCGAGATTGTGCACGTGGCTCTTGCCGCACGCACGCGCGATCGTCTGGGTCTCGAGCGTCAGCACGGCGAGATAGTTGGCGAGCCGGCGGCCGGCCTTGATCGGATCGAGGCGGGCGGCGAGCGCCGGGTCCTGGGTGGTGATGCCGGCGGGGTCGCGGCCCTCGTGCCAGTCGTCATAGGCGCCGGCGACGGTGCCGAGCGCCTCGTACTCGGCCTCTAGCTCCGGCGCATTGTCGCCGAGCGCGATCAGGGCGGCGGTGCCGATCGCCACCGCGTCCGCGCCGAGCGCCAAGGCCTTCGCCACGTCGGCGCCGTTGCGGATGCCGCCGGAGACGATCAGTTGCACCTTGCGGTGCATGCCGAGGTCCTGCAGCGCCTGCACGGCCGGGCGGATGGCGGCCAGAATCGGGATGCCGACGTGCTCGATGAAGACTTCCTGGGTGGCCGCGGTGCCGCCCTGCATGCCGTCGAGGACGACGACGTCGGCGCCCGACTTCACCGCGAGCGCGGTGTCGTAGTAGGGCCTGCTCGCGCCGACCTTGACGTAGATCGGCTTCTGCCAGTCGGTGATCTCGCGGATCTCCTCGATCTTGATCTCGAGGTCGTCCGGGCCGGTCCAGTCGGGGTGGCGGCAGGCGGAACGCTGGTCGATGCCTTCCGGCAGGTTGCGCATGGCGGCGACGCGGGGCGAAATCTTCTGGCCGAGCAGCATGCCGCCGCCGCCGGGCTTCGCCCCCTGGCCGACGACGATCTCGATCGCGTCCGCCTTGCGCAGGTCATCCGGGTTCATGCCGTAGCGCGACGGCAGCACCTGGTAGACGAGGATCGAGGAGTGGCCGCGCTCTTCCGGCGTCATGCCGCCGTCGCCGGTGGTGGTGGAGGTGCCCATCGCCGAGGCACCGCGGCCGAGGGCTTCCTTCGCCTGGGCGGAGAGCGCGCCGAAGCTCATGCCGGCGATCGTCACGGGGGTCTTGAGCACAACGGGCTTTTTCGCGAAGCGGGTGCCGAGCACGACCTCGGTGCCGCAGCGCTCGCGGTAGCCCTCGAGCGGATAGCGCGAGATCGAGGCGCCGAGGAAGAGGAGGTCGTCGAAGTGCGGCAGCTTCCGCTTCGCGCCGAAGCCGCGGATGTCGTAGATGCCGGTCGCGGCGGCGCGGCGGATCTCGGCGATCGAATGCGGGTCGAAGGTGGCGGAGAAGCGGGGCAGCGTGCCGGGCGGCTTCGGGGCGGGGGCGTCCATCGCGCGGCGGGTCCTAGCGGGAGCGAACGGAGGGGAGGGCTGCGGACGGCAGCGACGCGGAAGCTGAGCGGTGGGGCAGGGGCGGCAGGCGTCGCGTCTGCGGCGGCCCCCCCTCCCTACCCTCCCCCGCAAGGGGGGAGGGTTTTCGTGGTGCATTTGGCAGATCGAGTGCCCGAATTTCGGCGCGAACCCTCCCCCCTTGCGGGGGAGGGCAGGGAGGGGGGGCCTCGCGGCACGCCGTCGATGGATTTCGCACCGGATCCGGGCGGCGCGGGGAGGCTTGGCGACAGGCTTCCGGCATCGCCACCACCCTCAGTACGCGTCGACGTTGTCGACGTGGAAGTGATAGAGGCGGCGGGCCGAGCCGTAGAGCTTGAAGTCGGCGGGGTCGGCGTCGACGCCGGCGCGCGACAGGACGTCGACGAGGATCGAGCGGTCCTCGTCGGTCGGCACCTTCTCCTCGCAGTCGGCGCCGAGGCTCTTCACCGTGCCGCGGACGAACAGGCGGGCCTCGTAGAGGGAATCGCCGAGCGCCTCGCCGGCGTCGCCGAGCACGACGAGCGTGCCGGCCTGCGCCATGAAGGCGCTCATCGGGCCGACCGAGCCGCCGACGACGATGTCGATGCCCTTCATCGAGATGCCGCAGCGCCCCGAGGCGTTGCCGCCGATGACGAGCAGCCCGCCGCGGCCGGTGGCACCGGCGGCCTGGCTGGCGTCGCCGTCGACGCGCACCGTGCCGGACATCATGTTTTCCGCCACGCCGACGCCGGCGTTGCCGCGGACGTGCACGGTGGCGTGCTTGTTCATGCCCGCGCAGTAGTAGCCGACGTGGCCGTCGACCTCGACGGTGATCGGCGCGTCGAGGCCGACGGCGATCGAGTGCGCGCCGGCGGGATTGGCGACCCGCCAGTGGGTTTCGTTGGTGCCGGGCTCCAGCGCGTGCAGGGTCCGGTTCAGCTCGCGCAGCGGGGTCTCAGACAGATCGACGACCGGCATCGTCACGACCGCTCCCAGGCGTAGACGGTGGCGGGCTCCGGCTCGAACAGCCGTGCGGAACCGATGCCGGGCAGGCCGGTGAGCGCCCGGTATTCCGAGCCGAAGGCGACCCACTGGTCGGTCTCGGCCATCACGGCGGGCTTGCAGGCGATCGGGTCGCGCAGCACGGCAAAGCCCGTCTTCGTGCCGACGACGAAGGTGTAGAAGCCGTCGAGGTCGGCGAGCGCCTGCTCGAGCGCCTCAGACAGGCTGGCGCCCTCGCGCATTCGCCAGGTGAGGTAGCCGGCGGCGACCTCCGAATCGTTTTCCGTCTCGAAGGCGAGGCCCTCGCGGCGGAGCGTGCGGCGCACCGCGTTGTGGTTCGACAGCGAGCCGTTGTGGACGAGGCACTGGTCGGCGCCGGTGGAGAACGGGTGGGCGCCATCGACGGTGACGGCCGACTCGGTCGCCATGCGGGTGTGGCCGATGGCGTGCGTGCCCTGCATGGCGGACAGATCGTAGGCGTCGGCGACCACCTCGGGGCGGCCGATGTCCTTGAAGATCTCCATCCGCTCGCCGGAGGAGACGAGGTGCGCCTCCGGATGATGCTCGGCGAGGAAGCTGCGCACCTCGTCGGCGGCCTCGGCAGGGACGGAGAGCACGGCGTGCGTGCCACGCACGCGCACCTCGACGGGCCGCTCGGTGGCGGCCGTGACGGCGTCGGCGAGCGCGCGGGCGGCGTGCGGGCCGCCGCCGTCGGGCAGCCGGACGGTGATCTTCGAGCGGCCCTCGGCCGGCGCGCCGTAGACGGCGAAGCCGCTGGAATCGGGGCCGCGGTCGCCGAGCGCGATCATCATGCCGGAGAGCATGCGGCCGAGCGACGGCTCGAGGGAGGGGTCTTTCAGGAACAGTCCGGCGATGCCGCACATGGGGATGCCCGCGCGTCGAGGGAGTGCGAGAAGGCTTCGCACGCGCACCCGGTCGCGTCAACCCTCAGGCAATTAGATTTCCCGACAGGAAACGTTGTCGCGGCGTGAAGGCCCGCCTGAACGCGCGACGGCGGCCCCTCGCGAGGCCGCCGCCGGCAGGTGATGGTGTGTGGGGTCTGCGGTCAGAGGTTGCTGCAGGAGTTGCTGCCGTGCAGCTTGCGCGCCTCCTTGCAGGCGTCGTTGAACATCGACTTGAAGTTGTTCTTGTTGCTCGGGCCGGAGAGCGAGGAGGCGCCCTGAATCATGGTGGATGAGTCGCTGTAGCCCCACGAGGTGACGCCGAACACCGTGTTGCGGGTGGAGAACTGCCCGGCGCTGCCGCCGGTGCGGTCGAGCGAGCCGAGGTTCGCCACCTGCGGGCCGCCGCTCGAGCCGTCGCGGAAGCCGGAGCCGAAGTTGAAGTCCTTGCCGTCGGATTCGCCGAGATGCTGGCCGGCCACCATCTTGTTGCCGTTCGAATAGTTGTCGGCCCAGCCGAGCTGCGTCAGGAACCAGAAGTTCTTCAGGCAGTCCTTGTAGCAGAAGCCGAGATAGCCCGTGTAGGAGCCCATCTCCTTACCCTTGTTCTTGCGGTCGGAGAGGACGACGAGGCCGACGTCGTAGCCGTTGCCGATCTTGCCCTTCGAGAACCAGTCGTCGGTGGTGAAGAGGTATTTGGCGGTGGCGTAGCCGTAGGGCTCGTTGTTGCCGCGGTAGGAGGGGTAGAAGAAGCCCTCTTTGATCCAGCCGTTGTTGCCGTTGCCGCCGTCGTGCACGCAGTGGCCGGCCGTCACCAGGATCGAGTTGGAGATCAGCGAGCCGGAGCAGCTGTACCACTTGTTGTCCGACCCCTTGAAGTAGAAGTAGCCGGCGGCGCTGTAGGGATAGGCGGTGTCGATGTCCGACGTCACCGTCGCGTCGGTGAAGTGGTAGATGGTGTTCTTGTTGCCCTGGCCGTAGTTCATCGGCTCGATGGCGCCCTTCGACGAGGACTGGGCGACCGGCTTGCTGCCACCGGAGACGCCGTCGCCCGCCTTGTCGCCGTCGGGCTTGTTCTCGCCCGAGGCGCCCGCCCGCAGCTGCGGCTCGGCGGCGTCGCCGGCCTGGCCGAAGGCCTTGGCGGCACTGATCGACGGCGGCGTCCACGACCTCTTCTGCGGCAGTCGCGAGGTGGCGCTCGTGCGCGCCTGCTCGATCGTCGCGGCAGAAGGCTCGGAGCCGTTGACGCGCTGCGAGGCCTGCGACCAGGCGGCCGAGGGGATGAGCGCAAGCGCGGTGGCGCCGAGCACCAGCGACGACAGGGTGACGCGACAGTTCATCTGGTCCAACTCCTCGATTAACTCCGGCGTGCCCGTGTGCCCGCCGGCGGCGGCCCGGTCCGCGCCGGGCTCGCCTCGCCGTCCGTGATACGCACCGCACCGGCCGATCCGTCGGTCGGCACCGCCCTCGACGCCACGTCCTCGCCGGGAGGCAAGCGTGGTCGTCGCCCGGCTGTCAACGGCCGGGCTGCCGAAGTGCACCATGGCGAAGCGAACCTGAGCGGCAGATGAACGGACGGCGCTCGGGTCGAAACGAAACGGGGCGGCCGAAGCCGCCCCGTCGACGAGATGGAAGGCGAGACCGGCGTCACATGCCGATGGTGCCGCCGCCCTGCTTGGTGATGACGACGACCGACGGGCGCGGCGGCATGCCGTCCTGGAAGTCCGGCCAGCGCGTCACGGGGTCGGCGAAGGTCGAGAGCTTGCCGAACTCCGGCCACTCGTCGCCGCCTTCGCCCGGGTGCTGGACGGCGACGAAGAGGGCGTCGTCGGCCTTGGCGAAGTAGGGGCCGCACATCTCGGCGCCGACCGGCACGCGGAAGAACAGCTTCGAGGTGGCGCGGGCGTCGCCCTCGGTCTCCACCGCCCAGACGCCGTCGGCGCGGCCGGTCGACTTGAAGTTGTTGCCGTCGGTGGTCACCCACAGCCGGCCCTGGTTGTCGACGGCGCAGTTGTCGGGCATGCCGAACCAGCCGTTCTTCGTCGTGGAAGAATGGAAGGTCGAGCCGACCTCGGCGACCGACGGGTCGCCGGCCTTCAGGAGCACGTCCCACTGGAAGGCGGTCGCCGCCTGGTCGCCGCCCTCGGGCATGATCTCGATGATGTGGCCGAAGGCGTTCTTCTCGCGCGGGTTGGCTTCGTCGACCTGCTCGGCCGTGCGCTTGGTGTTGTTGGTCAGCATGACGTAGACCTTGCCGGTCTTGCCGCTGACCTCGACGTCCTCCGGGCGGTCCATCTTGGTGGCGCCGAGCGCGTCGGCGGCGAGGCGGGCGGCGATCAGCACGTCCGCCTGGGTGGCGAAGCCGTTCTCGGCGGTCAGCGGGCCCTGGCCCTGCACGAGCGGCAGCCAGGTGCCGGAGCCGTCGGCATCGAAGCGGGCGACGTAGAGCGTGCCGCTATCGAGGAGGTCCATGTTGGCGGCGCGGTCGGTCGGGTTGAAGGTGCCGGTCGAGACGAACTTGTAGACATAGTCGAAGCGCTCGTCGTCGCCGGTGTAGAGCACGACGCGGCCGTCGGAATTGACGACCACCGAGGCGCCCTCGTGCTTGAAGCGGCCAAGCGCCGTGCGCTTCTTCGGGGTGGCGGTCGGGTCGAGCGGGTCGATCTCGACGATCCAGCCGAAGCGGTTCGCCTCGTTCGGCTCCTTCGTGACGTCGAAACGCTCGTGATACATGCCCCAGTTGTACCAGTTCGACGGCACGCCGAGACGCTTGTAGTTGGCCGCCTCCGGGCTGCCCTCGGGCACGGCGCCCCAGAAGTAGCCGTTGAAGTTCTCTTCCGCCGACAGCCAGGTGCCCCACGGCGTGATGCCGCCGGCGCAGTTGTTGAGCATGCCGAGCACCTTGGTGCCGGACGGGTCGGCGTTGGTCTTGACGCGGTCGGTACCGGCGGCCGGGCCGGCGAGCGTCATCTCGGTCTCGCCGGTGAGGCGGCGGTTGTACTTGGAGCCGGGGACGACGCGCCACTTGCCGTCCGCCTTCTCGATCTCCAGCACCGAACCGCCATGCGCCATCATCTCGATGTCGACGAGGGCCTTCGTCATGTCCTTGAAGTCGACGCCCTTCTCCTCCTGCACGGTGGTCACGCCGGGGAACATCAGTTCCTCGGTGGTGTACTCGTGGTTGACGACCAGGAGGGCGCGGCTCGCCGGGTCGACGCCGGGGATCTCGACGATGCCGAGGAAGTCGTTGTTGTAGCCGAACTGCTTGGCCTGGGCGGCGGCGGTCTGGTTCATCGGGTCGAAGGCCGGGGCGTCGGCCTCGACGGGGTCGCCCCAGCGGATCAGCACGTCGGCGTCGTAGCCCGGCGCCACGTGGTGCTGGCGGTCGACGCCCGCCTCGATCTCGTCGAAGACGAAGCTCGGCGTCGCCGCGCGGGCCTCGCTGGCGGCGAACAGCGCCAGCGGGCTGACGGTGGCGGCGATGGCGGAGACGGCGAGCGAGCCCTTGAGGAAGCCGCGGCGCGAGAAGCGCAGCGCGATGATGTCGCCCATCGTGGGGTTGGGCGACGTGTTGCGGCCGGCGTCCTCGGACGCCTCGATTACCTGCGCGCGCGACAGCGGGCGGTGCTCGGTCATGGGTCTCTCCTCGTCGAAGGGGGCGGGGACTGGCGGCGACGCCGACGGCCCTCTGATCTCGACTTAGAAGAGTTCGATGTAACTCCGGTGACAGTGGGAAATCCAGAGGAAGCGTGATGCTGGAGAGGGCGGCTCGCCGCACATTGAAGGCGCTTTCGCCCACCTGCGACGCCGTAGCGGTTCCGCGCCGCTTGTGCGGCGCGGCCCTCATCCGCCCTGCGGGCACCTACTCCCGCCGTGCGGGAGAAGGGAGATGCCACCGGCGTGCACCGGTTGCAGGGCGAGAGGGAGATGTGCATCCTTCAGGGGCGTAGGGGATCTCCGACTGCGATGCGGGCTCGACCTGCGAGGCAGGCTTCCCCCTTCTCCCAGCGTGCTGGGAGAAGGTGCCCGAAGGGCGGATGAGGGCGGCGCGCCGAGCGCGCCGAAGCGGCAGGCGAGGCGTCAATGGTGGCGTCCGGGAACCAGGAGGCGCGGGCGCGGCGGGAAACGAGGGAGCGGGCACGAGCGCTCCGCCGGCAACTCACCCCGGCAGAGGCACTGCTCTGGGCCCGCCTGCGGGGCCGCCGCTTCCAATGCTGGAAGTTCGTGCGGCAGGCGCCCCTCGGCCCCTATATCGCGGACTTCCTCTGCCGGCGCGCCCTCCTCGTCGTCGAGGTCGACGGAGCGACGCACTCAACTGAAGCCGAGTTGGCGCACGACGAGCGGCGAACGGCGTTTCTGGCCACCCGCGGCTATCGCATTGTCCGCGTCGGCAACGCCGACGTGCGTGACAATCTGGAGGGGGTGGAGGAGACCATTCTCGCCGCTCTGGAGGATCGTGCGTAGGGGTTCCGCGCCGCTGGCGCGGCCCTCATCCGCCCTTCGGGCACCTTCTCCCGCAAGGCGGGAGAAGGGACATGCGGCCGCCTCCTCGCCATGCCGCCAAAGCTGGCTGCAGCGGTAGGGGCTGCCAAACGAAAACGGGGCGCCGTGGCGCCCCGTCGTCGGTCGTCCGAGAGACCGGACCGTCAGCTCGAGTAGTACATGTCGTACTCGACCGGGTGCGGCGTCATCTCGTAGCGCATGTTCTCTTCCATCTTCAGGTCGATGTAGGCATCGATCTGGTCGTCGTCGAACACGCCGCCGGCCTTCAGGAAGTCGCGGTCCTCGTCGAGGCACTTCAGCGCCTCGCGCAAGGATCCGCACACCGTCGGGATCTGCTTCAGCTCTTCGGGCGGCAGGTCGTAGAGGTTCTTGTCCATCGCGTCGCCGGGATGCATCTTGTTCTTGATGCCGTCGAGGCCGGCCATCAGCATGGCGGTGAAGGCGAGGTAGGGGTTGGCCAGCGGATCGGGGAAGCGCACTTCGACGCGCTTCGCCTTCGGCGACGTCGTGTAGGGGATGCGGCAGGAGGCGGAACGGTTGCGCGCCGAATAGGCGAGCAGCACCGGTGCCTCGTAGCCCGGCACCAGCCGCTTGTAGGAGTTCGTCGTCGGGTTGGTGAAGGCATTGATCGACTTGGCGTGCCGCAGGATGCCGCCGATGTAGTAGAGGCAGGTCTCCGACAGGTCGGCGTACTGGTTGCCGGCGAACTGCGGCTTGCCGTCCTTCCAGATCGACTGGTGCACGTGCATGCCCGAGCCGTTGTCGCCGAACACCGGCTTCGGCATGAAGGTCGCCGTCTTGCCGTAGGCGTTGGCGACCTGGTGGACGACGTACTTGTAGATCTGGATCTTGTCGGCGTTGCGGACGAGCGTGTCGAACTTGAGACCGAGCTCGTGCTGGGCGGCGGCCACCTCGTGGTGGTGCTTCTCCACCGTGACGCCCATCTCCTTCATCACCGACAGCATCTCGGAGCGGCAGTCCTGCAGCGAATCCATCGGCGGCACGGGGAAGTAGCCGCCCTTGATGCGCATCCGGTGGCCGAGGTTGCCGGTCTCGTACTCGGTGAAGGAGTTGGTCGGCAGCTCCATCGAATCGACGATGAAGCTCGTGTTGTACGGCGTCGCCGAGAAGCGCACGTCGTCGAACACGAAGAACTCGGCCTCGGGGCCGAAATAGACGGTGTCGCCGATGTTGAGCGAGCGCATGTACGCCTCGCCCTTCTTGGCGATCGAGCGCGGGTCGCGATTGTAGCTCTCGCCCGACAGCGGGTCGAGGATGTCGCAGAAGATGGAGATCGTCGACTGCGCGAAGAACGGATCGACGTGCGTCGTCTCCGGGTCCGGCATCAGCGTCATGTCGGACTCGTTGATCGCCTTCCAGCCGGCGATCGAGGAACCGTCGAAGGCGACGCCGTCGGCGAACATGTCCTCGTCGACCAGATCGACGTCCATCGTCACGTGCTGCAGCTTGCCGCGCGGGTCGGTGAAGCGCAGGTCGACGTACTTAACGTCCTTGTCCTTGATCGTCTTGAGGACGTCAGAGGCTGTCGTCATCGCGGTTTCCTCGGATTTGGGATGCTTGGATTGGTGGGCTGCGGTGAAGCGCCATCGCAGCGCCGGTGACGAAGGCGGATCGATCGCTCAGATGGCGTCGTTGCCCGTCTCGCCCGTGCGAATCCGGATCGCCTCCTCGACGTTGGAGACGAAGATCTTGCCGTCGCCGATGCGTCCGGTCGCCGCGGCGTTGCGGATCGCCTCGACGGCCTTGTCGACCATCTCGTCGGTGAGCACGACCTCCACCTTCACCTTGGGCAGGAAGTCGACGACGTACTCCGCGCCACGGTAGAGTTCGGTGTGGCCCTTCTGTCGACCGAAGCCCTTCGCCTCGGTGACGGTGATGCCCTGGAGGCCGACCTCCTGCAGCGCCTCCTTCACCTCGTCGAGCTTGAAGGGCTTTATGATGGCTTCGATCTTCTTCATCGCCTCCCTCGCACCGGAGTACTCGGTCCGGGCCGCGCTCCGATCGCCGACCCGCCCCGACGATTGCATGGTCCGTGCCATTCGCCACGACGTCGAGGAGCGCCGACGAAACGGGCAGATGAGCGCGGGTTCGCCCGACCGGCGCATACAGACAATCGAGCCCTGCACACCGGATAGTCAACCTGCTTGTGACGTGGGCAGTGAGAGGAAATGATGACGGCGCTCTTGACGACCGGCGAGATGGCGAAGGCCGACCGCCTCGCCATCGAGGCCGGCACCCCCGGCATCGAGCTGATGGACCGCGCCGGCTTCGCCGTCGCCGACGCGGTGGCGAGCCGGCACCCGCTCGGCCGCCGCGTGCTGGTGGTGGCGGGGCCCGGCAACAACGGCGGCGACGGCTTCATCGCCGCGCAGGTGCTGCGCGAGCGCGGCTACCCGGTGCGGCTGATGCTCCTCGGCGAGCGCGATCGCCTCGCCGGCGACGCGGCGGAGGCGGCGCGGCGCTATCGCGGCCCGGTCGAGCCGGCCGATCCGGCGCGGGTGGCGGACTGCGAGATCGTCGTCGACGCGCTGTTCGGCGCCGGACTGGCGCGGCCGCTCGACGGCGTCGCCGCGGCGCTCGTGGGCGCGATCAACGGCTGCGGCGCCGCCGTGGTGGCGGTCGACCTGCCGAGCGGTGTCTCGGGCGACAGCGGCAAGGTGATGGGGACGGCGGTGCGCGCCGGCGAGACCGTAACGTTCTTCCGCAGAAAGCCCGGCCACCTGCTGGAGCCGGGGCGCACTCTGTGCGGTCGGCTGCGCGTCGCCGACATCGGCATCCCCGATTCGGTGTTGGACGAGATCGCGCCGGCGACGTTCCTGAACGACGCCGAGCTCTGGCGCGCGGCGTGGCGTCCACCGCTTCAGGTCGGCCACAAGTTCGACCGCGGCCACGCCGTCGTGCTGTCCGGTCCGATGCACGCGACGGGGGCTGCACGACTGGCCGCGGGTGCGGCGCTGCGGGCGGGGGCGGGGCTGGTGACGGTCGCCTCGCCGCCGGACGCGGTCGCGGTGAACGCGTCGCACCTGACGGCGGTGATGCTGCGCCCGTTCGAGGGTGCGGCGGGACTGGCGGACATGCTCGCCGACCGGCGGCTCACGGCGGTGGTCGCCGGGCCGGGGCTCGGGGTGGGGGAGGCGACGGTCGGGCTGGTGAAGGTGGTGCTCGCCGGGCCGCGGGCGGTGGTGCTCGACGCCGACGCGCTGACGAGTTTCCGCGAGGATCCGGGAGCGCTCGCCGGCGCCATCGCGGCGCGCGGCGGCGAGTACCCGGTGGTGATGACGCCGCACGAGGGGGAGTTCGCGCGGCTGTTCCCGGACCTCGGGCCGGAGACCGCGGCGAAGACCGAGCGCGCCCGGCAGGCCGCGCGGCGCATGGGGTCGGTGGTCGTGCTGAAGGGGCCGGACACGGTGATCGCAGCCCCCGACGGACGGGCGGCGATCAACGCCAACGCGACGCCCTGGCTCGCCACCGCCGGCTCGGGCGACGTACTGGCCGGCACCATCGCGGGCCTGCTGGCGGGTGGCATGCCGGGGTTCGAGGCGGCGGCGATGGGGGTGTGGATGCACGGCGAGGCCGGCACCACCGTCGGAGCGGGGCTGATCGCCGAAGACCTCGCGCCGGCACTGAAGACGGTGGTGGCGCGGCTGGTGGCGGAAACGGGTGGCTGAAAGCCGCCGCCGGCGGCGGGCAATTCCGGCTTTCGGGCGCGGAAAGCCGATGCTATAGAGCCTGCGCCTCGGCAGCGACCGGCGACGGGCGCGCGCTTGCGGGCGTGGTGGAACTGGTAGACACGCTGGATTTAGGTTCCAGTGGCGTGAGCCTTGGGGGTTCGAGTCCCTCCGCCCGCACCATGCTCGCTCGGCGCGGCCCCAGCCGAGCGCGGCGCGCCGCCGCGCGGGACGGTCCCGCGACGGGTGACGCGAAGCGGCCTGGGCATGTCCTTCCGTCGGGCTGATCGCGCCTCCGGTGGCGGGGAGAGGGCCGGTCCGCGCCACCGGGCCGGCATGGCAATGGAAATGCGGACGGCGGCCTGACGGCCGTCGCAAGACGAAAGAAGACCGATGCAAGTGACCGAGACGCTGTCGGACGGACTGAAGCGCGAGCTCGCCGTCGTCATTCCCGCCGCCGACCTCGACGGCCGCCTCGCGACTTACCTCGCCGACATGTCGGGCAAGGCGCGCATCAACGGCTTCCGTCCGGGCAAGGTGCCGGCCGCGCATCTGAAGAAGCTCTACGGCCGCCAGGCGATGGTCGAGATCGTCAACGAGGTGGTCGGCGAGACCGTCCGCCAGGCCGTCGCCGACCGCTCCGAGAAGCCGGCGATGCAGCCGGAGATCGAGATCGGCGAGCCGGGCATGGAGAAGGTGCTCGAAGGCGGCACCGATCTCGCCTTCCAGATGCGCTACGAGATTCTGCCGGAGATCGCCGTCGGCGACGTCGCCTCGATCGCCATCGAGCAGCCGTTCGTCGAGGTGACCGACGAGGAGGTGGACGCCGAGGTGACGCGGCTCGCCGAATCAATGCGGCCCTTCGAGGCGAAGGACGGTCCGGCCGCCGACGGCGACAAGGTGACGATCGATTTCGTCGGCAAGCTCGACGGCGAGCCCTTCGAGAACGGCTCGGCCGAGGGCGCCGACCTGGTGCTCGGCTCCAACCAGTTCATCCCGGGCTTCGAGGAGCAGCTCGTCGGCGTGTCGGCCGGCGACGAGAAGCTCGTCGCGCTGACCTTCCCGGAGGACTATCCGGCCAAGCACCTCGCCGGCAAGGCGGCGACCTTCGACGTCAAGGTGACCGCGGTGCAGGCGCCGGGCGACCTGCCGATCGACGACACGCTGGCGACCCGCGTCGGGCTGACGTCGCTCGACGAGCTGAAGGGCGCGATCCGCCAGCAGGTCGGCCAGCGCTACCAGGCCGCCTCGCGGCAGAAGGTGAAGCGGTCGCTGCTCGACGCGCTCGACGCCATGCACCCGATCGAGACGCCGGCGAAGCTCGTCGAGAGCGAGTTCGAGGCGATCTGGCGGCAGCTCAACGCCGACATGGAGCGGCAGGGCCGCAGCTTCGACGACGAGGAGACGACGGAGGAGAAGGCGCGCGCGGAGTACCAGGGCATCGCCGCCCGCCGCGTCCGGCTCGGCCTGCTCTTGTCGAAGATCGGCGAGGACGCCGGCGTCGAGGTGGGCGACGACGAGGTGCAGGGGGCGCTGCGCGAGCGGCTGCGCCAGTTCCCCGGCCGCGAGAAGGAGGTGATCGAGTTCTATCGCAAGAACCCGACCGCCATCGCGTCGCTGAAGGGGCCGCTCTACGAGGAGAAGGTGGTCGACCACCTGCTCGGCAAGGTGCAGGTCACCCGCAAGCCGGTGACGAAGGAAGAGCTGTTCGCCGACGCCGAGGACGACGAGGCGGCGGCCGGCTGAGGCCGTCGTCCGGCCACGACATCCCGAGGGCCTTCCTGAGGCGGGAGGCATCGCCTATATGACGCTACGGCGGCGGCGTGAGTCGGCTCTCCGGCCGACCGCCGCCGCCGCTCCGTTTCGACTGCGAGGACGCCCCGTGAAGGACCCCGTCGACACCTATATGAGCACGCTCGTCCCGATGGTCGTCGAGCAGACGAACCGCGGCGAGCGCGCCTACGACATCTTCTCGCGGCTCTTGAAGGAGCGGATCATCTTCATCGCCGGTCCGATCGAGGACACCGTGGCGACGCTCGTCTGCGCGCAGCTGTTGTTCCTCGAGGCGGAGAATCCGTCGAAGGAGATCGCCATCTACATCAATTCCCCGGGAGGTCTCGTGACCTCGGGGATGGCGATCTACGACACCATGCAGTTCATCCGCCCGGCGGTGTCGACGCTGTGCATCGGCCAGGCCGCCTCGATGGGCTCGCTGCTGCTCGCCGCCGGCGCCAAGGGAATGCGCTACTCGCTGCCGAACGCCCGCATCATGGTGCACCAGCCGTCCGGCGGCTTCCGCGGCCAGGCGTCCGACATCATGCTGCACGCGCAGGAGATTCTCGCCCTGAAGCGGCGCCTGAACGATATCTACCAGAAGCACACCGGACAGGATCTCGCCGCCATCGAAAAGGCGCTCGAGCGCGACAACTTCATGACGGCGGAGAAGGCCAAGGCGTTCGGCCTGGTCGACAACGTCATCTTCGACCGCACCTCGCTCGAGGCCGTGGTGGCGGCCTGACGGACGGAGTCGTCATACGGAACACGTCTTGCATCACGGCGTGGACCGGACGGCGGCGCACTTGATCTCGACGCCCCCAGGTGATTGCATCGGCAAGGGGGCGGAGTCGCGCGTCCGGCGCGCCTCGCCGAACTTGTCGGCGAGAACCCCGCCGGGGGCACCCGGCCGAGCCGCAGCGGCGACGAACTGGTCGACGGGCGGCCGCACGAGGACGATGGAATGAGCAAGGTCACCGGCAGCGATTCGAAGAACACCCTGTACTGCTCCTTCTGCGGAAAGAGCCAGCACGAGGTGCGCAAGCTGATCGCCGGGCCGACCGTCTTCATCTGCGACGAGTGCGTCGAGCTGTGCATGGACATCATCCGCGAGGAGAACAAATCCTCGCTGGTGAAGTCGCGCGACGGCATCCCGACGCCCTACGAGATTCGCAAGGTGCTGGACGACTACGTGATCGGCCAGGACCAGGCGAAGAAGGTGCTGTCGGTCGCGGTGCACAACCACTACAAGCGGCTGAACCACGCCTCGAAGAACAACGACGTCGAGCTGGCGAAGTCGAACATCCTTTTGATCGGCCCGACCGGCTGCGGCAAGACGCTGCTGGCGCAGACGCTCGCCCGCATCCTCGACGTGCCGTTCACGATGGCCGACGCGACGACGCTGACGGAAGCCGGCTACGTCGGCGAGGACGTCGAGAACATCATCCTGAAGCTCCTGCAGTCGGCCGACTACAACGTCGAGCGGGCGCAGCGCGGCATCGTCTACATCGACGAGGTCGACAAGATCTCGCGCAAGTCCGACAACCCGTCGATCACCCGCGACGTGTCGGGCGAGGGCGTGCAGCAGGCGCTCCTGAAGATCATGGAGGGCACGGTCGCGAGCGTGCCTCCGCAGGGCGGCCGCAAGCACCCCCAGCAGGAGTTCCTGCAGGTCGACACCACCAACATCCTGTTCATCTGCGGCGGCGCGTTCTCGGGCCTCGAGAAGATCATCGCCGACCGCGGGCGGCAGACCTCGATCGGCTTCAAGGCGCAGGTGCTGGCCCCTGAAGACCGGCGCACCGGCGAACTGTTCCGCCGCGTCGAGCCGGAGGACCTGCTGAAGTTCGGGCTGATCCCCGAGTTCGTTGGCCGCCTGCCGGTGATTGCGACGCTGGAAGACCTCGACGAGCCGTCCCTCGTCAAGATCCTGACGGAGCCGAAGAACGCGCTCGTCAAGCAGTACCAGCGGCTGTTCGAGATGGAGGGCGTCGACCTCGCCTTCCACGAGGACGCGCTGTCGGGCATCGCGCGGCGCGCCATCGAGCGCAAGACCGGCGCGCGCGGCCTGCGCTCGATCATGGAGGCGATCCTGCTCGACACCATGTACGAGCTGCCGGGCCTGGAAGGCGTCAAGGAGGTGGTGATCTCCGGCGATGTCGTGATGGGATCGGCGCGCCCGCTCTACATCTACGCCGACCGCGCGAGCGCCACGCCGGCGGCTTCGGCGTGAGGCGACTCGGCTGGCGCCGATCCGCGTGATGAGCGGCGGCCCGGCGTTGCCACGGAACAGACGGGCGGGCCTCGCAGCCTGCCCGTTTTCGTTTCCGCAGGCGCCAGGCCGGACGGGTGAGGCCCTGCGGTGGACCGCCGCCGCGCCGAAACGGATGCGCCGCCTTGACACCCCCCGGGGGCAACTCCACCTATCGGCTAACTTCCTCCGGCGCGGCCGGTCCGGCCGAGAGGCGGGCCCGGCGCCGGTGATGCGGCGACCCTCCCTGGCGACCTCCTGCCGCCACGCCTCACCACCAGTTTCCCCCGCGCCGGCGGCCCCCGTGGCCCGGATCGTGCTACCTGCGTAGGCGACCCGGTACCGCTGAGAGAGGACGGACTCCATGACTTCGTCTAACGAAACGAGCTCGGCCGCCGCATCGCGGGGCGAGGAGCTCGTCCCGGTCCTGCCGCTGCGCGACATCGTGGTCTTCCCGCACATGATCGTGCCGCTCTTCGTCGGGCGCGAGAAGTCGATCCGCGCCCTCGAGGAGGTGATGCGGTCGGACAAGCTCATCCTGCTCGCCACCCAGAAGAACGCCGGCGACGATGATCCCGATCCGGCGGAGATCTACGACATCGGCACGCTGGCGACCGTGCTGCAGCTCCTGAAGCTGCCGGACGGCACCGTGAAGGTGCTGGTCGAAGGCACCTCGCGCGCATCCGTGCGCCGCTTCACCGACCGTTCGGAGTTCTACGAGGCCTATGCGCAGCGGCTCGAGGACGAGCTCGGCGACAAGGTCGAGGTCGAGGCGCTGGCGCGCTCGGTCGTCACCGAGTTCGAGAACTACGTGAAACTGAACAAGAAGGTGTCGCCCGAGGTGATCGGCGCGGTGTCGCAGATCGACGACTACGCCAAGCTGTCGGACACCGTCGCTTCCAACCTCGCCGTCAAGATCCCCGAGAAGCAGGGGGTGCTGGCGCTCGTCTCGGTGTCCGAGCGGCTGGAGCGCGTGCTCGGGCTGATGGAGAGCGAGATCTCCGTCCTGCAGGTCGAAAAGCGCATCCGCTCGCGCGTCAAGCGCCAGATGGAGAAGACGCAGCGCGAGTACTACCTGAACGAGCAGATGAAGGCGATCCAGAAGGAACTCGGCGACGGCGAGGAAGCCCGCGACGAGGTGTCCGAACTGGAGGAGCGCATCCGCAAGACCAAGCTCACCAAGGAGGCGCGCGAGAAGGCGACCGCCGAGGTGAAGAAGCTCAGGCAGATGTCGCCGATGTCGGCCGAGGCGACGGTGGTGCGCAACTACCTCGACTGGCTGCTCGGCATCCCGTGGGGCCGCAAGTCGCGCGTCAAGTACGACCTCAACCTCGCCGAGGAGGTGCTCGACACCGACCACTTCGGCCTGGAGAAGGTGAAGGAGCGCATCGTCGAGTACCTCGCCGTGCAGAGCCGCGCCAACAAGCTGAAGGGGCCGATCCTGTGCCTCGTCGGCCCTCCGGGCGTCGGCAAGACCTCGCTCGGCAAGTCGATCGCCAAGGCGACGGGGCGTGAGTTCGTGCGCATGTCGCTCGGCGGCGTCCGTGACGAGGCGGAGATCCGCGGTCACCGGCGCACCTACATCGGCTCGATGCCCGGCAAGGTCATCCAGTCGATGCGCAAGGCGAAGAAGAACAACCCGTTGTTCCTCCTCGACGAGATCGACAAGATGGGCATGGACTTCCGCGGCGATCCGTCTTCGGCGCTGCTGGAGGTGCTCGACCCGGAGCAGAACGGCTCGTTCATGGATCACTACCTTGAGGTCGAGTACAACCTCTCGGACGTGATGTTCGTGACGACGGCGAATACGCTGAACATCCCGCCGGCCCTGATGGACCGGATGGAGATCATCCGCATCGCCGGCTACACGGAAGATGAGAAGGTCGAGATCGCCCGCCGCCATCTGATCCCGAAGGTGGAGCGCGACCACGGCCTGGCGGCGAAGGAGTTCTCGCTCGACGAGAAGGCGCTGCGCACGATCATCCGCCGTTACACGCGGGAGGCCGGCGTGCGCAACCTGGAGCGCGAGATCGCCACGCTCGCCCGCAAGGCGGTGAAGGAGATCGTGCAGGCGAAGGGCAAGAAGAAGTCGGTGAAGGTCACCGAGAAGACCCTCGAGGGCTTCCTCGGCGTGCCCCGCTATCGCTATGGCGAGGCGGAGCTCGAGGATCAGGTCGGCGTCGTCACCGGTCTCGCGTGGACCGAGGTCGGCGGCGAGCTGCTCACCATCGAGGGCGTCATGATGCCGGGCAAGGGCAGGATGACGGTGACCGGCAACCTGCGCGAAGTGATGAAGGAGTCGATTTCGGCGGCGGCGTCCTACGTCCGCTCGCGGGCGGTCGACTTCGGCATCGAGCCGCCGCTGTTCGACCGGCGCGACATCCACGTGCACGTTCCCGAGGGGGCGACCCCGAAGGACGGTCCGTCGGCCGGCATCGCGATGGCGACGGCGGTGGTCTCGACGATGACCGGCATCCCGGTGCATCGCGACATCGCCATGACCGGCGAGATCACGCTGCGCGGCCGCATCCTGCCGATCGGCGGGTTGAAGGAGAAGCTGCTCGCGGCGCTGCGCGGGGGTATCCGCACGGTGCTGATCCCGGGGGAGAACGCCAAGGACCTGGCGGATATCCCGGACAACGTGAAGAGCGGCCTCGAGATCATCCCGGTCGATCGCATGGAGGACGTGCTGAAGCGGGCGCTGACGCGCATGCCGGAGGCGATCGAGTGGTCCGAGGCGGACGCCGAGGCGGCACGGGCAAAGCGCGTCGCCGAGGACGTGGCGGCCGTGACCGCCCACTGAGGGCGGTCAAAAGCCAGGAAAACTCGCAAAAAACCACGGAAACGCCCCGATTTCGGGGCGTTTCCGGCTTGCCTTTGGCGGCGATTCCGATCACCAAGAGGGCGATGGCGACGGGACCTCTTGAGTCCCGGGGCCCCGATCGGAAGAAGGGACAACCAGATGGACAAGAAGGCGGCAAAGGCTGCGAAGCCCGCGAAGGCCAAGAAGGCGGCTGTCGAGCGCGTCGGCAAGGGCGAACTCGTGACGCTCGTGGCCGAGAAGACGGGCCTCACCAAGGCGGATACCGCCAAGGCGGTCGACTCCACCTTCGACGCGATCACCGCGCTGATGGCGCAGGGCAAGGAAGTCCGCATCGTCGGCTTCGGTTCCTTCGTGGTCAACTCGCGCGCCGCTTCCGAGGGCCGTGACCCGCGCACCGGCGACACCATCAAGATCCCGGCCGCCAAGGTGCCGAAGTTCCGCTCCGGCAAGCCGCTGAAGGATTCCGTCAACATCTGACGGTGACCACCGCCCGCTCGCGGGTGGCGGCAAGTGATCTGCGGGGCTCCGTCTCGAGACATCGAGCGGAGCCTTCGCTTTTTCGGGGTGCCTCGCCAGGGTGATCGAGGCCGGATGATCCCGGCCCTTGCTGCGGGACGGCGCCTGCCGACCACGCGCGGGAGACCACCATGCAACGCGACACGCTCTTCCTGCTGCAGGCCGGCTTCGAAGATCCGGCCTATCCCGGTCGGCGGTTCTATTGCTGGCATTGTGCGCTGATGGAAGGCGTTCTGGCGTCCTTCCCGGCGCTGGCGGGCAAGCTCGACGTTCAGCGCATCGCCTGGCCGCGGCCGCGGGCAGCGGTGGTCGCGCTGCTCGGAGAGGAGACCCAGGACCTGCCGGTGCTGGTGCTGCCGGACGGACAGACGTCGCGGCACCAGACGGGCACCCACGAGGGCCGGGCCTTCGTGGCCGGCAGGGACAGCATCCTGGCGGCGCTGTCGGAACGACACGGATTTCCCGATCCGCACCCGTGATGGCGGAACGGGTGCGATCCGCGGGCCCGGTCGAGGCGGCCGGACCGCCTCAGCCGACGCCGGCGGCGGCGATCAACTCGCGGGCGTAGTCCGTCCGCGGCGCCTCGAAGATCTCCTCCGTCGGTCCCGCCTCGACGACGCGGCCACGCTGCATCACCATGATCCAGTCGGCGAGCGCCCGCACCACCGCGAGATCATGGCTGATGAACAGGTAGGAGAGGTCATGCTCCGCCTGCAGGCGGCGCAGCAACTCGACGATCTGCTTCTGCACCGAGCGGTCGAGCGCCGAGGTCGGCTCGTCGAGCACGACGATCTTCGGCCGCAGGATGATCGCGCGGGCGATGGCGATGCGCTGGCGCTGGCCGCCGGAGAACTCGTGCGGATAGCGGTTGCGCGTCGCCGGGTCGATCTGCACGTCCTCGAGCGCGGTGACGGTCCGGCGGTCGCGCTCGGCGGCGGAGAGCTCGGGGGCGTGCACGCGCAGGCCCTCCGAGACGATGTCGCGCACCGTCATGCGCGGCGACAGCGAGCCGAACGGGTCCTGGAAGACGACTTGCACCTGCCGGCGCAGCGCGCGCAGCGCGGCGGCGTCGAGGACGGCGAGCCGCTGGCCGAGCACGACGATGTCGCCCTGGCTCGGCACCATGCGGATCAGCGCGCGGCCGAGCGTCGACTTGCCGGAACCCGATTCGCCGACGATGCCGATCGTCTGACCGCGGCGGAGCGACAGGTCGACGCTGGCGACGGCGTGGATGACGAGCGGCTTGCCGCGCAACAGCCCGCCGCCGAGCTCAAAGGTGACGTCGACGCCGCGCGCCCGCAGCACCTCCGGGGCGCCCGGCGCAGGCGGGGCCTTGCGGCCGGCCGGCTCGGCGTCGACGAGCATGCGGGTGTAGTCGTGGCGCGGGCGGGTCAGCACGTCCGCGGTCGGGCCGGTCTCGACGACGCGGCCGTAGCGCATCACGACGACGCGGCCGGCGATGCGGCGCACCAGGCCGAGATCGTGGGTGATGAAGACGATTGCCATGCCGAAGCGGCGCTGCAGGTCCTGCAGTAGGTCGAGGATCTGTGCCTGCACGGTGACGTCGAGCGCGGTGGTCGGCTCGTCGGCGATCAGCACGTCGGGCTCGTTGGCGATCGCCATGGCGATCATCACACGCTGGCGCTGGCCGCCGGAGAGCTCGTGCGGATAGGCGCGGAGCCGCTGCGCGGGCTCGGGGATGCCGACGAGGCGGAGGAGTTCGATGGCGTGGGTGCGCGCCTCGCCGTGGCGCATGCGGCGGTGGCGGACGAGCGGCTCGGCGATCTGGCTGCCGACCGTGTACATCGGGTCGAGCGAGGTCATCGGCTCCTGGAAGATCATGCCGATGCGGGCGCCGCGGATCTCGTTGAGCGCGCGGGCGGGCAGGCCGAGGATGTCGCGGCCGCGGTAGCGGACAGCGCCGGTCGCGCGGCCGTTGCGGGCGAGCAGGCCCATCGCCGCCATCATCGCCTGGCTCTTGCCGGAGCCCGATTCGCCGACCACCGCGACGGTCTCGCCGGCGTTCACCGCCATCGACACCCCGCGCACCGCCTCGACGTCGCCGTCGGGCGTGGCGAAGCGGACATGCAGGTCTGACAATTCGAGGACCGGCGCGTCCGCGTCCATGCTCAGCGGTCCCGCGGGTCGAGCGCGTCGCGCAGGCCGTCGCCGAGGAAATTCAGCGCGAACAGCGTCGAGGTGAGGAAGATCGACGGGAAGATCAACAGCCAGTTGGCCGACGGGATGTTCTTCGCCCCCTGGGCGATCAAGACGCCCCAGCTCGACAGCGGCTCCTGCACGCCGAGGCCGAGGTAGGAGAGGAAGCTTTCCAGGATGATCACCTGCGGCACCAGCAGCGTCATGTAGACGGCGACGGGGCCGAGCGTGTTCGGGATGACGTGCCGCCACAGGATGCCGAACTGCGAGACGCCGAGCGCCTGGGCCGCCTGCACATATTCCTGGCGGCGGATGGAGATCGCCTGGCCGCGCACGATGCGCGCCATGTCGAGCCACAGGACGGCGCCGACGGCGAGGAACATCAGCATGAAGTTCCGCCCGAAGAACACCACCAGCATGATGACGAGGAAGATGAAGGGCAGTGAGTAGAGCACGTCGACGACGCGCATCATCGCCTCGTCGATGCGGCCGCCGAGATAGCCGGCAGCGGCCCCGTAGAGCACGCCGATGGTCACGGCCACCAGCCCGGCGAGCAGGCCGATGGCGAGCGACACGCGGCCGGCGACGAGCGTGCGGGTGAGGAGGTCGCGGCCGGTGTTGTCGGTGCCGAACAGGAAGCGCTGGCGCTCGAGCGCCGCCGACAGCGTCAGCGACAGGCCGTCGGCGGCGGTCTCGACCACCGCGGCGTCCTCGAAGCTCGACGAGCGGTCGAGATAGCGGGTGACGCGCGGGTCGATCGGCTTTTCGGCACGCACCGTGACGAGGATTCGGCCGTCCGCCTCCTTCCAGCCCTCGACCTCGACGCGGGCGCGGCGCAGCGCCTCGTCGAGCGAGATGGCGATTTCCTCCGGGAACGGGTGGGCGGCAAGGCTCGGCGGGGTGCGCACATAGTCGGGATAGATCGTCGTGAAGGCGTGGCCGGTGAACAGCGGGCCGAACAGGCAGGCGAGCGCCATCAGCACGAGGTAGACGGCGCTGACGACGGCGGCGCGGTTCGCCTTGAGGCGTCGCCAGGCGTCGGCCCACAGCGAGCGGCCGGCGGCGGGGGCAGGGGCGAGCGCCGCGTCAGTCATGGCGCACGCGCGGGTCGATGACCGCGTAGAGCAGGTCGACGGCGAGGTTGAAGACGATGACGAAGATCGCGATGACGACGACGGTGCCCATCACCAGCGTGTAGTCGCGGTTGAGCGCGGCATCGACGAAGTAGCGGCCGACGCCGGGGATGGCGAACACCGTCTCGACGATCACCGAGCCGGTGAGCAGCGCCGCCGCTGCCGGGCCGGCATAGGAGACGACGGGCAGCACGGCGCCGCGTAGCGCGTGCTTCACGACCACGGCGAAGCTCGTCAGCCCGAGGGCGCGGGCGGTGCGGACGTGGTGGGAGGTGAGCGCCTCGATCATCGAGGCGCGCATCAGGCGGGCGACGATGGCGATCTGTGGCAGCGCCAGCACCACGACCGGGCCGATCTTGTTGACGAGCGCGCCGCCGCCCCAGCCGGCGACGGGAACCCAGGCGAGCGTCAGCGCGAAGACGAGCTGGTAGAGCGGCGCGATGACGAAGGTCGGCACCGTGCTGCCGGCGGTGGCGAGCGCGGTGACGGCATAGTCGACCGGCCGGTTCTGGCGCAGCGCGGCGACGATACCGAGGCCGGTGCCGACGATCAGCGCCAGCGTCAGCGCCGAGGCGCCGAGCTCGACCGACACCGGCAGGCCGACGCGGAAGAGATCGGCCACCGTGAAGTCCGGCAGGTTGTAGCTCGGGCCGAAGTCGCCGCGGAACAGGCCGGCGAGATAGTCGAGATACTGCCGCCACAGCGGCTCGTCGAGGCGGTAGAGGCGGTCGAGGTTCGCCTTCACCATCGGGTTCAGCCCGCGCTCCTGGCTGAACGGGCCGCCCGGGGCGACGCGCATCAGGAAGAACGAGATCGTGACGATCAGGAACAGGGTGGGGACGGCGGTGAGGAGCCGCCTGAGGACGTAGCCGGTCACCGTGCGCTCGCTCTCGCCGCGGCCGCGGCTGCCGGATGGGCGGCCGCGGCCCGTGCTTCGGCTGGACTATGGCTTGCTGATGAAGCGTGACGGATGCACGTCCATCACGTTCTCCTGCCAGCCGGCGAGCTTCGGCGAGACGATGTTGTGGTAGCTGTAGTAGAGCAACGGCATGTTGGCGAGGTCGTCGACCAGGATCTTCTCGGCCTTGGCGAGCTCGGCGTAACGCGCGGCGGGGTCGCCGCCGGCCGCGGCGGCCGCGTCCATCGCCTGCTCGAAGGCGGCACTGTCGTAGTTCGAGTAGTTGTTGCCGCTCGCCTTGCGCGAGATGCCGAGGAAGGATTCCGGATCCTTGTAGTCGGCGATCCAGCCGGCGCGCGCGTAGTCGAAGTCGCCCTTCTGCTCGAGCAGGCCGTAGTGCGTCTTGGTGTCGGTGTTGACCATCGTCACCTCGATGCCGAGCGGCTTCAGCTGCTCCTGGATGGCGACGGCGGTGTTCTTGTGGTTCTCCGAGGTGTTGAAGCGGATCTCGAGCTTCAGCGGCTTGTCGGGGCCGTAGCCGAGCTCGGTGAGGATCGCCTGCGCCTCGTCCTCGCGGTCGAGCTGCGTCATGTCGGCATAGTCCGCGACGCCCGGCGTGTAGCCCTCGATCCCCGGCGGCACCATCGAGTAGCCCGGGATCATGCTGTTGCCCCAGACCTTCTCGGCGAGGAAGTCGCGATCGATCGCCATCGACACGGCGCGGCGCAGCTTGGCGTTCTCCCACGGCTGCTTGTCGAGCTTCACGGCGTAGTAGTAGGTGCCGAGATAGGGGCCGATCTTGATCTGGTCGCCGAACTTCGCCTCGAGGTCGGCGAGCTGCTCGGTCGGCAGGTCGTCGTTCGAATCGAGCTCGCCGGCCTCGAAGCGCTTGATGGCCGTGGAGCGGTCCTCGGTCGGGATATAGTTGACGACGTCGAGCTTCACCTCGCCGGCGGCGTGGAACTTCGGGTTCTTCTGAAGCTTGATGTGGTCGTTCGGCACGAACTCGGCGAGCGTGAAGGCGCCGTTGGAGACGAGGTTGCCGGGCTTGATCCACTCCGCCCCGAGCGTGTCGATCGACGGCTTGTGGACGGGATAGGCGGCCTGGTGGGTCAGCATCTCGAGGAAATAGGGGGTGGGCGACTTCAGCGTCACCTCGAGCGTCTTGTCGTCGACGGCGCGCACGCCGAGATCCTCCGGCTTCGCCTTGCCGGTGTTCACCTCTTCGCCGTTCTTCACGACGTAGAGCATCGAGGCGTACTCGGCGCCGGTGGCCGGGTCCTGCAGGCGGCGGAACGAGTAGACGAAGTCCTCCGCCGTCACCGGGTCGCCGTTCGACCACACCGCGTCGGGGCGGAGCTTGAAGGTGTAGACGGTGCCGTCGTCGGAGACCGTCCAGCTCTCGGCCGCGCCGGGGATGAGGTCCGACGTCGGGTCCTGCATGACGAGACCCTCGAACAGGTCGCGCAGGATGTGCGCCTCGTAGATCGTCGAGGTCTTGTGGGGATCGAGCGATTCGGGGTCGGCGGAGTTGCCGCGGTTGTAGGTGCCTTGGGCGGCGGCCGGCGCGCCGGCCAGCGTGAGCGCCACCGCGGCGAGCAACAGGGGGCGGAACAGGGACCTCGTCATCGCGAACCCTCCTTCATCCAGGATCAGCCTCGACAGCCGGAGCCGAGCCTAGCGCAGAAAGCGGGGGAGGGGGAAAGGGGGTATATGGCGCTTCGTGGAAGTGCGGCTCGACCTACAGCGGAACTGTCCTTTGCTTCAGAATGCTTCGGTAGGAGCCGAACTCGTTAGCGGGGCGGTGCGTAGTGGCGAGCGACAGGAATATCGCGCTCTGCTAAGCGAACGGCCGGCGAAGTCACGTCCGCTGATTGCAGCGGCCGTGGCTCGCGAACAGTTCTCGCGGCGGGATCGGCGAGCAATGTCCGAGCTGAGCAAGTTCCTGAGCTATGTGCTGCGGCACGCCCCGGACTCGATCGGGCTCGCGGTCGATTCCGGCGGCTGGTGCGAAGTGTCCGAACTGATCGCGAAAAGCGCGGCGGCGGGACGGACGTTCGACGAGGCGCAACTGCTTTCGCTCGTCGCGGCGAGCGACAAGCAGCGCTTCACGCTCTCCGAGGACGGCCGCCGCATCCGCGCCGCGCAGGGTCATTCCATCGCGGTCGATCTCGGCCTGATCCCTGTCGAGCCGCCGCATCTCCTCTTCCACGGCACAGCGACGCGCTTCCTCGATGCCATACGCGACGAGGGCCTTCTGCCAGGTAGTCGCCAGAAAGTGCACCTTTCCGGCGACGAGGCGACGGCCGTCGCCGTCGGTCGGCGGCACGGCAAGCCAGTCGTGCTCCACGTCCGGGCGGGCGAGATGTGGGTGGCGGGCCATGCCTTCTGGCGCGCCGACAACGGCGTCTGGCTCGTCGATGCGGTGCCGCCGCATTTTCTCGACGGCTGACGGGCGCGAGACGCGCCGGCGCGCCAGCGGCGCGCCTGAGACTCAGGACTGCCGCGTTCGTGATCGCTCCACCATCGACATGCCCCGACCTGTCTGACAGGGTCGCCGCCTTTCGCAAGAACAGGCTGGAGGATTCGCCCATGCGCGCTTTGAAGACCATCGCCGTCGCCGCCGTTCTCGGCATCGCCGCCACCGGAGCCGCTACGGCGGCGGAGACGTGCTCGCAGAAGGCGTTCGCCGGCGTGTGGGTGCTCACCGTCACGACGCCGCAGCTCTGCCTCGTCGAGATCAACTCGAAGGGCGCGTTCAGCGAGAGCCGCTGTTACCTGCCGGGCGACTTCGAGAACCCCCTCGGCAGCCTGAGCGGCACCGTGTTGGTGTCGTCGGCATGCAAGGTGACCGGCGAGGTGACGCAGAAGGTCGGCAAGAAGTCGGCGACGTTCAAGATCAAGGCGACCGCCACCGTCACCCCCGACGGCGGCGTCATCGTCGGCACCGCGAAGTCGGGCGACGGCTCGGTGCGGCTCGCCGCCTTCCAGCAGTGGTGAGCGGCTGACCCGCGGGGCTGGTTCGCCGGTCCGATCGGATGCGGGGGAGCGGCATGGCCGCTCCCCTTTTGCTTGCCCAGGCGGCTCTCACTTGGCCGGGATCACCGGTAGCATCAGCCAGCACTTGTGCCCGCCGCCGAAGTGCAGCGTGTTGCGGCCGCCGAAGACGTCGGGCGGGCGGTCGTCCGGGTCGTTGTGCAGGAACGGGCCGCAGCCCTTCATCGGGTAGCGCATGTTGGAGAGGGTGGCGGCGTCGCCCTTCCGCTCGTAGTCGCAGCCGCGCACGTTGAGGCCGATGCGGTAACCAGCCGGCACGACGATCGAGGTCGGCCAGATCTCGACGTCGAGGTCGACCGGTTCGCCGGGTTTCAGCGGCCAGACCTCGTCGTGGGGGTGCCAGGGGCGCCAGGGGAACGAGCGCGCCGCGTCGGTCTTGCGGTGCGAGGCCCTGAGCCAGCCCTGGCCGACCGGCGTGTGCGGGTCGAGCGCGCCATAGAACGACACCTCCTGGCCGTCCGGATCGAAGACCTGCAGCACCAGGAAGACGTCGGCGTCGCGCGTCTGCGAGGAGAGCGCCAGCCTGGCAACGACCGGACCGGTGATCTCGATCTCTTCGACGAGCGGCGGCGTGAGGAACGTGACGCCGGGGCTCATCGCTTCGTAGTCGAGGGTCGCGGGCGCGGCGGGCGTCTCGCCACCGAGCGTCATGCCGGCGGGGTCGAGGTGGAACTTCGTCCACCGGGTGCGGGCGAGCGGCCACTCGGTCTCGGCGCGGCCCTCGAAGCGGATCTGGCCGGGGCGGCGGATCTGGATGTTCACCTTCGGCTGATCGAGCCAGCCGGTGTCCTCGCCTTTGAGGAAATGACCGAGGAAGCGCTTCTGCAGGCCGACGCCGTAGTCGGTGTAGAACTCCGCCCAGTGGGCGCCGCCGTGGATCTCCAGCCACTTGTGCTGCGAGCCGGCGCGCACGAAGCCCTCGACGTTGCCGCGCAGGTGCAGGCCCTGGCCGCCCCAGTTGCCGGCCGACAAGAGCGGCACGGTGATCTTCGACAGGTCGCCGTTGGCGGCGCGGTAGTAGTCGCCGTCGAGCGGGTTTTCCAGGATGTCGCGGGGCATGTCGGCGCGGTTGCGCGCAAGCTCTTCCTCGCTGAGCGTCTCCGGGCCGCAGACGAGCGCGCCGGTGACGCGGCTCCGTGGACCGCGCTCGCCGAGGCCGTGCTGCACGGTCTTCACCTGCATCTCCTGCCAGTTCTTGCGGAAGACGCTCAAGATGCCGCCGTGGTGGGTGGCGTCGCGGTAGTTGTCGGAATAGCCCTCCCAGACGCAGATGGCGGCGAGATGCGGCGGGTTGAGGGCGGCGACCCGCCACTGGTTGGCGGCGAAATAGGAGATGCCGCACATGCCGACCTTGCCGTTGCACCACGGCAGGGCGGCGACGAGCTCGATGCAGTCGTAGAGGTCGCGCGTCTCGCGCGGGCCGTGGACGGAGAGGAAGCCCGGCGAGCGGCCGGCGCCGCGGCTGTCGATGCGCACGCAGGCGTAGCCGTCCGGCACCCACTTCTCGGGATCCGCCACCTCCCACGACTGGTAGAGGTTGGATGAGCCGGCGAGCGCGTCGGGATAGTCGCGGGCGAGGATCTCCCAGGCGGTCTTGTAGCCGTCCTGGAAGGCGAGGCCCTTGCCGTAGGGGCCGTAGGTGAGGATCGCCGGGCAGGGGGCGTCCCCGAGCGGGCGGAACACGTCGGCGCGCAGCACGAGGCCGTCGTCCATGACGAGCGGCACGTCCCAGTCGATGCGCATGCCGTCGCGCACCTCGCTCGCGAATGCGTCTGTCTTCCCGTCCATTGGCTCCTCCCGATCTTGTTCGGCGCCGGCTCGCCCGCCGCGGTCGATCAAAACCGCGTCACTCCCGCGTGACCGACATTCCTCCGGATGGACTTGTAAGACAGGTAGGGGCGTCCAGGCTATCTCCTCTCCGAGGCTGCGTGACGCGGCCACCTTGCTGGACTTCTGGCGACCTGCAGGGCGCCCCGTCATCGGCTCCGATGGGCCCCGAGGGGCGTTGGGGAACGGCCACCCGGGCGACGGCGCTCAAATTGACGTCGCGCAAGGCCGGGAGGATGCTGCGGATGCCAGATGGCGGCGACACTCGCCCCATGCGGTTTGGTCGCGACAGAAACAATCAGGCGATCGAGGGGGCACGGGGAGGCGGCTCTGTCGGACCAACCGCGGCGATCGATCGCCGCGGGCCGATGGCGGCCAGCGCGAGGAGCCCTCCATGCGGTCGCCGGAGAGACTTGCACCACGCCGCCTGGCGGTCCTGCTGGCGGCGGCGATGGTCGCCTCGGCTGCCGCCGGGCTGACGGTCGGCACGGCGAGCGCCCAGAGCGGGCAGCCCGGGCCGAGCCCGACCGACGCCGACGTTCCGCCGCCGCCGGATGCCCCGCCGCCGCCACCGGACTACATTCCGCCACCCCCGCCGCCCGACCTGAACGAGCCCGACACCGGCCTGCCACCGGCCGAGGGTACCGACGCCGCCGGCGGCGCCGACGAGCCTCCGCCTCCGCCGGACGACGGCGCCTCCGAGCCGCCGCCGCCGGACTACGGCACCGCGCCGGCGGACGTCTCCGCCGAACCGCCGCCGGCGCCGGTCGCCGGCGGTCCGCCGCTGGAAGCGGGCGAGGCCTACCACACGCGCTTCTCGGGGACGGTGACGCAGCCCGGGCCGGGCGGTCCGGTGACGGTGATCAACCTCGACGGCGTCGTCGGCAGCATCGTCGACCTGCGCAATCTCGGCGAGCCCGCCGTCGGCCAGCACGTCATCTCCGAGCCGCAGCGCGCGCCTGCGACGGCGGCGGACGCCGGCCAGATCTTCGGCATCGCGTTCGACGATGCCAGCGCGCCGAACATCTTCGTCACGGCGACGTCGGCCTACGGCCTGCACCTGTCGCCGGGGACGAACGGCTGGATGGCCGGCCTGTGGGGGCCGGAATCCGGTCCCGGGGCGATCTACCGGCTGCCCCCCGACACCGGCTACGTGCCGGAGTTGTTCGCCGAGGTGACGCTCGACGGGCGGCAGAACTCCGGGCCGGCGCTCGGCAACGTCGCCTATGACCCGAAGAGCCGGCAGCTGTTCGTCTCCGATCTGGAGACGGGCATGATCCACCGCCTGTCGGCGGAGGACGGCACCGACCTCGGCCGCTACGACCACGGCGTCGATGGGCGGCGCGGCTTCCAGGACGTCGGGAGCGGCCAGTCGCTGTCGCTGCCGCCGATCGAGTTCGACCGGTCGACGGCGGCCCGCATCGGCGCGTGCGCGGCGGGGCCGTTCGAGCGGCACCCGGAGTGCTGGAACTTCGCCGACTTCCGCCGGCGCATCTGGGGTCTCGCCGTGCGGCGCGGGGAGGGTGGCGACGGCCGTCTCTACTACGCCGTCTGGGGCAGCGACGCGTTCGGCAACGCCGACTGGGCCGGTGCCGGCGACGAGCGTCGCAACTCGGTGTGGTCGGTGCGGCTCGACGAGGGCGGCGGCTTCGACGCGTCGAGCGTGCGGCGCGAGTTCTTCCTGCCGAGCTTCTTCGAGGACGATGCGGCGGCGGGGCCAATGGCCGGCAACAGCCGGCCGGTCTCCGACATCGAGTTCGCCGACTGCGGCGCGCGCCGCGTCATGCTGCTCGCCGAACGGGGCGGCGCCCGCAACCTCGGTCTCGACGCCGAGGATGCGTTCGCCACGCCGCACGAATCCCGCGTGCTGCGCTACGAACTCGGCGACGACGGCGTGTGGCGCCCGGCGGGGCGATACGACGTCGGCGCCTACGAGCGCCAGGAGCACGGTCCGCCGCGGCTGCGCGCCAGCGCCGGCGGCGGCTGCGACTTCGGCTACGGCTATGCCGAGACCGGTTTCGCCGACCTCGCCACCCCGAACGCCTTCGTCTGGGCGAGCGGAGACAACCTCTGCTCGCCGCGCGCCGCCTGCCTCGATCCGTCGACGGGCGGCGTCGAGGACACGAGCTGGGTCGACGGCCTGCAGGGCACGCCCGAGGACCTTCTGCAGGACGTGCTTCCGGATGGTGCGCTGAGCGCGCCGCCCTCGGAGCCGGCGACGCCGCCTGACGGGCCGGAATCGTCCTACATGATCGATTCGGACGTCAACCTCGACGTGACCGGCGGCCTCACCGCCGGGACCGACCGCAACCAGGCGACCTTTGCGGGCGACGTCGACGTGTTCGAGCGGTGTGCGGTGGCGACCGAGGTCGTGCCGCCCCCGCCGCCGGACTATGCGGTGCCGATGGCGCCGCCGCCGCCGGTGCATCTGCGCGACATGACGCACATGCGCAACGCCTCGCCGATGCACAACGTCAACCGCTCCTGGCACGAGCGCAGCTGGTCGTGGCACTCGCGCGACCAGTCCTGGCACTACCGCAACCGCTCCTGGCATCAGCGCGACCAGTCGTGGCACTGGCGGGCGGGCTCGTGGCACTCGCGCGACCGGTCGTGGCACTCGCGCGAGCGGTCGTGGCACTGGAAAGACCGGTCCTGGCACTGGAAGAACGGCTCGTGGCACCACAACAACCGGTCGTGGCACAACCGCAACCTGACCTGGCACGCCCGTTCGAATTCGTGGCACGCGAAGCAGCGCTCGTGGCACTGGAAGAGCAGCTCGTGGCACGACCGCAGGCACTCCTGGCACTCGCGCGATCGCTCCTGGCACGGCCGCGACCGGTCCTGGCACGCCCGCGACCGGTCCTGGCACGCGAAAGATCGCTCGTGGCACAGCCGGCAGGAGTCCGTGCGGCACGACCGGAAGCGGTCGCAGGACCGGGACCATGCCCGCAACCGCTCGCAGGACCGCGACCACGCCCGTCACCGCTCGCTCGAGCAACAGCACGACAAGGATCGCTCGCAGAAGCAGCAGCATGAGAAGGGCCGGTCGTACAAGCGGCCGGACGGCGCCAACGTCCACAGCCGCGCCGAATCCCAGAAGAAGAAGCCGGACGCGCAGCACAACCGCGCCCAGTCGCAGAAGCGCGACGACGACGCGAAGGCGCACAACCGGGCCCGGTCGCAGCAGCAGCAGAAGCCGCAGCACAACCGCGCCCAGTCGCAGAAGCGCGACGACGACGCGAAGGCGCACAGCCGCTCCCGCTCGCAGCAGCAGCAGAAGCCGCAGCACCAGCGGGCGCAGTCGCAGAAGCGCGACGACGCCGCGAAGGCGCACAGCCGCTCCCGCTCGCAACAGCAGCAGAAGCCGCAGCACCAGCGGGCGCAGTCGCAGAAGCGCGACGACGCCGCGAAGGCACAACACAGCCGTTCCCGCTCGCAACAGCAGCAACAGAAGCCGAAGCAACAGCAGCAGCAACAGCAGAAGCCGAAGCAGCAGCAGAAACAGCAACAACAGAGACAGCAGCAGCAGAAGCAGCCGAAGCCGGAGAAGCAACAGAAACAGCCGAGGGCAGAGAGGCAGCAGCAAGGCGGCGATGAAGCGCGGCACAACCGCCAGCGTTCGCAGCAGCAATAGGGGCGATGATCATGGCCGACGCCCGCGTCTCCGGTTCCTTCGCGTTCCCGTCCGTGGTGGTGGCCGCCTCCGACGGTGCCGGCCCAATCGTTCCTAAGAGGGCTCTTCGTGCCTTTGCGGCTCCGACGCCGGCGCTTTCCAGGCTGGCAGTGGCGGCCGCCTTCGGCCTTGCGTTCTGCGGCGGCGCGCTGGCCGACGATGCCGGCAAGCCCCCGACGCTCTACACCAACCAGCAGTATGTCGAGGATGTCACCGCGGCCTCCCGCCTCGATGTGACCGACATGCCGTCCGTGCTGACGTTCGTGCTGGCGAGCCTGCCCGCCGAGGTCACCGTCTATCCGACGGAGAACTACTTCTACTTCAGCTTCTACGACGCCGGGGTGCGGTGGGCCGGCAACCTTCGCCTCGACGCGGAGACGCGCGACGACGGCAAGATCCACATGACCTATTTCAAGGACTTCACCGAGTGGCAGCAGGATGAGACGGACTACACGAAGATCTTCGGCGCTGCCGACGGCGTGAAGGTCGAGAAACTCCGCGACCTCGTCTACCGGGTGACGGCCGGCGAGCGCAGCGTCGTGTTTCGGCTGAACGATCTTTCCGGGGTGGCGCCGCCCGAGGGCGTGCTGCTGCCGGGCGAGCGCTATCTCGGGCCGGTGTTCGACGAGTCGGGCCTCCGCTTCTTCCTCGTCTTCAAGCCCGAGGAGCGGCTGTTCCTGTTCGTCCTCGACGAGACGGTCAAGCCGGCCGACGAGCTCTACTCCTCGTCGGTGTCGGACAAGCTGACGGTGGGGCGCCGGACGGGCTTCGCCTTCTATGCCGATCGCGAGGCGCCGCGGCGCATCCTGGTCGGGGTGCAGGCCGGCAATACCGGCACCAACAACTACCTCGACGGCCCGTTCGACCAGCTTCCCGACAACTTCATCAAGGGCAACGAGTTGCTCGACGCGATCCTCGCGGTGAGCCCGGAACTCGCCGGCACGCTCGACCGCTTCGGCAACTCCGAGGACGACACCGTCCGCTACCTGATCGCTCCCTACATGCAGTACGAGTATGAGGACGAGCTCGCGTCGTTCGACGGTTGCGTCGAGGCGGCGGCGCCAGCGGCCTACTGGGATTGCTTCGCGCCCGGCATGGGGGCGGACGGCGAGCCGCCGGAAGGCTGGGACGAGGGCCCGCCACCACCCGACGGCCCGGCCGCCGGCTCGCCCGGTGGCGGTTGAGGCGGGTGGCGGTTGAGGCGGGAGCGTCGGGATGGGGGAGGGCCGGTGTCCTCCCCTGCCGGATCGCCTGCGATCGTCCCGCCCCGCTGGAGCGCCCGACCGGGTGCTAGCGGTAGACGAGCACCGGGATCGTCGAGTGCGTCAGCACCTTCATCGTCTCGCTGCCCAGAATGAGCGCCGAGACGCCGCGCCGTCCATGCGACGCCATGGCGATCAGGTCGCAGTTGCGCGCCGTCGCCGTATCGATGATCGCGGAGTACGGGTGCTCGTCCTCCGCCTGCAGCACGTGGCACGGCACGCCGAGGGTCTTGGCGGAGTGTTCCGCCGCGGCCAGCAGTTTCGCCGCTTGGCTCGACGTGCGCTGCCTGTACGACGCCTCGGTCTCCGAGAGCTGATCGGGATCCGTCGACAGCAGGTGGAACGGTTGGACGACCGTCAGGACCGTCACCTCGGCCCCGGCGTCGCGGGCGAACTCGAGGCCCCGCCCCACCGCCTGCGCTGACAGTGGCGAGCCATCGGTCGGAATCAAGACATGCGTGAACATTCGATCCTCCCAGTATTGTCGGACCAGAGTGGCACGCACGTTCTGCGACGCCGTTGACGCAGATCAAGCCGGAGGGTTGCCTGCGCTTTTTGCTGTGCCTGCCGCCGCGGCGGGGCGCGTCACTTCTCCCGACGCCGCACCCGGCTCGCCGCGATCGCTCGGAGACCTGAATGCCCAGCCTCCCGGTCGCTGCGATCGCTTCGCCGGCCGATAGTTGATCGGCATCAAGTCGCCCGACCGGTATCCGTGCCAGCATTTCCTGACGCCCTGCGGTGTCTCGGGGGAACGCGATCGGGCGGAGGTCAGTCGAGCGGGGGCGACTGCTGAAAGGCGGAGGCGGGCATGTCGTTCATCAATCGCATCGACGCAGGTCGGAAGCTCGCGCGGGCGTTGCTGCACCACAAGGAGAGCCGTCCTGTCGTGCTGGCGCTGCCGCGCGGCGGCGTCCCGGTGGCGGCGGAAGTGGCGGATGCGTTGCACGCGCCGCTCGACCTCGTGCTGGTTCGCAAGATCGGCATGCCGATGCAGCCGGAGGTGGCGATGGGCGCCGTGGTGGACGGGGCCGAACCGGTGGTGCTGCGCAACGAAGACATCGTCCGCTACGCGCGCGTCACCGACGTGGACTTCCGCGCCATCGCCGACGCCGAACTGGCGGAGATCGAGCGTCGGCGCGCGCGCTATCTCTGGGGGCGCACCCGCGTCGACCCGGCCGGCCGCGTCGTCATCGTCGTCGACGACGGCATCGCGACGGGCGCGACGGTGCGGGCGGCGCTGCGGGCGGTCCGCCGGCGCCACCCGCGGAAGCTGGTGCTCGCCGTGCCGATCGGCCCGCTCTCGATCATCGAGGAACTGCGTCGCGAGGTCGACGAACTCGTGTGCCTGGAAGTCTACGAACGGCTCGGCTCGGTGGGCCAGTACTACGGCGACTTCCGGCCGACGTCCGACGAGGAGGTGGTGAGCGCGCTGGCGCGCTGCCCCGTCGCGGAGGGCGATGCGGCCTCGGGCGGCCCGCCGCCGCGCGCGGGCACCGCAGCGGCGCCGCAGCATCGCGCGCCCGGCCAACGCGGAGCGGCCTGACGCTGGCAGCCGGTCCGATTACTCGGTCGGTGTCGTGGGGGCGCCGATCGCCGAAGTGACGCCGCGAATCTTCGGAGCGGCCGCCTTCACGGGCGCCGGTTTCGGCGGTGGCGGGAGGTCCATCAACTCCGGCGGGACACGCCGGGAACCGACCGTGATGATGGCCTCCGGCTCTTCCGCATCGCCTTCTTTCCGGCGAACCCGCGCCAACGCCATCTCTCGGTCGGCCAACGGATAGGCGAACGACTTCAGTGCGGCCCGCAGCAACCGCGTGCGCCCGCTCTGCGGCAGATGGATGGTTCCTTCCACGTCCTTGTCATTGATCGCGACATCGCGCGAAGGGTCGACTTCGGCCTTGGCGCCGGCGGCGACCAGCGCGTTGCAGAGCTCCGCGGCATAGACGCTCGGCTCGGTGTCCGCGGCGACCCTGATCCGCACCCGGATACCGTGGAGGTCCTGCATGTGCAGCTTCAGCCCGAATTTCTGCTCGTCCGAGAGTGTGCGCGGCCGCACCGCCGCGATCAGCGACAGGTGACTGCGGCGATAGAGGTCGAAGGCGCCGTGGAAGTCCTTGCTCTGCTCGCGCAGTCCGGCGGCCTCTTCCTGGACGGCGCGAAGATCCTCCAGCACCGCGCGGCGCGCCGACCAGACATAGGCCGCAAGCGCCGCGAAGCCGAGCGCGAGCAGGGCGCACACGGCGAGGGCAATGGTCACGACATCCATGCGTCCGCTCCGAAGAAGGCCGCGCCCGCCTGCGGGCGCGTGCCGGTCGGTGGAAGGATGTGCACCGTCGGCGGGCCGACCGCAACATGGGCTCCGCCCGGCGAAGACGTCCGGCCCCCGCGGCTCGACGCGGGGCGCCGCCGGTCAGAGCCCGGCATCGGCGGCGAGGCAGCGGGTTAGGATGGCGACGGCGACCTCGAAATCGGGAAGCCGCATCGCCTCGTTGGGATTGTGGCTGCCGTTCTGGTTGCGCACGAAGATCATTGCGGCGGGAACGCCGAGATTGGCGAACACCGAGGCGTCGTGACCGGCGCCGCTCGGCATCTCGACGAACCGCGCGGGAAGCTGGCGCGCGGCGGCGGCGAGGCGGGCACGCAGCGCCGGATCGAGTGCGGCGGGGGCGCTGCCGGTGCGCTCACCGAGGTCGAAGCGGACGCCTCGGTGCTGCTCGATGGCGGCGACGAGGCGCAGCAGGTCGCCGTGGATGCGGTCGAGGCAGGCGACGCTCTCGCTGCGCACGTCGAGGCAGAATGCGACGTCTCCGGGCACTTTGCTGAAAGCGTGCTGAGCCGGGTCGGTGGCGACTTCGCCGAAAGTGATGGTGGCGCGTTCGCCGTCGCGCTCGAGGCCGTCCCACACGGCCTCGAGGCCGGTGACCAGTTCGGCGAGCGCCACCACCGCGTCCTGCCGGTAGCGCCGTGGCACCGCGCCGGAATGGCCGTAGGCGCCGAGGCAGCGCGCCCGGCGATAGCGGAAGCTGCCGGCGATGCCGGTGACGAGGCTGATCGGCGCGTCCTCCTCTTCCAGCACCGGTCCCTGCTCGATGTGAACCTCGAGGAAGCCGTGGATCGCGGCTGGCGTGAGGAAGGCTTCGCCGGCGGCGACATCGTCCGGGCGGAGGCCGAGCGTCGCCATGTGGTCGCGCAGCGTGCGGCCGGTGTCGGCCCGCCGCGCCTCGAGCGCGGTGGCGGGGAGAATGCCGAAGGCGGCGCGGCTGCCGAGATAGGAGACGGGGAACCAGGTGCTCTCCTCGGCGCGGATCGCCATCACTGTGACGTCGCGGCGAGGGCGTACCCCGCCCGACTGGAGCGCCGCGACGGCGGCGAGGCCGGCGATGACGCCGGCGGCGCCGTCGAAGTTGCCGCCGTGCGGCACCGAATCGAGGTGCGAGCCGAGGATCCAGGCGGGCAGGGCGGGGTCGGCGCCCCGCCAGGTGAGGTAGAGGTTGCCGGCGGCGTCGACGGCCTCGGTGAGGCCGAGCGCGCGGGCTTCGCGCTTCATGATGGCGTGCGCGATCTCTTCGCCCTCGCCGTAGGCGGCGCGGGTGATGCCGGGCGCGTCGGTGGTGTGCTGGCGGAACTCGTCGAACAGGCGGGCGGCGAGGGCGGCTGCGGCGGAGGGAGGGGGGGTCATGTCGCCTCCGGGTCCGCCGGATGCGGCGACGCCTCGTGATCGAGGGTGATCCGATCCAGGGCCGGCCGATCGAGACTCTGAGGATTGAGAAGGTGGGCGGGGCGGTCGCCGCGCAGCACCGCGATCACCGCCTCGGCGACCGCGACGGCGGTGCGGCGGAGCGCGGCCTCCGTCGAGCCGGCGACGTGGGGCGTCATGACCACGTTGTCGAGGGTGCGCAGCGGCGACGTGGCGGGCAGCGGCTCCTGCGCGAACACGTCGAGGCCGGCGCCGGCGATGGTTCCGGCCTGAAGCGCCTCGGCCAGCGCCGCCTCGTCGACGAGCGCGCCGCGGGCGGTGTTGATCAGGAAGGCGCCCGGCTTCATGCGGGCGAGCTCGGCACGGCCGATCAGTCCCCGCGTCCCGGCGACGGCCGGCAGGTGCAGCGAGACGACGTCGCTTTCGGACAGCAGCGTGGCGAGGTCGGCGACTCGGCGCACACCCTCCGCCGCGAAGGCGGCGTCCGGCCGGCTGCGCGACCAGGCGACGACGTTCATCCCGAGGGCGCGGGCGAGGCGCGCCGTGGCGCAGCCGATGTCGCCGAAGCCGACGACGCCGAAGGTGGCGCCTTCGAGCTCGACGAGGTGGGCGCGGTACTTGAACGTCAGGTCACCCGCTCGCACCGCGCGGTCGGCCCCGCCGATCGCCTTGGCAAGCTGGAAGGTGAGGGCGAGCGCGTGCTCGGCGACCGAGCGGGCGTTGGCGCCGGGCGTGTTGCAAACGGCGATGCCGCGCCCTGTGGCCGCGTCGATGGCGATCGGGTCGACGCCGACGCCGTGCACGCCGATCACCTCCAATCGCGGGGCGGCGGCAATCAACTCGGCGTCGACAGGGGCGTCGCGGGTGATGACGGCGCCGGCGCCGGCGATCTCGCGCTTGAGCGTGGCGGGCTCGCGGTTCGTGGCGAGGCGCGGCTCGATGCCGGCGTGTCGCAGCGCCTCGAAGCCGGCGGGGTGGATCGGCTGCAGGATCAGGCTATAGGGCATGGGCGCAGTGCCGCTCATGCCGGTACGCGCGTCATGGCGCGCGGCAGCGTGCCGAGCACCCGGCAGCCGCTTTCGGTCACCACGACGGTCTCGCTGACGCCGACGGTGAAGGCGCCGAAGACGCGCAGCGCCGGGAAGACGTGGAACACCATGCCCGGCTCCAGCGGCCGCGTGATGCCGGCATTGAGCCCGAGGATGGCGCCTTCGCCCCAGTCGGGCGCAAACGCGATGCCCATCCCGTAGCCGGCACGCTTGCGGAAATTGTCGGTGAAGCCGTGCCGGTCGACGACGCACTGGCAGGCGAGGTGGGGCGCCTCGCACGGCACGCCGGGGCGGATCGCCGCGAGTGCGGCGTCGAGCGCCTCCTCGCAGGTTTCCATCATTGACGCGGCTTCGGGCGGCACGGCGCCGACCCAGGCCAGGCGCATCAGCGCGGCGTGGTAGCGGTCGTGGCAGGCGGCCATCTCGACGAACACCGGGTCGCCGGCCTCGACGCGGCGGCGGCGCCAGGTGGCGTGCGGCACGCCGCTGCGCGGGCCGCTGGAGACGAGCGGCTCCATGCCGAGATATTCCGAACCCGCGGCGACCGCGGCGGCGAACATCGCGGCGGCGACGTCGTTCTCGGACGCGCCGACGGCGACCGCGGCGAGGCCGGCGCGGAGGCCCGCGTCGACATAGGCGGCGGCCCGCTCCAGCTTCTCGACCTCGAGCGGCGACTTGACGGCCCTGAGGTCCTCGACGATGCCGGCGGCGTCCTCGACCGGGCCGAGCGCCGCGATGAGCCGCTCATAGGTGGCGATGGGGAGGAACCAGCCGCGCTTGTCGATCGCCACGCGCTTGCCCGCGAGCCCGCGTCGGCGGACGACGTCGACGAGCAGGGCGACGGGGTCGTCGCTATCCTGATATATTTCAGTGGCCTCGATGAAAGTATTCGAGACGAAGTTGAAGAGCTCGAGCTGCCGCAGCACGAAGCACGGCTCGCCGTCGACCGGCAGCACTAGCGCCTGCAGGGCGAAGTAGCCGGGCGTCTGCTGGCCGGTCAGGTAGAAGATGTTCTCCGGCCCGGTGACGACGATGGCGTCGAGGCCGCGACGGACGAGCGTTTCCCGCACGCGGCGGATGCGCCCGTCGTATTCGGCCTTCGGGAAGGCCGACTGCGATCCCTGGATCACGCCGCCGAGCATGCTCATCGGACCGTCTCCGTGAAGCGGCGAGGGCGCGTCGTCATTCGGACGATGCCAGCAGGGCGAGCGCCACGTCGCGGTAGATCAGGCTCGCGGCGATGAACTCGTCGACGGGAACGAACTCGTCCGGCTTGTGGGCGACGGTGAGCGAACCCGGCCCGATGACGACGCCGTCGGCGCCGAGGCTTCTGAAATGCACGAGGTCGCAGGCGCCCTGGAAGCCGAATGGGCCGGGCACGCGGTTGCCGTGACGCGCGCAGGCGGCGAGGGCGGCGGCGATGATCGGCCGATCGTCTGAGGTCTCGGCGCCGCCGCCGGTGGTCGGGCGCCACGCGACGATCTCTGCGCGCACGCCGAAGCGGGCGTGGGCGTCGGCGAGCAGGCCGGCGATCTCCGCCTTCACGGTGTCCTCGTCCTCGCCCGGCAGCGTGCGGCGGTCGAGCAGCAGGTCGCAGCGGTCGGGCAACACGTTGTCGGCGATGCCGGCGTCGATGCGGGTTATCGTCAGGCTCGCCGGGCCGAGCAGGTCGTGACGGCGGAGACGGACGGTGGTCTCGTGGAATTGCTCGACGAGGCCGACCAGCCGGGCCGCGCGATAGATCGCGTTGTCGCCGCGCTCCGGCGCGCCGGAATGGGCGGCAACGCCGTGCACGCGAACGAGCGGGCGGAGGCTGCCCTTGTGAGCGGTGACGGTGGCGTTCGAGGTCGGTTCGCCGACGACGGCGATATCGACCTTCGGCCGGCCGGCGGCGAAGTGCTTCGCGCCTTCGCTCGCCACCTCCTCGTCGGCGACGAAGACGCCGAGGAGGGTGCCGCTCCAAAGTTCGCGCCCGGCCGCCAGCATGCGCATCGCCTCGAGCATCGCGGCGAGCGGGCCCTTGCAGTCGCAGGCGCCGCGGCCATAGAGGCGGCCCTCGTGCTCCCGGAGCGTGAACGGGTCCGAGGACCAGCCGTCGCCCGCCGGCACGACGTCGAGGTGGGTGTTGAAGGCGAACACCGGACCGGGACCGTTGGCGAGCCGCGCCACGACGTTCGCGCGGCCGGGACGATACCCGTCGATGTCGACGTCGAAGCCCGCTGCCTGCAGCCAGCCGCCGACGAGCCGCGCCGCCTCGATCTCGCGGCCGGGCGGGTTCTGGCTGTCGACGGCGACGAGGGCGGCGAGCTCACGCTTCATCCGCGCCGCGTCGGGCATCGTCGTCTGGGTGGGCATCGGCGGCGACGCTCAGCCGGCGAGCTTGCGCTCGAGGCGGGCCATCAGTTCGCCGATCTCCTGGTGGTCGCGAGGGCCGAGCTTCGGTCCCGGATGGCGGGTGGCGGCGCACCGGATGGCGCCGCGGCGGCGCAGCACCTCCTTGCGGACGGCGAGGCCGAAGCCGAGCTGCTGCTCGTGGCGCAGCATCGGCAGATAGAGGTCGAACAGGTCCTCCGCCGCCTCGGCATCGCCGGCGAAGAAGCGCTCGCAGACGCCGACCAGCATCTCCGGATAGGCGAAGCCGGTCATCGCGCCGTCGGCGCCGCGCCTGAGTTCCTGCGGCAGATAGAGCCCGCCATTGCCGACGAGGATGCTGACCCGCCGGCCCTCGCCCTTGTCGGAGCGCTCGCGGATGCGGGTGATCTTCGGCAGGCCCGAGCCCTCCTCGTGCTTCAGCATGACGAAGTTCGGGAAGGCGTCGGTCAGCCGGTGCAGGGCGGCGACCGAGGTGACGGTGTGGGTGCTCTGCGGATAGTCCTGGTAGCAGACGGGCACGTCCGCCCCGAGGCTCGACAGCACCGGCTCCCAGTAGGACCAGATTTGGTCGTCGGTTGACAGGTAGGGCGGCGGCGCGATCATCAGACCCGCCGCGCCGAGGTCCATCGCCTCCTTCGCGAAGCGCACGAGGTTGGCGGTGCCGGGGTTGCTGGCGCCGACGACCACAGGCTTGCGGCCGCCGACGCGCTTCATGACGTGCTCGAGGAAGCCGCGCGACTCGGTCGGCGACAGCTTCGGCGCCTCGCCGAGCACGCCGAGGATGGTGATGCCGGTCACCCCCTTCTCGAAGAAGAAGTCGATCAGCGTGTCCGTGCTCGCGAAGTCGATCTCGCCGGTCTCGGTAAAGGGGGTCGGCGAGATGATATAGACGCCTTTCGTCAGTTCGCTGATCTTCTCGGGCGGCATACTGGCGTTCCTCAGATGGCGCGGAGCTTCTCGATGATGCTCAGCTTGACGTTCTCGATGTGGGTCTGGATACCGGCGCGGGCCGCGTCGCGGTCGTTGCGGCGGAGCGCGTCGATGATCGCGAGGTGCTCGCGGTGGCCGATCTCGAAGCGCTCGGGCACGCGGTCCATGTTGAACATGTGGGTCTTCAGGCGGAGGTCGAGGATCATCTTGGCGAGCACGGCGTTGCCGCTGCGGTCGGCGATCATGCGGTGCAGGCGATTGTCGACATCCCAGTCCTCGTCGGCGCTCGGCTCGCTCTTGGCGAGCAGCCCGTGGATCGCCTCTTCCGTTGCGTCGAGTTCGGGGACGGGAATGCGGCCGGTGGCGAGGCCGACGCTTTCCGTCTCGAGGATCTGGCGCACGTAGAGGGTCTCGATCAGCTCGCGGGTCGAAAACTCCTTCACCACCAGCACGCGGCCGGACATGCGGGTGATGAAACCCTCGCTCTCCAGCCGATTGAGGGCATCGCGAACCGGCGTGCGCGACATGTCGAGCGTTTCGGCGAGCCGCCGCTCCTGCAGCACCGACCCGACCGGGATCTGCCGCCGGATCAGCCGGTCGAGCAGCGCGTTGTAGGCGGTCTGGCCGAGGCTCGCCTCGCGCTCGTCCATCGGCTCCGCCACGCGCTTCTCCTCGGCTCTCATGGTGTGCTTTGGCTCTGACGGCTGCGGGCAAGACTGGCGGGGGTGTCCGGGTCGCGCCCGGCCGCGCAGCGGCGGCCGGACCGTCTCTTCGAGGGCGATCAGGCGATCGCGGACCGCGAGCCTCAGAACTGGCTGCGGATGGGGTCCTTCGGGGCCGGCGAGTAGCCGACCAGCGGCTCCGTCAGCTTGGCGTAGGTGCCGTCGGCGACCATGTCGGCGAGCGCCTTGTTGACCGCCTTGACGAGGTTCGGCTTGCCCTTCTTGAAGGGGAAGCCCTTCTGCACGTGGCTCACGTACTCCTCGACCAGCACGAGCGGCAGCTTCGATTCCTGGATGGCGTAGGCGGCGGCGATCGAGTCGGTGATGACGGCGTCGACGCCGCCGTTGACGAGGTCCTGCAAGGCGTCGGACTCGGCCTTGTAGGATTTCACGGTGGCGCCGCGCTCCTCGGCGAGTTTCTGCCATGTCGAGGCGACGAGCACGCCGACGGTGCGGTCCTTGATGTCGGCTGGCGTCTTGATGTCGGAGCCTTCCTTGACGACGACGCGGCCGCCGGACTCGAGCCAGCCGTCGGCGAACGTCACCTGCTTCTGGCGCTCGGCGGTGATGTCCATGGCGTCGGAGGCGAAGTCGTACTGGTCGGCGGCGAGGCCGACGAGCAGAGCCTCCCACTTGATGATCACCGGCTCGTACTCGACACCGAGCCGCCTGGCGATCTCCTTGCCGACGCGGATCTCGAGGCCGTCGAGCTGGCCGTCGGGCGAGCGCATGCTGAACGGCGGGTAGGTGCCCTCGGTGGCGACCAGGATCTTGCCCGGCTGCAGGAGTTCGAGCTCCTGGGCGGTGGCCGGCCCGGCAATGAGGCCGCCGACGAGTGCGGCGGCGAGAACGAGATGTTTCAGGCGCATCTGGATGGTCCCCTCTGTCGTTAGCGGTCTACACGCGTCTTCGACGGACCCGCGCGCGCGGTTCCGGCCTTTCCGTGAGGGAGGACGCCGCGGTCACTTCGCGGCGTGCGGCCTCAGGATTTCGTCTCGGCGCGGAGCGCCAGGAACTCGGCGAGCACGGTGGCGGCGACGAGCGCCGTCGTCTGGGCCGGCTGGTCGAACATCGGGTTCAATTCGACGACGTCGCAGCCGACGAGCTGGATGTCGTGCAGGCGGCGGATCAGCTCGAACGTCTCGCGGGTGCTTGGACCGCCGGCCTCCGGCGTCTGCACGGCGGGGGCGAACGCCGGGTCGATGAAGTCGAGGTCGAAGGTGACATAGGCCGGCCGGCCGGCGGTGCGCGCCGCGATGCGGTCGGCCAGTGCCGCCATGCCCATCTCGAACATCTCGTCGGTGGTGACGACGTCGTAGCCGAGGTCGGTCGACTGGCTGAGGTCGGTCGGCGAGAACAGCGAGCCGCGCATGCCGAGCTGGATCGACACGGCCGGGTCGACGATGCCTTCCTCGACGGCGCGGCGGAACGGCGTGCCGGCACTGTACTTCTTGCCGGCGAAATACTTGTCCCAGGTGTCGCTATGGGAATCGAAGTGGACGAGGGCGAGCGGCCCGTGCTTCGAGGCCACCGCGCGGAGTGCTGCGAGCGTGACGGAATGGTCGCCGCCGATGCCGAACGGCGTCACGCCGGCGTCGACCAGGCTGCGGACCGACGCCTCCAGGCGTTCCAGCGACTCCATCAGGTAGCCCGGCACGACGGCGGCATCGCCGACGTCGGCGACGGCAAGGCGTTCGAAGACGTTGATCCCGCCGCGATAGGGGTTGATCGGCCGCAGCATCACCGACATCGCCCGGACCGCGTTCGGCGCGAAGCGGGCGCCGGTGCGGTAGGGGCCGCCGGAATCCGAAGGCAGGCCGATCACCGCCGCGTCGAGGCCGGAGAGCGAGGTCGCGAGCGGCAGCCGCATGAAGGTCGGCACGCCGCAGAAGCGGGGCGTTTCCAGGGAGTCGATCGGCAGCACGCTCATCGCGGGGTCCTGTTCAGGCGTAGCGGCCGTAGTGGCGTTCCAGGCGCGAGGCCGCCTGCGACAGCACCGTCGTCATCACGAGATAGATGACCGCCGTGGCGATGTAGAACTCGAATGGGCGGAACGTCGTCGCGATGATTGTCTGGGAATAGAGCGTCAGTTCGACCACCGTGATGGTCGACAACAGCGAGGTGTTCTTCAGCATCGTGATCGCCTCGTTGGTGACGGGCGGCAGGATGACGCGGAAGACCTGGGGCATGATGATGCGCGACATCACCTGGAAGCGGCTCATGCCGAGCGCCTCGGACGATTCCATCTGTCCCTTGGGGATCGCCGAGAGGCCGGCGCGGACGATCTCGGCGATGTAGGCGCCGCCGTTGAAGCCGAGCGCCAGCACGCCGGCGACGAACGGCGACAGGCGGATGCCGAGCTGCGGCAGGCCGAAATAGACGATGAAGATCTGGATGAGCGTCGGCGTGCCGCGGATGAACCAGATGTAGAAGGTCGCCGACTGGCGCAGGATGGCGAAGCGCGAGGCCTTGCCAAGCGCCGCGACGAGCCCGCACACCCAGCTGACCAGGATGGTCAGCACGGTGATGACGAAGACGAGCCACGAGGCGGACAGGAAGCCCGGCACATAGGGCGCGAAGTTCACCCACCACTCGCCGATGTTCATGCTTCACCTGCCGTGCGGAGGGGGAGCGCCACGAGGTCTTCGGCCGCGACGTGCTCGTGCAGCACGCGCTTCAGGAACTGCCGGAGCCGGTCGCTCTTCGGGTCGCGCAGCACCTCGCGCGGCGGGCCGTCTTCCTCGACCACGCCGCTGTCGAAGAAGATCGTGCGGGTGCTGACCTCGCGGGCAAAGCCGATCTCGTGGGTGACGACCAGCATCGTCATGCCCTCGGCGGCGAGCGAGGCCATCAGCGCCAGCACCTCGCCGACGAGCTCGGGATCGAGGGCGGAGGTCACCTCGTCGAACAGCATCAGCTTCGGGGCCATGGCGAGCGCCCGGACGATCGCCACCCGCTGCTGCTGGCCGCCGGACAGGCGCGACGGGTAGGCGTGGCGCTTCTCGGCAAGGCCGATGCGGGCGAGCAACGTCTCGGCGTTGGCGATCGCCTCCGCCTTCGGCTGCTTCTTCACGCGGACCGGCGCCTCGATGACGTTTTCCAGCACCGTCAAATGCGGCCAGAGATTGTAGCTCTGGAACACCATGCCGATGCGGGTGCGCAACTCGCGCAGCTGCCGTGGTGTCGGGCGGCGCGCCGGCTGCTCGAAATCGAAGGCGAAGTCGCCGAACGCGAGCGTGCCGGCATTCGGCATCTCCAGCATGTTGATGCAGCGCAGGAACGTGCTCTTGCCGGAGCCGCTGGCGCCGATCACCGAGACGACCTCGCCGGGATGCACGTCGACCGAGATGCCCTTCAGTACCTCGTGGGCGCCGAAGCTCTTGCGCAGATTGCGGATCGCGATGAGCGGCGCACCGCCCATCAGGCCGCTCCGGCCGGGGCGAGGATCTCGATCAGGCAGTCGCGCGGCGTGCGGTCCGGTCCGTTGATGGTGGTGACGTCCTGCGGGCAGCAGGAGAAGGCGAGCACGGCGTCGACCTCCGCCTTCAGCACGATGTGCGCGCCCGGCTTCGAGGTCGGCAGCAGCCGCTCGATCGAGCCGTCGCCATGCACATGCACGCTCATGAAGAGGTTCACCGGGGCGGGCGTGAACGGCAGCGACAGCGACAGCTCTCCGAGCGCCTCGTGCAGGTTGTCGGCGCAGCTGCGGTGGTAGCCCTTCACGCCGAGCTGCCGGTAGATGTCGGCGTTGCAGGCGCACAAGAGCGTGTCGTGCTTCCCGGCCGAGGTGTCCTCGACCATCTTGACCAGCGGCCGGCGGTGGTTGCTGACGAGCGCCGTCTCCATGGTCGCGAAGACCATGCTGTTGAACGAGCGGAAGTTGTCCATCGACAGGAATTCGGTCATGTCGCCGTCGGCGAAGGCCCAGAAGTCCACCGCCTGCGTGCCGTAGGGATTGGTCACACGCAGGTGCTGGCCGGCGGAAAGTCGCACGGCCTTGCCGTGGCTCGCCGCAAGCACGATCGATTCCGTCACGTCGAATGTCATCGGTGCTGATCCCAACCGTGCAGGAGGCAAGGCGTCGATCCGTGTCTCGGACATCGCGCCGCGGGCGTGTCCAAAGCCGGCGCCGCCTCATCCGGCGGCGCCGCCCCGCGGCTCCTGGCGCCTCGATACCCCTTGAAGTTCTTTGGTATACCAAGGGAATGCAAGTGGAATTTTTCGGCACCGGATGCCCAAATTCTCGGCGGAGTCGCCTTGGGAGCGGAGCGGTGGTCGGGGTAAGGTCGCCGCGGACGAGCCGGCCGGCCGCGTCGTCGTTTCCGTCCCCCGGCCGGGTGCGGGACCGGGGCCGGCGCTGGCACGCATCTGGAATACCGCGCGGCGGTGGGCGAGCGTCGGAGTGGACCGTCGGTGAACATGGCGTTGGCAGACCCTGCGGCGTTCCGTTTCCTCGATGCCGGCGAGGGCGGCCTGGTGGTCGAACTCGGCGATGAGATCAGCGAGGCGGTCAACGCGCGCGTCGTGGCGCTTGCCGATGCGCTGGGGGCGCTCGCGCTGCCGGGCGTGCAGGAGATCGTGCCGACCTACCGCTCGCTGCTCGTGCTGTTCGATCCGCTGGAACTGCCGCGTGCGACTTTGCGCGAGAAGATCGCGGCGCTCTGGCCGCCGTCGCACGCCGCCGGCCGCCGGCATGCGCGCTGGCGGGTGCCGGTGCGTTATGGAGGCGAGCATGGCGTCGACCTCGAGGCCGTCGCCGCCCAGCACGGACTGACGGCCGACGAGGTGGTGGCGCTGCATGCCGGCGCCGACTACCGCGTCTACATGCTCGGCTTCATGCCGGGCTTCGTCTATCTCGGCGGCCTGCCAGCGCGCCTCCACACCGGCCGGCGGCACGACCCGCGGATGCGGACGCCGGTGCGCAGCATTTCGATCGGTGGCATCCAGGCCGGCATCTCGCCGCCGATCGAGGTGCCGAGCGGCTGGCACCTGCTCGGCCAGACGCCGGTGCGCTCCTATGATCCGCGGCGCGCCGAGCGGCCATTCCTGTTCGAGGCCGGCGACAGCGTGTGCTTCGAGCCGGTGACGGAAGCGGAGTACGACGAGATGTGTGCAGCGGCAGAAGCGGGCGACGTGGTTGCCGTGCGGGAGGACGCCGGTGGCTGACCATCTTCTCGTCGTGCGCGGCGGGCTGTTCTCGACGCTGCAGGACTTCGGCCGCTTCGGCTACCAGCGCTTCGGCATCTCGGCCTCCGGCGCGATGGACACGGTGGCGATGCGGATCGCCAACGCGCTGGTCGGCAACGCGCCGGGCACGGCGGTCGTCGAGATGACGATGCTCGGGCTCGCCGCCACGGTCGAAGCCGGCGGCTGCCGCGTCGCCGTCGCCGGGGCGGACCTCGCGGTCGCCATCAACGGCCGGCCGGCGGAGGCGTGGCGCAGCTACGACCTTTCGCGCGGCGACCGGCTGGAGATCGGCGCGGCGCGAGCCGGGATGCGGGGCTACCTGGCGGTCGCCGGCGGGTTCGCCATCGCGCCGACGCTCGGCAGCCTGTCGACGCATTCCCGCTCGGCGATCGGCGGCCTCGACGGGCGCGCCCTGCAGGCGGGCGACCGGCTGCCGCTCGCCGGCGCGGCCGCGTCCGGTCTACTGCTCATGCTCGAGCCGGCCGACCGGCCGCGCACCGATGGCCCAATCCGCGTGGTGCTCGGGCCGCAGCAGGACGCCTTCACGCCGGCCGGCATCGAGACCTTCCTCGGCTCCGCCTATAGGGTGACCGCGAAGGCCGACCGGATGGGGTGCCAGCTCGAGGGGCCGAAGATCGAGCACGCGGCCGGCTTCAACATCGTCTCGGACGGCATCATGAACGGCAGCATCCAGGTGCCGGGGCAGGGGATGCCGATCGTGCTGCTCGCCGACCGCCAGTCGACCGGCGGCTACCCGAAGATCGCCACCGTGATCGGCCCCGACCTGCACCGTCTCGGCCAGCGGCGGCCGGGCGACGAGGTCCGCTTCGCATGCGTGACGATCGAGGAGGCGGAGGCGATCGCGGCGGCGCATCGGGCGGCGATGCAGGGGATCCCGGCGACGCTGCGGCCGGTCGCGGAGGTGCCCGCGCTGACCTCCGAGCGCCTGCTGTCGGCCAACCTCGTCAGCGGCGTCGTATCGGCATGACGGCGGCCCTATCCTTCAGCGCATCGGAGAGCGCATGACGACGATCGATCTCAACTGCGACATGGGCGAGGGCTTTGGCGTCTACGAGATCGGCGACGACGAGGCGATGCTCGACGTCGTGACGTCCGCCAACATCGCCTGCGGCTTCCACGCCGGCGACCCGCTGGTGATGGCGAAGACGCTCGCCGCCGCCGCCGCGAAGGGCGTCGGCGCCGGCGCCCATCCGAGCTTCTTCGACCTCTGGGGCTTCGGCCGCCGGCCGATCCTCGGCGAGCGCCCGTCCGACGTGGAGAAGCAGATCGTCTACCAGATCGGTGCGCTCGCGGCGCTCGCCCACGCGGCGGGCGGGCGGCTCGGCCACGTGAAGACGCACGGCTCGCTCGGCAACATCGCCCACGAGGACATCGATCTGGCGCGGGCGGTGGCGCGGGCGGTGAAGTCGGTCGATCCCGACTACATCCTGGTGGTGATGCCGGGTCTGGCGCTGGAGAAGGCGGGCGAGGAGCTCGGCCTGCGCATGGCGCGCGAGATCTACGCCGACCGCGCCTACGCCGACACCGGCAACCTCGTCTCGCGCAAGCTCGAGGGGGCGGTCATCCACGACGCGGCGGAAGCGGCCGAGCGGGTGCTGCGGATGGTCGAGGACCGCGAGCTCCTGACGAGCAGCGGCAGGCGCATGCCGCTCAGCGTCGACACCGTCTGCGTGCACGGCGACACGCCGGGCGCGGTGGCAATGGCGCGGGCGGTGCGGGCGAAGCTGGAGGCGGCGGGCGTGTCGGTGCTGCCGATGGCGGAGTGGGTGTGACCGAACGATCGGGGAGGGGAGCGGACATGGACAAGTTCACTGGCGGCTGTCTGTGCGGCGACGTCCGCTTCGTGGCGTCGGGGCGCCCGTACCGGGTCGGCATCTGTCACTGCCTCGACTGCCGCAAGCATCACGGCGCGCTCTTTCACGCCTCGGCGATCTTTCCGGCGGACGCGGTGGCGGTCGAGGGCGAGACGCACGCGTTCGCCGGCCGGCACTTCTGCCCGCGGTGCGGCTCGTCGGTCTTCGGGCGCAGCGGCGACGAGATCGAGGTGAACCTCGGCGCTCTCGACGCGCCTGATCAGTTCCGACCGTCCTACGAGCTGTGGACCGCGCGTCGCGAGGCCTGGCTGCCGGCGTTTCCGGTCGCGCGGCGATACGAGCGGGATCGCGACGCGGTGAGGCGGGGCGAGGAGTAGGTCGGATGCGCGGCGAGCCCAAATCGCTGGCCCTATGCTTCGTCATCCGCCGATCGGCAGTAGTGGTTCTGCGTAGCGTGTAGTCGATGAGACCCGGAGCGCTTGCGAAGTATAGGTGCGCGAGCCTACTGTTCGCCGCGTCTGCATTGGAATGAGCGAGCCGCCGCAGCCAGTGTGTGCCGTCGTCAGCGACATGAACGCCGTGCTGCCACCATTCGGCCGCCATTGCTTTCGGGAGGGGGAATGTCTGATCCGCTGCCGAGGGACGGTGACGTCTATAGCTTTCGCACGGCCCCATATTCCGAGTTCGCGCCCAGCTGCACCCACCGTTATGGGGCCGTCAAAATACTGGGGATGAACAAATCTCTATTGATCGTAGCCACCCTGGATATTGTGCAGTCGACGCCGCCATCTCTGAGCGATGCCCTGGTTTGCGGTATCCTGCGCGAGCGGCGGTTTTTTCATACGGGCAAGCAGGCTGTGTGGGGAGTTGATATCAAAGACTGGAGCGCGACCGCACTCGACGAAATGACTTATCTGGGAGTAGCCCCGATTGGAAAGGAAGACGTGGAGTTGGTCTACAAGTATTTCCACTACCTGCCTGGATCGAGATTTTCCTCGCTTGAGTCCGCAAGCATTGCGGTGGAAGGCGAGTGGCGTTGGGCCAATGACCATGATGCCTTGGTCGCGGAAGTGGAGCTCGTCACTGCGCAATAGGCAGAGAGACGTGCAGTCGCAGAGCAAAGATTGAAGAGTCGATTGCGACGACTCACCTGGGAGCAACTGCTGAGCGAGACGCCGTTCCAACAATGGGCAGTCTCAGCTCCGACTCCGCCCGCGGAATTCACGCAAAGAGCGCGCGATGTCATCCACGATGCTTGTCGGGCGCTACAGGAACTTGGTGAAAAGCCACGGCGGGCCGATGTGCGCAGAGTGCTGCGAGACTGTGTGGAATGGTTCAACAAAACTGACGCGCAGGAGGGCCACGTGATCGAATCGCAGGAGCGAGACGATATATGCGCGGTTCTTGAAGAGATGGCCTACGTATCCCGGCAAAAGTCGCTCATGGAAGAAGTCGGCGAGTGGCGAAGCTGGTGATCGTCCGCGGCCACAAACAATGCAAGGGCGTCAGCACGGCTCACACCGATGGCTTGCACTCATCCTCGCCCAAATCAAGTGTGGCTATGCGCAAGGAAATTTGGCGCGCCCGGAACGATTCGAACGTCCGACCCCCAGATTCGTAGTCTGGTGCTCTATCCAGCTGAGCTACGGGCGCGTGGCCGGCGGCGGGTCCGTGCGGATCGCCGCGGCGGGATCGAAATAGCCGCATCGGCGCGGCATTGCAAGGGTGTGACGGTCACGCCGTCCACAGCATCCGCGAGCGGGGTGGAGGAGGCGCGCTTCGGCTGTCGCCGCGCGCCCAAGGACGAGGCCGGCTCCGGCTGGCGAAACGCGCAGCGTCTCGCCGTTGCCCGCCACGCCGTCGACGCGGCGCCATTGCCTCCGCGCGCCGCGGCCCGGAGCAGACGCCTTCGCGGACCGTCCACCTCACGCCAGCCGCAGGTACCACGCGTAGTCACGGTCGCTGACCTCGGCGAAGAAGCGGTCGCATTCCGCTTCCTTCACCGTCAGGAAGACGTCGTGGAAGCGCGCACCCAGCCGGCGCGGTAGCACCTCCGACTTGCGGGCGCGGGCGAGCGCGTCGGGCCAGTGGCGCGGCAGGCTGGGGGCGATCTGGGCGTAGCCGTTGCCAGTGATCGGCGCCGATGGCTCGAGACCCGCCTCGACGCCTTCCAGCATGCCGGCGAGCACGGCGGCGAGCGCCACGTAGGGGTTGGCGTCGGCGCCGCAGACGCGGTGCTCGAGATGGCGGGCGGCCGGCGGGCCGGCGGTGACGCGGATCGGCACCGAGCGGTTGTCGATCGCCCAGGCGGGGCCGACCGGGGCGTAGGAGTTGGCGCGGAAGCGGCGGTAGCTGTTGGCGTTCGGCGCGAACAGCGCCATGCCCTCGGCCATCGTCGCCTCGAGGCCCGCGATGGCGGAGCGCAAGAGCGCGTTGCCCTCCGGCTCCTCGCCGGCGAACAGGTTGCGGCCGGCCTCGTCGGCGAAGGATACGTGCAGGTGCATGCCGGAGCCGGCGCGGTCGGCGTAGGGCTTGGCCATGAACGTCGCCGCATAGCCGTGCCTCTCCGCCACCGCCTTGACGAGGCGCTTCCACAGGATCGCGTCGTCGCAGGCCCGCAGCGCATCGGCACGGTGCTCGAGGACGATCTCGAGCTGGCCGGGGGAATATTCCGAGATCAGCGTGCGCGCCGGCAGGCCGGTCGCCTCGGCGCACGCGTAGACGTCGTCGAGGAAGGGCGCGAAGTCCGACAGGTCCTGCATCAGGTAGGCCTGCAGGTCGGCCTGGCGGAAGCCGTTCGGCGCCGTCGGCGGTTCGGCCCGCAGCGCGGCGGCGGCGTCGCCGTCGAGGAGGTAGAACTCGAGCTCGACCGCCGTCACCGGGTGGAGGCCGTGCGCCTTGCAGGCAGCCACGACGCGGGCGAGGGCGTGGCGCGGGTCGGCGTCGGTCGGGCTGCCGTCGCGCTCAAAGGAGGTGAGGATCAGCTGAGCCGTCGGGCTATCGCGCCACGGCACCGGCGAGAGCGTGCCGGCGACTGGCCGGCAGACGCGGTCGCTGTCGCCTTCCTCCCAGACGAGCCCGGTCTCCTCCACGTCGGCGCCGCGGATGTCGAGCGACAGGATCGAACAGGGCAGGGGGCGGCCGTTGCGGTAGGCGCCGAGGAGCTCCGGGCGGCGCAGGATCTTGCCGCGCTGCACGCCGGAGGGGTCGGTGAGGAAGGCCTCGAACTGGACGACGCCGGGATGCGCGGCGAGGAACGCCTCCGCCTCCGCGACATCGGCGATGAAGGACGGCAGAGCGTGCATGGGGCACCGGGGGGTCGGAACGGCCCGGCTCGGCCCGGGCGGCGGCGTCAGTGGCGGCGCAGGCCCCGTTCGCGGTAGCGGCCGTCCTGCAGGCCGTCGAACACCTCGTCGACCTGCGGATGGCGCACCGGCTCGCCCGATTCGTCGGGCAACAGGTTCTGCTCCGAGACGTAGGCGACGTACTCCGTCTCCGCATTCTCGGCGAACAGGTGGTAGTAGGGCTGGTCCTTCGTCGGCCGGATCTCCTCCGGGATCGACAGCCACCAGTCCTCGGTGTTGTTGAAGCTCGGATCGACATCGAAGACGACGCCGCGGAACGGGTAGAACCGGTGGCGGACGACCTGGCCGATGCCGAACTTGGCGGTGCGGTAGCTTTGCATGAATGCTCACGGCAGCGGGGGCGCGGCGGTGCGCCCCCGGTTCGTCGCCCGGCCGCCGTGATGCCCGCCGGGATGCGGCGAAGTCAAGCGGAAGCTTGCCCGGCGAGGTTTCCGCGCGGAGGTGGCGGACCGGCACGGGGCGATTGACCATCGCCGATCCGGGACGGACAAAGGGGCCGCGCGGCGCCGAGGATTTGGGCCGCATCGCAACCCAGTCCGGAGGAAGCCCACGATGGAGATCAGGCGCAGCGGCTCGCAGCCCTCGGCACGGGCACCGGCCGAATGGTTCACCGGCACGGTGCGGATGGACCCGCTGCTCACCCCCGTCGAACCGTCGCGCGTCGCCGCCGTGAGCGTCACCTTCGAGCCCGGCGCCCGCACCAACTGGCACACCCACCCGCTCGGCCAGACGCTGATCGTCACCGCCGGCTGCGGCTGGACGCAGCGCGAGGGCGGGCCGGTGGAGGTGATCCGCCCGGGCGACGTCGTCACCATCCCGCCCGGCGAGCGGCACTGGCACGGCGCCACCGCCACGACGGCGATGACCCACATCGCCATCCAGGAGAAGCTCGGCGACCGCACCACCGACTGGGCGGAGCCGGTGAACGACGCCGACTACGGAGCCTGAGGGCCGCCGAAACGCCGCAGGCAACCGTTCGCCGGGCCGCGCGTTGTCGTGGCGAACGGGTGCGAGGGGGCGGCGCGTATGCATGTCACGGTGGTTCTGAACACGGCGGCGGGGAGCCTGATCGGCGTCGACGACGCCGAGGCGTCGATCATCCGCGCCTTCGAGGAGGCCGGCGTCACCACCGACTTCGAGGTGGACGATGGCCGCGGCCTGGAGGAGCGCATGGATGCCGCGGTGGCGCGCGGCGCCGAGGCGCTCGTCGTCGGCGGCGGCGATGGCACGATCGCCTGCGCCGTGCAGCGCCTCGTCGGAACCAGCGTCGCGTTCGGCGTGCTGCCGCTCGGGACCGCCAACCTGTTCGCCAAGGATCTCGGCATGCCGCTCGACGTGCCAAGCGCCATCCGCGCCCTCGCCGGCGGCGTCGTCAAGGACATCGACGTCGGCGAGGTCAACGGCCACGCCTTCGTCTGCAACTCGGTGCTCGGTCTCGCCTCGCGGCTCGCCGAGCGGCGCGAGCGCCGGCGCGGCGCGTTCCGGCTGCGAGACTGGTGGTCGTTCCTGGTGTCTGCCCGGCGCGGACTGGTGCGCTATCCGGCGATGCGGCTCGAGATCGAGGCGGAGGGCCGGCGGCGGCGCATCCGGACGCGCGCGCTCGCCGTCGTCGACGGCGACTATGCGGAAGGGTTCGGGCGGATGTTCTCCCGCTCCGCGCTCGACGAGGGGCGCCTCGTGCTCTACGTCGCCGAGAGCCTGACGCCCTGGCGGGCGCTGGTGCTCGGCGCGCGCATGCTGCTCGGCAAGTGGCGCGATGCGCCCGAACTCACCCGACTGGAGGCCGACGCCTTCACCATCGACAGCCGGCGCCGCACCGTAAGGGTGATGAACGACGGCGAGACGCTGCTGTTGGCGCCGCCGCTTCGCTACCGCATCCGGCGCAAGGCGCTGCGGGTGATCGTTCCGGCGTCGACGGTGGAGCGCGAGGGGGAGACTGTTCCCGTTGCCGCCGCGGCGGAACCACGGGAGCCGGCCGAGGCGGGCTCCCCGCGCCTCGCGGCCTGAAGCCGGCGCGGATGCGACGGATCGCGCACGTTTCGGACCTGCATTTCGGACGCGTCGACGACGCGGTCGTGGAAGCCCTCGTCGACGAACTGAACGGGGATCGGCCGGATCTCGTGATCGTCAGCGGCGATCTCACCCAAGAAGCGCGGCGGGCCGAGTTCATCGCCGCCCGCCGCTTCCTCGACCGGCTCCGCTCGCCGTGGATCGCGGTTCCCGGCAACCACGACATCAGCCCTTACCATCTTGTGCAGCGCTTCCTCGACCCGTTCGCCCGTTTCCGCCGCCACATCTCGCCCGTCACCGAGCCGGTGTGGCAGGACGAGGAGATCGCGGTCGTCGGCGTCAACACCGCCCGCGCCATGCTGCTCGAGCTCAACTGGGCGCACGGCAGCCTCAGCCGCTCGCAGATCGAGCGGGCGGAGGCGCGCTTCGCCGCAATGCCGGCTTCGCTGTTCCGCATCGTCGTCGCCCACCATCCGTTCCTGCCGCCGAACGGCGAGCCGACGGTGCGCACCGTCGGCCGCTCCGCCGAAGCACTCGACCGCTTCCAACAGGTCGACGTGAAGCTTGCTTTGTCCGGCCACCTGCACCGCGGCTACGCGCGTTTCCTGGAGCCGGTGATCGCAGACGGCCAGATTGCCGCGGTGAAGGCGCGCGAGCCCGAACGGGCGGCGACGCGCTCGCTGCTCGCCGTGCAGGCGGCATCCGCCACCTCGACGCGTCTGCGCGGCGAGCCGAACGCCTACAACCGCATCCGCGTCGAGGATGGCCTCGCGGCGATCGAGCCGCGCATCTGGACGGGCAGGGGCTTTGAGAACGCCGAAAGCGCGCGGCTCGAGACGCGTCAGAACCCGTAGGCTGCCGCCAGGCCCGGGTCCCGCGCGGAAACCTGGCGGGCGAGGTCGACGATCAGCTTCGCCTGCTTCCAGGTTGCGTCGTCCTGCATCTTGCCGTCGATCAGCACCGCGCCGGTGCCGTCCGGCATCGCGTCGAGGATGCGCTTCGCCATCGCCACCTCCTCCGGCCGTGGGCTGAACACCTTCTTGGCGATGTCGATCTGGCTCGGGTGCAGCGACCAGGCGCCGACGCAGCCCATCAGGAAGGCATTGCGGAACTGCGCCTCGCAGGCGGCAGGGTCTGCGAAGTCGCCGAACGGCCCATAGAACGGCTTGATGCCGGCGCCGAGGCAGGCGTCGACCATCTTCGCCACCGTGTAGTGCCAGAGGTCCTGCTGGAAGGCCGTCCGCGGCGCATCGCCCGCGGCGTCGGCGAGCACGACATAGTCGGGATGGCCGCCGCCGACGCGCGTCGTCTTCATGCCGCGCGAGGCGGCGAGGTCGGCCGGGCCGAGGCTCATGCCGTGCATGCGCGGGCTCGCCGTGGCGATCGCCTCGACGTTCTTCACCCCCTCGGCCGTCTCCAGGATCGCGTGGATGAGGATCGGCTTCTTCACGCCGGCCTTGGCTTCCAGCTGCGCGAGCAACTGGTCGACATAGTGGATGTCCCACGGGCCCTGCACCTTGGGCACCATCACGACGTCGAGCTTGTCGCCGATCGCGCCGACGATCTCGATGACGTCTTCGAGCATCCACGGGCTGTCGAGCGCGTTGATGCGGGTCCAGAGACCGGTGTCGCCGAACTCGGTCGCCTTCGCCATCTCGATGAAGCCGCGTCGGGCGGCGAGCTTCTGGTCGGCGGGGATGGCGTCCTCGAGGTTGCCGAGCACGACGTCGACCTGGCGGGCGAGATCGGGCACCTTGGCCCGCAGCTTGTCGAGGTGCGGCGGCACGAAGTGGATCATCCGCTCGACGCGCACCGGCAGATCGCGCATCGGCGCCGGCGCGCCGATCGCCAGCGGCTGGTAGAAGGCGCGCGGTGTCTTCATCGGTCCGTCCCCCTGTCAGGCGCGGCGAGCCTCGCCGATCCTTCGCACCGGAACAAGTTCGACGGAAGCCGCAGGTGGGCCGGTCGCCGCGCGGTCCTCAGCCCTCCGGCCCGAGCGGCGGGCCGAGCAGGTCGCAGCGCCAGTGCTTGCACCACGCGTCCCGCCGGGCGGGATCGAGGACGCCGTCGACGAACATGCCGGCGAACTCGGTGAACATCGCGACCGAGTCCCAGCCCGGCACGATCAGCACGAGCTGCCGGGCGGGCTTGTCGGTGATGTTGCGGAAGGTATGCGGCGTGCCGCCAGGGATCGAGACGACGTCGCCGACCGTGGCGTGAAGGGTCTGCTCGCCGGCGCGATAGAGGTAGGTGCCCTCGAGCACGCGGAAGATCTCCGCCTCGTGGTGGCGATGCAGTGGTGGCCCGAAGCCCGGTTGGTTCACCGTCTCGATGATCGAGAAGCGGCCGCCGGTCGCCGTCGGCGGCAGCCGCTCGGTCACTTCGACGCCGATCACCGGGACGCTGACGCGCGGCGCGTCGGCGGCGGATTGGTCGAAAAAGAGGATTCCGGGCACGTCAGGATTCATTGGTCTCGCTCCCCCACCGGCTCGTCGGTGGTCGGGACCGCGGCGACCAGCGCCCTTCGCGCGCGCCGCCCCGACTGTTTCGTCTCCCACTTGCGGTGCGCCCACATCCACTGCTCGGGCGCCTCGCGGATCCACGCCTCGAACTGGGCGTGCATGGCCGCCGTCGTGGCGTGCACGTCGGCGGTGCGGTCGGCGGTGCGGCTGACCGGCACCTCCACCGCGTCGATGACGAAGCGGGTGCCGTCGAGCCGGCGGACGCGGCCGGCGATCATCGGCACGCCGCCGATCCGTGCCGCCATCGCCGGGAACGGGTTGGCGTAGGCGGGGCGACCGAAGAAGGGCACCTGGATGCCGGCCGATTCGCGCAGGTCGCCGAGGACCGCCACCACCTGGCCGCGCTTCACCCGGCCGAGCATCTGGCGGGCGGTGTTCGAGCCCTTCGGCAACAAGCCGCCCGGATAGAGCGGTGCGCGCAGCGCCTGCAGCCAGTCGTCGACGAGTGGATTGCGCAAGGTCTGGTAGACGCCGGTCGACGACAGCCTCGCTGCGTTGGCGGCCTGGATGACCACCTCCCAGTTGCCCATGTGCAGCGACACCAAAACGGCGCCGTCGCGGCCGCGCTCCAGCGTCGCGAGGCCCTCCGGCGACACCTCGAAACGCGACGGGTCGGCGACCAGACGGTCGAGCTGGATCGTCTCGGCGGTGACGCGACCGAGGTTGCCCCACATCTGCCGGGCGACCCAGCGGCGCTTTTCCGGCGGCATGTCCGGGAAGGCGTGGTCGAGGTGGTCGAGTGCCCGGGCGTGGCGCGGCAACAGCGGCGCGATCGCCCGCCACATCGCCGCCATCACGTCCGACGCGACGTCGACCGGCACGGCGCGCACCGCCCCGGTCGCCACCATCAGCGCCCCGAACTCGAGCCTGTGCAGCGCGCGGGTGACGATCGAGGGTGAGGCCTTGGTGTGGGTTTCGTCCATCATCCGACGTGGTTGCGGGGCGCCCTCGGCCCAAGGTCGCGTTGACCGGCGCGGCGATCCCCGATAGGCGACGGGGATATCGGCCGCGGCGCCGCGGCGCAATCCCGCCGCGAACGGAAGCCTTCCTCGCATGGCCCAGGTCCTGTCGCTGGCGCTGCCGTTCTTCGGGCTGATTTTCCTCGGCTACGGGTCCGGCAAGATCGTCCGCCTGCCGGACGTCGGGCTCGCCTGGCTGCAGTTCTTCGTCGTCTACCTCGCGCTGCCGGCGCTGTTTTTCCAGATGCTGTCGCAGACGCCGATCGAGGAGCTGGCGAACTGGCGCTTTGTCGCCACCACAACGGCGGCCACCGCCGTCGCCTTCGCGCTCGCCTTCGGCATCGGCATGCTGGCGACGCGCGGACGCATTCCGGAGGCGACCATCCAGGGCCTCGTCGGCGGCTATGCCAATGTCGGCTACATGGGGCCGGGATTGACGCTCGCCGCCCTCGGCCAGGCGGCCACCGTGCCGACGGCGCTGATCTTCTGCTTCGATTCGATGCTGCTGTTCACCCTCGTGCCGGTGCTGATGGCGGTCGGCGGTCGCGAGGGCGGTGGCGCCTGGGCGACGGTGAAGGTCTGCCTCAGGCGCATCTTCACGCACCCGTTCATTCTGGCGACGATCGCCGGGGTCGCGGCGGCGGCGATCGAGTTCCGCCCGCCGCAGGCGCTCGACCAGTTGCTCACCTACCTGCGCTCTGCCGCCGCGCCGTGCGCGCTGTTCGCGATGGGCGTGACGGCGGCGCTGCGGCCGATCCCGGGCGTGCCATGGGAGCTGCCGTTCCTGCTCGTCGTCAAGCTCGTACTGCACCCGGCGATGGTGCTCGGCCTGATGCTCGCCGTCGGCGGCTTCGCCACCACCTGGGTGGAGACGGCGGTGCTGATGGCCTCGCTGCCGCCCGCGGCGAACTGCTTCGTGTTGGCGAGCCAGTACCGCGTCTACGTCGAACGCGCCTCGAGCGCGGTCCTGCTCGGCACCGCCGCCTCGGTCGCCACCGTCACGCTGACGCTCTACCTGATCGCCGAGGACCTGCTGCCGATCCTGCGCTGATCACCGCAGGCCCAGGATCATCGTAGCCCCACCCGCGGCATGGCAGGCCCGAGCCCCTGGCGCATCGCGAAGCGCCGGATCGGGCCGACGCGGCCGGCGAGATAGAGCCCGGCGGCGCGGGCGAGCTGCACCGGCAGGAAGCCGGTGAGCAGCGAGCGGTCGAACAGGTCGACGGCCGCCGTCCGCATCGTCACGTCGCCGCGGCGCGCCCGATCGTAGGCGGCGAGCACGCCGTCGCCGCCGGGGTCGCCGCCGCGGGCCTGCGCCACGCAGCGGGCGAGTACCGCCACGTCGCGCAGACCGAGGTTCAGCCCCTGCGCGCCGATCGGCGGGAAGCGGTGCGCCGCCTCGCCGACGAGCGCGATGCGGCGGTCGGCGAAGCGCGCCGCGACGTGGCCGGCGAGCGGCAGTAACGCGCGCGGCCCGTCGACCGTCATCGCGCCGAGGATCGAATGGGCGCGCTTTTCGATCGCTGCCGCGAGCGCCGCGTCGTCGAGGGCTGCGAGCCGCTCAGCCGCCTCCGGCCGCTCCACCCAGACGAGGCTCGAGCGGCGGCCGGGCAGGGGCACGAGCGTGAACGGGCCGGCCGGCGTGTGGAACTCCGTCGACGCGTCGAAGTGCGGCGCGGTGTGCGCGAGCGTCGTCACCAGCGCGGTCTGGCGGTAGCGCCAGTCGCGCACCGCGACGCTCGCGGCGTCGCGGCAGGCAGACCCTGCGCCGTCGGCGGCGACGACCAGGCGGGCGGCGAGCCGCCATGGGCCGGCGTCGATCGCCACGGCCGCCGGACCCGGCACGATCGCATCGGCACGGGCCGGCACGCGGGCGAGCCGGGGGGCGCCGTCGACGGCTGCTGCCAGCGCGGCGTTCAGGGCCTCGTTCGGGATGTTGAAGCCGAACGCCTCGAGCCCGACCTCCGCCGCCGCGAAGCTCACCTCGGGCGCTCGCACCAGCCGCCCGGTGTCGTCGACGAGACGCATGGTTCTCAGCGGGGCTGCGGCGGCTGCCGCGCGCTCCCAGACACCGAGCGAGGAGAGCAGATCGATGGAGCCGGCGAGCAGCGCCGTGGTGCGCGCGTCCGCGGCCGGTGGCGGCGCCACCAGGGCCGTTTCCAGCCCGGTGGCGGCGAACGCCAGCGCCGCCGCCATACCGGTCGGTCCGCCACCGATCACTGCGACGTCGAAACCGTCGCGGCCGTCATTCATCGGTCCATGCTCCGCCCTGGCGCCCTTCTGCCAACATGGCGCGCCCGGCGCGGCTCTGCCAGCCGTCGGGGCCGGCCGATCGTCGCAGACGCGCGCGGCTGCGGCCTTGTGCCGACGCGCCGGCTGCGGCAACACTCGCCGGCCGGCAGAGGACGCACGGCGGGCCGATCGGGAGGGTGACTTGCGGAAGTGGATCGTCGGCGCCGTGTCCCTGCTCCTCGCGGCATCCCTGCCGGTGGCAGCGCAGCAGATCGAGCCGCAGAAATCGAGCCGCTTCCGCACGCTGCACACCTTCGAGCGCGGCCAGGGAGGCGCCGTCGAAGGCCGCTTGACCTACGATTCGAAGGACAATTTCCTGTTCGCCGCGCCGACGGCGTACGGCCAGGGCCGCGTCGGCACGCTGGTGAGGCTCGAGCCGAACGGCAAGCGGCTCAAGGTGCTGCATCAGTTCGATGCGAAGGAGGGTGGGCCGCCGGTCGGGCAGGTCGTCGTACACCCCGACAAGCGCCTGCTGCTCGGCGTGACGCGCGCCGGCGGCGACGCCGACGCCGGCATGATCTTCTCGGTGAAGCCCGACGGCACCGACTTCACCGTGCTGAAGAGCTTCGACGATCGCAGCGGCCGCGAGCCGCGCGGCGCCCCGGTGCTGTCGGAGAACGGCAAGCTGCTGTTCGGCACCACCAGCACCGGCGGCGAACATGGTGGCGGCACGGTGTGGCGCATCGGCTTCGACGGCGAGGGTTTCGTCGTCCTCCATCACTTCGGCCGGAAGGACACGGACCCGGCCACTCCGCTCGGCGGTCTGGCGCGCTCCAAGAAGGGCAGGACGCTGTTCGGTACCACGCGCGACGGCGGCCGGAATGGGCTCGGCACGATCTTCTCGATCTGGACGGACGGCACCCGCTTCGCGGTGCTGCACGAGTTCTCAGGCGGCAGGAAGGACGGCGCCTCGCCCGAGACCGCCGACCTGACCGTCAGCTACAAGGGTGGGCAGATCTATGGGACGACGCCCGCCGGGGGCGCGCGGGATCTCGGCATCGCCTATCGCATCCGCCCGGACGGCACCGGCTTCCTGGTGCTCCACTCGTTCGGGGCGTCGTCCGGCTCGGTTCCGACGGGGGGCATCGCCCAGGGCTTCGACGGGCTGACGCTCTACGGCACCACGTCCGAAGGCGGCGACCACAAGTCCGGCGTTCTGTATCAACTCCGCGCCAACGGCACGCGCTACAAGGTGCTGCACGACTTCGCGCCGATGTCCGGCGCATCACCGCTCGGCGGGCCGATCGTCAGCGCCAACGGCCGCCGCCTCTACGGCGCGACGAGTTCCGGGGGTGCGAAGGACGCGGGATCGATCTACGTCTACGACCTGTTCGACTGATCTTCCGCTCAGGGGCGGTGAACCCGTCGCCGCCGTCATGCGTTCGTGTCCGGCTGTCGTGCAAGACAGTTGATTTCCGGCGCCCGCGACTAGATTTTCCCCTGGGCCGGACGGCGCGCCTCCCCGCACTGCCGCCGGACCCCCGCCCTGGAGCAACCGATGTACGACTGGCTGTTCGAGCCTGCCACCCTCGCGAGCTTCGTCACGCTTACGATCATGGAGATCGTGCTCGGGATCGACAACATCGTCTTCCTGTCGGTGATCACCAGCAAGCTGAAGGACCCGGTGACGCGCAAGCGGGCCCGCCAGATCGGCCTCGGGCTGGCGCTCGTCTTCCGCATCGTCTTCCTGATGGCGATCACCTGGATCATCGGGCTGACGACGCCGGTGTTCACCGTGATGGACCACGCGGTGTCCTGGCGCGACCTGATCCTGATCGGCGGCGGGCTGTTCCTGCTCGTCAAGGGAACGCTGGAAATCCACAACGGCATCGAGGGCCACCACGAGGACGCCAATAGCGTCAAGGAGGCGAGCTTCGGTCTCGTCATCGCGCAGATCCTGATGATCGACCTCGTCTTCTCGATCGACTCGATCATCACGGCGATCGGTATGGCGGAGCACGTCGAGATCATGATCGCCGCGGTGATCATCTCGATGGGCGTGATGTACGTGGCGTCCGGGCCGGTGGCCGACTTCATCCACCGCCACCCGACGACCAAGATGCTGGCGCTCGCCTTCCTCTTGTTGATCGGCGTGGCGCTGATCGCCGACGGCATCGGCTTCCACATCCCGCGCGGCTACATCTACTTCTCGATGGCGTTTGCCGCCGGGGTCGAGGTGATCAACATCTTCGCCCGCAGCCGCCGTAGCCAGCCGAAGGCCGGCGATACGACGCACTGAAGCCGCGCCGGCGCGCCGCCTTGGCCGCGCGCCGGCGTCCCTGCTATCAGTCTCCGCGATGAGTCTGCTGCCGGGAGCGAAAGCGATGACCCACGCCATCCGCGTCCACGAGATCGGTGGACCCGAGGTCCTGCGCTACGATGAAGTGGCGGTCGGCGCGCCGGGTCCCGGCGAGGCGCGCGTCCGCCACACGGCGATCGGCGTTAACTTCATCGACACCTACTTCCGCTCCGGTCTCTACGGCGCTCCGGCCATGCCGTTCGTTCCGGGGGCGGAGGCGGCGGGCGTCGTCGAGGCCGTCGGCGCGGGTGTCACGAGCGTGAAACCGGGCGACCGCGTCGGCTACGTGGTGACGCTCGGCGGCTACGCCGGCGAGCGGCTGATCGCGGCCGACAAGCTCGTGAAGATCCCGGACGGCATCGACGACCGCGCCGCCGCGGCGATGCTGCTGAAGGGCATGACGGTGCGCGCCCTGCTGCGCGCCACCTACGTGGTGCGGCCGGAAACGGTGATGCTGATGCACGCGGCGGCCGGCGGCGTCGGCCTGCTGATGGGGCAGTGGGCGCGCCATCTCGGCGTCGGCACGATCATCGGCACCGTCGGCGGGCCGGAGAAGGTGAAGCTCGCCGCCGCCAGCGGCTACACTCACGTGATCGACTACCGCTCGGAGGACTTCGTCGCCAAGGTGAAGGAGATCACCGGCGGCCGCGGCGCCGACGTCGTCTACGACGCGGTCGGCAAGGACACCTTCCCGGGCTCGCTCGACTGCCTGAAGCCGCGCGGCACCTGGGTGTCGTTCGGCCAGGCCTCCGGCCCGGTGCCGCCGTTCCAGATCGGGTTGCTGTCGCAGAAGGGCTCGCTCTACGCCACGCGGCCGACGATCTTCGCCTATATCGGCACGCCCGCCGAACTCGAGGAGACCGCCGAGGACCTGTTCGACGTCGTCGCCTCGGGCGCCGTCTCCGTCTCGGCGCGCCAGGAGTATCCGCTCGCCGAAGCGGCGCAGGCGCACCGCGACCTCGAGGCGCGCAAGACCACCGGCGCGACGGTGCTGATCCCCTGACTATCGTGCGGTGAAGCGCGCGGCGTCTGCCGGCTTCCGCTCTGGCCTCCGATCTGCATACTTGGGAGGCATGCCCAAGCTGGCGCCGCGGCCGATCGGCCCGTCGTCCCCGCGGGCCGCGCCGAGATGGAGGTGGATTCGCGGATGGGTCGGCTGACGACGCACGTGCTCGATACCGCACGCGGACGACCCGCTGCCGGCCTCGCGGTGGAGCTCTGGGCGATCGAGGAGGGCCGGCGCCGCCTCGTCGGCACGGCGGTTACCAACGACGACGGCCGCCTCGACCGGCCGGCGCTCGAGGGCGACGCCTTCCGCCCCGGCATCTACGAACTCGTCTTCCACGCCGGCGACTACCTTCGCTCGCACGGCGCCGCGCTGCCCGAACCACTGTTCCTCGACGAAATCCCGATCCGCTTCGGCATCGCGGAGGACAGCCACTACCACGTGCCGCTGCTGCTCTCGCCGTTCGGCTACTCGACCTACAGGGGAAGCTGAGGCATGGCACGCAAGGCCATACGATTCCTGCGAAAAGGCCGCACCGTCGAGCTCAACGACGTCGGCCCGACGACGATGCTGCTCGACCATCTGCGTCTCGCCGAAGGCAGCGTCGGCACCAAGGAAGGCTGCAACGAGGGCGATTGCGGCGCCTGCACGGTGGCGATCGGCCGCGTGAAGGGTGGGCGCCTCGTCTACGAGCCGGTGAACGCCTGTATCCAGTTCGTCGGCATGGTCGACGGCGCCGAGGTGGTGACGGTGGAGGATCTCGCCTCCGGCGGCACGCTGCACCCCGTGCAGCGGGCGATGGTCGACCTGCACGGCTCGCAGTGCGGCTTCTGCACGCCGGGCTTCGTGATGTCGCTGTTCACGCTCTACCAGCGGGGCGTCGAGGCCGACCGCGACACGGTCTGCGACTGGATCGCCGGCAACCTCTGCCGCTGTACCGGCTACCGGCCGATCGTCGACGCTGCGCTGACGGCCTGCGCCGGCGCTCCCGCGGACGGCTTTGCGGCCCGCGCCGACGAGACTGCCGCGCGGTTGGCGGAACTCGACGACGGGTCCGACGTCTTCATCGGCGACGACACGCGCTTCTTCGCCGCGCCGGCCACGCTCGACGCGCTGTGCGCGCTGACGGAGCGCCATCCGGACGCGACGCTCGTCGCGGGCGCCACCGACGTCGGGCTGTGGGTGACGAAGCAGCTGCGCGACCTGGCGAAGATCATCTGGCTCGGCCGGGTGGCCGGGCTCGACGCGATCGAGAAAACCGAAAGCGGCATCCGCATCGGCGCCACCGCCACCTACGACGCGGCCGCGGCCACCGTCGCGGCGATCGACACGGACCTCGGCAATCTCTGGCGCCGCATCGGATCGAAGCAGGTGCGCGTCTCCGGCACGGTCGGCGGCAACATCGCCAACGGCTCGCCGATCGGCGACACGCCGCCGGCGCTGATCGCATTGGGCACGACGCTCGAACTGCGCAGAGGTCACACCATTCGTAGATTGCCGCTGGAGGACTTCTTCCTCGCCTACGGCCGCCAGGACCGCGCGCCGGGCGAGGTCGTCGTCGCCGTCGAGGTGCCGCGGCTCGGGCCGGCCGACGTGTTCCGCTGCTACAAGATCTCCAAGCGCTTCGACCAGGACATCTCCGCCGTGATGGCGGCGATCCGGCTGACGCTCGATGGCGACCGCATCGCGAGCGCCCGCGCAGCTTTCGGTGGTTTGGCCGGCGTACCGAAGCGGGCCGCGGCCGCGGAAGCGGTGCTGACGGGCGCGCGTCTCGGCGACCCGGCGCTGGCGCGGGCCGTCCGCGGCGCGCTCGCGGAGGATTTCCAGCCGCTCGACGACATGCGGGCGTCAGCCGCCTACCGGCTCGACGTCGCCGGTTCGCTGGTCGAGAAGGCGCTGATCGAGATCGGCGGCGCGCCAACGTCGGCGACCCGCGTCTTCGGCCTCAGGGAGGCCGTCGTTGCGCCCGCAGCCTGATCCCGTCGATTCCGCCGCGGCGGCGACGCCGCCGCTGAAGGTCGCTCGCCGCCCAGCACCGCACGACAGCGCCGAGAAGCACGTCGCCGGCGCCGCCCTCTACATCGACGACGTGCGGGAGCCCGCCGGCACGCTGCACGTCGTCCCCGGCTACGCTCCGAAGGCGGCGCGAGGAAGGATCCTGGCGGTCGACCTCGCGGCCGTGCGGGCCGCACCGGGCGTCGTCGCGGTGCTGACGAAGGACGACGTGCCGGGCCTCAACGACGTCTCGCCGGCGCACTCGCATGACGAGCCGGTGCTGGCCGACGGCATCATCCGCTTCCACGGCCAGCCGGTGTTCGCCGTCGTCGCCGAGACGCGCGAGGCGGCCCGCCGCGCCGCGAGGCTCGGCCGCATCGAGGTCGCGGCGGAGACGCCGGTGGTCACCGTCGACGAGGCGATCGCGAGCGGCCGCGAGGACGTGCTGCCGCCCTATCAGTTCGTGCGCGGCGACGTCGACGCCGACCTCGCCGCGGCACCGAGGGTGCTGTCCGGCTCGATGCTCGTCGGCGGCCAGGAGCACTTCTACCTGGAGGGCCAGGTGGCGCTGGCGACGCCGGGGGAGGGCGGCGAGATCACCGTTCTCACCTCGACCCAGCACCCGACCGAGGTCCAGCACCTCGTCGCCCAGGTGCTCGGCCTGCCGGCGGCCTATGTCGTCGCCGAGGTGCGGCGGATGGGCGGCGGCTTCGGTGGCAAGGAGAGCCAGGCGACGCAGTGGGCGGCGCTGGCGGCGCTCGCCACCTACGTCACCGGCCGGCCGGCGAAGCTGCGGCTCGACCGCGACGACGACATGATGATGACCGGCAAGCGCCACGACTTCCGCATCGACTGGCGCGCCGCCGTCGACGCGGACGGCCGGCTCACCGCCATCGCGATGGACCAGTACGCGCGCTGCGGCCACTCGCGTGATTTGTCGCTCGGCATCTGCGACCGCGCGATGTTCCACGCCGACAACGCCTATTTCCTGCCGGTGGTGCGCATCGCCAGCCGGCGGCTCAGGACCGACACCGTCTCCAACACCGCCTTCCGCGGCTTCGGCGGCCCGCAGGGCGTGGTCGGCATCGAGCGGGTGATGGATGCGATCGCCGTCGCCACCGGCCGCGACCCGCTCGACGTGCGGCTCGCCAACCTCTACGGCACCGGCCGCGACGTCACCCCCTACGGCCAGACGGTCGAGCACAACATCCTTCCCGAACTGATCGCCGAGCTCGCGGCGACCAGCGACTACCGCGCCCGCGCCGCGGCGATCGACGCCTTCAATGCGGCAAGCCCGATCCTGAAGAAGGGCATCGCGCTGACGCCAGTGAAGTTCGGCATCTCGTTCACGCTGATCCACCTGAACCAGGCCGGCGCGCTGGTGCACGTCTACCTGGACGGCTCGATCCATCTCAACCACGGCGGCACCGAGATGGGGCAGGGGCTGTTCGTCAAGGTGGCGCAGGTGGTGGCCGAGGTGTTCGGCGTGCCGCTCGAGCAGGTGCGCGTCACCGCCACCACCACCGCCAAGGTGCCGAACACCGCGCCGACGGCCGCCTCCTCCGGCACCGACCTCAACGGCATGGCCGCGAAGATCGCCGCCGAGACGATCCGCGCCCGCCTCGCCGCCTTTGCGGCGGAGAAATACGGCGGCGACCCGGAGGCGGTGCGCTTCGAGGATGGACACGTCGTCGCCGGCAACGAGCGCGTCCGATTCGGCGACCTCGCGCGGGCGGCGAACCTCGCCCGCATCTCGCTGTCGTCGTCCGGCTTCTACGCGACGCCGAAGATCCACTGGGACCGGCCGAACGCCACCGGCCGGCCGTTCCTGTATTTCGCCTACGGCGCCGCCTGCTCGGAGGTGACGATCGACACGCTGACCGGTGAAATGCGTGTCGACCGCGTCGACGTGCTGCACGACTGCGGTTCGTCCCTCAATCCGGCGATCGACATCGGCCAGATCGAGGGCGGATTCGTGCAGGGCATGGGCTGGCTGACGGCCGAGGAGCTGGTGTTTGACAAAGAGGGGCGGCTGCGCACGCATGCGCCGTCGACCTACAAGATCCCGACCGCCACCGACGTGCCGGCGGATTTCCGCGTCGCCCTCTACGAGGGCGGCGGCAACCCGGAGGACACCATCTTCAAGTCGAAGGCGGTCGGTGAGCCGCCGCTGATGCTGCCGGTGTCGGTGTTCTCCGCGATCGGGCGCGCCATCGGCAGCTTGAAGCCCGGCGTCGTGCCGCCGCTCGATGCGCCGGCGACGCCGGAGGCGATCCGGCGCGCCGTGCTGGCACTGACGGGCTGAGACGGCGACGATGCGCGTCTGGGCGGCGATAGCGGAGGCGATCGAGTCGGCGGGCGGGTGTGTGCTCGTCACGGTCGCCGACGTGCGCGGCTCCGCCCCCCGCGAGGCCGGCGCACGGCTCGTGGTGCGGCCGGACGGCCGCTTCACAGGCACCATCGGCGGCGGCACGCTCGAATGGCGGGCGATCGCCGAGGCGACGGCGGAGCTTGCGCGGGGCGGTGCTGTGCGGGGCGTGCGGCGGCCCTACGCCCTCGGACCGGAACTCGGCCAGTGCTGCGGCGGGCGGGTGGAGCTGCTGTTCGAGACGTTCGGGGTCGACGACCGCGAGGCCGTCGCCGCGCTCGCCGCGCGGGAGGCGGCGGGGCCGTTCGAGACGGTCGGGCGTGTCGGCGATGACGGGCGGATGACGCGACACGTCGCTGCCCTGCCGGGCGAAGCGGGCTTCTCGGGCGCTGCCGCTTCGGTTGAAGTCGTGGCCGCGAGCGCAATTTCTTTCCCTCCCCTGACAGGGGGAGGGACGCCGCGCGCAGCGCGGCAGGGTGGGGCCAGACAATCCGACGAGGGCGATTTGCTCGTGGCACCCGGCCGCGACGAGCGCGGCCGGGCCCCCGCCGACCCGGCTTCGCCGGGCCACCCCGGATCAAGTCCGGGGCAGGCTCTCCCCCCTGCGGGGAGAGGGTTCGCGTCGAGTTCTGCGTCAAGTTTGCCGACCGCCTCCGACCGCCTGTCCACCGCATCCGACGGCACCGTTCGCGAGCGCTTCGGCGACGACCGGCGCCCGCTCGTGCTGTTCGGCGCCGGACACGTCGGGCGTGCCCTCGTCATGGCACTGGCGCCGCTGCCGTTCGCGGTGACGTGGGTCGACGCACGGCCGGACGCTTTTCCGCGCCATGTGCCGGGCAATGTTGCGCTCTCGGTCGAGGCCGATCCGGCGTCCGTCCTCGCCGCCGCACCTGACGGCGCCTTTGTGCTGGCGATGACGCACTCGCACCCGCTCGACCTCGCCGTTGTCGCGGCGGCGCTGCGGGAGGATCGCTTCCCCTATGTCGGCGTGATCGGCAGCGTCACCAAGCGCGCCCGCTTCGAGAGCCAGCTGCGCGCCGCCGGGCACGCGGAAGCGGAGATCGCCGGCCTCGTCTGCCCGATCGGTGCGATTGGCGGGCTGTCCGCGAAGGAGCCGGCGGCGATCGCCGCGATGACGACCGCCGAACTGCTGCTCGCCGACGAGGCCGCGCGCGGAGGCGAGCGCGAGCCGGCAACCGCTCCGGCAGCCCGCTTCGCCCTCCACGACCCCGCCGCCGTCCGCGGCCCACGCCGGACCCGCCGATGACCGCCTTCCTCGTCGACTGGCTCAACCTGCTCGCCCGCTGGGCGCACCTGATCGTCGGCATCGGCTGGATCGGCACGTCGTTCTATTTTGTCGCCCTCGACTTCAAGCTGAGGAAGCGCGAGGGCATGGCGGAGGGCGTCTACGGCACCGCCTGGCAGGTGCACGGCGGCGGCTTCTACCAGGTCGAGAAATACCTGGTGGCGCCGAAGGCGCTGCCGCCGGAACTGATCTGGTACAAGTGGGACGCCTACCTGACGCTGCTCACCGGGCTCGCCCTCATGGTGGTGCAGTACTACTGGAACGCGCGCCAGTATCTCATTGATCCGGCGGTGCTTCAGATGGCGCCGAGCGAGGCGGTGCTGATCTCCGTGCTGTCGCTTGGCGCCGGCTGGCTGATTTACGATCGGCTTTGCCGCTCAGCCCTGGTGAAGCATACGGCGCTGCTGGCGCTCGCCGTCTTCGCGCTCATCCTCTGCGCCGCGTATTTCTACAGCCACGTGTTCTCGGGCCGCGCCGCCTTCCTGCACGTCGGCGCCTTCATCGGCACGATCATGGCGATCAACGTGTTCGGGGTGATCATCCCGAACCAGCGCAAGGTAGTGGCGTCGCTGCTCGCCGGCGAGGCGCCCGACCCGGCGCTCGGGCAGACCGGCAAGCAGCGCTCGCTGCACAACAACTACCTGACGCTGCCGGTGCTGTTGATGATGGTGTCGAACCATTATCCGCTGCTCACCGGCCATCCGCATGCCTGGCTGGTGGTGGCGCTCGTCGTCGTCGCCGGCGGCTCGGTGCGCCACTTCATCAACCGCCACGAGGCCGGGGCGCACTTCGCGCAGATCGCCTGGGTGCTGCCGGTGGCGCTCGCCGCCTTGATCGCACTGGTGGTCGTCACCGCACCGCGCGGCGTCACGCATGATGGCCCGGCGGTCAGCGATGCCGAGGTGATGGGCATCGTCGACAAGCACTGCGTTGCGTGCCACGCGGCGCGGCCGACGCACGCGAACATCGCGGAACCGCCGAAGGGCGTCGTGCTGGAAGACGTCGCCGAGCTGAAGCGCTATGCAGAGGCGGTGAACGCCCAGGCCGTGCAGTCGAACGCCATGCCGCTCGGCAACGAGACCGGCATGACGCCGGCGGAGCGCCAGGAGCTCGGCGCCTGGATCACCGCGCAGTAGGGCCTTCACGCGAGCGCCACGACGGAACCCGCCCCTTGCCTGCCGCCTCGATCCCAGTACCGCCCGCCGGCCAGCTCGGCATCGACGCCGTCAACGGCCTCGATCGCGAGAGCTTCGTCACCCATTTCGGCGACGTCGCCGAGCATTCGCCATGGGTCGCCGAACGCGCCGCAGCACTGCGTCCCTTCGACGACCGCGAGGCGATGATCGCAGCCTTCGCCGCAGCGGTGGATGCGGCCGGCGCGGCCGCGCAGCTCCGGCTGCTGAACGCGCACCCCGACCTCGCCGGGCGTGCGGCCATCGCCGGCGCCATCGCGGACGATTCGAAGCGCGAGCAGGCCGGCGCCGGCCTTGATCGGCTGACGGCCGAGGAGCACGCCCGCTTCCTCGCCCTCAACGACCGCTACAAGGCGCGCTTCGGCCACCCGTTCATCCTGGCCGTGAAGGGGGCGACCAAGCACGACATCCTCGCCGCCTTCGAGGTGCGCATCGGCAATTCGCAGGAAGTCGAGCGCGCGACGGCGCTCGCGCAGGTGAAGCGGATCTTCCGCTTCCGGCTGGAAGACCGGGTGCTGCCTTGATCACGCTCGACCCAGCGGCGCTCGGCGCCCGCTCTGACGCGATGCTGACCGAGCTCGCGACAATCACCGCCGAGCCGGAGAAGCTGACGCGACTCTACCTGACGTCCGAGCACCGACGCGCCGCCGACCGCGTCGCCGGGTGGATGCGCGACGCTGGCCTGATGGTGCGCGAGGACGCGCTCGCCACCGTGCGCGGGCGCCTCGAGGCGGCAGGTGGCACACGCCGCACGCTGATTCTCGGGTCGCATATCGACACCGTCATCGACGCCGGCCGCTTCGACGGCGCGCTCGGCGTCGTCGCGGCGATCGTCGCGGTGGACGCGCTGCGCCGGAGCGGCGTGGCGTTGCCGTTTGCCGTCGAGGTCTGCGCCTTCGGCGACGAGGAAGGCGTGCGCTTCCCGACGACACTGCTCGGCTCCTCGGCTGTCGCCGGAATCCTCGATCCGGCCGATCTCGACCGCACGGATGTGGACGGCATCAGCGTGCGGGCGGCGCTGGCCGCCTACGGCTGTGACGTCGGCGCCGTCGCCGAGGCTCGCATCGCGGAAGAGGACGCCGTCGGCTACCTCGAGGTCCACATCGAGCAGGGGCCGGTGCTGGAACGCGAAGGGCTGCCGCTCGGCATCGTCACGGCGATTGCCGGTGCGACGCGGGCGGTCGTCACGGTCACCGGCGAGGCCGGCCATGCCGGCACCGTGCCCATGGGGCTGCGCCGCGACGCACTGGCGGCGGCGAGCGAACTGGTGATCGCCGTCGAGCGGATCGGGCGGGCCGGTGCCGGCGACGAACTCGTCGCTACCGTCGGCCGGATGACGGTGCGTCCGGGTGCCGTCAACGTCGTGCCTGGTGCCGTGGAACTCAGCCTCGACGTGCGGGCCTCGTCCGATGAACCGCGGCGGGCGGCTATGGTGGCGATTAGTCCGGCGGCAGCCGAGATCGCCGGGCGCCGCGGCGTCGGCATCGAGATTGCCGTCACCCACGACCGCGACACCGCCGCCTGCACGCCGGCGGTCGTCGACGTGCTGTCGGATGCGGTCGCCTCGTTCGGCCTGCCGCCGCGCCGCCTGATGTCCGGCGCGGGTCATGACGGGCAGGCGATGGCGATGCTGACGGACATCGGCATGATCTTCGTGCGCTGCCGTGGCGGCGTCAGCCACAATCCGGCGGAGTACGCCTCGCCGGGCGATATCGGGCTCGCCGTCGCAGCACTTGTGCGCGCGGTAGAAGGGTTCGCCGAGAAGGAGAGGGAACGCCGATGAACACCGCGCACGAGGAACTGCCGAGCGTTGTTCTGGACGAGGCCATCCTCGCCGCGATCGACGCCTCGTTCGAGGCGGAGGTGGCGTTCCTGCAGGAGATCGTGCGGCTGCCGACCGACAACCCGCCCGGCGACTGCGCGGACGCCGGCGAGGCGGCGGCCGTGCTCCTCGAGGGTCTCGGTTTCACCGTCGAGCGCCATCCGGTGCCCGAGGCGTTCCTCCGGCCGCACGGCATGAAGAGCGTCGTCAACCTCGTCGTCCGCCATCGTTTCGGCGACGGCGCGGGGCCGACCATCGCGCTGAATGCCCACGGCGACGTGGTGCCTCCCGGCGACGGCTGGAGCGTCGATCCCTACGGCGGGATCATCCGCGGCGGCGCGCTCTACGGGCGCGGCGCGGCGGTGTCGAAGTCGGACTTCGCCACCTACGCCTTCGCGCTCAAGGCATTGATGGCGGCGGAGGAGCGCGGCGCGGCGCTGTCGGGCGCGATCGAGCTGCACCTCACCTATGACGAGGAGGCGGGCGGCTTCGTCGGGCCGCAGTGGCTCTTGATGCAGGGGGTCTCGAAGCCCGACCTCGCACTGTCGGCCGGGTTCTCGTATGCCGTCACCGTCGCCCACAACGGCTGCCTGCACCTCGAGGTCGTGGTGCGCGGCCGGCAGGCGCACGCGGCGATGCCGCACACCGGGATCGACGCGCTGGAGGCGACGGTGCCGATCCTCGCGGCGCTCTATGGCGAGCGGAAGCGGCTTGCCGGCACCGTCAGCGCCGAGCCGGGCATCGGCTCGCCGCAGATCACCGTCGGGCTGATCTCCGGCGGCATCAACACCAACGTCGTGCCGGACCGGGTGTCGCTGCGCCTCGACCGGCGGCTGATCCCGGAGGAGAACGGCGAGGCGGTGGAGGCGGCGCTGATCGCGCTGATCGAGGCGGCGGCGCCGACGACGGGGGCGGAGGTGGAGTGCCGGCGCATCATGCTGGCCGAGCCGCTGAAGCCGCTACCGGGCGTCGAGCGGCTGGTCGAGCCGCTGACCCGCAACGCCGCGGCTATTCTCGGCGTGCCGGTGCATCCGACGGGGGTGCCGCTGTACACCGACGCCCGCCACTACGCGGCGGCCGGCATCCCCACGGTGCTCTACGGCGCCGGCCCGCGCTCGATCCTGGAGGCGAACGCCCACGGCGCCGACGAGCACCTCGAGCTCTCCGACCTCGCGGCGGCGACGAAGGTGGTGGCGCTGACGCTGGGGGAGTTGCTGACGCGGCGGTGACAAGCCGCGAACCGCCGGCAACCTCGTTGCGCGAGGATTGAAATTCTGGATTGTGGTGTTCTCGCAGGGCATTGGTTTGGCGGGTCAAATCGGGGAGAGTTGAATGCGGAGACCGAACATTCTTTTGATGGCGCCGCTGTTGCTCGCCCTCGCAGGTTGCAATCAAATGATGGCATCGCCGGGTCAGTTCGATGCTGTTCGCGTGCGCCTGACGGAAGACAAAAAGTTCCGTGATGACGTGTACCGGCGTTGCGTGAAGGATTTTGCTTCAGCGCAATCGGTCGGGAAGCTGATTGGAATCTTGATGGCGACTCAGCCGAAAGCGGCCGTTGACCTCGTCTGTCGGAGGGCGATCGCCGCAGTGATCGAAAAGCGTCTCACTTACAACGATCTTGCAAATCTGCGCCGCATGAGCCGCTGAGGGCACAAATCAGCCGACCACCGTCCCATAGAGGTCGTAGGCATCCGCCCCTTCAATCTTCGCCGTCACGAACTCGCCGGCGCGGATCGGGCGGCGGGCGGTGAGGCGGATGGTGCCGTCGATCTCCGGCGCGTCCCACGGGCCGCGGCCGGTGGCGGTGAGGCCGTTCGATGTGTCGACCAGCACCTTCACCCGCCGGCCGACGCGCCCCTTCAGGCGCCGCGCGCTGACGGCCTGCTGGCGCGCCATGAAGCGGTGCCAGCGCTCGGCCTTTACCTCCTCGGGTACGGCGCCCGGCAGCGCGTTCGCCGACGCGCCGGCAACCGCCTCGTACTTGAAGCAGCCGACGCGATCGAGCGCGGCCTCGTCGAGGAAGCCGAGCAACTCCTCGAAGTCGGCCTCGGTCTCGCCGGGGAAGCCGACGATGAAGGTCGAGCGGATGGCGAGGTCGGGTGCCGTCTCGCGCCAGCCGCGAATGCGGGCGAGGGTCTTCTCCTGATGCGCCGGCCGGCGCATCGCCTTCAGCACCGACGGGGCCGCGTGCTGGAAGGGAATGTCGAGATAGGGCAGCACCTTGCCCTCGGCCATCAGCGGGATGACCTCGTCGACGTGCGGGTAGGGGTAGACGTAGTGGAGGCGCACCCAGACGCCGAACTCGCCGAGCTCGCGGGCGAGGTCGATGAACTTCGCGCGCACCTCGCGCTCCTTCCAGACGCTCGTCGCATAGCGGATGTCGACGCCGTAGGCCGAGGTGTCCTGGCTGATGACGAGGAGCTCCTTCACCCCCGCCTTCACGAGCTTCTCCGCCTCGCGCAGCACGTCGGCGATCGGCCGGCTCTTCAGGTCGCCGCGCAGCGACGGGATGATGCAGAACGAGCAGCGGTTGGAGCAGCCCTCTGAAATTTTGAGGTAGGCGTAGTGGCGCGGCGTCAGCTTGATGCCCTGCGGCGGCACGAGGTCGAGGTACGGGTCGTGCGCCGGCGGCACGGCGCGGTGCACCGCCTCCACCACGCTCTCGTACTGCTGCGGACCACTGACGGCGAGCACGCCGGGGTGGGCGCGCGTGATGTCCTCCGGCCGCGCCCCCATGCAGCCGGTGACGATGACGCGGCCGTTCTCGGCGAGCGCCAAGCCGATGGCGTCGAGGGATTCCGCCTTGGCGCTGTCGAGGAAGCCGCAGGTGTTGACGACGACGACGTCCGCACCGGTGTGGCTCTTGGTGATCTCGTAGCCCTCGGCCCTCAGCTGCGTGAGGATGCGCTCGGAATCGACCAGCGCTTTCGGGCAGCCGAGGCTGACGAAGCTGATCTTCGGCGCCGCTCCGCCGGTCGCGGTGGCGGACGGGGAGGCAAGGGCGGTCACGGTCATCGGTTCACTCGTTCGGCCGCGCCACGGTGTGGCGCAAGCGGGGCGGCAGCGCAAGCCGCGCGCTGCCCTGCTCCGGCTTCACGGTGAGAGTAAGGCCGAGGCGCGAAAGGGGCGAGAGCGCCGCTGCTTCGCCACGCTGGAGAACCCCAAGGTGGTCATCCCGGGCCTTGTACCCGGGATCCATGCCAGCGCCGGCTCCGAGTGCAAGATTGCGTGGGTCGTCCGTGCCGAGACGAATGGGTCCCAGGCACCGGGCCTGGGATGGCCATCTCTTAAAACGCATGTTCCATGCAGGCGCCGCCGGCGGCGGAGGAGACTTCGCCGACTGTCCTCACCCGTTCGGTCGGCCGCGCAAGTCGTGCTCGACGGCGAGGCGGCCGGTGCCGAGACGCTCGCGGTAGACGGTGACGTTCTCCATGACGCGCTGCACGTAGTTGCGCGTCTCGCTGAACGGGATGCGCTCGACCCAGTCGACGACGTCGACGCGCGGGTCGGCCGGATCGCCGTATTTCGCCATCCACTGGTTCACGCGGCCGGGGCCGGCGTTGTAGGCGACGAAGATCTTCACGTAAGAGCCGTCGAACTTCGTCACCAACTCGTCGAGATGCGCGGCGCCGAGCGTGGCGTTGTAGGTGGCATCGTTCATCTTCCCCGGCGCGTAGGCGATGCCGTATTTCTTGGCCGTCGCGGCGGCGGTGGCCGGCATCATCTGCATCAGGCCGCGGGCGCCGACCGGTGACACGGCACCGGCGTTGAAGGTGCTCTCCTGGCGGGCGATGGCGTAGACGAGCGGCCGCTCGATGCCGCCGGGCACTCGCGCGGCGGAGGGGATGCCTGCGGTCGGGAAGGCGAGGCCGGCCACAGGCGAGCCGCGGTTCTGCGCCTCCTTGGCGACGTTCAGCGCAAAGTGGTGGTAGCCGTTGCGTTCGGCGAGTTGGGCGAGCAGGGCGACCTGGCCCGGCGTCGGCAGCGTCTCGGCCAGATACTTGAACAGCGGCCAGCTGCGGTTGATCTCGCCGACGGCGATCAGCCGCTTGATCGCCTTGACGACGTCGTTCGCCTCGAAGGCGGCGGCATCGGCGCCGGACGGCTTGGCCGGCGCGCCTACGCCTGCCGATGCGGCGCCGAGCTTCTGGCGGGCGAGCTGCCCATAATAGGTCATGCCGTAGGCGGCGGCCTGCTTGTAGTAGCCGGACGCCATGCCGGAGCCCTGCGCCTCGGCGGCGCGGCCCATCCAGTACTCGGCGCGGGCGCTGCTGATCGGCGTCTTCGCCACCTGGTCGAGGCGCTTGAAGTGCGCCATCGCCCGTGACGGATCCTTGAGGAAGCGCAGGGCATACCAGCCGGCATGGAACTCGGCGTCCATGAACTGGACGTTGCCCGTCGCGGAATGGGTGGCCGCCAGCTTGTAGGCCGTAGCGGCGTCGCCGCGATCGAGCAGCTCGCGCGAGACCAGGCGCCGCTCGATCCACCAGGCGTCCGGGTCAACCAGAACGGCGGGATCACGCGAGGCGGACAGCAAAACCTGCGCCGCTTCGGCGTATTTCTCCTGCCGACGCAGCTGCTGGGCCTGGATGAACTTGTAGCTCGCGAGGCCGCGGACGTTCGACGGCACCGCGTTGAGCGCCGAGGCGACCCCCTTCGACTTCTGGTTCGTGGCGATGTGGGCGTCGACATAGGCGCGCTCGCCGGGCGAGAGCAGCGGCTTCAGCTTGGCGGCCTGGCGGGAACGGTCGTCGAACAGCAGCATCTCGGCGCGCCGGCGGTGGTCGGCCTGCGTCAGCAGGTTGCCGAATTCCTTCAGCGTCGCGTCCTGCTGCGCGTCCGACATCTTCTCGGTCAGCCAGGCGCGACGGATCACCTCGGCGGCGGCGGCGCGATTGCCGGAGGCGACGAGGGCGCGGGCGTAGACCCGGGCGCCGTCGATCGAGACCGGCGGCGAGGCACGGAAGAGGGCGACGACGGTGCCGGCCGGCGGGTTCTCGCGCAGAAGTGCCGATTCGGAGCGGGCGCGCATCGTCTCGGGGCTCGGCCAGCCCGGCGCCTCGCGGGCGAAGGCGGTGATCGCGTTCGACGTCATGAACGGACTGTCGGAGCGGATCAGCATCCAGTCGACGATGCGACGGTCGGTGCCGTTCGACAGGCCGTTGCGGATGGCGTAGGCGCGTCGCCCGTCGCCGGCGTCGGCGGCCTTGATGGCCGCCTTGAGGTCGCCGGCGGCGACGTCCGACGGCATCGCGCGCGTCGTGCCGCTGCCGGGGGCGACCGGCGTCGACGGCTCGATCATCGCATCGATGTTCGTCGTGGCGGGGGCATAGGCCGTGGTGAGGTCGATCGGCGGCGTCGACGCCGACTGCATCGGCCGCGACTTCGGCAGCGGCACGAGCGACAGCGGCTCGGCGAAGGCGGGCGACCAGGCGGTGCTCGCTGCGGCCAGCACGGCGATCGTCGAGACGGGAAGGCGCAGTCGTCGCATCGAAGCTCGCATCACAACTCTCGTCGTTAGCGCGTCCAGGCGATGCCGTCCGCGTCTTCTCTCCAGTGCAGCCGTGTCCCACGTCGCAATATAGCGCGCCGCGGCGCAGATCGCGACCCGAAGCACCGGCAGCACCGGCTCGGTACAGGCGAACAGCGCAATTGTGGCGGTGACAGGGTGAAGAAAGGGTTTCCGAGAGGGTGGCCGTGCCGCACGTATGGGCGGCACGGCCGTGCGTCCAGCGCCCTCGGCCCGGGCCGCCGACGTTCGGAGCATGTGCTCAGCCGGTGGTGCTCGGCCGGCGCGCCCGTTTCAGAGCCGTGGCGTCGCGATCCCGAAGACGGTGATCGTGCAGCCTTCCACGCCGCTGAAGTTGCCGAGCGTGCCCTGGATGGTGACGACCGCGGTGTTCGCCTTGATCTTGGTCGGCGTGATGGTGAGCGCAAACGGCGAAGGGAACTGGTAGACGCCGACCTGGCCAGACAGGCCGGTGGCGGCGAACGTACCCTTCACCGTGCCACCCGGCAGCGGCTTGTTGGGCGGCTGGAGGAAGTTGAAGGCGATGCGCTGTTCCATGAACTGCAGCCCGCCCGGGGCATTATTGCTCGGCCGCACTACCGACCGATAGATCAGCCGAAACTCGGTGCCGACGACCCAGCCGTCGTCGATGCACGGCTGGTTGAGCTGGGTGAGCTTCACCACGCCGTCGAAGACGGGAACCTCCGGAGCGGCCGATGCCGCGCCGCATCCGATCACCGCGACCGCGGTGCCGAGCATGATTGCCTTGAGCATGTTCCCCAACCCCTGCTTTCCAGTGTCTGGCTGCAACCCCCGACGTTGTTTAGCCGGCTGCGTACACGCCAGCAAGCGGGAGGAGTTGGACGCACGGGCGCCACACGCGATCTCCTCCGGCCCCGCCGGTGACGCACCGTCGCGGCGTCGAAAGGCGCATCCCGTGGCCTGGTCGACCGGCCGCCGCGCCGTCCTTGAAGCGGCGAGACGCCGCGACTATTGTCGCGCCGCTTCCGGCCGGGGTGCCGGCCAGAAATGTTCGTCGGGAGAGACGCCATGTTCAAGGGATCGATCACCGCGCTCGTCACGCCCATGCGCGACGGCAAGGTGGACGAGAAGGCGTTCTCCGATTTCGTCGAATGGCAGATCGCCGAGGGCACGCACGGGCTCGTGCCGGTGGGCACAACCGGCGAATCGCCGACGCTCAGCCACGACGAGCACAAGCGTGTCGTGACGCTGTGCGTCGAGGCGGCGAACGGGCGCGTGCCCGTGATCGCCGGCGCCGGCTCCAACAACACCGCCGAGGCGGTCGACCTCGCCCGCCACGCCGAGGAGGCGGGCGCGCAGGGCGTGCTCGTCGTCACGCCCTACTACAACAAGCCGAGCCAGGAGGGCATGTATCGCCACTACATGGCGATCGACGCCGCTATCGGCATTCCGATCATCATCTACAACATCCCGCCGCGTTCGATCGTCGATATGAGCGTCGAGACGATGGCCCGTCTCTACGAGGACGGCCGCAACATCAAGGGCGTCAAGGACGCGACGGCGAAGATCGACCGCGTCAGCCTGCAACGCCACGCCATGGGGCCGGACTTCATCCAGCTCTCCGGCGAGGACGGCACCGCTCTCGGCTATATGGCGCACGGCGGCCACGGCTGCATTTCGGTGTCGTCGAACGTCGCTCCGGGGCTGTGCTCGCGCTTCCAGTCGGCCTGCCTGCAGGGCAACTACGCGGCGGCGCTCGAGCTCAACGACAAGCTGACGCCGCTGCACCGGGCGATGTTCCTCGAGCCGAGCCCGGCCGGCGCGAAGTTCGGCCTGTCGACCCTCGGCAAGTGCCGGAACGAACTGCGCCTGCCGATGCTTCCGCTGACGGCGGCGGCCGAGGGCGAGGTGCGCGCGGCGATGACGCACGCCGGGTTGAACTGAGGCGGATGAGGCGATGAATGCACCCCGCGGGCCGACCGGCCCGATCAAGGTCGTCGCCGACAATCGCAAGGCGCGGTTCAACTACGAGATCCTCGACACCCTCGAGGCTGGCATCATGCTCACCGGGACGGAGGTGAAATCCCTGCGTGCCGGCAAGAGCACGATTGCCGACGCCTATGCGGCGGAGCATCGCGGCGAGCTCTTCCTCTACAACGCCTACATCCCGGAATACCTGCAGGCGAACCAGTTCAACCACGAGACGCGCCGGCCGCGGAAGCTGCTCGTGCACCGCAAGCAGGTGAGCAAGCTTGCCGGCGCGGTGCAGCGCGAGGGCATGACCGTCGTGCCGCTGAAGCTCTACTTCAACGAGAAGGGGCGGGCGAAGGTCGAGCTCGGGCTCGCCAAGGGCAAGAAGCTGCACGACAAGCGCGAGGCCGACAAGGAGCGGACGTGGAACCGCGACAAGGCCCGCATCATGAAGGACCGCGGGTGAGCGCAGCCGGCGCCGGCGCGCTGTCGCGCGGTGACGCGCCGCTGCGCACGATCGCGCTGACCGGAGCGTCGAGCGGCATCGGGGCGGCACTCGCTGCCGAGCTTTCCGCGCCTGGAGTGCGGCTCGCGTTGGCCGGGCGCGAGGCGGGGCGGCTCGAGGAGGTCGCGGCAGCCTGCCGGGCGAAGGGCGCTTTCGTGGAAACGGCGGTGGTCGACGTGCGCGACCGTGGCGCGCTGCACGCCTGGCTCGCGTCGACGGACGCCGCCGGGGCGGTGGACGTGCTGATCGCCAATGCCGGGGTCTCGGCCGGGCTCGGGCCGCGGCAATCGCGCGAGCGCGACGAGGACGTGCGGCGGCAGGTCGAGGTGAACCTTCTCGGCACGATCGATACGGTCTCCGGCCTCGTCGAGGCGATGCGGTCGCGGGGGCGCGGGCACATCGTCATCGTCGCCTCGGTGGCGGGGCTGCGCGGCTATCCAGCGATGCCGACCTACTCGGCGACGAAGGCGGCGCTGATCGCCTACGGCGAGGCGATCCGCGGCTGGCTCAGGCCCTCCGGCGTCGCCGTCACGGTGGTGTGCCCCGGCTTCGTGACCTCGCCGATGTCGGCGCGACATAAGGGCTCGAAGCCGTTCGAAGTGCCGGTGGAGAAGGCGGCGCGGATCATCGCGCGCGGCATTGCGGCGCGACGGGCGGTGGTGGCGTTTCCGTTCCTGCTGGCACTCGGCGCGCGCGCCTCGCGGCTGCTGCCGGCGGCGCTCTCCGACCTCGCGTTCCGGCCGTTCGCGGCGAAGATCGAAGCGGACCCGCGGGCAGGCGTCGACGGGCGCAGCCGCGACGAGTGACTTCGGCGAGAGGCCGCGGCTACTCGGCGGCCGGTGCAGCGGCGGCGGCAACGACCTTGCTGCGGCGACCGCGGCTGCGCGCCTTGGTGGGCGCCGCCGTCGATTCGCGCACGACGAGATCGACCGGCAGCACGACGTGGCGGGCGCGCCGGCGGTCCGGGGGGGTCTCGATCATGTCGAGCAGGATGTCGGCGCCCTCGTGACCGGCGTCGTACTGCTGCACGCGGATGGTGGTGAGCGCCGGGAACAGCCGATCGACCATCGGCATGTCGTTGTAGCCGGTGACCGAGATATCGCCGGGACAGGAGAGCCCGTGGCGGCGCAGCGCCGCGATGGCGCCGATGGCGAGGCGGTCGTTGGAGCAGACGACGGCGGTGAACGGCACGCCGCTGGAGAGCAGCTGCTCGGCGCAACGGTCACCCTCGTCGTCGTTGAAGGCGTTCGACAGCGCGATCAGCCGCGGATCGTCGTCGAGACCGAGCAGGTCGCGGTGATGCAGGAAGGCCCTGAGGCGGGTGGCGCCGGTCGACAGCGACTGCGGGCCGGCGATGTTGGCGACGTGGCGATGGCCGAGCCCGGCGACGTGGCCGAGGATCAGCCGCAGGCCCTCGTCCTCGTCGTTGACGACGGAGGAGACGGCGGGATCGTCGACCTGGCGGTTGACGGTGACGATCGGCAGGCCCTCGGCGGCGAGGCGCGTGATCGCATCGTCCTCGCGCTCGACGCTCGCCATGATCAGCCCGTCGACGCCGCGGGCGCGGAAGGTCTGGGTGATGCTCGCCTCGCGGCGGCGGTTGCCGTCGGTGTTGGCGAGAATGGCGACGTAGCCGCTGGCGGCGAGGCGGTCCTCGATGCCGCGGATGATCGGCGGGAACACCGGGTTGGTGATGTCCGGGACGACGACGCCGACGGTGCGCGTGCGGTTCGTCTTCAGCGAATAGGCGGCGGCGTTCTGGCGGTAGTCGAGCTCGGTCGAAACCTTGAGGATCTGTTCGGCGACCTCCGCCGTGATCAGATGGCGGGTTTTCGGGTCGAGCGCCCGCGACACCGTCGAGACGTGCACGCCGACCGCCTCGGCAACATCCTTCAGGGTAACGCGCTTCTTCATCCGCCCAAGCCGCACCGATTCATGAAAGAAGTATAGGTGGCGCCGCAAACGCTTGCAAAGGCGGCGTGCCGAGTCGGCCGGGCGCTTGCATCCGATCAGAATCGGCAGCCTTGGTAGGGACGTCGGATCGCACCCGCCTGTCGTCGATCGAGGAGCGGATTTCATGGGACGCATCATCACGTTCGCGCAGCAGAAGGGCGGCTCGGGAAAGACGACGATGGCGGCGCATGTGGCGGTGGCGCTGCAGCGGTCGGGCCTGACGGTGGCGCTGCTCGACGTCGACCCGCAGGGCAGCCTCGGCGAATGGTTCGAGCGGCGGGAGGCGGCAGCCGGTGACGGCGGTCCGGGGCTGTCGTTCGGCACGGCGAGCGGCTGGGGAGCGCGGCGCGAGGCGCGCAGCCTCGCCCGCGATCACGATGTCGTGGTCGTCGACACGCCGCCGAAGTCGGACAGCGAATCGCGTCCGGCGGTCGAGGCCGCCGATCTCGTGTGCGTGCCGGTGCAGCCGACACCGGTCGACCTGTGGGCGACGGCGCCGACGCTCGAGATGGTCCGCAAGCAGGGCACGCGCTCGCTGATCATCGTCAATCGCGCCGTGGGCCGGGCGGCGCTGACGGGCGAGATGCTGAAGGCGATCCACGAGCTCGGCCACCCGGCCGCGGCGACGGTGATCGGCAACCGCGTGGCCTTCGCCGCCAGCATGGGTGGCGGGTTGACGGTGATGGAGACGGCCCCGGCCGGCAAGGCCGCGGCCGAAATCGAGGCCCTGGCGCAGGAGGTGATGCGACACGCGACAAGCTGATGCGAGCTATGCGAAAAGTGCAGTGATCGCAATCAAGCGATGCTGCACCGGCGCTTGACTCCGGCTTCGGCCGGGAGTTATCTGCAAACGATTGCATTGGCGGGCGAACCGCTGCCCGGCAAGCGCCGTGGCGCGGCCGGAGACGAAAGAGGGAGATGCCCCGATGAACGAGATGGTTCTCAAGCCGCGTCTGGTCGACGGCGAGACCGCCCTGAAGCACGCGCTGGAGCCGCACTGGCGCTGGGATCGCGCGATCCCCGCGCACGGCCATTCGGGCGTCGACTTCGAGACGCGCGTCGATTTCCGCCGGCTCACCAACTACCGCATGACGCGGGCGAAGCAGGCCCTGAAGGCCTCCGGCCTCGGCGCGCTCTTGCTGTTCGACGTGAACAACATCCGCTACGTGACGTCGACGAAGATCGGCGAGTGGGAGCGCGACAAGCTCTGCCGCTTCGCGCTGCTCGCCGGCGACAACGAGCCGATCCTGTGGGACTTCGGCTCCGCCGCCGTCCACCACAAGCTCTATTGCGACTGGATGCCGGAGAGCAACTTCCGCGCCGGCATGCTCGGCATGCGCGGCACGGTGCCGCCGGCGGCCGGGCTGATGAAGCGCCACGCGGAAGAGATCAAGGCGCTGCTGGTCGAGGCCGGCGTCGCCGACATGCCGCTCGGCATCGACCTCGTGGAGCCCGGCATGTGGCTCGAGCTGCAGGCCGCCGGCCTCAACCTCGTCGACGGCCAGCAGGTCATGCTCGACGCCCGCGAGATCAAGAACATCGACGAGATCGTGCTGCTCAACCAGGCGGCGGCGATGGTCGATGGCGTCTACCACATGATCTACGAAGAGCTGAAGCCGGGCGTCCGCGAGAACGACATCGTCGCGAAGGCCAACAAGATGCTCTACGAGATGGGCTCGGACGACGTCGAGGCGATCAACGCGATCTCCGGCGAGCGCTGCAATCCGCACCCGCACAACTTCACCGATCGCCTCATCCGCCCGGGCGACCAGGCGTTCTTCGACATCCTGCAGTCCTACCAGGGCTACCGGACCTGCTACTACCGCACCTTCAACGTCGGCCGCGCCACCGATTGCCAGCGCGACGCCTACACGAAGGCGCGCCTGTGGCTCGACAAGGCGATCGAGCTGATCAAGCCGGGCGTCTCCACCGACAAGGTCGCGGCCGTGTGGCCGAAGGCCGAGGAGTTCGGCTTCCCGAACGAGCTCGCGGCGTTCGGCCTGCAGTTCGGCCACGGCCTCGGCCTGGCGCTGCACGAGCGGCCGATCATCTCCCGGCTCGTCTCGATGGAGCGGCCGATGGAGATCAAGACCGGCATGGTGTTCGCGCTCGAGACCTACTGCCCCGCGACGGACGGCTACTCGGCCGCCCGCATCGAGGAAGAGGTCGTCGTGACGGACAAGGGCTGCCAGGTGATCAGCCTGTTCCCCGCCGAGGAACTGCCGATCGCCAACCGCTACTGAGCGGGAGAGGGCGCCTTCGCTGCCGAGGCAGGGGCATCGCGTCCACTCGTCCCGTCCGCCCGGACGGGCCCGCTCCAGGTCATCCCCGGGCTTGTCCCGGGGAGCCATCTCCAGTAGCCGCGATCCATCTCGCGAAGAAAATCGGACTCTGAACGGACATAGGGAGATCCGCCGTGAACGCACCGGGAAAGCCGGTCAGGAACGACGATATCGGTGTCGAGACGCGGCTGGAGCTCTATCGCCAGCAAGTCGAGATGCGCGATTTCGAGAAGCGCGCCTTCGACCTGTTCCTGCAGAACCTCGTGAAGGGGACGAGCCACCTGTCGCTCGGCCAGGAGGCGATCGCCGCGGGCTTCGGCGTCGCGATGAAGACGGGCGACAAGTCCTTCTGCACCTATCGCGGCCACGCCCACACGCTCGCCCGTGGCGTCCCGATGGAGAAGGTGCTCGGCGAGCTGATGCAGCGCGACAACGGCCTGATGCGCGGCAAGGGCGGGTCGATGCACCTGACGTCGGTCGAGCACGGCGTCATGGGCTCCTACGCGATCATCGGCGCGCATCTCTGCATCGCCAACGGTTCCGCCTGGCGCGCCCAGTATCTCGGCCAAGACGACGTCACCGTCTGCTTCTTCGGCGACGGCACGACGAACATCGGTGCCTTCCACGAGGCGCTCAACTTCGCGGCGATCTGGAAGCTGCCGATCGTCTTCGTCTGCGAGAACAACCTCTACATGGAATATACGCCGATCGCGGACATGATCCCGATCGAGCATCCGGCGGCGGACCGCGCGAGCGCCTATGGCCTCGAGAAGATCATCGTCGACGGCAACGACGCCGACGCGGTCTACCGGGTCGCGCAGACGGCGTTCGCCAAGGCGCGTGCCGGCGACGGCCCGTCATTGATCGAGGCGAAGACCTACCGGCACTCGGGTCACTCCCGCGCCGATCCGGCCAAGTACCGGCCGCCGGGCGAGCTCGAGGAATGGATGAAGCGCGACCCGATCAAGATCTACAAGCAGCGCCTCGCCGAGTTCGGCGTGCCGCAGGCCGACATCGACGCGGTCGACCAGGCCTCCAAGCAGAAGGTCGAGGCCGCCACGGAGGCCTGCAAGGTGGCCCCGGTGCCGCCCGAAGCGATCATCACGACGGACGTCTACGCGGACGGGGGCTGGGCATGGCGGAACTGACTTATCGCGACGCGGTCGCACGGGGCCTCGCGCAGGAACTCCGCCGCGATCCGAACGTCGTCTTCCTCGGCGAGGACATCGCCAAGCCCGGCGGTCCGTTCAAGACCTCCGTCGGCCTGCTCGAGGAGTTCGGCCCGAAGCGCGTGCGCGACACGCCGATCTCCGAGCAGGCGATCCTCGGTGCCGCGATGGGCGCGGCGATGACGGGTCTGCGGCCGGTGGCCGAGATCATGTTCTCGGACTTCCTGGCGGTGTGCTTCGACTTCATCGCCAACGAGTTCCCGAAGACGCGCTACATGACGAACGGCCAGGTCGGCTGCCCGCTCGTGGTGCGTACCGGCAACGGCGCCGGCTCGCGCTTCGGCGCGCAGCACAGCCAGTCGGTCGAGAACTGGGCGATGATGATCCCCGGCCTGAAGGTCGTGGCGCCGTCGACGCCGCTCGATGTGGTGGGCCTGCTCGCCGCCTCGATCCGCTCCGACGACCCGGTGATCTTCTTCGAGCACAAGTCGCTCTACGCGACGAAGGGCGAGGTGCCGGACGGCGAGATCCTCGACGAGCTCGGCAAGGCGAAGATCGTGCGGCCCGGCAAGGACGCGACGATCATCGCGCTGGCGATGATGGTGCCGCGGGCGCTCGCCGCCGCCGAGAAGCTGCAGAAGGAGTTCGGCATCGACGCCGAGGTGATCGACGTGCGCTCGCTGGTGCCGCTCGACACGCAGACGATCCTCGGATCGCTGGTGAAGACCGGCCGGCTGTTCACGGTCGAGGAAAACCCGCGGCTCTGTGGCTGGGGCGCCGAGATCGCCTCGATCGCCGCCGACGAGTGCTTCTGGGACCTCGACGGGCCGATCGTGCGCATCACCACGCCGCACCTTCCGCTGCCGGCCGCCGACAACCTCGAGGACATCGTGCTGCCGACGCCCGACCGAATTGCCGAGCGGGTGCGCCGGACGATGGGAGCCTGACGATGAAGACGGAAGACATCCTGAAGGGCGTCCCGACGCAGCTCTATATCGGCGGTGAATGGCGCGATGCCTCCGACGGCGCGAGCTTCGCCGTCGAGAACCCGGCGACCGGCGAGACGTTGGCGACGGTGGCGAGCGGCACCGTCGAGGACGCCATCGCAGCGGTCGACGCGGCCCAGGCGGCGTTCGCCGACTGGGCAGGCCGGTCGCCGCGCGAGCGTGGGGAGATCCTGCGCAAGGCGTACGAGCTGATCGTCGCCGACAAGGAGCGCTTCGCGGCGCTCATCACCCTCGAGAACGGCAAGGCCTTGCCGGATTCGCGCGGCGAGATCCTCTACGCGGCGGAGTTCTTCCGCTGGTTCGCCGAAGAGGGCGTGCGCAACGTCGGCGAGGTGATGCGTTCCCCGGCCTCCGGCGCGCGCATCCTCGTGCACCACAAGCCGGCCGGCATCGGCGTGCTCGTCACGCCGTGGAACTATCCGGCGGCGATGGGCACCCGCAAGATCGGCCCGGCGCTCGCCGCCGGCTGTCCGGTGGTGGTGAAGCCCGCCTCCGAGACGCCGCTGACGATGCTCGCGCTGATGCCGATCCTGGAGAAGGCCGGCGTGCCGAAGGGCGTCGTCAACGTGCTGCCGTCGCGGCGCTCCGGCGCCGTCGTCGACGCCATGCTGCACGACCCGCGGGTGCGCGTGATCTCCTTCACCGGCTCCACAGAGGTAGGGCGCAAGCTGTTGAAGTCGGCGGCGGATTGCGTCGTGAACCCGGCGATGGAACTCGGCGGCAACGCTCCCTTCATCGTCTGCGAGGACGCCGATATCGACGCTGCCGTGGGCGGCGCGATGCTCGCCAAGATGCGCAATCTCGGCGAGGCCTGCACGGCGGCCAACCGCTTCTATGTGCACGACAAGGTGCACGACGCGTTTGCCGGCAAGCTCGCCGAGAAGATGGGTGCGCTCAAGGTCGGCAACGGCCTGGAGGAGGGCGTCGACGTCGGCTCGCTCGTCAACCGCGAGACGCTCGACAAGGTGGTGGAGCTCGTCGACGACGCCGTGTCGCGCGGCGCCAAGGTGCTCACCGGCGGCAGCCTGCCGAACGGCCCGGGCTTCTTCTATCCCCCGACCGTGCTCGCCGATGTTCCGGACGACGCGCGCTGCTTCCAGGAGGAGATCTTCGGCCCCGTCGCGGCGCTGACGCGCTTCTCGAGCGAAGCCGACGTGGTCGAGCGGGCGAACGCCACCGAGTACGGGCTGGTCGCCTACCTGTTCACCAAGGACGTGAAGCGTGGGCTGAAGCTCTCCGAGCAGCTCGAGTTCGGCATGATCGGCCTCAACCGCGGCCTCGTCTCGGACCCGGCGGCGCCGTTCGGCGGCGTCAAGCAGAGCGGCATCGGGCGCGAGGGCGGTCACGAGGGGCTGATGGAGTTCCTCGAGACCCAGTACGTGTCGGTCGAGTGGTGAGTTCGGGCTCATACGACAGCGATCGTCGTCGCCCGGCCTGACCCGGCGATCCGCGCCGGTGTGGGCGTGGCGAGATGGATGCCCCGGCCGAGCCGGGGCATGACGAATTGGGGTTTGTCCCGAGGTCTCAGGCAACTGTCCAGGGGCGTGAGGAGAGGCAGAGCATGGACGTCGTGATGCCGCAGCTCGGCGAGACCGTCGCCGAGGGCAAGATCGCCACCTGGTTCAAGCAGCTCGGCGACACCGTCGCCGAGGGCGACGCGCTGTTCGAGATCGAGACGGACAAGGTGTCGATGGAAGTGCAGGCGCTGGGCGCCGGCGTGCTGTCGGACGTCCGCGTCGCAGCCGGCGAGACGGTGCCGGTCGGCACGGTGGTCTGCGTCATCGGGGGCGCCGTGGTCGCTCCAGCGGCGAAGCCGGCCGTCGCCGCTCCGGCAGCACCGGCGCCCGCCGCCGTCGCACCCGTCGCTGCCGCACCGAAGACGAACGGCGCCACGCCGCCGTTGGTGGCGGCGCCCGCGGTGCCCGTGGCGATGGACATCTACAACGAGGTGCGCACGCCCGCGGTCGGATTCGGCCCGGCCGCGGCGAGTGGCAACGGCGTTCGGATGACGCCGCTCGCCCGCCGCCTTGCCGCGCAGCAGGGGCTCGACGCCACCACGCTCGCGGCCGCCGCCAAGGCAGCCGGGCGGGACCGCATCGGCAAGGCCGACGTGCTCGCCGCCGCGGCGAAGGCACCGGCGTCGTCCGCTTCGGGCGCGGCGCCCGTGTTGGCGCCTGCGCCGGCCTCCGCCCCGGTCGCGGCTCGGGCTCCCGAGCCGGCGCTGCCGGGCACGCGCACGACGTTCAACAACGTGCGCCGCATGACCGGCACGCGGCTGACGCAGTCGTGGACGACCATCCCGCACGTCTTCCAGGCGACGGAGGCGGATTTCTCCGCCGTCGACCGGGTGCGCAACGCCAGGAAGGCCGCCTTCAAGGACCGGCACGGGGTGTCGCTGACCTACCTGCCGTTCATCGCCCGCGCGGTGTGTCTCGCGATCGCCGACTTCCCGCTCGTCAATGCACGCTTCGACGGCGATGGGCTGGAGGTGCCGCGCGAGGTCAACCTCGGCATTGCGGTCGACCTGTCGCACAACGGCCTTGTCGTGCCGGTTGTGAGGAACGCCGATGAACTGACGGTCGCCGGGCTCGCCAAGGCGTTCGCGCGGCAGATCGACAAGGCGAAGGCGGGCAAGCTGACGCCGGACGACTACAACGGCGGCACCTATACGATCTCCAACAACGGTTCGTTCGGTACGCTGTTCACGGCGCCGATCATCAACCCGCCGCAGGTGGCGATCCTCTCCACCGACGCGGTGAAGAAGAAGCCGGTGGCGATCGAGGTCGACGGCAGCGACGTGGTCGCCATCCGCCCGGTCGGCATGCTGGCGCAGTCGTTCGACCACCGCGCCTTCGACGGTGCCTATTCGGCTGCCTTCCTCGCCAAGCTGAAACAGGTGATCGAGACGCGCGACTGGACCGGCGAGGTCGGGTGACGCGCGACACCAACGGCGCCGGATTTCCGGCGTCGCTTTCGCGAGGGATCTTCTGCACCGCAGTCGAAAAACTCGGTGCGATCGCCCGAAAAGCGCTTGAAATCAGAATGCAAACGATTGCATACTGAGGGCGAGTGGGACGATCGCCGTCTCCCGAAGCACGCTGGCGAACGATCGACACGCAACCGGCGAACCGGAACCAAATCCGCGACCGTCGGCAAGAGAACTTGTCGGGGAAGCGAAACGAACGAGCCCCTGGAGGGATGTGATGCAGGTGAACAGGCACAAGATCGGCTGGATCGGCATGGGCCGGATGGGCTACCCGATGGCCGAGCGGCTGGTGAAGGGCGGGCACGACGTGCACGTCTGGAACCGTACGCGCGAGAAGGCTGAACCACTGGCCAAGAAGGGCGCGACGATCGTCGACAAGCCGTCCGACCTCGCCGGCGTGGACATCCTGTTCACCATGGTGTCGACCGGCAAGGACCTCGAGCAGGTCTACTTCGGCGCGGACGGCGTGCTGAACGGCGCCGGCAGCCCGGTGCCGAAGATCTTCGTCGACTGTTCGTCGATCGCCGTCGAGCAGTCGGTCGAGATGCGCCGCCGGCTCGGCGAGCGCGGCGCCGCGTTCATGGCCTCGCCGGTCAGCGGCAACGGCAAGTGCGTCAAAGCCGGCAAGCTCTCCTCCGTCATCTCCGGCCCGGCCGACGTCTACGAGGTGGTGAAGCCGTATATCGAGACGATCGCCGGCAACGGCGTGTCCTATGTCGGCGACGGCGAACTCGCGCGGATCTGCAAGATCGCCCACAACGTCATGCTCGGCGTCGTCACGCAGAACCTCGCCGAGATCACCGTGCTCGCCCAGAAGGCCGGCGTGCCGCGCCACGCCTTCCTCGAATTCATGAACAACTCGGTGATGGGTTCGATCTTCACGCGCTACAAGTCGAACGCGCTCGCCAACCTCGACTGGACGACGACGTTCACCCCGGCACTGTTGAAGAAGGACCTCGACCTCGGCCTCGCCGCTGGTCGCGAGTTCGGCGTGCCGATGCCGGTCACGGCATCGACGCGCGAAGCGCTGCAGGCGCACTTCGGCGCCGCCACGCTGCAGCCGGACCCGAAAGCCTACATCGAGGCGGATTTCGCCGCGCTGATCGAGACGCAGGCGCTTTTGTCGGGCATCAAGCTCGAGAGCGAGAACGTCAAGATCCCGACCGGCCTGGAAGTTTCCGAGTAGCTCGGGATACCGGGCGCCCCACCGGGGGCGCCACTCAAGTCGATGCCTCGACGAAGCGACGCCGGCGGTCCTCCCCCGCCGGCGTTCGCATGTCCGGGCCGGGAGCGCCCGTCAGAGGGGGCGGAAGGCGTAGCCGTCGCCGGCTGCTGCGATGGTGCCGAGGCCTGGCCAGGGAAAGTGGTAGCCGAGCACGCGGGTGCCCTCCGCCGCACAGCGCGCGAGCAGGGCCCGGCGGGAGGCGGCGGTCAGGGCCCTGTCGTAGTCGTAGCGGTAGGTGAGGTCCGGGCGCTCCGCCAGCATCGGGTGATGCAGCAGGTCGCCGAGCACGACAACGGCGTCGGCGCCGCTGCCGACGCGGTAGCTGGCGTGGCCGATGGTGTGGCCGGGCGTCGCGACGGCGACGATGCCGGGCAGCACGGACTCGCCGCCGGCGAATGGCCGGATGCGGCCCGCACAGGCGGCGATCGCGGCGCTGCTGCGATCGACGGACGGATCCGCTCTCGACGCGTCCCTCAGGTATGCGAGCTCCCGGGCGTCGACGTGCACAGTGGCCTGCGGGAACGCGGCATCGCCGTTGGCGGCCAACAGGCCCCAGACGTGGTCCGAATGCAGGTGCGTCAGCATCACCGCGGCGATGTCGCCCGGCTGGAAGCCGGCGAGCGCCAGGCTTTCGAGGAGCCGGCCGGTGTCGGGCCCGAACGGCCGCTCCGGCCCGGTGCCGGTGTCGAACAGCACCGGCTTTCCTTCCACCACCACGACGAGGGCGTTCTGCGCGAGCGGCGTGCGATCCGCCGGCAGGCCGTGACGCTGCGCCAGCGCCGATACAATCTCGGCCGGCAGGCTGTCGAACTCCTCGGTCGGCGGCCCCAGATCGAGCGGGCCGTCTGAGACGATCGCTGCCGGCATGGCGCCGATGCGGAAGCGGTGGAAGCGGGGGGCGGTCGCAGGTTCGCTCATTGTGCGAGTTTGCCGCCACGGCCAGCCGGCCGGCAACCCCGGTATCGCGTCGACGTAGGGGAAAGGCGTCGTCGGCGTTCCTCCAGCAGGGCAGGGGAGCCTGGTCCGAGCCAGTCCGACGGACCCCAGCATCAAGGAAGAATTCATGAACAAGCTCGTTATCGCTGCGGCCGCCGTGCTGCTGACGGCCGGCGTCGCCTTTGCACAGACCGATGCGCCGCCGGCCCCGGGCGCCGGCCCCGCCGAGGCGGCACCCCCCGCCGCTGCTCCCTTCAACGGCGGGGAGGCGGCGGAGCCGGGCCAGCGCCAGGGACGCCCGGACGGCATGCGCGGACACGGCAAGAAGATGCACCCGCGCGGCGGACCGCACGGCCGAGGTCACCACGGCGGCATGATGATGCACCCGAGCAAGGGGGCGAGCTTCGTGTTCGCGGCGCCCGGCGAGGGGCGCATCATGATCAAGTGCGCCGACGAGGATTCGACGCAGGCCTGCGCCGACGCCGTGAAGCCGCTTCTGGAGATGATGCTGAAGGCGGGTGGCGAGTAGGTGGCCATAGGCTAGCCAAGCTACCATTGCGCTGGACCAAGCCGGCGCTCAGATGCTGGACGGCTGGGCACGATGCCCGGCCGTCGCATTCCAGGGCGTCTCCGGTGCCGCGCGGGTGCGGCAGCCGCTCACCCCGCCTTCTTCAACTGCTCGCGCAAATGCGGGTACTTTTCCGTCAGCAGTGAGCCCGGATAGTAGGTCGGCTCGAATGCCGGCTCGGCGCGGATCAGCTCGAACCAGCGGGCGATCGACGGCTTGTCGTCCCACATCGTGCCGAGGTTGATGTCGTCCATGCGGACGATCACCGGCATCACTGCGACGTCGGCGAGCGTCATCTGACCGCCCATCAGCCACGGACCGCCGCTTGCCGCGATCGTCTCGTGCATGCGCTGGACGCCGCGGGCGAGACGGCCCATGGCGCCGTCCATCTCCGCCTGCGGGAAGCCGGTGCGGCCCATCGTCAGCAGGAACTCGCGGCGCAGCGGCTTCGAATCGGCGAGCGCCTGGAACTCCGTCTCGCTCATCTTCTGGAAGTGCGGCAGGAAGGCGAGGTTGTAGGACGGCACGCGGATCGCCGGCGTCGGCACCTCGTCGATGAAGCGCATCAGCGAGCGCATCGCCGCGATGTCCTTCAGTCCCTGCGGGCGCAGCGGCGCCACGTCGGGCTTCAGCTCGTCGAGATACTCGATGATGACGGCCGAATCGATGATCGGCACGCCCTCGTGCACGAGCGCCGGCACGACGCCGTTCGGGTTGATCGCCAAGTATTGGGACTTCAGCTGGTCGCCGGCGAACAGGTCGAGCTTGTGCTCCTCGAAGGGGAGCCCCTTCGCGTTCAGCACGAAGCGGACGCGCTGGCTGCAGGTCGACTGCGGCGCATTGTAGAGAACGAACTCAGGCATGACGTCACGTCCCGGTAGGCCGTCGGCCGGATCGTCGGCGGCGGAGTGCGGAAGGAGGGCTCAATCCCAGTCGAGGATGCGCGGCAGCTTCTTCTTGGCGGCCAGCGTGCCGATGATGCCGTTGGGGAAAAACATCAGCGCGAGCAGCATGACGACGCCGGTGCCGAGGACGTTGAGCTCGCTCGAGCCGAGATAGACGACGGAGAGCTCGTTGAAGGCGATCAGCAACACGGCGCCGACAATCGGCCCGGCCACCGTGCCCTTGCCGCCGAGGATACACATCAGCACGAGGTTGGCGGCGATCAGGATGATCAGGAAGATGTTCGGCCGGATGTAGGTGAGGTACTCGCCCCACACCGCCCCCGCCATGCCGACGAAGAAGGCCGAGATCGCGAACGCGGCGACCTTGTACATGCGGGTGTTGATGCCGGCGCTCTCCGCCTTCACCTCGTCCTGCGAGATGGCGCGCAGGCCGAGCCCGAATTTCGAGTGCTTGATGCGGTAGGAGACCCACACCGTCAGCGCGGCGATGACCAGGAAGGCGTAGTAGTAGGGGATCTTCATCCACTGCGCGTCGAGGGCGAGCTGCGGCAGCGTGATGCCGTTCGAGCCGCCGACGAAGTGCCAGTTGTCGAACAGGATGCGCGCCACCATCAGGAGCGCGATCGACGAGATGATGAAGGTCGGCCCGCGCATCTTCAGGGTGATCGAGCCGATGCCGAAGCCGACGATCGCCGCCGCGACGCCGGCCAGCGGGGCCGTGACGATGGCCGAGACGCCGAAATAGGCGAGGATCATCCCCGAGAAATATCCGCCGATGCAGAAGAACACGTTGTGGCCGAGCGAGATGTATCCCGTGTAGCCGCCGAGGATGTTCCAGCTCGACGCCATCGCCACGTACATGAACGTGTAGAGCATCAGGTGGAGGACGTAGTTGTAGCCGTCCGTCACCTGGATGACCGGGAACACCGCAAGGACGACGAGGAGAAGCACCGGAAACTGCCAGAGCCGCTTGCCCTTGTCCTCGGTGGTAAGGCCGGCGTTGTACTCCCGACGGGCCTCGATGACGTTGTCGACGTCGAGCTGCTGCATGGCCATGGCTCAGGCCTCCTCGATCTTGTCGCCGAACAGCCCCTGCGGCCGCACCAGCAGGATGACGAACAGCGCGAGGAAGAAGGTCATCGTCGACCAGGTGGAGCCGATGTACGCACCGACGAAGGCGGCGACCACCGAGAGGATCAGCGAGCCGGCGATGACGCCGCCGAGCTTGCCCATGCCGCCGAGCACGACGAGCGACATCAGGATGGCGATCCACTCCCAGTGCTTGGCCGGGAAGAAGGAGAAGATGAAGCTGACGAGAGCGCCGGCGGCTCCCGCGAGGCCGACGCCGATGCCAAAGGTGATCAGCGAGACGAGCCCGACGTTGACGCCCATCAGCTGCGCCGCCGCGCGGTTCTGCGTGGTGGCACGGATGGCGTAGCCGAAGCGCGTGTAGCGCAGGAAGGCGAGCAGCAGGCCGATGATGATGAGGCTCGCAATGCCCGCATAGAGCTGACCGGTCGGGATGAACACGTCGCCGATGAAGATCGCATCGGTGGCGTAGCTCGGCGTCGTAACGCGCTGCGTGTTGGAGAACAGCCAGCCGAGCAGCCCGTCGAAGATCATCGCGACGGCGAATGTCAGCAGCACCGTCATCTCCGAATACTTGGCGCTCGCGGCCTCCTTCTCGAAGATCAGCTTGTAGAGGATGATGCCGATGCAGAAAAGAGCGATCGAGGCGATCGGCAGCGAGAGGATCGGGTCGACGCCGTAGAGCCGGAATAGCCAGAACGACACGAACGCGCCGGTGATGATCAGCACCGGATGGGCGAGGTTGACGATCCGCATCACGCCGAAGATGAGCGTGAGGCCGGACGCCATCAGCGCGTAGACGCCGCCGAGCGCAAGGCCCAGCACGACGATCTGGATGACGTTGCTCATGGAGTTCGCTTCCTTGCGGTGGCCTGCGCGGGCGCGTCGGGGCTCGCGGTGAGGGCGGGGTCAGGCCGCCGCCTTGGCCTTGCCGAGATAGAGTTCCTTGATGCGCGGGTCGGCGAGGACTTCCTTGGCCGGGCCCTCGAACAGCGTCTTGCCGAGATCGAGCACTGCGCCCCAGGTCGAGTTGTTCAGCCCCATGATGGCGTTCTGCTCGACGAGGATCACCGTCATGCCGCGATCCTTCAGCATGTGCATGATCTCGAACATCTGCTGGACGATCTTCGGCGCGAGGCCGAGCGAGGGCTCGTCGAGCATGACGATCTTCGGCTTGACGATCAGCGTGCGCGCCATCGCGAGCATCTGCTGCTGGCCGCCCGACATCGTGCCGGCGCGCTGCTGGGCGCGCTCGCGCAGGATCGGGAACTGCTCGAGCACCTCCTCGATGCGAGCTTCCAGCACCTTCTTGTCGTCGATGACGTAGCCGCCCATGCGCAGGTTCTCGCGCACGCTCATGCGCGGAAAGAGCGCGCGCTCCTGCGGCACGAAGCAGATGCCCTTGCGCAGGATCTGGTCGGGGCGCAGGCCGTCGATGCGTTCGCCCTCGAAGCGGATCTCGCCGGAGCGGATCGGCAGGAGGCCGGAGATCGCCTTCATCAAGGTCGACTTGCCGGCGCCGTTCGGGCCGATGATGCACTGCACCTGGCCAGGGCGGACGGTCAGCGAGGTGCCGGTGAGGATCGCCGGGCCGCGGCCGTAGCCGGCGACGACGTCGCGGACTTCGAGCAGATCAGGCATGACCGACCTCCTGGGTGGTCGGAAGGGGTGCTGCACCGCCGAGATAGGCCTCGAGCACGAGCGGGTCGGTCTGCACGACGCTCGGCGGGCCTTGGGCGATCACCTGGCCATGCGCCATCACGACGACCTTGTGGGAGAGGCTCATCACCAGCTCCATGTTGTGCTCGACGATGAGCACCGTCAGCCCGCGCTCGTTGAGCTTGCGGATGTGGCCGACGACCTCCTCGAGCAGGCGCGGGTTGACGCCGCCGGCCGGCTCGTCGAGCAGGATGATCTTCGGATCGCTCATCAGCAAGGCGGCGAAGTCCATCAGCTTCTTCTGGCCGTAGGAGAGGTTGCGCGTCTCCTCGTGGGCGAGCCGGGTGATGCCGAGGAAGTCGAGGATCTCGAAGGCCTTGTCGCGCTCCTTCGCGCTGATCGCCGGGCCGAACAGCGCCTTCAGGCCGACGACGCGCGACTGCACGGCGAGGTTCTCGAGCACCGTCAGGTCCTCGAGGTTGCGGGTGATCTGGAAGGTGCGGCTGAGGCCGCGGCGGGTGATGGCGTGGGCGCGCAGCCGGTCGATGCGCTCGCCCTCGAGCCAGACCTCGCCGGCGGTCGGCAGCAGCGTCTTCGAAATGCAGTTGAAGGCGGTGGTCTTGCCGGCGCCGTTCGGGCCGATCAGCGCGGTGATCTTGCCGCGCTCGACGGTGAACGAGCAGTCGTCGACCGCCCGGATGCCGCCGAAGTGCTTGCAGAGGTTGCGCACCTCGAGCATCGGTCACTCCTGTGAAAAAGAGGTTCGGGGCGGGCCGCGAACAGGTCGGTCCGCCGCCGCCGCGCGAAGGCCGTGGGCGGCCCGGCGCCGTAGAGTTCGGCGCCGGATCGCTTTTTGCGGTCAGCTGCTTACCACTGCGGCTTCGGGTACTCGAGCTTGGCGACGCCCTCGAACTCGTCCGTCGGGTAGACGAACTTCAGTGCGCCGCCCTGCCACTGCGCCTCAAGCACCGAGCGATCGACCGGCACGCCGCGCTCGTCCCACGAGAACGGGCCGAGCACCGTCTTCACCGGATCGGCCTTGGTGCGCGCGTGCAGCCACTCCGACATCTTGGCGTTGTCGGTGGTGCCGGCGCCGCGGATCGCCTGCTCCATGCCCTGGCAGACGGCGAACGGGATCGCCGCGTCCTCGTCCGGCGCGAAGCCGAACTTGGCATTGTAGGCCTTGACGAAGTCGGTGTTGGTGAAGGTTTCGCCGGCGATCTCGCCGACGAAGGCGACGTCGGGATGCCAAGAGGTGTGCATGACGACACCTTCGGCGGCCGAGCCGGTGCCGGTCTGGTACTCCGCCTGCGTGCCCTGGCTGAGATAGAGGAACTTCGGCTGCGCCTTCACGGTCTGCAGGGCGCGGGTGAGCTGCACCGCCTCTTCCGCCGAGGCGGTGAGGCCGATGACGAGCTCGGCGTTCGACTGCTTGATCGTGTTGGCGAGGTTCAGCCAGTCGGAGAAGCCTTCCTCCGGCCAGGTCTCCTCCAGGACGAGCTCGATGCCGGCCTCCTTGAGGTAGCCCGGCGCCATGTCGGCGACGACACCGCCGCCCGGGTTCATCACCTGCTTGCCAGCGAGGCCCGCCGCGATCGCATTGGCGAAGAAGTCGTCGGACTTGACGATCGCGGCGGTCTTCGGCTTCTGGTCCGCCGGCACGAGGTCGGTGATCATGCGGGTCAGCGAGCCGCCGAACATCTCGGCGACGTTCTGCTGGAAGTAGAACATGTTCTTGTGGCCCTGCGACCAGATGCGCAGCGCGCCGCCGGCCGGGACCGGATGCACCATGCCGTACTTCTCCAGCACGGAGGAGACCGGGAAGGTGAGCTTCGAGGAGAACGTGCCGAACAGCACGTCGACCTTGTCGGCGTTGACGAAGCGCTCGTACTGGCTGATCGCCGTCTCGGTGTCCGAGCGGTTGTCGGAGATGATCAGGTCGAGCTGGCGGCCGTCGATGCCGCCCTTGGCGTTGATCAGGTCGACGCAGAGCTGGTAGCCCTGCTGGTGCTTCTCGCCGCTCACCGAGAAGTTGCCGGTCAAAGGCAGCGAAGCGCCGATCTTGATGGGGTCGGCGGCCTGCGCACCGGCGGCGACGAGCCCGGCAATGCCGGCGAGCGCGGCCGTCGTCGCGAGACGTGATGCGTGCTTCTTCATTGTGCTTTCCCTCCCTTGCAAACGTTTGCACGATGCGAGGCCCGCCGCGAGGCAGGGCTACGCAAACGTTTGCATGGACCATGAAGGAGGAGGTTACGGCCGTCAAGGGGAAAGTCCCGCGCAGCCTGGGTGGGCATGCCGGCGCGGGCGCTGCTAGGTCTTTGCAGGACGAAGCGGGTGCGTCATCTCCTCCGGCCGCACCCAGCGCGAGAACTCTTCGTCGCTCAGATAGCCGAGCTTCAACGCCGCCTCGCGCAGACTCAGCCCCTCGTGATGGGCGCAGAGCGCGATCTTCGCCGACTTCTCGTAGCCGATGTGCGGGTTCAGCGCCGTCACCAGCATCAGCGAGTTCTCGAGGTTCTCCTCGATGCGCGCACGGTTCGGCTCGATGCCGCGCGCGCAGCGCTCGTCGAAGGTGCGGCACGCGTCGGCGAGCAGCTCGGTCGATTCCATCACGTTGTGCAGCATCACCGGCTTGTAGACGTTGAGCTGGAAGTTGCCCTGCGAGCCGGCGAAGGCGACGGAGAGGTCGTTGCCGTAGACCTGCACGGCGACCATCGTCATCGCCTCGCACTGGGTCGGGTTGATCTTGCCGGGCATGATCGAGGAGCCCGGCTCGTTCTCCGGGATGCGGAGCTCGCCGATGCCGGCACGGGGGCCGCTGGCGTACCAGCGCACGTCGTTGGCGATCTTCATCAGGATGGCGGCGAGCGAGCGCAGCGCGGCGCTCGCGTCGACCATCGCGTCGTGGGCGGCGAGGGCGGCGAACTTGTTGCCTGCCGCGACGAACGGCTTGCCGGTCTCGGCGGCGATGATGGCGGCAACGGTGTCGCCGAACTTCGGGTGCGCGTTGAGCCCGGTGCCGACGGCGGTGCCGCCGATGGCGAGCTCGAAGAGGCCGGCGAGCGACGTCTCGATGATGCGCACGCCGTCGTCGAGCTGGGCGACCCAGCCGGAGATCATTTGCCCGACGGTGAGCGGCGTCGCGTCCTGCAGATGCGTGCGGCCGATCATCACGATGTCGGCGAAGGCCGCCGCCTTGCCATCCAGCGTCTCGCGCAGCGCGCGCACGGCGGGCAGCAGGCGGTCGCTGATCTCCTCCACGGCGGCGATGTACATCGCCGTCGGGAAGGCATCATTGGAGGACTGGCTGCGGTTGACGTGATCGTTCGGGTGGATCGGCGCCTTCGAGCCGAGCACGCCGCCGGCGAGCTGGATGGCGCGGTTGGAGATCACCTCGTTGGCGTTCATGTTGGTCTGCGTGCCGGAGCCCGTCTGGAACACCCCGAGCGGGAATTCGGCGTCGAGCCGCCCGTCGATGACGTCCTGCGCCGCCCGCACGATCAGCTCGGCCTGCTCGCGCGAGAGCTGGCCGAGCTCCAGGTTGGCGAGGGCAGCGCTCTTCTTCAGGATGCCGAGCGCGCGGATCATCTGGCGGCCCCAGCGGAAGCGGTGCGCGCCGATCGGGAAGTTCTCGCGCGACCGCTCCGTCTGCGCGCCCCAGAGGCGGTCGGCCGGCACCGCGACGTCGCCAAGGCTGTCTTCCTCGATGCGGATGTTTTGGGGCGCTTTGCTCATCGTCGCGTCTCCGTCGGATGCCGGGCGGTCGGAACGGTGGGATCGCGTGCCTGCCGTTTCAAGGCGAAGACGAGCCTCACCATCGACGCTAGCGCCTCAACCGTCGGTGGGTCGGTGCTGGTCCGCGCCGCTCTGGCGTCGCGCGTCGGCGCGCTCGTCCTCCTTGCCGACCTGCGTTTCCGCCTCCGCGGAGAAGCGGATGAACAGTCCGAGGCCGAGGATCAGCGCCACGCCGGCGACGAGCAGCGCCGTCGGATAGAGCATCAGCGTGATGTCGTCCTTGGCGGCCTCGAACACCCCGACCAGGGCCTCGAGGAACACCGCGATGGCGATGGTCGAGAGGAACTTCGTCAGGCTGCGGCGCGCCTCGGCGGCGGAGCGCAGTTCGCGGGCCCGCACCACCTCCTCCTCGAGCAGGTACTTGGCGACGTCGAAGACGGCGATGGCGATCACCATGTAGCCGACTGCGTCGAGCAGCGCGCCGCCGAGGGAGGCCATCGAGCCGGTGCCGGCGATCACCACCGAGCCGCCGTAGAGGACAAGGCCGAACGACAGCACCATCAGCAGCGCCGCTGCCGTGCCGAACACGAAGCGCGAGAAGCGCTCGGTGAAGTGCAAGGCGGTCGAGTGTTCTGGCTGGGGCATGAGACCGATCCGGCGCGCGACTGTCGTTTCTGAATAGCCGCTCGGTCGCGCTGGCGTAAGCCGCAGTTCTTGCTTTGGCAGTCACGACGCGTAGGTTCGTCGGGCCGGCGAGCGCGGGTGCCGGTGCCGGTGTGGCGTTGGGAGACAGGTGCGTGACGGGTCCTTCGGTCGCAACCGTGGCGGCGCCATTCCGGCCCCCCATGCCCGTGCTCGGGCAGGGCACCTGGGGGATGGGGGAGGTGGCGGCGCGCCGCAACGACGAGGTGGCGGCGCTGCGCCTCGGTCTCGACCTCGGCATGACGCTGATCGACACCGCCGAGATGTATGCCGACGGGGTCGCCGAGGAGGTCACCGCCGAGGCGATCGCCGGCCGCCGGGACGAGGTGTTCCTCGTCACCAAGGTGCTGCCTGAGAATTCGACCCGGCGCGGCACGGTCGCCGCCTGCGAGCGCAGCCTGAGACGGCTGCGCACCGACCGCATCGACCTCTATCTGCTGCACTGGCGCGGCCGGCCGGCGCTGGCCGACACGCTCGCCGGCTTCTCCGATCTCCTCGCCGCCGGAAAGATCCGCCACTGGGGCGTCAGCAACTTCAACGTCGCCGACATGCGCGATCTCGCGAGGGTGGCCGGCGGCGCGGCGTGTGCGGCGAACCAGGTGCTCTACAATCTCGGCCGCCGCGGCATCGAGTTCGACCTCGCGCCGTGGTGCGCCGAGCACGCCGTGCCGATCATGGCCTATTCGCCGGTCGAACAGGGGCGGCTGCTGCGCCACGCCGGCCTCAAGGCACTCGCGGCGGAAAAGGGCGTGTCGGCAGCGCAAGTGGCGCTCGCCTGGGTGCTCGGGAAGCCCGGGGTGGTGGCGATCCCGAAGGCGGCGACGCTGGCGCACGTCCGCCAGAACCGCGCCGCGCTCGATCTGGTGCTCGGCGCCGACGACCTCGCCCGCCTCGACGCGCTGTTTCCACCGCCGCGACGGGCCGAGCCGCTGGCGATGCTGTAAGGCACGCCGCCGCCAGTCCGGTGCCGTGTCGAACGCGCGGCGGGCGAATGCTCGCCGGTGCGCCGTCTGCCCGGCCTTTACGCCGTCCTTATGCGACAGGCGTGCATTCCGAATAGAGCGCTTATCCGGTTTGGGTCCATCACGGTCGCCTCGCACCCATCGGAGGCGCAATCCGTGCCCGACCTCGTTTTCCTTGCCCTCGGCCTCGGCGCGTTCGCGCTGTTGGCCCTCTACGCCCGCTGGGCGGCCGGGGCCTGAGATGTTCGATCTCGTCCTCGGCGGCGCCACGGCGGCCCTGCTCGCCCTCTACCTCGTCGCCGCACTGCTGTGGCCGCAGCGCTTCTGAGCGCCCGACCCCAGCGCCCTGAATGATCCGTCCCCGCGGCTCGGCCGCCGGGGGCGCAGCCCTTTAACACGTTCGAGAAGGCTCTATCGCCATGACCCTGAACGGCTGGCTGCAGATTGCGCTGCTGTTCGGCGTGGTGCTCGTCACCGCCGCGCCGCTCGGCGCGCTGATGGCGCGCGTCTACGCCGGCGAGCGCACGTTCCTCACCCCCATCCTCGGCCCGTTCGAGCGCGGCCTCTACCGCCTCGCCGGCATCGATCCGGCGCGCGAACAGGGCTGGCTCGGCTACACGCTGTCGATGCTCGCCTTCAACGCCGCCGGCTTCGTGCTGCTGTACGCGATCCTGCGCCTGCAGGGCATGCTGCCCCTGAACCCGCTCGGCTACGCCGCGGTGCCGCCGGACCTCGCGTTCAACACGGCCGTCAGTTTCGTCACCAACACGAACTGGCAGTCCTATGTCGGCGAAGCGACGATGAGCCTCTTCAGCCAGATGGCCGGGCTCACCGTGCAGAACTTCCTGTCGGCGGCGACCGGCCTCGCGCTCGCCGTCGCACTGGTCCGTGGCTTCGCGCGATCGAAGGCGGCCGGCGTCGGCAACTTCTTCGTCGATGTCACCCGCTCCACGCTCTACGTGCTGCTGCCGCTCGCCTTGGTCACGGCGCTCGCGCTCGTCGCGCTCGGCATGCCGCAGACGTTCGAGGGATCCGTCGCCGTCTCGACGCTGGAGGGTGGCCAGCAGACGCTCGGCCTCGGCCCGGTCGCCTCGCAGGTGGCGATCAAGCAACTCGGCACCAACGGCGGCGGCTTCTTCAACGCCAACGCCGCGCATCCGTTCGAGAACCCCTCGGCGCTGACCAACTTCCTGCAGACCTGGCAGATGCTGGTCGTCGCCACCGCGCTGGTGTTCGCCTTCGGCCGCCTCGTCGGTGACCGCCGCCAGGGGCGGGCGATCCTGATCGCCATGGGCGTGCTCCTCGTCGCCGGCGTCGGCATCGCCTACTGGGCCGAGGCTGCCGGCACGCCGATGCTCGCCGGGGCCGGCCTCGATGCCGCCGGCGGCAACATGGAGGGCAAGGAGGTCCGCTTCGGGCTGGCCCTCTCGGCGCTGTGGGCGGCAGTAACGACGGGCCTGTCGTGCGGTGCGGTGAACGCCATGCACGGCTCGTTCACGCCGATCGGCGGGCTGGTGCCGCTGTTCCTCATCCAGCTTGGCGAGATCCTGCCGGGCGGCGTCGGCTCGGGCCTCTACGGCATGCTGGTGATGGCGATCGTCGCGGTGTTCGTCGCCGGGCTGATGGTCGGTCGCACGCCGGAGTACCTCGGCAAGAAGATCGAGGCGAAGGAGATGAAGATGGCGGTGCTCGCCATCCTGATCCTGCCGACCGCGATCCTCGGCTTCTCGGCGGTCGCCGCGGTGCTGCCGGTGGCGCTCGCCGGGCTCGGCAACGCCGGTCCGCACGGGCTGTCGGAGATCCTCTATGCCTACTCGTCGGCCGCCGGCAACAACGGCTCGGCGTTCGCCTCGCTGTCGGCCAACAACCCCTGGTGGAACACCACGCTCGGCCTCGCCATGCTCGCCGGCCGCTTCGCCTACATCGTCCCGATGATGGCGATCGCCGGCTCGCTCGCGGCGAAGACGCGCGCCACCGCGTCGACCGGCACCTTCCCGACGCACGGCCTGTTGTTCGTCGGCCTGCTCGTCGGCGTCATCCTCATCCTCGGCGGCCTGCAGTACTTCCCGGCGCTCGCCCTCGGCCCGATCGCCGAGCAGGTGCAGATGCTCGCCGGCAAGACCTTTTGATGTTTGGCCCCTTCTGACGCCCGGCTTCCTTCTGACGTCCGGCAACGGAGCTCCCCTCGTCATGTCCTCGAAAGCAACCACTCCGATGGTGTCGGGCGACCTCGTCGCCCGCGCTGCCCTCGACGCGCTCGCCAAGCTCAACCCGGCGAAGCTCGTCAAGAACCCGGTGATCTTCGTCACCGAGGTCGTCGCCGTGCTGGTGACGGTGCTGTTCCTGCGCGACGTCGTCTCCGGTGGGCCGATCGGCTTCACCGGCCAGGTCGCCGCGTGGCTGTGGTTCACGGTCTTGTTCGCCAATTTCGCCGAGGCGATCGCCGAGGGGCGGGGACGCGCCCAGGCGGATTCGCTGCGCAAGGCGCGCACCGACACGCAGGCGAAGCGGCTGGCCCGGCCGGCCGACCGCGGCCAGTGGAAGCCGGTGTCGGCACTCGACCTCGCCGTCGGAGACCTCGTGCTCGTCGAGGCGGGCGACGTGGTCCCGGGCGACGGCGAGATCGTCGAAGGCATCGCCTCGGTCAACGAGGCGGCGATCACCGGCGAGTCCGCGCCGGTGATCCGCGAAGCGGGCGGCGACCGCTCGGCCGTCACCGGCGGCACCACGGTGATCTCCGACTGGCTGGTGGTGCGCATCACCGCCGCGCCGGGCTCGTCCTTCCTCGACCGCATGATCGCCCTCGTCGAGGGCGCCGAGCGGCAGAAGACGCCGAACGAGATCGCGCTCGCCATCCTGCTCGCCGGCATGACGCTGATCTTCCTGATCACCGTCGTGTCGCTCACCGGGCTCGGCGCCTATTCGGGCACCGACATCCCCGTCCCGGTGCTGGCGGCGCTGCTCGTGACGCTGATCCCGACCACCATCGGCGGCCTGCTGTCGGCGATCGGCATCGCCGGCATGGACCGGCTGATCCGCCACAACGTGCTCGCGATGTCGGGCCGCGCCGTCGAGGCGGCGGGCGACGTCGACACGCTGCTGCTCGACAAGACCGGCACCATCACCTTCGGCAACCGCATGGCGACCGAGATCATCGCCATGCCCGGCATCGACGAACGGGCAGCCGCCGAGGCGGCGCTGCTCGCGAGCCTCGCCGACGAGACCGCCGAGGGCCGCTCGATCGTCAAGCTGGTGGCCGAGCGCACCGGCATCGCCCCGCCGACGCTCGCCCCGGATGCCGCGACGTTCATCACCTTCTCCGCGCTGACGCGGCTCTCCGGTGTCGACCTCGGCGGCCGGCGCATCCGCAAGGGGGCGGTCGACGCGGTCCGCCGTTTCGTCGGCGATGCCGCCGGGCGCACGCTGCCGGAGCCGCCGGCCTTCGCCGCCGCCGTCGAGCGGATCGCCCGCTCGGGCGGCACGCCGCTCGCCTTGTGCGAGGGCGACCGTCTGCTCGCTGTCGTCCACCTCAAGGACGTCGTCAAGCCGGACATCAAGGAGCGCTTCGCCGAACTGCGCCGCATGGGCATCCGCACGGTCATGGTCACCGGCGACAACCCGGTGACGGCGGCGGCAATCGCCTCAGAGGCCGGCGTCGACGACTTCATCGCCGAGGCGACGCCGCAGGACAAGCTCGCCTACATCCGCGCCGAGCAGGCGAGCGGCCGGCTGGTGGCGATGTGCGGCGACGGCACCAATGACGCCCCGGCGCTCGCCCAGGCCGACGTCGGCGTCGCCATGCAGTCCGGCACCCAGGCGGCGCGCGAGGCCGGCAACATGGTCGACCTCGATTCCGACCCGACGAAGCTCATCGAGATCGTCGCGATCGGCAAGCAACTGCTGATGACGCGCGGCGCGCTGACGACCTTCTCGATCGCCAACGACGTCGCGAAATACTTCGCGATCATCCCGGCGCTGTTCATCGCGACGATCCCGGAACTCGGCGTCCTCAACGTCATGGGGCTCGCGACGCCTGAGAGCGCGATCTTGTCGGCGGTGATCTTCAACGCCCTCGTCATCGTCGCGCTGATCCCGCTCGCCCTGCGCGGGGTCGGCTACCGCGCCGTCGACGCCGGCACCATGCTCGCCCGCAACCTGACGATCTACGGCCTCGGCGGCATCATCGTGCCGTTTGTCGGCATCAAGGTGATCGATCTCGTCGTCACCGCCCTCGGCCTCGCCTGACGGAGCAAAGTTATGACCCTCGTTTCCCAGCTGCGGCCGGCGATCGTGCTGCTCGCCGCCTTCACCATCCTCACCGGTCTCCTCTATCCGCTCGCCGTCACCGGCATCGCCCAGGTGGTGTTCCCGGCGGCGGCGAACGGCAGCCTGATCGAACGCGGCGGCGGCGTCGTCGGCTCGGCGCTGATCGGCCAGCCGTTCACCGGACCGACCTGGTTCCAGCCTCGGCCATCTGCCGCCGGTGCCGGCTACGACGGCCTCGCCTCGTCGGGCTCGAACCTCGCCCCGACGAGCGCGAAGCTCGCCGACCGCATCGCCGCCGACGTGGCGCGGCTGCGTGGCGAGGGGGTCGCCGGCCCGGTGCCGGCCGATCTCGTCACCGCCTCCGGCAGCGGCCTCGACCCCGACCTGTCACCGGACGCGGCGATCGTTCAGGTCGCCCGCGTCGCGGCCGCCCGCGGCCTGCCGGAAGCGCAGGTGCGGGCGCTGGTGGAGCGCACGGTGGAAGGGCGCACTTTCGGCGTTTTCGGCGAGCCGCGCGTCAACGTGCTGCGCCTCAACCTGGAACTCGATAGCCTGAAGCCCTGACCGTCCCTCCGGCATCGAAAGCCGCCCCGTCGACATGCGCAGCCAGGAGCCGACCCGCGCCTCGCCCGACGCCCTGCTGTCCCTCGCCGAGCGCGAGGGCCGCGGCAAGCTCAGGGTGTTCCTCGGGGCGGCGCCCGGGGTCGGCAAGACTTTCGCCATGCTGCAGGCAGCCCAGGGTGCGCGCCAAGGCGGACGGGATGTGGTGGTCGGCCTCGTCGAGACGCACGGCCGGCGCGAGACCGAGGCGCTGCTCGAGAGCCTCGAGGTGCTGCCGCGCAAGATGGTCGCCTATCGCGGCCGCCTCGTCGCCGAGTTCGACCTCGAGGCGGCGCTCGCCCGCCGGCCCGGGCTGCTGATCGTCGACGAGTACGCCCATTCCAACGTCCCCGGCAGCCGCCATCCGAAGCGCTGGCAGGACGTGCAGGACCTGCTCGACGCCGGCATCGACGTCTGGACGACGCTCAACATCCAGCACGTCGAGAGCCTCAACGACGTGGTGCAGCGCATCACCGGCGTGCACGTCCGCGAAACGGTGCCTGACACGGCACTGCACGAGGCCGACGACATCGTGCTCGTCGACCTGCCGCCGGAGGAACTGCTGAAGCGGCTCGCCGACGGCAAGGTCTACGTGGCCGACACGGCCGCGCGGGCGGTGCAGAACTTCTTCAAGCCGTCAAACCTGACGGCGCTGCGCGAGTTGGCATTGAGACGGCTCGCCTCGCGCGTCGACCGCGACCTCGTCGAGCAGATGCAGGGCGGTGCGATCGCCGGCCCGTGGGCGGCGGGTGAGCGCATCCTCGTCTGCGTCGGGCCCGACAAGGCCGCGCAATCGGTCATCCGCCACGCCAAGCGGATCGCCGACCTGCTCGACGCCTCGTGGTTCGCGGTGACCGTCGAGCGTCCGAGCGCGCGCGTCGACGAGGCGAGCCGGGCGCGCCTCGACGCTGCGCTGCGGCTTGCGGAAAGCCTCGGCGCCGAGACGCGGGCGCTCGTCGGCACCGACCTGCCGACCGAGCTCCTCAACTTCGCGCGCTTCGAGAACGTCACCCAGATCGTCGTCGGCCGCGCCCGCCCCGTGCGCTTCGCGGCGTTCAGGCGGCGGCCGTTGTCGGAGGCGCTGGTCCGGCGCGCCGACGGCATCGCCGTCCAAGTCGTGACGACGGGCGAGGAGGGCGCCCCGGGTGTCGCGTGGCGCCGCCTGATGCCGCCGGGGCGGCCGCTCGGCGGCTATCTCGTCGCTGCAGCGGGGGTGGCGCTCGCTGCGCTCGTCGGCCAGGGGCTGACGCAAGTGGTGGCGCTGCCGAACATCTCGATGCTGTTCCTGCTCGCCGTCGTCGTGCCGGCGATCCTGTTCGGCGTGTGGCCGGCGGTGCTGGCCTCGCTGCTGTCGTTCCTCGCCTACAATTTCTTCTTCATCAGCCCGGTGCATACCTTCACCATCGCGCAGCCGCACGAGCTGCTGGCGCTGACGATCTTCCTCGCCATCGCCGTCTCGATGTCTGCGGTGGCGGGCTCGGCGCGGGAGCAGGCGCGCGCCGCCGTGCAGCGCGTGCGGGCGACGCGCCGGCTCTACGAATTCACGCGCAAACTGTCGGCGCTCGCCGACGAGCAGGGCGTGGCGGAGGCAGCGGCGTCGGCGATGCAGACGATCATGGGGCGGGGCATCGTCATCCTGCTCGATCGTGAGGGCGATCTCGAGCTGGCGGCCGCCTGGCCGCCGGAGGACCGCCTCGACACTGCCTCCGAGACGGCGGCGCGCTGGGCGTTCGACCGCGGCGAGCCGGCCGGCGCCGACACCGCGACGCTGCCGAACGCGCCGTGGCTGTTCCTGCCGCTCAGCGCCACGCGCGGCCGGATCGGCGTCGTCGGCGTCGAGGAGGCGCCGGACGGCGTGCCCATCGACAGTGAGCGGCGGGCACTGCTCGATACGCTGATCGACCAGACGGCGGTTGCGCTCGACCGCGCGATGCTGGCGAGCGAGATCGCGACGGCGAGGACGGCGGCCGAGACGGAGCGGGTGCGCAACATCCTGCTCGCCTCGATCAGCCACGATTTCCGCACGCCGCTCGCCTCCATCCTGGGCGCCGCGACGAGCCTCATCGACTATGGTTCGCGGCTGGACGCCGATGCGCGCGGCGACCTGCTCGCGCAGGTCAAGGAGGAGGCCGAGCAACTCGACGGAATGGTCCGCAACCTCTTGTCGATGACCCGCCTCGAGGCCGGCGGTCTGGAGCTCAGGCGCGACTGGACCGACCTCGGCGAGATCGCCGGCCGCGTCGCCGCGCAGGCGCGCCGGCGTGGCGCCCCGCAACAGATCGTCGTCGAGGTCGCGGCGGGGATGCCGCTCGTGCAGGCGGACGCGAGCCTGATCGAGCAGGCGCTGTCGAACGTCGTTGGCAATGCCGTGAAGTACGCCGGCAGAACGGCAACCATCACCGTCGCCGTCGCACGGATCGGCGACGGGGCCGTGCTGTCTGTCGTCGACGACGGCCCGGGCATCGCTCCGGCGGTGCTGCCGCACGTCTTCGAGAAATTCGTGCGCGCAGAGCGCGGCGATGGTGACGGCGGCGAGGGGGTGGGGCTCGGCCTCGCCATCGCCAAGGGCATCATCGAGGCGCACGGCGGCCGGGTGACGGCGGAAAGCCCGGTCGCCGCAGGTCGCGGCACGCGCGTCGCGCTCAGGCTGGCGATCGGAAGCGGTTCCGCATGAGTGCAGTTCTCGCCACGGTGCTGGTGGTCGACGACGAGGCCGCGATCCACCGCTTCCTCGCCCCGGCGCTCGCCGCCAACGACTACGCGGTGGAACGGGCGGAGACTGGCGCGGCGGCGCTTCGGGCGATCGCCACGCGGGCGCCTGACATCGTCGTGCTCGACCTCGGGCTGCCCGACATGGACGGCAAGGAGGTGATCCGCCAGGCCCGGACGTTCTCAGACGTGCCGATCGTCGTGCTATCGGCGCGGGACCGAGAGGCGGAAAAGATCGAGGCGCTCGACCTCGGCGCCGACGACTTCGTCAACAAGCCGTTCGGCGTCGGCGAGCTGATGGCGCGGCTGCGCGCCGCGCTCCGCCATCGCCGGCAGCGGCGCGCCGAGCCGGAAGCGGTGCATGCCGGCGACGTCGAGATCGACATCGTTCGACACCGGGTGATGCGGGCGGGGCGCGAGGTGCACCTGACGCCGCGCGAATTCGAACTGCTCGCCTTTCTGGCCCGCCACGCCGGCATGGTGGTGACACACCGGCAGATCCTCACCGCGGTCTGGGGTCCTGCGCACGCGCACGATACCCAGTACCTGCGGGTCTATGTCGGGCAGCTGCGCCAGAAGCTTGGTGATGGGGCAGACGGCGTGGAGTTGCTCGCCACCGAACCCGGCATCGGCTACCGCCTGGCGGCGCCGTGAGCGCGGGTCGCCGCGACCCACGCCGCCCGTCGAGTGCCCGTCTACGACTTTCGTATGATAGGTGCGTCGCACACTTGATTTTGTGCGACGCAGCATTATTCTCGTCCTTGCCCTCCTTGGGCGTTTCCTCCCTAGACTTAGGCCGATCGCCTCGCGATCGGCCTTTTTTTCATGCGCTGCCCGCGGCGGGTTCGAGCGGGCGGTCCACGGGGTGCGCCTCGCGGATTTGGTCGCGCCCACCCCGCTTGGCAGCGTAAAGCGCCTCGTCGGCGGCGGAGATCAGCGCGGCGATGGGCTCGCCTGCCTGCGGACGGGCGGTGGCGACACCGATGCTGACAGTGAGCGGCAGATCGCTGTCGCTCGCGATCTCGGCGGACACGCGAGCCCGGATCGTTTCCGCCACGCGCCGCGCTCCGGCACCGTCGGTGTCCGGCATGACGACCGCGAACTCTTCACCGCCGTAGCGCGCGGCGAGGTCGCCGGGCCGGCGGATCGAGCCGGCGATCGTCGCCGCCAGCGTGCGCAGCACACCGTCGCCATGCACATGGCCGTGCCGGTCGTTGAACTCCTTGAACCGGTCGGCATCGACGAGCAGCAGCGACAGCGTCGCACCGGTCCGGCCGGCGCGCCGCCACTCGCGGTCGAGGAAATCGTCGAACTGCCGACGATTGGGCAGGCCGGTGAGGGCGTCCGTCATCGACAGGGTGGCGAGGCGCGCCTCCGCGGCGGTTCGGCGGCGGAGTTCGCGGCGCAGCGTCAGCGCCTGCACGACGAGCAGCGTGCAGATGAAGAGCGTCGCGCCGCCGATGACCAGCGCCCGCCGGTTCCACTCGGCGTAGATCGCGTCGACGGAGGTTCCGACGGTCAGTAGCAAGTTCGTGCCGGCGATCGGGGAGAACGAATAGAGGCGGTCGACGCCGTCGATCGCTGCACGGGCTGTGAACGTTCCGGTGCCCTCGCGGATGATGCGCTGGAAGTTGGCACTGCCAGAAACGTCCATCCCCATGTCCTCGTCCTCGGGAAGGGGCGGGAAGCGCGCGATGAGGATGCCGTCCGAGCGATTCACCGCGATGATGCCGTCCTCACCGACGTCGATGCTCGAAAACAGCGCCCGGAAGTAGGCGAGGCGGAACGCCGCGACCGCGACCCCCTCGAACTCGCCCGAAGCCGTCACCAGGCGGCGGGAGAAGGCGATCGTCGGGTCACCCCCGCGCAGCCGGCTACGGAACGGGCGGCTGATGAACAGCCCGTGTTGCGGTTCGTCGACGTGGATGCGGAAGTAGTCGCGATCGGCGACGTTGGTGACGCGCGGCGGAATTACGGTGTCGAGCGCAATGTCGCCGGCCGGATCGACGATCACGAACGTGCCGATGAAGCGTTCCGGGGACGCGGCGCGCGCCAGAATGCGCGACTTCGCCGCCGGCGGGATGTCGGACTCCGAATAGCTCTGCACCACTTCGTCGAGCGCAATCTCGACGAATCGGAGGCGGTTGGCGATCTCGAGCGCCAGCACGCCGCGCAGGTTTTCCGCCGACCGCACGGCGGCGCGCCAGGCATCGAGGCGCTGTTGCCACAACCCGAGCCCGACGACGGCGAGCACGAGGACAACGGTCAGCACGCTGCCGGCGAACAGCCAGGCGTCGACGCGCGACGGCGCGTGGCTGCTTTCCAGACGACGGGAATCAGGCGGCACGCAATCCGTCCTCGGCCTCGACGCTCTCTCCGGGCGGCGGCGATCGTCGCTCGGCCGACAATGCCCACCACGGGGTGAAGGGTCCAGTCACCTGAGCTTGCCTTGTCTCCCTTGCCGGTGACGGGGGATGCAGTTAGGCTTTCACAAGGGGTTGATCGCGATTACCCCGTGAGGCGGCAGCCCAAAGATCGCGTCCATTTTCCCCCGCAAAGGGATGGACGCCCATGCCGTCGCACTCAGAAATCTCCTGCCAGCAACTCATACGCCTCGTCGGCCTACCGACGGCGCCGACGATCATCGACGTCCGCACGCCCGAGGATTTCGAGGACGACCGCCGACTGCTGCCCGCCTCGCATCGGCGCGACGCGCTCGCCGTTGCGGCCTGGGCGAAGCAACTCGCCGGCTGCTCCGTCGTGGTCGTCTGCCAGAAGGGGCTGAAGCTCAGCGAGGGTGTTGCCGCCTGGCTTCGCCACGAAGGTGTGCGGGCCGAGACGCTCGCCGGCGGTTTCGCCGCCTGGCGGGACACCGGCGGGCCACTCGTCAGCACCGATCGACTGCCGTCGCGGGACGCGGAGGGCCGGATGGTGCTCGTCACGCGGGCGCGGCCGAAGATCGACCGCGTCGCATGTCCGTGGCTGATGCGCCGGTTCGTCGATCCGCAGACGGTGCTGCTGTACGTCGCGCCGTCAGAGGTTGAGGCCGTCGCCGAGCGGTTCGGCGCGACGCCCTACGATGTCGATGGCGTCTTCCTCAGCCATCGCGGTGAGCGCTGCAGCTTCGACACAATGATCGAAGAGTTCGGGTTGCGCATCCCGGCGCTCGACCGGCTGGCGACGATCGTGCGTGCCGCCGACACCGGCCGGCTCGGCGACGTGCCGCAGGCGGCGGGTTTCCTCGCCGTGTCGCTCGGATTGTCGCGCATGTTTCGCGACGACCTCGAGCAGGTCGAGGCGGGCATGCTGGTCTACGACGCGCTCTACAGGTGGTGCCGGGACGCGGTCGAGGAGACGCACAATTGGCCCGCCGGGAAGGCGGCACAGTGACGGAGGCGGCGGCGCCGATCGCGGCGGAGGGGCCAGCCGTCCGCCCGACGTTCGGCGAGGCGGCGCGGGTGTGGGCGAAGATCGGGCTCTTGAGCTTCGGCGGACCAGCCGGCCAGATCGCGCTGATGCACCGCGTGCTCGTCGACGAGCGTCGCTGGATCTCCGAGCCGCGATTCCTGCACGCGCTCAATTTCTGCATGCTGCTGCCCGGACCGGAGGCGCAACAGCTCGCGACCTACGTCGGATGGCTCTTGCACGGTGTCCGCGGCGGGCTCGTCGCCGGCGCGCTGTTCGTGCTGCCGGGCGCGGCGGCAATGCTGGTGCTCAGCGTCGTCTACGCTCTCTACGGCTCGACGGCGCTGCTCGCCGGGCTGTTCTTCGGCCTCAAGGCGGCGGTGCTGGCGATCGTCGTGCAGGCGGTCGTGCGCATCGGCAGGCGGGCGCTGACGACGCGTCCGATGCAGGCGCTCGCCGCCACCGCGTTCGTCGCGATCTTCGCCCTGCACGTGCCGTTTCCCGTCATCGTGCTGGGAGCGGCGCTGATCGGCTACGTTGCGACGCGAGGCGGATCGACGGCGTTTCGCGCCGGTGGTCACGGGGAAAGCAGCACCGACGCGCACCTCGTCGACCCGCCGGCACCGCGCTTCGCCCGCACGCTCGCGATGGCGGTGGCGTGGATCGCGGTCTGGCTCGCGCCGGCAGTGCTGGCCCTCGCGATCGCCGGGCCGGACGACGTCTTCACGCGCATCGCAGGCTTTTTCTCGGTGATGGCGGTGGTGACCTTCGGCGGCGCCTACGCCGTGCTCGCCTACGTGGCGCAGGCGGCGGTGGCGACCTACGGCTGGCTCGCGCCCGGCGAGATGCTCGACGGCCTCGGTCTCGCGGAGACGACGCCGGGCCCACTCATCCTGGTGCTGGAGTTCGTCGGCTTCCTCGCCGCCTTCCGCGATCCTGGCCCTCTACCACCGTTGCTGGCGGGCGTCCTCGGGGCAGGGCTGACGTTGTGGGTGACGTTCGTGCCGTCGTTCCTGTGGATCTTCGTCGGCGCACCCTACGTCGAGCGGCTGCGCGGCAACGCCGCGCTCGCCGGCGCACTGTCGGCGGTGACGGCAGCGGTGGTGGGCGTGATCCTCAACCTCGCGGTCTGGTTCGCCCTACACACGGTGTTCAGCTCCGTCGAGCGGATCGCCGTCGGCCCGCTGTCGCTCGATGTGCCGGTCCTCGCCAGTCTCGATCCGTGGGCGCTGCTGCTGGCGCTCGCTGCCGCGATTGCCGTGTTCTGCTTCCGGCTCGGGCTGGTCCCGGTGCTCGGCGGCTCGGCGCTCGCGGGGTTGGTGATCAAGAGCCTCGTCGGCTGACGACCCTGCGGCCCGCCGGCCGTCATGCAGGCTTCATCGGAGCGCGATAGGCGTGACAGGTCGCTTGTCGCCGCCTGTCCCCGCCGTCGCACGGCCGGGCCGAGTAGCCGCGTTCGCGGGCTGATAGCTCGCTGTTCCATTCCCTCCCGTGTCGCGTTGGCCCCGGCGGCCCTTCGCCGACCAACCCTTGCTACCAACCCTTGCTCAGGACTGCAGGAAGCCCCATGCGCACTCTCCTCCGCTCGTCCGCCCTCGGCGTCGCCCTGCTCGCGACGACCGCTGTCGCCGCCTCGGCTGCCACCGAGGTCCTCGTCTACACGGCGCTGGAAGCCGACCAACTGAAGGCCTACGAGGCGGCGTTCGAGGCGGCCCATCCCGACGTCGACGTGAAGTTCGTCCGCGACTCGACCGGCATCGTCACGGCCAAGCTGCTCGCCGAGAAGGCGAACCCGCGCGCCGACGTGGTGCTCGGTCTCGCCGCCACCTCGCTGATGCTGCTCCAGAAGGAGGGCATGCTGATGCCGTACGCGCCGGCCGGCCTCGACGCCGTGAAGCCGGCGATGCGCGACCCCGCCAACCCGCCGAGCTGGGTCGGCATGGACGTCTGGGCGTCCGCCGTCTGCTTCAACACCATCGAGGGCGAGAAGCGCGAGCTGAAGGCGCCGACCTCGTGGGCGGACCTCACCGACCCGGCCTACCAGGGCCAGATCACCATGCCGAACCCGGCCTCCTCGGGCACCGGCTACCTGATGGTGTCGGCGTGGCTGCAGCTGTTCGGCGAGGAGAAGGGCTGGGCCTACATGGACGCCCTCGACAAGAACATCGCGAGCTATACGCACTCCGGCTCGAAGCCCTGCCGCCAGGCGGGCGCCGGCGAGTACGTCATCGGCCTTTCCTTCGAGTACCGCGCCAACAAGACGAAGAAGGACGGCGCGCCGATCGACATCGTGCTCCCCTCCGAGGGTCTCGGCTGGGACATGGAGGCGACGTCCGTGATGGCGACGACGAAGCATCCGGAAGCCGCGAAGAAGGTTGCCGACTGGGCGGTGACGAAGGAAGCGAACCAGCTCTACGCCAAGAGCTATGCGATCGTCGCGCTGCCCGGCATCGCCGAGAAGCTCGAATTCGTGCCGGGGGACGTCGAGGCGATGCTGATCAAGAGCGACTTCGCCTGGGCGGCCGAGAACCGCGCCCGCATCCTCGCGGAGTGGACGAAGCGCTACGACGGCAAGTCCGAGCCGAAGTGATCGCCGAACGGGCGTGACCACGGCGCCACGGGCGCCGGGGCAGGCGTTGCGGCCGGCCGGATCTCCCGGCCGGTCGACCTTCTCGGGCCATGCTGGAGGTCGCCGTGCTCGACAGACCCGCGCCGTACCTCGAGGTCCGTGGCCTTTCGAAGCGCTTCGGGCCGTTCACGGCGCTCGAGGACGTCGACCTCGACGTCTATCCTGGCGAGTTCGTCTCCTTCCTCGGCCCCTCGGGCTGCGGGAAGACGACGCTGCTGCGGGCGATCTCCGGCCTCGACGTGCAGACCAACGGCAGCATTCGCCAGGCGGGGCGCGACATCTCCGACCTGCCGGTGAGCCGGCGTGACTTCGGCATCGTCTTCCAATCCTACGCGCTGTTTCCCAATCTCTCGATCGCCGACAACGTCGGCTACGGGCTGGTCTCCACCGGTCGCCCGCGCGCCGAGATCGCCAAGCGTGTGGCCGAGCTTTTGACGCTCGTGGGCCTTTCCGAACAGGCGAAGAAGTACCCGGCGCAGCTCTCCGGTGGCCAGCAGCAGCGCATCGCGCTCGCCCGCGCGCTCGCGCTGTCGCCGGGCCTGCTGCTGCTCGACGAGCCGCTCTCGGCCCTCGACGCGCGGGTGCGGGCACGGCTTCGGGGCGAGATCCGCGACCTGCAGCGCCGGCTCGGCATCACCACCATCATGGTAACCCACGACCAGGAGGAGGCCCTGACGATGTCGGACCGCATCGTCGTGATGAACCGCGGCCGCATCGAACAGGTGGGCACGCCGGACGAGATCTACGCCCGGCCGGCGACGGCCTTCGTCGCCGACTTCGTCGGCAAGATGAACTTCCTGAAGGGCCGCCTGACCGCGCCCGACCGTGCCGAAGTGGCCGGCGCGACCTTGGTCCTCGCCGAGGGCGTCGGCGTCGGGGCAGGGGCGGCGGTGACGGTCTGCCTGCGGCCGGAGGACATCGTGGTGCGTTCTGTGGAAACCGAACGGCCGAACCGGCTCGCCATGCAGGTCGGCGTGATGGAGTTCATCGGCAACCACTTCTCCACGACGCTGCACGCCGTCGGCACCCGCCTCAATCTTTCGGCAGACCTGTCCATCAACGACGTGCGCGACCTCGCGATCAGCCCCGGCTCGACGATCACCGTGACGCTGCCGCCGGAGCGGCTCCGCGTGTTTCCCGATCCCCCGGCCGCCGGGCACTGAGGCCGCCGCCGTGAGCACCGATACCGCAATCCCGGCGCCTGCCGCCCTGGCGGCTGCCGGTCGTCTGCGACCGATCCGGCCGCGCCTGTCGCGCGACGACGTCACGCTCCGGCTGCTCGTCGGCATCATCGTCCTGGCACTCGTCCTGTTCGTCGTGCTGCCGCTCTTCGCGCTGCTCGGCAAAGCGGTCGAGGACCATGACGGCGCCTTCGTCGGGCTCGCCAACTTCGCCGCCTATTTCGGCGACGCCTCGCTCGCCGGCAATCTCGTCAACAGCCTGTGGATCTCGGCGCTGTCGACGGTGATCTGCGTGACGCTCGCCTTCGCCTTCGCCTATGGGCTGACGCGCACCTGCATGCCCGGACGCGGCGTCTTCAAGGCGGTCGCGCAGTTCCCGATCCTGGCGCCGTCGCTGCTGCCGGCGATCAGCCTCGTCTACCTGTTCGGCAACCAGGGCCTGCTCAAGGGCGCGCTCATGGGCGCCTCGATCTACGGGCCGATCGGCATCGTCATCGGCGAGGTGTTTTGGACCTTTCCGCACGCCCTCATCATCCTGACGACGGCACTGGCGATCTCCGATGCCCGCCTCTACGAGGCGGCGGAGGCGCTGCGCGCCTCGCAGCGGCGCATCTTCTTCACCGTGACGCTGCCCGGCGCGCGCTACGGGCTGATCAGTGCGATCTTCGTGGTGTTCACGCTCGTCATCACCGACTTCGGCGTGCCGAAGGTGATCGGCGGACAGTTCGACGTGCTCGCCACCGACATCTACAAGCAGGTGGTCGGCCAGCAGAACTTCCAGATGGGGGCCGTCGTCGGCGTCGTGCTGCTGTTTCCCGCGGTGCTCGCCTTCCTCGGCGATCGTATCGTGCAACGGCGGCAGGCGGCGCTCTTGTCGGCCCGCGCCGTGCCGCTCATTCCGAAGCCGAACCGGGCGGTCGACCTCACGTTCTTCGCCATCTGCGCGGTGATCGCGCTGGCCGTGCTTGCCGTCATCGGCGTGGCGGTTTTTGCTTCGCTGGCAACGTTCTGGCCCTACGACCTCACGCCATCCCTGAAGAACTACGACTTCGACAACATGGACGGCGGTGGATGGGCGAGCTACGGCAACTCGCTGACGCTCGCGGCGCTGACGGCGGTGTTCGGCGCGGCGATCATCTTCACGGGGGCCTATGCCATCGAGAAGACGCCGCGCTTCGGGGCCGGGCGGGCGGTCGGCCAGCTGCTGGCGCTGCTGCCGCTCGCCGTGCCGGGCCTGGTGCTCGGCCTCGGCTACATCTTCTTCTTCAACGACCCCGCCAACCCGCTCGGCTTCCTCTATGGCGGCATGGCGATCCTGGTGATCTGTACGATCTCGCACTTCTACTCGGTCGCCCACCTCACCGCGACGACGGCGCTGAAGCAGATCGACCCGGAGTTCGAGACCGTGTCGGCGTCGCTGAAGGTGCCGGTGTGGCGGACCTTCGCCGTCGTCACGGTGCCGGTCTGCCTGCCGGCGATCCTCGACATCGCGATCTACCTGTTCGTCAACGCGATGACGACGGTGTCGGCGCTGGTCTTCCTGTATTCTCCCGACACGACGCTCGCGGCGATCGCGGTGCTCAACATGGACGACGCCGGCGACATCGCACCGGCGGCGGCGATGGCGACGATGATCCTTCTGACGTCGGCGGCGGTGCGCGTCGCCTACACGGTGCTGACGGCGGGGCTGCTCGGGCGCGCCCAGGCGTGGCGGCGCCGGTGAGCGGACGAACGTTCGACCTCGCCGTCGTCGGCGCCGGCATCTGCGGCCTCGCCCACGCGCTGGCCGCGGCGCGGCGCGGCCTGTCGGTCGTCGTCATCGACCGCGACGCGCGGGCAAACGGCGCCTCGGTGCGCAATTTCGGCTTCGTCACCGTCACCGGCCAGGAGCGTGGCACCACCTGGCGCCGCGCCATGCGCTCGCGCGACGTCTGGGCGGAGATCGCTGGGCCGGCCGGCATCGCCGTCGAGCATCGCGGCCTGGCGGTGGTGGCCCGCCGGCCGGAAGCGCGGGCGGTGCTCGAGGCCTTCCTCGAGACCGAAATGGGCGAGGGCTGCGAACTTCTCGAGCCGGTCGCGGCGGCGGGGCGCCTGCCGGTGCTCTCCGGCGAACCGATCGCCGGTGTGCTGTGGAGCCCGCACGAGTTGCGCGTCGAATCGCGCACGGCGATCCCGAAGCTCGCGGCCTACCTCGCGGAACACCACGGTGTCGTCTTCCGCCGCGGCATCGCCGTCCTCGGCGTCGAGCCGCCGGTGGTGACCACCGGCGCCGGCGAAGTCCGGGCCGAGCGCGTCGTCGTCTGCCCGGGCGACGATCTCGTCTCCCTCTACCCCGGCCGGCTCGCCACCTACGGCCTGACGCGCTGCAAGCTGCACATGCTGCGCGTCGCGGCACCCTCCGAAGGCTTCCGCCTTCCGGCGGCGGTGATGTCCGACCTCGGCCTCGTGCGCTATCTCGGCTACGCGGCCCTGCCGGAGGCGGCGGCGCTGAAGGCGCGGCTTTCGGCCGAGCAGCCGGAGGCGCTCGCCAACGGCGTCCACCTGATCGCCGTGCAGAGCGCCGACGGCTCGCTGGTGGTCGGTGATTCCCATCACTACGACGCGACGCCCGACCCGTTCGCCCCGCAGGCGGTGGACGACATCATCCTCGACGAGCTTTCCGCCGTGCTGGCGATCCCGGCGCCGGTGGTGGTCGAGCGGTGGACCGGCACCTACGCCTCCGCCGCCGACCGCACGATGCTGGTCGACACGCCGCATCCGCGCGTGCGGCTCGTCGTCATCTCCTCCGGCACGGGGGCCAGCACCTCGTTCGCCATCGCCGAGGAAGTCCTGGACGACCTGTTCGGCGCCGCTGCGCCGGCGACAGCGGAGGAAATCGCGTGACGCTCAGTTTCCGGCATCTGAAGGCGGTGGTGTTCGACTGGGCCGGCACGATGGTCGACCACGGCTCGCTCGCGCCGATGGGCGTCTTCGTGGAAGCGTTCGCCGAATTCGGCGTGACGCTTTCGATCGACGAGGCGCGTGGGCCGATGGGGATGGCGAAGCGCCCGCACATCGCGGCGCTGATGGCGCTGCCGCGCGTTGCCGAACAGTGGCAGCGCGTGCACGGCCGCGCGCCGTCCGAGACGGACATCGATGCGCTCTATGCCGTCTTCGTGCCGAAGAACACGGCCGTTGCGGCCCGCTACGCCGACCTCGTGCCGGGCGCGGCCGACATCGCCACGGCGCTGCAGGCAGCCGGCGTGAAGCTCGGCTCCACCACCGGCTACACCCACGACATCATGGCCGAGATCACCCCCGTCGCCGCCGCCCAGGGCTACCGGCCGGATGCGCTCGTCTGCACCGGCGACACGCCGGCCGGTCGCCCCAGCCCGCTGATGCTTTGGAAGGCGCTCGTCGACATGGACATCTGGCCGGCGTCCGCCTGCGTCAAGGTCGACGACACCGAGGTCGGCATCGCGGAAGGGTTGAACGGCGGCGCGTGGACCGTCGGCGTGGCGGTGACCGGCAACGTCTTCGGCCTGTCGCTCGAGGAGACGCGCGCCCTGTCGTCCTCCGCCTTTGTGGCGAGGCGGGCGGTGGCGCACGACCGGTTGCTGGCGGCCGGCGCCCACTTCGTCATCGACGGCGTCGCTGACCTCCTGCCGGTGCTGTTCGAGATCGAGGGACGGCTCACCCGCGGCGAGCGGCCGTAGGCGCGGGGCGCTGGCCGGAGTCCTCGACGGCGCTTGCCGTCGGCCGTCGGCCGTGCCCTCATTCGGGCTACGAGGGTCGGACGTCGGGACGGGTCGATGAGCGCCGCGGCGGCGACGGGGGCGGTGCGGCTCGGCACGGCGCTTCCGGAGATTTGCTGGCGGAATGCCGCCTTTTCGCTGCGCACCGCCGCGGCTGCGCTGGCGTCGCTGGCGATCGCCTACGCCTATGAGCTGCAGGATCCGCAGTGGGCGGTGGTGACCGTGTACCTGATCGCGCAGCCGACCGCCGGCGCGGTGCTGGCGAAGGGCGCCAACCGGATTCTCGGAACGCTGGTCGGCGCCGTCTATGGCCTCGCCGTGCTGGCGATCTATGCGCAGGACCCGGTCCCCTTCGTCGCTGCGATGTCGCTGTGGCTGGGAGGCGCGATCTACCTCGCTGCCCGACTGCGGAACTTCACGTCCTATGGCGCGCTGCTCGCCGGCTGGACGGCGTTGCTCGTCGGCTACGAGGGCGCCGCCGATCCGACCGGCGCGTGGCAGATCGCAATCGACCGCACGGGCGAAATCGTCATCGGCATCGTCTGCACGGCGATCGCCGGCGCGACGATCTTCCCCCGCTACGCCGGCGACGACCTGCGCGCATCGCTCGCCGCGACCTTCTCGAACCTCGCTCGTTTCGGCGCGACGGCGTTGCACCCCGGCACGCCGTTCCCGACCTTCGTGGCGATGCGACGGCGCATGATCGCCGACGTCGTCCGCTTCGACGCGCTGCGCTCCTACACCGCGTTCGAGGCGCTGGAGATGCGCGCCGACGACGCCGCGCTGCGCCGCACCGTACGGGAGTTCCTGCGGCTTCTGGCGATCGCCCGCGCGCTCTATCTGCGCCTCGAGGACTTCCGAGCCGCCGACGCCGGGCCAGTGCTCGGCCGGCTGCAGCCGGCGCTGGCGGCGACAGCGGCGGGGCTGGAGGCGATCGCCGCGGTCCGGCGTCCGCTCGACGATCCGCACGCCGTGCGGCGCCAGCTGCTCGCTCTGCGGGCGGAGCTCGGCCGAACCTCCGTCGAACTCGAAAACCTCGCCGGTGCAGCGCCGCCGGAACCGCTTGCCAACGCCGTCCTGGTTGTGCGGCGCGCGGGCGACATGATCCACGCGCTATCGATGGTGATGGTGACGGAGGCGATCAGCCTGCGACCGCCGCCGCCCGGCGCGTCACGGCGACCCCTTGCGGCGGCGCCGCCCGCCGGCCGCACGGACGCCGCCACGCAGGGCGTGCGCGCGGGGGTCGCGCTGCTCGTCGCCTCGGTGTTCTGGGCGGCGAGCGAGTGGACGGCTGGGTTCTCCGCCGTAACCGGCCTTGCCATCATGCTGTTCGTCTCGGTCAACCAGGAGGAGCCCGGGCGGATCGGCTGGCCGTACTTCTGGGCCGTGACGGGGTCGCTCGTCGCCGCCTTCCTGACGATGGTGTTCGTGCTGCCGAGGCTCGAGGACTTCGGCGCCCTCGCGCTTTTCCTCGTGGCGGTACTGTTTCCGGCCGGACTGTTCATCGGCACGCCGCGCTGGGCGATGCCGGGAGCGGGCTTCTGCGCCTTCTTCGTCGCCTACGCCTGTACGGGCAACCGGTTCGTCCCGGACATCGCCGGTTTCGTCAACGGCGGCTTTGGCCTCGCCGTCGGTATGGTCGCCTGCCTTGCCGTTGCGGCGCTCCTGCCGATCGACACCGCCGGGCTGCGATTTCGGGCATTCGCATCCGCGTTGCGCGCGCTGCCGGCTGCCGCGCGCGGCGAGCGCCCCGAGCGGGCGGTCGGGGCCGACATCCTGGCGAGCCTCGCGACGCTGCTGCCACGGCTCAATCTCGACAAGGACGGTGACGAGGTTCTGCTGCGGGGCCTGCTCGGCGCCGCCTCGTCGAGCCTCGAACTCGCCCGCCTCCGCCGCGAGGCGGACAACCCGGCGATGCCGGAGGTGGCGCGGGCCGCCGTCACCGGATGCCTCGACCGTCTGGCGACGATCTATCCGCGGCTCGCCGACCGCGGGCGGGACACCGACGGCCTCGTGTCGGAGGCCGAGGGTGCTCTCGCCGGCGCGCGCGGCGATCTCGACCGGCTGACGCTGGAGACCGGCTCGTCCGCTGCCCGGTCAGTCGTGCGGGCCGCGGCGTCGCTGCGCTTCCTCGCCGACCGCTTCGTCCTCGATCGCGCCTTCTACCGGCGCACCTTCTCGGCACCCTGAGGCGCGACGATGCTGAGCCAGATCGCGCTCCTGTCGACGGTCGACGTGTTCGGCTTCTACGTGCCGCCGCTGTTCTTCTGGATTGCCGCGGCGCTGCTGCCGTATGCGCTGCTGCGCTGGGCGATCGGTCGGGCGGGGCTCTACCGATTCGTCTGGCACCGCGCCTTGTTCGACCTTTCGATGTACGTGATCGTGCTCGGCGGCATGGTGCTGGCGGGGGGCGGCGGGTGGCTGTGATGCGGTCTTCTGTGCGGATCGGCGTGACCGCCTTGGCGGTTCTCGTGGCCGTCGTCGTCGGGTGGCGCCTGTGGGACTACTACACGCTGTCGCCGTGGACGCGCGACGCTCGCGTCCGCGCCAATGTCGTGGAGATCGCGCCGGACGTCTCGGGGCTGATCAGTTCGTTCAACGTCGTCGACAACCAGAAGGTGAAGAAGGGCGACGTGCTCTTCGTCATCGACCAGCAGCGCTTCCAGGTGGCGCTCGAGCAGGCACAGGCGGTCGTGGCGATGCGCCAGCAGGCGCTGAAGCTGTCCGAGGACGAGGCGGGCCGCGACGCCAGCCTGCGCGGCGAGGACAGCCAGGCGATCTCGGTGCAAGCGGCCGAACGAACGGCGACGGCGGCCGCCGAGGCGCAGGCCGAACTGCAGGAAGCGCAGGCGGAACTCGCGACGGCGCAGATCAACCTGACGCGGACGGAGGTGCGCGCACCCGTCAACGGCTACGTCACCAACCTCACCGCCAGCGTCGGCGACTATGCGACGGCGGGAAAGGGGGTGCTCGCCGTCGTCGACAGCGATTCCTTCTACGTCTACGCCTACTTCATGGAGACCAAGCTGCCGGCGATCCGCGACGGCGATCCCGCCGAGGTGCGGCTGATGGCCGGCGGCGTGGTGATTCCCGGCACCGTCGAGGGCCTCAGCCGCGCCATCGCCGACGATACGTCGTCGGGCGGGCTGCTGGCCTCCGTCGACCCGGAATTCGACTGGATCAGGCTCGCGCAGCGCATTCCCGTCCGCATCCGCCTCGGCGAGGTTCCTCCGGGTGTCCGGCTGGTGTCGGGGCTGTCTTGTACGGTGGTGGTGACGCCGGTCGATCGGCCCTGAGCCGCGGCGCGCCGGACGACGGCGCCCCGCTCAGCCGGCAGGGCAGGGGACGACGCCCCAGATCTCCTTTGCATACTGATCGATGGTGCGGTCGCTCGAGAAGGCGCCGCTCGCCGCGACGTTGAGGATCACCCGGCGGGACCAGGCCTCCGGGTCCGCATAGAGTTGCAGGAGCCGCTGGTCCGCTTCGAGATAAGCGGTGAGATCGGCGAGGTGCATGTAGTGGTCGGCGCCGAGCAGGCAGTCGACCAGCGGGTCGAAGATGCCCGGCTCGTCCGGATTGAAATGCCCGGACACGACGAGGTCGAGGACGGCGCGGGTGCGTGGTTCGTTGTCGTAGTGCCAGCGCGGGCTGTACCAGCCGCGGCTGCCGTTCACCTCGTCCGCCGTCAGCCCGAACAGGAAGAAGTTCTCCTCTCCCGCCGCCTCTGCCATCTCGATGGTGGCGCCGTCGCGCGTGCCGATGGTCAGCGCCCCGTTCATCATGAACTTCATGTTGCTGGTACCGCTCGCCTCGTAGCCGGCGGTGGAAATCTGGTTGGAAACGTCCGAGGCTGGAATGAGCCGCTCCGCGAGCGTCACCGAATAGTCGGGCAGGAACACCACCTTCAGCCGGCCGCGCACGGCTGGGTCGGCATCGATGGTCCGGGCGAGGTTGTTGAGAAACTTGATGATCACCTTTGCCAGGCGATAGGCCGGGGCCGCCTTGCCGGCGAAGAAGAACGTCCGCGGCGTCGCCGGCGCCTCGGGGTTGCGGCGCATGTCGTCGTAGAGGGCGACGATCCGGAGCGCGTTCAGCAATTGCCGCTTGTACTCGTGGATGCGCTTCACCTGCGTGTCGAAGATCGACTGCGGATCGACGGTGACGCCCTGTGCGGCCTCGAGCCAGTCGGCGAAGCGGCGCTTCGCGGCGAGCTTGGCACCCCGCTCCGCGCGCCGGAAGGCGGCGTCGTCCGCGAAGGGTCGCAGCTTCGCGAGTTCGGCGAGGTCGGTGATCCAACCCTCGCCGATCGCCCCGGTGATGCAGGCGGAAAGGTCGGGGTTGGCGAGCAGCAGCCAGCGCCGCGGCGTCACCCCGTTCGTCTTGTTGTTGAAGCGCTCCGGGAACAACTCGGCGAGGTCGGCGACGGTGGTGGTGCGCAGCAGCTGCGAGTGCAGCGCCGCGACGCCGTTCGTCGAGTGCGAGCCAACGATCGCAAGGTTTGCCATGCGGACGCGGGCGTTCTCCCCGTCCTCGACGATGCCGATCCGCGCGGCGCGGCCGTCGTCGCCGGGCCAGCGGGCGGCGACGTCGGCCCGCAGCCGCCGGTCGATCTCGAGGATGAGTTCGAGGTGGCGCGGCAGCAGCGCGGCGAACCATGGCCGTGGCCAGCGCTCCAGCGCCTCCGGCAGCAGCGTGTGGTTGGTGTAGGCGAGGGTGCGCACGGTGATGTCCCACGCCTCGTCCCAGCCGAGGTGCGCCTCGTCGAGGAGGACGCGCAGCAGCTCCGGCACCGCCATCGCCGGATGGGTGTCGTTCAGCTGGATCGCCGCCCGCTCCGGCAGCATCCGCCAGTCTGCGCCGCTCGCGCGGAAGCGCCGGACGATGTCGGCGATCGAACAGGCGACCAGGAAATACTCCTGGACGAAGCGCAGCCCCTGGCCGGCGCTGGTCGAATCGTCGGGATAGAGGACGCGCGTCAGCGATTCCGCGCTGAGCTGCCCCGCCAGCGCCTCGACGAAATCGCCGCCGCTGAAGGCGTGAAAGTCGAACTCGTTCGGCGCCCGCGCCGCCCACAGGCGCAGCGTGTTGACGGTCCGCCCGCCATAGCCGACCACGGGGCGATCGTAGGGCATGCCGAGCAAGGTGGACGGGCGGTCGCGCACGACCCCGAGAGTGCCCCCTCGGACCTCGAACGAGCAGCCGAGATGCACCTCGACCATTTCGCTCGGCCGCGCCACTTCCCAGGGATCGGGGTGCCGCAGCCAGTGGTCGGGTCGCTCGTTCTGCCAGCCGTCGCGCAGGGACTGGCTGAACATGCCGTACTCGTAGCGCAGCCCGTAGCCGATCGCCGGCAGCTGCATCGTCGCCATCGATTCGATGAAGCAGGCGGCAAGCCGTCCGAGGCCGCCGTTGCCGAGCCCGGCGTCCGGTTCCTGCTCGATCACCGCGCGCCAGTCGAGGTGGTTCGTCTCGCCGGCCTGCCGCACGAGGCGATCGAGCCTGAGATTGAGGATGTTGTTCGCGAGCGAGCGGCCGAGCAGGAATTCGAGGGAGAGGTAGTAGACCCGCTTCGGGTCGCGTTCGGCGTAGGTCCGCTCGGTCAGCAGCCAGCGCTGCGAGAGGACGTCCCGGATCGAACGGGCGACGGCCTCGAAGCGGTCCCGCGCTGTCGCGGCCTCGCGCGAGACGACGGTGTCGAAGGTCAGATGGCGGTCGTAGAGGGCGTTCGCGGTGCCCGAGAACTGGATCGGACCGCAGCCATATTGCGCCAGCAGCGCCTCGGTCGACGCAGCGTGGTCGGCGTGCGGCCGGCCTTCGATCTCCGCCGGCTGTCCCGGCGTTGTCGTGTCGTCCACCTCAGCGTCCTCCCCGTCGCCCGCCGCGTCCGCATCCCCAGCAGGGTCCCTAGATGTTGTCGGCCTCGGTCGAGCTCGCGCCACCGACGCCACTGCCGCCCCAGCTCCAGCCCGCGATCTCCGGCATGTCGTCGCCGGTGCGCTCGATGTACTCCTTGTGCTCGATCAGCTTGTCCCAGATCGCCTGCTTCGCGTACGCCGCCCGCGGCCCGAGCTTGGGCACGCGGTCGATGACCGCACCGACCAGGCTGAAGCGGTCGAGCTCGTTCATCACGCACATGTCGAACGGCGTGCTGGTCGTTCCCTCCTCCTTGTAGCCGCGGACATGAATGTTCGCGTGACCGTTGCGCCGGTAGGTCAGGCGGTGGATCAGCCACGGATAGCCGTGGAACGCGAACACGATCGGCTTGTCGACGGTGAACAGCGCATCGAAATCGCGGTCCGAGAGCCCGTGCGGATGTTCGGCAGCGGGTTGCAGCTTCATCAGGTCGACGACATTGATGACGCGGATGCGCAGCTCCGGCGTCTGCTTGCGCAGGATGTCGACGGCGGCGAGCGTCTCGAGCGTCGGCACGTCGCCGCAGCACGCCATCACGACGTCGGGCTCGCCGCCCTTGTCGTTGCTCGCCCATTCCCAGATGCCGAGGCCGGCGGAGCAGTGCTTGATCGCCTGGTCCATCGTCAGCCACTGCGGCGCCGGCTGCTTTCCGGCGACGACGACGTTCACGTAGTTCCGGCTGCGCAAACAATGGTCGGTGACCGACAGAAGCGTGTTCGCGTCCGGCGGCAGGTAGACGCGCACCACCTCCGCCTTCTTGTTGACGACGTGGTCGATGAAGCCGGGGTCCTGGTGGCTGAAGCCGTTGTGGTCCTGCCGCCAGACGTGGCTCGACAGGAGGTAGTTGAGGGAGCCGATCGGCCGCCGCCATGGAATGTCGTTGCACACCTTCAGCCACTTGGCGTGCTGGTTGAACATCGAATCGATGATGTGGATGAACGCCTCGTAGCACGAGAAGAAGCCGTGCCGGCCGGTCAGCAGGTAGCCCTCGAGCCAACCCTGGCACTGGTGCTCGGAGAGCATCTCCATGACGCGGCCGTCGGGGGCGAGGTGGTCGTCGTAGGGATAGGTGTCGGCCACCCAGGCGCGGTTCGTCACCTCCAGCACGTCCTGCCAACGGTTCGAGTTGTTCTCGTCGGGGCTGAACAGGCGGAAGTTGCGCGCCTCCATGTTGCGCTTCATCACGTCGCGCAGGAACGTGCCCATGACGCGCGTCGACTCGGCGACGGTGGCGCCGGGCGAGGGGACGTCGACGGCATAGTCTCGGTAGTCCGGAAGCCTGAGGTCGCGCAGCAGCATGCCGCCGTTGGTGTGCGGATTGTCGCTCATGCGCCGCGTGCCTCGGGGTGCGAGCTCCGCGAGTTGCGGCACGAGCCGGCCAGCGTCGTCGAACAGTTCCTGCGGCCTGTAGGACTTCATCCAGCCCTCGAGCACGGCGATGTGCTCCGGCTTCTCGTGCATCTCGCCCATCGGCACCTGGTGAGAGCGCCAGAAGTCCTCGGTGCGCTTGCCGTCGATCTCCGCCGGGCAGGTCCAGCCCTTCGGGCTGCGCAGCACGATCATCGGCCAGCGGGGCCGGCCGGTGAAGCCGTTCGCCTTCGCGTCGTCCTTGATGCGGCGGATGTCGGCGAGCGCGGCGTCGAGCGTCGACGCCATCGCCTCGTGCATCAGCGCCGGATCGTGGCCCTCGACGAAGTAGGGCGTGTAGCCGTAGCCGCGGAAGAGCTGGTCGAGCTCCTCATGGCTGATGCGGGCGAGCACGGTGGGGTTGGCGATCTTGTAGCCGTTGAGGTGCAGGATCGGCAGCACGACGCCGTCCGACACCGGATTGAGGAACTTGTTGGAGTGCCAGCTGGTGGCCAGCGCCCCGGTCTCGGCCTCGCCGTCGCCGACGATGCAGGTGACGATCAGGTCGGGGTTGTCGAACGCCGCGCCGAAGGCGTGCGACAGCGCATAGCCGAGTTCGCCGCCCTCGTGCATCGAGCCCGGCGTCTCCGGCGCGACGTGGCTCGGGATGCCGCCGGGAAAGGAGAACTGCTTGAACAGCCGCTGCATCCCCTCCACGTCCTGCGAGACGTTCGGGTAGACCTCGCTGTAAGTGCCTTCCAGATAGGCATTCGCCACCATCGCCGGGCCGCCGTGGCCGGGACCGGTGATGTAGATCATGTCGAGATCGTCGCGCGTGATGACGCGGTTCATGTGCGCGTAGATGAAGTTGAGCCCCGGCGTCGTGCCCCAGTGGCCGAGCAGCCGCTTCTTGACGTGGGCCTTCTCGAGGGGTTCGCGCAGTAGCGGATTGTCGTGGAGGTAAATCTGTCCGACCGACAGGTAGTTGGCCGCCCGCCAATAGGCGTCGATCAGAGCGCGTTCAGAATCGGACAGGACGGCTGCCATAGTTTTCGCTCCGAAAATTCTCGGCTCATGGCCGAAGTCGACGGTAGCAGACGCCGAATTGGGCGGCAATTTTCTCGGTCCTGGCGGGAAGTTTCCCGGATAACCAGCGTCGCGTGGGAGTTTTGGACCGATCCCGACGCGTCAGAACCTCGTGTGCGAAGCTTCGCACGCGCACCCTCGCGTGGATTTGATCTGCCGCAAGCTGTGCCGCAGCGGAGGAGTCACGTCGCGCGGCAACGAGACAGCGGAGCAGGCCCGTCGCGCGCGTGGCGAAAGGCGGGAGAGGGGGCCGAGGCGTTCGGTCCGAGTGTGCTCGGTGTCACCGTGGCGCACCGCCGCGGCGACGCGGGCAGGCCGCTCGGCAGCCGATCCGTGTGGGCCTCGCAATGCGATAGCGGCGCGAAGCCCGTGTGGTCGTCCACCGGCGCTGCCGGTCCCGGACGGTGTGGGCGGCCACCGGGGAGCGCGCCTGCGGCCGCAGCGCCCCGGTGGCCCGACATGAGAAATCAGCGGTAGGGATAGCCCGCCTTTTCCATCGTCTCGGCGTACTTCTTGAAGGCCGCGACAACCCGGCCGGAACGCGGGCTCGAGGCGGCGACCTCGTCCCAGAAGCCGGCCGAGTCCGCGATGACCTGCTTCCACTCGGCGTCGGGCAGCTGGGTCAGTTCCATCTTCTGGCCCTCGACGCGCAGCTTCGCCTCGCCGCCCCAGTACCAGACGTCACGGTAGTAGTGCGACTGGTCGATGGTGACGAGGAACAGCTCCTTTAGGTGCGGCGGCACCTTGTCCCAGCTCGGGGTGTTGGCGAAGTAGCTGCCGAACCAGGCGCCCGTCACCGAGTTGCCGAGGGCGTAGTTGCAGACGTCCGCCCAGCCGACCTCGTAGGCCTCGGTGAAGCCGCACCAGGCGACGCCGTCGAGTTCACCGGTCTGCATGGCGACCTCGACGTTGTCCCACGGGATCGTCACCGGCACGAGGCCGTAGCGCGACAGGAACTTGCCGGCCGTCGGCACGCCGAAGACGCGCAGGCCGTTCATGTCGGCGAGGCTCTTGATCGGCTTGCTGACGGTGAAGATGTGCAGAGGATCCCAGGCACCGGTCGACAGCCAGGTGACGTTCGGCACCTCGGCATAGGCCTCTTCCCAGATTTCCTTCAGGCCGTAGTAGCGGAACAGCGCCGGCACATCGAGGCTGTAGCGGGTGGCGAAGGGGAAGTAGCCGCCGAACACGGCGATGTCGACCGGCGAGGCCATCGTCGCCTCGTCCGACTGCACCGCGTCGAGCGTGCCGCTCTGCAGCGCGCGGAAGAGGTCCGACGTCGGCACGAGCTGGTCGGCATAGTAGAGCTCGATCACCATCTCGCCGTTCGCGGCCGCGTTGAAGGCGTCGATCTGCGGCTTGATCACGTGGGCGCCGAGGGGCGCGCCGGAATAGGTCTGCAACCGCCACTTGATCGGCCCGGTCTGGGCGATGACGGCGGGAGCCGCGAGGGTCGAGCCGGCCGCCAGCGCGCCGACGCCGAGGCTCGCCTTGCCGAGGAAATGGCGTCGGGTCGACAGGATCTGTTCTGACGGGCACGCCGTCTTCTTCGTTTCGTCAGTCATCACTTCCCCTCCGGTTGAACTCTTCATCCAAACTCGCCTGATCGGCGGCAGTCCAGCTGCCGCGATCAGGGCTCGCCTTGCCGTATCCTATGTCGCGGATCGGCCGGGTGCACCGACCGATCGCCTTAAATCTTCGTCACGATTCCTTCGCCCCCGCGTGGAGGGCTCATCCCTTCACGTTCATCTGCTCGGGCAGCCAGAGCGCGAGCTGTGGGAACAACATCAAAAGGGCGATCGTCAGGATCATGATGATCACGAACGGCCAGATCGACCGGTAGATGTCGATCAGCGTGATCTCCTTCGGCGCCAGCGAGCGCATCAGGAAGAGATTGTAGCCGAACGGCGGGGTGATGTAGGCGATCTGGCAGGTGATCGTGTAGAGAATGCCGAACCAGATCAACTGGTTGTCGAAGCCGAGGTCGAGCCCCTTGACGAGCGGCACGTACAGTGGCGCGACGATCACCAGCATCGCCGTGTCGTCGAGGAACATCCCCATCAGGATGAAGCTCCCCATCATCATGGTGATCACCATCCACGGCGACAGGTCCCACTGGTGGATGAAGACGGTCTCGATCGCCTTGACCGCTCCGAGGCCGTCGAAGACGGTGCCGAAGGCGAGGGCTGCCAGGATCAGCCACATGAACATGCAGGACACCGCGAGCGTCTTCATCGACGTCTCGCGGATGAGGCGCCAGGTGAAGCGCCCCTTGACGATGGTGGCAAGCGTTGCGCAGGTCGCGCCGACCGCCGAACTCTCGACGAGGCTCGTGTAGCCGAAGACGAACAGCCCGGTCATGAAGAAGAAGATGGCGAAGGGGATGATGCCGGCGCGCGCCAGGGCCAGCTTCTCCCTGAATGGCATGTTGAGCTCGGCCTCATCGACGACGGGAGCGAGCTTCGGGTTCAACCGGGCGCGGATCAGGATGTAGACGATGAACAGCGCCGCCATGATGAGCCCGGGGACGAGGCCGGCGAACCACAGCTTCGACACCGGCTGGCGGGCGATCATGCCGTAGAGGACGAGCACGACCGAGGGCGGGATGAGAATGCCGAGCGACGAGCCGCCCTGCACGACACCCGAGATGAGGATCTTGTCGTAGCCGCGCCTGAGCATTTCCGGCAGCGCAATGGTGGCGCCGATCGCCATGCCGGCGACGGAAAGGCCGTTCATCGCCGAGATGATCACCATCAGGAAAATCGTTCCGACGGCGAGGCCGCCGCGGATGCGCCCGAACCAGACGTGCAGCATCCTGTATAGATCTTCGGCGATGCCTGACTCCGCCAGGATGTAGCCCATGTAGATGAACATGGGCAGGGTCAGCATCGCGTACCAGTTGAAGAGCTTGAAGACCTGGTTGAACGGCAGGTCCATGGCGCCAGGGCCGTAGAGCAAGAGTGCCGCCCCCGCGCCGACGAAGCCGATGGCGGCGAACACCCGCTGTCCGCTGACCAGCAGCAGCACCATCGAGGCGAACATCAGGAGCGCGATCATCTCGTAGCTCATCGCGCCGGCTCCCCACGAATGACCGCGATGTGCTTGAAGATCAGGGCGACCGACTGCATCAGCATCAGCACGAGACAGACGACCATCAGCGCCTTGATCGGGATGACCGAGGGGTTCCAGATCGAGAAGCGCTTCTCGTTCGTCTCGATCGCGTACTGCAGGCTCGAGATGGCGCCCGCGAGGAGCACGCCGAGATAGAAGATCAGGCAGCCGACCGTCGCCAGATCGACCTTCGCCTTGCCGCGCCGCGACAGCGTCGCATAGAACAGGTCCATGCGGACATGGTCTTCGTTCTTCAGGGTGATCGGGCCGCCCATGAAGTAGTAGGCAGCGAGCGTGAACTGCGTCAGCTCGATAGCCCAGTGGACGGGCGAGTGGATGACGTTGCGCGTGAACGCGTCGAACATCAGCACCGCGCCCATGACGAAGATGAGCGACGCCGCGAGATAACCCACATAGTCGGAGATCTTGTCGACGAGGCGCACATAGCCTCCGATCAGCCCCTGCATGGGTCGCCTCCGGCCTGCCTCGTCGATCGCATCAGTTCCATATCTCCACTCCGAAGCTGGCGAGGGCGTCCCGATAGTCCCGGTCCAGCGGCTGGTCGGTGACGAGTTGGTCGATCTCGCTACATTGGCACACCGAGAACGCCGCCCGCCGGCCGAACTTCGTCTGGTCGGCGAGCACCGTCAGGCTGCGCGCCCGGGCAATCATCGCCCGTGCGATCTGCGCCTCCTCGAAGCTCGCGTCCATCACGCCGATCTCAGCATGGACAGCGGCGACGGTGATCACCGCCCGGTCGGCCTGAAATCCTCGCACCTGCTCCACCGCCCCAGGGCCGGTCGTCTCGGCGTTGTCGCCCTGGTAGCGCCCGCCGAGCAGGTAGATCGCGGCGTCGGAGCCCGCTTGCGCCAGCCGCTCCGCCAGCCGGCAGGAGTTGGTGATCACCGTCAACCTCGGGATCGCGGCGAGGTACTCGGCGGCGGCGAGCGTCGTCGAGCCGGTGTCGATGAAGAGTGTCTCGCCCGGCTCGACCAGGTCGGCGAGCCTGCGTCCGATCCGCGTCTTGGCCGTGGACTCGCGCCCGAGACGCTCGGCGAAGCTGCCCTCGACGACGAGGCGCGGCCGGCGCGCGCCGCCGTGCACCTTCTGCACCCGGCCACTTTCGACCAGTTGCGCGAGATCGCGCCGAATGGTCTCCGCCGAAACCTCGAAGCGAAGTGCGAGGCCCTCCACGGAGACTTCCCCTTCCTGCCGAATGATCTCGGCGATCTGGATCTGTCTCTCATGGGGCTTCATGGCCTCTCCCTTGCAGAGGACGGGAATGCGAGACCGACCGGGCGCTTTCCCGCCCGCCGCGTTGAATGCGTGCCGGCGAGACCTACGCCCGGTCAACGTCGCCCGACCCCGTCGCCCCTTGCGCCATCAGCTTGACACAATTGACCGAGCAGTCAATACATGACCGAAGCAACACTTTTGGTCTAGGCGAGGACGTGCAGTCGGCTCGTGAACGGGACGAGGGCGAGGTCTACGACGTCGCCGTCGTCGGTGCCGGCATCGTCGGCTGTGCGCTGGCGCGCCAGTTCACACTGGACGGTGCCGCCGTCGTCGTCCTCGAGAAGGCGGCCGACGTCCTCGACGGTGCGTCGAAGGGCAATAGCGCGATCCTTCACACCGGCTTCGACGCGCCGACGGGCTCGCTCGAGCTCGCCTGCATGCGCGACGGCTACCGGCGCTACCTGGAAATCCGCGAGCGGCTGAACCTGCCGCTGATCCGCGTCGGCGCGCTCGTGCTCGCCTGGAGCGAAGCCGAGAAGGCGGAGCTGCCGGCGCTGATGGCGCAGGCGCTCGCCAATGGCATCGGCGACATCGAGCCGCTGGATCGCGCCGGACTGATCGCCCTGGAGCCGCAGCTCTCGCCCAAGGTTGTCGCCGGCTTCCGCGTGCCGGGCGAATCGCTGATCGACCCGTGGTCCGCCGCCCACGGCTATCTCCTGCAGGCGTTGCAGAACGGCGCGCGGCTGATGCGCGGCGCCGAAGTGCTCGCCGGACGGCGCGACGGCGGCGGCGTGTGGTGCGTCGAGACGTCCGCCGGCACGGTCCGCGCCCGCCTGGTGATCAACGCCGCCGGTCTCTATGGCGACGTCGTCGACCGCCGGCTGACGGGGCGGAACTGGTTCACCATCCGGCCGCGCAAGGGGCAGTTCGTCGTCTACGACAAGCCCGCCGCCGCGCTCGCCGGCCATATTCTGCTCCCCGTCCCGACCAAGATCACCAAGGGCATCGTCGTCTGTCGCACCGCCTTCGGCAACCTGCTGGTCGGCCCGACTGCGGAGGAGCAGGAGGACCGCGAGCACGCGCTGCTCGACCGGGCGACGCTCGAGGCGCTGGTGCGCCGGGCGGAGGAGATCCTGCCGGCGCTCGCCGGTCACGAGGTGACGGCGATCTATGCCGGCCTCAGACCGGCGACCGAGGAGAAGGAGTACCGCATCCGCACCGACCTCGCGGAGGACTACATCTGCGTCGGCGGCATCCGCTCGACCGGGCTGACGGCCGCACTCGGTATTGCCGCCTACGTCGCCCGCCTCGCCCGGCGTGACGCCACGCCGATCGCCGAGCCGTTCTGGCCGGCGATGCCGGCGCTGTCGGACGAGAGCCGGCGCGACTGGTGCCGGCCCGGCAACGGCGGCATCGTCTGCCATTGCGAGATGGTGACGCGGCGCGAGATCGAGGCCGCGCTCGACGGCTCGCTGGCGGCCACCTCGATGGGCGGCCTGAAGCGGCGCACGCGCGTCACGATGGGCCGGTGCCAGGGCTTCTACTGCTCGGCCGAGCTCGCGCGCCTCACCGCCGGCCGCCTCGCGCAGCCGATGCCCGCCGGCGGGGCGGGCGATGGCTGACAGGCTTCCCGCTGCTGACGTCATCATCGTCGGCGGAGGCCCGGCAGGGCTTGCCGCAGCCACCGAACTCCGCCGCCTCGGTGTCGCCCGCGTCGTGGTGCTGGAGCGCGAGGCGGCGGCCGGCGGCATCCCCCGCCACTGCGGGCACTACCCCTTCGGCATGCGCGAGTTCCACCGCATGCTGCGTGGACCCGACTACGCGGCGCGGCTGGTCGCGCGGGCGAGGCAGGCCGGTGTCGAAATCCGCACCCACGCCTCCGTCACCGCCCTGCATCCCGGCGGGCGGTTGTCGCTCACCACGCCGGACGGGCTCGCCGAGATCGAGGGAAGGGCGGTGCTGCTCGCCACCGGCGTGCGCGAGACCAGCCGCGCCGGGCGGCTGATCGGCGGCGAGAAACCGGGCGGGGTGCTGTCGACCGGCGCGCTTCAGGGGCTCGTCTATCTGAACGGGCAGCGCCCCTTCGAACGCCCCGTCATCCTCGGCTCCGAGCTGGTCGCCTTCTCGGCGCTGCTCACCTGCCGCCACGCCGGCATTCGTCCGGTGGCGATGATCGAGCCGGGATCGCGTCCCACCGCCTTCGCACCGGCCACTTTTCTCGCCCGCGCAATGGGCGTTCCCTTCCACAGCGGGACGACCATCGAGACGATCCTCGGCCGCGAGCGGGTGGAGCGGATCGTCGTCGCCGGCCAAGACGGTCGGCGCGAGATCGCGGCGGACGGCGTGGTCGTCACGGGCGCCTTCCGCCCCGAGGCGTCGCTGCTGCGCCAGAGCCATCTGGAGCTCGATCCGGCCAGCGGCGGCCCGGTCGTCGACCCATACGGCCGGCTTTCCGACCCGGCCTACTTCGCCGCGGGCAACCTGCTGCGCGCGGTGGAAACCGCCGGCTGGTGCTGGTCGGAGGGTGTGCGCGCCGCCCATGCCATCGCGGCGGCGCTCGCCGGTCAGCTGCCGGACCTCGGCGCCGGCCTGCGCCTGCGTCTCGCCTCCGACGCGCTGAAGCTCGCCGTGCCGCAGCTGCTGCTGCCCGGCGCGATCCGGCCCGGCGGCGCCGACCGCCTGCAGGTCCGCCTCGCCCGTCCGGCGCGCGGCCGCCTCGCGCTGATGCGCGGCGACGAGACGATCGCCGCCCGCCGCGTCGACGACCTGCCGGAACGGCGCATCCTGCTGCGCCTGCTGCCGCTCGCCGCCGAGGGCGACGGCGACCTGCGCCTCGTGCTCGAGGAGGGCTGAATGCGCGTCCTCGCCATCGACCAGGGCACGACGAGCACGCGGGCGCTCGCAATGGGCGCGGACGGCCGCCTCGCGCCGCTCCTCGCCGTCGAGCATCGCCAGCACTATCCGGCGCCCGGCCACGTCGAGCACGACGGCGAGGAACTGCTGGCGAACGTCGCCCGCTGCCTGTCGGCCTGCGATGCGGCGGACGTCGTCGGCCTCGCCAACCAGGGGGAGAGCTGCCTCGCCTGGGATGCCCTGGACGGCAGGCCGATCAGCCCCGTCCTCGTCTGGCAGGACGACCGCACCGCTCCCGTGACAGCGGCGATGGAGCGGGACGGCGCCGCGCCGGAGGTGATGGCCCGCGCCGGCCTGCCGCTCGATCCCTATTTCTCGGCCTCGAAGCTCGGCTGGATCGTTGCCCGCGTGCCGCGCGCCCGCGAACTCGCCGCGCTCGGCCGGCTACGGCTCGGCACCACCGACGCCTTCTTCCGCGACCGTCTGACCGGCCGCTTCGAAACCGACGTCGCCACCGCTTCGCGGACCTCGCTGATGAACCTCGCCACCGCCGAATGGGACGGCGAGCTCTGCCGGCTGTTCGGCGTGCCGGTCGATGCGCTGCCGGCCATTGGTCCGACCTCTGGACCACTGGGCACATTCGCCGGCGGAGCGGCGCTCGCCGCGAGCATCGTCGACCAGCAGGCGGCGCTCTACGGCCACGGCTGCCGGGCGCCCGGCGAGGCGAAGATCACCTTCGGCACTGGCGCCTTCGCGCAGGTCGTCACCGGCACCCTCAGGCGCCCCGAGAAGCGCGGCCCGCTGCCGACGGTCGCCTGGCGAAGGGCGGGGGAGGGGGTCACCTACGCGCTCGACGGCGGCGTCTACGCCGCCGCCGCGGCGGTGAACTGGGCGCGCGGCCTCGGGCTGTTCTCGTCCTACGAGGAAATCGACGCCTTCGCTGCACCGGCGGCGATCGACCGCGGCATCGCCTTCGTGCCGGCGCTCGCCGGCCTCGGTTGCCCGCACTGGAACCGATCCGCGCGCGGCGCCTGGCTTGGCCTCGCGCTTGCCGACGGCAAGGCCGACCTGATGCAGGCGCTCCTCGAGGGCGTCGCGCTCCGCAGCGCCGAGGTGCTCGCCGCCATGGCGGCGGAGCAGCCGTTCTCGCGGCCGGTGTCGATCGACGGCGGGCTGTCGCAGAACCGTTATTTCACGGGTTTCCTGGCGGACGTCGCTGGCGAGGCGCTGGTGCTATCCGACGAGCCGGAACTGACCGCGGCCGGCCTCGCCCGCATGGCGGCGGAGGCGGCAGGCCTCGACCTGCCCGAGGGAGGCGGCGGCGCCGCCATGCGAGCCACGGCCTCAATCCACTCCGACGCCCGCCGCCGCCGCTTCGCCGCCGCGCTGCGGGCGGTGGAGGGGTATGCGGGGGCGTGAGGCGGGGGAGGGGGCGGGGGCTGCAGCAGGTGAACACCTGGGCGATGCGCGCACCCTGGCAGGCGTCGGGCGCGCGATCACCCGGCCTTGGCGAACTCCCGCACGCTCCAGTGCCGAGCGGTGGACTTGTAGCTCGCCCGGCACGCGGACGTGATGAAGGGCCTCAACTCCCAGTCGAGCAGCAGGTTGGTGTCGCCGCCGAGATCCGACAGCCGCCGGCGGTCTGCGGCGAGATATGCGGCGAAGGCGCGCGTCAGCATTCCCGGCCCCGTCGAAAGCCAGATCGATTCAGAATCGCCGCGCAGCACCGCGCGCACCGTCCCCTCCAGTGCCGCTCCTATGACGGGATGGCCGGGGCGAACCGCGATGAAGTTGTTGCCGATCGAGCCGAGGTTCTCATGGCGCAGGACCATATCCCGGCCTCGCACCAGCGGCTCGAGGTTCGCCATGCAGCGATCGTCGGCGTCGGCATAGACACCGCCTTCACCATAGAGAATGGCCAGACGGAAGATGTCCGCCTTCTGAGCGACGTGGTGCGCCAGGCGAAACGCTCTGCGCGTGTCGGCGTCGACGTTGTGCTCCATGAAATCGCGCGCGGCACGCATGTCGAACAGTGTGTAGGCCCAGCCGTCGTTCAGACGCTCCCAGCTGCTCGTCAGCTCCCGGACGTCCTCGGGCAGTTCAGCCGAATCCCAGAACTGGAAGCAGTGGCGGGGAATCCGTTCGGGCCTGTTGTCGCCGGAAGTCTCGTCCGGCACATCACGCGGATCCATGGGCCTCGACAGCGCCCCGCAGCGCCGAAGGCCGATCACAAGCGATATCGCCGCTCCGGTGTACTCCGGAAGTTCTTCCACGACGTCGAGCAGCCCGCCGATCTCCTCCGCCTCAAGGGCGGCGCGCGCCCTCGCCATGGCTTCCGGGTTTGACCAGATATCGTTACTGATCTCTCCAAAGAATCCCTGCGAAACATTCAGAGATTGTTGCTTCGCGGTCATGATCCCGATGTTCAGCTGATTGAGGGTAGCCATGCTGCTTCTGGCTTCGGCAACCTTCAGCTGAGCAACGAGCGCCCTAATCAGTCCAGTTGTCGCCGCCTTGTAAAGTGGCCGAATCGCGAGAGCGGACCGATACACCAACTCCGCTTCCGGAAAGCGGAGATGAGCGGATTCCATTTGGCCGCGCCAATAGGCCGCCTCCGCCTTCGGCAGCCGCCCCTCGTCGAGGACGGCTTCCACCACGCCGAACCGTCCGGCGACAATCGCGCGCTGCAGCTGCAACTGCCGCACCCTGGCGTCGTCCGGGAAACGCCGCTCGTTCTCGCGCAGCAGGTCTTCGCCGGCCGCGTCGAGCCCGCGGGCAAAGGCCAGTTCGCACTGTGCGACAGCAATGCGCGAGCTTCCCTCGAGCCGCCGCCGCGCAGCCGAGAGAAGCTCTTCCGCGCGCCGCGTCGATTCGGATCGCCCGGCGTTCGACGAGCGAAGGACCCAGGCATCGACCTCGTCGGGATGTCGAAGCAGAATGTCGTCGATCAGCGCGTTCGCCTCTTCGAAGCGGCCGACGTCGCTCAGCAGCCTCGCGAGCTGAATGCCGGCGGCAGCCCAGTCAGGATGTTGCTCGACCGCGCTGCGAAGCGCCGTTTCGGCCTCCTTGTGGCGTCCGAAACGGTAGAGCGCCGCAGCGAACCCGAGAACGGCCTTGGTGTTCTCGGGATGCGCGTGGGCCGCCGCGGAGAGGTGCCGCAGCGCCTCTTCGTTGCGCCCCTGCGCCTCGGCGACGCGGGCGGCGCACAACAGGACGGACGGTGCCGTCGCCTCTCCCATTAGTGGCGAAAGGTGCCCCTCCGCCTCGGCAAAGCGATCGAGCCGATAGAGATCCTCGGCGAGCACCAGCCTGAGGCGGGCATTGTCCGGCTCCGCAGCCAAGGCTTCGGCCACCAGCGCTGCGGCGTGCTCCCGGTTGTCTCGCCGGCGCTCAACTTCCGCCAGCGCCGTTAGACCGGTCGGCTCGTTGCGGTGCGCGAGCGCGGTCCGGATGGCCGCCTCCGCCTCGTCAAGCCGTCCCAGCTTCACCATCGAGCGCCCGACCGACACCAATGCGCGACTCCATTGTGGATCCGACACGACGGCTTCGGAAAAATAGTGACAGGCGGTTGCGAGATCCTGCGCCTTCTCGGCAATTCTCGCGATCTCGGCGATTGTCGCCCCTTTGGCGGCGTGCGCTTGGGACAGGCGGTCCGCCCAGCGCCGAGCCGCCTCCGGGCGATCGAGGCGATACAAGCAGTGCAACTTGCGGAGCGACAGGTCGACGTGCAGCGGCGACCGCTCCAGTGCCCCGTCGATGTCGGCGAGGCACGTCTCCCATCGCTCTTCCCGATCGCCGACGATATCGGCCAGCGTGAGGTGGATCCGCGGCTCGAACGCAGCCGCACGGACGGCGTCCCGAAGGACCCTTTCCGCCTCGCCTGGGCGGCCGTCGGCGACCAACAGCCGAGCGAGTGCGAGGTAGCCGGCAGGTCGACCGGGATTGAGCTCGATCGCAGCGCGGTAGCTCTCGCCGGCGGTCCGGAGTTTGCCGAGTGTCTCGGCAACGTGTCCCGCCAGTTCACGCAACGATGCATCGTCCGGGTTCGCTGCAAGGAGCAGCTCAAGATGGTGATCGGCCCTCGGAGATCGCTGCGCCAACAGCAGAAACGACACCAACTTTTTCAACAACGCCGTATCGTGCGGGTACTCGGCGACGGCGCCCTCGAGGATCTCGATTGCCACGGGCAGGCGGTCGGCGTCGCGTTCCAGGCTGGCGAGGCGCGATAGGCACTTAATGTTGCGGGGATCGATCGCGAGTGCCCGCAGCAGTTCGGTCCTCGCCTCGTCCAGGCGTCCCATCTGCGCCAGCAAGAAGCCGACGTTCTTGTGGCTGTCCAGCCGGTCCGGGAAGGCCGCCGCCACCCAGCAGAACCAGGCGAGCTGCATGTCGTGGTCACCGCGCTCGCCGGCGATCACGCCGGCCTGGAAGAGCAGCTTGTAGTCGGCCGGCCGCCCGGCCGACCATGCCTGGACCACATCCTCGGCTTCTTCCCGGCGTCCGGCAGACCGCAGTTCGTCGACCAGGCTTCGCGCCAACGGCGCGTCGCCGGGCAGCCCGCCCGCAATGGTCGTCGCATTCGGGAGTGCGCCGCCCCACTGCTTGCGCCGCGCGAGCAATCTCGACGCGGCCAGACAGCGAAGATCCTGCGGGGAATGCTCTCGCGTCTGCTGCAACAGGGCGTCGGCTTCGTCCACTTGACCGTAGGTGATAAGCAACAGAGCGAGCTCGACGGAACCGCTGGCATCTGTGGGGCAGGCGGCGATCGCCGCCCGGTGGTGCGCAACCGCTCGCGCGGCATCTCCGGCCGCCACCGCCACGCGCGCCGCCGCGCGCAGCGCCCGGCTGCTCGTCGTGGAGCTCGATGCGAGAACGGCCAGGCACGTCTCGGCTTCATCGAGCCGGCGTAGCCCGATGAGGTCATCGGCCAGCCGCAAAGTCAGAGATTCGTGTCCCGGACGCTCCTGCAGGGCGGCCCGGAGAATCGCGGCGGCGGTGGGCCGATCGCCGCGACGGCGCGCGATTTCCGCCAGTGCTGCGTACGCCTCCGTGTTGCGCGGATCGAGACGGACGACGTCCTGCAGCACGGTCTCCGCCCGATCGTGAAGATGCAGCGCGAGCAGGTACTCGCCGAGGGCGAGCCTCGCTCCGACGCCCACGACCTCAAGATTGGCCGCCCGCTCGAAATGAGCTAGCGCACCTTCCATGTCCGCCTGCCGGCGTGCCAGCCGCGCCGCATGCAAGCAGGCATCCGCGTCGCCATCGAGCCCCAACGCCGCCATCGGCTGGCCGTCGTCGCTCCGGCTGCCGAGATCACGGTGCCGATCGATCGATGCCGGAGCGTGCTCGACGTCGCCGGTCGGAGGGCGCTGGACGTCCGCTGCCGGAGACCTCGCGCCGAAGCATTCCCCACCGACTGGGGAAGCCGCCGCCGCCAGCCTTTCGTCGCCGGCGTCACCTTCGAGCCGCGGCACTGGGGCATCACCGTCACCAGTTGGCGTCCCCACGACGGCGACCTCCGATCGAACCACAAACTCAAGACAGTTCATCCCGGACCGATTCTTGTCCGCAACCCAAGACGAAAGGCAAGATGAAACGTCCGGACGGGCTCGCTGCTCCGCCCGAGGCCCGCGGCAAGGGGGATGTCTGGCCGCGGCCTGTCATGGCGGCCCATTGGGACTCGAACCCACGACCCCATGGTTAAGAGTGAAGATTCGGCGCAAACCACGGCATCCCACTCCCTTCAGGCAGACGCTCATAAGTCACTGAGTCTCTGAGATATCTCGTCATATCCGGCAGCGCTGGTATGCGGTGGCGGTTTCCCCCTAGTCCTATCGCAAGCCGGTCGCATGCTAGCGCCTCGCCTTGCACATTGGGCAGCAACGGGGTTAACGCAGCCAACGCCGGTTAGACGAGCGCTGCTGCGATCGCCGGGTCTTGCAGGAGGAAATGCGCAAGCTTTTGCGCGAAGTCGTCTAGGGTTGGCGGATCGCCCGGAAATAAATCTGCAGCCAGTTGAACATGCTCGATGGTGTGGCTTGCGCATTGGCGAGCAGCATGTTCCCGAGAGAATCCGAATATCCATTGATCGGCATCGTTAATTTCTCATTTCCCTCATTATCGGAGGTGGCTAAGTTGCCCGTCAACGCGCAATTGTCGTCGAGTTTAAGCTGCCCCCTAACGGTGACAAACTTCTTCCATTCAAGGACGCCGCATTTCGTAGGTGCGACGTCGCCACTCCTGTCGATTCTGACGTGGGAGCAAATCATCTCATACTTCTGACGGTCGTTTCCCTGCGCAGTCATCTGTATTGTCCACCTGCCCTCCAGCATCTTCGTGCTGCAATTGGGATCAGCGACGGCAGGCGTGACCGCAAGCAACGCGGCAGCAGCAACGGCGTATTTCAGCATATCCCCTCCATTCTGGCCAAAACGGCCAAATTCAGCGGCAGCGCTTCGCCTCCGCGACCTTGGCGGGAAGGCCCCGCTTCTCCGGCGTGCAGAAGCCGACGTAGCCGTGGTGGAGGTCGTAGGCAACGACGAAGCGGCGGAAAATCTGGCCACCGGCGTTTGCGCCGTATTGGTCGCGGGACGGCTCCTTGACGAGGAACTCGTTGTTCCATGGCCTGTCGCCAGCGTTCAGCTCCAGGCGGAAACCACCGTCCAACTCCATTGAGACCCTCTGCCCCGACTGGAGGGTGCCGTCCGGCTTAACCCTTGCTCCCGTCTGCCAGAATCGCACGTCGGCGGCGCCCGTGTCGAACAGCGTCGGGTCGCAGGACTTCTCGTCGCGGCCGACCTGGAAGCAGACTTTTGCCGTCCACGTGTTCCAGTTGGGCCGCCTCGGGAAGGGTGGCGTGTTGCGGGCCGGCCGCAGCTTAGCGAAGTCGAAGTGAGACGAGTCGACCGGCCCGAGGCGGACGCTCGGGTCATCGGAGATCGCGTCGATGACGAGTCCGTGCGAAAGCGGATCGTCCAGTTGGTCCAGCGGGCTGAAGATCGGCTCGTCCCGCGACCCGAAGAAGCCGACCCCCATCATCCCTTCCTGCCCCTTCTTCCAGCCAGGGCAGTCGGGAACCTTCCTGTCGCAGGAAACCTCTTCGACCACCTGGAAGGCGACGCGCTCTGGCGTCTTGACGCCACCGGTGCCGGGAAAGGAGACCTTCGCATAGGCGAGCCGTCCGACCAGCTTGGTGCCATCGCGAGGATCGACGAAGTTGAGGCGCTGCCTGGTGATCTCGACGTCTTCGCCGACATAGTCCTTGAGGACGCGCAGGCCGATGGAGCCCGTGTCGAACAAGACATCGGCTGACCTGCTCTCCGAGCCGACTCGGACCTTCACGAAGTTCGGGAAGTCCTGGGCGCCGCCTCCCGGCGGCGGCAGCAGCGGGATGTCGGCCCTGTCGTCCGCGGCGAAGCTGACGCTCGCCGCAAAACCCATCATTATCACTGCGGCAAGCCCCGCCAGGCTAGACGTCCAAAACCGCATCAACTCGCCCTCTCCAAATGCGATCGGAATGGTAGGTCAGGGCCTCTGCCACATCCAGCGCCGCGCGATGTGATCGTCCGACCTTTCTGTGCCGGCCCTAGCGCACCTCGGCCCGCGGCGTGGTCGCAGCGGGCCGCAATGGCTTGATCAACGCCGGCAGCGCCGCGGCATCGGCTGCCTCCGGTTCTCGACATGCGGCATCGGTATTGTCGCGCACCAGGACTGAGCACTCTGTGCGCGGGGGTAAAGGTCGACGCGGCCCCCAAACGCGCTCGGTCCAGCGCAACAATCTCCAAATAAGGAGCTAAGAAAATCAACTACTTCTTGTCACGAAATGCAAGAAAGTTTGTTATGACGTCGTCCTTACCCGCCGCAGTCATCATGAATGTTTGTGAATTCTTCATCATTATTCCACTGATGCTTCTGAATGTGTGATTGTTGCCGTTGCGCTTGAGCTTGATGTTCGCAAACATTTCACAGTCTTCATCGACTTCGATCGTTCCCACCAGCTCCCACCCGAAGGATGGGCTGACCACGCACTCGCCATCTTTGATGTCGCCCGAGCGCGCAACGTCGAGCAGGCAAAGAGTCTGCTTGCCGTCCACGATCGACGTCATCTGCCACTTGCCGGCGATGTCGCCTCGTTCACAGTCCTTGGCGAAGGCGGCGGTCGGCAGCGCGAACATCGCGCAGGCAGCAGCGGTGAGGAACCTCGACACACAATTCATCAACAATACCCCCTTGAGACGCCGGACCTCGACGGCCTGCAAATGCTTCGGCGGTCGTCGCATCCTGCCACGACACTGCCAGAAAGATCAGAGACCTGCGACTGCGACCGATTGTGAACTGCCGGCCTGGCGCACGCGCTCGCGGTCCAGCATCAGGTGCGTCCGAGACAAATGCAGGGAACGCGATGGCGAAGGTTAAGGCTAAGGCAGTTTGCAGTCCGTCTCCGCGTAGGGCTTGAACGCTTCCGCGGCCGGCACCGTGGCGACGAGGCGCAGGAAGTCGTCGTTCTCCGTAACCTCGCCCGGCGTCTTCACTTCGACGAGATAGATGTCGTGGACGAGCCGCCCGTTCGGATAGAGGTTGCCGTTCTGCACGAAGAGTCGGCGATCTCGATCTCGTCGAGCGCCTTCAGTACGGCAGCGGATTCATCGCGTCACGGTCGCCTTCCTCGCCACGTCGCCGGGCGAGCGGGGCGAGCCACCTTCAGAGTGAGGCGGTTGGTCGCCGGCCAGCACAGCCCCGAGGACCGTCGATGAGCGATAGTTCCGTCCGCCGTGCCCCGTCCGGGATCACGATAACTGAGACGGTCCCGCCGGCGTCGAGCTCATCCCGGAGAGCGGTGGTTCTGCGATGAAGGCGAGGCGCTAGCTGCAGGCTGGCGCGCGCCGGTGTGGGGGCGGTGATGCGCCGGCCGCCCTGCGTTCGGGTAACCCTGTGGGGGGCCTTGCTGCCGTGGTGCTCGCAATCGGCTGGGGCATGGTGCGGATCCGCGGCAATCGTGGGCTGGCATCGCTGCTGGTGCCGCTTGAGCGCTCGCGACCGCCAGTTGTCAATTTCCCCGAGGAGCTCGCATCGGAGCCCGGCAACCGCGATCCCGTCACGTTGCAAAGTCAACGTCGGTGCCGACGGCAGACTCGATTGGTTGTGCGGGAGCGGGCAAGGCTCTGCCGCCTGCCTGTCCCGCCCGATCAGCCGGCCGAAAGTACCTCTTGGGCCGCTCGCTCACCGGATTGCACGGCGCCGTCCATGTAGACGTTCCATTCGGTTGCCGTTTCTGTTCCGGCCCAATGCACGCGACCGAACGGCTTGCGGATCTCTTGTCCGTAACCGGTGAGGACACCGGGCTGCAGAAAGGCGGCATAATCGCCGCGGGTCCATTCCTCTTCCGACCAGTTGTGATCGATGTAAGCGAGTCCGGTCGGCGGGTAGACGATGCTGCGGGAGAGTTCCGCCGCCTTCGGCCCGAAGAGCTTTACCAGTTCGCCAACGACGATCTCCTGTCGCTGCGCCTGCGTCATGCGACCGAGCACGCGGGCACTCTCCGATCCGATGAACGCGATCATCAAGCCGGGTCGGTCGATCCCTGGAGCGAGGCCGCCGTCCGCCGTCGAAGAAACATGCGACCCGACATTGAGCGACCCGCCGGAGAAACCCATCTTTCGCCAGAAGGCTTCGTCATAGACGACCGTCGCTTTAATGACGGAACCCATCGGAATTCTCTGCAGAAGCTGTGCGGAGTCAGCCGGGAGAATGGGAGCGAACTTGATGTAGCTTGCCAACGTCCTCGGAACTGAGACGATGACGCGACGTGCACGCACGGTCAGCGTCTCCGACGATACCGAGACGCCGCCTTCGTCTTGGACAATCTGTCGAACTGGCTGCCGCAGGTGTATGCGGTCTCCGAGGTGTTCGCTGATCTTCAGGGCGACCGCCTGTGCGCCACCTTCGATTCCCTGGGCACCTTCATCCGTCAGCATGTTGTCGATGCCGCCCGCTCCCCGAAAGGCGACCAACGCCCACAATAGCGATTGCTCCGGTGCAACTGGCCCGATCGAACCGAGAATATCGACCAGCAACAGGTCGCGCGCGTAAGGATCCTTTAAGTTCTCCGCGGCCCAGCCGCCGATGGTTTGTAGGTCCCATAGCGCGGCTTGCGGCGCTAGCCACGGCGTCTCGAGGGGAACCTCGGTCGACATGGCGTCGAGCTTTCGGATGGCCTCCTCCATTTCGGCCTTGACGTGCGGGGGGAGGTCCTGGACAGCCTTCCCCTCCTTGTTGAGATAGACGGCAGACCCCACAGTGTTGGACGTGTAGACCGACACCTTCATCTCGGCAGCCAGCGCCAGAATGCGGCGCTGGGAAGGTCCCACCCAGTGGCCACCGATGTCGATGGCGGTTCCGTCGGACAGTGGTGCCGACCAAATGCGTCCACCAACCCGGTCACGCGCCTCGAGGACGGCTACTGACCGCCCTGCCTGTTGGAGGCGCAGCGCAGCCGTCAGTCCGGCGTAACCCGCTCCGACAACGCAAAAATCGACGTCAATGGAGCCGGAGGCCTGTGCGTTCGCGCTATCCTGCCGTGCAGCGAGTGACGTCGCCGCACCGGCGGTTACGGAAGCAGCCCCGCCGAGAAACTGTCGTCGGTTGGTCTTCATTGAAATGCCCCCCAGCAGGAACTCCAGTGCAAATTCTGCTGTAAGGCAGATTGGAAGTCGAGGGAGCCGGGGATCCGGCACGGCAGTCCGTCGAGGTCGAACTACCATCAGTCGTCAGGACGCCTATGGAGTGAGATTTAGACGGGTCGGGCGCAGCCGCGTCAGATCCGTTGCCTCCGTCGGCCACACACCCGGGATGATCGGCAGCGACACCGGCGCCCGGACATATTCGCGGTGCGAGCGACGAACGGTGACGAGCATGCGGTCCACCCGGTGGCGTGCGCGATCGTCGGCGCACCGCTTCCCGACGCGCGTCGAGGCGAGCGGGATGGCGGTCGCGTCCTTGAGGGTGAGGCCCCATGCGGCGGTGATGGCGGCAGGGGGCGGCGCCGCGCATGCGCAAGGGGCGCGGCTCTCTCAGTACGGGGTCGCGACCTGGCGGATGATCGCCCGGAAGATCGGGCTTTCCTCCTTCGCGAGCTGCCGCAGGATGGTGAAGTGGTCCTCGCCTTCGGCGTAGACGAGGTGCGCTTGGGCGGCGTCCATCGACAGGAAGTGCAGAAGCGCCTGCCGCTGGTAGCCCTTCGGATCGCGCTCGCCGCAGGCGACGAGCGTCTGCAGCGGCGCCGCGCCGAGCCGGATCGGGCTGAAGCGCTGCACGAGCTCTTCAGTCAGCTTCAGCTGCGGCGCCGTCCCACGCGCGAGATGGGGCGCGAGGTCGTAGAGACCGCTGATCAGCGTCAGGCCGCGGACGCGCCGAAGGATCTCGTCGTTCGTGACGGCCATCGCAGCGAGATTGGCGCCGGCCGAGTGGCCGACGAGATGCAGCCGTCCGGCATTGCCACCGAAGTCACCGGCGCTCGCCGCGAGCATTCGCACGGCGGAGGCGACGGCGCCCACCATCACCTCGAGCGATGCGTCGGGCGCGAGCGGATAGCCGATCGAGGCGAAGGTGCAGCCCGCTGCGTTGAACGCGGGCGCCGGAAAGCAGCGGTCATCCGGATGGCCGCGCATGTAGGCGCCGCCGTGCACCAGGGCGACGATCGGCGCCGCTGCGTCCGAGGCCGGGAAGACGCGGACATACTCGCGTTCGCCCGGCCCGTAGGTGAGCACGACGGACGGACGCGAATCGACGACGCTTCGGCTCTCGCTGGCGAGCGCCGCCTGCGTCGCCGTCACGTCGACCGCGGCGAGTTCGACGTCGAATTCTTCCCAGCTCGCGGCGGTGTTCCGCATATCCCCCCACCTTTTCTTACGCTGCGCGGCCCTGGATGCGGGGACGCTTCACCGCATTGCCATAGTTGAACTTTTGCTGTGTGTCGTCGCTCATCTCTCTCGCCTCCTGCGCACCGGCGTCAACGCCGAGCGCCAGAGCCGCGACCGGCCGCACCCTCTTGAGGTCCGTCGCCTCCGTCGGCCACACGCCCGGCACGACGGGCAGCGACACCGGCGCCATCGTGTAGTCGCGCCGCGAGCGCCGGAGCGTCACGAGCATCCGGTCGAAGACGGACGTCGCCTTGTCGTCGCGCTGTCGCGTGCCGATCGGCTTGGCGCCCGTCGGGATGGCCTCGGCCTGGGCGAGGGTCATTCCGCACGCTGCAGCGACGGCAGCAGGATCGAAGCCGCGGTGCCGGAGCACGACGGCACGGAAGGGCAGGGTGGTCGTCGTCGACATTCCGGCTCTCCTCATCGGGTGAGGTCGAGCCCGCCAGCAACCGGCGGCCGAAGCGCCCGCAAGGGTCCGTTTCGATCGCGGTGGTTGCGATCTGGTAGCTACTGCGGCGTCGCTGGTCAATCCGCCGCCGATGGCTTCAAACTAGAAGCTTGAACTTCCAGCGGATTTCATGGTGAGCCCGGTGGGACTCGAACCCACGACCCCATGATTAAAAGTCACGTGCTCTACCGGCTGAGCTACGGGCTCGTGCGCGATCCGCAGGAAGCACCGCGTCGGGTGGCGCGGCAGCGGGTCGGCGGCCTCGGGTTAAGCGGTGCGCGGGCGGCCGTCAACCGGCGGCACGCCGCAGCCACCGCCGCGCCGCGGATTTCGGCACCGCCGGGTTCTGGCGGGCGGCCGCGCCGGCGCCGGTCGCAGGTGCGGCCCCGTCCGGCCGGGCGAACGTCAGCTGACCGCTTCCGTCTTCACCAACGCGTCGATCGCCATCAGCGAGGCGACGAGCGCCTCGAACTCGGCGAGCGGCACCATGTTGGGGCCGTCGGATGGGGCATGATCGGGGTCGGGGTGCGTCTCGATGAACAGGCCGGCGACGCCGACGGCGACGGCGGCGCGGGAGAGCGGGGCGACGAAGCGGCGGTCGCCGCCCGACGTGCCGCCGCGGCCGCCCGGCGACTGCACCGAGTGGGTGGCGTCGAAGATCACCGGCGCGCCGGCCTCCGCCAGGATCGGCAGGGCGCGCATGTCGGAGACCAGCGTGTTGTAGCCGAAGCTCGCGCCGCGCTCGGTGGCGAGCACGCGCGGATTGCCGGCGCCGGTCACCTTGCCGATGACGTGCGCCATGTCCCAGGGGGCGAGGAACTGGCCCTTCTTAACGTTGACGACGCGGCCGGTCGCCGCGGCGGCGACGAGCAGGTCGGTCTGCCGGCAGAGGAAGGCGGGAATCTGCAGGATGTCGACCGCCTCGGCCACAGTGGCGCACTGCTCGGCGGCGTGCACGTCGGTCAGCACCGGCAGGCCGGTGACCTCGCGGATCTCGGCGAAAATCGGCAGCGCGGCGGAAAGCCCGACGCCGCGCCCACTCGCGAGGCTCGTGCGGTTCGCCTTGTCGAACGAGGTCTTGAAGACCAGCCCGATGCCGAGCCGGGCGGCGATCTCCTTCAGGGCGTGCGCCACCTCGAGGGCGTGTTGGCGGCTCTCCAGCGCACACGGTCCGGCGATCATGGAGATCGGCAAGCGATTGCCGAACCGCACCGCACCGACGGTGACGATGGCGTCGGGGGCGAGCGCGGGGCTGGCGGCGGTCATGGCGATGTCTCCTCTCGGCCGCGCCTGTTTAAGCGGGTGGTGCCCGGACGGCAAGTCGACGGCGCGCCGCACGGACGCAAGGCGCGGACGAACCGAAATGCGTGGCGGTCTGGCAGGACGTCGCTCAGCGCAGGGCGCGCGAGGGGCGTGGTTGCGGGCCGCCGTCCACCGCCGTGGCGCCGGGCGGCGCGGCGGCGGGTGACGGCACGTCCGTCGGCGACGGCCGGGCGGCGCCCTCGGCGGCTTCGTCGCCACGCGACCCGCTCGGTCCGGAGGTGCAGACGAGGTGGGCGACGCCGTGCGGGCAGCAGCGCGTCAGCCGCCGCAGCGCCAGGCCGAGCAGCGAGTACGGCAATCCCATCGCCTCGTAGACAGGGTGAATGCGCATCAGCTGCCAGCCGTCGCGCACGAGGTCGCGATGGCGGCGCACGCCTTGCCGCACCGGCCCGCCGGTCGCCGTGCCGGCGGCGCGCAGCGAGAGGCGGCGGGCGAGCAGGCGGTTCGTGAAGTCGAAGAGAATCTCGGTCCGCCGCCCTGTCGCTGCGGAGAGATCGGCGAGCACCGTCGTCATGGTGGCGGGGGAGGCGTAGGCGAACAGGCCTTCCGCCACGACGAGCGTCGGCGCGCGGCGCAGCTCCAGCCGCTCGATCCAATCCGCCGTGCCGACATCGACGCCGACCATCCGCCGGCGGTCGCAGAATGGGAACAGCGTCTCGCGCAGCGACACGATGTCCGGCAGGTCGACGTCGATCCAAGTGAGCATGCCGTTGTCGATGCGCTGGAAGCGCGTCGACAGGCCGGCGCCGAGGTCGACGATCTGCGCATGCGGGTGGCGGGACGTGAAGGAGCCGACGATCTGGTCGATCACCCAGGTGGTGGCGATCATCGCCAGCATGGCGGGACGAGGGCCGCGGTGCGGGGCGAGCTCGGGCTGCAGGGATCGATAGATCGCCTCGGCCGTGCGGTCGCGGAAGCCGAAGTCCGGTGCGATCTCGGCGGCCAGCGCGCGGGCGACGAGGGGAGCGAAGGCGGTCTCCGCGACGCCGCCGAGTCCGGGGGTCGCCAGCACGTGAACCGCCTGCACCGTCATCGCGTCGACCTCGTGGCGCCGTGTCTCCCGCCCCCGCGTGCACGACGATCGCGCGACATTGCGGCGGCGGCGAGATGCGGGCCGGGAAGCCGCGCCATCAGACCAGCCGGCTCTGCTCGACGGCCGCGCCGACGAAGGAGGCGAACAGCGGATGCGGCTCGAAGGGTCGCGACTTCAGCTCGGGGTGGAACTGTACGCCGACGAACCAGGGGTGGTCGACGAGCTCCACCGTCTCCGGCAGCAGGCCGTCCGGCGACATGCCGGCGAAGTGCATGCCCTGCGCCTCCAGCCGCTCGCGATAGCCGGCATTCACCTCGTAGCGGTGGCGATGGCGCTCGGAGATCTCGGTCGAGCCGTAGATGGAGGCGATCAGGCTGTCGCGGTCGAGGGTCGCCGGGAAGGCGCCGAGGCGCATGGTGCCGCCGAGGTTGCCGCCGGCGAGGCGTATCTCGAGCTCGTTGCCGCGCATCCACTCGGTCATCAGGCCGACGACCGGCTCGGTGGTCGCGCCGAACTCGCTGGAATTCGCCAGCGGGATGTCGGCGAGGCTGCGCGCCGCCTCGATCACCGCCATCTGCATGCCGAAGCAGATGCCGAAATAGGGCACCTTGCGGCGGCGGGCGAAGCCGGCGGCGGCGATTTTGCCCTCGGCGCCGCGCTCGCCGAAGCCGCCGGGCACGAGGATGCCGTGCACGCGCTCCAGCCACGGCGCCGGGTCCTCCTCCTCGAAGATCTCCGATTCGATCCACTCGATGTCGACGTGCACGTTGTTGGCGATGCCGCCGTGCACCAGCGCCTCGATCAGCGACTTGTAGGCGTCCTTCAGGCCGGTGTACTTGCCCACCACCGCGATGGTCACGGTGCCCTCGGGGTTGCGGATGCGGCTCGAGATCGTCTGCCAGCGCTCGAGCTTCGGCTCCGGTGCGTCCTTGATGCCGAAGGCGGCAAGCACCTCCGCATCGAGCCCGTGCTCGTGATAGGCGACCGGCACGTCGTAGATCGAGGCGACGTCGAGGGCCGGGATCACCGCGCTCTCGCGCACATTGCAGAACAGCGCCAGCTTGCGCCGCTCGGAATCCGGGATCGGCCGGTCGCAGCGCACGAGCAGGATGTCCGGCTGGATGCCGATCGACCGCAGCTCCTTCACCGAATGCTGCGTCGGCTTCGTCTTCAGTTCGCCGGCGCTCGGAATGAAGGGCATCAGCGTCAGGTGGATGAAGACTGCGTCGCCGCGCGGCAGGTCGTTGCCGAGCTGGCGGATCGCCTCGAAGAACGGCAGCCCCTCGATGTCGCCGACGGTGCCGCCGATCTCGACGAGCACGAAGTCGACGTCCTCGTTGCCGGTGCGCACGAACTCCTTGATGGCGTCGGTGACGTGCGGGATCACCTGCACGGTGCCGCCGAGATAGTCGCCGCGGCGCTCCTTGGCGATGATCTCCTGGTAGATGCGGCCGGTGGTGATGTTGTCCATGCGGTTCGCCGGCCGGCCGGTGAAGCGCTCGTAGTGGCCGAGGTCGAGGTCCGTCTCGGCGCCGTCGTCGGTGACGAACACCTCGCCGTGCTGATAGGGCGACATCGTGCCCGGATCGACGTTCAGGTACGGGTCGAGCTTGCGCAGGCGGACGCTGTAGCCGCGCGCCTGCAACAACGCTCCGAGCGCCGCCGAGGCGAGGCCCTTGCCGAGGGATGAGACCACGCCGCCGGTGATGAAGACGTACCGCGCCATGGGGGACCACCCTACCAGACGAAACCGTGATTCGCCCGGACGGCGGCCGCCCCGGCGTCGGCCGTCGAAGACGACCAGAGAAGCCCCGCCGGCGGTCCGACGGGGCGGCTATGGGCGACGGTCAGTCGCCGCTCGGGACTTGCGGCCCGGACGGCGGCGCGGGAGCAGGCACGGCGCCCGGATCAGCGGACGGCGTGTCGCTCGGCGGGCGCAGCGTGTCGAGGATGCCCTCGCCGCTGCCGCGGGTGCCGTCGTTGCCGGGCGCCGGGGCGCTGCCGGCGGGCAGCGGCTCGGTGCCGAGCACGCGTTCGAGCAGCGAGTCCGTCCCGCTGGTCCGGCCGGAGACGAACGTCAGCGCGATCGAGGTGACGAAGAACACCGCTGCGAGGATCGCCGTCGTGCGGGTCAGGAGGTTGGCGGTGCCGCGGCTCGAGAAGAAGCCACCGCCGCCGCCACCGCCGCCCATGCCGAGCGCGCCGCCTTCGGATTTCTGCAGCAGGACGACCGCGACGAGCGCGAGCACGACCATGATGTGGATGACGAGGAGAACGGTTTCCATCTGGTGCCAGGACCGACGATGTCAGGAGGGGATATGAGAAGTCGCGCGGCTTTTACAACATCGCTCCCGGCCGCACCACCCCGCGACGACCGGCGCGGCGAGGTGTCCGGCCGGAGGGCTGACGCGCCCCCCAATCCTTGACAAGCCGCCGAGCGCGTGCCGTGTTCCGCCGCCCGTCGAACGGCGGGTCGATCGACGACCTTTTGCGCCGACCCCTTGCGCACTTCCGCCGAGAAAGAGCCATGCATCGTTATAGAAGCCACACCTGCGGGGCCCTGCGCGCAACCGACGTCGGCACCACCGTCCGCCTGTCTGGTTGGGTGCACCGCGTCCGCGACCACGGCGGCCTGCTGTTCGTCGACCTGCGCGACCACTACGGCCTGACGCAGGTGGTCTGCGATCCGGATTCGCCGGCCTTCGCCGTCGTCGAGACGCTGCGCGCCGAGACCGTCGTGCGCATCGACGGTGAGGTGAAGGCGCGCACCCCCGAGACGATCAACGACCGACTGCCGACCGGTGGCATCGAGGTGTTCGTGCGCGAGGCGGAGGTGCTGTCGGCGTCGAAGGAGCTGCCGCTGCCGGTGTTCGGCGAGCCGGACTACCCGGAGGAGACGCGGCTGCGCTTCCGCTTCCTCGATCTGCGACGCGAGACGCTGCACAAGAACATCATGACGCGCACGGCGATCATCTCCGAGATGCGCAAGCGCATGGCGGCGGCCGGCTTCACCGAGTTCCAGACGCCGATCCTCACCGCCTCGAGCCCCGAGGGCGCACGCGATTTCCTGGTGCCCTCGCGCATCCACGCCGGCAAGTTCTACGCCCTGCCGCAGGCGCCGCAGCAGTACAAGCAGCTCCTGATGGTCGCGGGCTTCGACCGCTACTTCCAGATCGCGCCGTGCTTCCGCGACGAGGACCCGCGCGCCGACCGGCTGCCCGGCGAGTTCTACCAGCTCGACCTTGAGATGAGCTTCGTCGAGCAGGACGATGTGTTCGAGACGATGGAACCGGTGATGCGCGGCGTCTTCGAGACGTTCGCGAACGGCTTCCCGGTGACGCAGGCGTTCCCGCGCATTCCGCACTCGGTGGCGATGCGCAAGTACGGCTCCGACAAGCCGGACCTGCGCAACCCGATCGAGATGCAGGCCGTCACCGACCACTTCGCCGGCTCCGGCTTCAAGGTGTTCGCCGGCATGATCGCCAGCGACCCGAAGGTCGAGATCTGGGCGATCCCGGCGCCGAAGGGCGGCAACCGCGCCTTCTGCGACCGCATGAATTCGTGGGCGCAGGGCGAGGGCCAGCCGGGCCTCGGCTACATCTTCTGGCGCGAGGGCGAGGAGGGCGGTGCCGGTCCGCTCGCCAAGAACATTGGCCCGGAACGCACGGCGGCGATCGCCGCTGAGCTCGGCCTCGGCGTCGGCGACGCCTGCTTCTTCGTCGCCGGCCGGCCGGAGAAGTTCACCGCCTTCGCGGGTGCGGCGCGCACCCGCGTCGGCCGCGAGCTCGGCATCATCGACGAGGACCGCTTCGCGCTCGCCTGGATCGTCGACTTCCCGATGTTCGAGTGGAACGAGGAGGAGAAGCGCGTCGACTTCGCCCACAACCCGTTCTCGATGCCGAAAGGCGGCCTCGAGGGCCTCGAGTCCACCGACCCGCTGGCGCTGTCGGCCTACCAGTACGACCTCGTCTGCAACGGCTACGAGATCGCCTCAGGCGCCATCCGCAACCACAAGCCGGAGATCATGAAGAAGGTCTTCGAGGTGGCCGGCTACGACGAGGAGGTGCTGATCGAGCGCTTCGGTGGCATGTACCGCGCCTTCCAGTACGGCGCCCCGCCGCACGGCGGCATGGCGGCGGGTGTCGACCGGGTGGCGATGCTGATCTGCGGCGTCCAGAACCTTCGCGAGGTGGCGCTGTTCCCGATGAACCAGCAGTGGATCGACCTCCTGATGGGCGCCCCGTCGGACCCGACGCCGAAGCAGCTGCGCGAGCTCAGCCTGAGGGTGGTGAAGCCGGGGTGAGCGGTGAGGGGGACTTGGTACTACTCTCGCGCCCGTCATCCCGGACGCGAAGCAACGCGGTGCGATCCGGGACCCAGCGGACAGTTGTCGAGCGCGACACTATAGTCGCGCGTCCGGCGCGCTCTCTTGCGCTGGGTCCCGGATCGGCGCTCGGCTGCGCCTCGCTTGTCCGGGATGACACTGGAGGTGTTCGGTCCGCTTCGTCGCTCGCGCACGCCCCTACTGCCGATACTCCACCACCGCATTCAGCAGCTTCACCAGCGAGCCGGGCGCCATCGTCGCGGCGCCCACCACCTGCACCAGCGGCACCGGCTGGGCCGGCCTGGCGGTCAGGAGCAGCGTCCCGGTCGGGCCGGTGAGGAACTGCTTCACCGCGTTGCCGAGCGATTCGGCGAAGCCGTCGCCGGCCATCGGCGCGAGCTCGTTGCGCACCACGTCGCCGATCACGCCGATCGCCGTTTCCGGCGAGAGCGACTGCTGCTTGGCGAAGTCGGCGAGCGGTCCGGCGAGCTTCGGGGCGTTGGCGAAGCGCGCCGTGACGCCCTCCACCATCACCTGCGGCATCGCCAACTGCGCGTTGTCCGGCGCCTCGAAGACGGAGCGCGGCACGCCGGAGAGCGCCATCGTCACCTCCGCGGCGCCGAGCCCCTCGACCGACACGGCGAACGGGTCGAGGTCGAAGGCTTGCGTCGCCTCGGTCCATTTCGTCGCGTAGCGGCCGTCGATGTGCACCTGCTCGATGCCCGCCTGCTCCAGGAACGCCTTGGCATCCGGATCCGTGACGAGCGACGTCGGGAAGGAGAGGCCGGCGAGCTCGATCGACGTCTCGGTCGGCACCGGCGGCACGAAGCCGCCGAGCGCCAGGGAGAAGCGATCGAGGCTGATCGACCCGATCATCGGACTGTCGACCGCGATGCCCTCGAGGTCGACGCCGCCGACCATCGGTACGACGTCGAGCAACTGGCGCGTCGACGGCTCGATCGGCTGGCCGCCGCCGAGCGGATCGCTCTCGAGCCTGGCGAGCGCGATGATCGCGTCCTTCGCCGGGAAGACGACGTCGCGAATGGCGAAGCGGCCAAGCTTGAACGAGCCCATCGAATCCGGCCCGTCCTCGCCACGCGCGTCGATGGCGCCGATCGAGAACAGCCCCATGCCCTCCTTCGAGAGGCGCTCCAGCACGATCTCGCCGATCTTGGTGGTGAACACCGGCGTGTCGACGGAGAAGCCTTCGGTCGAGAGTTTGCCGACCGAGAAGCCCTGGTAGAACGTCAGCGCGAGGTCGGCGATGTCGACCGGGTCGACGGAGCCCGCCTGGGCCGCGAGGATGAGCCTGTCGATCTCGCTGGCGACATTCACTTCAGGCACGCCGAGGCGCACGTCCTCGATCGCCTGTGCGCCGACGGTATAGCCCAAATCAGGTGCGCTGAAGCTGATCGCGCCGGTGGTGCCGCGGCCGAGGATCGTCTCCGGCGGCTTGCCGCGCCCGGGTCCGCTCTCGAAAAGTGCCGCGTACAGCGGCGAGATCGAGTAGTTGAGAAACTCCTGCGGACCCTGGCTGACTTTCGCGGCCTGCCGGCTCGGCGCCGGCATCGTGCCGTCAGGGCCCGGCTGCAGCGACGGCAGCTCCATCTGAGCCGTGCCGTCCATCGCGCCGAGCGTCATGCGGGCGACCGTGCCGGCGGAGACGTCGGCGATCTCCATGGGGCCGATCGTCATCTGCTGATCGACGCCGGGCTGCGAGAACTCGAGTTCCGTCCGCTCGACCCGGTCGAGTTTCGTCGACCATTTGAGGCCGGTCTGGAGGAGCGGCCGGAACCGCGAGAACGGCCGATCGGGATCGTCGGCAATCTCCGCGATGGACGGCCACCGCGGTTCGCTCGAGGTGTACTGATGGAGCACCTCGACGAACGACACCATCTCGCTGCCGACGCCGCCGGACGCCTTGATCGTCGTCACGGGGGCCACGAAGGAGGCCGCGGCGAAGCCCTCGGAGGTTCGCGTGAGATCGACGAACCGGACTTCCGGCACGTCGGCGCTCAGCGAGAAGCGGAAGGATTGCGGTGGCCGTCCCTCGCCATCCGCCGGCACCTCGATGTCGCCGGACCACGACACCTCGAGGCCCTTCATGACGGTCTCGCGGCCGCCGTCGGCCTCTTCCACGCCGGCGATGCTGAAGCGGAGCCCTTCGATCCGCAGGGCCTCGCCCCACGCCTTCCAGCTTTCGACGATGTCCTTGCCTTCGGCGGCGAGCGCCGGCGTCCATGCCGTCGACACCAGGGCGAGGGTGAGAGCGGCGGTGGGGCCGATCGCAGGCCAGGAACGAAGGGTCATGAAAGGTCTCGCGAGGCGGCGGTTTCGGAACGGGACAGCACGCAGAGGACAGGCCGCCGCTGACCCGGCATGGTCCGGGCGCCACATCCGCGGCGCCCGGTCTGCACTCACTGGTTGGCTTCGACCGTCACGTTGAGGACGGTCGGCAGCGACTGCGGCGCCATCATAACGGTGCCGACGAGCTGGGCGATCGGCACCGGCTGTGCAGGTGCGGCCTTGAACGTCAAGTTTGCCGGGGCCTTCAGGAAGGCCGTCGCCGCGGCGGCGACCTTCGCCTCGAAGTCGGGGTTGCCGAGCATCTTCAGCATCTCCGGGATCACCGGCGTCATCTGCTCGACCAGCGCCTCGGGCGTCGTGCCGGCGTCCTTCGCCTGGGCGTTCAGGAAGCGGTTCACCAGCGATTGGTTCTCGAACGAGATCTCCAGCTCGTCGACGGTGAGGCCCTGCAGCAGCTGCATCTTCTGCTCGTCGTTGCCGTCGGCCTTGAGCTGCGTCATCACCTCCTCGGTCAGCCCGCCGAGACTGGCATAGAGCGACAGCGTGCCCATCGCCTCGCCGCCGATGCTGATGTCCTCGATCGTCAGCGTCTCCTCGTCGGCGTCCCAGCCGCCGGCGAGCGCGAACGAGAGCTTCAGCTTCTCGTAGCCGAGCCGGGTCAGTTGCGCCTTCGCCTCCTCGTCGGGGATGTTGGCCACCGCGACGCCGATGCCGTCGGCGGCGAACGACAGCTCGCGCGGCGAGCCGTCGACGACCTTGCCGGTGGTCACTTCGACGGTTTCGATCGGGATGGTCGTGCCGTCGTCGGCATTAACGACGATGTCGGTCGCCGTCATCTCGCCGACCGAGGTCTGCATGTCCGGCGTGATGCCGGCCTTCAGCGGCCCGGCGAGGCCGGCGCCGGTGATCTGGCCGATGGTGACGCCGGCGCTGCCGCCGTCTTCCTTCACGGTGAGGTTGGTGGCGGCGACGGCGCCCGCCTCGATGCGGCCGTCGGCCACCTTGGCGTCGTCGAGCGTCAGCGAGCCGATCGTCAGCGTCGAGGTCTTGCCGCCCTCCTTGGCCGTCATCGTCGCCTTGAGGTCGGTGATCGTCGCGGTGTCGGCGTCGCCGGTGACGCCGCCCCAGCTGACGTTGGTGGCGCCGCCTTCCTCCATGCCGGCGATCACCGCGTCGGCAATGGCGTTGCCGGTCGGATCGGCCGCGAAGGCCGGCGCCCCGGCGAGCAGCAGCACGGCGAGGCTCGGTCCGGCGAGGCGAAGCGGAAGTCGGTGCATCGAAGGCTCCTTGGGCGGTCCTGACGCGGACCTCGAGGCGCGGTGCCGGCTGGCACCTTGGGAAGAGCGTGCGGACCCTACCGGTCGTTGCGCACGCCGCTGTGACGGGCGTCACACGCGGTCACAATCGGCGAACGAAGCACAGCATAGCCGAGGCGGCGCAGCCTTGCAGCAGCACCTTCGCCGACGTCTCAGGCGAAACGCGAGCCGTCGCCGAAGCGGTTCTGCCATCAATTCGTCCGCACTCTGGGCGAGGGACAGGCGCGCCGCAAGCCGGCAGCGGCCGGCTTGACGCGCTCGTTACGGCGTGGCCACAACGCCGCGCGGCCGCGCCCGCGCATCGGCCGGGAAGAAGGAGAGACGGATGAGCGAACGCAGCTGCCTCGCGATCGTGCTCGCGGCCGGCGAGGGGACGCGCATGCGCTCGGCCCGCCCGAAGGTGCTGCACGCCGTCGGCAACCGGCCGATGATCGCGCACGTCGTCACGGCGGCGGAAGCAGCCGGCGCCGACCGGCTCGCCGTGGTGGTCGGTAGCGGCGCCGAAGCGGTGGCGGGGGAGGTGGCGCGGCTGTCGCCGCACGCCGAAACGGTGGTGCAGGCGGAGCGCCGCGGCACCGCCCACGCCGTGCTCGCCGCGCGCGACGCGCTGGAGATCGCCGCCGACGACGTCGTGGTGCTGTGCGGCGACGCCCCGCTGGTGCGCCCCGAGACGATCGCCGCCGCCCGCGCGCGCCTCGCGTCCGGTGCCGACGTGGTGGTGGTCGGCTTCGAGGCGGCCGACCCGTCCGGCTACGGCCGGCTGATCGTCGACGGCGGCAAGCTCGTCGCCATCCGCGAGGACCGCGACGCCTCGCCGGCCGAGCGGATGGTGCGGCTCTGCAACTCCGGCATCCTCGCCTTCCGCGGCGAGCACGTGCTGGCGCTCCTCGATAACATCCGCGACGACAACGCCAAGCGCGAGTTCTACCTCACCGACGCGGTGGCCGGTGCTGCAGCACGCGGCCTGGCGGTCGAGGTGGTGGTGGCCGGCGAGGACGAGGTGCTCGGCGTCAACGACCGCGCCCAGCTCGCCCGCTGCGAGGCGGTCTTCCAGGCGCGCGCCCGCGCCGCGGCGCTGACCGCCGGCGCCACGCTGGTCGCTGCGGAGACGGTGTTCTTTTCCACCGATACCGTGCTCGGCCGTGACGTGATCGTCGAGCCGAACGTCGTCTTCGGCCCCGGTGTGTCGGTCGGGGAGGGGGCGGTGATCCACGCCTTCTCGCACCTCGAGGGCGCAAGCGTCGCCGCCGGCGCCAGCATCGGGCCATTCGCCCGCCTGCGCCCCGGCACGTCGATCGGGGCGGGCGCCCGTGTCGGCAATTTTGTCGAGGTGAAGAACGCCAGCGTCGAGGACGGCGCCAAGCTCAACCACCTCTCCTACATCGGCGACGCTCGCGTCGGGCGGGCGGCCAACGTCGGCGCCGGCACCATTACCTGCAACTACGACGGCGGGTCGAAGCACTTCACCGACATCGGCGCCGGCGCCTTCATCGGCTCGAACTCGGCGCTGGTCGCCCCGGTGACGATCGGTGCCGGCGCCTATGTCGGCTCCGGCAGCGTCATCACCGACGACGTCCCGCCGGACGCGCTCGCCATCGCCCGCGGCCGCCAGGTCGTGAAGGAAGGTCGCGCCGGGGAGATCCGCGCGCGGGCGAAGCAGCGGGGTGGGGACCTGTAGAAGACGAGCGCGTTTCCAGCATCCCGTCCTCTCTCTCGCCACGCAGGGAAGTTCGGCTCACCAGAGCAACTGGTACAGGACATTTGACAATTGCAGGCTTGCCAAATTTTGCATCCATGCCTGCTAACACTGCCGCGTTCACTCTGGACGCGTGCGTCGACACGGCCGTGCACACTCGACTACGCTTTTTTCTGCCATCGAGACCATCGACCATTGTCTAGGGTGAAGGTCTGTGAGATGCCGATCCCTTCCGAGGGGCTCGGTGGGCGGGCCTTCAAGGGCCTGTCGCCCCTTCTCTTTGCTCCGGCCGCCAGTGACGGCGCGCCAGCAACTCCCGCCTCGGATTGGCGCCGTGAATCGACGGCTAACGCGGTGCGCTGCGTGACTCATTCCGACATTACCGGGGAATGCGGGACCGAACGATATCCCGTCGGCGCACAAAAAGGGACGCCGCCCGCCTCGTTAACGAAGCGGGCGGCGGTGGATTGGCGCGAACTGGGCCCGCGCATCAACGACTGTGCAGTCGGCGCTTCACTCGCTGCTGGCGATATTGACCCGCAGACTTTGCGCGCCGGCGGGCGTGAACCACAGCCGGTAGCGGCCGGTGGGGGTGCTGGAATAGCTGGACAACATCACCTTGTACTGCGTGCCGGCGACCATGTTGAACGTGAGCATGCTCATTAGGCCTGTGCCGCTGTCATCGTCGGACGCGACATACGTCAGTGCGTTGATGGCGCTCCCCGTATAGACCGCGAGCACCGGATCAACAATCGAAGGCGAGCCTTCGGTATCGAGGGTGATCGGGCCCGAAGTCGGTGCCGTGAACTTGAACCAAACGCTCGTGACGTTGTCCGGATTGCCATTGTGGTCCGGCTCACCGACCTCCTTGGTCGCGCCGGCGTTGCTTCCACCGAGACCGACCTCGGCCGTGCTGGTCACGGTAACCGCCCGGGCATTGACGAAATTGTCGTTGGCCGGCGGCCGCTGCATGTTGAGCTGGATCGAGCATTCCTGCGAAATGGTCTTACCCGCGACCACGATGCGATAGGTCTGACCGGCCGAGGCTGTGAAGCTGACCTCGCTGGTCTTAACGCCTGGAGCGTTGTCGCTCTTGGCAACGAGAATGCCCGGGCTCGATGCCGAACCGCGCCCCCGATAGACGGCGAGCACGGTATCGAAGCCGGAGCCGTGGGTGTCGATCTTGACCGCGCCGGACGTCGTCGGCGCCCACCGCCACCACACCGACCGGTGGGAGGTGGAACTCACGTGGCGCGGCTCGCCCGGCTCGAGTGTCGCTCCGATGTTGGAGCCAGGAAATGTGGCAATTGTCGTTGCCGCCGGAATGACGGTGGCGCTGGTGAAGGCATCGTTGGCAGGTGCGACCGGCGAGATTAGCCGGGCAAGCGCCAGATCGACGCTGATGCGTGGCTTGGTCTGCGAGCCACCGGAGCGCGTGTCCGTCGTCGCCACGCCAGTCACTTTGAGCGCATCCTCGATCTTGCACGCGCTCGCGTCCGGCACCTTTTGCTTCAGCACGGCGACCGCACCGGCGACGTGCGGCGACGCCATCGACGTGCCGCAGTATGCGTCGAAGCCATTGGTCGGCACCGAAGAAACGACGCAGTCGCCGTCTTCACCGCCGGGGGCGAACAGGTCGGTGGTGGGGCTGATGTTGGTGTAGCTGGAGACGACGCCGGCGCGGCTCGTCGCCGCCACCGACACCATCGACGACAGGCAGGCCGGGAAGCCCATCAACCCCGTTTCGTAGTCGTTGCCCGCTGAAATCGCCGACAGCACTCCGCGCGAGCGCAGATTGTCGATCACCGGCTTCAGCAGCACCATCTCTGCATCGCTGTCGCAATTGCCGGATGAGAAACCGCCGCCGACGCTCATGTTGATCGCCGCAATCTTCAGCGTGGCATTGCTGGCGACGACCAGATCCTCGACGTGCTCGAAGGCGCGCTGGATGGTCGAGAACGAGGTGCCGGAGTCGGATCCGAAGATGTTGATCGGAATGAGCTTGGCTGCGGGTGCCACGCCCTTGCGGGGCGAGCCGGATGCCCGGTTGCCGAGCACGATGCCGGAGACGTGCGTACCATGGGACTGATCCGGCGCCGCGGCGCCGGCACCGGTGCCGATCTGCTCGTTGGTGCCGTCCGGGCAGCCGTTGAAATCGAGGAAGCACGCCTCACGGGTTGGAATGAGGCGCGAGAGACCGATGAAGACGTGGTCCCGTTGCACGCCGTCGTCGATAACGGCGACGGTATAGCCGACACCGGTGCCCCCGCCCGAATGCACGGTCGGCATGCCGATCAGCGGCAGCGTCACATCGAGATTGCGCCGCATCGGCCGGTCGTAGTTGATCGCCTTGACGCGTGGATCCTTGGCCAGCCGCGCTAGCTCGGCGGCGTTTACCGTGATCGCGAACGCCGGCACGGTGGTCAACCGGGTGATCGCCGGCTGCCCAGGTCCGGCCGACTTGGCGGCTAGCTTATGGCTAGCAATGACGGCGTCGATCGAGGCCCGAATCCGCGTTTTCATGGCGGCGCGCGTCGCGTCCGCGCGCACGGCCGCCTCCATGCTGGCCCTCGACACGCCTCCAATCTCGACCTCGACGATGACGCGCACGCTGCCGTTCTTCACAAGCGTCGAGGCGATGTCTCCGACAGTTTGGGATTTGGCATGGACATCAGCGCCCACCCTGCTCTTGTCGGCCAGGGCTGGCTGCGCGACGCAGAGTGCCAAAGCAGCGATGGCCCATGATCGCCGCCCTTTCACAGCCGCATCTGCGACCTTCCGGGCGCAAGCGTCGACAGCTCGCCTGAGGCGATGAAATTCCTGCAACATTAGTAGTCCCCCCTGCTGATCTAGCTGAAATTGCTCATATGACTCTACAACTGAGAGTGAGTATTGACATTCTGCCGCGCATCGGCAAGCCGCGACGCGAGTTTAACGCGCTTCTTCCATCACAAGCTGTTGAACGCCTGCCCGTTGGGCGCCTCACACTGGCACTGATGGTGGCCGTGGCTCCGTTTTGGCGATCAGTCGCGGATTTTCCGGGAACAACTCGCTCGGCACGGCGACCAGGGCCATCTGGAACATGTCGTAGCGGCCATGCGTACGAGTTTGTCGCTGATCTTGACCTTATTGTCCTACGACCAAGCAGCAGGTTACCTTCCAATCTTTGCCTGGTAGCTGAAGTTGTCATAAACCTGCCGAACCTCAATACGGGGGGAAACCGGCCGGGCGTTTCAGGCGCCGTCGCGGCCCACCACCGGTCACAAACCGATACCGAGTTTGATTGGCCGCGGGCCGCCCGCTCCTCTACACCCTCGGCGGAACGGAATCGGTACGGGGTAGCGCCAGCATGTGCGGCATCGTCGGCATCCTCGGCACGCGGCCGGTGGCGGAGCGCATCGTCGAGTCGCTGAAGCGGCTCGAGTACCGCGGCTACGATTCGGCGGGCGTCGCGGTGCTGGAGCACGGCGAGCTCACCCGTCGCCGCGCCGAGGGCAAGCTGAAGAACCTCGAGGCGGCTCTCGACCGGGCGCCGCTCACCGGCACCGCCGGCATCGGCCACACCCGCTGGGCCACCCACGGCGCCCCCACCGAGCGCAACGCCCACCCGCACGCCACCGACCGCGTCGCCGTCGTCCACAACGGCATCATCGAGAACTTCCGCGAGCTCAAGGACGAGCTCGTCGCCGGCGGCGCGACCTTCGAGAGCGACACCGACACCGAGGTGGTCGCCCACTTGATCACCCGCGGCCTCGCCGAGGGGCTCTCGCCGCGCGAGGCGATGGGACGGACTCTGAAGCGGCTGCGCGGCGCCTTCGCGATCGCCGCCATCGTCAAGGGCGAGGAGGACCTACTGCTCGCCGCCCGCCGCGGCTCGCCGCTCGCCATCGGCCTCGGCACCGGCGAGGTCTATCTAGGCTCCGACGCCATCGCGCTCGCCCCGTTCACCAGCCGCGTCGTCTATCTCGACGATGGCGACTGGGCGGTGCTGGCGCGCGACAGCGTCGAAATCTTCGACGAGCACGACCGGCCGGTGGAGCGCCCGGTGGTGGTCGCCGCGGCGAGCGCCTTCCTGGTCGACAAGGGCAACTACCGCCACTTCATGGCGAAGGAGATCCACGAGCAGCCGGAGGTGGTCGGCCACACGCTCGCCCACTATCTCGACTTCGCCACCGAGACGGTACGTCCGCTCGACGGGCTGCCGTTCGACTTCGTCGACCTCGACCGCGTCTCGATCACCGCCTGCGGCACTGCCTTCTATGCCGGTCTGATCGGCAAGTACTGGTTCGAGCGGATCGCGCGACTGTCCGTCGAGATCGACGTCGCCTCGGAGTTCCGCTACCGCGAGGCGCCGATGCCGAAGAACGGGCTGGCGTTGCTCGTCTCCCAGTCGGGCGAGACCGCGGACACGCTGGCGGGCCTGCGCTACTGCCGGTCGCAGCGCCAGCACGTCGCGGCGATCGTCAACGTGTCGTCGTCGACGATCGCGCGCGAATCCGACGTCGTCTTCAAGACGCTCGCCGGTCCCGAGATCGGCGTCGCTTCGACCAAGGCGTTCACCTGCCAGCTCGCCGTGCTCGCCTGCCTCGCCATCGCCGCCGGCAAGGCGCGTGGCTTCGTCGACGCCGCCGAGGAGGCGCGGCTGGTGCGCGCACTCGCTGAGGTGCCGCGGCTGATGGCCCGGGCACTCCGGCTCGAGCCGCAGATCGAAGGGCTCGCCCGCCGCATCCACCGGGCCGCCGACGTGCTCTACATCGGCCGTGGACTGAGCTACCCGATCGCCCTCGAGGGTGCCCTGAAGCTGAAGGAAATCAGCTACATCCACGCCGAAGGCAATGCGGCTGGCGAACTCAAGCACGGCCCGATCGCCCTCGTCGACGAGAAGGTGCCGGTGGTGGTGATCGCGCCGTCCGACCGGCTGTTCGAGAAGACCGCCTCCAACATGCAGGAGGTGGCCGCCCGCGGCGGCCGCATCATCCTCATCACCGACGCGACAGGGGCCGCGCACGCCGGCGTCGCCGTCGAGGAGGCGCTGGTGTTGCCCGAGATGCCGGAGGAGATCACGCCGCTCGTCTACGCGGTGCCGATCCAGATGATCGCCTACCACACCGCGGTGGTGAACGGCACCGACGTCGACCAGCCGCGCAACCTCGCGAAGTCCGTCACCGTCGAGTAGCTGAAGCCGAAGAGCGACGACGACGGCACGCGTGTCCCGCGTCAGTGATGCGCTCGAGAGTCCCGCATTCGCCGGCCGCTCGTCGCGGCCTGAGTCTAGCGTCGCCGCCCATCCTCACTCGACGCGTCGGCACTCGAAGGTGTCACCGGTTTCCATCGACAGCCAGTTCATCGCGTCGCCACGGACCTGCACCATGACGGTGTAGCCGTCCGTCATGGTGAGTTCGTAGGCGTCGCCGTCGCGCTTCGCCGACTTGATCTTCGCCGGCTCGCCGAAGTCGTAGGTCTTGGCGGTGATCGAGAGCGAGCCGTAGCCGCCGCAGTCCCAGGAGCCGACGTACGGGGTGTCGGCGGCGAGCGCCGGCCCGGCGCAGAGCGCCAGTGCGGCGGCGTACATCGGCTTCATGTGGTCCCTCCGTCGGCCGCCTCCTGCGGCGTCGTCGGGGACGCTACCACGATGGACGACGGGCGCCAGGGGAGGCGTGCCGCCACCCCGACCGGCCGACTGCCCGGACCCAGGGTGCGATGCGGCGCTATTTCATCAGGCCGGCGGCCCGCAGCGCGTCTTCGATGACCTTCTGGACCCCGGTTGCCGCCGTCCGGTTCGGAGACGCCTTCGACAGCAGGATCCCTCTCATCGGCTCGTCTGCCGCGCCAGGTCGCGCGTGTTGGCCGTCCGATGCGACGTCGTGCTCCAGGGTCATCGGAACGGAGCGATCGACCGGAGCGGGGCGCTGGTCGGCGCCGCCGCCGTCGATGCCCCAGAAGCGGGCGATGTGGTGCGTCGACGAGATGCCGGCGTCCAGCATGTAGGGGGCGGCCGCGCCGACGCCGTCGGCCGCGGCGGGATCGATCGGCGTGCCGTGCGCCATCCCGGCGATCATGAAGGATTCGATGACGTCGCGGCCGTCCCGGTCGCGCCAGACGCGGCGGCGGTGACCATCGATCGTCTCGATCAGCGTCGGTGCCGTGCCGGCCCCGTGCAGCCCGCGCCATTGTGCGATGATCGCCTCGGCATTCGACGGCACGACGGTCTGATCGGCGCTGCCGTGCCAGACCGACAACGTCGGCCACGGCCCGTCGTGCCGCGACGCGGAGCGCGCCAGCGCCTGCAACTGCGTGTCGGTGCCGACGCCCTGACCGCGCATGCGGTCGAAGGCTTCGGGCACGGTCGTCGCCACGCCGTAGGGCAAGCCGGCGATGACGGCACCGCCGGCAAACGTCTCCGGATAGGCCGCGAGGAGTGCGGCGGTCATCGCGCCTCCGGCCGACAGGCCGGTGACGAAGACGCGATCCCGGTCGATGTGATGACGGACCGCGACGTGCTCGACCATCTGGCGGATCGACATCGCCTCGCCGCCGTCGCGCCGCACGTCCTCCGGGACGAACCAGTTGAAACAGAGGTTGGCGTTGTTGGCGCGCTGCTGCTCGGGAAACAGCAGGGCGAAGCCGTGCTGGTCAGCGAGCTCTGACCAGCCGGAGCCGCGATCGTAGCCGGCGGCCGTCTGCGTGCAGCCGTGCAGGACCACCACGAGCGGGGCACCCGGAGGCAGATCGACGGGACGGTAGAAGCGCGCCCGCAGCGCACCGGGATTCGCCCCGAAATCGGTGAGGTCGGTGAGCCGGTCGGAACCAGTGGCGGCGTCCGGCTGAACGGCGGTCGCGCGCAGACGGGCGAGCCGGGAGAGCGTATCCGAAAGGGGTCTCATGCCGGGTTCCTTCATGGCGGTGGGCGGAGCCACCGCGGCTCTGCACAACGCGGCAAGCGACGGTTCGTTGCTGCAGTGCAGCATAATTCACCGTGGCGGGTCAAACCGGCAGCCTCGAGCGCGACAGGGGGCCGGGGTTCTGCAGATGCGCGAAGGGCCGCCCGTTGCCGGGCGGCCCCCGCTTTGTTGCGACGAGACTTTGCGCCCGGGCGGACTGACCGCCCGAGCGCCTGCCGTCAGTAGGCGTCGCGCTGGCGGCCGCCGAGCGCGGCGGCGGCGCAGGCGACGAAGGCGCCGACGATGAACGACAGGAAGGTCATCAGGGTCAGCAGGATGCCGGCGTGACGGGCCGCGTCGGCGGCTTCCTTGACCTTCACCTCAGCCGCCTCGATCTGCGCGAGCACCTCGTCGACGCGTGCCGTCGCCTCCTGCTCGCTCATGCCGGTGCGGTCCGACACAAGACGGGCGAGCTGCGCCTTGTCGGGAGCCGAGACCTCGCCGCTGACGGCGCTCGCCACCAGTATGCGCGAGGCTTCGGCGCTGGTGTCGTCGGCGTTCGGCGCCGGGTCGGCGACGCCCGTCGTAGCGGTCTGTGCCGGGCGGAACAGCGTGTCGACGAAGTAGTCCGTCGACGGCAGGCCGCCGTCCGTGGCGTTGTCGGCGGCCGCCGCGGAGGCGCCCATCGCGGCACCCGAGGCGACGGAGGTCACGGCCGCGGCACCGCCACTGAAGACGGAGGCGAGCGCCGAACTCAGCAGCCACACCACCACCACGGTCGCGAGCGCCCAGGCCAGGAATCCGTGCGCCGTGTCGCGGAAGAAGACCTCGTCGGTGTCGACGCCCGTCCACCGGGTGCGTAGCCGGCCAGCGATGTAGCCGCCCACTCCGGAGGAGACCCACTGCATCACGACGAGCCAGATCGCCGTCGAGACGGCGAACGTCGTGATGCTCGCGCCCTCGGTCGACCACGGCGACACGATCGTCAGGCCCAGGCCGGAACCGAGCACGAACAGGATGAGTGAAAGGGCGGCGGCAGCGAGCGCGCCCGCCAGGATGGCCGCCCAGGAGACGCTGGATGCCGAAGCCTCGACCGGGGCGACGACTTCGACGGACGATACGTGCGCCATGCTCGCGCTCCTCAACGGAAGAACAGAGCGAGCAGGATGATGATCGGGATCGGCACCCCGAGCATCCAAAGCAGAATTCCTCGTCCCATGATTGGCTCCTTCGGCCGGACATTCGATCAAACCCGAGATCGATGTCTCCAAAACGTTCGGTGCCGGGGCGCGTTCCCGATGCCCGGGGAAAGAAAGTGCGCGATGGCAGGGGCTTTCGCGGAGGCCGGTGGGAACTTGCGGAACCATGCCGCGTTTCGCCGCCACCAACGGACGATCCGCATCCCGCGATCGGCCGGCACTCCAGGAGCGACACCATGGCGACGGAAAAGAAGCTCGACGACCTGTTCCTCGAGACGCTCAAGGACATCTACTACGCCGAGAAGCAGATCCTCCGGGCGCTGCCGAAGATGGCGCGCAATGCGCAGTCGGCCGAGCTGAAGCAGGCCTTCGAGGCGCACAAGCTGGAGACGGAGGGTCACGTCGAGCGGCTGCAGCAGATCTTCGAGATGCTCGACAAGCCGGCGCGCGGCAAGACCTGCGACGCCATCCTCGGCCTGATTGAGGAAGGCAAGGAAGTGATGGAGGACTTCGCCGGTTCGCCGGCGCTCGACGCCGGCATCGTCGGCTGCGCGCAGGCGGTCGAGCACTACGAGATCGCTCGCTACGGCACTCTGAAGGCCTGGGCCGGCGAGCTCGGCATGAAGGACGCCGCGGCGCTGCTCGACGCGACGCTGCAGGAGGAGATGAAGACCGACAAGCTGCTGTCGGGCCTCGCCCGCGCGCCGATCAACAAGAAGGCGGCTTGACCAACCGGATCAGGGACGCGACTGCGACCCTGGCGCGGCTCTAACGAACCGGCCCCGGCGGGCGACCGCCGGGGCCGTTTGCGTCGTGGATCGCCTGCCGTGCCCGTCAGGATCCGGCGGCGTCAAGGAAAGCCTTCACCGGTCCGACCGTCTCGGCCGGTGCCTCCTCGTGCGGCACGTGACCGAGGCCTGGGAAGGTGACGATGCGGCTGTCGGGCAGTTCGCGGCGGTAGTCTTCGGCATTGGCGACGGGAATCATTTTATCCCGGTCGCCCCAGACGAGCTGCACCGGCACGTCGATGGTGCGCAGGCGCGGGCGCGGATCCTCCCGCACGGTCTGCCGCATCCGCGCGATCAACGCCTCGCGGACACCGGGCGCGAGCATCAGGTCGTAGTAGCGGTCGACCGTCGAGTCAGCGAGGGCAGCCGGATTGCCGTAGGCGGGCGCGAGGCTCGCGCGCAGCACCGGCTTCGGCAGCACGTAGCGCATCAGCGTCGCCATTGCCGGCACCTCCGGCGCTTCGCCATAGCCGGCGCCGGGGCTGGCGAAGCCGTCGGGGGCGATCAGCACGAGCTTCGACACGCGGCCCGGATGCGCGGCGGCGAAGCTCCAGGCGATGCGTCCGCCGATCGAATGGCCGACGAAGCTCGCACGGGCGATCCCGAGCCGGTCCATCAAGGCTCGAAGAATCACCATCGTGCGGGCGTCGGTATAGTCGCCCGTCGGGTCCGGCTCCGACAGGCCGGCACCGGGAAGGTCGAGCCGGATCACCCGGTGGTCGGGCGCCAGCGCCTCGGCCCATGGCTCGAAGGTGTGCAGGCTGGCGCCGAAGCCGTGCAGCAGGATGACGGCAGGCGCGTCATTCGGACCGCTGTCGCGCACGTGCAGACGCGTTCCGGCCACCTCGATGATGTCGTCGGGGGATGCGAGGTACTTGGCCTCGAGGGCCGCGCGCGGCTTGTCGGGCGTCCAGAGCCAGTAGCCGAGGCCGATCAGGCCCGCGACCGTCGCTCCGCCAATGAGCAGGAGAAAGAGCTTCATCTCACGATGATCCGTGGCGCAGGGGGAAGCCGGACGTCGTCAGCTCCACCGGCGCCGCAACCCCCTCGACGGCGAGCGCCGGCGCGCAGGAGCGGATCAGGACGGCCGCCCGGACATGAAAAACCCCGCGTCTGGAAAACCAGTCGCGGGGCCCAACACGCCTTGCCAGTACATCCGTGGTCAAAGCTATCAGCGGTTTCACGAGAACGACCGGCTTGCCGTCGCAGGTCGCGCCGTCCTCAGCAATCGCGCCAGACCTCAGATGGTCGCGGCACCATCGAATGTCAAGGGCAGCGCCTGCAATTCACCGCGCATGCCACCGGCGGCCGATGGCGAGCGCCGAAGTCTCGCGGTCGCATCGTCCTGGCTCAGTAGGAGAGTTTGACCGGCATGGCGACCGGGCCACCCTTGTAGGCGAAGGAGGCCGCGGAGAACGCCGGCGGGCCGAACAGCGACGCAGGGTTGCGGGAGAAGCCGTAGCCCTGGTCGGGCTTGCCGAACAGGCCGTAGCTGATCTGCGTCTCGCCGCTCGCGGCATGAAAGACGGCGACGGCGTAGGTGCCCGCCGGAACGTTCGAGAACACGCACGTCGCGGCGCGGCTCTTGATCGGCGCGACTGCCCCCAACGCTTCCTGCCCCGGCTTGCGGAAGGTCGCCGCGGACGCATAGAGCCCGCAGCGGACGCTGCCGGCGTCGCTTTGCAAGCCGGTGACAGGAACGCTGATCGTGTTCTTCTCCGATTGCGCCATCACCGGCGCCATCGACAGCAGCACGACGATGGCTGAGCCACAGCACGCTCCCACGAGCTTCATGGCACTCCCCCTGGAGTTTTGCTGCGCCGGGGCACCGCGCCGACGAGCCAAGATGTGAGCGTCCTCTCATTTTAGAGTTGCGTCAAATTGTGTGCGTCCCGTCCAGGTGGGCGTGGCGGTTGGCGCCGTCTGGCCGGTGACAGTCGGCCCGGCGTCGTCGTCCTCAGGCCTTTCTCAATGCGGCGTCCTCGACCGACGCGGAGGCGGCAGCAGACCGGCGGACGGCGTCGGGCAGGGTCGCGCAGACATACTCGACGAAGGCCCTGACCGAGGGTGTCAGGCCCTTCGAGGCGAGGAAGGCGAGGTAGACCTGGTTCGGCCGCAGCGACCAGCCCGGCAGCACGGCGACGAGCCGGCCGGCTTCCAGGTCGTCGCTGATCATCCGCTCGGAGATGCGCACGACGCCGGCGCCGGCGTGAGCGGCGAAGCGCAACGTCTCGATGTCGTCCGAGACGAGGCGGGGCTGGTGGTTGAAGGCGACGGAGCGGCCGTCGCGTGTGTTGAGGTGCCACGTGTGGCGGCCGCCCGGCGTCGAGATGTCGAGGGTCGGGAACTCGCGCAACTCGTCCAGCGTCGTGCAGGGTCCGCGTTCGGCGAGCAGCGCCGGTGCGGCGACGAGATACTGCCGCGTCTCCATCACCTTGCGCACCATGACGCTGTCGGACTCGTCGATCTCCGGCCCGACGCGCAGCGCCATGTCGACGCCGTCGCCATAGAGGTCGACGGCGCGATTGGTGGCGATGATGTGGAGACCGACGCCCGGGTTGGCGGCGAGGAAGCCCGGCACGATCGGGGCGAGCAGGACGCGGTTGGCGTTGACCATGCAGGCGACGCGCACCATGCCGCGCGGCGCCTCCTGCAGGCGGCTGACGGCGTCGAGCCCGCGCTCCGCCTCCTGCACGACGCGCTCGCAATGCAGCAGGAACACCGCACCCGCTTCGCTCAGGGCGAAGTGGCGGGGCGAGCGCTCGATCAGCCGGACGCCGAGCAGGCGCTCGAGCTGCGCGACGCGCCGCGACAGCCGCGACTTCGGCACGCCGAGCGCGCGCTCAGCCAGCGAATAGCTGCCGAACTCCGCCACCTTGGCGAAGTAGTACATGTCGCTCAAGACGTTGAAGCTGTCGGGGAGCATGCGGTCGGCGAGGGCTGGAGGGCGGGGAGGGGGTCACGCTCTCGGTACGCGCCCGAGCATGTAGAACTCGTCGTTCGGGCGCAGGCTGATGGCGTTGGCGAGGCGGTTCGACATCGCGAAGAAGGCGGCGATGGCGCCGATGTCCCAGGCGTCGTCCTGCGAGAAGCCGTGGTCGGTCAGCGCTTCGAAATCGCCGTCGTCGACGGTCTCGGCCGCCTGGGACACCTTCATCGCATAGTCGAGCATGGCGCGCTGGCGCGCCGTGACGTCGGCCTTGCGGTAGTTGACGGCGACCTGGTCGGCGATCGTCGCGTCCTTGGCGCGAATTCGCAGGATCGCGCCGTGCGCGACGACGCAGTACTGGCACTGGTTGGCTGCGCTGGTGGCGACGACGATCATCTCCCGCTCGGCCTTGGTCAGCCCGCCGGGCTTCTCCATCAGCGCGTCGTGGTAGGCGACGAAGGCGCGGAACTCGTCGGGCCGATGGGCGAGCGCAAGGAAGACGTTCGGGATGAAGCCGGACTTCTCCTGCACCGCGACGATCTTCGCCCGCACGTCGTCCGGGAGACCGTCGAGATCCGGAACGGGAAAGCGGCTGATGGGACGCGGCGAGGCGGGGGGCATGCGAAATCCTGAAGTCGAGGGCGACCGGGCCGCCGGAGGGTCGGCCGACGCTAGCCGAATTCCATCTCCGTGACAGCACCGGCGCGCCGCCCGGCGAAAGACGGCAGCGTTGCGCAGGCAGAACACTCGGTGCGATTTCTGCCGCTTCTGGCAACAACCCCCGCCCTGTAGCGTCCGGTATCGAGGCAGCCGGGCTGCGCAGGAACTGGCCGGCGGTCGGTGTGCACATGCTGCGCGCCGTTCGGTCAGGGAGGGTCATCGCCATGCCGAAGTCCACGCTTTCCAAGACCATGGCGCTGAACCTCAATCTGGTGCCCGGCGGCGTGTTTCCCGGCGCCTGGCGTTCGGGTGGGCACGACGGGCACTATTTCAGCAGCCTCCAGCACTACATCGACTGCGCGAAGATCGCCGAGAAGGGCAAGCTCGACGCTCTCTTCGTCGCCGACATGCCGACGTGGCGCTTCAAGGGCGAATTCCGCCCGTTCCGCGGCCTCGACCCGACGCTCGCGCTCTCGGCGGTGGCGCAGCACACGACGCATCTTGGCCTGATCGCGACTGGATCGACGTCCTACAACTCCGTCTTCAATCTCGCCCGCCGTGTCTCGACGCTCGACCACATCAGCGCCGGCCGCGCCGGCTGGAACATCGTCGCCACCGCCGGCGACGATGCGGCGATGAACTTCGGCCTCGAGAAGTCGCTCGACCACGATGCCCGCTACAAGCGGGCGCATGAGTTCGTCGAGGCGGCCCTGCAGCTTTGGGACAGCTGGGCCGACGACGCCTGGGTGGCCGACACGTCGACCGGCGTGTTCGTCGACGACAAGCGCATCCGCCACGTCGACTATGTCGGCGAGTACATCAAGGTGAAGGGGCCGCTCAACCTGCCGCGCTGCCCGCAGGGCCATCCGGTGCTCGTGCAGGCCGGCTCGTCGGACGACGGCATCGGCCTCGCCTCGCGCTTCGCTGACATCGTCTACAGCGTCCAGCACACGATGGAGACGTGCGCTGCGTTCCGCCGCAAGGTCCGCGACAATGCCGTGAAGTGGGGCCGGAATCCCGACACCATCAAGGTGCTGCCGGGCCTCATCAACATCGTCGCCCCCACCGAGGCGGAGGCGCTCCGCCAGGAGAAGGAACTCCAGGACCTCCACACCGAGCACTACGCGATCAACGCGCTGGCGCTGTTGATCGGCGTGCCGGTGGAGGCCCTCGAGCTCAACAAGGAATTGCCGTGGGACCTCCTCCCACCGGATGGCCACGGCGGCAGCAAGCAGGGCCATTTCGCGACCCTGGTCGCGACGGCCCGGGCAGAGAAGCTGACGGTGCGGCAGATCCTCGCCCGCCAGGGCGGCGGCCTCACGCACGTCACGGCCGTCGGCGCTCCCGAGCAGGTGGCCGACCTGATGGAGACGTGGTTCCGCGCCGGCGTCTGCGACGGCTTCAACATCATGGCGGCCGCCTTGCCGAGCGGGGCACAGGCCTTCATCGAGAACGTCGTGCCGATCCTGCAGAAGCGCGGCCTGTTCCGCACCGACTATCCTGGCGCGACGTTGCGCGACACGCTCGGCCTGCCGCGGCCGCCGGTCGGATTTTCCGACAGCGACTACGGCGGACAGATCATGCGCGTTAGCGCGCGCTGAGGGAGGCCGAGCCGTCGCTGCTTCCCTCCCCCCTGAGGCGGCGACGGCTCGTGCCGACCATGCTCTTGTTGCCGACCGGGCGTTGAACACCGGCGCCGCGTCTGCGATACGGCACTGTGCCATCCTCCAATCGGCCACGTCGAGGCAGCCGCGCCAGGGTGCCACGGGAGTGACACTTCGCATGATCGCAACTCCGCAAGCCTTGGTGACGGCCGTCGATGCCGACGCGCTGAAGCGCGCGATGCGCTCGCTGCCAGCGGCGATCTCGGTGGTGACGGCTGGGATCGGCGATGAGCGCAACGGTGCGACGGTGACCTCCGCCGCCTCATTCTCGATGGCGCCGCCGACGATGATGGTGAGCCTCAACCTGTCCTCGTCGACCTGGCCGGTCATCCGCCGCCACGGCCATTTCTGCGTCAACGTTCTCGCCGCCGACCAGCGGGCCGTCGCGGACCGCTTCGCCGGCAAGGGGGGCATCCGCGGGCCGGCGCGCTACGCCGAAGCGGCCTGGGCGCCGATGGTGACCGGGGCGCTCGCCCTCAAGGGGGCTCTCGCCTCGATCGATTGCGAGCTCGAGGACGTCTTCGAGCGGCACAGCCACGCGCTGCTGCTCGGGCGGGTCTCGGCGATCACGCTCGGCCGCGGCGAGGCGCTGCTCTACGGCGATGGCCGCTACGGCGCCTTCGTGAGGTCAGAGCCCTGAACGCCGGCGGCCAGAGACGATGACGCCGGCGAGGGGGGGCGGGCTGGAACCCGGGCGGGGCGACGCCGTCGTCGCCGCGGTCTCGGGCCGCTTCTTCTACGGCTGGATCATCGTCGGCCTCTGCTTCATCGCGCAGGCGATGACCAGCCTGTCGATTCAGGGCCTGTCCACCTACGTCGCGCCGCTGCAGCAGCAGTTCGGTTGGAGCCTCAGCCAGACCGCCGCCGGCCGCTCCTTCCAGCAGGCCGACAGCTTCCTCGGACCGCTGACGGGCTGGCTGCTCGACCGCTTCGGTCCGCGGGCGCTGATGAGCGCGGGGGTGCTGCTGTACGCAGTGGCGTTCGCGCTGTTCGGCTCGATGGACAGCCTGTGGGGCTACTACGCCGCCTGCCTGCTGATGGCGATCGCCAACAGCCTCGTCGGCCTGCTGATCGTCGCCTACACGATGAACCAGTGGTTCCGCCGCCGCCGCACGACGGCGATCGGCTTCGCCGTGATGGGGTTCGCGGCGGCCGGCATCGTCTTCCTGCCGGCACTCGTCTTCGTGCAGGGCCTCTACGGCTGGCGCACGGCGGCCTACGCCACGGCCGCGGGCATGCTGGTGCTCGGCCTTCCGATCATGCTCCTGATGCGCAACTCGCCGGAGCGCTGCGGCCTGCTGCCGGACGGCGACCGCCCAGAGGACCTGGCGCGGGGTCTCGTCAGCAGCCGCGGCGGCGGCCTCGTCGACTTCACCACCCGCCAGGCGCTGCGCACCCGCGCCTTCTGGCTGCTGACGGTCGGCAACGCCCTGTCGCAGATGGCGCTCGCCGCGATCGTCGTCCACCAGTTCCCCTATCTGGAAGCGATGCTGACGCGCGAGACGGCGGCCCTCGTGCTGTCCGTCCTCAACGTCTTCAACCTGCTCGGCCGCCTCGTCGGCGGTGTGCTTGGCGACCGCTTCCGCAAGCACGTCATCATGGGCGCCAACATGGTGGCGGCGACGACCGGGCTATTGCTGCTCGTCGTCGCCGACGGCGTGGCGCTGCTGCTCCTCTACGCCGCGCTCTACGGTTCGAGCTGGGGCATCCGCACGGCGGTCGCCAACTCCTTGCAGGGCGACTATTTCGGCCGCGCTTCGTTTGGCAAGATCGCCGGCCTCGCCCAGACGCTCGCCGCGCCGACGGCGATCCTCTCGCCGATCCTGTTCGGCTTTGCCGTCGAGTGGACCGGCGCCTACCGTCCAGCGCTGATGTCGCTCGCCGTGCTGACGGCGATCGCCTCGGTGCTGTTCTTCGCAGCGGCCCGGCCGCCGGCGCCGGAGACGTCGGTCGCCGCGAAGACCTGACCCGGCCGACCGGGCCTACGCCTCGCCCTCGTCGTCGCGTCGCGGCGCCAGCCGGCGCTGCTCCGGAGGCAGCAGCGGCAGGCCGTCGGCGCCGTCGCTGCGGGGAAGCGCGATGTGGCCGTCACCCGCCGGGCCGTGCTGCACGAACAGCTGCGGCGCCGTGCGGTTGACGTGCAGCTGGAAGATGTCGGCGCGGTTGTAGTGGCCGGCGAAGTCGTGCCGGAGCTTCATCTGGATGCACATCTCGATGTCGCAGTCGCCGTAGAGGATGCCCTCCTCGGCGCCCATCGGGCCGGCGATGACGCGGCTGTTCGGCCCGACGATGACACTTCCGCCGCAGCAGTCGGCGCTGCGCATGAACTTCTCGCCCTCGGCATCGAGCTGCATCTGTTCGATCATGTTCTCGTCGACGGTGCCGCAGGCGGAGACGACGAACGCCTTGCTCATCTGCGCGAAGGCCTCCGAGTCGACCAGCACGCGGTTGCGCATCGGGTCGCCGCTGGTCGGGAAGTGGTTCGGCCAGCTCATGGCGTGCACGCGCGTGCCCTCGGCGGTCAACGCGAAGACGGCGAGGGGGTTGGAGTTCTCGCCGCAGATGAGCCCGCTCATCGGCCCAAAGGCGGTGTCGAAGGCGCCGAAGGTGTCGCCGTGGCCGCCCATGTGGACGAGCCGCTCGCCGACGGTCGGCATGATCTTCTGGTGCTTGCGGATGATCGTGCCGGTGGGGTCGATGTAGATCTGCGAGTTGAACATCGTGCCGGTGGTGCCGGGCAGCTTCTCGCACACCCCCATCACCACGTAGGCGCCGGCCTCGCGCGCCGCGGCGCACAGCGCCCGCGTTTCCGGCCCGGGGATCTCGACGGAGTTCTTGAAGAGCTCGATCGACAGGCGGTTGGCGATGCGGCCGGTGGCGGCGTGGTGGTGGTACCAGACCGGGTGGGTGGGGATGAAGCCTTCCGGGAAGACGATCAGCTGCGCCCCGCCGCGGGCCGCCTCGAGGATCAGCCGGCACGCCTTCTCGACGCAGCCGTCCCGGTCGAGGAACACCGACGCCGCCTGCACGGCCGCGACGCGAACAATCGGATAGACGTCACCCACGCTTGGTTCTCCCGCCATGCCACCCGTGCTGAAGTCGGGCGCTTTCCTGCCGTCGCAGCAATGCCCCGACCCATTCCTTGGTCGACACGTGCCATGATCCGTATACACGTGCAATCCCAGTGGCGGGCTCGGCCGGCTCCTCGTCGGTCGCGGCGAAGCAGCTTCGGCCGAGGGACCATCCGGGCGACGCCCCTTGGCGATGGGTGAGAAACGCATTGCCGCAGCGAGCCGTTGCTGCAAAGTAACGGCGCGTGCGAGCAGGTGAGGGCGTTCATGAGTTGGGGAGAACTGGCCGGCTACACCGCATCGGCGCTGGTCTTCGCGACGTTCTACATGAAGACGATGCTGCCGTTGCGGCTCGTCGCGATGTGCAGCAACGTGGCCTTCCTCACCTACGCGTTGATCGAGGGCCTGACGCCGATCGCCATCCTTCACGCGATGCTGCTGCCGCTCAATGCGCTGCGGTTCCTGCAGATGCGCGAGCTGATGGGCCAGGTGGCCCGCGCCGCCAGAGCCGGCGACTTCTCCATCGAGGCGATGCTGCCGCTGATGCAGCGGCGCCGCTTCCAGGCCGGCGAGACGCTCTTCGCCAAGGGCGACCCGGCCAACGAGCTCTACTACGTCCTCGACGGCACCATCTTCCTGCCGTCCGTGCAGCTGACGGTGGAGCCGGGCAACTTCCTCGGCGAGTTCGGACTGTTTTCCGAGGCGGGGGTGCGCACCGGCGCGGCGATCGGCAAGAGCGACGGCACCGTGATGGTGCTGACGCGCTCGGCGGTGTTCTCCTGCCTGCTGCAGCATCCGCAGCTCGGCGTGCACCTGCTGCGGCTGATCACCCTGCGCATGCTGCAGAACGCCGGCCTGGAGCAGGCACCCGAGGCGGACGCCGCAGGTGCCGGACCGCGGACCCCGGACGCGACCGGACCTTGGGCCTTCCTGACCAGCCGCGTCGGGCTTCGGCTCGCGATCGCTGCCGTGGCGGTCGTGCTCGTCGTCGCCGCGGTGTACCAGCCGCTCTACATCGTGCTGCAGCGCGACGCAGCCGTGACGACGTGGCTGAACGTCGTCACGGCACCGATCACCGGCACGATCGACGGCTACCAGGCGAGGGTGGGGCAGCGCATCGAGCCGCCGGGAATCGTCGCCCGCATCGACAACACCGCCGCCGACCGCAGCAGCCTCATCCGCGCCGAGAGCGCCGTCCGCGCCGCCGAGGCGACGGTGACGGAGCTCGCCGGCTACGACGGACGGCTGTCGGCACTCGTCGTGGAATGGACCGGTCGCCGGAACCGCTACGGCGACGGCTTCGCGCGCGATCTCGACCTGAAGATCGAAGACCTCGGCGCGCGCCTCGCGCTGTTGCAGGACCGCGTCGCCCTCGCCGAGCTGTCGGCCAGCCGGCGCCGTACGCTGCGCGCCTCCGGCAGTGGTTCGCAGGCGGACGAGGACGTGGCGCAGGCCTCCCGCATCGAGCTCGAGACGAGCCTCCGGGAGATGACGATGGCGCTCGAGCGGGTGCGCCACAGGCGTGCCCTCGCGGAAGCGGGCGTGTTTCTGCAGGACGACGGCAAGGAGCCGGAGTGGTCGTGGCGGAGCCTCGACGAACTGCGCATCGAGTCGGCCAGGGCGGCCCGGAACCTGTCGGAGGCGCGCGAGGCGCTCGCCTCCGCGGCGGCGGCGCTCGACGACGAACGCCGCAACTTCGACGCGGCGACGCGCGCGGTCATCACCGTGCCGGACGACATGACGATCTGGTCGAGCTCGGTGGCCAATCACGCCCTGGTGCGGCAGGGCGAGGAGCTGTTCGCCTGGATCGACTGTGGCGAGCTCTTGGTCGACGCACCCGTCGGCGAGACGCTGGCGACGCTCCTCGACGTGGGAAGCCCGGCCGAAGTCATCCTGGAGGGCGAGGCGGAGAAGCGGGCGGCGACGGTGCTCCTGACCCGCGGTGCCTCGTCGCGGCTCGGCAAGTCGGAACTCGCCAGCCAGTCCAACGGCCACCGAGCCGGCACGGCGCAGGTGATCGTGTCGCTCGTCGACCCGAACATGATCCGCGGCTGCCCGATCGGCCGCCGTGCCTTCGTCAGCTTCCCCACCGTCCGCGTGCTCGACTACCTGAAGGCCTACGTGCCAGCCTTCTGACCGGCGTTGCCGAGCGGACGATCGCTCCGAAAGTCGAGCGGTCGCCCTGAGGGCCCAGACTCATAACCAGTAGCGGACGGTTGCGGCGATGCAGACGGCGGCGAAGAAGTTGACGGCGCGGCGGTCGTAGCGTGTGGCGACACGCCTGAAGTCCTTGAGGCGGCAGAACATGCGCTCGATGGCGTTGCGGTCGCGGTAAAGGACGGGCGAGAAGCAGTTCTTCCAACGCCGGTTCGCCCTCGGCGGGATGTTGGGCATCGTGCCGTTCTCCTCGATCTATCGGCGAATGGCGTTGCTGTCGTAGCCCCCGGATCAAGTCCGGGGCAGGCTCTTGTCGCCGTACAGGATGCGGGCGGTCGGCATCTGCCTCAGCAGGGCCGCTCCGGCCGTGCAATCAGCGACCTGCCCGCCGGTGAGCAGGAAGGCGATGGGCCGCCAGTCGCGATCGGTCAGCGCGTGGATCTTGGTCGTTCGACCGCCGCGCGAGCGGCCGATGGCCTGGCAGCGCTCCCCCCTTTTCCACCCGCGGCCGAGCGGTGCGCCTTCGGAGCGCTGCCGCAGCCGGGCATCTGGCACACCCGCAAGCTCTGGCTCGTGGCGGAGGTCGAGGCTCACCTCAGCGAGTGGCCGTCGGCCGGCCAAGAGGCGAACGACGCACGTTTCGCCTTCGATCGATGGAAGCGGGACCGGGCGTCGCTCCACGCTGTGCATTCATCGGGCGACCAATGGGGCGTCGAGACGGAAGGGCAAGACCGGCGGTCAGACGAGCAGGCTCAGCGCGGCCGTGAGGTCGATTTGAAGCAAGATTTCAAGGTGCAATGGCGGGCCAGAATGGAGGCTGAGGAAAGGAGGAAATCGCGAATTCCCAGCATGCCGCTTAACGAACGAGAGCAAGATGCCCTGCCGCAGTTGAGCAAGTTCCAACCGGGTGAGCGAATTGGCTGGCGTGACCTCAAGGCGGGCATCGCGACAACCGAAAGAATTGAACTGCGCGGCTACATCGTGATTGAGAAACCCAAACGATGCGAACCGAGTGCTTGGCTATGTGGTCACCACTGCTGGCATTGAAGTTGCGCGGAGGTTGGCAGGTTCCTCTGATATGTAGCACACTCGAAAGTGCTGCTCCCCGCACGGCTCGATTTCCGGTTGTCTGACCTCACTTTGCTGCCGCGAAGAATGACAGTGCGAGGGGACATGCCCCCGCTTTTCATCGCCGCCGCCTTTGCGTTCGCCTCGCGAGCTACTGACCCGGGCTGCGGCGCCTTGGACGCGGAATGCTGCAAGACGTGTTGGAAGGGTGAGGCATGCAACGACAGTTGTTGGCGCCGCCTGGTTCGCGGAGTGTGACCTGGCCGCTGGGCCTTTACATGGGACCGCGCCCACCCGAGGATCGTCAGGCGAGAAAGCAGACCAGCGGTACAACCGCGCGGCACGCCCGGGGGCAGGAAAATGGATGCGACAATCATCGGCGAAGCGGCGGTCACTGCACGCCAATCGCCGGCTCTGCCGCCGACGATCCGGGAACGGGACGTCAACCGCCCGCCGGGCGATCTTTCACTTGGCGGCGACGAAGTGGCAGAGGACGCTCCGGTTGGAACCGTGATCGGCGACCTCTCGGCGAGCGACGCCGACGGGGATCCGTTGGCCTTCACCATCGTTGATGACGCGAGCAGCCTGTTCGAGATCGTGGACGATACGCTGGTTCTGGTGGGTGAACTCGATTTCGAGACCGCCCCCGCGCACGACGTGACCATAGAGGTATCGGACGGCAACGGCGGCACTCAGCAACGCGTGTTCACCATCGCGGTGCGCGACGTCAACGAGCCGCCGTACGACCTCATGCTCGACGGCGGTACGATGGAAGAGGATGCCGGCGACGGAGCCGTCGTCGGCTCCCTGATGGCGGAGGACCCTGACGGCGACACGCTGACCTATACCCTGATCGACGATGCGGACGGGCTGTTCAGGCTCGAGGGAAACCTGGTCATCGTTGCCGGGCCGCTCGATTACGAGACGGCACCCGTGCACGAGATCACCGTCGAGGTCTCGGACGGGCACGGCGGCATTCAGACCGCGACGTTCCAGATCCTCGTCCTCGACCTCAACGAGAACCCCATCATGACGTTCACCGGCGGCGAGGTGGCCGAGGACGCGGTCGCCGGGACGCTGGTCGGGCGCCTCTCTGCAGCCGACGGCGACGGCGACCTGATCAGCTTCACGCTGGTCGACGATGCAGAAGGACGCTTCCGGATCGTCGGCAACGAGGTGATCCTGGTGGGTGGGATCGACTTCGAGGCAGCCAGCAGCCATGTGATCGAGGTGGAGGCGTCTGACGGCAAGGGCGGCAGCGATCTGCGCACGTTCACGATCACCGTGGACGATGTCAACGAGGTGCCGACGGGCCTTGCCCTCGACGCGGGGCCGGTGGTGGAGAACGAAGACGTCGGAACCGCCATTGGCACGTTCACGGCCGACGACCCGGACGGGGACGCCCTCCAGTACGACCTCCTCGACGACGCCGGCGGCCTCTTCGCGATCGTCGACGGCCAGCTCGTGCTCACCGGCGCTCTCGATTTCGAGACGGCAGAAAGCCACACGATCGAGGTCGAGGTTTCCGACGGCCGTGGCGGTACGGAGATCGCCGTCTTCACCATCGACGTCACCGACGTGCACGAGCCGATCGTCGGCACCTCCGATCGCGACACGCTGATCGGCACGGCTGGCGACGACACCATCTCCGGTCTCGCTGGGGGCGACGAGCTGCAGGGCTTGGCTGGCGAGGACGTGCTCGACGGTGGCACGGGCAACGATCTCGTCCATGGCGGGGCCGGCAGGGACGCACTCACCGGCGGGGCTGGCCGCGACGCGCTGAAGGGAGGCGGCGGAGCGGATGAACTCACGGGAGGCCTGGGTCGCGACGAGCTCATCGGCGGCGACGGGCGCGACAGCTTTTTTTGGGCCGGGAAAGGCGAGGGCGGGGACCTGGTCAGCGATCTCGTCTCCGGCCGGGACACGCTGGTGTTCGCGGTCGAGGGCTGGAAGGGCATGACGAACGGCGACTTCAAGCTCATTCAGTCGGACGACCCAGCGGCGAAGGGCGGCAAGCAGGCGTTCCTGCTCGACACCGACAGCGGCAAGCTCTGGTTCGACGCCGACGGGGATGGCGACGGCGAGGCGGTGTTTGTCGCGACCCTGCGCGACGTCGACAAGCTGAGGGCGTCGGATTTCGACCTCGTGTGAGGGGCGTGTCCGTCCGGTCGCAACCTCCTGCGCTCGGCGCGATGGTGCCGGTGGGGAGGCCAAGCTCACATGCGGATCGCTCAATGCCTTGCCGGGGTGATCTGCACGTCGGGAACGGCGCTCGCCGACGACCGTGTCGTCGACGGTGACACCCTCGAGGTCAACGGCGAGAAGATCCGGCGCTACGGCATCGACGCACCCGAGGCCGGGCAGGCGTGCGCCAAGCGCGGCGGCGGGACGTGGCCGTGCGGGAAGTTGGCGATACGGACGGTCGGGGGCCTCGTCGCTGGTGGCGAGCTGGCGCGCAATGATCGCGCTCCGCACCGCCGGCTGCGCTGAGCTAAACCGCGTGCTGATCGACGACGGCTACCCCTGGTCGATCGAGCGCCAGCGGGAACGGATGATGCAGACGCCAGGTCACTAGTGGGCAGAACTAATGTTGGTGGAGCTCCTGGCTTTGTGTCAGATGTCGCGGATGTGGCATTAGATGGCTGACAAACGAGGCGCACTATCGATAATTCTTCGAGACCATTTCCTAGCTGTGCCGACTGGCCCCTGTCCGACCTTCGCAAACAAAGATTCCCAGCACTTTTGCCCAATCATTGAAAATCAGACGCGATAAGTTCTGGACAGCGCACCGCATGCACGTTCTACTAGCGTTAGTGCAATCGATTGCACTCAAATCGCCCGAAGCGGCGAGCATGCAATACGGCGCCGTGCGCGCCAAGGGAGGGACGCCAATGAACGTCGATCCGTGGCCCGCATTCCATTTGCGGTGCCTTGCCACCCCGCTCGTCATGACCCTGCTGCTGACCGTATCGCCGGCATCGGCCCAGCAGAGTTCCGGCGTGCTCGTCCATGCCGCCGATGACGAACCGACGACCCTCGACCCGGCACAGGTGGAGCCCGGCGAAGGCGGCGAGACGATCATCCTGCAGGTCTACGAGCGCCTGCTCGAATTCGCGCCCGACAAGCCCGAACTCGTTCCGGCGCTGGCGACGGACGTGCCGAGCCTCGACAACAAGCTGATTTCCGCCGACGGGCTCACCTACACCTTCCCGATCCGCCAGGGCGTCAAGTTCCACGACGGCACCGACCTCACTGCCCAGGACGTTAAGTTCTCCTGGGACCGCGTGCTGGAAATGGACCTGCCGGAAGGAAACGCCGGAGCCCTGAAGGACATCGTCGCCGAGACCAAGGTCGTCGACGATCACACCTTCCAGGTCACACTGAAGAACCCGACCGCCACCTTCCTCAACGGCGCCGTCGTGGCGATGGTCGCCTCGATCGTCAGCGAGGACGCGGTGACGGCGAATGGCGGTGTCGCCGCCGGCCAGCCGAACACCTTCATGCAGACCAACATGGTCGGCACCGGGCCCTATAAGTTCAAGATCTGGAACCGCAGCGAGAACCTGCAGCTCGACAAGAACGACGCCTACTGGGGCACGCCGGCGCACCTGCCTGTGCGCATCGAGATCGGTTCGGATCCGGACGTCCGTGTGCTCGGACTGAGGGCCGGCGAATTCGACATGATCGAGTCCGACCCGACCTTTATCCCCGATCTCGAGGGGGCGGACGGCGTCACAATCTATCAAGAGGGGCTGCTGCTCGAGCCGATCCACATCGGCCTCAATCTCAACATCCCGGAAGGATCTCTCCCCTCCGGCGACACGATCCCCGCCGACTTCTTCCATGACCCGCGCATCCGCCAGGCGTTCAACTACGCCTTCGACTACGGCGCCTTCCTGAACGGACCGCTCGCCGGCTTCGGCGACTTTCACCCACACTACATCCCGAAGGGCATCTTCGGCTACGACCCGACCGCCCCGGTCTACGCGGCCCAGGACAAGGCGAAGGCCGAGGCGCTGTTCCGGGAGACGGGCTACTGGGACAAGGGCTTCACGGTCTCGATCATTACCGAGGAGGCGAACCTCTTCGCCGCCGCTTCGCTGATCCTCAAGGACTCGCTCGAGAAGCTGAACCCGAAGTTCCGCGTCAACGTGCTCTCCGTCGCGGAAGCCGTCTTCGACGAGGCGCATGCCGAGAGCCCGATGAAGTACGCGATGTGGGCGAAGAACGCCGACCCCGCCGCGGACCCGCACGCCTACCTGATGGCCTACGTCCATCCGGACGGCGACTGGGGCGAGGTGCACGGCTTCGCCAAGGGCTACCGCGACCCGGCAAAGATTGCCGACCTGATCGACCGCGGTGGCGTCGAACTCGACACGGACAAGCGCGCCGCAATCTACGCTGAACTGACACGGCTGCTCTTCGACGACCCCATGTGGATCATCCCCGCCCAGGAGGGCGTGACGATGGCCTACCGCGACTGGGTGAAGGGCTTCGTCATGCAGCCGCTGTGGCCGCGCCCGAGCCTCAAGTTCGCGCTGATGAGCAAGTAGAACGACAGGTCGGCCGCGACGTCGGCGGCCGCCTCGACGAACAGGCCGTCCGCCCCGGACCCTCGTGGCCGGGGCGGAACCCCACGACCCGCTTCGCCGGAACGGACAGACGATGCAGATCCGCGACTACATCCTGCGGCGCCTGATGGTGCTGCCTCTCCTCATCATCGGTACGTCGATCATCGTCTTCGTGCTGACGCGCGTCGGCGGCTCGCCGATCGGCATCTACCTGTCGCACGAGATGGGTCCCGAGCAGGTCCAGCAAATCCGCGAGCGCTTCCATCTCGATGCTCCGCTGCCGGTGCAGTACTTTTACTGGGCGAAGGGCGTGCTCTCTGGCGACTTCGGCTGGTCGGGCGTCGCCGCCGCCCCCGTTACGCAGGTCTTTCCGACCAAGCTCGCCGCGACGATGGAGCTCGCGATAGCCTCCGGCCTCGTCGCCGTCACTCTCGGCATCTGGCTTGGCACCATCGCCGGCGCGCGCCGCAACAAGTGGCCCGACCACGTCATCCGGGTCGTCTCCATCGCCGGCGCCAGCCTGCCACTGTTCTGGTTCGCGATCGTGCTGCTAATCGTCTTCTGGGTGCACCTAGGCTGGTTTCCCATCGGGCGCAGTGACCCCGTCATCTTCGACAGCATTGCTCATCCGACCGGCTTCTACACGATCGATGCCCTGCTCGCCCTCAGCCCGCGCGCCTTCTGGGACGCCATCTGGCACCTGATCCTGCCGGCGATCGCGCTCGGCTATGGCGCCACCGCCATCGTCTCGCGGATGATGCGCTCCTCGCTCGTCGAAGAGCTGCAGGAGGACTATGTCGAGGCGGCCCGCGCCAAAGGCCTGCCGGAGCGCCTCGTGCTGAAGCGGCACGCGCGGCGCAATGCCCTCATCCCGACGGTCACCGTCATCGGCCTCACCTTCGGCTTCCTGCTGCAGGGCACCGTCGTCGCCGAGATCATCTTCCGCTGGCCGGGCCTCGGCCGATGGATGGCGGACGCCGTGCTGCGTGGCGACCAGGCGACGATCATGGCCTACGTGATGTTCGCCAGCATTCTGTTTCTCTTCGTCAATCTCGTGGTCGATGTGGTCTACGCCTACCTCGACCGCCGCGTCGTGCTGGGAGCTTGACGATGGTCGATGCCAGCCTCTCCCGGCCGCCCGCCCGCCGCGCTCCCGTCGAGACTGCCACCCGCGTGCGCCTCCGGCGCACGCTCGAGCTGACCGGCCGGGTGCTGTCGGATCCGACCACCGTGCTCGGACTCGTCATCATCGTCCTGATGCTCGGCATGGCCCTGCTCGCCCCGGTGATCACCACTCCCAATGTCCCCGACCCCTACCAGATGCCGCGAGACTGGGGGGCGGTGCGCAAGCCGCCGCTCACCGAGGGTCATTTCCTCGGCACCACCAACAACGGCGGCGACGTGCTCTACGGCATCATCTGGGGCGCCCGCACCTCGCTCTATTTGTCGCTGCTCGTCGTCTCGATCACGGTCGTGGTGGGAACGATCATCGGCAGCATCGCCGGCTTCCTCGGCGGCCGCTTCGACAACGTGCTGATGCGCATCGTCGACGTCTTCCTGTCGATCCCGGAGCTGATCTTCGCGCTCGCCATCGCCGCCGTGCTCGGCCCCTCCTTCACCAACATCGTGCTCGCGCTCGCCGTGACGTTCTGGGTGAAGTACGCCCGCATCATGCGCGCCCAGATCATGCGAGTGAAACAGAACGACTATGTCGACGCCGCCCGCGTCATCGGCGATTCCAAGCTGCGCATCTACTTCAAGGACATCCTGCCGAACTCGATCACGCCGGTGATGGTGCAGGCGACGATGGACATGGGCCACGTCGTGCTCGTCGGCGCGACGCTCGCGTTCATCGGCCTGTCCGAGGCCGGCATCGCCGAGTGGGGCGTGCTCGTCTCGGAGGGGCAGGCGGGCATCTCTTCCGGCCGCTGGTGGGCTTCGACCTTCCCCGGCCTGATGGTCTTCCTCTGGGCGCTCGCCTTCAACCTCGTCGGCGATGGCCTGCGCGACGCCCTCGACCCCCGCACGGAGGGCCGGTGATGCTGACCAATCTTGAAGAGAATGCCGCGATCGTGCGGGCCCCGGACGTCATCGCCTCGGTGCGCGACCTGAAGATTCGCTTCCGCGGCAAGCGCGGCCTGGTGCACGCCGTCGACGGCATCAGCTTCGACATCCGCGACGGCGAGACGCTCGGCCTCGTCGGCGAGACCGGCTGCGGCAAGAGCGTCACGGCGCGTGCCTTCCTGCGGCTCGTGCAGACCCCGCCGGGCGTCTATGCCGGCGGCTCGATCACCTTCCGGCCGCGCCGCGTCTGCGACGACTGCAGCGGTGCCGGATGCCGCGAATGCGACTGCACCGGGCGGATGCCGGCGCACTGCCCCCCCTGCGCCGGCAAGGGATGCCGGACCTGCGGTGGCAGCGGCGAGGAGACGCTTGATCTCCTGACCATCCCGGACGCGCAGATGCGCGCCCTCCGCGGCAACCGCATTGCGATGATCTTCCAGGACCCGGGCAAGGCGCTCAATCCCGGGCTCACCGTTCGCGACCAGATTTCAGAGGTCTTCCTGCAGCACCGCACTGCGGAGATTCTCGCCGCCGCCGGCGTATCGCCGGACGACGTGCTCCTGCGCCGCCAGGCCAGCCAGAAGAGCCGGTCGATCGAGAAGCTGCTGCTCGCCGTGCCACCGCTGCGCAGCGGCCGCAATCGTGTCGACGCGGCGCTCGACACGATGGTCGCGGACGCGCTGGCGCAAACGCAGATCCCCAATCCGCGCAAGGTGATGGACCGCTACCCGCACGAGCTCTCCGGCGGCATGCGCCAGCGCGTGATGATCGCCCAGGCGCTCGCTTGCAATCCCGACCTGCTGATCGCCGACGAGCCGACGACGGCGCTCGACGTCACCGTGCAGGCGCGCATCCTCGAGCTCATCCGCGAGCTGCAGCAGCGCCACAAGACGGCCGTCCTCTACATCAGCCACGACCTGTCGCTGGTGCGCCGCGTCTGCGACCGCGTCATGGTGATGTATGCAGGCCGCATGGCCGAGACGGCGACCTCGCCGCAGCTCTTCCGCCGGCCGACGCACCCCTACACGCGCGGCCTGCTCGGCGCGCTGCCGGGGCAGGGCGCCCACCGCGGCCGGCTGGCGGCGATCGACGGCACCGTGCCCGAGCTCGTCGACCCGCCGGCCGCCTGCCGCTTCGTCGGCCGCTGCCCGGACGAGGTGGCCGTCTGCTCCAAAACTGACCCGCGGATGGTCGAGATCGAGCCGGAGCACGCCGCCGCCTGCTTCGTGCACGCGCCGCCACCCAACCCTGCCCGCCCGTCGACCGATCGCGCGAGGACGTCATGACGATGCCGGCGGAAGCCATCCGCACCCATTCCGCGCCCACGGCCGCCGACGACCTCGTGATGAGCGTGCGCGGCCTCGAGAAGCACTTCCCGATCAAGGAGGGCGCTCTGCAGCGCGTCGTCGGCCAGGTGCGCGCCGTGGACGGCGTCAGCTTCGACATCCGCCGCGGCGAGACGCTGGGCCTCGTCGGCGAATCCGGTTGTGGCAAGACCACGCTCGGCCGCTGCGTCGCGGCGCTCACCGAGGCGACCGGTGGTGGCATCTATTTCGGCCTGTCTGCGTCGCACCGCGACCGCCTCGACGCGCTGCTAGCGGTCCCCGAGGGACGCCGCAGCGAGGCGGAGCGCCGGGCGCTTGCCGAACTCGCGTCCGCCCACCGGATCGACCAGTTGCAGGGCGCGGCGTGGCGAAACTTCCGCCGCAATTGCCAGGTCGTCTTCCAGGACTCGTTCGCCTCGCTCAACCCGCGGCAGCTCGTCAAGGACATCGTCGGCCGGCCGCTGCAGGTCTACAAGGAGGCGTCGGGAACGGCCCTGACGGAGCGCGTCGCCGAGCTGCTCGAACAGGTCGGCCTCGGCCGGCAGCACCTCTACCGCTATCCGCACCAGTTCTCCGGTGGCCAGCGCCAGCGCATCTCGATCGCCCGCGCGCTCGCCCTCAATCCCGCGTTCATCGTGCTCGACGAGCCGACAAGCGCCCTTGACGTGTCCGTGCAGGCGCAGATCCTCAACCTGCTGCACGACCTGCAGCAGCAGCGCAACCTCGCCTACCTGTTCATCACCCACAACCTGTCGGTCGTCCGCCACATGGCCGACCGCATCGTCGTCATGTACCTCGGCCGCGTCGCCGAGGCGGGGCCGACAGAGGCGATCTTTGAGCGCCCGCAGCACCCCTACACCGAGGCGCTGCTCGCCGCGAACCCGGACCTGGTCGACGGTGTCGAGTTGGCGATGCGCCCGCTCGAGGGCTCGGTGCCGGATCCGGCCCGGCCGCCGCAGGGCTGTCGCTTCCACACCCGTTGCCCGGTGGTAACGCCCGTCTGCGGCTTCGAGGTCGACGACGTCGTGCGCTGGCTCGCCGACCGCGAGGGCCTGTTCGACGCCCTCGCCGGCGTCGAGCGCAAGGACGCCTTCGAGGCGGACCTCGTCTTCGAGCAGGAGGCGGCCGTTGCGAAGCTCACCGCCGCTCTTCGCTCCGAGGCGGTTCCGATGGCGATGCGAGAGGCGACCGAGGCGATCGAGGCGCGCGGGCGCAAGCTGCACGTCCGCTTCCGCCGTGTCCCCGAGGTACAGCTGACCCACCGCGGGCCGGGCCACGAGGCCGCCTGCGTGCGCACGGCCCCGCGGCCCTAACGTCGATCTCTCGCCAGCAGGAACGAACCGACATGACGGTCGAAGCGGACATCGTTGTCGCCGGTGCCGGGCACAACAGCCTGATCACGGCAGCCTATCTCGCCATGGCGGGCCGCCGCGTCGTCGTCGTCGATGCCCGCCCCGTCGCCGGTGGTGGCGCCGTGACGGAAGAGCTGCTGCTGCCGGGCTACCGCATCGACACCTGCTCCACCGGCCACACCCTGATGATGGCCAATCCCGTCATCGCCGATGACGAACTCGAGTTGATCTCGGAGTTCGGCCTCGAATACATCGACCCCGATCCGGCCGGCCACGTGCGCTTCCCCGACGGAGAAGGCTTTACGATGTGGCTCGACGTCGACCGCACCGAGGCCGAGTTCGCCCGCTTTTCGGCGAGGGATGCCAAAGCCTACCGCAAGCTCCTGACCGACTGGGACGAGGTGAGAGGCGCGTTCTCCGCCGCGACCTTCAACCCGGTCGGCGGCGAGAGCCTCGACCAGCGCCTGCTGCGGACGCCGCAGGGCCAGATCTGGCTCCGACGCAAGGCGCTCAGCGCCTGGGACGTCGTGCGCCACACCTTCGAGAGCCGGCACGTGCGCGCCTTCGTGATGTGGCAGGCGTTCCAGACGCTGGTGTCGCTCGACCAGCCGAGTTCCGGCGCGATGGCCTATTCGGTGATCGCCGGCCGGCAGCGCCGCAGCTGGACGATGCCGCGCGGCGGCTCCGGCCAGCTGACGGACGCCCTCGTCCGACGCATCGAGACGCTCGGCGGCACCGTCGTCACGGGCAAGCGTGTCACCCGCCTGATCGTCGAGGACGGACGCTGCGCCGGCTTCGTCACGGACGACGGCGAGGAGTACCGCGGCCGCGAGGCGGTCGTCTCGACCGTCCACGTCAAGCACCTGCTCGATATGGCCCCGGCGGACTGCTGGCCAGACGACTTCCGCTACGGCGTGGAGACCTTCGATCCCGGCATCCCCGCCTTCGCGCTGCATCTCTGCACGACCGAACCGCCGGTGTTCGCCGGCGTGGGGGAGCCCCGCTCCGCGGTCTCGGCCGGGGTCGCGGCGTGGCCGGAGGACCTCGTCAAGCTGAACCGGCAGATCCGCGACCGCGAACCGACGGCCGAGGCGCCTTGGATGATGATTGCGACACCGACGCTCGCCGACCCGTCGCGCGCCCCGCCGGGGCGGCACACCGTCAAGATCGTCGCCGCCTGCAGCGCCGTCGCGCCGGGCGGGCACGGCTGGGCCGCCGCCAAGGACGCCCATGCGGAGATGCTGCTCGCCGGGCTGCGCAGGGCGGCGCCGAACATGACGCCCGACACGATCCTCGCGATGCTCGCAAAAAGCCCCGAGGACATCGAGGCAGCGAACGCCCACATGATCGACGGCACCTTCCACGGCGGCGACCGCGGCTTCGCCTTCACCGGTCCGCTTAGGCCGGCGCCGGGCTGGGCGCAGCACCGCATGCCGATCCCGGGCCTCTACCAGACGGGCGGCACCACCCACCCCGGTGGGTCGATAACCGGCGCACCGGGCCGCAACGCTGCGAAGGTCCTTCTGGAGGATCTCGGCACGTCAATCGAGGCGGTTGTCGCCGCTCGTCGCAGGCGCGGCGTCGCGTAGCCACCGTGGCTTGCCGTCGTCTCGGAAGGGGGCCGCGAAGAGGAGTGGGCGCGGTACGCCGCCTCAAGCCCGGCGTTTGCAAACCTGCCGGATGCGCGCCTCCGCCGGCCCGCGGGGAGAATGCCGCCGGCGAGGACGTCCTCGTGCCATCGCGTCTGTATGAGGATGACGTGCCCGCCGGGCAGCAGGCGGGACAGGACCGAGTTGTTGTACACCTCGCGATCAGCCGGTGGTGGCGACCACCGTCGTCTCGATCGGCTGGAACACCCAGGCGTCGTTCTCGTCGACGACCGGGGCGCCGGAGATCTCGATCGCGTTGGCGTAGGCGATCAGATCCTCGCGGGCACGCCGGCGCTTCAGCAGCTCACGAGCTGCTGCCTCCCGCGATGGCGATGAGCTCATCGTCCGACATCCCTCCCAGCGCAACTGCGACGTTGACGTTGACGGTCGGCCCCTTCTCAACGAACAGGCCGAGGTGGCGGCCGAGCTTCTCCAGCGCGCCGAGCTTGTCGTGCAGCTCGAACTTGATGCGGCGGACCGTGCGGGAGTCCTCGCCGCGGCCCTCCTTGAAGTCCTCGACGGTCACCTCGGCGAGGGCCGCGGCTTGCTCGCGTGTGAGCCTGGAGAAGTCGAGCACGGCGTCGCCGTCGGAACCGGGCCGCATGTCGTCCGCCATGTTGGCGAAGGTGACCTTGGCGAGCTCGAGCACCACGGCATCGGCGGTGATCTGCGTCCGCCGCTCGCGCTCGGCCTGGCGCTCCGCCAAAGCCGCGGCGACGGCCGGCTTCTGCAACTGCTTGCGGCCGAGGTCGTCTGCCGTCTTCACGGAGTAGCCGGCACGGATCGCGGCCTGCGTCGCATTGAGGTCGACGAGGTACTCTTCGACGAAGCGGGATTGTTTGGCGTTCAGCATGCCGCCAGAGCCGAGTCAGCATGTGGCGCGAGGTCAATATGTAAATGTCGCTCGCGACCGGTATTCGTTGGCCGTGAGCGATCCTTTGTGCCGTGCAGCATGCCGTCAAGGCCGCCTGCGATATCGATGACGCGGGCGGCCAATGTCGGGTTTCGATCAACTAGACGCCAGCACCTCGCTTGCGGCGCGCTGACCGCTAGAGAAGGCGCCTCGGACCTCCGCATCGCTGCCACGCGTACCGTCGCCGGCAAAGAACAGGCGCTTGCGCACTGGTGCTGCAATGACGGCGCGGTCGTCGAAGCGCGATCCGATAGGGAAGAATGGATAGCTGCCGCGTGCGTAGGGGTCGCTCGCCCACCGCGAGCGCGCGGCGCCCGTCGGTTCGGGGACATTGCCCTCCCCGTACATCGCGCGCAGCACCACGAGGGCCCGGCTGACCAGCGCCTGCTGCGACAGCGACTCGGTGGCCAGCCCGAACTCGGCCGAATTGAAGGCCATCAGGATCGGCTTTCCGACGACTTTCTGGAAGTTGAGGAACACCGGCCAGCGGTTCTGCGGCTCTGAGGCATGCATCAGCAGCACCGGGTCGGCATCCCAAAACTGCACGTCGAACTGCAGGAACAGCTTGTTGACGACGCCGAGGCGTGCCGCTGCGATGGCTGTGCGCTTTGCGTGGGGCAGCGCCGGGGTGAAGCGTACCGTGTCGCTCTGCAGCACGCCGATCGGCAGGGTGACCACGACGTGGTCGGCGGTGAAGACGCCGCGGTCGGTCTTCACCTTCACCTTGGCGCCACTGTGATCGATCTCTTCGACGACATGGGCTAGGCGGATATCGATGCGCTTCGCCAACACGTTCGCGACCTGCACGTAGCCGCCGGGAAAGGCGCGGTCGCGCTCCCCGACACCGAGCGCCGACAGGGTGGCGTAGAGCGAGATCTGGTCAGGCTCGGCGCCCGTGGCGGCGCGGACGAACCACGATTGCGCCAGGCCGAACAGGACCTTCTGCTTGTCCGTCAACGGCGGCAGCTTTTTTAGGACGATCTCGATCGCCTTCGACAACGGGATGTCGGGCCGCCCTTCCGCTTGGCGGATACCGGCGAGCAGTTCCAGCGCGCCGACGATGACGACGAAATGCGCCACCGCCGCGTCAGTCTGCTCAGGGGGCACCGCCGTGCCGTCCGGCAGGAACATCTTGATGTCGCCGAACGGCGTCACCACCGTGGTGATGTGGTGACGCCGGCAGAATGGCGTCAGCGGGCTTTCCTCGGCGTGATGAATGAACGAGGCGCCCAGGTCGATCGGCGCTTCGAGCGCAGTGGTGTTCGTCCACACGCGGCCCCCGATACGATCACGGGCCTCGAGCACGATGACGTTGACGCCCTTGCGGCGAAGTTCGTACGCCGCCGTCAGCCCAGAGATGCCGGCGCCGACAATTATTACATCGGCCGCTCTCGCTTCATCCGCAAAGCTAGCGAAAGTCACAGCTGATGCGGATGTCGATACTGCGATCTGCAGAAGTGTGCGGCGAGTTATACCCGACATCGCTTCCCCCACATTTTTTGCACCCGTCGATGTTGCGGAGCAAACGGCCACGGGTGAGACGCCAGGATAGTCGAATACTTCGCAGAACGCTATGAAATTGGTAGAATTATTGAAGATCGCAACGCCCCACTGGCTCCCCGCGGATTCCTGTGTTTCGTCGCCGGCGCGGCGAGTTGGAGTGCGCCGGCTACTCGGCCATCCTCTCACCGCCGCGCTGCTTCCCCTGTTTGGGCCGCTGACTGTGCTTACCCTTCAGGGGCGGCGGCGGGCCCTGCCGACTCTCCGGCAACGCGGGTCACGCAGCTTGGTCGACCGTTGCCTTGCTCTGCAGGCACCCCTCGAGGCAGCGGAGCGCGGGGTGCTAAGAGATGCTGCGCTGGCTTGGCGCGCGTGACTCGCCTCGGGGCCCTTCCATCGAAATCGCGATGGACATTGAGCCAACGACCCCCGATCCTTGCGAAAGGAAACGAGACGAAAAAAAGGTCGCAACATGGCCGCTCCGCATACGGTTGATTCTGACTACGGCGTTGGAAGAATGCTTCTCACCGCTTCCCTATTCTCTCTCTCCGGGGCCTTCACGATTGCTCTTTTTCTGTCCGCAACTGACAAGGGTAGTATTGCGTTCTGTGCACTTGGCCTAGCCGTTTTGGCTGTATTCTGGCCACTCGTATCTAAGATCGACAATTTAAAAATTGGCCCGACCGGAGTCGAATTGACAAAGAAGGTTGACGAAGCGGCGGCAAAAGCAGACATGGCGAAGGAAAAAGTTGAAGATGTCTTGGAGATTCTTCGAAGATTTGTATTTAATAGTATGCCTCAGCCGTCGTTTGATAACCTCAGAAAAATCGCAGATGGAAAGTTCGGTAAATATCACATGACTGAGGGATTTCGCCAGCAACTGAGGAATCTACGTGATAGCGGATACATTCTGACGAACAGTATTGCGATCGCCGCCATCCCGGAGAAGGATGACGACTTGTCAAACTATGTTTACGCAACTGAACTGGGTAGGGAGTTCATTTCGCAGAGGCTCGCCGCCGAAAAGTTGGCCAAGAAGGCGCGGATTGAATAAAGTCTATCTCTGCCGGCCGGGCCAGCCGCGCATGATCGGGGAAGACGGCGAGGCGCTCGATGATTGCACGACGCTGAGCGCCACGGCAACCGTCGTGCGTCGCCGCTGCGTTTTGCTCAAGTCCGATGAACCTGGCGCGGGGAATTTCCGCCGCCTGGCCGTTCTACCCCGGGGGGTGGGGCGGAAATCCAGCGCCGTCAGAGTTCTGTTCATCGTGGACGAATCCGCGACCGCGTTTCCGCACGTCAGCGCGTGATGCTCACGCTCACTTCGGATGGCACGGTCGCCGTCACTTTGGCCTGCCAAGGGCTTTTCATCGGCTGAGGTTCGTTTCCCTCCGCCGGTAGCGGCGGCAGTGGCGGCTTGTAGGGCGGCGACGGGTCGGGCGAATCTTTGCGCTCGTCAGGGACGGGTTTCATCGGACGTTTCCCTTTAATCTTGGGGCCGTTGGGGCCCGGTGACAAGGAAACGCCGACGGTTGCCGGTGGGTTGCGGCCGAGCACGGTCGTCTCGCTCCGGCGTCACACCCTCTTGCCAGCGCGGTGGTTAGGAAGCGACACGCGGCGCGGCACTGCGGACGTGATTGCGACCGTCGGTTTTCGCCTAGTGAGCGCCTCGACGGCTGACGCGACGAAGTCCGCGATCAGGTCGGCAGTTGACGGAAGCATGCTGGCGACGCCTATGCTGACGGTGAGGCGCAGATCCTTCGATCCCTGCTCGTCCGCGCCGTCGTCTTCTTCAGATTTCACAAAATGGGCGACGAGAGGTTTGATTTTGCCAACCCTGCCGAGGGGGCACGCGCGGCTGCTTCGTAGGCTCTCAGCGCTGGGTGATCTCCGGCGCCGCTTTCCTGCGCGCCAACGCTCAAATCTTCGTGCCCGGCATGCGCTGCAACATGCGCAGCAAGTCACAGCTTGGACTCCGCTGACACCCCATTCTGTGAATGCGCCTCTCCCGTAACAATAGCCCTTGCCTTCGCGCTCTTGCCGACCATCGCTGCTCACCCGTTGCTCCGATGCAGATCGGATGTGCCGAGTCAGGGACGCGACGGAATGCACCCCCCATATCACGGACCGCGGAACGCGCTGCGCCGACCGGCGTTGAGGGTCCGCAAAAGGCCACCTCGCGCAAGGCAGGGAACAATGGACGGCATATCAGAAGAGGCGATCCGCGAGCACGCTCACCGCATCTGGATCGAAGAGGGAATGCCGGCGGGAAAGGACCTGGAACACTGGGAGCGCGCGCGCCGAGAGCTCGAGGCAACGGAGCATGGCTCTATTCACGAAGGCGAATTCGACAGATCGAGCGCAGACGCCATCGAGAGTGAGGCTGCCGAACGCGGTGCCGACGCCGCGATCACCGGCGTGGACCTCCCATCCGGTCGGAACAAGTAGCATCGGCTGGCTCGACCGCATAACCACAAGTCCGGTCGGTTCTGTCAGTTTTGTCAGTTCCGTGCCGGCGCCCGTGCGAGATTCTCGGATGCGGCGGCGGGGGGTTTTTCGGCGACTTTGGCAATTGCGGCACAAGGGCGCTCTCACTGGAGACCGACCCGAGATGGCATCTGGGCGATTTCGGCACATTCGGCACAGCACCTCCCTTCGCGAGGGGGGAGGGCCCGAAGTGTCGCAACTCTCGCAACTGTCACAGGAGTGGGGCGGCGATCGGCGAGGGCCGAACCGTTGCAATCGTAGCAAGTGTAGCAGGGGTGGGTGCGGAAACGGCGGCCTCGGAAGCGCGACCCGGGCGGTGGGAGGCGGACCGTTCTGTCCGGCCAGTGCCGGCCGCCCTCACTCGCGGATCAGCGCCCGCAGCCTCGCGAGGGGAAATGCCCCGCGCCGCTTCCCATGTGCTTCCCAACTCGAGTTTCTGGGAAGCAGGAGGCCGGACGCTGGCTATAAGCGCTTAACTTAGTTGGTGACCCCGACGCGATTCGAACGCGTGACCCTCAGATTAGGAATCTGATGCTCTATCCTGCTGAGCTACGGGGTCCCGGCGACGCCTGTAGCACGGAACGGGGCGGCGATCACGGGGGGATCGCATGCCGATATCCGGCGTCGCGGCCGGTCGCCGGAACCGGCGGAAGCTGCGGCCCGCTCGTGCATCGGCAGTCCCGATATGCTAGGCACGCCGGCCGAAACGGAACCGAGAGGGAGTCGTGCGATGCAGCACACGGGCGCGCGCACATGAGCCGTGCCTTCGTGCGCGAGCGCGACGGTGACGAGCCGCCGGAGGCTCCGGCCGAGACGCCGGTGAGCGAGCACCGCAACCTGGTGACGCGGCGCGGGCAGGCGCTGCTCGAGGCAGAGCTCGCGCGGCTGGAACGGGCGCAGGCGGACGCCGCAGCCGATCGTGCCACGTTGGCACGGGTCGCCCGCGACCGGCGCTACGTGCTCCGCCGGCTGTCCTCCGCCGAGGTGGTCGAAGCGACACAGGCAGGCGCCGGCGAGCCGGCGCGGGTGGCGTTCGGCAGTGCCGTGACGCTCGGCCTCGCCGACGGTCGGACCGTCACGTGGCGCATCGTCGGCGAGGACGAGGCGGACCCGGCGCACGGGCGGATCGCCTGGGTGGCGCCGGTGGCGGGCCGCCTCGTCGGATTGGCAAGGGGTGACGAGGTGGTGCTGCCCGCCGGGCCGGCCGAGGTGCTGGCCGTCGATCCGACGCCCGAGCCGGTGCCGGATGCGACGGCGTCGGACATTGCCGGGAGTGCGCCTTGAGGCGCTATCTCGATCCCACCCGCCTGTTTCAACTCGCCCGCCGCGAACTCGGCGTGCTGTCGATCGTGCTCGCTGTGGCGCTGTCGCTGCTCGCCTTCCTCGGCATCGCCGACGAGGTGATGGAGGGCGAGACCGGCGCCTTCGATGAGGCGGTGATGATGGCGCTGCGCAGCCCGGGCGACCACCAGGACCCGCTCGGTCCGCGCTGGCTCGAGCAGGCGGCGGGCGACGTCACCGCGCTCGGCGGCGTCACCGTGCTCACCATCATCACGCTCGCCGCCATCGGCTTCCTCCTCGCCGACGGCAAGCCGCGCACGGCCATGCTCGTCGTCGCCTCGATCGGCGGTGGCACGCTGCTGTCGACGCTGCTCAAGATCGGCTATGCGCGGCCGCGGCCGGACCTCGTGCCGCACGCCGTCGAGGTCTACACCGCGAGCTTCCCGAGCGGCCACGCGCTAGGCGCGGCGGTGGTGTTCCTGACGCTCGGGGGCCTGCTGTCATGGTCGCAGCCGCGCCGGCGCATCAAGATCTACGTGCTGACGCTGGCGGTGCTCCTGACGATCGTCGTTGGCGTCAGCCGCGTCTATCTCGGCGTGCACTGGCCGACCGACGTGCTCGCCGGCTGGGCGATCGGCGCCGGCTGGGCGCTCGCGTGGTCCGGGGTGGCGCTGGTGATCGCCCGCCGGGCGCGGCCGGGACCGCCGGAAGACGGGCCGGCCGGCTAGGGCAGGGCGTGCGACAAGGCTCTCGGCCCTTGCAGATGCCGCGGGACGGAGCGCTCAGCGCTCCTCCTCGTCCTCGACATCGCCGATGATGTCGGCGACGTCGTCGTCGCCTTCCTCCTCCTCGAGGAACTCGTCCTCGACCGGATCGATCTCGGCGATCTCCTCCGGGTCGAGATCATCGACGACCTCGCCGCCCGACGCCTCGGCGTCGGCTTCCTCGAGGCTGACGAGCTCGACGTCGGCGACCACCTCCTCGGCCTCGATCTCCTCGATCGGCGCGACCTTGACGAGCTTCTCCGGCCGCACCGCGACCTGCCCCACCTCGAACGCCGTGCCGCACTTCGGGCAGCGGATCGGACTGCGGTTGAGGTCGTAGTACTTGGTGCCGCAGCTGGGACACAGCCGCTTCACCCCGAGTTCCGGTTTTGCCACGGTCGCACGCCTCGCGGTGTCTTGAAGAGCGCGTCCCCATACATGCGCCCGGGCGGCTTTGTCAAAGCGGAATCCGCCGGCCCGATCGGCGGCGCCCGGCGAGATGACAGGGGGGGATGCGCATGCTACCGGAAGGCCGCCGCGCAGGCGGCCGGAGCCGGCGCGCGCGGCGCCTCCGCCACCCTCAGCCGCAAGCGTGCCGATGGCCCATCCGACCGCACCCGCACCCCTCTCGTCGGCTCCGAGCGGCCCGCTCAGCGGCCGCATCCGCGTGCCCGGCGACAAGTCGATCTCGCACCGCTCGCTTATGCTCGGCACGCTCGCCGTCGGCGAGACGGAAATCGACGGCCTGCTCGAATCCGCCGACGTGCTGGCGACCGCCGCGGCGATGCGGGCGCTCGGCGCGACGATCACGCACGGCGACGACGGCCGCTGGCGGGTCTTCGGAGTGGGGGTTGGCGGGCTGCTCGAGCCTGCTGCCCCACTCGATTTCGGCAACGCCGGCACCGGCGTGCGGCTGGCGCTCGGCGTCGTCGGCACGCACCGGATCGCCGTCACTGCGATCGGCGACGCCTCGCTGTCGCGCCGCCCGATGGGCCGAGTGCTGGCGCCGTTGCGGCTGATGGGCGCCGAGGCGATCGCTCGCGAGGGCGACCGGCTGCCGCTGACGATCCGCGGCGCCAGAAATGCGATCCCGATCAGCTACCGCCTGCCGGTCGCCTCGGCACAGGTGAAGTCGGCGGTGCTGTTCGCCGCCCTGAACACGCCCGGAACCACCACGGTGATCGAGCCGGTGGCGACCCGCGACCACACCGAGCGGATGCTCGAGGGCTTCGGCGCGGCGCTGGCGATCTCGACCGACGCCGACGGTGTCCGCACCATCCGCATCGACGGCCCGGTGGAGCTCAGCCCGCAGCGCGTCACCGTGCCGGCCGATCCGAGCTCGGCCGCCTTCCCGATCGTCGCGGCGCTGCTGGTGCCGGGCTCCGACGTGACGATCGAGGCGGTGCTGCTCAACCCGACCCGCACCGGCCTCATCACCACGCTCCAGGAGATGGGCGGCGACCTCGTCATCGAGAACGAACGGCTCTCCGGTGGCGAGCGGGTCGGCGACCTGCGCGTGCGGGCGAGCCGGCTCCGCGGCATCGAGGTGCCGGCGGAGCGGGCGCCCTCGATGATTGACGAGTACCCGGTGCTCGCCGTCGCCGCCGCCTTCGCCGAGGGTGAGACGGTGATGCGCGGGCTCGAGGAACTGCGCGTGAAGGAGTCCGACCGCCTCGCCGCGGTGGCGGCCGGCCTCGCCGCCAACCGCGTCGAGCACGAGGCCGGGCCGGACTGGCTGACGGTGCTCGGCCGGCGGTCGGCGATCGGTGGCGGCCGCGTCGCCACGCACCTCGACCACCGCATCGCCATGAGCTTTCTCGTCATGGGTTTCGCCGCCGACCAGGCGGTGACGGTCGACGATACGGCGATGATCGACACCAGCTTTCCGGGATTCGTCTCGCTGATGCAGGGCCTCGGCGCCGGCTTCGAGGTCGGCGGGGCGGAGGCGGCATGATCATCGCCATCGACGGGCCGGCGGCCTCGGGCAAGGGCACGCTGGCGCGGCGGCTGGCCGCCCACTACGGGCTACGCCATCTCGACACCGGCCTCACCTACCGTGCCGTGGCGGCTTCGATGCTGGCGGACGCCGCCGCCCCCGACGACGAGGCGGCGGCGGTGGCGGTGGCGGAGCGTCTCGACCTCGCTTCGCTCGATCGCGAGCGCCTCGCCGACCACACGGTGGGCGAGGCGGCGTCGCGCGTGGCGGTGATGCCGGCGCTCAGGGCGGCGCTGGTGCGCGTGCAGCGGGCCTTCGCCGAGGTGCCGCCGGGCGCGGTGCTCGACGGCCGCGATGTCGGCACCGTCATCTGTCCGGACGCGCCGGTGAAGCTCTATGTCACAGCCGACGTCGAAACGCGTGCTCACCGTCGTGCCGCCGAACTCGCGGCGCGGGGAAAGCCGGCCGACCCCGCCGCGATCCTCGCCGACCTCGTGCGTCGCGATGCGCGCGACGCCGGACGTGCCGCCTCGCCGATGCGTCCGGCCGCCGATGCCGTGCTGCTCGACACGACGGCGATGACCGCCGACCAGGCGTTCGCCGCTGCCTGCGGCATCGTCGACAAGGTGCGGGGCGGACAATCGGCGTGAGCCGACGGAACGGTCGTTCACCCTAAGGAGTTTCCCCGATTGCCAGCCGGGTCGTGCTGTCGGATGCTTCCGACGGCGAGCCCGGTGCACGACGGGTCGCAACGGCGCGACCGGCAAGCACGGAGGCCGCGGTCGTGGACAACAACTTCAGGCGCGAAACCAATTCCCCCTCGTCGGGCACGGCCGGCACGGTCGGCGACGCCGGGCAGCAGGCACGGAGAGACGCAGCGATGGCCGAGAGAAAGATCGAAACGGGAGTGAGTGACGTGAGCGCCGACCTGTCGCAACTAAAGTCGGACCTCGCCAAGCTCGCCGCCAGCGTCGCGACGCTGGTCGAGCATCAGGGCCAGTCCGCCGCCGAGAGCGTCAAGGGGCGCGTGCGCGCCGCCGCCGCCACGGCCGAGGGCGCCGCCGCCCGCGTCGCCGAGGAAGGTCGTCTGGCCTACGACAACACCCGCGCCGCGGTGGCGTCGGCGGGCGACGATCTCAGCCGCATGGTCGAGCGCAACCCGATCGCGGCGCTGGGCATCGCGCTTGGCGTGGGCCTGATCATCGGCATGATGTCGCGTCGCCGCGACTGACGACGCCGCTGCACGGCGTTGGACCTTGTCCGCGCCGTGCCGGCCGCCCGGCGGTCGCGCCGTGAACGGAGTGTTCGGTCGGCCTTGCCGAGTGCCGGTCGCGTCGCCGGGGTGGAAGTTGTGTAGGCGAGGGGCGCGGCCGCGGCGCGACCGTTCGGAACGGGAGATCGTGCACCGGTGCTGAGGCTCATTCTTGGGATGTTCGCGGGCGACCTCGTCGCCCAGTTGCGTTTTCGCACGCAGAGGGTTGTCACGTCGCTCGTCTGGGGCGTCGTCGCCGGCCTCCTGGGCCTCGTCGGGCTGGTGTTCCTGCTCGTCGCGGCGGTGACCGGGCTGACGCCGGAGATCGGCCCGGCCGCCGCCTGGGCCGCCGTCGGTGGCGGCACCGTGCTGTGCGCCGGGCTTGCCGCTCTCGCGGCGCGCCCGCGCACGCCGCGCCGCGCGGTGCCGCCGGCCTTCGTCGCCCCGCCGATCATCCCGCCGCTCGCCGCCGATCCGTCCGCGATGAAGCAGACGGGGAGCCCCGGCAAGACGGCGATGGCGATCGCCGGCGGTGCGCTCCTCGCTGGTCTGGTGCTCGGTCGACGCTTGTAAGGCGTGACCGCGATGAAACCGCCCGGTGCGGCGCGCACCTGGTGGGCAGCGTTGCCGACCGAGACGGTGCGGCAGGGATTGACCGCGGCGTCCCCCGTCTGTAGCCATTCCCGCGCCGGAGACGTGGCCGAGAGGCTGAAGGCGGCGGTTTGCTAAACCGTTAGACGGGGTAAACCCGTCTCGAGGGTTCGAATCCCTCCGTCTCCGCCAAACATCTCCCATAAGTTATTGAAATCTAACGGAAACGTCGAGCGCCTTTCTCGGCTACCCACGCAAAAACCCACGCATTGCATACGGACAAGGGTATCCGGTGACGAACATCGGTGAACGGAAGCGCGGCGTTCGCCCGGCACAGGACAGCGTCGAACCGATCACCATCGGAGAGATTCTCTCGCGCGTATCTCAACTCGGCACAGGAAGCCTGTCAGGCGGCCCGCCTGCAGAAGGCGTCACCGTCATGGTGATACCTTGGGCCAGCGCGGGGGTCGCGGCGCAGTTGCGACGGCATATGCGCGACGACGAGAAGGGGGGCCACAAAGCGGACACCCTTTGCAGTGAGCAGGAGATTTCCGTCGTTTCTGAGCCCGGCCTCTACCGAGCGATCATCCAGCGTCGCGGGTCAGCACCTCGACCTTTGTCTCTGCCGGCACCTTCGGCGGCACTATGACAACGCGGGTGGCGACGTCGATCGCGCCGCCGTCCTTGCCCGTCAGTTCCGTCACCTGACGATCGCGCCACAGATCGGGCCGCCGGTTCTTCAGCCAGAAGATGGCTGCCGTCGTGTCTGGCGGATAGTGCTCGCGGTACTCAGCCCGGATCACCTCGCCCTGGTGCAGGAACAGCTTGACCGCGTCGTGCGAGTAGCCGTTGGCGCGCTGGTACAGGCTGCGCTCCACGCGGGCGTCGGCTTCCTCCTTCCCAGCCTTTAAGGCCGCCGAAAACTCGGCGTGCGTCACCTTCCAGAGGCCGACCGTCGATATCGTCACGTTGAAGAAGTCGGCCAGATCGGCATCGACTGCGCCAAGGCGGCAGAGTTTTTCAGCCTGGGCAGCGTACTCCGCACGATACTTCGTCGGCCGGCCGCCCTTGTGCTTGGCTGGCGAGAGAGGCGATGCCGGCTCCGAGGCCTCCACGGGGCCGTCCTCGATCGCCACTCCTTCGGCGCGATCGGCCGCGACCTTGATCTGATCCTTCGACAGCTTCGAAGCGCGCGGCATGGATACGGCCCTATGTCTACCGAGGCGGAAGTCACTCTACATCTTGCGTCTGTTGTTCACATATATACTACCTATTGTCTCATGAGCCAACTCGGCGGCAAGGGGCCCAGCGAGATCGCCTTCCTGTCGGTGCGAACCTCGCTGCGGCTGGTCTCAGAGAACACGCTGAACGCGGCGCTGCGGCACATTCGGTATGCCCAGGACGAGGTGACGTCCCATGGCTTCCGGGCCACCGCGTCGACGCTCTTCAACGAGTCCGGCTTGTGCCGACGCGATCGAACGGCAGCTCGCGCACGTGGGGGCCAACGCTGTCCGCCGCGCCTATGCGCGCGGCGAGCACTGGGACGAGCGGGTGCGGATGATGCAATGGTGGGCAGATAGGTTGGACGGGTTGCGATTAGTGTGACCTTGCCCCTCCCGCCGTCAGTGGTAGCGTGGGCGCACGCGGCAGTAGACGGGGTAGGCGGAGCGTCATGGACGAGAAGCCGGAAGATCCGCAAGTGGTGCGCGTTGCCGAGGCGATCGTTCGTGCGAAGTTCGGCGACTACAACGCCAAGGCACTCATCCCGAAGGAAGAGCCACCGCCACGACCCGGCGAGCGCGTTCAGCGCCACCCACCTCGTGGCGAATGGACTACTGCGCTGAGAGACGCGCGCATCTTCGTCGCCGCCCTCAAGGCGGCCGAAGGCTGACGCATCAAATCCAGCCACCAGGCATTCGCATTCTGCCCCTGCCCGGTGCTGTGGAGCTGGGATGATATGCGGGGCGGTGAGGTCGGCGTCAGAGACAGAACGGCCCGACACGAGGCTCCTCAACGCCGTGCCGGGCCGGCCGCGTGCCCTGGAGGGACGTTGCAGCGTGCAGATGCTGCCACAGCACAGCCGGAGATGCCAACGGAACGTCCAGGCAGAAACGGCCCGGCACGATGCCTTGCCCCTCGCGTCCGCTGCGGTAGCATGGCATCACGCCGCGCAGACGGTGGTGGAGAAGATGGATCGGGTGCGAAGGTGGCGAAGTTCATCCGCGCAGAGATTGGCGATCCAGGTCCGATCGCAGTTGAGCTGTGGCGGGCCTTCGGCGGTAAGATCGTCGGAAATGTGAGGCGTCGGCGTGAGGGCGCGTCGTTCCCCGACGTGTCGCCTGATATACGTGCCCGCGCTGCCGTCCATCTGGCTGAGATTGAGGCTGATGCACTCGGCTGCGACGTCCTCGTCATCGATCCGCGGGAACTGTGGGTAGGGGATTGGGGCTACCTCATGCCGGCGAGAAAATGATTGCCTCGATGAACATTGAACGGTCGACGGCACACTTCAAGTGCCCGGAATGCGGCAAGACCGGATACGCTCGGTTGAAACTTGAAGCTGGCGAGCTGTCCGTTATCTACGTCTCCGGTGGCTTTTTCAACGTTCCGGGAAAGTCTTGGTGGTCGGAGAAAATCGATTTCCGCTGCAACAGACATGACTTTAGTGTCGAGAGGGATGAGCCTACCCCATCTTGATACGGGGCCTATGGCCCGACGCGTGTACGAGATGGCTTCCCTCCCGCGCCGAGCTCCGCGCCCCCCCCCTCGGGCACAGTCGCGCCGACGCTCGGCGGCAGTCGGCCAAGGGTGGTGGCCTTGCCGGCTTGCAGCAGCGGGCGCTCGTCGCCATTATCCGGCGCGATGGCAGAGATTGAGTCCCTGACGCTCTACACGATCGCGGCAGTTCTCGTCGTCGCCGTCGCCGTGCCCGTCGTGAGGCGCGTCGGCGTCGGGCTGACCTTTTCGACGGTCGGACTGCTCGTGTTCGTCGCGTCCCTTGTCCTAACCGCGCTCGCCTTCCTGCATATCCTTGACGTCGAGTGACCGCAGCCGCGATCGTCGCCGTGGCAGCATCCCGACGGTCTAAACGGCTCTAGCCTTCGCGCGTACCACGCCCGCGACGGCGCTGAAGCCACGTCGGTTGTGCTATCCTTCCTCCGGTTGCAGGGGGATGCGATGTCCGAGCCATATGCGCCCACGGCTGCGGAGGTCGCCGCATACGCCGAGCGCATGCTCGCGTCACTTCACGAGCTGACGCTCAGCGTGTACGGCCTCGACGCGCTTGCGAGGCATGTCGAAGTTGCGCGCACAATCGCAGCTAGGCCGGTGGCGCCGCCGGGCGGGCGCCGCTCATCGCCCGCGTCTGTGGCCCGTGACATCGGCGACGATCTGGCCGTGCTCGCCGCCCGCGCCGAGCTGCACGGCATGCCAATGCTCGCGTACCTCATCGGCGTCGCCTCCGAAGAAGCAGCATCACGAGCGCGGGACGCGGCCGACCAGCCGCCCAGCACCCCGCCGCGGCCACGGTAGAAGCTGCATCTTGCCCGATGCTCCCGCGATGGTAGCGTGTCCTCCCAGCCGCCCGAAGCGGCATGGGGGAGCGGATGCCCAAGGGGAGGAAGGGCGGATGCGTGCCCGTCCTCTTGGTGCTCGTGGGGATCGGGGCGCTTTCACGATGCGGCGGGGACGCGCCGGTGCCGGCGTGTGGGGCGCGACCTCTGAGAGGGGGCGCCTCCCTCTCCGAAGTCCACGTTAATTCCCCTCTGTACTCCGCGCGCCTCCCCCTCCGCCCACCTTCCCCCGCGGCAGCGTTTGTGGTCCAGTCGCGGGGCCACCAGCCTGGGGACCGCCGATGCCGCGCCCGATCCGCCCCGTAGCCCTGTTCCTCGCCGCGCTGCTCGTCGCGGGCCATTCCGTAGCCGTGCCGGCGCAGTATGCCGACATTCCCGCCGGGACGGCGACGGCGCTGCAGGCGACGCTCTATTTCGGCATGACCAGCCGCGACGGCTCCGGCGTCAGTGAGCAGGAATGGGCGGACTTCCTGCGCACCGTGGTGACGCCGCGCTTCCCGAACGGCTTTACCGTCGTCGGCGGCTACGGCCAGTGGCGGAACGGAAAAAAGGACGAGATCATCAAGGAGGACAGCCGCATGCTGGTCCTCACCTACGTCGCCGGGCGGAAGAACGAGGCGAAGGTGGATGAGATCAAGGCCGCCTACACCAAGCGCTTCCGCCAGGACGCCGTCTTCCACACGCGCACGGCCATTGAGATCATCGACTGAGCGCCGGGCCTACAGCCTCACCCTTCCCAGCCGCAGCGCGTTGGCGATGACGCAGATGATGAGCAAGAGGGCGCGGAAAGGCATGCTGCCCGATAGACGATGCCGATGGCGACAAGGCGGCGGCCGGGGTCGTGTCTCAGTTTGAAATTTGACGGGCTTCGGCGGCCATGATCGACGACGCGGCGCCGAAGCCGGGGAAGCGTGGCCCCTACAAGAAGCGCCCTTAGATCGAGGCGTGGGGCGCGAACAATCGCACCGTCTCCTCCGCTTCCGAGGATGACAGGAACTTCGCAAGTAGCCGGATGGGCTGTCGAGGCTCCCCCTGGCGCGCGAGGAACAGATAGTACCCGCCGCCATCAACGTTCTGCCCGTCGTCTCGACAGCGCTCTGCTTCAGCGCGCGTTATTCCTCCCACGCACAGCATAGTTGCGTTGGTGATGGGGAAGGCGGCAAAGTACTCTTCCATGGCGGGTAGGCTCCCGTTTAATGGGTAAAAGGGGGAAACAAGATGGCTAAACGCCAAACAGAACAACCTCGCATAAGCGTCAACAAGCTTGCCGAGTTTATGACGGCAAAGGCTGCGCGTCAACGCCAAATCCTTAGAGATCAAAAGTATCCGACGGATTTTAAGGGTGTGTATTACAAAGAGGCGGGCGACGCCATCGCCCAATCAGTGGCTTCTAACCTGGAAAATTTTGACTCGATAGATCGAGCGATTAGACTTCTTGAGCAAACCACAACGACCAAGATCGGCACCCAACGGCGTCTCGACTTCAACATCGATGCCCTTGAGACATTCCGGTCAATGGTTGACTCCATAGATCTGAAGAGCTCCACGCCGTCGCTCGCGCCGAACACCGCGCCACGCCTCACCGTCCAGAATGTGGAAATAAGCGTCCGGCCGGAGATAATTCTACGAGCAGATGGCCGATTAGGTCCGCTAGTCGGCGCAGTGAAGCTACATTTTCCGCGAACGTTTTCGATAAACGAAGAGTCTGCAGGCTATTTGTCTGCCATCCTACAAGAATGGTGCAAGATAAATCTGGCGGATGATGGCGCCGTAAGCGGCGCCCACTGCTTTGTCATCGACATCGGCGCGTCGAAGCAGTGCGTTGCGGTAAAATCGACGGCCGCTCGGATGAAGGAGGTCGCGGCCGTGTGCCAGAACATAGCGGCGCTTTGGCCCGCAATCACTCCCAGCGCTGAGTGACGCCGCGTCGGGCGGTCGATCGAGCCGACCGCCCGGAATTTCAAACTGAGACACTACCGCGGCCGGCGCTGAGCTGAAAAGAGACTCACCGGCGCGCATTCCCATGCGGCCCAGTGTGTCGAGCCTGTTGCCGCGTACGCGCGCCAGCGGGCTTCTCTGGGGCTGCGATGGCCGATGCCGCGTTGGCATCCCGTTCGCGGGTCACAGTTCATCTGGATAGCAGCGGCTTGCCCATACGCGGGTATAATTCAACTCGGCACTAAGTATGGCTGGAGGATGCAGTTGTAGAGTACACCGCCTTTCAAAGAAGTGTATCATAACATACTATGAGTCCAATCAATAATGGTCACAGCGTAATATGTAATTTCTCTCATGAAGCATAGATTTTCGGTGTTCATGACAAGAATGATGCCCCCTAAGTGCGTCATACGATGCTCATGCCATAGATCCGGCGTTCCCAGAGCGGCGCCACGTCAAAAGGGGAACTCATGCAAAACGATCGTAGACTTTTCTCGGTCCTCACGGTCCTGGCTGCCGCATTCTGCGTGACCGGATCGATCGAGGCGTACGAGGCTCCACCAGGCGGTGCCACGCCGGCGCAGTCGAGCGCGGGGGCGCCGTTTCTATCCGAAAGCGTCGCCGCCATGAACAGGATGATGGCGGACATGGGCGTGAAGCCGAGCGGCAATGTCGATGTCGACTTCACCGCAATGATGATCCCCCATCACCAGGGTGCGATCGACATGGCGGTGGCCTACCTGCGTCACGGGCAGAACGAACAGCTGCGCCGCCTGGCGCAGGAGATCATCGTCGAGCAGCAGCAGGAGATCGCCGCGATGCGCCTCGCGCTCGGCCAGCCGCTGCCTCCCTCCGCCCCGGCGCCGACGCAACCCGGCGTGGCGCCGCTGGATCCGTCCGCTCCGATCCCGTCCACGCATGACCATTCGGCCATGCACATGCTGGCGCAATAGGACCAATCACCATGTCGAACCGTCTCGTTTCGGCCCTGCTCGCCGGCACCTTGCTGACCTGTGCGCCGACCGCCTTCGCGGGCCAATCTCCGTTCGCCGCCTCGGCTCCCGAGGTGCCGCTCAGCAACCGCGACCGTGTCTATGCGGCCGAGCAGTTCTCCAACACGATCTCCGTCACCGATCCGGCGACCAACAAACTCCTCGGCGTGATCCGGCTCGGCGATCCACAGCCCGGCAACTTCAGTCCGCTCTACAGGGGCCAGGTGCTGGTGCACGGCATGGGCTTCTCGCCCGACCGCAAGACCATCGCGGTGGTATCGATCGGCTCGAACTCCGTGACCTTCATCGACACGGCCACCAACACGGTGAAGCACACCACCTACGTCGGCCGGTCCCCCCACGAGGCCTTCTTCACGCCGGACGGCAAGGAGGTGTGGGTGACGGTGCGCGGCGAGGACTATGTCGCCGTGCTCGACGGCACCACCTACGAGGAGAAGACCCGCATCAAGGTGCCAAACGGCCCGGGCATGCAGATCTTCTCGCCGGACGGCAAGTACGGCTACGTCTGCTCGTCCTTCATTCCCGAGACCGTGGTCGTCACCGTCGCAGACCACCAGATCGTCGGGCACGTGAAGCAGGCAAGCCCTTTCTGCCCGAACATCGCGGCGTCGCCGGACGGCCGGCAGGTGTGGTTCACCCTGAAGGACACCGGCAAGGTGCAGGTCTTCAACGCGCAGCCGCCGTTCGACCTCATCAAGACGATCGACACCGGCCCGATCACCAACCACGTCAATTTCGCCCGCAATGCCAACGGCACCTTCGCCTATGTCACGGTCGGCGGCCTCAACGAGGTGAAGGCGTTCCGGACAGACACCTTCGAGCAGGTGGCGACGATCCCGGTCGACAAGCTGCCGCACGGCATCTGGCCCTCGGGGGATGGCTCGCGCGTCTATGTCGGGCAGGAAAATGCGGACAAGCTCGCCGCCATCGACACGTTGACGAACAAGGTCGTCGCACAGGTCCCGATCGGCCAGGCGGCCCAGGCCGTGAACTATGTTCCCGGCGCCGTGTCGGAGGGGGATGGAACCGCCAACCTGCAGCCGCTCGGCGTCGCCGGAGAGACGGCGCATTTCACGCTGATGCCGAAATTGCCCGGGAGCGCCGGCCAGATGCCGACCAGCGTCTCGCTGTTCGACCAGGGCCTCATCCAGATCCTTCAGGCATCGGTTACCGGGCTCGCGCCAAAGAAGCCATACGTACTGGCACTGGCGAATCGCCCCGACGGTGCAGGCACGCTCGAGTCACTTGCCGCATTTACCACCAATCCCGCGGGAGCCGCCATCGTCAACGCCACAGGGCCGATCCGCCAGATTGTGCAGGACAGATCCAAGGATGAACGGCGCTATCTCGTGATCGTGGAAGGCACGGCGACGCAGCTTGGTGTTGTTGTGCAGCATCAAAAGCGTGACTGACCTGCCGGTTATAGAATACCGCGGCGAGCGCGTCGTGACGTTCGCGATGGTGGACAAGGTTCACCGCCGAGCGGGCGGCACCGCCAGCCGCACCTTCAACGAGAACCGGAATCGTTTCGTTGAGGGGCAGGACTACGTCAGCATCACATCGGACGAAATCCGTACAATGTCGTTGCGCACAGCATTCCCCGATCGCACCGCCCGCGGCACGCTTCTCACCCGCCGCGGCTACCTGAAGCTCGTGAAGCCCCTCACCGATGATCTGTCGTGGGAGGTGCAGGCCGAGATGGTCGACCGCTACTTCCTCGTCGAGAAGATCGCTGCGGCGACGGCGGGTCGTCGCACGTCGGCCAACCCTCCTACCCGACCGTGAACTGGGCCATCATTCCTGAGTCTTCGTGCTCCAGGATGTGGCAGTGCGCCATGTAAGGCGCGTCTGCGCCGGCCGGCTGCGGGAACGTCACGAGGATTTCGCTGACGCCGCGGTTCGATATGGGGGCGATATCCTTCCAGCCGGCCCGGTGGGCTTGCGGCGGCCGGCCATTCTCCGAGACGATGCGGAACTGGCAGCCGTGGACATGAACCGGATGCAGCATCTGGTCCGTGCCCTCGGAAATGCGCCAGCGCAGCGGCAACCCCTGGCGAGTTGTGAAGCCCGGATCGTGGAGGGCAAAGGGCTTGCCGTTGACGCCGCTGGCGGAAAGCTGCTCCTCCGTCGACAGTGCTGGCTCGTCCTCGATGAGCCTGGAAACGCGGGCGACGACCTCCGGCGCGATCTTGCCGCCATTGGCCATCCCCGCCATTCCGCTCGCGTTGCGGGACATCGCTGCCGCGTCGCCCTGCGGCATGGCTGCCATGCTTGTCCCTCCGCCCATCCCCATAGGCAGCCCCGCATTCACCAGCGGCATCATGCCGGCCTGGTCTCGGAACATGTTCATAACCAGTTCCTGGCTGATGGGCGGCAATTCCGCCGGCACGGGCGGCAGCTTCGCTAGGGAGGCCGGAAGCGCGCCCACCCCATCGGCGCCTTCGGGCCGAATAGTCACCAGAGGAACAGGCGCGTCAAACGGTGGCAGCTGCATGATGGGGTCGCCGACAGGCAGCGCGACAAGGTCGAAGGGCCTGCCCGAGCGGCAGTCCACCATCACTTCGAAGCGCTCACCGGCGTACATTGTCAGCTCTTTCACCTCGACGGGGCTCTCCAGCAGCCCCCCATCCGAACCGATGACGAACAGCGATCGATCATCCGAGGCCTTTAGCCGGTAGCTCCGGGCGTTCGAGCCGTCGAGCAGGCGAAGGCGGACCCAACCGCGCGTCGTTCGCGCCTCGGGATATCGAGCTCCGTTGACCAGCGGCACGGTGCCGACATAGCCATTCACGACGGCGATGATGTTCATCCGGTCGAAGAACTGCCCGTCGTCAATGATGCGGCGGTCCTGGATGATCAGCGGAATGTCGTCGATACCCCACCGCGACGGCAGCGCCAGCCGGTCCGTATCATCGTCGTCGACGATGATGAGGCCGGCGAGGCCCTTGATCACCTGGGCTGCGGTGGTCGGATAAAAATGCGGATGGAACCATAGTGTTGCGGCGGGCTGGTCGATGGACAGGGTCGGCCGCCATTGCCCGCCAGGCGCGATGGGCTGATGGGGTCCGCCGTCGACGTTGCCGGGAATGATCAAGCCGTGCCAGTGCACGGTCGTGGGCTCGGTAAGTTGATTGGTGAAGTCGATGGTCACGGACTTGCCGCGCCGCAGGCGCAAGGCCGGGCCTAGGAATGCGCCGTCGTATCCGTAGGTCACCGTGGAGGGGCCCGGCTGGAAGTTCATCGTTCCACGACGCGCACTCAAGGCGATTGTCCCCTGGGCATTCGCCCTAACCTCCGGCGGGATGGGAAGCGCGGTGCGACCTGCATCGCCGGCGGCGACGGCAAAGCGGGGCAATGCGGCCATCGTGGTAATGGCTGCGCCGGTGCGGAGGACATTGCGGCGGGAGATGTCAATCATTGGATGGTCCCGAAGGATGTTTCCGAGTTTGGAGGGCCGATACACGCCTGGCACTCGCTGCGCGGGAGCACAGGTATCCACGATGACACGCGGTAGACCGGCAACCAACAACGTATCGATGCCGCATGGATGGTCGCGCGCGACATTCCACCCCGCGCCCATCCTGGCCATCGAAGCGGTAACGGTCGCGCGCTTCAGAGCACGGATGTGGCCCGCGCACCCATTGAGCGGAACTCGACGCCGAGAGAGGCCAACAGTCACGCCATCGCCCTCGCGCGCGCACCCTGTTGGAAAGTCGGTGGCGCCGCCTTTACTACCCACTTCCAATGATGTGAGATCATCCTCGTGCGTACTGGTCTGAAAACTCACTCTCCACCCGTCCGCAGCCGCTCGATCTCCTCTCGCGCCAGCCGCTCCGCATCCTCGCGCGGCAGACCGCCGTCGAATTCGAGGATGGCCGCGCGCTCGTCGAAGGCGGCTTGCCAATCGTCGGCGTCCCATGAGGTTGGCTCACCCCGTGTGCCGTTAGTGCCAATAGCGCCAAAAGGCAGGCCGGCAACCGTGCCGCTCAGGTCGGCTGCCCCTGTGCCAATAGTGCCATTTGCGCCAGTAGGTGCGAAAATTGCGGCTATTGGCACTAACGGCACTATTGGCACAGGGGAGTTAGTCGCCTCTGGAAGTCCCCAGCGTGCCCACCGCCCGGCCATCTCTATGCCCTCAGCAAGGCGGGGTGGACTTCGTAGTTCTCGGCCATGCGGCCACTCGACCCACCAGCGCGAGAGAGCCGAGGGGCAATCACTCCGGCTTCCACGAGAGACGCACATGCCCCGTCCATCGCCGCAGCATCGCGCAGCGCACCACCGACTGCACGCCGAACGGCACGCTTGTTGAACGTGGACTGTTGGGCCTGCCTCAGATGCCGAGCGAGCATTGTGGCGCGCCGCTCGGCCACCGGAATGGCCGCGTCCCCAAAAACGCGCTCCGCCATCGGCAGGAAATAGTCGTCGACGAGCGTCGCGGCGCACCGCATCGCGTCAAGGCTGATAACATCAGGAGGGCGATGCTCTCCCGATGCAGACCAGCGGAGCAGTTCAAGCACAGCGGAGAGACGGAGGACATGCCCCCGCGCCTTACCTACCGCACCCGCATAGATGCCGGTGGCAACGTCGTCTCTGGCCTTCATGTGCCGCCCGAAGTCTTCGAGCAGGTCCTCAGCCTGTCCTTCGAGGGGTAACGCGATGGGCACCGGGTTGCCATCGATGTCGATGCCCATCTGGATGTCGACGAGGCGCTGGAACCAGTCCTTCGCCACGTCATCAGGCGCTCGCCCCCTTGCCAGATTGAAGCCAGGCAAAGGGTCCGGCCACGACCAGAGAAACCGCGCAGGCAGACCGTCGTCTGGACCGTCGATTGCCTCCACCAGCCTGTCGGGTTGAATACCGCCGAGCACTCCCACCGAAAGGCGCGGGATAGTGATCGCGTCCGACGTGGGGTTCTTCTGCCGGTCGATCAGGTACGGTCGCCCGCCATAAGCTGAAATCGCGAAGCTGCGGTCGGTTCCGCCCCCACCATAACGGCCGAAGCTGGCAAACCAGCCAGCCAACTCGTCGTAGGCCCGGAGCAGCCCACGCGGCAGCCCCGCAGCAAGCGCCCCCAGCCGCTCAGTAGACGTATCCATGACCAAGATGCGGGGGCGAACCGGAGGTGTTGGTGCTTCTGCGGCAGCGGGCATGGGAGCGGCCTTCTGGCCATCCTTATTCGCAGCGAAGACCGAGGCTTCCCAAGCTTCCTTCGCCGCTTCAGCTAGGCGCTTCTTCGTCTCATAGACGCGCCGATCTTCGTCGTGCCCTGCGCCCATCTTGGCCTCAGCAGCACGAATCAGGGAAAAAGCCGCATCTATGCCGGGCGACTTCCCAGACGACGGATTGCCGACGAGTGCAACATTCAGGACAGGCGGCTCCATCCATTCGGAACCCGCCTTGGGCCAACGAGAGTTTCCAATAGCGGCCGCGGCCGACGCGAGAAGGGCGCACGCAACATAGTCGACTGGCGCCGACGCCGCGGCAGACCGTTCCAGCGCCCAGACACCCCAGCGATCACCGAGCAAACCGACATCGAACTGCGGCGCGGGGCGCCGGCCATTCCCAAGCACCGACAGGTCGGGAGCATCCCAGGAGGCTGCCGTCTTGGTGGCGGAGACCACATCAATGGATGCAACGGTGGAATCCTCAGTTGCATCGTTCGAGGAGTACGCCTCCCTGAGCACCCGCTCAAAGTCGAGGTCAACGTCCGACGGCACAGCGTCAGCAAGATCCCATCCTTCCGGCAGTCCGTCCGGCAGCTTCACCACGCGAACCGACGCGGCTCCGGCCGCCGTCGCGAGGCGAACGACATCCTCGGCATAGGCGCGGCCGGCATCGTCATTATCCGGCCAGACGTCGATGCGGCGATCCCGAAGCGGCCAGTCCGATTTCGCTGCGGCGTTGGCGCCGCCGCTGGAGGTGATCACCACGTAATTGGGAAGGATCTTCGCAGCGGCGTTCGCCGTGCGCTCGCCCTCGACCACTAGAACCGGGGCACCCGGCTCGGCGACCAACTTGTCGAGATTGAAGACGACACGAAGACACGGCGCCGCCTTCGAGGTCCACTCCACACCGCCCGCCCCCTCGATGAGACAGAACGGCCGGATCGTCTTGCCGTCAGGACCATCGTAGCGGACGACGTAGAACAGCGCCTCGCCCGCCTCGTTGCGATAGACGTATGCCTCCGTGAAAGTCGTGCCGCGCGGCGCGAACCGCGCGAACGTCGTCTTGGTGGGTCGCATGTCCGCCGGCACCGGCATGATGACGCGCCCGCCGGGTTCCTCGCGCACCGCTACAGCGGCGGAGACGCGCTCGGCATCGTCGAGCGGGCGGAACATGTGCGAAGACAGATCAGTCATGGACGGGCACTCCGATCGCCTCAGCGAGCCGGCGCGCGGCTTCGATCTGTGACAAGCCAAAGAGGTAAGCAGCGAGGCTGACGGGATCGCCGCCGCGGTCGCCGGTGGCGAAATCGGCCCAGGCGCCAGTGATGATGTTGACGCGGAAGCTGCCCGGACGGCGGTCGTCGCGGGTGGGATTCCGCGCTGTCCATTCCCGGCCGTGCAGACGGCCACCTGGGAGCCACCGGGCGAGCAGCGCCGGCAGGACCAGAAGCGCCGCAGCATTGACGGCGGCGAAGTCGACACGACGATGTGTGACGGAAGTCATTGCGGCCCTCCGTTAAAGCGAGCCTGAGCGGCCTGGAGAAATGCTCGGAGAACCGCTTCGATCTGGGCGGGCGTAGCGTTCAGCTGCCAGGCGTCGTCGCGGATCTTCGTCAGCCATGCGTTGATGTCGGCGTCGAACCTGCCCTCAGCCGCGAGTCGGATGGCGTGCGCGGAATGATCATCAATGCCAGAGGCGATCAGATCTTGGATGAACGACGTCGCGAAAGACCTTCCGGCCATCGTCGCCGCGACTTCCGCGCCATCCAGGTCGAAGCGGGGCGTGTGCCAGCGGAGGAGGTTCGGGTCGGTGATCCGCCTCATTGCGCACCCCCTCGGCCGCGCTCAGCGGCCACTGCGATCTTCGTCGCCAAGTCGAGGGGGATGATCACAAGGGGGCGCTGCCGATCGGCCCGCACGATGAGCAGGTCGCGATCGGCGAGCCAGCGATACAACTCGACGAAGCCGTTGGCCCGGACCTTCACCTCGACGCATCGATCGACGCCGAGCAGCGGCACGGTGAGGTCGCCGACATACGAGCCACCGGCCGAGCCGGACAGCGGCACCCTCTCAGCCGCGAAGCCGGCGTTCTGGAGGGAGCGGACGATCGCGCGCTCGGCGCGGTCGCCCTTCTGGCGCGAAGCCCTTCCGCCGCGGCTCATGCTGCTTCTCCCATCGGCAAGAGCGTGAGCGGGGCGGGCGGGAAGTGGCCGCCGCCGCTGATCGCAATCGCTTCAGGGGAGAGGCCCGCGAAGCTATCGAGGGCGTCGTCGAGGTCGGCACCACGGGCGACGGCGAGCAGCAGTTCGAATGCCGGCCGAGCACCAAGACGGTGGACCGACGCGAACTGACGCTCGCGGTCGACGGGATAGGATCTGTGACTCGTGATCATCGCGCGCCCTCCCCGTAAGCGAGAAGAGCAACCGTCACGGCACGCACTGCGGGCACGCCGTACCGGGCGGCAAGGAACCGCGCTTGAATTGCCAGGGGAAATTCTGTAAATTCGGAAGTGATCCGGCTCGCCAGCTGATCACTATCCAGGGCTCCGGCGCTAGACGCGCCGGGGCCCTCTCCATTTGCCACCATGGATCAAGCAGCCTCCCCGATCTTGGAGGAGACGTACTGCCGCGAGGCGTTCAGGTACGCCAAAAGATCGGATTCGGAGACGAAGGACCGAGCGCCGATCTTGGTGACCGGCAGGCGACCGGCGCGAACTTCTGCGTAGAAGGTGCCGTGGCTGATGCCGAGACGCTCCCGAACGGCGAGAACGTCGTTGAGGCGCTCCGTGAAGGTCGGCGCCCTGACGATATCGAGGCGCGCCGTCTCGAAGCGAGCACGGAAGTATTCGTTGGAAGCAGAGAGGGGGGACATTGGTGACCTCTTAATCGAGGTCGCCCTTGCGCAGTGCATGGCGACCCCTTGGGAAAGGGATTCGCCGCACTCATGCGCGTGCGATAGTGACATCGGCATCGCGGCGATCTCCAAGACTGAGGTCGCCTCCGCATAAGCGCAGCGACCCCTTGGTGAGGGTCGGCTGCACTCCTGCGCATGCCGTGTGAGAGTGATCGGCCGAGGCCGTTCGTGCTCTACGAGATTGCGTATGACACGATGCGTCCGCGTCCGTCAATCTTCATCTAGTAGCCGAACATTACAAATGCGCAATATGTAGTAGCGCGATCTGGGCTGCATGACTTCGAACGTGACTTGCCCGCCGCCTCAGCCGGCGCGCAGCACCCGCACCACGTCCCGAGGCTTTACACTCGTCAGCCACGTGATCACCGCCGGCAGTTCCTGCGGCCCGAACTTCTGACGAAGAGCGGCGGCGAACTCTTCAGCTTCCGACGGCGTGCCGGTGCCGTCGTTGTCGCGGGGCGGCTTCGTCTGCTTCTTCTCGGCGTACTGCCGGACGACTGCCGCCTGTTGCTCTACAGGGGCGCGGGCGGCGGTGAGCAGTGCAGTGCGATTGTCGTCGAGGCCGACTTCGCGCGCGGCAGCCTTCGCGTCATCCGAAAGGCTAGCGACTTTGGTAGCGCGGCGCGCATCTTCTCGGTTGACACCAAGTTCGCGCGACGCGGCACGAACACCACCTTCTGGCCTGCCGCCGTCTGGTTTTGGCACAAGTTGTGGCAAAACCTTTTCGCGTGACAATTCCAGCCATCGCGCCACCTGTTCGTCGCGCTCTAGCGCCGTCAGGTCCGCGCGATGCAGGTTCTCGGCGATCTCCCAAAGCTCGGCGTCGACTTCGTCCCCGTCGTAGTAGACAAGGCACGGGATTTTCTCTCTGCCCAATTGTTTCATCGCTGCGAGGCGGTGCGCCCCGGCGAGCAACAAGAGCGTGTCTACAGTGCCTTGCGCGGCGTCAGGCCGATCATCATAGTAGCGGACAGAGATAGGCGTCCGCAGCCCCAGCTTTTCGATGGATTCGGCCAAGCGAGAGACGGCATCGGCGTTGAGAACACGCTTCCGCTGGCCGACTGTGATGAAGTCGACGAACAGATCTTCGAGCTTAGGTTCGCCTGGCCGGGCCATTCTGCGATTTCCGGACATCTCTTGAAGTTCCCATCACGGCGCTATCCTGTCCGCCGCAAGCTCGCACGGAGCAATAAGCGCGGGCGCTGGCGCACACGCGCGGACGATAGGGCGCGGGCGGGGCCAACGCAAGCAACTCGTTCCTGCTATGTTCGATACGTGGACGAGAGGTGCTCGCGGTGCGACTACGTCATGGCGCCGGTGTCGCTGCCGAGCATCCCCAGCGTGTGGCCGACCGATACGACGGAGATGACGCGCCTGCGGCCGGTGGCGGCGCTAGTGTCCGGAGGCCCGTTCGCAGATATCCCCACTTTTCGGAGAGAAGAACGTCATCTTGCAGGCAATCACGGATTGGCGTGAAGCGTGCGGGGCTGGTTGACGGCCCGCACAGCTTTCGCATGCCGCCACAACCCGGCTTTCGTGTATGCGTTGTGAGGCTGCCGCCACCTGCGCCGTCAGGCAATCGCGGCCTGCAGACCGCACGGGGCGGCGGGTCCGGCGACGACGCAAGTGCGGGGGGAATCGCATGGCGAAGGTGCACGTCTACGGCGAGACGCAGGCTGCGTGGCGCACTTCACTCGACATCAACGGGTTGCTCGAGGGCATCGCCGGGTTCTCGCGCTCCACGGCCGATCGGGTGGTCGGCGCGCACCCGGGGATCCCGATCGACTACGTGTTCTCGGGCGACGGCGTGCGCTTTCCCGACAAGGGCGTCGTCACCTCGATCGAGATCGTCGACCAGAACTCCGGTGAGCTGCTCGCTGCGGTCGCCGACATCAAGTTGCCGATGGCGGATGTCTGGACCCTCTACAAGCGAACCGACGGCGGCTTCACCTTTTCACGCATCCTGATGGAGAAGATCCTCGCCGCGGACGACGTCATCGTCGTCGACCGCGCCAAGCCGGTGCAGGTGGAGAGCCGCGCCGGCGACGACGACGTCACCACCGGCTCGGGTCATGACTTCGTCGCTGGCGGTATCGGCGACGACACTCTTCGCAGCGCCGCCGGCGACGACCTCGTCGAGGGCGGCACCGGCCGGGACCGCATCGACGCGGGTGACGGCGACGATGACATCGAGGGCGAGGAGGACGCCGACTTGATCGCCGGCGGCGGCGGTGCCGACGCCATCTTCGGCGGCGACGGGGCCGACACCGTGAGGGGCGGCGACGGGGCGGATGAACTTCTCGGCGATGGGGGGGCCGATGTCGTCGAGGGTGGCACCGGCGACGACGCGATCCGCGGCCACGTCGGCGCCGACCGCCTGGAAGGTGGCGACGGCGCTGACGTCATCGAGGGCGGTGCGGATGCGGACGTGCTCGACGGTGGCGACGGCAGCGACCGGCTGTTCGGTGACGACGGGGACGATCGGCTGGCGGGCGGTACGGGCGGCGACCGGGCGTCCGGCGGCGCCGGCCGCGACCGCATTGCCGGAAACGACGGCGCGGACAGTCTCGACGGTGACCTCGACGGCGATCTCGTCGAAGGCGGCGAGGGAGACGATCGCATCTCCGGCGGCGACGGTTTCGACCGTCTGTTCGGCGACGGTGGCGACGACTGGATTTCCGGCGGAAACGCCGACGACGAGGCTAGCGGCGGGTCCGGCGCCGATACCCTCACCGGCGACGCCGGCCGGGACGGGCTGTCAGGCGGCACCGGAGCCGATCGCCTCGACGGCGGCCTCGGCGAGGACGTTCTGGCTGGCGGCGCTGACGGCGACCGGCTCGACGGCGGTGACGGCACCGACCGCCTCGTGGGCGAAATCGGTGACGATACGATCGAGGGTGGCGAGGGCGGCGACCGGCTCGATGGAGGCCTCGGCGACGACGTGCTCGCCGGCGGGCGCGGCGCCGACGACCTGTCCGGAGGCGCCGGCTTCGACACCGCCTCCTATGCGACTTCGCGACAGGCGGTCCGCGTCGACCTCGGCGACGGAACCGCTGCCGGCGGCGATGCGACCCATGACGTGCTGTTCTCCATCGAGGCGCTCGTGGGATCGGCGGAGGCGGACCGTCTCGCCGGCAACGACAGTGCCAACGGCCTCGCCGGCGGTGCCGGCAACGACACGCTCGCGGGCGGTGGCGGCGCTGACACGTTAACGGGTGGCGCCGGTACCGACCGTCTGACGGGGGACGGCGGCGACGACCTGTTCCGCTTCGTCTCGCTATCGGACTCGACCCCGCAAGGCCGCGACGTCTTGGCCGACTTCGTCCGTGGCGAGGATCACCTCGACCTGCGAGATCTCGGCGTGTTCGCATCATTCATCGGAGATGATGGCTTCAGCGGTACGGCGGGCGAGCTGCGCTTTGCCGGCGGCGTGCTTTCTGGCGACGCCGACGGCGACGGCACCGCTGATTTCGCGGTCGTGCTCGCCGGCATCGACGCACTGTCGCGCGGCGACCTGCTCTACTGAGGGCTAGTGGGCCTACAAACCGGATTTCCTTTTGCAGCCGAGCGCACACATCCGGGTAGTCTGTAACCGCCCGCAAGACGCGCGCCGCCGGTTCCGGAGCGTGTTGACCTTCGTCCGGTCGTGCCAAGACCACCACGGCGCGTGGTAGATGCGCTCGGCCACGCGGTTGATGTTTTCCTTGATCCAGCAGCTGCCGGTGCCTGCTGTGACGCCGCGTCTCAACGTTCTCGGCGCAATGAGCCTTCGATGCCGCCGCTGCGATAGTAGGCGTAGAGCAGTCCGAGCAGCCACAACGGGATAAACGTATCGGTAAATGCCGGCATGAGGTTGTATGGTGCGAAATTGCCCTCGACGAGCAGCTGATGCACATGGCCATAGGCTGCGCCAAGCATGAAGAACGACCAGCCGAGCGCGGTCGCCAGCCAGAATCCACCGCCCATGAAGACGCACAGAAAGCCGAGGATGCCCCACGCGCCGTCGTGCAGCCCAACCTCGAATTGGAATGGATTGCCCGGCGGCCAGCCAATCAGCTTTGCTGCCGCATCGGCAAAGAAGACGTGCGGGATGAAGCCGAAGATGAAGCCGACGGCGCCAACGTCAAAAACGAAGGCATAGACGAGGAGTAGGCGCAGAACGTTGCGGTGCGTCCAGGGACCTTTGGTGAATGCCAGATGCAGCAATGGTAGCAGCACGCTCAGAAGCACCATGACGACGTTGACCATGCGTCTCTCTTTCGGTAGCGGCGGTAACGCGGCCGCATGGAAAACAATACGAAGCTGAGAAGTTATCAACGTACGCTGAGCGGCTCAGCGTGCGCTGGAATCACCAACCCCTTGCTGTACCATGTGGGGCAGGTTGCACGACAAGCTCCCGTCCAGCTTCCTCGGCTTCTGCAACTTGCAACGATCCGCATTTGGATCAGGTTTGTCTACACGAACCAGCCTACCCCGCAGTAATTTCAGGCCAGGCGTGCGAGCAGGATTAACTACGGACTATGCGCAGCCGCACGCCCGGCCGCCATTGGTGGCCTCACGCGCCGCCCCCTCCCGGCTTTCTGCGGTCTACGGCTTTGGTGGGGCGCGCGCAAGCTGCTCGCATTCCTTCCGCGCCGCTGCCGTTCGTGCGTCGATCCAGTCGGCGAGGTCGTTGATGTGCACGCCCTTCGCGGCCTTCTGGCTCTTCTCGATTTTCACGAGCGGTAGCCGAATCTCGCCGGCATCGACCTTACGCACGAACTTGCCGGGCGTGAGGTGGCAGAAGTAGTCGCGGCACACGTCCTCGACCGGGATCACGGCTCGGCCGTCGTATTGTGCCATCAGGAGGAAAATCGTCTTCACTATGCGTTGGCTCTGGTGGTCGGACCTCTGACCGGCAGTGCGTCCATCCATTCGCGGATCGTGCTCGCACGCCACCGGACTGCGTTGCCGCCGAGATCCAGCGGGCGCGGAAAGGTTGCCTTGGCGAGCCTGGCATAGATCGTTGGCTTCGCCAGCCCGACGATGCGGCAGACTTCCGGCAGCTTGAGCAAGCGGTCTTCGTGCATCGAGATGCCCTCCGCTACGACCCCTCTCAGGCTGCGGCGGGCGCACATTGCTGTCCACTGGCTTTCTAACCAGTCCCCGATGATCACAGGCGCGAAGGAAAGTCGCCCCAAGAACGTCTCTCGCGGGATGGCCTGGTATCGGCACGTGCCGTTTCCGGGGCCCCCAGAAGGGCAGCTGGACTTGACCCGTTTTCGTGGACACCCCGAAGCTTTGGCAGGAGGAGTCCACGATGCCACGAACACGACCGCCGTATGCGCCGGAGTTCCGGCGCCAGATGATCGAGTTGGTGCGTTCCGGGCGCACGCCGGAGGAACTGGCGCGGCAGTATGAGCCGTCTGCGCAGGCGATCCGGAACTGGGTCGCCGAGGCTGATCGGGAAGCTTCGCGCGGCAGTGACGGTGTGATGCTGGAGGATCGCGCCGAGTTGCAGCGGCTGCGGGCTGAGAATCGCAGGCTGCGCCAGGAACGGGACATCCTGGCAAAAGCCGCGGCCTGGTTCGCGCGGGAGACCGGCTCGATCCCATCCGGGTCTACGAGTTCGTGAGCGCGCACCGGGCCATGTATCCGATCGCCACCATGTGCCGGGTCCTGGGGGTCTCCGCCAGCGGCTATCATGCGTGGCGCCGCCGGCCGGCCTCAGCGCGGGCTACGGCTGACGAGCGGCTGTTGGCCCGCATCCGGTCGATCCACGCCGCCGCGCGTGGAACCTACGGAGCACCGCGGGTGCACGCCGAACTGGCGGCCGGGGGTGTCTGTATCGGCCGCAAGCGGGTTGCCAGGCTGATGCGAGCGGCCGGCTTGGCCGGCGTCAGCCGGCGCAAGGGCGCCGTCACCACCGTGCGCGACCACCGTGCCCGGCCGGCCCCGGACCTGGTCAACCGGGCCTTCACGGCGGAGGCGGCGAACCGGCTGTGGGTGGCCGACATCACCTACATCCCGACCCAGGCCGGCTTCCTCTACCTGGCCGTGGTGCTCGACGCCTTCAGCCGGCGCATCGTCGGCTGGTCGATGGCCGACCATCTCAGAACTGTGCTCGTGCTCGATGCCCTCGACATGGCGCTCGGCCAGCGTCGCCCAAACGGCGTCATCCTTCACTCCGACCAGGGCTCGCAGTACACCTCGATCGCCTTCGGCGAGCGCTGCCGGATCGCCGGCGTCAGGCCGTCCATGGGATCGGTCGGCGACGCCTACGACAACGCCATGTGCGAGAGCTTCTTCGCCACCCTCGAGTGCGAGTTGCTCGACCGCACCCGCTTCCGCTCGCAGACCGAGGCCCGCATGGCCGTCTTCTCCTTCATCGAGGGCTTCTACAACCCCACACGCCGTCACTCCGCCCTCGGATATCTCTCCCCCGTCAACTACGAAAGGAGATCAGCACCCCCCGCTCGCCCAAGTCCATAACCGTCTACGAAACCGGGGCAACTCCACAGCCCTAGCTTGTGCCGAAGGCGCAAGGGCGGAGCGCCGGCCGTCTGAGCATTTAACGGTGCCCCGCAAAAGACAACCGCCGCGGCGACGCTAAGCATGGTGACCGACGAGCTCGACACAACCGTTCGCGCAACGGTGGCCGCCGAGAGAGCCAAGCGGGTGGTCCTATTGCCGGAATTCGGGCAGGATGGTGGGCAGGCAGCAACATCCTTCCGTGCGGAACTGGCGATGCTCCTTTCCGCCGCCGACGCCTACACTCCGCTCCATATAGAATCTCGATGGGCTGGCAAACATGACCGTTCGGCTAACTCGCCAACAGCTCTATGATCTCGTCTGGTCTGAAGCGATGAATAAGCTGGCGCGACAGATTGGAATCTCGGATGTTGCAATTGTGAAGCACTGCCGAAAGGCAAATGTGCCTACGCCACGGCAAGGATATTGGAACAAGCGCCAAGCTGGGCGTCGTGTTACGCGAACGCCACTCCCATTGCGCGATTTGTCGACTGCAAACATCGTCCAGTTTTCCGGCAGCCTTACTTCAGAACTTAAGGCACGGATAGCGAACACACCAGGTCCATATACGATCGACTCCGAGAGCATCGGCGCGCTTGAGACGCGTTTCAGGAAACGCCTCGGGAAAGTGGCAATACCGCGGGACCTATCGGAACCACATCCGCTCGTCTCGCGGCTTCTGGCCAAAGATGAAGAGCTTCGCAAGAAGCACGTTGTTAGCCGCTTCCCCTGGGATACGCCAAAATTTGATAGCCCAGGCGAGTATCGACGACTGCGCATGCTGAATGGCCTTCTTCTTTGTTTCTCACGTATAGATTGTGCGTTGTCTGTTCGGGGGCCTGATGCGCTTGAGTTGTCTGTTCGCATAGGAGACGCGAGTATCGTCGTCAACTTTGAGCAATTCACGCATACGCGAGCCGGATTGCGAGGCGGATCGTCAACAAGCAGCGATAAGCGCCTTCGACTGACGCTCCAACACTATGAATACTTGCCTGGCATAGCGACGAAATGGGAGGATCAAGACAACTGTCCTCTTGAGGATCAGGCGACGGAGATAGTTGTCAGCTTGGCCTTGGCGGCGGAGACCGTGCACCGAAGTCGGTTGGCTGAGGCCACAGAGATGGAACGCCAACGTGAGGAGGAGGGGAGGAAGGCAAAAATTCAGCAAATCGCTGACGAAGAGCGGCGGGAGCGGGAGCGCGAGGCCGCCGCTGCGAAGGCAAAGATTGATCAGTTGTGTGAAGACGCCCGCCTGTGGCGCGTTGCAGCTGAAATACGCGCCTATGTCGCCGCGGTAGCCCAGTCCTTGTCAGCAGACGATGCGGTTTTGCAACTGGGCTCTTGGGTCGCCACATCACATCAAATCGCGGATGGGTTAGACCCGATCACATCCGGTGCTGCGAAAGCGCAGGTCGTCCAGAACAATCCCGACGAACCGATCCCTCCTGATGCTGCCAGCCGTCAGCGCGGGCCGAAGTGAACGGCCGCTAGTTCCGCGTCAAAACGATTGAGCGGCGGCTGGAGGCGCAAACATCAACTCGCCGACCACACAAATTTTGGCTGCGGATTGATCGAACGACGGCGACAGCGAAGCACGCGATATCGATCTGGCTGCGTCACAACCTCCATCTCTATCGCTTTCGCCAGTCGCACATCGGATTTCTTGATGCGTGCTGACACGAGGACTGGATCGCCGTCGACGAACTTGGCGGTACGGACGCCGAACCACTCGGCCACATCGCGGCTCGTCGTCCAGCACACGCCGTCCGCGGCCTGATCCGGGGCGATGCCTGCCACACCACGTTAAGCCGTGAAATGATCCGGCAAACTCTCAAAGAAGGCGCGGTCTTCGCCGACGAGGATGCGGAGAGGCTCTCCGCCGGTTCCTTCATATATGAGGTGGAGAAGACTGCACGCCTCATCAAAGTACTCATCCTTGTCGGTATCTGTTGGATCTGGAAGAAACTGAAATCCCTGCTTTCCGCCGTGCCAATTCTGATAAATAGTGGCGGTGATTAAGAGTGGGTCTGCATCCCAGACCGTTTCCAATATGATCTGGACGAGCAACCCGCCGGTATGGGCTCCACCCGGTGACAGCGCGGAGGCAATTTCGTGCAGCTCAGTCGGCGAGCGGCCGCTGTTGTCACTGGCGAGATAGAGCAGCGCCGCCCGCGCTTTCTCGAACATCCTGTTCCGAAGGTTCTGGTCGTTGCGCAGTATTTCGTCGGTGTAGCTGACACCGAGCGCGCGATTCAGGTCGCGTCTATGATCTGCGGCCTCCTCGTCGAGGCGACGCCAGAGATCCAACGCATCGCCAAGTCTCGCGTGCAGCGTACCAGCCTCAGGCAGCAGGGTCACTGGCTCCCCCTCTATTCTTCCGGATTCTTACGCCTGGCCCTTCTCCGTTTTGCTCGACGAAGATGATACCCGCCCCCTCCAGGGCGCCTTTCACGGCAGCGACATTGTTGACCATACCGGCGGCGGGCCCTGGGCTCGCCTCCATACGCTTGAGAGTGGGCACCGAAATGCGAGCGGCCGCGGCCAGCCCCGCTTGCGACATGCCGACTAGCGCCCTTGCAGCGGCGATCTGACGGCCCGTGAGATGATGATCCATAGGGATTAGAGTGACCCGTTCGGATTGACAATGGGTTAATGATGAGCCATTGGTATCACATCGCGCCGAATGATTAAAGCGACGGAGATGCTCCATGCCGAACACCACCGTTCCGGCAACCGCCACCGGCTTGCCCGAAGACACCACCGGCCCGTTCACCCGACGGACCATACTCGCCGCCATCGCGGCGTCGGCCATTCCCGTGGCCGCCGTGCCGGCGCTCGCCGCGTCCGGTGAAGATGCCGGGCTGCTCGCGGCGGGCCGCGAGTTCGATCGGCTCATTGCCGCCTGGGCTCCGCTCTCGTGCCTGCTCGATGAATGCGAGGAAGCGCTTGCCGCAGCGTGCACTGCCAACGGCTTCCCGCAAAACCGCTACGGTCACGTCGACGTTCTCGGCAGGTACGACGAGTACATGGCGCTGAGGCGCAGCACGGGGGCAGATGACGCCGCCGAGGCCTGCGAGGCAGCCGCCCTTCGCATTGACGCAGCTGCCGCTGCTGCCCGCAGCCACACCCCGCAGACTGTCGCCGGTCTCGCCGTGCTGGCGCGTGTCGCACGATGGAACTGGCGCGCCGACACCTACGGAGAGAAGGCGCTCGACGACGACTTTGGTGAGCAGCAGATCGCCACCTTCCTTGACCTCGTGGAGGCTTTCGCGGCCGGGAGGCCAGCATGAACGCCCCGGCGCGAGCCTCGACCACCTTCCTGCCCGTCACACCGGCGCTGCGACAGTTGATCGAGAACGTCGTCGAGGATCTGATGCTCATTCTCGACGAGCTTGACGGTAATCCCGACGAGGAGCCGTCCCTCGGCTGGACAGGCAGAGAAGCCGCCTACGGCTGCAACCTCGGCACTGACGACCGAGAGTTCGACGTCGCCGATGCCCCGCACGACCCGGAGGAGGATAGCGGCGGCGCGGACACGTCGGACGCCCCTACTGTCGCCCGCTACGCCATCCGTCTTGAAGGTGCCTGCATGGAGCCGCTGTTGCCGGACGGCTGCCGCATCGCTGTCGATGGCCTATCCGCGGTGAAGCCGGGCGACATCGTGTTGATCCACCGCGATCCGCGGTTCGTCCCGCCCGGCGAGTACAAGTTGCTCGCCAAGCGACTCGTCGCCGACCACCGCAGCCAGAGTGGGCCCCGCGAAGGGCTGCTCGTCGAGATGCTCAATCCACCGAAGCAAATCTTCGTCCCCGCCGCACATATCGTGGCCGTGCACCGTGTCGAAGGGGTGTACCAGGACATCCCGTCGGGCATGATCCCCACCACGGACGTACTGACCACGCCGGAGCGCAAGCGTATCGTCGGCCCGACGCGCGTCCCGGAGGTCGTCTTCGCGCCTGTTCGGGCAATGCCACTGGCCCCGGCGGAGCGCGCATGATGTCCAGGACCCGCGTCGCCGGCCCCATTCATGTCGGCCAGATCGGCGGTCACCCGGTCCGGTTCTTCCGGTCGCCGGAGGACGGGCCGCGGCTGCCCTGGCACTCCCAGGACGACCTGTTCGTCTGCCTGGGGATGCCGGCCGTCCTACAGGAGGACTTCCGCCGCAAGGCCGCCAACCACCCGGAATGGGGCGGGGTCATTCACACCGTCGCGACGCCCGACGGGATCACCCGCATCGCGCCACACTTCATGGCACAGAGCCTGGTCGAGGCGATGGTGGAATGTGGCGTCGCCGGCAATGGCGTGATCCGCGAGCACATCGATGCCAGCATGGGCGCCATGAGCGCGCTGACGGCCGGGATGTCGCCCACCGACGCCATGTACTACACGATGGCGGCCGCAAAGGCGGAACTGGAGGAACCGGCTCCGAGAGGCGTGGCATAAGGCGCTTGATCGCCGCTGCGCTCATCACCTCGCCGCCGATCACCAGCTCAACATCCACAACGCCGAGCTGACGAGTAAGCAGCACTCTCACGCGATGCGTGGTATCAGCGTCACGCCAGAAGGGCTGCGGCAGGGGCGAGTGAGCACGCATCGGGACGAAACGTGAATATGCCCGAAGTGATTCGTGACTGCCTAGCCCGTTTCGGCTACGGTTGAGCGCGTGGGCCGCTTCGAAGCCAGACGCCTACAGAGGTCCAAAGTGCGGGAGTCGATCTCAATCACCGTTCATCCATCGGAGTCTTCCGGTGACTACCTCACCGTTTCCGACGCTTTGAAGCAGGTGCTGGATCTGGTCGACACCTTGGACGCGCTCTCCCAGCCCGACGGGGATCGGGATTGCATCGTTTGGCGCCTCGTCGAGGCGCATACGAATTCCCCTCCATTCACGGCCATCGTCGCGGGCTTCCCGAAGGACCCTGAGGTTAGCTTGTCGCGCGAGATTGAATACGCCTCTCGCCTCTTCATCGAGACATTGTCGTCCGTTCTAGAGGGCAGGTTGGACGCTGCACTTCCTAAGGAAGCTGTCCGCCATTTGACGAGCGCGTTCAAGCGCAACCTCAATGGCGTCGGGCGGACGACGGTTCTGACACCGCATCGCTCAACCGATATTGTCCCGACCACAGCTCAGTTGGGGCTCTCAGCCCTCACGCGGGCGGACGCCCTCAGCCGGGATGACTGGCAACGGGTTGAGCGAGGATCGATCGAGGGGCGCGTGATCGCTATCACTCAATATTACAACTCGCCAGCCCTCGTGATACAAGAGCGGCTGACTGGCGCGAAGGTAATGTGCGCCCTGAACGAAGATGTGGCTGGCCGAATTGGGCCAGAACACAGGTGGTCGGAAGCGTGGTCTGGTGAAGATGTCCGCGTCAGCGGGGTAATTCACTATGGGGAAGATGGGCTGATTAAAAGAGTCATGGCGGACTCGTGCCGGGTAATTGAGTGGACGGATGTTTCCATCAGCGACATCAAAGCCGCCAGAACACCCTTCAACACAACGATAAAGAAGCACCTGGAAGACTTCTGGAGCTGAGCATTGGCGGGAGCGATCAAGCTCTATTGGGATAGCTGTGCGTGGCTGGGGCTCGCGAACGATGAACCCGGCCGTGTCATTGCGCTCGAAGACATCTACGAGAAGGCAAGAGCAGGTAAATTCGAAATATGGACATCCACCATTTCAATCGTTGAGGCAAACCGCCTGCAGGGAGAAGAGAACAAGCCAAAACCCATAGCGCCCGCTGGCATCTCTGTATTCGATAAAATATTTCAACAGCCGTTCATCAAGCTTGCTGCCGTCGACTTTGAAATTGCCGTCCTCGCGAGGCGACTAATTCGAGAAACCCCGAAATTCGGGAACCGCCACGACGCCATACATTTAGCTTCGGCGGTCCGGTACAACATCCCCATCTTCCATACTTACGATAACGCGCATCTTTTGCCGTTGGATGGCAAAATCAAATGCGACGACGGAACGCCCATGACGATCTGCGAACCGAGGGACCCTGAGCCGGGACTCTTCGATCCATACACCAAAGGTAATGACTAGGCGGCCCAGCGTCCTGATCGCCTCCCTCCTTATTCCTTACCCATTTGCCCCACCGCTGCCGGCACAGTAAGAGCGCGCTTATAGACGTCGCGCAGTTTACGGTTCATGTTGAACGCGCGAGCCTGGAGCGGCGTCACTTCCGTCAGCAACAGCCGCAGCCGCTCGGGATGCAGCATCGCGTCCTCGACGAGTTCCTTGACGTTGTTGAGGCCCGCCTGCCGGAAGTGGTTCACGGCAATGCCGGACAGCACGCCGACGCCAGCGCCAGCCCCGCCCGTCGTCGCCCCGCCACCCACGGCGAGCAGCATGGACAGGATCGACCGCTTCGCCTCTGCCGTGGCCGACTTGTCGTTCAACTGAGCGGAGAGTTTCTGGAAAGTGTCGGAGCCGCCGGGGACGCGGACCGCCGTGACGGAGCGGTTCGCGCGCTGGAGATCGGCCGCCACGTCCTTCAGGAGTTTCACTTCCTCGTCGCCGAACACCAGGCGCAGCGCGGCCTCGTTCTGGCGCACGAAGGTTTGGAACTGGTCCGACTTGATCCCCGCCTTGCTGGAAGCGGCGACTTCTGTGTTGGAGATCAGCTTCTCGGCGATGTGCTCGGCGACGGCCTTCCGCAGCCCGGTTCGCGCCGCCGGATCGCTGCCGATCCGGTCCACCACGGACTTCATGGTCGTGACGCTGTCGGACTTGTTGAAGATCGAACCGACCGTGCGGACGACATCCTCGGGGGCGTCCACTGGTGTGCCGTTCTGCGACATCAGCTTGCCGAGGACGCCGTACTCTTCAGCCTTGAGGGTGGCCTGCCGGCGGGCTTCCGCCTCGCCCACGAGCTTGCCGAGATCCGCCGCGAGGCCGATGGACTGGCGGAGCTTCGGGAACGCCCGGAGAGCGCCATCGTGGGTCTCGCGCCACTTCATCATCTTGTCGACGTTGATGACGCCGCGCTCGTCGACACCGGCCGTGTCCCGCATCGACAGGACGGCGTAATCCTGAAGCGTCTTCATGGCCTCGTCGTCACCGACGGCCTTGCGGTACTCCTGCACGCGGGTGAAGCCGTCCTTGCCGGGGACGAAGAACTGCTTTCCGACGCTGGAATCGCGGAGCTTGTACGGCCCTTTGCTGCCGGAGCGCTTCAGCACCTCGCCGACAGAGGCGCGGTCGAACGTCTCGGCCCGCTGCTTGGTGGCAGCAGACGCGACCTTCAATCGGTCGGCGGCACCTTCGTCGAAGCTGGGAGTAAGCGGCTCAACTCGCGGTACTCGCGGATCGCCCGCAGAGATTCCAGGTCCGCCCGCTGCTTGGCCGCCGCCTCTAGTCGCGCCAAAATGCGAGGCCGTTCCGGTGGCGGGTAGCGCTCCAGAAAGCCCGACAACTTCCTGCCCAGCTTGAACGTCGAGGTTATCTGCCAGCCCTTGCGCGTCGCCCTCCCAACGATTCAGGAGGGTGTCCTCGACATCCATCGTACCCGCGGCGACGGCCTCGGCCTCGCGGGCGGCGATGTTGTCGATCGCGCCGACAATATCATCTTCAATCGCGCCACGCAGCATGGACAGCCGACGGTACGTCTGCGTCTGCCCCCGCGCCGACAGTTCGTCCGCCAGAGCGTCGGACACCTCGTGCCGCAGTCCCGACAGCGTCGCGAACTTCTCGACGTCGTCCATGCCGTTCGCGATGCTCAGAAGCCGCGCTTCAACGGGCTCCAACGACGCGACAAGCTCCCCTTGGTTCGTCCGCGGGAGTTCGGCGCGAATCTTCTTCGCCACGTCCCGCGTCGCCGTCACGGGCAGCGCCATCTTGTCGCCGGGGTCGACGGCCGCCCACAGCGACCGCTCCTGCGTCTTCGCCGCGTCACGCGCCGTTCGCACCGCCTCTCGCAGCTTCGACCCGTAGCCCTCGGGAGTGTCCATCCCGCCGAGATCATCGCCCGCCTTCCGGGCGGTCGTGGCGAGGCCGGCAATCTTGTCCGTCGCTTCCTTGTCGATCGCGGCTAGACGAGTCCGAAGAGCCGCAGAGACGGCCTCCGGTGCGCCTTCCTTCTGCACACCTGCAATGGCACCGGTTCGTGCTGTGTTCTGCTCGCCCCGGCGGACGTTGAACGGCTCCGGGTTTTGCAGCTCCACCTTCTTCTCAAGCGCGAGAAGGCCCATGTCGCCGGTCTGCTGCCCCGACGTCGGCTTCGAGCCGGGAACGATCTCGTCAGTACCCTGCCCAAGCGAGTTGCGGACCGCCGTCTCGTCGGAAAGCGCACCCTGAACAGTCCTGGCAGCCATCTTGCGTTGCCCGCCCTCCGTGAGCGGGGCCGTGAAGTCGGCAAGCTGGCGTACGCCGGCCTTCGCCATCGATGGGACGGCCGTCGCCGTAGCCGCGAGCCCGCCGCCGATTAGGTTGCCGGCGAGGTTCGCCGTCGGCTTCCATTCGTCCGGCGCGAACTCCTCAGCAGCCTTGCCCGTTGCGCCAGCAACCGCATAGATGCCGGCGTCCGTGGCGGCCTGCCCGGCCGTGCGCGGAACCATGCTGCCGGCAATCGCCCCGGTCGCGCCGCCAACACGGGAGGCTACAGCGGCCCCACCAAGTCCGGCCACAGCCCCGCCCATCACAGCCTCGCCAGCACCCCGCGCGACGCGCTCGCCAACGGAAGCCGCCTCAACGTTCTGGTCATTGGCGATGCCGATCGCGGACATTCCGCTCTTGATTGCTTCCGACCCGATCGGCGAAACCCGGTCCGTGGGCAGTTCCGTCCCGAACGCCGCGTTGATGCCGCGAGAGACGAGGTTCTTTGTGCCGACACCGATATCGCCGCTGGCGCCGAGCGCACCCGCAAGCAGCGTGTTCCCGCCCGCGAGGAAGTTCCGGGCCAAGCCGGAATCCTTCCCGCCCGGCGCCGGGATCAGGTCGTCGAACATTCCCGCCGGCGGCGGGGCGCCAGCATCGGACGGTGCGGGGATCAGATCATCGAACATGCCGGCCATGGTCAAAGCCCTTCCGCGCTGTAGCCGTTCTGCCGAAGCCGCTCGATCACCGCGTCGCGCGACGCTCCGCGAGAGATGGCATCACGTGCCTGGCTGATGACGTCACTCGCGGCCGACGAGCCACCCCGCTCGGCGGACTCGCCACCCGGCCGCGAAACCATGCTGTCGGGGTCGATTGGCGGCATCCCGTTCGTCTCGCGCCGCTGGTTGATGAGGTTGCGCCGGAGGCTCGCCGCAGAGGCGTTCAACTCGGAAATCTCGGCGATGCGCTGCTTCACCAACTCGGGGTCGTTGATGTTGGTGATCATCTCGTTCCACGCCCGGACGCTGTCACCTTCGGTCTGCACACCCTTGTTGAGACGGAGGCTTTCGTTCCGCAGCTTCTCCAGCGTGGAAACGAAGCTGGCATAGTTGCGGGAACTCTCGTCGGACGCGCCGACATAGTTCTTGCCGCGGGCCATGAAGTTCGCGAACAGCCCGAGGTCCAGTTCGCCGCTGTCGATTTGCTGCGCCACCTTGCCGAGGGACGAATTGATCGTCTCGACGGACTGCATCGCCATCAGGTCGTCGGCTTCCTCCTTCTGGAGAGCCGCCGGCATCTTCACCTGCCGACGCTCCGTCAACGGGATCATACCGCCTGGCTGCGGCTCCGGCGCCGTCTCGGCCGCAGCGCCAGTCGTGGCCGGTGCCGCGCCTTCCTGCGGACGTGAGAACACTCCGTCCGGCGTCATGAAGATGATTTGACCGTTCGGCCCGGTGATCGTCTTTCCGGCGCCGAGCTTCGCAGCCTGTTCCCGCGTCAGCTTGTTCGTCCGCACAAGCTCGTTCAGCGCCTGCGCCTCGACGCTGGTGCCCTTGAACATTGGCGCCTGAGACGGGGCGGCGGCCGGCGCTTCCACCATCGTCAGACCCGCCCGCGGTACGGTCATCCCGCGGCTCTGGTTCGTCTTCGGATCGAACACCGTCATCGAAGGACGCGACTGGTCCTCCCAATGATCCTTCCGAACGATCACCGGGGCGCCGTCCGTGCCCTGCGCGTCGACGAGTTCGAACCCGCCCGGCGTCTTCCGGGTCGGCACTGCACCCGTCGCGCCCTGTCCGGCGACCTTCAATGACGTCGCCTTCCCGGTGCGCTTGTCGACGAGCCCACGCTGCTCGTTGCCGTACTCGTCGGTGCCGATGATCCCGAGTTCCCGGTCGGCAGGGTCGGCTGTGACTTCCGCCGCCGCCTTTTCAAAGACCATCCGAGGGGAGATGATGGGAATGACCGCGCTGTACAGCTCTTCAAGCGAACCAAAGCGCTTCATCTCCATTTTGCCGGTCTCGTCATTCTTCGCAAACCCTTCGATGCCGACCTCGTTGCCGGCCTCATCACGGGCAACTTGGAAGCCGTAGGTGTTGCCGTCGTCGAAGTAGTTTTTGTTGTTGAGGGCGTGCTGGATAAGACCGACCGCCGAGACATGGTCGCCCGCCAGATAGGCGCGCTGGGCGTCGCCGAGCATGTCGACGGCGTCCTTGACGTCCGCGTCGCCGATCCACTTGTCCCAGACCTCCGCTTTCTTATCCTCGCCGTTCATCATCAGGTAATCGCGGTACTTCGGCGCTTCCGTCGCCATGAAGTGTTCGTGCAGGCTGTACCGACGCTGAGCCTCGGCGGTCGCGGCCTCCTTCGTCGCGTAGGTCTTGCCGTCGTTGCTGCCCACGCGGAAGCCTGGACGGGTCGGACCTTGCACGGCGTCCTTCATCCGCACGTTGTCGGGGACGACAGTCGGGATCGGGGCCGTGGGCTTGAGTTCGTCCTGGAAGATGGACCGGCCGATCGCGTCGCCATAGGTCGAGGCGGCATGCTGCTGGCTCTGCCCCAACGCTTCGGTGAAGCTGCGCTCCTTCGCGCGGGTAGCCTCGACCGCGCCGAGATCGGATGCCGCCGCGCGATAGGTCAGATCGTGGAGCTTGGCCGCCCGCTGGTCCGCGATGGCGGCACGCTCTTCGGCCGATTGCGCACGGGCATCGGCGTTGCGCTGAAGGCTCAGCCGCTCCATGTCCAGAGCACGTTCCGCAGCCCGGTCTTCCGACGCTTCACGCTGAAGCGCGATACCGCTGCCAAGTCTAATGCCTCCAGCGAGGCCCTCGGCGAACGCGCCGAGGCCAATTCCAATGCTCATGCCAGCGTCCCTTCCTGCTCACCAGCACCGCCGCCGACACGTCGGCGGACAGCGAACCGGATCAACACACCATAGCACAACATATGGTGTCTACGACAGAGATGAACGCCATATCTGGTGTGTCGCGCTATATGGGGTTGCTGATGAGCCAAGGGGGCGGCTGCTGAGTGGTGGGCACGGTGGCTGCGGCGCCAACCCGTAACCGAGCCGATGGCGCTCAGGTCATGCCGAGCAGAACGTCGCCCACTCGGTCATAAGCTGGCGGCGCTTTTCCAGGGCGTCACCACGACGGTAGGCGCGCTCAGTCGCGTCCCCGACGACGTGCGCAAGTGCAGCCTCGGCGATCTCGCGCGGATGGCTCGTCTCTTCGGCCGCCCAGTCCCGGAAGGAGGATCGGAAGCCGTGCACGGTCACGCCGGCATTGAGGCGGCGCATCACCATCGTGAGCGCCATCACCGACAGGGACTTACCCTTCTTCGCGCCGGGGAACACCAAAGCCGATCCGTCATCGTCAGCCGGCCGCAGCGGCGCAATGGCCAGCAACACCTCCACTGCGGACTCGTGCAGCGGCACGCGGTGCTCCCGCCGCGCCTTCATTCGCGCCGCCGGCACCGTCCACACCCTGGAATCAAGGTCGACCTCGTTCCACCTCGCGCCCAGCACCTCACTCGTGCGGGCCGCGGTCAGGATGGCGAACCGCAGTGCCAGAGCGCTGACGCCCGGCACCGCCTTCAGCCTCGCGACGAATACCGGCACGTCGGCATAAGGCGACGCCTTGTGATGACCGCGGGCCAACTTCTGGCGCCTGGGGAGCAGCACGTCGAGGTGCCCGCGCCAGAGGGCCGGGTTCTCGCCGGAGCGCAGTCCCCTCGCCTTGGCAGCGTTCAGCACCTGTTCGATGCGACCGCGGATCCGAGAGGCAGTCTCGTTCTTGGTGAACCAGATCGGACGCAGGATCGCGACCACATCATCGGTGCTGATCTCATCAATCGCCTTGTCGCGGATAGAGGCGCAGTAGGTGTCGCCGAGCGTCATCTTCCACTGTGCCCGGTGCTTAGAGTTGGAGAAGCCGTCCTCGATCTCCTGCACGTAGGCGTCCGCGAACTCGCCGAACGTCGGCACCGCCGGAGGCGCGTCCTCAGCCGCAACAACGCCAGTCGAACGTTTCTCTGCGACGGGATCCTTACCCTCAGCCTTCAGTCGCCGGGCGTCGGCGGCCAACTCCCGAGCTTGCGCCAGCGACACGTCCGCGAGACTGCCAAGACCGAGCCATCCTTCGCGACCGTCAGGACGCCGATAGCGATAGAGCCACGACCGCGCACCGGTCTCGCTGACCTGAAGACTGAGCCCGCCACCGTCGGTGTAGCGGCCCGGCGCCGTGATGGCGGCGATCATCCTCGTATTCAGCCTGTTCGCCGTCCTCGCCGCCACCGCCAAACTCTCCTACCCACGCACCTACCCACGCAATGCGCCCGGAATGGTGCGAACGCAGATGGACAAGAGCGGATGATAGAGCGAGGATTTCCCTGTACAAGCCGTATGTTAGTGAACACCGGCGAACGAGCGTAAACAGCGGTATGGCGGCCTCCGTCTCCGCCAGTGCGGCTCGCCCATGAGCGTGGACACCGGACAGATAGCGCTCACTGCGCGTCAACATTACAAGCCGCCAAGCTGGTCGAAGCATTCGCCCTTCAGCGGTTGGGGCAAGCAGAAAAATGATAAAGTGAACGCGCGAGGAGGACTCCAGAGGAGGCAGGCATGAGCCAGAATGAATCCGCGATCGAGAGAGACGGCGCATCCTCGCCCGGGATGGTCGACATGTTAGCTCGAGGTCGTCGTCATCCCGGTGGCGGACGCCGAACGCGCCAAGCGTTTCTACGTGAATTTGGGCTGGCGACTCGACGCCGACTTCGCGATCGGTGATTCGTTTCGAGTCGTGCAGATCACGCCTCCGGGGTCGCCGTGCTCGATTCACTTCGGCACTGGCGTGACGCCGGCCGTCCCCGGCTCGGCGCGCGGTCTTTATCTCGTCGTTTCAGACATCTTGGCGGCCCGCGCCGAACTTGTCGGGCGCGGTGTCGACGTGGCCGAGGTGTTTCATCGCGACGGCCCGGGCAAACCAGCCCTCGAGGGACCGGATCCGGCGCGGCGCAGCTACTTCTCCTACGCCCCGTTCACCGATCCCGACGGTAACGAATGGCTGTTGCAGGAGGTCACCAATCGGTTCCCGGGCCGGATCGACTCCAACGCGACGAGCTTCGGCTCCTCATCCGATCTGGCTGCAGCGATGCGGAGGGCGGCCGCCGCCCACGGAGAGCACGAGGCGGGCATGGGCGGGCAGCGGGACGAGAACTGGCCCGAGTGGTACGCCGCGTACATGGTGACGGAGCAGTCCGGCGCTGATCTGCCATCGTGAGCGGCGCGCACACCGGCGGTGTCATCGCCAGGCGATTCAGACGCCGGGCGCCCGTGAGAGTGATCCGCTGAGCCCGACGGCCGCTGGCGAGACGGCATGGGTGATTTGGGTGGTTTCTCCAGCCGGAATCCCACCTCGGCCCATCCGACACCTCTACCCGTGACGGCCTCTCCTGTGCATTCTGCGCACGCTACGCACGATGAATGGTGGCGAGATGGCCGACGACCGTGATCTCCTCTGGGTGCCGATCCTGTCCCACTACCGGGCTGGCGCGATCGACCGAGACCGCATGGCCGCGCAAATCGGCTCGGTGCTGCCCTTCGTGCGGCAGTTCCTGGTCGGCGGCTCGACCGGTGACGGCTGGGAGCACGACGATGCCGCGGCGGCGGCACTGACCGGGCTCGCCTGCGATGCCGCCGTCTTCGGGACGGGGACGAAGCTGCTGCTTGCATCCCTCAGGCCGACCACCGACGCCGTCGTCGGGCGCGCCGTCGCGATCGAGCGGCAACTGGCGGAGACGGGCACCGGTGCGTCCGCCGTCGTCGGCTTGGCGATTTGCCCGCCGGTCGACGCCGCCGCCTCGCAGGAGACGATCCTCCGGCACTACCATGCGGTGATGGAGGCGACGACGCTGCCGATCGCCGTCTACCAGTTGCCGCAGGTGACCGGGTGCGCGATCGCGCCGGAAACGATGCGCACGCTCGCCGCCGAGCCGCGCGTCATCATGTTCAAGGATTCGAGCGGCATCGACGTGGTCGCCAAGGCGGGGGCGGCGAAGGGCGTCGTGGCCCTGCGCGGCGCCGAGGGCGGCTTCGCCGAGGCGCTCGCCCCCGAGGGCCCCTATGATGGCTGGCTGCTGAGCTCGGGCAACGCCGTGCCGGAAGCGCTCAGGGCGATCGCGACGCACCTCGAGCGCGGGGAGCGCGACCAGGCGGCCGCGCTTTCGGCGCGCACCACGACGGCGATCGCAAACCTGTTCGAGGCGGTGAAGCCGCTCACCTTCGGCAATGCCTTCTCGAACGCCAACCGCGCAGCCGATCACATCCGCGCCTACCGCGACGGATGGCGGACCGCGTCACCGCCAGTCACCATCAGCGGCGCGACCATTCCGCCGGACGTGCTCGCCGTCGCCGCGGCCGAGGTGTCGCCGCTGTTGCCGGACGGCGGGCGCGGCTACCTCGCCTGACGGCGCCCGGCGCCGCCAGATCGGCGATCGGACGCCGTTGTTTCGCACGCCGAAAACAACGAGCGGGCGGGCTTTCGGACGCCCTCCGACGGGGTGCAATGCGGCAGGTCGACCAGGGATGGACCTCGCCATGGCTTTCACGCTCGCCCCGGAACACGAGATCCCGCAGGAACGGCAGGCGCGGGTGTCGCGCCTACTGCGCGGGTCGGTCGACCTGCATTGCCACAGCGGGCCGTCGCTGATGCCGCGCGCCCTCGACAGCGCCCAGGCGCTCGAGGAGGCCGCCGCGATCGGCATGCGGGCCGTGCTGGTGAAGGATCACTTCTATGCCGCGGCGCCGCTCGTGCTGCAGCTCGAGGCGCTGTTTGCCGCCCGCGGCGTGAAGCTCTACTCCGGCGTGCCGCTGAACAACACGTCCGGCGGCTTCAACCGCTTCGCCGTCGCGCACGGTCTCAATCTCGGTGCGCGCTACGTCTGGATGCCGACGCTTTCGGCGGCGAACCACATCAGATACGAAAAGGGCAAGCTCGACCCGAAGGGCAATTTCCCACGCCCGACGCGGTCGATGCCGGAGCCGGAGCCGCTGACGGTCCTCGACGACCGGGGGGCGATCCGCGACGAGGTGAAGCCGATCCTCGACCTCATCGCCGCGCACGACGCGGTGCTCTCCTCGGGTCATCTCAATATTCGCGAGATCTGGCCGCTGTTCGCGGAGGCGAAGGCGCGCGGGGTGCGGCGCATGGTGGTCAACCACCCGACCTACATCATCGGCGCCTCACTCGTCGACATCCGCGGGCTCATCGAGGCCGGCGCCTTCATCGAGCACTCGATCGGCATGTACGTGCCGGTGACGACGGAGAACAACGTCCGGTCGGACGAGTTGCGCGACGTCATCGAGGCCGGAACCGTGCGTCGGACGTTCTTCGGCTCCGATCTCGGCCAGCGCGGCAACGGCCACCCGGCGTTCGGCTTCCGCCACATGGTGAGCGCGCTGATCGGACTCGGTTATTCGGACGCCGACATCACCGCGATGGTGTCAACCAACGCCGCCGAGCTGATCGGACTCGACGAGGCCGCCGCACCGACGGTAAGCGGCGAGCGCGTCCGGGAGCTCACTCAGGCGAAGTAGAGCTTCAACGGCTCGGTGCCGCAGATGCGGGCGCGCACCGTCGCGTCCGGCACCCACTCCTCGATGGTCGCGAGCGTGTCGGCGTAGGAAACGCGCCCCTCGTAGCCGGCGAAGGGCCAGTCACTGCCCCACAGCAGCCGCTCGCCGCCGGTGAGCTTCACGAGCGCCTCGGCGTAGGGTTTGGCGTTCGCGGGCGGATCGAAACGAAAGCCGCCGGACAGCTTGACCCACGTGTGGCCGCGATCGACCGCCGCCAGCACGGCCTTGAACGCCGCGCCGTTCACGCCTTCAGGCGTGTCGAGATGGCCAAGGTGGTCGATGACGAGCGGCGCGCCGGACGCCTCGATCGCCGCGATGGTGTCAGCGATGCGGTGCGGCTTGTCGACCGTGTGCACGTGCCAGCCGAGATCGACGACGCGCCGGAGCAGCACGCGGTAGTCGGCGGAGCGCAGATCCGGCACGTCGTCGGTGACCGAATTGACGAAGCGGATGCCGACAAAGCCGTCGGCCGCCATCCTCTCCATCTCGTAGACGCTGGTGCGCGGCGAGAGCGTCGCGGTCGCCCGCAGGCGGCGGTGGCGCCTGAGCGCCTCGCGGACATAGTCGTTGTAGAGCCCGTGAATGCTCGCCGCGGCGATGACGCCGAACAGCACGCCGTGGCGGTCGAGCGTCGCGATGCACTCGTCGATGCTCGCGTCCGTGGGCGGCGAATGCCAAGCCGACGCTGTGAGCGGCAGGTCCGCCCGCCAGACGTGGAAATGCGAATCGACGAGGGGAGGCTGCGGCACGCGGGTCTTCCTTCTGACGCGGCGAGGCTAGGCGAGCGCTGTTCGCGCGCCGACGCGCGCTCCGGTGTATTTCGGCTCCCGAAAAACGCTCGGGGTCGCGACCGGGCCGCCGGCCGGCAGGATAGCCTTGCACCGGCCGCGGAGCCGTCAACAGGAGACTGGAATGCAGTTGTTCGATCTTTCGGGCCGCGTCGCCATCGTCACCGGCGGCAATGGCGGCATCGGGCTCGGCATTGCCCGCGGCCTCGCCCGCGCCGGCGCCGGCATCGCGGTGGTCGGCCGCAACGCGGAGAAGAACGCCGCGGCAACGGCCGAGCTTCGCGCGTTCGGTGTCGAGGTCGAGGCGGTGACGGCCGACATCCGCAGCGTCGAGGGCTGCCGGACGCTGGTCGACGACGTCGGCCGCCGCTTCGGCCGGATCGACATTCTCGTCAACAACGCCGGCATCAGCTTCCGCAAGGCACCGCAGGACTACACGCTGGAGGAGTGGCGGGCGGTGATCGACACCAACGTCACCGCCGCCTTTCTGTTGTCGCAGGCGTGCTACCCGCACTTCAAGGCGGCGGGCGGTGGCAAGGTGATCAGCATCGGCTCGATCGTCTCGTTGTTCGGATCGCCGTTCGCCGTCGCCTACGGGGCGAGCAAGGGCGCCATCCTGCAGATGACGAAGGCGCTCTGCTGCGCGTGGGCGAAGGACAACATCCAGGCGAACACCATCCTGCCGGGCTGGATCGACACCGACCTCAGCCAAGGCGCGCGCCGCGAGTTCCCCGGCCTCGAGGAGCGCGTGGTGGCCCGCACGCCGGCCGGGCGGTGGGGCGATCCGTCGGACTTCGAGGGCGTCGCCGTCTTCCTCGCGAGCCGGGCCTCCGACTTCGTCAACGGCGCGACGATCACGGTCGACGGCGGCTACTCGACGCTCGGTTAGGGCCGCTGGAGCGGACCCTAGCCGTCCTCCTCGACGAAGATCTGGGCGCGCTTCCTCGCGATCGACGGCAAGAGCGCCAGCACCAGCATGCCGACGGCGATCGCCAGCATGACGGCGCTGATCGGCTTCTCGACGAAGACGAGGGCGTCGCCCTGCGAGATCATCATGGCGCGCCGGAAGTACTCCTCGATCATCGGGCCGAGCACGAAGCCGAGCAGCAGCGGCGCCGGCTCGAACTCGAGCTTCAGCATCAGGTAGCCGACGAAGCCGAACGCCACCATCACCAGAAGATCGAAGCCGTTGGTGTTGACGCTGTAGACGCCGACCGAGGCGAAGGCGACGATCGCCGGGAACAGCGCCCGCTGCGGCACCGTGAGCAGCCGCACCCAGATGCCGATCAGCGGCAGGTTGAGCACCAGGAGCATCAGGTTGCCGGCCCACATCGACGCGATGACGCCCCAGAACAGGGTCGGGTGACTGGCCATAAAGTCGGGGCCTGGCTGCACGCCCTGGATGACGAGCGCCCCCATCATCAGCGCCATCACGGGGTTCGACGGGATGCCGAGCGTCAGCATCGGCACGAAGGACGTCTGCGCACCGGCGTTGTTCGCCGACTCGGGACCGGCGACACCCTCGATGGCGCCCTTGCCGAACCGCTCCGGGGTGCGCGAGAGGCGCTTCTCGAGGGTGTAGGAGCCGAACGAGGCGAGCAGCGGCCCGCCGCCGGGCAGCACGCCGAGGAGGGAGCCGAGCAGGGTGCCGCGAACGACCGGGCCGGCGGCCTGGCGGAGCTCCGATCGCGTCGGCATCAGCCTCGAGATCTTCGCCACCGTGGCGCGCACGGCGCTCTCCCGCTCGAGCCCGCTGAGGATCTCGGCGATGCCGTAGATGCCGGCGCCGAAGGCAACGATCGGCACGCCGTCGGCGAGGCCGTCGAAGCCGAGCGTGAAGCGTGCACTGCCGGAGTAGATGTCGGTGCCGACCGTGCCGAGCAGCAGCCCGAGCAGGATCATGGCGATCGCCTTCAGCAACGAGCCGTTGGCGAGCGTGATCGAGGCGACGAGGCCGAGCGTCATCAGTGCGAAGTACTCGACGGGCCCGAACGTCAGGGCAAGGCGCGACAGCGGTTCGGAGAAGCCCGCGACGAGCAGCGTCGCCACCGTGCCGGCGGCGAACGACCCCAGTGCGGCGATGCTGAGCGCCGCCCCGGCGCGGCCCTGCCGCGCCATCTGGTAGCCGTCGATGGCGGTGATCGCCGACGAGCCTTCGCCCGGAAGGTTGACGAGGATCGCCGTGGTGGAGCCGCCGTACTGGGCGCCGTAGTAGATGCCGGCCAGCATGATGACGGAGGCTTCCGGCGAGACCTTGAAGGTGATCGGCAAGAGCATCGCGATCGTCGCCAGCGGGCCGACGCCGGGCAGCACGCCGACCGCCGTCCCGAGGAACGCGCCGATGAAGCAGAACATCAGGTTGGCGGGCTCGAAGGCCGTTGCCATCCCGAGGGAGAGGTTGCCGATCAGATCCATGGCTCAGCCACCGAGCCAGGGGCCGACCAGCCGCACCGGGATCCTCAGAAGCTGGATGAACACGATGGTGCACAGCAGTGTCAGCCCCGCGGTGACCGCGAGGGCGAACCGCAGGGTCATCAGCCGGCTGCCCCAGGTGGCGAGCAGCGTCGTCACCGCGATCGTCGGCACGAAGCCGAAGGGGGCGACACCGACGGCGAACAGCACCGGCGCGCAGAGGATGCAGGCGAGCACCCGTGGACCGGCGAAGCCGATGGCGACGGTCGGTCGGCCGAAGGCGCGGATCGTGATCAGCAGCGCCGTCACCGCGAGCGCCCCCGCGGCCATCAGCGGGAAGAACCCCGGCCCCATGGCGGAGGGCGTGCCGATCGACAGTTTCGTTACGACGCCGAGGGCGAACAGGCCGGCGATCACCAACAGCCCCAGCCCGGACGCGAGGTCGCGAAGGTCCACGCGACGCTTTGCATCGCCTGGCGACAGAGGCATGATCGGGCTCCGCCCTCTGGTCCGGACGCTACGCGTCGCTGGTTGCCGAGACGCTAGCCGATCGCCTGCCCGAACCAGAAGACGTGGCTCGCATTTTCAGCAGTCGAAACTGCATTCCGATCGCCGCCGCGCGACGGCGCGTCGGCGATAGCTTGACGTCAGGCGGCCCCGAGAGCGCGCCAGTTGCATCCGGGAGGATGACTGACATGAACCTTTCACGCAGCCTCGTCGTGCTTTCCCTCGCCGTGCTCGGCCTCGGTGCGTCCGAGGCGGAGGCGAAGTGGCCGATGGACCAGACGATGACGATCGTCGCGCCGTGGCCGGCGGGGACGGGAGCCGATCTCGTCGCCCGTGTGCTCGCCGACGGCCTGATGAAGAAGTGGGGCAACCAGATCGTCGTCGAGAACCGCGTCGGCGCGACCGGCAACATCGCGCAGAACTTCGTCGCGAAGGCAGCACCGGACGGCTACACCTTCATCGTCTCGACGCCCGGCCCGGCGGCGAACAACATGTTGACCTTCAAGTCGCTGCCGTTCAATCCGTTGACGGACTTCACCTACATCACGGTCACCAACGAAGACCCGATGCTGATCGTGGCGGGTCCACGGCTGAAGGCCGAGACGGCCCAGGAGTTCCTCGCCTATGCGAAGGACAACCCGGGCCAGGTGCAGTTCGGCAACCCTGGCCACGGCACCTATGCGCACATGACGCAGCTCGCGCTGCAGGACAAGCTGCAGACGAAGTTCAATCTCGTGCCCTACAAGGGCGCGCCGCAGATGATCAGCGACATGCTGTCCGGGCAGATCGACGCCGTCGTCGACCTCACCGGCGGCTACCTGGCGCAGATCAAGGCAGGCAAGCTGCGGGCGCTCGCGATCATCGGCGACGAACGGCTGCCGCAGCTGCCGGACGTTCCGACGCTGCGCGAGGTCGGCATCGATCTCACCGCACAGCCCTGGTACGCGCTCGAGGGGCCGAAGGGCATCCCGCCGGAGATCGTCGCGGAGATGAACGCCGCAGCCGTCGAGGTGCTGAAGGACCCCGCCACCGCCGAGAAGCTCGCCGGCGCCGGCATCACGCCGAGCCACAGCACGCCGGAAGAGCTGCAGGCGATCGTCGCCGCCGAGGTCGAGAAGTGGCGGCCGATCGTGGTCAAGTACAACATCACGTCCGAATAGGCTCACTGTGCGCCGGTCGCCCGCCTGTTGTGCGGGGGGCCGGTGCCAGTTGCCGCCGCCGGCTTGCGTCCCGCTCGCCGCGCTGCGTTCGCGGCCGTTCGCACGCCCGGCCTGCTTCCCGGCGGGCCGAGCACGGCCGGATAGCGCCCGACGGCCTCCCGCCGCCGCATGCACCGCGCATTCTCCGGAGTTCCCTCGATGCCTGCCGCTCACCCCGCCGAGTTCCGCGACCGCATTCTCCGCAAGGCCCACGTGCTCGGGACCTTCGTCAAGACGCCGACGAGCCATCCGATCGAGGTCATCGGCAGCGCCGGGCTCGATTTCGTTATCGTCGACCAAGAGCATGCGCCGTTCGACCGCGGCACCATCGACATCGCGTGCCTGGCCGCGAAGGCTGCCGGCATCGCGGCGCTCGTCCGCGTCGCCGAGCCGACGCCGGCGAGCGTCCTCTCGGTGCTCGACCTCGGCGCCGCCGGCGTGCTCGTGCCGCACGTCGACAGCCTCGAGAAGGCGCGCCAGATCGCGGCTGCCTGCCGCTATCGGGGCGGCGCGCGCGGCTTCTCCAACACGACGCGCGCCGGCGATTTCGGCGGCGCCTCCTTCGCCGACCACATCGCCGCCGAGGATGCGCGGGTCACCTGCGTCGCCATGATCGAGGACGAGCGCGCGCTCGCCGACATTGACGCGATCGCGGCGACCGAGGGCCTCGACGCCTTCTTCATCGGGCGCGGCGACCTGACCGCGGCGCTCGGGGTGGAGGGGATGCAGCGGGCCGTCGAGCGGATCATGGAAGCGGGACGTCGCGCCGGCATGACGATGATGGCGCTCGTTTCCAGCCGCGACGACGCCCGTGCCATGCGCGACGCGGGAACGTCGGCGTTTGTGGTGTCCAACGACCAGAACCTTCTGAAATCCGCGGCGTCCCAGGCGTTGCGGGACTACGGCGATCCGTCGGCGTGGTGACGGCCGGCGGGGGCGCCCGTCCGGGCCGCCCTTCAGTCAGCCCGGCATCAGCGACGGGAGCTCCGGGCTCCCCCGGTGCAGTCCGTCGAGCGGGCCGCGCACATCCCGCATCAGCAGCGAGATGTTCTCCTCGATCTTGTGTCGCGTCTCGGCGAGCGGCGCGGTGACCTGCTCGCTAAGCTTCTGCAGCGGAACGGCCGACCTGAAGAAGCTGACGCTGATCGCCGCCAGTACGGTCTCGTCGAACATCAGCGGCATCGCCACGGTGGTCATCTGGCGGGGCTCCGTCCGCGGGTCGCGGATGGCGAACCCGACGACGCGGAGCCGGGCGAGCAGACGGCGGAATTCCGCCTCCCGCTGCGCCGTGAAGCCGTGCTCGGGATTGGCGCGCAGCACCGCGAACATCCGCTCGCGTTCCTCTTCCGGGCAATAGGCGAGATAGGCCCGCCCCATCGCCGAGGTCTGCATCGTCGGGCGCAGCCCCAGCACCGTGTTCGTGTGGGCACAGGGACTGATCGCGCCCGTCCAGAACTGAATGGAGAGAGCCTCGCCGTCGAGCACGCCGATGCCGATCGGCCACTTGATGCGCCGCGTCAGTTCGATCGCCGGCGCGCGCGAGGCTTCGATCACCATCGAGATGCCGCCGAAGCCCTTGGTCAGTTCGTGCACCCGGCAGGTGACGCGGTAGCCGCCGAACATGTTGTCGCGCGCCACGTAGCCGTCGGCCATCAGCGTCTCGAGCATGCGGATGATCGTCGGCTTGGGCAGGTGCGTGGCCGCGTAGATATCGGTCACCGACGCGATGCGCAGCCGGTTCACCGTCCGCAGAATCTCGAGCGCACGCCGCACCGACTCGACCGGCGGATAGGAGCGCCGCGTCGGGTCCGACAGGCCACGCCGCGAGTTCGTGCGGCATCGTTCGGGGCTGCGGGTGGTAGCGACGGACTCGGCCAGACTGTGTTCGGCAGCCAGACGCTCGGCGGCCGTTCCATGGGGTTGAATCGCTTCCATCCCCGGTCCTCCCATCCGGTTGGTCGCCGGCGATGGGGGCCGATCGCCACCGTTTTGATTGAACAACAATGATAGCACGCGGCTGCCGTGCCGCGAACACGCCAGTGTTTCGCCAGCCGAAATTGATTAGTGTCAGACGGCGACCGCGTCGCGCTGAACTTGCGATCGGATCGGAGAGGGAGAGCACTTCGGGGCCGCCATCCGTCCAGATGATCGCCCGGGCGCGGTCTGGAAAGTGGCGGGCGCAGTTCGCCGCCGAGGCGCGACTCAGGCCGATTTCTGCCAGTCGAGCAGCGTGCCCTTGGTGATGATCTTCTGCCCGTCGGTCGCCGGCATCGGGTACTCGTCCTCATTGACGACGAAGCCCTTCTTGCTCGCGAAGTCGAGGCGCGGCGGGCAGAAGATGTCGTAGAGCGAGGACACGCCCTCACCGACGTCTCGCGAGGTATGCACGACGTTGGCCGGGATGATGATCACCGACGGCGTCTCGATCGTGTCGTGCATGTCGGGGCGCCACTGCGCGAGGTCGGCGTTCCACGGCCAGCGCATGTGGTGGATCCAGGTGCCATCGAGCGTCAGCGACGCCTGCTCGAAGTCCTCGTGCCAGTGCGGGCTGAGCGTGGAGGTGTCGCGACGGGTCTGGTAGTAGGCGAACAGGTTGACCATCATGTTCGTCGAGCGGAACAGGCGTGGCTGGATGCGCGGCCCGTCGGCCTTGGCGAGCGGCGCCAGCGGATAGTGGCGCAGCTTGAAGCCATCGACAGGGTCCGGCCAGGCCACCACCGGTGCGACCTCTGGGGCGCCATCGGCATAGGTCCCGGCGTTCCACGCCTTGGCGAGGAGGTCGGCAGCCTTGCCGGTGAGGACGCGGACGATCAGCCCGTCGCATTGCGCCGTCACGGTGCTCGGGCCCGGCGGCACGATGGTGAGGGAATCCTCGTCCGCCTCGATCTCCTCGGCGCCGGCGCGGATGGTCGCCGCGGTGCCGGGCGGCAGGATGACCATATACTCGTCGGCATTGTCCTCGCGGGCGAGCTGTGCGCCGGTCTTCACACGCGACACGGCGACGAGGAAGTTGGCACCGCGCGTGATCCACGTCCGCGTGCCGTCGGCGGCGGTCTCCTGCGGCTCCATGTGGTCGAACCGCGCGATCGACGCCTCTCGTGCCATCGTGTCCGTCACTGCCGATCTCCTCGAAGCATCTCGGCCTGCGCGCTGGGGCAGGTACCGTGGGCGGACGCTAGTCGCCGACGGCGCGGCGGCGCCAACGCCATCCCCCGCAATTTCGATCCACGAAAACCGTCTCGCCCGGCGGAGCGGGCCGACCGGGGAGCCAGTCGCCCGCCGCATTTTCGGCGAACGAAACAGCGCGAGCGAGCGCCGGACAAGGCGCACACCGCGGCTAGGGTTCTCGAAACCCGAACGGATCGTGGCTGGAGCCGAGCACCCATGAACGCGGAAGATCGTCAGCGCGCACGCCAGGAGCTCGAGACGCTCCTGATCGACTACTGGCACGACGTGGACGCCAATTGGGGGCGCACCGCTCACGACTACTACACCGACGACGCGGTGTTCGAATCCACCAACGCGAGCTACCACGGCAAGGCGAAGATCAAGGCCTTCTACCAGTACCGGGTCGATCGCGGACCGCGCGTCGCGGTGCACGCGGTCTCCAACTTCCGCGTCGTGCTCGAGAGCCCGACGCGCGCCATCTGCAACTGGTACCTCATCCTCTACGCGCAGGACGGCGCGCCGATCCTGCCGACCAACCCGCCGATCCAGATCGCCCACATGACCGACACGTGCGTCAAGCAGCCGGACGGGCGCTGGCTCTACGAGCGCCGCACGTTCGACGCCTGGTTCGTCGGTGGCGTCCCCACCACCAATCCCAATCTCGACGACAAGTGATTCGGGGGGCGCGCCTTCAGGCCGCCGCAGCGTACCGTCTCGCCAGCGCCGAGAGACCGACGGCGAGAACCAGGATGCCGCCCTTGAAGATCGGCTGGAAGTAGGTCGGGGCGCCGAAGATGCTGAGCCCGTTGAAGCCGACGGCGAGGATGAGCACGCCCACCAGCGTGCCGACGATGTGGAACTCGCCTTCCCGCAAGGTGGCGGAGCCGAGGAACACTGCTGCGAAGGCGTCGAGCAGGTAGCCGTCGGCGGCCGCCAGCGTGCCGCTGCCGAGCAGTGATGCGAGCAACGTCCCCGTCAGCGCCGAGCAGAAGCCGGCGGTCGCGAAGGCGAACATCTTGATGCGGTCGACACGGATGCCGGAGAGGCGCGCCGCCTCGATGTTGCTGCCGACGGCCTGCATCTTCTGGCCGATGTCGGTCTTGTTGAGGATGACCCACAGCACCACCAGCACGGCGATCATCACGAAGACCGGGTTCGGCACGCCGAAAGTCCGCCCGACCGCGATCATGATGAAGTCGCGCGGCACGCCGGCGGCGATCGGGAAGGAGCTGTAGGCGAAGCCGATGCCCGCGAGCATCGTGCCGACGCCGATCGTCGCGATGACGGCGTTGATCCGCACCTTGGTGACGAGCAGGCCGTTGACGGTGCCGATAGCGAGGCCAAGCGCCAAGGCGAGGATGATGCTGACGGCGATCGGCAGGTGTTCCTTCGCCATCAGCCCGCAGACGATCAGCCCGACGAAGCTCGCGACGTTGCCGATGCTCAAGTCGAACTCGCCGACGACGAGCGTATAAGTGAGGCCGGCGGCGATGATCGCCGTGAGCGACGCCTGGCTCAGAATGTTGAGGAAGTTGGCGCGCGAGAAGAAGGTGTCCGGCGCGTTCACCGAGAAGAAGAACACCATCGCCAAGAGGCCGATGATCGTCCCGTAGCGCGAGATGAAGATCAGCACCGGGCGCTTCCAGCCGCGCCCGAGGGGAGCTGTGGTTGTTCTCGCGGTCGCCCCGCCTACTGCGCTCGCCATGACGCCTCTTCCTCGAGCTCGGATTGATCGAGATAGCTCAGTTCGATGATGCGGGATTCGGTGATCGCGTCGCCGGCGAGCTCGCCGGTGACGCGGCCTTCGCGCAGCACCACGACGCGGTCGGCCAGCACGGCGAGCTCCTCGGCGTCCGACGAGATCACCACGATGCCGACGCCCGCCTGCGCGAGCTGGCGGATCGAGGCGTGGATCTCCTCGCGCGCGCCGATGTCGACGCCGCGCGACGGCTCGTCGAGGATCAGGAGCTTCGTGCCGCTGTGCAGCCAGCGGGCGATCACCGCCTTCTGCTGGTTGCCGCCGGACAGGCCGCCAATGCGGATGGAGGTGCCGGCCGTCTTGATCTTCAGCTCTCCGACGAGCCGCTCGGCCTGGCTGCGCGATTTGCGCGCCGACAGGAAGGGGAGGGCGCGGATGGTCCGCAGCGCCGCCATCGAGGCGATGTTGACGTTGAAGGCGACCGATTTCTCGAGCATCAGCGCCTGCGAACGGCGCTCCTCCGGCACGAGCGCGATGCCCATCTTGACCGCATCGGCCGGACTGGCAACGGCGAGCCGCTCGCCGTTGAGCTCGAAATGGCCGCCATCGAGGTGCTTCACCCCGTAGGCGAGCTCGGCGATCTCGGTCCGCCCGGCGCCGACGAGCCCTCCGAGGGCGAACACCTCGCCGCGATGCACGTCGAAGCTGACGTCCTTCACGGCGCTCCGCCAGGAGACGTTGCGGGCCGAGAAGACCGGCGTCTCACCACGTCGGACGGCGGGACGCCGCGGCGCCTGGCCGGCGCCGAGATCGTGGCCGATGATCGCCCGGATCAGGCCCTTCTTGTCGAGCGTGCCACGCATCGCCTGGTCGACGATGCGGCCGTCGCGCAGCACGGTGATCTTGTCGCAGAGCTCCAGCACCTCGTCGAGGCGGTGCGAGACGTAGAGGATGGCGACGCCCCCGGCTGTCAGGTCGCGGATGATGCCGAACAGCTGCTCGCTCTCGGCGGCCGACAGCGAGGCCGTCGGCTCGTCCATGGCGATCATCGCCGCGTCGCGCACCAGCGCCTTGCCGATCATCACGAGCCAGCGCTCGGCGATGCTGAGCTCCGACACCTTCGTCTGCAGCGAGAACTTGATGCCGACGCGTCGGGCGGCGGCTTCAGCAGCGACCCCGGACCGCTTCCAGTCGATCAGGCCGAACCGCGTCACCTTCGGCGCGCCGAGCAACATGTTCTGCAGCACGGTGAAGTGCGGGATGAGGTTGAGTTCCTGGTGGATGAAGGCGAGCCCGGCCTTCTCCGACGCGGCCGGCGATCCCGGCCGCAACTCCTCGCCGGCGATCGTGATGCGGCCGCGGTCGGCGACCGTGACGCCCGCGAGGCAGCGGATCAGCGTCGACTTGCCCGCACCGTTCGCGCCGACGAGCCCGTGCACCTTGCCTTGCTCGACGTCGAGGTCGGCGTCGTCGAGGGCGAGCTCCCCGGCGAAATGCTTGGTCAGCCCGCGGACCTGCAGCCAGACGTCAGGGTTCCGCCCGGAGGCGGAACCCACTTCGCTTTCCTTGGACTCGGAAACCTTACTGAGCATTGCCGTGTTCGGCGAGGAACTTGTCGACGTTGTCGGCGCTAACGACGATTCCGGGGATCTCGATCACCTTGGGGGTCCAGGCGTCGCCGGCGGCGATCGAGTCGAGGATCGCCTGGAACACCGCCTCGCCCTCGGCAAACGCCGGCTGCCAGACCGTCGCGGTCATGTCGCCGTCCTTCACCAACTGGACGCCCTGCGGACTGCCGTTGATCGAGACGGTGACAACGTCGGTGCGGCCGGCCTGGCGCAGCGCCGCGACGGCGCCCTGCATCGGCTCGTCCCAGCACGACCAGATCGCCAGCGGCTTGTCGCTGCCTTCGGGATTGCCGGTCAGCCAGGCGGAGGCGATGGCGTTGCCGTTCTGCACCTGGCCCGGCACGGTGACCTCGTTGTAGGTGACCTTCAGGCCCGACTTGCCTTCCACGCCCTTCTCGAACGCGATGCCGCGGTCGAGGCACAGCTTGCCGGGGTGGAAGGTGATCGCCAAGATGTTGGCCGGCTCCTTCACCTTGCCGAGCAGGAAGTCGATCGAATCCTCGCCGACGGTCAGCCCGCTGGTGGTGACGACGATGCCGTCGACGATCTCGCCGCCCCAGGTCGCGACGGGGATCTTCGCCTCCTTGGCCGCCTCGAGGCCGGAGCTGATCGCGCTGCTGGCGAAGGCGAGCACGAAGATCGCGTCGACGCCCTGTGTCACGAATGAGCGCATGGCGGCGTTCGCCTGGTCGGCGCTCGCCTGGGTGTCGATGACCTTGACCTCCCAGCCGGCCTTCTTCGCCGCCTCGGTCGCCCCGCCGATCACCTCGATGTTGAGCGCGTCGTTGGCGATCAGCGCGACGATCCCGAGCGTCTTCGCATCCTGCGCCTGCGCCATGCCGGCGAACAGCATCGAACCCGCGGCCAGCAGGCCGATCAGAAACCTTCTCATCTCTTTCCTCCCTAGCGAGACTTCTTGCGGAGGCGCCACTTCTTACGGAGGCGCCCCTCCAGAACGACTGCGGACTGCCGGTCGGGCGGGCCGATCGGCGAACTCTGCGGCGGGTTTCCGGCTTTCCGACCTTCAGGCACGCCGACCTTCAGGCACGCTGACCTTCAGGCACGACCCTGGGCCGGTCCGCCCGACCCGGCATCGCGCGCCCCTGACAATCAGGCGCCGCGTCGTGTGATACCGGTATCATATGGCGGCTTTCCCAGCGACGCAAGTCCGGCTGATGGTCTTCAGGGCGCTCGGCGCTCCGTCGCCCGGGGTGCCGCCGCAGCATTCGGCGAAGCCGTGCGCGGCACTGCGGTTGCGGCTGATCCCGGCGGTCCGTCGTTGCCGGCGGTTTTCCGTGGGGAGGGGAGCGCGCGCCAACTCGACACTCGACACGGACCGTGTATTGGTATTGTTAGCGGTATCAATCGAGCAGCCCGCGTCCGCGTCCGGCACGGTTCGGTCCGGTGCAGTCGCGTCGCCTCGGACGTGCAACGAGCCCGTCGGACCTTGACGCGGTCGGAGCCAGGGAGAGGAACGTGCAGGTACGGTATGATTTTTCCGGCAAGAGCGTGCTCCTGATCGGAGGCACCACCGGGATCGGGCGCGCCACGGCGATCGCCTTCGCGCGGGCGGGCGCCAACCTCTATGTCGCCGGCATCGGCAAGCAGCACGGCGAAAGCCTGAAGAGCGAGATCGCCGGCCAGGCGAAGGTCGACGTCGAGTTCGCCGAGGTCGACGTGCGCGACGGCGCCGCGATGCGCGGCCTGCACGACGCCGCCTTCAAGCATTTCGGGCGCATCGACATCGCGTTCAACAACGCCGGCGTGCCAGGCAAGACGGCGCCGGTGCAGGAACTCGAGGAGGAGGACTTCGGCCTCCTGATCGACGTCAACCTCAAGGGGATCTTCCTCGGGCTGAAGCACCAGATTCCGCACATGATCGCGCATGGCGGCGGCGCCATCGTCAACACCTCGTCGCTGTTCGGCGTGATGGGCTTCGCCACCACGGCGGTCTACTGCGCGAGCAAGTGGGGCGTGATCGGGCTCACCAACTCCGTCGCCCTCGAGGTCGCGCGCAAGAACATCCGCGTCAACGCGATCGCGCCGGGCTCGGTGATGACGCCGCTGCTCACCGGCATGTTCGGCAGCGAGCAGTCCGCCAAGGACACCGTGCTGCCGATGATCCCGATGGGGCGGATCAGCGACCCGTCTGAGATCGCGCAACTCGTGCTGTTCCTGTCGTCGGACGCCGCGTCCTTCATCACGGGGCAGGCGATCGTCATCGACGGCGGCGGGTTCGTGGCGGGCGCCGACAATCTGGCCTGATCCGCAGCGCCGGCCGCTCGCGCGCCGGCAGGCACGGCCCGGCCCGGCGGCAACGTCGGATCGCGCCGATGACGACACGATAAGGACAGTGACATGACCACTCGGAAGATCGGCTTCGCCGGGGCGGGCCGCATGGGCGCGCCGATGGTGCGGCGGCTGCTGGCGGCCGGCCACGACGTGACGGTGTTCGATCCGAACGCCGCGGCCGTCGCGGCCCTCGCCGCCGAAGGCGCCAAGGCAGCGGCGAGCCCCGCCGAACTCGGCAGCAAGGCCGAGATCGTCTTCCTCTCGCTGCCGACGCCGGAAGTCGTCGAGGCGGTGACGGTCGGCGAGGGCGGCATCGCGTCCGCCACGGGCGCGAAGATGATCGTCGACCTTTCGACCACCGGCCCGCGCGTCGCGCGCAAGGTGGCCGCCGGGCTTGCCGACAAGGGCATCGTCTTCGTCGATTGTCCTGTGAGCGGCGGCGTCGGCGGCGCGGAGAAGGGCACACTGGCGCTGATGGCGGCCTGTCCGCGCCCCGTCTTCGAAGAGATCGAGACGCTCCTGCAGACATTTGGCAAGACTTTCTATGTCGGCGCCGAGGCCGGCATGGGCCAGATGATCAAGGTCATCAACAACCTGATGTCGGTGACGTCGCTCACGATCGCCTCCGAGGCGCTGGTGCTCGGCGTCAAGGCGGGCCTCGACCCGGACGTGATGCTCGACGTCATCAACGCCGGCAGCGGCCGCAACAACGCGACCACCGACAAGATCCCGAAGTTCGTGCTCGGGCGCGGCTTCGATTTCGGCTTCGCCATCGGCCTGTCGTCGAAGGACGCGCGGCTCTGCCTCGAAGAGAGCGACGCGCTGGGCGTGCCGATGGTCGTCGGCTCGGCGGTGCGCCAGATGATCAACATCGCCAAGGGCAAGCTCGGCCCGGACGCCGACCTCACCGAAATCATCAAGCCGATCGAGGACTGGGCCGGCGTCACCGTGAAGAGCTCCAAGGCGCCTGGTTGATCCGAGCGGCCGCCTGGAGGCGCCGAGAGATGCAGGTTCGGGCATGAGCGCAGGGGGGAGCCGCTCCCCGGCGGGCGCGGCAGCTACCGGCGTGTCCGGCCGGCTCGCGGCCTTCGTCGCCGCGTCGCGCTGGGACGATGTCCCGGGCGCCGTCCGTCACCTGGCGGTGCGGTCGATCCTCAATGGCTTCGGCACGGCACTCGGAGGGTCGCGCGACCAGGCGGTCGTCCGGCTGATGGAGACACTGCGGCCGTTCTCGAGCGGCGCGACGGCGACCGTCATCGGCCACCGTGCGCGGCTCGACATGCCGACGGCGGCGTTCCTTAACGCGGTCGCCGTGAACGTCTTCGACTTCGACGACACGCACGAGAAGACGATTATCCATCCGACGGCGCCGGTGCTCGCGGCGCTGTTCGCGGTGGCCGAGCAGGTTCCCGTATCGGGTGCGGCGCTGCTGCACGCCTTTGTGCTCGGCGTCGAGATCGAGTGCAGGCTGGGCAACGCGGTGTCTCCCGGCCACTACGATCGCGGCTATCACATCACGGCGACCTGCGGCGTATTCGGGGCAGCGGCGGCCGTCGGCAAGCTCATTGGCCTCGGCCCGCAGGAGATGTTGTCGGCGCTCGGAAACGCCAGCGCCCAGGCCTCCGGTCTCGTCGAGACGCTCGGCTTCATGGCGAAAAGCGTCGGTGTCGGCAATGCTGCGCGCAACGGCGCACTGTCGGCCCTGATGGCCCGCCACGGCGTCGTGGGCCCGCCGTATCCGCTGGAGGGCCCGCGCGGCTTCCTGAACGTCATGTGCGACGCGCCCGATGCTTCCGCACTGGAGGCCGGTCTCGGCGAGGACTGGCAGCTCGAGCGCAACATGCTGAAGCCCTACCCCTGCGGCGTGGTGCTGAACCCGGTCATCGACGCCGCGCTGGCGGCCCGGGCCGCCCCCGCCTTCGCGGCCGACAGGATCGAGAGCATCCGCGTCAGCGGCCATCCGCTCCTGAAGGCGCGAGCCGACCGACCGTTTGTGACCAGCGGCCGCGAGGCGCAGGTCAGCGCCCAGCACGCGATCGCCGTCGGCCTGTTGCGCGGCACGGCCGGTGCGGTCGACTTCAGCGACGAAGCGGTCACGTCACCGGCGGTGGTGGCGCTGAGGGCGAAGGTGGCCGGCGTCGACGTCGATCCGGCGTCGTCCATCGATGGCGCGCGTCTGACGGTCCATCTCGTCGGCGGGACGACGATCGACGTCAGCATCGACGTCGCCACCGGCAGCCTTCAGAAGCCGCTGTCGGACGACGACGTCGTCGCCAAGTTCGAGTCACTGGCCGCCTACGGCTGTCCCGGTCTGGATGCCGGAAAGTTGCTGGAACAGCTCTGGCGGCTTGAAGCTGCCCCCGACGCCGGCGCCGTGATGGCGGCGGCCCGGCCCCTCTAGCGCCGCCCGCTATCGGCGATTCCTCACGCCCGGAAGGAGACATCATGCGGCCCGAGTTCGAAACGGAACAGTTCAAGAAGGGCTTGGCGATCCGCCGCGAGGTCCTCGGCGATGCCTATGTGGATCGCTCGGTCGCCGCCGCCGACGACGTCTCTGCGCCCTTGCAGAAGTTGATCACCGAATGGTGCTGGGGCGAGATCTGGTCTCGGCCCAATCTCGAGCGGCGCATGCGCTCGGTCCTCAATCTCGGCATGACGATGGCGCTCAACCGGCAGGCCGAGTTCAAGCTCCATTTGCGCGGCGCGCTCAACAACGGCGTGACGAAGGACGAGATCGTCGAGATCATCCTGCAGGGCGCGATCTACTGCGGTGCCCCGGCGTCCCTCGACGCGATGAAGTCGGCCCAGGCCGTCTTCAAGGAGATGGAAGACGAGCAGGCCGCCAAGCCGGCCTGATCCCCTGCGCAACCCAATCGCCTGCGCACACGGCGGTGCGACGCCGCGCCTTCAGGCAGCGGCGTCGCGCTAGCCGATCGGGTCGAGGTCGAGGCGGACGATGTCGTCGACGCCGTCCAGCGCGGCCGGATAGCGCTGCAGCACCAGCGGATCGTGTCCGGGAACAACGTGCCGGGGCGATGAGGCGAGCCGCTGCATCGTCACGTAGCTGTCGAGCATGTCGGCGATGCTGTCGACGACCGGAAACGGCCGCGACTGCTCGAAATTCGCGTAGAAGTGCGCCGCATCCGATCCGAGCACCACCCAGCCGCGGCGGGTCAGCACCCGCACGACCTGCAGCCCCCGCGAATGCCCGCCGACGCGGTGGACGGTGAGATTGGGGGCGATCTCCGAGACACCGTCGTGAAAGGTGACGCGCCCCGCGAACACCTTCGCGACCATGCTCGACACGTCCTCGGCGTCGTAGGGATGGCGCAGCACGGCGTGGCACATGCAGCGCCCCGTGCAGTAGGCCATCTCGACGTCCTGGATGTGATAGCGGGCGCGCGGGAACAGGTGGTGGTTGCCGCAATGGTCGAAATGCAGGTGCGAGACGATGACGTCCTCGACGGCGTCGGGGTCGATGCCGATCATCCTGAGGCCGTCGCCGACGGGCCGCAGCAGGTGCCGCTTGCGCTTCGCGCCGACGGCCGCGTCGAAGCCGGTGTCGAAGACGAAGGTGCGCGTCGCCCCGACGATCGCCCAGACGAAGTAGTCGAGCGGCATCGGCCCGTCGTGCGGATCGCCGCCGATGAAATTTTCCGCCGCCCGGCGCTCGTGATGGCCATAGCGGACGGCGAACAGCTCATAGACGTCGCTCATGCAGCGCTCCTCGCTCTCGACGCGAACCGCCGTCTGTTCTGATCGGTCTCAACTCGCGAGCCAACCGGCTTCGACCGGCAGCATCGATCCCGTCATGTCGCGGGCAATCGGTCCGCACAGGAAGACAAGGAGCTCCGAGACGCTCTCCGGCGAGACGAAGTGCCCGCCGGGCTGCTTGCCTTCGAGGAAGATCCGCTCCGCCGCCTCTCGCGACAACGCCCGCTCCGCCATCAGATCGAGGACGCGCCGCTCCGTGCCCGGCGTCAGCACCGAGCCGGGGCAGATCGCGTGGCACGTCACGTCGACGTCGAGGTTCTCGAGCGCGACGGAGCGCGTCAGGCCGAGGAGGGCGGCCTTCGTCGTCACGTAGCCGACGCGGTCGATGGTGCCGCGCTGCCCATAGACGGACGTGATGTTGAAGATGCGGCCGTAGTTGCGCGCCCGCATGCCCGGCAGCAGCAGCCGGATGGCGTGGAAGGCGGCGGAAAGGTTGACCGCGAGCGCTGCGTCCCAGGACTCGGGCGCGAAATCGACGATCCGCGCGAAATGCCGGACGACCGCGTTGTTGACGAGGATGTCGACGGCGGCACACTCGCGATCGACCCGCTCGAGCAGCCGCTCGACAGCGTCGGGCTCCGACAGATCGGCGTGATGATAGGTGACGCCGACGCCGGTCCGCCGCATCAGCTCGGCCCGCATCGGCTCGACTTCCGCGTCCGGCGACAACCCCGTCAGCACGACGTTGCAGCCGGCGGAGGCAAGACCCTGCGCAATGGCGAACCCGAGACCGGCGGTGGAGCCGGTGATCAACGCCGACTTCCCCTGCAATGCCCTGCCGGCGTCGGCGCGATGCCCGCCATCGGCAACCAAGCCGCGATTCATCGATCGACACCTGCCGGCGACGCCGACCCCACATCGGTTCGGCGAGAGGGAAGCGCAATGGGGAGGCGTCTGGCTAGCATCGGTGCCTTGCGGGTCGCGCCGTCGGTTGTTCATGATACCGGTAACAAGAAAAACTATAGGCGCGCCTCGCCAATTGCGCAATATGCCGTCGCCCCCGGCCAGGGCCTCAGGCGCTCTCCCGCTGGATGACCTCGAACTTGAGATCGACCACGCTGCCGCGCAGGTGGTCGGCGCCATCGATGATGCGGCTCAGCAGCATCTGGGCGGACCGCTCGCCGATCTCGTAGCGCGGCAGGCGCAGCGTCGTCACCGACGGCGTGACGTGGCGGAGCAGGTCGACGTCGTCGAAGCTCGCCAAGGCGACGCGGGTCGGCACCGCCCAGCCGCGGCGCTGGCACTCGAACAGCGCGCCGACCGCCAGCACGTCGCCCGCACAGAACAGCGCGTCGACTTCCGGCGCGGTCTGCATGACGCGGGAGATCGCTTCCGCACCGGCGGACAGCCCGCGCGACGTCTCCACCATCAGCCGGGGATCGACCGTCCGGCCCATGTGGGCGAGGGCGCTGCGATAGCCTTCGATGCGGTCGCGCGAACGGTCGTTGTGCACCGAGTAGAGCGAAGCGAAGGCGATGTGCCGGTATCCGAGCCGGCCGAGGTGGTTGGTCATTGCGTAGGCGGCGTCGCGATTGGAATAGCTGACCGCCATGTCCACCGGGTCGTTGGGGATGTTGCCGTTTTCCACCACCGGCACGCCGGACTTGCGGATCTTCTCGATCGCCTGCGGGGTGTGCTCGGTATTGTGCAGCACCAGGCCGCTGACGCGGTGCGTGAGGAACGTCGTGATCAGTTCCTCCTCCTCGGTCGGATCGTATCCGCACTCGGCGATCATCAGTTGGAAGCCGGAGCGCCGAAACACGTCCGACAGCGCCTTGATGGTCTGCGTGTAGATGGAATTGTCGATGCTCGGCACGATCAGCCCAATGGTCGTCGAACGGTTCGACGACAGGCTGCTCGCCAGGTGGTTGGGCAGGTAGCCGATTTCCCGCACGACGCGCAGCACGCGCTCGCGCGTTTCGTCCGAGACCTTGCCCGTCTCGCGCAGCGCCCGCGACACGGTCATCGTCGACACCCCGGCGCGCTTCGCCACGTCGCGCATCCGCGCGCTGCCGCTGCCCGCCCGGCCCTTGGCGCTCCGCTTGTCCTCGGTCATGTCAGTCTCGCACCCATCCGCCCGCGCATGAGAGACCGCGATGTCCGCGAGGGCAAGGCCGAACCTTGCCATGCACGGACACGACGTGTTACCGGTATCAGGAAAAGAACCGTGCCTTCGTCTCGAACGGTGCGGCCCAGCCACGCTCGGGGAGGAGCCGCGGCCGTGCAGTCGAAGCCTCGCCCGCCGTTCTCCGACCCGGTCGTGCAGTACATCGCCGACTGCGGCGAGGTGCAGGAACGCTTCCGACAGGTCCTCACGCAACTCGCGGGGTTTGCGCTGCTGCTCGCGACGCGTCGCGTCGAGCGGTCGGTCTGGTCGGGTCCGCTCGACATCGCCGAGGACCGCGTGACGGAGGCCGGGCAGATGCTGCGTGCGCTCCGCCCGCCGGGCGAGGCGAGGCACCATTTCCGACATCTCGCGGCGGCCGGCGCGGCGATCGAGCGTTCGCTCGCCGTTGCTTATGCCTGCCTGACGGCACGAGCCAGCGAGACGGACCGCGACGATCTCATGCGCGCGCTCCGCTCGGCGACGCGGCACCTGCGGGCGACGGCGCGGCTGCTGCCGGGCTTTGAAATCGTCGATCTCAGCCAGGCGTGCTGCGCAGCGCATGCCGACGCGCCGGCGCTGTCATGCGCAGCCATTGCCGGTTGAACGGGGAAGATCATGGCCGACTATTCGATCTGGGTGCTGGAATACGCCGCGGTGGAGAAGTTCCCCTTGAGCGTCATGCTCTACGGGCCGATGCACCAGGGCACGCGGAAGCTTCCCTATGCCTACGCCCTCTTGAAGGGCCACGGCGAGACGATCCTCATCGACACCGGCTACGACCACGTCAACTACGGCAAGGCGCTGGCCGACAGCTACGGCGTATCGAACTACCACGGCCCGGCCGAGGTGCTGGCCGAATGCGGGGTCCGGCCCGAGGACGTGACGACCGTCTTCGTCACCCATGCGCACTTCGACCACATGGGGGCGATCGACAAGTTTCCGAACGCCAGGTTCTACATCCAGCAGCGCGAGCTTGACCGCTGGGTGTGGGCGCTCACGCTCGGGGCGGAGTACCGCTTCCTCGTCGGCGGCGGCGACCCGGCCGACATCCTGAAGGCGGTCGAGGCGGCCCGCGAGGGCCGCATGATCTGTATCGACGGCGACCGGGAGGACGTGCTGCCCGGCATCGATGTGCACCTCGCCGCCGACACCCACACCTACGGCTCGATGTACGTGACGATCCGCAACGACGGCGCCCGCCAGAGCGACGACACGTGGATCTTCGCCGGCGACCTCATCTACACCTATGACAACCTGACGGGGCTCGACGCGAGCGCGCCGCAGATCATCCCGATCGGGCTCGCCGTCGGCAGCCAGACGAACCTGATCTTCTCCAGCGCTGCGATGCTGAAGGAGGTCGGCGGCGACCACCGGCGCGTCATCCCCATCCACGAGGACCGGCTGCGCACGATGTTCCCCTCGCGGCTGACGCCGGCGAACTTGCAGATCGTCGAGATCGCGCTGGCGCCCGGCGAGGCGAGCCGGGTGGCCTGATCCCCCTCTGGCAATCCCCGGCAGCGGCTCGTTGGGGTGGGGTGGGTGGCCTCCGCCACCTTCAGCCGCGCTTGAAGCCCTGCTCGAGCTCGATCTCCAGCGGCAGCAGCATCCGCACGACGGCATTGTACCAGGCGACCGCCATGACGACGTCCATCGCCTCGCGCACGCTGAAGTGGGCGCGCAGCGCATCCCAGGTGGCGTCGTGCACCTTTAGCTCGAAGGTCGCCTCGCGGGCGTAGCGGATGATCGCCCGATCGCGCTCGTCGTAGACGTCGGACGTCTCCCAGTCGGCGAGGTTCTCCATCTTTTCGCGGGGAAGTCCGGCTGCGAGCGCGATGTTCCAATGATGGTCGAACTCGTACTGCGACCCGGTGAAGTGGCCGACACTGACGATCGCGAGTTCGCGCAGCGGCTGCGCGATGGCCGCCCCGAACTTCATCTCGCGCGTGAAGGTGAGCAGCGGGTCGAGCAGGTTCGGGATGTTGGCGAGCGCCAGGAAGATGTTCGAAGCGCCGCGCTCGCGCAGCAGGCGGTCGTAGGCGGCGACGTGCTCGACCGGAAACTCGTCGCGGGTCTGGTAGGGCACGCGGCTCATCGGCGATCCTCTCGATGCTGGCACGGGTGGACGCACCGTCCGGCCGCAGGATGCTGCCGGACGGGCGTTCGAGTAACGAGCAACGACGGTCAGTGCGTCATCTGCAGGTAGGATTCGAGCGTCACCGGCCCGCCACCCGCCGGCGGGCTCGTCACCTCGCAGCCGGCGAAGGGCGAGCGCTTGGCGAACCACGAGGCGCGCGGCGGCAGCCCCCAGGCCTCGGTCACCTTGGCGATCTTCGTCACGTCCCAGACGGCCGGCGGGTCGTCGCCGTCCATGTAGACGATCGGCGGCAACAGCAACTCCACCCGGTGGCCGTCGGGATCGAGCAGGTAGACGTAGTAGGAATGGCCGACGCCGTGCTTGCCCGGCCCGTACTCGACGCTGTCGCCCCAGCCGAGCTCGCCCAGCGCGTCGCAGGCGCGCAGCAACGACTGGATGTCCGGCACGATGTAGCCGAAGTGGTGGAAGGCCGGCCCGTCGCGCTCCAGGAAGACGATGTCGTAGGGCGTGTCCTTGACGTGCAGGAAGACGCCGATCGGGTGGTTTCCGGCCGTCATGTAGTCGGCGATGCGATAGCCGAGCGAGGTATAGAACTCCGCCGCCTTGAAGACGTCCGGGACGGTGATCTGGTAGTGGTCGAAGCGGCGGGCCGCCGCACCCTTGTGCTGCAGCACCTGCATGTCGCGGCGCGGCTCGTGCGGCATGCTGGCGACGAGCTCGAGCGGCGTGCCGACCGCGTCGTTGACGTGCAGTGTCCGCCCCTGGTGGGGCACCTCGACCCATTCGGCGGGCAAGCCGCGCTGCTCAAAGGCGTGCTTCGCCCGCTCGAGCTCCTCCTCGTCGAACACCCGCATGCCGGCCCGCTCGCAGGCGGGGGCGTCGGTGGTGCGCTTGATCGTCAGGCTGTGGTGGGCGCGCTCCTCCAGGCCGCGCAAGAACAGCGTGTCCCGGTCCTCGCCACTCACCACGAGGCCGATCGCCTCGGTATAGAATTCCCGGCTCTTGGCGAGGTCGCGCGAGGTGAACACCGCATGGCTGGCGCGCCGGAAGCGGAACGGCGGATTGGCGTTGGTTTGCGGAACGGACATGGGCCTCCTCCAGGCGTCTCTGTTGTGGCTTGGTTTGTTATCGTGTCGTCCGGCGATTGTTGGTCCAGCGCAGGATAGGGCGGCGGAGCGGGCCGATCGACTCCATTCGCGTCTGCCGTGCATCGAGCCCGCAGGCACCCTCAGGAAAGTTCGCGGCGCACCGTCGCCGCACCCTCGCTCATCGCCTTGAGCTTACCGAACGCCACCTCGCGCGGCAGGTACTTCATGCCGCAATCGGGGGCGGCGATAAGCCTGTCGGGCTCGACGAAGGGCAGTGCCTTGCGCAGGCGCTCGGCGATCAGCGCCGGCGTCTCGACCTGCAGGTCGCCGAGGTCGATGACGCCGAGGATGACGGTCTTCGGCGCGAGGTCCCTGAGCACGCCGAGGTCGATCTTCGGCTGCGCCGCCTCGATGGAGATCTGCTGGGCGATGGTGTCGGCGAGCTGCGGCAGGAACGAGTAGCCGCTCGGCTTGCCCTTCACGATGTAGGCGTAGCCGAAGCACAGGTGCAGCGCGGTGGTCGCCTTGATTCCCTCGAACGCCCGGTTGATTGCCCGGACGGCGTAGCGCTCGGCCGCCTCGACGTTGTTGCGCAGCCACGGCTCGTCGAGCTGGATGACGTCGGCGCCGGCGGCGGCGAGGTCGTGTGCCTCGGCGTTCACCGCGGCGGCGAAGTCCATCGCCATCTCTTCCTCGTCCGCATAGAACTCGTTGTAGGCCTGCTGTGCCATGGTGAACGGACCCGGCAGCGTGATCTTCGTACGCTGCGTGGTGTTCTTCTTGAGAAAATCGAGGTCGCGCACCTCGGTCGGGCCTTTGCGCCTGATCTTGCCGACGACGCGCGGCACGTGGCTGACGAGGCCGCCCTGGTGGTGCAGCGTCTTCGGGTTGGCGGTGTCGATCCCCTCGAGCTCGGTGGCGAAGCGGTTGGAGTAGCTCTCGCGGCGGATCTCGCCGTCCGACACGATGTCGATGCCGGCGCGCTCCATGTCGCGGATGGCGAGGATGGTGGCGTCGTCCTGCGCCTGCTCCAGGTAGGGCTCGGCGATCCGCCAGATGTCGCGGGCGCGAACCCGCGGAACTGAGTGCGCCCGCAGGAGCTCGCGATCCACCAGCCAGTCCGGTTGCGGATAGCTGCCGACGACGGTGGTCTGGATGAGGGCTGTCATGGGTCCGTTCGCTTTCCTGACGTCTATGCGGCGGGCGCAGCGTCGGTCAGGGGATCGAGGCAGGACTCGATCTCCTCTCGGGCCCGGCGGAGCGCGGCGGTTCTGTGGTCGGGGGAGATGTTGACGCCTTCGGCGAGCACCACGCCGACGTCGGTGACGCCCATGAAGGCGAGGATTTCCCGGAGGTAGGTGGTCTGGAAATCGCGGCGCGCCTGCGGGCCGGCGGAATAGAGGCCGCCGCGCGTGCAGACGAGGATCGCACGCTTGCCCGTGGCGAGGCCGACGGGACCGTCCGGCGTGTAGCGGAACGTCACGCCCGGCTGGCAAATGCGGTCGATCCACGCCTTCAACTGGGTCGGGATGGTGAAATTGTACATCGGCGCGCCGATGACGACGACGTCCGCCGCGAGGAACTCGTCGAGCAGCCGGCCCGTCCATGCCTTCTCCGCGTGCTGGCGCGGCGTCAGCGTGTCGAGCTGCCGGAAGCGGACGAAGTCCATCACGTCGGCATCGGCGTGCGAGGGAGGTGCGGCCGCGAGATCGCGGTGCACCACGCCCGCCTCGGGACGGCGCGCCATGAGCGCCGCCACGACGAGCGAACTCAGCTCGCGCGAAACCGACCTGTCCCCCTGGGGACTGGAATCGACGTGCAGGATCTGCATGGTCTCGGGTCCTCGCCCCCCGGCGCCAAGATCCGGGGGGCGGTTGCGGAAGCAGCGTCAGAGTTTCGGCGTCTTGCCTTCGTAGTCGATCACCTCGGTCGTCGGCTGGTAGCCTTCGCCCTTGAAGACGAAGAGCTGCATCGCCTCGATCGAGAACGGATCCGCCGTGCCGCTGGTGTTGAGGCGGATGCCGGGCAACAGCAGGCTGAGCTCGACGTCCTTCATGTTGCGGGCCGTCTCGAGGGCCGCCGCCCGCGTCGGCTCCTTCATCGCCTCGAGCACGTCCACCACCGCTTCGGCGATCGTGTAGCCCATCTGGCCGAGCGTATCGCCGCGGTTGAAGCGAGGCTTGAACGCCTCGTAGTCGGCCAGGTATTCCTTGACGCCCGGGTCGTCCTTGTAGGTCTCGCTCTCGATCGGCTTCAGGAACTGGCCGGTGAGGACGCCCTGCAGGTTTTCGACGCCCGCGGGCTTCAGCGCCACCGGCGAGGAGCCGGCGTAGGTGATCATCACGAGCGGCTTCCAGCCGCTCTCGATGCCGAAGCGCACGCTCTGGGCGGCGGGCTTCGGCACGGTGGCGATCAACAGCGTGTCGGCGCCGCTCGCCCGAAGGTTGGTGAGCTGCGTGTCGACCGTCGGGTCGCTGTAGTTGTGCGGCTGTGCATCCGTCAGCGTGATGTCGCTGCCCTCGATCGCCGCCTTGAAGCCGGCGAGGAAGTTCTGCCCGAAGTCGGTGTTGAGGTAGAGGATCGCCACCTTGGCGTTCGGGTGGGTGCGCTTCAGGTACTCGGCGTAGATCGCCGACTCGGTGGTGAACGACGGCACGAGCGGCGTGCTCATCGGGTTGCGCTCGGCGATGCCGAACTCGTAGACGCCCGAGTAGACGAACAGGCTCGGCACGCCGCGCTGGGTGATGTAGGGGCGGATCGCCTGGCTCTGCAGCGTGCCGATGACGCCGACGAGAGCGAAGATCTCGTCCTGCTCGACCATGCGGCGCGTGTTGGTGAGCGCCCGCGGCGGCTCGTTGACGTCGTCGGTGATGATGAACTCGATGGTGCGCGTCTTGCCGTCGCCCATCTTGACGCCGCCGGCGGCGTTCACGGCGTCGAACTTCAGCTTCATGCCGTCGGCGACCATGCCGACCGCCGCCGTCCCGCCGGTGATCGGCGCGATCGTGCCGAGGCGGATCGTCGTGTCGGTGATGCCGGGGTCCTGCGCCGTGGCGGCGGTGATCGTCAGCGAGGCCGCGGCCGCTAGAGCCGCCCGAGCCCACCAGGCTGTCTTCGTCTCCATCATACGCTCCTCCCCGTTGTTGCTTCTTCGGCCAGGGCGACGGGCTCGCCCGGGGCCTGTTGCACGTGCGCTACCGCACCGCGGTCCGGTCGCGGGAACAGCCGCGCCCACATCCATTTCAGGACCGAGACGGCGAGCCCGACCAGGCCCTCGCGGGCGACCAGCATCATCACGATCAGCGTGCCGCCGTAGACGATGCCGGCCATCGCCAGGCTGATGTCCGCCGACCATTCGGGCAGGAAGATCACCAAGAGTGCGCCGAGGAAGGCGCCGGTGATCGAGGTGATGCCGCCGATGATCGCGCCGGCGAGGAACTCGAACGACTTGAAGAGCTGGAACGAGTCCGGGCTGACGAAGGCGTTGACCATGGCGAACAGCCCGCCGGCGAAGCCCGCGAAGGCGGCGCTGGTCGCGAAGGTGGCGATGCGGATCGCCGCGACGTTCATCCCGAAGGCCTCGGCGATCGTCGTGTTGTCGCGCACGGCGCGCAGCCGCCGGCCGGTCTCGCCGTGCACCAACTGCACCATGATCAGCACGCAGAGGCCGGCGCCGGCGAGGCAGATCCAGTAGTGCCAGGCGTCCTGGCCGGCCGGCAGCCAGGCCGGCGGCAGCGGCACGTCGATGGCGATGCCGGAGGTGCCCTTCGTCCAGGTGTCGAGCCGGAGGATCAGCGACGGCACCAGCGCGGCCAGCACCAGCGTGATGATGGCGAGCTGCAGCCCCTGCAGGCGCAGCGCCGGAATGCCGACCAGCGCGCCCAGCACCGCCGTCGCGGCCACCGCGAGCAGGACGGCGAGCCAGATCGGCACGCCGTAGTCGGCCACCAGGATCGCCACCGTGTAGCCGCCGACGGCAAAGAACACGCCCTGCGCCAGCGACACCTGGCCGTTGAATCCCATCAAGAGGTTGAGGCCGAGGATGGCGATGGCGTAGGTCAGCGCGATCGTCGCCTGGAACACGAGATAGCCCGGCAGCACCGCTGGCACGCAGGCCAGCACCGCGAACGCCGCGATGCCGAGAAGCCAGGTGCGGTTGCGCGTGTTGCCCATCGGCCCTCTCACACCCGCGACGTGCCGGCCCGTCCGAACAGGCCCTGCGGCCGGACGAACAGCACGACGGTGATGAGGATGAACGGGATGGCGAGCCGCAGCTCGGCGCCGATGAACGTCACCAGCGTGGTGCCGACGCTCTCGGCGACGCCGACCAAAAGCCCGCCGACGATCGCCCCCGACGGACTGTCCCAGCCGCCGAGCGTCGCCGCGGCGAGCGAGTAGATGATGACGCTCAGCATCATCGTCGGGCTGAGGAACAAGGCTGGTGCAGCGAGCGCCGCGGCGATGAAGCCGAACACCGCCGCGAGCCCCCAGCCGAGCGTCAGCATGGTCTCGACCTCGATGCCGACATAGGGGCTCTTGTCGCGCTCGGCCGCGGCGGCACGCATCGCGAGGCCGATCCGCGTCAGCCGGAACAACACGGCGAGCAAACCCGCGAGCACCGCCAGCGTCACGAGGATGCCGACGTTGTGGGCGCTGACCCTGAGGCCGCCGACCTCCCAGATGGCGTTGGAGAACAGCCGCGGGAACTGCGTGTTGTCGGAGCCCCAGATCCACAGGCAGACCGCCTGGAAGGCGATGAACAACCCGATGCAGGAGACGACGACAGTCTCCTCCGGCGCGTCGAGCACCGGGCGGATGACGAGGCGGAACACCACCGCGCCGAGCACGAAGCTGATCACGACGGTGATCGCCAGCGCGAGAGAGAGCGGCACCCCCCAAGCCAGCATCTGCCAGCACAGGAACACCGAGAACGTCGCCATCTCGCCCTGCGCGAAGTTGACGATGCGGGTGGCGCGGTGGATCAGCACCAGCGCCAGCGCCAGCGCGGCGTAGATGGCGCCGGAGGCGAGGCCCTCGATCACCTGCTGCAGCAGCAGTGTCATGCCTCGACCCCCAGATAGGCGCGCTGGATCATCGGATCGCGGCGCAGGTCCTCGGCGCGGCCGCGCAGCGCGACCGAGCCGTGCTCGAGCACGTAGGCGCGGGCGGCGATTTCGAGCGTCAGGTGGGCGTTCTGCTCGACAATGAGGACCGACGTGCCGCGGTCGCGGGCGAGGTCGCGCAAGAGCGCGAACAACTCGCCGGTGATCGACGGGGCGAGGCCGAGCGAGGGTTCGTCGCACATCAGCACGCGCGGCCGCGCCATCATGGCGCGCGCGATCGCCAGCATCTGCTGCTCGCCGCCGCTGAGGCTGCCGGCGGTCTGGCCGTAGCGCTCCTTCAACCGCGGGAAGGCGACGAACCACTGCTCGATGTCGCGCTCGATCTGCGCCTTGTCGGCGATCGTGTAGGCACCGAGCCGGAGGTTCTCCTCCACGGTGAACTCGACGAACGTGCCGCGGCCCTGCGGCACGTGGGCGATGCCGCACGCCACCCGCCGGGCGGCCGACAGTCGGCTGATCTCGCGGTCGTCGAGCCGGATCGATCCGGCGTGCCGGAGCACGCCGGAGATCGCCCGGAGCGTCGTCGTCTTGCCGGCCCCGTTGGCGCCGAGGATCGCGACGATCTCGCCGTCCCCGACGGTGAGGTCGAGGTCGCGCACGACGTCGAGCGAGCCGTAGCCGGCGCTGAGGCCGTCGACCACGAGCGCGCTCATGTCACCGCCCCACCCAGATAGGCCGCGACGACCCGCTCGTCGCGCTGCACTTCCGCCGCGGTGCCTTCGCAGAGCTTGCGCCCGAGGTGCAGCACGATGATGCGCTCGCACAGGCTCATCACCAGCCGCATGTTGTGCTCGACCAGCAGGATCGTCACCCCGAAGCGCTCGCGGATGCGCTGCACCATGGCGCCGAAGGCGACCACCTCGCCCTGCGTCAGGCCGGCGGCGGGCTCGTCGAGCAGCAGCAGCCGCGGCTTGGCCGCCAGCGCGCGGGCGATCTCGATCCGCTTCAGCGTGCCGTAGGGCAGGTCGCCCGCGCTGTGGTCGGCGAAGTGCTCGAGCTCGAGGTCGGCGAGGATGCGCCGGCACCAGTCGATCGCCCGCCGCTCCTCGGCGGCGGCGCGCAGCGGGTTGGCGATCGGCGTGAAGAACCCGTCGGGGCGGGCGTGGTGCGTGCCGACGAGGATGTTGTCGAGCACGCTCATCTTGCCGTAGACGCCGAGGTTCTGGAACGTGCGGGCGATGCCGAGGCCGACGATCTCCCGCTTGCGCTTGGTGGTGATGCTCTCGCCCTGGAAGCGGATGTCGCCCTGCGAGACCTGGTAGAGGCGGGTCACGCAGTTGAAGAGCGTCGTCTTGCCGGCGCCGTTCGGACCGACCAGCCCGCACAGCTCGCCCTGCCGCACCTCGCAGCTGACGCCGTCGAGCGCCCGCACGCCGCCGAACGAGACGCCGACGTCGCGCACCTCGAGGGCCGGGGGAGGGGTGGCGGGTGCGCTCATCGCGACGGCCCGGCGGTCCGCACGTGCCGCGACGCGACGCCTCCGGACGGGGGTGCGGACGGGCGCATTCAGATGCGCTCCTCCGACAGGTACGGTTCGATCGCCCCGGTGATCTGTCCACGCTCCATCGGCACGCACGACACCGGGAAATCCTGGACGAAGATCGCGCCGCGGTCCTTGGCGAGGCGGATGAACCGGTCAAGCTCGCCCATCGCCCCGGTCGGCAGATCGTGCAGCACGGCGAGGGCGGCGTCCTCGGCGAAGCAGAGCTTCAGCGCGCGCTCCACCCAGGTCTCCGGATAGGCCCAATCCTCCGGAATGACGTTCCACAGCACGCAGGTGAAGCGGCCGCGGACCAGATAGTCGACCGCCTCGCGATTGAGCAGCCGCCGGTCCAGCTGGCCGCCGCCGCCGAACGGGCGGAACAGACGGCGCTCGTGCGACAGGTCGCCGATCAGCTCCTGGGTGCGGGCGATCTCGGAGGAGGCGATGCCCCGCTCCAGGCTCATGCCGAGCGGCACGATGTGATTGTAGGTGTGGTTGCCGATCCAATGCCCCTCGCCGTGGGCACGGCGGGAGAGCTCGCGGCGGTCGCGCAGCTTGTCGCCGAGCACGAAGAACGTGGAGCGGATGTCGTGGCGGCGCAGCGTCTCGAGGACGAGCGGCGTGACGTCCGGGTCCGGCCCGTTGTCGAAGGTGAGGCTGATCGTCGTCAAGGCCGGCAATGCCCGGAAGGCACGTACGCCGGAACGGAGTCTGCGGTGGCGTCCGAGCTCGCGGCCGCCCCGCGGCAATACTCCGCACGTGCGGCGGCGAGGCCCGCGAGCCCCGCACGCCGGCGCTTGTACGCCGGAACCCAAGCCATAGACGTTTCCCATATGTTGGAGGTCGGAGCCTCGCGGTCCCCGCCACCTTGAGGTCGATGATGGGGGAGTTCACGCCGCTTGATAATCGGAAACAAAGAGAAAATATTATTTCCAGTTTCAACGAGATGGTGACGCCATGACGGCGCTTCCCGGCGGCATGCTCGACAATGTGAGCATCCTCTCGCTCCGCTGCTTCCTGGCGGTGGTCGAGACGCAGAGCTTCTCGGCGGCGGCACGCCAGCTCCGCCTCTCGCCATCCTCGGCCACCAAGCACATCCAGAGCATCGAGAATGCGGTCGGCGTCGCGCTGATGCACCGCACGACGCGGCGCGTCGGCATGACCGAGGCCGGCGAACGGTTCTACGAGCAGTGCCTGACGATCCTCGCGCAGATCGACAGCGCCACCGCCGGCATCGTCGCCGAGCAGGCACTGTCCGGTCACCTGCGCATCGCCGTTCCGCCGTCGTTCGCGGCGGCGGCGCTCGGCCCGCACATCAGCCGCTTCCTGCGCGACTATCCCGGCATGTCCGTGGACGTCATCGTCTCCAGCGCCACGCCCGACCCGGTCCGCAATCGCATCGACGTGGCGATCACCTTGCAGACGGAGCCGCAATCCAAGCTGGCGCATTTTCTGATCGCCGAGGCCGCGATGGTGCTCTGCGCCTCGCCCGACTACCTCGCGCGGCACGGCGAGCCGCGCACCCCGGCGGACCTCGTCCGGCACCAGTGCCTATCCGGCCGCTTCTCCGACCGTGCCGAGGGATGGGCACTGGCGAGCGGCGGCGGCTGGCAGGTGGTCAACGTCCGCAGCCGCTTGCTGTCGGACAACGGGGAGCTGCTTCGCCAGGCCTGCCTCGGCGGCGCCGGGATCGGCAACTTCTACCGGTTCCACGTGCACGACGATCTTCAGCAGGGCAGCCTCGTGCGGCTCCTGCCGGACCACGAGCCGAAGCCGAAGCGGATCTTCGCAGTGATCCCGCACCGCCAGATCGTTCGGCCACAGGACAAGGTCTTCATCGCGTTCGTGAAGGGCCTGGTCGCGTAGCGGCCGCCCTGCCGCAGCCGGCGGCGCCGGCCCGTCCGCTGCCGCCGGCAGCCACTCAGGCGCCCGGTTCCGGATCGCGGCCGGAGAACAGGTCGGCGATCCAGCGGCTCGAGGGATGGTTGGCGCACAAGGTGAGCACGGCGATGAGAATCGGGACGCCGATGAAGGCACCGGGGATGCCCCAAAGGAATGCCCAGAAGAACACCGCGAACAGCACCAGGAAGGGCGACACGGAGAGCCGGGCGCCGGCGATGCGCGGCTCGAGGTAGCTGCCGGAGAGGAACTGCACGAGGGTGAGGCAGCCGAAGACGAACAGCGCCATCCGCCAGGACTCGAACTGCACGAGCGCGAACAGCGTCGGCAGCAGCGTCGCCACGAACGGCCCGACGAACGGGATGTAGTTGAGCGCGAAGGCGAGCACGCCCCAAGCGACGGCGAGCTCCAGCCCCGATGCCAGCGTCACCGCCCAGACGACGACGCCGGTGCCGATGCTCACCACCGTGCGCACGACCATGTAGCGCTGCAGCTTCAGGGCGATCTCGCTGCCGGCGCGCAGCAGGAACTCGCCGGCCCCCTGCCGACCGAGGCGGCGCAGCTGAGCCTGAAAGATGCCGACCTCCAGCAGGCCGAGGATGACGAACACGACGGTGACGACGAGGAAGCTCGACAGGCTCTGCATGCGGCCGGAGACGTCCTGCACGACGCGCAGCACCCAGCGCGCATCGAAGTTGTCGGCGACCATGCCGGTGAGAAGGAAACCGTGCCCTTCGAGCCACGCGTCCGCCTCGGCGTAAAGCTCCTGGAAGCGCCCGGTATTGGCGATCAGCCACTGGCCGACGTGGCTGCCGCTCCACGCGATCATGCCGACCACCGCCGCGATGACGAGCACGATGACGACGATGCTGATCAACAGCGCGGCGAGCGCCGGCATCCAAGCCTGCAACAGGCGCTGCAGCGGCCAGACGATCGCGATGATGAACAGCGCGAATGCGATCGGCGCGAACACCGACTCCGCGATGGCGAGGGCGGTCGCCACGGCAACGGCGGCGATCACCCCGATGAGGGTGCTCGTTCCTCCACGATCGTTCATGCACAATTCCCCCAGCCGCCGTCAGCCGTGCCGGCTTCCAAGGGTCAAGTCAATCCGCCGGCGCTGGTCCGCCTGCCATTGCCGCGCTAGTCTCCCGCCGCCGTGCCGGGGCTGGACGGCGTGGACAGGGAGCGGGCGTTGGCGATCCTGGAGAGCGCGATCGATACGACGTCGGACGGCTTTGCCGCCCAGGCGGCGGAGATGCAGTCTCTCGTCGAGGCTCTGCAGGCCAAGCGCGCCGAGGCGGCGCTCGGCGGGCCGGAGAAGTCGCGCGCCCGCCACCTGAAGCGCGGCAAGCTGTTGCCGCGCGAGCGCGTCATGCGGCTGCTCGACCCCGGCAGCCCGTTCCTGGAGCTGTCACCCCTCGCCGCCAACGGGCTCTACGACGACGCCATCCACGGCGCCGGGCTGATCACCGGCATCGGCCGCGTCATGGGGCGCGAGGTGATGGTCGTCTGCAACGACGCCACCATCAAGGGCGGCACCTACTATCCGGTGACGGTGAAGAAGCACCTGCGCGCCCAGGAGATCGCGCTCGAGAACCGGCTGCCGTGCGTCTACCTCGTCGATTCCGGCGGCGCCAACCTGCCGAACCAGACCGAGGTGTTCCCCGACCGCGAGCACTTCGGCCGTATCTTCTACAATCAGGCGAAGATGTCGGCGGAAGGCATTGCGCAGATTGCCGTCGTCATGGGCTCCTGCACCGCCGGCGGCGCCTATGTGCCGGCGATGTCGGACGAGACCATCATCGTCCGCCGCCAGGGCACGATCTTCCTCGCCGGGCCGCCGCTCGTGAAGGCGGCCACCGGCGAGGAGGTCTCGGCCGAGGACCTCGGCGGCGCCGACGTGCACGCCCGCACCTCCGGCGTCGCCGACCACTACGCCCTCGACGACCTGCAGGCCCTCGACCGCGCCCGCCGCATCGTCGCGACGCTGAACGCCCGCAAGACACCGGACGTCGAGCTCGCGCCATCCCGCGCGCCGCGCTTCGACCCGGCCGAGCTCGACGGCGTCGTGCCGGTCGACCTGCGCCGTCAGTACGACGCCCGCGAGGTGATCGCCCGACTGGTCGACGGCTCGGAGTTCGACGAGTTCAAGGCGCTCTACGGCACGACGCTCGTCTGCGGCTTCGCCCGCCTCCACGGCATGCCGGTGGCGATCCTCGCCAACAACGGCATCCTGTTCTCCGAGAGCGCGCTGAAGGGCGCCCACTTCGTCGAGCTCGCCTGCCGGCGCAAGGTGCCGCTGCTGTTCCTGCAGAACATCACCGGCTTCATGGTCGGCCGCGACTACGAGAGCCGCGGCATCGCCAAGGACGGGGCGAAGCTCGTCACCGCGGTCGCCTGCGCGGCGGTGCCGAAGATCACCGTCATCGTCGGCGGCTCCTATGGCGCCGGCAACTACGGCATGTGCGGCCGCGCCTACTCGCCGCGCTTCCTGTTCCTGTGGCCGAACGCCCGCATCTCAGTGATGGGCGGCGAACAGGCGGCGAGCGTGCTCGCCACCGTCAAGCGCGACAACATCGAGGCCGAGGGCGGCGCGTGGAGCGCCGAGGAGGAGGCGGCCTTCAAGACGCCGATCCGCGACCGCTACGAGGAAGAGGGCAATCCCTATTTCGCCACCGCGCGGCTGTGGGACGACGGCATCATCGCCCCCTCCGAGACGCGCCGCGTGCTGGCGCTCGCCTTCGCCGCCACCCTCAACGCGCCGATCCCGGAGACGCGCTTCGGCGTGTTCCGGATGTGACGGTCTTGGCCGGTTTCGGAGAGCGCCCATGCACGCCCTGATCGTCGGCGCCGGCATCGTCGGTCTCGCCACCGCCCGTGCTCTCACGGAGCGCGGCTGGACCGTCACGGTCGTGGACCGCGGACCGATCCCCAACCCGCACGCCTCCTCCTTCGACCACCACCGGCTGATCCGCCACCACTATCCGGACCAGATGGGCTACGCCCGCCGCATCCCCGAGGCCTTCGCGGCGTGGGCGCGTCTGTGGTCCGACCTCGGTGAGCGCCACTATGTGGAGACCGGCATAGTCGGCCTGTCGCGCGCGGACGGCGACTGGACCGACCGCTGTCTGCCGATGATGCGCGAACTCGGCGTCGAGCACGAGGTGCTCGACCCGGTGGCGATGGCGATGCGGCTGCCGTTCGTCAACGCGGCCGGGGTGCGCTTCGCGCTGTTCACGCGCGAGGGCGGGGCGCTGATGGCCGAGGCGATCCTCGACGGCCTCGTGCGCCTGCTCGGCGAGCGTGGCGCCGAGCTGCGTGCCGATACGGCCGTCGCTGCCATCGACGGGGAGGGCGGGTCGGTCGTCACCGACAGCGGCGAGCGCCTGACCGCGGATCGCGTCATCGTCGCCGCCGGCGTCGGCGCGGCGAAGCTCGCCTTTCCAGGCAAGCCCGAACTCGTGCCCTACCGCACCACAATCCTCTACGCCGACCCGCCGGAAGACCTCGCCTCGTTCTGGGAAGGCGCGCCGTCGTGGGTCGACCTCGGCACCGACGAGGAGCTGTGGGGGATGCCGCCGGTGGCCGGCCTGCCGCTCAAGCTCGGTGCCGGCGAGCGCTCGCGCGGCGGCGATCCCGACACCGAGCGCGGCACCCTGCCGGAAGACGTGGCGGGCGTGCTCGCCTCCTATGGCGGTCGCTTCCACGGCATCGAGCGCTTCAGCGTCCGCTCCGCGCCGACCAACTTCTGGACGATGGCGCCGCAGGAGCGCTTCGTGTTGCTGCGCGACGGACGTGCCCTTTTCGTCAGCGCCTGCTCCGGCCACGGCTTCAAGTTCGGCGCGCTCACCGGCGAGGATGTCGCCGCTGCCGTCGACGGCGCCGACTTCGACGCGCTGGCGACGAGGCTGGCGGGGAGGGCGGCTTGACGCCCGCCGCCGCGCGGGCGGGCGGCGCGCTGCTCGCGGTGCTCGTTGCCGCCGTCGCAACTGCGCCGGCGGACGCCGCCCGTCCCGGCGACCGCCTCTACATCGTCCTCTTCGACCACGACCAGAACAAGTTCTCGACGGCGCTCAGGACCGGTGCCGACTTCCTCGCCGGTGGCGAGGGTCGCAGCTTCCAGATCATGCTCGACGGCTACGGCATTCTGTCGGCCGTGCAGGGCGTGACGATGACCCAGCGCGAATATGTCGAGGTGAAGCGCAAGCACCCGGACCTTGCCGTCATCGTCTGCAAGGAATCCGCCGACAGTCTCGCGCGCGCCAATAAGGGCAAGCGCGTGCCGTACCTGCCGGGCATCCGCATCGCGCCGTGCAACGGCCTGCGCGACCGCCTCGACAAGGAGGGCTGGCGCCCAGCGCTCGGCTTCTGAGCCTTCAGAACCAGCCGACGGCGTGCCGCAGCAGGAAGATGACGCTGAGCGCCATCGCGTAGACGACGCCCGCGACGATGAACAGCGACGCGGCCGCCAGGACGTAGCCGATCAGCACAGCGACGCCGTCGCGCTCCAGGATGGCGAGCGAGAGGATCGCGATCGTCAGCGCCGGCAGCATGTTGCCGAGCGGGATCGGCAGGAACAGCACGATCGCCAGCACCAGGCAGACGAGGCCGATCAGCCGCTCGCACGGCGGTCGCGCCAACAGGCCGAGCCGCGGCTTCAGCAGCCGTTCGGCGCGGGCGATCCACGGCACCACCCGTCTCACCACCGCGCCGAACTCCGCCGCCGGCAGCGAACGCCTGGCGATGAATTTCGGCAGCCACGGCGCCGACTTGCCGAGGGCGAGCTGCAGAGACAAGAACAGCAGCGGCGCCCCCAGCACGGACGATACGCCGGGCGGCGTCGGCAGCACGTTCGGAATGGCGAAGATGAACATCAGCACGCCGAAGGCCCGGTCCTGCATGGCCGAGACGAGCTCGCCGATACCGATGCGCTGGCGCGTCCCGTCGGCGACGAGTGCCGCTAGGATGGCTGACAGCCGACGCTCCTCGTGCGCCGGCGGCGCCGTGACGAGGGCGGGCGTGTAGTCGTGCGCCGTCATGCGCGGCGTCCGCCCGTCCGGCCGCCATGGTGGCGCGGCGTTTCGGCTCGCAACGCACCGCCCCGTCTGGTCGGCGGCGCGGCGGCCAATGTAGGGATGGGCGTCAGGATATCCGGTCTCCTCACCAAGCCGCTCCTACCCTACGACGCCACGCGTCGCGGAGCCACCAGCGCTGCGGCGGGCGATCACGATGTCGTCGGCTGACCGCGCGGCAGAAGTATTGCAGGACAAGGTGACCGTCTTAAGTTTGGAAGGCGATTTGCGCACCGCTGCCAGCGCACGTGGCGCTTCGATCCTCCCCCGTCAAGGAGACCGCCTTTGCCCGATCAACCGTCCCTGCATCTCGTCACGCTGCTCGGAAGCCTGCGCAAGGGATCGCTCAACGCCGCCGTGGTGCGCGCCCTGCCGGAGCTCGCGCCCGACGGTATGCGCTTCACCGCGCTACCGTCGATCGGGGACTACCCGTCTACGACGCCGACCTGCAGGCGGAAGGCATTCCGGCGGTGGCGCAGCAGGCGGCCGACGCGATCGCCGCCGCCGACGGCGTCGTCATCGTTTCGCCGGAATACAACTACTCGATGCCGGGCGGCCTGAAGAACGCCATCGACTGGCTGTCGCGGCTGAAGCCGCAGCCGTTCGCCGGCAAGCCGGTGGCGATCCAGTCCGCCTCGGGCGGCGCTCTCGGCGGCGCCCGCATGCAGTATCATCTCCGCCAGTCGATGGTGTTCCTCGACGCCCACGTGCTGAACAGGCCGGAGGTGATGATCGGCCAGGCGCCCTCTAAGGTGGACGCCGAGGGACGGCTCGCCGATGAGGCGACGCGCAAGTTTATCGCCGACCAACTCGTCGCCTTCGCCGCGTTCATCACCCGGCTCCGATAACGACCACACACCCGCTGCGAGGCCCCTGATGCCCGGCGACGAGGTGCGACCCGCCGACCAGACGCAGCCCCTTGGCGCCCGGCGTCAGCACCGGCTCGACCGCATTGCCGCCGCCGTCATGGCCGCCGGCTACGTCACCATCGAGGAACTCGCCGCCACGCTCGGCGTGACGCCGCAGACGATCCGGCGCGACCTCGGCACGCTCGCCGACGCCGGCCGCGTCCGCCGCACGCACGGAGGCGCTGCGGCCGGCCCGCCGGCTGCGGCGCCCGCCGGCCACGACCCGGCGGACTGCCCGGTCGTCAAGCGGCGGATCGCGGCGGCCGTCGCCGCCCTGATCCCGGACGGGGCCGCCGTCTTCCTCGACACCGGGCCGACCTGCGAGGCGGTCGCCGAGGCGCTCGTCGCCCGCCGGCAGCTCAGCGTCGTCACCTACAACCTGCGCATCGCCGCCCGCCTCGCGGAGCGCACCGACTTCGTCGTGGCGCTCACCGGCGGCTTCGTGCGCAACGCCGACGGCAGCGTCTTCCGCGACGGCGCCGACGACTTCCTGCGCCGCTTCCGCTTCGACGTGGCGGTGCTGTCGGCCGACGCCGTCGGCGCCGACGGCACGCTCGCCGGCGACGACCACCATGCGGCGACGCTGGTGCGCGCCGCCGTCGGGCAGGCCCGCACCGTCGTGCTGGCGGCGGATTCCACCGCCTTCGGCCGCTCGGCCCTCGTCTATCTCGGCCACGTCCGCGAGATCGCCGCCCTCGTTACCGACTCGCCCCCGCCGCCGGAGTTCGCGAGCATCCTCGACGGCGCCGGCACCCGGCTGCACGTGGCGGGGGAATAGTGCCACAGCCCCAGACAAGTCGTCATGCCCAGGCCCGACCGGGGCATCCATGCCACGGACATAACAGAGCTTTTTTCCGCCGCGTGGATCGCCCGGTCAAGCCGGGCGATGACGGCTGGAGGAGCGTGCGAGGTTAGCCGGCAGGCGCGATGCCACCTTGCCTCACACGAACGGCAGGCCCTTCAATTCCTCGTTCGGGCCGGGCACCATGCGGCCGGCTCCGCGCGCGTGATACTGCCGCCGAAGAGCTATCTGGAGCTCCAGCGAAACATCACTTCAATTGGTCTTTTTTCTTCCAGTGTGCTTCCCCCTTCAAGAGACCGGACCATTTGACGTGGGGATATCTAATATCTTTTCGTCTCTTCAACCACCGCTTCATAGACCAAGTAGCATTCACCAATTTCAGGATCAATATCTTCCTGCACCAGTGTAAGCGTCATTCCTGGTATTAAATCTACATGACCTCCAAAAAATATCAGCGACTGTGTCGTGTTTTGACAATAGGACCCTAAAGTTAGACATTTCATTGAAATCTACTTCAATGGCTGGAATCTTTTTGTTTATCATTTGATGGCATGCCTCTTGATTCCGGCGCCGCAGAAGAGGTTATCGCCTCGATCGACGCAAGGGCGTCGACCTCACCCGAACAGCACCCCCTCCAACTCGTCGATCGAACCGAGCACCGTGTGGCTCAGTGGCGTAAGGCTCTCGCGCGTGCCGGTGCCGGTGAGCACGCCGATGCGAAGGCCCGCGCCGCCGGCGTGCGCCATCTCCATGTCGTGGCCGTTGTCGCCGACCACCGCCACGGCGGATGGCGCCACTCCGGTGTGGGCGCAGAACGCCGTCACCATGCCGCCGCCGGGCTTTACCCCGTGGCCGCTGTCGTAGCCGGCGATGAAGTCGACGTGCGGCACCAGCCCGAAGCGCTCCACCGTTTTCTCGATCGCCGCCGCGCTGTCGCTGGAGGCGAGGCCGAGCCGCATCCCGCGTCCCTTCAGCCGGGCGAACAGGGCCGCTAGGTCCGTCACCGGCACGACACTGTCGACCGAGCGGCGGAACTCCTCGTCGAGCAGCGCCGTCAGGTCGTCGAGCGCGTAGGCCGCACCCACGTCGATCCACGCCGCCGAGATCTCCCGCGCGGTCGAGGCCGCGAGCAGTCCGTCGGCAAAGGTGATGCCGCTCTCCGGGTCCATGCCGCCGTGGCGCATCAGCCGCGCCGCGAACGCCGCGTCACCCTTCGCCGCGATCATCGCCGCCCGCCGGTTGATCGGCCCCCAGCTCAACTGATAGTCGAGCAGCGTCCCGTCCTTGTCGAACAGGATGGCGGTGATGGACGGGTGGGACATCGGCAGCGGGCTCGTGTAGCGCGGAAGGGCGCCGCCGTGACTAGCCGGCGCGCTCCGCCCCGACAAGCTCCGGGAGTCTAGATCGGCAGTGCCGTGGTTCGCTTGACGGTTCGGAGTGCCAGCGTCGACTGCACGCGCACCACGCCCGGCAGCTGCGTCAGGATTTCCGAGTGGATGCGCTCGAAGTCGGCGCTGTCGCGGTAGGCGACCTGCAGCAGGTAGTCCGCCTGGCCGGCGATGAGGTAGCAGGCGATCACCTCAGGAATGCCGCCCACCGCCGCCTCGAAGCGGTCGAGCGCCTGCCGGCCCTGCTGGTCGAGGGAGATCGACACGAAGGCGTTGCCGGCGAGCCCCGCCGCCTTCGGATCGAGCAGCATGGCGTAGCCGGCGATCAGCCCGCAGTCCTCCAGCGCCTTGACGCGTCGGAGGCACGCCGACGGCGATAGCCCGACCGCGGCGGCGAGGTCGAGATTGCTGAGCCGGCCATCCTTCTGCAGCGCCGTGAGGATCGCCCGGTCGCGGCCATCGACGTCGATCATGCGGCTCCCCGGGGCAGGCTTCGCAGAAATCTCCCAGAAACGGCGCCATCACGCAATCGTATTGCGTCAGGTGGCGCCCGTTCAGCCACTTCGGCAGCACATTTCGCCGCCCCCGTGCTCCTCTCTCCCATCGTTTTCGAACCCACGGCGGGGAGGCCGTCATGCGCATCGGTGTTCCGAAGGAGATCAAGGTCCACGAGTACCGCGTCGGGCTCGTCCCATCGAGCGTCCGCGAGCTCGTCCTGCACGGCCACACGGTGATGGTCGAGACCGGGGCGGGCCTCGGTGCCGGCCTCTCCGACGACGACTATGTCCGCGCCGGCGCCACCATGGTGGCGACGCCCGAGGAGGTGTTTTCCGCCGCCGAGATGATCGTCAAGGTGAAGGAGCCGCTCGCCGTCGAGCGCGCCCGCCTGCGCCCCGGCCAGATCCTCTTCACCTACCTCCACCTCGCCCCCGATCCCGACCAGACGCGCGACCTGATGGCATCGGGTGCCACCTGCATCGCCTACGAGACGGTGACCGCCGCCGATGGCACGCTGCCGCTGCTCACCCCGATGTCGGAGGTCGCCGGCCGGATGTCGGTGCAGGTCGGCGCCGCGTGCCTGGAAAAGGCGCACGGCGGCCGCGGCGTGCTGCTCGGCGGCGTGCCGGGCGTGCCGCCGGGCGACGTCGTCATCCTCGGCGGCGGCGTCGCCGGCTCCAACGCCGCGCTGATCGCGCTTGGCATGGGTGCCACGACGACGATCGTCGACCGCTCGCCGGTGGCGCTGCGCCGTGCCGCCGACCGCTTCGGCACAGAGATCCGCACGGTCTTCTCGACCCGCGACGCCATCGATCGCCTCGTCACCAACGCCGACCTCGTCATCGGCACGGTGCTGGTGCCGGGCGCCGCCGCGCCGAAGCTCGTCACCCGCGACCTCGTCAAGCGCATGAAGCCCGGCGCCGTCATCGTCGACGTGGCGATCGACCAGGGCGGCTGCTGCGAGACGAGCCGCGCCACCACCCACGCCGAGCCGACCTACGTGGTGGACGGCATCGTCCACTACTGCGTCGCCAACATGCCGGGCGCGGTGTCGCGCACCTCCACCTTCGCGCTGAACAATGTGACGCTGCCCTTCACCCTGGCGCTCGCCGACAAGGGCTGGAAGCGGGCGCTCGCCGACGACGTGCACCTGCGCAACGGCCTCAACGTCTCCGGCGGCCGCGTGACGCATCCGGCGGTGGCGGCAGCCTTGGGGCAGACGTTCACCGCGCCCGAGGCGGCGATGGCGGCGTGAGCGACCGAGCTGTCGCGCAGAGCGCGGCGGCTCACCCGCCCCAAAACCCCACCATCGTCATCCCGGACAAGGGAGGCGCAGCCGACCGCCGATCCGGCAACTGTGTCGTCGTGGCGGTCAGGCCTGGAAGACGGTGTCATTGCGGATGATGGCGTTTGCGGTGACGAGAAGCTTCCTGGCGACGGCGATGAGGGCGAGCTTCGGCGGCTTTCCGGCGGCT